>BNJT01002677.1_pt1 | contig 795084 bp, 1119 predicted proteins | sample 8540491 | NCBI WGS metagenome assembly BNJT01 (sample SAMD00202455, study PRJDB9452) | human saliva metagenome | host: Homo sapiens | reverse complement strand
CAATAAAAATTGTTAACAATATTTGCAAAACCTACTGCCAAAAATGCGAAACTGGGGGATAATACCGCCCTGAAAATTCATCCTATAATGTTTTGCAAAGATGAAGATGTATTCTGTCGAACTTATTGCCAGTGTCTTCAAACTTGTATAAGGCAGTTGGAAAACTAAGAAAGTAGCTTATTCACTCCCGATTTTATAGAAAGAAACTGTTATGCAAAAAAAACACCTGATTTTTCTTCTTGCTGCCTTTGCTGCTGCGCCTGTGTTGGCAAAACCTGTTGTTAAGGAAGCGCAACTACTCGGTAAATGGCAGTGCGCTGATGATAATGGAACCCTGAGGACGTTTACTTTTGGCAGTGAGCAAAAAGTAAGCGCGATTGTGGATGCGAATTTTCCTTCACCTGATGATGAAACCTTAGTTTATCGGGTGTTTGCAGACGGTACTTGGACGGTGAATGGAGGAAAAATTGGTTTGAACATTAAAACCACCGATGTTCAAAGACAACATAGCATAGCTAAAATTCGCACCATCCCATGGCGTGAAGTGGATAAGGAAATGTTTGCCCAGATGAGAAACACCATTGGTAAATCAGATAAATTGCAAATGCAGGTTAAAAAAATCGGAAATGACAGCCTAAGCGTCCGTATGCAGGGCGATAAACAAGATATGGCTTGCCGTAAGGCGTAAATTTATTGAATTGCCGAAGAGAACGCCATCGGAGCTAAACATCTCATCAAATTTTGTTTCATTGTTGCGCTAGCAGCGTGTATCGATTAAACCTTCAACAAAGGAAATCTAAATGTCTTCCATCAAACGCGCCCTGATCAGCCTATCCGACAAGACAGGCGCAGTCGAATTTGCCCAAACCCTGACCAAGCTCGGTGTTGAAATCCTCTCTACCGGCGGTACAGCAAAGCTCTTGGCTGATGCAGGCGTTCCCGTTATCGAAGTTGCCGACTATACCGGTTTTCCCGAAATGCTCGACGGCCGTGTGAAAACCCTGCATCCGAAAATCCACGGCGGCATCCTCGGCCGTCGCGATTTGGGCGAACACGTCGCCAAGATGGAAGAACACGGCATCGGCAACATCGACCTCGTGTGCGTCAACCTCTACCCCTTCGCCGCCACCATCGCCAAACCAAACTGCACACTGGAAGACGCGATTGAAAACATCGACATCGGCGGCCCGACCATGGTGCGCTCTGCCGCGAAAAACTGGAAACACGTCGCCATCGTTACCGATACCGCCGATTTCCCTGCCATCGCAGCCGAACTCGAAGCCAACAACGGCGCATTGAGCGATAAAACCCGTTTCAACCTCTCACGCAAAGCATTCAGCCATACCGCCCAATACGACGGCATGATTTCCAACTACCTGACCTCGCTTTCAGACGACGTCTTGAGCGGCCAGCCCCACATCGGCGAATTTCCAAGCCAGTTCAACCAAAGCTGGATTAAAGTGCAAGATATGCGCTACGGCGAAAACCCGCACCAACGCGCCGCGTTCTACCGCGATATTTACCCTGCAGCAGGCAGCCTTTCCGCCTACAAACAGCTGCAAGGCAAAGAATTGTCGTACAACAACATCGCCGATGCCGATGCCGCATGGGAAGCCGTCAAATCCTTTGACGCGCCGGCCTGCGTGATCGTGAAACACGCCAATCCGTGCGGCGTAGCTATCGCCTCCAATACCTTGGATGCCTACAAACTCGCCTACGCTACCGACACCACCAGCGCATTCGGCGGCATCATCGCCTTCAACCGCGAAGTGGACGGCGCAACCGTCAAACAAATTACCGACAACCAATTTATGGAAGTCCTCATGGCGCCGAAGTTCACCGCCGAAGCCCTCGAAATCGCCGCTGCCAAAAAAAACGTGCGCGTATTGGAAGTGCCGCTTGAAGCAGGCGCGAACCGCTTTGAACTCAAACGCGTCGGCGGCGGGCTGTTGGTGCAAACGCCCGACATCCATCGCCTTAGCCGCGCCGATTTGAAAGTCGTTTCCAAACGCCAACCGACCGAGCAAGAATGGAACGACTTTGCTGTTTGTTTGGAACGTCGCAAAATACGTCAAATCCAACGCCATCGTCTTCGGCAAAGGCGGCCAAACCTACGGCATCGGCGCAGGCCAAATGAGCCGCGTGGACAGCACCCGCATCGCCGCCCGCAAAGCGCAAGATGCCAATCTCGACCTCAATGGCGCATGTGCCGCTTCCGATGCCTTCTTCCCATTCCGCGACGGCGTAGATGTCATTGCCGAGCAGGGCATCAAAGCCATCATCCATCCGGCAGGCTCCATGCGCGACCAAGAAGTCTTTGACGCAGCGGACGAACACGGCATCGCCATGGTCGTAACCGGCATCCGCCATTTCCGCCACTAATAAGCTGATATAAAATAAAGGCCGTCTGAAAACAAAGTTTCAATATCATGAAACGAAACCCGTTTTCAGACGGCCTTCTTCAATCATCAAACAATTTAGCGGACTAACTGCAAATCAGGACAAAGCAACCAAGCCCCAGCCTGTCCGATTCATGCAGCAATAAAACGCCCCACAAGTCTCAAACCAACCCACTCAGAGCAAGAAACATGAAACACATCCTCCTCATCCTTACCCTCGCCACACTCACCGCCTGCGCTTCCAGTCATACCGGCGGCTACGGCTATGCCGGCAACAACGGCGCCTCCGCAGGCGTGACCCAAACATTCCGTTGGTAAGGCCGTCTGAAAAACAACACGGTTTTCTACGATAGAGAAACAACTAAATCCCAAACGTAAAGGCAAGTTTTACACTTGCCTTTTTAACGCTGTCCATCGGCTTAATAGCGCATAAATTCGTATCATTTGTTCACTATTTATATGTTAGGAAACGTAAAAGGCCGTCTGAAAACAGGCGATACAAACCCATTACACGTTTCAAGCCGATCTTCAATACAAATTTCATTAATTCTCTAAATAAAAGCCCACATTTAAATCTATCACTAAAGAAACTATTTAAATCATATATTATTTATTAATCATTATTGTTTGAGAATAAAAAAGTAAAATCAAATAGCTAGAAAAACCGTTTAAAAAAGCAACAAGTAAATCTAACGGGCATGACCGTTGAGACCGAAAAAGTAACACTTTATCGGAAGAGTTGATTTGCGAAACCAAACGCATATAAAATTTGGACAAGGATTCCGAATGCATTGAAAGAAGCTGACAAAAAGTGACTTGTTAAGAAACAAGCTGACAAAAAACGGCACATCGTTTCCCAAACTTCACAAGCTTCCCAAAATGTATCAGCATAAAATCCCATAAAACAGGCTTTTAGCTGCTATTCGGCCGAGTGGAGACTTTTGGCACGGGAATTGCATACACGAGATTACGGCATGAAACCGCATAAAGGGGAAACTCTGAAATGCGGCAAATGTGTGGATAGGCGGTTTACAGCCGAGCAACACGTCCCAAAAGAAATCAAACCCCTTACAGGAAAATCGATATGAATAAAGTCTTTAAAGTCATTTGGAACCACGCGACCCAGACATGGACCGCGGTTTCCGAAATCAGCCATGCACACGGCAAAAAATCCGCTTCTGACAAGCGTAAAGCCGTAGCTGCTGCAGTTGCGGCGGCAGGTGCTTTGATGGCTTCTAGTGCTGCTCAAGCAGGTGTGGATTTGGGTGGTAGTGCAGTAAACATTACTCCAAATGGTACTTACAACGGTTCTAACAGAAACGTTGGTGTGAACTCTGTTGTAGTGGGTTATCAAAATACTGCCAGCAGCCAAGATGGCACTATCGCTTACGGTGCTAACAATACTGCGACTGCAAACGCAGCATTGGCTGTGGGTAATAACAATATCGCAACCGGCGGTGCATCGACTGCAATGGGTGTGAGCTCTGTTGCAAGTGGCGAAGCTTCTGTTGCAATCGGTAACGTAGCCCAAGCAACGCAAATTCGTACAACAGCTGTAGGTAACCGCGCAACTGCAACTTTGGACTCTGCAAGTGCATTCGGTAACCGTGCAAATGCGACGGGTCAATTTGCTACCGCAGTTGGTGATAATGCCAATGCTGGTGCAGCTGCCGTTGCGGTTGGTACTCATGCAAATGCAACGCATCAAGATTCTATTGCGATTGGTAATAATGCTTCTGGTGTTTGGACCAATGCTATTGCTGTCGGTAAAGATACTGTGGCAAGCAAAGACCACGCGCTTGCTATGGCTACAGAGGCAAAAGCCATTGGTGTTCAATCTGTTGGCATCGGTTCATACTCTAACGCTAGTGCAGATTCCTCAGTTGCTCTTGGTCAAGAAGCAAAAGCTGGTGGTTCGACCTTAAATGATAAGGGTAAATTTAGTGGTACAGCCGCAGTAGCTGTTGGTTATTTGGCAAACGCTTCTGCAGCGAATACTGTTGCGACAGGTAAGAGCGCTGCTGCAAGTGTTGATAATGCCGTTGCGGTTGGTGTTCAATCTAATGCTTCTGCTCGTGCGGCAACTGCATTGGGTGGTTATTCTGCTGCTTCAGCTGAACGCGCTACTGCGGTTGGTGCAGCCTCAAAAGCAACCGGTACAGCCTCTTTTGCTGGTGGTACAGCAGCTAATGCTGCTGGTACTAACTCTGTTGCTGTCGGTGGTTCAATGACTGCAACTGAAGGTGCAAAAGCAGAGGGTAATAACTCTATTGCAGTAGGTTCTAAATCAAATGCCAAACAAACTGCTGACGTTGCCGTAGGTCATGCTGCTACAGCTGATGGTACTTCTACTGGCGCTGATGGTGATGGTGCAATAAACAAAGCTGGCTCAGCAATGGCAATCGGTACTGAATCTCAAGCAACCGGTATCGTGGCAACAGCTATCGGTGAGCGCTCTAAAGCTCTGGCAAACGGCGCAGTAGCATTGGGTGGCGACGCTCAAGCGAAACAAGGTTCTGACGTAGCAATCGGTCGTGGTTCCGTAGCTGACGGTACTTCTGCTGCTGCATTCGGTCCTGCTGCTACAGCGACTGGCAAATACTCAGTAGCTTTGGGCGTACAAAGTAACGCTGCTTCTGAACAAGCGATTGCATTGGGTCGTGGTGCTAAAGCCAATGGTGGTAATTATGCAACTGCTCTGGGTAACGGTGCTCAAGCAACAGCTAAAAACACTTTGGCTTTGGGTACTGAAGCTAAATCTACTATTGAAAACAGCGTAGCCCTGGGTAACGGCTCTACAACCAGCGCATTCGCACCTACTAACAGCGCTACTGTTGGCAACTACACTTACGGCGGCTTCGCAGGCGCAACCAGCGCTTTAAATAACGGCGCAGTATTGTCTGTAGGCTCTGCAGGTAACGAACGTCAAATTCAAAACGTTGCTGCAGGTCGTATCAATGCAACTTCTACCGATGCAATCAACGGCTCTCAATTGTTTGCCGTAGCAAACCGCATCGAAAACCTGAATCCGTTTGTATTCACAGGCCACAATGGCAGCGGTAGCTCACCAGCTGAAGGTACATACAAATACGATCCTAAATCAAATGCCAATAACACTCTGAAACTGATCGCCGGTAACGGTTTGACAATGACCTCAAACGGCACTAACGAATATACCCTGAGCGTAATCGGTGGTGGTTCTACTGGTGCTTCCGGCGCAACTGGTCCTAAAGGCGAAAAAGGCGATACTGGTGCAACTGGTGCTAAAGGCGATACTGGTGCTACCGGTGCTAAAGGCGAAAAAGGCGATACCGGTCCTGCTGGTCCTAAAGGCGATACTGGTCCTGCCGGTCCTAAAGGCGACAAAGGTGACACTGGTGCAGCCGGCGCTAAAGGCGATAAAGGCGACAAAGGTGACACTGGTGCAGCCGGCGCTAAAGGCGACAAAGGCGATAAAGGTGACACTGGCGCAGCCGGTGCTAAAGGCGATAAAGGTGACACTGGTGCAGCCGGCGCTAAAGGCGACAAAGGCGACAAAGGTGACACTGGCGCAGCCGGTGCTAAAGGCGACAAAGGTGACACTGGTGCAGCCGGCGCTAAAGGCGACAAAGGTGACAAAGGCGACAAAGGTGACACTGGTGCAGCCGGCGCTAAAGGCGACAAAGGTGACAAAGGCGACAAAGGTGACACTGGTGCAGCCGGCGCTAAAGGCGACAAAGGCGATAAAGGTGACACTGGTGCAGCCGGCGCTAAAGGCGACAAAGGTGACAAAGGCGACAAAGGTGACACTGGTGCAGCCGGCGCTAAAGGCGACAAAGGCGATAAAGGTGACACTGGCGCAGCCGGTGCTAAAGGTGACAAAGGTGACACTGGTGCAGCCGGCGCTAAAGGCGACAAAGGCGATAAAGGTGACACTGGCGCAGCCGGTGCTAAAGGTGACAAAGGTGACACTGGTGCAGCCGGCGCTAAAGGCGACAAAGGCGATAAAGGTGACACTGGCGCAGCCGGTGCTAAAGGCGACAAAGGTGATACTGGCGCAGCCGGTGCTAAAGGTGACAAAGGTGACACTGGTGCAGCCGGCGCTAAAGGCGACAAAGGCGATAAAGGTGACACTGGCGCAGCCGGTGCTAAAGGCGACAAAGGTGATACTGGTGCAGCCGGCGCTAAAGGCGACAAAGGTGATACTGGTGCAGCCGGCGCTAAAGGCGACAAAGGCGACAAAGGTGACACTGGTGCAGCCGGCGCTAAAGGCGACAAAGGCGATAAAGGTGACACTGGCGCAGCCGGTGCTAAAGGCGATAAAGGTGACACTGGTGCAGCCGGCGCTAAAGGCGACAAAGGCGATAAAGGTGACACTGGCGCAGCCGGTGCTAAAGGCGACAAAGGTGATACTGGTGCAGCCGGCGCTAAAGGCGACAAAGGTGATACTGGTGCAGCCGGCGCTAAAGGCGACAAAGGCGACAAAGGTGACACTGGTGCAGCCGGCGCTAAAGGCGACAAAGGTGACACTGGTGCAGCCGGCGCTAAAGGCGACAAAGGCGATAAAGGTGACACTGGCGCAGCCGGTGCTAAAGGCGACAAAGGTGATACTGGTGCAGCCGGCGCTAAAGGCGACAAAGGTGATACTGGTGCAGCCGGCGCTAAAGGCGACAAAGGCGACAAAGGTGACACTGGTGCAGCCGGCGCTAAAGGCGACAAAGGCGATAAAGGTGACACTGGTGCAGCCGGCGCTAAAGGCGACAAAGGCGATAAAGGTGACACTGGTGCAGCCGGCGCTAAAGGCGACAAAGGCGATAAAGGTGACACTGGCGCAGCCGGCGCTAAAGGCGACAAAGGCGATAAAGGTGACACTGGCGCAGCCGGCGCTAAAGGCGACAAAGGCGACAAAGGTGACACTGGCGCAGCCGGCGCTAAAGGCGACAAAGGTGACACTGGTGAAAAAGGTGGCAGCATCACAGGTGAAGTTGTAGATAATGGTGACGGTACCCATACAATCACTATTACTGATCTTGAGACCGGTACAGTCACTACTACTATCGTTAAAGATGGTAAAGACGGTGTAGACGGTAAGAATGCTAAAGCCGACGTTAAAGATAACGGTGATGGTACTCACACTGTAACCATCACTGATGGCGAAGGTAATACCACTACTACTATCATTAAAGACGGTAAGAACGCTGAAGCCGAAGTTAAAGACAACGGCAACGGTACTCACACTGTAACCATCAAAGACGGTAACGGTAATACCACTACTACCATCCTTAAAGACGGTGCTACTGGCGCTAAAGGCGAAAAAGGTGACACTGGTGCTACTGGCGCAACTGGCGAAAAAGGTGACACTGGTGCAACCGGCGCTAAAGGCGACAAAGGTGACACTGGTGCAGCCGGCGCTAAAGGCGATAAAGGCGATAAAGGCGATAAAGGCGATAAAGGTGACACTGGCGCAGCCGGCGCTAAAGGCGACAGAGGTGACACTGGCGCAGCCGGCGCTAAAGGCGACAAAGGCGACAAAGGTGACACTGGCGCAGCCGGCGCTAAAGGCGACAAAGGTGACACTGGTGAAAAAGGTGGCAGCATCACAGGTGAAGTTGTAGATAATGGTGACGGTACCCATACAATCACTATTACTGATCTTGAAACTGGTTCAGTCACTACTACTATCGTTAAAGATGGTAAAGACGGTGTAGACGGTAAGAACGCCAAAGCCGAAGTTAAAGACAACGGCGACGGCACTCACACTGTAACCATCACTGATGGCGAAGGTAATACCACTACTACCATCGTTAAAGATGGTAAGAACGCTGAAGCCGACGTTAAAGACAACGGCAACGGTACTCATACTGTAACCATCAAGGACGGTAACGGTAATACCACTACTACCATCCTTAAAGACGGCGCAACTGGCGCTACCGGTGCAACTGGTGCAACTGGTGCCGATGGTAAGAACGCTGAAGCTGAAGTTAAAGACAACGGCAACGGCACTCATACTGTAACCATCAAAGACGGTAACGGTAATACCACTACTACCATCCTTAAAGACGGTGCAACTGGTGCCAAAGGCGATACCGGCGCAACTGGTGCAACCGGTGCCGATGGTAAGAACGCTGAAGCCGAAGTTAAAGACAACGGCAACGGTACTCATACTGTAACCATCAAAGACGGTAACGGTAATACCACTACTACTATCGTTAAAGATGGTGCAACTGGTGCTAAAGGTGACACTGGTGCCGACGGTAAGAATGCCAAAGCTGACGTTAAAGACAACGGTGACGGTACTCACACAGTAACTGTTGTTGACGGTGACGGTAAAACTACCTCTACCATCGTTAAAGACGGTAAGAACGCTGAAGCCGAAGTTAAAGACAACGGCGACGGTACTCACACTGTAACCATTAAAGATGGTAACGGTAATACCACTACTACCATCGTTAAAGACGGTGCAACTGGCGCTACCGGTGCAACTGGTGCCGACGGTAAGAATGCTGAAGCTGAAGTTAAAGACAACGGCAACGGCACTCACACTGTAACCATCAAAGACGGTAACGGTAACACTACTACTACCATCGTTAAAGACGGTGCAACTGGCGCTACCGGTGCTACTGGTGCAACTGGTGCCGATGGTAAGAACGCTGAAGCCGACGTTAAAGACAACGGTGATGGCACTCATACTGTAACCATCAAAGATGGTAACGGTAACACCACTACTACCATCGTTAAAGACGGTAAGAATGCTGAAGCCGACGTTAAAGACAACGGTGATGGCACTCATACTGTAACCATCAAAGACGGTAACGGTAATACCACTACTACCATCGTTAAAGACGGTAAGAATGCTGAAGCCGAAGTTAAAGACAACGGTGACGGTACTCACACTGTAACCATCAAAGACGGTAACGGTAATACTACTACTACCATCCTTAAAGACGGTGCAACTGGTGCTACCGGTGCAACTGGTGCCGATGGTAAGAACGCTGAAGCCGACGTTAAAGACAACGGCAACGGTACTCACACTGTAACCATCAAAGACGGTAACGGTAATACTACTACTACCATCCTTAAAGACGGTGCAACTGGTGCTACTGGTGCAACTGGTGCTGACGGTAAGAACGCTGAAGCCGACGTTAAAGACAACGGCGACGGTACCCACACTGTGACCATCAAAGACGGTAACGGTAATACCACTACTACCATCGTTAAAGACGGTAAGAACGCTGAAGCCGAAGTTAAAGACAACGGCGACGGTACTCACACTGTAACCATCAAAGACGGTAACGGTAATACCACTACTACCATTGTTAAAGATGGTACAGCTGCAGCTAAGGGTGATACCGGTGCTAAGGGTGATAAAGGTGATACCGGTGCTAAAGGTGATACCGGTGCCAAAGGCGACCAAGGTGAAAAAGGCGTCAAAGGCGACAAAGGCGATAAAGGTGACCAAGGTATTAAAGGTGACCAAGGCGCTAAAGGCGACAAAGGCGATAAAGGCGACAAAGGTGATACCGGTGCTAAAGGTGACACTGGTGCAGACGGTAAGAATGCTAAAGCCGACGTTAAAGACAACGGCAACGGCACTCATACTGTAACCATCACTGATGGAGACGGTAATACCACTACCACTATCGTTAAAGACGGTGTAGACGGTAAGAATGCCGAAGCCAACGTTAAAGACAACGGTGATGGCACTCATACTGTAACCATCAAAGATGGTAACGGTAACACCACTACTACCATCGTTAAAGACGGTAAGAACGCTAAAGCCGACGTTAAAGACAACGGCAACGGTACCCACACTGTAACCATCACTGATGGCGAAGGTAACACCACTACTACCATCATTAAAGACGGTGTAGACGGTAAGAACGCCAAAGCCGAAGTTAAAGACAACGGCAACGGCACTCACACTGTAACCATCACTGACGGCGAAGGTAATACCACTACTACCATCGTTAAAGATGGTGCAACTGGTGCTAAAGGTGATACCGGTGCTAAAGGTGACCAAGGCGATAAAGGCGTCAAAGGCGACAAAGGCGATAAAGGTGACCAAGGTATTAAAGGTGACCAAGGCGCTAAAGGCGACAAAGGCGATAAAGGCGACAAAGGTGATACCGGTGCTAAAGGTGACACTGGTGCAGACGGTAAGAATGCTAAAGCCGATGTTAAAGACAACGGCAACGGCACTCATACTGTAACCATCACAGATGGCGAAGGTAAAACCACTACTACCATCGTTAAAGACGGTGCAACTGGTGCCAAAGGTGATACCGGTGCAGACGGTAAGAACGCTAAAGCCGAAGTTAAAGACAACGGCAACGGCACTCATACTGTAACCATCACAGATGGCGAAGGTAAAACCACTACCACTATCGTTAAAGACGGTGTAGACGGTAAGAACGCTAAAGCCGAAGTTAAAGACAACGGCAACGGCACTCATACTGTAACCATCACAGATGGCGAAGGTAACACCACTACCACTATCGTTAAAGACGGTGTAGACGGTAAGAATGCAAAAGCCGAAGTTAAAGACAACGGCAACGGCACTCACACTGTAACCATCACAGATGGCGAAGGTAACACCACTACTACCATCGTTAAAGACGGTGCAACTGGTGCCAAAGGTGACACCGGTGCAGACGGTAAGAATGCTGAAGCCGAAGTTAAAGACAACGGCAACGGCACTCACACTGTAACCATCACAGATGGCGAAGGTAACACCACTACTACCATCGTTAAAGACGGTGCAACTGGTGCCAAAGGTGATACCGGTGCAGACGGTAAGAATGCTGAAGCCGAAGTTAAAGACAACGGCAACGGTACTCACACTGTAACCATCAAAGACGGTAACGGTAACACTACTACTACTGTCGTTAAAGATGGTGCAACTGGTGCTACTGGTGCAGACGGTAAGAATGCTGAGGCTGAAGTTAAAGACAACGGTGACGGCACTCACACTGTAACCATCAAAGACGGTAACGGTAACACTACTACTACTACTGTTAAAGACGGTGCTAAAGGTGATACTGGTGCAACTGGTGCTAAAGGTGATACCGGTGAAAACGGTAAGTCTGCTGAAGGTAAAGTTGAGCGTGATGAAGCTAAAGGTACTTCTACCATTACTATCAACAACTTCGATAAAGACGGTAAAGTCATCTCTACTACTACCGCAACCGTGAAAGATGGTAAAGACGGTAAAGATGGTAAAGATGCTGATGGCACCTTCGGTTTGCGTGATGAGGAAAACAAAGAAATCACCAAACCACTGAATAACACTATTCAGATTAAAGGTGATGCGGGTACTAAAGTTCAAGTATTCGACAAAGCAACCGGTAAGACTTCAGAGAAAGAAGTTCAAAACATCTTCGTTAAGAAAGACGGCGATGCGCTGAAAGTCAGCATGAACCCTGATCTGACCGTTAACAGTGTTACTACTAACGAACTGAAAGCAGGTCCTGTAACCATCAACCAAGGTGGTATCGATGCCGGCAACACTACTATCCAAAATGTTGCTCCAGGTAAGAAAGGTACTGATGCGGTTAACGTTGACCAGCTGAACCAAAAATTCGGCGATGTGAACAGCAATGTGAACAAGGTTGACAACAACGCCCGCGCAGGTGTGGCTCAAGCTCTGGCTACTGCTGGTCTGCCACAAGCTTACTTGCCAGGTAAGAGCATGCTGGCTATCGGTGGCGGTCACTACCGCGGTGAAACCGGTTACGCTGTCGGCTTCTCTAGCATCTCCGATGGTGGTAACTGGATCATCAAAGGTACTGCTTCCGGCAACTCACGTGGTCACTTCGGTGCTACCGCAGCAGTTGGTTACCAATGGTAATCTGACTTTCAGACGGCCTGAAAAGGCCGTCTGAAAAGACGAAGCAAAGTAAATGCGGCCTATTTAGGCCGCATTTTTTTATATCTTGAATTGGATTTGTTGGATTCCTATAAGAAAAAACAATAAGAATGCCATGTTTAATATGCTCTCATGAGGAATTTGGGGATAGAGTGATTAATATGAAAAACTTACTTAAAAAAGTAGAGTGAGTTTTTCATATTAATAGATGAATTTAGGGTGTAGAAACAGTATCAAGCAGAATGTTTCATAACTTATGGATGAATAATGATTTGATAGGGGAGTGTTATTAGAGAGTTTAGCAAAAGACACGAGTAATGAAAAATCCTCTAAATTTGAATAGGAAGAATTTAGAGGATTTTGAGGAAGAGAAAAACTTTTAAATTTGTCTGAATTGGATTGTAATAGTCTTATACCATCCCTAATTAAGACTTAATAATAAATCCCTAAATGCATTTGGATCTTTAATAAACGTCATTTCTCCTGATTGAGGGAAATGGAAATCAAGCAGGCGAGATACCCAGAAACGAATACATCCGGCTCTTTGTGCAGTAGGGAAATATGTACGTTCTTCATCAGATAATGGACGTACGCTTTCATAGCCATGGATAAAGGCATCATAAAGGACAGGGTCTAATTTGTTATCAGCTGTTCGTGCCCAATCGTTAACCGCAATTGCCAGGTCGTACATGAAATTACCGTTACACGCATAATAGAAATCGATAAAGCCGGAAACTTCATCTCCATTAAGCAATACGTTGTCCTTAAATAAATCGGCATGGATAATACCGGAAGGCAAATGCTCTCCCAGATTTTCATCTAAAGCAGCAATTTCAGATTGAAGCAGTGCGGCATCCTCAGAATCTAAAACTGGTAGCAATTGAGTACATGCATCATGCCACCAGTCATCATAACGAGGATTTTTCATTTTTAAAGGAAAGTTTTGACCGGCTAAATGCATTTTGGCCAGCATTGCACCGGTATGAAAACATTGAGCTTCAGTTGGCCAGCCGGTATCAGAACCATTCAAACAAGTAACCAAACAAGCCGGTTTTCCAGCCAAAATAGAATGCAGTCCGCCATCTTTACGAGCAATCGGAGCGGCGCAGGCAACACCATTCAGACTTAAATGCTGGTTGAGTTCTAAAAAGAAAGGCAATTCTTCTGATTTCAAAACCTCAAAAACAGTCAATACATAACGACCGGTTGAAGTAGTCAAAAAATAATTACTATTAGTAATTCCTTGAGCAATCCCCTGTAAAGAAACAAAATCTCCCAAATCATATTGCAGTAGGAAATCACGCATTTGGGCGTCGGAAACACTGGTATAGACAGACATAGCAAACTCGAGGCTGATATAAAAGAATCAAAGAAACATCATACCAAAAAACAAGCACCAACAATATAAATTAAAGCGAGGGTCAAATTCAAAAGGCCGTCTGAAAGAGCAATTCAGACGGCCTTTGTTTTGTATTTTTTTGTATGTATGGATAGTGTAGGAAGGTTGTTGGAGTTTTTTATAAAATAAAAACCCTGTTAAAACAGGGCGGTTGTTAAATTTCTGAAAATAATTTCGAGAAAGGTGTTGACTGGTTTTGTTGTGAGGCGTATAGTTCGGTTCTTCGCTGCTGACGCGGTGAAGAAAACGAAGCAGACAGTATAACACAGTTAGTTGAAATTTTCGATAATTTTAGTTGACATTTGCTAAATGTACTGTATAATTCGATTCGCTCTTTAAAAAACAGATTACCGATAAGTGTGAGTGCATTAGGCCTCACACTGTTTGAAAGACAGACAAGATGATGTTTTAGACATTGTCCTGTCGGTTTCTTTGAAGCAGACCAGAAGTTATAAGTTAGAGATTAAACATAAGAGTTTGATCCTGGCTCAGATTGAACGCTGGCGGCATGCTTTACACATGCAAGTCGGACGGCAGCACAGAGAAGCTTGCTTCTTGGGTGGCGAGTGGCGAACGGGTGAGTAACATATCGGAACGTACCGAGTAATGGGGGATAACTAATCGAAAGATTAGCTAATACCGCATATTCTCTGAGGAGGAAAGCAGGGGACCTTCGGGCCTTGCGTTATTCGAGCGGCCGATATCTGATTAGCTAGTTGGTGGGGTAAAGGCCTACCAAGGCGACGATCAGTAGTGGGTCTGAGAGGATGATCCGCCACACTGGGACTGAGACACGGCCCAGACTCCTACGGGAGGCAGCAGTGGGGAATTTTGGACAATGGGCGCAAGCCTGATCCAGCCATGCCGCGTGTCTGAAGAAGGCCTTCGGGTTGTAAAGGACTTTTGTCAGGGAAGAAAAGGACAGGGTTAATACCCCTGTCTGATGACGGTACCTGAAGAATAAGCACCGGCTAACTACGTGCCAGCAGCCGCGGTAATACGTAGGGTGCGAGCGTTAATCGGAATTACTGGGCGTAAAGCGAGCGCAGACGGTTACTTAAGCAGGATGTGAAATCCCCGGGCTCAACCTGGGAACTGCGTTCTGAACTGGGTGACTAGAGTGTGTCAGAGGGAGGTAGAATTCCACGTGTAGCAGTGAAATGCGTAGAGATGTGGAGGAATACCGATGGCGAAGGCAGCCTCCTGGGATAACACTGACGTTCATGCTCGAAAGCGTGGGTAGCAAACAGGATTAGATACCCTGGTAGTCCACGCCCTAAACGATGTCAATTAGCTGTTGGGCAACTTGATTGCTTAGTAGCGTAGCTAACGCGTGAAATTGACCGCCTGGGGAGTACGGTCGCAAGATTAAAACTCAAAGGAATTGACGGGGACCCGCACAAGCGGTGGATGATGTGGATTAATTCGATGCAACGCGAAGAACCTTACCTGGTCTTGACATGTACGGAATCCTCCAGAGACGGAGGAGTGCCTTCGGGAGCCGTAACACAGGTGCTGCATGGCTGTCGTCAGCTCGTGTCGTGAGATGTTGGGTTAAGTCCCGCAACGAGCGCAACCCTTGTCATTAGTTGCCATCATTTAGTTGGGCACTCTAATGAGACTGCCGGTGACAAGCCGGAGGAAGGTGGGGATGACGTCAAGTCCTCATGGCCCTTATGACCAGGGCTTCACACGTCATACAATGGTCGGTACAGAGGGTAGCCAAGCCGCGAGGTGGAGCCAATCTCACAAAACCGATCGTAGTCCGGATTGCACTCTGCAACTCGAGTGCATGAAGTCGGAATCGCTAGTAATCGCAGGTCAGCATACTGCGGTGAATACGTTCCCGGGTCTTGTACACACCGCCCGTCACACCATGGGAGTGGGGGATACCAGAAGTAGGTAGGGTAACCGCAAGGAGCCCGCTTACCACGGTATGCTTCATGACTGGGGTGAAGTCGTAACAAGGTAGCCGTAGGGGAACCTGCGGCTGGATCACCTCCTTTCTAGAGAAAGAAGAGGTCTGATGCATTCACACTTATCGGTAAACTGTAAAAGATGCGGAAGAGAAAAGCTTGAGTGAAGACAAGATTTGCTTAAGAAGAGAATCCGGGTTTGTAGCTCAGCTGGTTAGAGCACACGCTTGATAAGCGTGGGGTCGGAGGTTCAAGTCCTCCCAGACCCACCAAGAACGGGGGCATAGCTCAGTTGGTAGAGCACCTGCTTTGCAAGCAGGGGGTCATCGGTTCGATCCCGTTTGCCTCCACCAAGAACTTTACAAATCAAAGGAAGCCTGCTATACTTAGCAGCTTATTTTGATTTGCGAAGTGAAATATCGACGCATCGATCTTTAACAAATTGGAAAGCCGAAATCAACAAACAAAGACAATGAGTTTGTTTTGATTTTTTGTTCTTTGCAAAGGATAAAAATCTCTCGCAAGAGAAAAGAAAACAAACACAGTATTTGGGTGATGATTGTATCGACTTAATCCTGAAACACAAAAGGCAGGATTAAGACACAACAAAGCAGTAAGCTTTATCAAAGTAGGAATTTCAAGTTTACTTCCCTAGTCAACGGGTAGGTAAACGAAGTCAAAGAGGTTCTTGAAATGATAGAGTCAAGTGAATAAGTGCATCAGGTGGATGCCTTGGCGATGATAGGCGACGAAGGACGTGTAAGCCTGCGAAAAGCGCGGGGGAGCTGGCAATAAAGCTATGATCCCGCGGTGTCCGAATGGGGAAACCCACCTCTTAGGAGGTATCCTTATCTGAATACATAGGATAAGCGAAGCGAACCCGGAGAACTGAACCATCTAAGTACCCGGAGGAAAGAAATCAACCGAGATTCCGCAAGTAGTGGCGAGCGAACGCGGAGGAGCCTGTACGTGATAACTATCGAGATAGAAGAACAAGCTGGGAAGCTTGACCATAGTGGGTGATAGTCCCGTATTCGAAATCTCAATAGTGGTACTAAGCGTACGAAAAGTAGGGCGGGACACGTGAAATCCTGTCTGAATATGGGGGGACCATCCTCCAAGGCTAAATACTCATCATCGACCGATAGTGAACCAGTACCGTGAGGGAAAGGCGAAAAGAACCCCGGGAGGGGAGTGAAATAGAACCTGAAACCTGATGCATACAAACAGTGGGAGCACTCTTGTGGTGTGACTGCGTACCTTTTGTATAATGGGTCAACGACTTACATTCAGTAGCGAGCTTAACCGAATAGGGGAGGCGTAGGGAAACCGAGTCTTAATAGGGCGAACAGTTGCTGGGTGTAGACCCGAAACCGAGTGATCTATCCATGGCCAGGTTGAAGGTGCCGTAACAGGTACTGGAGGACCGAACCCACGCATGTTGCAAAATGCGGGGATGAGCTGTGGATAGGGGTGAAAAGGCTAAACAAACTCGGAGATAGCTGGTTCTCCCCGAAAAACTATTTAGGTAGTGCCTCGAGCAAGACACTGATGGGGGTAAAGCACTGTTATGGCTAGGGGGTTATTGCAACTTACCAACCCATGGCAAACTAAGAATACCATCAAGTGGTTCCTCGGGAGACAGACAGCGGGTGCTAACGTCCGTTGTCAAGAGGGAAACAACCCAGACCGCCAGCTAAGGTCCCAAATGATAGATTAAGTGGTAAACGAAGTGGGAAGGCCCAGACAGCCAGGATGTTGGCTTAGAAGCAGCCATCATTTAAAGAAAGCGTAATAGCTCACTGGTCGAGTCGTCCTGCGCGGAAGATGTAACGGGGCTCAAATCTATAACCGAAGCTGCGGATGCCAGTTTACTGGCATGGTAGGGGAGTTGTCTTGTAGGCCGATGAAGGTGCATTGTAAAGTGTGCTGGAGGTATCAGAAGTGCGAATGTTGACATGAGTAGCGATAAAGCGGGTGAAAAGCCCGCTCGCCGAAAGCCCAAGGTTTCCTACGCAACGTTCATCGGCGTAGGGTGAGTCGGCCCCTAAGGCGAGGCAGAAATGCGTAGTCGATGGGAAACAGGTTAATATTCCTGTACTTGATTCAAATGCGATGTGGGGACGGAGAAGGTTAGGTTAGCAAGCTGTTGGAATAGCTTGTTTAAGCCGGTAGGTGGAAGACTTAGGCAAATCCGGGTCTTCTTAACACCGAGAAGTGATGACGAGTGTCTACGGACATGAAGTAACCGATACCACGCTTCCAGGAAAAGCCACTAAGCTTCAGTTTGAATTGAACCGTACCGCAAACCGACACAGGTGGGCAGGATGAGAATTCTAAGGCGCTTGAGAGAACTCAGGAGAAGGAACTCGGCAAATTGATACCGTAACTTCGGGAGAAGGTATGCCCTCTAAGGTTAAGGACTTGCTCCGTAAGCCCTGGAGGGTCGCAGAGAATAGGTGGCTGCGACTGTTTATTAAAAACACAGCACTCTGCTAACACGAAAGTGGACGTATAGGGTGTGACGCCTGCCCGGTGCTGGAAGGTTAATTGAAGATGTGCAAGCATCGGATCGAAGCCCCAGTAAACGGCGGCCGTAACTATAACGGTCCTAAGGTAGCGAAATTCCTTGTCGGGTAAGTTCCGACCCGCACGAATGGCGTAACGATGGCCACACTGTCTCCTCCTGAGACTCAGCGAAGTTGAAGTGGTTGTGAAGATGCAATCTACCCGCTGCTAGACGGAAAGACCCCGTGAACCTTTACTGTAGCTTTGCATTGGACTTTGAAGTCACTTGTGTAGGATAGGTGGGAGGCTTTGAAGCAGAGACGCCAGTCTCTGTGGAGCCGTCCTTGAAATACCACCCTGGTGTCTTTGAGGTTCTAACCCAGACCCGTAATCCGGGTCGGGGACCGTGCATGGTAGGCAGTTTGACTGGGGCGGTCTCCTCCCAAAGAGTAACGGAGGAGTTCGAAGGTTACCTAGGTCCGGTCGGAAATCGGACTGATAGTGCAATGGCAAAAGGTAGCTTAACTGCGAGACCGACAAGTCGAGCAGGTGCGAAAGCAGGACATAGTGATCCGGTGGTTCTGTATGGAAGGGCCATCGCTCAACGGATAAAAGGTACTCCGGGGATAACAGGCTGATTCCGCCCAAGAGTTCATATCGACGGCGGAGTTTGGCACCTCGATGTCGGCTCATCACATCCTGGGGCTGTAGTCGGTCCCAAGGGTATGGCTGTTCGCCATTTAAAGTGGTACGTGAGCTGGGTTTAAAAACGTCGTGAGACAGTTTGGTCCCTATCTGCAGTGGGCGTTGGAAGTTTGACGGGGGCTGCTCCTAGTACGAGAGGACCGGAGTGGACGAACCTCTGGTGTACCGGTTGTAACGCCAGTTGCATAGCCGGGTAGCTAAGTTCGGAAGAGATAAGCGCTGAAAGCATCTAAGCGCGAAACTCGCCTGAAGATGAGACTTCCCTTGTGGTTTAACCACACTAAAGAGCCGTTCGAGACCAGGACGTTGATAGGTGGGGTGTGGAAGCGCGGTAACGCGTGAAGCTAACCCATACTAATTGCTCGTGAGGCTTGACTCTATCATTTGAAGAACTTCAAAAGATAAAAGCTTACTGACTGATTCAGTCATCACCGAATAATTGATTTAGGCTTTACCGATTTGTAACAGTTTAAGTTTGGCGGCCATAGCGAGTTGGTCCCACGCCTTCCCATCCCGAACAGGACCGTGAAACGACTCAGCGCCGATGATAGTGTGGTTCTTCCATGTGAAAGTAGGTCACCGCCAAACACCCATTCTGAAGCCCCCGACTGATGTCGGGGGCTTTTTACATGCCTGTCGTTTCTGTCGGTTTGGTGGGAGGTAACAGGTATTGTATGATTACCCTGTTGTTATTCTTGAACAAAAATACCGAAAGGTACGGTTAACTGTTTAGAATATTTGAAATCAAACGATATTTGCGTTAATATGTCGTAAGCATTTATGCGGGTATAGGCTGTTGCCCTATCTGCGTATGTGCAGTGTTTACGGAGTGGGATAAAACCATTCGGTAGACTTTATGACTGATTCAATCAAATATGTTATGGGAAAAAATCTGATGAAGAAATTTTTATTTGGTGCATTTGCCGCTGTTTGTGCAGCGTTCTCTTTGGCCGCTGTGAACATCAATACCGCGTCTTCTGCCGAACTGGAGGCCTTGCCGGGTATCGGTCCGGCTAAGGCGAAATCGATTGTGGAATACCGTCAGAAGAACGGTGCGTTCAAATCGGTGGAGGAGCTGAAAAACGTGAAGGGCATCGGTGATGCGGTGCTGAACAAGTTGAAGGCGGAGGCGACGGTTTCTTCTGCCGCGCCTAAGGCCGCACAGCCTGCCGTGAAAAAATAACCTGACGGTCAATCGTGCCGTATACGCCGCCCTGATGCCGAACCGCTTGCCGGTTCGGGCTGACGGGCGGCTTTGTATGGGGGCGGCAATGAGAGCTTGGACCAATGGGGGCTTTACATTGGGTAAAGGGATAAACGGATAGCCTCTTGTTGGATGGGGATAGAAAAGATAAAGGGAATAAAGATATGTACTCAAATGCATTTGACGGAAAACGGGATAGGACAACTGTGCAGAGGGGCTACTCTTTGATACAGCTGTTGGTGGTGATGCTGTTGGTTTCGATAGTGGCGATGGCGGCATTTACGGCTTATCGGGAATCGGTCCGCTCGGCCAACCTGCGTGCGGCGCATGCCGCCCTGCTGGAAAATGCGCGCTTTATGGAGCAGTTCTACACGAAAAAGGGCAGCTTTAAGCTGACGTCGACGAAGTGGCCGGAGTTGCCGGTCAAGGAGGCGGGTGGCTTCTGCATTCGGATGAACGGTCAGGCTAAGGGTATCTTGGAGGGGAAGTTTACTTTGAAGGCGGTGGCACTGGACAGGGAGGCGGAACCGAGGGTATTGCGCTTGAACGAGTCGCTGACGGCGGTGGTGTGCGGGAAGATGAAGGGGAAGGGAAGCTGTACGGACGGTGAGGAGATATTTAGGGGCAATGATGCGGAGTGCCGGCCTTTTACGGGGTAGAAACCTGATCTAAAGGGAGGATGCGGATAAAAAAAGGACGTGCTCAGGCACGTCCTTTGGTGGGGATTATTCGCTCCAGCTAACCCAGCCCAACATCCAAGTAAGGAGAATCAGACCACCAAATACGATGCGATAGTAGGCAAAAGGCACATAGTTTTTACTGGAGACAAATTTCAGCAAAGCTTTTACTGCCAATAGACCGGCAATAAATGCTGCGATAAAGCCGATGGCAATTTGTCCGACATCTTGCAAGGTAAAGAGTTTGTAGTTTTTTAAGATGTCGTAACCTGTTGCCGCAATCATCATCGGTACAGCAAGGAAGAATGAGAATTCAGTAGCTGTTTTACGTTCCAGCCCCCACAACATACCGCCCATGATGGTACTGCCTGAGCGTGATGTACCAGGGACAAGGGCACAAATTTGGGCGCATCCGACAACAAATGCGTCAATTGGGCGCATATCATCTACATGATTGACTTTAGGTTTGGCTGTTGCTTGGCGTTTTTCAACCCATAAAATAAAGAAGCCACCCAGTACCAGCATGGTAGCAACGGTAATTGGGTTGAAAAGGTGTAATTTGATTTGTTTGCTGAACAATAGACCCACAACCGCAGCCGGTATGAAGGCAATAAATAAATTCAGTACAAAGCGATTGGCTGTTCGTTCTTTACCCAATCCTTTTATGATATGGGTAAATCGTTGGCGGTATTCAAATACGACGGCTAATACGGCACCAAGTTGAATAGCAATTTCAAATACTTTTCCGTTGCTTTGAAAGTTCATTAAGTCACCGAATACAATCAAGTGACCGGTACTGGAAATAGGGAGAAACTCGGTTAAACCTTCGATAATACCGAGAATAAGTGCTTTAAATAAAATCAGAATGTCCATAAGTTTTCAGACGGCCTTGAGGCCGTCTTTCTTTTGTTGAATAGTTAAAGTGGTTTTGAGGATTGTTCGCGGCGGACTTTGACGATGAGCTCGTCTATGGTTTTCATACCGGCTTTCCAGTCGGTACTGTTGAAATTGACTTTGTATTTACCACCGACGATGACAGTTGGTGTGTTTTCAATTCGATAAGTTTCCGTCAATTGCTGCATTTTTGCAGCAGCCGATGCGGCAGCAGGGCTGTTGTAGGCTTGAAGCAGTTTTTTACTGTCAAAACCTGTTTGTTTGCCCACCCATGATCGGAATACATTGGTATCGGCCAGGTTGATTTTTTGTTCGTAAACTGCTTTGAAGATGACTGGATTGGCTTGATATTTCAAACCTGAAAGATTGACGGCTGCGGCCACCTTGGCCAAACCCAACATTTCAGGCATCCAAACGACGTGCTCTGTCCGTAAGGAAACATCTTTAGCGAAGGTTTTGCTGTGTTGCAACAAAACCGGATCGAGATGGTAACAATGAACGCAGAAGTAGCCGAAAAACTCAAGTACTTCAATTTTCCCGGCTTGTTGCTGCGGAATAGGGCGACTGAGGACAGTATAGTCCACGCCCTCGGTAGCAGCCTGCACACTCAGGCTGAGCAGGCTCAGGCTGAGTGCGGCAATGGTTTGTTTTATACGCTGCTTCATCAGTGATTCCATTATTTGGTAGAACGAATCAAGCTGTTGATATTATGGCCTTGCAGGTTTTTTTGCAGTTTTACAGCGGCTTCCTGCGGCATGGTGTTACTTTGAACTCGGTAAATGGTTTTGTCGCCGTTTTGCGATTCAACCACTTTGGAAGATACACCTAAAATAGCCAGTTTTGCACGTTGTGAGTCTGCGCTGGAGCGGTCTGCATATGAACCAAGTTGCAGGAATGCTTTTTTACCGCTGTTGGCAACTGCTTCGGCTTTTTCCGCTGACTGTTTACTTGCAGCGTTGTTGTTTTCTTTTGTTGCAGAGGCATTTGCTGCTTTGCGTGCTTTTTCGATGCTGCCGCTGTTGAGGATTTGCTCAGGTGTCGGCTTGTTTTGTTTCTTGGCCTCGGCCGCTTTTTTCTCGGCCAGTTTGCGCTCGGCACGCTCTTTTTGTTTGGCAGTCAGCTGGTCGGCTGCTTTTTTGTCTTTGGCAGCATTATCGGCAGTTTCTTTTTCCGCTTTGGCTTTTTCTGCGCGTTTTTTCTCTAACTCGGCTTTTTTCTCGGCCAGTTTTTTCTTAGTAGCTTCTTTTTCTGCTTCAGCTTTTGCAGATTTTTCTTTGGCTTCACGTTCGGCTTTGTCGGCAGCAGTTTTGTCAGCTCTTTCTTTGGCATCACGTTCGGCTTTATCGGCGGCGGCGTTATCAGCTTTTTCTTTGGCTTCGCGTTCGGCTTTGTCGGCAGCGGCTTTCTCTGCTTTTTCTTTGGCTTCACGTTCTGCTTGTTCAGCTTTCTCCTGAGCTTCTTTTTCCGCTTGAGCTTTTTCTTCAGCTTCTTTGGCAGCCTTTTCAGCCGCTTCTTTAGCTTTTGCTTCTTTCTCTGTCGCTTCTTTTTCAGCTTTGGCTTTTTCTTCATCTGCTTGGGTAGATGAAGTGTCGGTAGCTGGGCGTTTTTCTGCTTTGTCCTGAGGTTTCAGGATTTCAGGTTCTTCGCTTTGTTTAGGCTGAGTCAGCTCTTTGAAAACGTTTTGGTTGCCTTGGTTCAAGAAGAACAAAATACCGGCAATAATACCTGTTGCCAGTATCAGGCCGAAAAAGAAACCGGCCAAGCCTTTACCATATTGTGTAGATTTTTTCATGACTTACCTTGTAATAATGTGTTCAGACGGCCTGAAAGGAGACTGTCTGAGTTTGGATTCGATATTTTATCAATAACCGTTATAGACGGCAAAATCCTGATGCTTTGTTTACTCTAGTTTTACTTAAACATAAAGATTCAGGCCGTCTGAAAAGTTAAAGGGCGCGACGGAAGCCGATGGCTTTCATCACATGGGTTTTGCTGACTTCTTCGTCCCCTGCCAAATCGGCCAGCGTACGGGCAACGCGCATGATGCGGTGGAAACTTCGTGCGGAAAGGGACAGTTTCAAGCATGGTTCCCAAGGCTTCTTGTGCTTCTTTTTGAATACGGGCTTTGCCATCGAGCTCGCCGACACTCAGTTCTGCATTGACTTTGCCTTGTCTGTTGTATTGGATTTTGCGTGCGGCGGTAACGCGTTCCAATACGGTGGCACTGGATTCGCCTGCTTCTTGTTGCATCAACTCGGCAGCGGCAAGGCTGGGTACTTCGATGGTTAAATCAATACGGTCAAGTAATGGCCCTGAAATTTTGTTGCGGTAGCGGGCAACGCTTTCAGGCGTACAGCGGCAAGGTTTGGACGGATGACCAAGATAGCCGCAAGGGCAGGGGTTCATGGCGGCGACAAGTTGGAACTTGGCCGGATAAACCGCTTGGCGTGCGGCGCGGGAAATATGGATTTCGCCGTTTTCCAAAGGTTCACGCAACACTTCTAATACTTTACGGTCAAACTCGGGCAATTCGTCTAAAAACAACACTCCGTGGTGTGCCAATGAGATTTCGCCCGGACGTGGGTCTGAACCGCCACCGACCATGGCAGCCGAGCTGGCGCTGTGATGAGGGCTGCGGAAAGGACGGTTGCTGTCGAGTTGCTGTTGATGGTTGGGCAGGAGCGAACGCAATGCCCATACTTCGACCAATTCGTCTTCGGTCAAAGGCGGGAGGATACCGGGCAAACGTTGCGAAAGCATGGATTTACCCGTACCCGGAGGGCCCATCATCAGCAGGCTGTGTCCGCCTGCCGCAGCGATTTCCAAGGCGAGGCGAGCAGTATGTTGGCCTTTAACATCGGCTAAATCAGGAATTTTACTTTGTTCAGACGGCCTTTGCGTCAGCTTGCATTCAGTTTGTGTCAACGGTTCGATACCGTTTAAATGCGCGGCCACTTCGCCTAAAGAACGCGCGCCATAAACCGCGATACCGCGCATGACGGCAGCCTGTTCGGCATTTTCTTGCGGCAAGACGAACGAACGGCCGGCCTGCATTCCCTGCCATGCCATGGCCAGCGCGCCGCGTACGGGACGCAGCAGGCCGGACAGTGCCAATTCTCCGGCAAACTCATATTGCGAGAGCTTTTCAGGATTAATTTGTCCCGAAGCGACAAGAATGCCCAAGGCAATTGGCAAATCGAAACGGCCGGATTCTTTTGGTAGGTCGGCCGGTGCGAGGTTGACGGTAATTTTCTTGGCGGGAAAGTCGAAGCCGCTTTGGATGATGGCGGCACGCACACGGTCGCGGCTTTCTTTGACTTCAGTATCGGGCAAACCGACGATATTGAAATGTGGCAAGCCGTTGGCAAGGTGGGCTTCCACTTCGACCAACGGCGCATTCATGCCGCTTAAGGCGCGGCTGTAAACCAAAGCAAGCGACATGTTTCAGACGGCCTTATTCGGCAGCTTCGGTTTGTTGTTTGATTTCGGCAACAGCTTCTTCTGCAGCGGCTTCGGCAGCTTTCAAAGCAGCTTCTTCAGGCTCTTGAGCGGCTCGAGTTTGGCCAAACGGGCTTCCAATTCAGCCAGTTTGGTACGGGTTTTAATCAAAACCTGTTGTTGGATGTCGAATTCTTCGCGGGTCACCAAATCCATGCGGTTGAACGCGCTGCCGAGCATGGCTTTAACGTTTTTCTCCATGTCTTTGGCAGGGCTGTTGGCGATGGTTTCGCTGATTTTGGAGCTGACTTCTTCAAAAAGTTGTTTGCCGAACATAATCCGTATCCTTTATTCAGAATGTATATAGAAATTCAAGTGGCTATTGTATAAGGAAAAAGGCCGTCTGAAAACGAGAATTTTTGAGACGGCTTTTGCTTTCTGCCGTAAATATTCAACGTGTTTTAACGTTCAATACGGGTTTCAAAAATAGGCATCAGCCATGCGCCGCCGGTAAAGCCTTTGCATGAACCGGTGGTGTATTCCGCGCTGCGGACGAAACTCTTACCGTCCCACACTGCCGTATTGCTTGTCCAACAGTCGCCTATGCCGCGACCTTTGAAGCTGCCGCTGAGTGTAGCTGTTTTTTCATCAAATCCGCCATGACCGCCGTATGTCATTGGCGGCAGCACTTGTTCGATCCTGGTCAGTTCTTTGTTGGCAATGGCATAGTAACCACTGGTTTGATAAGCGCCGCCGATACAGATGGCCTCTATCAATACTTGTTGTTTGTTGAGCGGATAAATACTTAGGCTGCGATTCCAATTCATGTGCTCTTTATCATGCAGGGCGTAACAGTAATTATCGTCGCTTTCGGAAACGCGGTTGCTCTCGCTCAAGAGCTTCATGACGGCGCGGTGGCGCGGTGTGTCCTGTTCCAGCATATAGCTTGCTTTTTGTGGTACGGCAACGGCACGGATTACGGGTTTGGGCTGAGGATTTAATACGGCCTGACTACTGTCGCCTTTGCGGATCAGCGCGGAGGGCGTATTCAGACGGCCTTGGAATTCGTCCGCTTTCAACATCGCCGCCGCTGCACCTTGGTCGGACAAGTGCCATTCATATTTCCCAGAGCGGATACTGATTTTGCTCTCTTTTTTCAATGCTTCGAGTAAGGCAGTGGTTTGCGCGCTGCTCAATTTGCCTTGGCCTTTTTTATTGAACGCCAATTTTCCTAGAGATTTACCGTTCAATACCAATTCGTTGCGGGTTGCAATGCTGGCGAGTTGTGTGTCATCGTCATTAAATGGCAGCAGGGAAACTTTGCCAATTACGGCGGCATTTGCCCCTGCTTGTTGGGTAAACAGGATAGAAACTGGCGATTCTGTTTCATCTGCTTGATATCCGGCAAGACGGCAGGTGCCGGTATTGTCGCAAGCAATGTCCCAGTCTTTGTAATTTTGATAAAAGCCTTGAGGCGGTGCGGCAAGCGCAGTGGTGGACAAAACAGCCAGCAGCCATTTTTTCATGATGTATTCTTTCAATTTTATTTATGCAAATTCACAAAGACAGCATAGCAATCCAAAATTTCGTTGCACTGTTTTTGTGAAAATACGATGCGTTGTTCGTAAAAAGTTTTGAATATTTAGATGTAAAAAGGTCGTCTGAAACTCCCGTTCAGACGACCTTTATTATTTTTTTACACGCCTGCGGCTGCTTTCAATGCGGCTGCTTTATCGGTGCGCTCCCAAGTAAATTCAGGCTCCTCGCGGCCGAAGTGGCCGTAGGCGGCGGATTTACTGTAAATCGGGCGCAGCAGGTCGAGCATTTGGACGATGCCTTTAGGGCGCAGGTCGAAATGTTCGCGAACCAGGGCAATCAGTTTTTCTTCGCTGATTTTGCCGGTGCCGAAAGTATCGATGGAAATCGAAGTCGGTTCGGCAACGCCGATGGCGTAGGAAACTTGGATTTGGCATTGGGTTGCCAAACCGGCGGCGACGATGTTTTTCGCAACATAGCGGCAGGCATAAGCGGCGGAACGGTCCACTTTGGACGGGTCTTTGCCGGAGAATGCGCCGCCGCCGTGCGGAGCTGCGCCGCCGTAGGTATCGACGATGATTTTACGGCCGGTCAAACCGCAGTCGCCTTGCGGGCCGCCGATAACGAAGCGGCCGGTCGGGTTGATCAAGTATTTGGTTTCGTCAGTCAGCAGTTCAGATGGCAGAACCGGTTTGATGATGTGTTCGATAACAGCGTTTTTCAGCTCTTCGTAACCGATAGACGGATCGTGCTGGGTAGACAGGACGACGGTGTCGATGCGTTTTACTTTGCCGGTTTCGCTGTCGTAAACCACGGTCAGTTGGGCTTTAGCGTCAGGGCGCAGCCAAGGCAGGCGGCCGTCTTTGCGCAATTCGCTTTGGCGTTGCATCAGGCGGTGGCTGTAATAGATGGCAAACGGCATCAGGGTAGGGGTTTCGTCGCAGGCATAGCCGAACATCAAACCTTGGTCGCCCGCGCCTTGGTTCAAGTCGATGCCTTCGCCTTCGTTCACACCTTGGGCGATGTCCGGAGATTGTTGGTCGTAGTACACGCCGACTGCGCAGCCGTTGGCGTCAAAGCCCAGCTCGGAGGAGTTGTAGCCGATGCGTTTGATGGTTTCGCGTGCGACTTTGATATAGTCCACTTGGGCGGTGGTGGTGATTTCGCCTGCCAATACGCACAAGCCTGTGTTGACCAAGGTTTCTGCGGCGACACGCGCTTTGGGGTCTTGCGCCAAGATGGCATCCAAAATCGCATCGGATACTTGGTCGGCAACTTTATCCGGATGGCCTTCGGATACCGATTCGGAAGTAAACAGATATTCGCTCATTGCTATTCTTTCATTAAAAACAGGCTGCTGTGTTTTCAGACGGCCTTTTATTTCGGACAGCGGAAATCATAACAAAAACTCCGCTTTTTCTCTATACAAGTGAGAAACATTCGCACTTGCCTGCTGTTTCGGAATCCTGTTGCGCGTTTCTTACAGGCAAAAAAATTCCCGCATTAAGCGGGTTTGGATTGCTCTGACGAGCCACATCGGTTTTTCAACCGTCCACCTTACCTTTCCGTTTGAAAAGCAGGTTGGCATGGAATTCCCAACTCTTAATGCAGCGCGGATAGTAGCAGAAAAGCAGGTGTGCCGCAATATATTTGCCCGAAGTCTGTTTTGTTCAGACGGCCTGTTTCGTTTACAATCTGTCCACTTCATTTTGGTAAAACCTTATGCAAACGCTTGTTACCTTTGTTTTTAAATTTTTGGCCGCGCTGCCTTTGGCTTGGTTGCACAAATTTGGCAATCTGCTGGGCGGTTTGGGTTTCCGCGTGCTGTCGAAAGATCGCCGAAGGGTATTCGAGAACATGAAACTTGCCGGATTGAACCCGACGGACGAGGCGGTGAAAAAAGTTTTCCGTGAAACGGCAAAAGGCGGCTTGGAATTGCCGGTGGCGTTTTTCAGACGGCCTGAGGAAATTGAAAACCTGTTTGTCAGCGTCAACGGTTGGGAACATGTTCAGACGGCCTTGAGCGCGGGCGAGGGTTTGCTGTTTATCACGCCGCACATCGGCAGCTATGATTTGGCCGGCCGCTACATCAGCCAGCAACTGCCGTTTCCGCTGACAGCGATGTACAAGCCGCCGAAAATCAAGGCTTTTGATGCGGTGATGCAGGCAGGGCGGGTGCGCGGCAAAGGCAAGACTGCGCCGACCAGTATTCAGGGCGTCAAACAAATTATCAAGGCTCTGCGCGGTGGCGAAGCGACCATTGTGTTGCCGGACCATGTACCGTCTCCGGAAGAAGGGGGCGACGGCGTGTGGGTGGACTTTTTCGACAAACCTGCCTATACCATGACGTTGGCGGGCAAGCTGGCGCAAGTCAAAGGCGTGAAGGCTTTGTTTTTCTGCGGCGAGCGTCTGCCCGACGGCAAAGGCTTTGTCTTGCACATCGAGCCTTTGCGCGGCGAATTGAACGGCGATAAGGAGAACGACGCGCGCGTGATCAATGAAAATACCGAATATTGGATACGCCGTTTTCCGGAACAATATTTGTTTATGTACAACCGCTATAAGCATCCCGAAGGTGCGCCGCTGCCGCCTGCTTGAGTGGGATAGATTCAGAACCTGCTTTGAGGGAAGCAGGTTTTTATTTTGGTTGGGAATGAAGATCGAACAAAGCCGAGGTTTAAAAAGAAATACATCAAAGCCTAGCGTTTGCGCTGTCCACGATATTTAAACGGTAAAGGCCGTCTGAAAAGCGGTTTCAGACGGCCTTTACCGTAATCTTTTGCCTTTTATTTTCATACGCTGCTGAACCGTTTGCCCTGATGGCATTATAATGCGCGTAATTGTTTTTTTGATGGCATGTCATGTTTTATCTCTTTCAATCCGACCGTTTGGAATCGCTTGCCGAAATGTGCGCGCGTATTCATCAGGCTTCGCCCTTGGATTCTGTATTGGCGCAGGAAGAAGTGGTGGTGCAGAGCCAGGGTATGCGGCGTTATCTGAATGTGTTTTTCGCGCGCGAACTTGGTGTGGCAGCGAATTTGAAGTTCAGCCTGCCTGCCGGTTTGGCGTGGCAGCTGATGCGCAAATTGGTTCCCGATGTGCCGCCCCTTAGTCCGTTTTCACCTGAAGTCATGCGTTGGCGTTTGCTGGATTTGTTCCGCAGCGAAGCGTTTCAGACGGCCCCGGAATACGAAAACGTGCGCCTGAAGCTGGAAAGTTATTTGCATAGCTCTGCATCGGCAGATTATCAGCTTGCCGGACAAATGGCGGATATTTTCGACCAATATTTGGTGTACCGGCCGGATTGGATTGATGCGTGGCAGGCTGGGAAGCTGCTGGGTTTGGGCGATGATGAGGATTGGCAGGCGCGGCTGTGGCGTTATTTGGACGATGGCAGCCAATCTGCGCCGCACCGCGTGGCCTTATGGGAAAAGCTGTTGGCGCAGTTGGATAAATCGGTCTTGCCGCAAAGGTTGTTTGTATTCGGCATTTCGACAATGGCACCGATGTATCTGCAACTCTTGCACCAAATTTCCAAGCATTGCGATGTGTTTGTGTTTGCGCTCAACCCGAGCAGCCAATATTGGGGCGAGGTTATCGACGAGGCGCAGATTTTGAAAAGGGGCGATGAGGCGGACTTGTCGCAGGCAGGGCATCCGCTGTTGGCTTCTTTGGGCAAGCAGGGACGCGATTTCTTTGATTTTCTGTCGGAAGTAGAAACCGAGCAGGATATTCAGGTTTATGAAGAGGGAAAAGACGATACCTTATTGCATTGCCTGCAAAACGATATCCAAAACTTAATCATGCCGTCTGAACGCTTATATCAACAGGAAGAAGGCGAAGCAGGTGGGCAACAGGCTTTGGTTCAGGTTCACGATGCGGGCGGTAATCCAGTGTGTGTCGAGCCGGACAAGCTGCTGAATGACGGATCCGTCAAAATCGTCGCGGCGCACAGCCCTTTGCGCGAATTGCAGATTTTGAAAGAAGAGCTGTCGCTGGTGTTGCAAAATAATCCCGACTGGCAGCCGCACGATATTGCCGTTTTGACACCAAACATCGAGCCGTACAGCCCGTTTATCGAAGCCGTTTTTGGACAGGCGCACGCAGGCAGCCAGGCTTTACCGTATTCGATTTCGGATGTGAAACTCAGCCGCCGTCAGCCGTTGCTGTATGCTTTGGCGCAAACTTTGGACTTGCTGGAGAGCCGGTTTGAAGTGGATAAGGTTTTGCCTTTGCTGGAAAGCCGGTTGGTGCTGCAACGCTTCGGTTTGAGCGAGGAAGATGTGCCACTGCTGCATGAGGCTGTTGCTGGATTGAATGTGCATTGGGGTTTGGACCAAACCATGCGCGAGGGCAAAGACAACCTCTTTACTTGGCAGCAGGCGGTAGAGCGTTTGGCCTTGGGCTGGATGTTGCCCGAAGGCGGCAACGGCATGTGGCAGGGCGTGAGCGCGTGGCATAGCAACGTCAACCAGCTGGACGTGTTCAGCGGTTTTGCCGAATTTATCCGTACTTTGGCCGATATGGCGGCGCAATGGCAAGAGCCTGCCGATGTGGAAAGTTGGGTGCGGCGTTGCCGCGATTTGCTGGAAAAACTGTTTGCTCCGGATACGGACGACCAATACGCTAAGCAGCAGTTTGAGCAGTCTTTGGCGAAATGGCAGGAAGAGGCGCAGTTGGCCGGATTTGACGGATTGTTGCCGTGTAAAACCGTTATCCGCCATATCCGCCGCTTTTTGGACAGCGAAAGCCAAGCCGGATTTTTGAGTGGCGGCATTACTTTTTGCAGTATGGTGCCGATGCGTAGCCTGCCGTTTAAAATGGTTTGCCTGTTGGGTTTGAATGACGGCGATTTTCCGCGCAATACCAAAGCGGCGGTGTTTGACCTGATTGCCAAACATCCGAAAAAAGGCGACCGCGCCCGCCGCGACGACGACCGTTATCTTTTCCTCGAAGCCTTAATCAGCGCGCGCGAAATGCTGTATTTGTCTTATATCGGCCGAGATATACGCAATGATGCCGAGTTCGCGCCGTCTTCGTTAATCAGCGAGCTGTTGGATACTATTGCCGCCATGACGGGGAAAAGCGGGCGCGAGTTGTCGGAGAAATGGGTGAAACATCATCCTTTGCAGGCGTTTTCACGCCGTTATTTCCAAAAGGATGCGCTTTCAGACGGCCTCTTCAGTACGCGCCAAGATTACGCCGATGCGTTGAACCAACCGCCAGCGGAAGCGCAGCCGTTTTTCCGTGAGGCTTTAAGTCAGGAAGAGCCGGGCAAAACCATTCATCAGGGCGAGCTCATCAGTTTTTGGCGCAATCCTGTCAAAGTTTGGCTGAAGAAGAATTTAAGCTGGGATCAGCCGTATCTGGACGGCGCATGGGAGTCTGCCGAACCGTTTGAGCCGCAACATGAAGGCCGGATTGCCGATGCTTATTTGGATGCGCGGCGCAAAGGGGAAGATTTTGAAGATACGGCCATTCGGCTAAATGCAGAAAGCCTGATGCCGGTAGGAGAATTGGGAGGTTTGTGGCAGAAGCAGTATCAAATATCTGCGAAAAACGTAGATGCTGAGCTGATACGCAGTGACAAAAGGCTGTCTGAACCTTATGAGGCATATTTTGACGACTTGGTTTTACAAGGCACCATCGGCAATCTTTACGAATGCGGCCGCATTGTATTCCTAAACCAAAAAGACAATGCGCCCAACCGCATTGCTCGTTTATTGGAGCATTTGATTTTTTGCGCCATTGCCCCTAAATCCGTTGCAAACCGACAAACCTATATGGTCAGCTTGGGGCAGACCGAAACCTATGCCGCCATCGAGCAACAAACAGCAAAAGAACTTTTGAAAGAATGGCTGGTATATTTCCGAATCGGACAAAATACCCCCTTGCCATTTTTTGCCAAAACCAGTCTTGCCGCTGCGGAGGAGTACAACAAGAAAGAGGATTGGGATACTGCCTTGAGAAAAAGCTCATGAGGTTTTTTTAACGGCAATAAAAATGAGCAAAGGGCAGAAAGAATATACCGAAGTGAAGCTGGTGTTTGGCCATTCGGAAGAATCGCCTCTTGATGAGCCGCTATTTGAAAAACCTCGTCGTCAATCTGCTTGTTCCGCTTTTTGACCGGCGTGGCAGGTAAAAACCAATACAACAGAACAGGAGTAAAGCATGGTCGCTTATGCAGAATATTTGGATTTTGATACCGAAGAAGACAAATTGAAACAGCAGCAACTCTATCAGGCGACCGAGTTGTCGGCGCAAACGGCAGCGGCGGTTAAAAAGATCAACCGTCCGCAAAACTGGCTGCTTGCCGCTGCGCCATATTGTCCAGATTGCCGCGTGTTTGTGCCGTTTATTCAAAAAAATGGCGGAGTTGAACCCCAATATCCGCGTCAACTATATTGCCCGCAACGATTTTGACGACAGCAGTCGTTTTGAGAATCCGCGCCAACAGGAAATCGTCCGTACCAACCAAAAAAATTCCTGCACTGTTTCTGATGGGGCATGAAGAGGCCGGGCCTGTGTTTAACGAGTTTCCGCAAGTAGTGTTGAACCAAATTGCGGCAGATGAAACCCGTCGCACAGAATTGCGCGATGCGTACCGTGCCGGCGAGTTTAATGCCGATATTGAGGCTCAGGTTGTAGCGGCGTTGGCATGGGCAGACCAGCATTGTTGAGCAGATATTGCCAGTGTGTAAGGCTGTGTTTTGAACCGTTTTGATATTTTGCTTCGTAATAAAAAGGCCGTCTGAAAAGATTTCAGACGGCCTTTTTTGATTCTTAACGCTTTATCAAATCTCGATTTTATTCGGCGTAAAGGTTTGCCATTTGTTGCAGGCTGGGCAGTGCCAGAAGAAGACTTGAGATTTGAAGTGGCAGTTGCGGCAGCGGTACATGACGCTTTTTTGCAGCTGGCGTCCGATAATCGAACGAATCATATCGGTATCGGCTTTCCACTCCGGATTCATATTGCTGAGTTTCAAACCAAGCAGGCGGTACACGCCGTTGAGGTCGGGTTTTTGGCGGACGAGTTCGACAGCGATTTGCGCCGCTTCGGTTTCGCCTTTGAGCAATAGGGCTTTCTCGTAGATGACGTTGATCAGGTCAAGATCGGGGAAGGTTTGCATATAGCCGATGAGGCGGTTGAGGCCTTCTTCCTGTTTGCCTTGCGCGGCATAGGCTTCATAGAGTTTCTCGCCGACCATGCTCAAATAGGCGTGGTTTTGCTGCTCTATGGCGGAATACGCTTCCACTGCGGCAGGGAAGTTGCCCTGACGGTATTCGATGTCGCCGAGAATGATGTTGGCGCGCGTACATTTTTTGTTGGCTTCGAGTGCTTTGCCGATATTGTAGCGTGCGGTGTCGAAGTTGGATTTGAACAGCGCGGCTTGGGCGATTTCGCAATAGAACTGTGCGATTTCAAACTGGTAGGTCTGTTCGTCATGGCTCAAGAGCTGCGCCATTTCGATGGCTTTTTCCCAGTCGCGGTCTTGTTGGTAGATGCTCAAAAGGTGTTGGCGGGCTTCGCGTGCCATATCGCCTTCCTGTAAACCGAGGAAGATTTGTTCGGCACGGTCGACCAAGCCTGCGCTTTGGTAGTTTTGTGCCAATTCAAAAAGCACACGCGCGCGTTTTTCGTTGACTGTGTCGGGCGAATCGAGCAGGGCGCGGTGCATATTGATGGCTTTGTCGTTTTCGCCGCGCTGACGGTAGAGCTTGCCCAAAGTCAGGTTCAGGTCGTATGACTGCGGCTGCTGGTCGATCACTTCCGCCAATTCACGCGCGGCGCGGCCGCTGTTGCGGTCAACGAGGGCATCAAGGCTTTTATAAAAACCTGCCGGTATGCTTTTGGCCTGTTTCAGGACGGTCTTCATATCGACGCGCGCGGCAAACCAGCCCATAGCAAAGAAAACGGGGAGGAGGACGATGGGCAGTAAGATGACCCACAATTCGTTGTCCATGGTATTCCTTTATTGATTAGTGGCGTTACGCTTTGGGGGTGGTTTCGGAAGTCGTTGCCGGTGTTTCGGTTTTGACCGGAGTCAGGTCTTTTTCGGAAAGGTGGGCGTGTTTTTTCACTTCGGCGCGCAGGCGGTTGTTTTCACTGCGCAGGGACAGCAGACGGCCGAAGAGGGCAAACATACCGAATACGATGCCGATAATAAATGCACCGAAAAGCACGACAATCAGCGGCAGATTGATGTTTTGGCCGGGCAGGTAGAAGAAGGATACGGTGTGGGTATTGGTGATGGCCAGCAGGAGGAAAACAAGAAGAATCAGGATTTTGATGATGGTAGAGATGAGTTTCATGGGTTACTCCGGGTTGGCTGCGGTTGGGGCAGGCCGTCTGAAAAATGGTATCAGTTTAAACGATTTGCCGGATTTCGGATAGGACGGCATGTTTCAGACGGCAGGGGAGACGGTGTCTTTATGCTGACGGGTACTTGTCAAACCTATATCGAAAGGCGTATTGTTCAGTCTTTAATTAATTTATTTTGCACATCAGAATAAGAAAGGCAATCATCATGAGCAGACCAGTTCCAGCCGTATTCGGCAGCGTTTTTCACGCTGAAATGCCCGTTATCGCTTATCGTGAAGGTAAATGGCAGCCGGTAGAGTGGCAATCTTCCAAAGACCTGACAATCGCCCCGGGCGCGCATGCCTTGCATTACGGCAGCGAATGTTTTGAGGGCTTGAAGGCATTCCGTCAGGCAAACGGCAAAATCGTGATGTTCCGCCCGACCGCCAATATCGCGCGTATGCAGCAAAGTGCGGATATTCTGCACCTGCCGCGCCCTGAAACTGAGGCTTATTTGGATGCTTTGATTGAATTGGTCAAACGCTCTGCCGAAGAAATTCCTGATGCGCCAGCAGCTCTTTACCTGCGTCCGACTTTGATCGGTACCGATCCTGTGATTGGTAAAGCCGGCTCTCCTTCTGAAACTGCTTTGCTGTACATTCTGGCTTCTCCTGTCGGTGACTATTTCAAAGCCGGTTCGCCCGTTAAATCTTGGTTGAAACCGAACATATCCGTTGCGCCCCACATATGGGTCGTGTGAAATGCGGTGGCAACTATGCCTCCGCCATGCCTTGGGTTTTGAAAGCCAAAGCCGAATATGGCGCAAACCAAGTGTTGTTCTGTCCGAATGGCGACGTTCAGGAAACCGGCGCGTCTAACTTTATCCTGATTAACGGCGATGAAATCATTACCAAACCGTTGACAGACGAATTCCTGCATGGCGTTACCCGTGATTCCGTACTGACAGTTGCCAAAGATTTGGGCTACACCGTTACCGAGCGCAACTTTACCGTTGATGAGCTGAAAGCAGCTGTGGAAAATGGCGCAGAGGCAATTCTGACCGGTACGGCTGCGGTCATTTCTCCGGTAACTTCTTTCGTGATTGATGGCAAAGAAATCGAAGTGAAGAGCCAAGAGCGCGGTTACGCAATCCGTAAGGCGATTACCGACATTCAATACGGTTTGACAGAAGATAAACACGGCTGGTTGGTCGAAGTCTGTTAAATAGAGCACATGTAATAAAAAAGGCCGTCTGAAATATTTTTTCAGACGGCCTTTTTTTATTGGTTTTTAGATGGTGAAAGCAATAATAAAATACTAAATTTTGCAAATAAACGGTAGTATTTTAAGATAATCGGTATATAATGCGCAATTATGTTGTAAAAATACATATTGAAAATATCGAATTTTATCGATTTTTCGATGAAGTTAAAAACATTTATAGATATTTATTTTGTATATTTTGTAAATTTAGTTAAATTGGGAATGCTAAAGGCATGTTGTGTTAGAATTTCCCTCCTTTTTGGCTTCGCGAGGTTAACTCTGTCACGCCAAAAAGGAAAACAATACAAGATAAAACTATTTTTATTTTGCTATAAAAATCAAAAATAACTTAACTTTGGATGAACTAATCAATTAAAAAGGGACTCTGATACATTTCCGTCAAAAATAACCGGATACATGGTACGCGGACAGATTGCCTATAAAAGTCATCCAAGGGTTCTGTCCATACACCATTACCGTTTCCAATCAGAAAACCGGCAGAAGGGGAAACGCTGCCGAGTTTCTCAAAGTGGCCGGCTTCAGTTTGGCCTTTATACAGGCAATTGCTGTTACGACAGAATCCGTCTTACCTCTTTATTCAATCGAACTTTTTTGTTGCACGCTTGTGCGGTGGGAAAGGACGATATTTGATACAAGGAAATACGCTGATTATGTCACATAAACTTGCTCCTCTTGGCCGTACCCATATTCGTCACGGCTCCTCAACTCCTGAAACCACTTCCGAATCATCTTCTCCTCTAAAAGAATGGATACACACTCAAAATTGGGGGGATAGTCCGTCGGTTTTTCCAGAACCCAAGCAATTAAGCGGTAAAAATACTGTAACGAGAGAGGCGGTGCATGTAGCTGAGGCTGCAAGATTGGACGGCACTTCATCATCTTCAGACGGCCTTGTGACAAAAATGCATGTCGCACGGGCCAGCGTTGCTTCTGCAAGCAGCGTTTCCAGTAAAAACACCATTGCGCCTAAAGCAACAAATAAACCTGCCGCTACCGATCAAGCAACGGCAGCCAAACCAGTCAATAAATCGATGGAAAAAGTCCTGGCTGAAAGGCAAAGAATTTACGAAGAGGCTAAAGCAAAAAAAATAGCCGAAGCCGCAGCAGCCAAAGCGCAGGCAGTTGAACGCGCAAAAGAAGCGCATAAAGCAGCAGTCGAAAAAGCGATTGCAGAGCGTAAAGCCAAACAAGAAGCCACCCGCAAAGAGAAAGAGGCGGAAGACAGAATTGCCGAAGGAAAAAAAACAGTTGAAATTGCGCATAAAAAGATTTTGAACGATTCAGACGGCCATAACAAAATCACGAGCGTTTCTTCCGGCAAAAAAACAGCCATGAGTCACGATAGCCACCTCAGCTCAGGCAAAGAAAACAAAATTGACGATCATGCCGAAAGTAGGGCCGGTGTATCTGGAAAATACCGCGTGTATCAATCTAAAGATTACGGTAATTATGTTCGTGTGAATGATTTTGGTGCCGATGCACAGGGTAAAAAAGACAGCCTTCAGGCATTTAAAGCGGCTTTAGAAGTGGCTCATAAAGAAAAAGCCATGGTCTTCTTGGATGGTACCTACTATATTTCCAACCAGATTGTGATGGATAAAACCGTTTCCGGCGCGCGCGGTTTGTTTGGCTCGGGCATGGGCAAAACCAAAGTAACGTTTGATAAGGCGCAGACAGGCGTGTTCAATCCGGACACCAACCATGATGATATCCGCGAATTTGCCGGTATTTTGGTTGATGGACAAAACAATAAAACCATTGCCGACTTGTCGGTTCAATATACCAACCCTGATTTTTACCGTAAAGGCTTAAGCTATTTTGGCAAGGTAAACGGCATTTTGGTGAACGATGCGGACAATACTTTAATCAGCAAAGTAGAGGTTTCCGGTGCCAATCGCGCTGGTGTGATGTTTACGTCGACCGCTTCTTTGGAAACGGAAAACGGTCAAAAGCTGACCTTTAAAGCGCGCGTACAAAGCGGCGAAATTGATGAAAAATATGAAGCGCTGCCTTTGGGTGAAAACAACCGTATTGTTGATTCGTATCTGCACCACAACCGCGTTGCCGGTGCGCTGATCGGTTTCCAACAAAACTTTATCGGCGAGGGCAACCGTTTGGATTGGAACGGCCACGAAGCGGACGGCGGTACCGGCTACGGTATGGCTGTGGCTGCGGGCAGCTACAATTACGGCATCACATACCGTAAAAACACAACCGACCACAACTACCGCAAAGGCTTGGATGTGCATGATGGTACAGGTATTGTCATTGAAGACAATGTGTTAACGGGTGACCGGCTGTATGGCATTGTTGCCTACAACCGCCAGTTTTCTATGGATAAAGTCAAAATTACCGGCAATACCGTTATCCAAGACCCGAGCTTCCGTTTAAATGTTGATGATGACTTGGGCAAGTACTATCACATGTATTCAGGGATTCAGGTACAAACCAACACCCAATACAAAGATTTGCACTCGGCTGATAAAGGTTATTTCGATATTAGCGATAATGTCATTAAAAATCTGACGGTTTATCAAAACAATATTCAGACCTACGCGATTGAGTTCCGTAACCATGAAAGCAAAATGGATTACACGCTCAATATGGCAAACAACAAGATCAGCGGCGAATCCACCAAATATCTGATTGCCGTCATCAACGATACCTACGACCGCGTTTTATTTAAAAACGGCATTGGTAGCGGTACCATTACCATCAGCGGCAATGATGCCGATATCGGTAAGATTATGAAAGGCGCAGTACCGGTTTATGTGGAAGAACACCATGGCAATGTCGCGATGCATGGTGCGGTGACAATTCACAACAACAAAATTTCCGTGCGTGAAGAATCTGAAGGCTATGTTGAATTTGCTTATTTGAAAAGCAATGCTAAAGAGTACAACATCACCAATAACACATTGAAACTTGGTGGTACTCTGAATGATGCTTTGGTAGACGTACACAGTACCAACCCTAAGGGCAAGGCATCTTTAAATGTAGCCAATAACAAAATCATGACGGACATTAAAGGCGAACTGTATGATTCATGGCTGCGCTTTGAAAACGACATTAAAACGTATTCTGAAGGCAATAGCCATAACGGCGAAGCACTGAAAAAGGTGAATACGACCGGCAGTAAAGTTGCATTGAGCGATATCTTGTCAGAAGCCAACCATATTGTTGAAACGACTAAAGAGACTGTGTATCACCATACTAAAAATGTGTATACATCAGGAGTGGAAGAACATCATACAACGACTGGGATTTTGTAAGCTGTTGAAGCCGTAATCTTTATGGTCTAAATATCGATAAATAAAAAAAGGCCGTCTGAAATTTTCAGACGGCCTTTTCATTTAACTCACATTATTTAGCCAGTTCGGCACGCAGTTTATGGGTTACGTTCATCATCACTTGGAGTTGTTCCAAAGTTTCTTTCCAGCCACGTGTTTTCAGGCCGCAGTCTGGGTTAACCCACAGACGTTCAACCGGTACAACCTCGATGGCTTTGCGCAACAGATGCTCAACTTCAGCTTCAGTCGGTACGCGTGGGCTGTGGATGTCGTAAACACCTGGGCCGATGTCGTTCGGGTATTTGAATTCGCCGAACGCGGTCAACAGTTCCATGTCGGAACGTGAAGTTTCGATGGTGATAACGTCGGCGTCCATAGCGGCGATGGCTGGCAGGATGTCGTTGAACTCAGAGTAGCACATATGAGTGTGGATTTGAGTGCTGTCTTCGCAACCGGTAGAGGACAGGCGGAAAGATTCGCCGGTCCAGTTCAGGTAGGCATCCCAATCGGCACGTTTCAAAGGCAGACCTTCGCGGATGGCAGGTTCGTCAATTTGGATGACTTTGATGCCGGCTTTTTCCAGATCCAATACTTCGTCGTTCAGAGCCAGTGCGATTTGTTTGCACACGGTAGAGCGAGGAATATCGTTGCGGACGAAAGACCATTGCAGAATGGTTACAGGGCCGGTCAACATACCTTTCATCGGGCGTTTGGTCAGGCTTTGTGCGTAAGTAGACCAAGCAACAGTCATGGCTTCAGGACGGCTTACGTCACCGAAGATGATAGGTGGTTTAACGCAGCGTGAGCCGTAGCTTTGTACCCAGCCGTATTGGGTGAATGCAAAACCGCTCAACAGTTCGCCGAAGTATTCAACCATGTCGTTACGCTCGGCTTCGCCGTGTACCAGTACGTCCAAGTCCAGTTTTTCTTGCTCTTCAACCACCAAGGCGATTTCTTTTTTCATCGCGGCTTCGTAATCGGCGGCAGACAGTTCGCCTTTTTTGAAGGCTGCACGTGCTTGGCGGATTTCGGTAGTTTGTGGGAAAGAACCGATGTTGGTAGTCGGCAGCAGAGGCAGGTTCAACCATGCTTGTTGCGCTTTGATACGGTCGGCAAATGGAGATTTGCGTTGGTCTGCGTTAGCAGGCAAATCGGCCAGGCGTTTGGCAACGTCTGCACGGTGGATTTCGCTGCTGTTGGCACGAGAGTCGGCAGCAGCTTGGCTGGCGGCCAGTTCTTCGGCAACGGAATCACGACCTTCGTTTAATGCGGCTTTCAGAACGCGCAATTCTTGGGTTTTTTGCAGGGTGAATGCCAACCAAGAGTACAGGTCAGGTTTGTTGGCTTTCAGTTTTTCTTCAACTGACAAGTCAAATGGAGTGTGCAGCAGAGAGCAAGAGCTGGAGATCCACAAACGGTCGCCCAGTTTGGCTTGCAGAGGCTCAACAGTTTCCAAAACTTTGTTCAGGTTGGCGCGCCAAATATTGCGGCCGTCGATAACGCCGGCAGACAGAACTTTGTCGTAGTCGGCAAATGCGTCCAGTTGCTCAGGAGCGCGTACCAAGTCGATGTGCAGGCCGTCAACAGGCAGGGATTTCAGCAAAGCAGCGTGTTCGGCAACAGAACCGAAATAAGTGCTCAACAGGATTTTGGCGCTTACTTTGCTCAAAGTAGCGTAAACGTCTTTGTATGCTTCTACCCATTCTTTAGGCAGGTCAACAGTCAAAGCAGGCTCGTCGATTTGAATCCACTCGGCACCGGCTTCAACCAAAGCGTTCAGGATTTCAACGTAAACAGGCAACAGTTTAGGCAACAGGCTCAGACGGTCGAATTCAACAGCGCCTTTTTCTTTACCCACCCACAGGAAAGTCAACGGACCAACAACGGTCGGTTTGGCTTTCAGACCCAAAGCTTGGGCTTCTTGCAGTTGTTGAACGTAGTGTTTGGCGTTGGCTTTGAATTCGGTATCGGCGTGGAATTCAGGCACCAAGTAGTGGTAGTTGGTGTCGAACCATTTGGTCATTTCGATAGCGAATTGGTCTTTGTTACCACGGGCCAGTTGGAAGAATTGTTCCAAAGACAGGTTTTGGCTGTCGAAGCCGAAACGGGCAGGGATGGCGCCGGTAGCAACTTGCAGGTCGAGGATGTGGTCGTAGAAAGTGAAATCGCCTGCAGCAACGAAATCGGCGTTGGCAGCAGCTTGGTGTTTCCAGTTTTTCTCGCGCAAGTCTTTAGCAACAGCCAGCAATTCTTGCTCGCTGATTTCTTTGCGCCAGTATTTTTCTTGTGCGAATTTCAATTCGCGGAAGGCACCGACGCGCGGGAAGCCTGAAAAATGTAATGTTGTCATGTTAACTCTCCTAGTTGGAATTTTTAATCAGGCCGGTATGGCCTGAATGTTCGATATTGTAAATCAGAATGGGGAGGCCGTCTGTTTTATTAACGGGGACGCACACCCAAAATATGGCAGATGGCGTAAGTCAGTTCGCTGCGGTTGAGGGTGTAGAAGTGGAAGTCTTTGACACCTTCGCGAGAGAGGACTTTGACCATATCAATGGCGATGCTGGCGGCAACAAGGTTGCGTGTGCCTTGGTCGTCATTCAAACCTTCGTACATTTTAGACAGCCAGCTGGGGATTTTGACGTTGGTCACTTGAGCCATTTTGGTCAATTGTTTGAAATTGGTTACAGGCAGGATGCCGGGAACGATTTCAACGTCAATGCCCATCATCACGCAACGGTCGCGGAAGCGCAGATAGCTTTCCACGTCGAAGAAGAATTGGGTAATAACGTGGTTTGCACCCGCATCAATTTTGCGTTTCAGATTTATTAAGTCGGCTTGTGCGGATTTGGCTTCCGGGTGTACCTCAGGATAGGCCGCTACGGAAATATCAAAGTCGGCCACGGAGCGCAACAGTTTGACCAAATCTTCGGCATAGAAAGGTTTTTTCTCGTAGCCGGGCGGCTCGTCGCCACGCAGGGCAACGATGCGGCGGATACCGCTGTCCCAATAGTCTTTGGCAATTTGACGTAACTCGTCAGGGCTGGCATCGATACCGGTCAAGTGAGGGGCTGCGTCAAGGCCGGTTTCTTGTTTGATGCGTTTAACGATACTGTGTGTGCGGTCGCGTTCGCCGGAGTTTGCACCGTAGGTTACGGAAACGAATTTCGGATGCAAGGTTTGCAGGCGATGGATGGAATCCCACAGCATGGTTTCCATTTGTTCGTTTTTCGGCGGGAAAAATTCGAATGAAACGTTGATATCGCCTTTCAAATCGGAAAGGCTGTGATTTAATGCGTTAATTTCTCGAGCGTGATTCATGGTTATGCACCTTCTGCATATCTTTTATTCGTTGTCAGACTGCATAATAAATTTGAGGTCAGTATGAGTCAATTTCGAAATTTTCCGAAATTGTATGAATAGATTTAATAAAGGCCTCAGGCCGTCTGAAAAGCAGCCTGAGGTCTTGTTTGATAGAAAAGGAAGGAAAGATTATTCTGCTTCATCTATCCATGCTTGTTGCACGGCTTCGAGAATACGCTCGCCGCAACGTGCTGGGTCATCGTCAAATTCAGGCAAAGCCATAATTAAATCACGCAGTTGGGTAAAGCGTACGGTTTTCGGATCGATGCTGTCGCCGTGTAGGTCGTAGAGTTCTTCAGCGATGCGTTGGGTATCTGTCCATTTCATGATGTGTTCCTTTTTTGGGTTTGGGCTATTGGTAATTATTTTAATCAAGAAGCAGGCGGACTGCCAGAATGTTTTACTGCAGATGCGGATATAAATAATGTGGGTATTTTTTAACAAAATAGCATATTTGCGTTAAAATACGGCACGACACTTAAAAACTACGGCACATTCGCTTTGAATCTACCGTTTTATATATTTTATTCCGTTTTGAATGATGGTTTGCGCATGAATAATTTACATTATTCCAATGCAACCAAATCATCTGGAACGGCTCTTAATACGAAATCCATCACGTAAAAATAAAAGGAAAAAAGATGAATAACGCACTCAACGCCAAATTGTCCAAACTGATTTACGCGCTTGCTTCCGATGATCCGGAGTATCTGTCTAAAGCAGGCTCATTCGACCGTTTGCTGTTGTTGGTTCGCGAACTTTATCGGATGCTGGACGAAACAGAAGGTTTGAAGCAGCTGGTGTTTCGTCTGTATTACGGCAAGCACTATGGCTTAATTAAACTGGATGCCGCATCACCCAATGATGATGCAGGCGTATTGAGGTTGAAACGTTGGATGGTTTATTCGCGTATCGCCGAGCGCATCGAAAATTGCGGCAAGCATTTGTCGATCGTGCTTGAAGATGCGGTGTTGGAAAATGGCACGGACAAATCTCATTATATAGATGAAGCCAATGCCATCATCGAGCGTTTCGGTTTGGTAAGGGATGAGGCTGCACTTTCAGCCATCGAGGCGGAGGAAGCGTTGAAAACAGAGCAAGAGTTGCAGGCGACAAGCGAGCCTCAAAAATCTGCTCCTAAGCATCACGGCAATCTGCATCAAATCAGAATTCAAGAAAAAATTGAAAATTACTCCGCTACGCAGAAAGTGGCTGCCATGCAGATTTCCCGTATGCGTTTTATTTTCCCTCATATCAAATAGTTTGCTGCATAACCAAAAGGCCGTCTGAAAACCATGAATTTGTGGTTTCAGACGGCCTTTTTCATTAAACCTTGTTTTAATGGTCTTCACGCGCGTGGTTGATGGTGTATTTGGGGATTTCCACCACCAAATCTTCATCGGCAACGACCGCCTGACAGCTCAAGCGTGAATCGGCTTCCAAGCCCCATGCTTGGTCGAGCAGGTCTTCTTCCAATTCGGTTGGTTCTTCCAAGCTGTCAAAACCTTTGCGGATAATCACGTGGCAGGTTGTGCAGGCGCAGGATTTTTCGCAGGCATGATCGACTTCGATGTCATGGTCGAGCAGCACGTCAAGGACGGTTTGGCCTTTCGGTGCATCTTCGATAACCCCGCCTTCGGGGCATAATGTCGCGTGTGGGAGTACGGTAATTTTTGGCATTTTTTTATTGTCTCGGTTGTTTAAGAGTGGTTGTGGTTAAAGCGGCTTCAGACGGACTTGAGTATTCAATATTCAGGCCGTCTGAAAAAAATGGGTTTATAACATGATGCCTTTACTTTTTAAATTTTCCAGACATTCGTTCAAGTAGGCATCATCATGTTCGGCGTAAATCGGCGAAGTGGATGCTTCAATCGCGTGCGAATGGTATGGGGCAGCGGCTTTGCCGCGATATAGCGGGTCTTTCCATAAAGCATCCGGTTTGTAACCGCGCCTTTCCATCTCTTCCATAATCAACGCGTGATACAGATAGAGTTTGTAGGGGCGAATGAGTGAAAACGTAATTAACCGTCGCATGCGGCCTGCCCCAGCCGGCCCCGCGCAAGGCAGCGCATTCGCGGTGTTGCCCCAAAAAGCTGGGCGCGGGGGAGTAGGGGGATAAGGGTTTGGTGCCAGAGTCTCATTGTGATTCAAATAATTTTGAGTAATCTTCGTAAGCTATCTTCAAATCTTTTTTTGAGTAGGTAGTATAAATGTGAAGACCCTCTTCAATTTCAGTGGTTAGCTTTGATCCACTTTTTCCCAAAGTATTCGTCTTTATATAGACGGACTTTAGAATTTTTGGGTTTATATGCATTTTCTGAAGAGAGGAGATTTCTTAATATTGAAGGATTTTGTTGATGCTTTTCCTTGATAAAGGAGATAAATGCACTTCTGTTTACTTCAAAAAAATTTTTTTCTTGATGATGTTCTTTGACAGTTTTTTTCAAAACCTAACTCTGCTATTTCATTCTTAGGAAATACAATTTCACCTCTTAATGAGAGAAAAAGCCTTTTTCACAAGATTTTCATCAATTGCAAAAAGCTCAGTTTCTCCTATTTGGCTTTTTGCCGAAAATTTCATGAAGTAAGGTTTCTTTTTTTCTTTATAGTTGTCGGTTTTAATCGCTAGAATGCGTTCTAACCCGGCAACGTTTGCGTAGCCGTTGTTTTCCAAATGGCGCATTCTAGTTTCAAAAATTATTTTTCGTCAGTAATACCAATTTTATATACACCTTTGATGACGGTTTTCATCAGGTAGACAATGCCTGCTTTTTTTCCATTGTTGTCCTTTATTTTTTTATTTCTGTAAGAGGATATCTTTTCAGACGGCCTTTTTATCAAAGGCCGTCTGAAACCATTTGCCGTCAAATATTATCAACGCTTTGCCCTGTCAGTGCGCGTTGGATGTTGCGGTTCATGCGTTTGGCGGCGAAGTTGTCGGTGCTGTGGCTGAGTTTGGCGACGGCGGCACGGATATCTTCGGCTTTGCCGTCTTTCAGACGACCTTGTAAAGCAGCAATGTCTTGTTGAATTTGTTGCAATTCTTCGGCTTCCAATAAATCGCTATCCAATTCAAGAGCAGCGTTGACGGCGTCGGTCAGGCTTTCGGCTTCGACTACGGCTTCGGCGCGTGCGCGTGCGGCCATGTCTTCGGCGGCGTTGCTCATGCTGTCTTTGAGCATTTGGGTGATGGTGCTGTCGTCCAAACCGTAGGAAGGTTTGACTTCGATTTGCGCCTGTACGCTGGTGCTTTGTTCTTGGGCGGAAACGGACAGCAAGCCGTCGGCGTCCACTTGGAAGGTAACGCGGATACGCGCCGCGCCTGCGGTCATGGGCGGAATGCCGCGCAGGGTGAATTTGGCAAGGCTGCGGCAGTCGGAAACGAGTTCGCGCTCGCCTTGTACGACGTGTATCGTCATGGCGGTCTGGCCGTCTTTGAAAGTGGTGAAATCCTGCGCGCGCGCGGTGGGGATGGTGGAATTGCGCGGGATGATTTTTTCGGCGAGTCCGCCGTAGGTTTCCAAACCGAGCGACAAGGGGGTAACGTCCAGCAGCAGCCATTCGCCGTCGGTTTTGTTGCCGGCAAGGACGTTTGCCTGTATGGCGGCGCCGAGTGCAACGACTTCGTCGGGGTTGAGGTTATTCAGCGGGGTTTGTCCGAAGAAGGTGGCGACCGCTTGTTGGACGTGCAACATGCGGGTAGAGCCGCCAACCATAATCACGCCCTTGACATCCGCCTTGGTTACGCCGGCATCTTTCAAAGCCTGTTTGACAGGCTCGATGGTTTTTTGTACCAGATTTTGGGTCAGGTTATGAAACTCTTGGCGGGTAATGACGGTATGAACTTTATGGCCGTCTGAAAGTGTGGTTTCGATGACGGCTTCGGTTTGAGTGGTTAATTTCTTTGGCGCTACGGACAAGGGAAAGCAGAAGCTGGCTGTCTTGTTCGTTGAGTTTGGAAAGGTTGTTTTGTTCGAGCAGGTGGCAGAACAAACGATGGTCGAAGTCATCGCCGCCCAATGCGCTGTTGCCGCCGGTGGCTTTAACTTCAAACAGGCCTTTAGTCAGTTGCAATACGGATACGTCGAATGTGCCGCCGCCCAAATCGTAAACGACAAACGTACCTTCTGAGGCGTTGTCCAGTCCGTAGGCGATTGCGGCGGCAGTCGGCTCGTTGAGGAGGCGCAAGACATTTAAGCCTGCTAAGCGTGCGGCATCTTTGGTGGCTTGACGTTGGGCGTCGTCAAAATAAGCAGGTACGGTAATGACGGCACCGACCAAATCGCCGCCTAATGTTTCTTCGGCACGCGATTTGAGGGCTTTGAGGATTTCTGCCGATACTTCGATAGGCGTTTTCGCACCTTGACGGGTGTTTAACTCGACCACGCGCTCATTGGGTGTAAATCGATAGGGCAGGTATTGCGCCTCTTGTGCGAGGTCGGTAAGGGTGCGGCCGATTAAGCGTTTGGCGGAGCTGATTGTATTTAGCGGATCGGTTTTTTGGGCAGAAAGGGCGTTTTTGCCGACTTCAACTTCGCCATCCAAATAACGGACAACCGAAGGCAGGGTGGCGCGGCCGTCTGAATCGGGCAGGCAGACTGCGCTGCCGCTGCGGACGGTGGCAACCAAGCTGTTGGTTGTACCTAAATCAATGCCTACGGCGAGGCGGTGTTGATGGGGGGCGGCGGACATGCCGGGTTCTGAAATCTGCAAAAGAGCCATGATTGTGTGCCTTCTGATGCTGTATTTATTAGGATGGGGCAGATTTTAGCAGATTTTTGGCAGATAGTTGAGTGGTTTGCTAGGAAATAACCATAAGGCCTAATGTTGTTTTTTAATTGAAAAGAAAGTGGATTTTGAATCCGGACTTGTATTTTTTAAGAAATGCGGATAAAATTCAGACTCTTTGCCTTGCCTTTTACTTCGCATGGTGAAAGGCTGTTTTTAATCATCCATAAGGAGATAACATGCGTCATTACGAGATCGTGTTTATCGTTCATCCTGATCAAAGCGAGCAAGTGCCTGCTATGGTTGAGCGTTACAAAACCATGATTACTGAAGCCAGCGGTAAAATCCACCGTTTGGAAGACTGGGGTCGTCGTCAATTGGCTTACCCAATCAACAAAATCCACAAAGCACACTATGTTTTGATGAATATCGAAACTACTCCTGAAGTGGTTGAAGAGCTGGAAACTGCTTTCCGCTTCAATGATGCCGTACTGCGTCACCTGACCATCAAAACAAAACACGCTGTAACCGAAGCTTCCCCAATGCTGGGCGGCGAAAAAGCAAAAAACTTGCTGAACGGTGCAGCTGAAGAAGTTGCAGCAGCCGAATAAGATTGAACAATCTGATTAAGCTTACCGCCCGTATCTTGCAGGTTCAGCCTTTGAGATATACACCGGCAGGAATTCCTGTTTTAGATGTTGTGTTGCAACATGAGTCTTGGCAGGAAGAAAACGGACAGAAATGTCTGGTTAAATTTGAAATTCCCGCGCGGATTTTAGGTAAGCAGGCTGAAGAATGGCAGTATCGGCAAGATGCCGTCATCGAGTCGGAAGGTTTTTTGGCGCAACGCAGCCAACGCTTCCCCAAGCCGGTACTACGCATACAGAACATTAAAGAATATAAAGGTTAAACGACAATGGCTCGTCAATCATTCAAACGTAGAAAATTCTGCCGCTTTACGGCTGAAAAAATCCAAGAAGTTGATTACAAACAAGTTGATTTGTTGAAAGACTTCATCTCTGAAAACGGCAAAATCATCCCTGCCCGCATTACTGGTACTAAAGCACACTACCAACGTCAGTTGGCTACTGCTGTGAAACGTGCCCGTTTCCTGGCTCTGTTGCCTTACACCGATCAACACAAATAATTTTGGAGTTTAAATCATGCAAATTATTCTGTTAGAAAAAATCGGCGGTCTGGGTAACTTGGGTGACATCGTTACCGTTAAAAACGGTTACGCACGCAACTTCCTGATCCCTGCCGGTAAAGCAAACGTGCAACCGAAGCCAACATGAAAGAATTCGAAGCACGCCGCGCTGAATTGGAAGCCAAACAAGCTGAAATCTTGGCTGATGCTAAAGCACGTCAAGAAAAACTGGAAGGCCAAACCATTACTGTTGCTCAAAAAGCCGGTGTTGATGGTCGTCTGTTCGGTTCTGTTACCAATGCCGACATCGCTGAAGCAATTGTTGCTGCCGGTATCCAAGCTGCTAAAGCAAACGTACGTCTGCCTAACGGTCCTTTGAAAGCTGTTGGCGAGTACGAAGTTGAAGTGGCTCTGCACACTGACGCCGTTGCTAAAATTACCGTTGCTGTTGTTGCAGCCGCTGAGTAATTGATTCATTCAAGGCCGTCTGAAAATCAAGGGTTTCCTTGGATTTCAGACGGCCTTGTTTATGTGCTTGAGCCGAAGCAAATCAGTGCCGAGCTGTTTATATTTTTGGCTGGTTAAAAAGTATGGCGGTTGGCATAGAGAGATGATGTGTTGGACGAATATTCTTTCGTATTCGGATTTATCATAGTATTTTAATAAAGAGATTATTTATGAATAAAATCAAAATCTTTGGGATGGGTCTGGCTGCTTTGGCTCTGGCTTCATGTAGTACCCCGCAAAAGCCTGCTGTTGATACGGCAAAACCGGTTGAGCCTGTTTCCTCTGCAAAACGCCCTGTATTTGATGCTGCGGCTGAATCTGTTGCCAGCAGCGGTTTCAATGAGAACGTCAATGTTCAGCAATTTATCCAATATGAAGTGAAAAACCGCCGTTTCAGTGCGGAAGAGTTGCGCAATTTCTTTAATGGCGTGGTGTATAAAGGCAACATTATTACCATTATGTACCGCCCAAGCACTTCGCGTCCTTGGTATGAATTCCGCACCGGTAACTCTGGTGAGGCCAAATTTAATGGCGGCAGACAATTCTATGCGGCAAACCGTGCCGTAATCGATGATGTGGCACGCAAATACGGTGTGCCTGCCGAATTGATTGTGGCGATTCTCGGTATCGAAACTAATTACGGCAAAAATACGGGCAGCTTCCGCGTTGCCGATGCCTTGAGTACATTGGCCTTTGATTATCCTCGCCGTGCCGAGTTTTTCCAAAACGAGTTGAGCGAACTTCTGCAGATGGCAAAAGAAGAAAAAGAAGATGTCTTTGACTTCAAAGGTAGCTATGCCGGTGCGATGGGTATGCCGCAATTTATGCCTTCAAGCTACCGTAAATGGGCGGTAGACTATGATGGTGATGGTCATCGCGATATTTGGAATAATGTCGGCGATGTGGCGGCTTCTGTCGCCAATTATATGAAGCAGCATGGTTGGCAGACAGGCGGCAAGATGGTTGTGCCGGTAAGTCTGACGATTACTCCGCACTTGCAGGCGATTATCGATGAGAAAACAGCTTTGACACGTACAGTTGCGGATTTCAAAGCTTTGGGTGTGGTGCCTCAAGCTGCTGTTGCGGATAATGAAAAGGCTGTGTTGTATGCTTTGGAAACCAGCCCGGGTGTATTTGAATACTATTTGGGCCTGAATAACTTCTACACAGTATGGCAATACAACCACAGCCGCATGTATGTAACAGCGGTACGCGATATTGCGAATGCAATCAATAACAATGGCCTATAAGCCATAAGAAAACCACCCATTTGGGTGGTTTTTAAGTATTTATGACTTTACAGAATAATTTAAGCCATCAGTCTGATTTTCATGGCGTAACGTTTTTTGCTGTGTCCTGAAACAAACTGTCCGCCTCGTGCAGGGGATAAAAATGCATTGCCTTCTGCGGTTGGCTCTGCACAAGTATATTGGCCGTTTCGATCGCTCCAGAGGGCATACACAGGCAGATTGTGGGTGCGGATATCCAGTTTCAAGCCGTCAAATGCAACGCGTGCATCCTGGTCTGAGGAAACAAATTCGGTATGGGAAATATAGTCGGCATCGTATGGGGCGCCGTTGAAATCAAACTGTGTACCGGCGGCGGTAAAGTAGGGGTGGAATCCCGGGGATGTGCGGACGGGCGATTCGCCGTAATTGCAGACAGTTAGGATGGCGATGGCTTCATTTTCGTTAGGTAGGCTGTAATTGAGCAACCATTCGACGTGTTCATAGCCTCTTTCTGTGCTGATTAATTTCAAGCCGATATCCGATTCATTTTGATGGCGGATTTCCCAGTCTGAAGTTCTGCCGAAACCATGTTGGGCTAGATGATTTTTGCTGTCCGGTCCGAATTGGGGTAAGTAGACATGCATGCCGCCGCGTGATTTTGTGTCATCGCCCACGTGGACGCTGGTTTTCGGAAATAAGACTTCCCGTCCTTTTAGAATCAGGGAGTCAATATATCCGCCCATTGTATTGACTTGCATAGTGGCTGATTGGTTGTGTAGTATGATTTCAAACATAATGATTTGAGCTTCAAATTGTTTATCATTTGTGTAGCATTCTAACATTGCGATGACATGCTGTTGCCGTCGGCTTGATAGAAAATCCTTAATAAAAATCAAAAAAATGCTAGAATATATGCCATTTTCTGAGGCCGTCTGAAGAGCGGATAATTCTTTTCAGACGGCCTTCCGATTTATTTCCCGTAGAGAAACAACATGGCTTATCAAGTTCTTGCACGAAAAATGGCGTCCGAAAACCTTTGCCGATTTGGTCGGTCAGGAACACGTCGTCAAAGCCCTGCGCAACGCGCTGGACGAAGGTCGTCTGCACCATGCCTATCTACTGACAGGAACGCGCGGTGTGGGCAAGACCACGATTGCCAGGATTTTGGCCAAGAGCTTGAACTGCGAAAATGCCGTGCATGGCGAGCCATGCGGTCAGTGTGAAAAGCTGTACGCAAATCGACAGCGGCCGTTATGTGGATTTATTGGAAATCGACGCGGCATCGAATACCGGTATCGACAATATCCGCGAAGTGTTGGAAAAACGCACAATACGCGCCGACTGCGGGTAAATACAAAGTCTATATCATCGACGAAGTGCATATGCTTTCCAAAAGCGCGTTCAATGCCATGCTGAAGACTTTGGAAGAGCCGCCTGAACACGTTAAATTCATTTTGGCGACCACCGATCCGCACAAAGTCCCCATTACCGTATTGAGCCGCTGTCTGCAGTTTGTGTTGCGCAACATGACAACCCAACAGGTTGCCGAGCATTTGGCACATGTCTTGGACCGTGAAAATGTACCTTATCAGCCGCAGGCTTTGCAGCTTTTGGGACGTGCCGCCGCCGGTTCGATGCGCGATGCGTTAAGCCTTTTGGATCAGGCGATTGCCATGGGTTCGGGTAAAGTGGCCGAACAAGATGTCCGCCAGATGATCGGAGCGGTCGATAAACAATATTTGTTTGAATTGCTTGAAGGAATCATCAATCAAAACGGTGAGGCCTTGCTGGAAAAAGCTCAGGAAATGTCTGCCAGAGCGATTGGTTTTGACAGCGCATTGGCAGAATTGGCCATGCTGTTGCAACGTTTGGCTTTGATTCAAACCATTCCTTCCGCCTTAGCGAATGATGATCCTGAACGTGAAACTTTGCTGCGATTAAGTCAGGCTTTGAGTGGCGAGCAGATTCAGCTTTATTATCAATGTGCTATTCATGGTAAACAGGATTTGCCGCTGGCTCCGGACGAGTATGCCGGTTTTGTCATGACGCTTTTGCGCATGCTTGCATTTGCGCCATTGGCCGCTTCGGGTTGCGATACGCAAAGTCAGATTGAACACACAGATTTGCATTCCGACCATCAGAAAGCTGAGGCCGAAAAAAAGCCTTTTCAGCTGCCGAAATCTGAGCCGATAGCAGCACCGGCTGTTGAGAAAGAGGCTGTTCCGACCAAACAGGATACCGTTGAAAGGCCATCTGAAGTAACTATTCAGTCTGCTCAACAACAGGCAGATGTGCCGCCTTGGGAGGAAATGCCGAGCCAAGTATCGGACGAAATGCCTCAAACACAAACGGCGCAGATACAAGAAACTGCGGAGCCATTGCCTGTTGCAAAAGTTCAGACGGCCCCTGAGCCGGAAGAATATCCGCACATGGATGAGGAAATTCCACCTCCGTATTTTGATGAAGCATATACATATGAAGATTCACACCGTGCTGATGTGATGGAAGTACCGCAGCCGGTTGCGTCTGCTGAGCCTGAAGAAGAGGAGGGAGATGAAGAAGAGCTTCAGTTCGCTCCTTTGCCTGAGTTTAAAACTGAGAATTGGCACAGCATTATCGAACGCTTCGCCCGTAAGTTAGGCGCGGCGCAGATGTTGGCGCAAAATGCGGCATGGACGAGTTATGATGCGGAAGCAGGATTAATCATGCTGTCGTTGACGGATGAAGCCAAAGCCACTGCCAATAAAGAGCGCTTGGATAAAATCTGCCAGACGTTGAGCGAGGCATACCATCTTGGCAATTTAAGGCTGCAAACCGAGCCTTGGCAGGATGATAAAGGCTGGGAAACGCCGGTTATGCGCCGCAAACGTATTCAAGAAGAAGGGCGGCAGCAGGCGCAAGATTTGCTGGAAGCGGATACAACGGCGCAGAAAATCTTGCAAACCTTTGAAGCGCAATGGCTGCCTGATTCTTTAGAGTTGGCAGGGCATTCTTAAAATACTGATATACAAGGTCGTCTGAAAGGCAAGAGCGTTTTTCAGACGGCATGAGTGAAACCCATTTATTCAAACCCATAGGAGTAAAACATGTTCGGAAAAGCCGGATTAGGCGGCCTGATGAAACAGGCTCAACAAATGCAGGAAAACATGAAAAAAGCACAAGCCAAGCTGGCTGAAACTGAAGTTGAAGGCGAAGCAGGCAATGGTTTGGTGAAAGTTGTGATGACGTGTTCACATGTTGTCCGCAAACTTGAAATCAGCCCTGATTTGATTCAAGAAGCCGCTGACGACAAAGAAATGCTGGAAGATTTGGTATTGGCCGCCATCAATGCCGCTTCTGAAAAAGCTGAAGAAACGACCAACAAAACCATGGGTGCGTTTACCCAAGGCCTGCCTGCAGGCATGGGCGATTTCTTCCGTTGATTTAAAAACAAATAAAAGGCAGTCTGAAACCAGATTTGGGTTTCAGACTGCCTTTTTTATTATGAGGATTCAGGGCTTTCTTTGGGAAAGAACAATCGTTCCTTATTGATGTAAAAAAGCCTGAACAGAAGTTCAGGCTTTTTAAATTTGGCTCCCCGACCTGGGCTCGAACCAGGGACCTGCGGATTAACAGTCCGTCGCTCTACCGACTGAGCTATCGGGGAATGGGGCGTATTATAATGGCTGGAAAAAATGTGTCAATCAATATTTTTAAGAAAATGGTACAAAATATTTCAAATGTTTGAATGTTAAAAATATTTTGTAATCAAGTTTCACATGCTTCCCAGCCGTTTCAGACGGCCTTTAGTATTTGGCGTTAACCAATTTGCCGTTTTGGAACACTTGCTGCTGCATTACCGTGCCGTTGTAAGCGTAAGTGGTCAGCGAGCCGTTGCTTGGCGTGGCGCGGAACTGCATCAGCTGGTTGCGGCTGAGGACGTAGGGGTCCGTGCGTTTTTGGCTGTTGTCGCTGTAAAAGTCTTGGACGACATATTCGTTGTTGCGTTTGCTGATCAATTGGCGATGGAAGCCGCCTTTGACTGCGCTGTTGCTGGGTGTGCCGTGCGCATCAAAATAGGTTACGATTTGTTCTTCTGTGATGCGGATGCCGTCCGAATCTGTGTCTTTGGTGGTTTTGGTTTTGTCCAAGCCGACAGGGATGTTGATGGATGTACCCAAGCCGACATGGCGGCCGATGCTGGTGCCGACGCCTAAGCCGACGGAAACGCCGGGTGTACCGACTGTACATGCGCTGAGTGAAGCGGCCAAAAGGGCAGGTAAGAGAACTTTTTTCATAATGTGTATCCTTGTAATAAGAAATGTTTGTAATGTGGGAAGTATAGTATTTTTGTAGGGTGGCTGGTGTTAGTATTGGTAAAAGGGCGCAATGCCGTCTGAAAAACAAGATAGAAACGGATATATCATTCTGGTGTAGAATGTGCCGAAATAATGATTTAATAAGAATGTGAATGAATAATGAAAACTTTGAAATTTACAAAGATGCACGGCTTGGGCAATGATTTTATGGTGGTCAATGCCATCAATCAGGACTTTGATCCGTTGGCTGCGCCACTTGCTCAATGGGCAGACCGCTATCGCGGCGTGGGTTTTGATCAGTTTTTGGTAGTGGAGAAGCCTTCTTCTGAAGCGGTCGATTTTCGGTACCGCATTTTCAATGCCGATGGTCGGGAAGTAGAGCAGTGCGGCAATGGCGCGCGTTGTTTTGCGCGTTTTGTCGCGGATAAGGGTTTGACGGATAAAACGGAAATCTTGGTCGAAACGGCCAAAGGGATTATTGTGCCGAAGCTGTTGGATAACGGTTTGGTTACCGTCAATATGGGTAAACCGCGTTTCATGCCGTCTGAAATTCCGTTTGTGCCTGCACATGGTGAAAATGAAGATGCGCTGACACATATTGTCTTGGTCGGTTTGGAATCTGTACCGGTAAGCTGCGTGAATATGGGCAATCCGCATGCGGTGATTTTGGTGGATGATGTTGAAACCGCACCGGTGGAGCATTGGGGCAGCACTATTGAATCGCACGAGCAGTTCCCTGAACGGGTCAATGTCGGCTTTTTGCAGGTTGAAGATGAGTTGTCAGTCCGCCTGCGCGTGTTTGAACGCGGAGTGGGGGAAACTCAGGCTTGCGGCACTGGAGCGTGTGCGGCCGTGGTGGCCGGCGTGCGCAATGGCTTGCTGAAAGCGGGTGCGCCTGTGCGTGTTACTCTGCCTGGCGGCGAATTGTTTATCAGTTGGGAAGAAGGTGGCGATGTGCAAATGACCGGCCCTGCTGAAACCGTTTTTGAAGGTGAGTTGCAGTATTCATGATGGTTTCTTTGGATTTTTGGTTTGCCGTCGCGTATGCTGCGGTATCGTTGGCATTTATTTTTCGCGCGCAGCGGTTTCAATGGCTTTGGGCTGCGGTGTTGTTGTGGCTGGGGATTTCGGCACTGGGCGCGCGCTTGCTGCCCGGAATGTGGGGCTTTACGCATACAGGCCCTTTGTTCATCCCTCATTTTTATCTGACAATCGCCAGTGTTTTTTTCTTTATTGATGATTGCAGTAAAACGGAAGACAAAAAGTTTTGGTCGGCAGGAGAATATGCCGGTTTGACCTTATTTGCGGTTTCCAATGTCGTCATGACTTTGGCTTTTGTTTTCTTGGCAGGCGTGGTTTATTTCATCTTGCCATTGGCAGGCGCGGTTTTTGCATGGGCGGCCTTGCTGAAAATTTATGCCTTGAAACCGATTTATTGGTTTGTTTTGCAGGGCGTGTTGATGCTGGTGTTTTATCTGCACCGCGTGGTCGTGTGCAAGCAGTCGGCGGCTTTGTTTAGTGCTACTCAGCTGCAAATGGGTTGGCTGGTTGCGGTTGTCATGCAGGCTGTGGTTGCCATGGCTTTGATTTTTGAACGGGGCGGATATTAATTTATCCAAACTAAAAGTTATAATGAAAGAAATATTCGATATTGGTTTTTCAGACGGCCTGAGTTTAATATGCAGGCTATATCACATCTAAATCTGGAGCAGGAAATGAAAATTGCAAATAATATTACCGAGCTGATCGGCAACACCCCTTTGGTGAAATTGAATCGTTTGACCGAGGGTTTGAAAGCGCAAATCGCCGTTAAACTTGAATTTTTCAATCCGGGCAGCAGCGTAAAAGACCGTATTGCCGAAGCCATGATTGAAGCGGCGGAGCAAGCCGGTAAAATCAATAAAGATACCGTTATCGTTGAGGCAACCAGCGGCAATACCGGTATCGGTTTGGCAATGGTATGTGCGGCTCGCGGTTATAAATTGGCGATTACTATGCCTGAAAGCATGAGTAAAGAACGCAAAATGCTGCTGCGTGCATTCGGTGCAGAGCTGATTTTGACACCGGCTGCCGAAGGTATGGCAGGCGCTATTGCTAAAGCCCAGTCTTTGGTGGACGAACATCCAGATACTTACTTTATGCCGCGCCAATTTGATAACGAGGCTAATCCTGAAGTTCACCGCAAAACCACTGCCGAAGAAATTTGGCGTGATACAGACGGCCAAGTTGATATTTTCGTGGCCGGTGTGGGTACAGGCGGTACGATTACCGGTGTGGGCGAAGTATTGAAAAAACACAAACCCGAAGTTCAAATCGTGGCCGTCGAGCCTGAAGCTTCCCCAGTATTGAGTGGTGGTGAGAAAGGCCCGCATCCGATTCAAGGTTTGGGCGCAGGCTTTATCCCCAGTGTTTTGAATACGACTATTTACGACAGCATTGTCAAAGTACCTAACGAAGCAGCGTTTGAAACTGCGCGCGCTATGGCTGAAAAAGAAGGCATTCTGGTAGGTATTTCTTCCGGTGCTGCGGTATGGAGCGCATTGCAACTGGCTAAAAAACCTGAAAACGAAGGCAAGCTGATTGTTGTCTTGTTGCCATCGTATGGCGAACGCTATCTTTCTACGCCTCTGTTTGCCGATTTGGCATAATATAGGGTTGTTGTTAAAAGGCCGTTTTCAGACGGCCTTTTTTGCGTATGAGCTTGAGATATAGTATGAAATCTGTTGTAATTCAGTTAATGAGCTTTGAATACCGTTATTCAAAAGTTGGTTTCTTCAACGAATCATGCTTATAATGCGCATTATGAAAAATACATTCTTCCTATCCTTGCTGTGGCGGCACTTGCCGGTTGTGAATCGATTTATGTTCCAACATTGAAAGAAGTGCCAGTTCGACCAACCAACGTCAAGAAGCCTAAGGCTGATTCACAAGTTTCAGCTACCGGTTATCATTTGGCTCCTTCGCATTGGGCAGATGTTTCCAAGATTCATGATGAAGCACGTCGCTTGAGTACCCAAGTGAGCCAAGGTAGTCTGACCAAAGTCCAGGCTGCCCAATATTTGAACCGCTTCCGTATCCAACAAGTGGGACGCAACTCCGTCGATGACAGTATGTACGAAGTTTATCTGCGTTCTGCCGTTGACAGTCAACGTGGTGAAATTACTACCGAGCAATCCAAACAGTACATCCAAGGTGCTTTGCGCGGTTGGCAGCAACGTTGGAAAAACATGGATACCAAGCCAAGCAATCCTGCGTTTACCAACTTCCTGATGGAAGTTATGGGTATGCAACCTTTGAAATAAAAAAGTCATAAACCGAGAAGGCCGTCTGAATATTCAGGCAGCCTTCTTTTTATATGTATGTGTGTCGTTGAATTCTATTTAATATTATGTTTTTAAAATTTCAAAACAAACAACAGCGTTTTTTCTATTTATTAGCCGTAGCTGTTTTTATTTCGGTCGTTATGGTTATATGGTCTTATGCATGGTCGAAATATTTTGATTTAGGAGCGAATGAGTCAAGAGAGGCTGTAGAGATTGCAGGATTGAGTCTGTTATTGCAGTTTTTTTATGCCTACCCTATTTTTGTTGCAAGAGATATATTTTTACTTCTCTTGCGATTACATCGATTATTAATGGAGTATATCTGTATTTGTATTGGATGTCTTCTACGCCTCCCTGTTGCGGAGATATGGGGCAGGGTTTGATTACTATGCTGTATATGTTTATTTCAGGTGTATATTTCGTTGTTTCATGTGGGATTATTATTGACTATTTGTATTCTAAGAAGGTTCAAAAAAATAGGAAGTCATCATAAGTTGATATATGATGGAGAAAAGACCGTCTGAAACCTAGATTTTAGGTTTCAGACGGCCTTTTATTTTGCTGTACTGTGCCGATGCAACACAAGTTTGTCTGTTCTAGTGGTGCACGATATCGCCAGTAATAAGCCTATAAGGTTTTTCGAAGTGAAATTCTTACACTGCGTGAGCTAAGGTCAGGGATTCACTCTGGCTGTCGTTAAGGTAGGTGGAAAGTGCAGAGTGGTTTTTCATAGGCGATTTAGGGTGTATTTGAAGAAAAAGGTGTGTCCGACTTGTAGTTGAACTTTACCCAATTAAGAACCAAACAGCTTGTCAGCCGCTTGACGGGCTTTTTTTCTTGAATATCTTCGGTCAGATAGTTTTTCATCTGAGAATAAACCAACGCAATGACGGCAATGTCGTCACTGAAGCCAAATGGAATCAGAAGGTCGGGAATGCTGTCGATAGGGCTGAGGAAATAAACCAGTGCGCCGACAATAATCATTTTGGCCCGTTTGGGCGTGTGTTCGGATTCCCAAAGGTAATAAAGTGTATAAAGTTGACGGACGACAGGTTTGCCCAGGCGGCCGGCAAAGCGTCCGAGTTTTTTTCATAAAAACCGGATGTATCCAAGTTTCGACGGCGGAAGGAGGGGATGTAGTCCTCCGGATCGGGTGTGTTTTGATGAGGGGAGTGTGTCATGATACAGCCTCCTTATAAGGTATGGAAACATTATTGGTGTTGTGCTGTATTTTAGTCCATCTAAGGATGGATGAAATGTCTTTGAATGTATAACTATGTAAGAGTAGTGGTGATAATGCAATGGCAATAAGTTAAGAATGGCTTATGCCTTTGTAAAGATTAAGTATCAAGAGTGAGAATTTATCTCATAATAGATACAATTCTCAAATCATAATGATGTTATCGTAAGTGCTTTGATGGGGAGATGGCTTAATTGCAGGAAAGTAACAAAAAAAGCTAGCCACACAAAAAAAAATCTAAGAATGATTGTTTGATTTTATTAGTCTTTTGGTAAAAATCATTAGAGCATTCATAAATTGCACTGTTCAAAATGAGATAAAACAGGTAAATTATGGTTTATGTAGCTTATTGTAGTGCTGAGCTATAGGTTTTGAGCTGATAATAAATCTAGAGGAACTGACCATGTCCGCCAAATCACGCCCGGTATTTTTGGAAATTCCGAATATCCGATTGCCCATACCGGGGATTGTATCTATTCTTCACCGTATCAGCGGCGTCGGCTTGTTTGTGATGCTGCCTGTTCTCTTGTATTTCTTCTCCGGAACGCTGGATCGCGAAGCGTCGTTTGAAGCATATCGTTCTGCTATCTCCAATCCGTTTGTGAAGTTGATCCTTATCGGTCTGTTGTGGGCATATCTGCACCACTTTTTTGCCGGTATCCGCTTTCTGTTTTTGGATGTGCATAAAGGCTTGGAATTAAATACTGCCCGTGCTACTGCTAAAGTTGTATTTGCTTCTGCTTTGATTCTGACCGTCGTTTTGGGAGCTTTGTTATGGTAGAACGTAAATTGACAGGTGCGCATTACGGTTTGCGCGATTGGGCAATGCAACGTGCAACTGCGGTCATCATGTTGGTGTACACCGTGGTTCTTTTGGTTGTTTTGTTTACGTTGCCTAAAGAATATTCGGCATGGCAGGCATTTTTTAATCAGACTTGGGTGAAAGTATTTACCCAAGTGAGCTTCTTGGCCGTGTTCCTGCATGCATGGGTAGGTATCCGCGATTTGTGGATGGACTACATTAAGCCTTTCGGCCTGCGTTTGTTTTTACAAGTTGCCACCATCGTTTGGTTGGTAGGCTGCTTGGTGTATTCAGTTAAAGTAATTTGGGGGTAAATATGGGTTTTCCTGTTCGCAAGTTTGATGCCGTGATTGTTGGCGGTGGTGGTGCAGGTTTACGCGCAGCCCTCCAATTGTCTAAATCCGGCCTGAATTGTGCTGTTTTGTCTAAAGTCTTCCCAACCCGTTCTCATACTGTAGCGGCTCAAGGCGGTATTTCTGCTTCATTGGGTAATGTACAGGAAGACCGTTGGGATTGGCACATGTACGATACCGTAAAAGGTTCCGACTGGCTGGGCGACCAAGATGCGATTGAATTTATGTGTCGCGCAGCACCTGAAGCAGTAATTGAGTTGGAGCACATGGGTATGCCTTTCGACCGTGTGGAAAGTGGCAAATCTACCAACGTCCTTTCGGCGGTCATACTGCCGAACACGGTAAACGTGCGGTAGAACGTGCATGTGCAGTTGCCGACCGTACCGGTCATGCGATGTTGCATACTTTGTACCAACAAAACGTCCGTGCCAATACACAATTCTTTGTGGAATGGACAGCGCAAGATTTGATTCGTGATGAAAACGGCGACGTAGTCGGTGTAACTGCCATGGAAATGGAAACCGGCGAAGTTTATATTTTCCACGCTAAAGCTGTGATGTTTGCTACTGGTGGCGGTGGTCGTATTTATGCTTCTTCTACCAATGCTTATATGAATACCGGTGATGGTTTGGGTATTTGTGCCCGTGCAGGTATTCCGTTGGAAGACATGGAATTCTGGCAATTCCACCCGACCGGTGTAGCCGGTGCCGGTGTATTGATTACCGAGGGGGTACGCGGTGAGGGCGGTATTCTGTTGAATGCCGATGGCGAACGCTTTATGGAACGTTATGCTCCGACTGTAAAAGACTTGGCTTCCCGTGACGTGGTTTCCCGTGCGATGGCAATGGAAATTTACGAAGGTCGCGGCTGCGGTAAAAACAAAGACCACGTTTTGCTGAAAATCGACCATATCGGCGCAGAAAAAATTATGGAAAAACTGCCGGGCATCCGTGAGATTTCCATTCAGTTTGCCGGTATCGACCCGATTAAAGACCCGATTCCTGTTGTGCCGACTACCCACTACATGATGGGCGGTATTCCGACCAACTATCATGGCGAAGTTGTCGTTCCGCAAGGTGAAGATTATGAAGTGCCTGTAAAAGGTCTGTATGCAGCAGGTGAGTGCGCTTGTGCTTCCGTACACGGTGCGAACCGCTTGGGTACTAACTCCCTGTTGGACTTGGTGGTATTCGGTAAAGCTGCCGGCGACAGCATGATTAAATTCATCAAAGAGCAAAGCGACTGGAAACCTCTGCCTGCTAATGCAGGTGAGTTGACCCGCCAACGTATCGAGCGTTTGGACAACCAAACCGGTGGCGAAAACGTTGATGCATTGCGTCGCGAACTGCAACGCTCTGTACAACTGCATGCCGGCGTGTTCCGTACCGATGAGATTCTGAGCAAAGGCGTTCGAGAAATCATGGCGATTGCCGAGCGCGTGAAACGTACTGAAATCAAAGACAAGAGCAAAGTATGGAATACTGCGCGTATCGAAGCTTTGGAATTGGATAATCTGATTGAAGTAGCGAAAGCGACTTTGGTGTCCGCCGAAGCGCGTAAAGAATCGCGTGGCGCACACGCTTCAGACGACCATCCTGAGCGCGATGACGAAAACTGGATGAAACATACCCTGTATCATTCAGATACCAATACTTTGTCTTACAAACCGGTACATACCAAGCCTTTGAGCGTGGAATACATCAAACCGGCTAAACGCGTTTATTGATGAGTTTTCAGACGGCCTTTATCTTAAAGGCCGTCTGAAACCTAACCATACCCACATTGAACTGCTCGAATTCATAATACAAAATCATTGGGCAGTTTATGAGAAAAGGAACACTTCTCATGGAAAAATGAGTTTTGAAATTTACCGTTACAACCCGGACGTTGATGCCAAACCTTATATGCAACGTTACGAGTTGGAATTGGAACCAACCGACGTCAAACTTTTGGACGCTTTAGTGCGCCTGAAAGCACAAGACGATACATTGTCTTTCCGCCGTTCTTGCCGCGAAGGTATTTGTGGTTCTGACGGTATGAACATCAACGGCAAAAACGGCTTGGCATGTCTGACTGACCTGCGCGGCCTGAAACAGCCGGTTAAAATCCGCCCTCTGCCAGGTCTGCCTGTTATCCGCGACCTGATTGTGGATATGACCCAATTCTTTAAACAATATCACTCCATCAAACCTTACGTTGTCAACGATAACCCTATCGATGCCGACAAAGAGCGTCTGCAAACTCAGGAAGAGCGTAAAGAGTTGGACGGTTTGTACGAATGTATTTTGTGCGCCTGCTGTTCGACTGCCTGCCCGTCATTCTGGTGGAACCCTGATAAATTCGTTGGCCCGTCTGGCTTGCTGAATGCTTACCGTTTCATTGCAGATAGCCGTGATACCATTACGAATGAGCGTTTGGATAATTTGAACGACCCATACCGTTTGTTCCGTTGCCACACCATTATGAACTGCGTAGACGTATGTCCTAAACACTTGAATCCGACCCGAGCCATCGGTAAGATTAAAGAGATTATGTTGAAACGAGCCGTTTAAGAAATGATGGTTTTTGACGATATTGCCAAACGGAAAATCCGTTTTCAAACCCGCCGAGGATTGTTGGAATTAGACTTAATTTTCGGCAGGTTTATGGAAAAAGAATTCGAGCACCTGAGTGATCAGGAGTTGTCTGAATTTTCCGAAATCCTCGAATTTCAAGACCAAGAGTTGCTTGCCTTGATTAACGGACATTCGGCGACGGACAAGAAACACCTGATTCCCATGCTTGAAAAAATCAGACAGGCATGACGTGTTATAGAGCTTGTTTGCGATGCCAATCCGAACAAGCTCTTTCCATACTGAGGCCGTCTGAAAAAAGGACCGTGCCGCTTAGGCGGCAACGAAAGCCCCAACTTACAAAGGAGTTTAAGAATGTCTAAATCAGTCAAGCTCACCACCCCAAATCAAGAGACCTTGGAACTGCCAGTATTGGAAGCAAGTATCGGCCATGATGTGGTTGATATCCGTGCGTTGACAAAAATACAGGTCTGTTTTCCTTCGATCCAGGATTCGTGTCGACTGCAAGTTGCGAATCCAAAATCACTTATATTGATGGCGATGAAGGTCTGTTGTATTACCGTGGTTATCCTATCGAGCAGCTGGCCGAAAAATCTGATTACTTGGAAGTTTGCTATCTGTTGATTTACGGCGAACTGCCTACCCCTGAACAGAAAAAAGAATTTGATGCCACAGTCAGCCGCCATACTATGCTGCATGAGCAGTTGACTTGGTTCTTCCGCGGTTTCCGTCGCGATGCGCATCCGATGGCGATGATGGTTGGCGTGGTTGGCGCTTTGTCTGCTTTCTACCAAGACAGCTTGGATATTGCCAATCCTGAGCACCGCAAAATTGCGATTTACCGCTTAATCTCCAAAATCCCGACAATTGCAGCAATGTGTTACCGTTATTCCAACGGTCTGCCGTTCAATTATCCAAAAAATAACCTTTCCTATGCTGAAAACTTCTTACACATGATGTTTGCGACACCATGTGAAGAATACAAACCTAATCCAGTATTGGCTCGCGCGCTCGACCGCATCTTTATTTTGCATGCCGATCATGAGCAAAACGCTTCTACTTCGACCGTACGCTTGGCAGGCTCTTCAGGCGCGAATCCATTTGCCTGTATCGCTGCCGGTATCGCCTGCCTGTGGGGTGCTTCACACGGCGGTGCAAACGAAGCTGTGTTGAAGATGCTGGACGAAATCGGTGATGTATCTAATGTTGCCGCATACATGGAAGGTGTGAAACAACGTAAATACCGTCTGATGGGCTTCGGTCACCGCGTATACCGCAATATGGACCCACGAGCCAACATCATGCGCGAGACCTGTTATGAAGTCTTGAAAGAATTAGGCTTGGAAGACAGTCCTAAATTCAAGCTGGCGATGGAATTGGAACAAATCGCACTGAAAGATCCATTCTTTGTTGAACGCAAGCTGTATCCAAACGTCGATTTCTACTCCGGTATCGTCTTGTCCGCATTGGGCATTCCAACTGAAATGTTTACCGTTATCTTCGCATTGTCGCGCAGTGTAGGTTGGATTTCTCATTGGCATGAAATGATTAGCGATCCGGCACTGAAAATTGGTCGCCCACGTCAACTTTATACCGGTGCAGAGCGTCGCGATTACGTTCCGGTAGATAAACGCTAATAGACAATACATTAATATATTGTTGAAAAGTCGTTTGAAAAAATCGAATTGCCGTTTTCAATGAGGTTGGTCGTAATTAATTAAGTTGATAGCAGGTAATTTGATTTGAAATAGGGTAGAATAAAGTGTCATTTCAGACGGCCTGAATTCCGTTCGGAGAACACGGGATTCTACCCTTTGTTTATATTTTAAAGAAAAGAGCTCACGCCATGATGGACGAAAAACTCAATTTCTCTTATCTGTTTGGTTCTAATGCGCCATACATCGAGGAGTTGTATGAAAAGTTTCTGGATAATCCGGAATCTGTCGATGAAAAATGGAAACAGTACTTTACCGATTTGAGTAAACAGCCGGGCGCAGTCGCTGTCGATGTTGCCCATACACCGATTCGTGAATCATTTGCCACTTTGGCTAAAAAGAAAATTGCCGCAGCCGTCGCAGGTGGTGTGGATGAGGCAATGATGAAAAAGCAAGTCAGCGTTTTGCGACTGATTTCTGCCTATCGTATCCAAGGCGTGGGTGCAGCCCAACTTGATCCGCTCAAACGTATTCCTCCTCAAAATATCGAAGCTCTCGATCCTAAATTCCACGGTCTGTCAGATGCCGACATGGCGCTTCAGTTCAATATGGGCGAGGGCGATTTTTCCGGTCAGAGCAAACTGCCTCTTTCCCAAATCATCAGCAACCTCAAACAAACCTACTGCGGCCATATCGCGGTAGAGTACATCTACATTCCAAATACCGAAGAGCGTCGCTGGGTTCGCAATTATTTTGAAAGCGTACTGTCTACGCCAAGCTACAACGTTGAACAAAAACGCCGTATCTTGAAAGAAATGACTGCCGCCGAAACTCTGGAACGCTACCTGCATACCAAATATGTCGGCCAAAAACGCTTTGGTGTAGAAGGCGGCGAAAGCGCGATTGCCGGTTTGAACTACCTGATTCAAAATGCCGGTAAAGACGGTGTGGAAGAAGTCATCATCGGTATGGCACACCGTGGCCGTCTGAATGTTTTGGTTAACATTTTGGGCAAAAAACCTGGCGACTTGTTCGCTGAGTTTGAAGGCCGTGCCGAAATCAAATTGCCTAGCGGCGACGTGAAATACCACATGGGCTTCAGCTCCGACATCGCTACGCCACATGGCCCGATGCACGTTTCTTTGGCATTTAACCCATCACACTTGGAAATTGTTAACCCAGTAGTGGAAGGTTCTGCGCGCGCCAAACAAAAACGTTTGGGCGAAAACGGCCGCGATAAAGTCTTGCCGGTATTGATTCACGGTGACTCTGCATTTATCGGTTTGGGTGTTAACCAAGCAACATTCAACCTGTCTAAAACACGCGGTTATACCACCGGCGGTACTGTTCACATCGTGATCAACAACCAAATCGGCTTTACGACTTCCGATACCCGCGATACCCGTTCTACCGTACATTGTACCGATATCGCGAAAATGGTTTCCGCTCCGGTTATCCATGTGAACGGCGATGATCCTGAACGCGTTTGCTTTGCCATCCAAGCTGCCTTGGATTACCGCAAAAAATTCCATAAAGACATCGTAGTCGACGTTGTCTGCTACCGTAAATGGGGCCACAACGAGGGTGATGATCCGACCTTGACCCAACCGATGATGTACAAAAAAGTATCGCAACACCCAGGTGCGCGTGCTTTGTACACCGAGCAACTGATTGCCGAAGGCGTGGTAACTCAAGCTGAGGGCCGATGGTTACATCCAAGCCTACCGTGATGCTTTGGACAAAGGCGAACATGTTGAACAAACAACTTTGAGCAACTTCCAACGCACACAAATCGACTGGAGCAAATACCAAGGTAAAGATTGGCGCGAACACATCGAAACCGGTTTACCTGCAGCGGATATTGAGCGTCTTACCGAGAAGTTTACCGCTGTACCAGAAGGCTTTGCCCTGCATCCGACTGCAAAACGTGTGATTGAAGCGCGTAAAGCCATGGCATCCGGCAAACAAGCCATCGACTGGGGTATGGCCGAAACCTTGGCATACGCAAGCCTGCTGACTAAAGGTCATGGCGTGCGTATTTCCGGTGAGGACTCCGGCCGCGGTACATTCTCACACCGTCATGCAGTATTGCACGATCAAAACCGTGAAAAATGGGACGACGGTACTTATGTTCCTTTGCGCCATATGGGCGAAGGCATGGGCGAGTTCCTGGTTATCGACTCTATTTTGAACGAAGAAGCCGTGATGGCGTTTGAGTACGGCTTTGCCTGCTCTGCACCTGACAAGCTGACCATTTGGGAAGCTCAATTTGGTGACTTCGCCAACGGTGCACAAGTGACTATTGACCAATTCCTGTCTTCAGGCGAAACCAAATGGGGTCGTTTGTGCGGTCTGACCACCATCCTGCCGCACGGCTACGATGGTCAAGGTCCTGAACACTCTTCTGCACGCGTAGAACGTTGGTTGCAACTGTGTTCTGAGAACAATATGCAAGTCATCATGCCGTCTGAAGCGTCGCAAATGTTCCACATCTTGCAACGTCAAGTCTTGGGTTCATACCGTAAACCTCTGGTGATTTTCATGTCCAAACGCCTGTTGCGCTTCAAAGGTGCAATGAGCCCGCTGGAAAACTTCACCGAAGGTTCGACCTTCCGTCCGGTTATCGGCGATACTGCTGAACGCGCAAGCAACGACAGCGTGAAACGCGTGGTATTGTGTGCCGGTCAGGTTTACTATGACTTGGAAGCTGGTCGTGCCGAGCGTAAACTGGAAGATGATGTTGCTATCGTCCGCGTTGAGCAGCTGTATCCGTTCCCATACGACGAGGTTAAAGCTGAACTGGCGAAATATCCGAACGCAAAATCTGTGGTTTGGGCACAAGAAGAACCGAAAAACCAAGGTGCGTTCTACCAAATCCGCCACCGCATCGAAGACGTTATCAGCGAAGAGCAAAAACTGTCTTATGCCGGTCGTCCAAGCAGCGCATCGCCTGCAGTGGGCTACTCAAGCAAACACATTGCTCAATTGAAACAATTGGTTGAAGACGCTTTGGCGTTGTAAACCAAGTGGCATTCCGTCTGAGGCTGCTCAGGCGGAATGCCCATATGCAGAATTAAAAACACACAACAGGCCGTCTGAAAGGGCCATTGGAGACACAAAATGATTATTGATGTAAAAGTACCTATGCTGTCTGAAAGCGTATCTGAAGGCACGCTCTTGGAATGGAAGAAAAAAGTTGGCGAAGCAGTTGCCCGTGACGAAATCCTGATCGATATCGAAACTGACAAAGTGGTTTTGGAAGTACCTTCTCCACAAGCCGGCGTATTGGTTGAAATCGTAGCGCAAGACGGTGAAACCGTTGTTGCCGACCAAGTTTTGGCACGTATCGATACAGCTGCTACTGCCGCCGCTGAAGCACCTGCTGCTGCTCCTGCCGAAGCAGCCCCAGCCGCCGCTCCTGCTGCTGCACAAAACAACGTCGCTATGCCTGCCGCCGCCAAACTGGCTGCCGAGACCGGTGTTGACGTGAACGCATTGCAAGGTTCTGGCCGTGACGGTCGCGTATTGAAAGAAGACGTACAAAATGCCGCTGCCAAACCTGCCGCAGCCGCTGCTCCTGCCGTTGCACTTCCTGTCGGCGCACGTCCTGAAGAACGCGTACCAATGAGCCGCCTGCGTGCCCGTGTTGCAGAACGCCTCCTGGCTTCTCAACAAGAAAACGCTATTTTGACTACATTCAACGAAGTCAACATGAAACCAATCATGGACTTGCGTGCGAAGTACAAAGATAAATTCGAGAAAGAACACGGCGTAAAACTGGGCTTTATGTCCTTCTTCGTTAAAGCCGCTGTTGCCGCCCTGAAAAAATATCCGGTTGTGAATGCTTCTGTTGACGGCAAAGACATCGTGTACCACGGCTACTTCGACATCGGTATCGCAATTGGTAGCCCACGCGGTTTGGTTGTGCCAATCCTGCGCGATGCCGACCAAATGAGTATTGCCGACATTGAACAAGCAATTGTTGATTACGCGAAAAAAGCCAAAGACGGCAAAATCGCTATCGAAGATCTGACTGGCGGTACATTCAGTATCACCAACGGTGGTACCTTCGGTTCCATGATGTCTACCCCGATTATCAACCCGCCTCAATCTGCGATTTTGGGTATGCACGCCACTAAAGAGCGCGCCGTGGTTGAAAACGGTCAAGTTGTTGTCCGTCCAATGATGTATCTGGCTCTGTCTTACGACCACCGTATCATTGACGGCCGCGAAGCTGTGTTGACCTTAGTAGCTATTAAAGACGCGTTGGAAGACCCAGCTCGCCTGTTGTTGGATCTGTAATCGTTTCAGACGGCCTTTTATTTGTTAATGAAAAGGCCGTCTGAATTTTTATTTAGATGTAGCGTAATGTAGTATCGTGCTACAATAGGCTCAACAAACGATTGAGGCCGTCTGAAACATTTGATTCGAATGAATCGGCAGATATGGACTTTCAGACGGCCTTTTCTTAAAACCATCAAAACGCAGTCATTCAAAATAAAAAAGAAACGAAAAGTATCGTTTTTATTTTGAGATACTGCTAAAAGCAAAGGATGACACGATGTCTCAATATGATGTAGTAGTGATTGGTGCAGGCCCGGGCGGATACGTTGCCGCCATCCGTGCCGCGCAACTGGGTTTTAAAACCGCTTGCGTCGATGCAGGCGTTAACAAAGCAGGCAATGCCCCCGCATTGGGCGGTACTTGCTTGAATGTAGGTTGTATCCCTTCCAAAGCCCTGTTGCAATCGAGTGAACATTTCCACGCTGCGCAACACGATTTTGCCGAACACGGTATCACTGTCGGCGACGTAAAATTCGACGCGGCCAAAATGATTGAGCGCAAAGATGCCATCGTGACCAAGCTGACCGGCGGTGTGAAATTCCTGTTCCAAAAAAACAAAGTAACCAGCCTGTTCGGTACTGCTTCCTTTGCCGGTAAAAATGGCGATGCTTACCAAATCGAAGTTGATAACAAAGGCGAGAAAACCGTTATCGAAGCCAAACATGTCATCGTAGCAACCGGTTCCGTACCGCGTCCGCTGCCACAAGTCGCTATCGACAACGTAAACGTATTGGACAACGAAGGCGCATTGAACCTGACCGAAGTGCCTGCCAAACTCGGCGTGATTGGTTCCGGCGTGATTGGTTTGGAAATGGGTTCCGTATGGAACCGCGTGGGCGCAGAAGTTACCATTCTTGAGGCTGCGCCGACCTTCCTGGCTGCCGCCGACCAACAAATTGCCAAAGAAGCCTTCAAATACTTCACCAAAGAACAAGGCTTGAACATTGAATTGGGCGTGAAAATCGGCGATATCAAATCTGAAGGCAAAGGCGTTTCCGTTGCTTACGAAACTGCTGCCGGCGAAGCCAAAACCGAAGTATTCGACAAACTGATCGTTGCCATCGGCCGTATTCCAAACACCAAAGGCCTGAACGCCGAAGCCGTAGGCTTGGAAAAAGACGAACGCGGCTTTATCAAAGTAGATGGCGAATGCCGTACCAACCTGCCTAACGTATGGGCAATTGGCGACGTGGTTCGCGGCCCGATGTTGGCACATAAAGCCAGCGACGAAGGCGTTGCCGTTGCCGAGCGCATTGCCGGTCAAAAACCGCATATCGATTTCAACAACGTACCGTTTGTTATTTACACCGATCCTGAAATCGCTTGGGTGGGTAAAACCGAAGAGCAGCTCAAAGCCGAAGGTGTGGAGTACAAAAAAGGTACTTCAGGTTTCGGTGCAAACGGTCGCGCATTGGCAATGGGCAAAGCCAAAGGTACGGTTAAAGTGTTGGCAGATGCCAAAACCGACCGCATCTTGGGCGTACACATGATCGGCCCGGTTGTCAGCGAATTGGTTACCGAAGGCGTGACTGCGCTCGAATTCTTCGCCAGCAGCGAAGACATCGCCCGCATTATCCATGCCCACCCAACCTTGTCCGAAGTGGTTCACGAAGCTGCATTGGCGGCCGACAAACGCGCTTTGCACGGTTGATAGACATTAAGGCCGTCTGAAACTTTTCAGACGGCCTTAAGGCCTTCGACAAATTGAATGTTTCGAGAGCTCCGTTTTTCTGATTTATAATTCAGTCAGACAAACAAACAGCATTTACATTCATTATGAACAAAGAAATAGTCGGTATTTTTCTTTATACCGATGGGCATCATCAGCATGTGTATGGCCGCATTGTGGCAGATGTATGTGATGATGACCGAAACTTATACGCTCAACCGTTTCAAAGATAAAGAATTGGTTTGGCGCGTGGCATTGTTGTTTATCAGTTTCAGCCTTGCCGTTTATCTGCTCTGCCCGAATTCGCGTAAAAAAAGGCATCGTCTTTTTTTATTCTCGGGGGAGGCGGCGCAACCATGTATCTGCTGGCGCGGATGTGGTTGCCCTTCAGTAAATAGTAGGGCCGTCTGAAAATATGGGATTGGCCGCAGGGCGATTCCTAAAACCCACTCACCTTAAGGAGAAATCCATGAATTTACACGAGTATCAGGCTAAAGAACTGCTGGCTAGCTACGGTTTGCCCGTACAAGGCGGTATTTTGGCACACAACGGCGAAGAAGCCGCTGCAGCTTACGACAAATTGGGCGGCAAATTCGCTGTTGTCAAAGCACAAGTACACGCCGGCGGCCGCGGTAAAGCGGGCGGCGTAAAAGTCGTTAAAAGCCGCGAAGAAGCTAAAGAAGTGGCTGAAAGCCTGATTGGCACCAACTTGGTAACTTACCAAACCGATGCCAACGGCCAACCTGTCAACAGCGTTTTGGTTTGCGAAGACATGTATCCGGTTCAAACCGAGCTGTACTTGGGCGCAGTGGTTGATCGTTCTACCCGCCGCATTACATTCATGGCTTCTACCGAAGGCGGCGTGGAAATCGAAAAAGTTGCTGCCGAAACTCCTGAAAAAATCTTCAAAGTAACCGTTGATCCACTGGTCGGCCTGCAACCTTGCCAAGCTCGCGAAGTTGCGTTCCAACTGGGTTTGAAAGACAAACAAATCAACGAGTTCGTCAAACTGATGACCGGTGCGTACAAAGCGTTTGTCGAAAACGACTTCGCCCTGTTTGAAGTAAATCCATTGGCAGTTCGCGAAAACGGCGCACTGGCTTGCGTAGACGGCAAAATCGGCATCGACAGCAACGCGCTCTACCGTTTGCCAAAAATCGCTGAATTGCGCGACAAATCTCAAGAAAACGAACGTGAGCTGAAAGCTTCCGAATTCGACCTGAACTATGTTGCCTTGGAAGGTAACATCGGCTGTATGGTTAACGGTGCCGGTTTGGCGATGGCTACTATGGACATCATCAAACTCAAAGGTGGCCAACCTGCCAACTTCTTGGACGTTGGTGGCGGCGCAACCAAAGACCGCGTGGTTGAAGCGTTCAAACTGATTTTGGAAGACAAATCCGTTAAAGGCGTATTGATCAACATCTTCGGCGGTATCGTACGTTGTGACATGATTGCGGAAGCCATCGTGGCAGCCGTTAAAGAAATCAACGTCAACGTTCCTGTCGTTGTTCGTTTGGAAGGTAATAACGCCGAACTCGGCGCGAAAATCCTGAACGAATCAGGTCTGAAACTGACTTCTGCAGACGGCCTGAATGACGCAGCCGAAAAAATTGTTGCAGCCGTAAACGCCTAAGGAGAAAAGAATGAGCGTATTGATTAATAAAGACACCAAAGTATTGGTTCAAGGTTTCACCGGTAAAAACGGTACTTTCCACTCCGAACAAGCTCTGGCTTACGGCACTAAAGTTGTCGGCGGCGTTACCCCAGGCAAAGGCGGTCAAACCCACCTGGATCTGCCTGTATTCAACACCATGAAAGAAGCCGTTAAAGAAACCGGCGCTGACGCATCTGTAATTTACGTTCCAGCTCCGTTTGTTTTGGATTCTATCGTTGAAGCCGTTGATTCAGGCGTAGGCTTGGTCGTTGTGATTACCGAAGGCGTGCCTACTTTGGACATGCTCAAAGCCAAACGTTACTTGGAAACCAACGGCAACGGTACCCGCTTGGTCGGCCCTAACTGCCCTGGCGTGATTACTCCGGGTGAGTGCAAAATCGGTATTATGCCGGGCCACATCCACACTCCGGGTCGCATCGGTATTATTTCCCGTTCCGGTACATTGACTTACGAAGCCGTGGCACAAACCACCAAACTGGGCTTGGGTCAATCAACCTGTATCGGTATCGGCGGCGACCCGATTCCTGGTATGAACCAAATCGACGCACTGAAACTCTTCCAAGAAGACCCAGATACCGACGCCATCATCATGATCGGTGAAATCGGCGGTACTGCGGAAGAAGAAGCAGCCGAATACATCCAATCCAACGTAACCAAACCTGTTGTCGGCTACATTGCCGGTGTTACCGCTCCTAAAGGCAAACGTATGGGCCACGCCGGTGCGATTATTTCCGGTGGTAAAGGTACTGCCGAAGAAAAATTCGCTGCTTTCGAAAAAGCCGGTATCGCTTACACCCGCAGCCCTGCCGAGTTGGGCACTACCATGCTGGAAGTGTTGAAAGCAAAAGGTTTGGCATAAGACTTAAGTCTTTAAGCTGAATTAAAAAGGCCGTCTGAAGTTTTCAGACGGCCTTTAATTTAAGGGATAAATGGCAGATAAGAATACATTTTTGCAAATCAAACCAATGTTGGGAATGACAGTGCCGAAAGGGCATATGGATAGAATCCCCTAATTGTTAAACTGTTTTACTTCATCAGTTTTTGAACAATTTTCCCAGTTGTGTTGTCCATTCGGTATTGGTTAATTGTACCGTTGACAATATATTCAGCGGCTTTTTCAATGACATCCAATCCGACATCAAACCATTCGTTTGGGATGTAACTTTTCCCGTCTTTTCCCATTAAACGGATATTCAGTTTTTGCGCAGCAAAGAAGGCGTGCAATAAACGCTCGAACGTATGCGGATTGATATTGCGACATTCAAAAGACAATACAGGGACAACTTTGCTTTCCAAGAAAGCAGTATCGCTTTCCGCATTAGCGATTCTGTTTTCCACCGTATCCGTCGTGAAGCCTATTTTATAGAGATTTTTATAGGCGGCAAGCTGCGGTTTGGGTTGAAGAAGTTTGACGATGTAAAGGTGTCCTGTTACCAAATCCGGCTGATTATCGGCGGTCAAAATATCCGGCAGGGCTTCAGTATCGGCCAGCATGACTTTTTTACCGTTTTCATCTTTATATACAGCGCGGGCGAGCGAGCGAGTTAGGATGTTGGATTCCGTCCCGTTTTCATAAATAACGCGCAGCCGTCTGTTTCCTCTTGTACTTTTCCTATCTTCCGTCTCCGCAAAATCAGCGACGTAACACAAAGCCCCGTGTAATAGGAACACATCGCCCGGCTGAAGAAAGGTTTCAGTTTTGAGGCGTTCAAAATGGGCTTTACCGTGTTTGAGCATGTGGTGGATTTGTTTGAACCAAGCTTCAAACCGCCAAAAGTCCGTACAGGGTTGCCGTACCGCATTGTCTTCGTCCGTATAGGGAGCCCCATTTATCGTCCGCTGTTGGATGTGTTCTATCCTGAAAATATCCGTATTGCCCACGTCGAGCAGGTTTAAATCGTCATTATTGAAGATATCTTCCAGCGTAACCACATTTTCAGCTTTGCAGCATTCCGTTTTTTCAGGCGGCCTCAGCAGATTGAGCGTATCGTATTGTCGGAGGGTTTCACAATGCTGTTTGTTGTTCAGTAAGGCCTGCCATTTCCTGTCTAAAACTTTTTCTTTCAAATCACCGTCTTTATTCGGTAAACGTCCATGCCGTCTGAAAAACGTTTCGATTTCGCCGAATGTTTGTAAAACCATTGCATCGGCATCGGCTTTGGCGGTAATCGGTTTGACATCGGCAAGCAGGCCTAAATCGTCATGATTGAAAATATCGTCCAAGCTGTTGATTTTAGAATCAACGCGCATACCTTTTAGCAACATATTCAGCCCCTTGCCATGCGTTCCGCTTTTTTGTTGCGGATATAGATTAAGGCCTCGCCCATGCGTTTTTCCAAGGGGTCGTCTGAATCTTTGTCAGGCATCCGATTGTTGGTGCGGACAAATTCATTGATACGCGGCCACAGCATAGCGGCCTCATCTTCCGTCATTTGGATACGGTCTGCCTGCACATAATCCTGAATCGCTTTCAACAGCGGCGCGTCCACATTTTTGGACAAGACTTCATATGCGTCCCTGAAAGGATTGACTTCGCGGATTAAATCCACATTCAACCTATCTACATTGATAAATTTTTCGCCGACTTTGATAAAACGGTTGTCAGCGGTTTTGACCTCGCCAGTTTGCAGATTTTTGATTTTCGCGTTGTCAGGCAAATCTCGTTCCCTGATAGTTTCTTCAACAGAATAACTCTGCCCGGCTTCTTGCAACTTAACCGTATCGACAAAAAAATCTCCTTGTCTGATATAGGTTTTTTCGCCTTCGATAAGCGCGTTATCGGGCAAATCCTTGCCGTCTTTGATACCGCCGCCCTGCGTTACCACCATTTTAGTCAGCGTCCCTTGCACGATTTGGTCTTGCTCTTCTACCGACAGCTCGGGATAACGGCAGGCAACAATCTTCGGAAGCGCGGTTTCATTGATGGCAGAAGCAGGCGTGTCTTCCTGAATATAGCGTTTGGCATTTTGCGTATCCTGTACCAACGCAGCGATAAGGTCGTCTGAATCCTTATTCAGAATATCGACGACTTTTTTAGAGGCGGGCAGCGTCGTATCGTCGATAATCACATCGCCCGGATTGGGCTGTTCATTCGGCCTCATATCAGAGCGGCGGCGGAAAGTGATATTGGGCGCCAACACCTGCTCCATCAGTAGCGACAGCGTAATCGCCTTCAAAAGATTATTAACCGACACTTTGACATCTTCATCTGCTGCATCAGGCTGCGCAATCAGATTGGTAAATTGAGCATGGGTTTTCCCCTCGCAATCTCGAGTGGCGCGACCGATGATTTGGACGACTTCCGTCATCGAGCTGCGGTAGCCTATGGTCAGCACATGCTCACAATAGGGCCAGTCGAACCCCTCCTTCGCCATACCCAGCGCAACAATAATATCCATATCGTCGCGCGATTTGATATTGCGTAAATATGCCTGAATTAAAGAACGATCGGATGTTTTACGGTCGTCCACCAAATCCGCCAGTTTCAGCAGCCTGCCGTCATGGGCTTTGACCGTGATGATGCCTGTTTCGCGGTCTTTTTCCACAAATTCGCCTAAGGTGTCGATGATGTGGTCGACAGCTGAATACTTATCAACCGCCGCTTCGCCCGAATTGACGTTGGGAATATGGATAATCGTCTTTTTCGACGGATCGAGCACTTCACCCAAAGCATCGAGATAACGGCCTTGGTAGAAATGGTAGCCCAATCCCAGAGATTTCAAATATCGGTAGCCGTTGAGTTGTTCGTAGTAGGTATAGGTTACTTTTTCGAACTTAGCTTCGTCTTCTTCGCTCAAAATCGGTACAGCGTCGCCTCGGAAGTACGAGCCGGTCATGGCGATAATATGAGCCGAGGAGTTGCGCATGATTTCGTCCAAGACTGCGCCCAAACGGTTGTTTTCTTCCGCAGAAACATGATGGAACTCGTCAATCGCCACCAGCGTGTCATTAAATGCCCCGACATCTGCGAGTTTGTCGAAAGCAAAGCGGAAAGTCGCATGGGTGCAGACCAAAACTTGGTCGTTGCCGCGCATAAAGCGGATAAAGGCATCCACTTTGCCTTGGTCTTTATCGTCGCCGCTGCCCGTGCAGAGATTGTTTTCCGGCTTGACGCGCCAATCGGTAAAAAAGCCGTGTTTCGCCAATTCGGTATCGGCAAACGAGCCGCCGATGGACATTTCAGGTACGGCGATAATCGCTTTTTTGATGCCTTGATGTGCCAGCTTGTCCAAAGCCAAACATCAGCGCGCGGGACTTGCCTGAGGCGGGCGGCGCTTTGAGCAGCAAATATTGCGCGTCGCGTTTGGCAAACGCTTTGGCCTGCATTTCGCGCATGCCCATATTGTTTGGTTTGGTGCTGTTGCCGGTTTGTCCGTATTCGACGTGGAGCAGGGGGATAGTCAAGATATTTTCCTTTTAAAGACGGTGATGTCGGGGCAAAGATGCTGTTTTACGGCGTTGCTTGGCCGTTGACGGTTTTTTCGTATAAATCAAACAAAAATTCTACGCGCTCCATGCCGTCTGAAAAGGGTCTGGCACGGTAGAGGCGGTCAACGGCGGCATCGAGGCAGAGATGGGCTTCTTTGAGCGGCGGCGGCATTTTGTCGGGGTCGTAGAGCTGCGCGAGGGTCTGCTCGGGGTAGTCGGCACGGATAAGCAGGATATCTTCGGCAAGCGCGGCTATGCGGGCTTTTTCAGCTTCGTCGGCTTCGGGCCAAGGAAAATTGTTGTACACAATCGTGCCGGAATAGCGATAACGGCTTTCCAGACGGCCTGCGACAGTGCGCATCCAGTCGTTGTGCATGGCTGAAGTGAGGATGCCGAATTCGTAGAGGGTGGCGTTGGGGATAGTTTGGTTGCTGTCGGTACTGATGATTTCACTATCAAAAAATGCCATAGGGACGTATTCGCGGCGTTCGGAGGATACACGGGGAACGAGGATGTAGTTTCCGGAAGTAGGGTGGCGGATTTCGCCGAATAAGTGAGGGGTTTCTGCCAATATTTTAGTTTCTTTGCGTTTGCTTTCAGAACGAATAGCGCACACTTTTTCAATACGCTGATGGATTTCTGGATGTTTTGACGGCATATCTGCTAACTCTTGTTCGGAAATGCCGTTTAGCCAGATACACCAACGCTCTTTGCCATTGAGGAATTCTTCTGAGCCTAATAGCCGTTTAATCCATTTTTCTGCAGTAGGGTCTTTTTCTAAAAGTGTATCTTTTTCATATGTGGTCAGAATTAAATGCCCGCCATCATTGGGCATATTGCCGAAAACCATTTCGGGTATGTTGCAAATAGGGGTACGTCTAGCTTCAATAGCAAGATTACTCCCTGGAATCAGATAGGGGCTGATGTTGGCAACGCTTTGGCTGTGCCATTCTTTATCGAGGAGTTTGTAGAGTTTGGGCTGCGCGCTATTGGAGCTGAGGCCGTCTGAAAGATATGCTGCTTCCAGGCCGATGATGACGACGTGGACGGCGGCTTTGTCTTTGGCATTGTTTGCCCACGGGAAGGTCTGGTAGGCGAAGGCAATGCGGTTGCCCAATGCGAAGATAGGGGGCCAAAGGGTGGCAACTTGGTCGCCTTGGCTGATGGAATTGGTGGCGACAAGGGCGAGCTTGGCGCGGCTGGCGCGGATATATTGCGCGCCTTTCCAAAACCAACAGGCAACGTAATCCAAGACACCGTATTTTTTCCAGCCGTTAAAGACAGTGTCCATGTCTATATTTTGTTCGGCATTACGATATTGTTTGCCGCCAAACGGGGGATTGCCGACGATATAGACTTCGTCTTCTGCGCGGTTGATGCGGGGGCAGAAGGCCTCCCAGTCTTCGCGCAGGCTGTTTGCGGCCTTAATGTTGCCGCCGCTTTTGAGGGGCAGGGTGGGCAGGCTGTTGCCCAGCTCGTTTTCGTGGGCAAGGTTCATTTGGTGTTCGGCCAGCCAAAGCGAGAGCATGGCGATTTCGTGGGCGAAGTCGTCCAGCTCGATGCCGTAAAATTGGTCGAGGCGGATTTGGCTGCTGAAGATGGCGTTGCTGTCGATTTCTTTGACGGCTTTGAAGATTTCGATTTCGAGGCGGCGCAGCTCTTTGTAGGCGATAATCAGGAAGTTGCCGCTGCCGCAGGCAGGGTCGAAGATTTTGGTGTTGCCCAGCCGCATGGAGAGGCTGTATAGGCTTTCAGACGGCCTTCATTGCTGGGATAGCGTTTGAAGATATCTTGAAACTCCGTCTGAAGCTCGTCAAGGAAGAGCGGCTTGATGGCCTTCATGATGTTGGGGACGGAGGTGTAGTGTTGTCCCAAACGGCTGCGCTGTTTCGGGTCTATCACGCTTTGAAACATGGAGCCGAAGATGTCGGGATTGATTTCAGACCAGTTGAGTTTGCCGCATTCGAGCAAAAGGCGGCGGGTGCGGGTATCGAAATCGGGGATGGGCTCGTCTGCCTGGAAAAGCCCGCCGTTGACGTAGGGAAAACTTGCGAGATGGACGGGCAGGGCTTCGGAACGTTTTTCAGGGGGCGTGTCGAGGGTCTGGAAAAGTGCGGTCAGGACTTCGTCTGTATTCTCGCCGGTTTTATGCGTATGGCTTTCGATGAGTTTGGTAAAGCTGTCTTTGGGGAAAATTTTGGTGTCTTCGGCAAAAAAGCAGAAGAGCAGGCGGGTCAGGAAGACATTGAGGGCATGGATGTCTTCGGGTTTTTCGAGATGGTTGGTGCGGCGGATTTGGTCGAAAAGGCGCCCCATTTTTTCGGCGGCTTTGGTGTCGGCAGGATTTTCTTCAAATCCGCTGCTTTTTTCCAAGCCTGCGAGGGGAAGGAAAAAGCCGTAGTTTTGCGCTAAATCGGTGTAGGCGCATTCGAGGTAGTCGTCGGCTTGGATATCGTAGGCGGCGATGTTTTGAAAATCGGTTACGATAAAGAAGCGGATTTTGTTTTTGTCGGCTGTGGCGGATTGTTTCAGGTCTTGCAGGACGTCGTATATGTCTGCATCGGGGGCGACGGGTTTGAAATAGAGTTTGCGGCTGAGGGCAATTTCGCCATTCAAGGGCATATCGGCAACATTGGTGCCGGGGGTTTGGTTTTGCAGTTTGGTAATGGTGGCTTTCGGGGTATCGAACAGGCGCAGGAAGCCGTAGATGAAGTTTGCTTTGTCTTCCGACTGCACGAGCTTGGACAGCCCGTCAAAAAGTTTGGTAGGATTGACTGCCATGGTTGCGACACCTTTGTTAAGAAATTGTAATGATATGAAATTATATCTTTTTTTATCAAAAAAGAATATTGGAATAGGCTGTGTAAAAGGTATTAAAAAAGGCCGTCTGAAGTTTTCAGACGGCCTTTTTTAAATTCCATTTAGTCATTTTCAGAATAAGCACTTAATTTAATTTAAATTAACGTTTATTTTGGAATAAACGGTTATAATTTATTAACAGATAAATAGTCTGTAACCATATCAACCTATATCAAGGAGAAAAGCATGAAAAAACACGATTTTGAAGCACGTCGCGAGGCTTTGCTGAAAGACATCCGAGAAGTGATGGATGATGTGGAAGAGTTGTACCGCAATGGTGTTGAAGCCGGTTCGGAAGAGGGCAGCAAAGCTCGAGCCAAATTGGAAGAAAAATTGGCTGTGGCCAAAGAGCGTTTGAGCCGTTTTGAAGAAGAGGCCGGCGAGCGTTTGCGCCATCATGCCGAGCGTGCGCGTGAAAAATACGAGCAGTTTGAAGAGGCGGCTCAGGAGCGTTTGAAAGAAGGCAAAGAGCGTTTTGCCGAATTTGAAGCCGATGCTGGTGCGCGTTTGAAACGCGGTGCCAAACAAGCTGATGAAGTGGTGCATGAAAAACCATATTATGCAATGGGTTTTGCCGCATTGGCCGGTTTGGTTGTTGGTGTGTTGTTGAACCGCCGTTAATGTGAATATGTAAAGGCCGTCTGAACAGGCGTGCACATGAAATCATGGATTTCATTGCGCCGTGCAGACGGCCTCTGCCTTATGTTTTCCTGAAAAAAAAGGATAGTTAAGATGGGAATTCGCCAGCGTTTTGAACATGGCAAGGCTTTGTTGAATCAGGGCGCGGATTTGCTGCTGCTGCGTTTGCAGGTATTGGGCTTGGATTTGACGCGTCAGGCGGAGAATGTGTTCCGTTTGGCGATTTGGTTGGTATTGTCCGGCGCGCTGTTGATGGTGGGCTTGGTCGGTTTGCTGTTCGGATTGAACCGCGTGCTGACGGATGTTGCGGCTTTGTGGGTGTTTTTCGGCATTTTCTTCGTGAGTCTGCTGATTATTACCGTATTGTTCCGCAAAGTATCGGCAGATTATCGGGAGCAGGGTAGTCGCGTGGCTGAGACCTTGCAGGATATTCGATCGGATATTGCGTATTTGCGCGGTGAGATAGACAAGGATGCGGACGATGAAGCAACAGGAGTATGAAGAAGCGCGCGAGCTGCTGCTTTTGGAAGCCAAGCTGGTGCGGTTGCGGATTGAAGCGGAAAATTTGAAACTGCGTAAAGCGGAAGAAAGTAATGCTCGGCAGACTAATCGTTTGGTGATGTTGGCCGATGTGGCGTATCAGTTGAGCCAAACGCGTTTGCTGTCTCAACGCGCCTTGTTCTCTACATCACGCCGTCGGCATTGGATTTGGCTGGTATTGGCGGTCATACTGGGTTTGTCGAGATAATCGAGGGCAGGAGGCTAGGTCAAAATGATATTTGCGGCGAGTTGTCGGCTCGTGTGAGTCGCTTGTTGCGGACGCTGCGTCATTGTGTTGCCGAAACTGAGACTTTATCTATGTTGAGTATTTTTTACAAAAGACACCGGCCGTCTGAACATTTCAGACGGCCTCAATGTTTGGAGTTTCAGATATAATGGCGGCAATTTTGAAATTATTAAATGAAGGATAAGTGATGAACCGTTTATATCCCCACCCGATTATTGCCCGTGAGGGCTGGCCGATTATCGGCGGTGGTTTGGCTTTGAGCCTGCTGATATCGATGTGCTGCGGCTGGTGGTCTTTGCCGTTTTGGGTGTTTACCGTATTTGCCCTGCAGTTTTTCCGCGATCCTGCGCGTGAAATTCCGCTAAATCCTGAAGCGGTGTTGAGCCCGGTTGACGGCCGTATCGTGGTGGTCGAGCGCGCACGCGATCCGTATCGTGATGTCGATGCTTTGAAAATCAGTATTTTTATGAACGTGTTCAACGTGCATTCGCAAAAATCGCCTGCCGATTGTACGGTAACGAAAGTGGTCTATAACAAAGGCAAATTCGTGAATGCGGATTTGGACAAAGCCAGTACGGAAAATGAACGTAATGCGGTTTTGGCGACTACGGCTTCTGGTCGTGAAATTACTTTTGTTCAAGTGGCTGGTTTGGTGGCGCGCCGTATTTGTGTTACACCCAAGCAGGTGCGAAACTGTCTCGTGGCGAACGCTATGGCTTTATCCGCTTTGGTTCTCGCGTAGATATGTATTTGCCTGTCGATGCGCAGGCTCAAGTGGCGATTGGCGATAAAGTTACCGGCGTCAGCACTATATTGGCACGTTTGCCGCTGACTGCGCCGCAAACTGAATCTGAGCCTAAAGCCGCAGCTCCACAAGCTGCGCCTGCTTCACAAGCGGCTCTGGTTGAAACAGTGGCAAGCCAATCTACCGAACAACAGCAAATCGAAGCAGCAGCGGCTAAGATTCAAGCGGCTGTGCAAGATGTGTTGAAAGATTAATAGTCAGTTTTAAATGATTGGTTAAAACAAGAAAAAGGTTTTCAGACGGCCGTCTGAAAACCTTTTTTGTTTGCCTGTCCGATTTTAAAACTTCACGTTTACACCGCCGGTAAAGCTGCGACCCATTTGCGGCGTATCAGAGAGGAAGCTGCTGTGGGCGTAAACGGATTGGTTGAGAATGAAAATGGAACAATCTCTCTGCTGCCTGGTTTGGGTAAGGCAGAAAGTCATGGCAGATGGTTTGCTTTCATTGAAAGCATTACTTGGTTTCGGCGGCTTTAGCGCCAGCGGTCTCGGCAATCAGATCAAGGAATACTAACGGCTTTTTGCCGATATTTTTGAGTGCGTGGGACTGGCCTGGGCGGGCGATGGTAATGTCGCTGGCGCCGACTTCGGTTTGTTTGCCTTCGCTATCGGTAAACAGGCCTTTGCCAGATACGATGATGTAAACGTCTTCATTGCCGGTATGTTTGTGTTGGCCGATGGAAGCGCCCGGCGGAAGAGTGAGCCAGCCGATTTCTTTGAATGCATCTTGGTCGGCGGTTTGATGGCGCGTGAAGGCAAAGCTGCCGAGTAAGGGGCCTTGGCCTCCTGCTGCGTTTTCGCGGTTCCATTCTGCTAAGTCAGTTTTTTTGTACACTTGGATGCTGCGGTCGGTGGGGGTAGTTTGTTCGGCAGCTTGAGCGCTTATGGATGTGCCGAGCAGAAGGGCGACAGATAATGCGGCAAATAGTGGTTTCATGGTGGTTCTCCGTTTGTCAGGTTGAGTCAGATAATGCGGATTCCGTTTTCAGACGGCCTGCGGGGTTGAAATGTGTAACCCCGCAGGCTTCCCCCCAAGATTTATTTCACATTGCGCAGATAGTTCAACAATAAAGGAACAGGGCGGCCGGTCGCACCTTTTTCACCGCCGGATTTCCATGCAGTACCTGCGATGTCGAGGTGTGCCCATGGATAGTCTTCGGTAAAGTAAGACAGGAATGTTGCGGCGGTAATCGTGCCTGCACCCGGCGTGCCGATGTTTGGAATGTCGGCAAAGTTGGATTTGAGTTGGTCTTTGTAGGTTTCAAAGAGCGGCAGTTGCCATGCTTTGTCGTCCACGTTGCGGGAAGCGGCCAGCAGGCTGTCGACCAAATCTTGGTTGTTGCCCATCACGCCGCTGACGTCATGACCCAAGGCGATAATGCACGCGCCGGTCAGGGTGGCGACGTCGATGACGGCTTTGGGCTTAAACTGCTCGGCGTAAGTGAGCGCGTCACACAAAATCAGACGGCCTTCGGCATCGGTGTTCAACACTTCGATGGTCAAGCCTTTCATGCTTTTTACGACGTCGCCCGGTTTGTTGGCCGCGCCGGAAGGCATATTTTCACAAGTGGCGACGATGGCAATCAGGTTGATCGGCAGTTGCAGTTTGACGGCGGCGCAGAAGGTACTGATGACGGTTGCCGCACCGCACATGTCGAACTTCATTTCGTCCATGTTCAGACCGGGTTTGAGGGAAATGCCGCCGGTGTCGAAGGTGATGCCTTTGCCGACCAATACCACAGGCGCAGCTTCTTTGTCGGCTGCACCGAAATAGCTTAGTTCGACCAAATATGGGTCTTCGACGCTGCCTTTAGCGACAGACCAGAACGAACCCATGTTTTCTTTGATGTAGTCTTTTTCAATGATTTTAGCGTGTGCGCCCAATTTTTCGGCTTCGGCTTTTGCGGTACGCGTGAGGAATTCAGGCGTGCATTCGTTAGGCGCGGCATTGCCCAAGTCGCGGCAGAGGCTTTGTCCGTAAACTTGCGCTTCGGCAACGCGTAGGGCTTCTTTGACGGCGGCTTCGTGTGCGCTGTGGAACACGGCTTCCGCAAATTTGGCCGGTTTGGCTTCTTTTTTTTGTAGCGGTCGAAACGGTAGGCGGCATTGCCGAACGCTATCGCAAACGCTTCGGCAACGGCTGCTGCTTGCGCTTCTTCAAAGGCGTGAACGTCCACATTGACTGTTTCTTGATTTTGCGCCCATTTGGCGGCTTCGGCTGCGGCTTTGTTCAATGCGGCGCGGTCGGTTTTAGCGAGGCGTGCGACGGCAATGGCTTGCAAACCGTTGTCCGTCGGGATTTTGGTGTCGGCGAAATTTTGACCTTCTTCAAGGGAAGCGAAGAGGGCGAGGGCAGTCGGGTTGCTCAGTTGCGATGCTTCGGCGCAGACAAATAATTGCGCACCTGCCTGTTGAGCCTGCAAAGTTTCGGCTTTTGTGCTAAATTTCACGTTTATTCTCCTGATTGGAACGGTTGTCGGTTGTTCAGACGGCATGTTGACCAACCGTCCGAACAGATGAAAATCATTGTACTCCATTTGTGTCATGCCGTCTGAAGCCTTATTAATAAATATAGTTTCCCATAAACCGTATACCACGCTCAATCTTATGATTTACCAAAGAAACTTTATTAAAGAACTTTCCTTTACCGCCGTCGGCATCTTTGTCGTCCTCTTAGCGGTATTGGTGTCCACGCAGGCCATTAACCTGCTTGGCCGCGCAGCCGACGGGCGTGTCGCCATCGATGCCGTGTTGGCCTTGGTCGGCTTCTGGGTAATCGGCATGACCCCGCTTTTGCTGGTGTTGACCGCATTTATCAGCACGTTGACCGTATTGACCCGCTACTGGCGCGACAGCGAGATGTCGGTCTGGCTTTCCTGCGGATTGGCATTGAAACAATGGATACGCCCGGTCATGCAGTTTGCCGTGCCGTTTGCCATTTTGATTGCCGTCATGCAGCTTTGGGTGATGCCGTGGGCAGAATTGCGCAGCCGCGAATATGCCGAAATTTTGAAGCAGAAGCAGGAATTGTCTTTGGTGGAAGCCGGCGAGTTCAATAACTTGGGCAAGCGCAACGGCAGGGTTTATTTTGTCGAAACCTTCGATACCGAATCCGGCATCATGAAAAACCTGTTCCTGCGTGAGCAGGACAAAAACGGCAACGACAACATCGTTTTTGCCAAAGAGGGCAATTTTTCGCTGACCGACAACAAACGCACGCTTGAATTGCGCGACGGCTACCGTTACAGCGGTACGCCCGGCAAAGCCGACTACAACCGCGTTTCTTTCCAACACCTCAGCCTGATTATCAGCACCACGCCCAAACTCATCGACCCTGTATCACACCGCCGTACCATTCCGACCGCCCAACTGATTGGCAGCAGCAATCCCCAACACCAGGCGGAATTGATGTGGCGTATTTCCTTGACCGTCAGTGTTTTGCTGTTGTGCCTGCTTGCCGTACCGCTTTCCTATTTCAATCCGCGCAGCGGCCATACCTACAATATCCTGATTGCCATCGGTTTGTTTTTGGTTTACCAAAACGGGCTGACCTTCCTGCGCAATGCCGTGGAAGACGGCAAAATCCATTTCTGGCTCGGATTGCTGCCTATGCACATCATCATGTTTGTGATTGCCGTCGTCCTGCTGCGCGTGCGCAGTATGCCCAGCCAACCCTTCTGGCAGGCGGTTGCCAAAAGTCTGACATTGAAAGGCGGAAAATGAACCTGATTTCACGTTACATCATCCGTCAAATGGCGGTTATGGCGGTTTACGCCCTCCTAGCCTTCCTCGCTTTGTACAGCTTTTTTGAAATCATCAACGAAGTCGGCGATCTTGGAAAAGGCAGCTATAACGGCGCAAAATTGGGGCAGTATGTTTTAATGCAGATGCCTGCGCGCGCATATGAACTGATGCCGCTCGCCGTTTTGATCGGCGGCCTGATTTCCCTCAGCCAACTGGCTTCCGGCAGCGAGCTGACCGTTATCAAAGCCAGCGGTATGAGCACCAAAAAGCTGCTGTTGATTCTGTCGCAGTTCGGACTGATTTTCGCTATTGCCACCGTTGCGCTTGGCGAATGGGTTGCACCCACGCTGAGCCAAAAAGCTGAAAACATCAAAGCTGCCGCCATCAACGGCAAAATCAGTACCGGCAATACCGGCCTTTGGCTGAAAGAAAAAAACAGCATTATCAACGTGCGCGAAATGCTGCCCGACCATACGCTTTTGGGCATCAAAATTTGGGAGCGCAACGATAAAAACGAACTGACCCAAGCGGCAGAAGCCGAATCAGCCGTTTTGAATCCCGACGGCAGCTGGCAGCTGAAAAATATCCGCCGCAGCATATTGGGCGAAGATAAAGTCGAGGTTTCTACTGCCGCCGAAGAAAACTGGCCGATTTCCGTCAAACGCAACCTGATGGATGTATTGCTCGTCAAGCCCGACCAAATGTCTGTCGGCGAATTGACCACCTACATCGACCATCTGGAAAAAAACAACCAAAATACCCAAGTCTATGCCATTGCATGGTGGCGCAAGCTGGTGTATCCCGTTGCCGCATGGGTGATGGCGCTTGTTGCCTTTGCCTTTACGCCGCAAACGACGCGCCACGGCAATATGGGCTTGAAACTCTTCGGCGGTATCTGTCTCGGGTTGCTGTTCCACTTTGCCGGACGGCTCTTCGGCTTTACCAGCCAGTTGTACGGCGTTCCGCCGTTTTTGGCCGGTGCCTTGCCGACGGTTTTGTTTGCGCTGTTGGCGGTGTATCTGATACGCCGTCAGGAAAAAAGATAAGGCAAAATAAACTTCAGGCCGTCTGAAAGGCAATCTTCAGACGGCCTGAGTATTTTGTGTACAAAAAACAAAATGCTAAAGTAAAATAATACCTTTCCAAACCAATGCGGCTATTGAAAATGTCCCAAACCATCTGCTTGAATATGATTGTCAAAAACGAAGCGGCAATCATCGAAGAAACACTGGCCAACATCACCGACCACATCAAACTTGACTACTATGTCATCAGCGACACCGGCTCGACCGATGATACCGCCGGCGTGATCCGCCGCTTTTTCGATGCAAAGGGCATCGCAGGCGAGATTCATCATGATGGTTGGCAAAATTTTGCATACAACCGCAATCAGGCGTTGAAACACGCAAAAGGCAAAACCGATTATGTGTTGATTTTTGATGCGGACGACCGCTTTGAAGGTAAATTGGAATTGCCCGAGCTGACCGCCGACCGTTACCGCCTCCGCATGAGAAATGCCATGGGCAGCGTGGTTTATTATCGTCCGCTGTTGTTGCGCAATGACGGTACATTCTACTGGCGCGGCGTGTTGCACGAGTTTATCGAAACCGACAAACAAGATACCAGCGAAGCCACGCTTCATGGTGACTATACGGTTCTCAGCGGCCGTTTCGGCGCACGCAGCAATATGGCGAATAAATATCTGCTTGACGCGGTTTCTTTGGAAAAAGCGTTTTACAGCCCTGAAGATGAAGACCTGAAACCGCGTTACGCCTTTTATGCGGCACGCTCTTATTGGGATTCTGATATGCCCGAGCGTGCGAGCGAATGGTTTAAAAAACGCATCGAGTTGGGCGGTTGGATCGAGGAAGTAACGGTTTCTTACCAACAGCTGGGAGAGTGCTACAAATTAATGGGCAAACGCGATGAAGCCTTGGCGACTTGGTTGGCAGGCTACGATTACAACCCGCACCGTGCCGAGTGTCTCTACCTCGCGCAAACCATGCTGCGTCAGGAAGGAAAATACCGCATTTCCCATGCGATTGGCCTGATGGCGAAACGCATTCCTTTCCCGAACGACGATATTCTTTTTGTCCAAAGCAATGTTTATCAGTTGGACATCGACTATGAATTGTCGGTTACCGCCTATGCGGCCGGCGATTTGCGCCAAGGCTATGAGTCTTGCCGACACTTGCTCTTGTTGAATGTACGCGAGGCATTGACCACGGTGACCATGCAAAATATGTGGCTCTACCGCGAACACGCGCAAACCGAAACGCGCGAAGTGTTGGAGCAGCTGGTGGCCGTAATGCAGCCTTATGCCGCGCAGGGCGGACGTTTGGCAGAAGTGACCGAATATTTTGCCGATATTTTGAAAAACCGTTAATCAGGACTTTGACCCAGCCGTCAGGCCGTCTGAAAGGAAATTTTTTGAGTAAGCGCAATCTGTTTTCCGTCGATAAATCTTTGGAAAAGCCCGAACGCGTCCTCTTGGTTGGCGTGATGCTGACGGCGGACTATTCCGGCGCAAACGAAACGCGCGAGCGCGGCTTTCAGACGGCCTTGACCGAAGCGGCAGAATTGGTAAACGCGGCCGGCGGTGATTTGGTTTCTATCGAAACTTCACGTCGCGATAAACCGCATCCGGCTTTGTTTGTCGGTACGGGCAAGGCGGAAGAGTTGGCGGCAGTGGTGAAGCAGCATGATGTCGGGCTGGTCGTGTTCAACCACGAACTCACGCCGACACAAGAGCGTAATCTGGAAAAAGAGCTTCAATGCCGCGTCCTCGATAGAGTGGGTTTGATTTTGGCGATTTTTGCCAAACGCGCCCAATCGCAGGAAGGTAAGTTGCAGGTGGAGCTGGCTCAGTTGAACCATTTGAGCGGACGGCTGATACGCGGTTATGGACATTTGCAAAGTCAGAAGGGCGGCATTGGCTTGAAAGGGCCGGGTGAAACCAAGCTGGAAACTGACCGCCGCTTAATCGGACAGAAAATTACGGCATTGAAAAAGCAGCTTGCCGATGTCCGCAAACAACGCGCCACACGCCGCAAATCGCGCATGAGCGGCCGTCTGAAAACCTTTGCCATTGTCGGCTATACCAACGCCGGAAAATCCAGCCTGTTCAACCGGTTGACCAAAGCGGACGTATTGGCGAAAGACCAGTTGTTCGCCACTTTGGATACCACCGCGCGTCGGCTTTTCCTGTCGCATGAGGCGAGCGTGATTTTGACCGATACCGTTGGTTTCGTTCGCGATTTGCCGCACAAGCTGGTGTCGGCGTTTTCCGCCACCTTGGAAGAGACGGCGATGGCGGATGTGCTACTGCACGTCGTTGATGCGTCCAATCCCGATTTTGAACGGCAGATGGACGATGTCAACGAAGTCTTGGAAGAAATCGGCGCGCATGAAATTCCGCAATTGGTGGTGTACAACAAGTTGATTTGCTGCCGTCGGGTGTGCGTGAAGCAGGCATTTTGCGCGACAATTCCGGACATGCCGTCGGCGTGAATGTTTCCGTCGCCGAAAGTTTGGGCTTGGATGGTTTGCGCGAAGCGATGATTGAATTGGCCGTACAGCCAAGTGATTGATAGTATGGAATGAAACAAGGCCGTCTGAATATTCAGACGGCCTTACCGTAAAATTTTAAATCCGAGGATTATGCCGACAGAGGGCTTTTCTTTTTGAACACGCTTTCGTAAAGCATCCAAGCGGCGAGGCTCAGGTATACGGTGCTGGATAAAATGCCGATAACGGCAAAGATAGGCATAAGGCGATCAATCATGGTGAGGTTTCCCAATAAGTTAGTTTTATAAGTAAATGTGTGTTTTTTATTTCCGTCTTCGCGGAATGCCTAAAGTATGCTGCTTAAATGGATTGAGGTCAATAAAAAATATATTTGAATTTTTAAAAAAGTTCCATTTTTACATTAAAATAATTGGAAGTTTTTAAAGATAAACGGTATTTATATGTTACCGTTCATCATATGATAAACGGTCAATGCTTTGTTTTCCATATTTTTTATAAAACTCGACAGTCTATTAATTCAAAAGTAAATGAAATGAGGCGGAAAAACGCTTTTTGCTAAAATGTAACACCCTGAAACGATTGTTTCAGGCCGTCTGAAAAATAAATCGAACACATTATGACATCTTCCACACATCCCCAAAAAAACTGTTTCCATTGCGGACTTGAAGTCCCGGAACATCTGCATCTGACGGTTCGTTTTGAAGACGAAGAACACGAAACTTGCTGCGCCGGTTGCCAAGCGGTGGCGCAGAGTATTATTGATGCAGGTTTGGGCAATTATTACAAACAGCGTACTGCAGACGCGGAAAAATCTGAATTGCCACCACCGGAAGTGTTGTCGCAATTAAAGCTGTACGATTTGCCCGAAGTGCAGGCTGATTTTGTCGAGGTTGGCGCAGGGGATGAGCGCGAGGCGGTGTTGATGCTGGGCGGCATTACCTGCGCCGCGTGTGTGTGGCTGATTGAACAGCAGTTGTTGCGTATGAAGGGCGTGGTGCGCGTGGATTTGAATTACAGTACCCACCGCTGCCGCGTGGTGTGGGACAGCGCCCACATTGAATTGTCGGACATTTTGCTGAAAATCCGCCAAACCGGTTATACCGCCGCGCCTTATGATGCGCAAAAAATCGAAGTGCAGGCTCAGAAAGAGCGCAAACAGTTTATCGTCAGATTGGCTGTGGCCGGTCTGGGTATGATGCAGACGATGATGTTTGCCCTGCCGACTTATTTTTACGGCGGCGACATCGAGCCGCTTTATTTGGAAATCCTGCATTGGGGCGGCTTTTTGATGGTATTGCCCGTTGTGTTTTACAGCGCGTTGCCGTTTTACCGCGGCGCATGGCGTGACTGGAAAAACCGCCGTGTCGGCATGGATACGCCGATAGCCATTGCCATTGTGATGACCTTTATCGCCGGTATTTACAGCCTGGCTACCAACGCAGGGCAGGGCATGTATTTTGAATCCATCGCCATGCTGCTGTTTTTCCTGTTGGGCGGGCGTTTTATGGAACAAATTGCCCGACGCAAAGCAGGCGATGCGGCGGAGCGGTTGGTCAAACTGGTTCCGGCATTTTGCCACCGTTTGCCGTCTTATCCTGAAAGCGATGCCATCGAGGAAGCCGCAGTCGTCCGCCTCAATATCGGCGATACGATTGTTGTGAAGCCCGGCGAAGTCATTCCGGTGGACGGTACGGTTTTGTCCGGCGAAAGTGAAGTTAACGAAGCCATGTTGACCGGCGAAAGCCTGCCCATTGTGAAAAGGCCGTCTGAAAAAGTAACTGCCGGCACGCTTAACACCAGCAGCCCTTTAATCATCCGCACCGACCATACCGGCGGCAACACGCGCCTGTCCCATATCGTCAAACTGCTCGACCGCGCGCTGGCGCAAAAACCGCGTGCCGCCGAGTTGGCCGAAAAATACGCGTCCAGTTTCGTGTTTGGCGAGCTCTTGCTTGCGATTCCCGTTTTTATCGGCTGGGCTTGGTATGCTGATGCGCACACCGCCTTGTGGATTACCGTTGCCCTGCTGGTCATTACCTGCCCATGCGCCTTGTCGCTTGCCACGCCGACCGCACTGGCCGCTTCGACTGGCGCACTTGCCAAAGACGGTATTCTTATCAGCGGCAAACAAAGCCTGGAAACGCTTGCCCAAATTGACAATGTCGTGTTCGATAAAACCGGTACGCTGACCAAAGGGCAGCTTTCCGTCAGCCGTATGTTGTCCGCAGGCCGTCTGAACGAAATCCAAGCCCTTGCTATCGCCCAAGCATTGGAACAGCAATCCGAACACCCCATCGCCCGTGCCATTTTGAACCATACGCTTTCAGATAGCTCTGTATCCGCGCTTGATGTGAAAGTGCAACAACGGGTCAACCGTATCGGACACGGTGTCAGCGCGCAAATCGAATTTGATGGCGAAACCCAAGTTTGGGCTTTGGGCAAAGCGGCGTTTGTTTCGGAAATCGCCGGTAATCTGCCCGAAGCATTTGCCCATATCGACCACACAGGCGGCATTATTTTCTTGGGCAATCAAAGCGGTTTTCAGATGGCCTTTTTATTGGAAGACCAAATCAAAGACAGCGCCGCTGAAATGTTGCAAAAACCTGAAAACAGCACGGCATCCGTCTGCACCTTTTTAAGTGGCGACCGTCAAGCTGCCGTAGCCCAAGTCGCGCAAGAGCTGGGCTTGGATGCTTATTGCGCCGAAGCCACGCCTGAAGACAAGCTGGCTTATGTAGAAAATCTGCAAAAAAACAAGGGCGTAAAGTCATGATGATCGGCGACGGTATCAACGATGCCCCCGTCCTTGCCCAAGCCGACGTATCGGTCGCCGTAGCCACGAGTGCCGATGTGGCACGAGACGGTGCCGATGTGGTTTTGCTCAATGATGATTTGAACGTTTTGCCCGTGATGATGGAACAGGCACGCCGTACCCATCAAATCATCCGCCAAAACCTGACTTGGGCAAGCGCATACAATCTGGTTGCCGTTCCGCTGGCCGTATTTGGTTACGTTACCCCGTGGATCGCCGCGCTCGGCATGAGTTTCAGTTCGCTGCTGGTGTTGGGCAATGCCTTGAGATTGTTGAAAACCAAAAAGGCCGTCTGAAAACGGCCAATCCATTGCTCAAATGAAAGAATACGCCATGCCTAAAGCCACTTTTTATACACACGTCGCCCAGCCGGCAGCCTTTGCATGCCGCCTGATTGCGCGCGCCATACGCGATGGCGGGCAGATTTTGGTGTGGTCTGATTCTGCTGCGGCAGTACAGCAACTAGACGTTGATTTATGGCAGCAGATTCCCGAAAGCTTTATTCCGCATGAAGTCTGGCTGCCTACCGACCCCATGTCGTCTGAAACGCCGGTATTGCTTGCGTTTGGAAACGCATTGCCGAATATTCCGCAAGATTGCACGGTTTTGAACCTGTCTGCCGATTTTTGGAGTCAAGCCCCGGCCATTCCAAACCGTATCCTTGAAATTGTGGGCAACAGCTTAGAAGATTTGGCCGAAGCCCGAGACCGTTTCCGAGCTTATCGTCAGAGCGGATTTGAGATTGAGCATTTTTCGAGAGAAGGGAAGGATTGAGTTTTGAAAATATTCAAGGCCGTCTGAATATAAACAAAGGGACATTTTGATGATGTCCCTTTATTTTTTAGATTGATTATCGGAAGGCTTCGCGCCATATACCATAAAATATGAGGCAACAACAGAAAGAGTAGAAATAGTGGAAAAAGCGTTCAAAAAGGGAGGTATTGGCAAGATACCATTGAACAGACTGATGGTGGTGTTGGGGATTTTTGAGGATTAAGTTGGGGAAACGGACAATTGAAGGTACGGCAAGCAAGTCAAACAGATTGAAGAAGGCTGTAACCAATAATGAAAAACCGATTGTCTCATGAAATACGTCGAATGGCTGTAATGACCGGGTGTGTGCAAATAGGGAGGCTAGGGCAGGTTTGTTGGACATCCATAAATAAATCAGCCCACCGATAGACAGGTAAAGCGCCAACCGGGCACATATGGACAGCTTGCGTGGCAAATAGAGGATAAAGAATAAGTTGAGCAGGATAAAGAAAATAGGAAAAACTGATTTCATGAGTTTGTTTGTTTACAGTTTGGTATTTAAAGCTGCTAAGGGAAATTGTATGAAGGGCTGCCTTAGGAAAAGACAGTCTGAAAAGGCCATTCTATTTTAGGCCGTCTGAAAAAGATTTGCGTAAGGGCAAGGGTTTCAGACGGCCTTAAGTCTTTTTGAAGTCAAAATCCGATGGTTCAGGATTCGATTTTTGAGGCCGCGTTGGCAAAATAGCGGTTGGATACTGGATTGAAGATGAGGAGCAGCAAAACAGGGTGGAGAATGGATTGAATAATGATTTGTTGAGAACTATAGCTCGCCATATCGCTATACACCATGATCAGCGAAGCGGCCGCCAGCACAACGGCCAGCCAACGGGCAGTACGGTTGCCTGAAAGCAGACCGACGGCAATAAATACCGGCAAGGAAAGGAGGATGAAGTATAGAGGCATAGACAGCCACCAAGGCAGGAAAGGGAATGCTAAAGCTGCAACTTCTATCAGTAAATCGCCCGAATAAATCGCAAGAGCAACAGTGGTAAAGCAAGTAAGGGCAGTTAGGATGAAATAGAGAACTACGGCGACAGTAACAGGGACTGGACGTTTCATGTAATAAAAGCCTTGGAGGGGATATCGGGGATAAGGATTAAAATCGGTATCAGCCAAACCTTGTTATTGAAGGCGATGGCCGTCTGAAAGCAGGCTATTCGTCTTTCTCAAATGAAGAAAGCTTAATAATGGCAGGCTGGAAGACTGCAACCAAATAGATCATGATAGGAAGGATGAGATACGTAAAAGGAATATCTGCGCGAAATAGTGCAATCAGAAAGGCAAGGTATAAGGTCAGCAGGGCGATGAAAATAACGCTCTTTTTCCATGTCGCCTGGCGAATTTCTTTTGCAGTCGGTTGCCTATAGCGGACTTTTTTGTGGCAGGTCGGACATTCTTTAATGCTCTTCAATCCTTTGAATGCACTACCTCGAATCGGATTGGAACAATGCGGACAAGAGAATGGGGACGGTTTCATTATTTTTTACTGAGCTGTAGGTATTGCCCATCCGGGAAAATGGGTTGGATGGGCAATGTATATGTTTATTCGTCTTTTTCAAAAGATGAAAGTTTGTTTTGAATCGGGATAATGTAGTAGACGAGAAAGCCTATAACTAATGCCGTACTGATATATGGGGGAAATGTACCAAACAGGCTGATCAGTATTGCCGCTACGATGCAGACGACTACTACAAAAATAGCGAAAGGCTTTAGTAAAGCTTTGAAATATTCGCCAACAGGCGGTTTTTTGAATTTGACTTTTTTATGGCAGGAAGGGCATTCTTTAACTGCAGCCAATCCTTTAACCAATCCGCCTTGGATCGGGGCATGGCAGTGTGGGCAGGGGAGTGAAGGATTAAGATTGTTCATTGTATTCAACCTGACTTATGGTTTGGAAAGGTGATATCGATGTTGTCGATACCACCCACTATTTATTGGAAACGATAGGCTTATTGGGAGTATTTTTTGCCTAAAGCTTCGGCTGCTTTTTGTATTTCTTGATTGGCTGCACGCAGAGTTTCTTGCAGTTTTTGAGATTTCTTGGAAATCTTTGGCAAATTTGAGCGAATCTTTATCTTTGCCGTTGATAGTCAGCTCAGAAGCATGTTTGCCTGCATAAATCATCATGTTGTTGGCAGCACTGCTGACTTGTAATGCACGATCCAGAACTGCTTTGATTTCAGGATCTTTGATGTCGAGGGCAGCTGCGCTCTGATGGAATTGTTCCAGTGCGGCAGTCAGTTTGTTCATCTGCTCCAAAGCTTCTTTTTCTTTATTTTGGTTAGCCAAGTTTTGCAATTCTAGGCCTAGCTGAGTAATTTTTTGAGCTTCTTCACCAGTGGTGAAGTGAATGAATTTTTGCAATTCAGCAAGACCGTCTGGTGATTTTTTATCGGAAATGACGATAGGTTCGGCCAGTTTAGGATCTGCTTCTGGGAATTCGCTCAAGGGTTTTTCGTATTTGTTGGCCGGGCTCGATTCGCTTTGGGCAACTTGTTCTGCTGGTTTGTCGCTGCTGCCTTTATTGCTGGAGTCTCCGCAAGCTGCCAGCAGGGAAGCGGTCAAGATCAGCATACCGAATTTGTTTAATACGTTCATATTAGGATTCCTTCTTAAGTTAGGGGAAAATTGGGGGAAATTTGTTTTTATTGATGAGCGTAGATGATAATTATTTGTACATTTGTTCTATTTTATTACAAATTTGTTTATTTTTCTCAAATTAGGTTAAGTGGTATGTTTTTGGAATTAAACGGCGAAGATGGATGGTTGTAAAATATTGAACATATAATGAAATTAACAAGGGTAATAATAAGGCAAACTGTGTTGTTTTTGAATTAAAGTAGATTTTTTTATTAAGATGTTGTTAACTAGTGCGATAAAATAAAAAAGGCCGTTTGAAACAATAAAGTTTCAGACGGCCTTTTTAATAGGCTGGAATTAGTTGCCTAAGTCGAATGCTTTATGCAGAACGCGGGTAGCCAGTTCCATGTATTTTTCGTCAATCAGGACGGATACTTTGATTTCGGAAGTTGAAATCATTTGGATGTTGATGCCTTCTTCTGCGAGGGTACGGAAGATTTTGGCGGCTACGCCGACGTGTGAACGCATGCCCAAGCCGACTGCGGAGACTTTGCATACGGTGTCGTCGCCGTCGATGCAGGCGGCGCCGATGCTGTCTTGGCGTTGTTGCAAGAGTTCAATGGTTTGTTTGTAGTCGCCGCGTGGAACGGTGAAGGAGAAGTCGGTTGTGCCTTCGCTGCCGACATTTTGGATGATCATGTCGACTTCGATGTTGGCATCGGCAACTGCGCCGAGGATTTGGTAGGCAACGCCGGGTTTGTCAGGTACGCCGCGTACGTTGATGCGTGCTTGGTTTTTGTCGAATGCGATACCGGTTACGGCTGCTCTTTCCATGTTGTCGTCCTCTTCAAAGGTAATCAGGGTGCCGTTGCCGCCATCTTGCAGGCTGCTGAGTACGCGCAGGCGCACTTTGTATTTTCCGGCGAATTCTACGGAGCGGATTTGTAAAACTTTTGAACCGAGGCTGGCCAGTTCGATCATTTCTTCAAAAGTGATCGTGTCCATGCGGCGCGCTTCGGGTACGACGCGCGGGTCGGTGGTGTAAACACCGTCCACGTCGGTATAAATTTGGCACTCGTCGGCTTTGAGGGCTGCGGCGATGGCAACGGCGGAGGTGTCCGAACCACCACGGCCGAGGGTTGAGATATTGCCTTCGCTGCTGATGCCTTGGGAAACCGGCTACGATAACGACTTTACCGGCGGCCAAATCGGCACGCATTTTCTCGTCGTCGATGTTTTCGATGCGGGCTTTGGTGTGGGAAGTGTCGGTTTGGAGGGCGACTTGCCAGCCGGTGTAGCTCTTGGCGTCAACGCCGATGTCTTTCAGGGCCATGGCCAGCAGGCCGATGGTCACTTGTTCGCCGGTAGCGAGAACGACGTCGAGTTCGCGCGGATCGGGATGCTCTTGCATTTCGTGTGCCAGTGCGACCAGTCGGTTGGTTTCGCCGCTCATGGCGGATACGACGACTACGATGTCGTGTCCTTCGGCGCGGGCTTTGGCGACACGTTTGGCTACGTTTTTGATGCGTTCGGGCGAGCCTACTGATGTGCCGCCGTATTTATGTACGATTAACGCCATGTTTCGTGCTTTCTTGTGGGGGTTGTCAGGCAGCTTGGTTTGCTGGAAAAAGGGTTATTATTACTATTTTTTACATGAAATTCAAGGACAGAACGCGCTTTTTTGAGTAAATACGCATAAAGGGGTTGGGTTAAAAAAGGCCGTCTGAAAGTTTTCAGACGGCCTTGCTGATTATCGGGCTAAAAAGGCGGCCTGCTGGTGTTGCACCAATTCGGCAATGCCTTTATGCGCGAGGGTAATGAGTTTGCCCAATTCTTCGATGCTGAACGGTGCACCTTCGGCCGTGCCTTGGATTTCGATGATTTGCCGGACGCGGTCATGATGATGTTAACGTCGCTGTCGCAGCCTGAATCTTCGGGATAGTCCAAGTCCAAAAGCGGTACGCCGCCCACCACGCCGGCGGAAACGGCAGCAACGGCTTCTCGTATGGGGTTTTCGCTGATAAGGCCGTCTGAAAGGAGTTTGTCCACGGCGATTTGCAGGGCAACGTAGGCGCCGGTAATGGAAGCGGTGCGCGTGCCACCGTCTGCTTGGATAACGTCGCAGTCAATCAGGATTTGGCGTTCGCCGAGTTTTTCCATATCGATGACGGCGCGCAGCGAGCGACCGATCAGGCGTTGGATTTCCTGTGTGCGGCCGGACTGTTTGCCCGCAGCGGCTTCACGGCGCATACGGGAGGCGGTGGAAGCCGGCAACATGCCGTATTCGGCCGTTACCCAACCTTGTTCTTTACCGCGTAGAAAAGGGGGAATGTTTTCGTCGATGGAAGCCGTGCAAATGACTTTGGTGTTGCCGCACTCGATAAGGCAGGAACCATCGGCATGTGGCAGGAAATTGGGGATGATTTTAATGTTGCGCAGGCTGTCGGCAGCGCGGCCGGTACGGGTGTAGTCGCTCATGATGGTTCTTTGGGGAGAATAAAAAAACAGGTTGCCTTGAATTATAGAGGAATTTGGCACCAAAGGCCGTCTGAAAATCGTCGGTCGGGTGTGTTATAGTATCCGTACTTTCACTCGTATTTGGAAACGGAGTAAAACCATGGCTACAAGACGAACTATTCAAATCCACAGCATGACCGGCTTTGCCAATGCCGCAGGCGAATGCGGCGGCAAGCGGATTAATTTGGAAATCCGCGCGGTCAACCATCGTTATTTGGATGTCCAATTCCGTATGCCGGAAGAGTTGCGCTATTTGGAAGGCGCATTGCGCGAACAGATTGCCGCAGCTGTGGCGCGCGGTAAATTAGAATGCCGTGTTCAGCTACAAGATGCGGCTTCTGGCGGACAGACTTTGGAAGTCAATCAGGATTTGGTCGCACAGCTGGCGCATTTGAACAAAGAATGGCGTAAGGAACACAATTTCGGCAAGCTGAGCGTGGCCGACGTTTTGCGTTTCCCCGGCGTTTTGGCAGTCAGAGCGAAGACTCCGAGGCCTTGGCGAAAGGTGTTAAAGATTTATTGACCGGCGCGTTGAAAGAGTTTACAGCCGCCCGCAAACGCGAGGGCAAAAAACTGGGCGAACACCTGCTGCAACGTCTGGACGGCATGGAAGAGATTGTGGACGCTTTGAATGAGCTGTTCCCAAGCCTGCTGCAGGCGCATATGGACAAAGTCAAAGCCCGTTTGGCAGAAGCCGTCGGCAACATCGACAACAACCGCTTACAACAAGAATTTGCTTTGTTCATCCAAAAATCCGATGTGGATGAAGAATTCAGCCGTTTGCGCACCCATATCGCCGAAGTACGCCGCATCATTACCGAAGGCAAGGGCAGCGCAGGCAAACGCTTAGACTTCTTGATGCAAGAGTTGAACCGTGAGGCCAACACTTTGGGCAGCAAAGCCATTGCCGCCGAATGCACGCAAGCGTCGGTTGAACTGAAAGTCTTAATCGAACAAATGCGCGAACAGGTTCAAAATATTGAATAAATCAATAATGAACAGATAGAATAAGGCCGTCTGAAAAGCTTCAGACGGCCTTAATACTACTGTTTTGTCTTGCTTTTGAAATTTGTTGCAAATCCCAAATCTGTATTAAAACAGGTGTAGATTGAGTGGAAAATCTAACAAATATCTTTGAATTTGAAAAAAGCTGGACAGGACTTAATCAGTCTTTCAAAGTGCCATTATGATTCATCGGGCGTCAAATACCAAACCATAAATTTGTAAAAGCTACTCCAATGCCTTAGCTGATCTGTACCTAGCAAGTGTTGCTCACCTAAGCCACAATCCCAAACGCTATTATCTTCAGTATTGTAAAAATAACCCCCTTCTCCTTCCCCGGTTGTAAAGAGAATATAATTTTTTGGGATATCCCAATACTCATGAGCCATGATTGCTCCATCAAAGCTGTCAGGTGAACATGGATCAACAAGTTCACTATAGCTACCAATTAGTGATCCTAAAAAATATTTGGTATAAAGCTCATAAAATTCACTATCAGACCTTACGCCCAAAGATAATAAAACATGGGTAAATTTTTGGTCATCTAAATTTTTCTTTATTATTTCAGGATGTTTCTGCTGAGATAATAACAACTCAACCTGCTCTTTTAAATTCATTTTTTATTTCCTTTTAAGTTGTTGTAATTTGGCTTCCCTGTATCGCTTTGGTCTTTTGCAAAATTAAATTGGAGGCATTTAAAACATAAGACATCACTATTTTTCGGGCGGCAAAGACTACTTGATACTTATAAGCTACGATTGTCGTTATATTTTATGTTTAATTTGATGAAATGACAGTTTTTCTATTTTCATTGTCAGAGCTATATGAATAAGTTAATATCTGTTAACTTATGGCAATTATTGTCATGATAAAAACATACAAAGGAGTAAAAACATGAACTTTCTGACCGCAGTCAGCCGACAAATGACCCGCTTCACCGCCCTGATTATCGTCCTTGCCTCCATCATCGCCTTTATCGAACCTGCCACTTTTTCGTGGGTGAAAGGCGATACGCAAGTCGTCGTACTCGGCATCATCATGCTGGGTATGGGCATGACTTTAGGCAAAGAAGATTATCAAATTTTGGCGCAACGTCCGCTCGATATTTTTATCGGCGCCATCGCCCAATACACGATTATGCCGCTGCTTGCCATCGGTATTGCCAGAGCCTTTGACTTGTCGCCCGGATTGACGCTGGGTTTGGTTTTGGTCGGTACTTGTCCGGGCGGTGTTTCGTCCAATATCATGAGTTTTTTGGCTAAAGGCGATGTTGCCTTTTCGGTTGGCATGACCACTGTTTCCACCGTCCTCGCTCCTGTGATGACGCCGCTGTGGATGACTTATTTGGTCGGACAAACCGTCGAAATGGACGGCTGGGGCATGTTCAAGTTTATGCTGCTTGTGACCTTGTTGCCTGTCGTTATCGGCTCTGTCGCCAATATCTTGCTGCATAAAAAACACTGGTTTGAAGACGTGCGCGCGATTATGCCGGCCGTTGCCGTTGTCGCGTTTGCCTGCATCGTCGGCGGTGTCGCAGCCGTTCACGGCCATCGTTTCGCCGAATCCGCCTTTGTGATGGTACTCGCCATCGCTGCCCACAACATCGGCGGCTACATTCTTGGCTATTACAGCGGCGCGCTGACCGGCATGAATACCGCCAAAAAACGCACCCTTGCCATCGAAGTCGGCGTACAAAACGCCGGACTTGCGACCGGTTTGAGTGCTAAATTCTTCCCCGGTAATGCTGAGTCTGCCGTTGCCGCCGCCGTTGCCTGCGTTTGGCACTCTGTATCGGGAACGGTTTTGGGCAACTTGTTTGCCTGGTGGGACAAGCGTAAGCAATAAGCTGTAAATATTGCCAAATAACAGAAGGCCGTCTGAAACATTTCAGACGGCCTTTTGATTGCATTTTATCAATGCGCTTTATGTGTCGTGCTGTACACGATTTTGTCTGTTAAAGCCATGGCGAGGGCGGAAATCAGGAAACAGATGAGGGTAATACATTGCCACATGATTTGTTTTTCCGATAGATTATCGGCGTTGAGGAAGGTTTGCAGCAAATAGATGGAAGAGATGCTGATGATGGACATCGACAGCTTAACCTTCAAAACCGAAGCATTGACATGGCTGAGCCATTCGGGTTGGTCGGGATGTTCGTCAACATGGAGGCGGGAAACGAAGGTCTCGTAGCCGCCGACGATGACCATCGTTAACAGGTTGGCAATCATCACGACATCAATCAGGTTCAATACGGCGATCATGACGGTATTGTCATCCATAATGCCGAAGTTGGAGATCAAAGTACCACAGGGATTTGAGGAACTTACAGGCATAAATGACTTGGGCGACAATCAAGCCCTAGATAAATCGGCAGTTGCAGCCAGCGGCTGGCAAAGATGAAATGCGCGAAGATACCCATTCGTTCGTGGGCTGTGCGTTTGGTCGGGGTGGGATGCTCCATATAATATGTTGTGTGTAGGGAAGATAAGGGGCGGTATTTTTAATGGGAAAAAAATTTTCAAGCTGCAATCTTTTTGAGCGGCTGAATTTAAAAGAAAAGGCCGTCTGAAAACAGGATATCGGTTTCTTGTTTTCAGACGGCCTTGTAGATGTCAGGATCAGGCAAACACGTGCAAAATCGCTTTGCTTTTTAGAGATGGACATTATGCTCGCAGATTCGTTTTTTTATTATCTGTTGTTGGTCGGTTTTGCCGCAGGGCTGATGGACGCGGCGGTTGGCGGCGGCGGGCTGTTGCAGATTCCCGGATTGTTCAACCTATTGCCAAACGCTACGCCTGTGGCTTCGGTAATGGGTGTCAATAAATTCGCTTCTTGCTGCGGCACGCTGACTGCGACGGGGCAATATCTGCGCCGAATCCCCGTGCCGTGGAAAATGCTGCTGCCTGCGGCGTCATTGGCATTTGCCGCTTCATATTTGGGCGCGAAAACGGTGGTGTATTTTCCCGTGCAATACATGAAACCGGCGATGCTGGTCATCATGATTGCCATGTGTCTGTACACTTTTTTGAAAAAAGACTTGGGACAGACGGCGCGCACTGAAAAGCTGACGCGCCGCGAAACCTTTATGGGGCTTGTTTTTTTCGGCGCGTTAATCGGGTTTTTACGACGGCGTGTTCGGGCCGGGAACGGGCAGCCTGCTGGCTTTTGTGTTCGTCCGCTTTTACGGCTATGATTTTCTAGCGGCGAACGCTTCGGCAAAAGTCATCAATTCGACTACCAATCTTGCCGCGCTGACGTTTTTTATCCCGCAAGACCATGTCGTGTGGGTATGGGCGATACCGTTGGCGGTGGCGAATTTATGTGGCGGAGTGGTCGGCGCGCGCTTGGCAATACGCGGCGGAACCAAGTTGCTGCGTTACGGATTTATGTTGCTGCTGTGTCTGACTATTGGGAAGTTTGCTTGGGATTTATTGGGTTGATATCGAATGAAAAAAAGGCCGTCTGAAATGTTTCAGACGGCCTTTGCGTTTTATAGTTTAACCGAATGCTCGCGTGTTTCATGGAATACGATGTCCGGCCAGCGTTCTTGCGTCAGATTCAGGTTGACGCGGTTAGGCGCGAGGTAGGCGAGGTTGCCGCCTGCGTCTATCGACAAATTGCCTGCATTGGCTTTTTCAAACTCCGCCAGCTTTTTCTTGTCTTCACACGATACCCAGCGCGCTGACCAGATGGATGCGCTGTCAAACACGGCTTCTACGCCGTATTCGTTGGCGAGGCGCGAGGTAACGACTTCAAACTGCAATACGCCGACCGCGCCCAAAAATCAAATCTGCGCCGCTCATCGGGTTTGAAAACCTGTACCGCGCCTTCTTCGCCAAGCTGTTGCAAACCTTTTTTGCAGTTGCTTGATTTTTCAGTGGGTTTTTTTGATGCGTACGCTGCGGAACAGTTCGGGCGCGAAGAATGGGGATGCCGGTGAACGCCAGTTGTTCGCCTTCGGAGAAGCTGTCGCCGATTTGGATGTTGCCGTGGTTTGGGATACCGATGATGTCGCCGGCGTAGGCTTCTTCCACCAGCTCACGGTCGTGCGACATGAAGGTTACCACGCTGGAGGCGGCGATTTCGCGATTGATGCGCAGGTGTTTCATCTTCATGCCGCGCTCGAAATTTGCCGGAGCAGACGCGCAAGAAGGCGATACGGTCGCGGTGTTTCGGGTCCATATTGGCTTGGATTTTGAAGATAAATCCGGAGAATTTCGGCTCGTCCGGCTCGACCATGCGCACGGTCGCGTCACGCGGTTTCGGCGCAGGTGCCCATTCAATCAATGAATTGAGGATTTCCTGAATACCGAAGTTGTTAATCGCCGAACCGAAGAACACAGGCGTGAGTTCGCCGGCGAGAAATTCGTCGAGATTAAACTCATTGGAAGCAGCCTGCACCAATTCGATTTCGTCGCGCAACTGTTGGATTTCCAATGGAAAGCGTTGTTCCAATTCAGGATTGTCGATACCTTTGATGATGTCGAACTCGTGCGGCAGTCGCTCACCACCGGCTTCAAAGAGATAGATTTCATCGTTCAGAATGTGGTACACGCCCTTGAAGTTTTTGCCCATGCCGATCGGCCAGGTTACGGGCGCGCAGCGGATTTGCAGGATGTTTTCCACTTCGTCCAGTAACTCCAAAGAATCGCGCACTTCGCGGTCGTATTTGTTCATGAACGTGACAATCGGCGTGTTGCGCAGGCGGCAGACGTTCAAGAGTTTGATGGTTTGCGCTTCCACGCCCTTTGCCGCATCGATGACCATCAAGGCGCTGTCCACGGCGGTCAATACGCGGTAGGTATCTTCGGAGAAGTCTTGGTGTCCCGGCGTGTCCAAGAGGTTGACAGTATGATCTTTGTAGTCGAACTGCATTACGGACGAGGCCACGGAAATGCCGCGCTGCTTCTCGATGTCCATCCAGTCGGAGGTGGCAAATTTGCCGGTTTTTTTGCCTTTTACCGTACCCGCGCTTTGAATCGCACCTGAAAACAGCAGTAGTTTTTCGGTCAGCGTGGTTTTACCCGCGTCGGGGTGGGAGATGATGGCAAACGTGCGGCGGCGGCGCACTTGGTCGAGGATTTCTTGGGACATGGTTTTCTTTGCAAAAAGGTTCAGGCCGCTTTTTCAGACGGCCTGAAGGATATGGGTGTTGGAAAACAGGCTAAAATAAGGGCGTGTGCAACACGCCCTGCAATAGATTGAAAGATGCGGAATTGTACAAAAAAATGCTTGATAATTCAATGTTTGCACCAAAACAAAGGCCGTCTGAAAAGTTTCAGACGGCCTTTGTTTATGAATCGATGATTAAATATCCATCGGTTTCCATTCCGCGCCTTTTACCGGCGGCAGCCATGATTGCGTACCACTGGAGGAAAATCCCCATAAGGTGTCGGGGAGGCCGTAATGGTCGGCACGCGTCGATCGAGTTGCGTTTCGATTTCATCTTCGCGGCCTTCACGGATTTGCGTGGCGATGTGCGGATTAATCATCACGGTTTTGCCCAATGCGATAAATTCTGCCCAGCCGGTTTCATAGGCGGCCAAAATTTGGTCGGCGGTAAACAGGTTGCCCACGCCGATAAGCGGCAGTTTGCCGTTGATACGTTCGTGGATGAACTGCATACGGGTTTGCGCGGTATCGCCGCCGCGACGGATTTTTTTATCAAATTCCCACAAGGAAACGTGCAGATATTGCAGCGGTTTTTGTACCAATGCGTCAATCAGTGCGCCGGTTTCGGTCATGGTTAAGCCGTCATCGCCCGGTTCTTCGGGAGAGAAGCGGTAGCCGATAATGAAATCGTCGCGCTGATGTTTTTCACGGACGGCAACCACGGCATCGATAACGGCCAGCGGGAAGCGCATTCTGTTTTCCAAGCTGCCGCCCCATTGATCGTTGCGGCGGTTGCTTTGGGCAGAGTAAAACTGTTGGATCAGATAGGTATTGGCACCGTGGATTTCCACGCCGTCAAAACCGGCACGAAGCGCCAAATCGGCGGCTTGCGCATAAGAGGCGATGAGTGCTTCGACTTCTTCTGCGGTTACTTCGCGTGCGTGTTCGGCTTCGCTGGCAGAAGCGCTGATTTTGTCGAGACCGTCCAAAAGTTCATCAATGGCTTTGGAACCGCCGTGATGAATTTGCAAAATTGCTTTTGCGCCTTGTTGTTGCAGGATTTGTGCGGTTTCTTTCAGGCTGTCGAGGCAGTGTTCGCCTGTGGCTTCTGGTTGGCCGTGAAAGGCTTTGCCGTCTTTTTGAACCAAAGTGGCGGCAGTGATAAACATGCCCATATCGCCTGCGCGGTTGCTGAGGAAGGTACGCTCTTGGTCGCTGATTAAACCGTCGGCTTGTGAGCCGAAATGGGTCATGGGTGCGACGACAAGGCGGTTTTTGATGGTTACGCCGTTATTGAGGGTGTATGTTTGAAAGAGTGGGGCGTATTTTGGATTCATAGAATTTTGCTCTTGATAAGTGAATGGTTGGCAGAGGATTGGGCTATTCGGGAATTTATCAAGTACACAGGCCGTCTGAAAAGTTTCAGACGGCCTGTTTATTCTTTAAACCTTAGGATTAAAGATTAGGATTGACAATGATTTTTACTGCGGATTCGTTGTTGTGGATCAAGCGCTCGAAGCCTTCGGAAATCAATTCGTCCAGTTTGATGCGTTGGGTGATGAAAGGCTCAAGGTTGATTTTGCCTTCCTCAACTAATTTGATGGTTTCTGCGTGGTCGTTGCAGTAGGCGATGGTGCCGCGCACGTCCAGCTCTTTCATCACGACGCTGTGGACGTTGATGGTAGCGGGGTGGCTCCAAATGGATACGATGACGACTTTCGCAGTCGGACGACATGCTTCGACCATGGTGTCCAGCACTTTGTTGACGCTGGTGCATTCGAATGCGACGTCCACGCCTTCACCGTTGGTCAGTTTTTTCACTTCTTCGACGACATCGACTTCGGATGGGTCGAGGATGTAGTCGGCCACACCGGCTTCGCGTGCTTTGTCTTTACGCGCTTTGCTCAATTCGGTGATGATGACTTTGATGCCTTTGGCTTTCAGTACGGCAGCCAACAGCAAACCGATTGGGCCTGCGCCGCCAACCAATGCAACATCACCTTCTTTTGCGCCACTGCGTACATAAGCATGGTGGCCGACAGACAGAGGCTCAATCAAAGCAGCTTGGTCCAATGGGATTTTGTCGGAAATAGGGTGTACCCAACGGCGTTTGACGGCGATTTTCTCAGACAAGCCGCCACCGCAGCCGCCTAAGCCGATGAAGTTCATGTCTTTGGAGAGGTGGTAGTTGCTGCCTTCGCCGGTCGGTACGTCGTCGCGGATGATGTAGGGTTCGACCACGACGTGTTGGCCGACTTTGATGTCGTCCACGCCTTCGCCTACGGCATAAACCACGCCGGAAAACTCGTGACCCATGGTGACTGGCGCTGACTCGCCTGAGATTGGGTGTGGATGGCCGCAAGGCGGAATGAAAATCGGGCCTTCCATGAATTCGTGCAGGTCGGTACCGCAGATACCGCACCACGCAACATTAATGCCGACAGTACCCGGAGCGACGGTTGGCTCGGGAATGTCTTCGATGCGGATGTCGCCTTTGTTGTAAAAACGTGCTGCTTTCATTGTAACGCTCCTTTTTTTAAGTGGAGGCCGTCTGAAAAAGACGGTCAATTAGGGAAAGGGAAGCGGTGTGGCGTGTGAAATGTTTTTATTGATATGTTTTATGTTTGTTATTTTACTACTGACAATATGGAAATGGTTTGTCTTTGCTCAAATTAAAGTTTGTAAATGAAAAAAAAGGCCGTCTGAAATGGATAATCTGTTTTCAGACGGCCTGGGGCAATAGTTTGAATGCGTTATGGTGTAGGATTGTTACTTTTGCCGCGCTTCAGATGCTTTTGGTAGGCGATGACGTAGTCGGCCTTGCTTAAGCCCGCCAATACGCGGATGTGGGCGGCGGCGGATTTGGACAGGGATTCCAAGGTGTAGCCGCCTTCCAGTACGGAAACGACACGTCCCTGACAGCTTGCCGTTGCTTGGACGATTTTGTGCGTCAGCCAGGCAAAATCGGCTTCATGCAAGTTCAGACGGCCTGTTTCGTCTTGTTTGTGTCCGTCAAAACCTGCTGAAAGCAACACCAGCTCGGGACGGAAAGCCGTGAGCTTGGGCAGCCATTGTTCGCGGATGGTCGTGCGGAAGATACGGCTGCCTGTGCCGGGCTTGAGGGGCGTATGCAGCATATTTTTGCTGCCGGCGTATTGTTCAGCCTCCGGGAAGGGGAAGATGTCGGTTTCAAACAGGTTGAAAAACATCACGCGCGGATCGTCTTGGAGAATCTCCGCCGTACCGTCGCCGAAGTGGGCGTCGAAATCGATGACGGCGATGCGTTGCAGGCGGTACTGGGCAATGGCGTGCATCACGCCGGCGGCGGTGTTGTTGACGAGGCAGAATCCGCTGGCGCTGTTGCTGTGGGCATGGTGGCCGGGTGGGCGGATGGCGCAAAAAGCATGCCAAGCCTTTTTGTTCATCACCATATCGACTGCCTTGACAACGGCTCCGGCTGCAAAACGGGCGGCTTGGAGGGAGTCGTGGCAGATGACCGTATCGTCATCGATGCGGTGGATTTTGCCGGGAAGCGGCTGTGCGGCCTCCAATTCGTGCAGATAATTGCGCGAGTGAACCAATGCCAGTTGCGCATCTTTGATTTCGGGTGCTTCAGCGGTTTGCAGGTGACGCCAAATGCCTTCCTTTTTTAAGGCGGCTGAATGGCGCTGATGCGTTCGGGCTTGTCGGGGTGGTTGGTGCCCGGCTGGTGCTGCAGAAATATCGGATGGGAAATCCATACGGTGCGGGCATTTTTGCCAAGTAGTCGACGCAGCAGGGTACGCACGCGCCAAATGATTTTTTTAAGCATGGAAAGTGTGTATCGAACGAGTCGCACGGACTGCTAAATATGGTTAATAAATACGGAAATGCTTGGAAATTTTTCAGACGGCCTTTAGAATAGCTCAATTTTACAGTCCGACCAACTGCGTTTTGGGCTGTATGCAGTTTTTTACTTTATCTTAAAACTCAAAAGAACGGATATATTATGAATCAAGCTGTGGCTCAATTTGCCCCTTTACTGCTGATTATGGTGGTGTTTTACTTCCTGATTATGCGTCCTCAACAAAAGAAATTCAAAGCACACCAAGCTATGCTGGCTGCTTTGAAAGTAGGCGATAAAGTCGTTTTGGCTGCAGGTTTCAAAGGCCGCGTGACCAAAGTCGGCGAGCAATTCTACACTGTCGACATCGGCCAAGGTGCGAGAATTGAAGTAGAAGTGGAACGCAACGCGATTGCCGCGAAAGCCGAATAATCCGTTTTTTTGCGAAAAGCCGCCTCATTTTCCGAGTGCGGCTGTTTGCCTTTATAAATAAAGCAAAGGTTTACCATGAACCGTTATCCTTTATGGAAATACCTGCTGATTGCGTTCACGATTGTGGTTGCGGCTGTGTATTCGCTGCCCAACCTTTTCGGTGAAACGCCTGCCGTACAGGTATCGACCAACCGACAAGCCATCGTTATCAATGAGCAAACCCAGTCTAAAGTGTCTTCTGCGTTGCAAAGCGCAGGTATTCAGACGGACGGTATGTTCATTGTCGATAATTCGCTGAAAGTGCGTTTTAAAGATACTGAAACGCAACTGAAAGCGCGTGATGTCATCGAAAATACTTTGGGCGAAGGTTATATTACCGCGCTCAACCTTTTGGCGGACAGTCCTGAGTGGATGGCAAAAATTAAAGCCAATCCGATGTTCTTGGGCCTGGACTTGCGCGGCGGTGTGCATTTCACCATGCAGGTGGACATGAAAGCCGCGATGCAGAAAACGTTTGAACGTTACGCCGGCGACATCCGCCGCGAATTGCGTCGTGAAAAAATTCGTACCGGTACGGTGCATCATACTGAAAACGGTCTGACCGTGCCTCTGCAAGATGCTGCCGATGTACAAAAGGCCTTGCCTCAGTTGCAAAAAATGTTCCCTGAAGCCACTTTGCTTGCAGACGGCAACAATATCGTGCTGACTCTGTCTGAGGAGGCGATTAATAAAGTACGCACTGATGCGGTAAAACAAAACATCAATACTTTGCATAACCGTGTGAACGAATTGGGTGTGGCAGAACCGGTTATCCAGCAATCCGGTCTTGACCGCATTGTCGTACAGCTGCCGGGTGTGCAAGATACTGCCAAAGCAAAAGACATTATCGGTCGTACCGCAACTTTGGAAGTGCGCATGGTGGAAGACGATCCGATTAAACTGCAAGAAGCCTGAACGGTAATGTACCGACTGGTTATGAGTTGCTGTCAAGCGGTGGTGATCATCCGGAAACTATTTTGGTCAACAAACAAGTTGAACTGACCGGCGACAACATCAACGACGCGCAACCTAGCTTTGACCAAATGGGTGCGCCTGCTGTGAGCCTGAGCTTGGACAGCGCAGGTGGCAGCATTTTTGGCGAATTGACTTCGGCCAATGTGGGTAAACGTATGGCTATGGTGTTGATCGACCAAGGTAAATCCGAAGTCGTGACCGCGCCTGTCATCCGCGCCGCCATTACCGGTGGCCGTGTAGAAATTTCCGGCAGCATGACAACTGCCGAAGCCAACGATACTTCATTATTGCTGCGTGCCGGCTCGCTGGCTGCACCTATGCAGATTGTCGAAGAACGTACCATCGGCCCGTCTTTGGGTAAAGAAAACATTGAAAAAGGTTTCAATTCCACCTTGTGGGGCTTTGCCGCCGTTGCCGCGTTTATGGTGGTTTACTACCGCCTAATGGGTTTCTTCTCTACCATCGCTTTGAGTACCAATATTTTGTTCTTGGTGGGTATTTTGTCTGCCATGCAGGCAACGCTGACCTTGCCGGGTATTGCCGCCTTAGCTTTGACCTTGGGTATGGCGATTGACTCCAACGTGTTGATTAATGAACGTATCCGTGAGGAACTGCGTGCCGGTGTCGCACCGCAGCAGGCCATCAACCTCGGTTTCCAACACGCTTGGGCAACCATTGTCGACTCTAACTTGACCTCTCTGATTGCCGGTATCGCTTTGTTGGTATTCGGTTCCGGTCCTGTACGCGGTTTTGCCGTTGTACACTGTATCGGTATTCTGACCTCGATGTATTCATCTGTGGTCGTGTTCCGTGCTTTGGTTAACCTGTGGTACGGCCGCCGCCGCAAATTGCGGAATATTTCCATTGGTTCGGTATGGAAGCCGAAAGCTGAAATGGCAGAAGGCAAGGAGTAAAACATGGAATTATTTAAAATCAAACGCGATATTCCGTTTATGAGCTACGGCAAACTGACGACCTTTATTTCGTTGGTTACGTTTATCGCCGCCGTGTTCTTTTTGGTAACCAAAGGCCTGAATTTCTCCGTCGAATTTACCGGCGGTACGGTGATGGAAGTCCAATATCAGCAGGGCGTAGATGTGAATCAAACGCGCGAACGCCTCGATACGCTGAAAATGGGTGATGTACAGGTTCAGGCATTGGGTACGAACAAGCACATCATGATTCGCCTGCCGAACAAAGAAGGCGTAACGTCAGCCCAGCTGTCCAACCAAGTGATGGATTTGCTGAAAAAAGACAATCCTGACGTTACTTTGCGCCAAGTTGAATTTATCGGCCCTCAGGTTGGTGAAGAATTGGTTACCAATGGTTTGATGGCATTGGGCTTCGTGGTGGCAGGTATTATTATTTACTTGTCCATGCGTTTTGAGTGGCGTTTTGCAGTGTCCGCAATTATTGCGAATATGCACGATATCGTGATTATTCTCGGCTGTTTCGCCTTCTTCCAATGGGAATTCTCTCTGACTGTCTTGGCAGGTATTTTGGCAGTTTTGGGTTATTCCGTGAACGAATCTGTGGTTGTGTTTGACCGTATTCGTGAAAACTTCCGTAAGCCGCATATGCGCGGTCACACTGTGCCGGAAGTCATCGACAACGCGATTACCGCAACCATGAGCCGTACCATCATTACCCACGGTTCGACCGAGGCAATGGTTGTTTCTATGCTGGTGTTCGGCGGTGCAGCCTTGCACGGTTTCTCTATGGCGCTGACCATCGGTATCGTGTTCGGTATTTACTCTTCCGTATTGGTTGCCAGCCCGCTCTTGCTGATGTTTGGTTTGAGTCGTGAGAATATTGCCAAAGAAGTGAAGAAAAAAGAAGAAGTTGTAGTTTAATCGCTGCAATACTTCAATAAAGGCCGTCTGAAAATTGATTGAATCAGTTTTCAGACGGCCTTTTGTATTTAAATTTCAGAATGTCTTGTTTTAATGAAATAGGAGGGGATAAATGTGAAAGAAATAGAAAAAAATAGGAGCAATATAATTTTGTGATGAATCAAGTTTATTGTCTGATATCCCCTTAATTGCTTGTCAGTCCCAATATTTTAAAACATAATACTTTTGCCCCCGATGCTGGAGTTTTACTACAAGTACATGATTTGCAAAAAATCTGTCGGGTGTGCAGACCCTGCCAATCAACCTCAAAAAGGAAGGCCAAGAATGAAAGTAACCAGTTTCGGCGAAGTACTGTGGGACGATTTTCTAAACGGAAAGGTATTGGGTGGTGCACCCCTGAATGTTACCGTTCGTTTGCAGTCTTTGGGTATCGATACTGCCATCATCAGCCGTCGTGGTGATGATGCCGATGGCGAAGAATTGCTACGCCAAATTCAAAGCAAAAACGTCAATACTGATTATTTGCAGGTTTGCCATGAATGTGCGACCAGCTTGGTGAAAGTACACTTGGACAAGTATGGCAGTGCGTCTTATGAGATTGTCTATCCTTGCGCGTGGGACAGGATTGCGGTTGATGATGCGGCAATCAAACGTGTGGCAGAATCAGATGCTTTCGTTTTTGGCAGCTTGGCAACCCGTGATGAAGTTTCGCGTAAAAGCTTGGCAGTTTTGCTGAAAGAAGCCAAATTCAAAATTTTTGACGTTAATCTACGCAAGCCCCATTACGATATTGACCGCTTGCTGGAGACCATGAAACAGTCCGATATGGTCAAACTCAACGATGATGAGCTGTATGAATTGGCTGCGGCCTATGGCTCTCCTTATCACAGTATCGAGCAAAATATCGGCTACCTCGTTGAGCTGACCGGCGTCAAAATCCTTTGCGTGACTTTGGGTAGCCATGGCGCGGTTTTGTATAAGGACGGAGAGTTATACCGTCATTGCGGTTTCCGCGTCAAAGTGGTGGATACTGTCGGCTCCGGCGACAGCTTCCTTGGCGGCTTGACTTACAAACTGCTGAACAATGCGCCTCCTCAAGAAGCCATTGCTTTTGCTTGTGCGTTGGGTGCGTTGGTGGCCTCGCGCCATGGCGCGACGGCGGATATTTCTTTGGAAGAAATTGAAGCGTTCATGTATCCGGCTTGATGCTTCGATAATAGATATAAAAAGGCCGTCTGAAAAACCATTAAATCAGGTTTTCAGACGGCCTGAGTGTTTTCAGGCTTTACCAATAAGTTGTAAAACATTCCAAGCTGGTATTTTTCGGGCCGCCGCCTTCTTCGGTTGGCGAACCAATCATCATCAGGCCAATGATTTTGTCTTTGTCGGCACACTCAAATGCTTCGCGCAACAATGGGCTGTTGACCCACATGCCTGTAATCCAAACATTGTCAAAGCCTTGGGCTGAAGCAGCCAGTTGTAAAGCATAGGCGGCGCAGCCGGCAGTCAGCATTTGCTCCCATTCAGGTTTGGGTTTTGCCACTTCACGGTTTGGCGTAAATGTAACGCCGATAATCATGGGCGCCATGTTGCCGACGCGTTCGGCTTTTTTCATGGCATCATCGCCGAAGTTGAGTTCGGTAACGGTCTTGCTCAACAGCTCGCGGAAACGTTGTAAGCCGGCCTCGCTTTGAATCACAGTAAAGCGGTAAGGGCGCATATTGCCGTGATCAGGTACTTGTGTTGCCGCTTGCAGCATTTGTTCCAGTTGCTCGGCATTGGGTGCCGGAGCAGTCAGTTTTTTGGAAGAGCGACGTGTGGTGAGGAGATTTAAGGCATCCATTTTTATTCTTTCTTGTGAATTCGAATGAGAATAATTATATAGCAGAACGATAAATAAATCAGCAAAGGACTAAGGCCGTCTGAATTAAGGTTTCAGACGGCCTTTGAGTTTTACAGGATACCGTTGTTTTGTGTATTTTCAGCCATCAGTGCTTTGCTGATTTCGTCAGCGGTGTAGCTCTTACCGTTTCCGAATACAAAGCTGTCGACATTATTGTTGGCAATGTCATGGATGGTCAGGGTGTCGCCTGTATCTTTGATGGTTAAGATCCAATCATCGCCGGTTTTCAACTGCAAATCTTTCAGCGTAAGCCCTTCTTTGAAAAGGACTTGGGTATCGCTGCCACCATACGGATTAAAGGTGTCGTTGCCGCTGTTTCTGCCAAACATGATAACAGTGTTGTCGGCACCCGGGTCGGTAATGGTATCGTTGCCGCCGGCCGTATCAACGATGTTGATGCCTCGGCCCAAAGTAATGGTTTCATCGCTGCGATTGCCCCTGTATTCGACAACAGAAGTGTAACGCGACAAATCTAAATCGCTGTTATCGCTATCGGCATGGATGGTGTGGTTGAAGTTGTTGTACACATCACGGTTGAGTTCTTCAACGGGTTGGCCGGTGTATTGGACGATGTTTGTGTTGCCGATCATGTGTGGGATAGACAGTTTGAAGTGGTTGATCAGCTCGCCTGTGCTGTATGAGGTATTGCCGTCAAACTGAAATTCGGAAATCGCACCATAAATGCCGCTTTGGTTTTTGATGGTTAAAACATCATCTGTGCCTTTAATGCGGATATGCCAAGTATCGCCATCCAGCAGGGGAGGCGATACAAATTGGTTGCTGTCGGGTATGTCGGCAATCCCGGTTTTGTCGTAACCTTTTTCAACGGTAATTTCAAGGTCGTCAAGGGTAATGCCGCCGGTAAATTTAACGACATTAGCATTGAGTCTGTGTAGGCTTGCTTCGCTATCAAAACCGAAGTTAAAGTCAAAAAAATGGTGTCGTGGCCGTAACCTTTTCCGAAAAACATAGGTATCGTTGTGTTCGCCGCCTTCCATATAATCATTGCCTGCGCCGCCATCGAGCAAATCGGCGCCGACATGGGCATAGAGTTTGTCGTTGCCGTTGCCGCCATAGAGTTTATCATCGGAAGCGGGTTCGTTGCCGTAATAGGTTTCGCTGTGTTCGCGCAAGATGTCATCGCCGTCGTGGCCATAAAGGGTGTCATGGCCGTCGTTGCCGCCGTCGATTTCATTGTTGCCTGCATTGCCATGCAAGATGTCATCGTCGTTAGTGCCGACAAATTTAATGGTTTCGGCTTTCAGCGCTTGGAAGGCTTTGTTGGAACTGCGCGGCAGTGTAGGTCTGGTCGTTGAACTGGAAACGGTCGATGGAAATACTGCCATCAGCGCCGATTTGGTTTTTGAATCAGGGCTGAACCTTGTTCGGAGGTAATTTCCCAGCTTTGGCTGCCATCATCGTTATGAATGGTCTTCAGGTTGAGCTTGGCATTGTTCAGGCCGTCTGAAAACTTGAGGGTGTTGATGCCTTGGTTGTCGATAATGGTATCGTTGTCGCCGTAGATATAGGTATCGTTTCCGACGCCGCCTTTCAGAATGTCTTTACCCTTGCCGCCCACCAAAATGTCGTCGCCTGCATCACCGTTGATGACATCGTTACCGTCTCCGCCATCCAGATAATCGTTGCCGTCGCCGCCGTTGAGGTTGTCGTTGCCACCCATGCCGTAAACGGTATCATCACCGCGTCCGCTATTGAGGCGGTTGCGGCCTTCGTTACCGGTCAGGATGTTATTGCTGTTGTTGCCGGCGGCAAAAATATTGGCCGAGCCGGTCAAGGTAACATTTTCGACGTGGGTAGCGGCAGTATGGGAAATGCTGCTGAATACGGTGTCTTCGCCGCCGCCAGCCTGTTCAATCACCACATCTTTTACATCATCAACGTAGTAAGTGTCATTGCCGTCCCCACCTTCCATAATGTCGGCACCGGCTTTGCCGTCGATAATATCATCGCCGGATGTGCCGATCAGGTGGTCATTGCCGTCGCTGCCCTTGATGGTCTTGCCGCTTTCGGTATGCTCAGTCAGGGAAATATCGAAATATTTGGCAAAGCTGTTTACATCCAGTTTTTGTGTGCCGATGATGAATTGGGAGACTGCCGGTGTTGTACCATTTTGAGTGTATTGGTTTTTGATGGTTAAAACGGCGTTGCTGTTTTTCACGGCAATTAGCCAGTCTTGACCGCCGGTTTCGTTGTTTCGGACTTCGACAGTTAAATCGTTAAGACTTAGGTTGGTATGAAAGCGGATGCTGTTGTGGCCTTGATTGTCGATAACGGTGTCTTGCTCGCTTTTGGCAGAGAAAAGGTAGGTATCGTCGCCTTCGCCACCTTCAAGTACATCATTGCCTGCTTCGCCGTTGAGGGTGTCATTGCCTGTTTCGCCGAAAAGACGGTCGTTGCCTTCGCCGCCGTTAATGAAATCGTTGCCGCCGCCGCCGTAAACGATGTCGTCACCACGCCCACTGTTGAGGCGGTTGCGGCCTTCATTGCCGATGAGGATGTTGTTACTGTTGTTGCCTGCGCCAAAAATATTGGCGGTACCGGTCAAAACAAGGTTTTCAACGTGGTTTGGAAGGGTATAGCTGACGTTGCTGTAAACCGTATCATCTCCGCCATTTGGGTTTTCAATGATTTTATCGTCACTGCGGGTTACATAATAAACATCATCTCCCGATGTGCCTGTTGTTGCTTGTGCAAGGGGGGATGGCTGCAATTGCTCTAAATGTCGTAATTCAAATTGCGCATTGCGGATGCGCATTGCTTTTTCGATTGTCATGATATTTTCTTTAGATATTGATGAGAGTAACAAGGAAGTAAACGTATCCGGCATATGGCCGGTATTGCTTAATTTGTATTGTGTTTAGGCTGTATATACTAGTGCCGAAATTTGATAAAAACAACAGAAACGTTAAGATATGACAATATGTGGCGAGCTTTATCAGGCTTAGTTTGCCGTCTATTCTTTTGCCAAATGGCTTTGCCTTGTGCGGCTGTTTTGTTTCTTATATACCACACATCAATTTCCATAGTTTCAAACTATGAATGGTTGTAAAAAGGCCGTCTGAAAAAAGAAGCAGTTTCGCATTGTAAAACCTGCTTCTGATTTTTCAGACGGCCTGTCTGATTACAGAGTACGGGCAACTTCGACGATGTCGAAACATTCGAGTTGGTCGCCTTCCATAATCTCGTTGTAGCCTTTGAGCATCAGACCACATTCAAAGCCCATGCGGACTTCTTTGACGTCGTCTTTGTAGCGTTTCAAAGAAGACAGCTCGCCGGTATGGATAACTACGTTGTTGCGGATGAGGCGGACATGGGAATCGCGTTTGACCACACCGTCGGTAACCATACAGCCTGCAATGTTGCCGACTTTGGAAACGGAGATAACCTGACGGATTTCGACCGTACCGGTTACTTGCTCTTTCTCTTCCGGAGAGAGCATACCGCTCATGGCGGCTTTCACGTCGTCGATGGCATCGTAAATGATGTTGTAGTAACGGATTTCCACGTTTTCATTCTCAGCCAGTTTGCGTGCGGAAGCATCTGCACGGACGTTAAAGCCGATGATGAATGCGCCGGAAGCGATGGCCAAGTTGACATCAGATTCGGTAATGCCGCCAACGCCGCTGTGCAACACGTTCACTTTCACTTCGTCGGTGGACAGTTTTTTCAGGCTGCCCGCCAAAGCTTCGTAAGAACCTTGTACGTCTGCTTTGATGATGACGGACAAGGATTGGGCTTGGTTTTCGCCCATGTTGTTGAACATGTTTTCCAGTTTTGCAGCCTGTTGTTTGGCCAAGCGCACGTCGCGGTATTTGCCTTGACGGAAGAGGGCGATTTCGCGCGCTTTTTTCTCGTCAGCTAATACCATTGCATCTTCGCCTGCGTTCGGTACGTCGGATAAGCCGAGGATTTCGACAGGGATAGACGGGCCGGCTTCATTGATGGCTTTGCCGTTTTCGTCAACCATTGCACGGATTTTACCGAATGCAGTACCGGCCAGCAGCATATCGCCTTTTTTCAGCGTACCGCTTTGAACCAGCAATGTGGCAACCGCGCCGCGGCCTTTGTCCAAACGTGCCTCAACGATGATGCCTTTGGCAGGTGCATCGACTGGGGCTGTCAGTTCCAAAACTTCGGCTTCGAGCAAGACTGCTTCGAGCAATGCATCGATGTTCAGGCCTTTTTAGCAGAAACGTCGATGAACTGTACATCACCACCCCATTCGTCCGGCACGACTTCGTGCGCAGTCAGCTCTTGGCGGATACGCTCTGGGTTGGCGGCTTCTTTATCGATTTTGTTGACGGCAACCACCATCGGTACGCCCGCAGCTTTGGCGTGGGCAATTGCCTCGATGGTTTGCGGCATTACGCCGTCGTCGGCTGCAACCACAAGAATCACGATATCGGTTGCTTTCGCACCGCGCGCGCGCATAGCGGTAAATGCTTCGTGACCCGGAGTATCCAAGAAGGTAATCACGCCGCGTGGGGTTTCAACGTGGTATGCACCGATGTGTTGGGTAATGCCGCCCGCTTCGCCTTGTACCACTTTGGCGCGGCGGATGTAGTCCAGCAGGGAAGTTTTACCGTGGTCAACGTGACCCATCACGGTCACAACCGGAGGACGCGGCAATGCTTCGGCTTCTACTGCTTCAACGCCCTCATCCAAGAATGCTTCAGGATCGTCGGCAGCAGCAGGTTTACCAATGTGACCGAGTTCTTCCACCACAATCAGGGCAGTGTCTTGGTCGATGGATTGGTTGATGGTTACCATCATGCCCATTTTCATCAGGGCTTTAACCACTTCAACGCCTTTAACGGCCATTTTGTGTGCCAAATCGGCAACGGTAATGGTTTCAGGTACCAAAACTTCGTGTACGACAGGTTCGGTCGGCGCTTGGAAGGCGTGTTGGTTTGGCTCAAGTTTGAGTTTTTTGCCTTTTTTGCCGCCGCGTACGCGCTCGTCGTCGCCATTGCGAGCATTGTTGCGGTCGCGACCGCCTTTGCCGCCTTTGCCTTTAGCATTGCGACCTTGAGTGTCTTCATCACGGTCACGACGGTCTTCTTTTTACCGCGCGCGTTGTGTTCGGATTTGCCTTCGCCGGATGCTGCTTTGGCTTTCTCGGCAGGTTTATTGCGTTCGCCTGATTTGGCTTCTTTAGTAGGTTTTGAGTCTTTCTCGGCCTGTTGTTTTATAGCTTCGCGGCGTGCTTGACGCTCTTGTTTTTCTTTCAACAAGGCTTCTTGATGCGCACGCAGGGCGGCGGCACGACGGGCTTCTTCATCGCGTTGAGCCTGTTCTTCCACGCTGACGACAGGTTGCGGTACGGTAGGAGTAGCAGGTTTGGCTGCCTTTTTCGCTTCTTTGCCTTTGCTGCCTTTGTCTTGTTTGGCTTTGGCAGGTTTTTTGGCATCGGCTGGTTTTTCGGCTTCAACGGATTTTTCAGACGGCTTGTTGTCTGCTTTAGCTTCAACTTTTGCTTCGGCCTTGGCTTCTACGGTTTCAACCGGTTTGGCTTCTTCTTTTTTGGCTTCGGCAGGTTTGCCTTCCGCTTTTGGTGCGGCTTTGGCTGCTTTCAGTCTGGCTGCTTCGGCCTCTGCTTTGGCACGGGCTTCGGCCTTTGCGGCAGCTTCTGCTTCAGCTTTGGCTTTTTCTTCGGCAGCTTGAGCGGCTGCTTTTTCTGCTTCGGCTTTTTGATTTTCCGCTGCTACTTTGGCTTTGGCTTCCGCTGCCAATTCTTCGGAAGAAGGAATGGTAACGGCACGGCTGCGGCGGCGAGTTTCCACTTTTACGCCGTCAACGGTGCTGACTTCGGTTTTTTTGCGGCGGATGCTGATGGTGCCGCTGTTGCTGCCGTTTTTCTTTTGCAGGTAAGCAGTCAACAATTGTTTGTCGTCAGTGGTTATGCTGTCATTACCGCTGTTTTTGCTGACCCCGGCTTCTTTCAATTGTTTAAGCAAATCATCGACGGGGCGGTTTAGTTCGGCGGCAAATTGCGCTACGGTTGTATTACTCATTCAGTACCCCCTTAGTTATTTTCTTCAGTAAACCAGTGTTCGCGTGCAGCCAAAATCACTTTTTTGGCTTCTTCTTCGTCAACACCGGTAATTTCGACTAATTCGTCAACAGACAATTCGGCCAGATCATCGCGTTGGGTTACGCCGGCTTCGGCCAGTTTGCGCAACATATCGGAATCTACGCCGTCCAAATTGCGCATGTCTTCAGACACTTCACCCAGTTTTTCTTCTGCGGCGATGGTAATGGTCAGGATCGCATCGCGTGCGCGATTGCGCAGGGTTTCAACGATTTCTTCGTCAAAACCGTCAATCGAGAGCAATTCCGCCGCTGGGACGTAAGCAACTTCTTCCAAAGTGGCAAAACCTTCTTCCACCAAGATATCGGCGGTTTCGTCGTCGATGTTCAAGTGGGTGGTGAAGAGATTGCGGATAACGGCGTCTTCGGCGGCATTGCGCTCGTCGGCTTCTTCAACGGTCATGATGTTCAGCTGCCAGCCGGTCAGGATGGAAGCCAGACGGACGTTTTGACCGCCGCGGCCGATGGCCAGCGCCAGTTGGTTTTCATCAACAATCACGTCAACGGCGTGTTTGTCTTCGTCAATTACGATGCGGCTTACTTCGGCAGGAGACAGCGCATTCATCACGAATTGGGCTGGCTCAGGAGACCACAATACGATGTCGATGCGTTCGCCGGACAGTTCGTTGCTTACGGCGTTAACACGGGAACCGCGCACGCCGATACAAGTACCTTGCGGGTCGATGCGTTGGTCGTTGGCTTTAACGGCAACTTTGGCGCGTTGGCCGGGATCGCGTGCTACTTCGCGGATTTCCAACAGGCCGTCTGCAATTTCAGGTACTTCGTTGGCGTAGAGTTTGGCCAAAGAAGTCGCCGCTGGTACGGCTCAAAATGACTTGTTTGCGGCCGGTATTGCCGATTTCGTCCACACGCAGGAAGAGGGCGCGGATGCGGTCGCCGCTACGGAAGTTTTCACGCGGAATCATTTCTTCGCGCGGAATCAGTGCGTCCAGTTTGCCTGCGACGACTTCAACGATGATGCCGTGGCGCTCGACACGTTTTACCGTACCGGAAACGATGTCCTCTTTAGAAGCGAGGAACTCGTTCAGGTTTTGCTCGCGCTCTGCATCGCGGATGCGTTGCAGGATGATTTGTTTGGCAGTTTGCGCGGCTTGGCGGCCGAAGCCTTCGTTTGGCAGCTGCTCTTCGTAGTATTCGCCAATTTGGATGGTGGTGCCGGGAATTTCCTCTTGGATTTCCTCGATGGTTTTTTCTACGTCGGGGTAGGTGTAGTCTTCATCGGCAACAATCAGCCAGCGGCGGAAGGTTTGGTATTCGCCGGTATCGCGGTCGATTTCGACGCGCACGTCCATGTGCTCGCGGTCGGCTTTTTTCTTGGCAGCAGTAGAGAGGGCGAATTCAAGGGCTTTGAATACGACTTCCGTTTCAACGTTTTTTTCACTTGCCAGCGCTTCGGCCAGCTGTAACATTTCGCGACTCATTTTCTAGAATCTCCAAGTAATCGGTTTTTAAAATTTAAATTCGGGGCGCAAACGGGCTTTGTCGATGTTGCTCAATTCGATTTGGGCAGTTTTGCCGTCGAAAGAGACGGTAACAATGTCGTTTTCGCAAGATTCGATGCGGCCGATGAAGTTTTTCTGACCATCAATCGGCAGGCGTGTTTTGATTTTGGCGTTCTGGCCGGCAAAGCGCACGAAGTCGGCGGCTTTTTCAGCGGACGGTCAAGGCCAGGGCTGGAGATTTCCAAACGTTTGTAGTCGATGTCTTCAACCATAAACACGCGGCTCAGATGGTTGCTGACAGTGGCGCAGTCTTCGACGGTGATGCCGCCTTTTTTATCGATGAAAACGCGCAAATCGCCTTGTGCGGTCAGTTCGAAATCGACCAGCTCGTAGCCCAAGCCGGGCAGGGTTTTATCAAGAATGCTTTGAATATCCATGCTTCTCCAGAAGTACATAAACAAAAAAATGGCCGCGCGGCCATTTTTCGTGTGATTTGAAAAATTGGCCTATTATAACTGTTTTCAAGATAAAAGAAAAGTGTTGATTTGGCGTGGATTTTTTGAAGTGATTGCTTAAATGTAAAGGGTAGGGTTGAGGCCGTCTGAAAAGGAAATTGTTGACAAGTTTTGATATAGCGTTTTTGAAATTATTTTTGAAAACAAAGAATTGGTATTGCTTTGTTTTCAGACGGCCTTGGATTTCCTGATTTTTCGTGCTTGCACAATGTGCAAGGCGGTTCTACAATTTCTTCATACCCACCGAATAAGAAAGAAGGCCTCCATGTCCGCACACCCGATTTACAATTTTTCCGCAGGTCCTGCCGTATTGCCGGAAGCGGTATTGCGTACCGCGCAACAGGAAATGCTTGACTACAACGGTACGGGTTTCTCCGTGATGGCGATGAGCCACCGTTCGGATATGTTTTTGAGTATTCTGCATCATGCCGAACAAGACTTGCGCCAGCTTTTGAATATTCCGTCCAACTATAAAATCCTGTTTTTACAGGGCGGTGCGACCACGCAATTTAATATGGCGGCCATGAATTTGGCGCACGGTTTTACGACTGCCGACGCGGTGGTAACGGGCAACTGGAGCCGTATTGCCTATGAACAGATGAGCCGTTTGAGCAATGCCGAAATCCGTTTGGCCGCGCATGGCGGCGAGCGATATGCCTATAAAAACCTGCCTGCGGTGGAGGATTGGGATGTGAACCCAAATTCCGCTTTTGTTCATTTTGCGATTAATGAAACCGTAAACGGCTTGCAGTATCAAAACGTCCCCAAACTTTCAGACGGCCTGCCGCCGCTGGTGTGCGATATGTCGAGCGAGATTTTGTCGCGTGAGTTTGATGTATCCGATTACGGCTTGATTTATGCCGGCGCACAAAAAAATATCGGCCCTGCCGGTGCGACCGTGGTCATTATCCGCGAGGATTTGCTGGAGCGTTGTCCGAACGATATTCCCGATGTGTTCAACTACCGCTCTCACATCAACCGCGACGGTATGTACAACACGCCGTCCACCTATGCGATTTATATGTCGGGTTTGGTGTTCCGCTGGCTGCAAACGCAGGGCGGTGTGAAAAAAATTGAAGCGGTCAATCGAATAAAGGCGCAAACCTTGTATGAGACGATAGACGGCAGCGGCGGTTTTTACATCAACGATATCCATCCTGATGCGCGTTCCAAGATGAATGTGGTCTTTAAAACCGCAAGCGAAGACTTGGACCGCCGCTTTGTGTTGGAAGCCGAGTTGCAGGGCTTGTGCTTGCTTAAGGGCTATAAAACCGTCGGCGGTATGCGTGCCAGCATTTACAATGCGATGCCACTTGAAGGCGTGAACGCGTTGGCCGACTTTATGAAAGATTTCCAACGACGTTACGGTTAAGATGAAGATATTAAAAGGCCGTCTGAAACTGGGTTTCAGACGGCCTTTTGATTTGAACAAGCCTTATTCGGTGACTTCTTCAGTAATGCTGTCGCGGTAGATGGTGCTGTCGTAAGTCGGAACAGGAGGCGGCAGCAGGTTGTTGAGCGTCAGCGCGGAAGGGTTCAGCGTAGGGTAGCCGCTGAAGGTGACGGAATAACCGCCGTTGCCGGTACTGCGGACTTTGGCATGCGCGCCCAATGGGAAAGTGGTTTTGTTGGTGATGTGGCCGAATGGGAAACCGGTCAACACAGGAATCTTGGCAGTGCGCGAAATGTGGTTGACGACGGCGGAGAAATCGTAGCTGGAGTCGTATGCGTCGCGGATGGTGCCCATGCGGAAATCGCCGAAGATGATGGCGCGTTGTTTTTGCAAAACACCTGACAGATAAAGCGTATTGAGCATGCGCTCGATGCGGTAGGGTTGCTCGCTGACGTCTTCGATAAAGAGGATGCCGCCTTGAATATCGGGCATGTAAGGCGTACCGGCGAGGGAGGCGAGAACGCTGAGGTTGCCGCCCCACAATGTGCCTTCGACGTTGACATCGGCGCGTTGGATGGTTGGGACATCAACGATATTGACGTTGTTGGTCGTGCCGCGGATAAAGGAATCCATGGTAAAGACGCTGGGGTCTGCTTTGCCGAATTCGCTGTACACCATCGGGCCTGCAAAGCTCATCATATTGCCTTTAGCCAACAGAGCGAGTTGGACGGCGCACACGTCGCTGAAACCGAAGAACAATGTACCGCGTTCGCGCATTCTGGCGCCGAGTGAGGCAAAGTCGATTTGCGGCAGGATGCGTGCCGCGCCGTAGCCGCCGCGCAGGCCCATCAAGACTTTGGGCGTTTCGACGCGGCCGCTGGCAACTTCTTGGAAGTCGGCGGCGCGTTGGGCGTCGCTGCCGGCAAAGCGTTGGTAACGGCGGCTGCCTGCCTGTTGGTTGGTTACGGTAAAGCCTGCGTTGTAGAGGCGAGTCAGGCCGGTGGTTACGCGGTTGGGGTCTTCGGCGAAGCCTGACGGCGCAACAACGCGCAGGAGGTTGTCGCCGGAACGTGGCGGATGGGGTTGCTTAGGTTGCACGGTTTTGGCTTTCGCGGTGGTAGAAGTGGATTTGGTTTGCGGCGTGGTGGTCGTGCCTGTGCCGCAGGCTTGCAACAACCCTGCGCCTGCCGCGGCAGAGCAGGTGCGCAGGAATGGCGGCGCGTGGTAGAGTTCATTGAGGTTTTCCTTTCGTTATATGTTCAGACGGCCTGAACTTGGCGTGTCGGACCTTACAGGCCGTCTGAAAGTTTAAGCGATTAAGTTTTTAATTTGTTGCGGCCAGTTTTCGGGCAAGGTCATACCGTGTTCGCGGACGGGCGCGGCCCAAATCGGTGCGGGGAAGTTGGCGTCGTTTTCAAAACGGGCGATGACGTGCCAATGCAGGTGGGGTACAACATTGCCGAGGCTGGCCAAATTGATTTTGGCCGGGCGGAAGACTTGGCGCATGGCGGCTTCAACCTGATACACCATTTCCATGATTTCGTTGCGTTCGGCAGGGGAAAGGTCGGTCATCTCGGAAACATGGTCATTCCAAATAACGCGGCAGAATGCCGGTGCGCCGGCTTCGTTGTGGACGGCGATAACGCGCAGGTTTGGCGTTTGCAGCAAAATGTCTTCGTTGTCGGCAGTGCAGATAGGGCAGGTCATGGGTTTTTCTTTCTCAGTCTGAATAGGAATCGGATGATTTCAATCAGGATTTTTAGAATGAGGTAAATAGCAGTCAGTGTGATGAATGTAAAAAACCACGGTTTAGGTATAAACCACCAAAATAAATAGGCGGGCGTGATTAAGTCGTCACATTCTTCGGCACTCTCAATGTGATCGCACAATCCAAAGTTAAAATAATCATTGACATCATGAAAGGGCGAATAGGCGAACATAAGTGCTATTGGCGTCACACAAATCAATGCAATGATGGCAATCCAAAAGAATGGTTTGAGATATTTGAGTACAGTCATGGGTGAAGTGTTATACAAATTTTGCCGCCCCTTGATTGGCAAGCTCGTCGGCTTTTTCGTTTTCAGGGTGTCCGGCATGGCCTTTGACCCACGTCCAGCGGACATCGTGCTGTTGAACCAAACTATCCAGCTCTTTCCATAAATCGTCGTTTTTGACCGGTTTTTTGGCGGCGGTTTTCCAGCCGTTTTTTTTCCAACCGTGTATCCAGCTTTCCATGCCGTTTTTGACGTATTGCGAGTCGGTGCAGATGACGACTTGGCAGCGGCGTTTTAAGGATTTCAGTCCTTCGATGACGGCGGTCAGCTCCATGCGGTTGTTGGTGGTTTCGGCTTCACCGCCGAACAATTCTTTTTCATGTGTGCCGTAGCGCATAAATACCCCCCAGCCGCCTGCGCCGGGGTTGCCTTTGCATGCGCCGTCTGTGTAGAGGTAAACGGGTTTATCCATGGGCATGTCTTTGTCGAATAAGGCGGTATCATAACATAAGGCCGTCTGAAATATCGGCAAATACGGTTTGCGCGTGTAAAATACCCTGCACTTATCACTCGTATAGAAAGCAGGCAAATATGGGATTGTTCAGCGGCCTTTTGGGCAATGCTTCGCAAAAAGACGCCGATGCGGTGGAGCGCGATTTGGCGAATATCCTGATTGATGGTGAACAGGTAAAAATGGCATTCAGCCTAGTGCGTGATTTGATTGTGTTTACCGAATATCGGCTGGTGTTGGTGGACAAGCAGGGGTTGACCGGCAAGAAAGTGTCTTACCGTTCGATTCCGTATCGTTCCGTGTCGCGCTTTTCGGTGGAAACCTCGGGTCATTTTGATTTGGATGCCGAGCTGAAGATTTGGGTTTCTTCCGGCGAAGCGCCAACCGAAACCTTGCAGTTTAAAAGCGACAAAAGCGTGATTGCCATTCAGAAAGCCTTGGCAGAAGCTGTGTTGAAACCGTCAAAATAGAAAGGAAACATGATGAGCGAACAGCAAGAATTGTTTTGTTACAAACAGATGCCGGTGTGGACGGCGGACGAGATTCCCGAAGCCTTGTTGTCCAAACACAATACCGCCGCCGGTACTTGGGGCTGCCTCAATGTCCTCCAAGGCCGTCTGAACTTCAACGAAGTGGACGAGGCGGGCAATATTACGGCCACGCACGAGCTGACGCCTGAAAGCGGCGATTGGATTATCCATCCGCAAGCATGGCACTTTATCGCACCGCAAACGCAAGACACGGAAATCCAACTGTCGTTTTACTGCGAGGCAGCGGACTATTTCAATAAGAAATACGGCATGAGTGCGACACATTCGGCCGTCCGCGCCGCCGAAGGCATCGTGCCTGTCGGCAAGGTTTTGGATATGGGCTGCGGTCAGGGCCGCAATGCGCTGTATTTGGGTTTGAAAGGTTTTGACGTTACCGCTGTCGATAATAATCCGAACGCGGTTCAAAATGTGGAAGAGCTGGCGCGTATCGAAGAACTGAATGTCCGCGCGTTTGAATACGACCTCAACGCTGCCAATATTCAGGAAAACTTCGATTATATGGTGGCGACCGTGGTATTTATGTTCCTGATGCCGCGTTACGTTCCTGACGTGATTGCCAATATGAAGGAACACACCAACCCCGGTGGCTACAACCTGATTGTTTCTGCGATGGATACGGAAGATTTCCCTTGCCCGATGCCGTTCCCGTTTAAATTCGGCGAAGGCGAGCTGCGCGAATACTATAAGGATTGGGAATTGGTGGAATACAAGGAAGAGCTGGGTTCGATGCACGCGAAAGACGAATTCGGCAATCCGATTCAGTTTAAATTCGTCACTATGCTGGCGAAGAAACCGGAGTAAAGGTTTTGCCGTCAAAAGGCCGTCTGAATTCAGTTTTCAGACGGCCTTTGTCGTCATCAATCCACAATCCTTTTGCCCAAATCACGACGTCTGCCAACATGGTTTCCAAATCGCAGACTTGCGGCAGCCGTCCCCATTCTTCAAAACCGAAACGGTGAAACAGGTTCAGGCTCGGATAGTTGTGGCCGAACACAAGCGCGATGACGTTGTGGATGTCTAAGGACGGCGCGCGTTCGAGCATGTGTCGCAACAGGATTTTGCCCACGCCTGCACCGCGCATATCGTGGCGGACATAAATGCTGACTTCCGCGCTGATGTGGTAGGTGTAGCGCGGATGGTAGTCGCTGAAACTGCCCCAGGCCAATACGGTGCCGTCGGCATCGTAAAGGGCGTAGATTGGGCGTTTGTCCGTGTGCGCGGCAAACCACATTTCGCGTTCGGCAACCGTGGTCGGCGACAAATCGGCGGTGGATTGGCGCGTGGCAACGGTGCTGTTGTAAATATCGACGATGGCGGGCAGGTCTTGGCGCAGGGCAGGGCGGATGGTGTATTGCATTTCAGACGGCCTGTTATTGAATCAGTTTGGAGATAGTCTTAAAGGCCGGATGTTTGGCATCGCCGAGCAGTTGGAACAAAATACTTTCGACATTGGAAACGGTAATGCCCTGACGGCTCATTTGCACCAAACCATTGTCGCGGTTGGCCGTTGTGCGCGAGGCGGTGCATTCAAAAGGCAGGGATACGGCGTAACCTTGCTCTTTCAAATCCAAGGCTGTCTGAAGCATACAGATATGCGCTTCCGCACCCACCAAAATAACGTTTTTGATGTCGTTTTTGCGTAATATTTCCTGAATTTCAGGTAAAAATGCCGAGAATCGGGTTTTCTCGACAACAGGCGTGCCTTCGGGCAACAGCAGCGATACGGCGGATACGGTGTTGCCCAAACCTTTCGGATATTGTTCGGTTACGGCAAAGGGTACGTCCAAAGCCGTCAAACCTTGAATCAGCAGGCGGCAGCGTTCCACCATTTCGTCCGCGCCGGAAAGGGCGGGCAGCAGGCGTTCTTGAATATCGACAATCAGACAAAGCGTATTTTTGGGGTTCATGGCTTTTCCTTTCAGACGGCCTTTACAGCAAAATCGTTGAATCAGAATGCAATCATATAACAAGCCGCTGGAAAAGTATTGCAGCTTGCCCTGTTTTAAAGCCCGAAATTCTTTTAAAATACCGCCTGATTTGAATTGATAGAGACCGACAACATGAATTTATACCAAACCGTCGAACGTGAAGCCCAAGCAGCCTTTGCCGCTGCCGGTTTGTCCGACAGCCCCGTCGTATTGCAGGCGGCGAAAAATCCCGATTTCGGCGATTTCCAAATCAACGGCGTGATGGGTGCGGCGAAAAAAGCCAAACAAAATCCGCGCGAATTGGCGCAAAAAGTGGCCGAAGCATTGGCCGACAACGCCGTGATTGAAAGCGCGGAAGTAGCCGGCCCGGGCTTTATCAACCTGCGCCTGCGTCCTGATTTCCTCGCCCAAAACATTCAGACGGCCTTGAACGACGCGCGTTTCGGCGTAGTGAAAACCGCCCAACCGCAAACCGTCGTTATCGACTATTCTTCGCCTAATTTGGCCAAAGAAATGCACGTCGGCCACCTACGTTCCAGCATCATCGGCGACAGCATTTCACGCGTGTTGGAATTTATGGGCAACACTGTCATCCGCCAAAACCACGTCGGCGACTGGGGTACGCAGTTTGGCATGTTGGTCGCTTATTTGGTCGAGCAGCAAAAAGACAATGCCGCGTTTGAACTGGCGGATTTGGAGCAATTTTACCGCGCTGCCAAAGTGCGCTTTGACGAAGATCCTGCCTTCGCCGACACTGCGCGCGAATACGTTGTGAAGCTGCAAGGCGGCGATGAAACCGTTTTGGCGTTGTGGAAACAGTTTGTCGATATTTCGCTCTCGCACGCCCAAGCCGTTTACGACACGCTGGGCTTGAAACTGCGCCCTGAAGACGTGGCAGGCGAATCGACATACAACGATGATTTGCAACCCGTAGTTGATGATTTGGTCGAAAAAGGTTTGGCAGTCGAAGACGACGGCGCGAAAGTCGTATTCTTGGACGAGTTCAAAAACAAAGAGGGCGAACCTGCCGCATTTATCGTACAAAAACAAGGCGGCGGCTTCCTTTATGCTTCCACCGACTTGGCGTGTTTGCGCTACCGTGTCGGCACGCTTCATGCCGACCGCCTGCTGTACGTCGTCGACCACCGCCAAGCCCTGCACTTTGAGCAACTCTTTACCACTTCCCGCAAAGCAGGCTATCTGCCGGAAGATGTAAAAGCCGAGTTTATCGGCTTCGGCACCATGATGGGTAAAGATGGCAAACCGTTCAAAACGCGCAGCGGCGACACCGTGAAACTAGTTGACCTGCTGACCGAAGCTGTTGAGCGCGCCACCGCTTTGGTAAAAGAGAAAAATCCTGAATTGGGCGCGGATGAAGCAGGAAAAATCGGTAAAACCGTCGGCATCGGCGCGGTCAAATACGCCGATTTGAGCAAAAACCGCACCAGCGATTATGTGTTCGACTGGGACGCCATGCTTTCGTTTGAAGGCAATACCGCCCCTTACCTGCAATACGCCTACACCCGCGTGCAAAGCGTGTTCCGTAAAGCCGACGAATGGGACGCAACTGCGCCAACCGTTTTGACCGAACCTTTGGAAAAACAACTGGCCGCCGAGCTGTTGAAATTTGAAGACGTACTGCAAAGCGTGGCGGACACGGCGTATCCGCACTACCTCGCCGCCTACCTCTATCAAATCGCCACCTTGTTCAGTCGTTTCTACGAAGCCTGCCCAATCCTGAAATCAGAAGGCGAAACCCGCAACAGCCGCCTGCAACTGGCGAAGCTCACCGGCGACACGCTGAAACAAGGCTTGGAGTTGTTGGGTATTGATGTATTGGATGTCATGTAAGTTTTTGAATAAAAAAGATGAAAGGCCGTCTGAAACGTTGCAGGTTGCAAGGTTTCAGACGGCCTTTTTTATGCTTTGAAAGATGTCGTTGTGCCGTTGTTTGAGCCTAAGCGGTTTTGAATTTGCTCAGGTAATGCGTTCGGACGGCCTTATCTTTATTTCAAATTGCTTGCTAACAACCAAGCCTGTGCTTCAGTGGCATCGCTGAAATATTTGGGATGTTGGTTGGTCAAGAGGCTGGAAAGGCGCGCGCCGAGTTTGATCCAGATGTCGTCGGTAATGACGGCAACGCGGCCGAAGTCGGTTTCATGTTGGTTGAGGAATTTGATTTGTTCGACCGCCATATCGATGGTGAAGTCTTTCAGCATGGACAAGTCCAACAGGATGTCGGGCAGATGGACTTTTTGTTTCGCGGCCAACAAGGCTTCTTCCAATTGGCGGAAATCGTCCAAAGTGAACTCGTTGTACAGCGCTACGTTTAAGCCGTAAGATTGTTCGCGGATGGAAATCATGGTGTTCTCCTTGTTAAATTATTGCTTCATCAGAAATTTTTTGATTGAGGCCGGAGTAAAACTGCTGAACACGCCGCCTGCAACAATGATAACCATGCCGGCGGCTTCCTGCCAAGTGATTTTATCGCCGAAAAGCAGTACGCCGGACAGGGCGGAGAAAACGACGGTCAGGTAGGAAAGCGAGGCAACGGTAAATTTCTTGCCAACCTTATAGGCGCGGGTCATGGCCAGTTGGGCAATCATGGCGGAGATGCCGATGCCGGCCAGATAGGGCAGGGAAGACGCGGTCAGCGGATGCCAGCCGGTAAAGCAGCTCCAAATGGCGGACATAATCAGGCCGGTAAGCGACAGATAAAACACCACGCGCCAGCCCGGTTCGCCCAAAAGCGAGAGTTCGCGCACTTGCAAATACGCCCAGCCTGACATGGCGCCGCCTGCCAAACTGACCAGTGCGGCAAATTCCTGTCCGCCTTGAAAAGATGGATTGAGCAACAGGATAACGCCGATAAAGCCCATAATCAAAATGGCTTGGGTATAAAACGTAATTCGTTCTTTTAAAATGAAAAATGAAAAGATGGCAAGCCAGATGGAGGAGGTGTAGTTGAGCGTGACGCCTGTTGCCAGCGGCAGATGTATGACGGAATAAAAGCGTGCACATCATGGCAAGCGTGCCGATGACGCTGCGGTTGAGATGGGTTTTCCAATGCGGCGTGGAAAATGTGTTGCCTTGCGCTTTGGCCATGATGCCTAAGAACAGGGTGGAGACCAGCATGCGCCAAAAGACCAGCTCGCCGCTGGAAAAGCCGAAATGTGTAGAGGCGGCTTTGACGGAGAGGTTCATGACGGTAAAGCTGAGCGCGGCAATAACCACCCATGCCGAGCCGAGCGGATCTTTCCTGATGGTTTCCATTTGATGGGTATGTAAAGCGATTTTATTAGTAAGAAAATATTATACAGGTCAATCAGGCCGTCTGAAAAATATCGTTGGGTTTCAGACGGCCTTTTTATTAGAAAATAAGAATTATTATTGAGTAATGAGGTGGGTTTTTATAGAATGGAAGCCCTATTTTAAGAAAGGCTTGCCATGAAAGTATCTAATATTTCTGCTGTATTGCTGTCTGCTTTGTTTTCCGTTGCCGTTTCTGCCGCGCCTTTGGGAGAGGTTTCTTCCGAAAACGGTAAAATTTTCAGCGGCGAAAATTACATGGTTGTTAAGAAAGACATGAAGAAAGGGGAGCAGATTAAGCCGCACGATCATCCGGGTTTTAAAACGCTGATTTTTGCCGTTGGAAAAGGAAGCTTTGACGTAACGTTGAATCAGACTGAAAAACATACGGTCGGCGCAGGCTCGGTGTTGAGGTTTGGCGGCGATGCAGTGATTGAGGCAGTTGCAACCGAAGATGCAGATGTGGCAATTACTTTGATTAAGTAAACCGATAGATAATAAAAGGCCGTCTGAAAAATGATGTTTCAGACGGCCTTGTTTATTCAGCCAACCGTTGCGATTAAGCGCAAATCAAATAGATGAAGCCGGAGCCGAAGATATCTGCCAAGGCGTGAATCAGGAAAAACGGCAGCAGGTTTTTGACTTTGTATTTGTAGAAGAAGTAGTACATCAAGCCGAAAACAACGCCGATAACGGTCGCCCAAAGCATACCTTGATAAGTATGGAAGGAGATGCGCACCAAGGTCGAATAGGCCAATGCCTGCCATTTGTATTTGTCTTCCACGCAGGTTAAAAGGCCGAGGAAACAGAATTCCTCATAAAAGCCGTTTAAAAGGCCGTAGAGGATGGCCATCGGCGCAAGGGCGGCGAATTTGTCAAAAATGGATAATGGTTTGATGTATTGGAAAATTTCAGTGGTGAAGTAATTGTAGCCGCCACTTAACGAAGTCACCGCATCGGCAGTCAGACCCATCAGGATAAAAATCACAGGCGTCCAAAACAACACGCCTAAGTTAAAACGAATCGGCAATTGTTTGAAGTCGAAACGGCGAATAATGAGGTAAATCAGAGCAATAGCAAGCAGCGTCAACTGCAGGCTCATGTTTTCCGAATAAGCCACGCCGGTTACCGCAGTATCACGTACTTCTTCGGTAACTGCGGCCGTTTCCACTTGCGGCATCAGGCTGGCGATATAAAGTTGGGTAGAACGGTAGGCAAATTGACCGAACAGGATAGCGGTTACAATCAGCATGTCAAACCAGCGCAGATGGCGCAAAGGCTCTTTAGGGCGGATGGCGGCGAGTATGCTCATATTCTCCTCTTTGCTCTAATAAATAGCGGTGCGCAATAGTTACATAAATATACAAAAATCGTCAACAATTATCACAATAAAACATAAATTAAAAATCAGACCGTTTCAGACGGCCTGAAGCGCTTCTAAAAAAATGCCATATTTTTCCGAAGGGTTTATCTTCAAAAAAATATGGCATAATCACTTTATTGCAAAACCAAGGAATCTTATCGTGAGTCTTTCTCTGTCCCAATATCTGCTTTACCTGCAATATATGTTGGCAGGTGTCTCCATGACTGTAGTTTTTCGGTGCCGTATATTTGCGGATTACCCCCGTCGAAGAATTGCGCCTGATTAAAAACGGCAACCTTGCCTGTGCTTTATCATTTGGTGGCGCGTTAGTCGGTTTCTGTCTGACGCTTGCCTCAAGTATTGCCCACAGTGTCAGCTTCATCGATTTTATCCTGTGGGGATTTGCCGCAGCAGTGATTCAGATTTTTGTCTATTTTGCTGCAACAATGATGATTAAAGGCGCTACCGCAGAACTCATTGGTAATAATGTCGCCGTCGGTGCGTTGTTTGGTGCAGTATCCATTTCGATTGGCATTTTGAACGCTGCTTGTTTGACTTGATTTTGATGGTCGGTTGGATAGCAAAAGATGTGCTTATCCTGACTCCTGCCTGGAGAAAATTATCTGTAGATTTTTTTGACTGATAAGGTCTTATGTCTGATGGTATTGGCGTTATAGTGAAATTCTGAAAGCATCAAAAAATTCAGACGGCCTGTTATATACAAGGCCGTCTGAAACATTTTAACTACTTAAGTTCATCAAATTAGAAAGAGTATTGCAATCTTACGCCCGCTTCGTGTGTGTGGTTTTTTAGGTTCTATAGATCCCAATTCATATGAGTCATACTCTTCCGTAACGGTAAGGTTCGATTCTTTAACTTTCCAGCCGCGATAGAATGGAGTGAGGCTGATTTTTGGAACCGTTCGCGAATTTTTTTAGATATAGGCACTTCAACCTCAATACCTTGTCCGCCGCCTTGTTTCATTCGGGTTTCTACCTGGTCGGGTTCGTAAGAATATTGGCGGCCTTTTACGGCACGATTGTAGGCAATGCGAGGAGATATCTCAAAGTTTGCAGGAAGGGCGATATTTACTCCAGTATTGATTTGCGCATATGTGGTTCGGTTTTTTTGCGGTCATAATCATTAGGATCAATACGGCTGCTTAAGTCTCTCAGAACACGGTGTCCCAAAGCCGGCTCCGGCAGTAATGCTAAAGCGATCGTTAATCAGGGAGTGTATATTCGTATAAGGCACGGATATCGTATGCGCGGCGTGGTGCACTTTTTGAGTGTGGCTGAGCCATAACTGCTGAATCGTCGATATAATCCTCAGTTATATATTGTACGCTTCCTGTGTAATCTGTTTTACCGCGCGAATAACGGCCTTCTAATTTTGCCGCATGGCGATCGTTGAAAACGGTATTTTACGCCGGCATTAATAGACCATAAGTTGCCTTTTTTTGCTGCATTAGGCGACTCACCATCTTTTTCGTATTCGCGATAGGTCTCGTTGTAATATTCTGCTACCAACGGTAAATTCAACAGGGCGGGCAGCCTGTGTACCTACGGCAGCAGAGAGTGCTAACACTGCAAAACAGAAATGAGCAGAATTTTTTTCATATAAATTCCTTTTTACTTTATGAAAAGCCAATGTGATAATTTGACAATACAGCATGATGAATTTTCTAGGATTTGGTAAATATTAACAGGTGTAGTGAACGCTTGGTATGGTGTTTAATGATTTTCTACCTGTATTTGTCTTTTTTTATGATATAGCGCAGGTAAAAAGCAGAAAAAAATAGTGTAAAAACAGAGTCTGCATGAATTTTAATGATATGTTAATGTTTCTGGGTCGGCTAGTGGGTTTAACACTAAAAAAATAGATAGAGCAACCCACTCTATTCCCATGCATAAAGACATTTTGAATGTTCATATCATATGACATTCTATTTGTATAAAAATAAGCGATATAACCAACCAGGCAAATTGACCTGACTGCCCATAAGTTATCCCTTCTTCTTCAAAATAAGGAACTGCGATGTTCAACTTTATCAAGAAACAGTTTATCGACGTCATTCAATGGCCGAATCCTGATGACAGCCTGCTGATGTGGCGTTTTCCGATTGCCGATGAGGAGATCCAAAAACGGTGCGAGCCTGACTGTGCGCGAGGCGCAGATGGCGATGTTTGTCGATGAAGGCGTGACTGCCGACGTGTTCGGTCCGGGGCGTTACACGCTCAATACGCAAACGCTGCCAGTGCTGACCAACTTGAAAAAAACTGGGACAAGCTCTTTTGAATCTCCCGTTTAAATCCGACGTTTACTTTTTTTCAATACCAAACAACAGCTCGCACGAAAATGGGGTACATCCCAACCTGTTACCGTGCGCGATGCCGAGTTTGGCGCGGTGCAACTGCGTTCGTTCGGTATGTATTCTTACCGCATCAGCGATCCGGCAAAAATTCTTCAAAGAAGTCAGCGGTGTGGCGGCGCAATACAGCGGCGTAGACTTGGAAAAACCAGTTGCGCAATATTGCAGTCACCCAATTGGCGGCTGCGTTTGGCAGCTCCGGTATCCCATTCTTGGATATGGCGGCGAACCAAGTTTTGCTGTCGCAAAAAATCGGCGAATTGCTTGGCTCGGAATTTGCCAAGCTAGGGTTTGGCGCTGGAAAACTTCACTGTTGAAAGCATTACCTTGCCTGCGTCTATTCAGGCTGCGTTGGATAAGAAAAATTTCGATGGGCGTTATCGGCGATTTGGGACGCTACACCCAATATCAAACCGCCGAATCCATTCCCGCTTGCGGCACAAAATGAAGGCGGACTTGCCGGTATTGGTGCAGGCTTGGGCGTGGGTGCCGGTATTGGTCAGGCGATGGCGGGCGCCATGTCAGGCATGATGCAGCCGAATGCGCAACAGGCTCAGCAAAATGTTCAGCCGGCTGCAGAAGATCCGCAGGCGAAATTGGTGAAACTCAAGTCTTTGCTGGATGGCGGTTTGATTTCGCAAGAAGATTTTTGATAAGGCCAAGGCTGAAGTGTTGAAACAGTTGATTGGCTAATCAATTGAAGGCCGTCTGAAAAAAATATCATTCAAAGAAGCGTTGAGCTGCTTTCTGTGAAAAAGGTTTCAGACGGCCTTTCGAATCATTTGATTGAGTCCGTTCGGCGATTTGGTTTTGTTTCTAATCTGAAATCATTGATAAAGCCAGTTGATATAAACGTTAAGGCCGTCTGAAACACTTCAACCCATTCTGAAAAAGCAAATCCATGTCTCAAACTCCTTTCTTTAAAACCGACTGCCCAAGCTGCGGCGCACCTGTCGAAGCGCATTCTGCTTCTGCTGTGACGCTGGTGTGCAGCTATTGCAACAGCATGCTGGTGCGGCAAGATAACGGCGTTGTCGACTCCGGTCGCGATTCCGCATTGCTGGAAGATTTTAGTCCGCTGCAAATCGGAACCAGCGGCACATTTGTTGCTCAACGCTTTACCTTGGTCGGGCGGCTTCAGGTGCAATACGACGATGGCGCGTGGAATGAATGGTATGCGTTGTTTGACGACGGCAGGGCAGGTTGGCTTTCAGAGGCAGGGCGATTTGTATGTGATGACCATGCCGGTCGAAATCGATAATCCGCCGAAATTTGAAGACACGCGAGCCGGGATTTAGCGAGCTGATTTTTTTCAAGATAAGCACTATATTGCCTCCGATGTCCGCAAAATCAGCTTGAAACGTGCCGCCGCGCAGGGTGAATTGCCGTTTGTTTTGAAAGAGGATACAGAAAATCGGGTTTCCGACTGGCGTTGCGAAAACCTTTTCATCACGCTCGATTACAACAATAAAACTCCCGAAGCCTTCTTCGGGCGCATGGTAAACCTAGATGATTTGAAGCTGGAAAACACGCGCCACGAAGATGAAATTAAAGAAAGCGCAGGCCGTCTGAAAGGCAGTATTACTTCAGAAAACTGTCCTAACTGCGGCTCTTCCATTCATTGGGTGAACGGACTGACTTCCCATCTGAACTGTCAAAGTTGCGGCAGCGAATTGGCAGTCGGCAAAGATAAAGCGGAGCTTATTACCGCCAATAATCTGCGTTTGTCGCAGAATACGCTGTTTACTCTGCCTATCGGCTCGACAGGCCGTCTGAAAAATAAAGAGTTTCATGTTATCGGCGCAATCCGATATTTAGAAACTGACGCACAGGAAACATTCGACAACCTGTTCAACGGCGCCAACCGCGTGCTCACACCCAGAAGGGCCAATGGTCAGAGTATCTGCTTTACAACCCAACTCAGGGCTTCTTATGGCTGGTTGAAGCTGATGAAGGTTGGAATATTTCCGAAACCTTGAACGATTGGCCGCGCCTCGACCGCAACCGCCAACCGCAAGGCTATGGCAAACTTTATGACTATGGAGGCAGGGTAGAAGTCGCTGCCGGCGCCTTCTATTGGCGTGTCCGAAGCGGTGATTTGAACTATTACAGAGATTACCGAGACGGACAAAGCCGTAAGCTTGGTTCCGAACTAAACAGTCACGAAATGGCATGGAGTAGAAGTACCCCCATTGCTTATCGGGAAATTGCGGATGCGTTTAATTTGACCAGCTGCGCTCCGCATTACACTGCAAACATGGCGGCAGACGGTATTGATAAATCATTAAGAATCATAATGACTGCCATCTTGGTTGTCGTTAACCTCCCTGCGCTTCTGACCGGTGACAGCTCTGCCGCACTTACCGTCATTTTTATAGGATGCTGGTTGTTGTGGACCATGGGCAAAAAAGACGAAGACGAGGATTAACATGTCGAGAATCACTTACATCATTTTCAGCACCATCATCATCGTCATCTCCATGATCATCAGCTACGGCTCTTCCGACTCCGATGGCTCGCGTATGCACTCCGGCGGCTATTACGGCGGCAGTGGTTATTCCGGAGGCCATAAATGACCCATGCTCCCGGTAATCATGGCCTATTGGACTTATACGGCTGCAACGAAACCATCTTAAAAGATGAAGGCCGTCTGAAAACCGCCTTGGTAGCCGCCGCACAGGCTGCAGAAGCCACCATATTAACCGAACATTTTCACACCTTCGGCGGCGCAGGCGGCGTAACCGGCGTTTTACTGCTCGCCGAGTCCCACATCAGCATCCACACTTGGCCGGAACACCGCTTCGCCGCTATTGATGCATTTATTTGTGGCGGTATGAAATTGGAAAAAGTGAAGGAAATCTTGTGCAGGGAATTGGCGGCTGAAAGGGCTGTTTGGACGGCTGTGCAACGTGGCGAAGGTATACTGGACGATATACAACCATCGGTTGAACAATAAAATCTATAAGGCCGTCTGAAAGCATATTTAATCCGTTTTCAGACGGCGGCGGATTCGCATTTCAAGTGCAACTTTCCCTAACAGAAAAAGGCCAGTATGCGGTAGCATACGGCCTTTCCTGCAAGAAAGATTGCCATGAGCTACACACAACTGACCCAAGACGAACGATACCACATCCAATACCTATCCCGCCACTGCACCCTCACCGAAATCGCCAAACAGCTTAACCGCCACAAAAGCACCATCAGCCGAGAAATCAAGCGGCACTGCTTATGTCAGCAGCTAGCGACTATACCAAGCGCACATCCAGCTGATTCACATCGACACCCTATCCGCCGCAAACTTAGTCCCGAACAAGTATGCGCCTACCTGCACAAACACCACCAAATCACGCTCCACCATAGCACCATTTACCGCTACCTTCACCAAGATAAAAGCAACGGCGGCACTTTGTGGCAACATCTCAGAATATGCAGCAAACCCTACCGCAAACGCTACGGCAGCACATGGACCAGAGGCAAAGTACCCAACCGTGTCGGCATAGAAAACCGACCCGCCGTCGTCGACCAAAAATCCCGTATCGGCGATTGGGAGGCCGACACCATCGTCGGCAAAGGCCAGAAAAGCGCATTATTGACCTTGGTCGAACGCGTTACCCGCTACACCATCATTTGCAAATTGGATAGCCTCAAAGCCGAAGACACTGCCCGGGCAGCTGTTAGGGCATTAAAGGCACATAAAGACAGGGTGCACACCATCACCATGGATAACGGCAAAGAGTTTTACCAACACACTAAAATAACTAAAGCATTGAAAGCGGAGACTTATTTTTGCCGCCCTTACCATTCTTGGGAGAAAGGGCTGAATGAGAACACCAACGGACTCATCCGGCAATACTTCCACAAACAAACCGATTTCCGCAACATCAGTGATCGGGAGATACGCAGGGTTCAAGATGAGTTGAACCACCGACCAAGAAAAACACTTGGCTACGAAACGCCAAGTGTTTTATTCTTGAATCTGTTCCAACCACTGATACACTAGTGTTGCACTTGAAATCCGAATCCAAGGGCCTTAAACCTTGTGCTGCTTAAACTGAAATATTGACGCTATATGGAAAAAACGCCTTTTTTTAAAACCGATTGCCCAAGCTGTGGTGCGCCTGTGGAGGCGTATTCTGCTACTGTCGTGACGCTGGTGTGTGGTCATTGCCGTAGTATGCTGGTTGCTGGAAGCGGTAAGGGGAGGAGTGGATATTTTGTTGCCAATTCAGGGCGTGATTCAGCGTTGCTGGAAGATTTCAGTCCGTTGCAGATTGGAACGCGAGGCGTTTTTGATGATCGGAAATTTACGCTGATTGGGCGATTGCAGGTGCATTACGATGTCGGCGCATGGAATGAATGGTATGTCTTGTTTGATGACGGGCAGACTGGCTGGCTTTCCGAGGTTGGCGATTTATATGCGATGACATGTTTGCTTGCTCAGAAAAGGAGACGGGGGCCGAAAAATTTTAAGTCGGTGAAAGCAGGTTCCAGTTCGTTGATCTTTAATGGCCAAACCTTTATTGCGTCGGACGTTCGTACCATACATTACCGTAATACCGATGCGCAAGGCGAGTTGCCGTTCAACCTATCTGGGAATCAAGCGAAAGGCGAGGTTTGCGACTGGCGACGGGGCAATTTGTTTTTGACCTTGGATTATTCGACTTTTCCAATGGACTCCTACTTCGGACGCATAGTCAGTTTGGACAGTTTGAAGCTGGAAAATAAGCGCAGTGATGATGAAATCCGTGAAAGTGCAGGCCGTCTGAAAGGAGAGATTTTTTCTGAAAACTGCCCACATTGCGGCACTCCTGTCCATTGGCCAAGTGGTGTTACTTCTTTCCTTTTGTGTCAGTCTTGCGGCAGTAGTTTGAACACGACAAAAGATACTGTTGCGTTGATGGAGTCAAATGCCCAAAGGAAAGAACAAGAAAACCTGTTTACGCTTTCCATTGGTACGAAAGGCCGTCTGAACGATACAGAATATCTGATTATCGGAGCTGTAAGATTTGCCGAAATACCGTCTTATAACCAAAATCAGTCTGAATACTGGACGGAATATCTGCTTTATAACACGCAGCAAGGGTTTGCCTGGCTGATTGAGTCTGGAAAACGCTGGCGGTTGTCAGAAACCTTACACACATGGCCGGACTTTGATTCAAGTGGCAATCCTGCCGGTGAAATGTTGATTGATCATTACCGTGGGCAGGTCGAGGCAGCGGCTGGTGCTTTTTATTGGAAAGTCAAACAAGGCGATTTGCTTCATTACAAGGAATATAGCGGCAAGAAAAGTTATGGCCGGAATGTCATTCTGTGTTCTGAGCAGAGCAAGGATGAAATTGTCTGGAGTAAAAGCAGCCCTGTGTCTTACCGTCAAATGAGAAAGGCATTCGGCCTGTCTTTTGATACTAAGGAGATGCTCTCTTACTGGCTGAAGGGCGACAATAGAAATGTTGGGAGTCGAGATAATGTAGCCCGTATCATTGCTATGCTGATTCTTATCATCGTCAACCTTCCGGCCTGGCTGTCACCGCACCTACGTAACCCTGTTGGTATAGCGGTCAGTCTGTGTGCGTTGGTATGGATATGGATTTCTGACAGATATAAAAACGATCGTGATTACGAAGAAGAACGGGTAGGGACGATTATTTTCTTTGCTTTCATCATTTTCCTTACCGTTTTGTTCAACTATGTCCAAGCGGAAGACAGTGATTCATCGCATTCCGGTTCCGGCGGCTCCTATCATGGTTATTCGGCAGGGCATAAATAACGTGAGACCTGCTTAACCTCGTTGTACCGTTTTACTTTTATTTTTTCAGACGACCCTTTTATAAAACATGCTAACTCGCCGTCAATTTCTCAGCTATACTGCCGTGCTTGGTGCTGCTTCTGCTTTTTCTTGGCAGACTTACAAATACCTCAACCGCAAACCGCCGGTTTCTATTAACCGTGTTGGCTTGCCGTTGGGGCATTTGTTGCGCGACGGAGAATTGCTCAATCAGCCGACCCGTCGTTATGAATGCAATACGTTGATACTTGGCGGCGGTGCGGCGGGTTTGGGGGCGTTGTGGTATTTGGCGAAGCATCATCACCACGATGTATTGTTGGCAGAAGGGTTTGAACGCAATGGCAATAATGCTGCCTATACGTCTTCAGACGGCCTGAAAGCGCCGAGCGGTGCGCATTATTTGGCTTTGCCGTCGAAAGAAAGCGTGTATGTGCGCGAGATGCTGGCGGATTTCGGTATTTTGCAGCCGGACGGCAGCTTTAGGGAAACCGATTTGGTTTATGCGCCCGAATCGCGCCTTTTGTATCAGGATAAATGGGTGGAACATTTATTGCCGAAAAAAGATGCGGATTCCAAACGCTTTTTCGATTTAATCGGTCGTCTGAAAAAGGCTTACGGCAATGACGGTAAGAAAATTTTTGCCATTCCGATTGCGCTGTCATCGGCAGATGAGACATGGCGCAAACTCGATAATCTGACGTTCAAACAATGGCTTGAGCAAGAAAGTTATAACTCACCCGAGCTTTTATGGTATCTCGATTATTGTTGCCGCGACGATTACGGACAAGGCATTGGGCAAGTTTCTGCCTTTGCCGGACTGCATTATTTTGCCGCCCGCAACAGCGCGGAAACCGTCCTCACTTGGCCCGAAGGTTTGGCGCATCTTTCTGAAAACCTGCGCCGTCATGCCGGTTTGCAGGAAGGCTGGCAATGGCCGTCTGAAAGCAGTATCCGTTTGGAGAAGCCTGCTTCGGTTAATGCTTCCGCCGTCAAAATCAAACCGCTTTCAGACGGCCGGATTGAAGTGTGGCTGCGTGATAATGAAAAAGGGGAAACCGTTGTCGTCACCGCGCAACACGTTATCTCCGCCATGCCGCTGATGGTTGCCTCCCGCATTATTGAATCTCCCGAACAATTTAGTCTGGACATTCCCGAATACGCGCCATGGCTGGTTTCCAATTTTGAACTGCACAGTTTCCCGAAAGAAAAAAACAACAGCGAACTTGCGTGGGATAATGTAGTTTACGGCAGCCAAGGACTGGGCTATGTTGTTGCGACCAACCAGCTTATCCGGGTTGCCCGTCCCGAACGCACGATTTTTACCGCCTACGCCGCACTCAACCACGATACGCCACAAGCCGTCCGCCGCCAGCTGCTTGAAGCAAACGACGAAGAGCTGCTCCAGCTTGCCGCCCAAGATCTGCTTACCGCTTACGGCGAAGGCTTTTGGCGGCACGTTTCCCATGTTGACATTACCGTTCGGGGGCATGGCATGAGCGTGCCGAAGCCCGGCTATTTAAGCGATGAGGCTTTATTAAAAATCAGAAACCGAAATTCTGGATTATTATTTGCACATAGTGATTTAAGCAGCTATTCGGTATTTGAAGAGGCTTTGTATTGGGGTGTGGAAGCTGCAAGGAAAGTGTTGGCTTAATTGATATAAAAAGGCCGTCTGAAATCATATTCAGACGGCCTTTTTTTAATCTTATACCTGATTAGGCTTTTGGTTTCAAAGCGGCAGCTTCGCGAGCCAAACGGGTGATGGTATCCCAGTCTTTGTTTTTGATGGCTTCTTTCGGAGTCAGCCATGAGCCGCCGACGCACAAGACATTAGGCAGCGCCAAGTACTCGGGGGCAGTTGCCAGGCTGATGCCGCCGGTCGGGCAGAAACGTACGTCGGCGTAAGGGCCGTACAGGCTTTGAGCATGGCTTTGCCGCCTACGACTTCGGCAGGGAAGAGTTTGAGGGTGTCGATGCCGTGTTCCAAAGCCAGTTGGACTTCACCTGGAGTGGCAACGCCGGGAATCAGGGGAATGCCGCTGTTGTGGCTGGCTTTGGCGAGGGATTCGTGCAAACCCGGGCTGATGGCGAAAACCGCGCCTGCATCTTCAACGGCTTTGAGCTGTTCGGGATTGGTTACTGTACCTGCGCCGACGATGGCGTTGGGCACCTCTTTGGCAATCAGGCGGATAGCATCGAGGCCGACAGGGGTGCGCAGGGTGATTTCGAGGGTGGGAATGCCGCCTTCGACAAGGGCATGGGATAAATCGACGGCAGTACTCAAGTCGTCAATCGCCATTACCGGCACAACTGCTCCGGCAGTCAGAATTTCACGAGGGGTCAGTTTAGACATTTTAGGTCTCCGTTAGGGACTGTATCGTAATAGGGTCGTTAACATGGTTTCAGACGGCCTGATTGTTTTAAAAGGCCGTCTGAAAAGGGCTTAGGCAAATTCGCCGCCGAAGCTCATGGCACCGGTTTCTGCGCTGCTGGTCATGCTGCGGAAGTTGGCGAAGAGTTCGCGACCGCAACCTTGTTGGTTGGCGCTCAAGTCGATACGTTCGACTTCGCGGGCGTTCCATTCGGCTTCGTTAATCAGGACGTTGAGTTCGCCGGTAACGGAGTCGAAGCGGATCAGGTCGCCGGTACGGATTTTGGCGATGTTGCCGCCCATCAGGGCTTCAGGCGTCATGTGGATAGAGGCCGGAACTTTGCCGGATGCGCCGGACATACGGCCGTCGGTCAGCAGTGCTACTTTGAAGCCGCGGTCTTGCAGGATGCCCAGAGGTGGGGTCAGTTTGTGCAATTCGGGCATACCGTTGGCGCGCGGGCCTTGGTAGCGGACGACGCAGACGAAATCGCGTTCCAACTCGCCGCGTTCAAACGCAGCCAATACTTCGCGCTGGTCGTTGAACACGATGGCAGGCGCTTCGATGATGCGGCAGCCTTCGCGCACGGCGGATACTTTAATTACGCCGCGACCGATGTTGCCTTTCATCAGGCGCAGACCGCCGTCCGGGGAGAACGGGTTATCGGCTTTGCGCAGAATGTCTTCATTGCCGCTGGTTTCAGGGGCTTCGCGCCATTCGAGTTTGCCGTCGATGAGGAAAGGCTCTTTGGTGTAGTGGCGCATACCGTGTCCGACAACGGTATCGACATCGTCGTGCAACAGGCCTGCGTCCAGCAATTCGCGGATAACGAAAGGCAGGCCGCCTGCTGCGGTAAAGTGGTTTACGTCGGCTTTGCCGTTTGGATACACACGGATCAGCAATGGGATGATGGAGGAAATTTCGTCGAAGTCGTCCCAGTTCAAATCACGCCTGCGGCACGCGCCATGGCGACGAGGTGCATGGTGTGGTTGGTCGAACCGCCGGTTGCCATCAGGCCGATCAGGGCGTTGATGAAGGATTTTTCGGTCAACATTTCGCCCAAGGGTTTGATGGTGCCGTTTTTAATGCCGCGTGCGAGGTGTCCAGCTGCGTAGCGGGTCAGCGTTTCGCGCAGGTCGGTATAAGGGTGGACGAAGGCGGCGGCAGGCAGGTGCACGCCCATCATTTCCATCATCATTTGGTTGGAGTTTGCGGTACCGTAGAAAGTACAAGTACCCGGGCTGTGGTAAGAGCCCATTTCGCTTTCGAGCAAGGCATCACGACCGACTTTGCCTTCGGCGAAAAGTTGGCGGGTACGGGCTTTTTCTTTATTGCCGATACCGCTGGACATCGGGCCTGCCGGAACGAAGATGCCCGGAATATGGCCGAAAGACAAAGCGCCGATCATCAAGCCCGGAACGATTTTGTCGCATACGCCCATAAACAGGCTGCCGTCAAACATTTGATGAGACAGACCGATAGCGGTGCTCATGGCAATCACGTCGCGAGAGAACAGCGACAATTCCATGCCGGCATAGCCTTGCGTGATGCCGTCGCACATGGCAGGCGTACCGCCGGCGACTTGTGCAGTCGCGCCGTTTTTCTGCGCTTCGTCTTTAATTTGGTCGGGGAAGTCTTTAAACGGCTGGTGTGCGGAAACCATGTCGTTGTAGGCGGTGATGATGCCTAAGTTGGGGACGGTATCCTGAAGCATTTCGATTTTGATGCTTTTGGGCATGGAGGCGTAGCCGTGCGCCAAATTGCTGCAGCCGAGTTGGTTGCGCTCTAAGCGTCCCATCTGTTTGGCGCTGCGGATTTTCGCCAGATATTTTTCGCGGGTCGGACGGCTGCGTTCGATGATGCGCTCGGTGATTTCGGCGAGCTTGGGGTGAATAGGAGTGGGGTTCATGTGCTGTCTCCTGGCAAAACGATATGATAGGGATTTTGTTTGCGCGTTTCTGATTTTTGTATTGGGTGTTTTTTTCAGACGGCCTGGAGCTGTGGGAATAAATAATGAGTGCCGTCTGAATATTTGAAGATTTCTCTTCGAAGCGTCTGCGTATTATAGTACAAATTCTGTAATTTTGTTACAAAATAATTTACTAAGTGGAAGAAATTTGATTTAAATCGAGGTATGGTCAATTCGTAAAATAGCAGGCTGCAAAAGTCATCAAACTTTTATGTTAAATCAAACAATTTGTAAAAATGAGAATGGACAAAATCTGTAGCCATGTGTAGTATTACTACTCACTAGCCCGCTTGTTTGAAATTTTGGTGCAGGCGATTGGTTTTTTACTGCTTATTGCTTAAAGGCTTTTGATTTTAATTGATTTTTATGGATGACGACAGTCCAAAAGTTTTGAAGCAAGCTTCCTCAACGAGAGATGAAACGATGAGTACACAGACAAATTTTGATTTGGTGTTGTTTGGCGCGACCGGCGATTTGGCAATGCGTAAACTTTTGCCTTGCCTGTATCAGGCGCATGTAGCCGGTTTGCTTCATCCCGAAGGTCGTATTTTGGGCGTAAGCCGCAGCGAATTGGATACCGCCGGCTTTTTGGCCAAAGTGGAAACGAATTCTAAAATCCATGTCAAACAAAACTTCTCAGAAGAAGCGTGGGCATCGTTTATCCAACGTCTTGAGTATTTGAAAGTCGATGTGACAAAGAAAGACGACTTCATTGCCTTGGGCGACTTGGTAAAAGCACGCAAGAATACTGAAAATGTCGTGATCTACCTCTCAACTGCGCCGAAATTCTTTGCGCAAGCCTGTGAAAACCTTGCCGAAATCGGTTTGAATGCCGATAACGTGCGTGTGGTTTTGGAAAAACCGTTGGGTACGGACTTGGCTTCTTCCCAACAAATCAATACAGATGTAGCCCGTTATTTCAAAGAAGAACAAATCTACCGTATCGACCATTATTTAGGTAAAGAAAGCCTGCAAAACCTGCTGGCCTTGCGTTTTGCCAATGTGATGTTCGAGCCGTTGTGGAACAACAAATATATTGAAAGCGTGCAGCTGACCATCGCCGAACAGTTGGGTGTGGAAGAGCGCGGTGAGTTTTACGACATTACCGGCGCGTTGCGCGATATGGTGCAAAACCACTTGATGCAAATGCTTTGTATGACTGCGATGGAAGCACCGACAAGCTTGGATGCCGATGCCGTACGCGACGAGAAAGTGAAAGTCATCAAATCGCTGAAACCGCTGACCATCGAATCCGTCAACGAAAATGTTATTCGCGGCCAATATGTTGCAGCAAACGGCATGAACGGCTATCTGGAAGAAGTCAACGTTCCGCAAGACAGCTTCACTGAAACCTATGTCGCCATCAAAGCCGAAATCGAAAACGAGCGTTGGAAAGGCGTACCTTTCTACCTGCGTACCGGCAAACGCATGGCAGGCAAAGTGGCGGAAATCGTGTTGAACTTCCGTCCGCTGCGAAACCATATTTTTGACAACAGCCAACCTGCGCCGAATCGTTTGGTTATTGAACTACAACCGACCGAATCCATCCGCCTTTACACTCAAGTGAAAACCCCGGGTGCAGGCAACAAAGTCGAAGTTACGCCGATTGGCGTGGACTTGGGTACAGCCGTAGAGGGCCGCCGCGCCGAGGCTTATGAGCGTCTGCTGCTGGATGTGATTAACGGCAAGCTCGCTTTATTCAACCGTCGTGACGAACTTGAAGCCGCTTGGGAATATGTGATGCCGATTTTGGAAAACTGGGCGAACAATACAACGCCTCCACATGCTTACGAAGCCCATTCTTGGGGTCCTGAAGCCGCGCGCGCGCTGTTGGCCCGTGACGGCAACAAGTGGCACGAAGAGCAATAATATTTCTTTCAGACGGCCTTGTTTTCCAACAAAAGGCCGTCTGAAACCATGAAAGGACGAAACATGTTTGTTTGGCACGAACAAGAAAACGCTGCAACTGCCGCGCAAGCTCTCGCCGATGCCGTTGCCGCCGCATTGCAAGCTGCGTTGAATGAGAAAGGCCATGCGGTTTTGGCTGTTTCCGGCGGCCGTTCTCCGATTGCGTTTTTCGAGGCTTTGTCGCAAAAAGATTTAAATTGGCAAAACATCGGCATTACTTTGGTGGACGAGCGTATCGTTCCGACCACGCATGCCGACAGCAATACAGGCTTGGTACGCGAATATCTGCTCAAAAATAACGCGGCTGTTGCCACATGGATTCCTGTTGTTGAAGACGGAAAGTCTGAAACTGAATTACAACCTGAAGTTGTCGTTGCTTACGCATTGAAACATTATAAGCAACCTGACGTGCTGGTGTTGGGCATGGGCGGAGACGGGCATACGGCGTCGTTGTTCCCTCAAGCGCCTCAATTACAGGCAGCAATCAATGAAGCCAATGACCCGACATTGATTCATACCACGCCGGTTACCGCGCCGCATGAGCGAGTGAGCATGACTTTGGGTGCGATTGCCAAAACGCCGAATGTATTTTTGGCCATTCAAGGCGCAGAGAAAAAGCGGTATTCGACAAGGCTGTTGCAAGGGCTGACACCGAATATCCGACCAGTCTGATTCTCAATCACCAAGGAATTAACTGCCATGTCTACTATGCACATTGAGGCTTATCCTCGTTTGGTCGCCGATATCGGCGGTACGAATGCCCGTTTTGCACTTGAAACTGCACCACAGGTCATTGAAAAGGCTGAAGTCTTGCCTTGTAAGGATTACGTCACCATCGTCGATGCCGTCAAAACTTATTTGGAACGCGCAGGCAGTCCGAAAGTTTTGCACGCTGCCTTTGCGATTGCCAATCCGATTTTGGGCGACTGGGTGCAGATGACCAACCACCACTGGGCATTCTCCATCGAAACCACCCGTCAGGCTTTGGGTTTTGAAACGTTGATTCTGTTGAACGACTTTACCGCCCAAGCTTTGGCGGTAACACAAACCGATAAGAAAGACTTGATACAAATCGGCGGTCAAAAACCAATCGAATTTGCGCCTAAAGCCGTTATCGGTCCGGGTACCGGTTTGGGTGTCAGCGGTTTGGTGCACAGCGCTGCCGGCTGGGTAGCGTTGGCAGGCGAAGGCGGTCATACCAGCTTCCCGCCGTTTGACGATATGGAAGTGTTGATTTGGCAATACGCTAAAAACAAATACGGTCATGTTTCTGCCGAGCGTTTTTTGAGCGGCGCAGGTTTGAGCCTGATTTATGAAGCATTGGCCAAACGCGACAACATCAAACAATGCCATCTGAAGCCTTCTGAAATTACCGATAAGACATTGAGCGGAACATCGCCGATTTGCCGTCAGACTTTGGATATTTTCTGCGCCATGTTGGGTACGGTCGCTTCCAATTTGGCTTTGACCTTGGGCGCGCGCGGCGGCGTGTATTTGTGCGGCGGTATTATCCCGCGCGTGTTGGATTACTTTAAAACGTCTCCATTCCGCAGCCGTTTTGAAAACAAAGGCCGCTTTGAAGCTTATCTTGCCGCCATCCCCGTGTATGTCGTATTGAGCGAATTTCCGGGCATCGTCGGCGCGGCGGCCGCATTAGACAATCATTTAAATAACGTTTAAACACACAAACGGCGGTGCAGGGCAAGGTACGAAAATGTACCTTGTCCTGAACGTCAAAGAATCAAAGGGTAGAGTATATGTTAAGCAAAATCAGCGAATCATTGTCCAATCTCTCCGGCGCAGAACGCAAAGTTGCCGAATCTGCGTTGGCCGAGCCAAAATGGTTCGTTCATGCCGCTGTGGCGGAAATCGCCGAGCGTGCATCCGTCAGTCAGCCGACAGTGATCCGTTTCTGCCGCAGTTTGGGTTACAAAGGCTTGCCTGAGTTCAAACTCGCTTTGTCTGCCAGCATCGGTCATGAAGGCATGCCTTACGTTCATGAAGAATTGAACGCCGATGACAACATGAGCAGCGTGGTCGAAAAAGTATTGGGCAATGCCGCAGCCTCCCTCTTGGGCGAGCGCCGTTTCTTGAAAGAGTCAGAGCTGGAAAACGCGATTGCCATTTTGATGCACGCGCGACGCGTTGAGTTTTATGGTGTCGGCAACTCCGGCATCGTTGCCCAAGACGCGCAACACAAATTCTTCCGCTTCGGTATGTCAACCGTCGCCTATGTCGATACGCATACCCAGTTGATGGCGGCTTCCGTATTGACCGAGCAGGATGTGTTGGTGGCGATTTCCAATACCGGCTCATCTATCGAATTGTTGGATGCGGCCAGTATTGCCAAAGAAAAACGGCGCAGCCGTTATCGCGCTGACCCGCAATGATTCGCCGTTGGCTCAAATGGCGGACTGCGTATTGAGCATTGCCACTCAGGAAAATGCAGAGCTTTATACGCCTATGGTGTCCCGTCTTCTGCAGCTGGCCGTTATCGACATTCTTGCAATCGGCTTGGCCTTGCGCTTGGGCGACACTGCCAGCACGCAACTGCAAAAAAGTAAAAAAAGCATACATAACAAACACATCGAATACGATAAAGATTGATTCTTCACTGATATCTTCAGACGGCCTTAACCCACATCAAGGCCGTCTGAAACCTCAAAAAACGGAAACCACCCCCCGTTCCCGTTTCAGACGACCTCACGGCCGTTTTCTCAACAAAACTGTCCACTATCCAGGAGAGCATCCGATGAAACACCTTCACGATTTACCAGCTTGGTCAAAATTATGGATACATTTTGACGAAACCAAAGAACAACATATGCGCGAAATGTTCGAGCAAGATCCCGAACGTGCCGAGCGCTACTGGATGCAGGTTGGCGGCCTGACTTTGGATTATTCTAAAAACCGTATCAACGACGAAACCATGTCGCTTTTGTTCGAGTTGGCGCGTGAAGCAGGCGTGCCGGAACGGATGCAGCAAATGTTCCGCGGCGAAAAAATCAATACGACAGAAAACCGCGCCGTACTCCACGTTGCCCTGCGCAACCGCACCAATGCCCCCATTGTCGTGGATGGCGAGGATGTCATGCCTAAGGTCAACCATGTCCTGCAACGCATGGGCGAGTTCGCGCATGAAGTCCGCAGCGGCAGCTGGTTGGGCTATACCAATCAAGTGATTACCGACGTCGTCAACATCGGTATCGGCGGCTCCGACCTCGGCCCTCTGATGATGTGTACCGCGCTCAAGCCTTTCGGTCATCCGCGCCTGAATATGCACTTCGTCTCCAACGTGGACGGCTCCCAACTGCGCGACGTATTGTCTAAAGTCCACCCTGAAACCACGCTGTTCATCATTGCTTCTAAAACCTTTACCACCCAAGAAACCTTGACCAACGCCCTGACCGCGCGTAAATGGTTCTTGGATCATGCAGGCGATGAAAGCGCCGTAGCCAAACACTTCGTTGCCGTATCGACCAACCAAAAAGCCGTCGCCGAATTCGGTATCGATACCGCCAATATGTTTGAATTCTGGGACTGGGTCGGCGGACGATACAGCCTGTGGTCGGCCATCGGCCTGCCGATTATGCTGTATCTCGGAGAAGAAAACTTCATCGAAATGCTCAACGGCGCGCACTTGATGGACCAACACTTCATCAACACGCCGCTGGAGCGCAACCTGCCTGTTATCCTGGCCCTTATCGGCGTTTGGTACATCAACTACTACGGCGGCGGCAGCCACGTTATCGCGCCTTACGACCAACATCTCCACCGCCTGCCTAAATTTATCCAGCAGCTCGATATGGAGAGCAACGGCAAACAAGTGACCCTTGACGGCAAAGCTGTCGGTTACGAAACTTCGCCGATTATTTGGGGCGAAACCGGTATCAACGGCCAGCACGCCTTCTTCCAACTGCTGCACCAAGGTACGCACATTACGCCGATTGACCTGATCGCCTCCCTTGAAAAACGCAGTAACCTGCGCGGCCACCACGAAATCCTGCTGGCGAACGTTTTTGCCCAAGCCGAAGCCTTTATGCGCGGCAAAACGCCCGACGAAGTACGCGCCGAGCTTCAAGCACAAGGCATGGACGAAGCGCGTATCGAAGAGCTGGTTCCGCACAAAACCTTCTCCGGCAACCGTCCGACCAACCTCATCCTCATGGACAAAATCAACCCACGCAATATGGGTAGCCTGATTGCCATGTACGAACACAAAACCTTCGTCCAAGGCATTATTTGGGGCATCAACAGCTTTGACCAATGGGGCGTAGAGCTCGGCAAACAACTGGCTAAAACCATTCTTGCCGAATTAACCGGCGAGACCGAAGTGCAAAAACACGACAGCTCCACTACACGTCTGATTAATCTTTATTTGAACGCCAACAAATAAAGCGTTTATTTAAAACAAAAGGCCGTCTGAAAATTTCAGACGGCCTTTTGTTTTATTCCGGATCATCCGTAAACGCATTTTCCCGAAATATCGGTACAAATGTGAAAAGATACAGTACGAATATGGCGGTGGTCAGAATCGCAGGAACGGTAATGAAAAATATCGGGTTCACGTTCATCAAGAAAGCGCGCGAGACGGCAGCTATAAAGAGCAAGGGAACGGCAATGCGGCAGAGTTTCGGGTAGTCGAGTTTGGTAAAGCCGCTGTGCCACAGACCGGCGGTCAGCCACACCATCATCACGCCGCCCATCATACCGCCGAGGGTAATCAGGTGTAATGGGGCGGAGGAGGGCAGGTTTTGCAGTTTCGCCGCGCCTATCCACAAATAGCCTGCGGCGGCAAAAAGTTGGAGCAGGTAATAAGTGCGGACGTAGTGTTTGCGCAGGAGTTCGTGATGGTGAAGCTCACGCAGCTTGGCGAGCAGGATGAAGCCGACGGCGAGCGCGGTAAAACCGGCGGTCTGCGCGGGCAGCCAAAGTTCGGCGGCGGCGTGCAGGAGCAGGAAGGTGATGGCGATGTTTTTATAGACGACGTTGGGGATGAATACGGGGTCTTTCAGACGGCATTCTTTGAGGGCTTCCGCGCCCAGAAGGACGCTGACGCGGACGGATACGAACATGACCGCTGCCATGTTCAGATGCACTTGCGCGCGCAACAGGTTCAAATCGCCGCTAACGGCATAGGCCGTCTGAAAAACGGTAAACGCGGCAAGCAACATCAAGAGGGCGAAGTTATCAGTGTTGCGGTCGAGCCAAATCAGCCAGGCGCAGAACAGCAGCAACACCAGCCAATAGGCAGCAACGAAAAACGAGGCAGTTTGCGGCGAAAAGGGCAGTATAGCGGATGCGGCGAGCAACAATGCCGCCATCAAAGTAGCAACAGGTTTCAGACGGCCTTGATAACCCGTCCATTCGAGCATAGCAGCAGTCAGGAAACCGCCGTATGCCGCAGGCAGCATGAGTTCTAAGAAGATTTGGCGGTGCAGGACGATAGCGGCGGGGCTGATGAAAAACACCAACGCACCGAGTATGGCAAGTGCCGCTGCGCCGACAAAAAACGGCCGCATAGGGTGGGTAAAAAATTTATTCATGGCTTGGCTTGATTCTGCATGAAGATGCTTTCGGATACGGGTTTATTGGGTGGACAGGGCTGTATCTTTTGCCGAATAAGCAAGCCTGCGGCTTGCTTGCCCTCTCCCTAGCCCTCTCTCGCGGAGAAAGGGGATTAAGCTGCCAAACCCGAACATTTTCAGGTTTGCCTACCATCTGATTTTCAATCCTACGTTCTCTAATTTTCAGCAACCTGATTCCCTCTCCCCGTGGGAGAGGGTTAGGGAGAGGGCAACGAACCGCAAGGTTCGTCAGATACTCAAATGCCCGTATCATTCATATTATTGATATTATTGTTCGAATTGTATTATTTTCAATAATAATAAATAACCCTAAACCAATATAAATAACAGCCATTATCCAACGACTAAACTTCTCTATAATTTCACCAACACCTGAAATATTAGCCAATCTTTGTGCTGTATATACTAAAACAAAAATCAATATTAAAAATACAAGAAGAGTAACTAATAAGTCGACAAGATCTAAAGTCACAAAGTAAGGAACAAAAAGTCCAATATTATCTGCACCACAACTAGCAACTGTAACCAAAGCAACAATACCGACTAATTTTGACAACCCTTTTTCATCCAATTCTTTTTTAGCTCTTTTTTCGCCCTCACAATCGTCGTAAATAGCAACTTTAATACCTAAGTAAATCGGTATTAAACCTAATAAACCCAACACCCATTTTTCCGGAACATAATTCAAAACAAAAGCTAGAAATAAACTAACTAATATTAAAATTACAGAACCTAAATATTGTCCGATATAAATATCTCGATATTCTTTTCTAGTATTTGCTCTAGCAAAAAATATTAATAGTATTACCAACAAATCTACTGCTGTAGCAATATATAAAACAGCAGCAGTAATCACAGTCGAAAACATAAAGCACCTCATAATGAATCCCCTGCCCCCTTGGCACCACGGCTTCTTCAAAAGCCGAATCGCGTTCGGAACAAAACAGATTCGTATGTTTCGTCAAAGAAGCAAGCCTGCGGCTTGCTTACCCTCTCCCTAACCCTCTCCCACAAGGAGAGGGAATCGGGCTGCCAAACCCTAACATTTTCAGGTTTACCTGACATCTGATTCCCAATCCTGCACGCTCTGATTTTCAGCAACCTGATCCCTGATAATAAACGAAAAACAACTAAAATCCAAATCCTGCACCCTCTGATTTTCAGAAACCTTATCCCCTCTCCCCGTGGGGGAGGGTTAGGGAGAGGGCAACGAACCGCAAGGTTTGTCAGACACTCAAATCCCCTCATCACTCATAATAATGAATCCCCTGAAACTCCCTTGCCACCACAGCTTCTTCAAAGCCGAATCGCGTTCAGATAGCGGCGTGGGCAGGGTCATCACGTTTTGTACGTTCATGCCCTTAGTGGAAAGCAGCATGATTTCATGGCTCAGGCGCGCGGCTTCGAAGCGGTCGTGCGTTACCAGCATACACGCCATGCCCTGCCGCTCGATTTTTTCCACCAGCATGGCGACCAAAATATCGCGCAAATCGCGGTCCAAACCGACAAACGGCTCGTCCAGCAGGGCAAGGTCGCAGCCGCACAGCAGCAGGCGCAAAAACGCCACCCGTTTCGCCATACCGCCGGACAACTCGGTCGGATATTTGTTCAAATCGCCCGCAGTCAGCCCGACTTTCGCCGCCAGTGCGATGATTTCGCCTTCATCGGGTTTGTTCATAAAAATCGCGATATTCTGCATCGCGGTCAGGTTTTCCGGCAGGCGGTTTTCCTGAAACAGAAAACCCGTCTTGCGGAAAGTATTGCGTATCGTGCCCGATTTCGGCGTTTCCAAGCCCGCAATCAGCCGCAAAACCGTCGTCTTGCCGCAGCCGCTCGGCCCGAACAAGGCTTTCACTTCGCCATGTTGCAGGTTCAAACTGAAATCTCGCACGATGGGGTCGCGGAGAATTTCAAAACGCACGTTTTCAAGACAGAGCATCATCTCCTCCACGGCATAAACAAAATTTCCAAAGGCTTGGTAATCAGGTATTCAAACAGCGACACAAACACGATAACCAACACCACATAAGCCATCACCGTCGAAGTCTCCAACATCGCCCTCGCGTCCGCAATCCGCGCGCCCACGCCTTCGCTTGCGCCTAAGAGTTCCGCCATAATCACCACCTTCACCCCCATCGCCACCGCCACGCCGATGCTGGAAATCACATAGCCCGTCAGATGCGGGATATACAGATAACGGATTTTTTTCAGACGGCTTAATTTGTAAGCGTCAAACAATTCCTCATGCTGCTTGTTCACGCTCGCCATCCCGACCGCCGCACTTGCAAACGTCAGCGGCGCAACCAACACAATGATGGTAAACAACACGCTCGGATTGCCGAAACCGAACCAAAACAGAGCCATTACCACCCAAATAATCGGCGGCATAGCCAACAAAATCGTAATCACAGGCTTGAGCAACGCCATCGCTGTCTTAAAACTGCCCGCCACCAGTCCCGCCGCCAATCCCGCTACCAGCGCAACCGAAATGCCCACCACCGACCGCCACAGCGAAATCCCGATTTCGTTTTCCTGAAAATATTTCAATAAATCCAAAGATTTTTGAAACACCTCCACCGGCGCAGGCAGCATAAACTCGCCGAACACGGCACTGCCCCACGCCCACAACGCCACCACCACCATTGCCACGCCTAGACCGGCAAAGCCGCTCCAAAGGTAGTCGATGATGTAAAACAGCGCAGGCTGCGGTTTACGGATTTTGTCGGTTTTAATCATGGTTTGTTTTTTTGGTAGTTATGTTTTGGAGAGAATAGGCCGTCTGAAAAATAGAAGATTGAATATTTTCAACTATTCTAAACTTTCAGACGACCTCTTTCCTTTTAAGCCAAGAAAAACCCGTTATCCGGCAGCTTGCCGCCCAAAAGTTTCGGGTTGAACTGCATCAGGATTTCGTAAAACTTCAAAATCTCGTTCTTCACTTCGCTGCCTTTGGTTACCGTCAGCCGCGCGCCGTCCAAGCCCATGACTAGGGCGGGTTCGGGGGCGGGGAGGTAGTTTTTGCCGATTTTCGCCGCGCTTTGGCGGTTGGCAAGTATCCAGTTAAGCGCGTTTTTCAAATCCTGATGGAAGATGTCGAACTGCGCCTTGTGTGCGTGGAAATATTCTTCGTTGGCGATGATGCCTGCCATCGGAATCAGCGGTTTGGTGTCAAACGCCTGTCCCCATGCGTTTACTAAGTCAAAACCACGCACAACGTTTACGCCCATGGTTTTGCCTTTAAGTAGGCTGGCTGTTGCCATCGGTTCGGGCAGAATGGCGGCGTGGTAGTCCTTGCTCAAAAACAGTCCGACTGCTTCGGGCGGCGTGGCGGTGTAAGTGATGCCGACTTTGTGTGCGTCGATTTTCAGTTTTTTCAGCAAGGCTTGCAGCACGATGTCGGGCATGTCGTTTTTAAACGGTACGAGGATTTTTTTGCCGACCAAATCCTGCGGCGAGGCAATCGCGCTGCCTTTGCACATCAGCTGCGTGATGCCGTTGGTCAAAATATTGACCATGCCGACTTTCTGCCCTTGGTTGCGCAGGTTCACGCCAACATTGCTCGGGCTCATCATTACTTTAAATTGTCCGCTCGCTACGCCCGCGCGAAGCTGGTCGGGCGAACGCCAGATTTTCAGCGACACGTCCGCCTGCTTCGCCAGCTTGCCTTGCAACGCCGCTACGGCGATGGTAACGCTGGGCATTGCCGGTGCGCCGTACACGGTAAATTGTTCTTTACCGGCAGCCAACAATGAAGGCGAAACGCCTGCTGCTGCCAGCGCGGCGGTCATTTTTAAGAAATCACGTCTTTTCAGGTCCATTTTTTATCTCCTAATTCTTAATAAGCCAATGCAGGCATTCTTTCAGACGGCCTGATTTTAAAAAGCCGCATGCAAACTCAACCAATATGTCCTGCCCGGTGCATACACTACGCTGGGCGACAGGGCGAGGACGTGGTCGCCGCTGATGTGTTCGGCGTATTTTTTGTTGAACACGTTGTTCACGCCCAAACGCAAGCCGTATTTGTCTTTGATGTTCATGCCGGCATACACGTCGGCAACGGTAAAAGCCTTTGGCGGCTTCGCGTTTGTCTATGCCCAGACCGCTTGCCGCATCAAAAATCGCCGCGCGTTTGTTTGGCAACAAAGCGCGTTGCTGCGCCGATGTTGTAGCTGCCGTGGGCAAAGTAGTTTTTTTGTAGTCGGCTTGGACGGCGGCTTCAAACGGACGGATTTGATAGAGCGGTCTGCCGTCGGTTTCGTTGTGTCCGTAGTTGTAGGTGGCTTTGATGCCTGCCGCCCAATGCGGATTGAAGTTGTAACGCGCGTAGGCCTGCGCGGTAAACAATCGTGCGTCCACGTTGCGTGTAATGATGCCGCCGCCTTTGGAAGCCGTGCCGCTTTGTCCGTGTGCGCGGTCAAAAAAATAATCAGGTCTTTGACTTTGTCCGCCACAAGCGTGCCGCCCACGTTCCAGCCCGAGCCTGCCAACGAGTTCATGTAGCCGTTGTAGTAGTCGTTGCGGCTGTCGGCGGTGAGCTTGATGCGGTTGTGTTTTTCGGTTTTCAGCAGGGGATTGCCTGCGATGGCGGCGGCTGGGTTTTGGTTCATCAACGCGCCGTTCATGCGGTTTTTGCACGATGGCGGCAAGCGAGTTGAAGCGTTCGGTGTTGTCGCCGATGCGTTCTAAGTGAGCAAAGGAGACGCTGTATTTTTGCGTTTCAGACGGCGTGAAATCGTATTTGAGTTCGCCTGAGAAGGCATGACGGCGCACTTTGCCGTCGAAGTCGTAGCCGTAATGGGTTTTCCAGATTTGTTGTGATGAGGCGAAGGCAAGGTTTCGGTTCATCGGGTGGGCGGGTTGCGCTGTATTTTTTTGCGAACGTCCACTTCGTTGATTTTCGTAGCTCAAACCCAAGCCCAGTTTGTGTTGGTCGTTGAATTTGTAAGACAGGGTATCGGCAATGCGCCAGCGGTCGATGTGTACATCGGCGAAACGGTAGCCGTTGAGGAAATCGCGCATGGCGGTGTGGGCGTTGCGCTCGCCGTTTTGGCTGTCGTTGCGGTAGCTGACAGCGGCCGTGTTGTGGAACTTGCCGAAATCCGCATCGTGTTTGAGCGAGAAGTCGTACACTTTGCGGTCAAGCTCTACAAATACTTGCTGCGGCGTATTGTTTGGGCGCAGGGAGTAATTGTTGGCATGGCGTTTGAGTTTGATGACGCCTGCTTCCGCGCTGACCGTATTGCTCAAATCGGCATTGCCCCAACGCGCGTTGAGTTTGGCGATGTGGCGTTCGGTATCCAATGCGTCGTTGACGAACTGCGGCTGGCGGTCGTTGTTGATGTCGTCGTGTAGGTAGGTGAGGCGGTATTCCTGATTTTCAGACGGCACGAAACCGAGTACCAAAGCTTGATTAAAACGGCTATATTTCCAATCGGTCTGATTGCCGTCGCCGTCTTTATAGCCGTTGGCCTTGGTGTGATTGAGGTTGGCCACGCCGTACACCTTTGCCCCACGCGCTTGCGCGGTAATGGAATTGTAAAAACTTTTGCCGTAGAAGCCGCTGTTTGCCTTCAGCGGGCGGAAGGCTTGGTCTATGTTTTCGGTAACAAAGTAATGATCGCTGCGGTCGGTGCGGTCGAACTGGTTTTCGGGGAAATAGCCTTGTGCGGCGGTTGGTGCAATCGGTTTGGGAGGAGAGAAGGTTTTGACAGGCTGGATTTCATCAGGGTCTGCCAAGGTTTCGGCAAAGCCGTTTGCAGCGGCAAAGCTGCTCATTAACAAGCAAATCAAATGGTTTTGTTTCATGATCTATATCCTGATAATCATTTTTATTTATTATGCTCTTAGAGAGAAGCAAAGTAAAGAAACGATAACGTGTCTGAAGCCGACAAAACTTTATTGTCGGCAAGGAAAGCTTTAGCCTTGAACACAAGCCGATACAGGCTAAAAACTTTTAGAAGAAGAAAGTGTTAGTGAGGTTTGTATTTGAGTTTTATTTTGCGTTTGTGTTTCCCGTTTATAGAGCAGATAGGCCGTCTGAAAAAATATCTCTCTTTTCAGACGGCCTATTGCTGGTTATAATAATTTTACGAATCATTATTATTTCTATTTAAACATAGGAGAGACGCATGAGTACCCGTACCGAACACGATACCATGGGCAATATCGAAGTCCCGTCCGAAGCCTATTGGGGCGCGCAAACCCAGCGCAGCCGCAACAATTTCAAAATCGGCGGCGAAACCCTGCCGCAGCCGTTGATTTATGCTTTGGCGCTGGTGAAAAAGCCGCAGCCGCCACCAATGTTTCCCTCGGCAGGATTAAGCCCGAACAGGCGGATTTGATTACGCAGGCGGCGGATGATGTACTGAACGGCAAGCTTGACGGGCAGTTCCCCTTAGTGGTTTGGCAGACCGGCTCTGGCACGCAGTCCAATATGAATATGAACGAAGTGCTGGCAAACCGTGCCAACGAAATTGCCGGTACAGGTTTGGCGGCGTATCAGCCCGTCCATCCCAACGACCATGTGAACCACGCGCAATCGACCAACGACGCGTTCCCGACCGCCATCCACGTCGCCGCCGCGATTGAAATCAACCGCCACCTTATTCCGGCGGTAAAAGCCTTGCGTGATACATTGGACAAAAAAGCCCAAGAATTCGCCCCCATCGTCAAAATCGGCCGCACTCACTTGCAAGACGCGACGCCGTTGACTTTGGGACAAGAGTTTTCCGGCTACGTTTCCCAGCTTGATCACGGTTTAGGCCGTCTGAACGATGCACTTAAAGATTTGTATGAACTCGCTTTGGGCGGCACGGCGGTCGGTACGGGTTTGAACAGCCATCCCGAATACGCCGAAAAAGCCGCCGCCAAACTCGCCGAATTGTCCGGCCTACCGTTTGTCAGCGCGCCGAACAAATTTGAAGCCTTGGGCGGACGCGATGCCGCCGTTGCCGCTTCGGGCGCATTGAAAACGCTGGCGGCAAGCCTGAACAAAATCGCCAACGACATCCGCTGGCTGGCAAGCGGCCCGCGCTGCGGTTTGGGCGAAATCAAAATCCCTGAAAACGAGCCGGGTTCGTCCATCATGCCGGGCAAAGTCAACCCGACCCAATGCGAAGCGATGACCATGGTGTGCTGCCAAGTGTTCGGCAACGACGTCACCATCGGCATGGCGGGTGCGTCGGGCAATTTCGAGCTGAACGTCTATATGCCCGTTATCGCTTACAACCTCTTGCAATCCATCCGCCTCTTGGGCGATGCGTGCAACAGCTTCAACGAACACTGCGCCGTCGGTATAGAACCCGTACCGGAAAAAATCGACTATTTCCTGCACCATTCCCTGATGTTGGTTACTGCGTTAAACCGTAAAATCGGCTATGAAAACGCCGCCAAAGTCGCCAAAACCGCCTATAAACGACAAATCGTTGCGCGAAACTGCCATCGAATTGGGCTTGTTGACAGGTGAGGAGTTTGACGAATTGGTCGTTCCTGCCGATATGGTTCATCCACGTTAAGCTTTAATAATGAAACATGCCGTCTGAAAATGTTTTCAGACGGCATGTTTTTATGCTGCGGTTGTCTTTTTTTCGAATAGGGCAAAAATCATTGGCGTCAGATTGACGACCATTAGAAATATTATTGAGCTCAGAAATGTACGCCAGGCGTAATGCCACGCCTCCGTTCTGTCTGCTTGGGGTAGGAGCGATGCAGTATAGCGGTTGTGTAGGGTTTTTGCGGTGTCATTGTTTTCCAAATAGTCCAACGAAAGTACCAATAATTTGCCCGTGTTTTTGTGTTGTAAGAATTTGGCATGTTCAACCCAGATGCCCGGCTTGGCGTGTTCGCATAAAGATTCAATGCCGACGCAAGAGGCCAAGCTGTTTTGGTTGTTTTGCAAAATCGACAGCTCGCTTTTTTCAGCCTGCATGGCTGCGGAGGAAGTTTGATGAAGGTATGCGCTCATGCCGTTGCTCTCTATTGCTTGAAAATCATGGAGTTGGCTGAATCCGCCATTTTCCCAAGCGACGAATACGGCATAGCATCCGCAGCACAGGCAGATCATGACCAATTTTAAGACAATGTTTTTCATCCTTGCTCCTTTTGTTCGAAGACGGCGGCAAAGTCAGGAGGCGTGTTTTCTCGTTTGAAGGTAAGTTTAGGTTTAGCTGTTTTTATTGTGAGGTTGAGTGTAACACGGGTAATCAAAAGGCCGTCTGAAAATTTTCAGACGGCCTTTTATTGTGTGTTTAGATGGGTTTAAGCCAACAATTCACGCCAGCGTTTGACTTGGAAACGGACTTGTTCAGGCGCAGTGCCGCCCAAGTGATTGCGCGCATTTAAGCTGCCTTCGGGTGTCAGCACGCTGTAAACGTCGTCGGCAATCAAACCGCTGAACCCTTGCAAGACTTCAAGCGGCAATTCGCTCAAATCAACGCCAGCTTCATCGGCATGGCGCACGGCTTGGGCAACGACTTCGTGGCTGTCGCGGAAAGGCATGCCTTTTTTCACCAAGTAATCCGCCAAGTCGGTAGCCGTTGCAAAACCCTGCATCACGGCGGCGCGCATATTGTCGGGTTTGACGGTAACACCGCGCATCATGTCGGCGTAAATACGCAGGGTGTCGATGAGCGTGTCGGCGGTGTCAAACAGTGGCTCTTTGTCTTCCTGATTGTCTTTGTTGTATGCCAAAGGTTGCGATTTCATCAGGGTAACCAGGCCGATCAGGTGGCCAATCACGCGACCGGATTTGCCACGCACGAGTTCGGGTACGTCGGGGTTTTTCTTTTGCGGCATGATGGAAGAGCCGGTGCAGAAACGGTCGGCAATATCGATAAAGCCGAAACGCGGACTCATCCACAAAATCAATTCTTCGGAAAGACGGCTCAGGTGAACCATAATCAGAGAAGCGGCAGCTGTGAACTCAATGGCAAAATCGCGGTCAGATACGGCATCGAGCGAGTTTTGGCAGATTTGCTCAAAGCCCAACAACTCGGCGGTAATTTCGCGTTGAATCGGGTAGGTGGTACCGGCAAGGGCTGCGGCGCCGAGCGGCATACGGTTGACGCGTTTGCGGCAGTCAGCCATACGCTCGAAATCGCGGCCGAGCATTTCAACGTAGGCGAGCATGTGATGCCCGAAGCTGACCGGCTGGGCAACTTGCAGATGGGTAAAGCCGGGCATAACGGTTTCGGCATTTTGTTCCGCTAAATCAACCAAGGCCGTCTGAAGGTTTTGAATCAGGCTTTGAATAACGGTAATTTGATCGCGCAGCCACAGGCGGATGTCGGTAGCGACTTGGTCGTTGCGGCTGCGGCCGGTGTGCAGGCGTTTGCCGGCATCGCCGATTTTGTCGGTGAGGCGGCGTTCGATGTTCATGTGGACATCTTCCAAATCCAGCGACCAGGAAATAGTTCCTTCCTTGATTTCTGCTATAATCTCGGCCATGCCCTGACGGATGGCGGAGAGGTCGTCTTCGCTTAAAACGCCCGACTGTGTCAGCATTTGCGCGTGTGCCAGCGAGCCTTGGATGTCCCATTCTGCCAGTCGTTTGTCAAAATCAATCGAGCCGGTATATTTTTTGACCAGTTCGGAAACAGGTTCGTTAAAACGGCCTGACCAGGTTTTGTCCTTGCTCATATCAGCATCCTTAAAATATAAATAAAAAAACAGGGTCTACGTCTTCAATATAGCAGACCCGTCTATACATTATGAAAGAAAACGGTTGAAATCATGTCTATTATACGTCAAATAACCAGAATTTCGCAGTGCCGGATTTGCGCAATTCCGCAACTCTGGTGCGCCTGCTCATTGTTTTGTTAATCAGTTTGTTTATCTTTCCGTTGATGACGGTATCGGGCGTGCCTTATCCGGAACAGATTTTCCAACATTTTTCATGGGCTTGCCCCGTCATCCTTTTAATTTTACTCAAAGTCTATTTCTTACAGGCATTTGCGCCGTCCCTGCTTCGCTCGCAGTACAGCGTTGTGGTTTCCTACGTCTCCAACCTGCTGATTTTCTTGTTTGTCGATTTAGTGATTTTGAAGACAGAGATTTGGCCGTTGATTCAACACTTCTTCTTGCTGACCTTTTTTTGTTTCAGTTTCATGTACATCGAAGCGGCCCGCCGCAACAGCCTTGCGCCTTCCATTTCCGAAGCCAGATTGAGCGCGTTGACGGCGCGTATTCGTCCGCATTTCTTGTTTAACAGCCTGAATGCCGCCATCAGCTTAATCCGTCTGCGTCCGTATGATGCGGAAACTTTGCTGGAAAATCTGGCCAACTTGTTCCGCGCACAACTGCGCGACGGTAGTCAAAACAGCACCTTGGGGCAGGAAATCGAGTGGGCGCAGGAATATATTGCCATCGAGCAAATCCGCATGGGACATATGCGCGTACAGGTTATGTGGCAACACCATGCACCCGACGATGCAGAAACGCCGCATCTGCTGCTGCAACCGCTTTTGGAAAATGCCGTATTTCATGGTGTCGAATCTATCCACCGTCCAGGGATAATTACGGTATTAACAAAATTGGAAAAATCATCTATTTTCATCAGTATCGAAAACCCATGTGGAACAGAACCTAACGAAAATACCAAGCCGCATAAAGGCAATTCTATGGCCTTGCGCAATCTGAAAGAGCGCCTGACTCTGATGTATGACACCGACGCGAAAATCAGAAACATCCAATCAGACGGCCTGTTCCGCGTTGAAATCATATTGCCGTACCGTAAAAAATCAGCCGAAGTTTCCCGTCTGTTTGGCTAAAACGCATAGAAGAGGGCAACTTTAGATAGGTTAGACTATTAAAACATTAAATAAAATAGTTTAAATTTATTACATTCAGTAACATAACTGTTCCCATTTTTTGAAAACTGGTCTATGATGATCAAAAGGATTGTTCACAATCCTTAATTGCAAATCATTTGCGATTGCCCAGAAGAAAAAACAGAAAAAGGAACAAAGAGATGTTAGAAGCCTATCGTAAAGCCGCCGCCGAGCGCGCCGCCCTTGGTATCCCCCCCCTTCCTCTGACTGCTCAGCAGACTGCTGATTTGGTTGAGCTGCTGAAAAATCCACCTGCCGGTGAAGGTGAATTCTTGGTTGAGCTGTTGGCTCACCGCGTACCGCCCGGTGTGGACGATGCCGCCAAAGTTAAAGCCTCATTTTTGGCAGCCGTTGCCGAAGGCAGCGCATCCAGTCCGCTGATTTCCCCTGAGTATGCTACCGAGCTGTTGGGTACCATGCTTGGCGGTTACAACATTCATGCACTCATCGAACTCTTGGACAACGACAAACTTGCGCCTATCGCTGCAAATGGTCTGAAACACACTCTGTTGATGTTTGACTCTTTCCACGATGTTCAAGAAAAAGCCGAAAAAGGTAACAAATACGCGCAAGAAGTATTGCAATCTTGGGCAGATGCCGAATGGTTCACTTCTCGCGCCAAAGTTCCAGAAAAAATCACTGTTACCGTCTTCAAAGTCGACGGTGAAACCAATACAGACGACCTCTCTCCTGCACCTGACGCATGGAGCCGTCCTGATATTCCTCTGCACGCGCTGGCGATGTTGAAAAACCCGCGCGACGGCATCAATCCTGACAAACCGGGCGAAGTCGGTCCGATTAAATTGTTGGAGGAACTCAAAGCCAAAGGCCATCCTGTTGCTTACGTGGGCGACGTGGTCGGTACCGGTTCTTCACGCAAATCTGCTACCAACTCCGTCATTTGGCACACAGGCGAAGATATTCCGTTCGTACCGAACAAACGTTTCGGCGGCGTATGTCTGGGTGGCAAAATTGCTCCTATTTTCTTCAATACTCAAGAAGACTCCGGCGCATTACCGATTGAAGTTGATGTATCTGCTCTGAAAATGGGCGATGTCGTCGATATTCTGCCTTATGAAGGCAAAATCGTGAAAAACGGCGAAACCGTTGCCGAGTTCAGCCTGAAATCCCAAGTATTGCTGGACGAAGTGCAAGCCGGTGGCCGTATCAACCTGATTATCGGTCGCGGTCTGACTGCCAAAGCGCGCGAAGCACTGAAACTTCCTGCTTCTACAGAGTTCCGTCTGCCACAAGCGCCTGCCGAAAGCAAAGCCGGTTTCACCTTGGCTCAAAAAATGGTTGGCCGCGCCTGCGGTTTGCCGGAAGGCAAAGGCGTGCGCCCAGGTACTTACTGCGAACCTCGCATGACGACGGTCGGCTCGCAAGATACTACCGGCCCGATGACTCGCGATGAGTTGAAAGACCTGGCTTGCTTGGGCTTCTCAGCAGATATGGTAATGCAGTCTTTCTGTCACACCGCGGCTTATCCAAAACCTGTCGATGTGAGAACCCATAAAGAATTGCCTGCCTTCATCTCTACCCGTGGCGGTGTATCCCTGCGTCCGGGCGACGGCGTGATTCACTCATGGCTCAACCGTCTACTGTTGCCTGATACAGTCGGTACCGGCGGCGACAGCCACACCCGTTTCCCTATCGGTATTTCTTTCCCTGCCGGCTCCGGCTTGGTTGCTTTCGCAGCAGCCACAGGCGTAATGCCGCTCGATATGCCTGAGTCCGTATTGGTACGCTTTCAGCGGTAAACTGCAACCGGGCGTAACCCTGCGTGACTTGGTAAATGCAATTCCGTTGTACGCGATTAAACAAGGCCTGCTTACTGTTGCTAAAGCCGGTAAGAAAAAAACATCTTCTCCGGCCGCATCCTCGAAATCGAAGGTCTGCCTGATTTGAAAGTGGAACAAGCCTTTTGAATTGACTGACGCGTCTGCCGAACGTCTCTGCTGCAGGCTGTACCGTGAAGCTCAACAAAGAGCCGATTATCGAGTACATGAAATCCAATATTGTGTTGATGAAAAAAACATGATTGCCGACGGCTATCAAGATTCGCGCACTTTGGAACGCCGTATCAAAGCCATGGAAAGCATGGTTGGCAAATCCTGAATTGCTCGAAGCGGATAAAGATGCTGAATACGCCGCCGTGATTGAAATCAACATGGACGACATTAAAGAGCCGATTATTGCTTGCCCGAACGACCCTGACGACGTGTGCTTCATGTCTGAACGCTCCGGCACCAAAATCGACGAAGTGTTCATCGGTTCTTGTATGACCAACATCGGCCACTTCCGCGCCGCCTCCAAACTCTTGGAAGGCAAGAGCGACATCCCGGTACGTCTGTGGATGGCACCGCCGACCAAAATGGATGCGAAAGAGTTGTCTGACGAAGGTCACTACGGTGTACTCGGCCGTGCAGGCGCGCGTATGGAAATGCCGGGTTGTTCATTGTGTATGGGTAACCAAGCACAAGTACACGAAGGCGCGACTGTAATGTCCACTTCCACCCGTAACTTCCCGAACCGCTTGGGTAAAAACACCTTTGTTTATCTCGGCTCGGCGGAGTTGGCGGCAATCTGCTCCAAACTGGGTAAAATCCCGACTGTTGAAGAATACCAAGCCAATATCGGTATCATCAATGAGCAGGGCGACCAAATCTACCGCTACATGAACTTCAATGAAATCGACAGCTACAACGAAGTAGCCGAGAAAGTGAATGTTTAGTATAGTAAGGTAAACCGATTTTCAGACGGCCTTAAATAATAAAGGCCGTCTGAAACGGAAAAATAAAGGGCGTGTTCATCACGTCCTTTTTATTTTTAGTTCAATAAAAGGCCGTCTGAAAGATAAGTTTCAGACGGCCTTTGCTTAGGATAAATAATCAGAAAACCGATTAATCAGCGTTGTTTACTTTACGCCAAAACCAGGTTGGAGCAGGGCGCAAGGCTGACGCTCGTGACGGCTGCGGCGTGTTCTGCCGGCAATTTTGCCACAGACAATACCCGGATCGTTTTTCTCTTCTGCTTTTTTCGAGTTTTTGTCTGATTTATTCGCGTATTCGTTGCGTTTGTTTCTATCATCGCGACGAGAGCGGCTGTCGTTGTGCTGAACCGGTTGCGCTTCGGCTTCATCTTGATTGTCGTTGCCCCACCAATGCGGCTCAAAGCCTTCGATGCGTTCTACATTCAAATCGCTGCCGATCAGCTCTTTAATGGATTCAAACATTTTCTGTTCGGTTTTATCCATTAAGGAAATGGCAACGCCGTCGGCACCGGCCCGGCCGGTACGTCCGATGCGGTGGACGTAGTCTTCAGGTTGGGTTGGCAGCTCGTAGTTGATGACAAAAGGCAACTCGGCAATATCCAGGCCGCGCGCTGCAACATCAGTGGCAACCAAACGCGTAATGTACCTTCTTTAAAGGCGTTGAGGGTTTCCAGTCGGCTTTGTTGGGATTTGTCGCCGTGGATGGATTGCGCGGCAATGTTGCGGCGGACGAGGTCGCTGGTAACTTGATCGACGCTTTGTTTGGTTTTGCAGAATACAATGACTTGATTCATATGCAAATCAACAATCAGACGTTCGAGCAGGTTGCGTTTTTTGAGTGCATCAACGGCAATGATGTGTTGCTCGACATTGGCGTTGGTGGTGTTTTGCGCAGCCACTTCAACCATTTCGGGCGTGTGCATAAAATCTTGCGCAAGCTTACGGATAGGCGGTGAGAAAGTGGCGGAGAAAAGCAGGGTTTGTCGCTGTTTGGGCAGCATCTGCATGATTTTGCGGATATCGTCGATGAAACCCATATCAAGCATACGGTCGGCTTCGTCGAGTACAACGATTTCGACTTTGTTTAAATTGATGTTTCTTTGCTTGACGTGGTCGAGCAGTCGGCCAACTGTGGCAACAACGATTTCACAACCGGCGCGCAAGTCGGCAGTTTGTTTGTCCATATTGACGCCGCCGAAGAGGACGGTATGGCGCAAAGGAAGATTTTTAATGTATGCCTGTACGTTTTGGTCAATTTGATCGGCCAGTTCGCGGGTTGGGGTCAATACCAACATACGAACAGGGTGCATGGCAGGAGAGGTGCTGGATGTGGCGTAGCGTTTCAGGCGTTCGAGGCTGGGCAGCATAAAGGCGGCGGTTTTACCTGTGCCGGTTTGTGCTGCGGCCAAAAGGTCGTGTCCTGCCAAGGCTTTAGGAATCGCTGCTGCTTGGATAGGCGTCGGGTTTTCATAACCCTGATCGGTCAGGGCAGAGACCAATTCGCTGCCTAAACCGAGTGAAGAGAAAGGATTCATGATGGTGGCTTTCTGTTCAGACGGCCTTTTGAATGATAGGCCGTCTGAAAATCTGATTCTGAAATGGATAAACCGCAGTATGATGTTGATTCTGCGGTTTGAAAAATGGGGAGCGGAACAATCCGTCAAGTAGTCCATTATGCCATAAAAAGAGGGACTCCCCAAATGATGGTTGAGATTAGGAACAGCCATGTTTTGATATTTTTACAGTTCAAAAACAGAAAAATGACTGGCCTGCAAGGTTTTGAGTTTATTGGGAATTAAGCATTTGTCTTAACGTCAATAGAATTAATTTATCAAAAACTTACAGACTGAAATGAAACTAAATTGTACTTATGTACTCAATATTGAGGTGCAGAGCTTGTTTTGTAGCCTGTATCTCCCGTTTAACGGTAAACCATAAAATCAAAATTTAGGAATATACAATTATGAAACTTTATTAATCGCTCTTGCAACCGGTAGCTTGATGTTGGCAGCTTGTTCTTCTTCCAAACCTGAAGAAGCGGCAGCGCCACGCATCACTGTTGAAGAAGCAATGACTCAATGCCAACAAGCATCTGGTGAAAATGCTGACCGCGCTGTATTTGATGCCTGCATGAAAGACAAAGGCTATCAACGTACTGCTGAATCCGCTGCCTCCGAACCTGCTGCATCTGAGCCTGTAGCTGCTCCTGAAACTGCTGCTCTTGAAGCTGCGGCTTCTGAGCCTGCCGCCAAAGCTGCTCCTGCTAAAAAAGCCGTTAAAAAAGCAAAAAAATAAGCTTCATAAAATTCAAGGAAGTCACTCTCATCAATACTCCGGATGAAGACAGACTTAGAGCAACTTGAAAACAAAGGCCGTCTGAATATATTTCAGACGGCCTTTGTTTTTTTATGTATAAAACCATTATTCAAAGATATGCTTTTGGTTTTATTAAAAAAATAAAAAAGACGTGTAACGGGTACACGTCTTTTTTAGGGAATGACCTTATTGTTTATATTCGCTGCCGTCTTCGCGGAAAAGTTTTGGCTGATCGCCTTTTTCCACCACTTCTTTATTGATGACGACTTTTGCTACGCCTTTCAAATCTGGCAGGGCGTACATGGTGTCCAAGAGGCAGCGTTCGACGATAGAGCGCAGGCCGCGCGCACCGGTCTTACGTTCCATCGCCAGTTTGGCGATGCTGCGCAAGGCATCTTCTTCAAACTCAAGACCGACATCTTCCATTGCAAACAAGGTTTGATATTGTTTAACCAAGGCATTTCGGTTCGGTCAAAATGTTGACCAAAGCATCTTCGTCCAATTCTGCTAATGTGGCGATTACGGGCAGTCGGCCGATAAGCTCGGGAATCAGACCGAATTTAATCAAGTCTTCAGGCTCGACTGTTTCAAACAGGGCTGAAATATCGGCGTTTTCATCTTTGCTGTGTACCGCCGCACCAAAGCCGATACCGCCTTTTTCAGTGCGTTGGCGGATGACTTTTTCCAAGCCGGCAAATGCGCCGCCGCAGATAAAGAGGATGTTGGTGGTATCAACGTTGATGAATTCTTGGTTCGGATGTTTGCGGCCGCCTTGAGGGGGAACGCTGGCTACCGTGCCTTCAATCAGTTTCAGCAGGGCTTGTTGCACGCCTTCGCCGGATACGTCACGCGTGATGGACGGATTATCGCTTTTGCGTGAAATTTTATCGATTTCATCGATATAAACGATGCCGCGCTGGGCTTTTTCAACGTCAAAATCACATTTGCCCAAAAGTTTGGTGATGATTTGTTCGACGTCTTCACCGACATAACCCGCTTCGGTCAAAGTTGTGGCATCTGCCATGACAAAAGGTACATCCAGTTTGCGCGCCAAAGATTGCGCCAACAGGGTTTTACCTGAGCCGGTAGGGCCGATGAGCAGGATATTGGATTTGGATAATTCAACCTTGCCCTCCGCTTTCGGGTGGCGCAGGCGTTTGTAGTGGTTGTAAACTGATACTGCCAACGCTTTTTTTGCGTGTTCCTGACCGATAACGTGGTCGTTGAGGTTGGCAACGATTTCGGCCGGGGTAGGCAGTTTTTTCTCGGCGTTTTCTTCTTTCGCTTTGGCAAGCTCGTTTTCAATCTCGCCGGATTCGTTGTCTTGCAGCATTATGCCGCAAGTTTCTACACATTCGTTACAGATGAAGGCGTGTTCGCCTTCGATCAGATTTTTAACGTCGTTTTCGGACTTCCCGCAGAATGAACAGGTGCGTTTTTCTTCAGACATAATAATTTCTTCGTATGGTTGTATGGAGGCTGTGTTGTAAAGGGGGAACAGATATTTCGGGCATATTGCCGGATTGAGGGAATGCCTCTGACAAAGGAGCCTAAGTATAATGACTATCTTGTGTTTTTTCAAATCAGAGCAGGTATTGCGCCGTATCGTCTAAGAAACAGATGCGGGCGCTGGATTTGAATATCTCGCAAACAAACGCAAAGTTTTCTCAACTCGCTTTACAATTAGCGAAAAATTTAACAGAATGTTGAATTAAATGTATTTTTTTGAATTGGCAGATATGAAATTCTATAAAACTTTAGGAATGGTATGGACAGGTGTGGCATTGGCCTTTGCTTCTGCGCCTGCCGTTGCCGATGATATGGATGTATTGGGACAATTTTTGGAGCAAAATTTCCCAGTGCAAAATGACCCGATGGAAGCTTTTGCGTTGAGTCATGCCGACCAAGTCGAAGCTCAAGCCGCTTTGGCAGGTCCTTTGCTGTCTTCGCAATCTGCTTTGATTTTCAATAATAAAACCGGTGAAGTGCTGTATCAGAAAAACCCTGATCGTGTCATGCCGATTGCCTCTATTTCCAAATTGATGAGCGCGATGGTGGTGTTGGATGCGCATCTGGATATGAACGAGCCTATCACGATTACCGAGGCTGAAATCGACCGTTTGAAAGGTACGGGCAGCCGTTTGAGCATCGGCACGACGCTGACACGCGGCGAACTGTTGCACCTGAGCCTGATGAGCAGTGAAAACCGTGCCACGCATGCGTTGGGCCGTACCTATCCGGGCGGTATGAGTGCGTTTGTTGCTGCAATGAATGCTAAAGCGCAAAGCTTGGGTATGAGCAGCAGCCGTTTCTATGAGCCTACCGGTTTGAATTTCCAAAACGTTTCTACTGCACGCGATTTGAACCGCATGGTTGCGGCAGCCAGCAAATATCCGCTGATCCGCAAAAATTCGACTTCAAATTACGGCTCGGTTTGGACGGCAAACGGTCGTCAAAACTACAAAAACTCCAATGCCTTGGTACGTGAGGGCAGCTGGAATATCGAATTGCAGAAAACCGGCTATATCCGCGAGGCAGGACGTTCTATGGTGGTTAAGGCCAATGTACAGAATCAGCCGATTACCATTGTGTTGCTCAACTCTCCGTCTTCCACGACCCGCGTGAACGATGCGCGTAAGATTGAGTCTTGGATGTTGCAGCGCCGTTCTTAAATGTTACGCTTAAAGGCCGTCTGAAACCGTTCAGACGGCCTTTTGTGTAAAGTGTATTAAATTTGGGTACAATGTCGTTACATTAACTTAAAAACACAGAGAGAAAACATGTTGAAAAAATGGAATAAAAAATATTGGGCCGGCATGGGCGTGATTTTGGCGTTGACCGGCTGTACTTCCGTAGCGGATATGGTTGGCTACGATACTGCGACTTTAAATGAAGACGCGGCTAAAAGTTACTCGCAAGTCATTCAAAACGCGCGTGGTCAAAAAGCTTTGGATGTTTCATCTCCAACAGCTCAACGCGTTCAACGCGTGTTTGCACGTCTGCGTCCTCATGCGGAGCGCGCCAACAAAACCGGCGTGCCTTTCAACTGGCAGATGAACGTTATCCGCAGTGATGAAATGAACGCATGGGCAATGCCGGGCGGTAAAATGGCCGTGTACACCGGCATAGTGGAGAAATTGAAGCTGACGGATGATGAAATTGCCGCCGTTGTCGGCCATGAAATGACCCATGCTTTGTTGGAACACAGTAAAAAGCTTTGGGCGGACAAGTATTGACCGGCTTGGGCGGTTCGATTTTGGCCAGCTCAACCGGTGTAGATGGTGATTTGGTCGGCTTGGGTGCAGATTTGTTGGCAACCAAACCATTCTCACGCCATCAGGAAAGCGAAGCGGATGCCGGCGGGGTACGTTTGATGGCTGAAGCAGGCTACAATCCTGAGGCTGCGGTAAACGTGTGGGAAAAAATGAACAAAGTACAGGGCGGCAGCTCATTATCTATTTTGTCGACCCACCCAACCAATCAGGCGCGTATCAATGCAATCCGCAAGATGTTGCCTGAAGTAATGCCGATTTATCAGAAAAACAAACGTTAATTTGACGTATTGATGATTTTGCCGGTTTGAGCACGTGTTTCAAACCGGCAAAGTTTTATGGTTTTAGTCTGACAGTTTGGCAAATTTATCCCAATTTGCCTGAACGTACGCTGCCGCAGTTTCCAAGTCTTCGTCGGCAACGTCATAATAATCGCCGTCAAGCTCTTCAAAATCGGGAAACGCTTTGCGGATTTCATCGAAATCCCTTTGCTCGTCTGCCATTTTTTCAATGGCTTCGCCGTGTTTTTCGTACAGGGCTTTGGCTTTGTCTAAGATTTTCGGTATCGGCTTGATGCGCCAGCGGCGCAGGCTGTCGGCAACCGGATTGCCGAAGATGTATTCTCCGTATCCTGAAGCGATAAGCTGTACGAAGCCGCCTTCTTGAACCTGGCTGTCGAGGTAGCAAAGGGCGGTCAATGTATGCTGTTCGTCGTTGAGGCCGGACATGTCTTCATCGCCTGCCTGTTCGGTGTGGTCCAAATAGGCTGCGCTGAGTGTATAAAGAAATGAAGCGGAATCGGAAGTATCAAAATCTTGAAGGCGGAGCGGGGTAGTCATAATCATCAAAGGCCGTCTGAAAAAAGTGATTATATAATGTTTTCAGTCTGAACCTAGCGGCCGTTTTGCTTTACAATATCGGAAGATAAGAAAACATAGTGAGGAACCAAACCATGAGTACACAGTCTGAAAAAAACGTTGTAGTCATCAAGCCGCAGGATTTGCCGCTGCATTGCTCCGGTCCTAATCATGAAACATGGAACGGCCATCCGCGTGTGTTCTTGCCGATTCAGTCCAACAGTGAGATTGAATGCCCGTATTGCGGCACTTATTACCGTCTTGATGGCGAGATTCCGCATCACCATTACTGATCTATGCCTATGTTGAATAAAATCATCTGCGCTTTGTGCGTGAGTTTGTGCGCTGCGTGCGGCTCGTATAAGGCCGTGCGCCCTGACGCGCCGTTACCGGTCATTGCACAGGCGCAGACGTATTCTGTTCGTTATCAATCCGCACAAGGTCGGACGATTACTGCAATTTATATCAACAGCCACAGTCCGATGATGGTTGAGCTGCGTGAAGGCAATACGGTTGAGAAACTGGCACAAGTCCGCTTGCGGAGTCAGGGCGTCGAGTATGCCAATCCAAGCTCGCGTTGGCAAATTGGCGATGGGTTTGCCGTACTGATTCGCGGTGGGAAAGAAGCTGTATTTAAAGAGATTGTGGAATAGGGCGGTTTAGCCTTTAGCCAAATATTTGATTAAAGGTTTGGGCAAACCATAATCCGCTAAATGTTCCAATGATACCCAAAGGCCGTCTGAAAGATGTTCAGACGGCCTTTGTTGCGTCTGAAAAGGGGTAATCATCAATAAACGGTGGGTCAGGCGGTGGGTAAACGTGGTTTGTTCTTCAAGGCCGTCTGAAACAATGCCGAAGCGTTCGGCGTAAGCATACAAATCGTCTAATTTTTCAAAACAGGGTACGCAATACAGACCGCCCCAAATGCCTTTAGCAGGGCGTTTTTCAAGCAATAATGTGCCGTCAGTGTGATGAATAATCAGCCAATAAAGCGGTAGGGTTTGCACTTCGGGTGCGGTTTTTTTGCGGGGCAGTTCGTCAATGCGGTTTTGTTTTCTTGCTTCGCAGATGTCTGCCATAGGGCATTGATGGCACAAAGGTTTTGTCCGTTTGCAGACGGTTGCACCCAAATCCATCAGCCCTTGTGTATAGGCAGGCATATCGGCGTTTTCAGACGGCAGCAGGCTTTCGGCAAGTGTCCAAAGCGCGTTTTCAAATTTTTTATCTTGCGGATTGCCGTCTTGGGCAAAAACACGGCAGAGAACGCGTTTGACGTTGCCGTCCAAGATGGTTTCTCGTTGGTTGAAAGCAAAGGCAGAAATGGCGGCGGCGGTACTTCTGCCTACGCCGCAGAGCGTTTCCAAGTCTTTGCGTTCGGATGGAAAGATACCGCTGAATTGTCCGACGACTTGTTGCGCGGCTTTGTGCAGATTGCGTGCGCGGCTGTAATAGCCCAAGCCTGCCCACAAGGATAAAACCTCGTCTTGCGGCGCAGCGGCAAGTGATTGCACGGTTGGGAATTTGGCTAAGAAACGCGGATAGTAGTCCAATACGGTAGCAACCTGCGTTTGTTGGAGCATGATTTCTGAAAGCCAGACGCAATAAGGGTTTGCACTTGCCAAGGCAGGTGGTGCCTGCCGTATTGTTTTTGCCAGCGGATGAGCCGTTCGGAGAAGGGGATGGGTATGTTCATTAATATCAATCTGTGGTTTTATTTATATTTAAAACAGTATGTTATTGTATAACATTGTGAAAGTAATTCTTATTGACATACAGATTATAGGGGTATATAACTTATATAAAGAGACTTTATTGCGGTATTGAAATTATTTATCAACAAGCAAGGAGTATCAGCATGAAAGCAATGGTTTATCACGGCGCAAACGACATCCGTTTTGAAGAAAAACCCCATCCGCAGATTATCGATCCGACCGATGCGGTGGTGAAAATCGTCAAAACCACGATTTGCGGTACCGATTTGGGTATTTGGAAGGGTAAAAACCCTGAAGTTGCCGACGGTCGTATTCTCGGTCATGAGGGCATCGGTATTGTAGAAGAAGTCGGCGATGCTGTAAAAAACATCAAAGTCGGTGATAAAGTCATTATTTCATGTGTCAGCAAATGCTGTACTTGCGACAACTGTAAAATCCAACTTTATTCACACTGCCGCAACGGCGGTTGGATCTTGGGCTATATGATTGACGGTACTCAGGCCGAATACGTCCGTACGCCTTATGCCGACAATAGCTTGGTCCTACTGCCTGACAACGTCAACGAAGAAGTTGCCCTGCTGTTGAGCGATGCCTTGCCGACCGCCCACGAAATCGGCGTGCAATATGGTAATGTGAAACCTGGCGATACCGTGTTTATCGTAGGTGCCGGCCCTGTCGGTATGTCTGCGTTGCTGACTGCGCAACTGTATAGCCCTGCTGCTATCATCGTTTGCGATATGGACGAAAACCGTTTGAAGCTGGCGAAAGAATTGGGCGCAACCCATACCATTAACCCTGCTTCCGGCGATGTGAGCAAGCAAGTTGCCGCTATCGTCGGCGAAGACGGTGTAGATTGCGCCATCGAAGCAGTCGGTATCCCTGCAACTTGGAATATGTGCCAAGACATCGTGAAACCCGGCGGCCATATCGCTGTGGTCGGTGTGCATGGTCAATCCGTTGATTTCAAACTGGAAAAACTGTGGATTAAAAACCTTGCCATCACAACAGGCCTGGTTAACGCGAATACCACCGAAATGCTGATGAAAGCCATTTCCAGCAGCTCAGTGGATTACACCAAAATGATGACCCACCATTTCAAATTCAGCGAATTGGAAAAAGCTTACGATGTATTCAAACACGCTGCTGAAAACCAAGCCATGAAAGTGGTTTTGGAAGCGGATTGATTTGAAAATCACTTAATATGCCGTTAATTAAAGGCCGTCTGAACATTCAGACGGCCTTTTTGTATGGTTTTATTTTTTCTTCAACCAAACGCCGCTTTCAATATGGTGGGTAAATGGGAATTGGTCGAATAAAGCAGCGCGTTCGATGGTATGGGTTTGACAGAGTGTGTCGAGATTGGCGCGCAGAGTCTCAGGATTGCATGAAATATAGAGGACATTGTCGAATCGGGCAACCAATTTGAGCGTCTCATCATCAACACCGGCGCGTGGAGGATCGACAAAAATAGTTGAAAAATCATAGTTTTTCAAGTCGATGCCTTGTTCTTGCAGGCGGCGGAATTCACGGTTTTGCGTGTAGGCCTCGGTAAATTCTTCCGCAGACAGGCGGGCTATTTTGAGATTGGTAATTTGGTTGGCTTCAATATTCCACTGGGCGGCATTGACGGAAGTTTTGGAAACTTCGGTTGCCAGCACCTGATTGAAATGTTGTGAAAGCGGCAGGGTGAAATTGCCGTTGCCGCAGTACAGCTCAAGCATGTCTTTGCCTAAGTTTTGCGCGGTATCACACGCCCAAGTCAGCATTTTTTGGCACACTTGGGCATTGGGTTGGGTAAAGCTGCTCTCGATTTGACGATAGCGGAAGGTCTTGCCGTTGACTTCCAACGCTTCAGTCACAAAATCTTGGCTCAATACGATTTTTTGTCCGCGGCTGCGGCCGATGATGTGGATGCCCAAATTGCGCGCCAGCTCTTGCGCGGCTTGTTGCCATGCGTCGTTCAGCTTCTTGTGGTAAATCATGGTAACCAGCATTTCGCCGCTTAAAGTGGACAAAAATTCGACGGCGTACCAGCGGTTTTTCAGCTCGGGATGATTGGACGCGGCTTCAATCAATTTCGGCATCAAGGTATTGATGGATTCGGACGCAGCAGGAAATTGGTCGCAACGAATCAGGCTTGCCCCGCTTGCCTTTTGCCCGCGCTCAAACATGGCGTAAAACATTTTGCCGCCTTCATGCCAGATGCGGAACTCGGCACGCATTCTGTAATGCTGTTCCGGAGATTCAAAGACTTCGATTTCAGGGAAATCCAGTCCTTGGAAAAGTTGCTGAAGATATTGCTTTTTGTCGGCTAGTTGTTGCTGGTAGGCAGTCATTGGGGCAGTCTTTCAGAAAATAATGGCGAATTATAATATAGTTGGCGCAAAGATACGAAAGGCCGTCTGAAACATCGGTTTCAGACGGCCTTTGATTTCAAAGCATCAGCTTGTCAATCAGCCTTGCATTTGTTTGGCTTGAACGGCAGTCAGGGCAATGGTGAAGACGATGTCTTCAATCAATGCGCCGCGGGACAAGTCGTTAACCGGTTTTCGCAAACCTTGCAACAACGGACCTACACTCAGGACGTTGGCACTGCGTTGTACGGCTTTGTAAGTACAGTTGCCGGTGTTGAGGTCTGGGAAAACCAAAACGGTTGCTTGACCGGCAACAGCGCTACCCGGAGCTTTGGATTTGCCGATAGATGGAACGGTAGCTGCATCGTATTGCAACGGACCTTCGATAGCTAAATCAGGGCGTTTCTCTTTCGCCAGTTTGGTGGCTTCGATCACAGCATCGACATCAGGGCCGCTGCCTGAGTTGATGGTAGAGTAGGAAATCATAGCCACTTTGGGATCGATACCGAAGGCTTTGGCACTGTCGGCAGATTGAATGGCGATGTCGGCCAGTTGTTCAGGCGTTGGGTTCGGATTAACCGCACAGTCGGCAAATGCCAATACTTGGTTAGGCAGCAACATGAAGAATACGCTGGATACGAGGCTTGCACCCGGAGCGGTTTTAATCAGTTGCAGGGCAGGGCGGATGGTGTTGGCAGTGGTGTGGACTGCGCCGGAAACCAAACCGTCTACGTCGTTTTGAGCCATCATCATGGTGCCCAAAACAACGGTGTCTTGCAGCTGTTTGCGGGCATCTTCTGGAGTCAGGCCTTTGGATTTGCGCAATTCGCACATTGGTTCAACGTATTGCTCAACCAAAGAAGCAGGATCAATGATTTCCAAAAGAATCAGGCAGGGAGATGCCGCGTTCTTTAGCAACGGCCTCAACTTCTTCGCGGGTAGCCAACAGTACGCAACGGGCGATGCCTTTTTCGTGACAGATGGCGGCAGCGGCGACGGTGCGCGGTTCTGCGCCTTCAGGCAGAACGATGCGCATATCGGCTTTGCGTGCGAAAATCGATCAGGTTGTAACGGAATTGGGCCGGAGACAGGCGTTTGGCTTCGCGTTTGGCCAAAGCGGAGACGTCTTGCAACTTGTCGCTGGAGCCGAAGAAAGTCAGGCCGGTTTGCTCGGCAACTTGTGCGCCCAAAGCAGCGGCTGCGCCGTCAATGATGAAACCTTCTAATACGCCGGGGGAATTGGTGTAGAGCTGTTTGGCGAGGTTTAATTGTTGGGCGAGGGCGGCTGCGTCGGTATTGTCGGATTTCAACGCCAAGACAACGCCTGCGTCCAAAGACAGTGCCAATTCGACGTTTTTGCCTGCCAAGAACAATTTGTCCGCATCAGGAGTGATGCCTTCGATAACGAGGTTATCTGCGTTCAATGCTGCAACTTTACCGACAAGTGCGTCAAACCAGTCGTCGCTCTTGCCTTGAGCCAACAGGGCTTCTGTAGTGGAGTCAACGGCTTGGAAAAACTTGCGCATTCAATGCCGCTGCAAATGCTTTTGCTGCTGCATCGGCGCTCAGGCCGGTAGATACCGGTGCGATCAGGATTTTTGCCATTTTGTGTCCTCTCTTTCGTTAATTGTAGAAGGGTGTTGCTGGGGCGCAGCTGGTGCTGCATTTTATCACTTTGGGATAACATATATACGGTCATATTGACATATGTCATCAGGCCGTCTGAAAAGTATAAACGCAATGGACCAAATCCATCAATCCCCCATGGCCGCCAAAAAGCTCGGCTTGATGCTCGGCAATCAGGGCGTTGGTGATTTCTTCCAAATCGCCGTCCATTACAAAAATCCAGCTTGTGCAAGGTGAGGTTGATACGGTGGTCGGTCACGCGGCCTTGGGGATAGTTGTAGGTACGGATGCGCTCGCTGCGGTCGCCGCTGCCGATGAGGGATTTGCGTTCGGCGGCTTCTTTGGCTTGGGCTTCGCGTTTTTTTGCGCGTCGTTTAAGCGGGCGGCGAGGACTTTCATCGCCTGCGCTTTGTTGGCGTGTTGGCTGCGCCGTCTTGGCATTCGACCACCATACCCGTCGGGCAAGTGGGTAATGCGGACGGCGGAGTCGGTTTTGTTGATGTGCTGACCGCCCTGCGCCGGATGCGCGGAAGGTATCGATGCGCAGGTCTGCGGGGTTCAATTCGATGTCTTCGAGTTCGTCCGCTTCGGGCATGACGGCAACGGTACAGGCCGAAGTGTGGATGCGGCCTTGGCTTTCGGTGGCGGGGACGCGTTGCACGCGGTGGCCGCCGGATTCAAATTTCAGACGGCTGTACGCACCCAAGCCGATAATGCGGGCGATGACTTCTTTATAGCCGCCCAATTCGCTTTCGTTGGCGGAAACGATTTCAACCTGCCAACGGTTGCGCTCGGCGTAGCGGCTGTACATACGCAATAAATCGCCAGCAAACAGCGCAGCTTCGTCGCCACCGGTACCGGCGCGCACTTCGATGAAGATGTTTTTATCGTCGTCGGCATCTTTGGGTAGCAGCAGTTTTTTTGCAGCTCGGTATCGAGTTCGTCGATTTTGGCTTTTTGCAGCTTCGATTTCCTCGGCGGCAAAGTCTTTCATTTCAGGGTCGGACAGCATTTCTTCGGCATCTGCCAAGTCGCTTTGCGCCAGCTGATAGTTTTGAAAGACTTCGACGACGGGGGTCAGTTCGGCGTGTTCGCGTGTGAGTTTGCGGTAGTTATCCATGTCGGACGTGGCTTCAGGCTGACCGAGCAGGTGCGTGACTTCTTCCAGTCGGTCGCTGAGTTGTTGTAGTTTTTCTAAGATAGACGGCTTCATAAATTTTCCAAAATACGGATGCCGTCGAGTGGTCTGCAACGGCAAAATAAGGAGTCATTATAATGGGTTTGAATGAAAATTCAAAAAGATATGATTGATTGGAAAGGCCGTCTGAAACCTGTTTTTGAGTTTCAGACGGCCTTTTTTAGTGTGGGCTTATTTAGGCGCAGCCAAGATGCCTGTTTGGTTCAGCAGGAACAAAACGGTAAAGCCGGTCAAATAAATTAAACCGATAATGGCGAGGAAGTTCATGCCCATGGTCAGTTTGTGGCGTTTGTCGCCTTTGACGAGGCGGTAGTTCAGCCAAGCGAACACAGGGGCGGCAACGAAAGCGGTAATCATGGCGAATTTGAGCAGCTCTGCCATCGCGCTGTTGAACCAGAAAATTACGGCCAAGCCTGAGCCTGCAACCCAGACGTTCCAGGCAAACAATTCGATATTGCCGGTTTTGTCTTTGCCGCGCAGCAGGCGTACCGGTTCGGCAATCGCGCGGGCGTAGCCGTCCACTACGGTAATGGTGGTGCCGTACATGCAGGCAAAGGCGATAAATGCCACCAGCGGACGCGACCAGTTGCCGATGGTCACGGCGTACATATTAATCAGCTGGCCGACATATTTGCCACCGGCCATTTGTACGGCTTCGCCGTTGCCATATTGGACATATGCACCCAAGGCCAAGAAGACGACGGCCAACACTGCGCTGGTGATGTAGCCGACGTTGAAGTCGAAAATGCCGTCACGGTAGCTGGAAGGGTTGATGCGTTGTTTTTCCGTTACCCACAAAGAGTTGATGGCGGAAATTTCAATCGGCGCAGGCATCCAGCCCATCAGTGCGATTAAGAAACCCAAGCCGGCCAGCGTCCATGGGGTGGGCTCGATAAAATCGGGTTTCATCTGCATACCGCGGGACATGGCCACGGCTGCCGCGGCGACGGTGGCAATGGTCAGGCTGACGATGATGATTTTGGAAACGTTGTCCAAAGCTTTATAGCGGCCGCTTGCCAAAATCAGCAGGCAGGAAGCCATGATCAGGGCGGACACTATACCGGTATCGAGCGTCAGTGATGGGATTGCCATTTTGACGATGGCGGCGGTAACGATGGCGACCGCGCCGGCATTAATCGTTGCCGATGCAATACACAAAATCAAAAATACCCACAAATAAACGCGGCTTTTTTCGGCATAGCCTTCAATCAGACTTTTGCCCGTGTCCAGCGTGTAATGTGCGCTGAAGCGGAAAAACGGGTATTTGAACAGGTTAGTCAGAATAATGATCAGCGCAAGCTGCCAGCCGTAAAGCGCACCTGCCTGCGTGGAGGCAATCAGGTGTGAGCCGCCGACCGCTGCTGAAGCCATCATGATGCCCGGGCCGAGGGCATTAATTTTGCTCTGCCAAGTAGAGGAGTGTGTATGTTGTTCTGCCATAAGTATTTTCCGCCTGTTTCAGACGGCCTTATTATCAAAAAGAAGCATATTTTAACGTAAATAAAAAGTTTGCCCAATAATATGCGTAATACTTTTTATCAATCAACGGGAAAATACGGTTTTAAAAAGCTGAAATGGTGCAATGAACGATATTTTGTGCCAAAAACATTTTTTCAGACGGCCTTGTATCGCTTTTTATTCATGAATATAGGGTAGGGAGGGCAGAATGTGTCAGTTTGGAAACGAAATGGCAGGGCAAGGCTTTTTGATGCCTTGAGGTCGGCATATTAAGGGGAAGTATGGAGCAGGGAATCCACGTTTTGCTCGGTGATTTCAGACAGTTTTGCCAGCGGTATACCGCGTAGTTCTGCGGCAATTTCGGCGATACGGCGGATGTTGGCCGGTATATTGGTTTCATGGCTGAGCATAAAAGGACTGTCGGTTTCGAGAACGAAATCCGTGTCGTTTAAAGCTTGTAAGGCGGCACGGACTTTTTTGGCATTCGGGTTGAGCAACAGCGAGCCTATGCCGATTTTGAAGCCGAGTTTCACCAAAATCCGCGCTTCTTCTACGCTGCCGGAGAAGGCGTGAACGATACCGCCTCGTGTGAAACCGGCGGTTTTGACGGCGGCGGAAATGGCGGCGGTGGCTTTCAGATTATGGATGATGACGCGGCGGTTGAGGCTTTGGGCGAGGATGAGTTGGCGGATAAAAACGTCGGTTTGCGTGTCGCGTTGTGCTTGGGTTTGCTCTTTGCCATAAAAATCCAAGCCGATTTCGCCAACCCATGCCTGCGGATGCTGGATTAATTCTTTCTCTAACTCTTGGAATGCCACTTCGTTGAGGCCGTCTGAAAACCATGGATGGATGCCCAAAGCGATATGGATGTTTTCAGACGGCCTTTCCAACTGCGCAACTGCCTGCCAATCATTTGGTGATGTGGCCGGTACGATAAAACGCGCTACGCCGACGGCTTGCGCTTCGGCAAGCACGGCAGGCAGCGTGTCGGCAAGTTTAGGGTCGGCAAGATGACAGTGTGTGTCGGTGAAAGTCATGTAAGTCATGTAAGATTAGTACTTGATCCAATGAATAAAGTTTTTAATAGGCTGAGCATGAGGAAAAAGAGGGTAAATTAATACAATTATATAAAATACAAGACCAATCCACATTATTGGTGCTTTGAAAAGCATACCACGTGAGTATTGCCGTTCTATTATTTTTTTATTTTCAATAGCTTCCTTATTAGAAGTCTCACTGGCAAGTGCTCTAAGAGCAATAAGAGAATATGGCATTTTCGAAACTTGGAATAGGAAAAATATCCATAAAGGTAGTGCAAGTAAATTTATTTTCCAAGGGCTTGGAAATTGTAATGCAGTCACAGTTTGCATAAATAATCCCATCCCTAAAGTAAAATTTAAGAATTTAAAAATGCTTTTAGTTTCAGCCTCAAATTCTTTTGAGGTTAGTAATGATTGAGGTTTCATTTGTTTCTCTATTTAGCTGAGTATTTGACTACTATAGAAAATATTGTGGAATTCAAATTAATTTTATAGTTTCCAATATTTCTTCTATCTTATCCGCATTCCAGTCATGTGATACGGCAAGGGTCATCAATGCGGTGGCGGTCTCCAGGTTGCATTTACCGCCGTTGATGATGCCAGCCTGACGCAAAGCATCGCCTTGGGCATAGACGGCGGCGGCACAACCTTGCGGCACTTGGCTAATGTTGAGCAGCAATTTGCCTTGTTGCGTAAAGGTTTGGACTGCTCGGACAAACGCATCGTTGCTTGGCGCATTGCCGTGGCCGTAGCTTTGCAGAATCAGGGCTTGAGTGGAAAGGTGGGGTAGGCCGTCTGAAAGCTCTTGAGCGGCATAACCGGGAATCAGCGTGCGGACGGAAACTTTGGCTTCAGGATTTGGAAGACGCGGTTTGAAGCCGTCTGAATGTTGGGTCAGAGCGGTACGGATATTGTGCCAACCTTTGTTTTCCTCCCATTCGGCGAGCGCGCCAAAATGCAGGTTGTCAAAACCTGCGGCAGTTTCCGTGCTGACTTTGCTGCTGCCGACGGCTGGGAAGAGCTTGCCGTCAAAGGCAATCGCCACTTGTTTGAGTTTGAGCGAGAAAGCGGAAACGGCGGTGGCAAGGTTGCGCGGCGCATCGCTGTTGGCGGCATCGTAAGGCCATTGCGAGCCGGTCAGGATAACGGGTTTGTCCAAACCTTGCAGCGAAAGGGCGAAGAGGTTGGTGGTGTATGCCATGGTATCCGTGCCGTGCAACACCAAAATGCCGTCATAGTCAGGCAGTCTGGCGATAATAAGCTCCAACCAGTCGCGTTGGTTTTGCAGCGTTACTGCGGAAGAATCAATGAGCGGCTGGCAAACGTGCCATTCGAAATCAAGGCCGTCTGAAAAGGGGGCAAGGGCTTTATCGACGAGAGCGGTGTCGGGACGCAGGCCGGCGCTGCTTTGGGTCATGCCGATGGTACCGCCGGTGTAGAGGACGAAGATTTTTTGTTTCATGGGGTTTCTGATGAATGATTGAGGCCGTCTGAAAGTGGGGAAGTGTTTCAGACGGCCTAGAAAGGTTTATTGATTGGCTTGTTTTTTGGCTTTTGCAGCGCGTTTTTCGTGTAATTTTTCACGGAAGAAGGTATGGCGGCGGTGTTTTTTCCACCAAATCCAGCCGACAATGACTGCGCCGATGCCGAGTACGGTAAAGATACCGGATTGCAGACTGTGCATTTTTTCCATCAGCCAGTCAGTATTGCGTGCGCCGTATTCGCCCAGATAAATCCAAACCGGAACGGAAATCAGCGCGGCCAAGCCGTCCATCAGGATAAAGCGCAGGTAGGAAACCTTGCGGCTGATACCAGCGGTTACGAAAACGGCGGTACGCAGGCCGGGCAGGAAACGGGCGACGAATAAAACCCAGTTGCCGTATTTGTCGAATTTTTCCTGTACTTGGGCATAGCGTTTGGGTGTCATCACACGTGCAATCGGTTTGAATTTAAGGATTTTTTGCCCCCACACGCGTCCGGCAACAAACATAAATCCGTCACCCGCCAATACGCCGAGCATACCGACGACAACCATCCAATGCGAATTGGTATAACCCAATCCGGAAATCACGCCGCCTGTAACCAGTGTCAAATCTTCAGGAATCGGCACGCCGAAGCCGCAAATAACCAAAACGAAAAACACGGCCGCATAGCCGTATTCAACGAAAAAGATTCTAAAAATGCAAACATGGCCGCCGTCCCACGATAGATATTGATTGATGACTGAATTAAGTTGGAATTTTACCAAAGATAAGGCCGTCTGAAAGCAATCACAAGCAGATATTGTTTAAATTTGACGGTAGTTTGCAAAAAATCTCGAAATTCTGACGTGGAAAGTTGGGATTTGAACAGATTTGGCAGGTACAATAGCCGCTGGTTTATCTTTCAAACCCGAAATGGCAGTCTGTTTTCAGACGGCCTGTTCAGGAAAATGAAATCATGAAATACAGAGATTTGCGAGAATTTATCGCCGGATTGGAAGCTGATGGCAAACTCAAGCGCATTCAGCATCCGGTGTCGCCGCATTTGGAAATGACCGAAATCGCCGACCGCGTGCTGCGCGCCGAAGGGCCGGCGTTGTTGTTTGAAAACCCGATTAAGCCTGACGGTACACGTTATGATTATCCCGTGTTGGCGAATCTGTTTGGCACGCCCGAACGCGTGGCGCTGGGCATGGGCGCGGACAGTGTGTCCAAGCTGCGCGAAATCGGGCAGACGCTGGCGTATTTGAAAGAACCCGAACCGCCCAAAGGTATTAAAGACGCGTTTTCCAAACTGCCGTTACTGAAAGATATTTGGAGCATGGCGCCGAACGTGGTGAAAAACGCGCCGTGTCAGGAAATTGTGTGGGAAGGTGAAGACGTTGATTTATATAAACTTCCGATTCAGCATTGCTGGCCGGAAGACGTTGCGCCGCTGGTCACATGGGGCTTGACCGTCACGCGCGGACCAAACAAAAAACGCCAAAATCTCGGCATTTACCGCCAGCAATTAATCGGCAAAAACAAGCTGATTATGCGTTGGCTGTCGCATCGCGGCGGCGCATTGGATTATCAGGAATTCCGCAAACTCAATCCCGATACGCCGTATCCCGTCGCCGTCGTGCTCGGTTGCGACCCCGCCACCATTTTGGGCGCGGTAACGCCTGTTCCCGATACTTTGAGCGAATACCAGTTTGCCGGACTGCTGCGCGGTTCGCGGACGGAGCTGGTGAAATGTATTGGCAATGATTTGCAAGTGCCTGCCCGTGCCGAAATTGTATTGGAAGGCGTGATTCATCCGAACGAAACCGCGTTGGAAGGCCCATACGGCGACCACACGGGCTATTACAACGAGCAGGATCATTTCCCCGTGTTCACGGTCGAACGCATCACCATGCGTGAAAACCCGATTTACCATTCCACCTACACGGGCAAACCGCCCGATGAACCCGCCGTTTTGGGCGTGGCATTGAACGAAGTGTTTGTGCCGCTCTTGCAAAAGCAGTTCCCCGAAATCACCGATTTCTACCTGCCGCCCGAAGGCTGTTCCTACCGCATGGCGGTGGTCAGCATGAAAAAACAGTACGCCGGACACGCCAAGCGCGTGATGATGGGCTGCTGGTCGTTCCTGCGCCAATTTATGTACACCAAATTCATCATCGTGGTGGATGACGATGTGAACGTGCGCGACTGGAAAGAAGTCATCTGGGCGGTCACCACGCGCATGGACCCCGTACGCGACACCGTTTTGATGGAAAACACGCCCATCGACTACCTCGACTTCGCCAGCCCCGTCAGCGGACTCGGCGGCAAAATGGGTTTGGATGCGACCAACAAGTGGCCGGGCGAAACCGACCGCGAATGGGGACGGGTGATCAAAAAAGACCCTGCCGTTACGGCCAAAATCGATGAGATTTGGGAGAATTTGGGTTTGTAGATGTCAGATTTATTGGAATTTCTACTCCAAATATTGATGGAAATAATTGAGTTTATGTTTGAGGGGACGATAGAAATATTGAGGCTCGATTGGAGAGAAAGAAAACTCTCCAAAACAGGCTTGATAATGTTGGTTATATGGTTTGCCATTATTGTTGCACTGATTGTGTATATGGTCATTCCTCAGTAAACATCTTTATCTGACAATGTATCTGTTAAAAGGCCGTCTGAAACTTTTGGGGTTTCAGACGGCCTTTGATTTGAAAACCTAGCGCGGTTTGAGCCACTTCCATTGTTCTTGTATGGTTTCTTGCAGGGCTTTTTGTTTTTCTGCAGGCGTGTTCATACCATTGGTCAAGCGGCTGTAATCAAGGGTAATGGAAGGGTTTTGTACGGTTCCGCCGATTTTGAGGGGAATCGGTTTGTTTTTGGGTTGCAGTACGTTGCTGATAAGCAGGTTTTCCGATAGCTTTTGGGTATTCAAATCGGTATAGCCGCTGCTGACAACGTGCAGACTGTCGGAAAACAGTTCGGTGTTGATATGATGGCTGATGCCTTTCTCGATTTCACTATTGAGGGTGAAATGATGGAAAGGGGTTTTGAGGTTGCTGTTGTCGATTTTTTCCGAAGAGATGCCGTTTCAGAATGCTGTCCATATCGATGCCGTGCCATGCACCGTTGGTGATATCGAGGAGCAAGCTGCCGTTTAGGGCTTGTATCATTTGGGTGCGGTCGTTGCCGGTGGTTTTTATGTCGATAACGGCGTCGCCGCTGCCGCTGAAGCTGTGGAAACCGAACAGGTCTTGCAGCAGCGGCTGAATTTGTATGCCTTTTGCGTTTTGCTGAAGGTGGTAGGAAGCAGGTTGGGTCGCCGCAATACTCAGGCCGCCCTCGGTTTTGCCACCATAAAGTCCGGCTTTGAAACGGTGCAGGGCGATATGTTCTTTATCGGCGGTGAGCAGGGATTCGATGTTTTCTAATTGCAGGCCGGCAGTTTGAATGCTGCCGATTCGGAGGTTGGCCTCAATGTCGGGCAACCAGGATTTGGCCAGCAGGGAAGGAAGATTCAGTGATGGCTGGGTTTTCAGATCTTCCAAATAAGGGGTCAGATTGAGTTTTTGTAAGGCGATACCGGCGTCAAGGTGCGGACGAGGTTGGGCATCGCGTTGGTATTTAAAGACCAAGGCAAGGGCTTGTCTGTCAAATGCGCCTTTCAGACGGCCTTCCCATGTATTGAGGCTGAAATTGGCCTGTCCTTCAAGGGTGCTGATAAATCGGGGGCGTGGAAGGCGGTTGATGGTGTCTTGCAGGGTGCTGAGGTGCAGTTTGGGCGCATCGATGCCTTTGCCTTTTTGCCAAACCAACGGGCTGGAAAAGGTAAAGTTGGTTTGGAGGCGGTCGTTTTTATGGCTGCCTTTGAGTTCAAAATTGGCGGCGGTCAAGACGGTTGGATAGAGGTTGGCTTTGTCCAGTTTGAATGAACCGTCCCATTGGTTGTTTTCACTGCCGGCGGTCAATGCACCGTTGAGTGTGTTGAGGTGCAAATAACCGTTTTTGAATTGCAAGAGGGGCGAACGTGCGTTGATATGCAAGTTTTGATAGTCGCTTTCGGCTTGCAGATTGAAGTCGCGGAAAAGGGCGGTTTGGTTTTGCCAATTAAGGCTGCCTGCGATTTGGGCATCCAGCTTGTTTTTGAGTAATACGGTTTGCAGGTTTAATTTGAGGGCGGGAACGCTCCAGCCGGCATCATCTTGTATAAGATGGCCGACGCCTTGCCAACTGATGGGGCTGCCTATGTTTTGCAGTGTACCGCTGATATCGAATGGACGGCCGTCTGAATCGGCTCTGCGCAGGGAAAACTGCAGATCGTTTAAGGCAATATCTTGTTCTTTATTGTGATAGCGGATGCTGCCGCTATTGATGATGACGCGGTTGAGCTGGAAGCTTTCTTTTGATGCATGGTTTTGTTGTAGACAGGCAGGCAGGTGGTTCTTGGGACCCAGCGTCAGAGACGGATTGGAAAGAATCCATTTTTCAAGAATGGGGGCATCTGACCATAGGCTGCTCCAGCCAAAGCCCATTTTGGATTCGGCAATGTTCAGCGTCGGCGTGTCTGGTTCGGAAGATGAAAGGCTGAGGTCTTTTAAAATAAGCGTAGGGCGCGGCAGCCATTTTCTGCTGATATTGGCGTTGTATTTGACTTGGCAGCCATGGACAGAAAAGTTTTTCTGTATGAATGCGTCGATGTTTTCTGTATTGAATATGCGGAACATTAAGGCACTCAATACCGCCGCGAGGCATAAAAGCACGGCAATGCTGAAAACCAGGGTTTTCAGCCAAAATTTTCCTGAGTGCAACATGGAATGAACAGACAATTCAGATTCTCGCTTTGATGGGAGCTTTAAGGAGTGATTGGAAGTTTAAGCCTTGCTGCTTAAGCGTGTGAAAGTATAACACAGAGCGTGGGCCTGTGTTTCAGACGGCATCGGTATGTCAATAAAAAACACCGCCCGAAGGCGGTGTTGATTTAAGCATAAATTATTTACGCAGACCCAGGCGGGTAATCAGTGTACGGTAAGTATCAGGCTGAGTACGACGCAGGTAAGACAACAGGCGACGACGTTGGCTAACCATTTTCAACAGGCCGCGACGGCTGTGATGGTCTTTAGGGTTGGCTTTAAAGTGAGGAGTCAGGTCGTTGATACGGAAAGTCAACAGAGCGACTTGTACTTCAGAAGAGCCGGTATCGCCTTCTTTGCGTTGGAAATCTTTAACAATTTGTGCTTTTTGTTCTACGGTCAATGCCATGATGGATAACTCCGAAAATAAAAGAACCTTTTCAGGTTCGGACAAGTTTGCCAAGCCGAACGACCTAAGCAAACTCCTAAGTGCCTTTTTATAAAGACGGGCGGATTATGCCACAATTTGTCTTTGTGCGCTATATCTTTTCAGACGGCCAAAAAAAGCGGCGATACCTTTCAGTACCGCCAAAGCTGCTTTGGTGATAAAAACTAAACTTTATTTGCTCGCGCAGCGGAAGCCCAAGTTATTTAAACATATTTGGACTGCAGGCTGGTGCGGATGCCGTAGCGTAAGAATGCCGCATAGTTGGACGGATCGCTTGAACCCACGGATGCGCCGCTACAGAACATTTGTGTGTTGGACGAGCCGGCAGAGAGTTGACTGCTGTTGAAGTCTTCAGTCCATTCCCAAATCAGGCCGTGCATATCATATACGCCCCAGTAGTTGGGTTTGTTTTTACCGATGTCGTGCAGACCGTTGCGGCCGCCGTCTGCATACCAATCCAAGATGGTGCGGTTGTAGCCAGGCTCAGAAGAGCCGTCTTTTTGAGTGGCAGAAGCCAAGCCTGCAAATTCCCACTCGTCAATAGTCGGCAGGCGTTTGCCTTTGGAAACGCAGTAGGCATTCGCGGCGAACCATGAAACATTGGTTACCGGATGTTTGAGTTCGCTGGCTTTAGGCGCAAAACTGTTGCTGCCGTTTTTTACCCAATGTTTCAGGTAAGCTTTTTCAGCGTGTTTGGAACTGATTTTGCCTTTTTGCCATTGCGGATGTGTTTTTACAAATTCGGCAAATTCGGCATTGGTTACCGGATATTTGTCAAGCTGGAAGGGTTTAACTTTAATAAGGGAAGTTTCTTTTTTGAGATAGAGGGGACGATAGCTGCCTCCTTCGATTTTTACCATTTCGGCAGCAAATGTATTGCCGCAGATTAAGGCACTGCCTAAGAGGAGGAGTCGTATGAGTTTCATGGTACGCCCTTATTATCGATTGAAACAGAAAATTTATTTTTCAGATAGCCTAATCATAACAAGGCCGTCTGAAAAATCAATCTGTCTGATTGAACAGGAGGATTAATCGTGATGGAAGCCACTGCGGCTCTAAAGAGTAGGGCAGCAGTGGCTTGGCGTATTAAACCGAGAGATTATTTAGCGGCTTCAGAAGCAGCAGACGCAGCTGCTGGAGCAGAAGCGGCAGCACCGGCAGGTTGGTAAACGGTGTCGCTCAGTTTTTTGGTCATGATTTCAGGGTTTTCATCACCCTCAACTTTCAATTGACCCAAAGCACCTTTGTTGAACGCACGGAAGATAGAGTGGTCAACCAAAGTATAGCTGCCCGGGATGTCGGCTTTAAATTCGATAATCGCTGCACCACCGGCAGGAATCAGGGTACTTTGTACGTTTTCGTTGATCAGTTTGCCAGCTTCTACGTAAACTTTGTCGAAGATCTCACCGATAACGTGGAAGGAAGATACCAAGTTAGGACCACCGTTACCCACGTACATACGAACGGTTTCGCCTGCTTTGGCCTTCAGAGCGTTGTCGCCGGCGATAGAGCCTACGTGACCGTTGAATACAACGTATTCAGGTTGTTCAGCAATCGCTTTATCCATATCGAAAGGTTGCAGGCCTTGAGCACCTTTTTTACCTTTAGTATAGAAGTCACCTTGTACGATGTAGAACTCTTTGTCCACTTTAGGCAGACCTTCTTTAGGTTCAACCAAGATCAAACCGTACATACCGTTGGCGATGTGCATACCTACAGGAGCAACGGCACAGTGGTAGATGTACAAACCAGCTTGCAGTGCTTTAAAGCTGAAGGTAGAAGTGTGGCCAGGAGCAGTAAAGGTAGCTTCTGCACCACCGCCTTGACCGGTTGCAGCGTGGAAGTCAACGTTATGAGGAACGGTAGAAGAAGGATTGTTAGAGAATTCAACTTCAACAGTATCGCCTTCACGTACACGGATCATTTGACCTGGAACGTCGCCGTTGAATGTCCAGTAGTGGTACTCAACACCGTCTTCCATGGTCATGGTTTTTTCAACGGTTTCCATTTTAACGCGTACTTTAGCCGGATGATCGCGATCAGTTGGAGGTGGAACTTCCGGAGCGTGAGTTACGATAGCATCGATTACAGGCAGTTCTGAAGAAGGAGTCTCGGCAGCAGTTTGTGAGTCGGAAGCAGCAGGAGCTTCAGCAGAAGCGGTAGCAGCTGGAGTTTCAGCAGGTTTAGCAGCTTGCTCGCCGCATGCGGCCAATGCAAATACAGAAGCGATAAGTGCGGCTAAGGTTTGGCGTTTCATGTTTAAAGTTTCCTTATAGTAAGAAAAGTAAGATCCTGATAGGATGGTTTGAAATTTTGTATGATTATGTAGGCGCTTGTTTGGTCATATTTTGATGTAAATCAAATTGTTCAGGGAATATGAATCTTTTACTACCTAAATACTCCTTTAGAAGTATAAAAAAATACATCGAAAAGTTTATTTTTTGTGTGAAAATGTTAGCGAAAACTTAACACAAAATACGATAAAGGAGGGTTTATATAAGAAAATGGGAATCAATATCATATAAGTTAATGGTTTTAAAGGAATATTATTGACAAAATATTTCTTTACTTGTTAAACCGTGATACAATCTTTAACATTCATATTTGATGAATTAATACCACCCAACCACTTTTTACCAAAATTAAGGAGTACTTAAAATGGGACAGTACAAGAAGCTTTGGTACTTGCTGTTTGCCGTACTGGCAGTATGCTTACCATTCTTGGTTATATGGGTAGCGAAGTCTATAAAAAGGCTCCGCCATACCCTGAACAAGTCGTTTCTGCATCCGGCAAAGTCCTGATGACCAAAGACGATATTTTGGCAGGTCAATCTGCATGGCAAACTACCGGCGGTATGGAAGTCGGCTCTGTATTGGGTCACGGTGCATACCAAGCTCCGGACTGGACTGCTGACTGGCTGCACCGCGAGCTGGTTGCATGGTTGGATCTGACTGCGCAAGAAACTTACGGCAAAAAATTTGACGAAGTTTCTCCTGAAGAACAAGCTGTTCTGAAAACCCGTTTGGCTGACGAATACCGCAACCAAAGCCGTGTTAAGGAAGATGGTTCTGTCGTTGTCAGTGAAACTCGTGTGAAAGCGATCGAAAGCATCCTGCCTTACTACCACGGTGTGTACAGCAACGATCCTAAGTTCCAAACCACTCGCGAACACTTTGCAATGAAAAACAACACATTGCCAAGTCAAGAAGCGCGTGAAAAACTGTTCAACTTCTTCTTCTGGACTTCTTGGTCTGCTTCGACCAACCGTCCTAACGAGAACTTCACTTACACCAACAACTGGCCGCACGAGCCTTTGATCAACAACGTACCGACTACTGAAAACTACATGTGGTCTTTCACCAGCGTGGTATTGTTGCTGATGGGTATCGGCTTGCTGATGTGGGGTTACTCTTTCTTGACCAAACATGAAGAGGTTGAAGTACCTACTGAAGATCCTATCTCTAAAGTACAACTGACTCCTTCTCAAAAAGCGTTGGGCAAATATGTATTCCTGACTGTTGCGCTGTTTGTCGTACAAGTACTGTTGGGTGGTTTGACCGCTCACTATACTGTCGAAGGTCAAGGCTTCTACGGTATCGATACCGCACTGGGCTTTGAAATGGCCGACTGGTTCCCATATGCGCTGACCCGTACTTGGCACATCCAATCCGCTATTTTCTGGATTGCAACCGGCTTCCTGACAGCAGGTCTGTTCTTGGCTCCGATTGTGAACGGCGGTAAAGATCCTAAATTCCAACGTGCCGGTGTGAACTTCCTGTACATCGCCCTGTTCATCGTAGTCGGCGGTTCTTACGCAGGTAACTTCTTTGCTTTGACTCACATCATTCCGCCTGAGCTGAACTTCTGGTTCGGTCACCAAGGTTACGAATACTTGGATTTGGGTCGCTTCTGGCAACTTCTGCTGATGGTCGGCTTGCTGTTGTGGCTGTTCCTGATGTTGCGTTGCACCGTCTCTGCCTTTAAAGAAAAAGGTACAGATAAAAACCTGTTGGCTATCTTCGTAGCTTCTATGGTCGGTGTGGGTGTGTTCTACGCTCCTGGCCTGTTCTACGGTGAGAAATCTCCAATCGCCGTGATGGAATACTGGCGTTGGTGGGTGGTTCACCTGTGGGTAGAAGGCTTCTTCGAAGTGTTCGCTACTGCCGCCTTCGCATTCATCTTCTACAATATGGGCTTTGTCCGCCGTAGTACCGCTACTGCTTCTACTCTGGCGGCTGCCGCCATCTTCATGTTGGGCGGTATCCCAGGTACATTGCACCACTTGTACTTCTCCGGCTCTACCTCTGCTTCTATGGCAATCGGTGCATGTTTCTCCGCTTTGGAAGTTGTGCCTTTGGTTCTGCTGGGTCGTGAAGCTTACGAACACTGGTCTTACCAACATCTGTCCGACTGGGCAAAACGTCTGCGTTGGCCTCTGATGTGCTTCGTAGCAGTTGCCTTTTGGAACATGATCGGTGCCGGTGTATTCGGCTTCCTGATTAACCCGCCGATTTCCCTGTTCTACATCCAAGGTCTGAACACTACTGCAGTTCACGCTCACGCGGCTCTGTTCGGTGTGTACGGCTTCTTGGCACTGGGCTTCGTATTGCTGGTTGCCCGCTACCTGAAACCAAACGCACATTTCGACGACAAACTCATGACTTGGGGCTTCTGGCTGCTGAACGGCGGTCTGGTGGGTATGATTGCCATCAGCCTGTTGCCGGTCGGCGTGATTCAAGCTTACGCTTCTATCACTCACGGTCTGTGGTATGCACGTAGCGAAGAATTCCTGCAAATGGAAATCCTGGATACCCTGCGTTGGGTTCGTACCGCTGCTGACTTGATCTTCATCGGTGGTGCTGTCTGCGTTGCTATCCAAGCTACCAAAATTGTATTCAGCCGCGATAAATAATCTTAAGCTGAATTAAATCGAAGGCCGTCTGAAAAGTTTTCAGACGGCCTTTCTGTTATAATTTCAACATTCTTAAATTGACAAGACAAAACATTATGTTCAACCAAGCTGCTCAAGAGCTGACCACTGTTCGCGATTTATTGCGTTTCGCCGTCAGCCGTTTTAATGATGCCGGACTGTTTTTCGGACACGGAAGTGATAATGCCCATGACGAGGCAGCCTATCTGATTTTGCACACTTTGAACCTGCCTTTGGATACGTTGGAGCCTTATTTGGATGCCAAATTGTTGCAAAGTGAGAAGGAAGAAGTGTTGTCCATTCTCGAACGCCGCGCAGTTGAGCATATTCCTGCAGCGTATCTGACGCATCAGGCATGGCAGGGTGAGTTTGATTTTTATGTCGATGAGCGCGTTATTGTGCCTCGTTCTTTATTTACGAATTGCTTGGCGACGGTATCCGTCCTTGGATTGAACACGATGAGTTGGTGCATCGAGCTTTGGATTTGTGTACCGGTAGCGGCTGTTTGGCCATTCAAATGGCGCACCACTATCCTGATGCACAAATCGATGCCGTTGATTTAAGCTTGGATGCGCTGGAAGTGGCCGCCATCAATATTGAAGATTATGGCTTGGAAGACCGCATCAGCTTGGTGCATACCGATTTGTTTGAAGGTCTAGATGAAACATACGACTTAATTGTTTCCAATCCGCCTTATGTCGACGCGGAATCTGTGGAGGCGTTGCCTGATGAATACCTGCATGAGCCGGAATTGGCTTTGGGCAGTGGCGAAGATGGTTTGGATGCTACACGTCAAATCATTCTGCAAGCGGCAAAATATTTGAATCCGAGAGGTGTATTGCTGGTTGAAATCGGTCACAACCGTGAAGTATTGGAAGCGGCTTATCCCGAATTACCGTTTACTTGGTTGGAAACCAGCGGTGGCGATGGGTTTGTATTCCTGTTGACCCGCGAGCAATTATTAGGTGAAGAATAATTTATTTTGATATAAATAAAACAAAGGCCGTCTGAAAAAGTTTCAGACGGCCTTTGTTTTGTATAATCTTTAATATTTTAAGAAAATACAAATGTCTATGGTATGCTGAATATGAAATCCAAGCAGGCTTTGAAACTATGGCTTATAATATTCGTCATAGTTTTAATGTCAGTGAATTTTTATTACTGACTTTTTGTAGAACATATACTGCCAAACTCCATATTATGAATAATTATTTAAAATCAGGCCTGTTGGCTGCTGCTTTGTTCAGTATGCCCGTTGCCGCCTTTGCCCAGCAACATACCGTTTATTTCAATCAAAACGGTAAACTGACGGCGACCATGCCTTCGGTTGCTTATGTCCGCCAATACAAGATTGAGGCAGGCAAGGCGCAGGTGCAGGATTTTTACTATCCATCGATGAAAAAATATTCTGATCCTTATGAAGTACCTGCCGGTCAGATTAAGGTTTTTGTGCCGGCGTTGGATAACGGTACGCTGACCCTGTGGCATTTCAACGGTCAGAAAAAGATGGTTGGCAGCTATCGCAACGGCAAACCGCATGGCGAATGGGTTAACTGGTATCCAAACGGCAAAAAATCTGCGGTGATGCCTTATCAAAATGGCCTGAGTGAGGGCGTGGGTTCCCGCTATTACCGAAATGGTGTGAAAGAAAGCGAAATCCAATTTAAGCACGATAAAGCCAATGGTCATTGGAAACAATGGTATTCAGACGGCAGTCCGAAAACCGAAATGATGATGAACAATGATAAACCGACGGAGATCATCAGTTGGGATGAAAATGGCCGCATTGTGTCTGAATTGAGTATTCGTAACGGCAAACGCAGCGGCATTATTTTGGATTGGTATGATGATGGTGCGAAGAAATCTGAGTTGGTTTATAAAGACGACCAGTTGGTGAAAAAAACTTTTTGGGATACAGACGGATACGTTCTCGAATAATTTTGACAATAAAAAACCGCAGGCTGATCAGCTTGCGGTTTTTTTATTACATGCAGCCTTTGTTTTGGCATAGGGTAAATAACGGTGCACCGCTTTCGCGGATTTTTTTGCCGCCGTCCAAGTCGGTAAATTCCAAAATGGCAGCCGCTTCGATTACTTCGCCGCCCAGTTTGCGGATCAGCTCGATACCTGCCAGCATTGTGCCGCCGGTTGCCACCAAATCATCTACCAATAAAACGCGTGCCCCCGGCTTGATGGCGTCGGTATGGATTTCTACCGTTGCTTCACCATATTCCAAAGCGTAACTTTGAGAAACCGTATCAAACGGCAGTTTGCCTTTTTTGCGGATGGGGACAAAGCCGACGTTCAGCTGATAGGCCAAAGCCGCGCCAATGATGAAGCCGCGCGCATCCAAGCCTGCCACGACATCAACTTTCTGCCCCATATAGCGGTAAACCAGTAAATCGACCAGCAGGCGGAAATATTCTGCGCTTTGCAAAACGGGAGTAATGTCATGAAACAAAATCCCTTTTTGCGGCCAGTTTTCAATTTTACGGATTTTGTCCGCCAAAGCTTCTACGCCCATTACTTCAGGATGAATCAACATTTCGACATTCCGAAATCAAAAAGTTTTTAACACGATATTGTAGCGGTCATATGCGGACTTGCCAAATTAATCGATACAATAGCCAAATTTTGCAACATGCCGTCTGAAATTCCGAGAAACATTGTGTTGTGTTATAATTTACAGGTACATACCATCGGCTGAACCACCATGCAAAATCATAAAAAAGGCAATATTTACATCATTTCTGCCGCTTCCGGCACAGGTAAAACGACCTGGTGTCGCGCCTGTTGAAAAATCATGACGACATCCGTGTTTCTATTTCTCATACCACACGCCAGCCGCGTGAAGGTGAGGTACATGGTGTGCATTACCACTTTGTTCCCAAAGAAGAATTTGAATCGCTGATTGAGCAAAGAGCCTTTTTGGAACACGCCAATGTGTTCGGCAATTATTACGGCACCAGCATTGCCGGCGTAAATTCGCTGAGCGAAGAGGGCTATGACGTAATTTTGGAAATTGATGTGCAAGGTGCGGCGCAAGTGCGTAAATCGTTGCCTGAAGCCAGCAGCATTTTTATTCTGCCGCCTTCCTTTGAAGTATTGGCGCAACGTTTGATCGGCCGTGGTACAGACAGCGAAGAAGTTATTCAAACACGCCTTTCAAAAGCCCGTCATGAGATTGAGCAATCCGTTTTGTTCGATTACGTCGTTGTGAATGACGATTTGGATCGTGCCGAAGCCGATTTGTTCCACATTATTAAAGCAGGCCGTCTGAAAAAATCCTCTCAACAGGGATTTATCTCAAACCTGTTGGAAAATTCCTAAAAAACAGCGAAAATAACCGTTTATTTGAAACATAGAAAGAAAGCAAGCAAACATGGCCCGTATTACTACTGAAGACTGCACAGGTAAAATCCCTAACCACTTCGACCTTACCCTCGTTGCCGCCCGTCGCGCACGCCAATTAGAAAACGGCAACACGCCATTGGTTGACGACATCCGCAACAACAAACCAACCGTTACCGCCCTGCGCGAAATCGCTGCCGGACAAATCGGAACCGAGCTGCTGACCCGCAACAAATAAACCAACCGGCAAACCGATAAAACCGCCGCGCGGACTGTATCGGTGCGATATCACAACCGATACAGTCTGACGGCTTAAAAATAGCCATAAAGGCCGTCTGAAAATGCCAGCCCCACTGCCTACCGCCCCCTATGATCCGTTGACAGCAGAAGCGCGCGAGCTTTTGTTTCGCACCGCATCCTATCTCAATACCGATGAGCAGGCCGAGCTTGAAAGAGCTGTTGCCTACGCTTTCCACGCTCATGACGGACAAACCCGTAAAAGCGGCGAACCCTACATCACCCATCCCCTTGCCGTTGCCACGCAGCTTGCAATTTGGCACATGGATGTTCAAGGCCTCTGTGCCGGCGTTATGCATGATGTATTGGAAGATACGGGTGTAACCAAAGTCGAAATGGCGGCAGAATTCGGAGATACCATTGCCGAAATGGTAGACGGCCTCTCCAAGCTGGAAAAACTCAAATTTGAAGATCATGCCGAGCATCAGGCGGAAAGTTTCCGCAAGCTTATCCTCGCCATGACTAAAGACGTGCGCGTCATCGTCGTCAAACTTGCCGACCGATTGCACAATATGCGCACCCTTGGCTCTATGCGTCCGGAAAAACGCCGCCGCATCGCCAAAGAAACCCTCGAAATTTATGCTCAAATCGCCAACCGCATTGGCCTGAACAATGCGTATCAAGAGCTTCAAGACTTATCGTTCCAAAACCTCCACCCAAGACGCTACGAAACCCTGAAAAAAGCCATGAACAACAGCCGCAAAAATCGCCGCGACGTTGTTGGCAAAGTGTTGCGTGCATTCGGTCAACGTTTGGTCGGTGTCAATATTGAAGCCAAAATCAAAGGCCGCGAGAAAAACTTATACAGCATCCATCAAAAAATGCTGGCTAAAAAACTGCGTTTTGCCGAAGTGATGGATATTTACGGCTTTCGGGTCATCGTAAACAACATTCCTGCCTGTTACGCCGCGTTGGGCGCATTGCATAATTTATACCACCCCAAGCCCGGCCGTTTTAAAGACTATATCGCCATTCCGAAAAGCAACGGCTACCAAAGCCTGCACACGACCTTGGTCGGCCCTTACGGTTTGCCAATCGAAGTACAAATCCGTACGCGTGAAATGGATGCTGTGGCTGAGGGCGGTATCGCCGGACATTGGATTTACAAATCCGGTGAAAATACTCCGGACCAAGCCGTCCTCCATATGAACCGATGGATGAAAAATATTCTTGACCTGCAGGCCAGCAGCTCAAATGCCATTGAGTTTCTGGAGCATGTCAAAGTCGATTTGTTCCCCAACGAAGTCTATATCGTTACCCCGAAAGGCGATATCCTTACCTTGCCGAAAGGTGCGACGCCGATTGACTTTGCCTATGCCGTACACACCAATATCGGTCATAAAACCGTTGCTGCGCGTATCAATAACGTCATGATGCCGTTGCGTACCAAGCTGAAAACCGGCGATACGGTAGAAATCATTACTTCCGAGCATGCCAAGCTAATGTAGCATGGCTGAACTTTACCGTTTCCAGTCGTGCGCGCAGCGCCATCCGCCAATACATTAAAAATCTGAATCGTCACGATGCCGTTGTTTTGGGTGAGAACTTGCTGCAAAAAGCTTTATCCAGTCTGTTGCCGAAAGACGTCCTGCTTTCAGACGACCTTAAAGAAAAATACCTTGCCGATTTGAATACCAAACAAACTTCGTTTGAAGAGGTTCTCTACAATGTCGGTATGGGGCATACTTTGCCGGTACACGTTGCCATGCACATTGCCGAGTTGGCAGGCCAACATTTTGGCAGCGCGGTCAAACTCAGCCCAATCAAAGTCAACGATCAAGAAACCGGCCGGATTCATTTTGCCGAATGTTGCCATCCGATTCCCGGCGATGCGATCCGCGCATTATTGGTCAAAGACAAGGGTATGATTATCCACCGTGATACCTGTCAAACTTTGGTCAAAGCCGATCCGGAAGAACAACTCGATGCGGGTTGGGACAGTTTGCGCAATCAAACGTACCGCACCATCCTCAACGTCAAATCCGAAGATGCGCATGGTTTGTTGGCCTCAATGGCGCAAGCGATTTCCAATTCCGGTGCGGATATCGAATCTGTCGATACGCCAACCAAAGCGCAAGCAGGAACGGAAGGTTTTGTAGAATTTAAATTCACAATTAAAGTCAAAGACTTGGATCAGGTTAATCAGATTATTCATGCAATGCATGCTAATCCGAATATCCGCAAAGTGATTCGAGGATAATCCCGTTATAAGCAAAGGCCGTCTGAAAGTGTTTTCAGACGGCCTTTTTGATGCTTACAAATAAAAGCTGTTGGTTTTTTTGTAATTGGATTGGGTTTAACTCAACCAAAAACGGAAAACCAAGAAGAAAACCAAGGCCAAAACGCCTGCCCAAACCAGCAACATGAATCCGGCTACTGCCTGGCCCAAGCGGTAAACAGGATTTTTGCGTTCGTCTTCGAGTAGGGGATTAGGTGTATTGTGCGGTTTGTCGGACATGATGAAGCTCTGATTGAATTATTGAATAAAAGCGTAAGGGTACGCTGATAGAAGCAAAGATTCAAGTGGGAATGATTATTGATAGAAGTCTTCGTCTTCATTCCACGCGGTTTTTAAGGCCGTCTGAATGGTGTCGGCGCCAAAGCCGCGATAGGCAAGGAAACGCGCTTGTTTTTGTTTTTCTTTCAAATCTTGAGCTTCTTGCTTGAATTTTTTACGCAAGACGGAAATGGCGGTTTGCAGCTCGTCCTCCCTGCCGGGTAAGAATTCCCGACAGTCGTCTGCATCGATACCTTGTTGCGTCAAGGCTTGCTTGAGGCGGAGCGTGCCGTAACGGTTACTCTTGCTGTGAATATAGGCTTCTGCATAACGCTGGTCGGATTGCCAATTTCGTTCAGCGAATTCGTCCAAAACCTTTTCCAACTCTTCTTCACTTTCTGCGTGAGGAGCCAGTTTGCGTTTCAAGCCGACACGGCTGACTTCCTGACGGGAAAGAATATCTAAGGCGCGGGCGCGTAAGGTTTTGGGAGGTTTCATGGGGATATGGAAGGGTAGGGATTTTAACTACATTGAATTACATTTCAGACGGCCTGATTGGGTGAAAGAACCGAAAAGGCCGTCTGAAAATAAAGCTGAATTATTCTTCGTCTTTGTTTTTTTGCGGTTGCAGATTTTCGTAGATTTCAGGCAGGGCGCGAATCAACAAATCAGGCTTGGTCGCTTTGTCTTGAGAGAGCAAGGTCATGTCGCCGTAGCCGAATGTTACGCCGACGCTGAAGCAACCGGCCGCTTTGGCGGCAATAATGTCATTTTTAGAGTCGCCCACCATCAGCATATTGGCAACGTTGATGCCCAAAACTTCGGCCGCATGTTGAAGCGGCAATGGGCTGGGTTTTTTCTCGGTTAGGCTGTCACCGCCGAGAACCAAGCTGAAGTAGCCGTCGAGATTAAGCTGTTTCAGCAGCTCGGCTGCCAGCACTTCGTTTTTGTTGGTAATGACAACCAATGGAATACCCAAGGATTTGAGCAGGCCGAGGCCGGCTTCGGTTTCAGGGTAGGGGCGGGTAAAGTCGCTCAAGTGCTCGCGATAATATTTCATAAAGAACACAAAGCCTTTTTCCCAGATTTCAGGATCGGCTTCTTTTTCACGATCATTGGTAATGACGCGATGAACCAACTTACTGATGCCGTCACCGACATAACTTTCAACCGTTTGGGTAGGTAAAACAGGTAAACCCAAGTGCGCACACATGGCTTGGGCTGCTGCGGCCAAATCGGGAACGGAATCACATAAGGTACCGTCCAAATCAAAGGCAACGGCTTGGACGTGTTCTAAAGCAGCAGTGGTCATTGAGTAACTTTCTGTCATATTATTTAAGCGCTTATTTTAACATTGTTTGCCTGATTTGCCGATGTTTTGCCGATTCTTTAAAAAGATGTTTGTTTAAATTGTTAACAATTTTTGATGGTGTAAGACTGTCAGCCTATTGGGAATGTGAAAGGGATTTTGTCAACAAAAAGGGTGGTTTGGTAGGTATTAAAAAACAAAGGGTTTGTGTGTTTTTTTGAATGGTTTGATGAGCATTTATACTAGGCCGTCTGAAAATTTTTTGGTTGGTGTGCCGATATTTTCAGACGACCTCAAACTAAATTCATATATAAATGAATAGATTCGCTTTTTATCGACTACACGCTATTACATTTTTGTCCGTTTTTGTATATAGTAACGTGTATGGCTCTCGTCTAATCATATGTATGAAAAGGAAAAATACATGTCCGCATCTGCTGTAAAAGAAACGCTGAATCCGTTTGAAATTGCGCAAAAACAAGTGAAAACTGCCTGCGACCGTTTGAATGCCGACCCAGCAGTATTTGAAATCTTGAAAAAGCCGCAACGTGTTTTGGAAGTCAACTTCCCTGTCAAACTCGACAACGGTACAGTAGAAAACTTCACCGGCTACCGTTCACAACACAATAATGCCGTCGGCCCTTACAAAGGCGGCGTGCGTTTCCATCCTAATGTGAATATGGACGAGGTTAAAGCCCTGTCTATCTGGATGACCATCAAATGCTGCGTGGCCGGTATTCCTTACGGCGGCGGTAAAGGCGGTATTACTTTGGATCCGCGTAACTATTCCGAAGCGGAATTGGAACGCATCGCCCGCGCTTATTCCGAAGCTATTTCTCCGCTGATCGGTGAGAAAATCGATATTCCTGCACCTGATGTGAATACCAACGGCAAAATCATGTCTTGGATGGTTGATGCCTATGAAAACGTGGTGAACATTCTGCACCGGGCGTGTTCACCGGCAAACCGGTTGAATTTGGCGGCTCCTTGGCGCGTACCGAAGCCACCGGTTACGGCGTAAACTTCGCCGCCGTCCAAGCTTTGGAAAAACTGGGCAAAGACGTGAAGGGTGCCACTTACGCCATTCAAGGTTTCGGTAATGTGGGCTACCACACCGGTTACTATGCACACAAAGCAGGTGCGAAAATCGTTGCCGTATCTACTGTTGACGTTGCCATCTACAACGAAAACGGCTTGGATATGGAAGCAATCATCAAAGAATTCCAAACCAAAGGTTTCATCACCAATGAAGCCGGCTACGGCAAAGAAATCAGCAATGCCGAACTTTTGGCTTTGGATGTGGATGTACTCGCCCCTTGCGCGCTGGAAAACCAACTGACTTCTGAAAACGCCGGTAAAGTCCGCGCGAAAATCGTGGTTGAAGGCGCAAACGGCCCGACCACTCCAGAAGCCGACGTTATTCTGCGTCAAAACGGCGTATTGGTTGTTCCTGATATTTTGGCAAACTGCGGCGGCGTGGTGGTATCCTATTTTGAATGGGTACAAAACCTGCAAGGCTACTACTGGGAGTTTGACGAAGTTCAAGAGAAAGAAACCGTTGTCCTGCGCCGTGCGTTCCGCGATATTTGGAACTTGGCTCAAGAATACGATGTCGACCTGCGTACCGCTTCCTACATGATGAGTATCCGTCGTGTTGAAAAAGCAATGAAGCTGCGCGGCTGGTATTAATCGTTTGACTGATAGCTAAAAGTAGGCCGTCTGAAACCTGTTTTCAGACGGCCTTAATGTTTTTGATAAGAGCCTTTACAAATTTTAATCCACCTTGATTCCATTTCAATCAAACTCAGCTATAATCCCCTTTTTTGACCTTTCCGGAAAAGACATAATCATGAACAAAACTTTCAAATTCAGCGCATTGGCTTTGTCTGCTTTGTTGGCACTGACTGCTTGCAACCAAAAAGACACTGCCGCTAAAGACGCTCCTGCTGCTTCCGCAGCTTCAAATGCGACTGCAGATGCTTCTGCCATCGGTTCTACTGCCCAACAAGCCAGCTACGCAATGGGTGTGGACATCGGCCGTTCATTGAAACAAATGAAAGACCAAGGTACGGAAATTGATTTGAAAGTCTTCACCGAAGCCATGGAAGCCATGTTTGAAGGTAAAGAAGTCAAAATGACTGAAGCTCAAGCTCAGGAAGTGATGATGAAATTCCTGCAAGAGCAACAAGAAAAAGCTACTGCCAAACGTGCTGAAGATGCCAAAGTAAACTTGGAAAAAGGCGAAGCGTTCTTGAAAGAAAACGCGACTAAAGAAGGCGTGAAAACCAGCGCTTCCGGTCTGCAATACAAAATCACCAAAGAAGGCGAAGGTAAAAAACCGACTAAAGACGATATGGTTACCGTTGAATATGAAGGCCGTCTGATTGATGGTACCGTATTTGACAGCAGTAAAGCCAACGGCGGCCCTGTAAGCTTCCCTGTAAGCCAAGTGATTCCAGGTTGGACTGAAGGTATCCAACTTTTGAAAGAAGGCGGCGAAGCAACATTCTATATCCCTGCCAAATTGGCTTACCGCGAAGTTGGCGCCGGCGATAAAATCGGCCCGAACGCTACTTTGGTATTCGACGTGAAACTGGTTAAAGTCGGCGCGCCTGATGCTGCTGCGCAACAACCTGTACAAGTTGACGTACAAAAAGTTCAATAATCCGAATCAAGGCTTACGCCCTTAAACAACGGATAAAAGGCCGTCTGAAAAATTCCGTTTCAGACGGCCTTTGTTCCAAACAAACAAGGAATTATGATGAAAAATATCGTCATCCTTATTTCCGGACGCGGCAGCAATATGCAGGCGATTGTGAATGCCAATATTCCCGATGCCAACATTGCAGCCGTATTGAGCAACAGCGAGACCGCAGCCGGATTGGCATGGGCGGCAGAGCGCGGTATTGCCACCGACAGTTTGAACCATAAAAACTTCGACTCGCGTCTGGCATTTGATCAGGTCATGATGGAAAAAATCGATGCCTATCAGCCGGATTTGGTTGTATTGGCGGGCTTTATGCGCATTTTGACCCCGGAATTCTGCGCCCATTATGAAAACCGCCTGATCAACATCCATCCGTCTATCCTGCCTTCTTTCACCGGTTTGCACACCCACGAACGCGCATTGGAAGCAGGTTGCCGAGTGGCAGGCTGCACCATCCATTTCGTGACCCCCGAGCTGGATTGCGGCCCGATTATTTCGCAAGGCATTGTTCCTATTTTGGATGGCGATACCGCTGACGATGTTGCCGCACGCGTGCTGACGGTTGAGCATCAGCTTTTCCCGCAAGCCGTTGCTGATTTCGTTGCAGGCCGTCTGAAAATCGAAGGCAACCGCGTTTTGAATGCACAACGCAATGCCGCCGGTCAAAGCCTGTTGGCTTAATTAAAACACGATATACACAAGGAAAACATCATGAATCCGATTAAAACAACCCTGCTGACACTTTCCCTGCTCACTGCCTCCATCGGCGCACAAGCCGCCGAATTGCCGCAATCTGCCGTTTTGCAATACTCAGGCAGCTACGGTATTCCTGCGACCATGACCTTCACACGCAGCGGCAGCCAATACAAAATCGTCTCTACCATCAAAGTACCGCTTTACAATATCCGCTTTGAATCCGGCGGCAGCATTAACGGCACGACCTTGAATCCGTCTTACTACAAAGATGTACGCGGCGGCAAAGTGTATGCCGAGGCCAAATTCTCCGGCGGTAACATCACTTACGGCAAAGCAGGTGATTTGAAAACCGAAAAATCCGGCCCGGCCATGGACTTGTTCACTTTGGCATGGCAACTGGCCGCCAATGACGTACGCCTGCCGTCAGGTTTGAAAATTACCAACGGTAAAAAACTGTACACCGTCGGCAGCATGAACAAAATCGGCAACGAAAGCTATAAACTGAACGGCGGTACAACGCCTGTGAGCAAATATCGCGTCCGCCGTGGCGACGATACCGTTACTTACTCGTTTGCTTCCGATATCGACAATATCCCGGCGCAAATCAGCTATACCGATGACGGTAAAACCTACAACCTGAAACTGACTTCTGTCAAAATCAACGGTAAAGTAGTGAAACCGTAATCTTTATTTGCTCAAACAAGAAGGCCGTCTGAAAAGTTTTCAGACGACCTTTTATCTTTACAGCAACACGATATCGTATTGTTCCTGTGTGTAGGCGGTTTCGACTGCCAGCGAAATCGGTTTGCCGATAAAGTCTATCAACATCGCCAGCGATTGCGATTCTTCGTCTAGGAACAAGTCGATGACATTCGGAGCGGCCAAAATGCGGAAGGCTTGGACATCATAGCGGCGCGCTTCGCGGACGATTTCGCGTTGGATTTCGTAGCACACGGTTTGAGGCGTTTTCAGACGGCCCCGGCCTTGGCAGGAAGGGCAGGGTTCGCAGAGGATTTGGCTTAAGTTTTCACGCGAGCGTTTGCGGGTCAGTTCGACAAGGCCCAGACTGGTAAAGCCGTTGAGGGTGACGCGGGTACGGTCGAAACTGAGGGCTTTGGCAAGCTCTTGCAGGACGGCTTCGCGGTGGATCTCTTGCGCCATGTCGATGAAGTCGATGATGATGATGCCGCCGAGATTGCGTAGGCGAAGCTCGCGGGCGATGGTGTGACAGGCTTCGAGGTTGGTGCGGAAGATGGTTTCATCAAAATTGCGCGCGCCGACAAAGCCGCCGGTGTTGACATCGATGGTGGTCATGGCTTCGGTGGACTCGATGATGAGGTAGCTGCCGAAGTTGAGGTTAACGCGCGGTTGCAGGGCGCGGGCGATTTCCTGCTCGATGTTGTGGGTTTCAAATAGGGGGCGTTCGCCTTTGAATAGCTCGATTCTGCCCAATGCGCCTTGAACGTATTGTTCGGCAAACTGGGTCATGCGGCGGTGGTTTTCAGTCGAGTCGACCAGGATTTTTGTGCGTATCGAGGCTGAACATATCGCGCAATACGCGCAGGCTCAAAGGCAAATCTTGATACAGCAGGGTTTCGGGCGGCTGGATTTTTGCCTGTTTTTGAATGTGTTCCCACACTTTGGTCAGGTAGTTGATGTCTGATTGCAGTTGGTCATCGGAGGCGTTTTCAGCATTGGTGCGGATGATGTAGCCGTGGCAGGCATTTTCGGGCAGCAGGTTGTTGAGGCGCTCCCTCAAACTGCTGCGTTCGGCATCATCCTCGATGCGTTGGGAAATGCCGATGTGGTCTTCTTGCGGAAGATGGACGAGGAAACGGCCGGCCAGCGAGATTTGGGTGGATAGGCGCGCGCCTTTGGTGTTGATGGGGTCTTTGATGACCTGAACCAATACGGACTGACCTTCAAAGAGCATGTGTTCGATGCGTTGGGTTTCATCCGGATTGCGGCGTTGTTCGAGGACGTCGACGATATGCAAAAACGCGGCGCGTTCCAAGCCGATATCGATGAATGCGCTTTGCATGCCGGGAAGGACGCGTTTAACGACGCCCAAATAAATATTGCCGACCAAGCTATGGCCGCTGTTGCGCTCGATGTGCAGCTCGCAGATATTGTTCTCTTCCAAAACGGCCACACGCGTTTCTTGCGGCGTAATGTTGACGAGGACGGTTTCAGACGGACGCACGGCGTCCTTGGGGATGGGAATTCCTGAAAGCATGGGGATACCTGATTTTGAATAGAAAAACTTTTGCGATGTGTTCTTCTCCAAAAAACAAATGGCAAAAGTCATTCTGCGAAAGCGCTTATCATACTTTAATTATGGTTTTTCCGCATCTGCACAAATGTTTATGGCCAAGAGGCCGTCTGAATGTTTTTTACAACCGTACGGCGGGAACACTTGTAAAATAACACCTATGCCCATATAGTCATGAACATTGGTATTTTGGAAGAAATCATGCAAACCGTTACTGTTTATACCGGTCCATATTGCCCGTACTGCACCATGGCGAAAAGGCTGTTGCAGGCGGTGGGTGTGAAAGAAATCAACGAAATCCGTATCGACGGCAATCCGGAAGTTTTTGCCGAAATGCAGCAGCTTTCCGGCCAGCGCAGCGTGCCGCAGATTTTTATCGGCGACACCCATGTCGGTGGCTTTACCGATTTGTACCGCTTGCAGCAGGAAGGCAAGTTGGACGAATTACTGAATCCTTAACCCTTAACTTAGGAAAATAAAATGAGCGAAGAATTGCAACCCGTATTCAGCGTTGAGCGTCTGTATGTAAAAGACTTGTCTTTGGAAGTGCCTCACGCACCACAAATCTTCTTGGAACAAGGCGAGCCTGAAGTGGATATGCGCGTTTCTACCGGCAACACCAAACTGGAAGACGGCTTCTACAGCGTTGACGTTACCGTGACCGTGACTGCCAAACTGAACGAAGAGCGCACCATGTTCTTGAACGAAGTAACCCAAAGCGGCATCTTCCGTCTGGAAAACATCCCTGAAGAAGACGTACAACTGCTGCTGGGCGTTGCTTGTCCAAACATCCTGTTCCCTTACGCACGCGAAGCCATTTCCAACAGCGTAACCCGCGCCGGCTTCCCACCTGTACTGCTTGCTCCGATCAATTTCGAAGCAATCTACCAACAACAACAGGAAGCTAACGCTTAATCGCGTTATACCTAAATTAAGGCCGTCTGAAACATTGCGTTCAGACGGCCTTTTTTATTTGAAAATTAGGACATAAGAAAAATCTATAATAAAAAGTTCATATATTAATGTAATAAGTATATAATGATACCGTTTATCATTACGATAACATTTTAATTTTTATAAGTTTATATACCATTTAAAATCAACAAATTAGAATTTTATCCAGCAAGTAGATTCTATTAATTAAGGAAATAGTTGTGAAACCTGATTTTCAAATGAAAACAATTTGTTTGTTATTGGTGCTGCCTTGCCAAACCGTTTTTGCAGATACGGGACATCAAGAAGTGGAACATGTAGATATGGATACGGTCAAGGTTAGTGGCAAACGGCAGGCACAAAGGAATACCGAGCGCAGTCAGTCTTATACAATCGGAACAATGGCAACGGCGACCGGGTTGCGTATTTCAGGCAAGGATACGCCGCAGTCGGTAAGCGTAATGACGCGTCGGCAGCTAGATGATAAAGCAATATATTCTTTAGAAGAGGCAATGAAAAACACTACGGGAATCAACGTGGTTCGCGATTCGGGCCTACAAACTCGTTTTTTGTCTCGTGGTTTCTATGTTGATCAGATTGGTGAAGACGGAATTACCACTAATGTGTCTGGACGTTCGGGCTATACGGCAAAAATCGATGTCTCACCAAGTACAGACCTTGCTGTTTATGATCACATTGAGGTTGTCAGAGGTGCGACCGGTCTTACTCAGTCCAATTCTGAACCGGGTGGAACCATTAATTTAATCCGTAAGCGGCCAACAGCTCTGTTTAAGCATACAGGTGAAATCAGCACTGACCATAGGGGCAGCAAGCGTTTGGCTTTGGATGTATCTGGAAGCTTGAATAATGAACATACGGTACGCGGTAGGCTGGTTGGTGTTCATGAGGACCACCGCTCTTTAAAGAGGGTGTATGGAACAAGAAAGACATGATTTATGGTGTGATTGATACGGATTTGAGTGATAACAGTATGCTGACTTTGGGTGGTACTTATCAGAAAAATAAAGACATTCCCGATTTTGCCGGCGTGATTTTACCTTGTAAGGATCAAAAAACTGCGGCCTTCAGCTCCAGTCCTGCCTGTAACAATCCTTTGAAATTGCCACGTAATACTTATTTGGGTGAAACCTCATGGTCACGCCTGAATGCTGATAAATACAATATTTTTTCCGGTTTCAAACATGTTTTTGACAATGGATGGCAACTCAATGCCGAAATTTCTTATACGCGTAATGATTCAGATGCCAAAGTTGGACAATTTTTTCTGAAAAACGAACATGCGGCAGGTATTTCAGCATCTGCGGCAACGGGTTTCTTAACCGAGAAGGGAGAGGTTATCCCTTTTGAGCCTAAAGACAAGGCGTTGGCAAAATTAAAAGAATATCGTGATGGCGTCACTAAAACATATGAAGAGAAAAAAGCAGATTATGTTGCCCATCATTTCGATGCATCTGCTTTTGAACAATATCGCTCCCAAAGGGCGGCAGCACGTCGGGCAGGTTTTGATCAATGTATGCAGGACATTGGTTTGGATTTTCTGTGCAACGACTGGCAGGATCCGGGTGTAGAAGTAGATAAAAAAGAGTTTGTTGATAAGGAGCTTGCAAAGCAAGGCATTATTAACAATGCAGAAGGCCTGTTTCCCAACCGTCTATACGACTCAGCATACAATCTTCGCCACACATACAACCGCCGTTACAACTTCATGCCGTTGCACTATACCAAACATGATGTGCAATGGGGCTTTAAACTGGATCTGACAGGTAACTACCGCCTGCTTGGACGTGAGCATGATTTCTTTGTCGGTTATGCGTATAACAATGAAAAAATTCGTTCTGCCTATACGGAAATATATCAAAACCGTTATTTTGTCCGTCCTCAAGGTTATGCAGGTGCAGGCAGTTGCGGCATTCATCCCGATGGACCGGAGCGTAATCCTTTAGAAAAAGGCATTGTCGAACCAGATTGGCATATTTATAACGAAAAAGGTAATAACAAGATCTATGTGCCGGAATGCAGTGGCGCGCATGTTACCAAATATACTCCCCGGTTGGATGCAGAGGGTAAGCCTGTCTGGACAGTCAACGACAATGGTGAGCGCGTAATGGTGCAAGATCCTGTTTACGAATTGGATGCAAATGGAAACAAAATACAGGAGCGGGATGAAGAGGGTAATTTGAAATGGGCAAACCAATATCTGAAAACGCCGCTGTGGAAAACTGTTCAGGTTGCAGATGATCATGTTCCGGCGTTATACAATTATTCGAAATACCTTAACACGAATAAAACACATTCTTTGACTTTCAGTACCCGCTTTAATGCAACCAACCGTCTGCATCTCTTGGGTGGTATGCACTATACGCGCTATGAAACCACACAAGCCAAAGAAATGCCTGTACGCTACGGTCAGCCTGCTACGGCATTTCAAACTGAGAGTAGTAACAAAATCGACAAAGAACACTACACCTCAAAAATGCAAAGTCATAGGTTCACGCCATATGCCGGCATTACCTACGACCTGACACCGCAACAAAGCTTGTATGCCAGCTATACTAAGATTTAAACAACAGGATAATGTTGATGTAACCAGCAAATCCGTTCTTCCACCACTCATCGGGACTAACTATGAAATAGGTTGGAAAGGGTCGTTCTTGCAAGGCCGTCTGAATGCTTCGCTTGCCTTGTTTGTCTTACAGCAGAAAAACCGTACCGTTGTCGATTTCGGATTTGTTCCTGATACTAGTCGTAACGGAGGTTCATTCCAAACCATCGCTAAACCTGTGGGTAAGGTTAAGAGTAGTGGCGCAGAACTTGAATTGGCTGGCGAATTGTCGGAGAACTGGCGTATTTTTGTTGGCTACACATATAACAAAAGTAAGTATAAAAATGCTGCAGAAGTTAATGCGGAGCGGTTGGAGAAAAACACGACTGCCGACCCGTATAACTTCAGTAACTTCACGCCGGTACATATGTTCCGCCTCGGTACAAGCTACCGCTTGCCTCAAACTAAATTGACCTTGGGCGGCGGAATATCCGCACAAAGTCGCACAAGTAGCCTTTACAATATTCGCCAAGGAGGCTACGGACTTATAGATGGCTTTGTTCAATATGACTTTCACAAGCACGGCAGAATCAGCCTGATAGGAACCAACCTGGCTGATAGGACGTATTTTGAAAACAACTACAACCGTACGCGAGGTCAAAACAATTTCTATGGTGAACCGCGGACAGTCAAACTGAAATTGGATTGGCATTTCTAGAGTGAATGGATAATCATTTGGTATGGAACATTACTGGCCAAATTCCTGATAAAAGTATGGATTGAACATCCTTCTTTTTTGAAAGCTGTTTTCTAACAATGGCTGAAGTTGATTTGATAGCCGGCGTGTTTTCAAATATTAATTTGTTTCAAGTATTCAGCTTTGAAGGCCGTCTGAAACATTGCGTTCAGACGGCCTTTTTGTTTTCGGATAAAATACAGCAAACTTTCAATTAGCTGCCTTTTAAGATGACGCCCGAAACCCAAAAACAGCTCAAAATTACCGATGTTTCCGCCAAGAAACTCGAAAAACTCAACCTCCATACCGCATGGGATTTGGTGTTGCACCTGCCGTTGCGTTACGAGGACGAGACACATATCATGCCGATTAAGGATGCACCGATCGGTGTGCCGTGTCAGGTCGAGGGCGAGGTCATTCATCAGGAAGTGACATTTAAACCGCGCAAGCAGCTGATTGTCCAAATCGCCGACGGTTCCGGCAGTGTCCTTTTTCTGCGCTTCATCCACTTTTACGCCAGCAACCAGAAACAGATGGCGGTCGGCAAACGCATCCGCGCCGTGGGCGAAATCAAGCATGGGTTTCACGGCGACGAGATGATTCACCCTAAAATCCGCGATGCCGAAAACAGCGGTTTGGCAGAAAGCCTCACGCCGATTTATCCAACCGTAAACGGTTTAAATCAACCTACTTTGCGCCGTATTATTCAGACGGCCTTGGACGTTACTCCGTTGCACGACACCTTGCCTGATGCTTTATTAGGCCGTCTGAAATTGCCGCACCTTGCCGAAAGCCTGCGCCTTTTGCATTCGCCGCCACCGAGTTTCACTATTCATCAACTTTCAGACGGCACGCTGCCTGCATGGCAACGGCTCAAATTTGACGAACTTTTGGCGCAACAGCTTTCCATGCGCTTGGCGCGGCAGAAGCGTGTCAGCGGCTCGGCCACGGCATTGGGCGGCGACGGTACATTGACTCAAGCCTTGCGCCACGCCTTGCCGTTTGCCCTGACCGATGCACAAGAAAAAGTTGTTTCCGAAATCTGCCGCGATATGGCGCAAACCCACCCCATGCACCGCCTGCTGCAAGGCGATGTCGGCAGCGGCAAAACCATTGTGGCTGCTTTGTCTGCTTTGACCGCCATTGAATCCGGTGCGCAGGTGGCTGTAATGGCGCCGACCGAAATCCTTGCCGAACAGCATTTCATCAAGTTCAAACAATGGCTTGAGCCGTTAGGGCTTGAAGTTGTTTGGCTTTCCGGCAGCCAGCGCAAAAAAGCCAAAGACGAAGCCAAAGCCAAACTGGCCGATGGCTCTGTCAAAATCGCCGTCGGCACGCACGCCCTGTTTTCAGACGACGTCGAGTTTCAAAATTTAGGCTTGGTGATTGTGGACGAACAACACCGCTTCGGCGTCGCCCAACGCCTTGCCCTTAAAAATAAAGGGCGCGACGTCCACCAACTGATGATGTCCGCCACCCCCATTCCGCGTACGCTTGCCATGAGTTTCTTCGCCGACTTAGACGTGTCCGTCATCGACGAATTGCCGCCCGGGCGTACCCCGATTAAGACTCGCCTCGTCAACAACGTCCGCCGCGCCGAAGTCGAAGGCTTCGTTCTCAACATCTGCCGCAAAGGGCAGCAGGCATACTGGGTCTGCCCGCTGATTGAAGAAAGCGAAACCCTGCAACTGCAAACCGCTACCGAAACCCTCGAGCAACTTCAGACGGCCTTACCCGAACTCAGCATCGGCTTGGTACACGGGCGCATGAAAGCCGCCGAAAAAGCCGAAGTCATGGCGGAGTTTGCGGCAGGCCGTCTGAACGTCTTGGTTGCCACCACCGTCATCGAAGTCGGCGTAGATGTGCCGAACGCTGCCCTGATGGTCATCGAACACGCCGAGCGCATGGGCTTGGCGCAGCTACACCAATTACGCGGTCGGGTAGGGCGCGGCGCGGCAGAAAGCGTGTGTGTCCTCCTGTTTGCCGAACCCTTGAGCGAACTCGCCAAAGCGCGGCTGAAAGTCATCTACGAACATACCGACGGCTTCGAAATCGCCCGCCAAGACCTCAACATCCGCGGCCCCGGCGAATTTCTCGGCGCGCGCCAAAGCGGCGTCCCCATGCTACGCTTCGCCAACCTTGAAGAAGACTTACACCTTTTGGAACAAGCGCGCGAAATCGCCCCGATGCTGATTGAACAAAACCCTGAAATCGTCGAAGCGCATTTGGCAAGATGGCTTTCCAGCAGGGAAGGTTATTTGGGCGTATAAAATTTGTTTGAAAAGAAAAAGGCCGTCTGAAAACAGACGGCCTTTAGTTTGGCTTGATAGGGGTTTAGAAACCTTGCGCCAACATGGCATCGGCAACTTTGACGAAACCGGCAATGTTCGCACCATTGACATAGTTCACTTTGTCGCCGACTTTGCCGTATTTCAGGCAGGATTCGTGGATGTTGTGCATGATGTCAAACAGGCGGCTGTCCACTTCTTCGCGTGTCCAAGACAGGCGGATGGCGTTTTGACTCATTTCCAAACCTGAAGTCGCTACGCCGCCGGCGTTGGAGGCTTTACCTGGAGCGTAGAGGATGCCGGCTTTGATAAATTGTTCGACTGCGCCCAAAGTTGACGGCATGTTCGCACCTTCGGCAACCACATAGCAACCGTTGGCCAGCAAGATTTTGGCAGCGTCTGCGTCCAATTCGTTTTGGGTGGCGCAAGGCAGGGCGACTTCGGCCGCGATGTTCCACGGTTTTTGGTTTTCAAAGTATTGCAGGCCTTGTTCTTTGGCGTAAGTGGCCACACGTTCGCGGCGTACTTCTTTCAGCTCGATCAAAGCGGCCAATTGCGCTTCGGTCATACCGCTGTCAGGGAAGAGGACAAAGCCGTTGGAGTCGGAAACGGTCAATACTTTTGCACCTAGTTGGATGGCTTTTTCGGCAGCGTATTGCGCCACGTTGCCGGAGCCGGAAATCAACACGCGTTTGCCTTCGATGCTGTCGTTGCGGGTTTCCAACATGGCTTGGGCAAAATACACGCAACCATAGCCGGTGGCTTCAGGGCGAATCAGGCTGCCACCCCATTCGAGGCCTTTGCCAGTCAGGACTGAAGCAAATTCGTTGCGGATTTTTTTGTATTGGCCGAACAGATAGCCGATTTCGCGACCACCTACGCCGATGTCGCCGGCAGGGACGTCGGTGTCAGCACCGATGTGGCGGTAGAGTTCGGTCATAAAGGCTTGGCAGAAGCGCATTACTTCGGCATCGGATTTGCCTTTAGGATCAAAGTCGGAACCGCCTTTGCCGCCGCCCATAGGCAGAGTGGTCAACGCATTTTTGAACACTTGTTCAAAGGCGAGGAATTTCAACACTCCCAAATCGACGGTCGGGTGGAAACGTAAACCGCCTTTGTAAGGGCCGATGGCGGAACTCATTTGAATGCGGTAGCCGCGGTTGACTTGGACTTGGCCTTTGTCGTCCATCCAAGTGACACGGAACATAATCACGCGCTCAGGTTCAACAATACGCTCAAGCAGGCTTTGTTGGGTGTATTTCGGGTTTTTCGCCAAAAACGGATCCAAACTCATGAACACTTCTTCAACAGCTTGATGGAAAGGTTCTTGGTTGGGGTTGCGTTGTTTGAGATTGGTAAATAGAGTGTTCAGGTCGGTCATTTTTCTACTCCTATTGAGTGATATATTTCAATATTTATGTTTTGAAATATAGCTGTAAAAAAATTTTACTTGCCAAGAAAAATTTTACCTAGATTGTTGACATTATTTTTTTACCAATTTGTAAAAATGGAATTATATTTTAAATTTAATTAAAAATATATAAAAAATATTTCATTAAATAGATTTAAATAAAAAAATAAAGTGCTAAGTAATTAAACTAGAAAATGTTGAAAAATTTTTTGTAAAAATTTAATTCAGCTCAAAATTTGTGTAAATTAGCGCTAAATTGTCAACATTGTTAATGAGTGTATTACGCGAATATGGGGAAGATTGCCCCATTGAAGACAGAGAGGCGGGCCGTCTGAAAATTCGGTACAATACACACGAAATTCCCACAATACATACATTAAGGAAACACATGAAAGCCTATCACGACCTTATGCGCCATGTTCTCGACAATGGTATCGACAAATCCGACCGTACCGGCACCGGCACGCGTTCCGTGTTCGGTTACCAAATGCGTTTTGATTTGAGTGAAGGCTTTCCGCTGTTGACCACCAAAAAACTGCATCTGCGTTCGATTATTCATGAGCTGCTTTGGTTTCTCAAAGGCGATACCAACATCAAATACCTGAAAGACAACAACGTTTCCATTTGGGACGAATGGGCGGACGAAAACGGCGATTTAGGCCCGGTTTACGGCTACCAATGGCGCAGCTGGCCCGCACCCGACGGCCGCCATATCGACCAAATTGCCAATGTGGTGGAACAAATCAAGAAAAATCCCGACTCGCGCCGCCTGATTGTGTCCGCATGGAATCCCGCTTTGGTCGACGAAATGGCCTTGCCGCCTTGCCACGCGCTGTTTCAGTTTTACGTTGCCAACGGCAAACTGTCCTGCCAGCTTTACCAACGCAGCGCCGATATCTTCCTTGGGGTACCGTTCAACATCGCCAGCTACGCATTGTTGACCATGATGATGGCACAAGTGTGCGGACTGGAAGCCGGTGAGTTTATCCATACGTTTGGCGATGCCCATTTGTACAGCAACCATATCGAGCAGGCCCGACTGCAATTAAGCCGCGATTTCCGAAGCCTGCCGACCATGAAAATCAACCCTGAAGTCAAAGACTTGTTTGCCTTCAAATTTGAAGACTTTGAGCTTGAAGGCTATGATCCGCATCCGCATATCAAAGCAGCCGTATCGGTGTAATCCAAGTTAAAAAACAAAAGGCCGTCTGAAAGTTCAGACGGCCTTTTGTTTAGGCAGGTTTATTGACGTTTCGCGCCATAGCCACCGATTAAATGTTCGGTTGCATCTTTGTTTTGCCGTAAGTGCTGCCAATTTCTGGCATTGGGACCGGTGAATTGCTGTCTGTTGCTACTAACTTGTCATCTACTGTGCTGACTTTGCTGAGGAGGTTGCCGTCTTTCCAGCTTGCCGTACCTTTGAAATCGTAGTTTTTATCTGCTTGGGATAAACGCTTACCATTTTCCAAAGTATGGAAGTGTGAGTTTGACGTTTCAAAACGGACACCTTTGAGGCCGAAATCAACGATAGCCATGACATTGGAAGTCAACTGACGATTGTTCTTGTCGTTAACCACATAGGCAGTGGAAATACCTTTGTAGGTGTCTGTACCTTTAGCAGGCAGGGTAGTGAAGACAGTTTCATCGCCCAGGCTTTGGTAGCCTTGGTATACATGTCCTTTAGGGTCGGTGTAATGCGCGAAGGTTTGATATGTCCAGCCGGCCGCAGAAGGATCATGCAACACAATCTCTGTGCCATCGCCAAAATTGATGACATAGACACCGTCGAATTGTTTGTCGAATACCAAGCCATCTTGGTCTGGACGGAAATAGGCTAGATTATTGCTAACATTCTCATTAATTTCTGCTAGTTTAGCTCGATTTTCAAGATTTTTAGCGTGTGAAGTCTTTAATTCTTCAATCTTTGCTTTGATCTCCGTTACTTTTTTATTGTTAACTGGACCTGCTTCTGGATTTTCTTCTTTTTCAAGCTTTTCTTCTTCAACCTTTAATTTTTTATAATCTTCAGCAATTTTGTCATCCAAAGTTGATTTGCCGTATGCAAATTCAGTATTTTTCTCTTTGCCCGTTTGTTCGCTGATATCTGTTTCAGTATTTCCTTTTGAATATACTTAAGGCCGTTTAGAAGCGTAGCTTCGTCCATGGTGTTGGTTGCGCTGCCATTGCTGGTTTTGTTAAACAATACAACGCCGTCCATTTTGACTTCATCGTTGCTGTTAAAGTCAATAGAACTGATCAGGCCATTTTGGTTGCGGTCTTGATTGTCCGTTTGGAACATTTTGCCTGCGGCATCTTTGCGATTTGTACGTTGCTGGATTGCTGCACCTTTGAGGAGATGAAATGTGTAAAGGCTGGCTAACGTTGGTCGACTGATTGGCTTCATCGGTCAGTTTGGCGGAGGTTGTCGGCGCTGTTGCGATCGTAGTAGACGGCGCTTTCGGAGTGTTGGCATTGCTGTTGTTGGCAGGATTGCCATTGTTGCTAGCAGAGTTGCCGGTATTAGTGGTAGGAGTTGCGCCGGTGCTTAAAGCAGATGAACCGCCGCCTCCGCCACCACCGCATGCGGACAAGATGGCTGCGCTGATGGCTGTAAAAACGATGGTTTTAAGTTTGGTTTGGATGTTTGACATGAGATTCCCTGTATAGTTATTCGCTTGATGAAAAGGTCGGAGAGATCGTTTATCTGATTTTTAAACCTTTAATGCCCGATAATAACCATAAATCATAAAAAAATAAACAGTTTGTTTGCATTTCTGTACAAAAATTAATCAAATGGAAAGTGGTCGGGTAGATATTTTTTTAGTTAATTGTTTTATATGGATTTATTTTTTGAATATTTTAGTGGTTCGATATTGGTCTGTTTCTTTAACAAACTTTTCAGACGGCCTTGAAGATAAAAAGAAGTCGGACTTTATGGATGCTTGTCTCTCAACGGATCAGCGTATTTCCGTTAAAATACGCCTTCTTTTCCGATTCGAAACATTGCCATGCGCCTGACCCACATCAAACTCTCCGGCTTCAAATCTTTTACCGACCCGACCACGATTCATGTGCCGGGGCAGCTTGTTGCGGTTATCGGGCCGAACGGCTGCGGCAAGTCGAATGTGATTGACGCGGTGCGCTGGGTGTTGGGCGAGGCTTCGGCGAAGCAGCTTCGCGGCGAGAGTATGCAGGACGTGATTTTTAACGGTGCGGCGACGCGCCGTCCTGCGCCGAGGGCTTCGGTGGAGCTGGTGTTTGACAACAGCGACCACAGTTTGCAGGGGGCGTGGGGGCAGTATGCCGAGGTGAGCATCAAGCGGCAGCTGACGCGTCAGGGCGAATCAACTTATTTCATCAATAATCAGACCGTGCGCCGCCGCGACATTACCGATTTGTTTTTGGGTACGGGCGTGGGCGCGCGCGGTTATGCCGTTATCGAGCAGGGGATGATTTCACGCATCATCGAAGCGCGGCCGGAGGAGTTGCGCGCCTATATCGAAGAGGCGGCGGGCGTGTCCAAATATAAGGAACGCCGCAAGGAGACGGAAGGCCGTCTGAAAGATACGCGCGAGCATTTGCAGCGTTTGGGCGATTTGCAGAACGAGTTGGCGCGTCAGGTGGAAAAGCTGGAAAAACAGGCTGAAACTGCCGAACGCTACAAATCCCTGACCGCGCAGTTGAACCAACAACAGGATTTGCTCGATTACGCCCAATGGCAGCAATCGCTTGCCGCCGCCGATAAGGCAACTGCACAACATCAGTCTTTACAGGCGCAGCAGGATGAAACCGCCGCGCAAGTTCAGGCGTTAAACGACGAAGTACATGCCTTGCAGACCGCCGAACAATCGCAGCAACAGGCGGTACACGAATTGAGCAACAAACGCGGCGTGTTGCGCGAGCAGATTGCCCGTTTGGAAGAACAAATCCGCCACCAACAAAACCTGCACCAACGCATCGAACGCGACAAGCAGGCGGCGCAGGCGCAGTTGCAACGCATCCATCAAGAGCAGCAGCAAATCCGCGTGAAGCTGGAAGAAAACGAGTTGCAGGCCGAAGAAAAGCAAACCGAGCTGGCGGAGTGGGCGATGCAGGTTGCCGAACATGAAGAGCGTCTGCCCGAATTGGAAGAAGCCCAAGCCACGCTCAACGCCGCCTTCCAAACCCAGCAGGACGAGGTGAACCGCATCCGCCGCGAGTTAGCGTTGAAGCAGCAGCAGCTTGCCCATGCCGAACAAACCGTTGCCAAGCATGAAGAGCGCAAAGGTCGTCTGAAACAGGAAAACCAAGCCCTGAACCTGCCCGATGAAGCCGAAACCGCCGCCGCGCAGGAGGCCGCCGCCTTGTTGCAAAGCCAGCAAGAGCATTACGAAGAACAAATCATTGCCGCCGAAGAAGCCCTACACGCCGCCCGCGAGGCGTTTCAGACGGCCTCAAACTGTTTCCAAAGCCTGAAGCAGCAACACATCACTTTGCAGGCACAGCAACAGGCGTTGTCGCAAATCCTGTCGCAACAGCAGGAAGCCGCCGACTTCTGGCAGGCAACCGACCACACCGCCGCGCCGCAACTGTGGCAACACATCACCGCGCCCGCCGAGTGGCAACACGCCTTGTCCGTCATCCTTGCCGAACGCCTGCATGCCCGCGCCGTGCCGCACGGTTTCGTTCCGCCCGCGCCGTTGCCGCAGGGGCAGGCGGCATGGCTTTCAGACGACCTCTCCGGCGGCATCAAAAAATCCCTGCCCGTACAGGCATTGCTGAACCAAATCCAAGCGCAGCCGCCGTTTCAGACGGCATTGCACCACTGGCTCGACGGCGTATTGTGCGCGCCTGATTTGAGCTACGCCCTCGCGCATCAAAACGATTTGGGCGCACACCAAATCTGGCTCACGCCCGAAGGCCATCAGGTCGATAAAGTCAGCGTCCTGCTCTATGCCAAACCCGCGCAGGAAAGCCTGATTGCCCAAAAAGCGCGTCTCGACGGCATCGCGTCCGAACTGGAAAACCTCGCCCCCGAACTTTCCGCCGCCGAAGCCGCGTTCAAACAGGCGGAGGTCGCCGCGCGCTCGTCTGAAACGCAGCATAAAAACCTGATGCAGCAGCAACAGCAGCACACGCGCCAATACAGCCAAGCGCAGCAACGCGCCGCCGAACTTCTGGCGCGTACCAACCAAGGGCAAATCCGCCGCGAACACATCGAGCGCGAACTGGCGCAGTTGGCGGAAGAACAGACCGTGTTGCAACACACATCCGACGGGCTTTCAGACGACATCGTTACTTTGCAGGAAGCCGCCGCCGAACTCGAACACCAACAGCAAACCACCGCACACAGCCGCCAAGAGCAGCAAGGCCGTCTGAAACAGGCGCAGCTTGCCCTGTTGGAAGCCAACCGCCAATACGGGCTGGCCGAAGTCGCCGTCCACAAGCTCAACCAGCAAAAACAAAACTACCAGCAGCAAATCGCCCGACTCGAACAGCAAACCCTAGACTGGCAGGAACGCCAGCAAGAGCTTGCCCTCGCCTATGAAACCGAGTTCCAAAACGACGAGCAGCACATCAAGCTTGAAGAACTGACCGAAGCCGTACAGACTTTGGACGAAGAATACATCGCCGTACAGGAGAAACTGGCCCAGATTCAGGAGCAGGGCAGAAGCAATACGCTAAAGTGCAAACCCTGCAAACCCAGTTGCCACAGCTTCAGGCAGCCACCCAAACCGCCCTGTTGCAACAGCAGGAAGCCCTGATCAACGCCAAACGCTACCATCAAAACCTGACCGAACGCGCCGCCGATTTGGACGCGCTCGAAGCGTTGGCAAAAGAATCTCCGAAAGTATTGAACAGCAGCATCGGCAGCCTCACCCAGCAAATCGAAGCCCTCGGCGCCGTCAACCTCGCCGCCCTGCAAGAACTCGAAGAAGCGCGCGAACGCGACGGCTACTACCGCAGCCAGAGCGAAGACGTGCAGGCCGCCATCACCCTTTTGGAAGAAGCCATCGCCCAAATCGACGACAAAACCAAAGCGCGTTTCAAAGAAACCTTCGACGCCGTCAACGGCAAAGTCCAAACCTTCTTCCCGACCCTGTTCGGCGGCGGCGAAGCCACCCTCAAAATGATAGGCGACGACCTCCTGACCGCCGGCGTATCCATCATGGCGCGCCCGCCTGGCAAGAAAAACAGCACCATCCACCTCCTCTCCGGCGGCGAAAAAGCCCTCACCGCCATGAGCCTCGTGTTCGCCCTATTCAGCCTCAACCCCGCCCCCTTCTGCCTTCTGGACGAAGTCGATGCCCCGCTGGACGATGCCAACACCTCGCGTTTCTGTAACCTGGTCAAAGAAATGTCGGCGCAAACCCAGTTCCTCTACATCTCCCACAACCGCCTGACCATGGAAATGGCGGAGCAGCTGGTCGGCGTAACCATGCAGGAAAAAGGCGTCTCGCGCGTCGTCGCCGTGGACATCAAACAGGCGTTGGAAATGGCAGAGCCGTGATAAGGTAAGAACAAAGGCCGTCTGAAAGAATGAGGAAGAAATCTATAATTTCATCTTCCCATTTTTTCAGACGGCCTTTTTGTATTGGATACAGCGTTATTGTTTTGAAGTATTATCTTTGGCGCGTTGAGGCTGTCCCGAGCGTTGGTTGTTGCCGTTGACGGCATCGCGCCATGCTTTGCGTTCGGCTTCGATTTTGGCGGCTACTTCGTGGACCATGGTTTCTTGTTTTTTGACGACAGGCTCTTCCGGAGTGTTTTCGGAAAAGTGGAGGCCGTACCACAAGACGGCGAAAATGCTGCAGACGAAGATAACGGCAATCAGGCCGACGATAGCTTGTTTGCCGGCGAGGGGTTTTTCAGGGGGAGGGACGAGGACATCGAAGCAATCGGCGCAATCGAGGGCGAAGCAGACGTTTTCGGCTTCTTTGCGGCCGCGTCGGCCTTCTGTGATGTTGAAGGAAATGTGTTGCCCTTCGGCCGGAAGGCGGGTAAGGGTGGTGAAGGCGGCAAGGGCAAGAAAGATTTCTTGGCCTGTGTCTTCTATGGTGGCGGCGCCGAAGCCGCGTTTGCTGTTCCAGCGAGTAATCGTTCCGTAATAGCGCATAATATATGTGGGATATTATTGTAGGTAACAATTTTTCCTTAGACTGATTTTAAATCAAAAAGTTTAGTTATTGTCTTAATTTTACACTAGATTTATCTTGTTGGAAGCAGGCAGGCCGTCTGAAGGATTTCAGACGGCCTGCATGGTTTATGCCTATTTATTAAGCACTTTTTGGAAGGTGTCGATCAGGTGTTGCGCAATGGCACGGCTGCCGAATTGTTGCAGGCAATCTTGGCGCAAACGGACGGGATCGTAGTGTGCATAGTTTTCGTATAGGGTGAGCAATGCTTTGGTCAGTTCCGGTATGTTTTCGATTGGCACCAGCAGGCCGTTGTCGGAAGTGACGATGGATTCGGGGCCGCCGCAGCGTGTGGCGATAACGGGCAAACCTTGCGACAGTGCTTCGATATAGACGACGCCGAAGGTCTCGGTACGGCTGGCGAGGACGAATGCGTTGCTGTGGCGCATGAGGTCTAGGGTTTGGTCGGTGGTTAATGCGCCGGTAAAGGTAACGGCGTGATTGATGCCCAAGTCGCTTGCCAGTTGTTTCAGACGGCCTTCTTCTGCGCCGCCGCCGCCGATTTTGAGTTTGAGCTGCGGATAGGTTTTGAGTGCTTCGGTAAAAGCAGGCAGGAGCAGGTCGTGGCCTTTGAGGTGGCGCAGATGGGAGACGCTGCAGAAGGTGAAGTCTTGATTGTTTTTTTCGGGGAACTCGAAATCCTGTTCAAAATTGCCGCCCAGCATATTGGGCAGGTATTGCCAGTCTGTACCGGCGTAGGTTTTTTCGAGAATATGGCAGAAATCACGGCTGACGGCGAACCGGGCCGCGCTGTGGCGCACGGCTTCGTGCATGGACGGCCATTGGTTTTTGCGGACAAGGCCGCGTGAAATGGCGCTGCTGTGTTCGGTAATCACATAGGGAATGCCGTATTTTTTGAAGATGGCGCAGGCCAAAATGGCGGCGTAGTTGACGCAATGGGCGTGAATCACGTCGGGTTTGCCGTTGTCGGCGATATAGGCTTCAAAAGCTTTCATGCCTGCGTTGACCCAGCGGATGCGGTCGATATCGACAACCGGGCAGCGCGGGAAGAAATACATGCTGTCGTAGGCGTAAGTGTTGAGTCCGCCTTGCTGATGGCGGCGCAGGCCGTAGAAGCGCGAGAAGATGGTTTTCGGCTGACTTCTCAAGTAGCGGAACATGGGCACGACCATGCCGATTTTCATGCCTTCGCGTTGCAGGGCTTGGGCTTGGAGGCGGAAAAAGATTCCGTCCACGTCGGTTTCGGAAGAAGGATACCAAGAGGGGATAACGACAATATGCATGATGTGTTTTTTATGGAAGTAGATAACGGCGAGGCCGTCTGAAAAGAAAAGATATCTTTCAGACGGCCTTTTGTATATTTAGTTCAATCAGTTGCCGGCAACTGTCATTTTGGAAACCAAGATGGAGCCGATTTGGTTGGACGAACGGCGTAATGCGTCGTCTGCCACGCCGGTAATGTCGCGGTACATATCCTGCAAACGTCCGGCAATGGTGATTTCCTGAACCGGATAGGCAATGACGCCGTTTTCCACCCAAAAACCGGCCGCGCCGCGCGAGTAGTCGCCGGTAATCCCGTTGACGCCTTGTCCCATCAATTCGGTAACCAGCAAACCTGTTCCCATTTCTTTCAATAGGTCGGCCTGCGTGGCGTGGGTGTGGTTCAGATACAGATTGTGCGCGCCGCCGGCGTTGCCCGTTGTCTGCATACCGAGTTTTTTCGCGCTGTAACTGCTGAGGAAATAGCCTTCGACGACGCCGTCTTTCACCACAAAACGCGGCTGCGTGGCGACGCCTTCGGCATCGAAATAAGTGCTGCGGAACGAGCGCAGGATATGCGGTTCTTCGCGCAGGCTGAGAAACTCGGGCAGTACCTGTTTGCCGATGCTGTCAATCAGGAAGCTGCTTTGACGGTAGAGCGCACCGCCGCTGAGTGCGCCGATAAGGTGGCCGATTAAGCCGCCGGCGACAGTGGTGTCGAACAGTACGGGATAGCTGCCGGTCGGAACGCTGCGGCTGTTCAGACGGCGTAAAGTCCGTTCGGCTGCGGTTTGGCCGATGAGTTCGGGCGCGTCCATGTCTTCGTGACGGCAGGAAGAATCGTACCAATAGTCGCGCTGCATGCCGTGTTCGTCACTGGCGACTACGCTGCAAGAAATGCTGTGGTGCGTGCTTTGCTGATGTGCGGCAAAGCCGTGGGTGTTGCCGTAAACGTATTGGTAATGGCCGGTATGAACCGATGCGCCTTCCGAATTTTCAATGCGTTTGTCCGTTGACAGCGCGGCCTGTTCGCATTGCTTGGCCAAATCAATGGCGGATTCGGTACTCAAATCCCATTCGTGGTAGCGGTCGAGGTCGCCGATATGGGTTGCCATTAAGGCAGCGTCGGCAAGGCCGGCGCAATCATCTTCGGCGGTATAGCGTGCAATATCGATGGCGGCTTTGACCGTATCTTGCAAGGCGCGTTCGGAGAAGTCGGCAGTGCTGGCGCGGCCTTTGCGTTGGCCGACATAGACCGTAATGTCTAAAGATTTATCTTGTTGGAACTCGATTTGTTCGATTTCGCCCAAGCGTACGCTGACGCTTTGACCGAGTGACTCGCTGAAATCGGCTTCGGCCGAGGTGGCGCCGGATTGTTTGGCCAAATCCAGCGTGTGTCCGCACAAGCGCAACAGCTCGTCCTGTGTGTGGTTAAACAGCATAAAAAGGTTTCCTGACAGGGTTTTGCGGCATTTTAACCGTTTCAGACGGCCTCTGCAAAAATCGCACGGAAAGGCCGTCTGAAAACTGATAAAATAGGCAGATTCAGAAAATCAGGGAAACACAATGTTTGAACAAGAAGACGAATGGGTCAGCAAAACCCAAATGAAAAAGCAGATGAACGATTTGCAGGCTTTGGGTATGGAATTGACCAAGCTCTCCAGTGATACGCTGAAAAAAATCGGCTTGGACGAAGAGCTGTTCGAGGCCATCGTTACCTATAAAAAAATCACGTCCAACAGCGCGCTCAAACGCCAAGCCCAATTTATCGGCCGCCTGATGCGCGATACCGACCCTGCGCCCATCGAAGCCTATTTGGCCAAACTGCGCGGCGACAATACGGCACACAATGCCTTTTTGCAACGCGTCGAGCAGGCGCGTACCCGACTGTTGGCAGACGATGGCGCGATTACCCAATTTATGGCCGATTTTCCGCAAGCCGACGCCGGTAAATTGCGCACCTTGATCCGCAACACTAAAAAAGAGCAGGAACAAAACAAACCGCCGAAAAACTTCCGCGCGCTGTTCCAAGAAATTAAAGCAGTGATGGAGGCCGGTCAATCCGACGCTTCAGAAGAAGGGCAGAATTGGGAAGAATAAACCTTAAGGCCGTCTGAAAACGGATTGCAGGTTTCAGACGGCCTGTATCGTAATACCGAAGGAGGATGACCATGAAATTTCGCCACTCTGTAACTGCCTTGCTGATTGGTGTATTGACCCTCAATGGATGTACTAACGATCTTTGGGAAAGAAATAGCCCGTTCAAGCAAACCACAACCGAAAAAACCGTTGCCAAAGACAATATTCACGCATTTGGCGTGGTTGCCAAAGACAATACGCAACTGGAAACAGGCAGCTTGGTCATGATGGGTGGAAAATATTGGTTTGTCGTTAATCCTAAAGATTCGGCTAAGTTGAAGGCGGTTTTGGATGCTAAGCTGAGCAAACGATTTCAAATGGTTCGGCAAAATCCAAACAGGTGTATGAGGCTTTGCCAGTCGAATTGAAATCCCCTGAAGCGCAAACTTTCCGCTCGAATTTCTGCCTGCGTTACGATACTCAAAAAGCTGCCGAGATTGCCAAGTTAAAACAGCTGGCGTTCAAGCCGGTCGAACTTGATGGTAAAACTGTCTACACACGGTGTATTTCTACCGAAGGTCATTATTATGCAACGCCGAAAAATGTTGCCGAAGACCGCCGTTTTGATACTGCCGTCCCGGTCAGAATTTATTATGTGGAAACCAAAAAAAGCACCGACGTTCGGAAGTTGACGGGGAATATCCTGAAAACGCCATTCACATTGGCTTTGGACGCAGTCGGCGTAGTGATAGCAGGCTCATATGTCGTGATCGGTGAAATTATCGATGCTTCACGCAAATAATATCCAAGGCCGTCTGAAAACAGATTGCAGGTTTCAGACGGCCTCCTCCTTAAAATAAACGCTTCAAAAAATTAATTTTCTCTCTATTTAATCCCACACACTATGTCCGTCAAAATCCAAACACGTTCCATTAATCCGACTGTTTTTAACGACTTGCTCACTGCCGGTACCGATCCTTTGATTGCGCGGCTGTGTGCTGCGCGTGATGTGCAAAGTCCGGCCGAATTGGACGACAAGCTTGCTGCGCTTTTGCCGTATCAAACGCTGACAAACTGCGAAGCCGCCGCCGGCCGTCTGGCGGATGCGATTGAGCGTCAGGAAAAAATCTTGATTGTCGCCGACTACGATGCCGACGGTGCGACGGCGTGTTCCGTCGGTATGAGCGGTTTGGCGGCGATGGGGGCGAAAGTGGATTTTCTTGTGCCCAACCGCTTTGAACACGGCTACGGCTTAACGCCCGAGCTGGCTGAAATCGCCGCCGCGCAAGGCGTGGATTTATTGGTGACGGTGGATAACGGTATCGCCAGCATTGCAGGCGTGGCGCGTGCGCAGGAGTTGGGTTTGGATGTGATTGTGACCGACCACCATCTGCCTGCCGAGACCGTACCCGACTGCATCATCGTCAATCCAAACCAAAAGGGCTGCAGTTTCCAAAGCAAAAGCTTGGCGGGCGTGGGCGTGATTTTTTATGTATTGATGGCTTTGCGTGCCGAACTGCGCCGTCGCAATTATTTTTCAGACGGCCTAAAAGAGCCGAATCTGGGCGACCTTTTGGATTTGGTCGCACTCGGTACCGTCGCCGATGTTGTTCCCCTCGATCACAACAACCGTATCCTCGTGTCTCAAGGTTTGAAACGGATGCGTTTGGGTAAAATGCGCCCCGGTATCCGCGCCTTGTTTGAAGTGGCGCGACGGGATTGGCGCAAGGCTCAGCCGTTTGATATGGGCTTTGCGTTGGGACCGCGCATTAATGCGGCCGGACGGCTGGACGATATGTCGGTCGGCATTGCCTGCCTGTTGGCGCAAGATGATGCCGAAGCGCAGGAACTGGCGGCTCAGTTAAACAACCTCAATATCGAGCGCCGCGAAATCGAGCAGTCTATGCTGCAAGATGCGCTGAATGATTTTCCTGACACCCTGCCTTCAGGGCAGACGACTTTGGTGGCGTATCGCGACGATTTCCATCAAGGCGTGGTCGGCATCGTTGCCAGCCGCCTCAAAGACCGTTTTTATCGTCCGACCATCGTGTTTGCGCCTGCCGACAACGGCGAAGTACGCGGTTCGGGACGCTCCATTCCCAATCTGCACTTGCGTGATGCTTTGGACTTGGTGTCCAAACGCCATCCCGATTTGATTTTGAAATTCGGCGGACACGCAATGGCGGCGGGTTTGAGCATACTCGAACACAATATTCCCGCGTTTCAGACGGCCTTTGAAGAAGCCGTGCGCGAGATGGTGTGCGAAGACGACTTGTCGCAAACCTATATTACCGACGGCAGCCTGCCTGCCCGTGACATTACGCTGGAACAGGCGCAAAACCTTGCCCGACACGTTTGGGGGCAGGGCTTCGCGCCGCCGAGTTTTACCGATGAATTTCATGTTGTCCGCCAGCAGCCTTTGGGCGCGGAGGGTAAACACAAAAAAGTCTGGCTGCAAAAAGACGGCTACGAATTTGAAGCCATGTTCTGGCGTTGCAGCGAAGACATTCCCGAATACATCCGCACGGTGTACCGCCCCGTTGCCAACGAATGGCGGAATAATCTCGAATTGCAGCTTTATATCGACTACTGGGAAGCCGCGTAAACAAAGGCCGTCTGAAAAATGAAGAAACAAAAACCTTGGCTCGGCTTTTCATTGGCTCTGCTTGCCACCATGACTTGGGGCTCGCTGCCGGTTATCGCGCAACAGGCTTTAAAAGCCGTCGATGCACCCACGCTGGTGTGGGTACGCTTTTTAGTGGCTTCGCTGGTGTTGTTTGTATTGCTGGGGCTGACCGGAAAGATGCCGAGGCCGTCTGAATTTTCCAAGCAAACCTTATTTTTATTGGTGCTGGGCATTATCGGCATTTCCGCCAACTTTGTTCTCGTTGCCCTGGGTTTGCACTATATTTCGCCGACAACCACGCAGGTGTTGTGGCAGCTCTCACCCTTTACCATGATTTTGGTCGGAGTAGGCGTGTTTAAAGAAGCCTTTACGCACTGGCAAAAAATCGGCTTGATGCTTTTGCTGACGGGTTTGGTTATGTTTTTCAACGACAAATTCGGTGAACTTTTCAGCTTGGGCAGCTACGCGGTCGGCGTAATGATGGCGGCTTCGGGCAGCATGATTTGGGTGTGCTACGGTGTGGCGCAAAAACTTTTATCCAAACATTTCAATTCGCAACAAATCCTGCTCATGATTTATTTTTGCAGCAGCTTTGTTTTCTTGCCGTTTGCCGAACCGTCGCAAATCGCCCATATCGGCAATCCGTTTTTATGGGGCTGCTTTATCTATTGCTGCCTGAACACGCTGATCGGCTACGGTTCATTCGGCGAAGCGCTCAATCATTGGGACGCTTCAAAAGTCAGTATCGTCACCACGCTGATTCCTGTGTTCACCATGATATTTTCTACCATCGGTCATCATCTCGCCCCCGATTATTTTGCCGCTTCGGATATGAATATCGTCAGCTATGTGGGTGCCATGGTGGTTGTGGCCGGAGCCTTGCTGGCGGTGGCCGGAGAGAAAGTAATGGGGCTTTTTTTGAGAAAGATATAAAGCATTTATTGCGAAACAGAATAAAGTAAGGCCGTCTGAAACAGGTTTCAGACGGCCTTTATATGTTCTAAATCAGATTAATGTGAATCGCCGAATCAATAGAAGCCTTCGCGTTCTTCACGGGTGCTGATGTAGATGTTTTTCACTTGGGTGTAGGCGGCGAGCATCATTTTGTGGGTTTCGCGGCCGATACCTGAAGTTTTGTAGCCGCCAAACGGCGCGCCGGCAGGCAGGCGGTTGTAGCAGTTTACCCAAACGCGGCCGGTTTCCAATGCGTTGGAAACGCGCAGGCAGCGGTTGATGTCGGTACTCCACACTGCGCCGCCCAAGCCGTATTCGCTGTCGTTGGCCATTTTGATGACTTCTTCTTCGGTTTTGAATTTAATCACGGTGGCAACCGGGCCGAAGATTTCTTCTTGGGCAACACGGGCTTCGTTGCTGCTGGCTTCAATCAAAGTCGGTTCGACAAATTCGCCTTTGCCCAATTCGCCTTCGATTTTTTTACCGCCGGTAATAATGCGGCAGCCTTCCTGTTCGCCGATTTTGACGTATTTCAAAATAGTCTCGAGTTGACCGGCGTTGACTTGCGAACCCATTTGGGTATCGTCTTCCCAAGGCAGGCCGACTTTGATTTTTTTGAATTCTTCAGCCAAAGCATTGACGAATTTGTCGTAAATGCCTTCTTGTACAAAAATGCGCGAACCGGCGCAGCACACTTGGCCTTGGTTGAACAAAATACCTTTTTGCGCGCCTTCAAGGGCTTTGTCGAAAGGCATATCGTCGAAGAAGATGTTGGCAGATTTGCCGCCCAATTCCAAAGTGGACGGAATCAGCAATTCAGCGGCGGCGATGCCGACGCGGCGACCGACTTCGGTTGAACCGGTAAAGGCCAGTTTGTTGAAACCTTTGTGGTGCAGCATGTATTCGCCAGATTTGGAACCGCGGCCGGTAATCACGTTTAACACGCCTTTAGGCAGCAAGTGGTTGATTTTTTGAGCGAGGGACAACAGGCTCAATGAAGTGCTGGAAGAAGGGTGGATGACGATGGTACAACCTGCGGCCAATGCCGGAGCGATTTTCCATGCAGCCATCAAGAATGGGAAGTTCCAAGGAATGATTTGGCCGACAACGCCGATCGGTTCACGCAAAACGATGGACAGGTCTTCGGCATCAAGTTGGGTCGCAGTGCCTTCTTCGCCGCGGATCACGCTGGCGAAATAGCGGAAATGGTCGGAAGCCAGCGGGATGTCAGCGGCGCGGGTTTCGCGGATGGGTTTACCGTTGTCCAGCGTTTCCTGCAAGGCGAACAATTCCAAGTTCTCGTCAATCACGTCGGCGATTTTGTTCAAAATGGCGGCGCGTTCGGCAGTCGTGGTTTTGCGCCATGTTTTGAATGCTTCTTGCGCAGCGGCTACAGCAGCATCGACATCGGCATCGGTTGCGTCTGTGAACTTGGCCAACTCATCGCCATTGGCAGGGTTGTAAGAGGATAAAAGTTTGCCTTCGCTACCTTTTGTCCATTCGCCGTTGATCAAAAGGCCGTATTCTTTATCAAACACATTTAAATCTTTTGCCATAATGCTGTCTCCTTAATGAATGGGAATAGGTGTTTCAACACCATGAAAAACAGCTTATGCTTTTTTCTTTTTAAGTTCAAGTACTAAAAATGAGAATGTTCTCAAAATTTACATTTTCAATGTTGTTTCATGTAGCAGGCCGTCTGAAAATAAAGGATTTAATTGAAATAAAAGTGCATTTGTTAATATATTTAAAGATTTATAGGGCTTTAATAGATTTTGTTATGGTATAACATTATAACCCATTGTTTTAAAAAAGATTATGGGTTGACGTCTTCGGATATGGGGAGTATTCTCATTCATAGCTAAACAGTTTTTCAACACCCTAGGAGACTTTCTCATGAAAATGCATGCTGTGGTAGTAAATAAAGATGTAGCAGGTGATGTAGAAGTTGTTGAACGCGAACTGCGTCCGCTGGAATACGGTGAGGCGTTGGTGGAAGTCGAGTATTGCGGCGTGTGCCACACCGACTTGCACGTTGCGGCAGGCGATTACGGCGACAAACCGGGTCGCGTGTTGGGACACGAAGGCATCGGTTTGGTTAAAGAAGTTGCCGACGGTGTGAAAAATCTGAAAGTTGGCGATCGTGTCAGCATCGCATGGCTGTTCCAAAGCTGCGGTTCTTGCGAATACTGCAATACCGGCCGCGAAACCTTGTGCCGCTCTGTATTGAACGCAGGCTATACTGCCGACGGCGGCATGGCGACCCACTGTATCGTCGATGCGGACTACGCCGTTAAAGTACCCGACGGTCTTGACCCTGCGCAAGCTTCGAGCATTACTTGTGCCGGTGTGACCACTTACAAAGCGATTAAAGTTTCCGGCGTTCGTCCGGGTCAATGGATTGCGATTTACGGCGCAGGCGGTTTGGGTAACTTGGCAGTTCAATACGCGAAAAAAGTATTCTGCGCACACGTTGTCGCCATCGACATCAACGATGAAAAACTGGCATTCGCTAAAGAAAGCGGTGCTGATTTAGTCATCAACGCCGCCAAAGAAGACGCTGCCAAAGTGATCCAAGAAAAAACCGGCGGCGCACACGCAGCCGTTGTTACCGCCGTATCCGCCGCCGCGTTCAACTCCGCTGTGGACTGCGTCCGTGCAGGCGGCCGCGTCGTTGCCATTGGTCTGCCGCCCGAATCTATGGACCTGTCCATCCCGCGTCTGGTCTTGGACGGCATCGAAGTGGTCGGCTCTCTGGTCGGTACCCGCAAAGATTTGGAAGAAGCATTCCAATTCGGCGCAGAAGGTTTGGTTGTGCCTAAAGTCCAGTTGCGCGCTTTGGATGAAGCACCTGCCATTTTCCAAGAAATGCGCGAAGGTAAAATTACCGGCCGCATGGTGATTGATATGAATAAAGAGTGTAGCTGCATTCATCACTAATCAAATAGTTTGGTGACAAAAAGGCCGTCTGAAATATTCAGACGGCCTTTTTCATTGGATTGGATAACTTAAAGCGTAAAGCCGCTTTCAAATACGCGGATTTCTCCGCTGATAGGATCGGTAAACTCTATTTTTTTAGCCAGAAGTTTTAAAGGTCTATCGTAGTCTTCATCACCGGCCGCCAATGGAGTAGGGTAAAGCGCATCGTTCATCAGCGGCATATTCAAACTCATCATATGCACGCGGAGCTGGTGTTTCTTTCCGGTATGCGGCGTGAGGCGGTAGAGGCTGAACGCGCCGCGGTTTTCGATAAGTTCGATGGTTGTGTGGGCGTTGGGTTCGCCTTCCGTTTCCCGCGTGAGAAAGAATTTCGCCGCGTTCCATTCGGGATAAAATATCCAGCGGATAGTCCAAATCCGTCCGCGTCGGCGCCACCGCTTCATAAGTTTTTTGTACAGTTTTTTCTTGGAACATGGTCTGATAATCGCGACGCGTAGCAGGGTTGAGCGAAAGCAGCATAACGCCTGCCGTATCTTTGTCCAAACGATGAATCGGCGTAATGTCTTCAACATTCAAATGCTGCAATTCCGGCCGCAAACGCAGGCGCGTGAGCAGGGTTTCCCGCAAAAACCTGCCGCTGGGGATGACGGGCAGAAAATGCGGTTTGTCCACCACAATCAAATGCTCGTCAATATGCAAAATCTTTTCTTCAAACGGAATACGCGGCTCGCTCTCACGGCTGGTTTCACGGTAATAAAACATTGTCTTGCCGGGTTCGAACAAGGTATTCTCATCAAACGGCACGCCATCCGCGCCCACCACAAAACCGCTGTTCAGCCGCCGCCGCCAGTTTTCTTCGCCGACAAAGGGAAAATGAGCGCATAAAAAATGCAGCAGCGGCAAGCCGTAAAACTGCTTTTCATGCGGCAAAACCAAGTAGCTGGGTTTGACACCGTCTAAAAGGGGTAGGGGATTGGTACGTTTTTTCATGCGGCGGATTGTACTCGGTTTTTAGGATTTTTTCAGACGGCCTTGTTTATATGGAAAATAAACTTCTAATAATAGATATGTATTGATGCAGGTTTTGTGTTTAAATAGCCATCTATAAATGGAACCAGATAAACTGGTTTTGTTTGAGCTTGCTTTTATGGCATGAATTAAAGAAATGATAAAGAAGCAATTTTTGAGAAAAGGAGAATATTATGCAGAGAAAAATCGGCATAATCATCATGTTATCCGTATTTTCCGTATCCGCTATGGCGGGAGGGGAAGTTCGGCTTGGCAAGAGTAAGGCATACGATAATGAGTATGAACTTGTGGCAGAGCATGAAGTAAATGAAGAAGTTCCACAATTAAATCAAGATGAGTATGCCGCACATCCAATACGCAACGATAGCGACGTCATGCAGTCAGGGAAAGTGGCTTCAGGCAGACAAGCTGTTTCCCAATACGGAAAACCTAATTTGCCGCCTGTCCGCTTAAATCCGCATCCTTCACGACCTTGATTTCAAAATCAAAGGGCTGCTCCATTTGTTTGGGCAGCCCTTTTGTTGGCTCACTCACATTTTTGTTTGCGCAAAACAAGTTTGTAATCGGTTTTGATGCCGGTTTGATCTCCAATCATCTTAAAATCATCTATCAAACAACGGTTTTCTGTACATTTCAACATGAAATCTGCACCGACCCTATGGCCGTCAAATTGTTTAAATGTTGCCCGGACGGTATGGGGAGAAGTGAGCTTGACTTGCAAGGTTTTATGGAAGTTGTCAGGATGATCCTGACCAAAGCCCAAGTAGTAATGTATCGGCATGTCACATCCCATCTCCATATCGGGTTGCTTACGGATATTTGTGTCGAATTTATTGAATTGTCGGATGATTTTTTGCAGTTCAGGCGTAGTAACACGATTGTGTTCAGAGCCTAAATCCACTTTGGTCAGATAAACCTTTTTGACTAAATCTATTTTGGCTTGATTGTTTGTGGCATTATTGGTAGCCGTCGCTTGGGAGGGTAAGCTGGTGGTTAACAAGCCTATAACAAAAAGAGAGCGTAATGTTTTCATGATGTGCATAGGGATGGGATGAAGAGAATCCAAGTATAACGGCATTGAATCTATATTGAATATGTTTCTAAGAAATTTAAGTTGAAAAGCAGGAGAGGGATTGGAATCATTGAATGTGATTCTGCAATCTGCTTTACAGGTCGTCTGAATGCGAAAACCGATTTTCAGACGGCCTTTTGATTTGTTCCCAACCTCACAAACCCTTAAAAATCAGCTATAATGCCCAACTATTTGATTTTCGCTTATCCCATATTGAAATGGCACAAAAAATTCAATCTGTAAAAGGTATGAACGACCTTTTACCTGTCGAACAAAAAGATTTCAAACTGACAGCTGCGTTTTGGCAGGCGTTTGAAGATACGGTCGGCCGTTGGACACGTGCTTACGGCTATCAGCAAATCCGTACCCCGATTGTCGAGCAAACCGGTTTGTTTGTCCGCTCTATCGGCGAGGAAACCGATGTGGTCGGCAAGGAAATGTACACCTTCTCCGATTCAAATGATTCTTTGAGTTTGAGCCTGCGTCCTGAAGGGACGGCTTCTTGTCTGCGTGCAGTGGTCGAACACAACCTTCTGTACAACAGCCCGCAAAAGCTATGGTATATGGGGCCGATGTTCCGCCGCGAGCGTCCGCAAAAAGGCCGTTATCGTCAGTTCCATCAGGTCGGTATCGAGGCTTTGGGTTTTGAAGGGCCGGATATCGATGCGGAAATCATCGCGATGTCTGCCGACTTATGGGAAAAATTGGGTATTCGCGAATACCTGACTTTAGAAATCAACAGCTTGGGCAACCGTGAGGAACGCGCGGCACACCGTGCGGCATTGGTTGAATATTTGACCCGTTATGAGGCGCAATTGGATGAAGACAGCAAACGCCGTCTGAAAACCAATCCTTTGCGCGTTTTGGATACGAAAAAACCTGATTTGCAGGAAATCTGCAACGCGGCGCCGCGTCTGGTGGATTACTTGGGCGAGGCCTCGCAAAACCACTATGCACGCTTCAAGGCGATGTTGGACGGTTTGGGTATCCAATATATTGAAAATCCGCGCTTGGTCCGTGGTTTGGATTATTACAATCAGACGGTTTTTGAGTGGACGACCGACAAACTCGGCGCGCAGGCGACTGTGTGCGGTGGCGGACGCTACGATGGATTGATTGAAGAACTTGGCGGTAAGTCTGCGCCGTCTATCGGCTTTGCGATGGGTATTGAGCGCCTGCTACTTTTGGTGAGCGAATACGGCTCGCTGGAAGTGAACGCTGCGCCTGATGTCTATGCAATGTACCAAGGCGAAGGTGCGGACTTGCAGGTGATGAAATACGCGCAAGCCTTGCGCGCTCAAGGTTTCAATGTAATGCAGCATTCCGGCTATCAGAGCCTGAAAGCGCAAATGAAAAAAGCAGACAACAGTGGCGCACGCTTTGCCCTGATTGTGGCTCAGGATGAGCTGACAAACGGTACGGTTACCCTGAAAGATATGCAGGGTAAACACGAACAACAAACCGTTGCCGCCGCTGATTTGACAGACACTTTACAACAATGGAAGAACGCATAAATGGCAGCCCATTTGGAAGAACAACAAGAGTTAGACAACTTTAAATATTTTTGGAAAAGCACCGGCCGTTGGATCTTTGCCTTGCTGATCGTGGCGGCTTTGGGATATTTGGGTTACACCATTTACCAAGGCCAAAAAGCTTCAAAAGATCAGGAAGCCGCCGCCGTATTGGCACAAATGGTGGAAAAGGCGCAGCAAAAAATCGACCAAAAAGCCATCAATGCTGATTTGGCCGAATTGCAAAAAAACTATCCTGATTCTATTTCGACAGCCCAAGCTACGTTGATGGTAGCGGCAACCGAGTTTGATGCCGGCCGTTATGATGTGGCGGAAGGCCATTTGAATTGGGTGCTGAAAAATCAAAACGCACCGCTGGTTCAAGCTTTGGCAGCGCAGCGTTTGGGCGTTACCCTGTTGCAGCAAAAAAAATACGATGCCGCCATCAATGCCCTGAATACTCAGGTTGAGGCTGATTTCGAGCCTTTGATGCTGGAAACCAAAGGCGATGTTTACGTTGCCCAAAATAAAACCAAAGAAGCCGTACAAAGTTACGAAGCTGCTTTGAGCAAAATGCCGCAAACCGCAGTAGGCCGCGAATTGCTGCAAATGAAAATCGATAGCTTGAAATAAGTTTGTTTGAAATCAAGGCCGTCTGAAGTTGCAATGACTTTTCAGACGGCCTACACTTATCCTTATCAACCGTGTTTTTAAAACACCTGCTTGTGTTCCGCTCCCATTTTTAGGCGGCACTTGACACAGAAAGACTCAATCATGAAGCCAACCATCGCGCTTGTCGGCCGCCCCAATGTCGGCAAATCTACTTTATTCAACCGTTTGACGCGCACCAAAGACGCACTCGTGCATGACTTGCCCGGCCTGACGCGTGACCGCCATTACGGTCATGGCAAAGTCGGCAGCAAACCTTATTTGGTCATCGATACCGGCGGTTTTGAGCCGGTTGTGGACAGCGGCATTTTGCACGAAATGGCAAAACAAACCTTGCAGGCTGTCGATGAAGCCGATGCAGTTGTGTTTTTGGTGGACGGCCGCACCGGTTTGACGCCGCAAGATAAAATCATTGCCGACCGTTTGCGCCAAAGTCCACGTCCCGTTTATTTGGCCGTGAATAAAGGCGAGGGCGGCAATAGGGCTGTACTTGCAGCCGAGTTCTACGAACTTGCCTTGGGCGACCCTTATGTGATTTCTGGTGCGCACGGCGATGGCGTGTATTATTTGATTGAAGATATTTTGGAAACCTTCCCTGAGCCTGAAAAGGAAGAGGAAGAAGCGAAACATCCTGTTTTTGCTGTGATCGGCCGTCCAAATGTCGGTAAATCAACCTTGGTAAACGCCATTCTCGGCGAAGAGCGCGTGATTGCCTTCGATATGGCAGGCACGACGCGCGACAGTATCCATATTGATTTTGAACGTGAAGGCAAACCGTTTACCATCATCGATACCGCAGGTGTACGCCGTCGCGGCAAAGTAGATGAAGCAGTGGAAAAGTTCTCCGTTATCAAAGCCATGCAGGCGGTTGAAGCGGCAAACGTTGCCGTCTTGGTGTTAGATGCTCAACAAGATATCGCCGACCAAGATGCGACGATTGCAGGCTTCGCTTTGGAAGCAGGCCGTGCCTTGGTGGTGGCCGTCAATAAATGGGACGGCATCAGCGAAGAGCGGCGCGAGCAAGTGAAACGCGATATCAACCGCAAACTGTATTTCCTTGATTTTGCTAAGTTCCACTTTATTTCTGCGTTGAAAGAGCGCGGTATAGACGGTTTGTTTGAAAGCATTCAGGCTGCCTACAACGCGGCGATGATTAAGATGCCGACGCCGAAAATCACGCGCGTATTGCAAAGCGCGATTGAGCGGCAACAACCGCCGCGTGCTGGTTTGGTGCGTCCGAAAATGCGTTATGCCCACCAAGGCGGCATGAATCCGCCGGTGATTGTGGTACACGGCAATTCGCTGCATGCTATTTCTGACAGCTACACACGCTATTTGACCCAAACGTTCCGCAAAGCCTTCAATCTGCAAGGTACGCCGCTCAGAATTCAATACAATGTTTCGGAAAACCCGTATGAAAATGCGGAAGATAAACCGAAGAAAAAACCGTTGCGCCGTGTCAGCTTGAGCAACCGTATTGAGAAACGCGAAGGCCGCAAGGAAGAGAAAAACCGCTTCAAGAAGAAAACCAAAGTCAGCGTGAAAAAACAATTCAGCAAATAAATACAAAGGCCGTCTGAACAATTTCAGACGGCCTTTTATAATGAAAAACAGCTCATTAGAGCTTCATAGCATGTTTTCGACAGGGTTTGCCGAATTTAAAGAAAACATCCAATTTGGATTTGGGATTGTTGTGAATATGGAAATGAAACAGTCGGTTTGACGGAAAGTTCCCTTATTGCTGGATTCCTAAACGGTGTGATAGAAAAAAATAGTTGGTAATTTATCCTATTCGGGGCTACAATCCCATCAAGCGCCGATTTTGGCGTCTTTACAATCATAATAATGGAGCTCAAGAATATGACAGCTAAAGGACAAATGTTACAAGATCCTTTTTTGAATGCGTTGCGTAAAGAGCACGTTCCGGTTTCAATCTACTTGGTCAACGGCATCAAGCTGCAAGGTCAAGTGGAATCATTCGACCAGTACGTTGTTCTGCTGCGTAATACTTCCGTCACTCAAATGGTTTACAAACACGCTATCTCAACAATCGTTCCTGCACGCGCAGTCAGCCTGCAACACGAAAACAAACAACCTCAAGCCGCTGCCGCAGCTGCTCCGGTTCAAGTTGAGACTGCGCAACAACCTGCCGAATAAATGATGTAACGCATTCCTGTTTTTCAATACCTTACCGCTTTTGCGGTAGGGTATTTTTATTTTCAGACGACCCTTATCATGCTGCTTGAAAACATTCTTCCCTTTGCCCACTCCCTGTTACGACAAGCCTTAAAAGCAGGCGGCCGCGCTTTGGATGCGACGGCCGGAAACGGGCATGATACTTTGCTGTTGGCGCAGTTGGTTGGCGAAACGGGTAAGGTGTGGGCATTTGATGTGCAACCTAAAGCATTAATGCAGACCCAAGGCCGTCTGAAAGAAAACGGCGTAGATGGTCGGGTAGCCCTGATACATGACGGCCATGAAAACCTTTTATCTTATATCGACGAGCCTTTAGATGCCGCAGTATTTAATTTCGGTTGGCTGCCGGGTGGCAATAAAAGCTGTACGACTGAAGCGGCAAGCAGCAGCCATGCGCTGACGGATACTTTGGGTTTGCTGAAAGAGGGCGGGCTTGCCGTGGCGGTATTGTACCCGGGGCATGAAGCCGGCCGAATAGAGGCTGAGGCGATTGTGCAATGGGCGGAAACTTTGCCGCAGGAAGCCTTTGCCGTGTTACGCTATGGCTTTGTCAACCGCCGCAATGCACCTCCCTATCTGCTGGCGATTGAAAAGTTGCGTCAAAAATAGATGTTTGCGGTAAAATAGCTGCTTTGTTTTTCAACCCTCAACATAAGAAACTGCCATGCAATATCTGTTTGTAAAATACAGCCATCAGATTTTCGTTGCCATTACCATCCTGTTGTTCAACATCCGTTTTTTCCTGCTCTGGCGTCATCCTGAGAAACCGTTGGCAGGCATTTGGAAAGCTATGCCGCATTTGAACGACACCATGTTGCTGTTTACCGGCTTGTGGCTGATGAAGATTACCCATTTTTCGCCGTTCAATGCGCCGTGGCTCGGCATGAAAATCCTGCTGTTGCTGGTTTATATTGTATTGGGCATGATTATGATGCGTTCGCGTCCGCGTTCGCCGAAATTCTATATTGTCTACGTTTTGGCCATGTCGTGTGTTGCCACGATTGTTTTCCTTGCTAAAACCAAAACACTGCCGTTTTAAAAGAGGCCGTCTGAAATGTATCCGCATTTTGCCGTTGTCGCTTTGGGCAGCAATCTTGCCAATCCTGCCGAACAGGTTCGCGCTGCTTTGGCTGAATTGGCCGCGCATCCTCATATCCGGCTCGAAAAAACATCTTCCTTGTATCTGACTGCGCCGGTCGGCTATGATGATCAGCCTGATTTTGTGAACGCCGTGTGTGCGGTGAAGACTTCATTGGACGGCGTGGCGCTGTTGGCAGAGTTAAATCGTATCGAGGCTGAATTTGGGCGCGAACGTACTTTCCGCAATGCGCCGCGCACTTTGGATTTGGACATTATCGATTTTGACGGTATTCGCAGCGATGACCCGCATCTGACTTGCCACATCCACGCGCGCATGAGCGCAGTTTCGTTATGTTGCCGCTGGCCGAAATCCTTCCGGATTTCGAGTTGGGCGAGTATGGTCGTGCGGCTGATTTGGCTCAGGCTTTGGGCGGGCAGGGTATTCGCCTGTTGAAAGAATAAGGGCCGTCTGAAAAACGGACTAAAACAAGAAAGGGCGTGTTGGACACGCCTTTTTTGCTATAAAATATTGTTGGGAAACACATTACAAAGAGTTACTATGAATCCTCGTTATATTGTTGTCGAAGGCGCCATCGGTAGCGGCAAGACTGCTTTGAGCCGCCGCTTGGCAGAGCATTTCAGCGCGTTGCTGTTGTCGGAGAATCCGGATCACAATCCGTTTCTCATGAAGTTTTACAGCAATGTTTCCAATAATGGCTTGGCTGCCGAACTTTTCTTCCTGACGCGCCGCGCTGAAAGCGTGAATATTATTGAAGACCAATGCGCGCAAGGCGGAATGGTTGTGGCTGATTTTTTGCCGGAAAAAGACCGTATTTTTACGCCTATCGTTTTGAATGATGACGAGCAGCAGCTTTTTGCCGATATGAAGCAACGCATTCTGCCGCAATACGCGGAGCCCGATGTGGTGATTTATCTGCAAACTGCCATTGAAAACAACCGCAAACGTCTGCAAAAACGTCACGAAGGCATTATCAGCTTGTTCCCCGAAGGCTATTTGGGACGTGTGCATGACGAATACAGCCACTTCTTTCATTTGTATCAAAGCGCGCCTTTGCTGACTGTCAATGCCGATGAGTTGGATTTGGCCGGCAATGACGACCACTTCCAACTTTTGTTGCGCGCATTGGAAGATTTTCAAGGTACGCGCAGTTATTTGAATTTAAGCGAAAAATAAATGCAGGCTAGGTTTAGGCCGTCTGAAAGGAATAATATGTCAAAATATCAATTCACACTCCCATCTTCTTCCGGTAGCGATTTTAACTCCGCCGAACATTTGCCGTTGGTTGTCTATTTTTATCCTAAAGACAGCACGCCCGGCTGTACCACCGAAGGCTTGGATTTCAATGCCCGATTGGAGCAATTCAAAGCATTGGGCTATACCGTTGTCGGTATTTCGCGCGATGGTGTCAAATCGCATCAGAATTTCTGCGCCAAACAAGGCTTCCAGTTTGAATTGTTGAGCGACAAAGAAGAAACCGTCTGCAAACTGTTTGACGTGATCAAGCTGAAAAAGCTTTACGGCAAAGAATCCCTCGGCATTGAGCGCAGCACATTTGTGCTGGACGAAAAACGGCGAAATCGTCCATGAATGGCGCAAAGTCAAAGTGGCCGGACACGCGCAGGAAGTGTTGGATACAATTTCTCAAGCCTCTTAAATAGGGCTTTGAAAACCTAAGGCCGTCTGAACGGATGTAAAGTCATGCCGTTCAGACGGCCTTTCAATACAGTTTGATGAATATGGACGATTTAATAGACAAGCTGCTTGAATCCCTTTGGCTGCAAGACAGGCTCAGCCACAATACGCTGCAAAGTTACCGCCGTGATTTGGTCAAAGTTGCGGCGCGTTTGGCCGAGGGCGGGCAGGATTGGTTGAGTGCCGATGAATTTGCCCTGTCTGATGCCGTGTATGCGGAGGGGGAAAAAAATACGTCCCAAGCGCGGGCATTGTCGGCTTGCAAGCGCATGTACGGCTGGTTGGAAGAAACGGGACAAAGAGCAGACAATCCCACCCGTTTTCTCAAGGCGCCGAAATCGGAACGCAAACTGCCTACGCTGATTACCGAAGCCCAAATCGATGCACTGCTGGCTGCACCTGATGTGGAAACGCCGCACGGACTGCGTGACAAAGCCTTGCTTGAAGTCATGTATGCAACAGGTTTGCGCGTGACCGAAGCCGTCAAATTAACGCTCAGTGATATCGATTTACATCGCGGCAGTATCCGTACCATAGGCAAGGGCGACAAATTGCGTCTGGTTCCGTTGGGGCAGGAAGCGGCATATTGGATAGAACGCTATTGCAACGAATCGCGCCCGTTGTTGCTAAAAAACAAAATCTGCGACGAAGTATTTGTCAGCCAGAAACGCAGCGGCATCAGCCGTCAGCTTGCGTGGATGATAGTCAAAGAATATGCCGAAGCGGCCGGTATTGCTTCGCTCAGTCCGCACGGCTTGCGCCATGCTTTTGCCACGCATTTGGTCAATCACGGCGTCGATTTGCGCTCAGTCCAGATGATGTTGGGACATTCCGATATCAACACCACGCAGATTTATACCCATGTTGCCAATATCCGTTTGAAAAACATGGTTGATGAACACCATTCCCGTTCATAAATAAAGGCGGCATCTCGAAGGTGTCGCTTTTTTATTGAGGCCGTCTGAACAGTTATCAAACTTTAAAATTATAAAATATCAATCAAGATATAAAATTCCATAGAAAAATTTCAAAGCAAAAGGGCTGTGTCAATATTGCAATGCAAACCGTTTTTATTTATATTTACGTTCAAGAATAAATCCTACTCTCAATTACAGAGAGTAACAAAATAATTGGAGCACATCATGTTCGTATGCATCTGCAATGCCATTACTGACCACGACATCAAAGAGACCATCGCCGCCGGTGCAACCACCATGAGCGATTTACAGGCTCAATTAGGCGTGGCGACTTGTTGCGGTTGCTGTGGCGAATTGGCTGCATCGTTTTTAACTGCAAGTAGTGCCCAAAATACCGTGACTGCGGGTATCAACGTTCAGTCTTAATTTCAGAATACACACAAAGGCCGTCTGAAGGCGTTGTTTCACGCCTGTTCAGACGGCCTTTATCATGCCTGTATGGTTTGGAAGCATTTTGCTATACAATGGCCGCTTTTGTCCCTCCGAGAGTAACCGCCATGAAACTGACCTTGATGTTTCGGGAATATTGCAGTCTGTGCCACAAAATGCGCGAACAATTAAAGCCTTATCAGGAGCAGTTTGGATTTGAGCTGGATATTGTCGATGTCGATGCTGATCTGGTTTTAGAAGAAAAATACAATGAGCTGGTGCCTGTTTTGCTGGATGGCGATACCGAAATCTGCCATTGGTTTTTGGACGAAGAAAAACTGAAAGCGCATTTAAGCGCGTAACAAATCATTGACCATATTATCTTTCAGACGGCCTTTGGCTGTTTATGCTGTCTGAACATTGATTTTATTATGACTGAAAAACTTTCTCCCGATGCGCTGATTGAAGCGGCGCTGTTGACGCAAGTCGAACCCCTAAACGAAAAAGCCATGCGCGAATTGTGCGTGCCGCCGTTGTCGCAAGACAAGCTGATTGACGTATTGGCGCAACTGAAGGCTCGCTGGCAGGGCAGGGCTTTGCAACTGGTGCATACCCATGAGGGCTGGCGCTTCCAAATCGCCCAAGCCGCATTTGAACGACTGGGCAGCCTGCAAGAGCAACGTGCGCCGCGGTATTCCCGCGCCGTGATGGAAACGCTGGCGATTATTGCCTATCAGCAACCGGTCACGCGTGGCGATATCGAAGGCATACGCGGCGTGGCGGTGTCGCAAAATGTAATGCAAACCTTGCAGGATAGGGACTGGATTGAAGTCATCGGCCACCGTGATTCTGTCGGCCGTCCGGCTTTGTGGGCGACGACGGCAACATTCTTAAGCGATTTGCGTTTGGAAAGTTTGGAAGAATTGCCGCCACTAACTGAATTGGGTGAGCTGGTGTTGCCTGATTTGATGGAAACGCCGCCGACAGGCGATGAGGAGGCTGAAGAAGCAGTTGAATCAGGAAACAGACTGATTAACTGATTTGAATGTAAAGGCCGTCTGAAACAATCGTGTTTCAGATTGCAACAAGATGAGCCGTCGGTGGAGCTGGTGGTGCATAAAGGGACGGTAAGGGATTTTGTCTATGGGATTAAATCCGTAAAGCGGGAAATTACCGACCAGTTGATTCACGAAGACAGCCTGCCTCATTTCAAATATGAGGCAACATTCATACCGTTGACGTATTTCTCGGATGGACGCGATGGATACGATGTGCAATATATGACACAAAAAGAATTGATTGCCGATATGCTCAAGCAGTATGAGCGTTATCTGAACCTGCTTGCCGGAGTGGGGCAGGAATTGATGGGGCATGAACAAGTAGAGCTGGCAGAGTAAAATAAATTTAGGCCGTCTGAACATGTAGCAATATTCAGACGGCCTTTTTATTGTCTGCTTAAAAAATAATTTGTTTAAAATAAATATCTTAGATAAATTATAAGAAAAATCTGATTTAAACTATAAAAAATCTTAGTTATAATCAGATTATCTAAGCTATTCCGCATAGGTGCGGGTGATTTACTAAGGAATACTGCAATGCTGTTGGCACTTTCTTTGCGTGATTTTGTCATTGTTGAAAACTTGAATCTTGATTTTCAAAACGGCTTTACCGTATTAACGGGCGAGACCGGTGCAGGCAAATCGATTACTCTGGATGCGATTGGCCTGTTGTTGGGCGATAAAGCCGATTACAGCCAAGTGCGCAGCGGCGCCAAAGAAGCGCAGTTGTCGGCTTTATTCGACATCAGCGGTTTGCCCGAACTGAAAGCGCAGCTGCAGGAGCAAGGCCTTTTGGAAGAAGATGCGGAAGAGCTCAGCATCCGCCGTATTATCGATGCCAAGGGTAAAAGCCGCAGTTATATCAATAATCAGGCAGCAACATTGGCGCAGCTGAAAGCTATCGGCGAGCAGTTAATCGATATTCACGGTCAAAATGCCCATCATTCGCTGAATCAAGAGTCTGCGCAACGCGAGTTGTTAGATGCGTTTGCCGGCAGCAAAGAGCAGGCAGAAACGGTCAAACAGCTTTATCAAAATTGGGTCAATGCGAAAAAGGCACTGCAAGAGGCGCAAGAGCAGGCAGAAACCATGGCCATCGAACGCGAGCGTTTGGAATGGCAGTTTAATGAATTGAACCAATTGGAGCTCAAACCGAATGAATGGGAAACCTTAAGCCAAAGCCACGACAGCCTGGCGCATTCGGCCGAGTTGCTGCAAACCGCCGAACAAGTAGGCGACAGTATAGACGGAGACAACGGCATCCAACGTCAAATCTACCAATGCCAAAAACTGCTTGGCAATCTGCAAAACATTGAGCCGCGCTTTGCCGAGAGCTTGAATATGTTGGCAAGTATTGAAGCTGAGTTGGGGGAAATCAGTGCCAATATGCGCGATGTGGCCGGTCGCAGCGATATCGATCCTAATGAATTGGCCGTACAAGAAAGCCGTATGGGCGAATTGATGAGCATGGCGCGCAAATACCGCATTGAGCCGGAAGAGTTGCCGCAAAAGTTGGCAGAAATCGACGAGCGCCTGCAAAACCTGCAAGCGGCTGCCGATTTGGAAGTCTTAGAAAATACAGTCGCACGCAATCTTGCCGAATACCACGAAGCCGCGCATATTCTCTCCGCCATGCGTCATCAGGCGGCCGGCCGTTTGGGCGAAGAGACCACCGAGCATATGCAACATTTGGCCATGAAAGGCGCACGTTTTGACATCGTCTTGTTGCCATCTTCGCCGACCGCACATGGGCTGGAACAAGTGCAATTCCAAGTGGCGGCGAATAAAGGCAACCCGTCCCGTCCTTTGAACAAAGTGGCTTCCGGCGGCGAATTGGCGCGTATCAGCTTGGCTTTGCAAGTGGTTACCAGCCAATACACACAAGTGCCGACATTAATTTTCGACGAAGTGGATACCGGTATTGGTGGCGGCGTTGCTGAAATGGTCGGTAAAGCTTTGCGTGCCTTAGGTAAAAAACATCAAGTCTTGGCGGTAACCCATCTTCCTCAAGTCGCCTCTTGCGGTGAAAACCATTGGCAGGTCCGCAAGCATAGCGAAGGGGAGCAAACCGTCAGCGAAATCAGCGTATTGAACCATCATCAGCGTATTGAGGAAATCGCGCGTATGCTGGGTGGCGAAATCATTACCGATATCACACGCAGCCATGCCGCCGAACTCTTGCATTTGGCAGCAGCCTAAAAGCCTTAAGGCCGTCTGAAAATAGAATTCAGACGGCCTTTTCTATATTTTGCCACCTTTCAGGCAGGCAGAATACAAGGTATGATTATATCGTCTGTTTACAAGGAAATTTTGATGAAAGTCCTGTTTATCGCCGATCCGATGGCAAGTTTTAAAACCTATAAAGACACTACTTACGCCATGATGCGTGAAATGGCAAAGCGCGGTTGGCAGCTTTTTCATACCTTGAGCGGAGAATTGTCCGTCCGTGAAGGCTTGGTGGTGGCTCAGGCAGCGGCATTTGAGTTTGTCGGCGCGAAGAACGATGACGATCATGAATGGTTTAAAGCAGAGGCAAAAGTTCAGACGGCCTTAAAAGATTTCGATGCGGTCATTATGCGCACTGATCCGCCGTTTGATATGCAATATCTGTACGCGACCCAGTTTTTAACTTTGGCACAGCAGCAGGGCGCAAAAGTATTTAACAGCGGGCAGGCAATGCGCGATTTCAATGAGAAATTGGCGATTTTAAATTTTAGTCAGTTTACCGCGCCGACTTTGGTTACCACACGTTCCGCCGATGTTCGTACCTTTTTGAAAGAACACGGCGACATCATCATCAAGCCTTTGGACGGCATGGGTGGTATGGGCATTTTCCGCCTGACCGAATCCGACCCCAATATCGGCAGTATTTTGGAAACCCTGATGCAGCTTGATTCACGCACCATCATGGCGCAACGTTATATTCCTGAAATCGTACATGGCGACAAGCGCATTTTGATTATCGGCGGAGAAGTTGTTCCGTATGCTTTGGCGCGTATTCCGCAAAACGGAGAAACACGCGGCAACTTAGCTGCCGGCGGTCGCGGCGTGGCGCAGGAATTGAGCGAGCGCGACCGTGAAATTGCAGAAACCCTTGCGCCGGAATTGAAGTGCCGCGGTATTTTGCTTGCCGGTTTGGATGTTATCGGCAGCAACCTGACCGAAGTTAACGTAACCAGCCCGACCGGCTTCCAAGAAATCATGAAGCAAAAAGATTTCGACGTTGCCGCCATGTTCGCAGATGCCGTGGCATCTTGGGCAAAACAATAAATCCAAAGGCCGTCTGAAAATTGACCTGACCGTTTCTTTTCAGACGGCCTTTTTATGTTGAGAATATGATGAAACCATCTTCCTACGCATCTGAAAAAAAAGGAAAAAACGGCATCAAGCGCATCATCAATGCGTTTGAATATTCCAAAGACGGACTGGCTGCCGCGTATCGTTATGAAAGCGCATTTCGCCAAGTTTTTTGGTTGAACCTGATTTTAATTGTCTTGGCTTTGTTCCTTGATTTCGGTCCGGTTACCAAAATGGTGCTTGTTGTCGCATCGTTTATTTCACTGATTACCGAATTGTTTAATACCGCCATCGAGGCAGCCGTTGACCATACCTCTACTGAAAAACACGAGTTGGCCAAGCGTGCCAAAGATGCCGGTTCGGCCGCGCAACTGATGGCTTTGTTAATGTTATTTATTGTTTGGATTGTTGCATTAACTGCTTAGAAATGTGGTAATATGGTAATTCATTAGGATTAGATAGTATTAGTTAATCTATATCAAAGTTTTCAGACGGCCTTCAGTTGTAAGATGAAGACCGTATATCCCAGCCATGTGGCAAACATAAGGAGCAAAAGATGAAAAAATTAATGGCAACCCTGATTCTGGCAGGCTTGGCAACTTCCGTATCTGCAGCCGGTATCCATATTGAAGACGGTTGGGCCCGTGCTACCGTTGAAGGTATGAAAATGGGTGGCGCATTCATGAAAATCCAAAACGATGAAGCCAAACAAGACTTCTTGGTAGGCGGCAGCAGCCCTGTTGCTGAACGCATTGAAGTACACACTCACGTGAATGACAACGGCGTTATGCGTATGCGCGAAGTTAAAGGCGGCGTGCCTTTGGCTGCAAAAGGCGTAACCGAGCTGAAACCAGGCAGCTACCACGTGATGTTCATGGGTCTGAAAAAACCGCTGAAAGAAGGCGAAAAAGTACCTGTAACCCTGAAATTCAAGAACGCGAAACCTCAAACTGTCGAGCTGGAAGTGAAACTGCACCGCAATCCGGCATGGATCACGGTCACGGCCATGGTCACGGTGGTGCGCATCAGCACTAATTGCTTGAATTTGCATATAAAGGCCGTCTGAAAGTCATTGGGCTTTCAGACGGCCTTTTCTGTCGTTAAATCAAAATGTGCTAAAATCACGCTTTAAAAAATGCATTTGAAACCCACCTTCCCCTCATGAATACTACCAACACCCCAACAAACATCATCGTCGGCCTTTCCGGCGGCGTCGATTCATCCGTTACCGCGGCCCTGCTCAAACAGCAAGGCCATCAAATCAGCGGCGTATTCATGCAGAACTGGGAAGATGACGACAACGACGAATATTGCAGCATCAAACAAGACTCCTTTGATGCCATTGCCGTTGCCGATATCATCGGAATCGATATCGACATCGTCAATTTTGCCGCACAATATAAAGACAACGTATTTGCCTATTTCCTCAAAGAATACAGCGCAGGCCGCACGCCAAACCCGGATGTATTGTGCAATGCCGAAATCAAATTCAAATGCTTTTTGGACTACGCCATCGAGCAGGGCGCCGATACCATTGCCACCGGACACTATGCCCGCAAAGAAGTTCGCAACGGTGTGCATTACCTGCTCAAAGGCTTGGATCAAAACAAAGACCAAAGCTATTTCCTGTACCGTCTCAAGCCTTTCCAACTCGAGCGCGCAATTTTCCCATTGGGCGAGTTGGAGAAGCCTGAAGTCCGCCGTCTTGCCGAAGAATTCAAATTACCGACTGCAACCAAAAAAGACAGTACCGGTATTTGCTTTATTGGTGAACGCCCGTTCCGCGAATTTCTGCAAAAATACCTGCCGACCAATAATGGCAAAATGGTTACCCCTGAAGGCAAAGTAGTCGGCGAACACGTCGGCTTGATGTTTTACACGCTGGGCCAACGCAAAGGCTTGGGTATCGGCGGCGCAGGCGAACCATGGTTTGTCGCGGCCAAGGATTTGACCAAAAACGAACTGATTGTCGTCCAAGGCCATGACCATCCTTTGCTTTATACGCAAAGCCTGGTGATGAACGATTTGAGTTTCACATTGCCCGAACGCCCGAAAGAAGGACGCTATACCTGCAAAACGCGCTACCGTATGGCTGACGCACCTTGTACGTTGCATTACTTGGATGATGAAACCATCGAGCTTGTCTTTGATGAGCCGCAATGGGCAGTAACGCCCGGACAATCTGCGGTACTGTACGACGGCGATGTGTGCTTGGGCGGCGGTATCATCATGTCCACCGACAAGCCTGTCATTATTACTGCTTAATAAAAGGGCCGTCTGAAAACGAAGTAGCAGATTGAAATAAAGCCTTTCAGACGGCCTCGACTTCAAAAAATAACTCAATAAAAGACTGATCAATATGGAAAAACTCTGGCTCAAAAGCTATGAACAAGGCGTAAACCCTGAAATCGATATTTCTCAATACAGCTCCATCAGCGACGTATTCCGTCAAAGTGTCGAGAAATTCGCGGATAAACCTGCTTTTCAAAACATGGGCAAAACGCTGACTTATGCCGAAGTGGGCAAGTTGGCGACCGATTTTGCGTCTTACCTGCAAAACGTATTGAAACTGCCGCGCGGTGAGCGTGTGGCGATTATGATGCCGAACGTTTTGCAATATCCGATTGCGCTTTTCGGTATTTTGCAGGCAGGCTGGTGGCAGTGAATACCAATCCGCTTTATACGCCGCGCGAGTTGGAGCATCAGTTGAAAGACAGCGGCGCGACAACGATTGTCGTGTTGGAGAACTTTGCCAATACGTTGGAGCTGGTGTTGCCGCGTACGCAAATCAAACATGTAATTATCGCGTCGGTCGGCGAAATGTTCGGCATGATTAAAGGCGCGTTGATGAACTTCGTCATCCGCAAAGTGAAAAAAATGGTGCCGGAATACCGTATTCCCAATACCGTGACTTTTCAGACGGCCTTGAAGCAAGGTGCGGCCAATTCGTTCAAACCAGTCGAGTTGACACGCGACGATACTGCCTTGCTGCAATATACAGGCGGCACGACCGGTTTGGCAAAAGGTGCTGTCCTCAGTCACGGCAATATCTGCGCCAATATGTTGCAGGCAAAAGAATGGATTAAAAACAGCCTGCACGAAGGCGAAGAAACGGTCATTGCCGCGTTGCCGCTGTATCATATCTTTGCCTTGACGGTGAACCTGATGATCTTTGCGAATACTGGTTCTAAAATCATCCTGATTACCAATCCGCGCGACATGAAAGGATTTGTCGGTGAATTGAAAAAAGAGCCGATTAGCGTGTTTATTGGTGTGAATACCCTGTTTAATGCGATGGTCAACCGTCCAGATTTTGCCGAAGTCGATTTTTCCCGTTTGAAGCTGACTTTGGGCGGCGGTATGGCAACGCAAAGAGCCGTGGCGGAAAAATGGAAAAAAATCACCGGTACGCCGATTGTGGAGGCTTACGGCTTGACCGAAGCCAGTCCGGGTGTGTGCTGTAACCCTTTGAATATCGAAGCTTACAGCGGCGGTATCGGCCTGCCTGTTCCTTCAACCGAGGTCGAATTGCGTGATGCGGACGGTAAGGAAGTACCGATCGGACAACCGGGTGAATTGTGGGTGCGTGGCCCGCAAGTGATGAAAGGCTATTGGAACCGTCCTGAAGAAACTGCCAAAGCAATCGATGCGCGCGGCTTTTTGGAGACCGGCGACATTGCCGTGATGGATGAAAAAGGCTGGTTGAAGCTGGTGGACCGCAAGAAAGATTTGATTGTGGTATCCGGTTTCAATGTGTATCCGAATGAAATCGAAGAAGTGGTGGCCGGCAACGACAAAGTTTTGGAAGTCGCCTGTATCGGCGTGAAAAGTGAGAAAACCGGCGAAGCGATTAAGGTTTTCGTCGTACGCAAAGATCCGTCTTTGACCAAGGAAGAGTTGATCGATTTCTGCCGCAAAGAACTGACTGCTTATAAAGTGCCGAAAGACATCGAATTCCGCGACGAGTTGCCAAAGTCCAACGTTGGCAAAATCCTGCGCCGCGAGCTGCGCTGATATATAGAATCAGTATGATAAGGCCGTCTGAAAACGCTATTTTCAGACGGCCTGAAGCTTTTGCCGTTTGCCAGAATATGCTGCTTCAAGTTAAAATCACACATTCCAACATGGGTATCACATCATGACTAAATTTATTTTCGTAACCGGCGGCGTTGTATCTTCTTTGGGTAAAGGTATCGCCGCCGCTTCTATTGCTACTATTCTCGAGTCGCGTGGCTTGAACGTGACCATGCTTAAGCTCGACCCGTATATCAACGTTGACCCGGGTACCATGAGCCCGTTTCAACACGGCGAAGTATTCGTTACCGATGACGGCGCGGAAACCGACCTCGACCTCGGTCACTACGAGCGCTTCATCAACGCCACCATGACCCGCCGCAACAGCTTCAGTACCGGCCAAGTCTATGAAAACGTGATTGCCAAAGAGCGCCGCGGCGACTATTTGGGCGGTACCGTACAAGTGATTCCGCACATTACCGATGAAATCAAACGCCGTATCCATGAAGGCGCGGCCGGTTATGATGTGGCGATTGTCGAAATCGGCGGTACAGTCGGCGATATCGAGTCTTTACCTTTCTTGGAAGCCATCCGCCAAATGCGCAGCCAGCTCGGCCGTAACAATACATTGTTTGCCCACCTGAGCTATGTTCCTTACATTGCCGCTGCCGGCGAAATCAAAACCAAACCGACCCAGCATACCGTTAAAGAAATGTTGAGCATCGGTTTGCAACCGGACATTCTGATCTGCCGTATGGACAGAGAAATGCCTGCGGACGAGCGCCGTAAGATTGCATTGTTCTGTAACGTTGAAGAACGTGCTATCGTGGGCAGTTACGATGTGGACAGCATTTATGAATGCCCTGAAATGCTGCACAACCAAGGCATCGACAGCATTATTACCGAGCAGCTTCAACTGAATGTCAAACAAGCCGATTTGACCGAATGGAAGAAAATCGTTCACGCGATTCGAAATCCGAAACATACCGTCAAAATTGCGATGGTCGGCAAATACGTTGATTTGACCGAGTCCTACAAATCATTGATCGAAGCCCTGAAACACGCCGGTATTCATACTGAAACCGACGTACAAATTACCTTTGTTGACAGCGAAAGCATCGAGAAGGGTAATGGCGACGTTTCCATGCTCAAAGGCATGGACGCGATTTTGGTACCGGGCGGCTTCGGTTCGCGCGGCGTGGAAGGCAAAATTGCCGCCGTACGCTATGCGCGTGAAAACAACGTACCATACTTGGGCATCTGCTTGGGCATGCAAATCGCCCTGATCGAATACGCCCGCGATGTTGCAGGCTTGAAGGGTGCGAACTCTACCGAGTTTGACTTGAAATGCGCCGCGCCTGTCGTTGCCCTGATTGACGAATGGCAAACTGCCGACGGTAGCGTAGAAACCCGTGACGAATCTGCCGATTTGGGCGGTACCATGCGTTTGGGTGCGCAAGAAGTTGACCTTAAACCGGGCAGCCTTGCCGCAAAAATCTACGGCAGCGAACATATCCGCGAACGTCATCGCCACCGCTATGAGGTTAACAACAACTATGTTCCTCAGTTGGAAAAAGCCGGTTTGGTCATCGGCGGCGTATCCGCAGGCCGTGAGCGTTTGGTTGAAACTATCGAATTGCCAAATCATCCTTGGTTCTTTGCTTGTCAGTTCCATCCGGAATTTACTTCCAATCCGCGCAAAGGCCATCCTTTGTTCAGCGCGTTTGTGAAAGCCGCGTTGGGTAACAAAAAAGCCTGATTGATGTGATTGAAAAAGCACCCGTTTCCGGGTGCTTTTTTGTTTTCAGACGGCCTTAGAAGTTATTTGTCTTCATTGACTTCGCGGTCGTTCAAAGGTTGTACGGGACGGTTGTTTTCGCCGCCGATAATGTCGCGCATGGCTTTAAACTGCGCCGCATCTGCCTGAACCGGAGTTTTTAAGACAACCCAAGTAACGTTTTCGCTGCAAGGCGGCGTTGTCAACGAGCCTTTCAGTTGGAAGGACTTGCTATCTTTAGGCAGCAGGGCTTGGATATTCAAGTTTTTCAAGGCTACGGATTCTCCCGCTTTCAGTTTTTTTGCAGTGAGTGCGGACAGGGCAGGATTGTTTTTGCCCGGTTTAAATACAGAGCCGATGACCGCCAAAGTGCCGTCTTCGGCTTGATGGACGAAATGCGCTTCCATCGGGAAATGTTTGCCTTTGAAAGTATGTTCGCTCGGCGTATGGAAGTGGAATTGTTTGAAGGTATAGGTTTTACCGTTAATTACAATGGTTTGGGCCTTGCCTTGCGGCGTGGCTTGAAGGGTATGGCCGTTATTTTCTACTTTGTAGTCGGCGACGTTGTAACGGTATGCCAGTTGTTTGCCTTTTACTGCTTTTGTCGTGGAGAAGTCCACTGGAGATTGCTGTTTGCCTGTTTTGCAGACAGCAAAGTCTTCACTCAAATCGCCCCAGTGTGCAGCATCGTTTTCACCTGTGTAAGACCAATGCGCATGATGGGTTTCAGCGTATACTGTTGCAGTGGAGACAGCCATTAGCAAAGATAAAAAGAGATGTTTGTTCAACATAAGGACTCCTATTTATTTATATTAGGTAAAAGGAAAAATTTATACCAAATAAATTATTGATATAAAAAAGATTCTTCATAAGAAGAAAGTTAATGATAGTGGTAATTTGGGAATATTAGATTGATATATGGCAAACATTTATCAAGCAATCATTTTTGATTAAATGATTACAATAATAGGGATGATTGTCCTTGCCATGACTTTGAATGGGAGAGGCCGTCTGAAATTTTTTTCAGACGGCCTGTTTTATTTGAAAATGTTGTAAAAAGTCTAAACTCTAATGAATAAAAGTGTCTATCAAGATGAAAGTAGTTGTTTGTAGCGTTGGAAAACATTAATATTGTCAAACGTGTTTTCACGAGATTTTAACTTTGTTTTGGAGAGAATAATGAAAAAATCGATTATCGCCTTGGTTATTGCCGGTTTGCCGCTGGCTGCCTCTGCAGAAGTGATTCTGTATGGTCAAATCAAAAGCAGCGTGACCGTTGGTCAAGTAAAAATCAAAGGTGATGCAGGTTCTGAAACCAGCTCTACCGCAACCAGCATCAATGACAATACCTCCCGTATCGGTTTTAAAGGCAGCGAGAACTTGGGCGGTGATTTGAAAGCCATCTGGCAAGTTGAACAAAAAACAGCCATTACCGGCGGCTCTCAAGGTTTTGCCAATCGCGATTCCTTCATCGGTTTGCAAGGTAAATTCGGTAAAGTCCGTGCCGGTAAACTCAGCAATATGCTGAATGAAATGGATACCATCGATCCATGGATGTACAAAACCAATGCCGCAGGCTTGGGCATCTTTACCCGTACCGGCAACCGTAATGCTGCTGTACGCTACGACAGCCCGGATTTCGGCGGATTTAAATTCAACGTGTCTTACGCACCTCGCGACAACCGCAATCCTTCAGACAAATACACGCACACCAAAGCGGCCAAAGACCAATACACCGGCGGCGTGAGCTTCTCTAAAAACGGCTTTACTGCCAATGCGGCTTACGGCCACTACAACGGCGCGTACACCGACAATTCCGGCAAAGTCAAAGCGGCACAAATCGCCAAAGTTGAAACTTATTACGACAAAGACAATCTCTTTGTCGGCGGCGGCGTACACTATGCCAAAGGCCATGAGACAGCCAACGAATATTTAGGCTATTTCACCGATGGTTTTAATGAGTACAAGGGTAGTGACATCACTGCCGATTCAGGCAAATCTGAAGCCGTGAAAGTGGTTGATGCAGCGGTAACTGTCGGCTACAAATTGGGTAATGTTACCCCACGCATTACTTACGCACACGGCTGGCCTGCCAAGGGTGTGAACAGTGGCGAGAAATTGGTGGATAAATTCGACCAAGTCGTTGTCGGCGGCCAATACACCTTCAGCAAACGCACCGGCATCAATGCCCAACTGGCGTATCTGAAAGTCGGCAACAAAACCCGTCTGACTGCGGCCAACAAAGGCGGCGTTGAACAAAAAGCCGCTTCTGTGGGCCTGTATCACAAATTCTAAGCCGTCTTGAAAGACAAGGCCGTCTGAAAAATTTCAGACGGCCTTTTTGTTGATTAAAGCAGTTTATTTGTCGTGGTTGGTCAGTGTTGTACCGTGACGGCCGCCGCGTTCTTTCAAACGTTGTACCAAGCCTTCGATCGTTGTCGGCATACCGTCGATACAGAATGCCTGATACAGGGCAGTGTGCAGGGCATCGTTGCGGCTGAACGCATTGCCGATCAGCTTCCAATCGCCTTTGCGCGGCTCGATCCAGCGGTGGTTTACTGTGTCGCCGTATGCGAATACTTTGTAAGACGAACGCTTGTCGTTGCTGTAAGTAAAGGATGTGCGGGCGCAATAGAGGCCTTCGACGGAGAGGTTGTCGTAACCTTTGTCGGAGCGCACGTTCAAGACGTAGCGGATGCTGTTGTCCGGCGCAGGCATGATTTGCAGGCTGCTGAGCAGGATTTTGGGCTGCTTGCCGTAGGTTTCGTTGACATAGAGGTCGAACCAATCGCCCGATTGGGTATCGGGCAGGGGCGGCAACTCGGCTTTGTGTTCTTTAAACTCGCGTGCGGCAACTTCTTCAGGGCTTTCCTGATAACGCGTATTAGTCAGCGTATCCTTTTGGCTGAAACCCAAAGCAAATGCTTGAGTCGCGGCAAGGCTGAGAGCGAGAAGGGCAAAACGGCGCATAGACAGCTCCAAAGTGAAAAACGGCTTTATTTTATGGGCTTGCAGGGTGGGGTGCAAGTAAGTGCGGTATAATTGACGTTAATTCTGATTAATATGACGAGTTTTCATCATGAATACACAAACTCTGGATGTCATCGGTTTGAAATGCCCGCTGCCGATTTTGCGTGCCAAAAAAGCTTTGGCGCAAATGCAGGAAGGCGAAGTGCTGACCGTATTGGCCACCGATGGTGGCGCGCCCGGCGATTTTGAAGCGTTTTGCCGTCAGACCGGGCATGTTTTGCTGGAATCGAGCGAGGCCGACGGCGTGTTCAAGCTGGTGTTGAAACACAAATAAAGGCCGTCTGAAATGTCTAAAGCCGTCGCGTTGTCTGCCGCTGTATTGGCTGTCTGCCTGAGTGCATGCGGCAATGAAGGCGTTTCGCCGCAGAACGCTGCCGATTATGCCCAAAATGTAACCGACTTGTTCCGCCAAAGTTGCGTGGCCGCAGACGGCGATGCCGCCCTTGTCGGCGAGTTTGCCAATGCCAACAAACTGGTTTTATTGTCGAAAAAAGATATTGCCGATTTGCCTGCCGGAATGATGGATTTGGAGGCATTAAGCATTTGGAAGAAAACGGAAAACGGCACGGATTATTATTTGAGCCTGACTGAAGACAGTTGCAGCGTGCGCACGGCTAAAGCCGACGACCATCTGATTTTCAAACAATTTTTGGCTTTGGCAGAAAATCCGCCGCAAGGTTTGAACGCTGAATTGCGTGCCGATAATTTGGCGGAAACCCCGTTGCCTATGCGTCAGATTTCCTACGCATGGCGCGCATCCGGCAGTCCGAAAGAAACCTTGCTGACCGTTAAAACAACGTCGTCCGAGCATTTTCCGGTACAGGCTGTTTTTTATTTGACCCATCATTCTTACGACAATAAGGCCGCCGTTTTGCCTTAGGCCGGTTGACGATTGAAAAACATCAAATTGCTAGAAACCGTTACCGCCGAATAAAGGCCGTCTGAAACATTATCAAACCAAACCACTCGAAAGTAAGCTATGCAAACCCTGACCATCATCCGTCCCGACGATATGCACTTACACCTGCGCGATGGCGACGCGCTCAAAGCCGTTGCCCCGTACACCGCCCGACAAATGGGCCGCGCCGTTATCATGCCCAACCTCAAACCACCCGTCGTCAGCGTTGCCGATGCCCAAGCATACAAAGAGCGCATTATGGCCGCCCTGCCCGAAGGCAGCACCTTCCAGCCGTTGATGACGCTTTATTTGATCGACAACGCCACTCCCGAACTCGTGCGTGAAGCCAAGGCTGCCGGTATTGTGGCTTTCAAACTCTACCCCGCCGGCGCGACCACCAATTCCGATTCCGGCGTGACCGACTTGTTTAAGCTGATCCCCGTGTTGGAAGAAATGGCGAAACAGGGCATCCTGTTCCTCGTTCACGGCGAAGTGACTGATTCAGAAATCGATATTTTTGACCGCGAGGCCGCCTTTATCGAGCGCGTGATGAAGCCGGTTTTGGCACAAGTGCCGAATCTTAAAGTAGTGTTTGAACACATCACCACTGCCGAAGCTGCCCGACTGGTATTGGAAGCAGGCGATAATGTTGCCGCGTCCGTGACGCCGCAACACTTGCTGCTCAACCGCAACGACCTCTTAGTTGGTGGCGTGCGCCCTCATCATTTCTGTTTGCCTGTACTCAAACGCGAAACCCACCGTCAGGCTTTGGTTGCCGCCGTTACCGGCGATAAGGCGCACAAATTCTTCCTCGGCACGGATTCTGCGCCACATGCCAAGACTGCCAAAGAAAATGCTTGCGGTTGCGCCGGTATGTTCAGCGCAATGACCGCTATCGAGCTTTATGCCGAAGTGTTTGAGAAAGCAGGCGCGTTGGACAAACTGGAAGCCTTTGCTTCTAAAAACGGCCCACGTTTCTACGGTCTGCCTGAAAATATCGATACCATCACATTGGTCAAACAAACGCAAACCGTGCCTGCCAGCGTACCTTACGGCGATGGCGAGCTTGTACCGATGAGGGCCGGCGGCGAGATTGAATGGACGGTGCAATATTAAATTTGCCGTCAATAAGGCATAAAAAGAAACAACCTGCTTGAAAGGGCAGGTTGTTTTTTATTGTCGTTCAGACGGCCTGTCATGGGGAGGAGAGGCATACAAGGCCGTCTGAAAACCGGATTAGAGTGTGTGTTTATTCGGTCAACATGGGTTTCAGCGCTTCCCAAGCCTGCGGCAGTTGGGTAAAGCCGTCCGAAGCCATTAAATGGCCGCCTTCGGGAATATGGGTAACAGGGCTTTTGAGTTTGGCCGCCATGTCCAAAGTCAGTTCGGGCGGAACATGGGTGTCGTTGTCGGAAACCAGGCAGTGTTTGGGCATGTCGATTTTGCGCAAGATGTCGAAATCAGGGGACGCTGCTTTAATGTAGGCATCGAGTGTGGGCAGGGGCGGCAGCGTATCGGCAAAACCGGCAGCAAGCAGCAGGCCGCCGATTTTTGCGGCTGTTGGCGGCTGAGGAAGTGAAGGAGGGTAATGCAACCGAGGCTGTGGCCGACTAGGAAGGTATGGGCATCGGGCTTGCCGATGTGCTGGTCAAGGGTAAACTGCCACGCGGTCGTGCTTGGTTTGTCGGGATTGGGCATGGCAAGGGAGATTGCTTGTGCGCCGGTACTTTTGATTTGGGCGCAAAGCCAGTCAAACCAGTTGCCGTGCGGATTGCCTTCAAAGCCATGTACGATATAAACGCGTCGATTCATATTTCTCCTCCTTCAGACGGCCTGAGACTTTTGTCTAAATCTTTGCCTGTAAGCGTTCATTATACCATGTTTGTTTATGTTTTATTGTTTGCCGCTTTGTCAGGATGATTGATTAAGCTTTTGTTGTTAAATGATATTTGCAAGAATAATGAAGCAAACAACACGGTAGGGGCGGATGGCTTTGCCGTGTTGTTCGGGTTTGAAATATATATATGGGCCGTCTGAAAAACAGGTTTAGAAATAGCCTTGTTTTTTGCGCTCTTCCATTGCTGCTTCCGATACGCGGTCGTCCATGCGTGTGGCGCTGCGTTCGGAAAGAGTTGCGGCGGCAGTTTCGGCAATGATGTCTTTGGGTGTGGCGGCGGTACTGGCAACAGGGCAGGTGCAGGAAATATCGCCGACGGTGCGGAAGCGGACATCGCGGATTTGGGCAACTTCGCCTTCGCGTTTGGGGGTCAACGGGGTAACGGGAACGAGCAGGCCGTTTCGTTCGACAACTTCGCGTTTGTGGGTGTAATAAATCGGCGGCAGGGCGAGTTTTTCGCGTGCAATATATTGCCAGATGTCCAATTCCGTCCAGTTGGAAATCGGGAATACGCGCATGTTTTCGCCTTGGAACAGGCGCGTATTGTAGAGCGACCATAATTCAGGACGTTGGTTTTTAGGATCCCATTGGCCGAACTCGTCGCGGAAAGAGAAGATGCGTTCTTTGGCACGCGCTTTTTCTTCATCGCGGCGTGCGCCGCCCATCAGCGCATCAAAGCCTTGTTCTTCAATGGTTTCAACTAGCGTAACGGCTTGGGCGGCGTTGCGTGAATCGGTTTCGCGGCGTAAGACGACGCTGCCTTTGCGGATGGATTCTTCTACGCTGCCGACCACAAGTTGTACGCCGGTACGGGCAACGGTATCGTCGCGGAACCGGATGACTTCGGGGTAGTTGTGGCCGGTATCGACGTGTAGGAGTTTGAACGGCAGCTTCAGCGGACGGCCTTCGATTTGGAAGGCTTTGACGGCAAGCGCCAGCAATACGACGGAGTCTTTGCCGCCGGAAAACAGCAAGGCCGGATTTTGGGCATTGGCAATGACTTCGCGGATGATGTAGATAGACTCGGCTTCGAGCCAGTCGAGGTGGTGGTTTTGGATAGACATTTTTTCTCTCTTTGCAACCTTGGCGACAGTCGATACTTTAGTGAGGCCGTCTGAAAAAGGGAAAGAATGGTTTGTTTGTTGCAAAGATGTTTTTGTTATATTGCAAGGCCGTGTTTTTCAGACGGCCTTTACGCTTTAACTTATTTTTAACCCGATTTCTCTGACGAAGCGCCTGTCTTGGCGTACACTTTGATCTTTTATAAATGAGAATGGTTTATGTATCACGGCGAGAGATTTAATGCGTACAGCCATTTGGCCGGTTTCTTGTTGGCAGTGGCGGCCTTGGTGCTGATGCTGGTGAAAGCGGTGGAATCGGCGGACGGCTATCGGATTGCCGGTGCACTGACTTACGGAGTCTGCCTGCTGCTCCTGTATTTGGGCTCAACCTTATACCACAGCATTCCGCAGCCGAAAGCCAAGGCGATTTTGCAAAAGGTTGATCATTGTATGATTTATCTTCTGATTGCAGGCAGCTATACGCCGTTTACGCTGATTACCCTGCAGGGCGGTTGGGGCTGGTCGCTTTTCGGCGTGTCGTGGGGGCTGGCTTTGCTGGGCATTGTTCAGGAGCTGACAATTGGGCGCAAAAGCGAGAAGCGGTTGCTGTCGATGGTGATTTATGTGTTGATGGGCTGGCTGATTGTGGTGGCGGTATGGCCGCTGATACAGTCGCTTTCGGCCGGTGGATTGTTTTGGCTGGTGTTGGGCGGCGTATTGTATAGCGCGGGGATTTATTGGTTTATCAACGATACGAAAATCCGCCATGGCCACGGTATCTGGCACTTGTTTGTCTTGGCAGGCAGTTTGACACAATTTATCAGCATTTATTTTTATGTGTTGTAGTTTCAGGCGGCCTGAAATAAAAAACCTCTCAGTTTGACTGAGAGGTTTTTGTTTGTCGTTAACCTGGGTTTTTGTCGTGGAACTCGTGGAATTCATAGTTGTAGGTCAGCTCTTTGCCGGCTTTGGTTTGCGCCAAATAATCGTCGTAAACCGCACGGATTTCCTTACGCAGCAGGAAGAGGGCGATTAAGTTCGGCAAGACCATAAAGCCGTTGAACATATCGGACATACTCCAAACCAAATCCACTTTGCCCAAGGTACCTAATACGATGGCCACCAAAACCAGTGCGCGGTAGATGCCTAAGTGTTTGCCGCGGAACAGGAAGCGGATATTGGATTCGCCGAAGTAGTACCAGCCGATGATGGTGGTAAAGGCGAAGAAAGTCAGACAGACGGCGAGCAGTTGCGAACCGAAACCCGGGAAGGCTTTGTTAAACGCCAGTTGGGTAACCGCAGCGCCGGTTTCGCCGGACAGGTTGGCGTCGGTCAGCAGGATAATCAGCGCGGTTGCTGTGCAGACCATCAGCGTATCGATAAAGATACCGATAAACGCGGCCATACCTTGTTGTACAGGGTGTTTGACGTTGGCGGTCGCATGGGCGTGCGGGGTCGAACCCATACCGGCTTCATTGGAAAACAGGCCGCGTGCCACACCGAAGCGGACTGCTTCGCGCATACCGATACCGGCCGCACCGCCCAATACCGCTTCAGGATTGAAGGCAGCGACAAAAATATTGTGGAACATCGGAATGATGTGGTCGGAGAATTTGAACAAATAATCACGGCACACAAGATGTAAATCACCGCCATAAACGGTACGACAAATTGCGCGATACCGGCAATGCGGTTGATGCCGCCGATGATGATCAGGCCAGCGAATACTGCCAAAGCAATACCGACAGCCATCGGAGGAATATCGAAAGCCAAATTCATGGCCGAAGCGATAGAGTTGGATTGGGTCGCGTTACCGATGAAACCCAGCGCGATAATCAAGGCGATGGAGAAAAAGCCGGACAGGAAACGCGCCGCGCCACGGCCGATTTTCGGAGTCAGGCCGTGCGTAATGTAAAACGCAGGGCCGCCGATGTATTTGCCGTGGCTGACCACGCGGTATTTTTGCGCCAAAACGGCTTCTGCAAAAATGGTAGACATGCCCAAAATGGCAGACAACCACATCCAAAAAATGGCACCCGGGCCGCCGGCAGTAATCGCAGTGGCGACACCGGCAACGTTACCGGTACCGATTTGCGCGGAAATCGCCACGGCAAGCGCTTGAAATTGAGATAGGGATTTGCCTTCGTGGTCTTTGTCTTTTTTGCTGAACAAGCCGCCGAAAACGGCTTTGAAACCCGCCCCCAATTTGGTCACTTGCGGCGCGCCCAAGTACAGGGTAAAGAACAAGCCGATACCGATTAAGGCATAAATCAGCAGGTAGTCCCAAAGAACCTGATTGACTGCACCCACCAGAGCAGACAATATTTCTTCCATAATAAAACCTTTAATAAAAACAATAAAAATAAAATGATACGGGTAACTACTCCCACTCATTTTTCATGTTTGGCAACATCGGCGAGCAGGCCGTTTTGCCATTCGATACCGGTTAAGTTGTTAACAATTTTGACCGATTTTGTCATCATACCGTAAACCTTCGTGAATTAAAACGAAAACTGACAAAGGGTTGCCGAAAATGTGCTTCTTTATTTAAAAAAGGTTTTTTTGTTTTCAGACGGCCTTTTTTGTAAATGTTCGGGCCGTCTGAATATTTTGGCTAAAGGCAACTTATGATAAAATGCACGCCTTATAAATGAAGTAAATTCCGCCTCAACGCGTGAAAAAACGAAAGGAATCAATATGGCAGGCCATAGTAAGTGGGCAAATATCCAACACAAAAAAGCCCGACAAGATGCCAAACGCGGCAAAATCTTTACCCGTCTGATTAAAGAAATTACCGTTGCTGCCCGCATGGGCGGCGGCGACCCCGGCGCAAATCCGCGCCTGCGCTTGGCTTTGGAAAAAGCCGCTGAAAACAATATGCCTAAAGACAACGTGCAACGTGCCATCGATAAAGGTACGGGCAATCTGGAAGGCGTGGAATACATCGAGTTGCGTTACGAAGGCTACGGCATCGGCGGCGCGGCTTTGATGGTGGATTGCCTGACCGACAACAAAACCCGTACCGTTGCCGATGTGCGCCATGCGTTCACTAAAAACGGCGGTAACTTGGGTACCGACGGCTGCGTAGCGTTCAACTTCGTTCATCAAGGCTATTTGGTGTTTGAGCCGGGCGTTGACGAAGATGCACTGATGGAAGCAGCTTTGGAAGCCGGTGCGGAAGACGTCATCACCAACGACGACGGTTCTATCGAAGTGATTACCGCGCCGAACGACTGGGCAGGCGTGAAAGCGGCATTGGAAGCCGCAGGTTATAAATCTGTTGACGGCGACGTTACCATGCGCGCCCAAAACGAAACCGAGTTGAGCGGCGAAGATGCGGTTAAGATGCAAAAACTGATTGATGCATTGGAAGATTTAGACGACGTACAAGACGTTTACACTTCTGCTGTGCTGAATCTGGACTAAACAGTTTAAAGAACAAAAGGCCGTCTGAAATTTCAGACGGCCTTTTTATATCGAAACCAATCAGATTTTTCTAGTTTTCAACCAAGCCCAAAGCAGCAGCAATACGACAAAGCTGAAATACAAAATACTCCACACCGGCAGGGCGACGCCGAATAGATAGTCCGGCTCGGCGCAGTTGCCAAAGCCGCGGACGATGGGTTCAAACCAATCGAACAAAGGCCAGTCGCGTAGGCGGAAAGTCCAAGGTGCGCCGCAAGAAGGGGCGGTGCCGGGCGGCAGGCTTTGCAGCCAAATTTGATAGGCGGCGACACCTGCTCCGTAAACGGCCGGAGCGGCAATCAACAATGCCGAGAGCGAGCGGGCAAATTTGGAAGATTGAGAACTGAATGCCGTAACAATGGCCAACAGCCCGACTGCCAATACGCACAAGCGTTGCAGAATGCACAATACGCACGGGTTCATGCCCAAAACGTATTGGGAAATAAAGGATCCGCAGGCGGCAAATATGGAGAGGACGACTAAAAATAAAACAGTCTTGCGGAAAAAGTTCATAACATAAAACCTTTCAGACGGCCTGGACGCAAAACAGCCGATCAATAATGTTTACTTTAACACAAAACGCATATGCTTTTTTTGGTTTGACGGTTTTTTTGCGTATGTTTGTTGATGTTGCGTAACCATAAATATGGAAACAAAAATGTGTTCCATATCGAAAAGGCCGTCTGAAATGTTCAGACGGCCTTTAGGGGAGAGACGTTTTATTTTTTCCCGTGAGATTTTTTGACATCTGCTTCAGTAATCGTACCGCCGCCATTATTGAAGGCGTTCATGATGTAAGTGGCAACGGCGGCAACATCGGCATCATTGATGGCGGTAGAAGGCATGAAGCCGTTGTAGGATTTGCCGTTTACTGTAATCGGGCCGTTGATGCCTTTGGTCATGCTTTGCAACAGGGCTTGCGGTTTTTTATTGATATAGTCGGACTGGAATAAAGGCGGGAACATGGCACCCCGGCCTTCGCCTTTTTTACCGTGGCAGGCAGCGCAGTTGGTTTCGTAAATTTTTTGTCCTTTGCTCATCAGCGCGGCATCAGCGGCAAAAGCAGTTGGGATGCTGAGTGCGGTCAGAAGGAGCAGGATAGGGCGGAGTGCAGTCATGATGTGTTCCTTTTTGAATGGTATTTTGATGGCCACACGCTTGGTTTGCGTTTTAATAGCTTGATGATAACGCTAAAGGCCGTCTGAAAGTAGATTTTTCAGACGGCCTTTGGTTTAGGTCAAATCCAGCCTTGCAGATTGGCCCGACTTAATTGTGCAAGTGCGGCAATCCAGTCGGCGGAATCGTTGAGACAGGGGATGTAACGGTATTCTTTGCCGCCTGCGGCGTGGAATTGTTCGCGCCCCATAATGGCGATTTCTTCCATGGTTTCGAGGCAGTCGGCCAGGAAGCCGGGGCAGAATACGTCGAGTTTGGTCGTGCCTTGTTTCGGCAGCTGATCAAACAGGGCTTGCGTGCTGGGCTTGATCCATTGGGATTTGCCAAACTGGCTTTGGAAAGAAACGATGTATTCTTGTTCGGACAAGCCCAATGCCTGCGCCAACAGCTTGGCAGTATGGTGGCACTCGTCAGGATAGGGGTCGCCTTCGTCGTGATGCTTTTGCGGAATACCGTGGAAACTCAACATCAGTTTTTCGCTGCGTCCGTTTGAGCCCAATAGGCTTCAATATGCTGTTTCATGGCTTGAATATAGGCGGCATCGTCGTAATAACGGGAGACGGTGCGGACGCTCATTTGGTTGCGTTGCAGCAATAACTCTTGAAACACTTTGTCCAAAGCCGCGCCGGTAGAAGAACCGGCATATTGCGGATAGAGTGGAATGACCAGCAATTTGCCCACGCCTTGGGCTTTGAGTTCCGCCAAAACGTCGGCAACGCTTGGATTGCCGTAAGTCATGGCATGACGGACGATGACATCGGGCAAATGTTTGGCCAGGGCTTCTGCTTGGCGGTGTGTGTAAACCTCAAGTGGCGAACCTTCTTTAAACCAAACTTTTTCATAGGCGTGTGCGCTTTTTTTCGGGCGAAAAGTCAATACCAAGCCGCGCAATATCGGTTGCCATAGGAGCTTGGGTAGTTCGACAACGCGTTGATCGGAAAGAAATTCTTTCAAGTAAGGCTTGACTGCGGCAGCAGTGGGTGCGTCAGGCGTGCCGAGGTTGAGCAGCAGAACGGCGGTACGGTTTTGTGCGGTGTAGGCTAAGGGCGGTTCGGTATGGAAACGGGACATGATTGTGCTTTATTAATTAAGAATATTGAGGCCGTCTGAAAAGCAGTTTGAATCAAAACCTGATTTCAGACGGCCTTTAAAAGGATTAATCCACACCGCGGGCGCGGTTTTCATGGAATTGCGCCTGCCAATCGGCAAATTTGCCTTGTTCGATGGCTTCGCGTATTTCTGCCATGATGACTTGGTAGAAGTGCAGATTGTGTATGGTGTTGAGCTGTGCGCCCAAGATTTCGCCGACTCGGTGCAGATGGTGCAGGTAGGAGCGGCTGAAATTCTGACAGGCGTAGCAGGTGCAGCTTTCATCAATCGGACGCTTGTCGAGTTTGTGTTTGGCGTTTTTGATTTTCAAATCGCCAAAACGGGTAAACAGCCAGCCGTTACGCGCATTGCGGGTAGGCATGACGCAGTCGAACATATCCACGCCGTGTGCTACGCCGTATACCAAGTCTTCAGGTGTGCCGACGCCCATCAAATAATGAGGTTTGTGTTCCGGCAAGATAGGGCCGACAGCACGCAACATACGGTACATTTCGGGCTTGGGTTCGCCAACGGATAAGCCGCCGATAGCCAAGCCGGGAAAGTCGAGTTCTTCCAAGCCTTTCAGCGATTCTTCGCGCAAATCTTCATACATCGCGCCTTGTACGATACCAAACAGCGCATTCGGGTTTTTTAGGTCTTCAAAAGCCTTTTTGCTGCGTTCCGCCCAGCGCAGGCTCATTTGCAGCGATTTTTGCGCTTGGCTGTGCGTTGCTTCGCCAGGGGTGCATTCGTCCAACTGCATTACAATGTCGGAATTCAATACGGTTTGGATTTTCATCGATACTTCGGGCGAGAGGAACAGTTTGTCGCCGTTGATCGGGCTTTGGAATGTACAGCCTTCTTCGGTCAGCTTACGCATGTCGGACAACGAAAATACTTGGAAACCGCCCGAGTCGGTCAAAATCGGTTTGTCCCAACCGATAAATTCGTGCAGGCCGCCGAATTGTTCGATGACTTCCAAACCGGGGCGCAGCCATAGATGGTAAGTGTTGCCTAAGATAATTTGCGCCTTGATATCATGCAGATTTTGCGGGTTCATCGCTTTGACCGAACCATATGTGCCGACAGGCATAAATACCGGCGTTTCGATTTTGCCGTGGTTCAGTTCCAAAGTGCCGCGTCGGGCATGACCGTCTTTTTTGTGTAAGGTAAATTTGAGCATAGTAATAATAGATTGGACGTTCGCGTGTGTGCGAAATGAAAGGGCAGATTATAAAGGATTTTTCGTTGGTTGACGGCTGGATTTTATCTTTGTCAAAACAATGCTTCAGACGGCCTGAATCACGGAGGAGATAGAAAATGAGGTATAAATCAAACAGAAATATTCAGGCCGTCTGAAAAGTATTTACAGATGCTTGCAAAAGGGAACACGCTTCGTTACAATAAGCGACTTAGATGAAGGCACATAGCTCAGTTGGTTAGAGCACCACCTTGACATGGTGGGGGTCGTTGGTTCGAGTCCAATTGTGCCTACCAAATTTCCATAACGGCTTTATGCCGTTATTTTTTAATGTTTTGGAGCTTTCTGATGTTGAACATTACCTTGCCGGACGGTTCGGTCCGCCAATATGAATCACCCGTTACCGTGGCGCAAATTGCAGCGTCTATCGGTGCAGGTTTGGCAAGGCAACGGTAGCGGGCAAGGTTAACGGTAAATTAGTGGATGCTTGCGATCCGATTACCGAAGATGCCCACGTTCAAATCATTACGCCTAAAGACAAAGAAGGCGTGGAAATTATCCGCCACTCCTGCGCGCACTTGGTCGGTCATGCGGTCAAGCAGCTCTACCCAGATGCCAAAATGGTTATCGGCCCGGTGATTGAAGACGGGTTCTATTACGATATCGCAACTGAAAAACCATTTACGCCTGATGATGTAGCAGCCATCGAAGCGCGCATGAAAGAGTTGATTGCACAAGACTATGACGTTATTAAAGTGATGACGCCTCGTGCAGAAACCATCAAAATTTTCCAAGATCGCGGCGAAGAGTACAAATTGCGTCTGATTGAAGATATGCCTGAAGTGGAAGCTATGGGCATGTATCATCATCAAGAATACGTCGATATGTGCCGCGGTCCTCACGTTCCCAATACCCGTTTCTTGAAAAACTTCAAGCTGACCAAGCTGGCAGGCGCATACTGGCGCGGCGATAGCAATAATGAAATGCTGCAACGTATTTACGGTACGGCTTGGGCAAGCAAAGACGAATTAAAAGCCTATATCCAACGCATCGAGGAAGCGGAAAAACGCGACCACCGTAAGCTGGGTAAACAATTGGATTTGTTCCACCTGCAAGATGAAGCACCGGGCATGGTGTTCTGGCATCCTAAAGGCTGGGCTTTGTGGCAAGTGATTGAGCAGCATATGCGCAAAGAGCTGAATGCTGCCGGTTATAAAGAGGTGAAAACGCCTCAGATTATGGATAAAACCTTCTGGGAAAAATCCGGCCACTGGGAAAATTATAAAGACAATATGTTCGTGACCAGTTCTGAAAAACGCGAATACGCGGTTAAACCGATGAACTGTCCGGGTCATGTGCAAATTTTCAATAATGGCTTGCGCTCATATCGCGATTTGCCAATGCGTTTGGCTGAGTTCGGTTCTTGCCACCGCAATGAACCAAGCGGCGCATTGCATGGTCTGATGCGTGTTCGCGGTTTTGTGCAGGATGATGCGCATATCTTCTGTACCGAAGATCAAATCGTTGATGAAGCACGTGCATTCAATGAATTGCTGGTTCGCATTTACAGCAATTCGGCTTCCATGATGTTGCTGTGAAGTTGTCCCTCCGCCCAGAACAACGTGCAGGTTCTGACGAAGTTTGGGATAAGGCCGAACAAGGCCTGCGTGACGCATTGACCGCTTGTGGTGTAGAGTGGGAAGAATTGCCTGGTGAAGGCGCATTCTATGGTCCTAAGATTGAATATCATGTCAAAGATGCCTTGGGTCGTTCTTGGCAGTGCGGTACTCTGCAGTTGGACTTTGTATTGCCAGAACGTTTGAATGCAGAATATGTAACTGAAAAGAATGACCGTGCGCGTCCTGTAATGTTACACCGTGCTATTTTGGGTTCATTGGAGCGCTTCATCGGTATTCTGATTGAAAACCATGCAGGCTCATTCCCATTGTGGCTTGCGCCGGTTCAAATGGTGATTATGAATATCACCGAGAACCAAGCAGATTATTGTCGCGAAGTGGCTGCCAAGTTGCAGGCGGCAGGCTTCCGTGTCGAATTGGATTTGCGTAACGAAAAAATCGGTTACAAAATCCGTGACAACAGCCAATACCGTTTCCCTTATCAAATCGTCGTCGGCGATAAAGAGAAACAAGAAAACAAAGTTGCGGTACGCCGCAAAGCAGAAGACTTGGGTTCTTTGAATGTAGATGATTTTATTGCGCAATTGCAGCAAGAAATCACTGATGCCCTCGTCAATCATTAATTTTTATAGGAGTATTCATCATCGCTCAAGAACGCGAAGCACGAATCAATGGTGAAATTACCGCCAAAGAAGTGCGATTAATCAGTGAGTCAGGCGATCAGCTTGGTGTCGTTTCAGTTCGTGAAGCTCTGGCTATGGCCGAAGAGCAAGATGTCGATTTGGTAGAAATTTCCCCGACTGCCAAACCGCCTGTATGCAAACTGATGGATTACGGTAAATACAAATACCAACAAGCCAAGAAGCGCGACGAAGCCAAGAAAAACCAAAAGCAGGTACAAATTAAGGAAATTAAATTCCGTCCGGGTACTGATGAAGGCGACTATCAAATCAAGATGCGCAACATCAACCGCTTCCTTGCTGATGGTGATAAAGTCAAAGTGACATTGCGTTTCCGCGGTCGTGAGATGGCCCATCAACAATTGGGTGCTCAACTGCTTGAACGCGTAAAAGAAGAGTTGGCTGAAGTGGCACAAATCGAGTCCTTCCCTAAAATGGAGGGCCGCCAAATGGTGATGATGATTGCGCCTAAGAAAAAATAAAGCTATAATGCAAGGCTTATTTCGATTGCCGCTCGGAATAAGGTTTAATTAGCGGCAAAAACCGTGGTATTTGGGTTTCAAGTGTTTGAAATTTATTTCAAAACCCCTTATACCTTATCTAATAACGAATGGAGTTTTCCAATGCCTAAAATGAAAACCAAGTCTAGCGCGAAAAAACGCTTTAAAGTACTGGGTAACGGTGGTGTAAAACGCGGTCATGCGTTCAAAAGTCACATCCTGACCAAAAAAACCACTAAAACTAAACGTCAATTGCGCGGCACCGCTATGGTGGATTCACGCGATTTGGCTTCTGTTGCTAAAATGTTGCCCTACGCTTAAGGAGTTTAGAATATGCCACGCGTAAAACGCGGTGTTACCGCTCGTGCTCGTCACCAAAAAGTCTTCGCGTTAGCCAAAGGCTACCGCGGTCGTCGTAAAAACGTTTACCGTGTTGCCAAACAAGCGGTAATGAAAGCCGGTCAATACGCATACCGTGACCGTCGCCAACGCAAACGTCAATTCCGTCAACTGTGGATCGTTCGTATCAACGCAGGTGCTCGTGAAAATGGTCTGTCTTACAGCAAATTCATGAACGGCCTGAAACGCGCTGCTATCGAAATCGACCGCAAAGTATTGGCTGATTTGGCTGTATTCGACAAAGCTGCATTTGCACAATTGGTTGAAAAAGCTAAAGCTGCTTTGGCTGCTTAATTCGATAAGATTATTTAAAAAGGAAGCTTATGCTTCCTTTTTTCTTTTTTTAAAGAAATCCTATGTAGTTGATTTTCTTTCTTTAAACTCTATTTTTTTATACTAATTTGCGATAAAATAGGCCTCTCTTATCAAACGGATTGGCCGCAATAAGACAAAAGGCCGTCTGAACGGGTTTGCAATCAAATCCAACAGACGGCTTTTTTGTTTCAGACGGCCTGCCATCAACAAACAGACGATAAACCACTATGGAAAATGTAAACCGTATCGTTGCAGAAGGTATTGCCGCTATTGAAGCCGCGCAAGACTTCAATGCCTTAGAACAAATTAAAGCACGCTATCTTGGTAAAACCGGCGAATTGACCGGACTTTTGAAAACTTTAGGTCAAATGTCTCCTGAAGAGCGTAAAACCGTAGGTGCGCACATCAACGAATGCAAAAATCAGTTTCAGACGGCCTTTAATAGCAAGCGCGATGCCCTGAATGAAGCCAAGCTGCAAGCTCAATTGGCTGCAGAAGCCTTGGATATTACTTTGCCGGGCCGTGCACAAGAGCATGGCGGTTTGCATCCAGTTACTTTGACTTTGCAGCGAGTGGTTGAGCTGTTTCACGGTATGGGTTTTGAAGTAGCGGATGGCCCTGAAATCGAAGACGATTTCCACAATTTCCAAGCCTTGAATATTCCTGCAAATCACCCAGCGCGTGCAATGCAAGATACTTTCTACGTTGAAAACGGCGACGTTTTGCGCACACACACTTCGCCTATTCAAATCCGCTATATGCTTGACAAAAAAGAGCCGCCTATCCGCATTATTGCCCCCGGCCGCGTGTACCGTGTGGACAGTGATGCCACTCACTCGCCTATGTTCCATCAGGCCGAAGGTTTGTGGGTGGAAAAGGGTGTGACTTTTGCCGACTTGAAAGCAGTGTTCACTGACTTTATCCGTCGCTTCTTTGAACGCGATGACCTGCAAGTACGTTTCCGTCCATCTTTCTTCCCGTTTACTGAGCCTTCTGCTGAAATCGACATCATGGGCGAAAACGGCAAATGGCTGGAAGTAGGCGGTTGCGGTATGGTACATCCTAACGTGTTGAAAAACGTCAATATCGACCCTGAGAAATATACCGGTTTTGCCTTTGGTATTGGTCTCGACCGCTTCGCTATGCTGCGTTACAACGTGAACGACTTGCGCTTGTTCTTTGATAACGATTTGAACTTCTTGAAGCAGTTTAAATAAATTTCAGATGGTCTTTTGATAGGCCGTCTGAAAAGTGAATAGATATTACTGATTTCGTCTGATAAAAATTTGTTTCAGACGGCCTGATAGTAGAGAAAATAATATGCAATTTCCTTATTCATGGCTGAAAACCCAAGCCAATCCTGATCTTTCTGCCGATAAACTGGAACATCTTTTGACCATGGCCGGTTTGGAAGTGGAAGAAATCGATACTGCTGCCCCTGCTTTCAGTGGTGTGGTTGTTGCCGAAGTAAAATCCGTTGAAAAACACCCTGATGCAGACCGTTTGAACGTTACTCAAGTTGATGCCGGTACGGGTGAGTTGGTTCAGATTGTTTGTGGTGCGCCGAATGTCAAGCCGGGTATTAAAGTACCGTGTTCTTTGCCGGGTGCCATTTTGCCGGGCAATTTCAAAATTAAGCCGACTAAAATGCGTGGTGTGCCATCAAACGGTATGCTGTGTTCGACCAATGAACTGGGTTTGCCTGATGATGGTGTAGATGGTCTGCACATTCTGCCTGAAGATGCGCCTGTCGGTACCAATATCCGTGAATACTTGGATTTAGATGATACGCTGTTTACGTTGAAAATTACACCTAACCGCGCTGATTGTTTGAGTGTTAAGGGCATTGCGCGTGAGGTTTCTGCGTTGACTCAATGTGCGTTTACGCCTGTTGAAATTCAGACGGCCTCTATCGGCAGTGAGAAAAAACAGGCTGTCCGTATTGATGCACCGGCCGACTGTGGCCGTTTTATCAGTCGCGTTATTGAAAATGTTAATGCGAAAGCGGCTACTCCCGATTGGATGAAACAACGTTTGGAACGCAGCGGTATCCGCAGCATTTCCGCATTGGTGGACATCGGCAACTATGTGATGCTGGAAATCGGTCAGCCTATGCATGTTTTCGATGCTGATAAGCTGTCAGGCAGTTTGATTGTCCGCCGTGCTCAAAATGGAGAGACTTTGGCGTGTCTGAACGAGAAGACGGTTACTTTGGCTGATAATACACTGGTGGTCGCTGATGAAAAAGGTGCGTTGAGCTTGGCCGGCTTGATGGGCGGCGAGGCAAGCGCGGTTTCTGATGAGACGCAAAATATTGTGTTGGAAGCTGCTTGGTTTGCTCCGGAGATTATTGCCGGTAAATCCCGTCAATACGGTTTTGGCTCGGATTCTTCTTTCCGTTTTGAGCGTGGCGTGGATTACCGCTTGCAAGCTGATGCTATTGAGCGTGCTACCGAATTGGTGTTGCAGATTTGCGGTGGTGCAGCCGGTGAAATGGTTGAGGCACAAGGAAAATTGCCTGAGGCAAAACAGGTCGAATTGCGTTTAGGCCGTCTGAAAACGGTATTGGGCGTTGAAATCCCTGCCGATCAGGTCGAAATTATCTTGCAACACTTGGGTTTGCAGCCTAAGAAAACCGCAGAAGGCTTCCGTGTTACTTCTCCTAGCTTCCGTTTCGATATCGAGATCGAAGCTGATTTGATTGAAGAAATCGGCCGCGTTTACGGTTATGAGAATATTCCTGACGACTATACTTCAGGCCGTCTGAAAATGTTGGCTTTGCCTGAAACCAAACGCCCGCGCTTTGCGGTTTATAACGAAATGGCAGCACGCGGTTACCGCGAAGTGGTCAGCTATGCGTTTGTGGATGAGCAATGGGAGCAAGACTTTGCTGCCAATACCAATCCTATCCGCCTGCAAAATCCATTGGCGGCGCAGTATGCCGTCATGCGTTCTACGCTTATCGGCGGTTTGGTGGAAGTTTTGCAAAACAATTTGAATCGTAAGCAAAACCGTGTACGTGTGTTTGAAATTGCCCGAGTGTTCAGCAAAGATTCGGCTGATCAATTTGTTCAAAACGAACGTATCGGTGGTTTGTGGTATGGCTCCGTGCTGCCTGAGCAATGGGGCGAGAAAACACGCAACGTAGATTTCTACGATATGAAAGCCGATGTTGAGAGCCTTTTGAAAAACAAAGAAGTATCCTTTGTTAAGACAGAACATCCAGCATTGCATCCTGGACGTGCCGCCAATATTGTTTCAGACGGCCGAGTAATTGGTTTTGTTGGCGAGTTGCATCCGAAATGGCTGCAAAAATATGATTTGCCGCAAGCGCCGCTGGTATTTGAAATCGATATGGATGCGGTATTGGGTCGTGAGAAAACCCGTTATCAGTCCGTATCCAAATTCCAACCTGCACGCCGAGATTTGGCATTTGTAATGCCTGAAGCTGTGACGCATGATGATCTGTTAAATGCCCTGAAAGCGGCGGCAAACAAGCTGGTTCAAGAAATCAGCGTGTTTGACGTTTACCGCGGTACGGGCGTGCCTGAAGGTATGAAGAGCGTTGCCGTCAAAATCATTTTGCAAGATATGGAAAACACGCTGACAGATGAAGTCATCGAGCCTTTGGTTGCGAAAATGATTAAAGCGGCAGCCGAAAAAGACGTACAGCTTCGCGCTTAACATAAGATAAAAGTTGTCGCCAAAAATCGCCAATAATATTTGATTTTTGGTGAGGACTTGATTTTTAAAAGAATTTTGGTAATAATTGCACCAGTTTGAATGAAGGTAAACACATGACACTAACTAAAGCAGAATTGGCTGATATTTTGGTCGACAAAGTCAGCAACGTCACCAAGAATGATGCCAAAGAAATCGTCGAGCTCTTTTTTGAAGAAATCCGCAGCACTTTGGCGCGTGGTGAAGAAATTAAAATTTCCGGTTTCGGTAATTTCCAATTGCGCGACAAACCTCAACGCCCTGGCCGTAACCCTAAAACAGGCGAAGAAGTGCCGATTACCGCACGCCGTGTGGTAACTTTCCATGCCAGCCAAAAACTCAAAGGCATGGTGGAGCATTACTATGACAAACAACAATAATCCCGGTTATTCCTGCCAAGCGTTATTTTACGTTGGATGAGATGTGCCAGTGGTGCAAATCGAACCCGAAGGATTTGCACGTTGGCAGCACGATCACGGCGTAGTCGTAGGTTATGGCGGCGAACACTATACCCGCTTGGATATGGTCAAACTGTTGAAACTGCGAAGTACGTTTTGCTCCGTATTCGGCTGATGGGGAGTCCGGTTCGGATGGTAATCCTCAGGTTACGGTTCAGGAAATCAGAGACAGCCTGAAAAGAGCTGTTGGCTGATTTGGATAAGGAACTGGGCTGATTTGAGACCGGTTGCAGATATGCAGCCGGTTTTTATTTTTGTATGGTAAGAATAATTTTTTTGCGTGATTTCACGTTTCCTTGCCGGAAGCATATGGTATCGTTTGCGGGAAGACGGTAGTTGCGCGTTCAGGTAAACGGTTTTTCTGTTATTCAAATATCAAAAGGATGATGGTTAATGAGATTTTTCGGTATCGGTTTTTTTAGTATTGCTGTTTTTTTGGAGATCATGTCGATTGTGTGGGTTGCCGATTGGCTGGGTGGCGGCTGGGCATTGTTTCTGATGGTTACGGGTTTTGTTGTCGGCGTGCTGATGCTCAGGCATACGGGGATGTCCGGTATTTTATTGGTGGGAGCCGCAATGAGGAGCGGGGGAAAAAGTGTCTGTTTATCAGATGTTGTGGCCCATCCGTTATACGGTGGCTGCGGTCTGTCTGATAAGCCCGGGATTTGTATCTTCCGTATTGGCTTTGCTGTTGCTGCTGCCGTTTAAAGGTGCTGCCGTATTGCAGCCTGTCAGGTCTGAGCATTTTTTTAATATGAACCAATCGGGTGCTAAAAAGGATACTCCCTACGATGATGACATTATCGAAGGTGAGTATACGGTTGCCGAACCTGACGGTGATAAACACCGAAATGCTATCGAACATAAAAGGGATGAGTCAATATAAACCCAATGCCGTCTGAAGATTCAGACGGCATTTTTGCCGTCATTGAAAAATAAAAATGATACAGGAGTAGGGAGGAGTGGGTTTGAGGGAGTAGAATACGAATTCCACGCTTGAATGCAGCAATAAGAAAAGAGAGAAACTTTATGCCGTCTGAACAGGAAAAAAACCGGTATCTTTGCGTGATTTTGACCGCGCCCATCTGCTCCATCCCTATACATCCATGACCGACCCGTTGCCTGTTTATCCGGTGCGCCGAGCGGAGGGCGTGCACATCGAATTGGTGGACGGTACGCGGTTGATTGACGGAATGTCGTCTTGGTGGTGTGCGATACACGGTTACAATCATCCTGTTTTGAATCAGGCGGTTGAGGCACAGATTAAGCAAATGGCGCACGTGATGTTCGGCGGCCTGACGCATGAACCTGCGGTGGAATTGGGCAGGCTGCTGGTGCAGATACTTCCCGAAGGGCTGGACCGTATTTTTTTATGCGGATTCAGGTTCGGTTTCGGTGGAAGTTGCGTTGAAAAATGGCAGTGCAGTACCAGCAGGCGCGGGGTTTGACCGCGAAGCAGAATATTGCGACGGTGCGGCGCGGGTATCACGGCGATACTTGGAACGCGATGTCCGTCTGCGATCCGGAAACGGGGATGCACCATATTTTCGGCAGCGCTCTGCCGCAGCGTTATTTTGTCGATAATCCGAAAAGCCGTTTCGACGATGAATGGGACGAGGCGGATTTGCAGCCTGTCCGCGCCTTGTTTGAAGCGCATCATGCGGATATCGCCGCCTTTATTTTGGAACCGGTCGTGCAGGGCGCGGGCGGCATGTATTTTTATCATCCGCAGTATCTTCGCGGTTTGCGCGATTTGTGCGACGAATTTGATATCGTGTTGATTTTTGACGAAATCGCCACCGGATTCGGGGCGCACGGGCAAGATGTTTGCCTGCAGAACACGCGGACGTCGTGCCGGATATTATGTGTATCGGCAAGGGCTTGAGCGGCGGCTATATGACGCTGGCGGCGGCAATCACTTCGCAAAAGGTCACCGAAACGATTTCGCGCGGCGAAGCGGGCGTGTTTATGCACGGCCCGACATTTATGGCAAACCCGCTGGCATGTGCCGTTGCCTGCGCTTCGGTCAAGCTGCTTTTGTCCCAAGATTGGCAGACAAATATCCACCGCATCGAAAGCATCTTAACAGGCCGTCTGAAAACCGCATGGGACATTCGCGGCGTGAAAGACGTGCGCGTTTTGGGTGCCATCGGGGTGATTGAGTTGGAAAAAAAGGCGTGGATATGGCGCGTTTTCAAGCGGATTGCGTGGCGCAGGGCATTTGGGTGCGCCCATTCGGCGAACTAGTGTATTTAATGCCGCCGTATATTATTTCAGACGGTCTTTTTGGCCGAACTTGCCGATAAAACCGTGCACATTTTGAAGGAACACAGAAAATGAAAGGCGTTTACTTCGTCAGCGGCATTGATACGGACATCGGCAAAACCGTCGCCACCGGCGTGTTGGCAAAACAATTGTTGCAGCAGGGCAAAAGCGTAATTACGCAAAAGCCCGTGCAAACTGGTTGCCAAAACATCGCCGACGACATCGCCGTCCACCGCAACATCATGGGCATACCCATGCAGAAGTCGACAAACAGCGGCTGACCATGCCCGAAATCTTCAGCTATCCCGCCTCGCCCTCACCTCGCCGCCCGTCTGGACGGCAGGGCTTTGGACTTAAACAAAATCCGCACTGCCACGCAGCAACTGGCGGCGCAATACGAAATCGTGTTGGTCGAAGGCGCGGGCGGATTGATGGTTCCGCTGACGGAAGATTTGTTGACTATTGATTATATTCAGCAACAGGCTTATCCCGTCATCCTCGTTACCAGCGGACGTCTCGGCAGCATCAACCACACTCTGCTCAGCTTCGCCGCGCTCAAACAATACGGCATTCGTTTGCACAGTCTCGTGTTCAACCATATTCATGACAGCTCTGACAAATGCGTTGCGCAAGACAGCCTGAACTATCTGCAATGCCGTCTGAAAGCCGATTTTTCCGAAGCGGAATGGATGGAGTTGGATAAAAACAGACGCGGTATAAAGATTGGGAAAAATATGGAACACCTATTTGGGAAATGGCTGCCCGACTTGCCTGCCTCCGTTTCAGACGGCATCGACCTGCCGATGAGCCGGTTATTGAAAGCCCGGTCGCTGACCGTCGCATTGCGCGCCTTGCCGCATACATTTTCGGTGGAACTGCTGAAACTGGGCGAATTGGAGACGGAATGTGGAGGGAGACTGGTGCGTGAAGTTTTGTTGAAGCTGGACGGTATCCCTGTTGTCGCGGCAAGGAGCGAGTGCCGGATAGGTTCGGCGTTTTTGGCAAAACATTTTGGACTGCGGCACGCGTCCTTTAGGTGAGCGTCTGTTTCAAGCCGATTTGGAAGGGGCGCGTTCGGCGTTTGAGTTTGCCGTTTACGGCGAAGGATGCGGGCGGTACTTTGCCGCGCGGCGTTCGCAGTTTTCCCATCACGGCGAGGAAATGCTGCTGACCGAGTATTTTCTGCCCGAACTGGAAACGCTTTATCGGATAAAATACCGTTTTTCAAGCTGTGCGGCAATATGAATCCTAAATCCCCTTTATTTTTACGCCTGTCCGACCGTTTGGATGTGTACCTGCGCCTGATGCGGGCGGACAAGCCCATTGGGACGCTGCTTTTGCTGTGGCCGACCCTACTGGGCATTGTGGTTGGCTTCAGACGGCATTCCCGATTTGGCGGTATTGGCGGCGTTTACAATCGGCACGTTTTTAATGCGCAGTGCCGGTTGCGTCATCAACGATTTTGCCGACCGCGATTTTGACGGGGCTGTCGAGCGCACTAAAAACCGTCCGTTCGCACAGGGCCGGGTCGGAAAAAGAAGCACTGCTGCTGACGGCATTTTTGTGCCTGCTTGCCGCATTGTGCCTGATTCCGCTGAATCATCTGACATGGCTGATGAGCCTGCCCGCGCTGTTTCTTGCGCTGACTTACCCGTTTACCAAACGTTTTTCCGATTCCCCAACTCTATCTCGGGCTTGCCTTTTTCCTTCGGTATCCCTGATGGCATTGCCGCAGTCGTCGGAAACGTACCTTTTGAAGCGTGGATACTCTTTTGCCGCCAATGTGTTATGGACTCCTAGCGTATGACACGGTTTATGCAATGGCGGACAAAGAAGACGATTTGAAAATCGGCATCAAAACCTCCGCCGTCACGTTCGGGCGTTACGACATCGCCGCCGTTATGCTGTGTCATGGCGGCTTTATCCTGCTGATGACAGTATTGGGGGCGGTTATCGGTGCGACATGGGCATATTGGACGGCAATCCCCATCGTCCTGCTGCTGCAATACCGCCAATATGCCGCCATCAAAAGCCGCGTCCGGCAAATCTGTTTTGAAACGTTTTTGGCAAACAACAGAATCGGTTGGGTGTGGTTTACCGCCATTTTTGCCCATACGTTTTTCGCGAAATAAAGGCAGGGGCAATGCCGTCTGAAAGAGCCGTAAACTGCTTTGGACGGCATTTCTATCTGTGCCGAAAAGCGTTAAAAATATGTTTTTAAAACGCTGTGTTATGTCAGCCCGTACCGTATGCGGGATTGAGATTTGCCCCGGCAGTCGGTACAATCCTTCTGTTTTGCGATGTCTGAAAAGAGAAGCTTATGAGCCTTATCGGCGAAATTTTGCCTTTGTCCCATATTGTTTTGGATATGGAGGTGGGCAGTAAAAAAAGGCTGTTTGAGGAAGCGGGCCTGCTTTTGGAACGCGAATCCTCATTGTCCCATGCTGATGTTTTCGAATGTCTTTTTGCCCGTGAAAAACTCGGTTCGACTGGTTTGGGGCAGGGCGTTGCCATCCTCACGGCCGTCATGCCGGGGTGAAGCAGGCAACGGGCGCGTTTATCCGCACGCGCGAACCCATCGGATTTGACGCGCCCGACGGCAAGCCGGTTTCCCTGGTTTTTATTTTGCTGGTTCCGGAAAATGCGACGGGTGAGCATTTGAGGTTTTATCCAAATTGGCCGGCAAGTTTTTCTCAAAAAGCATCAGGGAATCACTGATGACTGTTTCCTCTGCGGAAGAAGTCCGCGCCATCCTGACTGAAGAGTAATATGCCCAGTATTTCCGTCCGCCGTCTCTTTTCCGACAACCAATACAAGCTGCAGCTTGCATGGGTTGCCGGTAATTCGGGTGCGGACAACCGTATCGGCGTAGAGGCGGACAAACCCGTCCTCGCTTTAGTCGGCCACCCTGAATTTTATCCATCCCAACCAAATCCAAGTGGTCGGTTTGGCGGAGTCGGAGTATCTGAACCGTCTCGAATCGGGTGAAGTCTGCTATCGGTTCGGAGACCTGTTCGATATTTCCATGTCTTTGGTTATCGTGGCAAACGGCTTGCCGGTTTCTCCCAGCTTGCGCGACTATTGCCATAAAAACGATATCCCCTTGCTGACTTCCAAGCTTGAAAGCCCGTATCTCATGGATGTGTTGCGGATTTACCTGCAACGCACCCTGGCGGCGTCAGCCATCAAACACGGCGTATTTCTCGATGTATTCGAGGTTGGCGTACTAATTACGGGGCATTCCGGTTTGGGTAAGAGCGAATTGGCGTTGGAGCTGATTTCGCGCGGACACAGCCTGATTGCCGACGATGCGGTCGAGCTGTTCCGTATCGGACCAGAAACGCTGGAAGGTCGCTGTCCACCCTATACTGCGTGATTTTTTTGGAGGTTCGCGGCCCAGGGATACTCAATATCCGCCATATTTTTGGTGAGACGTCCATACGCCCGAAGAAAGTGCTGCAGCTGATTATCAATCTTGCCGCAGCAGACGATGAGTACATGAAGCAACTCGACCGCCTGAGCATACGTACGGAAACCGAGTCTATTCTTAATGTCAATATCCGTTCGGTTACACTGCCTGTCGCGGTCGGACGAAACCTTGCTGTATTGGTTGAAGCGGCGGTGCGCAATTATATTCTTCAGTTGCGCGGCAAAAGACAGTACGCGCGAATTTTTGGAGCGTCATCAGACGCAGCTTAAAGAAAACGAGCAATACAATGAAAATAGTCCTGATTAGCGGCCCTGTCCGGTTCGGGTAAATCCGTTGCCCTCAGGCAGATGGAAGATTCGGGTTATTTTTGCGTAGACAATCTGCCTTTGGAAATGCTCCCGTCGCTGGTGTCGTATCATATCGAGCGTGCCGACGAAAGCGAATTGGCCGTCAGTGTCGATGTACGTTCCGGCATAGACATCGGACAGGCGCGGGAACAGATTGCCTATTTGCGCGGACTGGGGCACAGGGGTTGAAGTTTTGTTTGTCGAGGCGGAAGAGGCCGTGTTGGTCCGCCGGTTTTCCGAGACCAGACGAGGACATCCTCTGAGTAATCAGGATATGACCCTGTTGGAAAGCTTAAAGAAAGAACGGGAATGGCTTTTCCCGCTTAAAGAAATCGCCTATTGTATCGATACTTCCCAAATGAATGCCCAACAGCTTCGCCAAGTCGTGCGGCAGTGGCTGAAGGTCGAACGTACCGGGCTGTTGGTGGTTTTGGAGTCGTTCGGATTTAAATACGGCGTACCGAACAACGCGGATTTTATGTTCGATATGCGCAGCCTGCCCAACCCGTATTACGATCTTGAGTTGAGGGCGTTTACCGGTACGGACCAACCGGTCAGGGGATTATTTGGACGGACAGCCGCTTGTGCAGGAAATGGTTGACGACATCGAAAGGTTTGTTACGCATTGGCTGCCGCGTTTGGAGAATGAAAGCAGGAGCTACGTTACCGTCGCCATCGGTTGCACGGGAGGACAGCACCGTTCCGTCTATGTTGTCGAAGAGCTTGCCGGAAGGCTGCAGGGGGCGTTACGAGTTGCTGATACGACACCGACAGGCGCAAAAATCTGCCGAGCCGTTAATCCCGTTAAACCATTATGCCGTCTGAAACCCCGCTTTTCTGTTTCAGACGGCATTTCAAAATATTGAGAAGAAAGGAAAGATATGGCAATCCAATGGTTTCCCGGCCACATGAACAAAGCAAAAAGCCATCGCCGAGGCGCGCTAAAAGCGTAGACATGGTAATTGAAATGCTGGACGCACGAATGCCCGCCTCCAGCGAGAATCCCCTGCTTACCCAGCTTTCCAAAAGGCAAACCCAAACTCAAAAATCCTCAACAAACAAGATCTTGCCGACCCCGAGCGCACCAAAAATCTGGCTCGAACACTATAACAGCCGCCCAGATACCCGCGCCATTGCCCTCGATTCCTCCGAAACAGGCGCACACGGCAAAATCACCCAAAGCCTGCCGCGCCATGATTCCCCACCGCCAAGGCATAGACAAAACCCTGCGCGTCCTCATCTGCGGCATCCCCAACGTTGGCAAGTCCACCCTCATCAACGGCATGATAGGCAAAAAATCCGCCAAAACCGGCAACGAACCCGGCATCACCAAAGCCGAACAACGCCTCTTCCTCGCCGACGACTTCTGGCTCTACGACACCCCTGGAATGCTGTGGCCGAAAATCATCGTCGAAGAAGGCGGCTACAACCTTGCCGCCGGCGGTGCAGTCGGACGCAATGCGCTGGACGAAGAAGAAGTCACCCTCGAACTCTTAGACTACCTCCGCCGCCACTACCTCCCCATGCTGCAAGAACGCTACCAAGCCGACAAAGACCCCAGCAGCCACTGGGACGACAACTCATGGCTCGAGTGGATAGCCAAAAAAACGCGGCGCAGTCCCTCAGTGGCGGACGAGGTCAACTACCAAAAAGCCGCCGAAAACATCCTCACCGACTTCCGTGAAGGCAAAATCGGCAGAATCACCCTCGAAACGCCGAACCAATGGGAAACATGGCTTAAAAAGCCCGCCAAAAAGAAGCCGAACTCAAAGCCATTCGCGAAGCCAGAAAAAGCAGAGCGTAAAGGGCGAAGCCTGCGGACGAGTAGGGCGGTATAGTGAAATGCCAAAAGATGTTTCACTGCTCTCAAAAAGGTCGTCTGAAACCCTTAGACAGATTGTTCAGACGACCTGTTTTCAGTAAATTTATAGTGGATTAACTTTAAACCAGTACGGCGTTGCCTCGCCTTGCCGTACTATCTGTACTGTCTGCAGGCTTCGTCGCCTTGTCCTGATTTAAATTTAATCCACTATAAAAACCAACATATAAAAACAGAAAAGAACCCTTTATCCAAGGCGGTCTGAAAAATATTTAAACCATTAAATCCTGATGTTATGACTAAAAAAACTCTCCCGACGCACTCATCGAAGCCGCGCTTTTTGACCCAGGCCGAACCCCTAAACGAAAAATCTATGCGCGAATTGTGTGCCGCCGCTGTCGCAGGACAAATTAATCGACGTGTTGGCGCAGTTGAAAAACACGTTGGCAGGGGCAGGGACGTTGCAACTGGTGCATACGCACGAGGGCTGGCGTTTTCAAATCGTGCAGACGGCATTCGAGCGGCTGGGCAGCCTGCAAGAACAGCGTGCGCCGCGCTATTCCCGCGCTGTGATGGAAACGCTGGCGATTATCGCTCTACCAGCAGCCGGTAACGCGTGGCGATATCGAGGGTATACGCGGCGTAGCGGTGTCGCAGAACGTGATGCAGACCTTGCAGGATCGGGGGTGGATTGAGGTAATCGGACATCGTGATACGCTTGGCAAACCAGCGTTGTGGGCGACAACGGCAACGTTCCTCAGTGATTTGAGTTTGAACAGCTTGGAAGAACTGCCTCCGTTGACAGAACTAGGCGAATTGGTTTTGCCCGATTTAATGGAAATGCCCCCTGCTGATGAAGAAGAATCGGAAACCGCACCATCCGATATGTTGCTCAATTGAAATCAGGATGCCGTCTGAAATGCATATTGCTTCAGACGGCATTTCAACTAAATAAGCAGATAAAATAAACTCCATCTAACAATAAGAAAAACTTATTTCTAATTTAAAAAATCTTAGTTATAATTCGGATATCTAAAGCTGATATTTCTTTTGTTGGTCGAATTACTAAGGAATCCTCACGATGCTTCTAACACTTTCTTTGCGAGATTTTTGTTATTGTCGAAAATCTGAATCTTGATTTTCAAAGCGGGTTTTACTGTATTGACCGGCGAGACGGGTGCGGGAAAAATCCATTACCTTTGGACGCAATTGGCTTACTGTTGGGCGATAAGGCAGATTACAGCCAAGTACGCCATGGTGCAAAAGAGGCTCAATTGTCAGCATTGTTTGATATTTCCCATTTACCTGTTTTTAAAAGAAGAATTGTATGAACAGGGGCTTTTAAACGACGGAGAAGAAGAACTCAGTATCCGCCGCATTATCGATGCCAAAGCGCAAAAAGCCGAAGCTTTATCAACAATCAGGCAGCTACCTTGGCGCAACTCAAATCCGTGGGCAGTCAGCTTATCGATATCCATGGACAAAATGCCCATCATTCGCTTAATAAGGAAACCGCCCAACGGAATCTTCTAGATGCATTTGCAGGCAGTAAAGAGCAGGCGGAAACCGTCAGACAGCTGTATCAAAACTGGGTCAATGCTAAAAACACTGCAAGAGGCGCAGGAACACGCCGAGACCATCGTTATTGAGCGGGAACGTTTGGAGTGGCACTCAATGAATTGAGCCAGTTAGACGTAAAAGAAGGCGAATGGGAAGCACTCAGCCAAAGCCATGACAGCCTTGCCCATTCTGCCGAGTTGTTGCAGGCTGCCGAAGAAGTCGGAGATAAGATTGACGGTGATAACGGCATCCAACGGCATATTTATCAATGTCAAAAGCTATTGACCAATTTGCAAAACATCGAGCCGCGTTTTGCCGAGAGCCTGAATATGTTGGCAAGCATCGAAGCTGAATTGGGCGAAATCAGTGCCAATATGCGCGATGTGGCCGGACGCAGCGACATCAATCCCAATGAATTGGCGGCTCAGGAGCAGCGTATGGGCGAGCTGATGGGAATGGCGCGGAAATACCGTATCGAACCTGAAGAATTGCCACAAAAAGCTGGCTGAAATCGAAGAGCGTCTGCAAAGCCTGCAAGCTGCCGCCGATTTGGAAGCATTGACGCAAACCGTTGCCCGTAACCTTGCCGAATATCAGGAAGCAGCCCACATTCTTTCCGCTATGCGTCATCAGGCTGCCGGTAGGCTTAGTGAAGAGACGACAGAAAATATGCAACATCTTGCCATGAAAGGTGCGCGTTTTGACATTGCCCTACTGCCGTCTTCCCCGACGGCGCACGGCTTGGAGCAAGTACAGTTTCAAGTTGCCGCTAACAAAGGTAATCCACCCGTCCGCTGAACAAAGTCGCATCCGGCGGCGAACTTGCCCGCATCAGTCTGGCTTTACAGGTTGTTACCAGCCAATACACGGAAATCCCAACGCTGATTTTTGACGAAGTAGATACCGGCATCGGCGGCGGAGTAGCCGAAATGGTCGGTAAGGCGTTACGCACTTTGGGTAAAAACATCAGGTGCTTGCCGTTACTCACCTTCCTCAAGTCGCATCCTGCGGAGAAAATCATTGGCAGGTACGAAAAACATAGTGAAGGCGAGCAAACCGTCAGTGAAATCAGTATGTTGGATGAGAATCAACGGATTGAGGAAATTGCCCGTATGCTGGGTGGGGAAGTAATTACCGAAACGACACGTCTACATGCGGCTGAATTACTTCAGTTTGCATCATAAAAATAGTTGGTTTTGAAATCATTATGTTACATAAAAATATCTGCTATGAGGTACTGGAAAAAGTAGACAAGATACGAATATATCTGTAATATTTCGACTTTATAAATCACTTAAACAAGTGATTGTGCTGCACCCGTAGCTCAGTTGGATAGAGTATCTGGCTACGAACCAGAGGGTCGGGCGTTCGAATCGCTCCGGGTGCGCCAGTGAGAAAATACAATATGCGCCCATCGTCTAGCGGTTGGGACATCGCCCTTTCACGGCGGTAACCGGGGTTCGATTCCCCGTGGGCGTGTCAATTCAAAATGCCTCGATTATATCGGAGGCATTTTCAATCTCCGTTTTTATATACGGATATATTCCTTCGTAGTATATATTCTATTTTATCAATTGATTACCTATTATCGTTGGGTTTTTGGCGTTATAGTATGTTAAATGTATTGGCATATTCCAAAAGATAAATTATGGCACCTCCATCGGCATCGGGTCGGATAGCTTTACTTTCTTTAAAGGCATTTCCCCTGTTCCAAAAATCGATTACTGCAGCAAATGCGGTAAGCCCCTGTCTCCTGAAGCCGTAAATAAGGTGATGAATGATAAAACCGATGAAGAAAAATCTGATATTTGATGTAAGTTGATGCAGAACAAGCCACAATGTAAATAAATCCTCCCTATAGAGTGAGTATGGCACACGCGCTGGCTTGAAGATTCCGTAATACCAATTATGTCTGCATCCCCCATTACTTGACGAAAGGCCGTCTGAAAAACAGAAAAACCGTTTCAGACGGCCTTTGTTTAACGCCACTGAGCCAGCGGGTTAAAAAGCGCAGTCAATGCTGCTGCGCCTTATGCTGCCGAGGCAAAGAGAGTTTGATGGTGCTATTACAATCAATCGTTGGTATGAAGCCAAATCTGGTAATTTCTGGAGAGATCACACTTCTACACCTCAAAAATTCGAAAAAATTTAAATCAGATATGGGTGATAGATTGAAAATTGCAACAAAAATGGAGCAACATATGAATTACATTCAAATACACCAATCCCTAAAGATGTTAAAGAATTTTTGAACAAAAAAAGGTATTAAATATTTTGAATATTAAAAAGTTATAGGAGATTTAAAAATGTCAAGAAGTGTAAGTTTAGATATTGATTTATCCATAAATAATAAGAAATTCTCTCGTTATGAAATACTAGAATGCTTATTGTATGGAGGTTGGAGTTTTCTAGATGATGGAAATTTTGTTTATTTACCACTTGGCGATGAAGACTATGATTGGAATTCAGCTTCTATGTCAGGAAAAAGAAATTTTAGATTTTTAAGAATAAAAAGCAATTTAGATGAAGTAATCGGATTTTTCAATAACATGGGCTGACACCAATATTGGTGGACAAGTTTTATTTTTTTCCCTAATTTTGAATTCTCATTTAACATCACAATTAATATTAAAAATTTTGATAAAGACATAGTTGATGTTAACTGGTATTTGATTAAATTATTACCTATTTTTGATAAGAATGGTATTTTTATATAATTCTATTAGATATCAGGAATATAGATAAACCATAAATTAGTAAGCCGTAGCCCATATGAAACCTAAACTCAACAAGTAGCATGTGTGCAGAACGCACGCATGCGGTTCTCAGAGTTTTGAGCTAAGAGGCCGTCTGAAAAACAGAAAAACGTTTCAGACGGCCTTTGTTTAACGTCACCAAGTCAGTAATGCCACCGCGCCCCTGTGCCTCGAAGCAATAGGCAGAACATTCGGCCACGGAGAAAACAAAAACGAAACCGCCCGGGCAATCAGACATTTCCTTTTTAGGTGCAGCGGTTTGCCTGCGTCAACGGTGGTAATTTTGCTACGGGCGGCTTGGCAGCAGTTGCAGCTGAAAAGGCAGCGGAACATCTTGGCCAATAGTATAACGATGGTAAAACCGCAATCGATCTGCAAACAGGCGAGTTCAATGCCAACCTGCTGCAGGAACATATTAAAGAAGAAATCAAATCAAAGAGCGGGGTAATTGCATCACTGACGGGAGCGGCCGTGGGCGGCACGCCGATAGACGTGCAAATCTGAGGGGCGGTCGGACAGAATGGGGTAGAGAATAATTTAGTGGGTATATCATATGTTGTATTGACTGATTTTTCGCATACTCACTGATTTTTTAAAATCTTTTTACATGGTTATAGAAGTTTCGGTGTGGGAAAGTGATAAAAGTTTTAGCTTGTGTATGTGTCGCAGCATTGAGACCTTATCTAAGATATGAATATTAGCTTAGAGTTTCAAAGAGAATGCGGCAAAGGTTTAAGGAGTCAGGTTTTGCCTTCTGACGATGGCGCGGATAACGGTACGGTTGGGGTGTAGGGCGTGGCGCAGGCGTTGTGAAAAGGGATGGGGCAAGCCCTAGGATTTCGGCTGCAACGGCGGCGGCGCATATAGGGGCGGTGGCGAGTCCGCGGGTGCCGTGTGCGGTGTTGACGTAGGCATTGGGCAGATATGGACATGGGGCGTCGATGCGGTAGTTTTGTCCAGCGCAAGTTTGGCGTAAGTCTGCTGCATGGCGGTAATGTCGCCGAGTGAGCCGACGATGGGCAGATGGTCGGGGCTGTCGCAACGCATGGCGGCGTGCCCTTGGTATTTTTGAGGGTTTGGGTTGGTAGTAAACAATGATTCGGCAAGGGAGGGCTCAAGATGTGCCAATGCTTGGCGGTTTGAGGCTTCTTCGGCGTCGTTCCACCCGCTATGGCTGCTGTTGGGAATAAAACTTGCACCGTAGCAGTGCAGCCCGTGCCATGACGGGCTGATGTAACTCTCGCCTGAAACGGCGCAACGCAGTTGTTCGGAAAATGGGGTGGATGGTGTGAGGCCGGTTTGTCCTCGTATCTGCCTGAGGGGAGGGAGGAGAGGTTGGTTTCGGGCAGGTAGGAGCTGTGCGCACCGGTGCAATAGATGATGTGTGTGGCGGAAAAATATGCCGTTTGGCGTGGTTGCAATCCACTTCTCTCCGTCGTGGGAAATGTCGGTTAACGGTGTGTTTTCGTGTAGTCCAATGAGCGGATGGTTGAGGAGGGCGTGGACGAATGCGGGCGGATTGAGCCATACGCCGTGCTGCCAGAAGAGACCGCATGATGGTTCGGTGTAGGGGGCACTGAGGGGGATGCCGGCGATTTTTTCGGCTTCTGCAGATGTGATGCTGCGGTAGAGGTGTACATGGTGTTTTTGTAACCCCTAATTCGTGATTGCGACGGTATTCGTCTTGGTTGTAATTGAGGTGGATGATGCCGTTTCCGCCCCATGTGTCGGAGTCGGGCAGGATGTGTTCGAGCAGGCGTTTGGTGTAACCGTAGCCGGTGAGCAAAAGTTCGGTTTGTTCGGTATCGTGTGGCGAGATTTTGGCATAAAGCAGCCCCTTGACGGTTTCCGCTGGCGGCTGATGCGGCTTTGCTCTGCGTCCAATACGGTAACGGATATGCCGTATTCTGCCAGTATGAGGCGGTTGCCGCTCCGGATATGCCTGCACCGATGACGAGGATGTGTTTCGGTTTTTGCCGTTCGGACGTGTACGGATGTACAAACCAAGGTTTGTCGGGTGTGTTTTCTGCTTGTGCGGCCGCTTCGGACTGCCATGAAATATGTTGGAAATGTTCGTGCAGGCGGTTGGTGCGCGAAGGTGGAATCAGCCAGAAACGGACATTGGGCAGGATGTGTTCGATTAGATTGATGCTGTTGAATTGTAGGCACTGCAGTGCTTGTTTCAAACGGTGTTTCAGACGGCATTCTCCGTCCGAAGCATCTTGTGCGGTTTGAAAATCAGGGAATCTTATAATCGGGGAGGCAGATAATCAGGTTGAGCGGTTGCGCGCGTTTGTCGATAATATTGTAAAGTGTGCGGATGTCGGGAATGCCGTTCCATGCGAGATTGTCCATATCAATGCCGTCTGAAAATGTGGGTTTGAATATCGGTATCGGGATAAAGCTGTTAAAATACGCGCCGTTTAAAGGCACGCATGCGCCTGCCGGATATTGTATGCCGAATCGAGGTGTTTTTTTGAATAATATTCCTGTTGAAATCCGGTTGTTGAAAAACCGTACCGTGTTGGTTTTGACTTATGGGAACGAACCTAAAAATCTGCCTGCCGAATTTTTACGCGTGCATTCTCCGAGTGCGGAAGTGCGCGGACACGGTGTGGGACAGGGATGTTTTGCAAACCGGTAAGGCGGATGTGCAAATTACGGATTTACAGCCTGTTGGTCAGTATGCGCTGAAAAATCAGTTTTTCGGACGGACACGACAGCGGGCTTTACGATTGGGACTATCTGCACGGGCTGGCATACGGACGTGATGCCATGTGGCAAAAATATCTGGACAGGTTGGCGGCGGCAGGCGCGTCGCGTTTTGAAGAGAAATAAGACCGGTCGGATGGCAATCTGACGGGCAACGGTATCAGAGAGGTGGTTAGAATATGGGCGGACAAAAAACGCATTTCGGGTTCAGTACGGTCAACGAAGATGAGAAAGCCGGAAAAAGTGGCGGAAGTGTTCCACTCCGTCGCCAAAAACTACGACATTATGAACGATGTGATGTCGGCAGGGGCTGCACGCGTATGGAAACACTTTTACCATCCATACGGCGCACCTGAAAAAGGCGATAAAGTGTTGGACATTGCGGGTGGTACGGGCGATTTGTCGCGCGGTTGGGCAAAACGCGTCGGCAAAGAGGGCGAAGTTTGGCTGACCGATATTAATTCTTCTATGCTGACCGTCGGGCGCGACCGGCTTTTGAATGAAGGTATGATTCTCCCCGTATCGCTTGCCGATGCGGAAAAACTGCCTTTTCCTGACAATTATTTCAATTTGGTTTCCGTGGCGTTCGGCTTGCGGAATATGACGCATAAAAGATGCCGCGCTGAAAGAGATGTACCGTGTTTTTGAAACCGGGCGGCACGTTGCTGGTGTTGGAGTTTTCCAAAATCTACAAGCCGCTCGAAGGCGCGTATGATTTCTATTCGTTCAAGCTGCTGCCGGTCATGGGCAAACTGATTGCCAAAGATGCGGACAGCTACCAGTATCTCGCCGAATCCATCCGCATGCATCCTGACCAAGAAACTTTAAAGCAAATGATGCTGGATGCCGGATTTGACAGTGTGGACTATCATAATATGAGTGCGGGGATCGTGGCCCTGCATAAAGGCGTGAAATTTTAAACAGACTGCCTGTGCAGCCAATGCCGTCTAAACACGTTTCAGACGGCATTTTTGTGTTTTTCGAGACAATGGTTTTAAATCTTAAAAATTAATTCATATATCCATCAATAATTTATAAACTTTTTAAAAAAATAGGAACAATTATCATTTGCAAAAATATAAAGATGTCTGTATAATGCAGTCAATCCAGTAAATAACACAGCAGACAAAAGGAGGGAAAAAATGCCGGAAAGTATTTTTAAACAGATTTCCCTCGATATTTTGAGGCTGCATCGTGATTCTGTTTATTCGCTGCTTGCCACTTCCGGCTGCAACTGTCAGGTGCATGAAGCGGCGTATGTCAATATTGACGGTAAATATTATATTTCGCTTTCGTGCGAGCCTGAGGTAGGAGAAGTTAAAACAGGGATTTTGCTGATTGAAGATGAAAGCCGCAGCTTGCGTTTGAGCTGGGTTGGCAGTGCTCGGGAACTTGACCGTAAGGATAGTGTCTATAAGCGTGCCTTGTCTGCGTTATCCAGAAAGATGGAGCGGTGTAAAGACAAGCTGCATACGGCGGTTCAACCGTTTTTGTTGGAGCTGGTGCCGGAGAAAGGCAGATTTTCTGTCGGTGATGAAGAAGTTTGGATTTCTCAAAACGATTTAGTGAGAGCTTTATATCCTGTCGGATACAGTATGCGGCAGGCAATGTTGTAGATTTAAAGTTTTGGTAGTGGTTTGTGTTCCTTTTGCGCCCCTTTGTCAAGGGGCGATTTTTTTGCGTACAGATCGGCGGCAGGATAAAAATGCCGTCTGAAAAAAACTTAGACGGCATTTGCATATATCGAATTATTTATCCGTCAGGAGGCGGATACCTTGATCGCCAAGCTTTCTGGACAACTCGGCGGCTTTTTCCATGTTTGCCTAGGACAAAAATCAGGGAGGATTTCTGCCAAAGGGCGCATGACAAAACTGCGTTCGTGGGCGCGCGGATGCGGCAGGGTGAGGCAGGGGTCGTCGCTGGAGATTCCGTCAAAGTCGATAATGTCCAAATCCAATGTGCGCGGCGCGTTGCGGAAAGCTGCGTTCGCGTCCGAAATCGGCTTCGATACGGTTGAGTTCGGTAAGCAGGGGCAATGCCGTCCAAAGGTGGTGGAAACGGTGCAGACGGCATTGATGAAATCAGGCTGATTGTCGTAACCGACGGGTGCGGTCATATACAGTGAGGAAGCCTGTTCAAGCCGGATGTCAGGATGGGACGACAGCGTGTCCAATGCGGCGCGTACCTGTTGGGCAGGGTTTTCAAGATTACTGCCCAGGGCGATGACGGCGAAATGTCTGTTGTTCATGGCAGTGTTTCAGAATGGTAGGACTTTGGTTTTGGCAAGGTAAACGATACAGGCGACGCAACACATAGCAAGCAGGTAAACGGCATAGAATTTGGCAGAACGTGGGCGGGCGCGCATCATAATCATACCTAACGCGATATAGGGTGAGCAGGAGCAGAATTTTTGTACCGAGCCATGGTGCGTTGAATGGGGAGAAATGGGTAATCTTCATCAGCCACAATCCCGTAAACAGCAGCATGGTGTCGTTAAGGTGGGGCAGAGCCTTCCAAAAAGCCCGCCAAGGGTTTTTCGGGATTTTTCCAAAAGCAGGAAAAAAAGCGGATGTTGAACAACAAAATGGTAACGGTAACGAAGATTTGGTGGCTGTATTTGACAATCAGATACTGCATAGTCGGCTCTTATTAAAAATAAGGGTTGGAACCGACCTATTTTACCGCAAACATTTATTTTTTTGACGTAACTTTTCAAATGCCAACAGATAAGGCGGGTTGTTTTTTTCCGGTTGGTAAAGCCGTAACGCAAAAACGGCAAACTGTTCTTGAGGCAGGTTTTTGCCCATTGTTCGATTGCTTCTGCCTCCTGTTTGCCGTTTTCGTGCCCCGGATAGAGGACGGCAATAAGCATACCGCCTTCTTTCAGCAGGGAGAGGGTTGCGCAAAGGGCGGGAATGCTGGTTTCCGTATGGGTGGTAAGGCTTTTATCTCCGCCGGGCAGCCAGCCAAAGTTGAAAATGGCGGCATTTAGCGGTTCTGAAACATATTGTTTCAGGTTTTTCGTGTCCGTCTAAGATGAGTTGCACATTCTCGTATCTCGCTTCTTTCAGACGGCATCGGGTGCGGCTCAGGGGCTTGCGGTTGGATATCGAATGCCCACACTTTCCCCAGAATGCCTGCTGTTTGTGCAAGAAAAAAGGGTGTCATGTCCGTTGCCGGCTGTGCCGTCCAAGGCGTTCCCGCCTTCGGGCAGTGTTTGCTGTAAAAGGTAATGGGCGAATGGAATGATGTTTTGCAATAACATTTTTAAATGCTGTCAGAAAATAAAAATACCTTACCGATGCCGGTAAGGTATTGGAATATATTGATTTGTGCGGATTATTCAGCAGATTGTTGGACGGTTTTCCACTTGGACGAGGGTTGATGCAGGTGCGGTTTTGGGGTCTGTTTTTCGTGTTGAAGGTTGACAGAGCGTGCCGGTACGATGGTGGAAATGGCGTGTTTGTAAACCATTTGGGTTACGGAAGTGTTTCTCAGGAGAACAACGTATTGATCGAAAGACTCAACCTGACCTTGCAATTTGATACCGTTAACTAAGTAAATCGAAACCGGAACATGCTCTTTACGCAATGCGTTCAGGAAGGGATCTTGCAACATTTGTCCTTTAGCTGTCATATTTTTAACTCCGCTATTATGATTGTGAAATCGGGCAAATGCCCTGTATTTGTAGAATTGTAGCCTTTAATAGGAAAAAAATTACCAATGTGCTTGAAACGGATTTCTACGCTAATTGTTTGCATACATTAAGAACGTTGCTGCAGCATCCATGATTCGATTTTGCGTGCGTCGTTGACCCGTGTGGCGGATGTAGGCGAATTTAACAATATGATGGTAACCGGTTGGTTTTGAATATTGGCCCTGACGACCATAGACCTGCCCGCCTCGCGTATATAGCCTGTTTTCTGCAGCTCGATGTTCCACATGCCTTCCCTAACCAAGGCATTGGAATTTTTATAGTTTTGCTGTCCATTTTTCGTTTGTACGGCGGCATGGTTGGAGGTCGAGTTGATACGTATCTGGGGATATTGTACGGCTGCGTTGACCATAAGGCTTAGGTCTTTGGCTGTAGAAACGTTTTGGTAGTTGAGGCCGGTCGGTTCGTAAAATCGGCTGCTGTACATACCCAGGCTTTGTGCTTTACGGTTCATTGCGGCGACAAATGCGCCCATGCCGCCGGGGTAGGTCCTCCCAAGCGCGTGGGTGGCTCGGTTTTCGCTGCTCATCAGGCTAAAGTGAAGCAGCTCTTTCCGAGTAAGGGACGTGCCGATGGCAAGGCGGCTGCCTGTTCCTTTGATGCGGTCGATTTCGTCTGGCGTAATGGTAACGGTTTCATCCATGTTTAAATTTGCATCTAAAACGACCATTGCGCTCATGAGTTTGGAGATGGAGGCGATAGGCATGATTCTGTCGGCGTTTTTTTCTGATACAGTATTTGTCCCGTTTTATTATTGACAACCAGTGCGGATTGGGAGGAAAGAATTAGCCCACCTGTAATGGCTTGGGTGTTGGTGGGGTGTATTGTGCTTTCGGCGAATATTTCTATCGGGTCGGAGGATGTGAACAGGTTATGTTCCAAAAATTGTCCTAAAAATATCGTCTTCAGCAAAGAGATATGCCGAAGGCAGGGACAGGCATAAACCGAGTAGCAGAGACGAAGGCAGATGTTTTAAGGTGCGGACGGACATTTTTGATTCCATTGATTGAATGTTGGCATTATTTTGTTGAAAAACAGATATATGTAAAGTATGTTGTCAGGGAGATAGGTTGCTTGTATCCGTAATGTAAGATTGTTTTTATTAATAACATATTGTTTTTATTAAAAACATTTATTGTGATTTAATTTCGGCGGTTTGATTTGAAACAGAGGCCGTCGGTTGAATCTATGCGCCTCGAGGCGGTAGAATCGGGGTTGGCTTAGATGTCAAACTAATGCACAGGTGTGTGCTGATGCATTGTTTTAATCGTTGAAATATTGGGAGTACGGATTAATGGGTTTTGAAATATGAATTTACCCTGCCTTCAAGCAGCGGTGCGATTTCCATTCGGCAGAACATCTGCCTTTGGTTGTGTATTTTTATCCGAAAGACAGTACGCCTGGTTGTACGACGGAGGGGTTGGATTTTAATGCGCGATTGGATCAGTTCGGCGAATTGGGTTATACCGTGGTCGGCATTTCGCGAGACGGTGTGAAGGCGCATCAGAACTTTTGCGAGAAACAGGGTTTCCGGTTCGAACTGTTGAGTGACAAGGATGAAACAGTATGCCGCCTGTTTGATGTCATCAAATTGAAGAAACTGTATGGGAAAGAGTCGTTCGGTATCGAGCGCAGTACGTTTGTTCTGAATAAGGACGGTGAAATCGTCCATGAATGGAGGAAGGTCAAGGTGGCGGGTCATGCGCAGGAAGTGCTGGAAACGCTTTCCTGATTATGCGGGTTTCGCTTCCTAACCTGTTTCAGACGGCATTTGTTTGGAATAATATGGAAGAAGATTTGATTGACAGGCTGCTTGAAACCTTGTGGCTGGATCGGCGGCTTAGTCGGAATACCTTGGACAGCTATCGGCGGGATTTGGAAAAAATTGCCCGCCGGTTGTCTTTGTGCGGTCAAACCCTGAGGGATGCGGACGAATCGGATTTGGCAGCGGCGGTTTATGTTGCCGGTGAGGAACGAAGCTCTCAGGCCCGTGCATTATCAGCATGTAAACGCCTGTATATATGGATGGAGCGTGAAGGCATGAGGACGGACAATCCCACCCGTTTGCTGAAACCGCCCAAAATCGACAAGAATATTCCGACCCTGATTACCGAGCAGCAGATTTCCCGACTGCTTTCCGCACCGGATACGGATACTCCGCACGGTTTACGGGATAAGGCATTGCTTGAATTAATGTATGCAACCGGCTTGCGTGTTAGCGAAGCGGTCAGGCTGAGTTTTGGCAACCTGGATTTGGACAGGGGTGTATCACTACCTTGGGCAAGGGTAACAAGCAAAGGATAGTGCCGATGGGGCGGGAGTCCGTATATTGGGTGGAACGTTACTACAAGGAGGCGCGCCCGTTGCTGTTAAAGGGCAGGTCTTGCGATGCATTGTTCGTCAGTCAGAAAAACAGGTATTTCCCGACAGCTGGCATGGATGATAGTTAAAGAATATGCAAGTCAGGCAGGTATCGAACACATCAGCCCGCACAGCCTGCGCCATGCTTTCGCCACACACTTGGTGCAGCACGGATTGGATTTGCGCGTGGTTCAGGATATGTTGGGACATGCCGATTTGAACACGACTCAGATTTATACCCATGTTGCCAATGTGCGGCTGCATAGCGTGGTTAAGGAACATCATTCCCGAAATTGAGGCTCTGTTCCCTCAACTGCTTCAGATTAATAAAAAAACCAATCGAAAATAGAAATGCGATAAAAATACCAAAGAGAACCGAGTATCTTAACCTTGCAATACGAACTGTTTTTTTATTTATATTTGCGTACGATAATAAAGGCCGCTATCAGTATGATAGTTTGAGAACACACGGAGTATAAAATGTTTGTCTGTATCTGCAATGCTGTTACCGACCATCAAATCAAAAGAAACTATTGCCGCAGGCGCGACCACAATGGGTGATTTGCAATCGCAGTTGGGTGTGGCAACCTGTTGCAGCTGCTGCGGGGAGCTTGCTGCTTCGTTTTTAACAGCGCATAACGCGCAACCGACGGTTACGTCAGGTATTAGCGTTCAAGCGTAAAACGAGTTTTAAAAAATGCCGTCTGAACAGTTCAGACGGCATTTTTGCTATTTTTCTTTATTAAGGATGTTTTACAATCCTACGGCATGGACTGGCGGTATTTGATATGTCTGTGTTCGGGTCGGTACGGTCAAGGCAGAGATTCGGGTATTGTTTTCTTTAAAGGTATCGCTTTTTTTAAATAATAAACCATGATTCCGCTATCCTGAAGCTTGTGGGGTGTGGAAACAGAACGGTAAGGAAATGCTGATGAAACTAACCCTGATGTTTCGCGAATATTGCAGTTTATGCCACAAGATGCGAGACGAACTTAAACCTTTCCAGGATGAATACGGTTTCGGGCTGGATGTGCTTGATGTGGATGATGATCCCGTTTTGGAAGAGAAATATAATGAGCTGGTTCCTGTTTTGTTGGCGGGTGATAAAGAGATTTGCCATTGGTATTTGGATGAAAAAAGTTGAGGCAGGTTCTTGAATCGTAAAAATGCCGTCTGAAGCAGAACTTCAGACGGCATTTTTTAAATTAAATCAACGGTTCTCGCTTTTTGCGGAACAGAGGACTTGCCGTTAAAGGCAGTACGTTTGAATGCTTGGTAAATTGCTAGTCTTCTTCGATGTTGCATATTAACCCTTTCTTTATTTTATTTGTCGGTTGGGAGAGAATCTAATTTATTGGTTTTACTCAATGAGAGAAGTAAGATTAATTGTGAGATGTTATTGATTGGCAATCATAGCATGTTTCGAAGAAAGTGTAGGCATGATTGTGTAAAGATGATAAGCGTTTGTGTAATCATCGGATTTTTATAATAAAACCGCCAAGTCTGAGCTTGGCGGCGGAAACAGTATGAATGAGTGGGGGTCAGAGCAGCTTTAAAACAACTTGTGAAAGGGCTTTTTGCCAGTCCGACGGTTTGATGCCGAAGTCGCTTTCGATTTTGCGGCAGTCCAAAATGCTGTACGGCGGTCTGGAAGCGGCATCCGGATACTCTTCATCCGATACGGCATTCAGTTCGGGAGTGGGAAAAGAGGCATTCTGATGCAATGCCGTCTGAAAGATGTGCCGGGCAAATTCATGCCAAGAGACGGATTTGCCGCCCGCAAAGTGGTAAATACCGCGTACCGGCGATGATTGCTGCAACAGGCGGATGATGGCAGCAGCTAAGTCGCCAGCATAGGTTGGGCAGCCGGTTTGGTTGCTTACGACGGGTAATGAAGAACGTTCGTTGGCAAGGTTCAGCATAGTTCGGACAAAGTTATCGCCATATTCGCTAAATAGCCAGGAGGTTCTCAGAATAAGGCTTTCCGAATTGGCAGACAGTGCGAGCAGTTCGCCGGCGGCCTTGGATTTTTCCATATATGTTGAGCGGATTGGTAAAGTCGCTTTCCAAATAAGGTTTGTTGGCTTGACCGTCGAATACATAGTCAGTAGAAATGTGGATGAATCGGGCATGGGTGCGGTGTGCCGCCGAGGCGAGGTTGTAAACGGCGGAAGCGTTAACGGCGAATGCCGTGGTTACATTTTCTTCAGCTTTGTCGACGGAGGTATAGGCCGCCGTATTGACAATGGCATCGGGCTGGAAATTTTTTACCATATTGAAGACGGCATCGGCATCGGTAATGTCTAAAGATGCGGAATCCGTTGCAATGGTTTCCCAATCTTCGGGAAGACGGTCGCGCAAGCAGCGTGCCAGTTGGCTTTTTGAGCCGGTCAATAGGATTCTCATGAGGTATTTCCTTTTGTAAGGTATTTATAGATTTGATATTGACATTATAGTGCTAAAATTTTGTCGGTGCTTGGCGTAATGGCATTATTCTGAGCAGTTGTTGTGGAAAAGGTATTGTTTTACGACGATTTCGGCTAAAAATACCGTAATCCGATTCCGATTGTTGAGTGTGGTTTCGGTATTGTCTAAGGCATTTTCAGGGTAATATGAAATGAGTGTAACCAGTTTGGTGAAAATCTACTCCGGCAAAGTCCGCGATTTGTACGAAATTGACGATAAACGTATGTTGATGGTTGCTTCCGACCGCCTGTCAGCATTCGATGTGATTTTGGATGATCCGATTCCGGGCAAAGGGGAGATTCTGACGCAGATTTCCAATTTTTGGTTTAAAAAACTGGCTCATATTATGCCCAACCATTTTACCGGCGATACGGTTTACGACGTTTTGCCTGAAAAACGAAGCCAAAGCTTTTAGAGAAAACGCGCCGTCGTGGCGAAAAACTCACTCCGGTGAAAGTAGAGGGCGATTGTGCGCGGCTATCTGGCAGGCAGCGGTTGGAAAGATTATCAAAAAAACTGGTTCTGTCTGCGGTATTCAACTGCCTGAAGGTATGCAGGAAGCGCAGCAGTTGCCCGAAGTGATTTTTACGCCATCGACCAAAGCCGCAGTTGGCGATCATGATGAAAACATCAGCTTTGAAGAATGCGGACGCATTATCGGCAAAAGAATTGGCGGAAGAAGTGCGCGACAAAGCGGTTCGGCTTTACACCGAAGCGGCGGAATATGCCAAATCGCGCGGCATCATCATTTGCGATACCAAATTTGAATTCGGTTTGGATGAAAAACGGTACGCTGACTTTGATGGACGAAGTGTTGACGCCAGACTCCAGCCGTTTTTGGCCTGCCGATCAATACAAAGGTCGGTACCAATCCGCCATCTTTTGACAAACAATTTGTCCGCGACTGGTTGGAGCAAAGCGGTTGGAACAAAAAAGCACCTGCGCCTAAAGTGCCTGCCGATGTGATTCAAAAAACAGTCGAAAAATATCAGGAAGCATTGACGTTTGCTGACTCAGGATTGATTTTTTTAAGTTTGAAGGCCGTCTGAAAAGGATATGTTTCAGACGGCCTTTTTATTGTATCAATACTGGATTTTAAGGATGGTTACCTTTATAATCGAGAGTTGTTTTCAGCGACTGAAAAGGCCGTCTGAAAGCTTGTTTATAACCTGCCGCACGGTCTGAAACCCTAACTATGCACATTCGGATTTTAGTGTGCATTATTAGTGTTTTAGCAGTGCGGTATTTTGAAAGGAACAATGATGTTCAATAAACACGTTAAGACCTTCCAATACGGTAATCAAACCGTTACTTTGGAAACCGGCGAAATTGCCCGCCAAGCCGCCGCTGCCGTTAAAGTATCCATGGGCGATACCGTTGTTTTGGTTGCCGTTACCACCAACAAAGAAGTGAAAGAAGGCCAAGACTTCTTCCCTCTGACTGTCGATTACCTCGAGCGTACTTACGCAGCAGGTAAAATCCCCGGCGGTTTCTTCAAACGCGAAGGCAAACAAAGCGAAAAAGAAATCCTGACCAGCCGTCTGATCGACCGTCCGATTCGTCCTCTGTTCCCCGAAGGTTTCTACCACGACATCCAAATCGTAGCGATGGTCGTGTCTGTTGACCCTGAAATCGATTCTGACATTCCTGCAATGCTGGGCGCATCTGCCGCGCTGGTGTTGAGCGGCGTACCGTTTTGCCGGCCCGATCGGCGCGGCACGCGTGGGTTATGTAAACGGCGTGTACGTTTTGAACCCGACTAAAGCCGAATTGGCGAAATCACAATTGGACTTGGTGGTTGCCGGTACTTCTAAAGCCGTGTTGATGGTGGAATCCGAAGCCGATATCTTGTCTGAAGAAGTGATGCTGGGTGCGGTTGTTTACGGTCACGATCAAATGCAAGTGGCCATTAACGCCATCAATGAGTTTGCCGACGAAGTCAATCCGGAAGTTTGGGATTGGAAAGCACCTGAAACCAATGAAGAATTGGTGGCCAAAGTACGCGAAATTGCCGGTGAAACCATTAAAGAAGCGTTCAAAATCCGTCAAAAACAAGCGCGTTCTGCCAAGTTGGACGAAGCTTGGAATGCCGTAAAAGAAGCGTTGATTACCGAAGAAACCGACACTTTGGCAGCCAACGAAATCAAAGGCATTTTCAAACACTTGGAAGCCGATGTTGTCCGCAGCCAAATTTTGGACGGCCAACCGCGTATCGACGGTCGCGACACCCGCACTGTTCGTCCGTTGAACATTCAAACCGGCGTATTGCCGCGCACTCACGGTTCTGCACTGTTTACCCGTGGCGAAACCCAAGCTTTGGCGGTTGCAACTTTGGGTACTTCACGTGATGAACAAATCATTGATGCGCTGTCCGGCGAATACACCGACCGCTTCATGCTGCACTACAACTTCCCGCCATACTCTACCGGCGAAGTGGGTCGCGTAGGCGCGCCAAAACGTCGTGAAATCGGTCACGGCCGCTTGGCTAAACGTGCGTTGTTGGCTGTATTGCCAGAACCTGAAGATTTCAGCTATACCATGCGCGTGGTTTCTGAAATTACCGAATCCAACGGCTCTTCCTCTATGGCTTCCGTCTGCGGCGGCTGCTTGAGCCTGCTGTCTGCCGGTGTGCCTTTGAAAGCACACGTTGCCGGTATCGCCATGGGTCTGATTTTGGACAACAACAAATTTGCCGTCCTGACCGACATCTTGGGCGACGAAGACCACTTGGGCGATATGGACTTTAAAGTAGCCGGTACAACCGAAGGTGTGACCGCGCTGCAAATGGACATCAAAATCCAAGGTATTACCAAAGAAATCATGCAAATCGCTTTGGCTCAGGCCAAAGAAGCACGTTTGCACATCTTGGATCAGATGAAAGCCGCCGTTGCAGGCCCACAAGAGCTGTCTGCACACGCGCCACGCTTGTTCACCATGAAAATCAACCAAGACAAAATCCGTGATGTGATTGGTAAAGGCGGCGAAACCATTCGTTCGATTACCGCTGAAACCGGTACTGAAATCAATATCGCTGAAGACGGTACCATCACTATCGCTGCGACTACTCAAGAAGCAGGCGATGCAGCGAAAAAACGCATCGAAGAAATCACTGCCGAAGTGGAAGTGGGCAAAGTGTACGAAGGTACTGTGGTTAAAATCCTCGATAACAACGTTGGTGCGATTGTCAGCGTGATGCCGGGCAAAGACGGTTTGGTACACATCAGCCAAATCGCCCACGAGCGCGTACGTAATGTCAGCGACTACCTGCAAGTCGGTCAGGTTGTGAACGTGAAAGCATTGGAAGTGGACGATCGCGGCCGCGTGCGCCTGTCTATCAAAGCCCTGCTGGATGCGCCTGTCCGTGAGGAAAAATGCCGCCGAGTAATGCTTAGGGATGAAAATGCCGTCTGAACTGGTTTCAGACGGCATTTTTACTGGGTATCGGGAATGAATGGGGTTACAGCCACAGGGACGGCAAGTTTCCATAATGCCCATAATGATACGGATAATCCCGTACACAGGCGGATATATCGGTTTTGCATGATTTTTCAGTTGCAGGGAAAAATGCCGATTGCCAAAAGATTGGGCAGCGTACCCAGTGCAAAAGGCAAGCATATATAACCCGCCCGTTGCCGCACTACCGCTTCCCAGCGCGTAAAGCGATGCGCTGTAAACCAGTCCGCACGGCAGCCAGCCCATAATATTCCGACAGCAAGGCAGGCGGGTATGGATTTTATGGGTAACAGCCGGTTGAGTATCGGGTTCAGGTTGCGCCATATCGGTTTGCCGATTTTCTCGATTTTTGCCGCCAAGGAAGAAATACCGCTCAAGTATAAGCCTAAAAAGAGCAGTAGGAGGTTGGCGGCTGTGTATAAAATATTCTGCAGGACACGGGTTTGGTCGAGCGAAACGCCGACCTGTCCGATTAATCCGAGCATCAGGCCGATTGCCGTATAGCTGCTTATCCGTCCTGTGTTAAGTAGCAGGATCAGCCAAAAAGCGGTTGATATGCGGGGGAGTTGGAGCGCAAACGCGCTGCTTTAATCCGCCGCACATGCCGATGCAGTGCGTTCCTCCGAAGAAACCGAGTAGGAACAGGGTTAGGAAAAGTGATGTCATGGTTCATGGACGGCTCATGGTCAGATGTTTGTCGGGGAAAACGGATAATTTCCGGCAGTCCGACCAATAGGGTTTGGCGAGGGCATTGCCTGTGCTGTTAAAGTCTTGAATAAGGATGCGGTTTGTGTCATGAATTTCGACAGTCCTGTAAAATCCGCCCTTTACTGCGCTGTCGGCGGGTTTGCCGTGTGCGTCAAAAATACAGGATGGTGCGGTTGTGAAGATGCGCGCAATTTTGAAACGGCCGGGTTTGCCGGTATGTTTCAGGGTGCAGGCACAAGGATTGCACAAGGGAAAAGCAACAGTAATATGCGGAACATGGTGTTTATTGTAATGGGTAACAAACAGTATAATGGCTTATTTTAATCTCCCGACGGCGGGAGATGGAAGCATTTCCCTTCGGCACGGGATTTCGGAATTCGGAAGCAACAGACAATACGGGATTTCAGAATAATATGAACACTTTGAAATTTACTAAAATGCACGGTTTGGGCAACGATTTTATGGTGATTGACGCGGTCAGTCAGGATTTTATTCCTGAGCATGCTCCGATTGCGGCATGGGCTGACCGTTTCCGCGGCATCGGGTTCGACCAGCTTTTGGTGGTCGGGCGTTCGGAAACCGAAGGCGTGGATTTCCGTTACCGTATTTTCAATGCCGACGGCAGCGAGGTCGGGCAATGCGGCAACGGAGCGCGTTGTTTTGCCCGTTTTGTTGCAGACAAGGGTTTGACCGATAAGAAAGAAATTTGTGTTGAAACGGCCAAGGGCATTATTTTTTTCCGAAATTGTCCGATAACGGCATGGTTACGGTCAATATGGGCAAACCGAGTTTATGCCGTCTGAAATACCGTTTGTCCCCGAATCGGGCGAGGGGGATGATGCCTGTATTTACAGGGGTGCATCTTGAATCCGGCATTCAGCCTGTCAGCTGCGTCAATATGGGCAACCCCCATGCGGTGATTGTGGTGGATGACGTGGAATGCGCGCCGGTACGCGAAACCGGTTCGCTTATCGAACCGCACAGGCAGTTTCCCGAACGCGTCAACGTCGGCTTTATGCAGATTGTCAGCCGAACCGCGATTCGTTTGCGTGTGTTCGAGCGCGGTGTGGGCGAAACCCAAGCTTGCGGTACGGGCGCGTGTGCGGCTGTGGTGGCGGGTATCCGTCTGGGGCTGTTGGATGAAGGGAAAACGGTAGAGGTGATTTTGCCGGGCGGAACTTTATATATTGAATGGGCCTGCGGCGGCGATGTGATGATGACCGGCCCTGCGGAAGCGGTGTTTTGAAGGCGAGTTGGCGTATTCATGATTTTGCTGCATTTGGATTTTTTGTCTGCCTTACTGTATGCGGCAGTTTTTCTATTTCTGATATTCCGCGCAGGAATGTTGCAATGGTTTTGGGCGAGTATTGCTTTGTGGCTCGGCGTATCGGTTTTTGGGGGCAAAGCTGATGCCCGGCATATGAGGGAATGACCCACGCCGCGCCTTTTGTTCATCCCCCATTTTTACCTGACTTTGGGCAGCATATCATCGGGCATTGGAACCGGAAAAACAGATGGAAACGGATGGCAGGCAGACCCTCGAACATCCGCTGCTCGGGCTGTTTGCCGTCAGTAATGTATCGATGACGCTTGCTTTTGTCGGAATATGTGCGTTGGTGCATTATTGGTTTTTGGGAACGGCACAAGTGTTCGTATTTTCGGCATTGCTTAAACTTTATGCGCTGAAGCCGGTTTATTGGTTCGTGTTGCAGTTTGTGCTGATGGCGGTTGCCTATGTCCACCGCTGCGGTATGAGACCGGCAGCCGCCGTCAACGTTCGGCGGTTCGCAGCTGCGACTCGGTGTGTTGGCGGCGATGTTGATGCAGGTTGCGGTAACGGCGATGCTGCTTTGCCGAAATCGGCAGATGATTGTGATGCCGTCTGTATCGGAACAAAAAGTTATAAAGAAAGAAATTTTTGGGTATTGGTTTTTCAGACGGCATAGGGTTTAGGATACGGCCATATCTGAAATTTGTTTATGGTTCGGCGTGAATACTCTGTAATTGGACAGGATGTTGACAGGGGGATTGCGTGCCGTACTATCGAAATCTTATTATTCAGGAGCAGAAGATGAAAATTGCAAACAACATCACCGAATTGATCGGCAACACGCCTTTTGGTCAAACTGAACCGTCTGACCGAAGGTTTGAAGGCAGAGGTTGCCGTGAAACTGGAATTTTTCAATCCGGGCAGCAGCGTCAAAGACCGCATTGCCGAAGCAATGATCGAGTCCGCCGAAAAAGCGGGCAAAATCAACAAAAACACCGTGATTGTTGAGGCAACCAGCGGCAATACGGGTATCGGTTTGGCAATGGTATGTGCCGCACGCGGCTACAAACTGGCGATTACCATGCCGGAAAGCATGAGCAAAGAGCGCAAAATGCTGTTGCGCGCGTTTGGCGCGGAGCTGATTCTGACCCCCTGCCGCCGAAGGTATGGCGGGGCGCGATTGCCAAAGCGCAATCCTTGGTGGACGCTCATCCAGACACTTATTTTATGCCGCGCCAGTTCGACAATGAGGCAGATCCCGAAGTCCACCGCAAAAACAACCGCTGAGGAAATTTGGCGGGATACGGACGGCAAAGTCGATGTCTTCGTTGCCGGTGTCGGCACAGGCGGTACGATTACCGGCGTGGGCGAAGTATTGAAAAAAATACAAACCGGAGGTTCAGGTAGTTGCCGTCGAGCCTGAGGCTTCCCCGTATTGAGCGGCGGCGAAAAAGGCCCGCACCCGATTCAAGGCATCGGCGCAGGCTTTATTCCGACCGTTTTGAATACCAAAATCTACGACAGTATTGCCAAAAGTGCCGAACGAAGCCGCTTTTTGAAACCGCCCGCGCAATGGCGGAAAAAAAGAAGGCATTTTGGTGGGTATTTCTTCCGGTGCGGCGGTTTGGAGCGCGTTGCAGCTTGCCAAACAGCCTGAAAACGAAGGCAAGCTGATAGTCGTGCTGCTGCCTTCTTATGGCGAACGCTATCTCTACGCCACTTTTTGCAGATTTGGCATAATGCTTTTAATCGGATTGTTGGAACGTTCGGGCGCATTTTGCGGCATCGGTGTAACTACCGTACCGCAAAATGCGTTTTTCATATTTGTCAAAAATCTTCGGTTTCAGACGGCATATTTGCGGGCTAGATGGTTGTTTTTTTCCGATTGGACGGCTGTCGTATGGAGAAGGGAGGGATATTGTGGTCGGTAACGGAAAAATATGCCGCACCATTGCTGGTGCTGGGTTGCGTGGTGTTCGGTCTGGGCAGCCTGATTGTCAGATCCGTCCCCTGTCGGCCCGTATGCAATCGCATTTTGGCGGTTGCTGATTTCGGTGTTCGTATTTTGGTTTTTGGGCACGGTTTTTCGGGCAAAAATTCCCAAAAACAGGAAAACCGTCTGCTATGCCCTGACGGCGGGCGTGTTTCTTTGCTTTCGATTTGGCGTTGTGGCACGAAAGCATACACGCGGTCGGGCCGGGTATTTCCACCCTGCTCAACAGTCTGCAAATCTTTTTTTCTTGTCGGCAATCGGTGTTTTCTTTTTTTAACGAACGTTTGAGCGGGCTGAAAAAGGCGGGCTTAATATCGGCAGTTGCTGGCGTGGCGATGATTGCCGGTGCGGAATTCGGCTACAACGGTAATGCGGTTTTGGGGATTCGTCAGCGGTTTGGTGTCCGGGCTGATGCTCGCCCTGTCGATGGTGTTCGTCCGCAAGACTCATGAAGTCGAGCCGGTGGCACTTTTTCCCTTCAATGATGATTTTTGAGTTTGGGCGGCGCGGTATCGCTGGTTGTTCCGGCATTGCTGATGGACGGCGGTGCGCTTTATCCGACGACTTGGAAAGATGCGGGTTTGGTGCTTGTGTACGGCGTGGTGATGCAGTGCTTCGCGTGGGCGATGGTTGCCTATGCGATTCCGCTGCTTTCGCTGTCGCTGACAGGGCTGCTGCTTTTGTCCGAACCGGTTGCCGCCCTGTTCATCGATTATTTCGGGTTGGGCAAACCGATTGAAGGCGTGCAGTGGGCAGGGGTGGCACTGACGCTCTCGGCAATTTACCTCGGTTCGTTGAAACAGCAGTCTTCACATTGATTTCATTAGGGCAATATTGGCAGTTCGCCGTGCAAAAACCTGCGTTACCGGACTGATATAGTGAATTAAATTTAAACCGGTACAGCGTTGGCTCGCCTTAGCTCAAAGAGAACGATTCTCTAAGGTGCTGAAGCACCAAGTGAATCGGTTCCGTACTATCTGTACTGTCTGCGGCTCGCCGCCTTGTCCTGATTTAAATTTAATTCACTATAGGTAGGAAAAATCCGACAACGTTAGATCCGCCTGCAAAAAGTGAGGAATAGCAAATGCCGTCTGAAACTATTTTCAGACGGCATTCTTGGTTTCCCGGCTTAACGGATTGCCGTACCGGCCCCTGCCGAAATCGCCGAAGTTCATCAAAAATGAACATTGCCTTACCGACAACCAGCTTGTCATCCACAAATCCCCAGTAGCGCGAATCGGCACTGTTGTCGCGGTTATCGCCCATGGCGAAATAGCGTCCTTCGGGAACTTTGCACACGAAACCGCTGCCGTCGTCGGCATATTGGCAGTGTTCCAAACCGCTTTGCTCTATGGAATATCCGTTTTCAGACATAATATCGGAGGTATATTTTGCCCAATACGGGCAGGGAAACGGCAGGCTGTCCTTCTTTTTCAGAATATTGAATGATCTGCCGTCCAGACCGCTACGGAACATATCCGTGTTGTGGATTTCGGAAGGGTCGGTGTCGTCGGGATAACGGTATGTGCCGTCAGGAATATCGGAAGCCAGTTTTCCATTTACCGTCAGAACTTTATCCCGATATTCGACCACATCGCCCGGAATGCCGACAATACGCTTGATGGAGTCATCTCCGGTTGCAAAGGATAATTAAAAACGACCACATCGCCCCCGTTCGATTTTGCCTGTAGGAATAAATACATTGTTTAAAAACGGGTACGCGCAGGCCGTAGGAAAATTTGCCGACCAAAATGAAATCGCCCTTGATTAGGCCTGGGCGCATCGAGCTGGATGGAATTTGGAACGGTTCGGCAATAAACGACCGGATGAGGAACAATACCAAAACGGTAGGGAAGAAACTGCCGAAATAATCGCCGAAGTGGCTGCTTTCCGAGATTTCAGGATGAGTCTTCAGGCGGTATTTATATACCCCCAAGCCGTACCGCACAATACAACGAAAATCAGGAAAACGGCGGTAAAGCTCATAAACAGGGACAAAGCGGCAAACACGCCGACCACCGTCAGGATATAGGCGTATTCGAGGCCGGAACTCCATTCACCGTTTTCCTGCCGCTTTTTGTCGCTTTTGAAATAAAGGATGATGCCGGTAAGCAGCGCGGCAGCCGCGCCTAGACATTAGCATTGTGTTCATTGTTGTTCCTTAATGCTTAAAAACCCGCCCGTCCGTGCAACCGTTTTAAGGCGGCAAATTGCAAAAATTTGTTTGCGGGCGCGTGCCCCTGAAATCAGGGCGGTTTGAGGGGTGTTCCCGACGCGCCGCCCTGTGTGCCGGAGTTATTTGTCGCTCACCTGCAGAATCGCCAAGAATGCGCTTTGCGGAATTTCCACATTGCCCACTTGTTTCATGCGGCGCTTACCTGCTTTTTGTTTTTCAAGAAGTTTTTTCTTACGCGTAATATCGCCGCCGTAACATTTCGCCAAAACGTTTTTACGCAGGGCTTTGACGTTTTCTCTGGCGATGATCTGGCTGCCGATGGCGGCTTGGACGGCGATGTCGAACATTTGGCGCGGAATCAGTTCGCGCATTTTCGATGCCAGCTCGCGACCGCGGTGAACGGCGCTTTGACGGTGCACAATCAGGCTCAGAGCATCGACTTTTTCGCCGTTGACCATAATGTCGAGCTTAATCAAATCAGACGGTTGGAACTCTTTGAAATGGTAGTCCAACGAAGCATAACCGCGCGAAGTGGATTTGAGTTTGTCAAAAAGTCCATGACGACTTCGTTCATCGGTAAATCGTAAGTCAGCATGACTTGTCGGCCCATGTATTGCATATTGACCCGCACGCCGCGCTTTTGGTTACACAAAGTCATGACGTTGCCGACATATTCCTGCGGCACGAGGATGGTCGCAGTGATAATCGGCTCGAGTATGGTTTCGATGCTGCCGATGTCGGGCAGTTTGGACGGATTTTCAACTTCGATTTTTCTTGCCGTTTTTCAACACGACTTCGTAAACCACCGTCGGCGCGGGTGGTAATCAAAGTCCATGTCGAACTCGCGTTCCAAACGTTCCTGTACGATTTCCAAGTGCAACAGACCCAAGAAGCCGCAGCGGAAGCCGAAGCCTAATGCTTGAGAAACTTCAGGCTCGAATTTCAACGAAGCATCGTTCAGCTGCAATTTTTCCAAAAGCATCGCGCAAAAGCCTCATAGTCGTGGCTTTCCACGGGATAAAGACCCGCAAATACTTGGCTTTGTACTTCTTGGAAACCGGGCAGCGGCTCAGTGGCAGGGTTGGCAACCAAAGTAACCGTATCGCCGACTTTCGCCTGTCCCAATTCTTTTTACGCCGGTAATCAAAAAGCCCACTTCACCGGCTTTGAGTTCTTGTTTTTGAACCGATTTCGGTGTGAATACGCCCAGCTGCTCGACCTGCGTTTCCGCCTTGGTGCTCATAAAGCGCACTTTGTCTTTCAGCTTGATGGTGCCGTTTTTCACACGAATCAACATGACCACGCCGACGTAGTTGTCAAACCACGAATCGACGATAACGGCTTGCAGCGACGCGTTTTCATCGCCGGTCGGCGCGGGGATTTTGGCAACGATTTCTTCCAAAACATCTTCCACGCCGATGCCGCTTTTGGCTGAACACTGCACCGCGCCGACGGCATCGATGCCAATGATATCCTCGATTTCCTGTTCAACGCGCTCGGGGGTCGGCGGCGGGTAGGTCGATTTTGTTCAAAACAGGAACGACTTCCACGCCCAAATCAATCGCGGTATAGCAGTTCGCCACGGTTTGCGCTTCGACACCTTGAGATGCGTCAACGACCAAAAAGCGCGCCTTCGCAGGCAGAAGAGCGAACGGGAAACTTCGTAAGAGAAGTCGACGTGTCCCGGCGTGTCAATCAGGTTGAGTTGATACACCTGCCCGTCGCGTGCTTTATAGTTGAGCGCGGCGGTTTGCGCTTTGATGGTAATGCCGCGCTCTTTTTCGATGTCCATGGAATCGAGTACCTGCGTACTCATTTCGCGCAAATCCAAACCTCCGCAATATTGGATGAAGCGGTCGGCAAGCGTCGATTTGCCGTGGTCGATGTGGGCAATGATGGAGAAATTTCGGATATTTTTTTCATTAGAGTTATTTTGAATGTCGAACAGTGGGTTTTAAAAATGCCGTCTGAACAAACAGCGGTACGTCCGAATATCGGGCGCAACGTGGAAATAGCCCGATATTCTAACGGAAAACCGCTGTTTTGGCATCGATTTGATAAAGGTTTTATAAAGATTCGACAATCTCCGCCACCATTTTTGCAGAACTTGCCGCCGCCGTTTTCAAAAATTCGTCAAAGCTGATGTCTGCCTTTTCGTCTGCCGAATCGGAAACCGCGCGGATGATGACGAAGGCGTTTCCAACTGATGACAAGTTTGGGCAATCGCCGCTGCTTCCATTTCTACCGCCTTAACTTCGGGGAAGTGCTTGCGGATTTCCGCCACGCCTTCGCTGCTGTGGACAAAGCGGTCGCCGCTGACAATCAGCCCTTGTTCTACCGCCGCGCCTTCAAACGTCCGCGCCGCCCGTTTTGCCGCTTCAATCAAAAATGCCGTCTGAAAGCAAACCTTGCCGGCAGTTGCGGCACTTGTCCCCAGGCATAGCCGAATGCGGTTACATCGACATCGTGGTGTGCGGTTTCCGTGCCGACAACCACGTCGCCGACTTTTCAAGCCCTTGCCCAAGCCGCCCGCGCTGCCGGTGTTGATGACGCAGTCCGGTGCGAACTGATGGATAAGCCAGGCCGTTGCAACTGCCGCGTTGACCTTGCCGATGCCGCTCAATGCAAGCACCATGCGTTTTCCCAACAATTCGCCTTCATAGGGCGGAAAAATCTGCCGAAAGAGACGGCTTTTGACATTTTCCATCATCTCGCGCAAAAGCTCGATTTCCTGTTCCATTGCGCCGATAACGGCTACTGTTTTCAAAGACATATTGCTGACCTGCTGTGAATTTCGGATAGAATGCCGAATTATACACGCTAACACGGCAGGGATTGAGTGGGGGCGGTTTGTCCATGCCGTCTGAAACGGTTTCAGACGGCATGGCGGGTTTTCTGGTAGAATGGGAAGATACAGATTGTTTGAAGATTGGGGGATGAAGATGTTTACCGATGAAAATATGACTGCAAAGGAAGAACTGTTCGCATGGCTGCGCCATATGAACAAAAACAAAGGTTCCGACCTGTTTGTGACGACCCATTTCCCGCCTGCTATGAAGCTGGACGGCAAAATTACCCGCATCACGGATACGCCGCTGACGGCGGAAAAAATGATGGAAATCGCCTTCTCGATTATGAGTGCGAAGCAGGCGGAAGAATTTTCATCGACCAACGAGTGCAACTTCGCCATCAGCCTGCCGGACACCAGCCGCTTCCGCGTCAATGCAATGATACAGCGCGGCGCGACGGCGTTGGTATTCCGCGCGATTACTAGCAAGATTCCCAAGTTTGAAAGCCTGAACCTGCCGCCGGTCTTGAAGGATGTCGCGCTGAAAAAAACGCGGGCTGGTTATTTTTGTCGGTGGCACCGGCTCGGGCAAATCGACTTCGCTTGCCTCGCTTATCGACTACCGCAATGAAAAATTCGTTCGGACACATCATCACCATTGAAGACCCGATCGAGTTTGTCCACGAACACAAAAACTGCATCATCACCCAGCGCGAGGTCGGCGTGGATACGGAAAAACTGGATGGCGGCGTTGAAAAACACGCTGCGGCAGGCACCGGATGTGATTCTGATCGGCGAAATCCGCGACCGCGAAACAATGGACTACGCCATTGCCTTTGCCGAAACAGGGGCATTTGTGTATGGCGACGCTGCACGCCAACAGCACCAATCAGGCACTCGACCGCATCATCAACTTTTTTTCCCCGAGGAGCGGCGCGAACAATTGCTGACGGATTTGTCGCTCAACCTTCAGGCGTTTATTTCGCAACGCCTCGTTCCGCGAGACGGCGGCAAGGGCAGGGTGGCGGCAGTCGAGGTGCTGCTCAATTCGCCCCTGATTTCGGAGTTGATTCACAACGGCAACATCCATGAAATCAAAAGAAGTGATGAAAAAAATCCACTACCTTGGGTATGCAGACCTTCGACCAACACCTTTACCAATTGTATGAAAAGGCGAGATTTCCTTGCAGGATGCCTTGAAAAATGCCGATTCCGCACACGATTTGCGTTTGGCGGTGCAGTTGCGCAGCCGCCGCGCTCAAAAGTTCCGACCCCGATTTGGAACTGCTCTGATGAACGGCATGGATTTCCGGACGGATGGTTTGAAATGATTTATCCGTGGCATAATGAGCAATGGCGGCAGATTGCGGAACATTGGGAGCGTCACCCCAATGCATGGCTGTTCATTGGTAAAAAGGTACGGGAAAGACCGCGTTTGCCCGCTTTGTGGCACAGAAGCTGTTATGCGAACGCCCTGTGCCGGGGGCGGACCTTGCGGGGTATGCGCGTCCTGCCATTTGTTCGAACAGGGAGGTCATCCTGATTTTTATGAGATAACCCCTTGTCGGATGAGCCGGAAAACGGGCGCAAACTGTTGCAGATTAAAATCGATGCCATCAGGAAAATTATCGACAACGTGATCTGACTTCGGTACGGGGTGGTTTGCGCGTGGTTCTGATTCATCCTGCCGAAAAGCATGAATGTCCAGGCTGCCAACAGTCTGTTGAAAGTGTTGGAAGAACCGCCGCCCCAAGTGGTCTTTTTGCTGGTCAGCCACGCGGCGGACAAGGTTTTACCGACCATTAAAAAGCCGCTGCCGGAAAAATGGTTTTGCCTGCGCCTTCGCATGAGGAAGCATTGGCGTATCTGCGCGACAGGGTGTTGCGGAACCGGAAGACCGCCTAGCTTTCCATTCCGGCGCGCCGCTGTTTCAGGAGGAAGGCGAGCTTCGGGAATTGAGGGCAAAGCTGTTGGAGATATTGGCAGAGCCGAGATTGTTGAAGATTTTTGGATTACGCCGCGCTTTTTCGATAAGGAAAAACTGCCGCTCGCCGTATTTGTCGGGTGGATGCAGAAGTGGCTGGTCGATTTTGGGATTGTGCCTGCAACACATGAAACCCGTCTATTATCCTGCTTATGAAGACAAGCTGCTTCCAGACGGCATCCGGTTTCCGTCCGCGCAATGTATTTGCGGCGGAGGATATGCTCAAACAGCTTGCCCCTTACGGGTTTCATACTTTAAATGTCAAAATGCAGATCGAGCATCTGCTCATCAATTATTTGGAATTGAAGAAAGAGAACGGGTGAATTATGTCAGACGGACAAAAATATTCCGGCAAAAATGATGTCGTTGCAGCTGAAAGACATGAATCTGCTGTACAGCTCCTATATGCCGTTTTTGGGAACACGGCGGTCTGTTTGTGCAGACCGACGACGTATTTTCCATCGGGGAAGACATCCTGCTTGCCGCAGAAATCCTTAACCTTCCCAAGCTTTTCCTGCCGACTAAAGTTGCCTGGATTAATCCGGCGCGCACCTCGTCAAAGCCCAAAGGGGTGGGGTTGGCGTTTACGACACACGAAAAACTGTTTGAAAGTCAAAGACCAAGTCGAAGCCGAATTGGGCCGTATGCTTGGCAGCAATAGGCCTACATTTACCATGTAACACCATGCATATTATCGATTCACACTGCCACCTCAATTTTGAGGGTTTGAAAGAACGCCCTGCCCGAAGTTTTGTCCAATATGGAAGAAAAACGGAGTGGGACAGGCACTTGCCATCAGCGTCAGCAGGCAAAGTTTTGCCGAAGTATCCGCTATCGCCGAAGTTTATGAGCATATTTACTGCACAATAGGCGTACATCCCGACAGTAAGGAAGCCGAAGAATTTTTCCATTGCGGAAATGGTTGCCGCAGCCGCCTCGCCAAAAGTGGTCGGCATAGGGTGAGACAGGGGCTGGATTATTACTGGTGCAAAGGCGATTTGTCTTGGCAGCACAAACGCTTTGCAGACCACATCGAAGCAGCCAATCAAACTGGACCGCCCTGTTATCGTCCATACGCGCGATGCGGCGGCGGATACATTGTCTATCCTGAAAGAATGCCGGGTTAATTCGGGCGTTATCCACTGTTTTTCCGAGGATGTCGGTTTTGCCCGTGCGGCAATGGATTTGGGACTTTATATTTCTTTCTCGGAATCGTTACCTTTAAAAACGCACCCTTGGTTCAGGAGGCGGCAAAAATACGTTCCGGACGACCGCATTTTTGGTGGAAACCGATGCGCCGTTCCTTGCCCCCGTTCCCAAACGCGGCAGGCAGAACGAACCGGCTTTCGTGCGTCATACTGCCGAACATATTGCCAAATTGCGGAATCAAACATTGGAACAGGTTGCGGCATATACGACGGAAAACTTTTTACCGTCTGTTTAAAAAAAGTGCCTGATATGCGGGCCATCTGACCCTGTGCCGACGATAAGGGAAACCATGAGGGCAATTCATCTGTATGTATGTCCGCGTTGCTGCTGCCTGCCTGCCAACACGTTTCGGACAGGCATGAGGCAGTCGGTATGGTAAATTCCGCTTCCAAATTCTGCATTGCCAAAGGCGGCGGACGGGAAGCAAAAAGACGAAAGCGGCGGCGGATATGCCCTGTGCCATTTGCCGGACAGCAGGATTGTCGAGGTGGGAATATTTCCGTTCACAACATTGATACTGTGCGATATACGGCAAATATTGTGGGGAAGTTTCCGCTTTTTGCGTATAATGCGCCCTACCTGACAAATTTTTGTCAACTTTATCAAAAGGAATAAGCGATGGCTTCCATCCACGACCAAATTAAAGAAGTAGTAACGACTCACCGCGTTGTATTGTTTATGAAAGGTACGAAGCAGTTTCCGCAATGCGGTTTTTCTTCACGTGCCGTACAAATCCTTAATGCGGTAGGCTGTACCGACTATGTAACCGTCAACGTATTGGAAAAATCCCGAAGTACGTCAAGGTATTAAAGAATACAGCGACTGGCCAACCATTCCCCAACTTTATGTGAAACGGCGAATTTGTCGGCGGCTCGGACATTCTGGCGGAGATGTATGAGGCAGGCGAGCTGCAGGATCTGCTCAAAGCCTGATTCGGCCGCTCATGCCGTCTGAACGTGTTTCAGACGGCATTTTTCTTTCCGGCAAATTAAAAAGTATAATGACGCGTCTCAAAATCACACTGGAACACCGCGATGAACGTTAACGTTATCAACCATCCGCTCGTCCGCCACAAATTAACCCTGATGAGGGAGGCAGATTGCAGCACCTACAAATTCCGAACGCTTACCACAGAGCTGGCACGCCTGATGGCGTACGAAGCAAGTCGTGATTTTGAAATCGAAAAATACCTTATCGACGGATGGTGCGGTCAGATTGAAGGAGACCGCATCAAGGGCAAAACATTGACCGTCGTTCCCATCCTGCGTGCAGGTTTTGGGTATGCTTGACGGCGTACTCGACTTGATTCCGACTGCCAAAATCAGCGTGGTCGGCCTGCAGCGCGACGAAGAAACGCTGAAGCCTATTTCCTATTTTTGAGAAATTTGTGGACAGTATGGACGAACGTCCGGCTTTGATTATCGATCCTATGCTGGCGACAGGCGGTTCGATGGTGGCGACCATCGACCTGTTGAAAGAAAAAAGGTTGCCGAAACATCAAAGCCTTAGTCTTAGTTGCTGCCCTGAGGGCGTGAAGGCTGTTAATGATGCGCATCCCGATGTTACGATTTACACCGCCGCGCTGGATAGCCATTTGAACGAAAAACGGCTATATTATTCCCGGTCTGGGCGATGCGGGCGACAAGATTTTTCGGTACGCGCTAACTGTTTGATTTTTCGGAGCTGATATGAATTTTCAAGATTATCTTGCGACATTTCCGCCTATCGATCATTTGACCGGTTTGGATGTTCAGGATGCCGACGGCAAAACGGTTCACCATATTCCTGCCGTACAGGGCAAGCTCGGTTCGCTCAAGTTGTACAACGCTTTGGCGGAACGTTTTGGCGGAAAAATTGGGTAAAGAAGCGGCAGAACAGGGTTTGATATGGTTTGCCGAACACGTTGCCGACGCGCGCGCCCACCCCGGTAAGCATCCCAATATCGATTTGCTGGAAAATGTCGTGCAAAGCGGTGAAACCTGGTTGCTGAAACCTGTCTCCGCCTGATGCGGAATAAAGGAAATGCCGTCTGAAAAGCGTTTTCAGACGGCATTCTCTCAAAGTGGAATAATGATTTCAAGCCGAAGGGAAGCGGTTTCAATACCTCGGGCAAGAATAAGGTATGTACGGTTTGGTTTTGTGAAGGATTAAATCCTTATAAAACATCGGATGATTCCAATGAAAAGAACCTTGATTTTGATTTTTTCAGGAATGATTGGCACGGCAGGTATTGCCCAAGCAGGTCCGGTATTTTCCTGTAAGACGGACAACAATAAATATATCGAGGTTGAAAAAATCAACCCGAACCTTTACGAATATTCATTCGGCAGTATGGGTAAAAAAAGAAATCGTTATCCGCAACGGAAAAATCCGACCTGTTGCACCGTTCCGACAAATGGGAAGGGACGGGTAGCGGTCGTTGGGCGACGATGAAATTCCAAAACGGTAAATTTATCTATACCGTATGGACGGGCTTTGATCCCGTAGAACATACGGAAAGCAGCGGCGTCATCGTGGAGGGCGGCGGTAAGGGAAATCGCACGGGTCGGCTGTACACCGAAAACCGCGCAGGCAAATTTCAATGATGACGACTTTTCTTGGTAATCCCCGGTAATGGAATCAATGATGCCGACTATGCTGATTGTCCGTCCGTCCGCCAGGGCCGCAGAAGATGTCGAAACCTGCCTGAATGCCGGTTGGCGCGCGGAAGTATTGAGTCCGGTCGAAATCGAAGCAGATGCTGCCGGACTGGAACTTTGTCCGAACAATATGCCCGCGCCGATGCGGTATTTTGGGTCAGTCCGACCGCAATCGAAACCGCCGTCCCGTACCTTAACCTTTCAGACGGCATAAAGATACACATTGCCGTAGGGCAGGGGCAGCCGCCGCGCATTGGAACGCTGTTTGGGCAGAACGGTCATTGCGCCTCATGACGGAAACGACAGTGAGGCCGTTTTTGCGCCTGCCGGTTTGAACAGTCTGCCCGAAGGTGCGCGCGTATTGTTTGTGCGCGGACACGGCGGGCGGGATTTTCTGATGAATGCCTTGCAGGAGAAAGGTTTTCGGACGGAGTGGCAGAAGTCTATTTCAGACGGCATAAACCTTTGAACTTTCAAAAATTTCCAAGCCAAAAAATATTACTGCCGCCTATATTACGTCCACAGAACTCGTGCAGTCGCTGTTTGCACAGGTTCCTCCGCAATTTTCCCGATTCTTCAAATCCTTGTTATACTTCACCCATCATCCGCGTATTGCGGAGGCCTTGAAACGCGAAGGAGTACGGTCGGTAAAAACCGTCCCTTCGCTGGAATACGCACTTTCCCATTTTCCTGTTTGATAAGGTTCGGATCCGTTGCGGACGGTCCGGCCTTTCCTAAAAAGCTTAATCGATAAGGAGCAAAACGGTGAGCGAACCTGAAAAACAAATCATCCGAACCCGTCAGCGGGACAGCGGCGCAAAAAGAAATGCCGTCTGAAACCTCTTTACCGAACAAAAAGTCCGAATCTGAAGCGCAAACCGGCAATGCGGGCATGGGTTACGCACAGGATACCCGCCCCTTCGTCGTCAAACAGACCGGCAGCAACGCCTTGGCAATCTGCGCTTTAGTATTGGCGGCCTCGGTTTGGGTGCGGGCGGATTTCTGTTCGTACAAGGGCAGAATGTCCTGAAAAACCAAGAATTGGCGTTCAATCAAAAATTGACAAAGCCGCTTTGGGCGAATCGGAAAAACGCCGCCCTGCTCAAAGACAACCTCAACCGCCAAAGTGTCATACAGTCCGAACTCGACCGTTTGGACGGAAACGTCAAAGCAAACGGCGAACAAATCTTGGAAATGCAAAAATCCTATCGCGAGTTGACCAAAGGACGCGCCGATTGGCTGGTGGACGAAACCGAGACCATACTCAATCTGGCCGTGCAACAGTTGGTCTTGACGGGCAACATACAGGCTGCCGTAGGCGTGTTGGAGCATATCGACAACCGATTGTCCCTGTTTCGATCAGGCGGAGCTTCTGCCGCTCAAGCAGGCAATCAGCAGCGACTTGGCGGAACTGAAAAACCGTCCTTATGTCGATATTTCCGGCACGGCACTGCGCATCGACCGGTTGGAAACCGCCGTATCCGGACTGCCGTTGATTTTGGACGGCGTATTGAAACCGGGCGTACAGGTGAAGAACGAAGCCGTTTCCGCTTCATGGTGGCAGAACGTATGGGAAAAATCCCTCGGCATATTGAAAGGGCTGGTCGAAAATCCGCCGTTTGGAAAGCAATGATGCCATGCTGATTTCTCCCGAACAGGCATATTTTTGTACGCGAAAACCCTGCGCCTCCGCCTTTTTGGATGCGCGGACTGCATTAATGCAGCGCAACAGCGAAGTCTATCAAAGCGATTTGAACAATGCCGAAACCGCCGTCAGACAGTATTTTGATGCCAAATCCCCCGCCACGCAGTCGTGGTTGAAGGAATTGGCGGAATTGAAGGCGTTGGATGTGCGCATGACGGCGGATGACGGTTTGAAGGCCAGTTTAAATGCCGTCCGCGCCTATCGCGACGGTACGCGCATGACGGTGGCGGAAAAATCAAGAAGCGGAACAGGCGGCTTCCGAACCGGCAAACGAAAAACAGCTTCCGAACCGGCTGCCGCATCGGATGTGAAGACCATAGAAGCACCGTCCCTCCCGTTGGAACGCAAACCGGAACAGCCTGCAAAAACAGCCCGTACCGGAAAAGGCGGGGCGTTCGCCGTCTGCTAGAGGAGAACGCGCATGAAAAACGGTAGTCTGGATTGTCGTCCTGTTTGCCGCCGCCGTCGGGCTGGCATTGGCTTCGGGCATTTACACCGGCGACGTGTATATCGTACTCGGACAGACCATGCTCAGAATCAACCTGCACGCCTTTTGTACTGGGGCTGCTGATTGCCGTCGTGGTGTGGTATTTCCTGTTTAAATTCGTCATCGGCATTTTGAATATTCCCGAAAAGATGCAGCGTTTCAGTTTGGCACGAAAAAGGACGCAAGGCCGCGCTTTACTGAACAAAGCGGGTTTGGCGTATTTTGAAGGGCGTTTTGAAAAAGGCGGAACTCGAAGCCTCGCGCGTGTTGTGCAACAAAGAGGCCGGAGACAACCGGACTTTGGCATTGATGCTGGGCGCGCACGCCGCAGGGCAGATGGAAAAACATCGAGCTGCGCGACCGCTACCTTGCCGAAATCGCCAAACTGCCTGAAAAACAGCAGCTTTCACGCTACCTCCTGCTGGCGGAATCGGCACTAAACCGCCGGGATTACGAAACGGTGGAAGCCAATCTGCACGCGGCAGCCAAAATGAATGCCGGACTGACACGGCTTGTGCGCCTGCAATTGCGCTATGCCTTTGAGCGGGGACGCGCTTGAGGTGTTGGCAAAAACCGAAAAACTTTCCAAAGCTGGCGCATTGGGTGAATCCGAAACGGAACAGTATCAAAATTGGGCCTACCGACGGCTGCTGGCGGATGCCGACGATGCTGTTTCGCTGAAGGCTTTGTTTGAAGCGGATTCCGACAGCCTCAAAAAACGGGGAATTGAGCGTATCGGTTGCGGAAAAAGTACGAACGTTTGGGACTGTATGCCGAAGCGGTCAGATGGGTCAAACAGCATTATCCGCAAAGCCGCCGACCCGAACTTTTTGGAAGCATTTGTCGAGAGCGTGCGCTTTTTGGGCGAACGCGATCAGCAGAAGGCCATTGATTTAGCCGATGCTTGGCTTCGGGATCAGCCCGACAATGCCCTGCTTCTGATGTATCTCGGACAGCTTGCCTACGGCCGCAAACTTTGGGGTAAGGCAAAAGGCTACCTTGAAGCGAGTATTGCACTAAAGCCGAGTATTTCCGCGCGTTTGGTTCTGGCAAAGGTTTTCGACGAAATCGGAGAAACGCAGAAGGCGGAGGCGCAGCGCAGCTTGGTTTTGGCAAGTGTTGCAGAGGAAAACCGCCCTTCCGCCGAAACCCATTGAAACCTTCAGACGGCATAGTTGAAATGCCGTCTGAAAACCGTTTCACTTGACAAACATACTGACAGAAAGCCCCGCATGACTCTTTTAAAAAACGATACCTTCCTCCGCGCCCTGCTCAAACAGCCCGTCGAATACACGCCGATTTGGATGATGCGCCAGGCGGGGCGTTATCTGCCCGAATACAAAGCCACGCGCGCGAAAGCGGGCAGCTTCCTCGATTTGTGTAAAAACACCGAATTGGCGACCGAAGTTACCATCCAACCTTTGAACGCTTCGATTTGGACGCGGCGATTTTGTTCTCCGACATCCTGACCGTCCCAGACGCAATGGGCTTGGGACTGTATTTTTGCCGAAGGCGAAGGCCCGAAATTCGAACGCGCCTTGCAACACGAAGCCAACATCGCCAAGCTGCACGTTCCCGACATGGAAAAACTGCAATACGTTTTCGACGCGGTAACTTCCATCCGTAAAGCATTGGACGGCCGCGTACCGCTTATCGGTTTCTCCGGCAGTCCGTTCACGCTCGCCTGCTACATGGTTGAAGGCGGCAGCAGCAAAGAATTCCGCACCATCAAAACCATGATGTACTCGCGCCCTGATTTGCTGCACAAAAATCCTCGATACCAACGCCCTAGCCGTTACCGCCTCACCTCAACGCCCAAATCGACGCAGGCGCGCAGGCTGTGCAGATTTTCGACACTTGGGGCGGCGTGTTGAGCGACGCGGCGTTTAAAGAATTCAGCCTCAAATACATCTGCCAAATCGTTGCCGGATTGAAACGCGAAAGCGAAGGCAGACGCGTTCCCGTGATTGTGTTTGCCAAAGGCGGCGGGCTGTGGCTGGAAAGCATGGCAGAAATCGGTGCAGACGCATTGGGCTTGGACTGGACGTGCAACATAGGAGAAGCACGCCGCCGCGTCGGCAAGCAAGTCGCCCTGCAAGGCAACTTCGACCCGTTCGCCCTCTTCGGTACGCCGGAATTCATCCGCACCGAAGTCGCGCGCATCCTTGCCGACTTCGGACAAGGCAGTGGCCATGTCTTCAACCTCGGACACGGCATCAACCAACACGCCGACCCCGAACACGCCAAAATCTTAGTCGACACCGTACACGAGCTGTCGCGGCAGTATCACGGCGGGTAAGCCGGCAGGAAACTGCCCGATATGCCGTCTGAAGCCGAGAGATGGCCGGTTAGGGTAAAAATAAGGCAATGCGGCAATATCCGCCGTGTACGGATAGTACATGACGGCGGCGGCGTTGCCGCATTGGCGTAATCCCAACCGTCCCTATTTTTCAGACGGCATTTTTGTTTTTCAGATGCAGGGAAAACCGATGGCAAAAAAACGCTTAAAACCCTTTACCAATGCACCGAATGCGGCGGCACTTCCCCGAAATGGCAAGGCAAATGCCCGCATTGCGGCGAGTGGAACACGCTTCAGGAAAGCCTTTAGCCGCGCCCGAGCCGAAAAAAACGCCCGCTTTCCAATCTTGGGCGGCGGACACTTCGACCGTCCAATCCCTCTCCGCCGTTACCGCCACCGAAGTGCCGCGCAATCCGACCGGCATGGGCGAACTCGACCGCGTATTGGGCGGCGGTTTGGTCGATGGTGCGGTCATCCTGCTCGGCGGCGACCCCGGCATCGGCAAATCCACGCTGCTGTTGCAAACCATCGCCAAAATGGCGCAAAGCCGCAAAGTGCTGTACGTTTCCGGCGAGGAATCCGCCCAACAGGTCGCCCTGCGCGCGCAACGTTTGGAACTGCCCACCGAAGGCGTGAACCTGCTTGCCGAAATCCGCATGGAAGCGATTCAGACGGCCTTGAAACAGCATCAGCCCGAAGTCGTGGTCATCGACTCCATCCAAACCATGTATTCCGACCAAATCACTTCCGCCCCCGGTTCCGTGTCGCAGGTGCGCGAATGCGCCGCCCAACTGACGCGTATGGCGAAACAAATGGGCATCGCCATGATACTGGTCGGACACGTTACCAAAGACGGCGCGATTGCCGGCCCGCGCGTGCTGGAACACATGGTTGATACCGTGCTGTATTTCGAGGGCGACCAACATTCCAACTACCGCATGATCCGCGCCATCAAAAACCGCTTCGGCGCAGCAAACGAACTGGGCGTGTTCGCCATGACAGAAAACGGCTTGAAAGGCGTGTCCAACCCGTCCGCCATCTTCCTTGCCAGCTACCGCGACGACACGCCCGGCTCGTGCGTTTTGGTTACACAAGAAGGCAGCCGCCCGCTTTTGGTCGAAATTCAGGCATTGGTCGATAACGCGCACGGCTTCACGCCCAAACGCCTCACCGTCGGACTGGAACAAAACCGTCTTGCGATGCTGCTTGCCGTGTTAAACCGCCACGGCGGCATCGCCTGTTTCGATCAGGATGTGCTTTTTAAACGCCGTCGGCGGCGTGAAAATCGGCGAACCGGCGGCGGATTTGGCAGTCATCCTCGCGATGCTTTCCAGCTTCCGCAACCGCCCTATGCCTGAAAAAAACCGTGGTTTTCGGCGAAATCGGCTTAAGCGGCGAAGTCCGTCCGGTCGCACGCGGTCAAGAGCGGCTCAAAGAAGCGGAAAAACTCGGCTTCAAACGCGCCATCGTCCCCAAAGCCAATATGCCGCGCAACGCCAAAGAGTTTCTGAACCTGAAAATCTACGGCGTTTCGAGTTTGCAGGAAGCCATCGATATTTGCCGCGACAGCAGGGAATAAACGGAAATGCCGTCTGAAATCGGGTTTCAGACGGCATTTGGTTTGTGGCGGATTGAAACAAGAAGGCATACCGGCGACAGATAAGATTTGCGGCAAAGTTGCCTGTGATATGGCAAAAACACACACGCCCGTCATCCCCGCGAAGGCGGGAATCCAGAATCGTCCGTTTCGGCAATGATTGAAAATCACGGTAACCCAACTGCTTGATTCCCGACTTCGTGGGAATGAGGGGCGTGTGCATTTGATTTCCATCCGCCATATGCCGGCGACGGGCTTATTCGCCTACGGTTTTTTGTATCAGTTTTTCAGCGTTTGCCAAAGTGTTTGCCACTTCGTCAAAAACCGATGCGGCTGCCGGCGATGAGGGCGCGCGTATCGGTATAGGCGGCGCGTACTTTGCCGTCCGTTTCGGTAACGAGGACGCGCAGGGGCAGTTGCAGGGGCGAAGGCGGGGTCTTTGACCATCAGCGGCGTGCCGGCTTTGGGCGTGCCGAAGACGATGACTTTTGCCGGCTGCATCGTTAAGCCGTTTCGGCGGGCGGCTTCCTGATGGTCGATGACGGCAAAAATGTCCATCCCTTTGCTTTTTATGGCGGTTTCAAGGCGGCTGACGGTTTCGTCAAAACTGTATTTTTGAGGTGAGGGTATGCGTGGTCATAGCGGTTTCGTTTTGGGTGGACGGTTTGCCGGCAGGGTGTGCCGAAGCGGTTGAAATGCAGAGTGCGGATGCGGCAATCAGGGGGAGTATATGTTTCATCATTGTTCCTTATCGGTTTGTTTATCAGGGCTTCGGACGGGGCGGCGCGCGCGCGCCTGATGTTGCGCCGCGTGCCGGGGTGTCGTATGCCGTCTGAAAGTCTGTCCTTTCAGACGGCATTGCGTCATTTCATCCCTTTTTGAGCAGGTCTTCATAACCGCCGTGATTGGCAACATCTCGTATAGCCTGCTTTTTCAGTTCTTGAAGGGCGGCTTCGGCACGCCGTCCGCTGCGGCAGTAGAGGTTGACCTGCGTGTCTTTGTCGGGCGCGGCTTCGTGTATGCGGCGGACGATTTGGTCGACGGGGATGTTGACCGCGTTGTGCAAATGCCCTTCGCTAAATTCCTGTTCGGAACGGACATCGATCCAAACGGCTGAATGTTGTGCGGTTTGGGCGGCGGATACGGTTTTTTGCGGGGCTGCCTGCGCGGCAAAGGCGGCTGAGGCAATGAGTGCGGCGGTAATCAGGTATTTGATATTCATAGGGTTCTCCTGCGGTTGTCGTCTTAAGGGACGGGAAGTTATTTTTATCTGTTCCAAAGCGGCGGCATCTATGTCCCAACGCCAAACGCCGCCGCCTTTGCCATCCAATCCGCGTAGGAACAGGTAGCGGATGGAAATGGCGGCGGGCGGTTGTCCGCGCAGTTTGAAGTAGCGCGCGGCGGCAACGGCGTAAATCAGTGCCTGAAGGTAATAGTGGTGGTGCGCGACGGCTTCGTCCATCGCCTGCCGCGTGTAGGCGGATGCGTCCGTGCCGAGGTGGTTTGATTTGTAGTCGATGACGCAGATATTGCCGTCGGGGTCTTGGCAAACCATGTCGATAAAGCCATTTAAAAAGCCGTTGACGGTGTGGAAGTCGAGCGTTTCGGCGGCGGCACGGCAGACTTCGGGCAGCCTGATGTCGTCGCGGGTAAACCAATCGCGTAGCCGTTTGAGGCCGAAGTTTTCGGTGTGGAGGGTAAAGCCCATTTCGGGGCAGCGGTACTCGGGCGGGATGTCGGACAGGCCGTATGCCCCCGTCAGCGGCGTTTTGCGGCAGGCTTCCGCCATTTCGGCAACGGCGGGCAGCCATATTTCTTCAAACCCGTATTTTTCAGCTTGTCGGTGATGAGGGTTTCCTGTTCGGCGGCTGCTTGTCCGAATTTGAAATCTTCAAGAATTTCGTGCAGGCACAGCCCCGCCTGCGTGCCTTTCGGAAAGTCGTGTACCGATATGCCGTCTGAAGCCGTCGGCGTTTCAGACGGCATCGCCGCTACCGAGGTTTCGGCGGCATCCAGGACGGGCAGGCATCTTCTTCGCCGCCGTCGGGCGTTTGGGTTTGGCGGCTTAAGGCGGTAAAGCTGGTGTGGCGGACAAATCCGGAATCTGCGTTCGGGAATGCTGTTTGCGGCAAATTCGGCGGTTTGATCGGCGTTGCCGCAATATACGGCAAGGGGCGGCGCATCTTCTGTGAAGGCGAAATTTGTGCCAGAAGGGGCGTTGTCCGCCACGCGCCGCCAGTTGCGTTTGAGCATCGCGATGCCGTCTTTTCTCCTGGTCATAGGGTTTGGCGGACGGTTTCGCGGCTGTCTTGCGGCAAGCCTTCGATCAGGTAGGCGAGGGGTTGTCGGCGGTATCGGAAGAATAGGCGGCGTAGATGTTGAGCTGTTCCTCGGCACGCGTCAGCTCGACATAAAGCAGGCGCAGGCGTTCCGCCATTTTCTTCATCGGCGTATTGTTTCTGTTCGTCTTCGGACAGTTGCGCCTTTGCCAACAGTTCGGTTCGGTTTGCGCTTTGGTGGAGGATTTGCCAGTCGGACGGTCCGGTATCTTGCGCGTCCCACGCAAACGGGCAGTACACCAGCGGATACTGCAAACCTTTCGAGGCGTGCATGGTAACGATTTTGACCAAATCTTCGTCGCTTTCCAGACGGATGGCGCGGTTGTCGCCGCCGTTGTTGCCGACCAGGTTGATTTGGTCGCGCAGCCATTTGTGCAGCGCGGCGGGGTTGCGGTTTTGCGCGTCTTCGGCGGCAAGCAGTTCGAGCAGTTGGAAATAATTGGTCAGGCTGCGCCCGTTGTTCCGGCTTAAGAGGCGCGTTTCGATGCCGTGTGTTTGGGAAAAATTGCTGCATAGCGGCGAAAATGCCGTATTTATTCCAGTTGTCGAGCGCGGTTCGGGCAGATTCCGCCCAATGCAAAAATCTCGCTTTCGTTTTGGTTGAAGTCGTGCAATTGCTGCGCGTCATAACCGAATATGCTGCTTGTCAGGACAAAGCGCAGCGTTCCGGCGCGGCGCGGTTCGAGCCAGAAGCCGATGAGTGCGGACAGGGCGGCGGCTTCGGGCGAGGCGAACACGGATTCGCGCGAAAGCAGGACGCTTTGCACCTGCCGTTTTTCAGGGCGGCGGAAACCATCACCGCCTCGTTGTGCGTGCGGACCAGCACGGCAATATCGCCCGACTGCAACGGACGGCCTTTGAAATTCAGACGGGATCTCCGGCGGCTTCGTTGAGCGCGTGGGCGATTTCGTCGGCGCAATAGTCGGCGGCACGGCGGCGCAAAAACGTCTTTGTTGGCTTTTTCATTGTCGTTTTCGTGCAGCCAACGGATCTGTACGGCAGGGACGTTCGGGGGACAACCTGCTTTTCGGCACGCGCCGCACCGACTTCCGAATAGCCGATGTTTTCCAAAAACGAACGGGCGTTCTTTAAGGCGGAACAGCGCGCCTATGCTGCCGATAAGCGCAGAATGGCTGCGGTAGTTGGTGGCGAGCGTGTAGTGGTGTTGCGCGTCTCCGGCGGCTTGCAGGTAGGCGTAAATATCCGCACCGCGAAAGCTGTAAATCGCCTGTTTGGGATCGCCGACCAGAAACAGCGGGCGGTTTTGGGCGATGAAGATTTTTTTGGAAGATTTCGTATTGCAGCGGGTCGGTGTCTTGGAACTCGTCGATCAGCGCGGTTTCCCAGTTTTCGGCAACGGCGCGGGCGAGGGTTTCGGCGTGCGGATTGTCGGTCAGCGCGGTGTGGACATCGAGCAGCAGGTCGTCGAAACCCTCGTTCGCGGCGCGATTTTTCATCTCAGCAAGGCTGCGGTTGAGATATTCGATTAAATCCAGTTGCAGCCGGATCATTGTTGCTTCTTCCGCTTCTTCGAGTGCATTCAAATCGCGCCCGAAGTCTGCCAGTTTCTGCAATTCGGCAAATACTGCCGCATCGGGCGTTTTTGCCTTTTTTTCAGTCCGGCTTCGAGTTTGTCGGATGAGAGTTTTAAGAGCCGTTCGTGCAGCTTTGCCTCCAAAAAGGGGCAAATCCGGCGACAGGGCTTTTTGTTCCAACGCGTCAAACAATTCGGCAAAACTGTTTTTTTCCGATACGAATTGCCGTTTAAAAAGGGGGTGGATGCGCCAAAAAGTTTCTTTTAATTCAGCCAGATTTCCGCAAATGTTTTGCCAGCTTGCCAAAGCGGCATCCCGGGCTTTGCGGCAAATCGGTTTGCGGACGGCGGAAACTCAGGTACGGGCGGGACAGGTAGGCGCGGATTTGGGCAAGGGACGGTTTGCGGCACAGCTTTGCGTTTAAACGCCAATGCGGCAAAGCACAGGGTCGCCGCTGACGCGTTCCCGCCAAAAAAATCTTGCGCCGGGACAAGCAGGCGGTCGCCGTCTTCTTCGGTCAGTTCGACATCGAACGGTGCTTGGCACAAAAGGCGTAATCGCGCAGGATACGCTGGCAGAAGCCGTGGATGGTGTAGATGGCGGCGTTGTCGAATTGCCCGATGGCGGCTTTGAGGCGGACAATCAGGCGCGTCCGGCCCTCTTTTGCAAAGCCTGTTTTAAGAGTGCGGGCAGGAAGGTGTCGCCTTCGTGGTGTTCGGCGCAGTAGGCGGCGATGCCGTCTGAAAGCGTGTCGTCTCCAAGTTTGGCAATTTCTTTGCTTTCTAAAAACCTGCAACACATCGTCCAAACGCGCGCGCAGGCGTGTTTTCAGCTCGGCGGTGGCGGCTTTGGTGAAGGTAACGACCAATACGCGCTCGACGCTTTTTTTGTTCCAATACGATCAGGCGCGTAAACAGGGCGGCAATGCCGTAGGTTTTGCCGGTGCCGGCGGAGGCCTCAATCAGGTTGGTGCCGGCAATGGGGACGGTCAGCGGGTCGAATGCTTGGATGCTTGCAGACATAGTGCGCGCTCGGAAAACGGTTGGACGGTATAGTGGATTAACAAAAAAATCAGGACAAGGCGACGAAGCCGCAGACAGTGCAAATAGTACGGAACCGATTCACTTGGTGCTTCAGCACCTAGAGAATCGTTCTCTTTGAGCTAAGGCGAGGCAACGCCGTACTGGTTTTTTGTTAATCCACTATAAAACGGGGAAAAATGCCGTCTGAAAAAGGGGTTTCAGACGGCATCGTCTAGCAGAGGTTTTGCAGGCGTTCGACAGACGGCGCGTAGTAGTATCCGCCCGAGACGGCGGCGGAGAGGTGCCGGAGCAACAGGTCGGTTTTGCCGTCCGTATCGCCGAACATACTCAATAATTGCGCTTCGATATTGTGCAGCGTGCGGCAGTATGCGGTAAACATCAAACCGTGTTCGCCGCTGATTTTTGCCGAAGGGCAGGCTGCGGCGGACGATTTTCAGACCAATGCCGTTTTCTTTCAGGTTGACGCGGCCGAGGTGCGAATCAGGCAGGCGGACATCGCGGCTGAATTCGTCGTTGGTTTCCTTGCTGCGTCCGACCGAGGCTTCCTGTTCGGCGACGGGGACGGCATCCCATTTTTTCAAATCGTGCAGGTATTTTTTTGCAGCAGGACATAGCTGCCGCCCGCATCGGGTTTTCCTTCGGGGATGATGGCGACTTCGCAGATTTTTTCATCGCCCTGCGGGTTTTTCCGTGCCGTCGACGAAACCGTCCAGTCCGCGATCCTGATACAGGCGCAAACCGTGTTCTTCGGACGCGACGCATATGCTGCTGCCGAACGCGCCCAAAAACGGATTGGGCAAGCGCGTAGGCGGCGTTTTGGCGGAAGGATTGGATGTGGATGTACATATCGTGCTGCGTGGATGGTGCAAGCCCATTGCCCATTTTGGGGAAGGGTTTGATTTCACTGCCTTCGTCCGTGTGTCCGAATGTTGCCCAGGGCTTCGCTGCCGAAGGCGATGGTCAGACCCAAAATATCGTCTGGAAAGCGGGCTTTCAAGGCAGTTAACGCGTCAAGCGAAGCGCGGCAGGCGGCTTTAACTATCGTTGAGGCGGTTGGCGGCGAAGTCGGCTTCGATAAAGATACCGGCTTGGGCGTGGTCGGGAATGATGGCGGATTGGGGTGTGTTCATGATGTTCCTTTTTGGTGTCATCTGTTTCGGGTGGATTATAGCACCGAATCGGCAGGGCGGATTTTTGCCGGAACAGCGTGCGTGAATCCGCCGTTTGCGTACCTGATGCTGCTTTTTCGGTTTCGTGCCGCCCGCCGCCTTTATTCCCGCTTCCGGCGGCTTCGGCATATCTTTTTCCATTCCGGTTTGGAATAACCATATAAAAAAAGTATTCTTTGTGTTTGCCGCAATTTCACTTAGAATGCAGCCCTTGCACACTTTTTACAGGAGAGGATGATGTTGAAAAAAATTCGTACTCGGCGGCATTGCCGCATTGGTTTTTGGCGGCCTGCGGCGGTTCGGAAGGCGGCAGCGGAGCATCTTCCGCGCCTGCACAATCGGCAGTTTCCGGTTCTTTAATCGAGCGCATCAACAATAAAGGTACGGTTACCGTCGGCACGGAAGGCACTTACGCACCGTTTACCTACCACGACAAAGACGGCAAATTGACCGGCTATGATGTGGAAGTAACCCGCGCAGTTGCCGACAAACTGGGCATCAAAGTTGAATTTAAAAAGAAACACAATGGGATTCGATGATGGCGGGTTTGAAAGCCGGACGTTTCGACATAGTCGCGAACCAAGTCGGCCTGACCAGCCCCGAACGTCAAGCGACATTCGACAAATCCGAACCTTACAGCTGGAGCGGTGCGGTTTTGGTCGCGCGTAAAGACAGCAACATCAAATCCATAGCCGACATCAAAGGCGTGAAAACCGCGCAATCCCTGACCAGCAACTACGGCGAAAAAAAGCCAAAGCGGCGGGTGCGGAACTTGTGGCGGTGGATGGTTTGGCGCAATCGCTGACCCTGATTGAACAAAAAAACGTGCCGATGCAACCCTGAACGACGAATTGGCGGTATTGGATTACCTGAAGAAAACCCAAATGCCGGCGTGAAAATTGTTTGGTCCGCGCCTGCGGATGAAAAAAGTCGGTTCCGGCCTGATTGTCAATAAGGGCAATGACGAAGCCGTGGCGAAATTCAGTACGGCAATCAACGAGCTGAAAAGCCGACGGCACGTTGAAAAAACTGGGCGAACAATTCTTCGGAAAAAGACATCAGTGTTCAATAATTTCCTTGCTTTGCTGCCGTTTATGACGGAAACACGCGCCGATATGATTGTCAGCGCGTTTTTGCCTATGGTCAAAGCCGGCTTCGCGGTGTCTCTGCCTTTGGCGGCAGCTTCTTTCGTTATCGGTATGATAATTGCGGTAGCCGTGGCTTTGGTGCGGATTATGCCCGCAGGCGGCATTTTCCAAAGATGCTTGCTGAAGCTGGTGGAATTTTTATATTTCCGTCATTCGCGGTACGCCGCTGTTGGTGCAGCTTGTGATTGTGTTTTTACGGGCTGCCTTCCGTCGGCATCTATATTGACCCGATTCCTGCCGCCATCATCGGCTTTTCGCTCAATGTCGGCGCATACGCTTCCGAAACCATACGCGCGGCAATTTTGTCCGTACCTAAAGGCCAATGGGAAGCAGGTTTCTCCATCGGTATGACCTATATGCAGACGTTCCGCCGCATTGTCGCGCCGCAGGCATTCCGCGTTGCCGTGCCGCCTTTGAGCAACGAGTTTATCGGCTTGTTCAAAAACACCCGCTCGCAGCGGTGGTAACGGTAACTGAATTGTTCCGCGTCGCGCAGGAAACGGCAAACCGCACTTACGACTTTTTGCCCGTCTATATCGAAGCCGCTTTGGTTTACTGGTGTTTCTGCAAGGTTCTGTTCCTGATTCAGGCGCGCTTGGAAAAACGTTTCGACCGCTATGTCGCCAAATAAGGGAAAGCCATGATTAAAATCCGCAATATCCATAAGACCTTCGGCGAAAAACACCATTTTGCGCGGCATCGATTTGGATGTGGGTAAAGGACAGGTGGTCGTCATCCTCAGGCCTTCCGGCTCGGGCAAAACGACGTTTCTGCGCTGTTTAAATGCTTTGGAAAATGCCAGAACAAGGTCAGATCGAGTTTGATAATTCGCAGCCATTAAGCATTGATTTTTCTAAAAAACCAAGCAAACACGATATTTTGGCACTGCGCCGCAAGTCCGGCATGGTGTTCCAACAATACAACCTCTTTTCCGCACAAAACTGCGTTGGAAAAACGTGATGGAAGGACCGGTTGCCGTACAAGGCAAACCTGCCGCCCAAGCGCGTGAAGAGGCTTTTGAAACTGTTGGAAAAAGTCGGTTTGGGCGACAAAGTGGATTTGTATCCCTACCAGCTTTCCGGCGGTCAGCAGCAGCGCGTCGGCATCGCCCGCGCATTGGCGATTCAGCCCGAGCTGATGCTGTTTGACGAACCGACTTCCGCACTCGACCCCGAGTTGGTGCAAGACGTGTTGAACGCCATGAAGGGAATTGGCGCGGGAAGGCTGGACGATGGTCGTCGTGACCCACGAAATCAAGTTCGCGCTGGAAGTTGCCACGACCGTCGTCGTGATGGACGGCGGCGTTATCGTGAGAGCAGGGGCAGCCCGAAAGAGTTGTTCGACCACCCCAAACACGAACGGACGCGGAGATTTTTAAGCCAAATCCAATCTGCCAAGATTTGATTAACCATGTGTGAAAAATGCCGTCTGAAACTTTCAGACGGCATTTTTCTATTTTTACAGAGGCCAGATTAGATTCGGATTGCTTTCAATGACTGCTTTGAATTGGTTTTGAATACGCTCAATCGTTTCTTGCGTATCCGCCTCGAAGCGCAACACCAAAAATCGGCGTGGTATTGGAAGCACGCATCAGTCCGAAGCCGTCGGGAAATTCAACGCGCAAGCCGTCGATGGTGATGATTTCGGTCGTACCTTCAAACTTGGCATTGGCAGCCAACTCTTCAATCACTTTGTGGCCGTTGCTGCCTTCCGGCAGGTCGATGTTAAGTTCCGAGTGGAAATGCTTTGCGGCAGCTTGTTCAACACTTCGGACGGATTATCGAAGGCAGACAGGATTTCCAAGAGGCGTGCACCGGCATACATGCCGTCGTCGAAGCCGAACCAGCGTTCTTTAAAGAAGATGTGTCCGCTCATTTCGCCGGCAACCAGCGCACCGGTTTTTCATGGCGGATTTGATAAAGCTGTGGGCCGGTTTTTCCATCACAGGTTCGCCGCCGTGTTCTTTAATCCACGGAGTCAGCAGGCGGGTGGATTTGACATCGAAAAATCACTTTGGCTTTAGGATTGCGGCTTAACACGTCTTGCGCGAACAGCATCAGTTGGCGGTCGGGATAAATAATGTTGCCGTCTTTGGTAACCACGCCCAAACGGTCGGCATCGCCGTCAAACGCCAAGCCGATTTCGGCATCGCTGTTTTTTTCAGTGCGGCAATCAAATCTTGCAGGTTTTTCGGTTTGGAAGGATCAGGGTGGTGATTAGGGAAATTGCCGTCCACTTCGCAGAAAAGTTCGGTTACTTCATTGCCCAAACCTTTATAGAGTTTGCCTGCAAATGCGCCGCCGACACCGTTGCCCGCGTCGATAGCGATTTTCATGGGGCGTTTAAGTTTGATGTGGCCGACGATGTGGTTGTGGTATTCGCCGGAAAATGTCTTTTTCGGTTACGTTGCCTTGTTTGTCGGCGGCAACAAAGCCGTCTTTCTCAACAATGGCTAAAAGTTCTTGAATGGCTTCGCCTGCGAGCGTGTCGCCGCCAAGCATCATTTTGAAAACCGTTGTAATCAGGCGGATTGTGGCTGCCGGTAATCATCACGCCGCTGCCACCGCATTCGTTAATGGCTGCGAAGTAGAGCATAGGGGTGGCAACCATGCCGACGTTGAGAACGTCGATGCCGCTGTCGGTAAAGCCGCGTTGGATGTGCTCCATCAGTTCGGGACCGCTCAAGCGTCCGTCGCGGCCGAGTGCGATGCGGGTAATGCCTTTTTCGGCGGCTCTGGTGGCGATGGCTTTGCCGATGAGATAGGCGGCTTCGTTGGTCAGGGGTTTTATCGACAATGCCTCGGATGTCGTAGGCTTTTGAAGATGTCGCGGGCAATATTTGCCATGATGGTTTCCTTGTTGTGGTTTCAGGAAAGGAGGCTATTTTAACACGTTGCAACATTGTCCGAAGGCCTGCGGGAGGTGTTCAGACGGCATATGTGCTTGGATTTTATGCCGCCTGAAACAGCAGCCTTTGTGCAGGCTGCTTTCGGATTGCCGGTTTATACCGCTTCGGCTTTAATGATGATGACAGGTTCGGTCGGTACGTCGTCATGGTAGCCGTGGCGTTTGGTGGATACGCCTTCGATGGCGTCGACAGCGTCAAAAACCGTCGACTACCTTGCCGAATACGGCATAACCCCAGTCTTGTACGACGGTTCTGCCGTACATTTCTTTTGGAGCGTTGGTTGAGGAAGGCATTGTCGGCAGTGTTGATGAAGAATTGCGCACTGGCGGAATGGGGGTCGGAAGTGCGTGCCATGGCGATGGTGTATTTATCGTTGGGCAGGCCGTTGGACGCTTCGTTTTGAATCGGATCGCGCGTTTCTTTTTTTCGTTCATGTTTTCATCCATGCCGCCGCCTTGAATCATGAAGCCTTTGATGACGCGGTGGAAGATTACGCCGTCGTAGAAGCCGTCTTTGACGTATTGCTCAAAGTTTTTGGCGGTAACGGGAGCTTTGTCGAAATCGAGTTCGATTTTGATGTCGCCTTTGTTGGTGTGCAGGATAATCATGGGTTTTCCTTTCGTTAAGAATTTTTTTGCAAATGGTGGCTGGAGGAAAAACTTCAAGGCTGTATGAAAAAAATATTCTTTATTTGGGAAGAGTCATCCCGGGCGATTGGCGGAACGTGCGGCAAAGAGTGCGAGCAATGCACCCGTCAGGTCGGCAAAGATGTCGCCCAGACTGCCGGTTCGGGTTTCGGTCAGCCACTCCTGCGCGCATTCGCTGACGACGGCGAAACAGAGGGCAAAAGACCATCAGGCTGACGATAGGGGATGGGGCGGTTGTCGGTTCTGAATGCTTTGGTCAGAAGCCAGATTTGTGCGAAAAAAACAGGGCGAGGTGCGCCACTTTGTCAAAAATGTGGAAAAAGGCGGTGGCGCGGTTTCGGCAGCTTTGAAAAGCAGCGAGTAAATGCTGCCTGCAAACCACAATGCCGAGAGCAGGATAAAGCGGTTTGCGCGGCAGATTCATGCCGCCTCCTCGTCCAGCCACGTTTGGCAGATTTTTGGACAGGCGCAGGAATTTTCCGCCGCGTGCGGCCAGCATGTCGCGCCAAACGGCAATTTCTTCGGCGGAGGGGGCATCGTCTATGCTGCATTCGTAGAGCAGGAAATTTAAAGTTTCTTCAATGACGGCAACGGATTCGGTTTGGATGAGCCGGTTGAGTTCGGACATAGTGCGGGTTCTCGCTGATGGCGGGAATGCCGTCTGAAAAGGGGCTTCCAGACGGCATTGGGTCATTTGCTGTGCAGGAAACGTGTTGCTTCTTCCCATTTGCCGGAAATGATGTCGGGTATGGCTTGCAGGGATTTGGCGATGGCATCGTCAATCTGTTGGCGGTGTTCCACACTGGGTTTGTTCAGGACATAGCCAACGACGAGGTTGCGGTCGCCCGGGTGGTCGATACCGAGGCGCAGGCGGTAATAGTCGGCCGTGCCGAGCCGTGCCTGAATGTCTTTCAACCCGTTGTGTCCGCCGTTTCCGCCGCCGAGTTTGAACTTAATCCCTGCCGCAAGGAATGTCGAGTTCGTCGTGGACGACGAGGATTTCTTCGGGTTTGATTTTATAAAACTGCGCAAGGGCGGCAACTGCCTGTCCGGAACGGTTCATGAACGTGGTCGGCTTGAGCAGCCAGACATCGCCGTCGGGCAGGGCGGCACGGGCGACTTCGCCGAAGAATTTTTCTTCTTTAAATGAAGCCTTCCACTTCCAAGCCAGTTCGTCGAGGAACCAAAAGCCTGCATTGTGCCGGGTTTGCTCGTATTCTTTGCCGGGGTTGCCCAATCCGACAACCATTTTGATTTTTGTTTGACATGATATTTTCCGTGTTTCAGTCGAATGCCGTCTGAAGGCTTCAGACGGCATGGTTATTCTTCTTGATTTTGAATGCGTTTGCGGCGCGCTTCTTTGGGATCGATCAATAGCGGGCGGTACACTTCGATGCGGTCGCCGTCGCGCAGCGGCGTGTCGTCTTTGACGGCTTTGCCGAAAATGCCCAAGGGGGCGGAATGCAGGTTTAAATCTTCAAATATGCCGTCCAAACCGCTTTGCAGTGCGGCGGCGCGGACGGTTGTTCCCTCGGCAAGCTGCATGGTTTTTCAAAACCTGTCGGTCGGGCAGACCGTACACAATCTCAATTTCAAGCATAACGGCGGTCTGCCTCTTTGACGAACGCTTCGACCAATGTGGCGGAAAGGTGGTTGAAGACGGGAGAAATTAAGGCGGACAAAACGGCATTGGAAAAAAATCGTATTCAAGCTTGAATTCGATTTTGCACATATCGTCGCCCAAATCGATGAATTTCCACGTTCCACGTAAGGTTTTGAACGGGCCTTCGAGCAAATCCATACGGATTTCCCTGCCGAGGGATGTTGCGGTTGTGCGTGGCAAACGATTGGCGAACGTGCATATAGTCCATAAACAGCCGCGCCTTCAGTTCGTTGCCGCTACGCCCGATGACCTCGGTTTTGCTATACCACGGCAGAAAGCGCGGATAGTCTTCAACCTTATCGACCAGCTCGAACATTTTGTCCGCGCTGTGCAGCACCAAGATGTTTTTCAACTTTTTTTCACAGGCATCACCAATGCGGGCGTGTATTTGAAGGGCAGTATTATAGCGGTTTAATTTTTAAAACCGGTACAGCCTTGCCCGTTCTGATTTCAATTTAAACCGCCATATCGCAGATTCGCAAAAACCGATACGGCTTTTTGCGTTTCAGACGGCATTGAGTGGAAAATGCCGTCTGAAAAACAGGATGGGAAAAACGGCAGCTTGCGGGCTGCCGTTTGTTCGGGGAGTTAAGCCTTGTTTTCAGGCTGCTGCTCGGACTCTGTCGAAGCGGTGTCTGCCGGAGCAGGTGCTTCGGTTTCTTCCCGAGCCGGAGCGTGCGGCGCGTTATCTTCCGCCGCATCCGCATTCTTGCGCAGGTTGTGGCTGTAATCTTTTGGGCGGGCTGGGTTGTTTGCCCGCCATAATTTCCAGTACCTGATCGCGGTCTATGGTTTCCCATTCCATCAGGGCTTTGCACATCGTTTCCATCTTGTCGCGGTTTTCATCGAGGATTTTGTAGGCAACCTGATACTGCTCGTCCAAAAATCCGGCGGATTTCCGCGTCGATGTCCTGTTGGGTTTTTCGGAAATGTTTTTGAGAACGGGTTACGCTGCGACCCAAGAACACTTCACCTTCGTTTTCCGCATAAACCATCACGCCCATTTTATCGCTCATACCGTAGCGCGTTACCATTTCGCGCGCCATTTGGGTTGCGCGTTCGAAATCGTTGGATGCGCCGGTGGAGATGCGTCCGACGAAGATGTCTTCGGCAATCCGTCCGCCGAACAGGATGGAGAGCTGGCTCAACAACTGGTCTTTATACATGCTGATACGGTCGCGTTCAGGAAGCTGCCAGGTCAGACCCAATGCGCGTCCGCGCGGCATAATGGTTACTTTGTGGACGGGGTCGGTAAAGGGCAGGGCTTTTCGGCAACAATCGCGTGTCCGGACTCATGATACGCCGTTGCGCGTTTTTCGTCTTCGTGCATGACCATGCTGCGTCGTTCGGGACCCATATAGATTTTTGTCTTTGGCGTCTTCAAAATCGCTTTGATCGACTTTTGACTTTGTTGCGGCGGCCGGCAAACAGGGCGGCTTCGTTAACCAGGTTTGCCAAATCCGCGCCGGAAAAAAACCGGGTGTGCCGCGCGCGAGGGACAATAAATCCACAGATTCGTCCAAAGGCACTTTTTAGAATGGACGTTCAAAATCTGTTCGCGCCCACGAATGTCCGGCGGGGGACGACCACTTGAGCGGTCGAAGCGGCCGGGCCGCTGCAATGCCGGATCGAGTACGTCGGGACGGTTGGTTGCCGCAATGACGATGACGGTTTGGTTGCTCTCAAAACCGTCCATTTCCACCAACAATTGGTTTAATGTTTGCTCGCGCTCGTCGTTGCCGCCGCCCAAACCTGCACCGCGTTGGCGGCCTACCGCGTCAATCTCGTCGATAAAGATGATGCAGGGGCGTTTTTCTTCGCCTGCTCGAACATATCGCGGACGCGGCTTGCACCGACACCGACAAACATTTCGACAAAATCGGAACCGGAAATGCTGAAGAACGGCACGCCGGCTTCGCCTGCAATGGCTTTTTGCCAGCAGGGTTTTACCCGTACCCGGGCTGCCCGCCAGCAGGATGCCGCGCGGCACGCGACCGCCGAGGCTTTGATAGCGGTTCGGCGCTTTGAGGTAATCGACGATTTCCTGCACTTCTTCTTTGGCTTCGTCGCAGCCGGCGACATCGGCAAAGGTCACTTTGTTGGCATCTTTATCCAGCAGGCGCGCACGGCTTTTGCCGAATGAGAATGCGCCGCCTTTTCCGCCGCCGCCCGTCTGCATACGCATAAAGTAGAACCATGCGCCGATGAGCAGCAGGACGGGCAGCAGGCTGTAAAACAGGGCAGCCAGCGCGCTCGGTTTTTCTTCCGGCGTTACTTTTTACGCGGACGTTTTTGTCGAGCAGTGTTTTAATTAGGGTTGTCGTCCAAAGGCGCGTTGGTGAAGAAGGTGCTTTTTGTCGGTGCGCTCGCCTTTAATCAGGTAGCCGCTGACGACGGATCCTTCGATGTTGACGCCGGATACTTCGCCGTTGTTGACCTGTTGGATGAACTGAGAATATTCGATTTGCCCGTTGTCTTCTTTTTACCGTCTAAAGCGTTGAACGCAGCCATCAGACCGATACCCAAGGCGACCCAGACAAGGATTGATTTAAAGGTATTCCCCACTTAGCAAGGCTCCATAATTGAGGTGTAAAACGGAAATGATTGTAAAACACGCCGTCTGTATTGTCAGCGTTTATTTTTGCCCAATAAATAAATCTCACTGGAGCGATTGCGCGAGGCTTCGGGTTTGCGCGTCTGCACCGTGCCGAAAAATTTCGCGCATGGCTGCCATGTATTCCTGATAGCCTGCTCCCTGAAAGACTTTGACTAAAAAGCTGCCGCCTGTTTTCAGGTGTTGCGAGGCAAAAGTCAAGGGCCAATTCGCACAGATAGAGGCTGCGTGCCTGATCGCTTACGGCGTTTCCCGACATATTGGGTGCCATATCGCAAATTACAAGATCCAGGGGGCGGTTGTTTAATAAGGTTTCAAATTGTGCTAAGACGTCGTTTTCCCTGAAGTCGCCTTTGAATAAAGGATACGCCGTTTACGGCTTCCATGGGCAGGATGTCCAAAGCGAATACCGCGCCGGAAGGGCCGGCCAGCTTGGCAGCGACCTGCGACCAGCTTCCCGGTGCGCTGCCTAAATCCGCCAATATGGTTCCGGGTTTGATTAGTTTGTCTTTTTCGTTAATTTCCAATAGTTTGTATGCGGCACGGGCGCGGTAGCCGTCTTTTTGCGCCATGTGGACATAGTGATCGTTGACGTGTTCGTGCAGCCACGCTTTTTGAGGATTTGGAACGTGAGGCCATAATGGTTGGGGTTGGAATGAAACGGCCTATTGTACGTTAATTTTGCCCCTGCTGCGCCAAATCGCGTACAATGGGGCATTATTCTTTATGGTTCAAGCACTAGGAAAATGACTGATACAAAAATTAAATACCAAAGAAATTTTGGAATTGAAAGCGCGCGCGCATCATTTTGAATCCCGTCGTGATGGTCGGACAACAGGGCCTGACGGATTCCGTCATCAGGGGAAACCGATGCCGCGCTGACGGCGCACGAGTTGATTAAGGTGCGCGTGTTCGGCGACGACCGTGCCGAACGTATCGAAATCTGCAATGCCTTATGTGAGGCGGTTGATGCGCAACTGGTTCAACATATCGGAAAACTTTTGGTATTGTGGCGTAAGAATATCGAAGCCTGATTTTTGGAAGCGGTGTGCAGACACCGCTGTTTTTATTGCTGTTCTTTAACGGTTGGTGCGGTTGAGGTTTTTGTGCTGTCTATTCTTCAGACGGCATGAGTGCTAAGGGATGTGCCGTTTATGCCGCCGATACTTTGGGCGGCTTGAAAGAAACGGTTGAAGCGTTGAGAAAGGTGGACGGTTGAGTACCGATGCCGTCTGAAATGTCTGCCTCCGGAGAGTCTGACGGCCGGGGTTGGCAGTTTGTGAGTGATGGCATTGCAGACCATCCTTACGGTCGGTTTTTATATTGGGGCTTTTATGTGTACGTTGATGCAGAAAGACAGCTTGCTGAATGGCATTTCCCAGACTTTGGGCCTTATTGTCATCCAAACGGGAGGGCGTAATGAAGACAGTAAGATTCTTGCGGGATTGCGCAACAGATTATACGGTCTTGCGCCGGAAGAAATTGATTATGAAGCGGTTGCAAAATTGGTAAAAGAAAAATTTGAGATTTACAAATTATGACGGCGTGTATGGACAATGAAGTGGAAAAAGGCGTTTCCTGCAGTTTGAATGACTTGCTTGAAGACAGACGCATCACTCCACAAGAAAAAAACCTTGGGGAATTGTTTTGGGCGGTATGCCGGGGTCGGGGAAATCGATCCTTATCCAAAAAAAGTAGAAGAAGAATTGAATGGGAATGTTATTCCTGTCAATGGAGATGATTTCAGAATCTATCATCCTGACTTTAAAGAAATATATGCGAATCACAAAGGGGATTTTTCCCAAATATACGTCTGATTTTTCAAATAAAATGGTGGAACGTGTAATTGGGGAGGCGGTGAAAAACAGATTCAATATTGTTGTTGAAGGAACTTTTAGAAATCCCAATGTGCCTGTCAATACTTTATCGATATTTGAAGAACAGGGCTATCACACAAAGGCAGCCATTATTGCAATCGATAAAAAAATGTGGCATGGGAATCTGCGATAGACAGATACCGTCATGATATGGAAAAACGGGTTCTATGCCAGAAAAGTGGATAAATCTTCTTTTGAAGAGGTTGCAGACAATTTGGCTGAGAATGTCCAAATCGTTTTGGAAAGCGGCAAAGCTTCAGTGTTGGAGGTGTATTCGAGAGGAGGGAAATTGTTTGATTCCGGCACGAATCATCCGAAAGAGGTTGAAGGCGTTGTCAATCATGAGCTGCAAGGATTTAATCTGCCGGAGAAAAACATATCAGACTGATTGTCCTTTTGGCGTTTGATTTTATTTAATATTTTGTTTTGTAATGTATTTTTTTGTACAGGCTGTTTTTAAATCTCAAACGGAGATGCTTGCCGTCCGTTTGATTGGTTGACAGAGTGATTGGAGAGATATTATGCAGTTTCCTTACCGCAATGTTCCGGCTTCACGTATGCGCCGTATGCGCAGGGATGATTTTTCACGCCGCCTGATGCGCGAACACACGCTGACCTCCGATGATTTGATTTATCCGGTGTTCGTATTGGAGGGATCGGCGCGCGAGGAGGATGTGCCTTCTATGCCGGGTGTGAAGCGTCAAAGTTTGGACAGGTTGCTGTTTACGGCGGAGGAAGCGTCAAATTTGGGAATACCCATGCTGGCACTGTTCCCTGTTGTTACGGCAAATAAGACAGAATGTGCGCAGGAGGCGTATAACCCTGAAGGACTGGTGCCGACGGCCGTCCGCGCTTTGCGAGAGAGGTTTCCCGAACTGGGCATTATGACGGATGTCGCGCTCGATCCTTATACGGTCCACGGTCAGGACGGACTGACGGACGAAAACGGTTATGTGATGAACGATGAAACCGTAGAGGTTTTTGGTCAAGCAGGCTTTTGTGCCACGCTGAAGCGGGCGCACAGGTCGTTGCTCCTTCCGATATGATGGATGGGCGTATCGGCGCCATCCGCGAGGCTTTGGAGGATGCCGGACATATCCATACGAGGATTATGGCGTATTCCGCCAAATATGCTTCTGCATTCTACGGGCCGTTCCGCGATGCGGTGGGCAGTTCGGGCAATTTGGGCAAGGCAGATAAAAAGACCTACCAGATGGATCCGGCAAATACCGATGAGGCGTTGCACGAAGTGGCGTTGGACATTCAGGAAGGTGCGGATATGGTGATGGTTAAGCCCGGTTTGCCGTATTTGGACGTTGTCCGCCGCGTGAAGGACGAGTTCGGCGTGCCGACTTATGCCTATCAGGGTTTCGGGCGAATACGCGATGTTGCAGGCGGCGGTTGCCAACGGCTGGCTGGACGGCGGCAAAGTGGTTTTGGAAAGCCTGCTGGCATTCAAACGTGCTGGTGCGGACGGGATTTTTGACCTATTACGCTATTGAGGCGGCAAAGATGCTGAAGCGTTGATTTTTTTGGCCGGATGAATTGAAATGCCGTCTGAAACTATGGTTTCAGACGGCATTTTGCGTGGATTATACAGTCGTATCCAGTGCGGCAGAAATATCGTTCCAAATATCATCTACGTCTTCAATGCCGATAGAGAAACGCAGCAGGCCGAGTTTGATGCCCATTTCCATTTTCACATCATGCGGCACGCCACTGTGGGATTGGGAATAGCAATGGTTGACCAAACTTTCCACGCCGCCGAGGCTGGAAGCCATTTTGACCAGTTTCATGTTTTTAATCACACTATTTGCCGCTTCACGCGTGTCGTTTTTGAGATAAACCGTAACCACGCCGCCGATACCTTTGGGCATTTGTGTTTTCGCCAGTTCGTAATGCTCGTGCGACGGCAGGCCGGGATAGAACACTTTTTTTCAATGGCAGGATGGGCTTCCAAACGGCGCGCGATTTCGAGTGCGTTTTGGCAATGGGCATTCATGCGCAAGGCCAATGTTTTGATACCGCGTAACACCAGCCAGCAGTCCATCGGGCCTGCAATCGCGCCGGTATGCACCATCATGTCGTGTAAAGGCTGCGCCAGCTCTTTGGTTTTGGCAACGACGATGCCCATCAATACGTCGGAATGGCCGCACAAATATTTGGTAGCGGAATGGAATACAAAATCGCAACCCATATCCAAGGGCTGTTGCAGATACGGCGTGGCAAAGGTGTTGTCGATGCCGACCAGCGCACCGGCTGTTTTGGCTTTCGCGGCAAGGGCTTTGATGTCTACCAAGCGTAAAAGCGGATTGGACGGCGTTTCCAGCCAAACCAGTTTGACCTTGTGTGCTTTGAGCAATTCGTCCAAATTATCCGGATTGCCCAAATCGGCAAAAACAACGTTCACCCCCCATTTTTGATAAACATCGACCAATAAGTCATACGCGCCGCCGTAAATATCGGCGACGGCGACAATGGTATCGCCAGGGCGCAGGAAAGTACGCCACACGGCATCAATCCCCGCCATACCGCTGGAAAACGCAAAACCTGCCACACCGTGTTCCAAATCGGCAACGGTGTCTTCTAAAAATCTGACGGGTCGGGTTGCTCAGGCGCGAATAACGGTAAGGCACATTTTCGCCGATTTCGTGCAGCGCAAAACATACTGTTTTGATAAATCGGCGGCATCAGCGCGCGGTTGTGTTCATCGCAATCGTAGCCGGAATGAATGGCTTTCGTGGCGAATTTCATCTGTTTCTGCCTTGTAAGATATGAATAAGTCGGGATTTTTATCACTATCCCGAAAATAGAAACAATCAATGCAGCCGCCAAAAAGCAAGTGATATAATCTCGCATTTGCAGGCAGGCGGCCAACAGCGTTTTTTTCAGACGGCATCTGCCTGCCATACAATACACACATCTCAATAATTATCTGAATATTAAGGAAAAAAACAACGCATGAGTGCCATTGCAGACGTGCAATCCAGCAGAGATTTACGCAACCTGCCGATCAATCAGGTCGGCATTAAAGACCTGCGCTTCCCGATTACCCTGCAAACCGCCAAAGGAACGCAATCCACGGTTGCCCGCCTGACCATGACGGTCTACCTGCCCGCCGAGCAGAAGGGTACGCATATGTCGCGCTTTGTCGCATTGATGGAGCAACATACCGAAGCTTTGGATTTTGCACAATTGCATAGGGCTGACCGCCGAAATGGTCGCGCTTTTGGATTCCCGCGCCGGCAAAATCAGCGTTTCTTTTCCGTTTTTCCGCAAGAAAACCGCCCCGGTTTCCGGTATTCAGTCTTTACTGGATTATGATGTCTGCCTCACGGGTGAAATTAAAGACGGGGCATACGGCCACAGTATGAAGGTTATGATTCCCGTAACCTCGCTTTGCCCGTGTTCCAAAGAAATTTCCCAATACGGCGCGCACAATCAGCGTTCGCACGTTACCGTCAGCCTGACTGCCGATGCCGAAGTCGGTATCGAGGAAGTCATCGATTATGTGGAGGCGCAGGCGAGCTGCCAACTCTACGGCCTGCTCAAACGCCCCGATGAAAAATACGTTACCGAAAAAGGCCTACGAAAATCCGAAATTCGTGGAAGATATGGTGCGCGATGTCGCTACTTCGCTGATTGCCGACAAACGCATTAAGAGCTTTGTCGTTGAGAGTGAGAATTTTGAATCTATCCACAACCATTCGGCTTATGCCTATATCGCGTATCCGTAGGCGTGTTTGCGATGAACCAAATGCCGTCTGAAAGGCATTGGGGCGGCATTCGCGAATCTGCCGCCGTATCGGTTTGAAATCAATTTGCAATAAAAATAATAAAAAGGATGCCACTATGACGGTATTAGACGAGAGGCAGGTTCTATCCGCATTTAAAAACCGCAAATCGTGCCGGTATTACGATGCGGCACGCAAAAATCAGTGCCGAGGATTTTTCAGTTTATTTTAGAACTCGGGCGTTTGTCGCCCAGTTCGGTCGGTTCGGAGCCTGGCAGTTTGTTGTGGTTCAAAACCCTGAAATCCGACAGGCCATCAAGCTGTTTTTCTTGGGGTATGGCGGATGCTTTGGATACCGCCAGTCATTTGGTGGTGTTTTTGGCGAAGAAAAATGCCCGCTTCGACAGCCCGTTTATGTTGGAAAGCCTCAAACGGCGCGGTGTTACCGAACCGGATGCCGTAGAAAAATCTTTGGCGAGGTATCGGGCGTTTTCAAGCCGACGACATCAAGATTTTGGACGATTCGCGCGCCTTGTTTGACTGGTGTTGCCGCCAGACCTATATCGCGTTGGCCAATATGATGACGGGTGCGGCTATGGCAGGGTATCGATTCCTGTCCGGTGGAAGGTTTCAACTATGCCGATATGGAACGCGTATTGTCCGGGCAGTTCGGTTTGTTCGATGCGGCAGAATGGGGCGTGTCCGTTGCCGCGACATTCGGCTACCGCGTTCAGGACATCGCCACGAAAGCGCGCAGGCCCTTGGAAAGAAACCGTTATTTAAGGCATAAGGCAATGCCGTCTGAAAAACGCAAGGATTTTCAGACGGCATTTTTAATGCTTATTTAAAACGATTCGCCGGGGAGTGAGATAACGCCATTTGCCGGGCGGCAGCCTGCCAAGTTTGACCTTGCCCATCCTGATGCGTTTTCAGCCCGACGACGCGCAGTCCGACCAGTTCGCACATACGGCGGATTTGCCGCTTTTTACCTTGTTTCAATACGAAACGCAGTTGGTCTTCGTTTTTGCCATTCTACTTTGGCGGGACGCAGTTTCTCACCGTCCAAACTCAATCCGTGATTCAGTAAAGGCAAGTCCTTTTTCGTCCAATTTGCCGCGCACGCGCACCAAATATTCTTTTTCACTGCCGCTGTTTTCGCCAATAAGCTGCTTGGCGATACGGCCGTCTTGCGTCAATACCAGCAATCCTACTGAATCGATATCGAGCCTGCCGGCGGGGGCAAGACCGATTTTTGTGTTTCGGATCGAAACGGATACGGCTGGTGTCGCCTTCCCAGTGGTTTTCGGGGGTAATCAGTTCGGCGGCGGATTTATAGCCTTTTTTTCCGCTTGTGCGCTGACATAGCCGACGGGTTTTGTTCAGCAGGGATGGTAATGCGTGCCGCCTGCTGTTCGTGGGCTTTTCTTGTTCAGTTCGATACGGTCTGCCGGTGAAACTTTTTGACCGAGTACGGCGGTTTTGCCGTTGACCGTTACCCAGCCCTGTTCGATATAGCCGTCGGGCTTCGCGGCGCGAACAAAGCCCGAGTTGCGCCATGCGTTTGGAGAGGCGCATGGTATCTTCTGTATGGTCGGAGGAAATTTTGGGATTCATGAATACTTTCGGGTAAAAGGCCGGCTTAGACTAATTGCTCGCCCCAGTGCAGTTTTTGGCGCAGGGTTTTGAAATATTGGTAATCGGTCGGGTGTAGGATGCGTAAGGGATTGTGGTAGCGGCGGATGATGATGCGGTCGAGGTTTTGCACATCGATGAAGGATTGCCCGTCGAAATGAACGCGTGCATCGCCGCTTTGGGTAACGAGGATTTCGATTTCAGATGCGTCGGAAATGGCGATGGGGCGGTTGGTCATGGATTGCGGGCAGATGGGTACGAGTGTGAAGGCGTGTAATCCTGCTGCGATGATGGGACCGCCGGCGGCAAGCGAATAGGCGGTCGATCCGGTGGGGGTGGAGACAATCAGCCCGTCCGAACGTTGGGTATAGACGAATTCTGATTGACGAAGACTTCAAATTCAATCATCTGTCCGGCACCGCCGCGGGAGAGGACGGCATCGTTGAGGGCGAGGGCGCGTTCGGCGGTTTTGCCTTCGCGGATCAGTGCGGCTTCAATCAGGATGCGCTCTTCGGCAAGGTATTTTCCTTCTAAAAACAGGCAATAGCTTGTCTGTCATATATTCGCGGGGAATTTGGGTAAGAAAGCCCAAATGACCTTGGTTGATGCCGATAATCGGAACGGCGCGCGGGGCGATTTCGCGGGCGGCAGAGAGAAAGGTGCCGTCTCCGCCTCAAGACGGCGACCAGGTCGCAGTATTGCCCCAGTTCGGTCTTGTTGACGATATGGCAGCCGACGGTGTCTTGGGTATAGATGCAGCATTCCCTTTATGCGCGACTTCGTCGAGATAGACGGTAAAAGCCGTGCTGCTTCAAAAAAATGTAATCAGTGTGTGTGCAGTATCTTGGATGTCGGGCGTGTTGGGGCGGGTTACGATGCCGATGTTGTGAAAAGGGCTGTTCATGTCGGATGCCGTCTGAAGGTTAGTCTATCCAAATGTCGCGTTCGAGCCGGTCGAGGCGTTCGTTGAGGCGGGCAACGTCGTCGCGCAGTTTGTCCACTTCTTCCATCCAGGCGGACAGGGTGGCGGCGTCGATAACGGGGGATTCGGGTTCGCGTGAAAATTCGCCGATTTGTTCGGCTATGCTTCTGCCGATTTGTTTGATGCCGTGTCCGATATCGGCGGCGCGGCTGCCGATGCTGTTGCCGAGCTGTGTACCGAAAATCCGTGCCAAGTCGTCTGATGCACGGTAACGCAGGCTGCCGAGCAGGGGTAATACCGCCATGCCGAGTATGAGGTCTCCTTCAAGGCTGATGTCTCCCACCCCCGGCTCGCCTCCTTGCAGGATTTTTTTGTACCGCGCTATTGCGGAAGGTGATTTCTGTATCTGCAAAACCGTTGCTTGCCGATAGAAATCCTTCTTCTGTGATACGTCCGGTCAGTTTCAATCCGGCAATGTTCAGTGCCAGTGTTTTGTCGGCAAATGCGGCAAGCTCCGAGCGGCTATCGGGGTTTTGCTGAATCAGGTGGTTGATGATGGGGGAATAGGGCGGACATGTTTATTTCCTGACTGCGGGCAGAATGCCGGTTTGTTGCTGCTGCCGGTTATTTTACAGGCTTAACCCGTTATCGCAAACGGTAATGATGATTTTGCCCCTGCTGTCGTCGGGTGCGAAATCCGGAGCTGGCAAGCCGAGTTTGGCAGCTTCTTCCGTATAGAATTCGCGTCGTGTCGGGTGACGCGGTTCGATAATGTTTTTCAGTCTTTTTGCCGTTGGGTTTTTAATGCCGTCTGAAACAGGGTTTCGACGGCGATATCGCGGTGGACGATATTGACAGGCCGGTTGCCGCCCGGGATGTTTTTGCTTTTGAACAAGACGGCTGACGGGATGGCGTTCGGCGCAATAAAGTCCGCCCAGCCGCAGGATGTCGATGTTCGGCACGCCGCTGTCGAGTAGGTGTTGTTCGGCGGCGAGGATTTGGCGGGCGGACTCGGTTTGCGGATCGGGTAGGGCAGTTTCGTCGCATTCGCGCGCTGTATCGCCGTAAACGCTGGTGCTGCTCGTGAAAAATCAGGGTGTTGCACGTTGCACGCTCGGGCAAGTTCTGCCCATTGTTTGACGGTATCGGCGTAATGCGTCAGCGAGGGATGGCGGCAAAAAGACAGAACCAAAACGGGTTTGTCGGCGTGGTGCCGCCACAATGCCGTCTGAAAGGCATCGGTGTTGCCGAGGTCGAAGGTATCGAGGTGTATGGGCAGATTGATATCGTCCGAAGTCAGGCTGCGTTTGACGGCGGCAACGCGGCTGCCGTGTTGGTAAAGTTTCTGCGCCAAAGGACGACCGAGGTAGCCTAAGCCTAAGATGGATGCGTCGGGGAGGCGGAAGGAGGGTTATGTATCATGTTTATGAGATGAATGCCGTCTGAAAATAAGCTCAGACGGCATGGAAATTATGAATGCGTACTGCCGATTTTCCGGTCGTATTCCTCGCGGTGTTCCGGCAAGAGGTAGGGGCGCAGGAGGCTTTAGGTGCGGCGGATGCCGCGTGCTTTGGAGTCTTTAGTCAGCTTGGTGCGACCCGCAGGGAGCTGTCGAAGTCGAACCAGTATTTCGTTACCATCCACATATTGACGGCGAGGTCGTTCATGGCGGTTTGGTCGGCTTGGATGATGTTCAGACCGTTGAGCTGGGTGAGCAGGTTGACCAAGAGCGGGGAGACTTTGGCTTGGGTGAAGGTATTGTGTTCGCCCAACAATCTCGGCACTGCGTGCAAGCAGGGTGTTTACGTCGCTGAAAGAGGAAGCGGTATTCCCACATCACGTCGTAAATGCCCGCCATATAATTGATGGAGTCTTCCACATCAGACGGCAACACGGCTTCATTCAGGTATGCCAGCAGGGCTTCGCTGTAACGTTTGAACAGTTGGACGATGATTTCGTCTTTGTTGCGGAAGTGGTAATAGAGATTGCCCGGACTGATGCCCAAATGTGCCGCGATATGGTTGGTGCTGATGTTGCGCTCGCCTTCCTCGTTGAAAAGCGCAAGGCTGGCGTCGATGATGCGGGTGTAAGTATTGGTTTTTGCAATGCGGGTCACGGGCATACTCCTTGGATTTATAGGCTGAACGAAGCAGGCAGCCAATTAGGTTCGGCGTGTAATTCTACCTGAAATCGAGTAAATACTGTATTGCAGACGTGTTGCGCCAGTTTCCAGATGTCGTCTGAAGAAGCATTGTTTTGTTCACTAAAACTAAAGCCCTGTCGGTCATGTACCGCTGCGCCGCCGATTTGGAAGCCTTTTCAGACGGCATTGGTCGATCAGCCAACCTGCCGCAAGCTTGACCGAACCGTCGGGCTGCGGATAGCGCGGCATATCGGGATGCTGCTGCAACAGGGGTGGCGGCTTTTTCCGCGCTGACGACGGGGTTTTTAAAGAAACCGCCGACATTGCCCAAAACTTTCGGGTCGGGTAATTTGCTGTTGCGGATGGTGGATACCGCATCGGAAACGTCTCTTTGCCGTCGCCTCCCTACCTGCACTCAATTCGGCAACCTTCGCCGCCAAATCGCCGTAGCCCAAGTTCGGCACAAAATGCGTTTTTAATGCAAATACGACCGAAACAATCACATAACGCCCTTTTACCTTCCTGCTTGAACAGGCTTTTCGCGGTAGGCGAAGCGGCAGTCGGCATTGGAAAGGGTTACAAAGGTTTCCGTATCCAAATCGAAGCAGTGCATCGCCGTGAATCACATCTTTCGCTTCCACGCCGTACGCACCGATGTTCCTGCACGGGCGACGCGCCGACCGTGCCCGGAATCAGGCTCAGATTTTCCAAACCGCTCAAACCCAGCGCGACGGTGTGCAACACGAAATCGTGCCAAATTCTCGCCCGCCTGCGCTTCAATCAGAACCATGCCGTCTGAACGCGCAATCTCGCGTATGCCTTTGTTTTCCATGTGTACGACCAGTCCGGCGTAATCCTGCATCAAAGGATGCTGCTGCCGCCGCCGAGCCATAAAACGGTATTGCGGTCGAACTCCGGCAGTCGGACGATGTCGCGCAACTCATCGGCGTGTTCGAGCGCGATAAAGGCCCGGGCTTGGGCGCGAAGACCGAAAAGTGTTGTAGGGGTGAGGTCGGTTTGGTATTGGATGGGTTGCATGATGATTTGTGATTTTTGTGGATTCAGGTCGTCTGAAAACTTACTATTTAACAATTACGATAGGTAATGGGGTTTTTGGGGGCTTTATAGTTTTCTTTGGGAAGAATAGGTCAGCTTATTCACGATTTCTTGATAAAATGTCGGAGCCTTCTGGCAACGGCTTGCCTTCAAACATCCAACGGCCTTGAATAATATCGTCGGCAGAAATCCATCTTTCGATTTCATATACTGCCAATGTCCAGCCGCGATAGACTGCAACTGCATATTTTGCTTTTTCACGTCGGCTTCCGATTTTTCCAATATTTCCGTGTGCGTTCGTAAATTTCTTATCCCTATTGGCTTCAGGAATATTCCCGGATCTAATGTCTTTTTTTCAGTTTCTCGTATTCGTTATTAATCGTAATTAAAAACAATGGGCTTATCAGTTTTTAATTCTTGAGCATCATACTTTCGTTTTAATTCCGACAAACTCATTAATCCTACTTCTGAAGAATGCGTGCCCCTTGAATATTAGTCAGCGGCTGCTGGCTCGGTTTGACTAGGGAGAGTAGGTCTATTGCCATCGCTTCATATTCAAAAGCCTGTTTGTCTGTTTGGATGTTGTGCCGCAGAATGTAATACACGGGCTGGTTTCCGCTTTGATGTATTTCCCTAATCAAAGTAATTTTATCACTTGGCGTTTCTGTTTCTTGTAATGAACCTAGGGCATGATGGAAAAACGCGATTGCCCACGCCTTTACCTACATAGAAAAATATTGCCGTCTCTAGGGTCAATCAAGCAACAAACATAGTAAGCAAGTTTTTTTCTATAATGGAAGTTGAAAACATTTTTCCTTAAAAAGTGAATAAGCCGTAAATGAAATATCAATGGAGGCCGTCTGAAAGAAATTTCAGACGGCCTTATGCGATCTGACCATCTCCCTGCTGCACAATTCCAAGCACCACACCAAGGCGACGGCTGCGATGGTGAGCGAGGCGATCAATGCCGTCCAGAAGCCGTAAATGCCCATATCGAAACGGTAGGCGAGCAGGTAGCCCGGCAGCAGGCCGCAACCCCAGAAGGCGGCGGCGTGGATGAACATCGGTACCTTGGTGACTTTATAGCCGCGTAGGGGCGTAGGGACGCGATGCATTGGGTGAAGTCTGCCGGTTGGAACAAAGCCGGCGAACAGTAGGACGGTGGCGGCGATGCTTAAAAACCGCTGGATCATTGTTGTACATACTTACCAGCGGCGAACGGAATAATACCAAAGAAAGCACGGTAATCACGGCGAGCATCCAACCCAACACCAGCGACACGCCCGAAATATAGCGCGCCCGCGAAAATTCGCGCCGTCCTAATGAAAAAGCCGATGCGCACCGTCCCTGCCGAGCCGACACTTTGCGGAATCATATAGAGAATCCCTCGACAAACTGATGCCGACCCGCTGCGCCGCCACATAATCCTCGCCGAAGGGCGCGATCAAAAACACGATAAACGAAAACGCGCTGGCTTCCAAAAAAATAAGACAGCCCGATGGGCGCGCCAATTTTTCCAAATCTGTTTGAACACCGCCCAATCCGGTTTGCCGAATTTTGCCGTCAGTCCGAACGGGCGGAAGAATTTTTTTCCCTTGGCGATATAAATCCACAATGCCAGCGCGCTGAACCAAAAACACCGCCATCGTCGCCAGTCCGCAGCCTGCGCCGCCCAAAGCGGGCATACCGAATTTGCCGTAAACGAAAAATATAGTTCAGCGGCACGTTCAATACAAACGCCGCAAAGCTGACCAACATAATCAGGCGTGGGCGGTTCAGGCTGGAAGCGTAGGCGTGCAGCGCGCGGTGTACCATTGCCGCCGGCATCGCCAAGCTGGTGAACAACATGTATTGCGCCATCGTGCCTTCCACATAATCGCTCAAGGTCAGCCAGTTGCGGAACGGTGTAATCGCCGCCCACATCAATGCCATGCCGAAAAATCCCCAAGATCAGCCCGAACCAAATCCCCTGCCGCCCTGTTTTCGCCCACTTCGTCGGTTTTTACCCTGCACCGTAAAAGCTGGGCAATCATCGGGTTCAGAGCCGCCATAATGCCCATAAAGGTAATATAAACCGTGGCAAACGCGCTGCTGCCCAAGGCCACCGCCGCCAAATCCTCCTTACCCGCACCGCCCGCCATCACGGTGTCGACAAAACCGATGCCCACCTGAGCGACCTGCGCCAATAACATGGGTAGGGCAAGGGCGGTCAGCAGGCGGACTTCTTTCAGGAAGACGGGAAAGGAAAAGCGGTTGAGATCGAGCAGCATAGGATAAGCATCCAATCAACAAAGATGCCGTCTGAAGAAAAAAACGGCAGTCTGGAATTATGGAAAACCACATCAATTATATAGTAAAAAGGGTGCAGAGCCGTCAGGAGGACATGGGGTGCAAAAAGTGTATTCAGGTTATGCGTATTTTTATGGTAAAGTCTGATTTTAATAACTTGGCAGTAACAAGCTGCCGGACAGGGGCTGTTCAGATTCAGAATCGCAAAGAGGCATTACCGCTTTGAAAACCGCATGATGCGGTGCGGCAGATACGCCGTATGATTTTGAGTCGGGCAGCCTTTTGTGTTTGTAGGACAAAAATAGAGAAGACGGATTTTCATGTAAACGCGAGATTTTGAATGGCTGGTTTTGCTGGAGGAATGCCTGTTGCCGCCAGTGGCGGGCGGTTGCTCCGTAATCGGTTACGGCGTTGTACGCAACGGTGCAGAAAAAAATGATATGCCGTCTGAAAAAGGCTGAAAAGGGTAAGTAATCCCGATAGCCGCAATTTGCAATTTGATTGTAACTTATCAATTTAAAACAAGGTTGTCATAATGGCTAAAAAAATGTTGTAGTAATCGGCGCCCAATGGGGCGATGAAGGCAAAGGTAAAATCGTTGACTGGCTGGCGGAAGAAACCAGCGGTGTCGTGCGTTTCCAAGGCAGCCACAATGCGGGTCATACTTTGGTCGTCGGCGGCAAAAAAACCATTTTGCGCCTGATTCCGAGCGGCATTCTGCATGAAAGTCTGGACTGCTTCATCGGTTCCGGCGTTGTCGTTTCTCCCGAAGCATTGTTGGGCGAAATTGACGAGCTGAACGCAGCAGGCGTGAAAAACGTCGAAGGTCGTCTGAAAAATCGCGCCGACCTGTCCGCTGATCCTGCCTTACCACATCGCGCTTGACCAAGCCCGCGAAGCTTCGCGCGGCAAAGGCAAAAATCGGCACGACCGGCCGCGGCATCGGCCCCTGCCTACGAAGACAAAGTGGCACGCCGCGCCATCCGTGTCGTTGATTTGCTGCATCCTGAAAAACTGCGTGAAAAAAACTGGATGCCATCCTCGCTTATTACAACGTTCAATTGCAACATCTGCACAATGCTGAGCCGGTGCAAGCGGAAGACGTGATGGCGGTAATCGAAAAAGTCGCGCCGCGCATTACGCCGATGATTACCGACGTATCCCGCGTGTTGAACGAGAAAAACAAAAAACGGCGAAAAAAACTGTTGTTTGAAGGCGCGCAAGGCACGCTGTTGGACATTGACTACGGCACTTACCCCTTCGTTACCTCTTCCAACTGCCTGGCGGGAGCCGCTTCCGCAGGCGCAGGCGTAGGCCCTCAAATGCTGGATTATGTTTTGGGTATTGTCAAAGCCTATACCACGCGCGTCGGCTCAGGTCCGTTCCCGACTGAATTGTTTGATGAAGTTGGCGCAGGTTTGGCAGAACGCGGACACGAATTCGGCTCCGTAACCGGCCGCGCCCGCCGCTGCGGTTGGTTTGATGCCGCCGCCCTGAAACGCTCCATCCAAGTCAACGGTATTTCCGGTATGTGCATCACCAAGCTGGACGTGATGGACGGTATTGAGAACATCAATATCTGTGTCGGCTACGAATTGCCCGACGGCAGCAAAACCGACATCCTGCCTTGCGGTTCGGATGCGGTGGAAACCTGCAAACCGATTTACGAAACTATGCTCGGCTGGAGCGAATCCACTTTCGGCGTGAAAAGCTACGACGCATTACCTGCCAATGCCAAAAGCATATTTGAAACGGATTGAAGAAGTGTGTGGTGCGCCGGTCGCTATCGTCTCCACCGGCCCCGACCGCGAAGAAACGATTGTGCTGCATCATCCGTTCGCATAGGGTTTTTCAGAAAAATGCCGTCTGAAGCCCTAATTGGTTTCAGACGGCATTTTTACCGCTGTTTTATCTGATATAGTGGATTAACAAAAATCAGGACAAGGCGACGAAGCCGCAGACAGTACAAATAGTACGGAACCGATTCACTTGGTGCTTGAGCACCTTAGAGAATCGTTCTCTTTGAGCTAAGGCGAGGCAACGCCGTACTGGTTTTTGTTAATCCACTATATTTTCTGTCCGGACACGGTTTGTCGGGATAGATCAATGCGGCGTATCTGGTACGGAAATGGATAGGTTGGTGCCGATATGGCAAACCTGATGTTTTCAGACAGCATATACAGAAAAAACCGTACTGCTTGTGCGTACGGTTTTTGTCGTTTCAAATCGGTTTAGAGCGATTTGAGGCGGGCGATGCGGTTGTCCAGCGAAGGGTGGGTGCTGAGCAGGGAGTCGCGCGTATCTCCGGCGATGCCCATTGCGTTCATTTCTTCGGGCAGATCGACAGGATTGCCTTTAAGCCTTTGCAGGGCAGAAATCATTTTCGGTGCGCCGACCAGTTTTGCCGCGCCCGCATCGGCGCGGTATTCGCGTTGTCGGCTGAACCACATGACAATCAGGCTGGCAAGGAAGCCGAACAAGATTTGAAATACGGTGCTGACGAGGAAGTAAGTCCCTTGGGACTGGCTGCCGTCGTTGTTTCGGGCAATCAGGTTGGCAATAATGCGCGACAGGAACACGACAAAGGTATTGACCACGCCTTGAATCAGCGTCAGTGTAACCATGTCGCCGTTTCCGACGTGCGCCATTTCGTGCGCCAAAAACCGCTTCCACTTCGTCGCGCGTCATATGGTCGAGCAAACCGGTGCTGACGGCGATCAGGAGCTGTTTCTCGATGCGCCCGTGGCAAAGGCATTGGGTTCGGGAGAGTGGTAGATGGCGACTTCGGGCATTTTCAGGTTCCATTGCCGCGCTTGGGCTTCGACAGTGTTCAAAAGCCAGGCTTCTTCTTCGGTGCGCGGCGTGTCGATAACTTCCGCGCCGACCGATTGTTTGGCGATGAATTTGGACATCAGCAGCGAAATAATCGAACCAGTGAAGCCGACGACGGCGGAATACGCCAACAGGCTGCCCAGTGCCGCCCCGGCTGTTGATGCCCAGAACCGCCAAAACAATACTGATTACGACCAAAATAGCGATATTGGTAGCCAAAAATAGAAAAAAATGCGTTTCACGGATGTTCCTTTTTGGTAGGGTGTGATGTTTTGAAATTTTGGGAATTGTCCCAAAAAGTTGCAGCCTTGTGAATATTAAGCTCGGCAAAGGTATGCAAAACATTTGCTTGCAAATGGCAGTTTAGTACAGTTGGTTTTTGAACTATTGTGCCAAGCCGTGTAGAATCGTAAACCATCTGTTTGATTCCAATAAACACATTTAAAAAGGATCACTTCATGAAAGCATTACTTTTAGGCGCACCGGGCGCGGGCAAAGGCACTCAGGCGCAATTCATCACCGTTGCTTTTGATATTCCGCAAATCTCTACTGGCGATATGCTCCGCGCCGCAATTAAAGCAGGTACGCCGCTGGGTTTGGAAGCGAAAAAAATCATCGATGAAGGCGGCTTTGGTGCGCGACGACATCATTATCGGTATGGTCAAAGAACGCATCGCGCAAGACGATTGCAAAAACGGTTTCTTGTTTGACGGTTTCCCGCGCACGCTGGCACAAGCCGAAGCGATGGTTGAAGCTGGTGTGGATTTGGACGCGGTTGTTGAAATCGACGTACCCGACAGCGTGATTATCGACCGCATGAGCGGCCGCCGCGTGCATTTGGCTTCCGGCCGTACTTTCACCACGTTACCTACAATCCGCCCAAAGTCGAAGGCAAAGACGACGTAACCGGCGAAGATTTGATTCAGCGCGACGACGACAAAGAAGAAACTGTGAAAAACGCCTTGCTGTTTACCACGAGCAAACCGAAGTGCTGGTCGATTTTACAGCAAGCTGGAAGGCGAACACGCGCCTAAATACATCAAAGTTGATGGTACCCAAGCAGTAGAAGCCGTGAAAGCAGAAGTATTGAAAGGTTTGGGCAAATAAGTTTTTGCCGAGTTGAAATGCCGTCTGAAAAAAATATTTTCAGACGGCATTTTGTGTACGAAAAGCTGTTAAAAATCGAAGTTGTAACCGTTTATCCGCAGGCATCTTATGAATCCCTTTGATCTCCGACTTTCCAAACTCAGCAACAACGCACTCCCCGTCATCGTCGCCCTTGATTTTGCCAACGAAAAAGATACGCTCGGATTTCGTCCGCAACCTTGATCCCGGCATTGTGTCAAATCAAAATCGGCAAAGAGCTGTTTACCGCAACCGGGGCCGTAATTTGGCGGAAAGCTTAATCAATCAAGGTTTCAAACTTTTCCTCGATTTGAAATACCACGATATTCCCCATACAGTCGCTCAAGCCTGCAAAGTTGCCGCCGATATGGGCGTTTGGATGGTTGATATGCACGCCTCCGGTGGCCGCCATATGATGGAAGCCGCAGCAGAAGCCGTTGCCGGATATCAAACCAAGCCGCTTTTGATCGGCGTAACCGTGTTGACCAGCATGGAACAAAGCGATTTGGCAGAAATTGGTTTGAATATCGCCCCTGAAGAACAAGTCATCCGCTTGGCAAAACTGACGCAAAGTTCAGGTTTGGACGGCGTGGTATGTTCCGCTCAAGAAGCCGCACCATTGCGCCGCGAATTGGGACAGGATTTTGTCTTGGTTACACCGGGTATCCGTTTGGACGTTGCAGGCAATAATGACGACCAACGCCGTATTATGACACCGGCTGAAGCATTGGCTGCCGGTTCAACCTATTTGGTAATGGGCCGTCCGGTAACCAAAGCTGCCGATCCGGTAGCGGTATTGCGTGAAGTTAATCGGGTGGCAAACGTTTAAGGCCGTCTGAAGCATCAGGCAATTTGTGATTGGCGTGACAGTCGCAACAGGAAAAACTGCCTTGCTTTTGATACTGATAGCATCAACAGCTCGGAGAGTTGAGTCTATCGAAACGAATGATCGCAGATGTCCTCAATGTGTTTACCCAGCCCAAAGCTGAAATAGCCATCAGATTGATTTTGATCTAGCCTGATGCATTGCGCGAAAGAGTGCATGGGCTTGTAAAGGATGCCTGCTTGGGTGCTACCTGCAAAGCGGCTGGCAGTAAAGAAATGTCGAAGATGGGGCTATCGATTATGGGGCAAATTTTGATGTATCAGCAGCCAGACATCAAACGGCGTGATACTTTGCTTTTGATCGAGTCGGCGCAAATGCGCGTCGCGCCTGTCTGCAACAGAAGATGATGAATACTCGAATAACCCTGAGAATTTTACCTTTCATAGTTTTCGACACGCCTCACTCATTATCAAGCACGATGTTGGGGGAGCTGATTTTTGGGCGGATATAGCGTAGCGTTTTTGTGAAAAAAGAAGCGAGAGGATTGCTTTTCTCCTGTTGCCGATTGGTCTCCTTTCGATTTTGAAGAATCAATGAAAAAAAGCCGGATTTGTATTATTAATCAGTATATTTGCCAGATAATTACTGAGAATACAGTGAAGTTTTTCACACAAAAAACAACTTATTTTTGGAGTCCAGTAAAATGCCCGCCAAGTTTCAACAAGAAACCCTCAAATCCCGTTTTCGCACAAGCCAAAGTCCTTGTTGTCGGCGATGTAATGCTCGACCGCTATTGGTTTGGCGATGTGTCCCGTATTTCTCCTGAAGCCCCCGTACCGGTGGCGAAAATCGCCCGTATCGACCAACGGGCGGGAGGTGCGGCAAACGTTGCACGCAATATCGCCTCATTGGGTGGTAAAGTAGGGCTGTTGTCCGTGACCGGCGATGATGAAGCTGCAGATGCGTTAGACGCATTGATGGTACAAGACGGCGTTTCTTCCTATCTGGTGCGCGATAAGCAAATTGCGACCACTGTCAAATTGCGCGTTGTTGCCCGCAACCAGCAGCTTATCCGACTTGATTTTGAAGAGTCGCCTCATCGTGAGGTGTTGGAACAAATCAAACATCAATATCGTGAAGTGTTGCCTGAATATGATGCCATTATTTTTTCAGACTATGGTAAAGGCGGTTTGTCGCATATTTCCGATATGATTGATTGGGCGAAGCAGGCCGGTAAACCTGTTTTAATTGACCCGAAAGGCGATGATTACGAAAAATATGCCGGCGCTACGCTGATTACGCCTAATCGTGCAGAGTTGAAAGAAGTGGTGGGTAGTTGGAAAAATGAAAACGATTTGACCGAAAAAGCCCAAAACCTGCGCCGTCATCTCGACTTGACCGCGATTTTGTTGACTCGAAGCGAAGAGGGTATGACCCTGTTCAATGAGGGCGAGCCGATTTATCAGCCTACACGAGCGCAAGAAGTCTATGATGTATCCGGTGCGGGAGATACCGTTATTGCTGGAGTGGGCTTGGGTTTGGCCGCTGGTTATACCATGCCCGAAGCCATGCACCTTGCCAATACAGCGGCAGGTGTTGTCGTGGCGAAACTTGGTACGGCGGTTTGCTCGTTTGCAGAGTTGAAAGGCTTGAAGACACTGTTTGACGGGCTAAAAACTAAAGACGTCTTTTCAGACGGCAGTGACCATCCAATGCCGTCTGAAAACCCTCAAAACAAAGGGAAACTCATTATGACCATTATCGTAACAGGCGCGGCCGGCTTTATCGGCAGCAACATCGTCAAAGCACTTAACCAGCGTGGTATTACCGACATTGTTGCCGTCGATAATTTGAGCAAAGGCGAAAAATTTAAAAACCTTGCCGAGTGTGAAATTGCCCATTATCTCGATAAACACGAATTTATCCGTCAAGTGCGCGGGCATCTTCTGCCTTATCGAGACATCGAAGCCGTTTTCCATCAAGGCGCATGTTCCGACACCATGAACCACGACGGCCTTTGTATATGATGGACAACAACTACCAGTACACGCTCGATCTGCTGGACTGGTGTCAGGATGAACGCATCCCCTTCCTTTATGCCTCCAGTGCGGCGGTTTACGGCAAAGGCGAAATCTTCCGCGAAGAGCGCGAACTGGAAAAACCGCTCAATGTATACGGCTACTCCAAATTCCTGTTCGACCAAGTATTGCGTCGCCGCATGAAAGAAGGTCTGACCGCCCAAGTCGTCGGCTTCCGCTACTTCAACGTTTACGGACAACACGAACAACACAAAGGCCGCATGGCATCCGTCGCCTTCCACCATTTCCACCAATACCGCGAACACGGTTACGTCAACCTGTTCGGTTCAAACGACGGTTACGGCAACGGCGAACAAACCCGCGACTTCGTCAGCGTCGAAGACGTTGCCAAAGTCAACCTCTACTTCTTCGACCATCCCTGAACTTTCCGGTATCTTCAACCTCGGGCACCGGCCGCAGCCAACAGTTCAACGAACTTGCCGCCGCCACCGTCAACGCCTGCCGCGCCGCCGAAGGCAAACCTGAAATGAGCTTGAAAGAGCTGGTAGAAGAAGAACTTATCCGCTACATTCCCTTCCCCTGACGCGCTCAAAGGCAAATACCAGAGCTTTCACCCAAGCCGACATCACCAAATTGCGCGAAGCCGGATACAAGGAAGAATTTTTCGATGTCAAATCAGGCGTCGACCGCTACGTCAAATGGATGCTGGAAAATTTGGCTTAAAACACGATTGGTCATTTTGTTTTGAAAGAAAAATGCCGTCTGAACCTTTTCAGACGGCATTTTTGATTTTATGCGGAGGCGGTTTTTATTTTTGACCTTGCTTTTCTTAAACTTCAACACGGTTTCTTCTTTTTGCAGCATCCCAGTCTATCCGCACAAAGCCGCCGTCGGATAGTTTGCCGAACAGGAGTTCGTCGGCGAGCGGTTTGCGGATTTTTTTCCTGAATCAGGCGGTGCATCGGGCGCGCGCCCATTTGCGGGTCGAAACCTTTTTCCGCCAGATATTTGCGCAATGCCGGTGTGAATTCGGCTTCAACTTTTTGTCGAGGAGCTGGTGTTCGAGCTGGAGCAGGAATTTGTCCACGACTTTGACGATAATGGGTTCGGACAGGGGCGCAAACGGGATAATTGCGTCCAAGCGGTTGCGGAACTCGGGCGTGAAGAGTTTGTTGATGGCCTGCATTTCGTCGCCGCGCTCGCGCTTTGGCGGTAAAGCCGAGGCTGGGGCGGCTGAGGCTTTCCGCGCCTGCGTTGGTGGTCATGATCAGGATGACGTTGCGGAAATCGGCACTCTTACCGTTGTTGTCGGTCAGCCTGCCTGCGTCCATGACTTGCAGGAGGACGTTGAAAATATCGGGATGGGCTTTTTCGATTTCGTCCAAGAGCAATACGCAATGCGGCTGTTTGTTGACGGCTTCGGTTAAAAGCGCCGCCTTGTTCAAAAGCCGACGTAGCTCGGTGGTGCGCCGATGAGGCGCGATACGGCATGGCGTTCCATGTATTCGGACATATCAAAGCGTTGCAGCGGTACGCCCATCGAGTAGGCAAGCTGTTTGGCGACTTCGGTTTTACTGACGCCGGTCGGGACCGGAGAAGAGGAAAGCTGCCTATCGGTTTTGTCGGGCAGGGCAAGGCCGGAGCGCGACATTTTGACGGCGGCAACCAATGCATCGATGGCATTTTTCTTGACCGTAAACCATGTTTTTTTCAAATCGCGGCCGAGGAATTGCAGGACTTTGTTTGTCGTCGTGCGACACGGTTTTTTTCGGGAATCCGCGCGACTTTGGCAATGACGGTTTCGATTTGCGCTTTACCGATGACTTTTTCTGTTTGGATTTGGGCAGAATCCGTTGCGCCGCGCCTGCTTCGTCCATTACGTCGATGGCTTTGTCGGGCAGGAAACGCTCGTTGATGTAGCGGGCGGAGAGTTCGGCGGCAGCTTCGAGTGCGCCTTGCGTATAGCGCACTTGGTGGAAATCTTCAAACATCGGTTTCAAACCGCGCAGGATTTGTATGGTCTCGGCGACGGTGGGTTCGACCACGTCGATTTTTTTGGAAACGGCGGCTTAAGGCGTGGTCTTTGTCGAAAAATGGTGCGGTATTCGTCGTAAGTGGTTGCACCGATGCAGCGCAGCGAAAGCCTTTCGCCAATGCTGGGTTTGAGCAGGTTGGACGCGTCCATCGTACCGCCGCTGGTGCTGCCCGCGCCGATGATGGTGTGGATTTCGTCGATAAACAAAAATGGCGTGCGGGATTTTTTTTCGAGCTGTTTCAAGACGGATTTGACCCGCGCTTCAAAGTCGCCGCGGTATTTTGTGCCCGCCAAAAGCGAACCCATATCCAGCGCGTACACTTCGGCTTCCTTAAGCGCGTCGGGAATGTCGCCGTTGACGATTTGATGCGCCAAAGCCTTCCGCCAGTGCGGTTTTGCCCACGCCTGCTTCGCCGACCAAAAAGCGGATTGTTTTTTGCGGCGGCGGCACAGGATTTGCACCAGCCGTTCCATTTCGTGTTTGCGACCAATCAAAGGGTCGATACGGCCGGCTTTGACTTCGGCGTTGAGGTTGACGGTGTACTCCGATAAAGGGTTTTTGCTCGGTTTGGCGCGGTTCTCGCATTATCGTCGTCCATGCCGTCTGAAGAATAGTTGCCATCGTCTTCATCTTCATCGGAGAGCCGTGGGCAATACAGCGCAAAACTTCAAAAACGCGTAACCGATTGCAGCTTGAGGAAATAGACGGCGTGGCTGTCGGTTTCGCTCATCAGCGCGACCAAAAACGTCCAAAGGCTCGACCAAGCCTTTGCCTGCGGATTGGGTATGCACCATCGCCCGTTGGATGACGCGTTGGAAGCCGAGCGTGGGCTGGGTTTCGACCGTGTCTAAAAGGTGGTCGGGAATCAGGGGTGTTTTCGGCAACGCTGGCGGCGAGTTGTTCGGACACCACTTTCAAATCCAGTGCCGCAGAGCTTGAGGACGTTGGGGACGGCGGCATCTTCTTCGATGAGTACCAAAAGCAGATGCTCGAGGCTGATAAATTCATAATGAGCCTTACGCGCCTCGCGGTAAAGCTGCTGCAAAAATCTGTTCTAATTCAGGGGCAAGCATATTAAATCTCCTCGACAATACATTGCAGCGGATGCCCTTCGGCTTTTTGCCCGCTGCATGACTTGTTGCTGTTTGGTTTGGGCAATATCGCGCGTGTAAGTGCCGCACAGGCCTTTTGCCTCGTGATGAACCAAGAGCATTACCGCTACCGCCTGTTCTTGCCCGAGCATAAAGATTTCGGTCAGGATTTCAACGACAAATTCCATCGTGGTGTAATCGTCGTTCAATAGGAAAACGCCGTAACGTTTTTGGCGGCAGGGTTTTCAGGTCGCTTAAAAGCGTATCGGATTGGCAGTGTGTCGTCATAAGTTGTTTTCTATCGGGAAGAAGCCGTTTTCAGACGGCATTTCTGTTGTATTTTCGGTCTTTCCGCTTATTTTCTCACTTTTTTGAAACATAGCTTGACGTTTCGGCTTAACAAATGTAAAAAGACGGTTAAGCAGAAGCCGGCACTCGACCAAGTATATAAAAGCTGGGGAGAAACGCTGAACGTTTAAGTTTGCTGTATGCCTTATTTTGCTGATTTTGTTAATTTTTAAGTATAGGAAGTTTCTAATGGCAACCGGTATCGTAAAATGGTTTAACGACGCTAAAGGTTTTGGTTTCATCACTCCTGACGAAGGTGGCGAAGATTTGTTCGCTCACTTCTCAGCGATCAATATGGAAGGTTTCAAAACCCCTGAAAGAAGGCCAACGCGTGTCTTTCGACGTAACCACCGGCCCTAAAGGCAAACAAGCTGCTAACATTCAGGCTGCTTAATCCCGAGTGTACGGGAAACCAGTATAGTGAAACGGCAGGACAGACGATGTCCCTGCCGTTTTTGTTTTGCCGTTTGCAGAAACAGGGAATGCCGTCTGAAAAGAACAGGTGTCTTTTTTTATCTGCTTTATCCTTAGCCTGTGTGAATCCTGTTGTGGATATGTTTGATAGTATGCTGAGGAATAAGGGAAAAATCCTATATGATTAAAAAAATGTGCAGATTATTTGTCAGGGGTTTTTGCGGAAATCTAAAAGAAAGATGTTTATTTATTATTCAAACAAAAATAAATTGTAAATTTGTTATCTTATTGTTTTTATTGGTTATTTAGTTTTGCATTTTTCGAATACTAAAAATCCAAGCGGATTTTTTTACAATCCGCTTTTTGCTGTTTTTTTATCAGTTCGGTTAGCTAAGCCGTCTGATAACGTGTTTTATCGAAGTCGGTTTCTGTTTTATAAAGATTGAATGCAACGACTAAAAATTTTTTTCTCATCAATGCGCCGATGATCAGCATTTTGGGCTTTTTGGCTTTTTCAGCCTGTTTGTGAATGTTGGAAAGTAGTTGTTTCTGAATGCGACTAATGCGGCCATGAACAGGGATCCGCGTATTCTTCGGTTTCCGTATTTGGTCATTGTGCTTTTTTTGTTGACGCTTGTCCCTGATGTGTTTTGCTGCGGATTTAATCCGGCATAGGCTGTAAACTGCTTTGCGTTTTCGAATGTGCTGTTAATAAGGTGGCTCATTAGCGATATGGCTGTTGTTTTGCCTACTGAAGGTATTGTCTCTAACCGTTTTGTCAGCTCTTTTTCATGTCTGATTTGATTATTTGGTCGATTTTTCTTTTTACTGCATTTAGATGGTTCTCAAGTTCTTTTAGCTGTTTTTTTCGTGTATTTTCTGTACAAATGAATCTTTTGCTGCTTTGATTCTATTTTTTTGCGATGTCTGTTGTTCTAAAAGTTGGCTTTTGAAGTGATAGCAGTCTTTTTCAAGCTGTATTGCTGTTCAGTCGGTTTTTTTCTCTTTGGCAGCTCTTCTATTAATCGCTGTTTGGCAAAAACTCTGCGATTAGTTTTTGCGTCTTGTTTGTCGTTTTTGATTCTGCTGAATCGCTTTTGTGCATAGGCTTTGATTTTTAGCGGGTTTATTACTGATACGTGGTATTCTTCGGCCAAGCAGTCTGCGACCTGTTCGTAGTAGTTTCCAGTTGCTTCCATGCATACGTATATGTCTTTTTTTCTCTTTTGCCGATATCCATTCTTTCAGGCTTTTGCAGCCTTGTTCATCGTTGCTGAATTTTCTGTAATCGGTTTCTCCGTTGATTATGGTAACGACATCAAATGTTTTTGCGGATATGTCTAATCCTACTGCGTTTCTCATGTTAATTTTTCCTTACGATTCAGGCTTTAATGCCTTTGATGTTTCTCAATTTCAAACATAAGAAAAACCGCCGTCCTTATCTTTCTTTCAATCTTGCGATTAGGAAGTAATCAGGTTCGGCGGCTTTGTCGTCGGTTAGCTATTCCGAGACGTTTGAAGTATATCAGAATCGTATTAATTAATTTTTGTATTTGCTGGTTTATTTAAAAAAATTTCTGTTGCGACCCTGCTGCATTGTGTTTATTACTGCTTTCAGTCCGGTTTTTCGCCGGCATGGGGTTTGTGTGCGATTGAGAACAACCGATAAAAAGGTGCAGGGGTATTCATAAAAGATTTGGAAAAAGCACTCCAAATCTTTACAAAACTTCCCCTTTGCACCTTTTTATCGGCTGTTCTCTTTCAAACGCACCCCCATACCTCAGCGAAAACCGGACTGAAAGCAGTAAAAACAATTCCGCTAGATATTTTCCCCGCCCCTAGCTCCTCCGTCCTGAAGGGCTGGGAAAGGTTTCTGAAACTCAAACAGGCGCGGCAAGCGCGGAAAAGGTAGATTGATATGACTTAGATTTGATGATATGACAATTTGTAGAGCGGTGGGGATAAGCAAAATCCCTCGAGCGCGAACTAGATTTTGCATTCCTGCCAAGTTTTAAACTTTACAGGAAATTTTAAAATGCGAATTACCGTTAGCCTCGGAAAAACTGCATTTGACTGTATCGGTAGATACGCGGTTTTATTCTAGCCGTGTTCATGCTGTTTTAGTCAATAACCCACGACAAGAACCGCCCAATTAAGGGCGGTTTTCTAATTTACAACTCCGCCACCAATTCCTTCAAACGGTTTCCCGCGCTCTTCCCAGTTGTCATACATTAAATTTTACTGAGGCTTTCCGCCCATTACAAGGACTTGACCATTTTCAGGCGTGTAGGCTGTCTGCGGTGCTGTTTGTGGCGATTGTACTGCCTGTTGTTCGTCCTTATACGGATTGAAAGGCAAGCCGTTTTTGACATAGTCTTTGCACATTGCCTTAGTGATTTCTTTAAGGGGCGTTCCTTGGCTTGAATAACAGGTACAGCCGCTTTTGCCGCCATCGACGCAGCCGACAGGGTACTCAAATGTTTTAACTTGGCGGACGCCGTTGTAAATGGGTTTTACTTTTCAGGCTTTTCGGCGAGCGTTGGCACGAAGTCTTCAGTTTTAAGGTTTTGACTCTGAATTCCGCTTTGCGGCATCATTTCTTTTTGGCTTTCAGGGTCAAGCGGATTTTTAAAACCTGTATCTTCTTTTTTTTCTTCGGCCTGTGCCGATATTCCTGCTTTTTCTTTATAGCCCTGATACATCTTATAGCCCATGAATCCGACCAAACCTAAGATACACGGCAGTATAAACAGCATGGCGATGATGACGTAATACCACCTTGATTTGACGTGCGAATGCGCGGTATGCACTTCGGCGGATTTGTAGTATTCAAAAACCTCTTGTCTGATTTTTATGCGAACTGGACAAGGCGTTTCTTGCCTTTTGAGTCGGGTTTAAGGCTACTTCGTTCCATTCGAGCCTGGTCAAACCGCCCATTTTGTTTGCAGCTATATGGATATGCTTGTTTACGACTTCTCTTAAGTTCACATCTATGATTTTAGGTGATTGTGTGATTAGTATCATGTCAATACCATAATGACCGTGAACGTTGAGAAATGCGACGTTTTCAGGCATTTTTGAACCGCTTGATCGGGTCGGAAAAAGATATTGCACCTCGTCATAGATGACAACAGAGCCTATATTCTCTTTCCATTTCAACCATTCGTGCATGTCTTCCCAGCTATGCCCTTCCGGCGGTTTATGATGGTCTATCAAAAGGCCGTTAATATTGGAGAAAAATTTTACGGCCTTTATAGAAGTCATCAAACATAAGCAGTTCGACGGCAAAGGCGGTTTTGCCTATTCTAGGGTTTGCCTGTTATCAGGGTAATGGCGGCCATCTTTATACTTTCTTACCAAAGCTCAATTTAGACAGGGTTTTAAAAGTAACGACAAAGGCGAGCATGCCAAACATAATGTTCAAAACAACACCTCCCCCTGCGATATAAAAAAATTTTGGATCGCTCCGGCGGGGAACCGCCCCCATGCTGCTTATAAACTGATTTTTTTAAGATTGCTCATAATGGCGTCAAAACCAACATAGGTAATGATAGAAACCCCTAATGCAGTCAGAATGTATTTGACAACATGGTTTATCAAATATGGAGCAAGAGCAGCTAAAAAAATTTTCATAAATCCCCTATGCGTTATTTCTGACAACTCTAGCTACGAAGAACGAAGCCACCAGCCAAGCCATTGCGATAATAAAGGGACGCATCATGGCAGCTAAATTACACGCAGGTTCGAGACTGATTTTGTATTCCGCGCCCAACGCCTGAAACTTTACCGGAGCAGGGCAATCGCCATACTCGCTAAAGGTATTGTCAGGTGTGAAGTTCAAATCGATATTTTCTTGAGGAATCTCTAAATTTGGTTCTTCTTTTTCGGGCAATTCGTCGCATGCCAAAATGTTCGGGAACACTTTTTACAGAGCAAACCTCCGTCTTCCTTTGGCTTGTCGTCCTCTTTTGGGCTTGTCGTCGGGCTTTTGGGTCTTCTTTTGCCATCGGGCGTGCTATTTGGATCAGGCTTGCCATTTTTCGCCCGGTGTCGGAGTTGGGTTTGTTTTTGGCGCGGCAGGGCTGCCAGGTGTGAGGTCGGGACGCTGTATCTCTTCTACTGATGCCGTTGTGTTGCCTTGTGCGTCTTGGCCGAATGTGATTTTTATCTGCTTGGGTTTTCCGTCTTCGCCTGTTACGGGGCCGAGCGTTACGATTTTGCCGTTTTCGATTTTTGACTTGTTCTTTTATCTGTAAATCGGGATTTGCTTTGATAAAAAGGTGTCGGGTTTTTGGTCGATTTTTCTTTTGGGCGATTTGTTCAAATTGCTGTTTTGTCAATTGTTCTTGATATTTTCCATTCATGCTTAATGCAAAAAGAAACGCCTGATCTGTAATCTCCGTTCTTGACTACTGAGCACGTGCCACCGTTCCAATCGAAATTACATTTATCTAGTACAAATCCTCTCGGATAGCCAAAACCACCGGGTCCCTCAAGTTCAATAAGTTGTGCTTTTCTCTTTGGCCAATAGGCTTTGAGCCATTGAATGCAGTTTCTCATCCATTAGGGTCTGTAAGTCTTTGGGTAAATTGGCATAATGCCTAATAATTGAAGAGTCTACGCCTTCGCATATTGGATAAACTTCGTGTTCATCTACTCCGTATCTACCCTCACGATGCCAGATACAGATTTTTGCGGCGTAGGTTTTTAAGAATTCTTGTTTTTGTTGCATCGAAGACGTATCCTTGTGCTTCTACGTCTTCTTTGAGTAGGTCGTATACGTCTTTGGCGAGCAGTGCCCAGCCTACGTAATTCGCGCCTCTAAGGGCGAAGGATGCGCCTTTTTTGAATAGGCCGTATGATCCGGCTAGGACGGCTTCGCGGGATACGGTACTTTCTATTGTTGCGGGGAGAGTGGAGGTGGAGCGGAGTCCAGTGGGAGTGTGTTCAATGATGGCTGGTTCTATTCTTCTAAAAACCAAAGAAGTCGCCGCCACTGCTTCTAGAAAAATCTATCGACGACATCTTTATTTGCATCCCACATTACATTAACTGAAGAATTAGGAATTTTAACAACTTTCCAATTTTCATTTGATGAAAAAGCATTAATCGGGAAATAAGCCAGAGCAATCAACGCTATCAGATGCACATTGAAAAATAGTATTTTTCTTCATCTTTTTCCTTAACTCGTTTTATTAAAATTGTAGAGCCATCTGAAAAGAAAAATTCCCAAATATCATTATCTATTTTTCTATTCCAAAAATGTGAAAAACATTCAATGACATTTACAGCAGATTTTGAAACTTTTCCAAACTCAATAAATTCATTTCTCGCAATTAAAGACATCGGCTGATTAAAATATCTAGATGCAGCCTGATACTTATAAAGAGCCAACTGGGCTTCAGTAATAAACATAAAATCCTCACTTCAATAACTGTTATTCGGAAGCGGGATTTTTGCATTATTTGCTTTGGGGTATCAATCAAAAGAACAAAAAAGCGGTGATACAGACCGCGCCAAATCCGTACAAAAACCAAAAATCAATCATCGCCGTTTCCTATGCTTGTCATGGATTCAATCAGGTTTTTCTAATCATTCTTAGGCCGAATATCAGGACAAACAGGCCGATTAGCGGCGCTGCTGTCAATGCGCCTAACTGTATCTGTTCGGTAATGTCGCATTGCGGAAAAGCTCAAATTGATTTTCTGCTCGCTCAAATACCAGTCTTTGCCGTTTTTTTGTAAGGACGTACGACTTTGCCGTCAGCCGTTACGGTAGGTAGGACTTGAGACAATACATAGTCATGCGCTTCTTCCGTTGTAGAAAAGCATTGCAATCCGACGCGATACCCCATGTCCTACCCCTTTCAGTTATTTAGCCGTTTTTAACCATGCTGAAGGCCATACGGAAGCCTTTGCATCAACACGATAACCGACAGAACGGCAGCACCGATTGCTGATACCATTACGGCAAATTTTGCAATCTCAGCGGCAGCGGTCGTACCAATAGCTGACAAATCCGACGCCTTCGGCAGCAGCCAAAGCGGAAGCGGTTGACAGGGCTGTTACAGCAATAACTTTATTGCCATATTTTTTTGCTACGTTTAAGAGTTTCATAGCGTTTTTCCTTTCAATAAGGGTTAATAAAAAAGTAATGCGGGTTTTTGAGACTTACCGCAAGTCTTTTTAAAAAGTACAGGTACCAAAACCGATACAATTAAAAACAATTAGAAAAAAACCAACCCGCCCAAACTTAATTTAAATGATAGGGGTACTTTCTGATTCATTTTTCAGTCTTTCAAAAATCCGAATACGACAAATTCGTATTGGTTGCCGATTTCTTCCAAACCTGCGTTAATCGCTTCTTCGAAGTCGTAGAAATAATCGGCATTTGTAATTAATTTGGTATGTCCGATATCGCCCGTTTCAGGAGATAGATACAGAAAGTCCCCTGTTGATACGGACTGGACAACATAGACTTTCTGCATTCAATCAGCCTTTCTTAACGGGTTGAAAAACCGATGACTTTCAGTTTTTTTGGGTTTTGCCCGTAGTAACTATTTCCACGTTCAGGTTTGCTTCGATGGGAAATTGGGCGTTTCGAACTGCTCGAAAGTTGGCAGAGCCGCCGAAATCATATTCAGTAGTAGAGCTGCCCAATGCGTTGCCTTGGGAGCTGTCTAAGGGTGTGGCGACAATCAAGCGGCAATAGTCGAAGTTCTTGCCTTCGATTTGTCCGTTGAATTTTTTTAACGCCGACGATGTGGCCTGAAGTTGGATGTTCATTTTTTTGGTTTCCTTGTGTGATTAAACGTCTTTCGGGCAGACGCTTTAAGCCCATGAAACTTGTAAATTTGCGTATTTGTCATACATGAAATCGTAGTAACTTTCTTCATCGACAAAGTGTTTTTGCTGTTCAAGCTGCTTTTCAAGATTCTCGTAATATTCGTACATTCTGTAAGGGTCTTTGTACGGTTTGAATGCGGGCTGTTCATGAATAGCTTGAGCTTTCAAAAAGGCGCAGTCGTAGGCTTCGGGAGCCAAAGACTTGGGAAGCTTGTGATGACTCGGCTCAATCAGTTCAAACAGTTTGGCTTTGTCCAGTTCGGGAAAAATGAATTTCAGACCGTTTGCCGCACGTCCAAACTGTTTTTGACCCATTCAAGGTAGCGGTCGGCTGAAATAACCTTATCTTCCTTAAGCGCGTGTATGCGCGTTGCTTTTTGGGCAAAGCTTTCACAAATCGGATATGCACCGCCGAAATATTCGCCCGGATTCTGCAAAACTTCGAAAGGGATAACGATGTCTTTTGCTTTGAATTCGATTTCAAAGCGCGTCCATGTGCTTGTTTTATCTCCCAACTGCTTACCTTTTTTTCATAGACGCGGACATATTTGGACGATTCACGGGAGCCGATACCATAGGTCTTGCCTTTTGGTCATTTTGGCTTCATCGTCTTCTTCCCAATCTGACCCCAAACATTCGCCTTTTGGTTTTACGTGATGACAGGTAAACATACCTTTATTTCGGTCTTCACGGGCTTGGTTCGGGCTGTATTCGCCGTTGAAAAAGTCTTTTGCGATGTCAACGCGTGTGATTTTTGGGCGGATTGCATTAGTCAGGAATGCGAAAAAGTCGGGATTCCCAACCTTCTTTTTGCGACGCCGCAACCGAGTGCCGGTCAGTTCGAAAAGAATGGTATTGTTTTGTCCGCCAAAATGGACGCGACCATATAGTGCATCTTCCGAACCCATCAACCAACAACGCTCATAGAAACGACCGCCCGAACCTTTGGATTCTTTGTATATACCGAAACCGAAAAACTTCTTCGGCGAGCATGGACGCGGCACGAATGAAATCTTCATCTTCCAAAAAGACTTACACGGACACCGTATTTATCGAAAAAGGTTTTTCATGAAATGAAAAAGCTAATTTGATCAATGAAAGCCGAATCTGATACACCGCGCTAAGAGGAACGCCTAACAGGTTTCCTTTTGCCGTCTGTTATGTACGTTTCGTAACATTCGAAGACTTCCTGAACCCTGCCCGCCGTTTCGGTTTCTGTACCCCCTGTTAGATAAGGGGGACGATTTGAGCGTCTGCCGCCGCCTTGCCGTCCGCTTGCGCGTCCGCCATGTCGGCGGCAAACGCTCTTGATATCTTCCATCTTGTCTTTCATAGCGGTATCCCTTAAACGACGGGCAACAAAAAAAGCCCTGTTACTCGAATAAAGTAAAGGGCGTTAATTTTTGTTAATCGTCCCTTCTTAGGGACGCAATATATAAGGATGTATAGTGGATTAACAAAAATCAGGACAAGGCGACGAAGCCGCAGACAGTACAAATAGTACGGAACTGATTCACTTGGTGCTTCAGCACCTTAGAGAATCGTTCTCTTTGAGCTAAGGCGAGGCAACGCCGTACTGGTTTTTGTTAATCCACTATATCAACAAAGGGCCGAACCATTGTAGGTTCGGCCCTTTGTTTTCAGACGGCATCCGGTTGGGGTTTCAGTTGCCGGCAACCGTCATGCTTCCTATCAGGATAGAACCGATTTGGTTGGACGAACGGCGTAAGGCATCATCGGACACGCCGACGATGTTGCGGTACATATCTTGAAGGCGGCCGGCAACGGTAATTTCATGGACGGGGTAGGCAATGATGCCGTTTTCCACCCAAAAACCCGCCGCACCGCGCGAGTAGTCGCCGGTAATGGCGTTTACGCTCTGCCCCATGAGCTCGGTTACCAACAATCCCGTGCCCATTTCTTTCAGCAGGTCTGATTGCGTTTCGTGCGTATGGTTCAAATAAAGGTTGTGCGCGCCGCCGGCGTTGCCCGTGGTCTGCATACCGAGTTTTCCTCGCACTGTAACTGCTGAGGAAATAGCTTTCGACGATGCCGTCGCGGATAACGAAACGCGGCCGCGTGGCGACGCCTTCGGAATCAAAATAGGTGCCGCCGAAGGCGCAGGGGAATATGCGGCTCTTCGCGCAGGCTGAGGAAATCGGGCAGAACCTGTTTGCCTATGCTGTTAATCAGGAAGCTGCTTTGGCGGTAGAGCGAGCCGCCGGACAGTGCGCCGACGAGGTGTCCGATCAGACCTCCCGAAACGGTCGCATCGAATAGGACGGGGTAGCTTCCAGTCGGAATGCTGCGGCTGTTCAAACGACGCAAGGTACGTTCGGCGGCGGTTTGACCGATTTGCGTCGGGCTGTCCATGTCTTGATGTCGGCAGGAGGAATCGTACCAGTAGTCGCGCTGCATGCCGTTTTTCGTCGGCGGCAACGACGCTGCATGAAATGCTGTGGCGTAGCCTTTGCTGGTGTGCGGCAAAACCGTGGGTGTTGCCGTAAACGTATTGGTAATGTCCGGTTTGTACCGCTGCCCCTTCGGAGTTTTTCGATGCGTTCATCCTCGTTCAGGGCGGCTTGTTCGCATTGTTTTGCCAACTCGACGGCAGCTTCCGTGCTTAAATCCCATTCGTGGTAACGGTCGAGGGTCGCCGATGTGTTTGCGCCATAAGCGAAGCGTCTGCCAAACCTGCGCAATCGTCTTCGGCAGTGTAGCGGGCGATGTCGATGGCGGCTTTGACGGTGTCTTGCAGGGCTTTTTCGGAGAAGTCGGCAGTGCTGGCGCGGCCTTTGCGTTTGCCGACGTAAACGGTAATGTCCAGCGACTTGTCCTGCTGGAACTCGATTTGTTCGATTTCGCCCAGCCGCACGCTGACGCTTTGTCCCAATGATTCGCTGAAATCGGCTTCGGCGGCGGTTGCGCCCGTCGCTTTTGCTAAGTCGAGCGTGCGGCGGCAGAGGTCGAGCAGTTCGGAGGCGGTGTGGTTGAACAGCATAACAATCTTTCTTGGTGGAGCGTTGCGGCATTTTAACCGTTTCGGGCGGCAGGGGCAAAAAGCGTGCCGTTTGCAGGGCGGGCAGTGCAAAAATGCCGTCTCGAACGCGGCGGCATTCTGTTAAAAATGCGCTATTGGAAAAAATTCGAGAATCAAGATGTTTGAACAAGAAGACGAATGGATCAGCAAAACCCAAATGAAAAAGCAGATGAACGGTTTGCAGGATTTGGGTATGGAACTGACCAAGCTCTCAAGCGACACGTTGAAAAATTGGCTTGGACGAAGATTTGTACGAAGCCGTCGTTACCTATAAAAAATTACGTCCAACGGCGCGCTCAAGCGGCAGGCGCAATTTATCGGCAGGCTGATGCGCGATACCGATCCCGCACCCATCGAGGCGTTTCTCGCCAAGCTGCGCGGCGACGATGCGGCGCACAATGCCTTTTTGCAACGCGTGGAGCGGACGCGGATGGAGCTGCTGGCGGACGACGGCGCGCTGACGCGGTTTATGTCGGATTTTCCAAAACGCCGACGCGGGCAAGCTGAGGACACTCATCCGTAATACCAAAAAGAGCAGGAGCAAAACAAACCGCCGAAAAATTTCCGCGCCCTGTTTCAGGAATTGAAAACTGTTATGGAAAAACGGGGACGCGGAAATTTAGGCATATTTTCAGACGGCATCCGCCGTCATTCTGATTGAGGATAAAAATGTTGTTCCGTAAAACGACCGCCGCCGTTTTGGCGGCAACCTTGATGCTTAACGGCTGTACGGTAATGATGTGGGGTATGAACAGCCCGTTCAGCGAAACGACCGCCCGCAAACATGTTGACAAAGACCAAATCCGCGCCTTCGGTGTGGTTGCCAAAAGACAATGCCCAATTGGAAAAGGGCAGCCTGGTGATGATGGGCGGGAAATACTGGTTCGTCGTCAATCCTGAAGATTCGGCGAAGCTGACGGGCATTTTGAAGGCCGGGTTGGACAAGCAGTTTCAAATGGTTGAGCCCAACCCGCGCTTTTGCTCTACCAAGCCCTGCCGGTCAAACTCGAATCGCCCGCCAGCCAGAATTTCAGTACCGACGACCTTGCCTGCGCTACGATACCGACAGACCTGCCGACATCGCCAAGCTGAAACAGCTTGAGTTTAAAGCGGTCGAACTCGACAATCGGACCATTTACACGCGCTGCGTCTCCGCCAAAAGGCAAATACTACGCCACACCGCAAAAACTGAACGCCGATTATCATTTTGAGCAAAGTGTGCCTGCCGATATTTATTACACGGTTACGAAAAACATACCGACAAATCCAAGTTGTTTGAAAATATTGCATATACGCCCACCACGTTGATACTGGATGCGGCGGGCGCGGTGCTGGCCTTGCCTATCGCGGCGTTGATTGCAGCCTCGAATTCCTCAGACAATGAACGGTAATGCCGTCTGAAAAAGCCTTCAGACGGCATTTCAAGCACACCCGCACTGTAAAAACCCCGCGCTATGTCCGTCAAAATCCAAAACCCGATCCGTCAATACCGACGTTTTTAATCATTTGCTCGCCGCCGGCGCCGATCCTTTAATCGCCCGGCTTTTAGTGCCTCGCGCGGTGTGCAAAGTCCTGCCGAATTGACGACAAGCTTGCTGCGCTTTTGCCGTATCAAACGTTGACAAACTGCGAAGCCGCCGCCGGCCGTTTGGCGGATGCGGTTGAGCGTCAGGAAAAATCTTGATTGTCGCCGACTACGATGCCGACGGAGCGACGGCGTGTTCCGTCGGTATGAGCGGTTTGGCGGCGATGGGGGCTAAAGTGGATTTCCTCGTACCCAACCGCTTTGAGCACGGCTACGGCTTAACGCCCGAGCTGGCTGAAATTGCGGCAGAGCAAGGTGTGGATTTGCTGATTACGGTCGATAACGGTATCGCCAGCATCGCAGGCGTGGCGCGTGCGCAGGAATTGGGTTTGATGTGATTGTAACCGACCACCATCTGCCTGCCGAGACCGTACCCGACTGCATCATTGTCAATCCGAACCAAAAAGGCTGCGGTTTCCAAAGCAAAAGCTTGGCGGGCGTGGGCGTGATTTTTTATGTATTGATGGCTTTGCGTGCCGAACTGCGCCGCCGCAATTATTTTTCAGACGGCCTAAAAGAGCCGAATCTGGGCGACCTTTTTGATTTGGTCGCACTCGGTACCGCTGCCGATGTCGTTACTCTAGACCACAACAACCGTATCCTCGTGTCGCAAGGTTTGAAACGGATGCGTTCGGGCAAAATGCGCCCCGGTATCCGCGCCTTATTTGAAGTGGCGCGACGGGATTGGCGCAAGGCGCAGCCGTTTGATATGGGCTTTGCGTTGGGGCCGCGCATTAACGCCGCCGGACGGCTGGACGATATGTCGGTCGGCATTGCCTGCCTGTTGGCGCGAGATGATGCCGAAGCGCAGGAACTGGCGGCTCAGTTAAACAACCTCAATATCGAGCGCCGCGAAATCGAGCAGTCTATGCTGCAAGACGCGCTGAATGATTTTCCTGAAACCCTGCCTTCAGGGCAGACGACTCTGGTGGCGTATCGCGACGACTTCCATCAAGGCGTGGTCGGTATCGTCGCCAGCCGCCCTCAAAGACCGATTCTACCGCCCGACCATCGTGTTTGCGCCTGCCGACAACGGCGAAGTGCGCGGTTCGGGGCGTTCCATTCCCAATTTGCACCTGCGCGATGCTTTGGACTTGGTGTCCAAACGCCATCCCGATTTGATTTTGAAATTCGGCGGACACGCAATGGCGGCGGGTTTAGAGCATACTCGAACACAATATTCCCGCGTTTCAGACGGCCTTTGAAGAAGCCGTGCGCGAGATGGTGTGCGAAGACGATTTGTCGCAAACCTTCATCACCGACGGCAGCCTGAAAGCCTGCGACATCACGCTGGAACAGGCGCAAAACCCTCGCCCGCCACGTTTGGGGCAGGGGCTTCGCGCCGCCGAGTTTTACCGACGAATTTCATGTTGTCCGCCAGCAACCTTTGGGCGCGGAAGGCAAACACAAAAAAGTCTGGCTGCAAAAAGACGGCTACGAATTTGAAGCCATGTTCTGGCGTTGCAGCGAAGACATTCCCGAATACATCCGCACGGTGTACCGCCCCGTTGCCAACGAATGGCGGAATAATCTCGAATTGCAGCTTTATATCGACTACTGGGAAGCCGCGTAGAAGTTGATGCCGTCTGAAAAGGGCTTTCAGACGGCATCGGGTAAACAGAGGAAAAATAAATATGGAAAACCAAAGGCCTGCTTTTGGGTTTTTTTGTTGGCACTTTTGGCTACGGCAACCAGGGGACGCTGCCCATTGCCGCGCAGCAGGTACTGAAATTCATTGATGCGCCGACACTGGTGTGGATACGCTTTACTGTGGCGGCATCCGTGCTGCTGTTTTTGGCTGCGGCGGGGAAGCTGCCGAAGCGGCAGGATTTTTTTCTTGGCGGACGTTTAGGCTGTTATGTGCTCGGTGTGGCCGGCATTTCGGCAAACTTTGTGCTGATAGCCCAAGGCCTGCATTATATTTCGCCGACCACGACGCAGGTTTTGTGGCAGCTTTCGCCGTTTACCATGATTTTTGTCGGCGTGGTGGTGTTCAAAGACAGGATGACTGCAGCACAGAAAATCGGTTTGGTTTTTGCTGTTAATCGGTTTATTTTATGTTTTTCAACGATAAATTGGGAGAATTGTCGGGTTTGGGCGCGTATGCGCAAGGCGTGTTGCTGTGCGCGGCAGGGCAGTATGGTTTGGGTATGCTACGGCGTGGCACAGAAGCTGTTGTCGGTACATCCAGCTCGCAACAGATTTTGTTGCTGATTTATGCGGCAAAGTGCCGCCGTGCTCCTGCCTTTTGCCGAACCGGCGAACATAGGCAGTTTGAAGGGCGTGGCGGCATGGGCATTCTTTGCTTATTGCTGCATGAATACGTTGATCGGTTACGGTTCGTTCGGCGAGGCATTGAAACACTGGGAGGCTTCCAAAGTCAGTGTGGTTACGACCCTGATTCCTGTCTTTACCATGATGTTTTCCATACTCGGACACCATCTTATGCCTGATATTTTTCCGCACCGGATATGAATGGTTTGGCTTATGCCGGTGCTTTCGTCGTGGTAGGGGGTGCGGTCATGGCGGCAGTCGGAGACAGGCTGTTTTAAGTACCGGTAATGTATACGATAGTGTGTTTATTTCACGGAAAAATGCCGTCTGAACGAGATTTTCAGACGGCATTTTATTTGAGGGAAAGATTAGCGCGGATGAACCATATCGGCAGGAACGACCAACTCATCAAACTCTTCGCCCGTCAGCAAGCTCCAACTCGACGGCGGTTTCGCGCAGCGATTTGTCGTTTTTATAGGCGGTTTTGGCAACTTTGGCAGCATTTTTCGCAGCCGATTTTTACGGTTTAACGCAGTAACCAGCATCAGGGAATGGTGCAGGAAATAGTCGATTTTTTTCCGGCACGGGTTCGATGCCGACGGCGCAGTTTTTCGTTGAAGCTGCTGCACGCATCGCCCAACAGACGGATGGATTGCAAGAGGTTGTAAGCGATAACGGGCATATAGACGTTCAGCTCGAAGTTGCCCGACGCGCCCGCCATGCCGATGGTAACGTCGTTGCCGAACACTTGGCAGCACACCATGGTCATCGCTTCGCATTGGGTCGGGTTGACTTTGCCCGGCATGATGGACGAACCCGGCTCGTTTTCAGGGATTTTGATTTCGCCCAAACCGCAGCGCGGGCCGCTTGCCAGCCAGCGGATGTCGTTGGCGATTTTGTTCAGGCTTGCCGCCAGCGTTTTCAGTGCGCCCGAAGCGGCAACGGCGGCATCGCGTCCGCCCAAGGCTTCAAATTTGTTCGGCGCGCTGACAAACGGCAGGCCGGACAATTCGGCGAGTTTGGCGGCGGCTTTTTCGGCGTATTCGGGATGGCTGTTCAGACCCGTGCCGACCGCCGTGCCGCCCAAGGCGAGTTCGTACAAACCTTTGAGCGCATCGTTCAGACGGCCTAAGCCGTGGTCGAGCTGGGAAACGTAGCCGGAAAACTCTTGTCCCAAAGTCAGCGGCGTCGCGTCCTGCAAATGGGTGCGGCCGATTTTGACGATGGGGGCGAATTCTTTGGCTTTTTTGTCCAATGTATCGCGCAGGGCTTTTACCGCCGGAATAAGGTGGCGGTTGATTTCAATCGCGGCGGCAACGTGGATGGCGGTTGGGAACGCGTCATTGGTCGATTGCGCGTGGTTCACATGGTCGTTGGGATGGACGGGCTGATACGCCGCCAAACCCGTACCGGCGATTTCGTTGGCACGGTTCGCCAGCACTTCGTTCATGTTCATATTGGACTGCGTACCGGAACCGGTCTGCCACACTACCAATGGGAACTGCCCGTCAAGCTTGCCGTTCAACACGTCATCCGCCGCCTGTGTAATCAAATCCGCCTGTTCGGGCTTAATCCTGCCGAGGGAAACATTGGTGGCGGCGGCGGCTTTTTTCACCAGCGCCAAAGCATAAATCAACGGCTGCGGCAGGGTTTCGCCGCCGATTTTGAAATTGTTGCGGCTGCGCTGGGTCTGCGCGCCCCAATAGGCTTCGGACGGGACTTCGACATTGCCCATGGTGTCGTGTTCGGTACGGGTACTCATGCGTTTCTCCTTCATTTAAACAGAAATAAGAGTGATTCGCAAATATTATAATGGAGATTGGTGGGATGAGAAAGCATCATGGCAGCGAGAATATAAAAATGCCGTCTGAAGCCCTAATTGGTTTCAGACGGCATTTGTTTAGGTGTGGGGTTACAGCACTGATTTCACCGTATCAACCACATTGTCCACGGTAAAGCCGAACTCTTTGAAGAGTAAGTCGGCAGGGGGCGGATTCGCCGAAGCGGTTGATGCCGACGACTGCGCCGTTCAGACCGACGTATTTGTACCAGCCGTCGGCGTGTCCGGCTTCTACGGCGATGCGCGGCAGGCCTTCGGGCAGGATGGCGGCTTGATAGGCGGCGTCTTGGCGGTCGAATACGTTGGTGGACGGCATGGAAACGACGCGCACGGCGATGTTTTTGTGCGGCGAGGGGCTTTTTGCGCTTCCAAAGCCAGCTCTGACTTCGGAAACCGGTAGCAATGATGACGGCTTGGGCGTTGCCTTGGGCTTCGCTGATGACGTAGCCACCGCGTTTGATGTCGTTCAGTTGTTGCTCGCTGCGTGCTTGGAATTTCAGGTTTTGACGGCTGAAAATCAGGCAGGACGGTGGTCTTCGGCTTTTTGCCGCTTCCGCCCATGCCACCAGCGATTCGGCGGTGTCGCACGGCCGCCATACGTCCATATTCGGAATCAGGCGCAGGGTGGCGGTTTGCTCGATGGGTTGGTGGGTCGGACCGTCTTCGCCGAGGCCGATGGAATCGTGGGTAAACACAAATACTGGGTTGATTTTCATCAGCGCCGCCATGCGCAGGGCGTTGCGTTCGTATTCGCTGAACATCAGGAAAGTCGCGCCGAAGGGTTTCACGCCGCCGTGCAATACCAAGCCGTTTATAATCGCGCCCATACCGAACTCGCGCACGCCGTAGTGGATGAAGTTGCCGCCTTGTTCGCGGGTAACGGAGACGCTGTTTGACCAGTCAGTCAGGTTGGACGGGGTCAGGTCGGCAGAACCGCCCACCAATTCGGGCAGCTCTTTGGCCAGAATTTCGATGCTGTTTTGGCTGGCTTTGCGGGTAGCGATGGTTTCGGCTTTGGCGCACACTTCTTTCAATGCCGTCTGAACGTAGGTGTCGAAATTGTCCGGCAGTTTTTTTATCCATGCGGCGCACGAATTCTGCGGCTTCGGCAGGATATTTGGTTTGGTATTGCGCGAACAGTTCGTTCCATTCGGCTTCCAGTTTCGCGCCTTGTTCTTTTCGCGCTCCATGCGTCGTAAATTTCTTGCGGGATTTCAAAGGCAGGGTAAGTCCCAGCCCAAATGTTTGCGCGTGGCTTCGATTTCATCTGCACCCAAAGGTGCGCCATGGGTTTTCGTGGCTGCCTTCTTTGTTGGCACCGCCTTTGCCGATTAAGGTTTTGCAGCAGATGATGGACGGTTTGCCGGTTTCGGCACGTGCGGCTTCGATGGCCGTCTGAATGGCGGCGGTGTCGTGGCCGTTTACGTTGGGAACGACATGCCAGCCGTAGCTTTCAAAGCGTTGCGGGATGTTTTTCGGTAAACCAGCCGTCCACTTTGCCGTCGATGGAAATATTGTTGTCATCATATAAAACAATCAGTTTTGCCCAAGCTTTAAACGTGCCGGCGAGCGAACAGGCTTCGTGCGATACGCCTTCCATCAGGCAGCCGTCGCCCATGAAGACGTAGGTGTAGTGATCGACGATGTTCAAAACCGTCTTTATTAAACTCGGCGGCCAGGATTTTTTTCCGCCAATGCCATGCCCACCGCGTTGGCAATCCCTTGTCCCTAACGGGCCGGTCGTGGTTTCCACGCCGTCGGTGTAGCCGTATTCGGGGTGGCGGGGTTTTCGCTGTGCAGCTGGCGGAAGTTTTTAGGTCTTCAATGCTCAGGTTGTAGCCGGTCAGGGTGCAGCAGGCTGTACAACAGCATGGACGCGTGGCCGTTGGAGAGGATGAAGCGGTCGCGGTTGTAGAATTTGGGGTTGGCGGGGTTTGTGGCGCAGGAATTTCGTCCACAATACTTTCTGCCATTTCCGCCATGCCCATAGGCGCGCTGGGGTGTCGGAATTTGCTTTTTGAACGGCATCTGCGGAGAGGAAACGGATTGCGTTTGCCAGTTGAGACATTTTGTATTTTCCTTGCTGGTGTTTTGGATAAGTGGATGGTCAGAAGGCGTTGATTATCGCCCGATTCGTATATGCTTTCAAGAAAAGGAGGAGCGGGCGGTACGGCTGTGCCAGAAGGATATATGCTCCGGGTATCGGGATATCGGTTTCAGCTTGGATGTGAAAGGTGTTTCTATACTTTTGAAAACAAAGTGTTACAAATTATTTATTAAATAAATAGTGTTTGTTTATGATGGGGTATCGACGTTTTTGCAGTCATTTGCCTATTTATTTCTTACCCGTTGTTTTTTTAATTATATTCAAATAAGGAAGTTTTTCAGCATATATGGCTTTTGTCCGTGAAGGGGAGGTGCATTTGGGGGCGGTATTGTTCGGATATTTATCTTTTTGCGTATCAATAAGTGCATAAAGTTGTACAATAGCAAGAGTGTATTTTGAGAAAAATATATTTTCTGGAAATATCAAAACGTAAAGACATCAAAAAGCAAAAATGCCGTCTGAAAAAGAAAAAACAGTAGCCACGACGGACAAAACCATTAATCAAAAAATCAAGGAACGTAGCATGACCACGGAAAATCAAGCCGGTAATCCGGAACCCGAGCACAGCCCGTCCGAACAAACAAAAGCCGCACCGAAAAGTGAAAAAACGTTTTGATCCGCGTGCCAGCGTGATTCAAATCCATCCCGAAGGCGAACGCATCCATCCCAAAAGGCGGAAGGGCGGTTCGCCAAACTGCGTATCGCCGCCGTATTGGCGACGCAGTTTGTGTTTTACGTCATTCCGTGGTTCAACTGGAGCGGCAGGCAGGCTGTCGTTTTCAATATCCCCGAACGGCATTTCTTCATTTTCGGATTGTCGTTGGGGATGGGCGATTTGATTTACCTTTGCTCTGCTGCTGATGATTTGCGCCTTCGGGCTGTTTTGGTGGACGACGATTGCAGGGCGACTGTGGTGCGGCTATTCTTGCCCGCAAACGGTTTACACGGAAATCATGCTGTGGATCGACAACCTGGTCGAAGGCGATAGAAACAAACGGCTGAAACTGGAAAAAAATCGCCGTGGAATTTTCACCAAAAATCCGCATCAAAGCCACCAAATACCTGTTGATTTTTCCTTGTCTCGCGCGTGGACGGGCATCACGTTTGCAGGCTGGTTTGTCCCCATCCGCCAGTTCGTTCCCGATTTATTCACCGGAGTAGCAGGCGGCGGCGCGATGTTTGCCGCAGCGTTTTACGGCTTTATGACCTTCTTCTTCGCCCACATCATGCGCGAAAAAGTATGCCTGCATATGTGCCCGTACGCACGTTTCCAAAGCGCGATGTTCGACAAGGACACGCTGATTGTTTCTTATGACGCGGAACGCGGAGAACCGCGCGGAGCCCGCAAAGAAAACGGTTAATAAGGAAGAGGCCGGTTTGGGCGACTGTATCAACTGTGCGATGTGCGTCCAAGTCTCGCCCCTGTCGGCATCGACATCCGCAACGGACTGCAATACCAATGTATCGGCTGCGCCGCCTGTATCGACGCGTGCGATGAGATTATGGACAAAATGGGCTATCCGCGCGGATTAATCCGTTATACGACCGAAAGCGCGCTGGAACACGAATATGCCGAAAAAGACATTAAAAAAACGGTTGCTCAGACCGCGCGTGGCAGGTTACGGCGCGGTGTTGGCAGTGGTTATCGCCGCCTTCCTAGTCGGTTTGTCCACGCGCAAAATGGTCGAAGTCGATATTTTGAAAGACCGTGGCGTAATGGTGCGCGAAAACGCCAAAGGTTGGCTGGAAAAACGCATATAGCCTGCGTATCATCAACAACAGCGAAAAAGAACAGCTGATTACCGCAAGTGTCAAAGGATTTGACGAAATCGCCCTGACTGGGCTGCCTGAAGGCGGTATCAAGTGCTGCCCCGCCGAAACAGTAACCCTTCCCGTCCAAGTGTCTACCATTCCGGAATACGCGGACAAAGGCAGTCATCCTATCGAGTTTATCTTCCAATACCGCGAAAGCGGTGCATCAGACGGCAAGCCGGTTGTTTTGGAAGAAGACGCAACCTTTATCGGAGAATAACCGTGTCTCAAAAACAATCCAATCAAGCCTTTGGGTACAAACACGTCTGGCCGTGGGTCTTGATGGCGGGTCCGATTTTTGTCGTCATCGCCAGCGTCGCTATGTTTTTTTGTCGCACAGCAGCACGCGACAGATTTGGTTACGGACGATTATTATAAAGACGGCAAGCATATCGACATCCAGCTTCATCGGGATGAAGAGCTCGTCAGACGGCATATCGGGTGCAGGTCCTCATTTCCCCGATATGAATGCGGCTAAAAGGTGTTCGTCAGCGGCGAATTTGACGGGAATCAACCGTTGAAGCTGCTGCTGATGCACCCGACCCGCAAGGCGGACGATCAAACCGTAAACCTTGCTCGTCGGTAGTGCGCAGAACGGCAGGGCGGAATATGAGGCGGTGTTCAAAACCCTTCCGCCGACCAACCACTGGTATGTGCGCGTGGAGGACGCGGCAGGCGTGTGGCGCGTCGAGAACAAATGGATTACCAGCCAAGGCAATGCGGTCGATCTGACCCCGATGGATAAACTTTTTCAATAATGCCGGAAGCAAATAAAAACCGTGTTTTCATTGCATTGGTTTTGTTATATGCAATGTCGGGCAGAGCATTGTTTGATTATTCGGCGTGATGGTCTGATTTATCGGACGAAAATAAATGTATCTCTTTTAACACCCATTCCGAAACGCAGCTCTGAAAAATGCCGTCTGAAAGGCTTCAGACGGCATTTGTGTTGTATGCCCGACACAATGCAGAAGGCATTTTGTTCACATCAAAACGTTTTTATTTCTCTCCGTTTTTTCGACACTATTCCGAAACGCAGCCTGAAAAATGCCGTCTGAAAGGCTTCAGACGGCATTTTGTTGCAAATCAAATCCTACCTGACATCAGCGTCCGAGCGTTGCAACAGGTTCGCTCCCCGTCAGCAGATATTGTATTGTCTCGCGGACGGTGCGGATGGCATTGCCGAAGGGAAGAGGGTCTTTACCTCTGAAGAACAGGCCTTTATCCACTTCTCCACGGAATGCGGCAGCAAGCTGGATATCAATACAGAATTGTCCGGCTTTGAAAGCCCGTCGCGCAGGCCGCAACTGGTCAGGCAGTTTAAACCTTTGGGTACAGCGGCGCGGGTCAGCTTTGGCGTTTGCCTGAAGTTTGCTTTCACGCTTGATGTAGCTGTCTAGGAATTTGGTGCGGACACCGCGCGCCGGCAAACCGGCAACAGACATAAATTCGACTACTTTTTCAGTTTCCGCACCGGCGAGCGTTTTTGAAGTTAAGGTGCGTCCCCTTCTTCGGTAACGGCAAAAGCCGTACCGATTTGAACGGCGGAGGCTCTCAGTTCTTTAGGGCGGTTTTGACTTTTTCAAAATTTGCCATACCGCCTGCCAAAATAAGCGGGATTTTTCGCTTTCCAGCCCCAAATTTTTAAACACTTCAAACGTTTCCTCAATCACGCGTTTGAAGTCGAACTTTAGCATCGTTTACGCCTTCAACGGTTGATGCACCCAAATGTCCGGCCGCGTGGGCAGGGATGTTCGACTACAATCGCATCGGGCAATATGCCTTTTTCATCCAACGTTTCAAGACGATATTAATACCGCGCGATTCGGATAGAATCGGCAGCAGGGCAACATCTTTATGATAGCCCTCGGTCATTTCCGGCAGGTCCAAAGGCAGACCTGCACCCATCACGACCGCATCCGCCCCTGATTCGCAAGCCTGGCGGACATACGCGGCGTGGTCTTTGACCGCCTTCATCACGTTGACCGCAATCAGTCCTTTTTCCCTCTGAAGCACTTTTGGCTTTTTGGATTTCCCTGTCTAATGCGGTACAGTTCAAAGACGTATATTTCTCCTCGCTTGGATTGATTTGGGACTCGGCGAGCAGGTCTTCGTGAAGGTGGCGTAAATCCACGCTGGCAATCGTTCCGATACCGTTTTCACGCGCCACCGCGCTGGATAAACCCGATGCGGAAACACCGACCCCATACCGCCCTGTACGATGGGGATAAGGGATTTTCCACGAATAATCAAAGGGTCAAAAAAATATTCTGCATCAGTTTCTCCGAGTATACGAATCAGTCAGGTTTATGAAAAATGGTTCTAACTGTTTTAGAACCATTGCTCAAATTTGGTATTATACTCTAAATATTACGGTGGTAAACAGAAAAGCAGCCGATTCGGGCTTATGCCGTTATGCCTGTTTCAATCGGGAAAGAAAATATTATAGTGGATTAAATTTAAATCAGGACAAGGCGACGAAGCCGCAGACAGTACAAATAGTACGGCAAGGCGAGGCAACGCCGTACTGGTTTAAAGTTAATCCACTATAAATTTGATGATGGCATAAAAAGCCTAGTCAGTTGCTGTCAAAGGGATTGTTAAGAAAAAGTAATGCCACGTTGATGGGGTGCAATATATCAGGCGTTTCAATCGGGTAAAATGTTGATGGACACCGCATCCGGTTATGGGATATCGGTTTGCACGGCAAAGGTTTGAATATGATCTCGATTACGTCTGAGATTCTGATGAAGGGGGTAGGTAAAGATGATGATAAAATATACAAGTATAAAAGATATCGTTGAATATGGATTAGATGCTATTTCTGATAAGGAAAAAATAACAATGAACCTGAAAGACTTTCTATACATTAGACGAGTTTTAGAGGAATATATGCGTTATCTACATAATCCTGATCATTATCCCTGATATAGAAGCAATTCAAAATTTTTAGGTGATGCTTCTTCGGGAGGCGGATTTGAATGTTTAAGCACAGCTATTTATAACAAAGTATATAAAGTTGATTTGCCGGCGAAGATTGAGAAAAATGATTGATGATGGTTTATTTGAACACCCTCTATATCCCAGTTACTATAAGAAAAAATGAATAAGCAATAATTGGATAGTATTGAAATTGTAGAAAATATAAATTTATGTGGATACGTAAATTCGAAGTTGTAGGAAAGGATAAAAGTGAAAAATAGTGCTTGTTAAATTTTAACTATGGTAACGAGTTGCCGAGGGCAATAAAAATCCCCGAGGGATAATCTCGGGATTTGGAATTTGGCACGCCCACGGGGAATCGAACCCCGGTTACCGCCGTGAAAGGGCGATGTCCCTAACCGCGAGACGATGGGCGCATATTGTATTTTTCTTACTGGCGCACCCGGAGCGATTCGAACGCCCGACCCTCTGGTTCGTAGCCAGATACTCTATCCAACTGAGCTACGGTGCGCTGCAAGAAAGATTTGAATTTTAGGGTAATCATCGGATTCTGTCAATTGTTTTGTTGGATGAAATGCCTTAAAAAGTGTAAAAATATCGGTTTATTGTTTGAATTTAAAGAGAATAAAATGATTGTTGCTTCTCGCTGGCCCTTGCTGAAAAAGGCGTTTTTACGGTTTGGAATGCCTGTTGCCGTGGTTGATTTGGAATCGACGGGCGGCAATCTGTATGAAGACAGGGTAACCGAAGTGGCTTTTGCTCAAGTTTGAGCAGGGAAGGGCGGAGAGGTATGAATGGCTGGTCAATCCTCAAAACCGATTCCGAAGTTTGTGGCGGAGCTGACGGGGATTTCAGACGGCATGGTTGCCGACGCGCCTGTTTTTTTGCAGAGATTGCCGGCGAGTTGTTTTCGGTATTGAAGGGTTGTGTGTTGATTGCACATAACAGCCGTTTCGACTATACGTTTTCTAAAGCATGAGTTTCATCGTGCGGGTATCGGATTTTTCATCGCCTGCTTTGTGCAGTGTGCAGCTGTCCCGGTGTCTGTATCCGCAATTTTGCAAGCACAGCCTGGACAGTATCATCGAAAGGTTGGGGATTGTTGTGGGAAGACAGGCATCGTGCGATGGCGGATGTATCAGCATTGTGTGATTATTTGGAATACAGTCTGTCGGAACATGGGGTTGAGGCATGGATCAGGCAGTGTTTCCGTTTGATGAATCCGAAACCGCTGCTCGCCGCGCTGCCCGAACGGTTGAGGGAACAGTTGTACGGTTTGCCTGACGGTATGGGGGTGCTGGCTTGTTTCGACGGCGGGGGAAAGTAAATTACATCGGTACGTTTGAACGGGTATATAGCGAGGTTTCGGCTTTATTGGATTCTGGGAAAAGTCCCGTTTGATTGGTGCAATACGGAGGAAGTCCGTCCCGCATTGGGCAGCCTGCATGCATATAAGATTAAAGCGGAATTGGTCGGGCGTTATCATTCGGGCTGTTAGTGTATCTGCCAAAAATCTGCTTAAAAACATTTACGACCGTCAGGTTTGAAAAAGGTTCAGACGGCATGTTGAATGCGAAAAACAGCGGCTTTGAAAAAAACGGTGTGGCGGATAATCCGCCTACCGGATTATTTGCCAACAAAAAGGCGGCGAGACGGGCTTTGTCGTCGTGGGCGGAAACATACGGATTGTGTCCTGCCGCAGCCGGTATCCTTCCGGACGGTTATGCAGAGGATGAGCCTTGTCCCCGTATATGTTTCCAGACCGATGCGATATAGGCGTGCGGCCGTTCTGACGAACAGGTTTTTGGCGTTTGCACAAGTTGCCTGTTTTGGATTGGGGAAAAATGCATGAGGTGGAAATTACAGAAACCGATCCTTTAACGGGGGAAAAAGTTGTTCTGCATGGAATGGGCGGCGCATTGGAAATGGATGACGGGCTTTGGTATTTTGATAAAGATTTACCGGATGTGTTTAAGGCGAAGTTTAAAACGGACAGGAAAAATATTAAGAAATTGGTTAAACTCGATACTGGTTGGTGAAAAGCCGGTAAGTATGTAAACAGCCGTTCGTATTGATTGCCTAATCGGTTTGGGTTGGAATGTGTTGCCGTTTGCAGGTAATGTGTTCGAAGATGCCGTCTGAACTTTTTCAGACGGCATTTTTGCCGACGCGGCTTTTCGTGCCGTGTCGGTTTGCCCTTCCATCCGGAGGCATCGGACAAGCAGGGTGGTTTTTTAGAAGCTGTTTTCCATCAAAAACTAAAAAGTAATTAATAATCCTTTGTTTATATTATATTTTTTTATAATAAAAATTTTTATACCCGCAAAAGTACCCGCGTTTATTACTTTTGTTTTTCGGATTTTTGCTTTCCTTGCTGCGGCGGGGTAGAACCGCGCTCCTCCACGCCTTGGGGCTTCGTGGGGGTGGGTTTTTATGCGTCTGCGGTCGGGGCTTGAGCCTTATGTTTTATAAGGGTTTCAGGGTTTTCGGATATTCGGTTTTTATGCGGTTTTATGCGTGTATCTGCATTTTTATGCCTTGTTATGCGTTGGTTTTGAATAATAATTTTTAATGCCGCCCGGACGGTTGTTCGGACGGCATTGGCGGCGGTCGGGGCGGTTAATTTTGTCAAATTTTAAAAACATCAAGTATTTGCTCCCTCGATGTATAGCAAAATCGTCTTTGACAGCCCCAAAAAGCAGGCGGGACGGTATATTTTTTACTGTTGCCCTCGTCGTGGTCGCGTGCGATGACTGCCGCCGACCCGCCCAGCCAGCCGATGAGTGCCTCACTCGAATCTGCCTTTGCTTCTCAACCATCGGGCGCGTCCCAGTTTCCTGAAAAAGTTGCAAGCACGCGCGGCGGCCTGTTTCGATGAACAGATGTTCCCTTTTTAAATCCTAAAAGCCCGCGTTGTCCTTTAAGCCGCACCAGTTCGTTTCCGTTTTCCGTCCGACTGTATGCCACGTCCTCATAGTATTGGGCGCGGTTTCCGCCTAAAAATCGAAAAATCCCGCCCTTTCAATCCCTCGCCGTCCCTTAGCGGCGGAACTTGAAACGCTCGCCCCTGACGGCTTGCCATAGGACTGCCGTCCGGTTCAATATTGGCTTTGATACGGGCGCGGTGTCGGCGTAGGATTTCCGCCGCGATGGTTTTTAACAATTTCGCGCGCTTGCCGGGGGGCGATGGATTGCGAAAGGTTTTTCAATATCGTTTGCTAAGCTCTGCAAAAGCCGCGCGTATTTTTGCACAGACATTATTCTCTTTCAAATATGCCGAACGAATCGGCATCGATTTAAAAATCCTGTCTCGGCGGTTCGCTTTTCGTCTTGTAAACCACCTTGCCTTGGTCGTCCAAACCCGCGATAACCGTTTCCGACAATTTCAATTCAATCATAATATCCCACATCCGCCTCGATCGGCTCGGCTTCAAACACGAACGCCCGTGTCGATGCGTCTGCGCCAGGGCATAAAAATATCCCGTTGATTTTCCTGAAGCCATTGGTTGACAACCAAAAACAACAGCGCAGGGTCGCGGTGGAACTCCCTGACAAAAACGTTTAGCGTGTATTTCGTTTCAAAACTCAAGGTGTTGCGTTTTGGGACAACCTGCCCGGCGAACACGGTCAGGCGCAAACGGTCGGGCGCATCGGCGAACTCGGGCAGCGAAGCCGCCAAAGCCGCGCGCAAACTTTCAGGCTTTTTCATGTTAACGGTTCAACCCTTCGATTAATTTTTGCTCGCGCTCGGAAAGCTGCCAAACAATGACATTTGCCGCTTTTGCAGCTTTTGCCGCCTTTGCAGCCTTTGCAGCTTTTGCAGCCTTTGCAGCTTTTGCCGCCTTTGCCGAAAGTAAAAGCCCCTCGCCGAATACGGTTTTACCGTGCGGCTTTTGCGCATCCAGCGCGTTGACGGGCAGCGTGTCGGCGCGGCGGATTTCCAGCTCGCCGCATTGCTCCAAGTCTGCCGCCTTGATGAGGTTGTCAGGGTAGGCGTATCGCGGCGAGGCTCTCAGACGGCATTGCCGCCTTGAGCTTGTCTTCCAGTGTTTCAGAAACGCGGATTTTCACATCGCCCATCATATTGGTAAGAAACGCGGTCGGCACATTCGCGCCGTTTTCGTAGGGTTATGTCTTTTACATCCGAACACGGCGGTCAGGTTTTCCATGCCCGCGCGCCGTCCCGACAGGCAGGTCATGCGCGGCGCGAATAGGAAAAAAACGGAATGCCGTGCGCATAATAAAAATTGATGATTTCCGCCAAAATCGAAAAACGGCGGATTGTCGATGACGACCTTGCCCGCGTAATCCTCGGATTGGTAGTTGCCGCCCGGATAAAACGGGCGGATGACTTCCAGCCCGTCGGCAATGCCGATTTCCTCCCTTACCCATTCCAGCACCGCCGCGTAAACGGCAGGCGGCGTGTAGCGTCGTCGGTCGTCTTTTTAGGTTTGAACTTTTCAACAAAGCCCTCGTAGTCTTCGAATTCTTCGACGGTCTTGTTGACGAGGCTTGAATCTCTCCATTTCTACCTTCTGAATTTCTGCCGCCGTTCTTCTTCGCGGCGGCAGTCTCATGCACAGGCGGCAGCCGGGGACAGCGAGCCGCCGCGCCTCCGGGATAATCTCGCCGCATTCTTCGCACTCTTGCGCCGATGGCGCGTCTGCCGCCGCCTCCTTATGGCGCGCCAGCCAGTAATCGCGCATCTTTTCTTCCAGCGCAGCCGCTTGGTCGATGATGTCGGTCATGGTTGCGCGCCCCGAATGTCGGTATCAGCTCGGCAATCCAACGCGCGACCGGCGGACAGACGGCGTTTCCGGCAGCCTTAGCCTCCGCATGGTTGGCCTCATCCATTCCGAGTCGAAGCCCATAATCTTCAGACGCTCGCGCCCGCTTAACCATCTCACTCCGTCCGTTGGGGACAAGGACGATATCCGAAATCAACTCCGCTCGATCGAGGCACTGGCAACCTCTAAGCAGCGTATTGTGGGGGCGTGCCCCATCCGCTTCAGCCGATTGAGGAAGCTCTCCAACCGCCCCGGTGTCAGCCATAAACCCGATTGGGGGAACGCTCCCAAACCTGCGACCAAAGAAAAACGCGGCGGCGCGCCGTGGGGACTCTGAAATATGCTGCATTAAAGCACCCGCCAAAATCCCACATACCCGCATTGGGCAAGGGACTGACGACTTCCTGAAAGTCTTCGCCATTGTTTGAATTGAGCAGGCCTGTAACGTTTTCAAGCACAAGCCAGCGGGGTTTGAGGGTGTCGACGATGTGCAGCGCGTCATAAAAATAAACCTGTCCTTTCTCCGGCAAGCCCGCGCCGCTGCCCGCTATGGATACGTCTTGGCACGGGAAACCGCCGACAATCACGTCAACCGGCCACAAATCGGGCAGCGCGGAGCGTACGTCGGCAAACTGCCGCGCGTGGGGGAAGCGGTCGGCCAGCACGGCGCGGTTAATCTCATCGATTTCCACCCGCCACGCCGTCTGAAAAGCCTGCCCTGTTCAAATCCCAAATCAAAGCCGCCGATGCCCGCGAAGAGGGCTGCCGACGGTCGGTTTTTCTCTTTTCCATTCACGCCTCGCTTGCGCCTTGCGCGCCGGTAGCGGCGGCGGCAGTCAGCCGGTAGCGTTCCGGCGTGGGGAACGATGGAACGGGGTCAGCCCGACGAGCTTGGACGGCTCAGAAATAGCCGTCAATATCGGCGGGATTGAACGGCACAATAGAAATGGTGTTGCCCTGATTGCCGCCCAATCCCAAAAATCCCGCCTTTTGCGTCTTTGCCAACAACGAAGAACACATGGCCGCCGCCTTGGCGCGATTTGAAGCCGATGCTGCCGTAAGCGGGGTCGGCAGCTTGGTCAAACCTGCCGCCGCCCATGCTTTGGCACGGTACCAGTCTTTGATGACGGCGCGTCCTGCTTTTCCCTGGCAGTAGCCGACGAACAGCCCGCACCACGGGTCTCGTCGTCGGAATACCAAGATTTGGCGGCGCCGGTGAAACTGCCCATTTCTTTCAGCCACGCCCTGAATAACGGGGTTGTGTTTCGCGCCGGGAATTTCTTTCTAGCCGATGTGTTTTCTGGCTTCGGCAAGCCACGGCAATTCGTTCGATTGTGTCATCTTGTTCCTTTCCTGATTTTGTTTTTTAACGCGGCTTGAAGCATCCCGATTCCGCCAACGCCTTATGCTCGGCGCGGCAACGGTTGTACTGCCCGCAGCCGCAACCGCCCAGGGAAGCACGTCCGCGCCCGATTCGCCCTGACAGATGCGCCAGCCTTTCGCAAGGCGCGAGCAAATCCGCCGCTACTTCAATCTCCGTCAATGGCGGCGTTGAGTTCGCGCACGCCGTCAGCATCAAGGCAGCGGTTGACATAAACGGGACGATTAATGATTTTTCCACAACTTCACGGCGCACCTTCTCCTTTTTCCAAACGTACCGCCTCATTTTTTGAAAACGCGCCGCCGCCGCATCCGACAGCCGTCGCATTTGCGCTTCCTTGGCGGGCAACTCACGGCCGCCATTTCCGCCGCCTTGTCTGCCGCGCCCTTAGGATATTGCGCCGCGCGGTCACAAGCCCAACACACGGCGATTAAGGCGCAGGCTGCCAGCCAAATTGACGGCTTTATAAATCTAAGCCATTGAATTATCATTACTATTTTCTTTCTTTTCGCTTCGTACCGATGCGCCGACGGATGCAGGCGGCTGATATTGCCGCCGCTCCACAAGATTGCGCCCGTGTGCAGGGCAAGCCCGAAAACCAGCAGCCACACGGTCAGGTCGTGCAGGGCGAAGGCGGCGGAAAAACGCCAAACTGCCCAGCCAAACCACGGTCAGGTAGGCAATCAGGGCGGGAAGCGGCTTGTGCGTCTTCTGCCGCGTGTCGAACAACAGCACGCGCGCCGCGCCCGTGAGCGACAAGGAAATAACGGCGGCGGTTTGCAAAGCGTCGGCATCATTGTTCCGTGTCCCCTTTCGTTTGCGCCCGCCGCCCGGTATTTCCTGACGGGCTACCAGCCGCATTAATCGGCGTATGACAATCACCAGCAGCGCGGAAATGACGGCGGCGGCGGTAAAGCTGTTGATGTGCAGATGGTTGCCCGGAATCGCCCAGTTGATAATCTCTTCCGCGTCCGAATAGCCGAAAAATGCCGCCAATGAAGGACACGGCGAACAACCACGCCTTATTCAGCGGCGCGGCGGCGGTTTCGGGACCAAAATAAACAGGCTCGCGCCGATGAGCGCGCCAAATGCGACGGACGCGTGGACGTGGTAGCTGCCGATGACGATGACGGCGGCGTTGACGGCGGTGGTGGTCTTGTCTTGCAGCACGGTTAATCCCATAAATTGACGGTTTGATGTTCGCGCGTTTCTTCTTGCGGCAGGGGCGGCAGGCGGATTTCACGCCGGGGGGCAAAAAGGGGCGGGATGGGTGCAAAGCCCGGGATTGGCGGCCAGCAGTCGCCCGCGTTGCCCGATGATGCGCCGTAATGCCGATATGCGATGCCGCTGACGGTGTCACCGTCTTTGCTGACATAGGCGGTCATATCAGCTCCGAATCGCAACGGTGCCGCCCGACGATGGCGGCAACGGCAAAATGCGCCTCGCGGCGGTAGTCTTCCGCCTGTGCCTGCTTGATTTCGCCCCGCGCCTCGGCTTTTCCGGTCGGCTCGGTATCGGCGTATTTTTTTCCAACAGCAGGGCTTTGGCGTAGCAATAGGCTGCGCGGCGGTAGTGGTGGACTTGTACGGCCTCGCCGTTGATGATGTCGTCGGGGGCGGCGGTTTGCGCCAGCGTTGCGATGCCGTCGGCAACGGCTTCGAAGGCGGTGCGCCTTGAGCTGCCCGTTGACGTGGGCGACGGCTTCCAGCGCGGCGTGATAGGCGCGGTTGTCGGAAATATTCGCATCCACGCGCATGACTTCCCGAAAGTCGGTCAAATCGATTTCGGGGGAAAAAACGGAATGCTGACAATGCGCGATTTGTCCGCGCCCTGCCGCCCTTGGTCGGGGTTGTCCGCAAAAAGCATCATCAAAAATATCCTCAAAATATTAAAGCCCGCCCGGCGGGCAGAGCTTCGGAATAGAGGCGCAGAGGCGTTGCGGGCGAAAGGCCGCCGCATTTTTCGCGGGGACTTTGCCGCAGGCTTGCGCCCGGCCCGAGGGGGAAGGTCAGCCCTGAAGTTGCTTCCCTGATTGCGGAAAGGCGCGATTTCACGCCGATTTTTCGGAATACTTCAAGGCGGATTCGTAAAGGCGGCGGCGGCGGGCAGGGTCGTCGTCCGCTTGGCGGCTTTGCCCGATGCCTTGTAAAACTTGGCTCGGACGATGTCGGAAAGATTCAGCGTGTGCATACCCTGTTTCGGGGTCGGCATTGCCGATCAGGTCTAAAAGCGCGGTATGGTTGGCCGCACTCAAAACCGCGCCGTTGCCGAACTGCAACCGCGATTTCCTCAATCAGCAAATCGGGCAGGTCGCGGCGGTAGTCGTCCCGGAAGGTCATTTCGTGGCGGATGGCAAACAGCGCGTAGGGGACGGCGGTATCCAGTTCGCCGATGTCGATCAGCCACAGGACGGCGGTCGAAAAACCGGGTCGTAGGGCTTGCGGCCCGCCCGACTTCGCCACGTCTTCGAGCCAAGGCAGGTACTTTTGCACCATCCCTTTCTTGGCTTGCGTCTTGTCGACGAACGAGTTGATTTGTTCCAAGACGCGGCGGTCGTCGGCAAGCGCGGCGGCAAGGCGGCGGTAAGGCTCGGCGGCTTGCACGTCTTCGCCGCTTTCCGCAGCGTGTTGCGCCAATATCCGTTGTTTGTGTGCTTGTGCGGGGGTCATGTGCTGTCTCTGATGATGCCGTCTCGAAACGGCGGGTTGTCCCGCGTTGTTTCAGACGGCATTTGCCTTTGTTTGGCAATTTTTGATGTTTTTCAACCAAAGCCGCCGCGCCGTACTCTTCCACGACGTAGCAGATGTTTTTCGCTTTGGTAGTCGGCGATACGGTCGAATTCCGGCTCGTCCGCCAGCTTGCGGCGGTGTCCGCCCTATGGAAATAAATGGACAGGTTTTTGAGCGGCGTAACCAAGATGGTGTTTTTCGGGAAATACGGCGCGGTTACCACGGGCAGGCCGCCCAAGCGTTTCTCCGACATGATGATGTCGGCGGGGCGCAGTCGCTTGCCTTGCTGCCCGCTTCTTTGATGACGGCAAAATATTTCTCGGACAACAGCGATTGGTGGCAGATTACCGCCATACCCGCAGGTCGTGGAACTCTTCGTCAATGAGGCTTTCGGTAACGTCGGTTACCAAGTGGTCCAAAGGGGTAGGGTCTTGCCCTCGCCGACTTCCACAGCGTCGGATGCGCTGCCCATAACGTTGGCGGCGGCGTTTTCGCGCAGGTGTTGCAGCCAGCCCTTTTGCACGTCCTGCAAAAAGCGGATTGGCGGAAATGTCGGAATTGGCGGCGGCGGACGTACCATTAAAACCGATGGCAATCAGGGCTTAAGGCTTTAGACTTAACCAACTGATTATTAATCAATTTGATATAGTCCGGATGTACCGACCACGCATCCATGTCGTCATAGCCCACCATTGTGTCGAAATTGACTTTTTGGCAAAGGTACTGGCGGCCGGTGAGGCTGTGGTAGGGTTTCGGGTTGCGGCGTACCGTGCCGTCGCCCTTTTTGGTGTCGGTGCGCGAAGCGTTCAGGCCGGTAGCCAGCCCGATAATCGCACCGGCGATTTCCTGCTTGCTTACGATGTTGATTTTTGAAGGAATGTAGATTCAAGGCGGACGGCTTCGCGCATTTTTGCGAAACGGCGGGCGTTACGTTGAAATGGGCCGCCAAGCCTTGGGCTGTCGTGCCGTTGGCTTGAGCAACGGCGTTGATGTATTGCTGGATGTGCGGGTGCATATGCTTGCCTCTTAAAAATTTAAAAATCGGAACGGCAGCGGTATTCGCGCCGGTGTGAGGTGCGGCGGCATTGACGGGCGCGGATTCCACGGCGCGCTTGAACGCGTCGAACTCTTGGCGCAATGCCGTGTATTCGTCGGCCAGCTTGGCGGCAACCTTGGCCGCGTTTTCACTTTCGCCCTCCGCCGCGTCCAGTCGGGCGGCGTAGCCTTTCGGTTTCGGGCGCGGTTGCGGGCGCGTCTTCTTCTTTTTTTGGCGGACATTTTTCAAACAGTGCCGCAAAAAGCCTTTTTCTCGTTTTCCGGCGCGGTTTGCGCGGTTTTGTCGGTTTGCATAGCGTTTTCCGTCTCCATTGCTTGATATTTCGAGGTGTAGTTTGGGTCGTCGGGGGTGCAGCTGTCGGAATTTGAGCATCGTCGTTCCCAAAGACGCGGGCGAGTCGGTCATCGCCAAGCCGACAAGGTAGGCTTTGCCCGTTCCGGCAAACGGCTTCATTAATTCCATCGAGGTGTAGACTTTTCGCGGTCTTTGATGTATTGCGCCATCGGTCGGGTCGATGCGGGCAAACAGGCGCGTGATTTCGCCTTTTGTTTCCGCCTTCAGCTTTCCAACACATCGCCCAATCCCGAATAATCGTTTTTCGGGGAATAGGGGCGATAGTGTTCGAGGTTGATGCGCGCGCCGTAGATTTGGGGGTCGTAGCTTTCGGCGGCGGCAATCAGGTCTTCCGCATTGATGTTGCGGGCCGTCGGCGGTCGGACCCGATGTGCCGATGCAAAACCATCGGCCGCTGAAGTTTTTGGATGCGTTTTTGTCCATTTTTAGCCATTTGATGTTTTTGTCGGCTTTATTTTTGCACTTTGCCCCGATACGGCAAGCGCGGGCGGCTTTTGGCTGTTGTTTTTAAGTCGGTAAAGGGGACGGCGCGGCGGATTTGCCCGGAAAATCGGGTAATCGCCTTTTGATTTTAAGATATGAACGCCCGCCAAGATGTAGAAATTGCCCAGAATATCGATCCGCGCCTTTCGGCACGCGCGCTTTACTGGCAAGGTTGGAAAATTACCGCAATCGCCCGACATTTGGGCATCAAGCCCGCCACCGTCCATTCGTGGAAGCAGCGGGGGAATTGGGACGGCGGCTCGCCGATGCAGCGCGTCGCCGCGTCTGCCGAGGCGCGGCTTATCCAACTGGTCAACCTGCCCGCCAAGTCGGACGGCGTTTACAAAAGAAATGCGGCAGCCTCTCCGCGCTGATTGCGGCAACGGACAAAATGCCGTCTGAAGCCGCGCGCGCACCGAAACCCGACAACCGTTTTGCAGGCGCGGACAAGCCGCCGTTTGACAGTGTGCCGACGATAGACAGCCTGCCGCGCGAACGCAAAGGACGGACGGAGCGCGTCGAACGCGTCCGAGCTGTCGAAAAAGCCGCCCAAGAACTACATCGCGCCCGAGCAGCATCAGCGGATGATTGAGATTTTCAACGAGCAATGCTTTGATTATCAAAAATATTGGGGCGAGGGCTTACCGACAGCAGCGTTTCCGCAATATTTTAAAAAGCCGGCAAATCAGGGGCAACGTTTTATTTTGCGCGGGAAGCGTTTTTAAACAGCCTGAAAACCGGCATCAATTCGATTTTCTTATCCGCCTCCCGCGCCCAGGCGTACCAGTTCCGCCAATACATCCTCAACCTTTGCCGCATGGTCGATGTCGAGTTAAAAAGGCAGCGATGTGATCAGTTTGCACAACGGCGCGGAATTGCATTTTTGGGGACAAATTCGCGCACGGCGCAAAGGCCGCAACGGTAATTTGTATGTGGATGAGTATTTTTGGATCCCTGATTTTGAACGCTTGCAGACTTTGGCCGAACCGATGGCGAGCCAGAAGCATTTGAAAACCACCTACTTCTCCACGCCCTCGAGCGAAGGGGCATCCCGCTTACGGCTTGTGGTCGGGCGCGATGTTCAATGAAGGGCGGCCGCCGAAAGAACACATTACGCTTGATTTGAGCCACGCCGCGCTGAAAAAAGGGGCGTTTGGACGCAGACGCGCAATGGCGGCAAATCGTAACGATACACGACGCGCAAGAGGCGGGTTGCGATTTGTTCGACATCGACTATTTGCGGCAGCGCAATTCGCCCGACAAATTCGCCCAGCTCTTCGAGTGCCAGTTTGTGCCGGACGGCGAGGGCGTGTTCGGCTTTGCAGAATTGCAGGCGTGCGGCGAAGAATCGTGGGATTGGGCTTGGTACAAGCCGGAACGGCGCGGCCGGCGGGCAATCTGCCCGTTTGGGTCGGATACGATCCGAGCTACACGGCGGACGCGTCGGGCTTGGTGGTCGCCGTGCCGCCGCAAAACAACGGCGAGCCGTTTTATATTTTGAAACCGCGCTGATTCCGGGGACGGATTTTGAATCGCAAGCCGCCAATATCCGGAAAATCACGGAACGCTACAACGTTTCTAAAATCGTGATTGACGCAAACGGCATCGGCGCGGCGGTTTTTGACTTGGTGCGGAAATTCTACCCGCCCGTTATCGGGATGACGTACACGCCCGACATTAAGGGCATGATGGTTTTGAAAACGCAAAACCTGCTGAAAAACAAGCGCATCAAATGGGACGCTGGCAATATTGATTTGCAAATGGCGTTTTTGTCGGTGCGCCGTTCGGTAACGGCCAGCGGACGCAATATCACTTATGAATCCGTGCGGTCGAAAACGGCCAGCCACGGCGATTTGGCGTGGGCGGCAATGATGCTGTTTTATCAAGAACCTTGGACAACATCGTCGGCGGGAAATTTGAAATTGATTCCTAAATATTTTTTTGTTTTTAAAGGATTTTTACAATGAAGCGGAAAAAAATGCAGCCAATTCCGGCGCGACGGATGTGGAAGTTTTTCGGATGGGGCGGCGACGAGCCGCTGACTTGGTTGGGGACGGCGTGGGAATGCGCCGACAACGGCCGCTATTACGAGCCGCCCGTGAATCAGGAAGATTTAATCGGGCTGTTGCGCGTGGGTATCCACCACGCCTCGGCATTGCATTGCAAACTCAATGTCTTGAGTTCCACGTTCGAGCCTACCGCGCTGCTTTCGCGGGCGGAATTTAAAAACTGGCGTTTAATTACCTGGTAACGGGCAACGGCTACCTTGCCGCCGAGCGCAACCGCCTGGGCGGGATTACCGCGTTTAAAAACCGCCTTGCCGCCTATATGCGCCGCGCGTCGCCGGGGGCGGCAAAGACGGTTATTTTTACCTTCGTTCGCGCGTTTTTGAAACCGCCGACTTTATCCCCGCCGCCGATGTCGTCCATTTGATGCAGCCCGATTTGGTGCAGGGAAGTGTACGGCATTCCCGACTATTTGGCGGGTTTGGGCAGCGCGCAACTCAACCGGTCGGCAACGACGTTCCGGCGGCGTTATTACGACAACGGCTCACACGCGGGATTTATTATTTACGCAACCGACAACAACATCAACCAGCCCGATTGGGACAACCTCAAAAGCCAATTTAAAAGGCGCAGCGCGAGGGAAATTTTAAAAAATGTTTTCTGCGCTCCCCAACGGCGACAAGGACGGCATCAAGTTAATCCCGATTTCAGAAGTCGCCGCCAAAGACGAGTTTTTTTGAACATTAAAAACGTTACCGCCCAAGATATGCTGACGGTGCACCGCGTACCGCCCTCCCTAATGGGGGTCGTACCCACGGCGGCGGGCGGTTTTGGGCGATCGCGCACGGCGGCGGAAGTATTCGCCGCAAACGAAATAGGCCCGATACAGGCGGCGTTTTTGGAAAGCCAACGACGCGGCGGGCGCGGAAGTATTCAGGTTCAAGCCTTACGCCTTGGCGGCGGTGTAAACGCCTGAAAAATGCCGCACCCTACGGGTACGGCATTTTAACGCAGCGGCGGTTATGCGGATTGCGTCCACAAGCCGATGCCCAATATCGGGCGAGCGGCGTGTGCAGCGCGGATGTTCGCCGATCGGGACGCACGTTCGATGATTTCCGCCGCCGCGCGCGTTTTTCCATACGCTTTTGTTTGACTTCCCTATTGCGGCAGGGTTTTGCACAAGCTGTAATAATAGGTTTTTCACGCCCTTGTTCCGGATGGCGTTAAACCCTCCAACGGCTTGGTTTCGCCGCAGGTTTTGCAGATACGCGTTTCGATTTTTCCGCCATTTTTGGTCTGCCTTTCGTTTTTTTCAAATGCCGAATCCCAAGTCGCCGTCGTCGTCTTTTGCCGTCGCGCTTTTTGCGCAAAAACCGCATCGGCAGCTTCTACCAACAGCCATATCGCCAAAGTTGCCGCGCCGCCGAACGACAGCGCGATGATGATGCTAACATGGTATTCATTGTTTTATTTCCTTTCGGGGTTTGGGGTGTTTTCAGACGGCATCGGGCTTTCAGACGGCATTTTCTTCATCAGGTCTTTGACACAGGCGATTGCACAGATGATATTGTTTTCCGCGTAGTAATCAGCGGCGGCAGACAGAATCGCGCCCAACGCAGTGTGGGTGTCAATATCGAAGTCAGTAAGGCACAGCTTGTTGCGCATCGCGCAGTACTCTTTGCCTTTCAATTTCCTGAACTCCGGCGCGTCGTCGCGCTGCCGCTCAAGTACCAAATCGCCTTTTTCCAAATCTTCGCAGCCGCCTTTCTCTTTGTGCCGCCAAATGTATTTGAAGGCGTTGCCGAGGTTGAAATTGAGGTACTGCGTAAATTCGATGCACTCGAAGGCGCGGTTTTTGTAGTGTTTCGGGTTGATGTTGTCGGTCACTTTTTATTTCCTTTCTGGGTTTGGGGTGTTTTTCAGACGGCATGTTCTTCAACGGGTCTTTGACGCAGGCAAGTACCCAGCTGATACTGTCTTCTGAGCCATCAGCGGCGGCATACAGAGATCTGGCACAACGCATCTTTGGTGTTCATGTCGAAAATCAATAAGGCACAGCTTGTCGTACATATCGCCGTACTTTTTAACTGTTAATTCTACGAACTTCGGCGCATCGTCGCGCTGCCGTTCGAGATACCAAACCGCCTTTTTCCAAGTCTTCGCGGCCGCCTTTCTCTTTGTGCCGCCAGATGTATTTGAAGGCGTTGCCCAAGTTGAAATTGAGATATTGCGTAAATTCGATGCACTCGAAGGCGCGGTTTTTGTAGTGTTTCGGGTTGATGTTGTCGGTCATTTTTATTTCCTTTCGGTTTAAAAGCCCGACGCGGCTTTTTCTCAATATCCACGTGTCGATTTTCCGACTCCAGCCACGCCGTGGCGTTGCCGCTTAATTTAAACGGCCGGGGAATGTCGGGTCGTGGCGGACGTTGCCTCGGTCGGTCTTTGCCCACACGAAGTTCTCGCTCACGCCCAATTTTTCGGCTACCTCTTTGGCTCTCAACGCGCGTTCCGTGTAACTCATGCCGCCTCCTTTTGTTTTGCGTAAAAATACGGTTTTGCTTATGTATTTCGGCATTTAAAACCGGCTCGGTCTCTTTAAAGGCTTGGATGTAGTGCTGCCAGCTCGCAATGCCCAACACGGCGCGGAAATTTTTCCAGCGTGTCGTCCAAGTGCTTCAGCTCGTCGCCCGTCGCCAGCCAACGGCCGCGCGATTCGGCGCGCATCTTCATGCCGCCCAACAGATCGGGCGTTTTGTCGGCGGCGATTGTGTACAAAAATATCAAACTCCAACCGCGCCTTGAGTTCGGTTTCCGCGTCTGCCTTAATCGGTGTTTTTCTTCAGCACGGCCAGCAATCCGGCGTAAAGGTAATGCGCCGCCGCCGATGAATAAAAATCTGTATGCTCCGCCTCCCCGGCTTTGAGTTTGACGATAAAGCGCACCATCAGCCGCGTGATTGCCGCAATATCAGCCGCGCCCAGCGGTTCGTTGCTCGCCGCCTTGGCCGCGAACTCGACCGCCCTGTCCCCGTAGCCGGACGGTAAAAGCCGACGCGGGCGGTATTTTTTTCCGGGGTTTTTGTTTGTTGCCATTTTCGCTCCTTGGAATTTGCTTCTTTTGGGTAAACTGTTAATAACTGTGCATAACTTGCTTACGATTGGGCGGCATACAGCCGCGCCATCTGTTTTGCGGCTTCCCGACGCGCCCGGCGCGCGCTTTTTCAGCAGGCTCTCGGCGGTGTCGTATTGCGGCGGGGGTGTAGCGTACGGTCAGCGAGCGGCGGACGGCTTCGTCGCGCGCCCTGATTGCCTTCGCGTCAAATTTCGGCGCGGGCGGGGTCAGGGCGGAACGCAAACCGATGCGCATCGCGTCCAGTTTTGATAAATATTCGCGGGTTTCGCGGTCTTTCTGCCGTTTTTCTTCTTCGATCCGCGCGGTTTTTGCCGCCGCCGCTCAAATTTCCGCCGCGTTTCGTCCGACATATAAGCCAGCTCTTCGATGGTTCGGATGTCGGTCATATCCTTTCGTACTCCTGCCGCATTTCCGCGCCGATGCCGTTTGAAACCTCATAGGCCACCGATTGCACGCCGATGCCGCGTTTCCACATCAACCATTCAGAAACTTCAGCTTTTTCAATGTCTTGTACTGTTTCATCAGGGGTTTGACTGCCTAAAAATTGAGCAGGCTTGGCGGGAAATTCCGATTTTCTGCAGTTATTGACACAAGTCGAGCGGCGGCGTTGCCGCCGTTTTTAGCCCCACCGTCCACGAATGCACGCGCGAAATACCGACGCGGCCGGTTTCTTTTTCGTAAACGCCCGTAATGTGCGGCTGCTTCGTCTCGCCGTACCGGTTGGGCAGTGCGCCTTCTTCTTTGTACAAGCCTGAGGCGGCAGTCTTCGCGCGAAGCGGCTTCCCCGCCCAAAAAGGATGGTAAAGCGCGCCCAGTCGCCCATGTCGGCGGCGTGTTGCGCCAGCATTAAAAGGTCGTTGGACGCATCCGGCGCGATGCGGCGCAATTCGCGCCACAAGGTTACGGGTACGCCGCCGATTTGCTGAAACTGACGGATGCCGTGGTGCGATGCCCACGCGTCCACGCGCTCGAGGTTTCGGTCATGCTCATCAATGCGTCCGATTCATAGTCCGCGCCCAGGCTTTGCCCGAGTGGTCGCGGCCGTCGATGTTTTTGCGATATATTTCGCGATGCTAGCCCGCCGCCGTGCCGCGCGCCCAGTTGATGGCTTCAAAGTCCACGCGGGCGCGGGCGGGCGATGCCGCAAAATTTAAAATGCTTGTTTTCCCAAAACCGCGCCTCGGTTTTTCAGGGTTGCAGCGATGGCTGCCAGCGTCGGGGCTTTGCCCTTTTCCGCGCGGATTCGCGCCTTTACGCGCCTGGCTTCGCCCATTGCCTCTTTTTGTAGCAAAATATTTAAGCCCCAATTCTTCGCGGTCTTCGCGGCAGGCGTGTTTGGCAACGATGCGGCGGAATGCGGTGCGGTGCCGCTCTTCCATAAACAGCAGCCCGTGCCAGTGCGGCGTGCCGTCGTGGTGCGGCTCGGCGACGCGGAATCCGTAAACGTTGATGCCCGCCTTTTTCAATTCGGAGCGGATGCGCGCCCATACCTTATTCATATACGCCTGCGCTTCAGACGGCGTTTCGCCGCTGAATTTTTCGTTCGGTTTGCCGTAATGGGTGCATCTTGTGCATACGCGACGGGCAGGTCATCGTGAAAAACTCGCCGCCGTGTCCTTTCAGCCGCGCGATTTCTTCAAAACCGCGTATCCGCACCATCAATTCGGCGCGTTTCAGAGCGGGGTTTGACACGCTCTTCGCGCCCAATTCTTCCAGCGTGAATTCTTGCCCCAATTCGTTTATTGCCATCATTGTTTGCAGCATTGCCGCGTTGCGCCGTTTTTTTGACGGCGGCGGCGTTTCTACCGCGTCGTCGGATGCATAAAGCCCCGATTGGCGGGACTGAAGCCCGCCTCGCGGCGGTAGCGTTCGGCAGCGCGGGCAAAAGATGCGGCGAAGCTGTCCGCGCCAAAATTTTTCATCTTTCAGGCGGTATCCGATGCCTTCTTCTTCGATGCCTCTAAATATTTTTTTCGGCATTGATGCCGTATTCTTCCGCCGCGTACCCCGCCAAAGATTCCACGCTCCAGCCGATGCGGTTTTTAAAGCGCATCTCTTCGGCGACGGCGGACGCAAGGGCGTGGATATCCTCTTCCGTCGCATTGATGCCCGTGTCGCGGACGGCGGCGGGCAGGCTTTTGCAATACGCCCAGCAAAACCGACAGGTTCGCCTCGGCGGCTTCGCGGGCTTTGGCGGCGGCGCGGCGGGCGCAATAACGCACCACGTCGCCCTCGAACATCGCGCGGGCGTGCGCCATTGCGCTGCCGCCCAATCCGGCGGCTTTGGCTTGCAAGTCGGGCGGAACGAGCAGCCACGCGCCCGCCGCGTATTCGCGCGCCGTTGCCGTGTCTGTCAGGGTTTGATGCCGTTGCCGCCATTTCGCGCCGCCTTGTCCGTTATCTCAACGATTCGCAAACGGAAACGTCGGGAATTTCCGCGTCGCCGCGCGTGTAGTCGAAAGCCAGCTCGCCCCGATTTGCGTCCACTTCGTTGACGATTTCGGTCAGCGTCTGCGGCTCGCGGTTTTGCGCCTGCGCCTGCGCCTCCGTCGCGTCGGTCATCAACCAATGCGCGGCGAGTACGAGTGCGACGAGAATAAAATAACGAAGTCGGATATACATTTTTTAAACCTCTGTCGGTTGGTTTTCTGTCGGTTGGTTTGCTTAGATTGCCGGATTGATTTTTTTCAATAACCGGCGTTGTGCCATTCGGCGGGCGGCGGATTGCGCGGCGCGGATGAGAGTCGTCGATGCGCGCCACCTGCGCGTCTGCCTCGTAAAAGCAAAACGGGCGGCAACCCAAGATCGAACACCACGTTTTGCCGGTTTAATTCCGTTTTGATTTTGCGGATTTCCGCCAGCAAAGCCTGCCGTTTTAAAAGCGCGTCGGCTTGGTGCGCGTCCAACAGGCGCGGCGCGGCGGCGGCCTCTTCGGAAACGGGCGCGGCGGCAATCGGCTTTTGCGCCGTTGCGCATCCATCGCGCGGGCAAGGCTTTTGCCTATGCCCCACATCGCCTTCGCCTGCGCCTTGGTCTTGTAAAAACCTGACGGTCTGCGGACAAACCTTCCAGCTCGGTATATTTATCGCCATTCTTTCAATCATTTCAATTACTCAAATCAGTTCCTTTTGCTCCGCCCCGCCTTCGTGGGCGGCGATTTCCGCCGCCGACATGGCCGGCGGAATCAGCGCGGGGTCTTGATACATCGGCGAGGGCGGCGACACGGTGCGGATGACTTCGGTTGCGGCGATGCCCGTCCAGCCGCACGCCGAATTGAGACACTGGACGGAACTGTGCCGGCTGCGGTCGGTCATCCTGCGGCTTGCTGTTACCTTTGCATCTGCTGCCGCAACATGGGCAGTTGATTTGCACGCATATTGCCGCGCTCCGCCTTGGTGATACTCCTGCGGTTCATCGATTCCCCTTTAGTGCTGTGCGGCGGGCGTAAATACTCATACCGCCGTCTTGGCGGCGGTAGGTCGCCGCTACCTTGATGTCGGCATACCGCCTCAAGGGGGCGGCCGCTGCGGAACGCCTCGGCTTCGTCGTCGGTCAGGCGGTGCCGCTCGCCCGTTTTCTCAATAATCAGTTCGTTGACGACCATGACGGCCTCCTTTTTCTGTTTAGGTGCGTACTCGGGCGTATTGCCCTCCTTTTGTGATACCCGTCTTGGCAGGTATAGCTTTCTGGCGGTTTTAAACTTAACCGTTGCCGCTGCCGTCGCTGTAGCCGCTGCCGTCGCCGTTGCCGCTGCCGTTGCCACTGCCGTAGCCGTCGCCTTGGCCGCAACCGCCACCGCGGCCGTTGCCGCTGCCGTTGCCACTGCCGTCAGCCGTTGCCGTCGCCGTTGCCGCTACCGCTACCGCTACCGCCGCCGTCGCCGTTGCCGCTGCCGTAGCCATTGCCGCAGCCATTGCCGCTGCCGTTGCCGCTGCTGTTGCCGCTGCTGTTGCCGTGATTCAACGGTTTATCTAGGTAACTCATGACTGAGCGACCTCCTGCGCGGTGCGGATTGATTCCGCCGCGCTGCCTGTTACTGGGATGATCTCAATCGCTTCGAGCCATACGGAATCAAGCTCGCCGCAAATTTTTGCTGTCGTCTTGCTTGATGCCGTGTCGTGCGACACCTGACAGGCTGATTGATTCTTTTGCCCACCAGTTGTACATTCGGCGCGCTTTTGTCAGAATCACTTCATTGCCTGCTTTTTGTTTCAACACACCAAACCAAACGCCTGCCGAATAAGTCGAATGATGACTTCCTTGCCGATGGCAAAGTCGTTGATGCCTTTTTGCTCGGCAACTGTTACCGGCGGTTGCGGCTCATGTTGCGGTTCGTCAAATTCGGTTGAAATGTCGGCGCGTTTTACACCCTTTGCTGCTTCGAAACTGGCAGCAATGACTGCAAAAACTTTTATAAGGTCTAACAAACTTTTCACTTCAAATTTATTTGCTTCCATTTTTGTTTCCTTTTTTTGCTTTAACTAACGGCGGATGCCGTCTGAAATTTGTCTTATGCCGACTGTCCGGCGGGTCAAGCGTCTTTCCGCGCCGATGCCGTCAGGCTTGAACTTGAGGCTCGGCAACCCAAAGGGCGGGTTGAAGTCGATGTGATTTAATCCAAATCCTTTAATTTCGATTCCAACTCTCGGAGTTTCGGCTTGAATTCTTTGAGAATCTTGCCGAAGTGCAGGCGGTTCAGCCGTTTCAGCTCTTTTCAAAATTTCGCGGTTTACTTTGGCGATGCCGCCGTGTTGTTCGGCGTTTTCCGCCATCTTCACGCCCGCCGCATAGGTCTGCGCCTTCAGCTTTTCCCAGTCTTGCACGGTAACGATGCCGTGCTTGATTGCGCGTTTTTGCCATTTTCTTCAGCTTCATGTTTTTCCTTTGAATCAACGGCTGCTGCCGTCTGAAATTTGATTTTTACTGTTTTTAGTCTTTCCGTTAAAAATCGATTTCGCATTTATCACTCAACGGAAACACTGTTATGAAAACTTAACGACTACCTGGAGCCTCAAGTTCAGGAAATTCTCGACCATCTGTACACCGAAGAATCAGACGGTATCGAAGAAGTCCGCGACGACGGCGAGCTGTATTTCCACTGTATCAGAAGGCTGAAGCCATGTTTGCCCTGGACGTTGCCCTGAAGATTCTCGAGCGCACGAGCGGCGGTATTGCGGATTTTCGGCAAGAACTTTGGCGATTGCGGCAACACGGCTCTTCCGATCTTCAGCGCAGTCTTGCTGAAGCAGCACTGCAAGACTTTGACGGCAATATCCTGCCCACACGTCCGGACGAATAGACACGCCTCTTCTGTCCAACGCCGATTTCATTTCATCCAAAGCCATGAGTATCATGGCTCTTTTTCTTGCGCGGATATGGGCTTTACGCCGTCAAAACCGCTTCGATTTCCTGCTCTGTCATCTTTTTGCTCCTTGTTCGGGTTTAACGGCGGATGCCGTCTGAAATTTGGCGGGCGGTAACCCGTCCTTCGGTCAGGTCTTCGATTTTTGGGCGTGTCGGACATCAAGCCCGCTGCCGTCGCGCCATTTACGCACCGCCGTCGACTCACGCCCACGGCTTTGGCCAGTCGGTTTTGGCTGCCGAAAATGCCGGATCGCATCTTCATATCGCTTGGTTCATATTACCCTTCTAGAACTTTAGTCTCATTGGATGAGTGAATAATAAAAACTTATGTTCTTAAAATGCAACCATCAACAGGACTTTTTCTGTTTGCTTGATTGAAACTTATGTTTTTAGCATTGGATTTTTTTAGGGCGAAATGGACACTTTGGCAAAAAGACTCAAAGCAACGATGAAGACGCGCGGCGTGAATCAAACACAGCTTGCCGAAGCGGTGGGCGTTTCCCAGCGTTCGATTTCAAAAATCACGGACGGGCAGACTTTAAATCCAAAGTTCATCGTTGAAATTGCCGAAGTTCTAGATGTTTCCCTGTCGAGTGGTTGAAAACCGGACGGGGAGACGGCAGGCATAGCACCGCTTTCAGACGGCATTGCCGACGGTATCGCGTTTGAGCTTCTGAACGTCAAGCGGCGGCGGGCGTGGGCTAGCTTTAACGACGACTTCCCGAGCCGCTGTCTCGCCTTGTGTTTCCGAACACTGGGTGCGCGAGCATTTGGGTGGCACGGGCAAAGCCGTCAAGCTGATTTCTGTTAAGGGCGATTCGATGTCGCCTACTTTCAACCACGGCGATTTTTATTTGTCGATACCGCCGCCGACTTTTACAACGGCGAGGGCGTGTACGTCTTCGCCGCCGCCGGGGAGCTTCGCGTGAAGCGGTTGCAATCGTCGGTGCGCGGCGGCATGAACGTTATCAGCGACAACCGAAACTACAATGCGGAATATCTGCCGCCCGACGATTGGGCGGCGGTCAAAGGTAGTGCGGCAGGGGTTGTGTACCGTTTGGCGGGCGAGAGGGTGAGAGGCCGCCGCCCGGCGGCGTAGAGTCAGATTAATTAAAAAGGATTTAATATGGTTATGCTTTTTGCCGGTGTTTTGGTTTTTGTTAGGCTGTTTGGCATCATTCGGCGGATTTTTCGGCGTTATCTCGCCAAAATTGATGCGCGATAGGAAAACCGGAAAAAAATCAAAACGCGCCGCCACTTCGCGGCAGCAATGGTTGTCGGGATGTTTTTATTTATGTTGGGCGTGGGAATAATTGCCGCCGACAATCCCGAAGCGGACAGGCTGAAACTGTTTCAGCCAAGCCCGAGGCGGCGGCTTCCCCAACCTGAAAAACGTTCAGGCGGCGGCGAAGGCGAAAACGGCTCAAGACGAAACCCGTAAAGACATGCCCATCAGCTTTGAAGAACTGCGTCAGCGGATCAACCGGCAGATGGCGCTATTGGACAAAACCTGAAACCAAGCCTATCCCTAAAACCGCCAAGCCTTGGGGAGATAAGGACTCCGTTAATTTCACTCTACCAATTTGACGCTTCTAAAAATATCGGCATTTTGATTTCGGCTAATCCTGAAAACAACAACCCGCGCGGAATAATTGTACTTGCCGCGCCTGCCGAAGGCAGCGAAGCCATCGATTTACTGGCATTGTTTGCCAAATCTATCGCCATTCAGACGGCACTTATTGCCGACGGCAGCAGGGAAAGCAAGGAAACCGGCGCGAAGATTTTAAAAATGGCCACCAAATTGGCAGGAGAATTCGCGGAGAATCCTGAAAAACAAGCCAAGGATTTCCTCGTAAAAGACGGCTTCAAGTATGGTGTTGCCCTCACGCCGGGAATGCCTTTTATGTTTACCGTTGAGGTGGAAGAATAGATTTAATTCTATTAAATAAACGGCAAATTAATTATCTTTGGTTTCAAAGGTTTATTAAATTTGCCGTTTTTTTGAAAAAGTGCTTGTGTTACCGCTAAAACAGCGGTAATATGCGCACATCGGCAGACAACAAAGCCTGCCACCGACACCTTGACGGATTCAGGGATAAACGAAAGGATTTCAAAATGTTCAAACGCGCCATCATCTTTCACTTCTTTCAACGGTTTTGGAAACAGTTTCTCAAACTGAAAAAACGCCGATTAGCCAAAATTATTAATTCTGAAGTTTCTATTATCAACGAACACTTGGCAGCCAAAGCCACCAACGCATCGCTTGACGGTCAATACCGCGCTTTCTTGTTCAACGACGAATCGCCCTGCGATGGCTGAATTTCTGGCAAAAAACTGAAAGCCTTTGCCGAAAGCTGCGCCGGAATCAGCATCGACGCATGGGAAATCGAAGAGCGAATACAACAGCCTGCCCCTGAAACAAAAAGACTTCTTGGCAGCGGCAAACGGCAAAGAGATTTTTAAAATTTAAGATACAAGCCGCCTGAAATATGGCGGCTTCTTTTGAAAAGCTGGAAATGAGCAAAATAATATTTTTCAACAAGTACCACCAATTATTCACGGCGAAGCGCGAGGGCGAGAATGACGAATTTGTGGTGCATACACGCTACCCCGATTCTTGGCGCGTAAGTCGTTTTGATGACAAGTTCACGGGCGAAATGCCTGCAAAACCTGTTAACGGGGAATTAGGACAAATCAGCGAAGCGCGCCGCCTTGCCCTATGATTCGCGGCTTGGTTTGTGGCTTTCTGACTTCATCATGTTGGACAACAACAAGCCGGAAAACATGGAGGATTGGCTTGGGCAGTTAAAAGCCGCCTGCGATCGAATCGCGGCGGATGATTTGATGCTGAACGAAGATGCGACGGCTTTGGGGGATTGGGATGATTGACAACCCCGAATTAGGGTTACACGCCTGCCAATTTGAAGGCGGTACGGCAAAAATACGGGCTGACGCAGCAGGCGGCGGCTGATTTGTTGGCGGTCGGAATATCCGGCTACCAACGGTGGGAGGCGGATATTACCCTCAAAAAGCCATACCGATATGCCGTTAGAAAAATGGTTTTGAATTTTTACAAAAACTAACTTGTAATTTCTATTATAAAAGCTGCCTGACTTACTCGAGCGGCTTTTTGCAGGTTGCGTCGGGCAGGATGTGCCAAAAATTCCGCCGTTTTTACCTATCGCGCCGATGTGTGAAATTTTTGCCGTGATGGCCCGACCGCCGCCAAGCCGCAAACTTGGCGGCTTTTTACCGTCCGGCGGTTTGGGCTCGGACTTCGCCCTCGTACTGCGCGCTTCGATTTCGATTTTGCTTTTCAGCCCGACGGCGGTGGTGTAGCCACCGCTGTCCAGGGTGGGCGGCTTCGCGCCTACCCATTTTCCACGTCGATTTCGTCTTTGAAGCCTTGCAGGATGACGGGGCTTTCAGGGGCGATGTCGGGGCGGCCGGCGGCGAGTGTGATTTCAAACTCGAGCGCGCGCGCGCGAGTTTTTAAAGCGCGCGCGCGCGCCTATGGCGGCGGTTTTGGGGCTTTGGTAGGTGTGGCGCAAGGTTTTGATTTTTACCTCTTATGTCAGCTTTTTGGTTTTCTTTGATTTCTTTTTACCGTGGTTTTGTGGGTTTTGCCGTCTTTGCGCTTTGTTTTTGTATCTGTATGTTTTGGTTACGGTTTTTCTGATTGGGTCGTAATTGTCTTCGGTTATGACGATTTCGTGTTTTTGTTGGTTTTTGCGGTCGATGTAGTAGGCGCGAACGCCGTTGTAGCTTTCGGTGTCGGTCTGCTTGAAGCTGTAGCTGTCGCCGCTTTGGCGGATGATGCGGACGGTGGGAAGCGGCTTGCCGTCGGCGGTGGCGGCTTCACCGGCGGAAACGAACAAAAGGCGGCCGTGCTTGACAGTGGCGATTGCGTCGTAACGTTCTGCCAAGCGGCTTAAAAAGGCGGCGTTGGATTCGTTGCTTTGGTCGATGTGGGGCGATTTTTCGTTTTGCCAGGCTTTGCCGACGATGGGGATGTAGCCGTGTTCGGCGGCGATGGTTTCGATGATTTTTAAATCGGTTTTGTGCCAGCTTCGTTCGCGGGCTTCGCTGAATTTGTCGGACACGTCCGCCGCGAGCGCGGTAAGGGGTCAGGGTGTCGGGCGCGCCCGCCCGACGACGTTCGGTTATTTTGTAGCTGCCTTTGTCAACGAGCCCGGTCTCTTTGTAGCCGAGGAATAGGCGGATTTCGGCGGATATGGGCGGAAAGGCGAGGCGGCCGTCGTGGTCGGAAAGCGTAACGGTCAGCTCGTCGGCTTCAAAGCCGCTTTTGTCGGTCAGGCTGATGGAGATGATGCGGCTTTGCGCGTCCGTGCCGAACGGCTTTCCGTCTATGGTCAGGCGGGCGGCGGGGGTCAGGCTGCCGCCGGCGGCGATGGCGGAGAGGCGGTTGTAAATCCCTGCCGCGCCGCTTTGGATGGTTTTCGGCTGTTTTTAAAATGTCCACTTTCGCCCCCTGTCAGATGCCCGCGAGGCGGCGGACGAGTCCGGCGGCGGCAAACAGGGCTTTGCCTTTCAAGCCCATCGGTTGGTCGGCGGCTTTTTGCAAGTCCATCGTGAAATTGATGGCGCGGGCTTTGCCGTCGTGCATCAACTGGGATTTTTCGGTTTTTGATGGATGTAATGACATATGCGCCCATTACTTCGCCCGTCCCCCATATGAGGTTGTGAGGCTTGCCCGTTTCCGCCATTGCGTACAAGTCGGCCAAAGACGCGTCGCCGCCTGTGATTTCGGGGCGGAGTTCGGCGGAAATGGTCAGGGTGTCGGCTTCCGGGCCGGTGTATTGCGCGGGGGATGCCGCCGACGACGGCGTGGGTCGGATGCCGCCAGCCGCTTTGGTGGCTGACGCTTTGGAAGGGACGGTTTTTGTGATAAACGGAAAAATCCCAATATGGCGAGCATTTGTTTTCCTTGCACTCGATGCCGCCTGAAGCGGCGGCGGTTATCTGTCTTTAAACGCGCTGCGGGCGCGGCGGGCAACTGGTCGGCGGTTTGTTTGAGTTGCCGCGCGATTTCGCGGGCGATTTCGGCGGGGCTGCCGCTGCCGCCGTTGACGGTAATGTTGACGGTCATTCCGGCGGCGGGCGCGGATGCGGGGGCGGCGCGGTTGAAGTCGGTGGCGACGGGGATTGCGCCCGCCAAAACAGGGGGCGGCAACAGGGGTGGCGACAGGGTAACAGTCCGCCCAATGCGTCAAGCCCGGCTTTGCGGATTTTTGTCCAGCACCTGCCAGCCGCCGAACCGTGCCACGTCTTTTTGGTTAAAGACGACCTCGCCTTTATGCACATACCCGCCGCCTGATTCACGCCGCCCGCGCCGGTGCAGCCGCCGTCGAAAAATCCGCGCGGCGGAACGATCGAGCTTTCAGGGCGGTTGTTTTTGGGGGCGGCGGGTGTCGGGCTGCCGATGCCGGTGGTTTTTGATCCATTCCCACGCGCCGACGGCGGCGTTTTTCAGGCGGTCGAAGTTGGCTATCAGCGTGCCTATGGGGTTGACGGCGGCGGATATGGCGACGGCTGTGGGGTTTTGCCCGCCGAATACTTTTTAACCCACTCCCAGCCCGCAATTAGGGGCGGGATTTGACGCGCTCCCAGTGGGTAAACAGGGCGACGATTGCGCCGACAGGCCCTGTAAAGGCGTAAAGCAGGGGATTGGCGGCAAGGTTTTTAATCCATTCCCAGCCTGTAATGAGGGCGGCTTTGACTTTGTCCCAATAAACGTACAGTCCGACCAATGCGGCAACGGCGAGGATGGCCCAGCCGAGATGGGTTGGTAGCCAAAAACCAAGGCTTTCGCGCCGAACGCCGCCAACGAGCCGCCCAGCTTCAGCAGCGTTCCCGCCAAGCCCAACACGCCGCCTGCGGCTTTTGCCCATTCCTCGAACAGGCTGAAAAAGGCGAATTTCGACAAGGCGATGGGGACGAGGGACGGCGGACAAGGCCGCGCCGATGCCGACGACGGCGGTCAGAAACACGCCCGCAACGGCGACGGTTTTCATGATGGCGGCGGCGGTTTGGGGGTTTTGGCGGCCCAGTCGCTTAGTTTTTCGTTTATGCCGCCTATCCATTTGGTCAGTTCTTTCAGTTGCGGGGCGACGGATTCGCCCATTTTGGCCAAAAAGTTGGTAAACGTGCCGCTTGCCGCGTCCCAAAGGTTGGTCAGCGTGCCTAGTTGGTCGTTGACGCGTTGGTTGAGGCTGGCTTGAGCCTGCATTTTTTTGGGCGTATTCTTCGTAACCCTTTTTTTCCTTTTGCGAATCACTGGTGGTCAATGCGCCTATGGTTTCGGAATCGTCGCCCCATACCTTGCCCAATACCTGTTTGAGCTGCACATCGGTCAGGTTTTTCAGCTTCGCCAGTTCGTCAAAAGGCTTTGTCCAGCCCTGCAAAATTGCCTTTGCCGTCTGTAAGAATCCAGCGATATGCCCGTCCGCTTTTCGAGGTTTCTCGAATTTGTCCACGCTCAACGAGCGGTCGAAGACTTACGCAGGGCGTTACCCGCCTTTTTCGCCTGTCATGCCCGACTGGTCGAGCATGGCAATCAGCAGCCCATGGTCTTCATGGCTTCTTCGCCGCTGACTTTCATCAAATCCAGCGCGGGGCGACGGTAGAAAAACGCACCTAAAAATGTTGCCGTCGTCCACACCAAGATAGTAAAAGCCGCTGCACTTGGTCCATGATGGCAACCATTTCTTTTTCCGTCCCGCGCGTCGCATCTTGCAGCTTGGCGGCCATTTCGGCGGCGGCTTCGGGGGATTTTTAAGCTGCACCGACAAAGCGCGGCGGCTTCGCCCGTACCGCCCAAAACCGCCTTGGCGGATATGCCCTATCGCATGAGCATGGTCATCAGGTTTTTAAAATCGGCGGTCGTGCCGGGGAGCTTGTCGCCCAGCCTGTGGCAAGTTCGTCGATTCTTTGGTAATCCGCACCGACTTTCCCCGAGCTGTCCATCATTGCGGCGCGAAGGTCGGTGGAGGCGGTTTCGCTTTGGGCATAGGCGGCAACGGGGGCGGACAACACGTTGCGCGTGGTGTCGGCGATGCCCCGGGCGGTGTACATCATCGTTGCCGAGCGTGTCGCCGCGTCGCCCATTTTGGCTTTTTCGGCGGCCGCCCTGTTGCGGGCGGCTAGGATTTTCTTTTGTTTCTCTAAAATGCCGTTGACTTTTTCCAGCTTGGTTTTTAAATCTTTTTGGCTGTCGCCCAGCTTGGCGGTGGACGTGCCTGCGGCTTTCATTTCTTTCGCCAGCCGGGCGGCGGTCTTGGTTTACCGCGCCTGCGTTTTCTCTAGGTTTTTCGCTTCGCGGGCGAGGCTTGTTCATTTCCCTGCGTCTGCTGCTTGGTCGCGCCGCCGTTCTTCTTCATCGCGGCCAACAGTTCTTTTTGCCGGTTGCGGTTTTCCGCCAGCTTTTTGGCGGTTTCGCCCAAGTTGTTACGGTAGCCTTGCAGCCGCTTGGTGTCGTTAATGGCTTTGTTGAGGCGGATTTGTTCTTTTTCCGCTTTGGCGATGTCGCCGCCCAAGCCGGAGGCGGCTTTGCCGATACGCTGAAATTCTGCGCTGGCTTTGTCGGCGGCTTTTAATATGATGCTGATGGTTTTGGATGTCATCGGTTTTTCCGTGCAGTGCGGCTTGGCGGCAAAAATGCCGTCTGAAGGCTTCAGACGGCATTGTTTTCAGGTGGCGGCGGCTTCTTGCCGGGCGCGGTTGATTTCGGCCGCCTTTTCCGTCCAGCGGTTGAGGGTCGTACAGGTTTAATCCGGCAAACCAGCCGATGCCGCCTTTAAATGTGAGGGCGCACAAAGGCGAGCGCGTCGTCTATGGGGTAGGCAGGCAGGGGGTCGCCGTCTGCCGCCGTCCAGATGTCAGGGGGCTTCGTTTAAGAGGCGTGCGAAGGTGTCGGCGGCGTATCTGCATCTTGCGTATAACCCAAGCCCGCGAAGGCTTCCTGAATCTCGGCTCGCGCCGAAGGCGCGCGAGAAAAATCGAGGGCGGCGTTCAATGCCTGCGCGTCTGCCATATTCAAAACGCCGTATTGCGCCATGCCGATTTTCGGGGTGCTGATTTTGCCAATACCTTTTGCACGGTTTCAGTGTGTTTGATTTTTAATCAAATCCTGCCCCTAGCCCCGCCATATCTTTGGCCAGCGGCTCGCGTAAAACGTATGCCGTGCCGTCTGAAAGGGTTACGGTCAGGGTGTCGTCGGCGTTGATTTTTATTTGCGGTTCTTGTTTCATTTGTTTCTTTCTGTCGAAAAAGTCGGCGGCGCGATGCCGCCTTTGTTTACTAAACCCAATGCGGCGCGGAGTCCGGCGCGGATGTCTTTGCCGCCGATGATGAGGCGGTTGGCCATGAAGTCGGCTTCGATGATGGTTTTGCCGTCTGAGGCTTTCTTTCCAATAGGTCAGCGCGAATTTGAAGGTTTGCTCGCCGCCTTCGCCTGCTTTGTCTTCGTTGCGGGTGGTTTCGATGATGCGGCCGCGCGCCTCGCCCTGTGAGGGTTTGGTAGGCTTCTTCGTCTTCTTTGTGCAGCGCGCCTTGGTAGCGGAGAGGTTGCCGTTGATTTTATGGCTGATTCCGGCGAAGGTTCCGCGTCAGAATCCCTTGCTTGTCAATTCAAGCTCTAATTTTTCCAAGCCATGAATAACGGTAAATTCGCCCCTACGCGCCGCCGGGCGTGTAGTCTTCTGTTTTGAATTTGATGTCAGGGCGTTTGACACTCATCAACACGCCGTCTTTGTTGAGGGCCGTCGGCGAAGACGTTGAAAGCCTTTTAAAATGCGGGGTAATTGCATTTTGTTCATCTCTTTCGATGCCGGGCGCGTTGCCCGGCGTTTCTTCTAAACGGTGGTCGGTTTGAGGGTTGCTTGCGAACTCGATCACGCGGTCGGTCAGGTTCACAATGAAGCGGTCGGAAACGTACTGGTTCAGTTCGATGTTTTCCAACGGCGGCGCGACGGTAAATTCATAGTCAAAGGCAAAAAATGCCGTTGCCGACGCGCGATTTTTCCACTTTGCGCGGGTCGATGAATACCTGCGCCCGAGCAGCCAGCCTTGATAGAACTTTTTCCGCCAGCTTGGCATTGATGCCGTTGATGATGTCGATCATCAGGGACGGGTGCATGGGACTTATCCATTGCCCATAGAAACTTTGCGCGATGGTTTCTTTGATGATGGAGGCGACGCGGACGGTCGGCTCGAACGCCCAGACGGGGTCGGCGGAACAGGTGCGGTTGCCCATACGCGGAAACCGTTCTCGCGGATGAGGGTGGTAATGTCGGCGTTGTTGATGGTGTTTTGCTTCGCTGTTGATGTCGAGCAAACCGAAGCTGCGCGGGTATTTCAGCGCGGACACGCCTTGGATTTCGGCGTTTGAAATGGATTTGTGCGGTCCGGCGGCGGTGTCCAGCATCGCGCGCGCGCCCAGGATGCGGCCGATGGTGGCGGCGGTTGCCGCTTCGCCTTTGCTGATAGGCTATAAATTCGTTGTCAACCAGCATCAAATTTTTCTGCCCGAAACCGGCACGGTACTGCTTCAGGGTCGTAATGTCTTCGCGCCGCCTGCCGAGGCGTACACGAAGCCGTCAAGGCGTTGGCGGCAACAACAAGGGCGGCGGTAACGTCCGCGTCGTCCAATTCAGGCGCGCCCAGGATTTTGGGCTTGAAGCCCGTGTGCGCCTGCGCTTTGGCAAGGGTTTTGCAGGCTTCGATCACGGCAGTTTTCTGTTCCGCGTTTTGGGTGTTGCTTCTGCCGGATGCGGCGGTTTCGGCGCGGACGACGACGATTTGCGCGTCCCTTGGTCTGTAATGGCAGTTAAAGGTTTTTGGCGAGCGTGCCTTTCGTGCCGGCTTTTTCCAAGAGGGACGCGGCAGAATTGCTGTAAACCGGCTTTCCGGTCGGGAACGTTGCCGCGTCCGCGTCCTCGGCGGTGGCGACGATGCCGATGATGTTGGCGGCTATGTCGGAAAATGGGGCGCGCGCCGCGTGTAGATTCTTTGGCGGTTACGCCGTGCATACGTTGTGCGGTCATTGGGGTTTTCCTTTGCTGTTTGGGGTTATTGTCAAAGGCGGGGGCGGACGGGCAAGGGCTTTTTATTTCTGATTGGGTTTTTCAGGCGCGTACCGCTTTTGCATTTCGCGGTAGTTGGCGATTTCCCGCCCTGCCAGTTCAAACTGGACGAGGTCGGCGGTTTCTGACGCACGGCGACGGACGCGTTCCATTCGTCAATATGGTTTTGGTAGAACTGATAAGGGTTCATTGCGTATCCCTTTCATTGGCGGCGCGGCTTTGGTTGAACCGCGCGTCGTGCTGCCTGCCGTTCGGTTCGCTGATATACGCCTGCCGACAGTGGTGGCGGTCGAAAAATACGCCGTTGATCAGGGTATATAAAATCTTCCAGCGGGTTTTGGGCTTTTGGGCGAGCCGCGCGCCGCGATAGGTGCGGCTTGACAGGGTTTCGTCCGCCGCGCCGCCGGTTAGTGCGTTGAACAGTTGATCGATGGCTACCAACAGGTGGTAAACGTATTTTTCAGCCGATTTTTAGCGTCCATTCTTCGATTTCCTTTTCCAGCGCGTCCAATCCGGGCGCGGTTTCGATAGTGTTCAATTTGTCTTCGAGCTGCTGCCGCTTTCCGATAATCGTGCCGACGGCAACGGCCAGGCGGGCAGATTTTTCGACAACCTTTTCAATCAAAACGTCCAATTCCACGCCCCTTGCGGCGGCGATTTTGCGCCAGCATCGGGGTCAGGGGCGTTGTTTATCCGCCTGCCGGGCGAGGGCTTCTTTTCCTGCCTGTAAAAGCTGTCGATTTCCACTAGGGATAGCCCGCCAAGAGGCTGTTTTTGAGTTCGTCCGCCTTTTCCGCGAGGCGGAATGCCAGAAGCAGTTTTTGTTTGGCGAAACGGGCGGCGGCATCGGCTTTGCTGATTTTCCATTTTTGCCGTCCCATTCGTGGTATTCGGACGGGCGCGGCGGGAAAACGGCCAGATCGTCGGATACGACGCAGCCGGAATTGAGGGCGGCGAGCAGCTCGGCGTGTTGTTCGGGCGTAATGGGGCGCGCGCCCTCAGGGGGCTTGGTCGGGGTGTCGCAGTCGTAAAAAGGCTTGGTCTTTAAAATAAATCGTCATGTTTGTTCTTTCTGTCGGTTGGTCGGCGGTCAGGCGGCTTTGCCTACGGCAAACCATAAGATGCAGGTGTCGCGCCCGCCGTTTCCTTCGTAGCACGAGCTGACTTGGGCGGCGAATTTATTCTTGGCGTAGGAGCGAATCACAATGCTGCCCGCCATGTTGCCCCAGTAGTTGGCATTGGGGAAATAGGCGGAACTGGCGATTGAATAAATTTCCCGAAAGGCGATGGGGAAGTGGATGTCTTTTTGGCGGTGCACGCCTTCGATCGCCACTTGCCCCATTGGATGAGGATGCCGCCGGGCAGTTTGAGCCAGCCGTTTTTCGGCGGCGTTGCCGGTTAATCATGCCGTTCACGGCCTTGCCGACGGCGGTGTCGAAGCCTTGGATTTGGGTGGCGGTGTGGGTGTGGACGCGGTCGGCTTTGTCTTGGAGGTTTTGCGCCAGCGTGCCCGCGTCCAGCGCGCCGGCGTTGATGGTTTCGCCGTGGGACTTTATCCAGAACACGGCTTCGCCCAAGGTGTCGGCGGCTTTGATGCAGTTTTAAAACCAGGGCTTTGGGGCGGTTTTTCGTCGGCGGTAGGGACGACGTGGGATGCGTCGAATGTGAGGGCGGACGGTAGATCATCGCCTCCGCCGCTACCATCGGCTGTCCACTGTTTCCATGATTTTTCCACGCCAAACGCGCCCGTCGGCTCGATGTGGTCGAACAATTGCAGTGCGCCGTTTTTGCCGCTGTCGATTTTTGCCGGTAATGTTGCGGATTGCGTCCCCTGCGTCTGTCCGACCGCCAAGCCGTTGCCGGCGTTGCGGATAAAAGCGGTCTTCCGCCTGCGGGACGTTGGCGATTGCGCCGTATTTGGCAACCAGCAGGCGGTAAAGTTCGGGATAAGCGGTTTTCGGTAACGCGCGTGCGGATGTCGTCAAACGCCAGCCAGCCCGCCGGGATTTGGTCGGACGGAAACCACGCGGTGATGCCGATGTCGGTACGGCTTAAATCGGGCAGGCGGTTGCTGTTGCCCAAGGCGCGGTAAAGGTCGGGGAAGGTGTTTTTTGCGCAAAGGTCGTGCCGTCGGCTTTGAGATAGCCTGCGGGGTTTCGGACGGCTTTGGGAAAAGGATACGATCGCGCCGACGGGGATGCCGTCGAATTGAGTTTTTTCCACGCGCTCCAGTCGTCGTTCGCGCTGCTTACCTGGTGGCGTTCGTACACGTCGGACGTGTAGGCGGGATAGCCCAACTGCCTGCACCAGCCCGGTTGCGTGCCGGCGATGACTTGGATATGGCAGGCGGTGTTTTCAACGGGCAGGTTTGAGCTGCCGACCGCCGTCGGCAGGGAATAGATGCCGTCTGTTTTGAGGGGTGTCAAGTCGCCGCTGAATGTTTTCGACTTTTGAAATTGCCGATGCCGTATCCCGCGAGCGTGTTCGGCTTGCCTTCGATGTCTTCGTTAAAAACGCGGTTTGTTGGCTTGGTGGAAGATGTCGTGGTTGTTGTAGAAATGCGGTTGTTTGCGCCGTGCAGGCGCAGGGTGTCGTCGCCGAAGACGATGTGGGCGTTGTCGGCATCCGCGCCGATGTAGGCTTTGTAGCCGCCGTTCCAGTGCGTTTGGTTGGCGGACAGGTGGATGCCGCTTTGGAATTGGGTTGCGGCGGTAAAGGTTTTTTGGCCGATGATGGTTTGCTCGCCGATGAGGGAGACTTTGAGGTTGGCGGTCGCGGTGGCTGCTACGGCTTTGTCGTAGGCCGCTTTAACGGCTTTGGGGGTGGCGGCGGTGTCTTCCGCGTCGCTTATGGTATTGTCGAGCTGAACGATGCCCGCGCGTGTCGTGGTGGCGGTGTCGATGGCGTGGGTGTGGCCTTCTTCCTGCACGGCGTTTTGGCTTTCGGCGGTAATTTGCCCCAGCTCCCCTAATGAGATGGTGCAGGAATCGGTCAGGTTGCCGCCGCCTGTCAGTCCGTCGCCTGCGTTGACGGCGGTGGCTGCTGCTGCTTTGCCTTCTGTTGCCGTCTGAAGGGCTTCGGTTCGTTTTTGAGCCAGATGGTGCGGTTGGCGAGGGGCTTGGGGCGGCTGGTTGATGGGCGCGGTCACGCCGCCGACAACTTTGTCGCCTGGCTCAAGTAAGCGCACTTCGCGGTCGAATTGGTTTTGCTCTACGGCATTTGCCATTTGGTGGTTCCTTTGCTTGGGGTCTTAAGGGGCGGCGCGTCAGGGCGGCATCCGAAACTGTATTCGCCATCGAAGCTGATTTCACCGTTCCACAGGGAGCGGGTTGGCGCAGTAGTCGAGGCTCAGCAGCTCAGCAGCGCAGCGGGGCGATCTCTTCGAGCAGGGCGCGGATTTGCGCAGCCTGCCTGTTACTGACAGGCCGGGTCAGGACGATGCTGTATTTCGCCCAGTCGTCCTCCTGCCGCCGAATGTGCGGCTGCCGTCGAACAGGACCTCGCCGTTCCATGTGAACTCGTTGGCGCGTTCGATGATTTGGACTTCGCCCAACTGGAGCAGGCCGGAACAGTTGGCGTATGGCGTGCGGCGTGCCTTTGTGGGCGTGGATTTCATCGAAGGCGGCGATGAGGGCGGCGGCGCGCTTCGTCGGTCTGCGCACATCCCAGCCCTCGGGCGTTTCGATGCTGCGCTGCCAAGCGAGGAAGGGCAGAAAGGCGGGGATCGCATCAGGGCGGGGTCGAGTTGGCGGGAGACGGCATCGGTATCGAGCGCGGCGGTTTCGCCGTCGGTCAGATGGGCGAGCGCATGCTGCAGGGGCTGTTGTTGGACGGGATGGTGCTGTTCATTATTCGTGCTCTGCTAATTTCGGTAATGCGGATATATTCGCCTTCGCCGCAAACGATGTCGGCGGCGGGGGCTGTGCAGTGTGATTTTTCACGCCGGGGGTGTCTAACGCGCCGATGATTTTTTAGACAGGGCGACGGATGCGCCGATGCGGGCGTTTTGCCGCCATAGGTTGTCAAGGCTTCGCGGGCGGCTTGTCGTTCGGCTTGTATATCGGCGGCGGGGTGGTATTCGGCGGAATACGCTACTGCCGCGTCTTTCGGCATGGCGGCGGTTACTTGCACATTGTCGCAAAGGGGGCGGCGTGTTTCGGCGGACAGGTATTCGCGCGCGGCGGTCAAAATGGTTTCGTCGGGCGTGCCGCCCTGTGTCTTGATGAATACTTCACGCTGCCCGCTTCGCGGCGGATGGCGCAGGCGTGTGTGATTTGGGGGTGTGCGTCGATGGCGTGGGCTTCGTAGGCGGCGCGCGGCCCGGCGGCGGCGTATTTTTTCGGGATGGGCTTGGACGCGGGCGCGGAGTGCGTCGTCGGTTTCGTATTCGGCGGCAACCGGCGGGTTCGCGTCGGGGTCGGCGGCGCGGATGGTTTTGCGCGTGATGCCGTACTGGGCGGCGATGTGGTCGAGGTCGCTGCCTTGTGCGTATGCCAAGAGGTTGGCTTTGACGGCTTCGTTGATGCGGTTGCGGACGAGCAGCTCTTGGTAGGCTTGCTGTTGCAGGTCGATGGTTAGGGGTTCTGATTCTAATTCGAGGGTTTGGGCGACGGTTTTCGCGGATGCTTTCAGGGCATAGCGGGCGACGAGGGCGGCTTTTTGCGCGCGAAAGATGCTTTCAAAGTCGGTTTCTTCGATGGCGGCGGGCGCGGGGAGTTGGCTTAATCGGTTGTTTTCCATTGTTTGTCCTGTTGTTTTTATTATTCGATGCGGTAGGTTCGTCCGTTGCCGTCGGCAAGGAGTTACGTCTAGGGTCAATTTGATTTTGCCGGCGGCGATGGCGGCGGTGTCTGCCTGTATGCGGCGGACGGTTATGCGGGGTTCCCATCTTGCGAGGGGCGGTAACGGCGGCCTGGTGGATGAGGGCGATGGCGGCGGGTCCTGCGGGCATATCGATCAAGTCGGGAATAAAGCTGCCGTATTCTTCGCGCATGAGGCGCGTTCTATCCTTGTGAGACAGGATGTTGCGGATGGATTGGGCGATGTGGGCGGCGGTGTCTTGCCCGCGTCCGTTTTTCTGCGTCGGTCATTGGGGTTTTCCTGTCGTGCCGCCGGAATCGCCGAGGTGGGTGTGTTCGGACAGGCTGATGCCGTTGCTGACAACCGCGCCGGAATTGGCCAGTGTGCCGTTGTGGTTGATGTTGCCGTCGATGTTCGTGCCGCCGCCGCTGCCGCCTTGGCCGTTCATGCCGTTTTGGTAGGTCAGCAGCCCTTGGGCGGTGGTGGTTTGGTTGACGGTCAGGTGGCCGGTTATGGTGGTTTGGGGAGTGTCGATGGTCAGGGCTTGTAACGGCTTTTTAATTCCATCTCGCCGCTGGTGGTTGTAGCGGATGTGCGCGCCGTCGGGGAATCGGACGACGGTTTCGGCGGGGTCGGCGGACGGGGCGGGGTATCGGTCGGAGGCTTGGCCGCATAAAACTACGCCGTTCTCGGGTTCGCCTGCGGGGGATAAGATGGTGCAGGCTTCGCCGACACTGGGGATGCGCCATACTGACACGCCGCCTGCAAAGGGGACGATATAGGGCAGCCAGTCGGTGGTTAGGGCCGCCGTGCTGTGCGCGGACGCGGTTGGACGCGGGGTCGGTGTCGGCGATGGTGGCGGGTTTGATGAGGTTGTCTATTTGGCGGTCGGTCATTTCTGCCTCGTCTTGATGTGGGAAGCCGCCCCGTAATGGCGGAACAGGGGCGGCTTTTGCCGATTTCCGGCGGGCTTCCAACAGAGCGAGGTTATTTTTGGGGCGGCGGCGGGTCGGGGCAAGCGGTGTGGGGCTTGGTTGTGGTTTTTAGGTTTTTGGGGTAAAAATGCCGCACCCTACGGGCAGGCTTCGCACTCTGAAGGTTTCAGACGGCGTTTGTTTTTCTATCCAATCGAGGAACTGCCGCCATTTTTCCAGCGGCATATCGGCCCCGCCGCGTTTCGGTATCGGGTTCAGCTTCCCAGCGGCCTACCTGTATGTAGTGCTTCACCCCGACGATTTGCGCCAACTCGGCCTGTGTCAGTTTGCAGCGGTTGCGCAGGGTGCGAAGGTTGTAAGGCGTGTAGCCCTAGTTCCATGTCGTTGCGGTTTATTTTTGTTTCGCATATGACTGCCCGGCGGCAGGTTTTCGGTAAGGATGGCGGCAAATCGGGCTTCGTCTGCGGGTTTGCCGTCGATAAAATCGTAAAGGGGTGATGCCGTTTTCGGAATGGCGGTAATGCCGCCCGGGCATTCGCCGTCTGTCTGTCTGTGGATTTTGGCAATCAGGCGGGGATAGCGGCAATGGGTAATGAAACGGCTGCGCCGTCTTGCCCGATAATCCATTCAGGGGTAGCGGTTGAGATAGTGCGGCTCTGTTCATTTTGTTGAGGGATAAAGCCCTCACGGGGCTTGTGGTCAGAGCAAATTTGAATATCAGTGCCAACACGGCGGCGATGGCGGTAACCAAACCGGTGGCCGCCATCATGGGATACCATCGGGATTCTTGGGCTATTTTTACCGATTCGGCGTTGATTTTGTGCGCGTCGGCAATGATTTTGGCGATTTCGGCATCTATTTTTCTTAACTCGGCGCGTTTCATTTCTTGTTCGATTATGTTCATTGGATTTCCTTTTCGTTTTTGGCGGTTGCCGCTGCTTGTCGGATGGCAGGGATGTCTGCCATGTGTGATATTAATACCTTTTAGGTTTTATTGCAAGTGTTTTGGGCAGGATGCCGTCTGAATTTTTCAGGCGGTTTTTGTTTTACGGGGTTTGGGCGGCGGCTTCCCAGGCGGCGCGGTGGCGGCGGCTGTACCATTCGGCGAGTTCGCGCCGCTCTTGGAGGCGGTAGCTGTCGGCGGTCAGGTAGTGGTGCAGGCTGGAAAATCCGGCGCGTTGGAGGGCGGCGCGGCTGATGTGGCCGAGTGCGAGGTCGGTGGTTAGGGTGTCTTTTCCGGCGGTCAGACAGATGTTGGCAAGCAGGTGGCGGAAGCCGTGCATGGTGTGGTTGGATTTGCCGGGGGTGCGGCCGTCGTAGCCCAGGCGTTTGATGGCGTTGTGGGCGAATTTTTATGCCGACGTGCGGCGGGCGCGGGTCGTTTTTGCGGCGCGGCCGGATGCCGGGGAAAAGGTGGGGGTGTGTCCTGTTTGTGTGTGCAGCTCTTGGAGGATTTCGACCGCCCAGTCTGACGGGGCTGGGTAAAGTTGTTTTTGTTTTCATGGCGGCGGCGGGGATGTGCCATAACCGGGCGGACAGGTCTATGTCTTGCCAGCGGGCGGACAGCAGGGTATTTGGGCGGGGGGCGGTCAGGGCGGCAAGCAGCAGCAGGGGACGGGCGAGCGGGTGCAGGTCGTGGGCGGTTTGTAGGGCGCGGTAAAAGTCTGTCAGCTCGTCAGGGGCGGATGTGGGGCTGGGGTTTGGGTTTTGCTTGTGTTCAGCAGGGGCGGGCGGTGGTTGCGGGGTTGCGCCGCTCGTCGGTTATGATGCCGCGCCGGACGGCATAGTCCCATATTTGGGCGAGGATTTGGACGGTGCGCTTGGCGCGGGCGGGGATGTTGCGGCGGTTGAGGGTGTTCGATAAATTTTGATACGCCGGCGGTAGTTATATCGTTGATGTCGGTGTTGTTTTTGTAGTATTCGGTCAGGTAGGGCGAGTGAAAAGCGGTCGCCTTCCAGTGTGTTGCGGGCGCGTTGCCCTATCCGGCTTTTTGCCATTCGCGCGCCAATTCGGGCAGGCTGCGCCCGCTGCCCAGGGACGAGGTGCGGCGGCGTTCGGCAACAGGGTCGATGCCGGCGGATGTCTGCGCCCGGGCGGCGCAGGGCAGTTCGCGGGCCTGCTTGAGGCTGACGGCGGGATATACGCCCAAGGCCAGGGTTTTTCTCGCGCCCGCCGTGCCGGTAGCGCATCCGCCAGTATTTGCTGCCGTTGGGGTGCAGCAGCAGATATAAAGCCGCCGCCGTCAGCCAGCTTGCTTTGTTTGCCGTCTGCCTTGGCTGCTTCTATTTGTTTTTGGGTCAGTTTGTTGTGTGCCGCCATTTTGTTTTGCCTTTTGCCTTTGGGTTTGGTCAGGGTGCTTCTGTGTTCGGGCTTGTGTTTTGTACCCTGATTTGTACCCGCTTTTTGTGTTGCTTGCTGTGTGGGACAGTATAGGCGTGGGGGCTGTCTTTTGCAAAGGTTTTGTATCTTGCTGTTTTTATTTTGTTTTGTGTGGGTGTGTGGGTAGGGGTTGGGGGCGTTCGTTTTTAGAAGCCGTTTTCCATCATGATTTGACCGGGAATGCGGTTGCGGTGCATGGCGTAACCCATGTCGAGCAGCGTTTGGAAAGTGTCTTTGACCATTTCCGGGTTGCCGCAAATCATAAACCGTGTGGATTCCGGGGTGAACTTGGTATGCAGCGCCTGTTCGATGCTGTTGTTTTTTTAAGAGTTCCGGAATGCGTTTTCCGCTTAAGCCCGAGGGGTTGGCGGCACGGGTGGTAACAGGGACGAAATGGAACGAGTGTCCGTATTCGCCTACCAGGGGATGTTCGGTCAATGCGGCGAGCCGGTCGTTGAAAATCAATTCTTCGGGAAAAGATACGGAATGTATCAGGTTGACGGTATCGAAACGCTGCCGGATTTCGGGTTGTTCGAGAATGGAAAGGAAGGGGCGATGCCGGAGCCGGTGCAGAGCATCACCAAATCCTTGCCGTCGGGGAAGCGTTCGGGCAGGAGGAAGCCGGTGGCATTTTTATCGAGCAGGATGGTGTCGCCCTGTTGCATTTTTGGCGAAACGGGCTGACATGGGGCCGTCTTGGATGAGTACGGCAAAATATTCGAGCGTGTCGGCATATTCTGCGGAAACGATGGAATAGGGCACGCCAAATGAAACCTTCTCCTTCGTAGAAACCGAGTCGGGAGAACTGTCCCGCTTTAAAACGGTAGGATTCGGGACGGCTGATGGCGAAAGTGATGAGTTTCGGCGTGTGGTGTTTGACCCACAAAAATTTTTTTCTTCAGTGAATTTTTGCTTCGGGCGAGGCTGCCATGTTGTTGTCCTTGAGTGTGTTTGTCGGGATTATAGCCAATTTGGGTGTTTTTCCGCATTGACGGTCTGTATTTAAATTCGGATATTTTTCAATACAATATTATCGTTTTTGAAATAAACGGTAAGGAGCAGTTTGTTTTTGTCAAAATGGGAATACAATCCTATCTATAAATTTAATTGAGAATTACTTTTTCAATTAATATAAAAATCAAAAACAGTTGTGAGAGCCTTTGGACGATTTTGCACACTTGCATATTACAGAGGTCTCTATGAATCAAAAATCATTTTTCACTTAAAATTCTGACCGTTATGCTGTTATCGGCTTACGGTGGTTCTTTTTGCAGACGGTGTTGTGCCTGTTTCAGACGGCAATACCGTCAGTCTGGGATACGGTCAATGTACGCGGTTCTCATGCTTTGTCGGGCAAGACCGAAAAAGACCCGTTCTTATACGATAGATCGGATGTCCACCGCCACAGGTATGAGGATTGCGGGCAAGGATACGCCGCAGTCAGTCAGCGTCATCACGCGCAGCCGCCTTGACGATAAGGCGGTGCATACGCTTGAAGAGGCAATGAAAAACACGACGGGTGTCAACGTTGTGCGCGATTCAGGCTTGCAGACGCGGTTTTTGTCACGCGGTTTCTATATTGATCAGATTGGCGAAGACGGTATTACCGTCAATGTTGCAGGCCGTTCGGGATATACGGCGAAAATCGACGTGTCTCCGAGTACCGATTTGGCAGTTTATGACCATATTGAAGTTGTACGGGGTGCAACGGGGTTGACCCAATCAATTCAGAGCCGGGCGGAACCGTCAATTTGATCCGTAAGCGACCTACCGCTTCTTTCAAACATACCGGGGAGCTGACCGCCGACCATCGTGGCAGCCGGCGTGCAGTGTTGGATGTTTCAGGCAGCCTGAATAAGGCGAATACCTTACGCGGAAGGTTGGTGGGTGCGGAAGAGTATAAAAAAATCGTTTAAAGACCGCGTTTGGGGCAGGAAACATATGGTTTACGGCATTGCCGAAGCCGATGCGGGCGACAGCAGTGTGCTTACTTTGGGCGGTATGTATCAGAAGAGTAGGGAGGTTCCTGATTTTTTTCGGGTATTATTTTGCCCCTGTGAGAATCAGAAAACTGCCCCGTTCAGTTCAACGCCTGTCTGCAACCGGCCTTTGCAACTGCCGCGCAACACTTATTTGGGGGAGGATTGGTCGCGGTTGAGTGCCGACAAATACAATCTTTTTCAGGTTTCAAACATGTGTTTGACAACGGTTGGCAGCTCAATGCCGAAGTGTCTTATACCAAGAATGAATCCGATGCGAAGGTGGGGCAGTTTTTCTGAAAAAAACGAACATGCGGCGGGTTTGTCGGGTGAGGATGCGGTAGGCTTTTGACCGAAAAAACGAAGTCATCCTGTTCGAGCCGAAAGATAAGGCATTGGAGAAACTGAAAGCATATCGTGACGAAACCGCCAAGGAATACCGTGAGCGCAAAGACGATTTTGTTAAAAACCGTTTCGATAATACTGCTTTTCGAACAGTACCGCAGCCGCCGTGCCGCAGAACGCAAAGCCGGTTTTTGACGAGTGTATGAGTGCCCTGGCGCACTGGACTTTATCTGTCAAAGTTCTTGGGGCGATCCGGGCATTGATGCCGACAAGTCGGAATTTGTCGATAAAGCCCTTGCGAAGGAGGGCATCTTGAATAATGCGGCACAACGTTTTCCAAACAGCCTGTATGACTCTTCCTTTAATCGTAAGGCTACCGCCAACCGACGATACAGTTATATGCCGTTGCGGTATACCAAAGACGACCGCCAATGGGGAATCAAACTTGACCTGACCGGCACATATGGGCTGTTCGGGCGGGGAACACGATTTCTTTGTCGGCTATGCCTACGGCGATGAAAAGATACGTTCCGAATATCTGGAAATCTACGAACGCCGCCACAGAGTACGTCCGAATACGGGGGCAACGCACGGCGTGTATGCGGGAAGTTGTCAGGAGGAGCCGGACGGTGATTTGTCTTCTCCTTTGGTCAGAGGGGCATAAAGAACCCGATTGGAAGGCGTACGATGAAAAAGGCAACCGTACCGTTTATGCCGAAGAATGCAGGAACGCCAAGAAAAATAAAAAAACCGAGCCCAAGCTCGATGCCGAAGGCAAACAGGTATATTACTATGACGAATACAGCGGCAGCCGGACACCGGTATATGTCGATGTGTATGAGCTGGACGAAAAAGGCAACAAGATTCAGGAGACCAATCCCGACGGCTCGCCTGTCTTTACCGGTTTTTCGGTACGGTGCCGGTTTGGAAAAAACCGTCAAAGTGGCCGACGACCATGTTCCTGCGCTGTATAACTACGCCAAATACCTCAACACCAACAAAACCCATTCGTTGACTGCCAGCACGCGTTTCAACGTAACCGGCCGACTGCACCTTTTGGGCGGGCTGCACTACACGCGCTATGAGACCTCGCAAACCAAAAGATATGCCTGTCCGCTATGGGCAGCCAGCAAGCGATTTTCAGACGGCATCGAGCATTAAGGCGGATCAGGACCATTATACGGCCAAGATGCAAGGTCATAAATTGACGCCCTATGCAGGCATTACCTATGATTTGACACCGCAACAGAGTATTTACGGAAGTTATACCAAAATCTTCAAACAGCAGGATAATGTTGATGTCAGCGCTAAAACCGTTTTGCCGCCTTTGGTCGGCACAAACTATGAAGTAGGTTGGAAAGGCGCGTTCTTGCAAGGACGGCTGAATGCTTCGTTCGCATTGTTTTACCTCGAACAGAAAAAACCGCACGGTCGTCGATTTCGGCTATGTTCCCGGAGCAGGCGGCAAGCAGGGGTCGTTCCAAACCGTTGCCAAACCGATAGGCAAAGTGGTCAGCAGGGGTGCGGAGGCCGAGTTGTCGGGCGAGTTGAACGAAGATTGGAAAGTCTTTGCGGGCTACACCTACAACAAGAGCCGCTACAAAAACGCCGCCGAAGTTAATGCCGAACGCCTTGCCAAAAAATTCCAGTGCAGACCCGTACAACTTCAGCAATTTCACACCCGTGCACATATTCCGTTTCGGAACGAGCTCCATATACCGAATACGGGGCTGACCGTCGGCGGCGGCGTGTCCGCACAAAAGCGGCACAAGCAGTCTGTACAACATCCGTCAGGGCGGCTACGGGCTGATAGACGGTTTCGTCCGTTACGAATTGGGCAAACACGCCAAATTGAGCCTCATCGGTACGAACTTAAACGGACGCACTTATTTTGAGAACAACTACAACCGTACGCGCGGCGCAAACAACTTCTATGGAGAGCCGCGTACTGTCAGCATGAAACTGGATTGGCAGTTTTTAATTGAAAACCAGTAGTTTTGCGGATGCCGTCTGAAACAGGGTATGTTTCAGACGGCATTTTCTATGGAGGCAGGCCTATCGGGACGTATATAGTGGATTAACAAAAAAATCAGGACAAGGCGACGAAGCCGCAGACAGTACAAATAGTACGGAACCGATTCACTGGTGCTTCAGCACCTTAGAGAATCGTTCTCTTTGAGCTAAGGCGAGGCAACGCCGTACTGGTTTTAAATTTAATCCACTATATTTGGAATTTGCCCGATGCCGGCGGTAGAATATCCCTTTTTATCTTCAGCAGAGCCGATGTCTTCACGCAAAATCATCCACATCGACATGGACGCGTTCTACGCATCGGTAGAGCTGCGCGAACAGCCGCATTTGAAAGGGCGGCCGGTGGTCGTCGCGTGGGAGGGCGCGCGGTCGGTGATTTGCGCCGCATCGTATGAGGCACGGCAGTTCGGGCTGCATTCCGCGATGTCGGTGGCAACGGCGAAAAGACTGTGTCCGCAAGCGGTGTATGTGCCGCCGCATTTCGACTTGTACCGTCAGGTTTCCGCGCAGATTCATGCCGTATTCAGGCGTTATACCGATTTAATCGAACCCCTGTCGCTGGACGAAGCCTATCTTGACGTTACCCGTAATTTTCAAAAAAATATCCCTTACGCTAGCGAAGTTGCCAAAGAAATCCGTGCCGCCATTTTTGCGGAAACGGGTTTGACCGCATCCGCAGGCATCGCGCCGAACAAATTTCTGGCGAAAAATCGCGTCGGACTGGCGCAAGCCGAACGGGCAGTTTGTGTTGCCGCCGCACAAAGTCATGGCATTTTTGGAAACCCTGCCTTTGGGCAAAATCCCGGAGTGGGCAAGGTAACGCTGAAAAAAATGCAGTCGCTGGGTATGCAGACGGCGGGCGACTTTGCGCCGTTTCGAGCGCGGCGAGCTCTTAAACCATTTTCGGACGCTACGGCTACCGCCTCTATGATTTGGCGCGCGGTACGGATGAACGCCCCGTCAAAGCCGAACGCGAACGCCTCCAAATCTCTACAGAAATCACCCTGCCCGAAGACCTGCCGCTCGAGCATGCTGCCGGACACCTGCCCCATCTTGCCGAAGACCTGTGGCGGCAAATCACGCGCAAAAAACGTCGAAGCCCAAAGCGTAACGCTCAAGCTGAAGACCTACGATTTCCGCATCATCACGCGCACGCTGACTTATTCCTCCGTATTACCCGACTGCGCAGCTCTGCTGCAGGCTGCGCAAATGTTGATGGCGCGTGTCCCGCCGCAGACGGAAGACGCGTTCCGCCTCATCGGTATCGGTGTCGGCCGCCTTGTGCCGAAAAATCAGCAGCAGGGATTTGTGGGCGTAAACCGCTTGACGCGCGCCGTTCAAAAAAATATGCCGTCTGAACGGTTTTCAGACGGCATGGCTGCTTTATAGTGGATTAACAAAAAAATCAGGACAAGGCGACGAAGTCGCAGACAGTACAAATAGTACGGAACCGATTCACTTGGTGCTTCAGCACCTTAGAGAATCGTTCTCTTTGAGCTAAGGCGAGGCAACGCCGTACTGGCTTAAATTTAATCCACTATACATTGTCTCCGGCTTCGTTTCCCTATCTTGATTTAATCCGAGGGATTGCCTTTTTTTCATGCTGTCGAGCCTTCCGATTATATCGGCAAGGTTGCGTCTGCCTTCTTCCTTGCTGACAATCGGCTCGCCGCCTTTGCGCCCCAGGATTTTCAAATCTTCCTGCGGCATTTCGTCTATGAAGCGGCTGGGTTCGGGGAACTGCCATGTGCCTTGTTTTTTTGCGTTTGAGGCAGTGGGTCAGTGTGAGTTGGCGTTTGGCGCGGGTAATGCCGACGTACATCAGGCGGCGTTCTTCTTCGACGTTGCCTTCTTCGATACTGTCGTTGTGCGGCAAAACACCTTCTTCGCAACCGACAAGGAAAACATACGGATACTCCAAACCTTTGGCGGCGTGTAGCGTGGATAGCGAGACGGCATCGGTTTCTTCTTCGTCTTTTCCTTCCAAAAAGCGTCATCAAGGCGACGGTTTGGGCGAGTTCGATGACGTTTTTTTGCCGTCTTCTCCGCCTTTTTCGTGCAAAACCATGATACCAAATCGCCGACGTTGCGCCATTTGATTTCGCCGGCTTTGCCTTCTTCGTTTTGCATCAAATGGTTTTCATAGTCGATTTCTTCGAGCAGGCTGTTGATGAACTCGCCCGCTTCGCTGGTTTCGGCTTTGGCACGGTAACTGCCGAACATATCCATAAAGGCTTGCAGGTGTTGGCGGTTGGTATTGTTCAGCGTAGCAAGGGCTTCTTCGTTTTTGTGCGGCTTCATACAGGCTGCATTCGTGTTCGTGCGCGTAAGTGTTGAGCTTGCCCAGCGTTACATCGCCGATGCCGCGTTTGGGCGTGGTTACGGCACGCAGAAAGGCGGGATCGTCGTCGGGGTTGGCAAGCAGCCGCACATAAGACAACACGTCTTTGATTTCGGCTTTGTCGAAAAAGCTTTGTCCGCCGAGAGCCGGTAGGGGATGCGCGCCGCGCAATGCTTCTTCGAAAAATCCTCGCCTGATGCTTTCCGCGGTATAACACGGCGAAATCGGCATATTGGGTTTTGTCGCCGCCGATGAGTTTTTGTTTGACGATTTGGCTGACGACCCAGTCGGCTTCGTGCTGCCTCGTTTTGGCAGGCAACGACTTTAACCAGCTCACCTTCGCCCAATTGCGACCAAAGTTTTTTTGGTAAACAGCTTGGGGTTGTTTTCGATGACTTTGTTGGCGATTTTGAGAATCCGCGCGGTGGAGCGGTAGTTTTTGTTCTAGTTTGATGACCTTCATCTGCGGATAGTTTTCCCTGCATTTTGCGCAGGTTTTTCCATGTTTGCACCGCGCCATGCGTAGATGGACTGGTCGTCGTCGCCGACGGCGGTAAACATACCTTCCGCGCCGGTCGAAGTTTCATCAACGTAAATTGGCAGGGTATTCGTATCTTGGCATTCGTCAACCAGCAGATAACGCAGCCGCCGCTGCCATTTGTTGCGCACTTCGTTGTTTTGCTGCAACAGCACGGCAGGCAGGCGGATTAAAGTCGTCGAAGTCCACTGCCTGATAGCTTTGCAGGGTTTCCTGATAGCTCGCATACACGCGTGCGGTTTGTTGTTCCCACACATTAGAGGCCGTCTGAACGACATCTTCAGGCGTTTTTAAATCGTTTTTCCAAAGGGGAAATTTGATGTTGCGCTTTGAATGTGGCTTCTTTGCCCGTACCGCCTAAGAGTTCGCCGATGATTTTTCGCGCTGTCGGTAGAGTCGAGGATGGAGAAGTTTTTGTAACCGATATGGTTCGCCTCTTCGCGCAGAATCTTCATGCCCAAAAGAGTGGAACGTGCAAATCGTCAGCCCGCGCGTTTGCGATTTGGGCAGCATTTTTGGCGACGCGCTCCTGCATTTCCGCAGCGGCTTTGTTGGTAAAGGTAATCGCGGCGACGGTATGCGGCAGATAGCCGACATTGACAATCAAATGCTTGATTTTTGAGTAATCACGCCGGTTTTTCCGCTGCCCGCGCCTGCAAGGACGAGCAGGGGGCCGCCGAGGTAACGGACGGCTTCGAGCTGTTGGGGATTGAGTTTCATCATGTTTTGATGCCGTCTGAAATCAGTCTGCGCCGCTTTCGAGGGCAGTCGAGTGCCGCACGGAGGGCGGATACGCCGATTGCCCCGGCGCGGGAGTTTTGCGTTCCCGAACCGAACGTGATGCTTGAGCCGAACACCTGTCCGGCAAGCCGGCTGACCGCACCCGTCTGCCCCATCGACATCGTAACAACCGGTTTGGCGACAAGCTGTTTCGTTTTGAGTGTGGCGGAAAGCAAAGTCAGCACATCTTCCGCGCTTTGCGGCATCACCGCGATTTTGCAGATGTCCGCGCCGAAGTCCTCCATCTGTTTCAGACGGCATACGATTTCTTCCTGCGGCGGCGTGCGGTGAAACTCATGATTGCAGAGCAGGGCGGCGATGCCGTTTTTGAGCATTTGCCACGGCGCGCCGGACGGCGGTTTCGCCGGAAAACAGCTCGATATCGATAATGTCGGGCAGGGCGGCTTTCAATCAGCGCGTCGAGCAGTTCGAAATAATAACCGTCCGAACACGGGAACGCGCCGCCTTCGCCATGCCGTCTGAACGTAAACAGCAGCGGCTTGTCGGGCAGCGCGTCGTGGACGGTCTGCGTGTGGCGCAATACTTCGCCGATGCTGCCCGCGCATTCCAAAAAATCGGCGCGGAACTCGACGATATCGAAGGGCAGGGTTTTTGATTTGGTCAAGTACGGCGGAAAGTTCGGCGGCATCGCGGGCGACAAGCGGCACGGCGATTTTGGTGCGTCCGCTTCCGATAACGGTATTTTTGACGGTAAGGCTGGTGTGCATGGCGGTTCAGGCGGCTGGCGGGAAAAAGTAAGGGCACCATTATAGCAAAGGAGGGGCAATGTTTCAGACGGCATTCGGTCTGAAGCGGATGGTAGCCCCGAAAGGCAAACATGCGATAATGACCGACCGATTCATATTCCGCGCCGCAGCCCGTGCTAGTGCCGCATATTACATACCGCATTTGTTCCGGAGGAACCCCCATGTCAGACGACAAAAAGCAAAGCCCCTTGCCGCCGCCTTGGCGCAAATCGAAAAAAGTTTCGGCAAAGGCTCCATCATGAAAATGGACGGCAGCCAGCAGGAAGAAAAATCTCGAAGTCATTTCCACCGGTTCACTGGGTTTGGACTTGGCACTCGGTGTCGGCGGCCTGCCGCGCGGCCGTATCGTCGAAATTTTTCGGTCCGGGTCGTCCGGTAAAACCACCCTTTGCCTTGAGGCGGTCGCACAGTGTCAAAAAGACGGCGGCGTGTGTGCCTTTATTGATGCGGAACATGCCTTCGATCCCGTTTACGCGCGCAAGCTCGGCGTCAAAGTAGAAGAGCTCTCACCTGTCCCAGCCCGATACCGGCGAACAGGCTTTGGAAATCTGCGATACGCTTGTACGATCCGGCGGTGTGGATATGGTGGTCGTCGACTCTGTCGCCGCCCTCGTCCCCAAAGCCGAAATCGAAGGCGACATGGGCGACAGCCACGTCGGACTTCATGCGCGGCTGATGAGTCAGGCTTTGCGCAAACTGACCGGACACATCAAAAAACCAATACCCTGGTTGTATTCATCAACCAAATCCGCATGAAGATCGGCGTGATGTTCGGCAGCCCCGAAACCACCACCGGCGGCAACGCGCTCAAATTCTATTCTTCCGTCCGCCTCGATATCCGCCGTGCGGGTCAGATTAAAAAAAGGCGAGGAAGTCATCGGTAACGAAAACCCGTGTCAAAGTTATCAAAAATAAAGTCGCCCCACCGTTCCGTCAGGCAGAATTCGACATTTTGTACGGCGAAGGCGTAAGTTGGGAAGGCGAGTTGATTGATATAGGCGTGAAGAACGACATCATCAACAAGTCCGGAGCCTGGTACAGCTACAACGGTGCGAAAATCGGTCAGGGCAAAGACAACGTCCGCGTCTGGTTGAAGGAAAATCCTGAGGTTGCCAATGAAATCGATGCGAAAATCCGTGCATTGAACGGCGTGGAAATGCACATCACCGAAGGAAAAATTGGACGAAACCGACGGCGAGCGTCCCGAAGAGTAAAAACTTGAAATCGATAAACGGTACTTCTGTTGCGAAGTACCGTAGCCGCCTGCCGGTTTGGTTTATTTTGTCCGGATTCGGTCGGCATTGGTTTTAGATCGGATGGTGTTTGAATATGCGGGGCGGTATTGGCATTGTTTGATATGGAATCCCGATTAATATCGTTTCCGCTCGGCAGGGCCGTAGGGGCGGACTGCGGATTGTGGTGTAGGGCAGTCGTAGGGCGGATGCGTAGAGTGGCGTTAGGGCGGATGTAGCAACTGTATTTTTGCCCGACGGGGTGAAAAATACAGTTGCTACGCCCACTGGATTCCCGCCTGCGCGGGAATGACGGGTTTCAAGATTACGGTGTTATCGGGAATGATGGAAAATGGTAGGAATTGTGTAAAAATGCCGTCTGAAACCGTTGGAAGCATCGGAAGCATTGAGTCGATGAATCGGTGGGCTTCAGTCCGCCATTTCCATCAATCCAACATTTCTACCGTTTTCATCGAATCCATCGAATCCGCCCCTTTCGACAACCCAGTCTACGCAACTGAACCGTCATTCCCACGAAAGTGGGAATCTAGAACGTGGGGTTTGAGCAACTGTTTTTTTATCCGATAAGTTTCTGTGCGGACAGGGTCTGGATTCCCGCCTGCGCGGGAATGACGAATCCATCCATACGGAAACCTGCACCACGTCATTCCCACGAAAGTGGGAATCTAGAATCTCGGGGTTTCAGTCATTTCCGATAGATTCCCGCCGCGTCGGGGTCTGGATTCCCGCCCGCGCGGGAATGACGGGTTTCAAGATTACGGTGTTGTCGGAACGCAACTGAACCGTCATTCCACGAAAGTGGGAATCTAGAACGCGGGGGTTTGGGCAACTGTTTTTATCCGATAAGTTTCTGTGCGGACAGGGTCTGGATTCCCGTCTGCGCGGGAATGACGAGTTTCAAGATTACGGTGTTGTCGGAACGCAACTGAACCGTCATTCCCACGAAAGTGGGGAATCTAGAATCTCGGGGTTTCAGTCATTTCCGATAGATTCCCGCCGCGTCGGGGTCTGGATTCCGCCTGCGCGGGAATGACGGGTTTTCAAGATTATGGTGTTGTCGGACGGATTTCGAGATTACGGTGTTGTCGGACGGATTTCAAGATTACGGTGTTGTCGGGGGATGACGGTTTGGGTATTTCACTACGCCCGCCCCGCGCCTGTAAACGGCAAGTGCATCAAAAATGCCGTCTGAAGGTTCAGACGGCATCGGTATCAAGGGAATCAGAAGCGGTAGCGCACGCCCAATGAGGCTTCGTGGGTTTTGAAGCGGGTGTTTTCCAAGTGTCCCCAGTAGTGGTAGCGGTATCCGGTGTCCAAGGTTAGGTTGGGTGTGATGTCGATGCCTACGCCTGCCACCGCGCCGAAGCCCACGCGGCGGATGCTGTGGCTTTGGTGTAAGGGCGGGTGGGCGTTGGTCGGTCCGCTCACGATATTGGCGATGGTAACGGTTACTTGGTCTTCTACAGCAATGCTGTGTTTGATTTTGCCTAAACCAACCCGTGCACCAACATAGGGTTTGAAGCGGGTGCCGGTATCGAAATCGTAGATGGCGGAGATGCCGTAGTTGGATTCGGCTTTGAACGTGCCTTTGTCAGTGTGGTCTATTTCTGTTTTACATCAAGGTTGTTGATTTTTGCTGTTTTCTGCGTGAATACTTTTTGCCATGTCTCCAAGTATTGTAACGGGCGTAATCGAGGGGCGATGCGCCAGTTGCCGAAATCGTAGCCGACGGAAAGGCGGGGGTGGGTGGAGTGGGTTTTTGATGTCGCGAGAGTCGTCGAAGATTTTGGCGTTGTCAGCGGGATAATCGTGGGTAATGTGTTCGTAGGCGTAGTTCAAATCTGCCTGTACATACGGGCCGCGGCCATTGTCTTCACTTGCCGCCTGCGCTGCGGAAGAGAAGAGAAGAGAGAGAGAGAAGAGAAGAGAAGAGAAGGGTTTTTGGGGGCTGGATTCATTTTCGGCTCCGTATTCGGTTTAACTGATTAAAAGAGAACGATTTTCACTGATGGTTCAAGGGGCGGATTGTATCGGGTTTGGTGCGATGTTTCAATAAGAAACGATAAGAAAGCTGCTATTATGGTTTAATCCCTGCGCGTTGCAGCTTCCGGAAAGGGCTTTGCACCATTTTGAAACAAGACCGGCCCGCCGCCTTGAAAGTGCGGGGTTTAACTGTTAGGAAACAATGGCAAAGCGGCTTGTTTCTGTCAGACATTGTATGGGTTTTCTTTTCAATGATATATTTCCGCCTGTTTATGCAATATTTTCCGATTGATGGTTTTTATAGTGGATTAACAAAAACCAGTACGGCGTTGCCTCGCCTTAGCTCAAAGAGAACGATTCTCTAAGGTGCTGAAGCACCAAGTGAATCGGTTCCGTACTATTTGTACTGTCTGCGGCTTCGTCGCCTTGTCCTGATTTTTGTTAATTCACTATGTAGTTGGTTAAAAAATAAAAACTAAGCCAAGGAAGCACTGCCGTCATTCTCGCTCAGGCGGGAATCTAGACCTTAGAACAACAGCAATATTCAAAGATTATCTGAAAGTCCGAGATTCTAGATTCCCGCCTGCGCGGGAATGACGAAAAGTGGTGGGAATGATGAAAAAGTGGTGGGAATGATGAAAAGTGGTGGGAATGATGAAAAGTGGTAGGAATGATGAAAAAGTGGTGGGAATGATGAAAAAGTGGTAGGAATGACGAAAAGTTGCGAGAATGACGGTTCGGGCATTCCTTAAATCACCCGTGTATCGCTGTAAATCTTAGAGATGGCGGAATATAGCGGATTAACAAAAACCGGTACAGCGTTGCCTTGCCTTAGCTCAAAGAGAACGATTCTCTAGGGTGCTGAAGCACCAAGTGAATCGGTTCCGTACTGATTTGTACTGTCTGCGGCTTCGTCGCCTTGTCCTGATTTTTGTTAATCCACTATATCGCGATTTTTCGGAATTTGCCTTTCGGGGCGGCTTGTGTTTTGTGCGGGATGTCGCGTGTCGGGATGTTCGGATTGTCAGAAGCAATATAGGAGAAGATGATGTATGAGATAAAAACAGCCTTTTCATAGCGGATACTTGCAGGTGTCTGAAATTCATCAAATTTATTGGGAAGAGTCGGGCAATCCCGACGGTGTGCCGGTCATTTTTACACGGCGGGCCGGGCGCGGGGGCTTCGCCTGAATGTCGGGGTTTTTCAATCCCGATGTGTTCCGCATCGTCATTATTGACCAGCGCGGTTGCGGACGTTCACGCCCGTATGCTTGTGCGGAAGACAATACGACTTGGGATTTGGTGGCGGATATTGAAAAAGTCCGTGAAATGCTGGGTATTGAAAAAAATGGCTGGTGTTCGGCGGTTCGTGGGGCAGCACTTTGTCGCTGGCTTATGCCCAAAACCCATCCGGAACGGGTAAAGGGATTGGTATTGCGCGGGATATTTTTGTGCAGGCCGTCTGAAACGGCGTGGCTGAACGAGGCGGGCGGTGTGAGCCGGATTTATCCGGAACAATGGCAAAAATTTGTCGCGCCGATTGCTGAAAAATCAGCGGAACCGGCTGATTGAGGCGTATCACGGGTTGCTGTTTCATCAAGATGAAGAAGTGTGCCTGTCTGCCGCGAAGGCTTGGGCGGATTGGGAAAGCTATCTGATCCGTTTCGAGCCGGAGGAAGTGGATGAAGATGCTTATGCCTCGCTGGCAATCGCGCGTTTGGAAAACCATTATTTTGTCAACGGCGGTTGGTTGCAGGGGCAATAGGGCGATTTTGAACAATATCGGCAAAAATACGGCATATCCCGACCATTATCGTGCAGGGGCGGTATGATTTGTGTACGCCGATGCAGAGTGCGTGGGAGCTGTCGCAAGCCTTTCCCGAAGCGGAATTGAGGGTGGTTCAGGCAGGGGCATCGTGCGTTCGATCCGCCTTTGGCGGATGCGTTGGTTCAGGCGGTTGAGGATATTTTGCCGCGACTTGTGTAGCGCGTTTTTGCGCTTACTTCCGTACGGGCAGGTTTGCTTCGGCAGCGATTGGAAAAATACAGTCAGGCCAAGCGTCCGGATTGACGAAAACCTGCCGTCTGACGCAAAAAAGCAGCTTCTTTACGGGAAGCTGCTTTTGTTTCTGAACAGTTTAACGCAGTTCGGAAATGGGTTGCCCAACAGTGTGGATGCGTCTTTGTCGGCATATGCGCTGCCGTCTTTGTTGAGCAGGACGATGCGCGAGCCGTTGGCGACAGGCTCGGCATAGACAATCAGTTCCGGCTGTTCGGCGGGTTTCTCCGCTTTGCCTTTGCCCAGTAGGCGTTTGAACAGCCCCGGTTTTTGTTCGGTAACTGCATTGCTTTCGTTCGGGGCTTTTTGAACCAGGAAGGCGTGGCGTTCGGTGTTTTTGACCGACGACGGTCAGCCCGATGCGGTCGAGGGCGAGCGCGGTGCGCCGCCAGTTTCTGCCGTCAGTCGCCAAAGACAATCGAGGCTTTTGCCTTCGATACGCGCCATTTCGTTGGCGGCGGGAAGGGTCGGTTTTTGCTAATGCGTTTTCCGCCTGCTGTCCGTCAACGCCCAAATATTGCATAAAGCGCGTCAGGAATGCGGCCTCAAGGTTGGGGTCGGAAGCGGAAGGCTGCCACATGGTCGTGTCTTTGTTTTTGTCGCCATACACTTCTTTCATTGCTTTGTGGGCGAAGAAGATGTCGGAAACGCCGTTTTTGCCCTGTTCGATACGGACGATGAATTTGTCGCGCTCGCCGGTGGAGTAGATGCCGCCCAAACCGACTTTGTCGAATAGGCGGCGCAAGCTGTCTTGGGGGATTTTGGCGCGGTTTTCCGCCCACTCGGTTTCCATTTGTCCGATGGCGGGTTCTTCGGACTTGATGTCGAAGCCGTTTTCCTGCCAGAAGGCTTTCAGGAGCGGCCATATTTCCGCCGGTGATTTGCCGTCGACAACGAGCCAGCGTTGGCTGCCGTCGCGCTCGAGGCGGACACCTTTGACGCTTTTCAATACTTCGGTATCGGCAGGCTGTTGGACGGCGGGTGTGCGGCGTTTTTCCAAATCGCTGGCGCGGACGGCTCCCGAACCGGCAGGAAGGCGGTAGAGGTTGCCTTGGTCGGGGTTGTTTAAGTCGGGGGGAACTTCGAGTTTCACCGAACGGTTCGACTGGCTTTGATAGTCAAGCTTGGGCTGCTCGGTCGTGCTGCCGGTGCAGGCAGTCAGTCCGATGAGGAGTAGTGCGGAGATTACAGGTTTGATATGGGTCATCGTGTCATCCTGTGTGATGGATATTAAAGTGTTTGTTGCATTATGCCGTCTGAACGCTTCCAGACGGCATGGCTATATTTAAAAAGTTGTCCTGAGGCTTTCAGGGCGGCGCGGACTTTTGCTTGTCCGTTTTCCGTCAGCGGAACGAGCGGCAAACGGACGTGCGGTCTCGCATTTGCCCAGGACGGATACCGCCCATTTCGGTGCGGCGGGGCTGGGTTCGCAGAACATGGTGTCGTAAATCGGAATCAACCGGTCGTTGAGTTCGCGTGCGAGGGTAATGTCGCCTTGCAGTGCGGCACGGCACATGTCGGCAAGAGCTTGGGTGCGGCGTTGGCGGCTACGGTAATAACGCCGTGTCCGCCGCACAGTATGAACGGCAGGGCGGTATGGTCGTCGCCGGAAAGGACGGCGAAGCCTTCAGGGGGCGCGGTTGATGAGTTCGATGTTGCTGCCGACGTTGCCGCGTGGCTTCTTTAACGCCCACGATATTGGGGGATTTCGGCAAGGCGCAGGATGGTGTCGTTAGTCATGCTGACGACGGTTCTGCCGGGCACGTTGTAGATAATCATCGGAATCGAAGTGGCTTCGGCGATGGTTTTGAAATGTTGGTAAATGCCTTCTTGGGAGGGCTTGTTGTAATAGGGGACGACGGATAAGGTGAAGTCTGCACCGGCTTTTTCGGCGGCTTGCGAAAGTGCGATGGCTTCAAAGGGTGTTGTTGGCGCCGGTACCTGCGATGACGGGGACGCGCTTGTTGACGTGTTTGACCGTTTCTTCGATTACGCTTAAATGTTCTTCGACGGAGAGGGTGGCGGATTCGCCTGTCGTACCGACGGCGACGATGCCGTTGGTACCGCTTTTCGATATGCCAGTCGATCAAATCGCGGAGTTGTTCGTAATGGATGCTGCCGTCTTGATTCATCGGGGTAATCAGGGCAACCAAGCTACCTTGTAACATACGGAAACCTTTTATTCATTGAGTGAGGTCGATTATGTTTCGGATTGTAGCTTACTTTGTTGTTTGTGTGAAACATATCGGCCGCACGGTTGGTTCGAAGGCTTAAGTTCTATCATATCTTAATAAATAATATTTTTTTATAATCATAAAATTATTGGGTTTAAGCAGTGGATGCGCCGTTGAGGATTAAAATGTGTTAAGCGCATGAAGGCTCTCTGAAAATGAAGGATTGTCCGGTGCGGAAATTCAAAGAAATTTGAATTCGGACAACCGGGGGTGTTTTTGCACATGAGGATTTGAATTGATAAGGAATCTTTGATTCGTTACAATTTCATTCTTAAAATTTTTAACGTTTGACAACGGATAGAAAGACTCAATGGCTGAAACAATGAAAAAAACAGGCGGATTCGCCTGATTTGGTGTACGGTTTTGGAAGATAGGCCGCCGTTCGGTAATGCGCTCTTGAGTGCCATTACCCATCTTTTGGCGATTTTTGTGCCGATGATTACGCCCGCGCTGATTGTGGGGCGGCGCGCTGAAATTGCCGGTGGAAAATGACGGCGTATCTCGTGTCGATGGCGATGGTTGCGTCGGGTGTCGGCACTTATTTGCAGGTCAACCGCTTCGGGCCGGTCGGTTCGGGGATGCTGTCCATCCAGTCGGTGAATTTCTCGTTCGTTACCGTCATGATTGCGCTCGGTGCGGGGATGAAGGAGGGCGGCTTGACTAAGGATGCGATGATTTCGACGCTCTTGGGCGTATCGTTTGTCGGCGCGTTTTTGGTGTGTTTCTCGGCGTGGCTTCTGCCGTATTTGAAAGTGATTACGCCGACGGTCAGTGGCGTGGTCGTGATGCTGATTGGCCTGAGTTTGGTACACGTCGGCATTACTGATTTCGGTGGCGGCTTCGGCGCGAAGGCGGACAGCACGTTCGGCTCGATGGAAAATTTGGGGTTGGCTTCGCTGGTGTTGCTGATTGTGTTGATATTCAACTGCATGAAAAATCCGCTGCTGCGGATGAGCGGCATCGCGGTCGGTCTGATTGTCGGCTACATTGTCCGCGCTGTTTTTGGGTAAAGGTGGATTTTTCCGCACTGCAAAACCTGCCGCTGGTTACGCTGCCCGTACCGTTTAAATACGGTTTTGCTTTCGACTGGCACGCATTTATTGTGGCGGGCGCGATTTTCCTGTTGAGCGTGTTTGAGGCGGTCGGCGATTTGACGGCGACGGCAATGGTGTCCGATCAGCCGATTGAAGGCGAGGAATACGCAAACGCTTGCGCGGCGGCGTGTTGGCTGACGGCTTGGTGTCGGTGATTGCGACGGCTTTGGGTTCGCTGCCGCTGACGACGTTTGCACAAAACAACGGCGTGATTCAGATGACCGGCGTGGCTTCGCGTCGTGGGCAAATATATTGCCGTGATTTTTGGTGCTGTTGGGTCTGTTCCCGTTGTCGGACGCGCGTTTACGACGATTCCGAGGTCCGGTTTTAGGCGGCGCGATGGTTTTGATGTTCGGCTTGATTGCGATTGCGGGCGTGCGGATTTTGGTCAGCCACGGCATCCGCAGGGCGCGAGGCGGTGATTGCGGCAACGTCGGTCGGTTTGGGCTTGGGTGTCGCGTTTGAGCCGGAAGTGTTTAAAAACCTGCCCGTCTTGTTCCAAAAACTCTATTTCCGCCGGCGGCATTACGGCAGTCTTGCTGAATTTGGTCTTGCCCGAAGATAAAACCGAGGCGGCGGTCAGAGTTTGATACCGATCACTTGGAACACTGATTTTGAAAACGAATGCCGTCTGAAACAGAATCCCTGTTTCAGACGGCATTGCTTTGAGCTTACGCTTTTTCGTTTTTAATACGCGCTGCCGGCGGGTTTCACTTAATACCATTCCGGCAGACACGGAAACGTTCTATGCTTTCGACTGTGCCGAACATGGGTATGGACACCAGCATATCGCAGTGTTCGCGCGTGAGGCGGCGCATACCGTCGCCTTCGTTGCCCATCACCCATGCCGCGCTGTCGGGCGAGATCGCAATGGTAAAGGTCGGACTCGCCGCCCATATCGGTGCCGATGATCCAAATGCCGTATTCTTTCAGCTCGCGCATGGTGCGGGCGAGATTGAATTACGGTGATGTAGGGGACGGTTTCCGCCGCGCCGCAGGCGACTTTTGCTGACGGTGGCGTTCAGCCCCGCGCTTTTGTCTTTCGGCGCGATGACGGCGTGTACGCCCATTGCGTCGGCGGTACGCAGGCACGCGCCGAGGTTGTGCGGATCGGTGATGCCGTCGAGTATCAGCAACAGCGGCGGTTCGCTGAGGTTTTCCAATACGTCTTCGAGGTGGACGTGGTTTTGGAGGCATCGATAAATCCGACTACGCCCTGATGGCGCGCGCCTTTGCTGATGGCGTTGAGGCGGTCGGCATCGGCAAAATATACGCGGATGTTTTCGTTTGCCGCCTTTTTCCAACACTTCGCGCGTGCGTGCGTCTGATTTGCCTTCTTGGATGTAGAGTTCGACGATGGATTTGGGGGTTTTGCCACAATCGGGCATTGACGGCGTGGAAGCCGTAGATGGGTCTTTGGTTTGCCATGATGGTGCTTTGTGAAAAGGGTTCGGACGGCATTATAGCAATTTGCCGGTATGCCGTCTGAAGGGGTTAAAACAGGTAGGCGATGTATTTCACCAACAGGATAAACAAGATGGATACGGCGCAGCCGATTTTTGAAACGCCGTACCGATGACAAGTCCCAACAGTGTACCCAAGCCCGCTTTACCTGCCTGAAGCATATTGCGTCTGTCGATGAGTTCGCCTGCCGCCGCGCCGATAAAGGGGCCGAGTATTGGTCCGGGCAGGGGAGAAAAATATGCCGATGATGCTGCCGGCCAATGCGCCTCGAACGGCGAGCCTGCCCGCTCCGGTATATTTTGTCCCCCATATGCCTGCCATATAGTCCGTCAGTATGCCGGCAAGGCTGATGAGTCCGACCGTCCACAAAACGCCCGCGCTGTAGATTTGGTAGCCGCCGGAGTAGGCGAGCAGCAAGGTTCCGGCAAACATCAATGCCAATCCGGGCAGGGCGGGGTAAACGATGCCCGCCGTACCGACGGCTATCAGGGCGAGGGCGAGGATGACGAGCAAGGCGGTCATAGGTTCAACCTTTTCTTTTGTTCTGAAAAACGGCTTAATACGGCGCGGCATTCTTCTTGCAGGATTCCGCCCCGTATGGCGGTGTGCGTATTGAGGCGTTTGTCGGCAAATAGGTTGACGATGCTGCCTGCCGCGCCGGTTTTGGGTTCTGCCGCACCGTATATCACGTGCCTGATTCGTGCCTGTATCAGTGCGGACGCGCACATGGCGCAGGGTTCAGGGTAATATATGTCGCATCCGTCAAGGCGGTAGTTTTGCATTTCGCTGCCTGCCCTGTGCCAAGGCGTTGATTTCGGCGTGTCGGCTGACATTGCAGTCGGCAATGCAGGTGTTGTGATGCCAATGCGATGATTTTGCCGTCTGAAACGATGACTGCTCCCCGACGGGTATTTCGCCGTCGGCGGCGGATTGTTCTGCTGGCGCAGTGCTTCGCGCATGAAGTGTTCCATTTCTTCCTGAGGCGGAAAGGCGGCGACGGGCGGATGGTTTTTCAACTCGGCAAGCAGGCGGGCTTTATGCGCTTGAGACATTTCTTGCGGCGGCGTGCCGTCCAGCAGCGACTCAAGCTGCCACAGCGTGCTTTTCGTGAGGGTCAAACCTGATGTCTTCAATAACAAGAAGGTTTTGAACCGCGCCGGTCTGACGCAGGTCATCAAGCGTGCGTATGCCCAGACGGTGTAGGGGCGGCGACGGTTTTGGGGGCGAGCGGCGGCGTGGTCAGCATAGTTTATACACCGAAAAACCGTTTTGCCGCCTCAATCAGGCGCGTGCCTGAAGTGCCGTCTGAAAACGGGTCGGTAACGCAGTCTAAAGGTGTTTTTGCGCAACCAAGTCAGTTGGCGTTTGGCAAGTTGGCGGGTGGCGGCAATGCCTTTTCGACAAAATGCCTGCAAATCGGTTTTTCCGTCCAGATATTCCCATGCCTGACGGTAGCCGACGCAGCGTATGGCAGGGGAGTCGGCGGTCAGGCTGGGATAGAGTAGGCGCAGGTTTTCTACTTCGCCGATAAAGCCCTGTTCAAGCATCAGGTGGAAACGCAGGGGCGATGTTTTCATGCAGGCGGGCGCGGTTTTCGGGAATCAGGGCGGCGGTATGCAACCGTCAAAGGGAGCGTATGGGAGGTTGGGCTGCCGAGGTGCGCACTCATCGGTTTGCCGGTTAAATAATAAACTTCCAAAGCGCGTCCGATACGCTGGCTGTCGTTCGGTTTCAGACGGCATGCTGTTTCAGGGTCAACTTTTGCAGGGTGCGGTAGAGAAAATCCAAGCCGTACATTTGTTTTTGTTCGTCCAAGTCGGCACGCAGGCAGGCATCGGCCTCGGGCAAATCGTTCAAACCTTGTGTCAGGGGCGCGGAAATACATCATCGTGCCGCCGACAATAAGGGCAAAATCTGCCGCGTGAGGAAATTTCTCCGACCAAGCGCGTGCAGTCTTCGACAAAGCGGGCGGCGCTGTATGATTCGGTAGGCGGGATGATGTCGATAAGGTGGTGCGGTACAAGGGAACGCTCGGCATGAGACGGTTTCGCCGTGCCGATGTCCATACCGGTATAGACCAGTGCAGAATCGAGGCTGATGATTTCGACCGGCAGGGTTTCGGCGATTTTGAGGGCGAGCGCGGTTTTGCCTCCGGCGGTCGGGGCCGAGCAGGGCAAAAGGCTTTCGGGGTCGGCATAACGTTTCAGGTTTGGAAAAATACGGATTATAGCGGAAAGCGCGCCGCCCTTATATTTTTGGTTTGCGGAACCGCCCATTGTCTGTCGGTGAGGTCGTAGATTTTTGTATGTCTTTCAAAATGCGTTCGAAATCTATACCCAGGTCTTTCAGCCTGCCGGAGCGGATATCGAACACCCAGCCGTGGACGGTAGGATAATGCTCGTTCAGATAGCGTTTTTGGACTTCCGCCATTTTGATGATGTTGATGCATTGTTCCTGAACGTTCAGTTCGACCAAACGGTCGTAGCGTATGTTTTCGTCGGTAATTGCGTCCAGCTCTTCGCGGTGCAGCCGGTACACGTCGCGGATGTTGCGCAGCCACGGGTTCAACGCGCCGTAGTCGCAGGGTTGCATGGCGGCTTTGATGCCGCCGCAGTTGTAGTGTCCGCAGACGACGATGTGTTTGACTTTCAGATGATCGACCGCGTAGCCGACCACGCTGGCAGCATTGATGTCTAGAGGGTTGACCATATTGGCGATGTTGCGGTGGACGAATACCTCACCCGGCTTCATGCCCATCATTTCTTCGGCAGTAACGCGGCTGTCGGAACAGCCGATGTAGAGGTAGTCAGGCGTTTGATTTGCGGAGAGCGTCTCGAAAAAATGAGGGTTGTGCCGCAACTGTTCTTCTGCCCAGCGGCGGTTGTATTCAAAAATGTCCTGTTTGGTTTTGTTCATGTATTTCTCCTTTTGATGCGGGTTTCAGAAGGCATTGCCGACAGTCTATGCCCTGATGCTGCCGTTAGACAAGGTGCGTTCTTGAGGCGATAATGGCGTTTTGCTTTTTGAAAAGCCTTGCAATGTCCCGAAACCTGCTTGTCCGCTGGCTTGCCGTCTGCCTCATCCCTTTGGCGACGCTTGCCGTTTTTGCCGTTAATCCGCCCGAAGACAAACCCCAGCATCTGATTAACGGCATCATCCCTTTGCCTGCGAAGCGACGTTTTTGTTCAAATTCATCCTTTTCGACACCATCAAGCATCATTTGAAGCAAGAGTTTGATTTGAAACGTCAAACTATGTTTCTGTTTATTCCGATTGTTTTGCTGGTTGTGTATTTGTTCCACTATTTCGGCGCGTTTTAGCCCGTTTCGTTGTTTCTATGAATACTCCTCCTTTTGTCTGTTGGATTTTTGCAAGGTCATCGACAATTTCGGCGACATCGGCGTTTCGTGGCGGCTTGCCCGTGTTTTTGCACCGTGAGTTCGGTTGGCAGGTGCATTTTGTCGGACGGACGATGTGTCCGCCTTGCGTGCGCTTTGCCCGGATTTGCCCTGATGTCTCCTGCGTTCATCAGGATATTCATGTTCGCACTTGGCATTCTGACGCAGCGGACATCGATACTGCCCTTGTTCCCGATATCGTTATCGAAACTTTTGCCTGCGACCTGCCCGAAAAATGTGTTGCACATCATCCGCCGACACAAGCCGCTTTGGCTGAATTGGGAATATTTGAGCGCGGAAGAAAGCAACGAAAGGCTGCACCTGATGCCTTCGCCGCAGGAGGGCGTTCAAAAAAATATTTTTGGTTTATGGGTTTCAGCGAAAAAGCGGCGGGTTGATACGCGAACGTGATTACCGAGATGCCGTCCGTTTCGATACGGAAGCCCTACGCAAGCGGCTGGTGCTTCCCGAAAAAACGCCCCTGAATGGCTGCTTTTCGGCTATCGGAGCGATGTTTGGGCGAAGTGGCTGGAAATGTGGCAACAGGCAGGCAGCCCGATGACCCTACTGCTGGCGGGGGCGCAAATTATCGACAGCCTCAAACAAAGCGGCATCATTCCGCAAAAACGCCCTGCAAAACGACGGCGATGTCTTTCAGACGGCATCAGTCCGCCTTGTCAAAATCCCTTTCGTGCCGCAACAGGATTTCGACAAACTGCTGCATCTCGTCGACTGCGCCGTCATCCGCGGCGAAGACAGTTTTCGTGCGCGCCCAGCTTGCCGGAAAACCTTTCTTTTGGCACATCTACCCGCAAGACGAAAACGTCCATCTCGACAAACTCCACGCCTTTTGGGATAAGGCACACGGTTTCTACTCTCCCGAAACCGCCTCGGCACTACCGCCGCCTTTCAGACGACCTCAACGGCGGAGAGGCTTTATCCGCCACGCAACGCCTCGAATGTTGGCAAACCCTACAACAACACCAAAAACGGCTGGCGGCAAGGCGCGAAGGATTGGAGCCGTTATCTTTTCGGGCAGCCGTCCGCCCCGAAAAACTCGCCGCCTTTGTTTCAAAGCATCAAAAATACGCTAGAATAGCGCGTTTTACGACAACCGATTTGATTGGAAAAATCACAATGAAAACAGCACAAGAACTGCGCGCCGGCAATGTATTTATGGTCGGCAACGATCCTATGGTCGTTCAAAAAAACCGAATACATCAAAAGGCGGCCGCTCTTCCGCCAAAGTCAGCATGAAACTGAAAAAAACCTGCTGACCGGCGCGGCTTCTGAAACCATTTACAAAAGCCGACGACAAATTCGACGTAGTCATCCTGTCCCGCAAGAACTGTCACGTACAGCTATTTCGCCGACCCGATGTACGTCTTTATGGACGAAGAATTCAACCAATACGAAATCGAAGCCGACAACATCGGCGACGCGTTGAAATTCATCGTTGACGGCATGGAAGACCAATGCGAAGTTACCTTCACGAAGGCAACCCCATTTCTGTCGAACTGCCCACCATCATCGTGCGCGAAGTTGAGTACACCGAGCCTGCCGTCAGAGGCGATACTTCAGGCAAAGTGATGAAAACCGCGCGCCTGGTCGGCGGCACCGAAATCCAAGTGATGTCCTACATCGAAAAACGGCGACAAAATCGAAATCGACACCCGCACCGGCGAATTCCGCAAACGCGCTTGATTTGTTGCATTGAAAAATGCCGTCTGAAAAACGTTTCAGACGGCATTTTTTTATCTTCGCCCAAGTTTGGATTGAAGTAGATGTTTTTTCGTAAACGACAATACGCGTGATTTTGCCATTTTCGTCAAAATGGATGTCTCAAAAACGGTTTGTCGGGATTGCGTTCACGGTTGGACAGCCGGAAGAGTGATTGGTTTTTCAAGCATTTCTCCGTGTATTTTCAGATAGCCGGGCAATTGGCTGATGTGTTGAAAGTGCCGCCAAGTCCGTTGTTGTGCCGGCTCAAATAGGGCAGATGTTGCCGAAACTTCAAAAATAACGTGTGCGTTTCGGTTCCTCGCCTTGTCCGCGGGTTTCTTGACTGCCCTGTATCAGCAGCAGCGTCGCTTCTCGAGGCGGCGTTCCTGTTCCATTATGGCATCTTGTGCCTGTCGGCTGATGGTGCGCGTTCCGTAACGCAAGTCTTCATTGCCTGTATGATTTTCTGATGGTAGTCGGGATCTTCAGGACGGATGTCGGGAAACAGCAGCCGCTGTATGTTGTCAGAGTCGTCGCCGGGTAAGCCGAAACGGGTTTCCAGTTCGTGATGGGAAAGGGCAAACAGACAGTCCGAGTCGATGTGTTCGGCGATTTGCTGCATGAGATCGTCAATGCCGGAGGCGGGGTGCAGGCCGGTGCAATTTGACGGCGGCGCGCTTTTTCTGCCCGCTTCGACGTTATCAGGGGCGGATGCGGCCAGTTGCAAATCGGATTGGGAAGAAGCTGATGACGCGGAGGACGAAGCGGCGGATGCGCCGGTTTCTTTTCGTTTTATCTTCTTTGCTCGGGGAACATGCGGTCAGCATCATTGCGGCAAGCCATAAGAGAAGTGATGAGGTTTTGTTTTTCATTCTTTAGATATAAAAGTTCTTCCATCTATGATATTGTTGGGGTCATATGAATGATCGAAGCCACCATCAATAGTTTCATTTTCCAGCGACATAGGCCGTTGCCCTATAAATACTGAGATGGCAAAGGAAATATGCCTTCACTTTCTGGATAATTCTCTATATTACTAGACAGCCAGAGTTCAAAGATTTTGTAATCATCAAAGAAACCATATACATATCCCCTTTTTAGTAAGTCTATGTAATCTTTTTGAGGCACTACCAAAGGATTTCCGTTTCTCATTACTCTTGTTTGTCTAATAAAAAGTTCTTTATTGTATGATAAGAAAAATCGCTAAATCTGGATATATTATATTTTCTTTCTCTAAATCAACTTGCCCTATCAGTTTCCAAATCTTCTTTCTTATGGCTGTTTCTATACAGGATTTATAAGTCTTAAACCCAACAGAAAGAAGCTCATCCATATTGGCTGTCTTTTTCCGAGAGATAGTCAAAAATACCAAACTCTGTATTGCCTCACCCCTACATATGTAAGTAAATTTCCCATTTGGGAGCGAGATTTCATAGATTTTTCCGTATTTTTACACCCTTATCCATATTGTTTCCAATATTAAAAAGCCGTCTGAAAACCTGCCGTTTCATTTTTCAGACGGCCTCTTGTTCAGTACAACGGAAGAACCTCGTTATTATAGTGGATTAACAAAAATCAGGACAAGGCGACGAAGCCGCAGACAGTACAAATAGTACGGAACCGATTCACTTGGTGCTTCAGCACCTAGAGAATCGTTCTCTTTGAGCTAAGGCGAGGCAACGCCGTACTGGTTTTTGTTAATCCACTATACCAACAAGGTTCTCAACCTGCCTTTACCCGACGCGGTAAAACGCAAAGGCTGCCCAAAAGGTTGGGGAAATGTTTGACCCTGTCTGTTGCCCGTCATCACGGCGCGCCTCAAGCACGCGGATGTTGTTTTTTTGGCGCACAACAAATCAAAGTCTTTGAGCGTGCACCAATGGATATTGGGCGTGTCATACCAATGGTAGGGCATACGTTCGAAAACCGGCATATGTCCGCCGAGTGCGATTTGGACGCGGTTGCGCCAGTAGCCGAAATTCGGAAGCTGACGATTGCCTGTTTTGCCACGCGCATCAGGCAGCGCAGGATTTTTCGGTATTCTGCATCGCTTGGATGGTCTGGCTCAACACAATCACATCAAAACTTTGATCGTTGAATGCGGTTAAACCTTCTTCCAAATCGGCTTGGATAACATTTACGCCGCGCGACATCGCGGCAATCACGCTGTCGGTGTCGATTTCGATGCCGTAGCCGCTGCATTTTTTGTGTTCGACCAAGGCGGCAAGCAGTTCGCCGTCGCCGCAGCCCAAGTCCAAGACGCGGCTGCCTTCGGGTATCCGGTTGTAAATCAGTTGCAAATCATCGCGCAGGTTCATTGCTGACATTCCTTATAAACGTTGTCCATATAGGCGGCGACCGCGCGCATATAGGCTTCGTCTTCCATTAAAAAGGCATCGTGCCCGTGTGCGGATTTTACTCGATATACTGCACGGATTTTTTTGGGCGGCAATCAGTGCCTTGACCAGTTCGTGCGAACGTTCGGGCGCGAAACGCCAGTCGGTGCTGAAGCTGGCGACAAAGAATTTTGCCTGCACATCCTGCACGGCGCGGGTCAGGCTGTTGCCGAAATCCGCCGCCGGATCGAAATAGTCCAAAGCCTTGGTCATCAGCAAATAGGTGTTGGCATCAAACCGCCCGACGAATTTGTCGCCCTGATAGCGCAGATAGGATTCTACTTCAAATTCAACGCCAAAGCCGTATTGATAGCCGTTTGAACGCAAATCGCGTCCGAATTTTTTTGCCCAAACCGTCTTCGGCAAGATAAGTGATGTGTCCCATCATACGGGCAATCCGCAAGCCCCGTGCGGGAACGGTATTGTGGCTGCGGTAATGTCCTTCGTTAAAATCGGGATCGGTCAAAATCGCCTGACGTGCTACATCATTAAACGCGATATTTTGCGTGGACAGTTTCGGCGCAGACGCAATCACTAAGGCATGGCGCACGCGCTCGGGATAGGAAATCGTCCACTGCAAAGCCTGCATACCGCCCAAGCTGCCGCCGACAACCGCCGCCCATTGTTCGATACCGAGATAATCGGCGAGAGCGGCTTGGGATTTTACCCAGTCCTTCACCGTAACCACCGGAAAAATCCGCGCCGTATTCCCCTGCCCGTTTCAGGATTGATCGACAAAGGTCCGCTGCTGCCGTCGCAGCCACCCTAGATTATTCAAGCCAACCACGAAAAAAACGTTCCGTATCAATCGGTTTGCCGGGTCCGACCATATTGTCCCACCAGCCCGTATATTTATCTTCCGCCGAATGCCTGCCCGCAACATGATGGTTGCCCGACAGCGCATGGCAGATTAAACCGCATTGTTTTTCGGCATTCAGCTCGCCGTAGGTTTCAATCATCAGATCGAAACGCGGCAAAGTTTTACCGTTTTCCAAAAACCAGCGGCATCTCAAACGGAATTTTTTTGGGGCGTTACAATGCCCACCGAGGCATTTTTGACTCATATCCTGTTCCAACAAATGCGGCGAAAAGCGTTATTATATAGCAAACGGCATGACTTTTTTTGATACGGTCGGACAAGCAGCCTGACGCGCTGAAATATCCGTCCCCATGCCACCACGCCCGAACCATACTTTTTTTCAGACGACCTCCCCCGCTTCCCGATATGATAGGCAGACTTTTTCCGTATTTTTCTTTTTCGCACTTGCCGCGCTGATTATCAACCGCCTCTTCAGCCGCAGGCAAAAACGTGCCCTGCACGATATCGCCAAAAATCAGCGCATGGGTACTGCTTTGGCGCAGCTGCCGCGACGCTGTTTTGGTATTTGGTCATGCTGTATTTCAAACATATTCCGGATTCGTATTGACGGAAAATATGCCGTCTGAAACGCTATTTTCATGTTTCAGACGGCATATTTGATGAAAAAGGGCTTGCGGTAGGAGGTGCTTTATAGTGGATTAAATTTAAACCAGTACGGCGTTGCCTCGCCTTAGCTCAAAGAGAACGATTCTCTAAGGTGCTGAAGCACCAAGTGAATCGGTTCCGTACTATTTGTACTGTCTGCGGCTTCGTCGCCTTGTCCTGATTTTTGTTAATCCACCATACAACCGAAGCAGGAAGGGTAGGGGTCAGCGTTGGCGGGCTTTAAAACGCGGATTGCTTTTGCAGATGACGTAAACTTTGCCTTTACGTCTGACAATCTGACAGTCGCGGTGGCGTTGTTTGGCGGTTTTTGAGTGAAGACAGAACCTGCATTATTTGTCCTTTCTAAACGAAGACATGACGGATTGGAAACGTTGGTTGAATTTGCTGGCACGGCCTTCGGTGTTGACGTTGCGCTGCTTTGCCGGTATAGACGGGATGGGGATGCGGAAGAAGTATCCAGCGAAAACAGCGGATATTCTTTGCCGTCTGTCCAAAACCATCGTTTTTCCGTGTGTTTCGGCGCAAGAACGAATCAGCCAGCCTTCATTGGCGCTGCTGTCGAGAACGGTCCGGTAATTGTCAGGATGAATATTCGGTTTCATATATTGCCTTGCTTGAAGTGTTATAACATAACAAACTCTAGCATAATTTAGAAGGGTTGTACAAGGAAATTTAACTGTTTTGTAATATATTAGAAATTTTCATGATAAACCTGAAAATTTTGAAATTGACTCATATTCGGTGCAATTTTTATTATGTTGCCTGAAATATCATATAAAAAGATAATAAAAAGGTACGCAGCCATGAATTACGCAAAAAGAAATCAATGCAGTTAAATAACAGCCTTTCCGATTTGAAAGGCGACATCAACGTTTCGTTTGAATTTTTTTCCACCGAAAAAAACGAGCAAATGGAAACGATGCTGTGGGATTCCATCCACCGTCTGCAAACCCTGCATCCCAAGTTCGTATCTGTAACCTACGGCGCAAACTCCGGCGAACGCGACCGCACGCACGGCATCGTCAAACGCATCAAACAGGAAACCGGCTTGGAAGCAGCCCCGCACCTGACCGGCATCGACGCATCCCCGACGAATTGCGCCAAATCGCCAAAGACTATTGGGACAGCGGCATCCGCCGCATTGTCGCCCTGCGCGGCGACGAGCCGCCCGGTTACGAGAAAAACCGTTTTATGCCGAAGACTTGGTCAAACTCCTACGCTCCGTCGCCGACTTCGATATCTCTGTGGCGGCATATCCCGAAGTGCATCCCGAAGCCAAATCCGCACAAGCCGATCTGATTAATCTGAAGCGCAAAATCGATGCGGGTGCAAACCACGTCATCACCCAATTTTTTTCTTTTGACGTAGAACGCTACCTGCGCTTCCGCGACCGCTGCGTGATGTTGGGTATCGATGTGGAAATCGTCCCTGGTATTTTGCCTGTTACCAACTTCAAGCAGCTCGGCAAAATGGCGCAAGTAACCAACGTCAAAATCCCAAGCTGGCTGTCGCAAATGTATGAAGGTTTGGACGACGACCAAGGCACGCGCAACCTCGTCGCCGCCAGTATCGCCATCGATATGGTCAAAGTCCTGTCCGCGAAGGCGTGAAAGATTTCCACTTCTACACGCTTAACCGCAGCGAGCTGACTTACGCCATCTGCCATATTTTGGGCGTGCGCCCTTAAAGCTGAAAAACGGCTTCAGACGGCATCCGAGGCCGTCTGAAAAAGCAAAAACGCCGCCCCATCCTAGCCATTCTGATTTACAATACCGGCCGATTCGGATTGAACCGGTCCTTACAAAAATCCAACTGGAGAGTTCAACATGACAACATTACATTTCTCAGGCTTCCCGCGTGTCGAGTGCCTTCCGCGAATTGAAATTCGCACAAGAAAAATACTGGCGCAAAGAAATCAGCGAGCAAGAATTGCTGGCTGTTGCTAAAGACTTGCGCGAGAAAAAACTGGAAACACCAAGCTGCTGCCAACGCTGATTACGTTGCTGTAGGCGATTTCACTTTCTACGATCACATCCTTGACCTGCAAGTTGCCACTGGTGCCATCCCTGCTCGCTTCGGCTTCGACAGCCAAAACCTGTCTTTTGGAACAATTCTTCCAACTGGCGCGCGGCAACAAAGACCAATTCGCCATCGAAATGACCAAATGGTTCGACACCAACTACCACTACTTGGTGCCTGAATTCCACGCCGATACCGAATTCAAAGCGAACGCCAAACATTACGTCCAACAACTGAAAGAAGCCCAAGCCCTCGGCTTGAAAGCCAAACCGACCATTGTTGGTCCGTTGACTTTCCTGTGGGTCGGTAAAGAAAAAAAGGCACCGTTGAATTCGACCGTCTGATCCTGTTGCTCAAACTGTTGCCTGTTTACGTTGAAATCCTGAACGCTTTGGTTGAAGCCGGTGCCGAGTGGATTCAAATCGATGAGCCTGCTTTGGCTGTCGACCCTGCCTAAAGAATGGGTGGAAGCCTACAAAGACGTTTACGCCACTTTGAGCAAAGTAAACGCCAAAATCCTGTTGAGCACTTACTTCGGTTCTGTTGCCGAACACGCTGCTTTGCTGGAAAATCCCCTGCCCGTTGACGGTCTGCACATCGACTTGGTACGCGCTCCCGAGCAACTGGACGCGTTCGCCGACTACGACAAAGTTCTGTCTGCCGGCGTGATTGATGGCCGCAACATTTGGCGCGCCAACCTGAACAAAGTTTTTGGAAACTGTTGAGCCTCTGCAAGCCAAACTGGGCGACCGTTTGTGGATTTCCAGCTCTTGCTCGCTGCTGCACACTCCGTTTGACTTGTCAGTTGAAGAAAAAACTGAAAGCCAACAAACCCGACCTGTACTCTTGGTTGGCATTCACCCTGCAAAAAAACCAAGAATTGCGCGTCCTGAAAGCCGCATTGAACGAAGGCCGTGATTCTGTTGCCGAAGAACTGGCCGCCAGCCAAGCTGCTGCCGACTCCCGTGCCAACAGCAGCGAAATCCACCGTGCAGACGTTGCCAAACGCCTGGCTGATTTGCCTGCCAACGCAGACCAACGCAAAATCTCCATTTGCCGACCGTATCAAAAGCGCAACAAGCATGGTTGAACCTGCCTCTGCTGCCGACGACCAACATCGGTTCTTTCCCTCAAACGATCGAAATCCGCTAAGCACGCGCAGCCTTCAAAAAGGCGAACTGTCTGCCGCCGATTACGAAGCTGCGATGAAAAAGAAATCGCCTTGGTGGTTGAAGAGCAAGAAAAACTGGACTTGGACGTACTGGTACACGGCGAAGCGAGCGTAACGACATGGTCGAATACTTTGGCGAATTGTTGAGCGGTTTTGCATTCACCCAATATGGCTGGGTACAAAGCTACGGTTCTCGCTGCGTTAAACCACCGATTATCTTCGGTGACGTAAGCCGTCCTGAAGCCATGACCGTGGCTTGGTCCCACTTTACGCACAAAAGCCTGACCAAACGCCCAATGAAAGGTATGTTGACCGGCCCTGTAACCATTTTGCAATGGTCTTTCGTCCGCAACGATATTCCTCGCTCTACCGTGTGCAAAACAAATCGCACTGGCTCTGAACGACGAAGTATTGGATCTGGAAAAAAAGCAGGCATCAAAGTCATCCAAATCGACGAACCTGCCATCCGCGAAGGTCTGCCTTTGAAACGTGCCGATTGGGATGCCTACCTGAACTGGGCGGGTGAATCCTTCCGCCCTGTCCTCTACCGCTGCGAAGACAGCACACAAATCCACACTCATATGTGTTACTCTGGGTTCAACGACATCCTGCCTGCGATTGCTGCAATGGATGCGGACGTCATCACCATCGAAACTTCACGTTCCGACATGGAACCTCTTGACCGCGTTCGGCGAATTCAAATACCCGAACGATATCGGCCCAGGTGTTTACGACATCCACAGCCCGCGCGTACCGACTGAAGCTGAAGTGGAACATCTGTTGCGCAAAGCCATCGAGGTTGTACCGGTTGAACGTCTGTGGGTTAACCCAGACTGCGGCCTGAAAACACGTGGCTGGAAAGAAACTCTGGAACAACTCGAAGTGATGATGAACGTAACCCACAAACTGCGTGCCGAATTGGCTAAATAAGCAGGGATAACGTGATCAGATGCCGTCTGAATACTTTTTCAGACGGCATTTCTGTTTTCAAATGAGCGTGGGGGAGTTTCTAAAATTTTTCTCAAATAAGACTTGTGAGGCATGGCTTTATATACTGCAAGAAATTGGTCGAGGTTGGTAATTAATAGTTTTGAATAATTAATATTATTTGAACTATAAATTACTAAATTGACTTATTCAGTAGAATGCAACGATTCACAATCATTTCTTAAACCTATCTATTAAAGAATAAAATGGCTTTGCAAGATCGTACCGGTCAAAAGTACCTTCCGTAGTATTCCGCACCCGCGTCGGCGACACTTGGAAAGATGTGTCTACCGATGATTTGTTCAAAGGCAAAAAGTAGTCATATTCTCTCTGCCCGGCGCATTTACCCCGACTTGTTCTTCTTCACACTTGCCGCGTTACGAATTGTTCGGCGTTCAAAAACAGCGTTGACGCAATCTACTGCGTATCTGTAAACGATAACTTTCGTAATGAACGCTTGGGCTGCCGAAGAAGAATCTGACTTCTTATCTACATGATTCCTGATGGCAACGGCGGAAGATTTACCGAAGGCATGGGCACTGGTCGGCAAAGACGGGCTTCGGTAAACGCTCCTTGGCGTTACTCCATGCTGGTTAACGATGGTGTGGTAGAAAAATGTTCATCGAGCCGGAAGAACCAGGCGGTCCTTTCAAGTATCCGATGCAGATACTATGAAATTCGTTGCTCCCAATTGGAGCTCAAAAAGAGTCTGTTGCCATCTTTACCAAACCGGCTGCCAATTCATGCTAAAAACCGTAAACTTTACCAAGACAAAGGGTTTGTCTTGCAGAAGAAATCGTATTGAGCAGATACGTTACTTCCGTTCGCGCCATTACCGGCAAGATGACTGCTCCTCAAGTCTTCATCGGCGTAAATACATCAGCGGCGAAGATTTGGAAGCTTACTTGGCTAAAAACTGATAGCTGTTTGCTTAAGGCAGTTTGATTAAACTGTCTGATATACCGGATAGAGTTATTCGGGCGGTTCTACACTACCGCTCCGAATAACTCTATATTTATAAGAGGATTTGGATATTGTTGCACTCAATCGAAATTTTGTTTTTATTTATCTGAATAATGTTTTTGATTGGGAAAAATATTTAAATGCCGTCTGAAGCCGATATATTCCGTGTCGGCAGTGTTTCAGACGAAAAACGGAAGGACAAAAGATTATGAAAAATTCAAGCAGATGTCGTCGTAATCGGCGGCGGTACTGCCGGTATGGGCGCGTTTCGCAATGCCCGTTTACATTCGGATAATGTTTACCTGATTGAAAACAATGTGTTCGGCACGACCTGCGCGCGCGTGGGCTGTATGCCTTCCAAACTCTTGATTGCCGCCGCAGAGGCGCTGTCATCACGCATTGCATACCGACCCGTTCGGTGTGCATTTGGATAAAGACAGTATCGTCGTCAACGGCGAAGAAGTGATGCAGCGCGTTAAATCCGAGCGCGATCGTTTTGTCGGCTTTGTCGTTGCCGATGTGGAAGAATGGCCCTGCCGACAAACGCATCATGGGTTCGGCTAAATTTATCGACGAGCATACCGTCCAAATCGACGACCATACCCAAATCACGGCAAAAAGTTTCGTGATTGCTACTGGTTCGCGTCCCGTCATCCTGCCGCAGTGGCAGTCTTTGGGCGACCGTTTGATTATCAACGATGACGTTTTCTCATGCGGATACGCTGCCTAAGAGCGTTGCCGTGTTCGGACCGGGTGTTATCGGTTTGGAACTGGGTCAGGCATTGCACCGTTTGGGCGTGAAAGTTGAGATTTTCGGTTTGGGCGGCATCATCGGCGGCATTTCCGACCCCTGTCGTTTCAGACGAGGCGAAAGCCGTGTTCGGTGAAGAATTGAAACTGCATCTGGATGCCAAAACCGAGGTCAAACTCGACGCAGACGGCAATGTAGAAGTCCATTGGGGAGCAGGATGGCGAAAAAAGGCGTATTTGTTGCCGAATATATGCTGGCAGCCGTAGGCCGCCGTCCGAACGTTGACAATATCGGTTTGGAAAATATCAATATCGACAAAGACGCGCGGCGTACCCGTTGCCGATCCGCTGACCATGCAGACCAGTATTCCGCATATCTTCATCGCGGGCGACGCGTCCAATCAACTGCCCCTGCTGCACGAAGCTGCCGATCAAGGCAAGATTGCCGGCGACAACGCGGGCCGCTATCCGAATATTGGTGGCGGTTTACGCCGCAGCACCATCGGCGTAGTGTTCACCAGTCCGCAAATCGGCTTTGTCGGTTTGAAATACGCGCAGGTTACCGCGCAATACCAACCCGACGAATTTGTCATCGGCGAAGTATCGTTCAAAAACCAAGGCCGTAGCCGTGTGATGCTGGTAAACAAAGGCCATATGCGCCTGTATGCCGAAAAAGCAACCGGCCGCTTCATCGGTGCGGAAATCGTAGGCCCTGCCGCCGAACATTTAGCACTGTTTGTTGGCATGGGCGCATCAAATGAAGATGACCGTTCCGCAAATGCTGGATATGCCGTTCTACCATCCTGTTATCGAGGAAGGTCTGCGTACTGCGTTGCGTGATGCCGATGCTAAATTAAAAAAATTTGATTGATACATGAAGGATGCCGTCTGAAATTGCTCAGACGGCATTTTTATCTTTCCGTAATTGAAACGATGTTGATATTTCAGGCAAGGAAAGGGGTGTATCAGAAATCCGTTTTTTTAATCTGCTGTTTTCACGCGTGTTTGTCAAAAATCTATCAGTTTGTTTTTAAAATACGCTGTTCAAAAATGAGATAAAACAGGTAAATTAACGTTTATGTAACCCAGTGTAGCACTGGGTTTACGGTTTTGAGTTGATATCATAACTACAGAGGAATTGACTATGTCTGTCAAATCACGTCCTGTTTATCTGGATTTACCGAAAATCCGTCTGCCGATACCCGGGATAGTTTCCATTCTTCATCGTATCAGTGGTGTCGGGTTGTTTATCATGCTGCCCTTCCTACTTTATTTCCTGTCAGGTACCTTAAGCCAAGAATCTGCATTTGAGACTTACCGTTCTATTATTTCCCATCCCTTGGTCAAATTAATCTTACTCGGTGTGCTGTGGGCGTATTTGCACCATTTCTTTGCCGGTATCCGTTTTCTGTTTTTGGATGCGCATAAAGGCTTGGAGCTAAATACTGCACGTAATACCGCTAAAGCCGTATTTGCTTCTGCATTGGTTTTGACTGTCGTTTTGGGAGCTTTATTATGGTAGAACGTAAATTGACAGGCGCGCATTATGGTTTGCGCGATTGGGCAATGCAGCGTGCAACTGCGGTCATCATGTTGATATACACCGTAGTTCTATTGGTTGTTCTGTTCACGTTGCCTAAAGAATATTCGGCATGGCAGGCGTTTTTCAATCAAACTTGGGTAAAAGTATTTACCCAAGTGAGCTTTTTAGCCGTATTCCTGCATGCATGGGTAGGTATCCGCGATTTGTGGATGGACTACATTAAGCCTTTCGGCGTGCGTTTGTTTTTACAAGTTGCCACCATCGTTTGGTTGGTCGGCTGCTTGGTATATTCAGTTAAAAGTAATCTGGGGGTAAATATGGGTTTTCCTGTTCGCAAGTTTGATGCCGTGATTGTTGGCGGTGGTGGTGCAGGTTTACGCGCAGCCCTCCAATTGTCTAAATCCGGCCTGAATTGTGCTGTTTTTGTCTAAAAGTATTCCCAACCCGTTCTCATACTGTAGCAGCTCAAGGCGGTATTTCTGCTTCATTGGGTAATGTGCAGGAAGACCGTTGGGATTAACACATGTACGATACCGTGAAAAGGTTCCGACTGGTTGGGCGACCAAGATGCGATTGAGTTTTATGTGTCGCGCCGCGCCTGAAGCCGTAATTGAGTTGGAACACATGGGTATGCCTTTTGACCGTGTGGAAAGTGGCAAAATCTATCAACGTCCTTTCGGCGGACATACTGCTGAACACGGTAAACGCGCGGTAGAACGTGCATGTGCGGTTGCCGACCGTACCGGCCATGCGATGTTGCATACTTTGTACCAACAAAACGTCCGTGCCAATACACAATTCTTTGTGGAATGGACAGCGCAAGATTTGATTCGTGATGAAAACGGCGACGTAGTCGGTGTAACTGCCATGGAAATGGAAACCGGCGAAGTTTATATTTTCCACGCTAAAGCTGTGATGTTTGCTACTGGTGGCGGTGGTCGTATTTATGCTTCTTCTACCAATGCTTATATGAATACCGGTGATGGTTTGGGTATTTGTGCCCGTGCAGGTATTCCGTTGGAAGACATGGAATTCTGGCAATTCCATCCGACCGGTGTAGCCGGTGCCGGTGTATTGATTACCGAGGGTGTGCGCGGTGAGGGCGGCATTCTGTTGAATGCCGATGGCGAACGCTTTATGGAACGTTATGCTCCGACTGTAAAAGACTTGGCTTCCCGTGACGTGGTTTCCCGTGCGATGGCAATGGAAATTTACGAAGGTCGCGGCTGCGGTAAAAACAAAGACCACGTTTTGCTGAAAATCGACCATATCGGCGCAGAAAAAATTATGGAAAAACTGCCGGGCATCCGCGAGATTTCCATTCAGTTTGCCGGTATCGACCCGATTAAAGACCCGATTCCTGTTGTGCCGACTACCCACTACATGATGGGCGGTATTCCGACCAACTACCATGGCGAAGTTGTTGTTCCTCAAGGCGACGAATACGAAGTACCTGTAAAAGGTCTGTATGCTGCGGGCGAGTGCGCATGTGCTTCTGTACACGGTGCGAACCGCTTGGGTACTAACTCCCTGTTGGACTTGGTGGTATTCGGTAAAGCTGCCGGCGACAGCATGATTAAATTCATCAAAGAGCAAAGCGACTGGAAACCTCTGCCTGCTAATGCAGGTGAGTTGACCCGCCAACGTATCGAGCGTTTGGACAATCAAACCGGTGGCGAAAAACGTTGATGCGCTGCGTCGCGAGCTGCAACGCTCCGTCCAACTGCACGCCGGCGTGTTCCGTACCGATGCGATTTTTAGCAGAGGGTGTGAAACAGGTTATGGCGATTGCCGAGCGTGTAAAACGTACTGAAATCAAAGATAAGAGCAAAGTATGGAATACCGCGCGTATCGAAGCTTTGGAATTGGATAATCTGATTGAAGTGGCGAAAGCGACTTTGGTGTCCGCTGAGGCGCGTAAAGAATCGCGCGGGGCGCACGCTCGGATGACCATCCTGAGCGCGATGACGAAAACTGGATGAAACATACCCTGTATCATTCGGACACCAATACCTTTGTCTTATAAACCGGTACATACCAAGCCTTTGAGCGTGGAATATATCAAAACCGGCCAAACGCGTTTATTGATGCATTTTCAGACGGCATCTGTCTTAAGAGGCCGTCTGAAATCTAACCATACCCACATTGAACTGCTTGAATCCATAATACAAAAATCATTGGGCAGTTGATGAGAAAGGAACACTTCTCATGGAAAAATGAGTTTTGAAATTTACCGTTACAACCCGGACGTTGATGCCAAGCCTTATATGCAGCGTTACGAGTTGGAATTGGAGCCGACCGACGTTAAACTTTTGGATGCTTTGGTGCGCCTGAAAGCGCAAGACGATACATTATCTTTCCGCCGTTCCTGCCGCGAAGGGATTTGCGGTTCGGATGGTATGAACATCAACGGCAAAAACGGCTTGGCGTGTCTGACCGATCTGCGTGGCTTGAAACAACCGGTTAAAATCCGTCCCCTGCCAGGTCTGCCTGTTATCCGCGACCTGATTGTGGATATGACCCAGTTTTTCAAACAATATCACTCCATCAAACCTTACGTTGTCAACGATAACCCTATCGATGCGGACAAAGAGCGTCTGCAAACTCAGGAAGAGCGTAAAGAGTTAGACGGTTTGTACGAATGTATTTTAGTGCGCCTGCTGTTCGACTGCCTGCCCGTCATTCTGGTGGAACCCTGATAAATTCGTTGGTCCGTCTGGTTTGCTGAATGCTTACCGTTTCATTGCGGATAGCCGTGATACCATCACTAATGAGCGTTTGGATAATCTGAACGACCCATACCGTTTGTTCCGTTGCCACACCATTATGAACTGCGTAGACGTATGTCCTAAACACTTGAATCCGACCCGAGCCATCGGTAAGATTAAAGAGATTATGTTGAAACGAGCCGTTTAAGAAATGATGGTTTTTGACGATATTGCCAAACGGAAAAATCCGTTTTCAAACCCGCCGGGGATTGTTGGAATTAGACTTAATCTTCGGCAGGGTTTATGGAAAAAGAATTCGAGCATTTGAGCGATAAAGAGTTGTCCGAGTTTTTCCGAAATCCTTGAATTTCAGGATCAAGAATTGCTTTGCCTTGATTAACGGGCATTCGGAAACAGACAGAAGGGCACCTTATCCCGATGCTTGAAAAATCAGACAGGGCATAATGTATTATAGGGCTTGTTTGCGATACCGATCCGAACAAGCCCTTTCCATCTGGAGGCCGTCTGAAAAAAAGACCGTGCCGCTTATGCGGCAACGAAAAAGCTCCCAACTTACAAAGGAGTTTTAAGAATGTCTAAATCTGTCAAACTTATTACCTCAACTCAAGAGGCTTTGGAGCTGCCGGTATTGGAAGCAAAGTATCGGCCATGACGTGGTTGATATCCGTGCGTTGACTAAAAATACAGGTCTGTTTTCATTCGACCCCGGATTCGTGTCAACTGCAAGTTGCGAATCCAAAATCACTTATATTGATGGTGATGAAGGTCTGTTGTATTACCGTGGTTATCCTATCGAGCAGCTGGCCAAAAAATCCGATTATTTGGAAGTTTGCTATCTGTTGATTTACGGCGAACTGCCCTACAGCTGAGCAGAAAAAAGAATTTGATACCACTGTCAGCCGCCATACGATGGTACATGAACAGCTGACTTGGTTCTTCCGTGGTTTCCGACGTGACGCGCATCCGATGGCGATGATGGTCGGTGTGGTCGGCGCACTGTCTGCGTTCTATCAAGACAGTCTGGATATTACGAATCCCGAACACCGAAAAATCGCAATTTACCGTCTGATTTCCAAAATTCCGACAATCGCGGCAATGTGTTACCGCTATTCTAACGGTTTGCCGTTCAATTATCCGAAAAACAATCTCTCTTACTCTGAAAACTTCCTTCACATGATGTTTGCTACACCGTGTGAAGATTATAAACCTAACCCGGTTTTGGCGCGCGCACTTGACCGCATCTTTATCCTCCATGCAGACCATGAGCAAAACGCATCGACTTCCACCGTCCGTCTGGCAGGTTCTTCGGGTGCAAACCCGTTTGCCTGCATTGCTGCCGGTATTGCCTGCCTGTGGGGTGCGTCCCATGGCGGTGCTAACGAAGCTGTCTTGAAAAATGTTGGATGAAATCGGTGATGTGTCCCGTGTTGCCGAATATATGGAAGGTGTGAAACAACGCAAATACCGTCTGATGGGCTTCGGACATCGCGTGTACCGTAACATGGATCCGCGCGCCAGTATCATGCGTGAAACTTGTTACGAAGTGCTGAAAGAATTGGGTTTTGGAAGACAGCCCAAAATTCAAGCTGGCAATGGAATTGGAACAAATTGCCCTGAAAAGACCCGTTCTTTGTGGAGCGCAAGCTGTATCCAAACGTCGACTTCTATTCCGGCATTGTCCTGTCTCGCTTTGGGAATCCCGACTGAAATGTTTACCGTTATCTTCGCCCTGTCACGCAGCGTCGGCTGGATTTCGCATTGGCATGAAATGATTAGCGATCCTTCGCTGAAAATCGGTCGTCCCCGTCAGCTTTATACCGGCTCGGCGCGTCGGGATTATGTATCTGTAAATGATAGGTAGTTTATATTAATATATTGTTGAGTAGGAAAATATCGGAAAGTCGGATTGTTTGTTGGTTCAGCATTGTTGTAGTCGAATGAAACTAATGCAAGCAATCCGGTTTGAAATAGGGTAGAATGAAGTGTCTTTTTCAGACGGCATAAGTTCCGCCGTCAGGACGCGGACTTCTACCCTTTGTTTATATTTTAAAGAAAAGAGCTCACGCCATGATGGACGAAAAACTCAATTTCTCTTATCTGTTTGGTTCTAATGCGCCATACATCGAGGGAGTTGTATGAAAAGTTTCTGGATAATCCGGAATCTGTTGATGAAAAATGGAAACAGTACTTTACCGATTTGAGTAAACAGCCGGGCGCAGTCGCTGTCGATGTTGCCCACACACCGATTCGTGAATCATTTGCCACTTTGGCTAAAAAGAAAATTGCCGCAGCCGTTGCGGGTGGTGTGGATGAGGCAATGATGAAAAAGCAAGTCAGCGTTTTGCGACTGATTTCTGCCTATCGTATCCAAGGCGTGGGTGCAGCCCAACTTGATCCGCTCAAAACGTATCCCACCTCAAAATATCGAAGCTCTCGATCCTAAGTTCCACGGTTTGTCAGATGCCGATATGGCGATTCAATTCAATATGGGCGAGGGCGATTTTTCCGGTCAGGGCAAACTGCCTCTTTCCCAAAATCATCAGCAACCTCAAACAAACCTACTGCGGTCATATCGCGGTGGAGTACATCTACATTCCAAATACCGAAGAGCGTCGCTGGGTTCGCAATTATTTTGAAAGCGTACTGTCTACGCCAAGCTACAACGTTGAACAAAAACGCCGTATCTTGAAAGAAATGACCGCTGCCGAAACTCTGGAACGCTACCTGCATACCAAATATGTCGGTCAAAAAACGCTTTGGTGTAGAAGGCGGCGAAAAGCGCGATTGCCGGTTTTGAACTACCTGATTCAAAAACGCCGGTAAAGGACGGCGTGGAAGAAGTCATCATCGGTATGGCGCACCGAGGCCGTCTAAATGTTTTGGTGAACATTTTTGGGCAAAAACCCGGCGATTTGTTCGCTGAGTTTGAAGGTCGTGCCGAAATCAAACTGCCCTAGCGGCGACGTGAAATACCACATGGGCTTCAGCTCCGACATCGCCACTCCGCATGGTCCGATGCACGTTTCTTTGGCATTTAACCCGTCCCACTTGGAAATCGTTAATCCGGTAGTGGAAGGTTCTGCGCGCGCCAAACAAAAACGTTTGGGCGAAAACGGCCGCGATAAAGGTCTTGCCGGTATTGATTCACGGTGACTCCGCATTTTATCGGTCTGGGTGTCAACCAAGCAACATTCAACCTGTCTAAAAACGCGCGGTTATACCACCGGCGGTACGGTTCACATCGTGATCAACAACCAAATCGGCTTTACCACTTCCGATATCCGCGATACTCGTTCAACCGTACACTGTACCGATATCGCGAAAATGGTTTCCGCCCCGGTTATCCATGTGAACGGCGATGATCCTGAACGCGTTTGCTTTGCCATCCAAGCCGCTTTGGATTACCGCAAAAAATTCCATAAAGACATCGTGATCGACGTTGTCTGCTACCGTAAATGGGGCCACAACGAGGGCGATGATCCGACCTTGACCCAACCGATGATGTACAAAAAAAGTATCGCAACACCCGGGTGCGCGTGCTTTGTACACCGAACAACTGATTGCCGAAGGCGTGGTAACTCAAGCAGAGGCTGATGCTTACATCCAAGCCTACCGTGATGCTTTGGACAAAGGCGAACATGTTGAACAAACAACGTTGAGCAATTTCCAACGCACACAAATCGACTGGAGCAAATACCAAGGTAAAGATTGGCGCGAAAAAATCGAAACCGGTTTGCCTGCCGCAGATATTGAGCGTCTTACCGAGAAATTTACTGCTGTACCGGAAGGCTTTGCCCCTGCATCCGACCGCGAAACGTGTGATTGAAGCACGTAAAGCCATGGCATCCGGCAAACAAGCCATCGACTGGGGTATGGCCGAAACCTTGGCATACGCAAAGCCTGCTGACAAAAAGGTCATGGCGTGCGTATCTCCGGTGAGGACTCCGGCCGCGGTACATTCTCACACCGTCATGCCGTTCTGCACGATCAAAACCGTGAAAAATGGGACGACGGTACTTATGTTCCTCTGCGCCATATGGGCGAAGGCATGGGTGAGTTCCTGGTCATCGACTCCATTTTGAACGAAGAAGCCGTGATGGCGTTCGAGTACGGCTTTGCCTGCTCCGCACCCTGACAAACCGACCATTTGGGAAGCTCAATTCGGTGACTTCGCCAACGGCGCGCAAGTGACTATTGACCAATTCCTGTCTTCAGGCGAAACCAAATGGGGTCGTTTGTGGTCTGACCACCATCCTGCCGCACGGTTACGACGGTCAAGGCCCTGAGCACTCTTCTGCACGCGTAGAACGTTGGTTGCAACTGTGTTCTGAGAACAATATGCAAGTCATCATGCCGTCTGAAGCGTCGCAAATGTTCCACCTCTTGCAACGCCAAGTCTTGGGTTCATACCGCAAACCGCTGGTGATTTTCATGTCCAAACGTCTGTTGCGCTTCAAAGGTGCAATGAGCCCGCTGGAAAACTTCACCGAAGGTTCGACTTTCCGTCCGGTTATCGGCGATACCGCAGAACGCGCAAGCAACGACAGCGCTGAAACGCGTGGTATTGTGTGCCGGTCAGGGTTTACTATGACTTGGAAGCTGGTCGTGCCGAGCGTAAACTGGAAGATGATGTTGCGATTGTCCGCGTTGAGCAGCTGTATCCGTTCCCATACGAAGAGGTTAAAGCTGAACTGAGCGAAATATCCGAACGCAAAATCTGTGGTTTGGGCACAAGAAGAACCGAAAAACCAAGGTGCGTTCTACCAAATCCGCCACCGCATCGAAGACGTTATCAGCGAAGAGCAAAAACTGTCTTATGCCGGTCGTCCAAGCAGCGCATCGCCTGCAGTGGGCTACTCAAGCAAACACATTGCTCAATTGAAACAATTGGTTGAAGATGCTTTGGCATTGTAAACCAAGTAGCATTCCGTCTGAGTCTGCTCAGGCGGAATGCCCATATGCAGAATTAAAAACACACAACAGGCCGTCTGAAAGGGCCATTGGAGACACAAAATGATTATTGATGTAAAAGTACCTATGCTGTCTGAAAGCGTATCTGAAGGCACGCTCTTGGAATGGAAGAAAAAAGTTGGCGAAGCAGTTGCCCGTGACGAAATCCCTGATCGATATCGAAACTGACAAAGTGGTTTTTAGAAGTACCTTCTCCACAAGCCGGCGTATTGGTTGAAATCGTAGCTCAAGACGGTGAAACCGTTGTTGCCGACCAAGTTTTTGGCACGCATCGATACAGCTGCTACCGCTGCCGCTGAAGCACCTGCCGCCGCGCCTGCAGAAGCAGCCCCAGCTGCCGCTCCTGCTGCTGCACAAAACAACGCCGCGATGCCTGCCGCCGCCAAACTGGCTGCCGAGACCGGTGTTGACGTGAACGCATTGCAAGGTTCTGGCCGTGACGGTCGCGTATTGAAAGAAGACGTACAAAAATGCCGCTGCCAAACCTGCAGCAGCCGCAGCCCCTGCCGTTGCACTTCCTGCCGGCGCACGTCCTGAAGAACGCGTACCAATGAGCCGCCTGCGTGCCCGTGTTGCAGAACGCCTCTTGGCTTCTCAACAAGAAAACGCCATTCTGACTACATTCAACGAAGTCAACATGAAACCGATCATGGACTTGCGTGCGAAGTACAAAGAAAAATTCGAGAAAGAACACGGCGTAAAACTGGGCTTTATGTCCTTCTTCGTTAAAGCCGCTGTTGCCGCCCTGAAAAAATACCCGGTTGTGAATGCTTCTGTTGACGGCAAAGACATCGTGTACCACGGCTACTTCGACATCGGTATCGCGATTGGCAGCCCACGCGGTTTGGTTGTGCCAATCCTGCGCGATGCCGACCAAATGAGCATTGCCGACATCGAACAAGCAATTGTTGATTACGCGAAAAAAGCCAAAGACGGCAAAATCGCTATCGAAGATCTGACCGGCGGTACATTCAGTATTACCAACGGCGGTACTTTCGGTTCTATGATGTCTACCCCGATCATCAACCCGCCTCAATCTGCGATTTTGGGTATGCACGCCACTAAAGAGCGCGCTGTGGTTGAAAACCGTCAAGTTGTTGTCCGTCCAATGATGTATCTGGCTCTGTCTTACGACCACCGTATCATTGACGGCCGCGAAGCTGTATTGACCTTGGTAGCCATTAAAGACGCGTTGGAAGACCCAGCTCGCCTGTTGTTGGATCTGTAATCGTTTCAGACGGCCTTTTATTTGTTAATGAAAAGGCCGTCTGATTATAGTGGATTAAATTTAAACCAGTACGGCGTTGCCTCGCCTTGCCGTACTATCTGTACTGTCTGCGGCTTCGTCGCCTTGTCCTGATTTAAATTTAATCCACTATATTTAGATGTAGCGTAATGTAGTATCGTGCTACAATAGGGCTCAACGAACGATTGAGGCCGTCTGAAACATTTGATTCGAATGAATCGACAGATATGGACTTTCAGACGGCCTTTTTTTAAAAACTCATCAAAACGTAGTCATTCAAAATAAAAAGAAACAAAAAGTATCGTTTTTTTATTTTGAGATACTGCAAAAAGCAAAGGATGACACGATGTCTCAATATGATGTAGTAGTGATTGGTGCAGGCCCGGGCGGATACGTTGCCGCCATCCGCGCCGCGCAACTGGGTTTCAAAACCGCTTGCGTCGATGCAGGCGTTAACAAAGCAGGCAATGCCCCTGCATTGGGCGGTACTTGCTTGAACGTAGGCTGTATCCCTTCCAAAAGCCCTGTTGCAATCCAGCGAACATTTCCACGCTGCGCAACACGAGTTTGCCGAACACGGTATCACTGTCGGCGACGTAAAAATTCGACGCGGCCAAAATGATTGAGCGCAAAGATGCCATCGTGACCAAGTTGACCGGCGGCGTGAAATTCCTGTTCCAAAAACAAAGTAACCAGCCTGTTCGGTACTGCTTCTTTTGCCGGTAAAAATGGCGATGCTTACCAAATCGAAGTCGATAACAAAGGCGAGAAAACCGTTATCGAAGCCAAACACGTCATCGTAGCAACCGGTTCCGTACCGCGTCCGCTGCCACAAGTCGCCATCGACAACGTGAACGTATTGGACAACGAAGGCGCATTGAACCTGACCGAAGTGCCTGCCAAACTCGGCGTGATCGGTTCCGGCGTGATTGGTTTGGAAATGGGTTCCGTATGGAACCGCGTGGGTGCAGAAGTTACCATTCTTGAAGCCGCGCCGACCTTCCTGGCTGCCGCCGACCAACAAATCGCCAAAGAAGCCTTCAAATACTTCACCAAAGAGCAAGGCTTGAGCATTGAATTGGGCGTGAAAATCGGCGACATCAAATCTGAAGGCAAAGGCGTTTCCGTTGCTTACGAAACTGCTGCCGGCGAAGCCAAAACCGAAGTATTCGACAAACTGATCGTTGCCATCGGCCGTATTCCAAACACCAAAGGCCTGAATGCCGAAGCCGTAGGCTTGGAAAAAGACGAGCGCGGCTTTATCAAAGTAGATGGCGAATGCCGTACCAACCTGCCTAACGTATGGGCAATCGGCGACGTGGTTCGCGGCCCGATGTTGGCACACAAAGCCAGCGATGAAGGCGTTGCCGTTGCCGAGCGCATTGCCGGTCAAAAACCGCATATCGATTTCAACAACGTACCGTTTGTTATTTACACCGATCCTGAAATTGCTTGGGTGGGTAAAACCGAAGAACAGCTCAAAAGCCGAAGGCGTGGAGTACAAAAAAAGGTACTTCAGGTTTCGGTGCAAACGGTCGCGCATTGGCCATGGGCAAAGCCAAAGGTACGGTTAAAGTATTGGCAGATGCCAAAACCGACCGTATCTTGGGCGTACACATGATTGGCCCGGTTGTCAGCGAATTGGTTACCGAAGGCGTGACTGCGCTCGAATTCTTCGCCAGCAGCGAAGACATCGCCCGCATTATCCATGCCCACCCAACCTTGTCTGAAGTGGTTCACGAAGCTGCATTGGCGGCCGACAAACGCGCTTTGCACGGTTGATAGACATTAAGGCCGTCTGAAACTTTTCAGACGGCCTTAAGGCCTTCGACAAATTGAATGTTCCGAGAGCTTCGTTTTCTGATTTATAATTCCATCAGGCAAACAAACAGCATTTACATTCATTATGAACAAAGAAATAGTCGGTATTTTCTTTATACCGGCGGGCATCATCAGCATGTGTATGGCCTCATTGTGGCAGATGTATGTGATGATGACCGAAACTTATACGCTCAACCGTTTCAAAGATAAAGAATTGGTTTGGCGCGTGGCATTGTTGTTTATCAGTTTCAGCCTTGCCGTTTATCTGCTCTGCCCGAATTCGCGTAAAAAAGGCATCGTCTTTTTATTCTCGGAGTAGGCGGCGCAGTTATGTATTTGTTGGCGCGGATGTGGCTGCCTTTCAGTAAACAATAGTGCCGTCTGAAAATATAGGATTGTCCGCAGGGCGATTCCTAAGACCCACTCACCTTAAGGAGAAATCCATGAACCTACACGAGTATCAGGCTAAAGAACTGCTGGCTAGCTACGGTTTGCCCGTACAAGGCGGTATTTTGGCACACAACGGCGAAGAAGCCGCTGCAGCTTACGACAAATTGGGCGGCAAATTCGCTGTTGTCAAAGCACAAGTACACGCCGGCGGCCGCGGTAAAGCGGGCGGCGTAAAAGTCGTTAAAAGCCGCGAAGAAGCTAAAGAAGTGGCTGAAAGCCTGATTGGCACCAACTTGGTAACTTACCAAACCGATGCCAACGGCCAACCTGTCAACAGCGTTTTGGTTTGCGAAGACATGTATCCGGTTCAAACCGAGCTGTACTTGGGCGCAGTGGTTGACCGTTCTACCCGCCGCGTTACATTCATGGCTTCTACCGAAGGCGGCGTGGAAATCGAAAAAGTTGCTGCCGAAACTCCTGAAAAAATCTTCAAAGTAACCGTTGATCCGCTGGTCGGCCTGCAACCTTGCCAAGCTCGCGAAGTTGCGTTCCAACTGGGCTTGAAAGACAAACAAAATCAACGAGTTCGTCAAACTGATGACCGGCGCGTACAAAGCGTTTATCGAAAACGACTTCGCCCTGTTTGAAGTAAACCCATTGGCAGTTCGCGAAAAACGGCGCGCTCGCCTGCGTGGACGGCAAAAATCGGCATCGACAGCAACGCGCCTCTACCGCCTGCCAAAAAATCGCTGAATTGCGCGACAAATCTCAAGAAAACGAACGTGAGCTGAAAGCTTCTGAATTCGACCTGAACTATGTTGCGCTGGAAGGCAACATCGGCTGTATGGTTAACGGTGCCGGTTTGGCGATGGCTACTATGGACATCATCAAACTCAAAGGTGGCCAACCTGCCAACTTCTTGGACGTTGGTGGCGGCGCAACCAAAGACCGCGTGGTTGAAGCGTTCAAACTGATTTTGGAAGACAAATCCGTTAAAGGCGTATTGATCAACATCTTCGGCGGTATCGTACGTTGTGACATGATTGCGGAAGCCATCGTGGCAGCCGTTAAAGAAATCAACGTCAACGTTCCTGTCGTTGTTCGTTTGGAAGGTAACAACGCCGAACTCGGCGCGAAAATCCTGAACGAATCAGGTCTGAAACTGACTTCTGCAGACGGCCTGAATGACGCAGCCGAAAAAATTGTTGCAGCCGTAAACGCCTAAGGAGAAAAGAATGAGCGTATTGATTAATAAAGACACCAAAGTATTGGTTCAAGGTTTCACCGGTAAAAACGGTACTTTCCACTCCGAACAAGCTCTGGCTTACGGCACTAAAGTTGTCGGCGGCGTGACCCCCGGGCAAAGGCGGTCAAACTCACCTGAACCTGCCTGTATTCAACACCATGAAAGAAGCCGTTAAAGAGACCGGCGCGGATGCATCTGTAATTTACGTTCCCGCTCCGTTTGTGTTGGATTCTATCGTTGAAGCCGTTGATTCAGGCGTAGGCTTGGTCGTTGTGATTACCGAAGGCGTTCCAACTCTGGACATGCTCAAAGCCAAACGTTATTTGAAACCAACGGCAACGGTACTCGCTTGGTCGGCCCTAACTGCCCGGGCGTGATTACTCCGGGTGAGTGCAAAAATCGGCATTATGCCGGGCCACATCCACACCCGGGCCGCATCGGTATTATTTCCCGTTCCGGTACATTGACTTACGAAGCCGTGGCACAAACCACCAAACTGGGCTTGGGTCAATCAACCTGTATCGGTATCGGAGGCGACCCGATTCCTGGTATGAACCAAATCGACGCACTGAAACTCTTCCAAGAAGACCCAGATACCGACGCCATCATCATGATCGGTGAAATCGGTGGTACTGCGGAAGAAGAAGCAGCCGAATACATCCAATCCAACGTAACCAAACCTGTTGTAGGGTTATATCGCTGGTGTTACCGCTCCTAAAGGCAAACGCATGGGCCACGCCGGTGCGATTATCTCCGGCGGTAAAGGTACTGCCGAGGAAAAATTCGCCGCGTTTGAAAAAGCCGGCATCGCCTACACCCGCAGCCCTGCTGAGTTGGGCACTACCATGCTGGAAGTGTTGAAAGCAAAAGGTTTGGTGTAAATCAATCATCTGACTGATTAAAGATTAAATGCCGTCTGAAACCGGAAATCTGGTTTTTAGGCGGCATTTGGTTTATCTGGATTCAGCATATGTTTAATAGGTTTGACTTGCATAAAGTTTCAAGTGGGTCATTACCGGAATATAAGGTACGGCATGGTAAGGCGGCTTGGAGAGGCAGGTTACGTCTTGCTTTTTATTGCTATTTGGAAGGGGAGAAATATCAAAAATTTCCCATATCGTTAACAATTTTAAATTTTTATATATTTAAACTCATAAAGATATAAAGCATCGTTTGAATTGTGTTGTATAAATTGTGTTGTATTTTTAAATTAGTGGGTAAATTACATTTTTGTTTCAAATTAGAACTGAATATTAAGAGGACACACTATGCTGCATACTGCTCCAGATACGCCGCAACTCCCGCAAGGCAGGCCGAAATTTTATCACAGCCTGTATTTCCAAGTTATCGTTGCCATCATTATCGGTATTATACTTGGCAATTTCTTTCCTCATTTCGGGGCAAGCTTGAAGCCTCTGGGGGAAGCGTTCATCAAGCTGGTCAAGATGATTATTGCACCGGTTATTTTCCTGACCGTCGTTACCGGTATTGCCGGTATGAATGATATGAAGTCGGTTGGTCGCGTTGCGGGTAAAGCAATGCTTTATTTCCTTACCTTTTCGACTCTTGCATTGGTTATTGGCTCTGATAGTCGCCAATATTGTCCAACCTGGGGCAGGACTCAATATTGACCCTCGTTACATTGCATTCCGAAAAGGTTTCTGAATATGTTGAGAAGGCACATGACAGCACCTTGGTTGGTTTTTTGATGAATATTATTCCGACTACGGTGGTCAGCCCCTGACGGAAGGTAATATTCTGCAAGTTTTATTCGTTTCCGTCTTATTCGGCATTTCCCTTTGCTTCCGTAGGCGAGAAAGCGCGTCCTATCACCGACTTGCTTCTGGCGGCAACAACCCCGATGTTCAAAGTGGTTTCCATATTGATGAAGGCCGCACCGTTGGGGGGCATTAGGTGCTATGGCATTCACCGTTGGGAAATATGGTCTGCATTCCATCAGTAATCTGATTCTTTTTGGTGGCCACTTTCTATTTAACATCATTATTGTTTGTCGTTTTTGTCCTTGGTGCGGTGGCACGTTATAACGGGTTCTCCATCTTAAAAATGATCCGTTATATTAAAGAAGAAATGTGGCTGGTACTGGGAACTTCCTCTTCAGAAGCCGCACTGCCGACATTGATGCAGAAAAATGGAAGCAGCAGGTTGTAAGAAGTCTGTGGTCGGTTTGGTTATCCCTACAGGATATTCCTTTAACCTTGACGGTACCAATATTTATATGACCATGGCCGCATTGTTTATTGCGCAGGCCACCAATACCGATTTGACTATCACTCAACAAATTACTTTGTTGTTGGTGGCAATGCTTAGTTCAAAAAGGTGCGGCAGGTGTAACCGGTGCAGGTTTTATTACCTTGGCGGCAACACTGTCTGTTGTACCCAGTTTGCCGGTAGAAGGAATGGCACTGATTTTGGGTATCGACCGCTTTATGTCCGAATGTAGGGGCGCTGACCAACCTAGTGGGTAATGCTTGTGCTGCCATTGTGGTTGCGCGTTGGGAGAAATCCTTAGACAAGGATAAACTTGATGATGCTATGAACGGAAAACTGACCGTTCATACCGATGCCTCGCATTAAACCGTCAAATATAAACTAAGCAAATAAAACTGCACTCCGGTTTCCGAAGTGCAGTTTTATAATAGCCAATCAACCCTGTTATTCAGGCATGTCCAGTTGAACCGTTTAAACATCAGTGTATGATTTTACGATAGGTAAGGACCGGATATATTAGACAATCTTATACCAATACAGATTGGCGAGTTTAAGGGTGAAAAAGAATGTGCCGTCGGCAATGAAGTTTCTGCGATAACGCGCCATAGGATTTTTTTGTTTTTTTGGTTTGAGTGTTGGAGAAGGAATGGTTTGTTTTTAAGGTTTTTAACTTTGTTGAAGCTGATGTTTTTAGACGACATTGGAGGCCGTCTGAAAGCGCTAGCTTCAATGAAGTTAAAAGTTGAAACGGCAAACCGTCAATCAAGCAACCGCGTGCGCACCCTACACGTTGATTTTGAAGTTCCGTGCAATTCACAGGTAGGGTGTGTGCGCAGCCACGCACCCTACGTTGGCTTGTTACGTTGTTTCAGCTTCATCAATATTTTCTTGGGTATTTGAAATTTTAGGAGTATCGTTATTTCCGTCTTCACTATTACCCTGAGCCTTTAAAGGACTTTTTCTTATCATCTTTGACACTATCTTTTACCTTTTCTCTTTTGAAAAAAATTGATTTGCCATATCATTGTATGGGGTACTGGCATTCGTATCATCTTTAACTAGCCTCAAAGGCTCATCATTCATAATTCTCAGCAAATTACCCATTAAATCTTTTTAGCAAATCAACTGATATATCAGATGTTTCTTTACGGTATCCTTCATAACTTTGGCTAACAGAAGACTTAAAGCCATAATCTTCTGATAATTTAAATAATTTATGAATTTGAGTAGTAGCCAACCAAGAGAACCATAATGGAGCAGTGATACTTAACAAAGCAGTAATGGCTTGTAAGACAATAACTGTTGTGCTTATATTACTGGTACTATATAAACTTTGTAAACGACTAACCTGCGTACTACCAACAAAACCAAAGTGCCAGCAGTGCGATAATAAGCCCGAAAGTCCACCATTTTTGCAGATTTATTCAGTTGATTAGCGCGTTCTTTTAAAAAGCTCCAGCCAAACCATTTGTATTGGTTATGCTGTATGCTTTGTGCGGATTTATCCTTATATTCATTGCATTGCTTATACAGGGCTTCAATATTATTTTTAATTTTTCAAAAATCTCCTAAAAACTCATCTCCTTTTGCTGTATTTATTGCAATATTTCTAGAAAAAAATCATCTGATTTATTTTTTTACTATCTTTAAAAATACTCTCGATTTCCTGATGTGTTTTTACGAACCTCTTCTGTTGCTTCTTTTAAGTCATCTTGCACAGTAGGCAAGTTTTTTTGCTGTTTCATATGCACTATTGATTTGTTTAACTTTCTCATCTAAACCAGCACTGGATTTTTTTCCAAATTTGTAACCGCTCTTTTTGTACAGCCAGCCTTTGTCGTAGGCTAGATGGCATTGCATTTTTCAGGTAAATGTTCCCATTCTAGGCTTTGATAAAGAAAACTTATCAAGCCAGTCAACTGTTGTAATATATGAATAGAAATACGTATAATTTGAATAACTGCTTAATCCAGTGATGAGTAAATTTTTACTATCCATTACTCGCTCAGAAAGATATTCCATTATATCTAATTTTTTTCTTTAGAAAATCTATACGGTCTATTTTTAAGTTTTTGAATAATGCTTTTAGGAATATCTGCTAAATCTTTCAAACATAATGCATGGGTAGTTATCATACCCATAGCGGCTGTTAATGAAATTATCCTCAAATCCTTCTTGTTCTAAAAATCGTTTTTACCAAATCTTCAAGAGCATTGATTAACTTATTTACTTCTTTGTTTTCCATAATTCAAAAACCTTATATAAATTTAGAAATCATCTATTAGAAAGTTTTTAATATATTTTTCAAATATTTCCCAGTATAACTGATTTCCACTTTTGCTACCCCTCCGGCACCCCTCCGCCACAATCCTCCCCCGCCATCTCCGCCTTCCGGCCCTAAGTCCACAATCCAATCAGCAGTTTTTAATCACGTCCAGATTATGCTCGATAATCACAATCGAGTTGCCTTTTGCCTTTTCAGACGGCCTATTACTTCCAGCAGCAGGGCGATATCGGCGAAGTGCAGGCCGGTGGTGGGTTCGTCGAGGATGTAGAGCGTTCTGCCGGTGTCGCGTTTGGAGAGTTCCAAGGGCGAGTTTGACGCGTTGGGCTTCGCCGCCGGAGAGGGTGGTGGCGGATTGGCCGAGGCGGATGTAGCCGAGGCCTACGTCCATGAGGGTTTGCAGTTTGCGCGATACGGTGGGGACGGCATCGAAAAATTCGCGGGCTTCTTCGACGGTCATGTCGAGGACTTGGCTGATGTTTTTGCCTTTGTATTGGATTTCGAGGGTTTCGCGGTTGTAGCGTTTGCCGTGGCAGACTTCGCAGGGGACGTACACGTCGGGCAGGAAGTGCATTTCGACTTTAATCACGCCGTCGCCTTGGCAGGCTTCGCAGCGGCCGCCTTTGACGTTGAAGGAGAATCTGCCGACGTTGTAGCCGCGTTCGCGCGAGAGGGGGACGCCGGCGAAGAGTTCGCGGATGGGGGTGAACAGGCCGGTGTAGGTGGCGGGGTTGGAGCGCGGGGTGCGGCCGATGGGGGATTGGTCGACGTTGATGACTTTGTCGAGGTGTTCGAGGCCGCGGATGTCGTCGTATGGGGCGGGTTCTTCTTGGGCGCGGTTGAGTTCGCGGGCGGTGATTTTGGCGAGGGTGTCGTTAATCAGGGTGGATTTGCCGCTGCCGGATACGCCGGTGATGCAGGTAATCAAACCGAGCGGCAATTCGAGGGTGACGTTTTTTTGAGGTTGTTGCCGCGCGCCCCTTTGAGGACGAGCATTCGGTCGGGATTGACGGGCGTGCGTTCAGACGGCACGGCAATGGATTTTTGCCGCTGAGGTATTGTCCGGTCACGGAGTTTTTCGCATTTGGCGACGTTTTCGGGTGTGTCGGCAATCAGTACGTTGCCGCCGTGTTCGCCTCGCGCCCGGGGCCCATATCGACCACGAAATCGGCTTCGCGGATGGCGTCTTCGTCGTGTTCGACCACAATCACGCTGTTGCCCAAATCGCGCAGGCGTTTGAGGGTGGCGAGCAGGCGGTCGTTGTCGCGCTGGTGCAGGCCGATGGAGGGTTCGTCCAAAACGTACATCACGCCGGTCAGGCCGCTGCCGATTTGGCTGGCGAGGCGGATGCGTTAGCTTCGCCGCCGGAAAGGGTTTCGGCGGAGCGGAGAGATTCAGGTAATCCAGCCCGACGTTAATCAGGAAGCCGAGCCGCTCGGTGATTTCTTTTGAGGATTTTTTTCGGCGATTTGTTTTTTTGTTGCCATCCAAATCCAGCGTTTCAAAGAATTGGTGGGTTTTGGTCAGCGGCCAGGCGGAAACTTCGTGCAACGGCTCGCCGCTGACGTAAACGTAGCGCGCTTCTTTGCGCAAACGTGCGCCGCCGCAGCTTGGGCAGGCACGGTGGTTTTTGGTATTCGCGCAGCTTTTTCGCGCACGGTCTCGCTGTCGGTTTCGCGGTAGCGGCGTTCGAGATTGGGGATGATGCCCTCGAAGGCGTGGCTGCGGTTGAAGGTGGTGCCGCGTTCGGATAGGTAAGTGAAAGTCGATGACTCTTTGCCCGAGCCGTGCAGCACGACTTTTTTTCACTTTTTCAGGTAGCGTTTCCCAAGCGGCGCTGACATCAAATCGATAATGATGCGCCAGCGATTGAATCATTTGGAAATAGAATTGGTTGCGTTTGTCCCAGCCGTCAATTGCGCCTGCGGCTAAGGATAATTCGGGATGGGCGACCACTTTTTCGGGGTCGAAGAAAGTTGGTATTACCCAAGCCGTCGCAAGTCGGGCAGGAACCCATCGGGATTGTTGAACGAAAAACAGGCGCGGCTCTAATTCGGGCAGACTGTACGAACATACGGGGACAGGCAAAACGCGCGGAAAACCAATGTTCTTCGCCGCTGTCCATCTCCATTGCCAGCGCGCGCTCGTTGCCGTGGCGCAGCGCGGTTTCAAAACTTTCCGCCAGCCGCTGCTTGATGTCCGCCTTCACTTTCACGCGGTCGATGACCACGTCGATATTGTGCTTGATGTTTTTTTCCAGCTTCGGCACTTCGTCCAACTGATAGACCTCGCCGTCCACGCGTACACGTGCAAAGCCTTGCGCCTGCAGGTCGGCAAAGAAATCGACAAACTCGCCCTTACGCTCGCGCACTGCCGGCGCCAGAATCATCACGCGCGTGTCTTCCGGCAGTTTTAAGACGGCATCGACCATCTGCGATACGGTTTGGCTCGACAGTGGCAGATTGTGTTCGGGGCAATACGGCGTGCCGACGCGGGCGTACAAAAGGCGCAGGTAATCGTGGATTTCCGTTACCGTGCCGACGGTGGAGCGCGGATTGTGGCTGGTGGATTTCTGCTCGATGGAAATTGCGGGCGACAGGCCTTCAATTAAGTCGACATCGGGTTTGTCCATCATCTGCAAAAACTGACGGGCATAGGCAGAAAGGCTTTCAACATAACGGCGTTGGCCTTCTGCATATAAAGTATCAAATGCCAGCGACGACTTGCCGCTGCCTGACAGCCCTGTGACCACCACGAGCTTGTGGCGCGGAATGTCCAAATCGACATTTTTCAAATTATGCGTGCGCGCGCCGCGGATGCGGATGGTGTCATTATCGTGTGAATGTTTGGGATGATGGTTGCACATATTGTCAGGCCGTCTGAAAAAAATAAAAATAAACGGCTATTGTAGCACTTTTCTCGGATGCCGTCTGAAGCTGCGTTCAGACGGCATTTGTCCCAGCGGAACGTGGCAGATTCCGCTATAATGTCGGCAATTTTTAACCCGCTTGAATAGAAGGATGACAAATGAACCGTCTTTACCCCCACCCGATTATTGCCCGTGAGGGCTGGCCGATTATCGGCGGTGGTTTGGCTTTGAGCCTGCTGATATCGATGTGCTGCGGCTGGTGGTCTTTGCCGTTTTGGGTGTTTACCGTATTTGCCCTGCAGTTTTTCCGCGATCCTGCGCGTGAAATTCCGCTAAATCCTGAAGCGGTGTTGAGCCCGGTTGACGGCCGTATCGTGGTGGTCGAGCGCGCACGCGATCCGTATCGTGATGTCGATGCTTTGAAAATCAGTATTTTTATGAACGTGTTCAACGTGCATTCGCAAAAATCGCCTGCCGATTGTACGGTAACGAAAGTGGTCTATAACAAAGGCAAATTCGTGAATGCGGATTTGGACAAAGCCAGTACGGAAAATGAACGTAATGCGGTTTTGGCGACTACGGCTTCTGGTCGTGAAATTACTTTTGTTCAAGTGGCTGGTTTGGTGGCGCGCCGTATTTTGTGTTACACCCAAGCAGGTGCGAAACTGTCTCGTGGCGAACGCTATGGCTTTTATCCGTTTTGGCTCGCGCGTGGATATGTATCTGCCGGTTGACGCGCAGGCGCAAGTGGCGATTGGCGATAAAGTTACCGGCGTAAAAACTGTATTGGCGCGTTTGCCGCTGACTGCGCCGCAAATCGAACCGAGCCTGAATCTGAGCCTGCTTTACAAACTGCTCCGGTTGAAACAGCGGCAAAACCCATCTGCCGAACAACGGCAAATCGAGGCAGCGGCGGCTAAGATTCAGGTGGCTGTGCAAGATGTGTTGAAAGATTAATTTTGCGAACTGAAATAGAAAAATATCAGTACCATCATTCCACACGAATGAGGAAGTTTGGTTTTTGAATTTTTGCTAATGAAATCACACCGTCATTCCCACGAAAGTGGGAATTCTAGAAACTTAACGTTACGACGATTTATCGGAAACGACTGAAACCGGACGGACTGGATTTCCGCCCTGCGCGGGAATGACGACCATTAGTTACCCAAAACTAAAAACAGAAACCTTCTCCGCGTCATTCCCACGAAAGTGGAATCTAGAACCCAAATGCTAAGGCGATTTATCGGAAACGGCTGAAACCGGACGGACTGGATTCCCGCCTGCGCGGGAATGACGACTTATTAGTTACCCAACACTTAAAAACAGAAAACCTTTTCCGCGTCATTCTCACGAAAGTGGGAATCTAGAACCCAAATGCTAAGGCGATTTATCGGAAACGACTGAAACCGAATGAATTGGATTCCCGCCTGCGCGGGAATGACGACTTATTAGTTACCCAAAACTTAAAAACAGAAACCTTTACACCGTCATTCCCACGAAAGTGGAATCCGGGAACTTAACGTTACAATGATTTATCGGAAACGGCTGAAACCGAACGAATTGGATTCCGCCTGCGCGGGAATGACGACTTATTAGTTACCTAACACTTAAAAAACAGAAACCTTTACACCGTCATTCCCACGAAAGTGGGAATCCGGGAACTCAACGTTACAGTGATTTATCGGAAACGGCTGAAACCGAACGATTGGATTCTCGCCTGCGCGGGAATGACGACTTATTAGTTACCCAAAACTTAAAAACAGAAACCTTTACACCGTCATTCCCACGAAAGTGGGAATCTAGAACCCAAATGCTAAGGCGATTTATCGGAAACAGCTGAAACCGAATGAATTGGATTTCCGCCTGCGCGGGAATGACGACTTATTAGTTACCCAAAAACTTAAAAACAGAAACCTTTACACCGTCATTCCCACGAAAGTGGGAATCCGGGAACTTAACGTTACAGTGATTTATCGGAAACGGCTGAAACCGAATGAATTGGATTCCCGCCTGCGTGGGAATGATGGGATCTTGGGTTTTTGCTTTTGATTTTTCTGCTTTTGCGAGAATGACGGCGTGAAAGCAAGAATGATGAAACAAAAATAGAATGATGGCATAGTGGTTTGTTCTTTGTCTTTGCCATATTTCCCTAACAAATTGATTAAAAGAAAAAGGTTTTCAGAATGCCGTCTGAAAACCTTTTTGTTTGCCTGTCCGATTTTAAAAACTTCACGTTCACGCCGCCGGTAAAGCTGCGGCCCATTTGCGGCGTATCAGAGAGGAAGCTGCTGTGGGCGTAAACGGATTGGTTGAGCAGGTTGTCGGCTTTTGACGTACCAATTCCACTCGCCATAGCGCGCTATTGCGGCGGTGGTTGCGCCAAGGTTGGAGCATATGGTGTCCGGGCGTACGCGTTTCGTAGCGGGCGAGTTTGTTTTTGGGCGAACACGCGGTAGTAGTCCAAATTGGCATCGATGCGGTCGGTCAGCGAGGCTTTTCAGGTGAACGCCGAGGCGCGCAGCCGGAACGCGCGGCGCGTTTTGGTCGGCTTGTGCGATGAAGGGACGCTTGCCGTAAGCATCTTCCCTGCCGGGCAGGGAAGGCAGGTTTTTCAGACGGCCTCGTACATAGTCGCCGGAAACGCCGATGCGGTAGCGCGGTGTCGGTTTGAAGTAGATTTCGCCTTCCGCGCCGTAGAAGTCGGCGCCGGATTGGTTGTAGCGCACGAGCTTCATTTCGCTGTCGTCTTCGATGGATTTGGGGGCCGCGTCCGTCGTTTAAGGTTTGGGCGTAAATGTAGTTGCCGAAGCGGTTGCGGTAGAGTGCCAGATTGTATTGCCAGCGGTCGCCTTCGTAGCCCAGCGCGATTTCGATATTGTTGGAACGCTCTTGTTGAGGTGTTTGTTGCCGACTTCAAAAGTGTTGGTGGCGACGTGCTTGCCGTGTGCGTACAGTTCTTGCGTTGACGGCAGGCGTTCCTGATGGGAGGCGGTCAGGCTGAGTTTGTGGTGTGGCGTGAAATACCAGTTGCCCGAAAGTGCGAACGAGCGGGCGGTTTGGCAGTGCGCGCCGAGGTCGGGCAGGGGTGGTTGGTAGTTTTCCTATCAATCAATGCTTTGTCGTACTGAATGGAGGCTTTTTGTTTTTCCACGCGTACGCCGCCTTCAAGCGTGAAGTTGTCCCAGTTTGCCTGTTCTACACCGAAAAAGCTGTAATGTTGCACTTTATTGTCAAGCAGCATCGGTTGTTTGACCGCTTCGGATGTGGCAGATAAAGCACTGGATTTTTGTTGTAAATATTGCACGCCCCAGCTGCCTTTCAGACGGCCTATGGGTTGGTGGCGCAACTCGATGCGGGCGTTGTGTGTTTTGTTGTTGAAGAAGTTTTCTACTGCATCGCCTGCTTTTTCGTCGTGGTGGTAGTCGTTGCGGTTCAGGTGCACGCGCAGGGCTTCAAAACCGGGGAGCGGCTGCTTCCATTCGGCACGGAGTTCGTAGCGTTTGTTGCGCAGGTCTATCCACGGTCTGCCGCTGTGGATGGGCGTGTGCATTATCGTCGTCGTGGAAGCCGCAGCTCAAGCCCGGATTGTCGTAATCGATGTCTTCTTCGGTCAACAAGTGCGGATAAAAGCCGCAAATAGCCTTTTGTTAATCAAACTTTTTGCCAAATGATGTCGGCGTGGCAATCATCGTATTCGTGGCTGTGGGCAGGCAGGCCGTATTGGTCGCGACGGTCGCTGTACGCCACGCCGATAAAGCCTTTTTCGCCAACCCAAGACAGGCCGATGCTGCCTGTTTTTGGAATCGGCATGGCTGTTGGGCAGGCGTTTCAGATTGCGGTAACGCGGTACGGCGTAATTGCCCGATTTGCGGTACAGCCTTCCGTGTGCAACACGAAGTTTTTGCCCAGACCGATATTGATGCCGCCGGACGTGAGTTTTTCCAAATTACCGCTGCTCAAACGCAATCCGAGTTCGCCCGATACGCCGTTTTCAGGCATTTTTCGGGGATTTTGCCATCGGCAACATCGACCAAACCGGCCACATTACCCGAACTATATAAAAAGCGTAACCGGCCCGCGCAGGATTTCAACCTGTTGCGACAAGGCGGTATCTACCATAATAGCGTGATCGGGAGAAAAATCCGCCATATCGCCTGTTTCGCCGTGATGGTTCAACACTTTAATCCGCCTGCCTGTTTGACCGCGAATGACGGGAGCGGATGCGCTGCCGCCGTATTGCGAGGCATGAATGCCCGGTACGCCGTCTAAAAGCATCGCCCAGTTGACGGCTTTTTGGCGCAAGGTGTCGCCAGAGATAATTTTATCGGAGGCGGTTGAAGTGTGCAGCAGCCCCGAAGTGGCGCGCGGACGGCTTTTTGCCGATGACGCTGACCGTTTCCAAGCCCACCGATTGCTCAGTTTCATGCGCTTGGGCGAGGAGGGGTGTTGATTAAAAAGAATTGATAAAACAATGGGTTTGAGTGTAGTTTGTGCCATTTTGCTTCTCATCGCATTTTCGAAAAAAAGTCTGTTATTATATAACATTACATTCCTTTATATCATAAGATTTTTGAGAATACTCAGAGGGCATAGGCAAAAAGTTTTTCAAAATGACACGGTCGCGGCATCGGGCGGTGTTCATTTGTATCCGCCGTCATTTTGGGGGCGCGGTTGATGTTGACGCAGATTCCGCTATGTTTGCCCATTATATTCGGCTGCGGGATAACCAAAAATTTATGAGGGCATAAAAACAGTACGTTCCCGAACGGTTGAAAAGGTGGCAAAAATGGCGTACTTGTCAGAAACGCGAGGCTCTGCGCCAGATTCACGAGGGCGCATCGGGCACGCTAAGATGTAAGGGGGTATGGATGGGGGTATCGGAAATGCAGTTAATAATAAACAAATTATAAATCAATAGGTTAATCACAAAATGCTTTTGTTTATCGACAATTACGACAGTTTTCACTTACAACATCGTCCAGTATTTCGCAGAATTGGGGCAGGAAGTCGCCGTGCGCCGCAACGATGATATTACGTTGGAGGAAATCGAGGCATTGAATCCGCAATATCTCGTTATCGGTCCCGGCCCGTGTTCGCCCTAAAGAAGCGGGGATTTCCGTGGCGGCGATGCGCCATTTTGCCGGACGGCTGCCGATTATGGGCGTGTGCCTCGGGCATCAGACGATAGGCGAGGCGTTCGGCGGCAGGATAGTCCGTGCCAAAAACGCTGATGCACGGTAAGGTGTCGCCCGTGTACCATTCGGGCAAGGGTATGTTTATGGGGTTGCCCAATCCGGTTACCTGTACGCGTTATCACAGCCTCGTTATCGAACGCGGCACGTTGCCGGATTGTCTGGGAAATCACGGCTTGGACGGAAGACGGAGAGATTATGGGCGTGCGCCATAAGGGAATATGCCGTCGAGGGGGTACAATTCCACCCTGAAGCTCTGCTGACCGAACACGGACATGATATGTTAAACAATTTTTTTAGTTGAATTTCAAAACTTCAAACCGCAAAAAAATCTGACGTGATGCCGTCTGAAGCCCTTCAGACGGCATTTTCGTCCGAATATTGAACGGAGGACAAAAATGATTACACCGCAACAGGCCATCGAACGATTAATCAGCAATAATGAGTTGTTTTACGATGAAATGACCGACTTGATGCGTCAGATTATGAGCGGACAGGTTCCGCCGGAGCAGATAGCGGCCATTTTGACAGGATTGCGTATCAAGGTTGAAACCGTTTCCGAAATTACCGCAGCTGCAGCCGTCATGCGCGAGTTTGCGACAAAAAGTGCCGCTGGAGAATGCGGAGGGGCTGGTTGATATCGTCGGTACGGGCGGGGATGGCGCGAAAACCTTTCAATATTTCGACGACTTCGATGTTTGTTGCCGCAGCAGCAGGCGCGAAGGTTGCCAAACACGGCGGGCGTTCCGTTTCATCTTCCAGCGGCGCGGCGGACGTGGTGGAGCAGATGGGCGCAAACCTCAACCTGACTCCCGAACAGGTTGCCCAAAGTATCAGGCAGACCGGCATCGGGTTTATGTTCGCGCCCAATCACCACAGTGCCATGCGCCATGTCGCCCCTGTACGCCGTTCGCTCGGTTTCCGAAGTATTTTCAACATATTGGGTCCCGTTAACCAATCCTGCGAGCGCGCCGAACCAGCTTTTTGGGCGTGTTCCACACCGATTTGTGCGGCATCCTTTCCAGAGTATTGCAACAGCTCGGCTCCAAAACACGTTTTGGTTGTTTGCGGGGAGGGCGGTTTGGATGAAATTACACTGACGGGCAAAACGCGCGTTGCCGAACTCAAAGACGGAAAAAAATCAGCGAATACGACATCCGCCCAGAAGATTTCGGTATCGAAACTCGCCGCAATTTGGATGAAATCAAAGTTGCCAATACTCAGGAATCTTTGTTGAAAAATGAACGAGGTGCTGGAAGGGAAGAGAAGGGGCGGCACGCGATATCGTACTGCTTAATACCGCCGCCGCCCTATATGCCGGAAATATCGCTGCTTCGCTTTCAGACGGCATATCTGCCGCACGGGAAGCCATCGATTCAGGTAGGGCAAAATCGAAAAAAAGAGGAGTTTGTCGGTTTTTACACGGCAATTTGCCTAAGCAGGCAGAATGAATATAAAGCAACAAATGCCGTCTGAAAATTTCAGACGGCATTTGTGTTTCAGGGTTAAAAAGAATGGAGAGGGCAATTTATTTATATAAAAACTTTTGGGGCTGTAAAGGAGCAAAAGATTGCAGTTGCAACGTGTGGTAGAGTATGCCAAAAATTGAAACATTACAGTCAAAAATTACGGAGATCGAATAAATGACTTTCAATCAAGAACAAGATTATTGGGCTGGCTATAAGGCAAATGAAAAGAGCTTTGATTATTCAAACATGGTCAGGATTTGGGCGATATGCTCCAGACCACCTATATCCCCCATATCCTGCCATTGGATACCGACAATGAAACTTTAGGCACGACGGTCTTGCAAGCGTTGGCGAACAGCAGGACGTTAGACAACGAAGCTGAACGTATTGATTTTTTTAAAACAGGAAAAATTTTTAAAACCACGCTATGAGGATTGGGTTGCCAAGCTATGCGGGAACTTGGGCTATAAAACCAGACGCGCCCTATTTAAAAAAACATGATGAGCGGGGCTATTTGGCTGCACAACGGCTGCCTGAAAATCAGCCCGAGCCGCCATGTCAAGCTGGAAGCGTGGGATGCCATTGATGCAGACGATGTCATTTTATCATTAGATAACAGCCCTGAAGAAATCGGAGCAGGTTTAAGGTTGGCATCGAGCCGCTGCCGATAATATTTGACAAAAGGTCGTCTGAAAGCTGGGGAATTGGGTTCATTAGATAATAAATATAGGAGTAAAATAAAAATGGCAATTTGGAATTATCGGTACTACCTTTATCCCATCAGCCGCTATCAGAAATAAATTTAATGCAAATAAAGATATCATACTTGATGAGTATCGATCTAATAATTTTCAGAATTTTTAATGAGAATAAAAGTTTTTGAAAATTACTTTATCGATAATGATATTATATTATCATCAATAATAAATGAAGCAAAAACAGCTTAAATTGAAAGAGTCTTGGGATAAAGACGCAATTATGTTTTTGTGATAATTTTGGTAATAGTCTTACCGTTTGGCCAGATGATATAGAGTGTGAACTTGATTTAAGATTTGATTATATTCAATTTATTCAGAAAACCATTGATTGGGCAATAAAATATAATTGTCTATTTGTAATAGAAAAACAGGAAATGTAGTTTCCCTAATATAAATAATCTAATGTATGAAAATAAAAAGCATATTTGGAAAAGCAAGCCGTAGCCCATATGAAACCTAAACTCAATAAGTAGCATGTGTGAGGAATGCACGCATGCGGTTCTCAGGTTTGAGCCAAGAGGTCGTCTGAAAACAACAAAAATACGTTTTCAGACGACCTTTCTTTCAACAAGTAGCCACAGCAATCAGACAAAAAGCAGCCCACCGCCACACCCATATCGGCAGCACGGCCGGACAAACCACCATCCGAAGCGGCGGGGATACCACCCTCAAAGGTGCGCAGCTTATCGGCAAAAGGCATATGGGCGAGATACGCGTAACCTGCATATGGAAAGCGTTCAATATACGGTTACCGACAAACAAGGCAGAGCCTGCCGACAGGGATCAGTCTGTCCACCGGCTACGGCAGCGACGGAGATAGCCACCCGCAGCGGTATCAACACTCGCAACATACAAATCACCGACGAAGCGGGACAACTTGCTCGAATCGGCAGGGACTGCCAAGAAACCGAAGCGCGTATCTACACCGGCATCGACACCGAAACTGCAGCCCAACATACAGGTCGTCTGAAAAACAGCTTCGACAAAGACGCGGTACACAATGCCATCAGGCTTAACTTTCTCTATCTAATACAGCCCCAAACTTTTTACTGTTTAAATAAATTTCCAAAAGGCTTGGGCAGGCCGTAATCTTTTCAAATGCGTCGAGCTTTTGATCCAAAATGCCGTCTGAAGGGTGTTCAGACGGCATTTGCCCTTCAAACGGCGTAATCATCAGCAGCCGGTGCGTCAGGGCGGTGGGTCAGGGCGGTTTGTTCGTCCATATCTGCCATGCTCAGGGAGAATTTGGTGGCAAAGTCGGAAAGCCCATTCAAACTTTCAAAAACACGGTACGCAATACAGACCGCCCCAAATTCCTTTGGCGGGGCGTTTCTCCAATAAGATTGCGCCGTCTTGGTTGCGGATAATCAGCCAGTAAAGCGGCAGGGTTTGCACTTCGGGGGCAGTTTTTACGCGGCAGCTCGGCAATGCGGTTTTTGCTTTTTCGCTTCGCAGATGTCCGCCATCGGGCATTGGTGGCACAAGGGTTTTCGTCCGTTTGCACACGGTTGCGCCCAAATCCATCAAGCCCTGCGTGTAGGCGGGCATATCGGCGTTTTCAGATGGCATCAGACTTTCGGCAAGCGTCCAAAGCGAGTTTTCAAATTTCTTGTCCTGCGGATTGCCGTCGCGGGCGAACACGCGGCAGAGTACGCGTTTGACGTTGCCGTCCAAAAATGGTTTCGCGGCGGTTGAAGGCGAAGGCGCAAATAGCGGCGGCGGTGCTTCTGCCTACGCCGCAGAGGGTTTCCAAGTCTTTGCGTTCGGATGGAAACGTGCCGCCGAATTCTTCGACGACTTGTTGCGCGGCTTTTGTGCAGATTGCGTGCGCGGCTGTAATAGCCCCAAACCCGCCCACAGCGATAACACTTCGTCTTGCGGCGCGGCGGCAAGCGTTTGTACGGTCGGGAATTTTTGCCAAGAAACGCGGATAGTAGTCCAAGACGGTGGCGACTTGCGTTTGTTGGAGCATGATTTCGGAAAGCCAGACGCAATAAGGGTTTTTGCACTTGCCAAGGGCAGGTGGTGCCTGACCGTATTGTTTTTTTGCCAGCGGATGAGCCGTTCGGAGAAGGGGATGGGTGTGTTCATTAATATCAATCTGTGGTTTTATTTATATTTAAAAACAGTATGTTATGGTATAACATTGTGAAAAAGTAATTCTTATTGACATACAGATTATAGGGGTATATAACTCATATAAAGAGACTTTATTGCGGTATTGAAATTATTTATCAACAAGCAAGGAGTATCAGCATGAAAGCAATGGTTTATCACGGCGCAAACGACATCCGTTTTGAAGAAAAGCCCCGCCCTCAAATTATCGATCCGACCGATGCAGTGGTGAAAATCGTCAAAACCACGATTTGCGGTACCGATTTGGGTATTTGGAAAGGCAAAAACCCTGAAGTCGCCGACGGCCGTATTCTCGGTCATGAGGGCATCGGTATTGTAGAAGAAGTCGGCGATGCTGTAAAAAACATCAAAGTCGGTGATAAAGTCATTATTTCATGTGTCAGCAAATGCTGCACTTGCGACAACTGCAAAATCCAACTCTATTCACACTGCCGTAACGGTGGCTGGATTTTGGGCTACATGATTGACGGTACGCAGGCCGAATACGTCCGTACGCCTTATGCCGACAACAGCCTTGTTCCGTTGCCCAGACAACGTCAATGAAGAAGTCGCCCTGCTGTTGAGCGACGCCTTGCCGACCGCCCACGAAATCGGCGTGCAATACGGCGATGTGAAACCCGGCGATACCGTATTCATCGCCGGTGCCGGCCCTGTCGGCATGTCCGCCTTGCTGACCGCCCAACTGTACAGCCCTGCCGCCATCATCGTTTGCGATATGGACGAAAACCGTTTGAAACTGGCGAAAGAATTGGGCGCAACCCATGCCATCAGCCCCGCTTCCGGCGACGTATCCAAACAAGTCTTTGCTATCGTCGGCGAAGACGGCGTAGATTGCGCGATTGAAGCCGTCGGTATCCCGGCGACTTGGAATATGTGCCAAGATATCGTGAAACCCGGCGGCCATATCGCTGTGGTTGGCGTACATGGTCAATCCGTTGATTTCAAACTGGAAAAACTGTGGATTAAAAACCTTGCCATCACAACCGGCTTGGTAAATGCCAATACCACCGAAATGCTGATGAAGGCAATTTCCAGCAGCTCCGTCGATTACACCAAAATGCTGACCCACCGTTTCAAATTCAGCGAATTGGAAAAAGCCTACGACGTGTTCAAACACGCCGCCGAAAACCAAGCGATGAAAGTGGTTTTGGAAGCGGATTAATCGGCGTTGAATCAGTTGTTTTTAAGCGGATGCCGTCTGAACGTGTTTCAGACGGCATTTTTCAGCCGTGTAAAACGGGCTGTCTGGCTGCTGTCGAATGAACTGACCGTTATTTTTTTATTATGCGGAAGATGGATGGGTATTTTAGGGGCGGTATGTCGGAGCGGTGCTGCCGCGTATGCCGACTGTGCCCTCAATCGGCAAAATGCCGTCTGGAAACGGGAAAGGGCTTCAGACGGCATTTTTACGATGCGAATCAGGCTTTTGGGTTTCAACGCCGCCGCTTCTTTGGCAAGGCGAGTGATGGTGTCCCAGTCTTTGTTTTTCACGGCTTCTTTCGGTGTCAGCCATGAGCCGCCGACGCACAGGACGTTGGGCAATGCCAAGTAATCGGGCGCGGTGGCGAGGCTGATGCCGCCGGTCGGGCAGAAGCGCACGTCGGCGTAAGGGACCGTACAGGGGCTTTGAGCATGGCTTTGCCGCCAACGACTTCGGCGGGGAAGAGTTTGAGGGTGTCGATACCGTGTTCCAAAAGCCAGTTGGACTTCGCCCGGAGTAGCAACGCCGGGAATCAGGGGAATGCCGCTGTTGTGGCTGGCTTTGGCGAGGGATTCGTGCAGCCCCGGGCTGATGGCGAAAACCGCGCCTGCGTCTTCGACGGCTTTGAGCTGATCGGGATTGGTTACCGTACCCGCGCCGACGATGGCGTTGGGTACTTCTTTTGGCAATCAGGCGGATGGCGTCAATGCCGACGGGGGTGCGCAGGGTGATTTCGAGGGTAGGAATGCCGCCTTCGACAAGGGCGTGGGACAAATCGACGGCAGTACTCAAGTCGTCAATCGCCATTACCGGCACAACTGCGCTTGCGCTCAGAATTTCGCGGGGGGTCAGTTTGGACATTTCGGTTCTCCGGATAGGATGGGGTGTTTTATTAAGATGGGACAGGTTGTAGGTCGGATACTTGTATCCGACATCTTGGACTGTGTCGGATTCGAGAATCCGACCTACGTCTATCTTAAAACGCTTGAATAATTTTTCAGACGACCTTATTACGTTTGAAAAGGTCGTCTGAAATGCTACATCAGGCAAATTCGCCGCCGAAGCTCATGGCACCGGTTTCCGCGCTGCTGGTCATGCTGCGGAAGCCGGCGAAGAGTTCGCGGCCACAGCCTTGTTGGTTCGCGCTCAAGTCGATGCGTTCGACTTCGCGGGCGTTCCATTCGGCTTCGTTAATCAGGACGTTGAGTTCGCCGGTAACGGAGTCGAAGCGGATCAGGGTCGCCGGTACGGATTTTGGCGATGTTGCCACCCATCAAGGCTTCAGGCGTCATGTGGATGGACGCGGGTACTTTTGCCGGATGCGCCGGACATACGGCCGTCGGTCAGCAACGCCACTTTGAAGCCGCGGTCTTGCAGGATGCCCAAAGGTGGGGTCAGTTTGTGCAATTCGGGCATACCGTTGGCACGCGGGCCTTGGTAGCGGACAACGCAGACAAAATCGCGTTCCAACTCGCCGCGTTCAAATGCTGCCAACACTTCGCGTTGGTCGTTGAACACGATGGCGGGAGCTTCGATAATGCGGCAGCCTTCGCGCACGGCGGATACTTTAATTACGCCGCGACCGATGTTGCCTTTCATCGGGCGCAGACCACCATCTGGGGAGAACGGGTTGTCGGCTTTGCGCAGGATGTCGTCGTTGCCGCTGGTTTCAGGGGCTTCGCGCCATTCGAGTTTGCCGTCGATGAGGAAAGGTTCTTTAGTGTAGTGTCGCATACCGTGTCCGACGACGGTATCGACATCGTCGTGCAACAAGCCTACGTCCAGCAATTCGCGGATAACGAAAGGCAGTCCGCCCGCTGCGGTAAAGTAGTTCACGTCGGCCTTGCCGTTCGGGTAAACTCGGATGAGCAGCGGGATGATGGACGAAATTTCGTCAAAGTCGTCCCAGTTCAAAAATTACGCCTGCGGCGCGCGCCATGGCGACGAGGTGCATAGTGTGGTTGGTCGAACCGCCGGTTGCCATCAGGCCGATCAGGGCGTTGATGAAGGATTTTTCGGTCAACATTTCGCCCAAGGGTTTGATGGTGCCGTTTTTGATGCCGCGTGCGAGGTGTCCGGCAGCGTAGCGGGTCAGGGCTTCGCGCAGGTCGGTGTAAGGGTGGACGAAGGCGGGGGCAGGGAGGTGCACGCCCATCATTTCCATCATCATTTGGTTGGAGTTGGCGGTGCCGTAGAAAGTGCAGGTGCCCGGGCTGTGGTAAGAACCCATTTCGCTTTCAAGCAAGGCATTGCGACCGACTTTGCCTTCGGCGAAAAGCTGGCGGGTGCGGGCTTTTTCTTTATTGCCGATACCGCTGGACATCGGGCCTGCCGGAACGAAGATGCACGGAATATGACCGAAGGACAGCGCACCTATCATCAAACCCGGCACGATTTTGTCGCACACACCCATAAACAGGCTGCCATCAAACATTTGATGAGACAGACCGACAGCGGTGCTCATGGCAATCACGTGGCGGGAGAACAGCGACAATTCCATGCCGGCGTAGCCTTGCGTGATGCCGTCGCACATGGCGGGCGTGCCGCCGGCGACTTGGGCGGTCGCGCCGTTTTTCTGTGCTTCGTCTTTAATTTGGTCGGGGAAGTCTTTAAACGGCTGGTGTGCGGAAACCATGTCGTTGTAGGCGTGATGATGCCTAAGTTGGGGACGGTTTCTGAAAGCATTTCGATTTTGATACTTTTTAGGCATGGCGGCATAGCCGTGCGCCAAGTTGCTGCAGCCGAGCTGGTTGCGCTCCAGCAGTCCCATTTGTTTGGCGCTGCGGATTTTTCGCCAAATATTTTTTTCACGCGTCGGGCGGCTGCGCTCAATGATGCGCTCGGTAATCTCGGCAAGCTTGGGGTGGATAGGAGTGGGGTTCATGTTCGACCTATTGTTTGAATGCGATGGCTTGGTATCGTGCGTTTTGATTTTTGTATTCGGAGCAGATATTAAATTAATGTGCCGTCTGAAAAATAGAAAAAAAGCAATATTTATTATAATATAAATTTGTAATTTTATTACAAAAATTTAATAGTCAAAAATGAAGCTTGATTTAAATTTCGGGCGTATTTCAAATTACGCCACTAATACCGAAGAGTACTTATCTTGTTTTTGGATTAGGTCAAAGAAATTGAAAAATGGGCATGGACAAAAAGTGTAGTGATGTGTAGTATTACTACTCATCATGTTCCTGCTTTGTCCTTGATCTATCCGGTGTTTCGGTGAAAGACAGGGGTAAGACGGAATTAAAAAAATTTCTAATGAGATAATACGATGAATATGCAGACAAATTTTTGATTTGGTGTTGTTCGGCGCGACCGGCGATTTGGCAATGCGTAAACTTTTGCCTTGCCTGTATCAGGCGCATGTAGCCGGTTTGCTTCATCCCGAAGGTCGTATTTTTGGGCGTAAGCCGCAGCGAATTGGATACCGCCGGCTTTTTGGCCAAAGTGGAAACGAATTCTAAAATCCATGTCAAACAAAACTTCTCAGATGAAGCGTGGGCATCGTTTATCCAACGTCTCGAGTATTTTGAAAAGTCGATGTTACAGAGAAGGGCGATTTCATTGCCTTGGGCGACTTGGTGAAAGCACGCAAGAATACTGAAAATGTCGTGATCTACCTCTCAACAGCGCCGAAATTCTTTGTACAAGCCTGTGAAAATCTTGCCGAAATCGGTTTGAATGCTGATAACGTGCGCGTGGTTTCTGGAAAAAAACCGTTGGGGACGGACCTGGCCTCTTCCCAACAAATCAATACAGATGTGGCCCGTTATTTCAAAGAAGAACAAATCTACCGCATCGACCATTATTTGGGCAAAGAAAGCCTGCAAAACCTGCTGGCCCTGCGTTTTGCCAATGTGATGTTCGAGCCGTTTATGGAACAACAAATACATTGAAAGCGTACAGCTGACCATCGCCGAACAGTTGGGCGTGGAAGAACGCGGCGAGTTTTACGACATTACCGGCGCGTTGCGCGATATGGTGCAAAAACCACTTGATGCAAATGCTTTTGTATGACTGCGATGGAAGCACCGACGAGTTTGGATGCCGATGCCGTACGCGACGAGAAAGTGAAAGTCATCAAATCGCTGAAACCGCTGACCATCGAATCCGTCAACGAAAAATGTTATTCGCGGCCAATATGTTGCAGCAAACGGCATGAACGGCTATCTGGAAGAAGTCAACGTTTACCGCAAAGACAGCTTTCACTGAAACCTATGTCGCCATCAAAGCCGAAATCGAAAAACGAGCGTTGGAAAGGCGTACCTTTCTACCTGCGTACCGGCAAACGCATGGCAGGCAAAGTGGCGGAAATCGTGTTGAACTTCCGTCCGCTGCGAAAACCATATTTTTTTGACAACAGCCAACCTGCGCCGAATCGTTTGGTTATTGAACTACAACCGACCGAATCCATCCGCCTTTACACTCAAGTGAAAACCCCGGGTGCAGGCAACAAAGTCGAAGTTACGCCGATTGGCGTGGACTTGGGTACAGCCGTAGAGGGCCGCCGCGCCGAGGCTTATGAGCGTCTGCTGCTGGATGTGATTAACGGCAAGCTCGCTTTATTCAACCGTCGTGACGAACTTGAAGCCGCTTGGGAATATGTGATGCCGATTTTGGAAAACTGGGCGAACAATACAACGCCTCCACATGCTTACGAAGCCCATTCTTGGGGTCCTGAAGCCGCGCGCGCGCTGTTGGCCCGTGACGGCAACAAGTGGCACGAAGAGCAATAATATTTCTTTCAGACGGCCTTGTTTTCCAACAAAAGGCCGTCTGAAACCATGAAAGGACGAAACATGTTTGTTTGGCACGAACAAGAAAACGCTGCAACTGCCGCGCAAGCTCTCGCCGATGCCGTTGCCGCCGCATTGCAAGCTGCGTTGAATGAGAAAGGCCATGCGGTTTTGGCTGTTTCCGGCGGCCGTTCTCCGATTGCGTTTTTCGAGGCTTTGTCGCAAAAAGATTTAAATTGGCAAAACATCGGCATTACTTTGGTGGACGAGCGTATCGTTCCGACCACGCATGCCGACAGCAATACAGGCTTGGTACGCGAATATCTGCTCAAAAATAACGCGGCTGTTGCCACATGGATTCCTGTTGTTGAAGACGGAAAGTCTGAAACTGAATTACAACCTGAAGTTGTCGTTGCTTACGCATTGAAACATTATAAGCAACCTGACGTGCTGGTGTTGGGCATGGGCGGAGACGGGCATACGGCGTCGTTGTTCCCTCAAGCGCCTCAATTACAGGCAGCAATCAATGAAGCCAATGACCCGACATTGATTCATACCACGCCGGTTACCGCGCCGCATGAGCGAGTGAGCATGACTTTGGGTGCGATTGCCAAAACGCCGAATGTATTTTTGGCCATTCAAGGCGCAGAGAAAAAAGCGGTATTCGATAAGGCTGCTGCAAGGGCTGACACCGAATATCCGACCAGTCTGATTCTCAATCACCAAGGAATTAACTGCCATGTCTACTATGCACACTGAAGCTTATCCTCGTTTGGTCGCCGATATCGGCGGTACGAATGCACGCTTCGCATTGAAAACCGCTCCGCGTGTGATTGAAAAAAAGCAGCTGTCTTTTCCATGTAGTGATTATGATACGCTCTACAGATGCCGCACGCGCCTATTTGAACTCAAAAGCAGTGCGGAAAAATGTGAAAACATGCGGCTTTTTGCCATTGCCAACCCTGATATTGGGCGATTGGGTGCAGATGACCAACCATCATTGGGCCTTCTCCATCGAAACGACCCGTCAGGCTTTGGGTCTAGAAACTTTGATTCTGCTGAATGATTTTACTGCGCAGGCTTTGGCGGTTACCTTGACGGACGATTGTGATCTCTTGCAAATCGGCGGACAAAAACCGGTCGAGTTTGCACCGAAAGCAGTTATCGGTCCGGGAACAGGCTTGGGCGTAAGCGGACTGGTACACAGTGCGGCAGGCTGGGTAGCTTTGGCAGGCGAGGGCGGACATGGGACTTTTCCTCCGTTTGACGATATGGAGGTTTTGATTTGGCAATATGCCAAAAACAAATACGGTCATGTTTCTGCAGAACGCTTCCTCAGCGGTGCAGGCTTAAGCCTGATTTATGAAGCGTTGGCGGTAAAGCAGAAAGTCAAATCGGTAAAATTGCCGCCTTCTGAAATTACGGAAAAAAGCATTGGGCGGTTCGTCCCCTTTGTGCCGTCAGACTTTAGACATCTTTTTGCGCCATGCTCGGTACCGTTGCCTCCAACCATGCATTGATGCTGGGCGCACGCGGCGGTGTATACTTGTGCGGCGGCATTATTCCCCGCGTGCTGGAATACTTTAAAACCTCCCCGTTCCGCAGCCGTTTTGAGAACAAGGGCAGGGTTTGAAGCATATCTTGCCGCGATTCCCGTCTATGTCGTATTGAGCGAGTTTCCCGGAATTTCCGGTGCGGCTGTGGCTCTCGACAACCATTTGAGAAACGTTTAACCATATCGCCTTTTACGGCGGGCTGGATTATCGAAGGGTATATCATTATGTTAAGCAAAATCAGCGAATCACTGGCAGACCTTTCCGGTGCGGAACGTAAAGTAGCCGAATGTGCATTGGCAAAACCCAAAATGGTTTGTTCATGCGGCTGTTGCCGAGATTGCCGAACACCTCCGTCAGCCAACCGACCGTTATCCGGTTTTGCCGCAGCCTGGGCTACAAAGGGCTGCCCGAGTTCAAACTTGCATTATCCGCCAGTATCGGTCATGAAGGTATGCCCTATGTTCATGAAGAGCTCAATGCGGATGACGACATGTCAAGCGTGGTCGAAAAAAGTATTGGGCAATGCTGCAGCCTCCCTCTTGGGCGAGCGTCGCTTTCTGAAAGAATCCGAACTTGAAAAATGCCATTGCCACATTGATGCATGCCCGCCGTGTCGAGTTTTTACGGAGTTGAGCAATTCAGGTATTGTCGCTCAAGACGCGCAGCATAAATTCTTCCGTTTCGGTATGTCGACCGTTGCTTATGTCGATACCCATACGCAATTGATGGCGGCTTCCGTCCTTTCTAGTGAAGACGTCCTTATCGCCATTTCCAATACCGGTTCGTCAATCGAGCTTCTGGATGCAGTCAGTATCGCCAAAGAAAACGGTGCGTCCATTATTGCGTTGACGCGCAACGAATCTCCTTTGGCACAAATGGCCGATTGCGTATTGAGCATAGCCACTCAGGAAAATGCGGAACTTTACACGCCCATGGTTTTCACGCCTGCTGCAACTTGCCGTTATCGACATCCTCGCCATCGGGCTAGCCCTGCGTTTGGGCGATGCTGCCAGCCTGCAACTGCAAAAAAAGTAAAAAAAGCATACATAACAAGCATATTGTTTACGACAAGGATTGATATCAAGACAGCATTCCGCAAATGCCGTCTGAAACGCCGGCTAAAAACCGTCGGGCGGTTTTTGTACGGACTTTGGAAAAAGATGCTCATCAGGCGGGTAAGTTATCAATATCGCAACCGCCTATGTTGCCTTGGCGGGAAATGCGCCAAGCCGCAAGGAAAAATATCAAGCTAAATAAAGGCTTGTCGGCATCCTGTAATCCCGATATGATAATTCGCATGAATTTAAAGACTTGTACTTTTACAGTATTGTATGTGTACCGGAATACACAGATAAACGTACGGTCTGTCTAAATGAAAAAGGAAAAACTGATGGGAAAAATTTATCCGCACTGGCATTGGCAAGTATGCTGATTTTGTCGGGCTGCGACCGTTTGGGTATAAGCAATCCGTTTTTCGAGAAGGAGGTTTCCTGCGGAAGCGAAGAGTCTAAAGAGATTTTTGGTCAAACTTGTCCGCGAAAAATATCGAGGGTGAAACCGTCAAAACCTTTGACGACGATGCATTCAAAAGACCAGGCATTTTGCCGATATCGGCATATCGCATATCCGCAGCATGGTCGAACGTTTGGGCATAACCGTCGATGAAGTCCGAACTACCGAGAAAACCGACACGTCCAGCAAACTCAAATGTGAAGCCACGTTAAAACTGGATGTGCCCGACGATGTTGTCGATTGCTGCCGTCGCCGCCAACCAATCCATAGGCAACAGCTATAAGAAAAACGCCCGACTTTTTTGAACGCTACTACCGTAAAGAAGGCGCGTATTACATCAAAAACCATTTCTTACAGTGTCCAGCCGACAGACGACAAAAAGCAAAATCTTTGCCGAACTGAATCAGGCACACGATATCATCCATCCGCTCAGCGAGCTGGTGTCTATGGCACTGATTAAAGAGCCGCTGGACAAAGCGAAACAAAGGAACGAAGAACTTGAAGCGGCAGAAGCCGCCGCGCAGGAAGCGAGGGAGGAAGAAGAAGCGGCGGCGCAGGAGGCATTGAGCCAAGAACAGGAGGCAGCCCGCGTATCAGAATGGGAGGAACGCTACAAATTGTCGCGCAGTGAGTTTGAACAATTTTGGAAAGGTCTGCCGCAAACCGTCCAAAAACAAGCTGCAAGCCCCACAGAAAAACATGGAAAAAGCGGGATGGATAAAATCTGTGCCAGCAAGGCAAAAAGCCGAAAGTGAAACGCCAAACGGCATAAAAATCAGCGAATTGGCATGCAAAACGGCGGAAACCGAAGCACGCTTGGAAGAGCTGCACAACCGCAAGAAAGCAGTGATTGACGAAATTATCAGGGAAGCAGATAAAAAGAAAGGACTGCCAAGGCGGCATTGGATGGTGCGGTTCAGGCATTGCCCGCCGATATTGCCGAAACCGTTATGCCCGAATACCGAAACTGGCAGAATGGTTTGAATGCCAAAATGCGCCGACGGCGACGAATACGGTTTGGTGCAATCTGACTGCCGTACTAAAGAAATCAATGCAAAAACCAAGGAAATCCAAGGGTATCTGATTAACTGACCTTCGATTTGAAGATGCCGTCTGAAATGCTGTTGCGTTTCAGACGGCATTTTTGCTGCTGACCTTTTGGATGACGGTTTTTGTTTATTCTGTAAAAAAACGTATGTGCTCCAAGGTAGTTTTTGGCGTAAAACGGTGTGGAGAGTTTTTCGGTTTTGATGGTTTTGCCGCTGCTGGGGGCATGGATGAATTCGCCGTTGCCGATGTAGAGTCCGACGTGTGAGTAGCGGTGTGCGCCGCCCGTATTAAAGAATACCAGGTCGCCCGCTTTGAGGCGGCTGTCGGGAATTTTGCGGCTGGCTGCCGCCATGTCGCGGGCGGTGCGGGGAAGGTTGACGTTAAGGGCGTTTTTGTAAACGAATTGAATCATGCCGCTGCAGTCGAAGCCGGTTGCGGTGCTGCTGCCGCCCCATTTGTAGGGCGTGCCGATGAGTCCGAGGCTGTGGAGCATGAGTTCCTGCGAGCCTTGTGTGCGGTCGATGTGGCTGATGCGGACGGCTTGGACTTTGCCGGACTGTCTGTTTGGGTTTCGGTTGGCGGTGTTTTGTCGGAGGTCGTGCCACATGAGGCGAGGAGCAGTGCGCTGAGACAGAGGAAAAGGGTTTTGTTGAGGGGAAACATGGTTTTTCCTTTGCGGGTTCGTATATGCCGTCTGAAGGTGTTTCAGACGGTATAGTGGATTAAATTTAAATCAGGACAAGGCGACGAAGCCGCAGACAGTACAAATAGTACGGCAAGGCGAGGCAACGTCGTACTGGTTTAAATTTAATCCACTATATTTCTATAATAAACCTTCTATGGGCAGCAGGGATAGGATTTTTGCGGCGATGCGTTTCCAAAGTTTGGCTTCGGGTTCGTTCGGGTAGGTTTTTCGGGTGGCGGGATCGTGCCATTGCAGGCGGTTGTGCCTGTCGAGGGTAACGCGGTAGGCGTAGGCGGGTGTGGTATCGGCAAGGGTACGCTCCATCTGTTCAGCGATTTTGGGGCTTTTCGATGACAACGCCCATTTCAGTATTGAGCCGTGCGGAACGGGGGTCGAGGTTGAATGAGCCGATGAAGATGCGTTTGCCGTCCACAATGAAGGTTTTTGGCATGCAGGCTGGTTACGGAGCTGCCAGTCAGGCCTTTGTCTTTTGTGGCGGGGACGGCATGGTTGGGTTGCAGCTCGTAGAGTTTGATGCCGGCTTTGAGCAGCGGTTTTTCGGTATTTGACGTAGCCGGAATGGACGGCGGCAACGTCGGTTGCCTGCAGCGAGTTGGTCAGGACGGTAACGTCTATGCCGTCCTGCACCAGTTTTGCCAGTGCGTCTGTGCCGGATTTTTGTAGGGACGAAATAGGGTGAAACCAGATAGACGCTTTTTCGGGCTGTTTGAGCGCGTCTTGCAGCCGCCCTGCAATCGGCGGTTTGCGGCTGTCCCGGTCCAGCCCTTTGTCGGGATCGTCGCTGATTAGACGGGTTTGGACGCTTTGCCAGTCAATCTGCCGGTTTTGTATTTTTGTAGAGCGGGGATTGTTCGATGGTTTCACGGTAACGGAGAAGTGCTTTGTCTGGTGGTTTCGTCGTCGTAGCCGAGCTCTTGAAGTCCGTGCGGAATATCTCCACGACGGATGATATGAGTGGCATTGTAGGCGGAATGGCTTGCCCAGTAGCGGTCAAAGTCGTGCGATACTTCGCTAACGACGCTGCCGGTAGCGAGGATGTCCAGGTCGGCAAAAACGGTATCGTTCCTGACTTTGAAATATTCGTCGCCGATATTGCGTCCGCCGAGTATGGTGGCGCGGTTGTCGGCGGTAAAGGATTTGTTGTGCATACGTCGGTTGAGGCAGGGCAAAGTCGGTCAGGTAGCCTAAGGCACGCCATTTTCGTAAGACGAAGGGGTTGAACAGGCGTACTTCGATATTGGGATGGCTGTCGAGGGCAAGCAAGAGGTCGTCCAATCCGCGCGTGTTGTTGTCGTCCAGCAGCAGCCGTACGCGTACGCCGCGTTCTGCGGCAAGGTATATGAGGTTGAATAGAAGTCTGCCGGAAATGTCGTTGCGCCAGATATAGTATTGCAAATCGAGGCTGTGTTCGGCGGATTCGATGAGGGCTGAGCGCGCGGCAAAGGCTTCGTGTGGATCGTTCAGCAAATAGATATCGGATAGCCTGTTGTTGCGAGGGGTGTGCCGGATTTGCAGGATGTTGTCCAGGCGGACGGGTTTGGAAGTGTTGAAATGACGGCTTTCCGTCCGTTCTTCCAAGGGGCAGCCATGAAGAACATGAACAGAGAAGGAGGCATAAAAGGGAAATGAGGCTGTGTGTTTTCATCGGGGATAGGGTTTCAGACGGCATTGCTCTGTATTTTTGGGGGTCTGTACGTATTGAAATGAAGCATCATAATCTAAAAGGCCGGAACGGGTAAAAAAGTTTTGTCGGGATGTAGGGATTAAGGCCGCGTACCTCTTGTCAGGTTGGCACCGTCTGATATATGCAGCCGTTTGAAAACCAGCGATGATGCAAGGGTAATGCCGCCGATGCTGAGCAGCGTCATGCGGAAGGCCGGATGCAGGTTGGCGGCGGCAGGCATCAGGAATGTCCAGTTTTTAAGTATCAGCGCACCGGAAACAACCCCCATACTGATGGCAAGTTGCTGGTTAACCGCCATCAGGCTGTTGCCGCTGCCTGTTTGTTGCGGACGCAAATCTGCAAGTGTCAGTGTATTCATAGCCGAAAAACTGTAAAGAATTGCATGTGCCGATTGCCAGCGAGAGCAAAACCCATATCCATAACGGAGAGTGTCCGTCAGGCAGTGCCAGCAGCATGATGAAGGCGGCAAGCAGTTTGGTATTCCAAAGCAGCACCTTGCGGTAGCCGAAAACGCTTCATCAAGGTGGGAGATTAACGGCTTGACCAATAGCGAAGACAGGGCAACGGGTGCAACCAGCCAGCCTGACAGGCTTGCGCTGAAACCGAAAGCGATTTGAAACATTAACGGCATCAGGAAGGGAATCGAGCTGATGCCGATACGGCTGAACAGGTTGCCTGCCAATCCCAGACGGAAAGTGCGTATCAGGAATAAATCGGCAGAATAAATCGGATGGGGTGCTGTTTTCATGTGTCTGAAATAACGGTGTGCAAACAGCAGACCCATACCCAGCAGGCATAGGGAAATATACGTAGGCAGTGCGTGAGACAGGCTTTCTGCTGAAAGTAACAAGAGGCACGCGGCGGCAGAAAAAAATTAGATAACCTTTGAAGTCTAAAGAGGTATTGCTGCCTTTAATATCGGGCATAATGTTTCTTCCTAATATAAAGCCCAGTAGGCCGATAGGCAGATTGAGCAGGAAAAATCCAGTGCCATGAAGCATATTCGACCAGATAACCTCCTGCCAAAGGTCCCAGAACAGGCCCGATTAATGCAGGGCATGACCGCATAATTAATGGCATTGAGAAGCTTTTGATTTTTCATACACGCGCAGGATAGTCAGGCGCGGTATTGGAACCAGCATCGAACCGCCTATGCCCTGAATGATGCGTGAGAATGTCAACTCGAGCAGCGAGTCGGATGCGGCACACAATGCCGACCCTAGCATGAATAGGGCAATTGAGCCGAAAAACCTTCTTGGTTCCGAATTTGTCTGCCAAATAACCGCTTAAGGGAATCAGCAAGGCAACGGTTGGCGTGTGAAATAACCGCCAGCTGCATGTTCAATGGCGACTCATTCAGGTCGGCGGCAATTTCAGGCAGGGCGGTATTTAAAATAGTGGCATCCAACATCTGCATGAAAATGGCAATTGCAAGCAGAAATGGTAACCAGGCGGAGGTCGTATGGGAGGGAGGGTGCTTTGTTTCCATAAAGCGATTGTACTCCATACCGGTCTGTTGTCGTTCTTAAATGTGACCTGGACGGTATTGGTTCAGACGCGATTACATTCATAAAATGAATAAAGGTATCGTTGTTTTGTAATGATAACGATTATCTTAATTAATAATGTAAGATGCAGCAAGCAATAGATAGCAGTTTGTAAGAAAAAAATCAGATTATTTTTTTAAAATTATACTTGACCCACAACAGTCAATTACTTAAAGTAAACGCTTAATTTTCGACAGAGAAAACGGGTATCCCCGTTAACAAAAAAATGAGCGCAATCACTCCTCCAAAAATCACCACATTCGACAGCAAGCCGACGGATGTTTATTTCTTCGGTACCTGCGTCCTCGATCTTTTCATGCCCGAAGCAGGCATGGATGCCATTACTTTTAATCGAGCAGCAAGGCATACGGGTTCATTACCCGATGGCGCAAAGCTGCTGCGGCCAGCCCGCCTACTCTTCCGGTCATCCGGACGAGGCGTTTGATGTCGCCAAGGCGCAACTCGACCTCTTCCCCGAAAACTGGCCGATTGTCGTACCGTCCGGCTCGTGCGGCGGCATGATGAAACACCACTGGCCGACTTTGTTTAAAGGCACCGAGTACGAGCAAAAAAAGCCATTGATTGTGCCGGCCGCATCATAGAGTTTACCCATTTTCTGCTGGCTATCGGCTACAAGCCTGAAGACAAAGGCGGGCCGGTTAAGGTCGCCGTTCACACTTCCTGTGCCGCGCGCCGTGAGATGAATGTCCATATTTCGGGCTGGCAGTTGATTGACGGCATGGAAAATGTCGAGCGCGTCGTTCACGACCACGAAAGCGAGTGTTGCGGCTTCGGTGGGACGTTCTCTGTCAAACAGGCCGATATTTCCGGCGCGATGGTAACGAGACAAAGTTGCCGCGCTGAAAGAAACCGGTGCGACCGAAATCATCAGCGCGGACTGTGGCTGCATGATGAACATCGGTGGCAAAAATCGCTAAGGACGAGCCGAATATGCCGCGTCCGGAAACACATCGCATCCTTCTTGTTGGAACGTACTGGAGGCAAAGCATGAGCGCACGCGAAAATATTTTGGCAAAACTAAAAAGCCGACGCATTGCCGATGGAAGAGCCTGCGGTTTTTGATTATTACCGTGAAATGGGTGTTTCTTGGAGCAGCGAAGTTGAGCGTCTGAAACATTGGGCTGCCGCTATGCGTGCGGTCAAAACCGAAATTTATTGGGTAACCAAAAACCGGCTGGCCGCAAGTATTCCGTCAAGCAGCCGAAGGCAAAGGTTTGAAAAACATCCTGCTGCCGTTGGCGACCGAACACGGACAAATCGCCCGTGCCGCGCTGGTGGACAGCAATATCGAACCGATTGCTTTCGAGCGCGAAATCGATACTTGGAAAACCGAGTTCTTCGCGAACGTCGATGCAGGCTTTAGCGGCTCGCAATGCGGCATCGCCCGTACCGGTACGCTGATGCTGTTTTCCAGCCCCGAAGAGCCGCGTACTTTAAGTCTCGTTCCTCCCGTGCATTTCTGCCTGTTTGATACGGCAAAAATGTATAACGAATTTCACAACGCCGTTGAAGGTGAAAAACTGGTGGAAAACGGTATGCCGACCAATGTTTTCCTGATTTCCGGCCCGTCCAAAACCGCAGATATCCAACTGACGCTTGCTTACGGTGCACACGGTCCGCGTGATTTGGTTATCCTCGCCATCCTGCCTGACCACATTTCTGCCGATTTGGAGGAAAAACGCATGACTACGCAAACCATCAAGTTCCACATGAAGCCGGAAACTTTCAAACAAAAACGCCGCAATTTCCCTTCAAGACAAGCCTTTGCGTAAAAAGCCTGCGTACCGCGATGGATATGCTGATGACCAAACGCAAAGCCGTTTTGACCGACGAAGAAGAGCTGCAAAGCTTGCGCGATTTGTGCGAACACGTCCGCCAGCGTTCATTGTCTAAATTACCTGCCCTGCTGGAGCAGCTGGAAGAAAACCTAACTAAGCTGGGCGTGAAAGTACATTGGGCGGAAACTCCGGCCGAAGCCTGCAATCATCCACGACATCATTACTGCCAAAAACGGCAAGCTGATGGTCAAAGGCAAATCGATGGTCAGCGAGGAAATCGAGCTAAACCATTATCTTGAAGCAAAAGGCATTAAAGCGGTGAAAGCGACTTGGGCGAATTTATCGTCCAAATGGCAGGGCGAAAAAACCGACCCATATCGTGATGCCTGCTATCCACAAAAACCAAAGAACAGGTTAGCGAACTTTTCCACCAAAACCTCGGTACGCCGCTGACAGACGATGTAGACCAACTGACCGGCTTTGCCCGTAAAGCCTTGCGCGATATTTACAGCACTGCCGATGTTGGCTTGAGCGGCGTAAACTTCGCTGTTGCTGAAACAGGTACGCTGTGTCTGGTTGAAAACGAAGGCAACGGTCGCTTGAGTACCACCGTACCGCCCGTGCATATCGCCATTACCGGTATCGAAAAAGTAGTAGCCAAGCTGTCGGATATTCCACCCTTGTACAGCCTGCTGCCGCGCTCCGCCATCGGTCAGAACATCACAACCTATTTCAATATGATTACCGGCCCGCGCCGCAGTGAGGAATTAGACGGCCCGCAGGAAATGCACTGGTCCTGCTCGACAACGGTCGCAGCCAAGCCTATGCCGAAGACCAAATGCGCCGCACCCTGCAATGTATCCGTTGCGGCGCGTGTATGAACCATTGTCCGGTTTATACCCGCATCGGCGGCGCGGCATACGGCACAACCTATCCCGGTCCGATTGGCGAAATTATTTCTCCGCACTTGTTGGGCCTGGATGCCACCCGCGACCTGCCGACCGCCTGCACGATGTGCGGTGCGTGTGTGGAAGTTTGTCCGGTGCGTATCCCGATTACTGAACAAATGCAACGTCTGCGCGTTGAAGCGCAACGTTCGCCGAGTGAAGTCGTACCGCATCCTATCCGCGGACAAGGCGCATCGCATACCTTCGGCGAACAAATGGCATGGCGCACATTCAACGGTATTTTCAGCGGTAGCAAAACCTACCGAGCATTCGGTTGGGCAGCCACCAAATTCCGTGCATTGACGCCGAGCAAGCAACTGGGCTGGACGGACAACCGCGTTCCGATGAAACCTGCCAAGAAAACACTGCATGAAATGATGGCGGAGAAAAAACCGTAAAAAAAGAAAAAAGTATAAGCAATCTGTTTTAGAAAAATGCCGTCTGAAAATGTTTCAGACGGCATTTGTTTCTGATTGTTTGTATGTCGGGTATATTTTGAATGCTTACATTTCCATTATAGGAGGGAAGGGCTTGAAATAAGAGGGGGCATTGTGTCTTAAAAACAGGTTGTACAGCATTTTCCCAGCAATCAGAAGCAGCATGATGCCGAAGGATTTTTTTAGTTTGGTGGAAGAGAGTTTGTGGGCGGCTTTGACGCCCAAGGGGGCAAAAAGTAATGGTTGCTACACTGAGTACGCCGATAGCGGGCAGATAGAGGAAGCCCAGCGAGCCTTCAGGCAGCCCCCAACTTTCAGGCCGTTTAAAAGATAAGATACCGCACCTGCCAACGCAATTGGCCAGGCGAGGCCGGATGATGTACCGATGGCTTTGTGGGTGGGAAATCCGCAGCGGATTAAGAAAGGGACAGAAAGTGAGCCGCCTCCTATGCCGACCCAGCTTGACATTGTGCCGAATAATGTGGAAACAGCACTCAGTCCCGGCAGTTTTGGCAGCGAATGCGATGCAGTCTGATGACCGGTATGCAATGTTCTGAATGCGACGGCTGTAAAAACAGGATAAAGAAAAATTTGAAGCCAGAATGTGGGGATATATTTTGCGGAGAGCGAACCCAAGAATACGCCGAATATCATGCCCGGCATCATCATGAATACCGTTTTTCCAGTCAACCGCCTGTTTTTGTGCTGTCCCAACATACTGGAGAAGGAGGTAAAGACCATAACGGCAAAGGATGTTCCGACAGCGAGGTGTTGGGCATAGGGATGCTGAGCCAATCCTTGGTAACCGAGTACCCATAAAACGACAGGAACAATCAGTGCGCCGCCCCCGACACCGAACAGACCGGCAATAAAACCTGATGCACTGCCTACGGAAAGCAGGAGCAGGATAATTTCCCAATGCCACATTCAATCGGCCTTTCTGCGTTTTTCAAAAAGCGACGTGCCGCCATAATGTAGCCGGATAGGCTGTATCCGAAGAAGAACAGGAAGAGGACAAGCGACGGCTCCCAAGTAATCAGCAGCAGCAGCAACAAGGCGCAATCAGCATGCCGACAAAGGGGACTTGTCTGCGGATATTGATTTCTTAAAGCTCCAAAAACGGAATCTGGACAATCATCGATAGGCCGGCAAACAGTGTGATGCCTAATGCCCACCAGTGGACGGCGGGGAATTTTTCAACGCTGTGGTTGACCCAAATCAGCCCGACAATCAGTGCGGCTGCGGTCGGACTGGGAACACCGATAAACCAGCGTTTATCGACTTTTCCGATAAGCGTGTTGAAAAGTGCCAGGCGTAAGGCGGCGCAGGCGCAGTAGATAAATGCAACGGAATAACCGATTTTCCCGAGTGCCAAAGTTGCCATTTGTAGGCAATCAGGGCCGGGGCGACACCAAAGCTGACCATGTCTGCAAGGCTGTCAAGTTGTTCTCCGAATGCGCTCTGGCTGTTGGTCAGCCGTGCCACACGTCCGTCCATGCCGTCCAGCAGCATGGAGATAAAAACAGCAATAGCGGCTGTTTCGTAATGTCCGTGCATAGATTGGGTAATCGCGTAAAAGGCGGAAAATAGTGCGGCAACGGTAAAGGAGTTGGGCAGGAGGTAGATACTGTTTTGACGCAGGGAACGTTGGGAGGTGTTTGGCTGGGTTTCCATAGATAAAAGTATCTTTCGGACACGGAAAAATCGATAGGAGATTATAACCCAAACAGTTATCGAACAATATGCTCTGTAAGATATCGCTGTTGGGAAGGTATTTATTTTGTTGATGTTTGGCAGGGGTGATTGAAAGGAGTGATGATATTAAAATAATTTCCCCCATTCACAAACGTATGCCGCAGGGTACATTGTAAAATATAAAGCTTTTTCGTGCGTTGGAAGGTTTGTGCGCAATTGTCGTCTTCATAGATTGTTTATTCGGCAAAAGGTTGGCGATGCGTTAATTTGTGTTGTCAAAGCGGGTTGCCGATGCTTCACAGCGTAATTTTTCTAGAGAATAAAATGATAAGGCGGGAATTATCCTGTTTTTGTTTATAATGCGGTAGGGACATGGACGAACCGTCAGGAATCTATCATGATAAAAATACTGGCAGTATCTGCACTCTGCCTGATTATTGCGCCGGCACAGGGCTGCCGATACTTACAGGGTATCTTGCTGTTTGGCAGAATCCGCAGGATGAGAACGACGTTTTGCAGATTAAAACCACTAAAGAGGATTCGACACAAAAATGAATCGCTTGCCGAGTTGGAGGCTTTTTGCAAAGGACAGGATACGCTTGCGGGGATAGGTGAAGATCAGGCAACTGGATGCCGTTCTGTCGTGCCGTTGAAAAATACTTGCGTTGCATTGGCGTATCCGAAAGCAGAGGGCGGAGTACGTACCGGTACATGCTGTTGTGATTACTTCGCCACGCTACTAGTGTCCATCAGATTGCCCTCAACCAGTGCATCAAAAATATGGTGCGCAGGGCAGTGCAGTTTGGAGACGGTTTATTGCACATCGTCTGCCTATTATGGCGGAACGGTCAGTTCTTTAATCCAGCATTTGAAGTAAATAGAATGCCGTCTGAAGAATGTTCAGACGGCATTTATATCGTCAATCAGCTCTCTTTGAGTCGGGGAGCAGGCGGTTCAGCACAATGGCAAGTACGGCGCACAAACCGACCCCGGCAAAGCTGAAGCTGCCCAGTTTGAGCGTCATACCACCAATGCCCGTCGTCAGTACCGAGCTGACGATAACCAGGTTTTTCGGCAGCATCAAATCGACTTTGGCATCAATCAGGGTTTTGATGCCCAAAGAGGCAATCGTACCGAAAAGCAGCAGCATGATGCCGCCCATAACAGGCATCGGGATGGAGGCCAAGAATGCATTGAATTTGCCGAAGAATGCCATACAGATGGCAAAAACTGCAGCCCAAGTCATAATGACGGGGTTACTGTTTTTAGTAATCATCACAGCCCCCGTTACTTCACCGTAAGTTGTAACCGGCGGGCCGCCGATCAAAGCCGGCAATGCATACGCCCAAACCATCGCCTGTGAGGGTTTTTGTCCAAGCCGGGGTCTTTTGTGTAGTCTTTTCCCGTTACATTGCCGATTGCCATGATGCCGCCGATGTGTTCGATGGCCGGGGCAATTGCAACCGGCAACATAAACAGAGCAGCCTGCCAGTTGACTTGTGGTGTTTCAAAAATGCGGGACGGCAAACCAAGGTGCATGTGTCATGCTGGCCGTGTCCACCAGCCCCATCAGTAGTGCAAGGGGCATAACCGGAGGCAACGCCGATTAAAAATGGGGATCAGCTTCATCATCCTGCTGCCGAAAACCGATACGATGGCGGTAACGGCAAAGGTAAAGCCGGAAAAGAATCAGGGAATCGGTATAGTCGATGACCTGTTTTCCGTCTGCCTGTCCCATTGCCATACTGCTTGCCGCTACAGCGACTGACAAGCCGATAACCATAATGACCGGACCGATGACGACCGGCGGCGGCAGCCTATGAACGGCAGCAAGTCCGCGCCAGCGGATTAGTGCGGCAAATACAAAAATACGTAAATCCCGCAGCAAACAATCCGAACATGGTGGAGGGCAGGGCCCCATTCGCCGATAGCGTAGATAATCGGTGCGATAAACGCAAAAGAAGAGCCTAGAAAAATAGGCACTTTGCGTTTGGTGGTAATTTGGAACAATAAGGTTCCTATGCCTGCCCCTAAAAGAGCAAGTGCCGGGTTCAGTCCCGTCAGCAGGGGAACCAGCACCATTGCGCCGAATGCAACGAATAAAATCTGAGCACCGGAAACGGCAAGTTTCAATTGGTTCATACTATCTTCTTTCAGTCGGTTCAAACGGCACGGATTATACTGGTTTGCCGTAATCCTGCGTAAAATACATATTTTGCGCATCAAGTATAAGCTTCGGTATGCGGCAGCGGTCCATAGGGGGCATGAAAATGGGCGAAATGGAGTATAATCCGACATTTCATATTTAATCCGCAAGCCGTCCGGTGTTTTCAGACGGCATTTTCCGGTAATACGGCATGACAGAAAAAAATCCAATAAGAAAATCACAAAAGGCAGGGTGGCAAACCAGTCTCAAAATTCTTCCCGCAAGAAAGACAACGGGGCAAGGGGCAATAAGGTTTCCGAACAGCTCAAAGCTGCTAAAGAAGTGCAAAAACCGAAGCAAAGAAGGCGCGTCCCGAACATGTCGTCAATCTAATCGCCGACGCATTGTGGCTGATGGGCTTGGCGGCAACCCTGTATCTGACGATTTCCCTGATTAGTTTTCGATATGGGGATCCGTCTTGGTCGCGCAGTTCGCCAGTTGTGGAAGATGCCGCCAATTGGGGAGGTTTGTTCGGAGCATACATTGCCGATGTCGGTTGTATCTTTTCGGCTGGTCGTTCTGGTGGTGGATAGTTGCTGCCTGCGTGATGTTGTATAAAAATTTCCGTCTGCATGCCAAACCGGCGCTACCCGGTTCGTACAACCACAAAATCGCCGTCGCCGCACTTTTTTTATCTTGACGGTATTCAGCCCTGTTTTGGAATATTTTGTGCTGCGCGGAAAATACAGTGAATCCTTGCCGGTCGGTGCGGGCGGTATGGTAGGTATACGTGTCGGCGCTATATTTGCGTGGTTATTGGGAAAATCGGGCAGTCTCTTGATTATTTTGGTTGTTTTGTTGTTATCAGTGTCTTTGCTGGTACAGGTTTCATGGTTGGAAGTGTTGAACGGTACAAGTAGGACGATTCAAAATTGTCTGGCCGTATCGGGTAGAAAAATATCATCACTGGGAAAACGCCGTCCTAATACCAAAAAGACAGTGTCGATACCTAAACACCCGCCGTATGGTAAAAGAAGCTAAAAATATTACCGCCAAGCCCGTTATCTCACTCGAAGGCAGTACCAGCAACCGCAAATCTGTAGCAGTCTCTGTTGCGCCGCCGCCTAAAATCCAAGCTTCGCTGTTTGAAGATAACGAAGTCCAGAGCAATGGAGAATATCACAAGCCTGCGTTGAATCTGTTGCGCCTTCCCGACAACGAGCCGGTCAGCATCAATCCTGCCGAATTGGAGCGCACTGCCGAACTGATTGAATCAAGTTGGCAGAATTCGGCATCGGCGTGCAAGTCGTTTCTGCCACTTCCGGCCCTGTAATTACGCGTTATGAAATTGAACCCGCGCAAGGCATAAAAAGGTAGCCAAATCGTTGCTTTATCTAAAGATTTGGCGCGTTCCATCATCGCTGCAATCCGTACGTATCGTAGAAACCATCGCAGGCAAAAAAACACGATGGGCATCGAGTTGCCCAACGATAAACGCCAAGACGTGATGTTGAGCGAAATCTTGTCTTCACCCGTGTTTACCGAAGCCAAATCCAAACTGACCGTTGCATTGGGCAAAAGACATCGCCGGTACGCCCGTTGTCGGCGACTTGGCGAAAATGCCGCACCTTTTGGTCGCCGGTATGACCGGTTCGGGCAAATCCGTCGGCGTGAACGGCATGATTATGTCCATGCTTTTTCAAAGCTGCGCCTGAAGAAGTCCGCTTCATCATGATTGATCCGAAAAATGCTCGAATTGAGCATTTACGACGGTATTCCGCACCTACTTTTTGCCCGGTCGTTACCGATATGCGCGAAGCAGGGCAGGCGTTGAACTGGTGCGTTGCCGAAATGGAAAAACGTTACCGCCTGCTCTCGCATGCAGGTGTGCGCAACTGGAGGGCTTCAATCAAAAAGTCGAGGCTGCCAAAGCGGCTGGTAAGCCGCTGTTGAATCCTTTTCAGCCTGTCTCCGGATAATCCGGAACCCTTGGAAAAAAATTACCATTGATTGTGGTCGTTATCGACGAGTTGGCAGACCTGATGATGACCGAACGCAAATCCGTCGAGCAGCAAATCGCACGCCTTGCCCAAAAAGCGCGTGCGGCAGGTATTCACATGATTGTCGCGACCCAACGTCCGAGCGTCGATGTCGTCACTGGCTTAATTAAGGCGAATATCCCGACGCGTATGGCGTTTACCGTACAAAAGCAAAATCGACAGCCGTACCATCCTTGACCAGATGGGTGCGGACGAGCTGTTGAAATACGGCGACTCACTGTTCCTGCAACCGGGCAGCGCCGAGCCAACCCGACTGCAAGGCGCGTTTTGTTTCAGATGACGAAGTTCATCAAGTCGTCAACTATGTCAAGTCGCAAGCCCACGCCGACTATATCGAAGGCTTGCTCAGCGGCGAAGCTGCACTGGAAACCACCAATATCGTCAATCCGAATGCGGGAAGCGACGAATTGTTCGACCAAGCCGTTGCCTACATTTTTGGAAAGCAAAAACTTCCATCTCTTCCCTGCAACGTCAGTTGCGCATCGCTATCAACCGCGCAGCAAACCTGATGGAAGCACTCGAAAAATGCAGGTGTCGTTTCCCCTGCCGATATGAATGGCAGCCGTAAGATTTTGGCGCACAAGGACCATTTATAGCCCATATCGCAAAATGCCGTCTGAACGGCGGAATTGGCGTTTCAGACGGCATATTATGTTTCAGGCGGAACATTGTGATATACTTGCCAGCTAAAATTTCCCCTTTGCGGCAATGCGGTTCAAATATCCGTACCGTTGCGCTGTTTGCTTCCCCATGCAGGGAAGAAGGTTTATCATTTTATCAACACAACAAATTTAAGGGCTTATGATGAGCGTAACTGTTGAAACTTTAGAAAAATCTGGAACGCAAAGTAGTGCTGTCTCTGCCTTGGTCCGAAAATCAACGCAGAAACCGATAAAAAAACTGAAAACAAACCCAACGTCGTGCAAAAATCGACGGTTTCCGCCCGGGTAAAGCACCTTTAAAAATGATTGCCCAAATGTACGGTGCAAGCGCGCAAAATGATGTCATCAATGAAATGGTTCAACGCCGCTTCTACGATGTTGCCGTTGCCCAAGAATTGAAAGTTGCAGGCTATCCGCGTTTTCGAAGGCGTTGAAGAACAAGATGATAAAGAATCCCTGAAAAATCGCTGCGATTTTCGAAGTATTCCTGAAAGTCGTTATTGGCGATTTGTCTGTACAAAGAAGTTGAAAAAGTAACCGCTTCCGTCGGTGATGCCGAAGTGGACCAAACCGTAGAAATCCTGCGCAAACAACGTACCCGCTTCAACCATGTTGAACGCGAAGCCCAAAAACGGCGACCGTGTCATCATCGACTTCGAAGGCAAAATCGACGGCGAACCTTTTTGCCGGCGGCGCATCCAAAAACTACGCGCTTCTTATTGGGCTGGGTCAAATGTTGCCTGAATTTGAAGCCGGCGTAGTTGGTATGAAGGCTGGCGAAAGCAAAGACGTTACCGTCAATTTCCCTGAAGACTACCACGGTAAAGACGTTGCCGGTAAATCCGCTGTCTTCACCATCACATTGAACAACGTATCTGAAGCTACTTTGCCTGAAGTTGATGCCGATTTTGCTAAAAGCATTGGGTATTGCCGACGGCGACGTGGCCAAAATGCGCGAAGAAGTGAAGAAAAAAACGTCGGTCGCGAAGTGGAACGCCGCGTAAACGAACAAACCAAAAGAATCTGTCATGAACGCGCTGCTCAAAGCCGTGAGGGCTGAAAGCACCTGTTGCTTTGGTAAATGAAGAAGCCGCACGCTTGGCAAATGAAATGAAACAAAAATTTTTGTTAACCAAGGCATGGCTGATGCTGCCAACTTGGATCTGCCTTTGGATATGTTCAAAGAACAAGCCGAACGCCGCGTATCTTTGGGTCTGATTTTAGCCAAACTGGTTGATGAAAACAAACTGGAACCGACTGAAGAGCAAATCAAAGCCGTTGTTGCCAACTTCGCAGAAAGCTACGAAGATCCTCAAGAAGTGATTGATCTGGTACTACATAGGCCTTCCCGCTTGCAAGGCCCAACTTCTTTGGCGGTAGAAAGCAACGTTGTTGATTTCGTTTTGGGCAAAAGCCAAAGTAAGCGAAAAAGCTTTGTCTTTTGACGAAGTGATGGGTGCACAAGCCTAATCATCTTCAAAGGTTTGTCTGAAACAGAGCAACTTGAAAGCACCAAAGCGTCCCTTTGGTGCTTTCGTACGATGACAGGAGACAAGAATGTCCTTCGATTTCAATAATTACCTCGTTCCTACCGTTATCGAACAAAGCGGTCGTGGTGAGCGCGCATTTGATATTACTCGCGCCTTTTTAAAAGAACGCATCGTATTTTTAGTCGGTCCGGTAACCGATGAGTCCGCCAATTTGGTGGTCGCCCAGCTGTTGTTTTTGGAAAGTGAAAATCCTGACAAAAGATATTTTCTTTTACATCAATTCGCCCGGCAGTTCGGTAACAGCAGGTATGTCGATTTACGATACTATGAATTTTCATCAAACCTAATGTCTCTACTTTTGTGCTTGGGGCGAAGCGGCAAGCATGGGTGCATTCCTGCTGTCGGCAGGCGAGAAAGCAAACGTTTCGCCTTGCCCAACAGCCGTATCATGATTCACCAACCTTTAATCAGCGGCGGTTTGGGTGGTCAGGCATCTGATATTGAGATTCACGCACGCGAACTGTTGAAAATCAAAGAAAAAAACTCAATCGCCTGATGGCCAAACACTGTGGCCGAGACTTGGCAGATTTGGAACGCGACACTGACCGCGACAACTTCATGTCCGCCGAGAGGCTAAAGAATATGGTCTGATTGATCAAATCTTGGAGAACCGTGCTTCTTTACAGCTTTGATTAATTGGGAGAGAAAACAAATGCCGTCTGATATGTTCAGACGGCATTTATTATAGAGACTGTATCAGGATGACTTTTCCTTTATCGCGTTTAGAACTGTTTTTCGCCATAATTGGTTTTAACATATTCCTCTACAATAGCTAGGAATTCAGTTGCAATATTATCACCTTTCAGTGTTATTTTGCGCTCCCCATCTACATAAACAGGTGCGACGGGTGTTTCCCCTGTACCGGGAAGGCTGATTCCGATGTCGGCCAATTTGCTTTCTCAGGCCCATTGACAACGCAGCCCATTACGGCAACGTTCAGGGATTCAACCCCAGGATAAAGGGTACGCCATATAGACATTTTTGGCGCAGGTAATTTTTGAACATTTTGTGCCAGCTCTTGAAATACGGTACTGGTTGTACGCCCGCAGCCCGGACAGGCGAGTTACCATAGGTGTAAATGAACGCAGCCCCATGGTCTGTAAAATTTCTTGTCCGACGATAACTTCCTGTGTTCGAGAACTTCCGGTTCCGGAGTCAGTGAAATGCGGATTGTATCCCCGATTCCTTCCCTGCAATAAGACGGAAAGGGCTGCCGTAGATGCGACAATGCCTTTGCTGCCCATTCCCGCTTCAGTCAAACCCAAATGCAGCGGATAGGCGCAGCGCCTACCCAATTCTCGGTAGACTTGAATCAGGTCTTGGACGGAGCTGACTTTACACGAAAGGATAATTTTGTCTTCAGGTAATCCTAGCCGAACGGCTTTTCGGCGAGACTCAAGGCGGAAACAATCAGGGCTTCTTTCATAATTTCCTGAGGAGGTTTTGGAGAGGCAGATGCCTGATTGGCATCCATCATGCGCTTGGCAAGGCTTTGATCCAAAGAACCCCAGTTTACGCCGATGCGGACAGCTTTGTTGTTTTCTGCAGCCGTACGAATCATAAAGGCAAATTTTTTTCATCGCCTTTTGCACCTTTACCGACATTGCCGGGATTGATGCGATATTTAGACAGAGCTTTACCGCAATCGGGAAATTCGGCCAAAAGGCGTTCACCGTTGAAATGGAAATCACCAATAAGGGGGTGGGATAGCCCATATCGTCTAAGCGTTGGCGGATTTCTGCAACTTTAGATGCTGCTTCGGGACTGTTAACAGTAATACGCACCATTTCTGATCCTGCATCGCTAATTCTTTGACCTGCAATGCAGTGGCTTGGGCATCTGCGGTGTCGGTGTTAGTCATGGATTGGATGATGACAGGGTGCTTCTGAACCGACAATGGGGTGATCGATAGGGACTTGGTGTGTCTTACGGCGTTGGAGTGTGTTCATAAGGTTCGAATCTGTTTATTGACCTGTGATAACAGTCTGTAATTCTTCTGAGTAAGGGAAGTTTGCCTGCAACTGTGCTTCATATTCGTATGCTGCCTGTAAGTTTCCGAGAGATTTGGCAATTTTTCCAACCAAAGCAGCAAATCATCCGCCTGTAGGACTTCAACCTTACTTTGGTATTTTTTAAAATAATAGTCCGCGTCATTCAATTGGCCGGCAAGCATTTTAGTACGTGCCAGCTCTTTAAATGCAGGAGGAAACTGCGGCTGTGCGGCAAGTGAACGTTCTAAAGTAGGCTTCTGCCAATCCAAGCTGCCCTTGTTTTTGCACTGCATATGCCTTTTATTCAAATTGGCAACAAACGGAGTCAGGTAGGTAGGGATCTGCCAATGCTTTATCAAAGTGTGGCATCGCTTCTGCAGGCCGGTTGAGCGTGCCGCATAAGAACCAGCCGTAGTTATTGTTGATTTCAGCGTTGTCGGGTTTTTAGGGAGAGTGCCTGCAGGAAACTCTCCTGAGCTTTATCATTTACTTTCAGATATTGATAGATTTCGGCACGGACAAGCCAGGCAAGTTCGTTTTTGCTGTCTGTTTTTCAGTGCATCTTCAATACTTGCCGTTGCCTGGCGGTAGTCTTGCCCGCGCATATACTCCATGGCCAATTGGGTTTTAATGTTGGAAACCTGATTGGCTTTTTTTCTGCACTGAGGGTTGATAAGAGGTGCTGCATGCGCTTAGAGCAATCACAGCTAAGAAGAACAATTTTTTTGGATATATGAAAGGGCATCATAATTCCCCCTGTTGTTCGATTAAAAATCTGTTGCCATTTTTGCTGACGGCGTGTTTTATCCTGAACCTGGCCTGCTAATTGTCCGCAAGCGGCATCGATATCGTCGCCACGAGTTTTTCGAACGGTAACGACAAATCCGGCTTGTTGCAGGATATCTCTGAAAATACGGATGTTTTCGTTAGCTTGAACGTTCATATCCCGAATTAGGGAAAAGGATTAAACGGGATTAAATTGAATTTGCAGGGAACATCTTTGACCAGTTCAATAAGTTCGTATGCATGTTGTGCCTTATCGTTGACACCGTCCAGCATTACATACTCGAAAGTAATAAAAATCCCTGGGTGCTTTGACTAAATAAGCTGGCATGCTGCCATTAATTCTTTCAGCGGGTATTTTTTTATTTAGCGGTACGATTTTTGTTACGGACTTCGTCATTGGAAGCATGGAGAAACAGCCAAAGCTACAGGCATAGTATCACGTAGTTTATCCATCTGGGGAACCATACCCGAGGTGGAAACCGTTACGCGGCGGCGGCTTAGACCATAGCCATGATCATCTAACATGATACTCAGTGCGGTAACGACATTTTCAAAATTTGCCATTGGCTCTCCCATACCCATCATGACGACGTTGGAAATTACGCGCTCATTTTTCGGAGTAACCCCCATGGCTTTGTTTTGCCCACCACAATTGGCCGATAATCTCGGCTGCACTCAGATTGCGGTTGAAACCTTGTCTGCCGGTCGAACAAAAATGTGCATTCAACGCGCAGCCGACCTGAGATGAAATGCAGAGTGTGCCGCGTTCGGATTCAGGGATAAAAGACGGTTTCTACTCCGTTTCCCGTTCCGACATCTAAAAAGCCATTTGCGGGTGCCGTCTGAAGATTCTTGCGACATCATAAGCTTAGGAATATCGATGCTTGCCTGTTCATTTAATTTATAGCGCAACGATTTTTGCCAAGTCGGTCATTTCATCAAAAATTTTGCGCGCCAGATTGGTGTATCCAACGCATAACTTGTTTGGCGCGGAAAGGTTTTTCGCCCATATCGGCAAAAGTGCCGGGTCAGCCCTTGGAGGTCGTAGTTGAGCAGATTGGTTTTCATGTGGTTATATTTCTTAAATTAGGCTTTTCACAAAATGGCCGGTTCGACAAATTTGATTGAAAGCCTTTGTAACAGAACTTTTCAGACGGCATGGACAGGGTTTCATGCCGTCTGATAATAGGGTCTGTGTAGGGTGTATTATATTAACGTGGGCAGATTTTCGGTTTGGCTGAAGAAGTAGGCAATTTCAAGGCGGCGTTTTCCGTACTGTCAGAACCGTGTACGGCGTTAATACTGACGGAGGTGGCAAAAGTCTGCCCGTATCGTACCTTCGGCTGCTTCGGCAGGATTGGTTGCCCCCATCAGCTCTCGATTTTTTTCAGAACGGCATTTTCCCCTTCCAAAATCTGAATCATTACAGGACCACTGGTCATAAATTCAACCAATTTGGCATAGAAGGGACGCTCTTTGTGAATCGCATAGAATTCTGAGCCTCTTTGAGGGTAAGTTGTTTCATTTTGGCCGCAACGATTTTCAAACCGTTTTTCTTCAAAAACGGCTGTATATTTTACCGATAACGTTTTTGCCGACGGCATCGGGTTTGATAATGGAAACGGTGCGTTCAATCGCCATGCTATATCCTTATTTTTATTTATGAAAGTTAGAGACAGTATTATTTTATCGAGAAAAAAATTTATCTAACCTAATCCTTCAGGGATAAGGTCAAGTGAGATTGTTCCAAATAAACTTCGGATTGCATTTCGACCATCCGGCTGGCAGTACAGGGTAAGATTCTTCGGCAAAAATCACCTTCTGTATAGATATGGTTGACATCTACCGCGCTGGTGGCACACAGTTTGACTCGGAAATCATAAAGGACATCAATCAGCCAAGTCAGACGTCGTGCTTCTGCCTTTTCTTGGGGAGAGTTTTTCCAAACCTGAGAGAAAAACCATTTCATAATGTTCTGCCAAATATAGATAGTCGGACTGTGAACGGGGGCCAAAGCACAGTGCGCGGAAATCAAACCATATGGCGCGACCGGACTTGGCTTTGTGGGGAATTTCCCGACCGTGGATAGTGCTGATGCCGGGATTTAAATCGGTAATACCTGCCATTTTCTTTTGAACAGTTTTGCCAGTTTCGCCTCATTTTTCTTCATCGGCAGGCGTAAAGAAAATCTCGGCAGGGCGAAGGGTTCGCAGTCGGTAGTCTTCCCCTCCGTCAACATTTAAGACTGTCAGGCTGGATTCGATGAGTGCAATTGTGGGAAGAAAAACTGCTTCGGTTTTGACCTTGTGGGTAGAGTTCGGAAGGGGCGTAGTTTGAAGTTGCCACCAAAAACGACACCTTCGTTTAGTAGGTTTTCAACAGACGGCCTAAAAATCATTGCGTCTGCAATATCGCTTCATGGAATTCGTCAAAGCACAATACGCGGGTTTCTTTGGCAATCTCGGCGGCAACGGATTTCAACGGATTGGCTTCGCTCTTTAGTACTTTCAGGCGCTGATGGATTTCCGCCATAAAAGCATGAAAGTGAACGCGGCGTTTGCGGCGGTAGGGGAAGACAACCGAAAAAAAGCATCCATCAAAAAGCTTTTACCCCGGCCGACACCACCATAGAAATAAAAGCCCTTTGGGGACTTGCGGAGAACGCAAACTCCTACCTAAAAACGGTTTCTTTTGCGTTTGAACATCATCAGTTCGGTCCAGAGTCTGTCGAGGTATTCAATGGCGTTTGCCTGTGCCTGATCATGGATAAAATTAGGCGATTGGGAAGCAGCCTGATACCAGGTCAGCGGACTGTGGTTTTCAAATGGAGGAGCCTGAAAAAGTTGGTCTCTATTACTCATGTTTAACCTTGTTATAATTTTTAGCAGTTGTGAGGAATATGTTAACAGGGATTGGTATTATAAATGATTTTCCATGGGCTTGGAGCTTTCTATAGAAAGGAAAGGGACACAGACAGGCTGAATAAGAAAAAACGCCGCTGTAACGCGGCGTTTTTAATGCTAAAGTTCAGTTGGCATTTTTCTTTTTAAAAGCCAAGTCGACCCGTTCACGCAACTCCTTACCGGGTTTGAAATGGGGTACATATTTTTTCAGGTACTTCCCACTCGTTCCCCGGTTTTAGGGGTTACGACCAATACGGGCAGGACGATGGTTCAAATCGAAGCTGCCAAAACCTCGAATTTCGATGCGTTGACCTCGGGCAAGCGATCGGGTCATAGTATCGACCAAGACTTTTTACGCTGTACTCTACGTCTTTTGCCAGAAGATGAGTACCGTTTTAGCAGCAAACACTTCTGCCAAACGAATCATTAACTCAGACTTTGTCATGTCTGCAACCTTATTCTTGTTCGCCGGACAGTTTGGCTTTCAACAGGTCGCCCTAAGCTGGTGGTACCGGCATTGGCAGTTGCAGCAGCATTAACTGAATTCAGTGCTTCGCGGTTTTCTTTAGCGTCTTTCGCTTTTTACAGACAGACGGATGCTGCGGTTTTTGCGGTCAACGGTAACGATAACGGCTTCAACTTCGTCGCCTTCTTTCAGTTTGGTAGTCAGGTCTTCAACGCGGTCGGCGGCGAATTCGGAAGCAGGCAGGTAACCTTCAACTTCTTCAGACGGGAAACTACTGCGCCTTTAGCGTCAACAGATTTTACAGAACCTTTAACCAGAGATCCTTTGTCGTTTACGCTGATGAAGTTGCCGAATGGATCGCCTTCCAGTTGTTTGATACCCAGGGAAATGCGTTCTTTTTCAACATCGATTGCCAATACAACGGCTTCAACTTCTTCGCCTTTTTTTGTATTTGCGTACGGCTTCTTCTCCGGCTTCGGTCCAAGAGAGGTCAGACAAGTGAACCAGGCCGTCGATGCCGCCGGGCAGACCGACGAAGATACCGAAAATCGGTAATGGATTTAACGGCACCGGAAATCTTGTCGCCTTTGTTGTGGTTGGCGGCAAACTCTTCAAGGATTCGCTTGGCATTGTTTCATGCCCAAAGAGATACGGCGGCGGCTTTCATCGATTTCGAGGATCATTACTTCGACTTCGTCGCCCAATTGTACAACTTTGCTCGGGTGTACGTTTTTGTTGGTCCAGTCCATTTTCGGAAACGTGTACCAAGCCTTCGATGCCTTGTTCGATTTCAACGAATGCACCGTAGTCAGTCAGGTTGGATACTTTTACCGAACAGGCGGGTGCCTTAGGGGATAACGGCGGGTCAGGCCGCTCCAAGGATCTTCGCCCAGTTGTTTCATGCCCAGAGAAACGCGTTGTTTGTCTTGGTCGAATTTCAGGACTTTAGCTTCTACTTCTTGACCGACTTCCAAAACTTCGCTCGGGTGTTTCACACGGCGCCATGCCAGGTCGGTGATGTGCAGCAAGCCGTCGATGCCGCCCAAGTCAACGAATGCACCGTAATCGGTAATGTTTTTTTAACGATACCTTTGATGATAGAGCCTTCTTGCAGGGTTTTCCAGCAAGGCTTTGCGCTCTTCGCCCAAAGTGGCTTCCAGAACAGCGCGGCGGGACACAACAACGTTGTTGCGTTTTTTTGTCCAGTTTGATCACTTTGAATTCAATTTCTTTACCTTCGAAGTGAGAAGTGTCTTTAACAGGGACGTACGTCAACTAAAGAACCCGGCAGGAATGCGCGGATGCTGTTGATCATAACAGTCAGGCCGCCTTTGACTTTTGCCATTGATAACGCCGGACAGGGATGTCGCCGTTTTTCCATCGCTTCTTCAGGGCAATCCAATCGGCAGCGCGTTTGGCTTTTTCGCGGGACAGTTTGGTTTCGCCGAAGCCGTTTTCGACGGATTCGATGGTAACGGTAACGAAAGTCGCCGACTTTAACTTCAATTTCGCCTTGAGCGTTTTTGAATTCAGCTACATCGATCAGGGATTCTGATTTCAGACCTGCGTTTACGGTAACGAAGTTTTGGTCGATTGCCACTACTTCAGCGGTAATCACCTCACCCGGGTTCATTTCTTGCAGGGTAAAAGCTTTCTTCCAACAGCTGAGCAAAATTTTCCATAGACATATATACTCTTTTCGGTACACCGCCAAGGGGTGCGGGGTGGGTTGGTGGATGTCTGCCGTCCTTGGCAGGGGCAGACGGGTAAATAAGGTTTCAGACGGCATATGGGGAGTTTTTATGCCGTCTGAAACGTAATGTGAGCAATTATACCTGAAAATTTAAACTTTACGATACCAATCAAGCACTTTTTTTACAGTTTCTTCTATAGTCAGGCGGCTCGTGTCCAAAAAGCAGGGCATCGGGCTGTTGTTTCAGGGGGCGAGCGTGCGGTTTCGGTCTGCCTCGTCTCTGGCTTCGATGTCGGACAGGATGCGCTCGAATGCCAAACCTTCGCAGGGGATGCCGATTTGTTTGGCGCGGCGTTCGGCTCTGATTTTTGGATTCTGCCGTCAGGAAGATTTTGAGTTCGGCTTCGGGGAATACGACTGATCCGATGTCCCGTCCGTCGGCGACCAGTCCTTTTCGGTCAGAAAAATCGCGTTGGCGTTGCAGCAGTGCGGTGCGGACTTTAGGCAACTGTGCGACTGCGGATGCGCCCATGCCGATGGCTTCTGTCCGTATGCCGTCTGAAACGTCTTCTCCGCCGAGCAGGATGCTGCTTCCTGCTAAATACGGCCGGTAGTTTTTTTCGGCAAGTTCGGAAACACGGTGCTCGTCATGCCATTGGACACCTTGTTTTGTGCGCATACAGTGCGGTCAGACGGTAAAGTGCTCCAGAATCGAGATAGTCATATCCCAATGCGGCTGCGACTCGGGAGGCTACCGTTCCCTTGCCTGATGCTCCCGGACCGTCGATAGCAATTACTTTTTGTCTGTTCATAAAAGGTATTCCTGATAATTCGGCATGTGGGATTTTTAATTTTTACATGCCGTCCTAAAGGGTGTTTCCCGTTGAGGGGCTGATTCTACCTGTTTCAAAGGATTATTGTCTAAGCGAGCGAATTACCGGTTACTCAGGAAATTTTAATCGAACTTAAGAACCTGATAAATTTGTTCGAGTTTTAGCATTTCGGATATTGAAGTGAAATAAAAGCAATGCCGTCTGAAGTCAGTATGGCTTTCAGACGGCATTAATCAGTGATGAATCAGAAAAGGTTGCTGACAAAAATCAGCAGGGATTACGAGGGGCACGAGGTATTTTACATAGGCAGAACCAAATATTGACCGTCGTATGATTGCCTTTATAAAGTAATTCTTCCTTCGCTTCGTCCTTCATCACGAAACCGACAAACAGCGCGGAGCCGAGCGCGGTCAGCATAAACAAGATGTTGCCGCTGATATAGTCGAAGGCATCGAAAAATATTTTTGCTGAACACGGAAACGTCTTTCCATGGGCCATAGCTCAAAATAGACGGGATGTTGCCGAAAACGAAGATGGCGGCCAATACAATTGTAATCGCGGCGGTACGGCGGATTTTGGTTTTTTTCCTGAATGGTCGTAATCAACACTTCATAAATCGTCAGCGAAGTTGTCAACGCGGCAATCAGGAGCAGCGAGAAGAAAATGACGGCGAACACGGGTCCTGCCCACATATGTGAGAACACAATCGGCAAACTTTGGAATACCAAAGTCGGGCCGGAATTGGGCGCGACGCCGAAGCTGAAGAGCGACGGGAAAATCATAAAGCCCGCAAGTACGGCGATGATGGTATTGGTAATTGCCGTGATAACTGCCGTCTGAACCAGATTTTCGTTTTTATCCAGATAGCTGGATAAGGTAATCATCACGCCGAAACCCAAGCTCAAGGCGAAAAATACTTGTCCCAAAACGAAGACGAAAAGTTCGGTGGTAATTTTGCTGAAATCAGGCTTCAGATAGAAAGTAATCCCTTCCATCGCGCCCGGCAGGGTAACGTTGCGCACGACCATGGCAATCAGGAATAAAAACAGCAGCGGCATCAGGTATTTCGCTGCTTTTTCAATACCGCCGATAACGCCTTTGACTAAAATCCATTGGTTCACAACGACAAACAAGAAAGTGTAGAACGCAATTTCCCAAGGGCTGTTTTCAATGTGTTCGGTAAAAAGCTTTTTGTAATCACACCGTCAACGGGGCTGGAAATGTCCAGATTGCCGCCGATAATGTTGACGATATAGCTGATGACCCAGCCGCCGAGTACCATGTAATAAGCCATGATGCCGAACGCGCCGAGCAGCCCCATCCAGCCGACCAGCTTCCAAATTTTGGCAACGGGTTTTGCCGTTCATAGAGCCGCCGAACGCGTCCAGCGCGTTCACGCCTCTGCGCCGTCCGATGACGTTTTCTACTAAAAATCATCGGTATGCCGATAACCAGCATGGCGATACAGAATAAAAAAATACATACGCGCCGCCGCCGTTTTCACCGACTAGGTAGGGAAAAACGCCAAGTTGCGCTAAAGCCGACAGTTGCTCCGGCAACAGTCAGGATATAGGTTAATCGGCTGGACCAGGTTTGACGATTGGTGTTGGAAGACATATTGCAACAGTGTTTGATTAAGATGAGATGGAAATTCTACACGCGTTTTTTTAACAGGAACTGACTGATTGTTTTTTTAAGTGTATAGTTATTTTCACTAATGGAGTTATATTTTATAGGGGATATTGCTAATTTGCATAAATCAACAAGGATTGAATCAGATTTTATAGATAGATTAATCGTTTATTTTTCTACACTGGGACGGTGAAATGAAATTTCATATGTCATATGATCAGAATGCTGCGTCAGTAACATATGTAGTATGTGTAGTAAACGAAGATAAAAACCATCTATACAAGGGGAAAGTATAGATGGCCAAACACATTACAGGGGAAAACGTCCTACTCATAAGCCTGCTTGAACAGGCGTTACTCAGACAAGCGGATTATATCGCAAACCGGCTGTTTTTGAGTTAATTTTGGTTAAATTATTCATTTTAAATGTATGTATTTGAATATAAGGAAATAATGGATTTTTCAGAATTTGGGGTATTCGATAAATTTCCATTCCCCGGGTTTGAGGTTTTCTGTTTCCAGATGTGCGAGTGTCTGCAGTGAAGATGCTGCACGCGGTTGCCGGCGGCTGCTATCATCCGTTTGACCTGATGGTATTTGCCTTCCGTAATGGTCAGCAGCAGGGTGGTCGGGTTTTCCAAAACGGCATCAGCGGCACAAACGGTCTCGTTTTTCGTCGTGGAGCAGCACGCCGTTTTTCAAGGTTTCACAGAGCGTTTCTCCTGTGGGGTGTTTGAGCGTTACTTCGTACAGCTTGGGAATTTTTCTGCTCGGAGAGGTAAGGTTGTGATTCAGTTTGCCATCGTTGGTAATCAGTAATACGCCGGTCGTATCTGCATCTAGCCTGCCGACTGCCTGCATGTCAATATTGCGCATATTGTCGGGGAACAGGCTGAATATGCTGCAGTAGTGCTTCGGTTTGTGTGAAGTTTCGTAATCTGTGGGTTTGTTGAGCAGGATATAGAAATAAGGTTCGGGAATAACGGTTACTGCTTTGCTGTCTACGTCTAAGGTATGGACGGATGCGGAATCAATGTCCGTATCGGCATCATCTATACAAGTGCCGTTGATGAAAACATAACCGCTGACAATCAGCCACTGGCATTGTTTTTCGGCTCCCTATGCCTTGATATTGAAGGTATTTGATGAGTTTCATGATGGTATGGGGAATGTGGGATGAAAAAGACAGGACTGAGAAAGTCCTGTCATGTCATATCCGAATCAGCTTCCAATCAGTTTGACCCTCTGTCCCGGATTGATGGTGTCCAGGTTGGGATTGAGCCGGCGGATGTCGTCGATATGGATATTGAAGCGCGCGGCGATACTTTTGAAGGTGTCGCCTTTGCGCGCTGTGTAGGATACTTTTTCAATACGGGTTTGGTCAGGGGCTGCCTGTGCCAGACGGAGTGCTTGCCCTTTTTGGATGGTGTTGCCTTTGATGTTGTTGGCGACAATCAGGTCAGCTACGCTGACGTTGTAGCGTTTGGCAATGTTGAATAGGGTGTCGCCTTCTACAACACGGTGGATGCTGGTATGGAGTGGGGAGGTTTCGGCTTTGCCGTCGGCAGCTTGGCTATACGTGTTTCCAAACGGGTTTGCCGTTTGTTGTTAGCAACAACAATATGCTGGGAGGGTGCGGAAATTTTATGTTCGGCAACAGAATCAGGTACGTTGATAACGTTGGAAACACTTTCTTCTGCCAGCCTGCGCAAATTATTTTTGTGCGATAAGCTGCATAAGTTCGTCTTCTGCCTGTACATCGTTTTGAGTGATGTTTTTGTGCAGGTTCGGTAACCTTAACTTCAGACGGCATGGGTGTTTCAGACGGCATGGGCGTTTGTTTTCAGGGACAGAACCTGTGCGATGTCTTCTATGCCGGTTTGATTTTGTACGATGAGTGAATCGTTTTTGGGAGCGGAAGTTGCCGGCTGTATGGGTGTAACGGCAATATCTGCAGCCTGTATGGGTTGAGCTTGGATGGCTGAAAGGGTAATGTTGGCAGGGTTCCGCTGGCATGTTGGAACGATAGGTGTCGGGCGTATTGTCAATGTCGATGGAGGCGACGGATCCGAATGCCGTCTGAAGGGTAGGACTGTTTTTGGTAACGAGGATACTGCGTCCTGCATTAACCAGGTTGCCGTTCAGGTTGTTGAGGCGTTTGATGTCGGCAATGCTCATACCGGTTGCAGAAGCAATGTCAGACAGAGCAGTTTTTCGATGCGGGGTGTGGGTTTCCCAAGAAAACAGGCTGTCAGGGCTTGAGTTCAGATAGTTGCTTTGGAAGGTTTGTACGGACCCAACGGGGAGCAGCAGCTTGCGTTTGCTTTTAGGAATGAACGCAGGGACGTTGAATGCCGGGTTTAGGGCGAGCAGCTCGCTTTTGTGTAATGCCGGCAAGCCGGGTAATGGCTTCGTTATCGATGGGGTGGTCCAGTTCGATTGCCTGAAAATACGGTTTTGTTGTCTATATCGCTGATGCTGATGCCGAAGGATTGGGGGTTGGCGATAATGTTGCGTACGGCAAGGAGTTTGGGGACGTAGTTACGCGTTTCATTGGGCATACGCAGGTTTTTCGTAGGTCGGTTCGAGACCTTGCGCCCGTGCGCGGTTGATGGCGCGTCCGACATTGCCTTCCCCCAGTTGTAGGCGGAAAAATGCAAGCGGCCAGTCGCCGAATAGTCCGTATAGGGTATTGCAGGGTAGTTGAGTGCGGCATCTGTGGCGGCGTAAACGTCGTGCCTGCCGTCATAAACCGGTGTCTTTTCCAAACCGTAATGTCTGCCGGTGGCGAGCATAAACTGCCATAAGCCCGATGCGCCGACGTGTGATTTGGCTTTTGTAACAAACGCACTTTCGATAAAGGGAAGCAGGGCGGCCTCGGCGGGCATATTGCGCTTTTTGACTTCATTGGCAATATGGTACATATAGGGTTTGCTGCGGGCAATAATTCTGTCGAAATAGCCGCGGCTTTCGATGAATTTGCTTTCGTGGCGGCGTACCAGTTCGGGATTGACTTCGGACATGCGGAAGTCTTGGCGCAGTGCAGCCCACAGGCTGCCGGATTGGAAATATTGTTTTGGGGCTTGGTCAGAGTATTGAAGAGTTTAACCGCATAATCGCTAAACCGACTTGGTGTGATGAGGTGTTTTGGGCATATAGGAAACCCGGACAAACGGACAGACTCGAAGCGGTCAGTACGATGGTTTTGAGTTTGGACATGATTTATATCGGGAGAATAAACATATTTTATCGTCCGATGGTACTGTTTGCTTGAAAAAGCGTCAAGTTTTATAAAACATTTGTACGGATTGGTAGGGAGTGGTTTGGGATGGAAAATGTGTTTTTGACAGAGTTTGTGTTTAGAATAGAATACCAGTGGGAAATGTCGCAGAAACGGATGTGATATGGATTCATGGTTTGAATATGAGGCGATGGGGCGGTATGTTGCAAAATTGGAACAGGATTTCTTTTAATCGGTATGTGACGTCATACCGTTTTGGGGGAAATATGTGCACTTCAGGTGGGCGGTCCGTGGTTGAGGCTGTCTGAAGATATTGTCTGCGTACCGCGTGATATGTCGATGTCGGCAGAAGAGATGGCTTTGGCAGATATTTCTGCAGATATGCTGCTTTTGCCGCATACGCTGGAATGTGGTATCCCTTCGCAAATCCTGTCCGAGGCGCATCGAATATTAAAACCGTCCGGACGCTTGATGCTGACGGGTTTTAATCCGTATTCGCTTTGGGGGCTGGGTTCATGGTTTGACGGTGTCCGTCTGCCGGAAAAAAACGGTTTTGCCTGCCGCTTCATGAGTTGAAGAAACAGCTCGCCTATGCCGGTTTCGACATTGAATATGGAAAAATTTATGGTGTATCTGCCGACGGTTTCTTCGCTCGGAAAAAAATACGTTTTTGGCAGTTTATGGAAAAAGGCGGGCGACCGTTGGTGGCCGCAGCGTGCCGCAGTATACGGTTTGGTTTTGATTAAGAATGTGGCGGGTGTAACGCCCCTGCGGACGCAGGAAGGATTTTGGGACGACAAAACTGTTGCTGCAGGTGCGGCAAGGGTTGCGGATTAGGTTAGCTTTTGTTTCAGACGGCATGGGCTGAAGGGCATTTTGGGAGGAATTATGCCGGAATTACCGGAAGTAGAAACGACGTTGCGCGGCATCGCGCCCCATATCGAAGGTAAAACGGTGGAAACCGTGATATTGCGCCAGCCGAAGTTGCGCTGGCAAGTTAATCCTGCATTGGGGGATATTTTGTCCGGTCAGCAGGTTTTTGTCTTGCGGCAGGCGGGCAAAAATATCTGATTGTTCGTTTCCCAATAGAATTTTACTGATTCACTTGGGAATGTCGGGAAGTTTGCGGATTTTCACGCCTTCGGACGAACGTATCGGCAAGCCGGGTAAGCATGACCATACGGATTTTTGTCTTTTCGGACGGTACGGTTTTACGTTACCATGATCCGAGGAGGTTCGGCGCAATACTTTGGTATGAAGGCATCGAAGAGCATCATCCGCTGCTGGAAAAGCTGGGGCCGGAACCTTTGTCGGAAGCATTTTTGTGCGGATTATCTGTATGCAAGGCTGAAAACCCAGAAACGGGCAGTCAAGCTGGCCCTGATGGACAATGCCGTCGTGGTCGGCGTAGGCAATATTTATGCCAATGAAAGTCTGTTTAGGGCGGCTGTTTCGCCAAAACGCCCCTGCCTGCCGGGTAAAAAGAAAGAGTGTGCGGTTTTTGGTTGATGCAGTTAAAGCAGTTTTGAGGCGCGCCATTGAAACGGGCGGCAGCACATTAAAGGATTTTGTGGACAGTAACGGTAAAAGCGGCTACTTTCAGCAAGAATATACCGTATATGGGCGGCACAATCTGCAGTGTGTAAGATGCGGCGGTTTGATTGTGAAAGAAATTTTGGGGCAGCGCGGAACATTTTATTGTCCGAACTGTCAGAAATAAAAACGGAAGAACGGTTTTCAGACGGCATTTTTAAATTTTATCGGCATGCTGTCTGGGTGTTCCAACATCAAGTATTTATTTTTGGAAAAAGAATTGATTATGTCGGCAAGCAGAGCTTCAATTTTTACACGTCTGCATCGATTGTACCGTTTTGGCGGTTTGGCTGTTTAAAACAGGGAAAAACCTGCGCGAGTATTAACGGCGATTGCCCGGAGTCGCGCAATCGAGGCGGTTATAGCGTTGGGCAAGGGTGCTTTGGCGGCTTTGGATATCGGATTGGTGGTAGGTAAGCCTGCACCCGAACATTTGGACGGAGTCTTGGTGGCCGCCAATCATGTATCTTGGCTGGATATTTTTGCCATGAGCGCGGTTTATCCGAGCAGCTTTATCGCCAAGCAGGAAATCAAAAAGCTGGCCTGTGTTGGGCAAGATGGGGCAGAACGCGGGAACGGTGTTTATCAACCGCAATTCACGACGCGACATCGAACCGATTAACCGCGCCATCTGTGCAACATTGCAACGAGGTCAAAACGTCAGTTTTTCCTGAAGCGCGGACTTCTTCGGGCTTGGAGCTTCTGTCTTTTTAAAGGCCGCACTGTTCCAATCTGCCATTGATGCGGGGGCAAAGGTTTTGGCGGTCGCACTGCGTTATTATGACGAAGCAGGAAAAAGGACGGATCGTCCGTCATATGCCGATGTCGGTTTGCCGACCTGCCTTTTGGCGCATTGTGTCTATGAAAAACTGACGATAAAAAGTCGATTTTATTTGTGTATCGGACGCGGCGGAAAGTGAAGACCGTTATGCATTAAAAAGATAAAAATCGAAGAAAGTATTCGTACAATCATTGTCAGCGACTTGGATGATGCCGTCTGAAATCATGATAAGGAATATACTTTATACAGGTCAGCGTCTGAATCTGCCTTTTGTCAAAATCATCGAAAGCCTCATAAAGCAGCCTGACATTGGATTTTTGTTCCGCGTAAGGCAGGGGTGCGAAATGCTTTTTGCTTTCGCCTTTCTGTTTTCACGCAATTCTTGCCTGTCGCCCTTCAGCCGGTACCATGCGGCACGACGTTCCAAATATTTTTCTACATTCCGGATGCAAGGTCTGTTTGTCCGATTTGCCGGTGTGTCTTATATGATGGTGTAAAGGTTTTGGAAGTATCGGCAACGGCAGTCATGGTTCCTGCAGCTAATATTGCAGATAACAGTATGGTAATTATCTTCTGTATAGTCATGATGGTTCCTTCCTATTATGGCTTCATAATATAGGAGTTGCAGCTGGGAGGGGCAGCCGTTCAACTCAATTAAACGTTTTAGTGAACGTACAAATTCAAATTCATAATATTCTCGGCAGGAGAATTTTGTACATGGTCGAGTGTGGCAAAAATGGTAATTTGCAAAATTTAACAATTTATAGTGCGGAAATTTTTGAAGGATTTCCTCTTTCTTTAAAAACCCTTATTTCATCGCCATGTAGCAGGAGTCGGAACTCAGGAGGATTTTTACCTGATTTCTGTCAAAAAGAATTATCAGATAAAACAAATATTATAGAAAAATACGTTAGGCAGGTTTTTATCTTTCATTTATTGAGATTTAAAAATACAGGCATTGTCAAGACTGGAGAAAACATAAAAAATCCACTATATTGTCCAAATTGATTCATTTGATAAGACCCTGTCTTACGCATCAAAGAGTTAAAGAGGAAGTGATGAATACACCGACTGATTTAAAAGTAACTAAACAGGGACGGCAGATTGGAACCCATTTATTTGGATAAGATTCATCGTGTCGTCACTTGGGCGGCAGACGGATTGAAAAAAATGTATCCGTATCGCAGGTCGAGTTGAAATCACATATTCAGTTTTACACGGCATCCGCACCGACGACATCCATGAAACCATCATCAAGGCGGCTGCCGACCTGATTTCGCAGGATACGCCCGACTATCAATATCTCGCCGCGCGGTTGGCCATTTTCCATCTGCGTAAAATAGCCTATGGCGATTTTGAACCGCCACATCTCTACGACCACGTTAAAAACTCACCGATGCGGGCAAATACGACCGCCACATCATCGAAGATTACAGCCGCGAAGAGTTTGATGAACTTAACGCCTATATCGACCACGGTCGCGATATGGCTTTTCTCTTATGCCGCCGTCAAAGCAGCTCGAAGGCAAATATCTGGTACAGAACCGTGTTACCCGCCAGATTTATGAAACGCCGCAGTTCTTATATGTTCTGGTGGCGATGTGCCTTTTCAGCAAATACCCCAAAGAAACACGCCTCGATTATGTCAAACGGTTTTACGATGCCGTTTCTACATTCAAAAGTATCGCTGCCCACGCCGATTATGAGCGGCGTGCGTACGCCTACGCGCCAGTTCTCAAGCTGCGTATTGATCGAGATGCGACGACAGCCTGGATTCCATCAACGCCACCACCAGCGCGATTGTGAAATACGTTTCCCAGCGTGCGGGCATCGGCATCAATGCCGGACGTATCCGCGGGCTGGACAGCGAAAATCTGGGCGGCGAAGCACGGCATACCGGCTGCATCCCGTTTTTCAAAATGTTTCAAGCGGCCGTTAAATCCTGCTCGCAAGGCGGCGTACGCGGCGGCGCGGCAACCTTGTTCTACCCCTTGTGGCATATCGAAGCCGAAAGCCTGCTGGTGTTGAAAAACAACCGCGGTGTGGAAGACAACCGTATCCGCCAGCTTGATTACGGCGTACAAATCAACCGCCTGCTGTACACCCGCCTGATTAAGGGCGGCAATATTACGCTGTTTTCGCCCTAACGAGGTTCCGGGATTGTACGAAGCGTTTTTGCCGACCAAGACGAATTTGAGCGGCTCTATACGAAATACGAGCAAGACCCGAACATACGCAAGCGCATTATTCCGGCTGCCGATCTGTTTTCCACACTGATGCAGGAGCGTGCCGGAACAGGGCGCATTTACATTCAAAAACGTCGACCATTGCAATACGCACAGCCCTGTTTTGATCCAAGTGTCGCCCCCTGTGCACCAGTCCAACTTGTGCATGGAAATCGCACTGCCGACCAAACCTCTGGACAATATTAACGATCCGAACGGCGAAATCGCCCTGTGTACCCTGTCCGCCTTCAATTTGGGCGCATTGAACAACTTGGACGAGTTGGAAGGGCTTGCCGATTTGACCGTTCGCGCACTCGATGCACTTTTTAGATTATCAGGGATATCCGGTAGAAGCCGCGCGTACTTCTACTATGGGCGCCGTTCGCTCGGCATCGGCGTCATCAACTACGCCTACTATCTGGCGAAAAACGGTGTCCGTTACAGCGACGATTCCGCCCTCGGCCTGACCCACCGTACCTTTGAAGCCATGCAGTATTACCTGCTCAAAGCATCGGTAAACCTTGCCAAAGAATACGGAGCTGTCCGCTCTTCAACCAAAACCGTTTATTCGCAAGGCAAACTGCCCATCGACACCTACAAAAAAGACTTGGATGCCGTGTGTAACGAGCCTTTGCATTACGACTGGGAAAGCCTGCGCGCTGACATCGTCAAATACGGCCTGCGCAACTCTACTCTGACCGCGCTCATGCCGTCTGAAACCAGTTCGCAAATCGCCAACGCCACCAACGGTATCGAGCCGCCACGCGGCTTGGTAACGGTCAAAGCGTCGAAAGACGGTATCCTGAAACAAGTCGTACCGGAATTTGAAACCCTGAAAGATGCCTACGAAACCCTGTGGCAGCTTCCGGGTAACGAAGGCTATCTGAAACTCGTCGGCGTAATGCAAAAATTTGTCGATCAGGCAATTTCCGCCAATACCGCCTACGACCCGAACAAATTTGAAGGCAGCAAAGTTTCCATGAAACAAATGCTGAAAGACCTGCTGACCGCCTATAAATACGGCGTCAAAACCCTGTACTACCACAATACCCGCGACGGTGCAGACGATACGCAGGGCCGATATTCAAGATGATGGCTGCGCAGGTGGGGCTTGTAAGATTTAAAAACAGGTTAATTTTTGAAAGTATATCCAAGGCTTCTAGATAATAGAAGGCTTTAAGGATTTTCTTAAATTAGTCGCTCGTAGGTCGGATACTTGTATCCGACATCCAATAATTTGCGTTGAAGCTGTACTGTTTTATAGAAAATCTTGTTATTACCAAACTGAAAAGTAGATAAATATAATGGGGAAAAAGAAAAAGTGATGATGCAACAGCAGTAGCCCTGTTTGTACTTGGCTTGATGTGTATTATTTTTGCTGTTGCTGTACCAGTTATTTTTGTATATCTATTTCCAATCAAAATCAGGTGTATATAGGTTGAGGGGAATGCTTACTGGGGATTCTACTTTTTGGCTAGATGATTTTTGAAAAATCAATTTATCAATTTAAATAATGAAGTTCAAAAACAGAAAAGAAATAATAGCGGCTGCACGTTTATATGCTATAAAAAAATAATGTCAGTAAAAATAAGGATGAGTCGATATTCTGCAAGAAGCAATGCTGGAGTATTAAGTGTCCTCAGTAGCTGCGAACCGATTTATCAAGAAAAGTAAAAATTCAATTAAACTTATTGTCATTAGAGCCTAAGAATAATTGGGATAAATTAAATCAATGCCTAAAAACAGAATGCAGCAGTTTGGGGAATACTATTTTGGATTATTGTATTTATATGGCTAGTTTTTTTCCTATTAATAAAGCAAATTATTGATTTTTCATCAGCAATGGGAGTCTTATTAGTTCCCTTTTCTTTCCTCTTTGAGTGCTGCTCTTTTGCTGGCCTTGTTTATTTTTGTTAGTAGAGGGCCAAAAAGTTCCTAAACCTCCAGTTGTTACAATAGAAAACTTAAATACTTACTAACAAACCCACGGCTCACATTAACAGCAAAAGTAGGTTGGGGCTTGACCCAACAGAACCGCAAAACACAAACCAAATGTTGGGTTTGCAACCCAACCTACAAACCCGCAAAGGCCGTCTGAAAGCCGTTCCTCCCCCGTTACCGACGATCTTTTGCCAAGCTCGAAAACAAACAAACCGAATAGAAAGCCACCCCATGTCCTGCGAACACCTAGTCATGTCATACAGCACCTTTTCTAAGACCAAAAACGACGCGCTTAAAGAGCCGATGTTTTTCGGTCAGCCTGTGAATGTCGCCCGTTATGACCAGCAGAAATACGAAGTATTTGAAAAAAACTAATCGAAAAACAATTATCTTTCTTCTGGCGTCCGGAAGAAATCGACGTGTCGCGCGACCGTATCGACTACGCTAATCTGCCCGAACACGAAAAACATATTTTTCATCAGCAATCTGAAATACCAAACCTTGCTCGATTCGATTCAAGGCCGCAGCCCGAATGTTGCCTTGCTGCCGTTGGTGTCGATTCCCGAGCTGGAAACTTGGATTGAAACGTGGAGCTTTAGCGAAACCATCCACTCGCGCAGCTATACCCACATCATCCGCAATATCGTGAATGATCCGTCGGTCGTATTTGATGATATCGTCGAAAACGAATACATCATCGCCCGCGCCGAAGACATTGCCTGCTATTATGATGATTTAATCGAATACACCCAGTATTACAACCTGTTGGGCGAAGGGTGCACAATGTCGGCGGCAAGCTCGTTACCGTGTCTTTGCGTGAGTTGAAGAAAAACTCTATCTCTGCCTGATGTGCGTCAACGTGTTGGAAGCCATCCGTTTCTACGTTTCATTTGCCTGCTCGTTTGCTTTTTGCCGAGCGTGAATTGATGGAAGGCAACGCCAAAAATCATCAAACTGATTGCCCGTGACGAAGCGCTGCATCTGACCAGTACGCAGCATATGCTTAATTTGATGCGTTCGGGTGTCGATGATCCGGAAATGGCGGAAATTGCTGAGGAATTGCAGGAAGAGTGTTTCAAAACTCTTCAAAAAAAGCGGCGGAGCAGGAAAAAGAATGGGCGGCATATTTGTTTAAAGACGGTTCGATGATCGGCTTAAACAAAGAAATCTTATCCCAATACGTCGAATATATTACCAATCTTCGTATGCAGGCGGTGGGATTGCCAATCGGATTTGAAGGAGCGAATCAGAATCCGATTCCTTGGATTAATGCGTGGCTCTCATCGGATAACGTCCAGGTTGCACCTCAGGAAGTGGAAATCTCTTCTTACCTTATCGGACAGATTGATTCCGAAGTGAGTACGGACGATTTGGGCGACTTTGAGCTGTAAATTTTTTACTGTATGTGTTTTTTATGGAGGAATGCCGTCTGAACCTTGTTTTTCAGACGGCATTTTTTCAATAAGGAATGAAAAATAGCGGGTTAGGGCTTGTTATCGGTTTTGTATTTTTATGATTGGTTAGAGATGGCACTCATTAGTACGAGAGATAGAGTTTTTGAGTTGTTGGAGGGAGAAACTTTGTTGGAAGGCCTGGAGCGGACCGGTCATAAGGTGGAGTATCAGTGTCGCAGTGGATATTGCGGATCTTGCCGGTTGAAGATTTTGGAGGGGAGTGTTACTTATCAGGAGCCGCCGTTGGCTTTTTGGGTAGGGATGAAATATTGCCTTGTTGCTGTTGCGTTGAAGAAAATATCAGTTTGGATTGCGGATTGGAGGGAGAGGTTGGGCAGAAACCTGAGGGTTTCTTGAAATAAAAGCCGTCTGAAACGGATTCAGACGGCTTTTTGTACAGCATTACTGGTTATGCCTGATGAGTCGGTAAAAAGTTTCACCGTCTTGGATGTAACCTAATTCTACTCTAGCAATTTCTGAAATGGCTTCTTGGCCGTTTTCTAAATCATAGACTTCGGCGGCCAGAGAATTATTGCGTAAAGCGAGTGTCTGGTTTTTCTTCCTGAACGGCAATTTGATCTTTCAGGTTGTTGTTGCGTCCGATACTGCCTTTTGCCGAACCAGAGGCTGTACTGGCAGCAGAACAAGTGAGACGGATAAAACGACAGTTACCCACTTCATACGTTAACCTTTTTATTTGCCCAGTTGGTAGAATGCGGCTTTCCCAGGGGTAGTAGGCGGCTTCCGCCAATTCTTCCTCGATACGCAGCAGTTGGTTGTATTTTGCCATGCGGTCGGAACGGGACAGGGAGCCGGTTTTGATCTGCATGCAGTTGGTGGCTACTGCCAAGTCGGCAATGGTACTGTCTTCGGTTTCGCCGGAGCGGTGGCTCATTACGCTGGCGTAGCGGTTACGTTTGGCCAAGTCGACGGCTTTCAGGGGTCTCGCTCAAAGTACCGATTTGGTTGACTTTTGACTCAGCAATGCGTTTGCCACGCCTTTTTCGATGCCTTCGGACAAGATTTTTGGATTGGTTACGAACAAGTCGTCGCCGACCAATTGAACTCTGCCGCCCAATTTTTTTCGGTCAACAGTTTTCCAGCCTTCCCAGTCGTTTTTCGTCCATACCGTCTTCGATGGAAACGATTGGGGAATTCGTTAACCAGGCCTTCCAAGTATTCGGCAAATTCTGCGCTGGTGTAAGAGCGGCCTTCGGCTTCCAAAGTGGTATTTGCCGTCTTTGTAGAATTCGCTGGATGCGCAGTCCAGGGCGAACAATACGTCTTCGCCTGCTTTATAGCCTGCGGCTTCAGTTGCTTCGACGATCAGTTGCAGGGCTTCTTTGTGGCTGTTCAGGTTAGGGTGCGAAACCGCCTTCGTCGCCAACGGTAGTTGGGAAGCCTTTGCCGTCACATAGTTTTTTCAGTGCGTGGAAGATTTCGGCACCGCAACGCAGGGCTTCGCGGAAAGATTTTGCGCCGACAGGCATAATCAGCGAATTCTTGGATATTCAGGCTGTTATTGGCATGTTCGCCGCCGTTGATAACGTTCATCATCGGAACAGGCAGGGCCATTAGGGCCTGCGCCGCCCAAGTAGCGGTACAGGGCAGGCCTGCATCTTCAGCGGCTGCGCGTGCTACGGCCATAGAAACGGCCAAAGTCGCGTTGGCACCCAAGTTGCCTTTGTTTTCAGTACCGTCCAATTCGATCATGATTTGGTCGATATAAGATTGTTCGTTGGCATCGATACCGATGAGGGCTTGCGCGATTTGGTTGTTGACGTGGTCAACGGCTTTCAATACGCCTTTGCCCAAGTAACGGGATTTGTCGCCGTCACGCAGTTCCAAAGCTTCTTTCTGACCGGTTGATGCGCCGCTTGGTACGGCTGCGTCCCATGACGCCGGATTCCAACAGTACGTCGCATTCTACGGTTGGGTTGCCGCGTGAATCTAGGATTTCTCGGGCAAAAATATCAATAATTGCACTCATGAATATTCTCCAAGTGAGGTGAAGGAGGTAAAACGGTAGGGCTTCAGATGGCATTCTTACAGGAAGAAAGTTGCCAACTTAAGGCTGTCGAAAGTAGGGCGGTTGCCATAAAAAACAATACTGGAAATGCCGTGCCACATTCCGAAGGATCCGCCAAGCAGAGACAGCAGCCAATCTTCATAACCGTATTTTAATGCCCTCGATGACGAGGGCAATTAGAAACTGGTTGATGGCGACAGAAAGCAGCAAAGTACATAATAAAATGGTTTGCAGGCGGGTCAGGATTTTAGTATGGGTCAGAAACAGTATGCCCCAAATGATCAGACCCAACCAAGAAATGATATGGAACAAAAACGCCTGCAATTTCCCTGCCTGCATGATGAGGCCGCCGGCAATTTGTATGCCAAGCCATACAGTTGCGGCGTAAAGGCTGATTTTTCGTAAGGTTCGCATGATGGATGCAGTTTGTCCGTATTACTCAATGGTTAAAACCGGCTGCGATTTGATTAAATCGTCCAATGCCTTGATGCGGATTAAAAAGTCTTCCAGAAGGTGCAGCGGCAGCGCTGGGGCCGTCGCATTTTGCCAGTTTTGGATCATGGTGCGATTCGAGGAACAGGCCGGCAAGGCGGGTTGCCATGCCTGCAAGTGCCAAATCCAAAAGCCTGTGCGCGACGACCGCCGGATGCGGCAGAGACCGGCATCGCGGGTTTGCAGGGAATGGGTAACGTCGAAAATAACCGGCAGGTTGCCGCAAGTCTGTTTCATCACGCCGAAACCGAGCATATCGACAATGAGGTTGTCGTAGCCGAAGCTGCTGCCGCGTTCGCATAAAAATCAGCTTCCCGTTGCCGGCTTCGCGGAATTTTTTTCCACAATGTTTTTCATTTGAGAGGGGCTGAGGAACTGGGGTTTTTGATGTTGACGACTTTGCCGGTTTTTGCCATGGCAACCACTAAATCGGTCTGCCGCGCAAGGAATGCGGGAAGCTGGATGACATCGCACACTTCGGCAACGGGTTGGCACTGATAGGGTTCGTGTACGTCGGTAATGACGGGGATACGAATTCCGCTTTTGACTTTTTTTCGAAAATCTTTAAGCCTTCTTCCAAGCCTACGCCGCGATAAGAATGGATGGAGGAACGGTTTTGCCTTGTCAAAAGATGCTTTAAAGATATAGGGAATACCGAGTTTTCAGGTAACTTGACGTAATGCGCGCAGGTTTGGAGGGTGGAATCCAAATTTTCTAAAAACGTTGATGCCGCCGAACAGTACGAAAGGAGCATCGTTACCGACGGTAATGCCGTTGATTTTAATATCCATGATCAATGTCCGTTTTCAGGGTTACAGCACGGTGTGCGGCGGCTCATAGGGAGATGATGTCGCGGATTTTGTTGTTTCCGTCTACCAAGACGACTTTTGGTTCATGCGCGGCGATTTCGGGTTCGGAGAGTTGGACGTAAGACATGATGATGACGATATCGCCTTTCTGTACCAGCCTGGCTGCAGCACCGTTCAGGCAGATCACGCCGCTGCCGCGTTTGCCTGAAATGGTATAGGTTTCAAAACGTTCGCCGTTGTTGTTGCTGACGATGGCGACTTTTTCGTTGGGGTAGATGCCTGCCGCGTCTAACAGGTCCTGATCGACGGTAATACTGCCGACATAGTTCAAATCGGCTTCGGTAACGGTGGCGCGGTGGATTTTTCCGCCAAGCATGGTACGGAACATGTATTTCCTTTTGTTGTTTTGGTGCGGTCTGACGGACAGGGATGCCGTCTGAAAATCTGAATGCCGTATTATAGTGGAGTTTCCTTCAAATTCATAATGGCAGCTTTCAGACAAGGAAAAACAATGTGAGACCTTTGTAAAAAGTCCTTCCCCCGACAGCCGGAACCCAAACACAGGTTTTCGTCTATTTCCGCTCCTAATTACTCCTGATTTTTACCCAAAACACCCCTTTAATCCTCCCCGGATACCTGATAATCAGGCATCCGGGTCGTCTTTCTAGGCAGCAACAGGCGCGCTTAGCCTGTTAGCCGCTTTCAACAGGTTCAAACACATCGCCTTCAGATGGCTTTGCGCACTCACTTTAATCAGCCCGAAATAGGCTGCCCGCGCATAGCGGAATTTTACAGTGTAGCGTACCGAAGCTTTGTTCGACCACATAACGGGTTTTCGATAAATACCGGTTACGCTTCGTTTGATTTTCCGTCAGCGGACGGTTGCGGTGGGCTTTGCGCATAATGCCGTCCGGTAAACCGAAGCTCTTCCAGATGTTGCCGGTTTTCCTTACTGTCGTAGCCTTTATCGGCATAGACGGTCGTACCTTTGGGCAGACCTTCCAACAACGGCGACAGGTGTTTGCACTCATGGGTATTGGCGGGGTAATGTGCGGTTTCGATATAGCCTTCCTCATCGGTGCGGGTATGTTGTTTGTAACCGAGTTTGTAGAGGCCGTTTTCTTTATCCAGAGGGCATCACTGTCTTTACTCGGTGTGGTTTTGGCCGCTGACTTGTCCTTTGTTATCGACTTCTATGGCCTGGCGTTGTTTGCTGCCGGCGGTTTTGAATAATGGTGGCATCAACGACAGCAGCGGATGCTTTCTCTATTTTTAAACCTTTTTCGGTCAGTTGGCGGTTAATCAGTTTGAGCAGTTCGGACGAGGGTATTGTCTTGCGCCAGCCAGTTGCGGTAGCGGCATAAGGTGCTGTAATCGGGGATGCTCAGTTCGTCGAAACAGCAAAAACAGGTTGAAGTCGATGCGGGTGATGAGGCTGTGTTCGAGTTCGGGATCGGAGAGACTGTGTCATTGTCCGAGCAGGACGGCTTTGAACATGGACAACAGGGGATAGGGCGGGACGCCCTCGGTGGTCTCTAAGGTAACGGATTTTTGACGATTCAGGGTATTGCTCGATCGGTTTGCCAATCAATCACCTGGTCCAACTTTAATAGTGGGGAAGCGGTCGATGTGTTTGGCAATCATGGCTTTCAGTGCGGTTTGCCGGAAGAAGGTGCTCATGAGAAATCCCTAAATGTCCGGGTGGGAATTTAGGGGATTTTTGAAATTTGTAAAAGGTCTCGAATAGTATTTTAAAAGGCAATAGAGATACTGACATAGAATCCCATTTACTCCTGCCAAATAATCTCGTGTTTTAGAACCATAAGTAATCTTCTTGATATTGTCTTTCCAGAGCTATTTCTTTATCTAGCTTTCCTGAATATTCTGAACCTGCTAATTTTTTTGAAATAAAGTAATGTTCAACTCATCATTGTGGGAAGTTGTTTTTATATCTGAAATGCCCATTGCGCTGTTATGTAACAAGCCCTGTTAAGTGCGCCTGCCTATTATCCTTAGCCTCATTGACAGTAATTTTGAAATTCCCAATATCATCCAACTTGATTTCATCATTGGCGAAAAAGCAGCCGGACAATATCAAGCCGGTAATACTCAGCATGGTTGCCTTAATTTTCATCATCATTTTTCCTGATCAATTTATTAGCCGTAGGGTGGATTATTGAATCTGACAGTTTTTGGTATTTTCAGACGCCCTTTTTATACTGCTTCTGTATTTGCACATGAGATTCTTTACGCAACCTAGCTGCGGGGTTTATACAGGCTACGCTAATTAGTATAAGTTACGCATTTCTTAATGCAGTCTGTATAATATAAAATGCGATCTAAAAAGTTTTATTATACTGTATTTGGGTATTGTATTTGAGATATCTGCACATCAACATCCAACATCCAAAAATATAAATTTTGCTTTTTATTAAGGACACATGTGATGCCTCTTATTCTTTATTTACTCTGCTTATTATTCTCAGCGTGGTTAACTTATATTTGTGTGAAAATATTGCTAAAAAGCAGACTGACTAAATTTTTGGGTGTACCTGTTTTTATTCTGTCTTTTTCTTGGGATAAATCCTGTCTACCATCTCGTAGACAAAGCTCTGTTTTCGACTCGTACAGCAGAGGAATTGATGATGGAAGATCCGGGAAACCGAATGCAGTATTCTTGATATTCAAAGATAAGTTTCCGCAAGATTATGCCCAAATCGTGAGCGAAAGCCGAGATTTTATGAAATCAAAAATCATGAACAAGATATACGTTTTTCTCTCAGAAACAATAGACATCATGTTAAGAAAAATTGCCTTATGCAGATGATGACAGCTTAATTGCTATGTTTCAGGAAGATATGCAGTTGCGTACCAAACTCTTGAACGAAAACGACGCGGGTAAACTGCTTTTTATTTGGAGTATCCTCATTTAGCTCCTGATATTTCGCTTTTCTCAAAGCAAATGAAGCCGTATTTCGTCTCTATAAAACAAGCTAGAAGTACGAGCTTTGCAATCTGCCGATATTCATCGAAAATGCCGGACGAAACTGAAATAGCACAAACACAAGATAAAAGTAAATCAGATTTTATGGAAGAAATATAGTGAACAGGGTTGGCGTTAATCAATAACGACAATGAGGGATGAAATAAAGCAATATACAGCTGAAGAGCAGGCTTTGATGTACCGTTTACAATCGATACAATGCAGGTGATATTAGAACAGCCTAAGCATGAGGGCTGCCGAACTGCTTCGTTTTAATTTGAGTCATTGAGGAACGATCTGTTGGATATTTTTCCCAATAAATCTCTTAGGGCTTAAAACAGATTACATTGATAGGTACATTAAAAGCAGCCGTAGATTCAGTACTCGAATCGGACATTTTTGGTATTTTCAAATGACCTTTTTATACTGCTTCTGTATTTATACTCTAAAGCAGATGTAGGTTGGGTCGTGACCCAACATTCAGGATTTTTGTTGGGTTTGCCAACCCAGACCTACGCTTGCTAATTACTCACCATCACATCCATATATATCTGAAGATTTCGGATATATAACTTCTAATAAATTATAAATAGATTCAACTTCATTAATATATGATATATCAGAATTATAATATTTAATACTCTCTCTTCTAGCTGTATATAGGCTATGATTTTTATCTTTGTATACTTCGTTATATTTTTCAATTAAGATACATGCCCTTTTTTACGCTATCTTGATTAGATAAATATACGTCTGAAGTTACCTGCATGATGCCGGATGTTTTTAATTCTACCAGTCCAAAAATAATCTTTCCATAAACCTACACAATATATGTCTATTAAAGTCTTCATAAATTAAAATCGAGATATATTAATGCTTTTTGCTTTTCAACAGTGCTATTATCTATACCAGTCCCAATCGCTTCCCTCAATAATAGAACCATATTTATAGAAAAAACGATTGTGCTTATGCTTTACATAATTTAATTTTTCTATTATTATCTAAAGATGATATTGAAATATCTTTTAATAACTTTATATATGTAACCAATAACCGCAAACCACAATGCCGTTGTAATTTCTTGTTCCGTCGGTAAGGGAAAGTATCTTTTTCAATAAAATTTTTATAAACAATGTATGATACAAATATAGAAATAAAAGCTATTAGAATATGCTTTATCCAGTTTGTAATTTTTAATCTACCTATAATTAAGATAAAAAATAAATCTTATTAAGAAATAAAAAATATTGTTGTTGTATAAATATTTTTGTTAAATAAAAAGATTTATTTTATCTAGGAAAACTGACAATACTAATATAAAAGCAACAGGAGTAAAAGATCGATATAATATATTAAATATAGGGTTGTTCTTCACTACTATCAAATGACAATTGATAATATCCAAAATTTATTGATCTCTTACCAAACCAATTTGATATAAAGAATAATAAAAAGAAAATAATAAATTAAATAGTAAATTATCCATACTACACCCCTTATGCATAAATTATAAGAAAAATAATTAGTAATACAGCCTAGTGCAGACTACTTTTTGCTGTTTCAATGCCTTTAAAAAGCAGCCTACACCTTTTTTTCAGACGGCCTTTTTCCTCCATCCTTACTTAACTATCACCCTGTCTTTCAAAGTCTTCAACACATTCTTCACGGTGTTAATCCTGACTTCGATATTTTTCCATCTCGGCTGTAAATCTTAACTTATCCGCTCCAGCCAGCCGGTATTTTTTTATCCGTCTGAATTAGCAGGATAATCTCCGTCGGGTCGATACAGTGGTGTTTGCCGAAGGTAACGGTTACGGCTTCGCCGGCCGCATCAATGGCATCGATACCCAATTCTTTTTGCCATAAGCCGTAAGTGGTGGCTTTCTGCGAGGGTTTTGACGGGTTGTTCTGGCAGGCCGAAGCGGTCGACGAGTTCTTCGTGTATGGCGTTGATTTGCTGCACGGTTTCGCAGACGGCGAGACGTTTGTAGAGGACGAGCCGTTCGTGGATGTCGGGGCAGTAGCTTTCAGGCAGCAGGCGGGGCTGTGCAGTTTGATTTCGGTGGTGATGCCCAGCGGTGCGTCGAGGTCGGGCTGGCGGCCTTTTTGAGGTCGCGCACGGCCTGTTTGAGACATTTTTCGGTATGAGCGTGAAGCCGATCTGTATCATTTCGCCGGACTGCCCTTCGCCAAGGATTTCGCCTGCGCCGCGGATTTTCCAAATCCTGCATGGCGAGGGTGAAACCCGCGCCGAGTTCGTCTGCTGCCGCGATGGCGTCGAGGGCGTTTTTTCTGCGTCTTTAGTGATGTATTCAGGCGTGAGCAGGTAGGCGTAGGCTTGGTGGTGGCTGCGGCCGACGCGTCCGCGAAGCTGGTGCAGTTGCGCCAGCCCGAATTTGTCGGCGCGGTTGATGATGATGGTGTTGGCGTTGGGGATGTCGATACCGGTTTCGATGATGGTGGAGCAGAGCAACACGTTGAATCTTTGCTGCAAAAAGTCGCGCATCACTTGTTCCAGCTCGCGCTCGCGTCAGTTGTCCGTGCGCCACGCCGATGCGGGCTTCGGGCAGCAGGGTTTCCAGCCGCTCGCGCATGTTTTTCGATGGTATCCACTTCATTGTGCAGGAAAAATACCTGCCCGCCGCGTTTGAGTTCGCGCAACACGGCTTCGCGCACGCTGCCTTCGCTGAACGGTTTGACAAAAGTTTTGACGGCGAGGCGGCGGCTGGGCGCGGTGGTAATCAGCGAGAAGTCGCGCAGTCCTTCCAACGCCATACTTAAAGTACGCGGAATCGGCGTGGCGGTCATGGTGAGGATATCGACATTGGCACGCAGGCGTTTGAGCTGCTCTTTCTGACGCACGCCGAAGCGGTGTTCTTCATCGATAATCACTAAACCTAAATTTTTGAATCTGATGTCGTCCTGCACCAATTTGTGCGTACCGATAACGATATCGACCGTGCCGTCTGCCATGCCTTCCAGCGCGGCTTTGGTGGCTTTACTGTTGTTGAAAACGCGAAAAGGCTGGCGACTTTCACGGGGAAATCAGCGAAACGGTCGGCAAAGTTTTGCGCGTGCTGCTCCACCAGAAGCGTGGTCGGGGCGAGTACGGCGACCCTGTTTGCCGCCCATCACTGCCACAAACGCGGCGCGCAGGGCGACTTCAGTTTTGCCGAAACCGACATCTCCGCACACGAGGGCGGTCCATCGGCTTCGCCTGCGTCAAATCTTTAATCACGGCGGCGATGGCGGCGGCCTGGTCTTCGGTTTCCTCGTAGCCGAAGCCGTCGGCAAACGCCTGATAGTCCATCTCGTTGATTTCAAACTTGTGTCCCGATTGGGCGGCGCGTTGGGCGTAGAGGTTGAGCAATTCGGCGGCGGTGTCGCGCGCCTTTTCGGCGGCTTTACGCTTCGCCTTGTTCCACGCGCCGCTGCCGAGCTTGTGCAGGGGCGACGTTTTCATGCGCCTGACCGGAGTAGCGGCTGATTAAATGTAGTTGCGAAACAGGTACATAAAGCTGCGCTTCGCCCGCGTATTCGAGCAACATCATTTCGTTGGATTTTCGCCGCCCAAATCCATCGTTACCAAGCCCATATACCGCCCGATGCCGTGTTCTTCGTGCACGACAGGATCACCGATATTGATTTCGGCAAGGTCGCGCAACAGGCCGTCTGAAACGGCGGCGTGTTTCTTGCGGCGGTTGTGGATGCGCGAACGGGCGACGTATTGGTAGAGGTCGGATTCGGTGATGACGGCGATGGCACTTTGAGCGGCAACCGCTTTGCCTCTCCCAACCCTCCCCACGGGGGAGGGGGCAGGTTGCTGTTGGATTTGCCCGTGCAGATTACTTGTATCGAGAGGCAGGTTGCTTTCGGTTGAAACGGCGGCTGCTTTCAGACCCTCTGAAACGGCGGCGGCACTTTGTTCTTCTCCTGTGGGAGAGGAGGCTAGGGGAGGGTTTGTTGCGGATGTGGAAAAATTCGGTTTGAACGGCAACTGCTTTTCCTTCTCAACCCTCCCCACGGGGGCGGGGGTAGGTTGCTGTCGGATTTGCCCATGCAGACTATTTTTCGATGGGGTACAGGCTGCTTTTGGTTTTCAGGTCGTCTGAAATGGCGGCTGTACTTTGTTCCCTCTCCTGTGGAGAGGGGCTAGGAAGGATTTGTTGCGGATGCGGGAAAATTCGGTTTGAGCGGCAACTGCTTTTGCCCTCTCCCTCAACCCTCCCCCACGGGGAGGGGGCAGGTTGCTGTCGGATTTGCCCGTGCAGATTACTTGTATCGAGGGGCAGGCTGCTTTTCGGTTGAAACGGCGGCTGCTTTCAGGCCGTCTGAAACGGCGGCGGTAGCTTTTGTTCCCTCCTGTGGAGAGAGGCTAGGAGAGGGTTTGTTGCGGCTAAGGAAAATTCGGTTTGGTCGGTAATCGCATCGCCTTCTCCTTCGGAGGCGGAAGTAGTTTGCTGTTGGCTCGGGGATTGCAGTCCGCCCAGTTTGAATCCGTAAGCCAACGGCGCGACCGTAATCATCAGCGGCTCGTGCGCCGATAAAAAGCCCCTGCCAGTCGGACACGGGCTTGGCTTTCAAACCGTTTTGCTGCAAGAAGCCGAGCATGGTTTCGCGCCGTCCCAAACTTTCGGCGCACAGCAGAATCCGTCCTTCAAATGCCGTCTGAAAGTCCTTCAATGCCTGCAACGGCTCGTCGGATTGGCGGTTGACGGCAAGGTCGGGCAGGGTGTGTTCCTTGCCGGAAACATCGGGCAGCACCTGTCCGTAGTTTTTCAGACGGCCTGCGAACACATCGGCAGAGAGATACAAATGCTGTGGAAGCAAAGGCGGATAGGTTTCGTCGCCCTGCGCCATCGCGTAACGTGATTTGACGTCGCCCAAAAGCGGTTTGCCTCGGCGTGAACGTCGCCCAAAGAGACAAACAGCGCATCTTCGCCGATATAGTCAAATAGCGTTTCCAGCTCGTTTTTCAAAAAAACAGCGGCAGGTAATATTCCACGCCCGCACCAAAATGGCCGTTGCTGACGGCTTTATACACAGCGGCATCGTTCGGATTGCCGTCAACTTCTTCGCGGAAGCGGCTGCGGAAGATTTTGCGCTTCGCCGTCGGTGGGGAACTCGTGTGCCGGGCAGCAGGCGGATTTCGGAAACGGGGAGATGGTGCGCTGCGTTTCAGTGTCAAAGGTTTTTGATGCTGTCGATTTCATCGTCGAACAAATCGATGCGGTACGGCATTTCACCGCCCATCGGGAACAAATCGACAATACCGCCGCGCACGGCAAACTCGCCCGCCGCGACAACGTGGGAAACATGGTTGTAGCCCGCGTCCACCAAATCGCTTTTTCAGACGGACTATATCCAAAGTCTGCCCCGTTTTTCAGCCAAAACGTGCGCCCCGCCAAAAACGGTACGGGCGGCAGCTTCTGCATCGCCGTGGCAACCGGCACGAACAACGTCCGCCGTGCCGCTTTTTAATCTGCCACAACGCCGACAAACGCTCCGACACCAAATCCTGATGCGGCGAAAAAACGCTCGTAAGGCAGCGTTTCCCAGTCCGGCAGGAACACCGCCGTATCGTGCGGACGGAAAAACCGCCACGCCGTCTGAAGGCGCAACGCCTGTTCCGCATCTTGGGTCAGCACGACTTTGAGCCGCTTATGCGGCAGGTAACGCGCCAAAGCCAAGGGCAGCGAGCCTTGCGACAGATTGAGCCAACGCACGCGCGGGGCAGATTGGGTGGGAGGGGAGGGTCATGGTTTTTGTGTTTGGATTTGGTTGGGAAAAAAATAGGGGCAGTTTGAAAACGGTTTTTCAGACGGCGTTTTGTTTTTCAGGCTGTCTTTGGGTATCGCTTCGGGTTATGCCAGTCTTTAATCACATATTGATGGATAACCGAATACTATTTTTTTCATGTCTTCAATAATGACATCGGGTGCAATTTGAAATAGCAGCATTTCAGTTTCATACGGTTTGTCTGCATCTTGAAAAAGCACTTGTGAAAAGTGCCGCATCAACGAGCAGTATTCGTGATAGGCATCTTCGTGATCATGGTATTTCACTTCTTTTTCCCGATAATTCAAAAACGGTATCCAGATGGTATTTGGCTAAATGGGTATTTCTGCCGACAGGCTGGGGAAACAGCTTTTTGCTGTTTCATAGTTTTTGAAAAATCAGCCAGTTTAAAGAAAAATGACACAGGGGAGTCATAAATGGCATACAGCTTGGGATTCAGAAAAGAAGCCACTTTTTGAAAACGATGAAATCCGCTCAAATACTTCTTTTTGGCAGCTTCCCGTCTGCAAGAAAATCAGGCAGCTGCTTTAACAGAGCATCGTTTTCGGGATTTTTGCGAAACCCTTTAATTCCGCCCCAATCCCTGATAATCCAGTAATCTGTCTCCAAACTTCTTTCATGTGTCATCTTTTTCTGAAAGTTTATGTTTGAGCATGATTTGTTTCTCTTTTCTGCTCAGAGTGTTATCAGAGATGGTTACAGGAGAGTTTGCGAGGATATTCTCCATTTTGAATCCATGTTTATAGCTAAAAATTTTTCTTTAATTTGTTGAATCACTTTTTCCATCATATTTCCTTTATCAGTAAGGCGTAGAGTGTGTAGCTCTGTCACGCACGCGGTTTTTGTTTCAACCTTGTAAACCGCGTGCAGCAAGCTACACACCCTACACCTGTTTTTTCAGTCTGCGGTTGCAGTCGTCTGAAAGGCAGCCTGAAAACGGTTTTTCAGACGGCGTTTTTGGCTTTCAGGGCTGCCTTTTACCAATCGCGCACTTTGTCCACGGAGACAAACGGCGATTTTAACACGATGGCGATAATCTGATGCCGTCTGAAAGACTGATTGGCATGAAAACAGTGAAGCGGATTGTTAGCTGTCATACTTTGTGGTAAATTTTAGAAACCAAACTCTAAATTATGGGCGGCGGTTTGATAAAACTGCCCGTTAATAGAAATTAACCGGAAAAATATGATGACACACACGAACCGAGCGCGCAGCCGTCAACTATGGATACGGCTGCTTTTTAAAAGCACATCGAATCCGTATTCCGCCGCATTTTTTTCAGACGGCATCGACCTCATGCAATACCTGCCTGAAGACAAATGGCTTGCCTTGAAGCAGGCGGGTTTGCTGTTGCCCTTCCTCGACACAAAACACGGCGGCCGCAAGGGCAGCCAGTTTGAAATTCAGGAAGTATTGCGGATTGCGGGGCATTACGGCGTGCCCGTTACCCTGCGTACCGGCATCGAAGGCGCGCTGGTGTTGCAGCCCCCTGCAAGAATTCGGCGGCGAAGCGCAAGTCGCGCAAAGGTTTGGATATGGTTTTCAAAGGCGAGGGCGGCGGTTTTGGGCGTTACCGAACCCGAACCTCCGGCGCGGCGATTGCACGCGAAATGCAGTCCTACTACGAATATACCGACGAACAAAACCATTTACGTCAACGCCGCGAAATACTGGCAGGGCAACTCGCAAAAGCGACTTCCTCCTTGTTGCCGCCAAAGAGCGCAAAAACGGCAAACTCGCCAAAAATCATCGACCTGCTGCTCGTCCCCAAAACATACATCCGCTGCGAAACCCTCGCATCCGAAGGCTTGCGCGCCGTCCGTTACGCCGTCAACCGCATCGATGCCGAAATGCCTGCAACCGCCGTGATGAAACTCTCGCAGGGCGACGCTGCCGGTTTGCGCGCGTTCCAAAACATCTTTATCCGCAGCCGTCTGCAACTGGTCGGCATGACGCACGGCATTATGGAATACATCCTTGAAAACCTGGACCGATACGTCCGCAACGACATCAGATTCGTCGATTACGAACGCCGCGAAATCCAACGCCGCCATCAGGTTTCCGAAATCCTTTACCGCTACGTCTGCCGTTTCGTTTCGCCCGTCTCGCCTGTCGCCCATCAATTAATGGAGGCAAAACATCATCAAAACCTCGCCACGGAATACACTTACGCCGCCGCGCAAATGTTGCAAAAACTCTTGGGCGCGAAGGGTTTTGAACGCGGACACACCGCCGGCAATATCGCTATCGACATCCGTCCCTTCACGATTTTTTTGAAGGCCCGAACGATATGCTTTATGCCGAGAATTTACGACCAGTTCGTCCGCGCCACCGCCGAAGAAAAAGAAGCAGGCATTAAGTTGGACAAAACCAAACCCTGCTCGACCGCCTGCAAACTGATGCCCGCTTTGCCGCCGTTGCCCGTGATTACACTTTGCCCGAAGACATCCGCAGCTTCCTGCAGGAACACACCCTGACCGACGCCTGCACCCTGCAAAAAGTCTTCATCGGTAAAATCATTGCCCGACTCTTTGTCTTCGTACAGGCGGAACACGAAGATACCGCAGCCTTCCTGCTGAACGATATCCGCAAAGACATATTGGACTGCCGATATTGCGGATAGTAATGATTGGGTATGGGTTGGCGTTGAAGTGCAGTTGCTTTCAGACGGCATGCTAAAGGCATCGTCAATGTCGGAGTCAGATGAAGGTTTGTATTGAATTTTAAAGAATGACGGATGATGGCGTAATTTTTAAGGTTATCTCTTGGAGCAGGGGAGATTCAAAATACACCAGCCCGGCAAGGCCAACAAAAAGCCTTTGAAACTGTTGAATTTCAAGGCGTTATGCGTGATTACAGGATACTGCTGAAAATAGGGTATGGTGGAGGCGGGGAATCGAACCCCCGTCCGAAAGTCCTCTACAAAGCGTTCTACATACTTAGTCGTATCTATTTGGAATCTTATCCCCGTCATGCCGACCGACAGGCCTTCAGGGAACCAGTTACCTTAAGTCTCATTTCTTGCCAAGTAACCCGGCAGGAAACCAGTCAATGTAAGATGACGTTGCGGTGGCTTGCGCCACACAGCCCATTGACCAACTGCTGCAACGGCTAGCCTTAAGCGGCTAAAGCGTAAGTTTCGTCGTTTGCGACTATTTGAATTCAGTGTTTTACGGGAATCTGAGACCCCGGTATGCCCGCATCTGCTTCGCAACCCCCGTCGAAACCAAGGTCGCCCCCAGAAATGGTTTGCAAATTATACGGATATTGTGAGGTGCTGCCAAGTCTGTTGGAGAAATTTGTCAGTCTTGCTGCCTTGATTTGCGTTTAAGCAGGATGCGGACGCAGCCGTCGTTGCCTTCCCGCGGTTCGACATAGGCAAGTACCTCAGGGTGCTGCATCAGCCAGTTGCGGGTCATATTTTTGAGTACGGGTGTGTAGCCTTTGGAACCTAATCCGCTGCCGTGGATAATTTCTCCGCATACACCGCGTTTTTGGGTGAACTCGATGAATTCATTGAGGACTGTTTGGGCTTCTTCTTGGTTGTAGCCGTGTAGGTCGACATCGGTAACGACGGGATAGTATCCGTTTTTCAGGCGTTGGATGTCGTTTTTCCCGTCCGTTTTTGCTGAAGCTGGCGGGCGGGTCGTTGTATGTGCTGCCGATGTAGAAATAGTTTTTCTTCGTCGGCGCGGGTATCTTTAGGACGGACTTTGATGGGGGTTTTGTCGGGCGGTGCATAATATTGTTGCCGGTTTTTTTAATGGGAGACTTGTCCGACTGTTTGTGAAAAATCCAAATCTTGTTCTTGTTTTTGCTTGTTTTCGGCTTCCTGTTTTTTTCTGCCGCTTCTTTTTGGCCTGTTTGCCCAGTTGTTTTGAGGATGTTTTTGGAAGTCGGTATTCATGTTTTTCCTGTTATTGGTTTTGTCGTTATTTTGGCTTGAAAAATGTGATTGTAGGGGAATTTGTTTGGGTTTGCCAGGATGGGCTTGCGAGGAGTTGACGATGCCGTCTGAAAGTGGTTCAGACGGCATCAGGCAGTTTGGGCAGGATGATGTTTATTTTTAGCGCTTAATTGGTCGAGCATGCCGCCGTCGGCGAAGTAGGTTTTCATATGTGTGTCCTGTCGGCTGGCGGATACGGCAACTCTATACGGCTATTGGTGTTTGTGGAAATAATGTTTGATTTTGAAGATTATCAGTTTTGGTTATAAGGAGTAGTCAGAGTGTTTCCGCATCAGTTCGCATTTGATTTTGATGCTTGAGTCAAGCTGTAATATTGCGGAAACCGAGTGATTCGTAGCGGTTGATGAGGTAAAAACGGGATGGAGTTGAGCGAGGCATAGAGTTTTTAGGAAACTCAGACCGGACTGGCGGGCAATGGTTTCTGCCTGATGAAGCAGCGAAGTACCCAGCCCCAGATTGTGGAACAAGGGTGGACGTAAAGTGCGTCAAGTTGAGCTTCGCGACAGTCGATTTGGAAAAAGCCTTGAATGTTGCCTTTATATTCTGCGACCCAAAGTGCTTTATCGGGATCTGAAATGGTCGGTAGGTAGCTGTCTGCATTGAGCAGGCCTTCCCATACTTGCAGGGCCTGTTCGCTGTAGCTGCGGATGCAGGTGTATTGGACAGAGTGCAGGTGGACGTTGAAGATATCGTTGCAGTCTTGTATGGTAGCGGGGCGTAACAGTGTCAACAGGCTCATGGCGGTATATTAGCAAGGTTGGCGTATGGATTGTCGGCAGACTTAGGCTGCCGGCGTTCCGATTATAAAGACTGGTGTAGGATTTTGTTTGCAGGAATACGGAGTCAGAGTCAGTTCCCAATATGGTGAAATGCCCCATTTTCCGACCTTTCCGCGCGGCTTTTTTTGCCGTAAAGATGCAGATGTGCATTCGGGTTTGCTTTGCAGCGGCAGCCACCTCGGTTCGCCGCCGTCTTCCTGCCAAACGTCGCCCAAAAATATTCGCCATACAGCAAGAGCTCAGTAATTTGGTATCAGCCGGAGGCAGGTTGCACATCAGGTGGACCTGTTGCTGGAATTGGTCTGCCGCGCAGGCATCGATGGTATGGTGGCCGGAGTGTGCGGACGTGGCGCGATTTCGTTGACGACCAATTCATGCGTGTCGCCGACGACGAACATTTCCACCGCCAACACGCCGACATAATCCAATTTCGTCCGCCAAGCGTTGCGCCATTTGCCGCGCCTGTTGCTGCACGTCGGCACTCAGTCGTGCAGGGGACGATGGAATAAGCCAAGATGCCGTTTTTCATGGATATTTTCGGCGGGGTCGAAGGTTTTGCACGTTGTCATTGTTCAGACGGCATACGATAACGGAAATTTCGCCGCGCAAATCCACCATTTTTCCAAAAACGCAATCCACGCCGCCGTGTTCGGCAAACGCGGCTTTGAGTTCGTTCACCGTTTTGACGCGGATTTGGCCTTTGCCATCATAGCCCAATGTAGCGGTTTTTCAGGATGCCGGGCAAAAATTGCGCGCTTGCTTCGTTGATGTCGTCTGAACGGCAAATCGCCTGATACGGTGCGGTTTTGCAATCCCGCTTTAGCGTATCCACGCTTTTTCCTGAATGCGGTTTTGCGCGATGGCCACGCAGTCGCCACTGGGGAAACGTTGGTATGTTTTTGCCAGAAAACGCATCGCGTCGGCATTGACGTTTTCAAATTCAGTGGTAACCGCCGCGCATTTTGCCAATTCGTCCAAAGCAGCTTGGTCGTCAAACGGCGCGCACAAATGGCGGTCGGCAAATTCCGCTGCCGGCGCGTTCGGATCGGGGTCGAGTACGGTGACTTTGTAGCCCATGGGTTTTAGCGGCAACGGTAAACATTCTGCCTAATTGTCCGCCGCCGAGGATGCCGAGCATGGCGGGCGGGAGGATGGGGGATTTATTCATAGCGGTTTAATTTGTCTGTGTTCTACTGTTTATTTCAGGTTGTCTGAAACCGTTAATCCGTCATTCCTGTGCAGGCGGGAATTTAGGCCTCAATCTTTCGGAAATATTTAGAGATTCCCGTCATTTCAAATTTCTGGATTCCCGCTTGCGTGGGAATGACGCGGTAAAGGTAGTTGTTTTAATCAAACGATTGCTGCTTATTGTTTGGATTTTCAGACGGCCTGTTGATTCCTTAAAGGCCGTCTGAAAACGCCAAGCCTACCTATCCAACCCCTCCTGCACCATCTGTGCTGCCCCAACCACTGCTCGGGGCTTTGTTTTGCGTTTCCTGCCATTCTGATTCAGGATTGGAATCGGCAACTACGCCTGCACCGCTTTGGACGTATAGCGTGTTGTTTTTCACTACGGCGGTGCGGATGGCGATCGCCAAGTCCATATCGTTGTTGAAACCCCATACGCCGACGGCGCCGCCGTAGATGCCGCGTTTTGCTCGGTTCGACTTCTTCGATGATTTCCATGGCGCGGACTTTGGGTGCACCTGAAAGTGTGCCGGCAGGGAACGTGGCGGCGAGGATGTCCATATTGGTAACGCCCTCTTTCAGACGGCCTTCGACGTTGGAAACGATGTGCATCACATGGGAGTATTTTTCAATCACCATTTTGTCGGTTACTTTGACTTCGCCCGTTTTGCTGATACGGCTGACGTCGTTGCGCCCTAAATCAATCAACATGACGTGTTCGGCGATTTCTTTGGCGTCGCTACAAGTCTTGTTCGTTGGCAAGGTCTTCGGCGGGGGTTTTGCTGCGCAGGCGCGTGCCAGCGATGGGGCGGACGATGACGTCGTCGCGTTCGCGGCGGACGAGGATTTCGGGCGAGGAACCGACGATGTGGAAATCGCCGAAATCGTAGTAAAAAGAGGTAAGGCGAAGGGTTGGAGCGTGCGCAGGGCGCGGTAGAGGGCGAGCGGGCTGTCGGTGAATTCCATGCTCATGCGCTGGCTAGGGGACGACCTGCATGCAATCGCCTGCGAAGATGTAGTCTTTGATTTTGTGGACGCAGGCTTTGAACGGCTCTTCGCCGAACTCGCTGACGGCTTCAGTGTGTTTGCTGCCGAGCGAGAGCGGGATGGCGCAGCTTTGGCGCAACTGCGCGGATGTCTTCAAGGCGTTCGCGGGCGCGTTCGTAGCCGTCGGGCTGCGAGGGATCGGCGTAAACGATGAGGTGGATTTTACCGCTTAAATTGTCGATAACCGCCAACTCTTGCGATAGCATCAGCAAGATGTCGGGCTGCCGAGCGGGTCGGCTTTGGCGCCTGTTTTTCAGGCGGTGGGCGAAGTGTCTCGAAATTGTAGATGGTTTCGTAACCGAGTAGCCGACCAATCCGCCGGTAAAGCGAGGCAGGCTTGGGATTTCGGGCGTTTTGAAGCGGTTGTGGAAAGCTTCGATAAAGGGCAGCGGATTGCCGTCGTGTTGCTCGACAATTTCGCCGTTTTGATAAACATCGACGTGTTTGCCGCTGGCTTTGAGATAGTGGCTGCAAGGCAGTCCGATAAAGGAATAGCGACCGAAACGTTCGCCGCCGACAACGGATTCGAGCAGGTAGGTATAGGGGCGGTTGGCGAGTTTGAGATAGAGGGAAAGCGGCGTATCCAAGTCGGCAGCGAGTTCTTGCACGAGCGGGATGCGGTTGTAGCCTTGGGCGGCTTGGGCTTGGTATTCTTGCTTGCTGATCATTTCTGCTTTCCCAAAAGGCGGTTTCAGACGGCATGATAAAGGGGTGCGAGTATAGCATTTTATCGGAATTGTTGACAGTCTGACCGGAGATGCCGTCTGAAAAAGACGGGCTTACGGCTTTGTTTTGCGCTGCCGGTATTGTTTTCCATTTAAACAGATAACCTGTGGTTACGGGAATCAGGGCTAAGATGGTTTTGAACGTCCATGATGCATGCCAAGGTAAAGAACTGGGTGAGACCGATTGATTCAGATACGGCCACCAACAGGCAGTCAGGCAGCCGAGCAGCAGCGGCCAGATATGCCGGCTGAGGTTTTTGCCAAAGGAGGAATGATGCGGCAGACCAAATCAGGGTAAGGGCAGTGATTTTTAACACGGTATAAGCATCCGCTCCAAACAGGGCGGCGAGAAAATACGTACCGGCAATCCAGAGGATGGCAAGTATCAGGACGATGATTTCTTCAGGTCGTTTGAACATTTTTTTCTTCCTATTTGATTTCAGACGGCATTGCCGTTCTGTTTGGTTTCCAGCAGCTCCCAGCGTTCCAGCTTTTCCAAAAAGCAGCATTTCGATTTCTTCGGCACGGTTTTGCAATGCACCTGCTTTTTCGTAATCTTTGAAAATTTCAGGATTGGAAAGCTGCGCGTTGATTTCTGCCTGTTCGGTTTCCAAGGCGGCGATTTCGTTGGGCAGGGCATCGAGTTCGCGCTGTTCTTTGTAGGAAAGTTTGATCGTGCGCTTGGCTTTGGGTTTTTCTTTGGCGGGTTCGGCATCGGATGCTGGGTGCGGATGCCGTCTGAATTTTCTCTTCGCGCGATTTTTGCGTCGATATAGTCCTGATAGCCGCCGATGTATTCTTTTTAACCTTCCGTTTCCTTCAAATACAATGCTTTGGGTGATGACATTATCGAGGAACATACGGTCGTGCGAGACGAGGGAATACCAGTGCCTTAGTAATCGCGCAACAGGTCTTCGAGCAGCTCTTGGGTGTCGATGTCCAAGTCGTTGGTCGGTTCGTCAAAACCAAAAATATTAGCAGGACGGGTAAAAGTTTTGCCAGCAAAAGACGGTTGCGTTCGCCGCCGAGAGCGAGATGAAACAGGACTTTGTGCACGGGCTGGATGGAACAGGAAATCTTCCAAATAGCTCATGACGTGTCTGCCGCCGACTTCGACGTAATCGTTGCCCTGTCCGAGCGTGTAAAACACGGTGTCGTTTTTCGTTCAACGCGCTGCGGAACTGGTCGAAATAGGCAACCTCCCTGCTTGCTGCCGATGCGGATTCTGCCGTAGGTCGGCTGCAATTCGCCCAAAATCAGCTTGAGGAAGGTGGTTTTGCCGATGCCGTTTGGACCGATTAAGCCGATTTTTGTCGCCACGCTGCAAGATGGCGGAGAATTTGTCCATGATAACTTTGTCGCCATAGGCAAACGAAGCGTGTTCCAATTCGGCGATGATTTTTGCCGCTTTTTCGCCGCTGTCGAGCTTTGAAGTTGACCTGCCCTGCACGTTGCGGCGTTCGGCGCGTTGGCGGCGCAGCTCTTCAAACGGCGCACGCGTCCTTCGTTACGGGTACGGCGCGCTTCGATGCCTTTGCGTATCCATGCTTCTTCCCTGTGCGTGGAATTTGTCGAACAGGCGGTTGTGTTCGGCTTCAACCGCCAACTCTGCGCTTTTTTTCTCGCTGTATTTGGAGAACGAGCCGGGATAGGAACGCAGAATGCCGCGGTCGAGTTCGACAATGCGCGTGGCGATGTTGTCCAGAAAACGGCGGTCGTGGGTAATCACGACCAAGCTGCCTTCAAACGCTTTAAGCAGATTTTCCAGCCAGATAATTGCGTCGATGTCCAAATGGTTGGTCGGTTCGTCCAGCAGCAATACATCGGGCTTCTGTACCCAGGCCTGCGCCAGCAACGCGCTTTTTCTGACCGCCGGAAAGGTTGCCGATTTTTCGTTTTCCGGCAAACCGAGTTCGCCCTAAAGTCTGCTTTGACTGCTGCATCCAGTTTCCAGCCGTCCTTCGCTTTCGATTTCGAGTTGTAATTCGTTGTTCTTTCAATAAGACCTCACTCGAACCATTTTCCAAATCATGGCTGACATGATGATAACGGCGCAATAAATCGCGAATTTCGCCTAAACCTTCGGCAACGGTATCAAATACGGTTGCGTCCTTATCAAAAAAGGACTCCTGCGGCACATAAACGATTTTGAGGTTGTTTTGAACGATAATCTGCCCGTCGTCGAGCTTTTGCACGCCAGCGAGAATTTTCAGAAACGAAGACTTACCCGCACCATTGCGGCCGATTAAACTCGATTTTCTCGCCGCTGTCGAGTTGAAAAGAAGTTTTGTCGAGCAAGGCGACGTGGCCGACGGCAAAGGAAGCGTTTTCACGGATAATATATTCATGATACAAATTCTCAACAGTTACCGTTTGGATTTTACCGCAAGTTTGGCGCGGGCAATTTCAACCGCACCCGGCAGGATGGAAACAATAATGATGCAGCCCATCACCAAGCCCAGATTGTTTTTTACGACGGGGAAGTTGGCAAAGAAATAGCCTGCATAAGAAAACAGGATAACCCACAACACGCCGCCGATGATGTTGTAGCGGATAATTTTGGCATAGTGCATTTTCCCCATACCGGCGACAAAGGGGGCAAAGGTGCGGACGATGGCAAAACGGCAATGATGATGGTTTTCCCGCCGTGTTTTTCGTAAAAAGCGGTGGGTTTTATCGAGATATTTGCGTCGGAAGATTTTAGAATCGGATTGGCGAACAGCCTGCCGCCGAAATACTTTACCGACGGTAAAATTGAGAGCATCACCGAGTATGGCGGCAACAACAGCAGCATAACCATCAGATGAATATCCATATCACTCTAGTGCGGCAAATCTCGCCGGCGGCAAACAGCAGCGAATCGCCGGGCAGGAAGGGGGTAACAATCAGGCCGGTTTCGCAGAACACAATAGTAAATAAAATGGCGTAAATCCAAATGCCGTATTGTGTCGACAGCGCAAGCAGGTGTTGGTCGATATGGAGGATGAAGTCGATGGTAGATGCAACCACGGTGCATTTCCCTATAGACCGTGTATTTTAACTGATTGAAAAATGCCGTCTGAAATTTTCAGACGGCATTTGTTTTTAAAAAGTTTACGCACCGTAAACGGGATACTTGCTGCAAAGCTCGGTAATTTGTTCGCGGACTTTGGCAAGGTTGGCTTCGTCATCAGGGTTGGCCAGAACGTCGGCAAACCTAAGTTCGCCAATACGCGTGCGTCAGCTTCGTTAAAACCGCGTGTGGTCATGGCGGCGGAGCCGATGCGGATGCCGGAGGTAACGAATGGTTTTTCCGGATCATTCGGGATGGCGTTTTTGTTGACAGTGATGTGCGCTTTGCCCAAAGCAGCTTCGGCGGCTTTGCCGGTGATTTTCATCGGTTGCAGGTCAACGAGGAAAACGTGGCTTTCGGTGCGGCCGGAAACGATGCGCAAGCCGCGTTTGACCAATTCTTCCGCCATGGCTGCGGCGTTGATTTTTACCTGTTTTCGCGTATTGTTTGAACTCGAGGTTGCAACGCTTCTTTAAACGCCACGGCTTTGGCGGCGATGACGTGTATCAGCGGGCCGCCTTGCAGGCTCGGGAAGATGGCGGAGTTTCACGCTTTTTCGTGAGTATTGTCGCGGCATCAAAATCACGCCGCCACGAGGGCCGCGCAGGGTTTTGTGGGTGGTGGTGGTTACGAAGTCGCAGAATGGCACAGGGGTTAGATATTCGCCGCCGGCAATCAGTCCGGCATAGTGTGCCATATCGACAAAGAGGTATGCGCCGACTTTATCGGCGATTTCGCGGAATTTTTGCCCAGTCGATTTGCAACGCGTAGGCAGATGCACCGGCCACAATCATTTTAGGTTTGTGTTCAAGAGCCAAGCGTTCCACTTCGGCATAATCTAGCACTTCGTTTTCATCCAAACCATAAGTAATGGCGTTGTAGAGTTTGCCTGAGATATTAACGCTTGCACCGTGGGTCAAGTGGCTGCCGTGTGCCAGAGACATACCCAAAATGGTGTCGCCTGGTTTCAAAAACAGAAGCGTACACAGCTTGGTTGGCTTTGAGAGCCGGAGTGCGGTTGCACGTTGGCGTATTGCGCGCCGAACAGTTTTTGACGCGGTCGATTGCCAATTGTTCGACAATATCGACGTATTCTGCAGCCGCCGTAGTAGCGTTTGCCAGGATAGCCTTCGGCGTATTTGTTGGTCAATTGCGAACCTTGTGCCTCCATCACGGCGCAGCTGACGTAGTTTCTCAGAGGCAATCAGCTCGACGTGGTCTTGCTGGCGTTGGTCTTCTGGGCAATGGCTGCCGCCAAATCGGGGTCGTATTGTGCGAGGTAACGCTTTTTGAAAACATGTTCTCGGCCCTTTGTGTAATCAGGGTATAAGGGCTGAAAATTTATGCGTAAAGCGTGATATTGTCAACGTTTTTATCAACCGGACGGCGGTGTTAAAAGAAAATTTTGCCGTATCCGATAAAATACTGGATAAAAATATTATCTTTGTTATAATTAATGTAAAGATTCAGTTTGCTTTTAACCCGTTAATGAAGAGAGGAGAGCGATATGTTCCCAGAATACCGTGATTTGATTTCCAAATTGAAACAGGAAGATTCACTTCGCCCGTCTGTTTGACGAGCACAACGAGCTGGACGACAAAATCGCCGGTCTGGTCAACAATCCGGTTACCAGCGGCGCGGAAACCATCGATGAGCTGAAAAAGCCAAATTGAAATTGAAAAGACGAACTGTACGCCATCCTGCAAAAAGCGGCGGGCAACTAAATTCGCTTAATTTTAAAATGCCGTCTGAAAAAGTTTTCAGACGGCATTTTTGCCGTTCGGAAAGGCAGTTTTCTATCTTTTACAGGCTGTACGAAATAGTCGGCGGCAGCGGCGGATGCGCGCTGCCGCCTTTCTTTATCGGTTAGGCCAGCCTGTTTATTTTGAATGCAGGCGGTTGAGGTAACCCACTTCTTCGCTGCTGCCCATAATGACGGCGACGCGCTGGTGCAGGTTTTCGGGCGTATGTCGAGCATGGCTTGATATGCGTTGCTTGCCGATGCGCCCGCCTGTTCGAGTATCAGGCCTCATAGGGTTGGCTTCGTACATCAGGCGCAGTTTGCCGGGTTTGGCGGGGTCGCGTTTGTCTTGCGGATACATGAACACGCCGCCGCGCATCAGGATGCGGTGGATTTCGGCAACCATGCTGGCTACCCAGCGCATATTGTAGTTTTTGCCGCGCGTGCCGGTTTCGCCCTGCCAAGAGTTCGTCTCATGTATTGTTGGACGGGGGCAGCCAGTGGCGGCGGTTGGACATATTGATGGCAAATTCTTTGGTACTTTCGGGTACTTTGGGTTTTCTTTGTCAGCACAAATTGTTTTTCGGCATTGAGCGTGAACATATATACGCCGTGTCCGAATGTAAATACGAGCTGGGTTTGAGGGCCCGTAAAGAACGTAACCAGCGGCAAGCTGCTGTCTGCCCGTTTGAAGGAATGATTCGGTTGCTAATGCGCCTTCGGGTTTTTCTAAGGATGGAGAAAATCGTACCGACGGAAATGTTGACATCAATATTAGACGATCCGTCTAAAGGGTCGAATAGGACGAGATAGCGTCCATTTTCACCGGCACTTACGAAAGTGTCTTCTTCCCTCGCTTGCCAAACCGGCAACGGCAGGGTTGGCTTTCTGAGTATGTCAATCATAATGTTGTTGGCGATAACATCCAGTCTGGTCTTCGCCCTGAATATCGCCTGTGCCCGCTATACCCATACGCCGGCCAGTGCGCCGAGGCGGACTTTGGCGTTGATTTCGGTGCAGGCGGAAACGACGGACAGCAAAAACGCCGCCGAGTGCTTCGGGGCAGTTGGTTTTGTTGCAGGTGTTTGGGGAGGAACGGGTCAGTGTGTCCATAGTTTGCTCGTTTCGGAAAGGTTTGTGCCGTCTGAAAGGCGGCAGATTGCTGCGGGCGTTCCTTTGGTGCGTTCCGCCGGATATCGCGTGGGATTGTAGTGGAAAACGGCATGGGGCAAGTCGGAACGCGGTATGCGGATGAAGGATATTTATTCTTATAGTAGATTAAATTTAAACCAGTACAGCGTTGCCTCGCCTTAGTCTCAAAGAGAACGATTCTCTCAAGGTGCCTCAGCACCAAGTGAATCGGTTCCGTACTATTTGTACTGTCTGCGGCTTCGTCGCCTTGTCCTGATTTTTGTTAATCCACTATGTGGCAGTCGGCTGCCGGTCTATCGTCCGGTTTTGTTTGACAGAGATGCCGTCTGAAGGATTTCAGACGGCATCGGGGTCAGCGGATTTTGCTGTCCAAAAGGTAGCGCGCGCCTTCATCTTGCGCCAGCAGCCGCGTCAGGGCGGGAGGTTTGCCGCCAATTGTTCCGCCAACAGATAGGGTGGATTGACGACGAACATTCCGCTGCCGTGCATACCGAAACCGTCGGCTTTCGGCGCGTGGACGTGCAGTTCGGCGTGAAGGTAGTTGTCGGGAACGAGTTTTTCACTCTTCCGGCAGCTTGCGGCTTTCTTCGCGGCTGAGACAGGGATACCAGATGAGATAACAGCCGGACTCAAACCGTTTTTAAAGCGGCTTTCAGCGTTTCCGTTACACGCCGGTAGTCCTGTTTTTTCCTCGTAAGGCGGGTCGATGAGGACGGCGGCGCGGCGCGGTGGGGCGGCAGCAGGAAATCAGCCCTTTGTAACCGTCTTCGCGCAACACTTGTCCGCGTTTGCTCAATCCTGCTTCGCCCATATTGTTTTGCAGATGGACAAAGTCGGTGGGGTGCAGCTCAAACAGGCGCAATTTGTCGCCGACACGGGTCAGCGATTGCGCCAGCCACGGAGAACCGCAAAGTTCGGGCGAGGGCAGGATTTTTGTATGTGCGCGGCAAAGTCAGAGAGTTCGGCAGGCAGGTTTTGCGCCTGTCGGAGCAGGGCGATGCCTGCCGGTATTCGCCGATTTTCTGCGCCCCGTTGCTTCGAGATTGTACAAACCCGCGCCGCCGTGCGTGTCGATGTACCAGCAGGGCTTGTCTTTGCGGTTGAAATATTGCAGCACTAAAAACAAGGTGAAGTGTTTGAGCATATCGGCGTGGTTGCCGGCGTGGAATGCGTGTCTGTAACTGAGCATGGTATAAAAGCCGTTTAGTGCGGAAATGCCGTCTGAACGCGGAAATATGGTTTCAGACGGCAGCGACGTAATGGAAAACAAATGCCGAATCAGCGTTTTTCGCCGATTTTGCCTTCTTTGCCTTTAAGCAGGTTGCTGATATTGCTTTTTGTGGCGGAACAACACCAGCAAAGCTAATGGCGACGGTCGCCCAAATCCAAGAAGGCTGTGCGCATAAAAACAGTGCGGCGAGGGGGGCGGCGATTGTGGCGGTTAATGCGGCAAGGAGGACACCTTGAAGCCGAATGCCATAACAAGCCAAATCAACGCGCAGACCAAGGCAGTTGCGGGAGAGAGTGCCAAAAGCACGCCCAATGCCGTTGCCACGCCTTTGCCGCCCTTAAATCCGAAAAACACCGGCCACATATGCCCGACCAGCGCGGCGAGTGCGACGGCAGCGATTGCGCTGTCGGACAAACTGAGCGGTTCTTGAAACACGCGTGCAAGCAAAACGGCAACCAAACCTTTCGGCAGCATCGCCCAAGAGCGTCAGCGCGGCTGCCTTTTTGCCGCTGCGTAAAACATTGGTCGCGCCGGGATTGCCCGATCCGTAGGTGCGCGGGTCGTCCATCCTGTAATACTTGGACACGATGACGGCAAAAAGAAAGTGAGCCGATCAGATAGAAACGGCAACAGCCGGTATGTTGAACATTTGCGGTACTTTACTTAGAATGGTGCGGGTTATTTTTAGCAAAAACGGGCGGATTATGGATAAAATCTTTTTGCACGGCATGAAGGCGGATACGCTTATCGGTGTGGTACTGGCTGGGAACGCGAACGGTTGCAGACCCTGATTGTCGATTTGGACATCGGCATTCCCGAGAAAGCGGGTTCGGACGACGATATTGCCAATACGGTGCATTATGCCGAGGTATGCGAAACGCTGCGCCGACATCTGAAAGAACAGGATTTCCTGCTGGAAGCGTTGGCGGAATATATTGCCGATTTGGTTTTTGGGATACTTTCGGCGCGGTGTGGGTGCGCGTGAAAAATCGTTAAACCGGGTATTTTGGAAGGCGTGCGCGAGGTTGGAGGAAAATCGAGCGCGGCAAGCGTGAAGATTGAATGGCAGAATAGGAAACGGAAAGGGAGATATGAAGTGGATTTGAGGGAAGTGAAAATTAGGCGGCGAAACCATTTACGAGGGCGGTTTCGTCAGTATCAGCAGGGATAAGGTCAGGCTGCCCAACGGCAATGAAGGGCAGCGCATCGTCATCCGTCATCCTGGTGCAGTAGTGTCTTGGCGGTAACGGATGATGAAAAGGTCGCTCGGTGCGGCAGTGGCGTTAGTGCGGCAAATCAGGCGACATTGGAACTTCCTGCGGGCAAGCTGGATGTGGCGGGCGAGGATATGGCAGCGCGTGCGCTGCGAGAACTGGCAGAGGAAACGCCTTTATGTTGCGCGACAGCGTACGCCTGCTTTTACAGTTTTTATACGGCGGTCGGTTTTTGCAACGAAAAATGTATCTGTTCGAAGCGGAAGGCGTGCGTTTGGGCAGTACGTCTGCCAATGACGAAGACGAGATTACGGAAACCGTATTGATGTCGAAGGAAGAAGTCCGCCAAGCCCTTGCTAACGATGAAATTAAAGACGGTAAAACATTAATCGGTTTGCAATACTGGCTGATGAAGGATTGACAGGGTGTGCTGAACTGCCCGCCGGAGTAGATTGGCGGGCATTTTGTTTGGCGGATGAGATATGCCTTTTCGGCTTGTCTCAAGCGTCCTTTAAAGTCATCTCGTGTTTTAGTAATAGAGAGAGAGGGATGATAATTACCCAAAAGAACATGATCATTTTTAAGAATAGTTAATAATGAAAATCTTTGTTACTAATCACTGTTTTATTAGTTTATTGGTTCTTTTTCATAGCTACCATCTATTAATCCATGGCATGATGAATTAATAGGATGATATTACATGGCAAAAGCGGGGTTGTGATGGTTACTTTTTGCACTTTTGTAGACGCAGCAATAGAGAGTTTAAGAAAAAGCCCTTGGTAGGTTTATCCTACCAAGGCTTTTTCTTTGTTGATAGACCCAAAAGCCCAATTTGAATTTGAGAACGGTAATCATGACAGGCAGTATTTAAACAAGCGAAGCCGATTTATGGAAGATAAGGAAATGATGATGATATCTATTTTTAAAGCTTATTATGATGTTTATGAATTTAATTGGGGAACTATTAAAAAGATGTATATTTTCTAGATGAAGAAAATGAAGAAAATAATAAAAATAATTAAAGATAGAATATATGAATACTTAATTTATGTTTTAACAGGAGACCTTTATCTACAAAAAGACATAGATGAAAAATTTAGAATTTATCCATCAAGCAGAAAATAATCCCAATGAAGTTTATTCAGGAGGTGGACAAGGTTTTGCTGGGATATTTCTGCTGAAAAAGTAGTTTTCTATAACAACGAATTTGATGAAGAAGACGGCTGGCCTGATTTAAGCTGTTCGCTGCATACTTTTTAAAACTACTTTAATTGCTTGGAATGCTTTTTGCAATTGCCTAAAAAGTATTCATTCGGTGGTGGAAACCGTGATTGAGGAATAAGCATAATGAGCTTAATCGAATAGAATCAGAAAGTATAGATTGGGCTGCAAATCCACGCTTATATGCTGCGCCATGATTAAGATGTTAGGACTTGTATAGTTTGTGTCAAAACCAAAGGAAGCAATTTTTGCGATTATTTGACTGCCGTCCCTATCTTCAGCCTGAGCCAAGTCAGCAGCAGCGAACCCGCCGTATGTAGGAAAATATTGCGGGTGCTGAAGCAGGACGATTCGATTGGAGTAGGGTTACGGTTTCCAGTGAAAATCCGGAAAAGCGTGGTCAGGCTGCCGAGAAAACCGGTAATCAGCAGCAGCTGTCCATTGCGGGGTGATTGATGGTTTCGGCAAAGATTCCGATAAGAAAAGCACCTATCCAGTTGGCAAACAGGTTGCCTGTGACCGGAGGTATTGATGCGGAACGGCGAGGTTGAGCAGCCAACGCGCAGTTGCACTCGAATGCCGCCCAATGGAGAGGGAAGGATGGGGAAACATATTATGCGTATCCATGCCGTCTGAAAGATTATTGCCAGATGCTGCGGTCGGACCTTAAATACCGGTTGTCATCGAAGGTATTGATCCAATGAGGTTTTTAATGCCACAAAAATGGCGGTAGCTATGCTGCTGAGGAAGGCTTCCGCCCACGCCAGCAGAATAAAGACAGGCAGGGGCGGTCGTCCACACATATTTCGGATGAAAAGCGTTTGCGGCATCCAAAATACCGGTCAGCACCAGCCCAGTCAGCAGAATGCCGGCGGCGGAAGCGAGAAAGCCGTTGACGAAAAATAAAGATGAAAAATATTGGGCGGCAGGCGGTTGACCAGACATACGCGACAGGCGGTTGACGGCCAGTGCGGGCAGTATCAGCACCAATACGTTTGCAGGATATGCGCTGGCAGAACCGGCAAACAGCAGGCAGTAGGGCAGCATCAGCAGCGCGGCAAGCCAAAAAGGCGGCAGAGGTATCCACCATCAGAGCGACCAGGTTGACGGCGAGCAGGTGATAGCTCATTTGGGCAAGTTGTCCGCCTCCGGCAGCGGTGTTCAAAACCCATGCCGCAGAAAAATAACGATACAGAGCGGTACGGCGGAACGGTAGCGGACAAGCGAACGGTATGCGGACGGTCCGGAGGCTGCCAATAGGAGGATGAGTGCAATCCATGAAGCCCCCAGCAGCATATCTGAAAACCAGACTGTTTGAAAAATCATGCCAATACCGTAAAGATGAATAAGAGGGCATCTATTATAGTGCTGCCTGCGGCAAACAGAAAGCTGTAATGATTTTTGACCGAATTGTCGGTCAGGTTGTTTTGTTTGTAATGGAAACACGTTGAAAATATACCTATTTAATCGTTTGCTTTGCGGGAAACTCGCATATGTTTTGGATAGTTCTGATCATTATTTTTGTTGCTTTGCTATTGCGGGTTTGTTTTTATCCGAGCACAGTCCGAACGGGAATGGGTGCGTGAAGTTTCTGAATAGCAGGAAAATAAAGGGGGACAACAGGCGGAATTACCTGAAATCCAAGACAGGATGCCTAATTTTCTCGAGCTTGGCCTGATGATTTTTCATGCGGTCAAAGCGGCGTATGCTGGCTTTCCGTTAATATTGTCCGTTTTTGCCGGAATTATCTGGCACATGAGTCCGAACCTGATAAGCCTGCTTCGTCTGATTCGAAAGCTGCGGCGGCATCTTCCGGATATGCGGACAAGGCAATGGAGGAAGATGAGGGGGATGAGGCTGTTAATGCGGAGGATATTTCATCTGCGGTAATCGGCAACCGATGCATTCTTCCGATCGGGAGGAGGGTAAAGTCCCATGCCGTCTGAAGGCATCATTATGCCCGTGCGTCCGGCTTTGAAAGAAATTACTTTGGAGGAAGCGACTCGTTCTTTAAACAATGCCGCCGAAAAAGAAGGGCAAATCAGTTATATCGATACATTTGACGATGGATTGGGTTCTAAAGTCCGCGTTTCCGAGAAACCGATGGAAGGGCTGCCTATTATTGGTTTAGACGATCCCGTGCTCCAACGCACGCGTTCCCGTTTCTTCGACGAAGGTAAGAAAGCATTAGCCGAACCTGCGGATTGTCGCGTTCGAACCGTATTTTGAAAAACACCCGTCCCCTCCTGTTGAGATTAAAGCCAAAGACGTACGGAACATGCCGTTCCGCCAGCACGAAGGTCTTGTAAAGAAGCCGACGGAGGCAAGTTACTCAGGCACCTCTCAGAAACAGTCTCCTTCAGACGGCATCATCGTTCCTAATATTGACCGTCGCCGTGTTTCTTTTAAAACTTGAAAAGAACCCAATAAGGCAAACTGTTTCGGCAGAAGCACGGATTTCACGCGTGATAATGGAAAATCAAGATAAGCCGGAGCATATTGTAAAGTCTGACTTCGAAATGCCGTCTGAATTGGAAAGTATCACGGCGGAAGAGATTTCAATTGGACGTGAAGGCCTGCTTTCTGATGATACTGCCGATATCTATATTGAAGAACCTGCCGCACCGGATGCATGGGTAGTCGAACCTCCGGAGGTGCCGGAAGTTTCCAGACCTAAAATCGATATCCCGCCGCCTCCGCCCGTTACGGAAATTTATAACCGTACATATGAGCTGCCCTGCCGGATTTGAGCGTGTACAGGCCGGCCTTTGATTGCCGAAAACGCTCGTCTCGCCGGCGATATTCTTGAGGATCGGCAAGACGAAGAAGCTGATACCTGCCCGGACGGATGGGAAAAATGTGCCGAAGAGGGGCAAAACGGAGAATATCTATCGGAAACCGAAGTTTTCGAGCATGAAGGGCGTTCGGTGTATCCGTTTGCAGGTATGCCGTCAGAGCATGATTTCCGGCAGGTACCTTATCCTGAAATAGATGAGGCGGAATTGCAGGGCGCAGAAGATGATGTGCCGAACGAACACCTGCCGACGACCGACCTGCTTTTACCGCCGCTGTTTGATCCTGAAGCAACCCAGACGGAAGAGGAGCTGCTTGAAAACAGCATTACCATTGAAGAAAAACTGGCTGAGTTCAGGGTTAAGGTTAAAGTTGTCGATTCATATTCCGGCCCCTGTCATTACACGTTATGAAATCGAGCCGGATGTCGGCGTACGCGGCAATTCCGTTTTGAATCTGGAAAAAGATTTGGCGCGTTCGCTCGGTGTTGCGTCTATCCGCGTTGTCGAAACCATACCCGGCAAAACCTGCATGGGCTTGGAGCTGCCTAATCCCTAAGCGGCAAATGATACGTCTGAGCGAAATTTTCAATTCGCCCGCATTTGCAGAATTCAAATCAAGCTGACGCTTGCCCTCGGTCAGGACATTACCGGCCAGCCCGTCGTTACCGACTTAGGCAAAGCGCCGCATTTGTTGGTTGCAGGTACCACAGGATCGGGTAAATCGGTAGGTGTCAACGCGATGATTCTGTCCATGCTCTTTAAGGCTACGCCTGAAGACGTGCGCATGATTATGATTGATCCGAAAAATGCTTGAATTGAGCATTTATGAAGGTATCCCCACCTTCTCGCGCCGGTTGTTACCGATATGAAGCTGGCGGCAAATGCGCTGAACTGGTGTGTCAACGAAATGGAAAAAACGCTACCGCCTGATGAGCCATTTAGGTGTGCGCAACTCTGGCCGGTTTTCAACCAAAAAGTTGCCGAGTCTTCCCGCACGGGGTGAGAAAAATTGCCAACCCGTTCAGCCTAACTCCCGACGATCCCGAACCTTTGGAAAAACTGCCGTTTATCGTAGTCGTAGTTGATGAGTTTGCCGATTTAATGATGACGGCAGGCAAGAAAATCGAAGAACTGATTGCCCGCCTCGCCCAAAAAGCCCGCGCGGCAGGTATCCATTTGATTCTTGCCACGCAACGACCCAGCGTTGATGTGATTACGGGATTGATTAAGGCAAATATTCCGACACGCATTGCTTTCCAAGTATCCAGCAAAAATCGACAGCCGTACGATTCTTGACCAAATGGGCGCGGAAAACCTGCTCGGACAAGGCGATATGCTCTTTCTGCCGCCCGGTACAGGTTATCCGCAACGTGTCCACGGCGCATTTGCCTCCGATGATGAGGTGCACCGCGTCGTCGAATATTTGAAACAGTTTGAGAGCCCGAATATATCGACGATATTTTTGAGCAGCGGTATGACTGACGATTTGCCGGGGAATTGGTCGGAGCAGCGAAGGTGAGTCCGACCCGATGTACGATGAGGCCGTATCTCGTCGTTTTAAAAACACGCAAAGCCAGTATTTCAGGTGTTCAACGGGCATTGCGTATCGGCTACAACCGTGCCGCGCGACTGATTGACCAAATGGAGGCGGCAGGTATCGTATCCGCACCAGAACACAACGGCAACCGTACCATTTTTGGTTCCTGCGGATAATCTATGATACGGGCAGCTTGATAAACATGAAAAATGCCGTCTGAAGGTTTCAGACGGCATTTTTGCGACATTTGAATACGGGTCATTCAAAAAGTTACTATGATTTAAGGGTTTATATTTATATTTTCTGCAACCCATGGTGTTGCGCATTCCATACTCAGGTTCTATAAAAGCACCGTGAAATTTTTCAGTTGATGCTAACCATTGCTTCCTTTGTCCTTATGCATTACAGGATGCCGAAGTCTGTAGGTGCGATAAGTGGTCAAGCTTTTTAAAAAGTGTACAGAATCCTTCTAAAAACAGATTTTAAGAAACCAAACTTGATTTATGTTGATATGGTGCGGTGTGCTGATGCTAGGGAGTAATAGCTTGAATTTGAATGGAAAAAGAAGGTGCAGGGAATGGTTTGATTAATATACTGATTTTTAAATAAGGATTTTATATTTTATTGTATTGTTATCAGATGTCTGACATTCGGCTTGTTGCCGCCTAATTAGTCTTGCTTTATTGGTTCTCGTAACAAACATTATTTTTCATCAGCAAAAATGGACAAAATGTATAAAAATAATTCTGGATTTAAAAAGTAAATCCGTATTTTTAGAAAAATAGATTGTCGTTTTGTCTAAAATGCGTATAATTCCTTCCAAAGCAAAACCATAATTTTGATAAAGTTTGGACAAGGAACATCATGCAATTAGACATTGACCGCTTAGTTGCTTATTTCGGCGGCGTGAATGCACTTGCCGAAGCGTTGAAACAGCACGATCCCGAAAATGCCGCGACGACTGCTGCCATCTATAAATGGCGCACGCGCGGATCGCTGCCTTTGGCGCAACTGCAAAAGCTGACCGCGCTGGCGGAAGCGCAAGGCAGACCGCTGGATTTAAATGCTTTTTACACGAATCTCTGAGAGAACAGAAATGACACAGACCAACCGCGTAATTATTTTTCGACACCACTATGCGCGATGGCGAGCAGTCGCCCGGTGCATCCATGACCAAAGAGGAGAAAAATCCGCATTGCCCGCCAGTTGGAGAAAAATGGGCGTGGATGTGATTGAGGCGGGTTTTGCTGCCGCCAGCCCGGGCGATTTCGAATCGGTCAATGCGATTGCCAAAAATCATCACCAAATCCACAGTCTGCTCGTTGGCGCGTGCCGTTGAAAACGATGTGCGTAAGGCAGGCGAAGCCGTTTCGCCTGCGCCGAAAAACGCATCCATACCTTCATCGCCACCAGCCCCATCCACATGGAGCACAACTGAAAATGAAACCGCAGCAGGTGATTGATGCGGCAGTGAAAGCGGTGAAAATCGCCAAAGAATACACCGACGATGTGGAATTTTTCCGCCGAAGACGCCGTGCGTTCGGATTTGGACTTCCTAGCCAAAAATCTTTACGGCGGTTATCGAAGCGGGTGCGACCACCATCAATATTCCCGATACTGTCGGCTACTCCATCCCTTCCGTGTGGTACGAGCGTATCAGCAACATCATCAAAAAGCGTGCCCAACGGCGACAAAGTAGTCTGGTCGACCCACCGCCACAACGACTTGGGTATGGCGGTTGCCAACTCGCTGGCCGCTGTTCAGGCAGGCGTGCGCCAGGTGGAATGCACCATCAACGGTTTGGGCGAACGCGGGTAATGCCAGCCTTGAAGAAATCGTGATGGCGTTGAAAGTGCGTCATGATTTGTTCGGCTTGAAACTGGCATTGATACCACGCAAATCGTGCCGGTATCCAAACTGGTATCCACCATTACCGGCTATCCGATTCAGCCTAACAAGGCGGTGGTCGGCGCAAACGCCTTTTGCACACGAATCAGGCATCCATCAGGATGGCGTGCTGAAACACCCGAAACCCTATGAAATCATGACTGCCGAATCGGTCGGCTGGTCAACTAACCGCCCTGACATTGGGCAAATTGTCCGGCCGCAACGCCTTCAAAAACCAAGCTGGCAGATTTGGGTATCGAATTGAAAGCGAAGAAGCGCCTGAACGCCGCGTTTGCCCGCTTCAAAGAACTCGCCGACAAAAACGCGAAATCTTCGATGAAGACCTACACGCGCTGGTGTCCGACGAAATGGGCAGCATGAACGCCGAGAGCTACAAATTCATCTCCCAAAAATCAGTACCGAAACCGGCGAAGAACCGCGAGCCGACATCGTGTTCAGCATCAAAGGCGAAGAAAAAACGCGCTTCCGCCACAGGCTCCGGCCCCGTGGATGCGATTTTTCAAAGCGATTGAGAGCGTGGCGCAAAGCGGCGCGGCTTTTGCAGATTTATTCCGTCAACGCCGTCACGCAAGGTACGGAAAGCCAAGGCGAAACCAGCGTCCGTCTGGCGCGCGGCAACCGCGTCGTCAACGGTCAGGGCGCGGATACCGACGTTTTGGTCGCCACCGCCAAAGCCTACCTCTCCGCCTTGAGCAAACTGGAATTTAGTGCCGCCAAACCGAAAGCGCAGGGCAGCGGTACGATTTAACGGTTGGGCGAAAGTTATGCCGTCTGAAGTAGAAAAACGCTTCAGACGGCATATTGCGATTATAATTAGGTATTAAAACCCATTTTAAAAAGGCCAAATGATGGATTCCCAAAAATTTACCGAAGCGTCCAAACAGCGGTTGAGCGAATTGTTGATGCCAAAAAGCGAACAGGGCAATACCATGCGCTGTGACGAAGTTCAGGGTTTTATGATGGCCCCTATTGAGCGGGCCGGACAAATTAGCGCCCGCGCGATTGGCTGCCTGAAGTGTTGGGCGACGAGTCGCAATTTACAGCCAGCGAACGTTCTGAAATAGAACGTTTGGTTTTGACAATGGCGATGGATACGGTCGGCTCCATATCGGATAAAAACTGCCCGATTTGTGGCTGTATGAAAACGAAGACGGCGGCAGCGATTTTTACACTTGGTGCAATGCTTATCTTTACGGTTTGGATATTGTGCCGACCGATTGGTTTGAAGCCGCCGATGATGAAGAGTTTGAAGAGTTGTTTTATCCCATCATGGCATTGGGCGGTATTTACGACGAAGAGGACAACGGCTCTATCCGTCTGCAATCCACAGAAGGCGAGCTGGCGGAGCTGGAATCCGAGTTGCCTTATGCATTGGCGGATATCTACCGCTACTGGCAGGCAGTCATCAATAAACCGCAAACTGTCCGCAGGGAAGGAAAACAGGCAGGAATGATCCCTGTCCGTGCGGCAGCGGCAGGAAATACAAGGCGTGTTGCGGTAAAAATTGACGGCTCAGGGCGGGAATGAAAACGCCGTCTGAAATGCAGTTTGCGTTTCAGACGGCGTTTTTGTCGGAAAAGGTTTAGTTTTTCCCTGCTGCCGAAGAAGATGAAGCCGGCGATACCCAAAACAATCATCGGGACGCTCAACCATTGTCCCATCGACAGCCCCCAAGGTCAGCAGCCCGAGATAGTCGTCGGGTTGGCGTGCACTCGGCAATAAAGCGGAACATGCCGCAGCCGCCGAGGAAGAGCGAGGCGATCTGTCCGGTCGGCTGCTGTTTTTAGAGAACAGCCAAACGACGGCGAACAGGCAGATGCCTTCGTGCAAACTGATAAAGCTGCGAGGGATGACGCGGCAGCATACCGTATTGTTGCAGCCAATCTGCCCAAAGGGGATTGTGCGCGGCGGCTTCGGCATCTTCGTAATGCGCCTGCGGGAAGCCCATTGCCCAAAATGCGTTAATGTCGGTAATGCGTCCCCAAAGTTCGCCGTTGATGAAGTTACCAATACGTCCCGAAGCGAGACCTAGCGGAACAAGCGGTGCGACCGTATCCATCAGTTTGAGGAAGCTGATGTTTTGTTTGCGGCTGAACAACCACATGGCAATAACTACACCTAAAAAGCCGCCGTGGAACGACATGCCGCCTTCCCATACCTTGAAAATATCAAGCGGATGGGCGAGGTAGTCGGAAAACTTGTAAAACAGGACGTAACCCAAACGCCCGCCAAAAATTACGCCCAATATGCCCCATGTCAGGAAGTCGTCAAGCGATTCTTTAGTAAAAACAGAATTCCCCTGCGCGATGCGGCGCTTACCCAAAAAGCTGAAAAGGATAAATCCGAGGATGTAGCTTAGGGCATACCAGCGGACGGCAAGCGGTCCGATACTGATAAGGACGGGGTCGAATTGGGGATGGGTAATCATGATGTTCCTTGATTTCAATTTCAAATGCCGTCTGAAAGGCATGATGCTTCAGACGGCATTGCTGCAATAAGAGTTTCAGCGCAAATCGCCGATGACGTTGAGGATGGCGGACAATGCGGCTTCGCCCAAGCGCAACGAACGTTGGCCGTTCCAGCCGAAATCGTCGTCGGGCAGGGTTGGCATTGTCTTTAAACGGCATTTCCAACGTATAGGCAAGACAGTTGAACCGGTTGCCGACCCAGTTGGTCGCCAAGGTCATGTTGGCCTGACCGGGCGCGTCTTTTTCGTAACCGTATTCGTCTTGAAAATCTGGGCTCGCGTTTAAAAAGGGCATTTTTAAACTGCGCTTCCAACGCGGCGATGCGCGGATTGTAGTTCGGCACGCCTTCCGTACCTGCGACAAAAGACAAAGGGCAGTTCTTCGTCGCCGTGGATGTCCAAAAACAAATCCACGCCGGTTTCCAGCATTCTTTCTCGTACGAAGAACACTTCGGGACTTTTTCCACTGTCGGATTTTTCCCCACTCGCGGTTGAGGTTCGCACCGGCGGCGTTGGTGCGAAGGTTGCCCAGTGCCGAACCATCGGGGTTCATATTGGGGACGATATAGAATGTGGCGCGGTCGAGCAGGGGTGCGCGCGGTTGCATCCTGAGGGTCGAGCAGCCTGCCGAGCAGCCCTTCGACAAACCATTCCGCCATCGTTTCGCCCGGATGCTGGCGGGCGGTAATCCAGATTTTCAAATCGCTTTCGACTTGGTTGCCTATGGTCAGCAGATTGATGTCGCGCCCTTGCATGGTGCTGCCCGAGTCATCGATGCGGCACAGGCCGCTGCCTTGCGCGTCGCCCAAGAGGTTCAGATGCTGTTCTTCGGAGTAAGGTTCGAAATAGGCGTAGTACACGCTATTGGACAGCGGGGTATGGTTGATGGTCAGTACGCCGTTTTTCATAGCTCGTCGGCACGCGGAACCAGTTGCGGCGGTCGTATGAGGGCACATGCCTGATAGTCCTCCCAGCCTTTGGGATAAGCGGCATCTGCCGCATTGTCAAAATGCATGATGCAGTTTTGATATGCCGCTCCTTGCAGCCGGAAGTAGAACCATTGTGCGAAATCGGAGGCGTTGTCGGGACGCAGGGCGAGGCGGATGTTGGAAGGATCGGTCAGGTCTTTGACGACGACCGAACCGGCATCGAAGCGGGTGCTGATTTTAATCATGGGAAAGTCCTTGCTGTCGCCGGTTTCTCGAACCGGATAAACCGCGATTTTACCGCCCGTATCGCAAGGCTTCAACCCTGCCCGAAGGTCTGCCGGATGCCGTCTGAAGATTGTTTTCAGACGGCGTTTGGCGTTGACATAAGCCAAAATTGTCAACAATAGGGAGCCGTTATGGAGTCTGAAAACATTATCGCCGCCGACAAGGGCGCGTATCCTCGCCTAAGCGCTGCCTTTATATCCGCCGTTTTTCCGGTTCGGTCGCCGTCATCAAGTACGGCGGCAACGCGATGACCGAACCTGCCTTGAAAGAAGGGGTTTGCCCGCGATGTCGTGCTGCTGAAACTGGTTGGCATTCATCCCGTCATCGTTCACGGCGGCGAGCCGCAGATCAATGCGATGCTTGAAAAAAGTCGGGCAAAAGGGCGAATTTATCCAAGGAATGCGCGTTACCGACAAAGAGACGATGGATATTGTCGAAATGGTGTTAGGGCGGGCACGTCAATAAAGAAATCGTGTCGATGATTAACACATATGGCGGACACGCGGTCGGCGTAAGCGGACGCGACGACCATTTCATTAAGGCGAAGAAACTTTTGATCGATACGCCCGAACAGAATGGCGTAGACATCGGACAGGTCGGTACGGTGGAAAGCATCGATACAGGTTTGGTTAAAGGGCTGATAGAACGCAGCTGCATTCCCGTCGTCGCCCCCGTCGGTGTAGGTGAAAAAGGCGAAGCGTTCAACATCAACGCCGATTTGGTGGCAGGCAAATTGGTGGAAGAATTGAACGCCGAAAAACTTTTGATGATGACGAATATCGCCGATGTGATGGACAAAACGGGCAATCTGCTGACCAAACTCACGCCGAAACGGATTGATGAACTGATTACCGACGGCACGCTGTATGGCGGTATGCTGCCGAAAATCGCTTCTGCGGTTGAAAGCCGCCGTCAACGGTGTGAAAAGCCACGCACATCATCGACGGCAGGGTTGCTCAACGCGCTTTTGCTGGAAATCTTTACCGATGCCGGTATCGGGTCGATGATTTTAGGCAGAGAGGAAGATGCCTGAAGCAAAGTCGGAAAAATGCTGGCTTTGGCGGAAAACCCGTTTGTCTGGTTTCTGTTTTTGGGGTTTCGGGCAATTTCCAAAACCGTCATTCCTGAAAAATATAGTGGATTAACAAAAACCAGTACGGCGTTGCCTCGCCCTTAGCTCAAAGAGAACGATTCTCTAAGGTGCTGAAGCACCAAGTGAATCGGTTCCGTACTATTTGTACTGTCTGCAGCTTCGTCGCCTTGTCCTGATTTTTGTTAATCCACTATAGAAACAAAAACAGAAACCCTAGATTCATCATTCCCGCTGGGAATCTGGTTTTTGAAATCCGGTTGTTTGGGATAAATTCTCCGGCTTTGATTTTTCTGTTTTTCCGATAACGCCATAACTTTGAAATTTTTGTCATTCCCGCGCAGGCGGGAATCCAGACCTGTCGGCACGGAAACTTATCGGGAAAAAGTTTCTTTAGATTTTATGTCCTAGATTCCCTACCTTTCGTGGGAAATGACGGGATATGGGTTTTGTGCGGATTTGAACCGGTAAGGGTGGTGTGGGATTGGTGGTTTGCTTTAGGATCTTTTGGATTGTATTTTGTATATACATTTACTTGTTGATAAAAGATAAAAATAAAAATTAGAAACTAAAAGTGAGAAAAAAATTAATAATAATAGGGATGTATAAAATGTAAAGGCTCCGTTTCATAGCTAAGGTTATCTGAATATATGGAAAAAAAGTAAAAAGTCCATAAAAAGTAAAATATATAGATAATGCTAATGATAATAGAATTATCACTTTCCTAGAGTAAGGATAATATTTTTTACGATAAAAAATATAAAAATAGGATAAATAATTGCCATATAGATAGATTTTGTAGCAAAAATTAAAAATAAATAATAAAAATAATGTAATAAAGTATATTTTTGGCTATGAAATAAAATTGTACATAATTGAACGAGCAGATCAAAAATGAACTACATATAACAATAACATAAACTATATTTACCATACTAAATTTAATAGGTCTCATTATCATATTTAATAACCACTTCATAGTGAATGCAGAGTGGGTGGAAACACTCACTTTATGGTTTGCTACGCTCTGCTCAATTAGCAACCCGATAACCCAATATAGATAATAGGGTAATTAATCCAATCTAATTTGTCAGCATCCGTTAATTTATTGCAAAATAAAGTATTGAATTATGTCGGGTGCAAATGACGAAATATAGTGGATTAAATTTAAATCAGGACAAGGGCGACGAAGCCGCAGACAGTATAAATAGTACGGCAAGGCGAGTAATGCCGCATTGGTTTAAATTTAATCCACTATATAAGTTTCCGTGCGGACGGATCAAGATTCCCACTTTCGTGGGAATGACGGTGGAAAGATTGTTGTTTTTCCCGATGAATTCCTGTGTTTTTTGTTTTTCCGGATAAATTCCTGTGGCTTTGAGTTTTTGGGATTTTCAGTCTCAATGCCGTCTGAACGCCGAATCGGGCTTCAGACGGCATTGCGTCATTTGAAATTCAAAACCGGCCAGCCTGTTTCTTTGGCTTCTTGTTCCAGTTCTGCATCAGGGTTGACGGCGACGGGTTCGTCGACAGAGCGCAGCAGCGGCAGATCGTTTTTGGAATCACTGTAAAAATAGGTTTTGCCATAGCTTTCGAGCGTTTCGCCGCGTTCGGCAAGCCATTGGTTCAGGCGGGTAATTTTTCCTTCCCTAAAGCTGGGTGTGCTGATGTAGTTGCCGGTGTAGCGGCCGTCGGTATCGGTTTCGAGTTGCGTGCCGATGATATTGGTAATGCCGAAAAAGGTGGCAGATGGGAGTGATGATGAATTCGTTGGTTGAGGAGATAACGAGGGTTTCAGTCGCCAGCCATTTGATGGCTCTGCACCAGCATACGCTGCATGGGCGAGATATGGGGGATAATGTATTCTCGCCATAAATTCACGGTGAAATCTCCGCCAGCTTTTCTTTGCTGTAACGGGCGAGCGGGGCAAGGTGGAATTTGCAGAAGGCGTCGATGTCGAGGCAGCCGTTTTGGTAGTCGCGGTAGAACTTTTTCGTTTTGCGCCTCGATTTGGGCAGCATCGTCCGGCATTTTCTTAATGAGGAACGCTAACCAGGCGTGGCCGGAATCGATGTTGATGAGTGTGTTGTCGAGATCGAAGATGGCAAGGTTTTTTTCATCGGTTTTCCTGTTGTTTTAAGAGCTGGCGCAAAAGCGGCAGCGTGATGCGTTTGCCCATGGTTACGGCGTAGTTGTCCAGCGTGTCGAGCATATCCATCAGGGCTGTCCATATCTCGCCGCCAGTGGTTGAGCAGGTATTCGAAGATTTCGGGGTCTATGGTAACTTGGCGTGCTGCCGCCATGCTGACGAGCGCATCGATTTTCTCTGGTCGGTTAGGGACTTGACTGTAAACGAGGCAGTACAGCCATACGCGTCCGCAAATCTTCGCGGATGACGAGCTGCTGGGGGCGTAGATTCCGAGCCGAGCAGTAAAGCCCTTTCCGCCATTGCGGAAACGGTTGAAGATGGAAAAAGCAGTGCTCGCTTTCGTTTCAGTTTTTCGACTTGGTCGATGGCGAGATAGTCGGCATCGAGCGCGGAGTCGGTAAGCGGTTCGGCGGCGGCATCGACATAGACGGCATTTTTCCGGCTTCGAGTGCTTGTAGCGACCTATGCCTGCAAAGGTGGCTTTTTCCCTGCGCCTTCTTCTCCCCAAACATAGATGAACTGTCCGTGTTTGTGTTGGAGGACATAGACCAGCTCCGCATTTTCCGTGCCGAGGAATTTGTCGAAACTTGGGTAGTCGTGTGCGGCAAAATCAAAAATAAGCTGGTTCACGGTGCAGCATTTCAGAGGTTGGCAGATAGGTTTATTGTACGTTGTTTTCGCGCGCCTTTCCACTCTGACGATGCCGTCTGAAAACGGCTTCAGACGGCATGGCATCGTTCAGCCGCAGGCAACGTTGCCGACATCGAGGTGCATATTGTGGAACGCGTTGAGCGTGCTGCGGTGTCCGATGCTGATGATGATGCTGTCGGGCAGTTTTTGCTTTAAGGCGCGGTAGAGCATGGCTTCGGTCGGTTCGTCCAAGGCGGCGGTGGCTTCGTCGAGTAGGATGACTTTGGGCTGCGAGAGCAGGGCGTGACGAAGGCGACGCGTTTGCAGTTCGCCAGGGGAGAGTCGTAGCTGCCAGTCGTCTGCTTTGTCCAATTTGTCAATCAGATAACCCAAGCGGCAGGTGTTCGCGGCTTTCGGCTAACTCGGGATGCTGTTTGTCGATGTCGGGATAACAAATCGCATCTGCGCAGGCTGCCTTGCGCCGTGTACGGACGTTGCGGCAGGAAGAGGATGTCTTGATGCGGCGGATGGCTGACTTTGCCGCTGCCAAACGGCCAGCCCAGCCAGCGCGCGCAGCAGCGAGGTTTTGCCGCAACCGCTCGGACCGCGTATCAGCAGGAATCACCGCTTTTGAGGTTGATATTGATACCGTCTAATAAAACTTCGCCGTTGTGGCGGAACAGGGCGACGTTTTCCAGTGCAATGCCGTCTGAAACTTCGCTAATCTCGGGTTGCTGCGCGCTGTGTTGTTCTTCGGTACTCAGCAAAAGCCGTACAGACGCTCCAATCGGGCGCGGTAGGCGGTGAATTTGTTGTAGAACATCCGGAAGAAAGACAGCGCGTTTTGCAGTCGTGCGAAGGCTTGGACGGTCTGCTGGATGTCGCCGATTTTGATTTGTCCGGCAAACAGGCGCGGAGCTTGCAAAAATAATGGGAAGAGTTTGATGCCGTTGGTGAACATATCGTTAAAGCCGCTTAAGCAGACGCTGCCGCGCGATACGCCAACGGTTGCGGATAATGGCTTTAGCGGTCGGAAAGCCGGCCATGTTCGGTTGTTCGCCGCGCAAAACGCCACGCTTTTCGGCGTGGTCGCGTACGCGGATGAGGGAATAACGGTAGTCGCCGTTGAGCTTTTCGTTTTCATAATTGTAACGAATCAACGGGTTGCCTATCCACATGGCGATAAAGGTCGCCAAAATTACAAATATATAGACAAACCAAACGATGCCGTGCGGAATGTCGAAGCCGAACACGGTCAGGATGCCAGCCAAGCCCCACAAAACAACGGCAAATTCGAAAGAGGTAACGACTGAATTGACCATGCCGCGCACAAATTCGATGGTCGAGGCGATGAAATCCTGCGCGTCCTGTTGGATGCGTTGGTCGATATGCTGTCCGGTGCATGGCGGCGCATTTGCAGGCGGTAGTAGTTTTGTCGGCAAGCCAGCGTGTTGTCAGCACTTCATTGAGCCGCTCCGACCATTTAATCGCCAAACCTTGATCGAGAAAGTCGTTGACGACATTGTTAAACGCCCGTATCAGCACCACGCCCGCGTTCATTGCGGCAAACATCCAAAATGCCGAGGCATTCAAATCCTGCATCGAGTCGTAAAGCCCTTTGGACATAAAGGTACTCAACACATTCAGCCGTACTTCGGTCAACAGCAGCGTAACTCATCGCCGTAATCAGCAGCAAGACTTTTGACCGTGCTTTTGGTGTCAGGCAAAGGCGCAGGATATAGGCAAACTCGCCCAGCGCGTGTTGCGTAAAAATAGAATCACCGCCGAAGCGGCGGGAAACTATCAAGAGAGTCTGTAAAGAGCCAAAGCGGCGTGGAATAAAGCTCGGTTTGCCATTTCTGCATGGGAAATCTCTTACGGTATCAATGCCGTCTGAAAAAGACGGGTAGTTGATTTTTTGATGAAGTTTGGGGAAGTTTTGCCGGTCAGGGCATATTGCTTGTTATAGTGGATTAAATTTTAAATCAGAACAAGGTGACGAAGCCGCAGACAGTACAGATAGTACGGCAAGGCGAGGCAACGCTGTACTGGTTTAAATTTAATCCACTATAATTTACCATACAACCACGCCGGAATTAAGTTTAAATTTGAATAAAAGGTTCGGGTTCTGCAAAATACAGAACCCGAACCTTGTTCGATATTGAAACCGGCTGCCCGATTTTTGGGCGGTACGGCTTGCAGTATCAAGATTCGCATATGCCGTCTGAAGTTCGAAGAGGTTCAGACGGCATATGCTTATTTGGGCTGCTCTTCGACGAATCTCGGACCTTTCAAGATGCCGTTGTGAGAATAGGGCGACAGCAGGTTGTATGCGGCGCTTTGGGAAACCTGATAACCGCGGTCGGTCAGGCTGTTGGCAATCTGGTTGACCACTGCGCCGACCAAAGCCCCAACAGGCCGCTGTTGTTGTTGTTGCTGCCTTTCGCGGATGCTGGGTCGAACCCGACCACAACTCTTTTTCCGTTGCGGAATCGACCAGCCGTGCTTTGGCGGATACGGTGGTTACGCTGTCTAAAAATTTTGATATGAAGTGCCGTATTCGGTAACCGTAATGTACAAAACCGCATCAGTGCCGAAAAATCTGATGCAGTTTTTCCGGCCGGACGGCGTGAATATCGGCGGCATTGGTCAAGCCGTTTTTGTTTGAAGGTTTCCTCCACGACTGCGGCGGGGAAGACGTAACAGCCGGCTTCGGAAAGCGGCTCGGCGGTCGAAGCCAGCATCCCCAAGTGCCGCTGACATCGGGCGATTCGTTCAGGGGCGGAACCACCAAAATTGAAGCCGGTTTGCTTTCCTTGAATGACGTGTAGTCGAAGTCGGGAGCTTTTTGAACTTGGCAGGCAGACAGTGTTAACACGGCGGCAAGCCCCAAAATCAAAGGTCTCATCGCTTGCCTCCTTTACCGGTTTTCATCAGGAAGTCCATAAAATACGCCCGATTCGGGAAACAGCCTTTCTCTTCTTCAAACTGGCGGAACGCGCCCTCTTTGTCTCCCGAACGGGAAAAGCAGCAGTCCCAAATGGGCGTGCGCACCCGGGGCGGCATTCATTTTTGTTGCCGGCTTCCACAAAATATTTTTCCATCTTTTTCGGTCTGCTTTGCCCAACGAAGTGTCGTCGTTTTTCAAACCTTCATAGACGGTATCGGGATAGTCGCCGTAATAATACAGGTTTTTATGCCCGCCGCCGCAGGCGGTCAGAGCCAAGACCGCCGCACACAGCGACAAACGGCTCAAGGTTTTCGGATTCATCATTTGTCCTTAACGGTTGGGTTGCCATGCGCCGTTGTCGACAGCCTGAACCAGGGTTGTTGACGGCTTCGCGGATTGCTAAGTCCAAAACTTTGCCGTTCAAAGTCGCATCGTAGCCGGAAGTGCCACCGAAACCGATGATTTCACGATTGGAAAGTGCGTATTCACCCAGCGCCCTGTGTGGAATAGACGATTTCGGAAGTATTGACGTTGACGATATTCAGAGCCACTTTTTGCATAGGCGATTTGCGATTTGCCGCGCCCCAAAATGCCGAAGAGCTGCTGGTCGCCGACATCTTTGCGTCCGAATTCGGTTTTCACATCGCCGGTAACAACATAATCTGCGCCTTTCAGGTTTTGCATTTTGCCGGAAATGCCGGATTCCTGTTTCAATGCGCTAAGGTTGGTGCGGTTCAGTACGTTGAAGCGGTTGGTTTGTTGCAGGTGCGTTACCAGGATGGTTTTTGCCTGGCTGCCCAAAACGGTCTTCCCGTCGGAGAAAAATGCCTTTTGGAAGCTGGAGCGGTTGTCGAATGTTCCAACGGAAATCGGGGCACGAACACCGTGATATTGCGTATTGTAGGAGGCGACTTTTTGCTACCTCGAGGTTGCGTGAGGATTCGGTCGCACAGCCGGTCAGTGAAACGGCAGCGGCGGCAAAAGCGATGGCGGCGGAAATTTTCTTCATGAAACCTACTCCAAAATTGTTAGAGGAATAAAGAGGTTGTTATTATTATTTGCATGTAATTTTTAGTCAAGGTGTTTTTGTCTGTCGGGGTGTCGAAAGATTTGCCTGTGTCGGCATATTGGCGGATATGGCGTGCTTTTTGATGCCGTCTGAAAAGGAGGGCGGGTGTGGAACCTGCCCTTTGATCGCAGGGCACATGGGGCGCGATTATCTACCGCCCGTTCTGCATTGCTTCTATGACGGTGAGCTAGGCTGCCTGAAAAACAAGGCCGTCTGAAACAGGCGGCTTTCCCTGCACACCTGAAAGGCGTGTTTCTGCCGCCGGCAGGCGGTTTTTGTTCTATCAGGATATTGAAATATGAAGAATAAAACCTTTACCGATCACGATATTCGTGTAACAATTAGCGGCATCATCAAGGAGATTTGGGGTGACGGTGTCGCATCAAACCGCCCCGAGAACATTACTCCGGAAGTGGCTGCCGTAGTAAGCGATGCGGTAAACCAAATCAAAACCTGCTCCAAGCGTCTGTTGCAGTAGATATTACCTATAACTTTCTATACTGCTCCCGGTACGATTTGGGAAGTGATTGAGGGTATGGCTGCCGATATGATTGCAAACCTACGCTATGATGATAAGCACAATCCGCTTACCACCTCATATCGGTTGGATCAGGGTGCTGCGCGGCCGGCGGCGGTATGTCGCCTGCGTGAATACCGCCGCACTCAACTACCGCTCGCGTTTGAGCTGGCTTTTCTCGATCTTTGATTCATCCGGGAGGGGGTATGTTGGACAGGCTGAAACATATTTGGATGCTGTATCGCAAACCGATACTTTTGAATGTTGTTACCGTCATCATCTATATTTTGCTTGACGGGCCGACCACTGAGGGAGGCAGCCGAACGCCTATGCCCCCTATGAACGCTTGGGAAAAAATCCTGTTTATCGGCAGCCGGCGTCAGCGGATTTGTCAGCCTCCTGTGGATAATGTTGATTGTCCTGTCCGAGCATTACAGGGACAAGAATTGGTAAATGCGTCCCTGTGTGTCGCCCGTGTGTTGAAACATTGAAAGCTGGATTAAATACAGCGCGGCAGACCGAAAATTAAGAATGTGTATTGTTACGGCACAAGCCCGCTGGCGTTCAAAAAGTCGAAATCGAACTGCTGGGCTTGTAACCGCAGGGGGCAGGTATGCGGGTAGGTGACTCTGCTGTTTTTCTTTGGATATGGGAAAAAGTGGTACCGGAAAGCATCCGCAACAGCAAGCCGGCGCGGTGGTAGCCAACCATAGAAAGCTCACTATCTGCGTAATTGTGACAGTATGGATCAACTTCTTCCCCGCTACTTACGAATACGACATTATTCCTGAAGGGAGATGCAGCCATTGGCATGTCGATCATCCGTTGTATCCCTATACCCGATTTCTGCTTCCCTTATTCTCGGTGCGGTTTTTCTTTTCATTCCGCCAGATCCGCCTGAAGAGAAATAGTAACTCAGCATATAAGCAGCCTGAAATCTTTCAGGCTGCTTTTTATTGGAGAACCCAAATGGCAAAACAAAAAGGAGATTTAGAGGTAAACGATTTCGCCGCTTCTTCCCTTACTTTCGGAACTTGCCCACCAGACAAACTCGGGAGCACGTCTTCGTAGTTTTTACGTTCGTTTTTGCTTCACCCGGATGGGATTTGATGCGTTGGGGGAATTGATGGGGCCCGGAATCAGGACATTGGCGCGAAGGTTGCCGAAGCGTTCCCATTCATCGGCGGCAACTTTGCACAGGTAGTTCAACGCGGCTTTGGACGCGCCGAAACCGCCCCAGTAGGCTTTTGGGGGTTTCCCGTGGCTTTTCGCCGACGAAGATACCGGATGCGTCCGGCGACTGTTTCAGCAGGGGAAGGAGGGCGCGGGTCAGCCCCATCGGGGCGACGGTGTTGATACGGTATTGGTTTGACCCATTCGGCGACGGTCTGCAAATCCAGGGGCGATAGTGCGTAGAAATAGCTGGCGCAATGGACGATACCGTCTCAGTTTGCCTTTGCGTGGCTTTCGGCAATAGTGGCGGCGAAATGTTCAAATTCTTTTTCTTCCGCGCTAATAAGGTCAAAGCAGATGGCGAATGGTTCGGGGTATCCGCTTCGACAATCGCGTCATACACTTTTTCCAGTTTTTCTGATGACGGGCAACCAAAATCACAGTCGCGCCTGCTGCCGCATAGGCTTTGGCAACCTGTTCGCCCAGCCCTTGTGATGCGCCGGTAACTAATATGGTTTTTGTCGGTCAGTGTCGGCATGGTTGTCCTTTGAGATTTAGGGATAATGTATTTTAACGTTTTGTTGCGGCTTGTAAAGCATCTTCATGTCCTGACGGTCAAACTGTAATCAGATGGTGCAGACATGCTTCTGCTGCTGCAAATCCTGATTGTACCGCAGCTTCGGGCGTGGCAGGGTAGCGGGGTGGAGGTGAGTCGCCGGCCGGGTAGATTCGGTGTCGGTGCAGCCAGGTCAAATCAGGTAACGGGGAATTGGCGGTTGCAGAGGTCGTCGCGCGTTTTTCAGTAATGACGCGGACGGCTTCGCCTCGTTTAAATAGGGGCAGATGCGCTTGACGTCGGCGGTGGATTTTTTTCCGCCCACACTTGTCCGGTAAATGTACCGACGCGGTCGGAAACGCTGATAACGGCGGATACTTCGTTTGGGGACAGTCCGAGTGTCCCGCGGCTGAGCAGCCATTGTGCCGTTCCGTCGGCAAGTCCGGTCAGCGGTGCAGGTAGGCGGACAGGGTCGGCATAACGCAGATAGACGGTGGTAATGGCTACGATAATGCAGGTTTTTGATAGCCGGACAGAATGTGTTCGGGTGCATCTTCAGGCAGGAGTACTGCGGCATGATAGGGGCAACGGCGAGAACTGCGGCATCGAAAAATTCCCGTTTACCGATACCCTGCCGTCAGGGTAAGGTTTTCAGACGGCATGCACGGGTTTCTAAACGGATATCCGCACCGAAATGCCTGAGTTTTGCCAGTGCGGGTTCAGCAACAATCATACCTAAATCCTCGCTTGGGTAAAAGATAGTCGCTGCCGGATTTCCCGCCCAAACGCCGTCGGATACACACATTGCACAATATACGCAGGCTTGCATTTTCCAAAGGTGTATTGAGTGCGCCCCATACAAGCGGCTGCCAAAATTGCGTAATGGCGGCGCGGGGGGTATTTCGTTGCCGCAGCCATTGCTCGACCGTCATGTCAGCCTGGTCGGAACGTGCAAACTTTTTGCAGGCGGGACATATCGGAAAGCAGTTTGGTTTTGAATGTAAAAGGGAAGTGTCTTGCCAACAACACTCCGCTGAAAATGTGAAGCGGGGCTGGCAGGAAGCGGGTACGGAATTGCAGGCCTTCGTGCATATACCACTGCAGAGGCAGGCGCAGAAAGGCGGTTTTAGGGTTGGAGCCGATTTCTTTCATCAGGCGCAATACGCCGTGATATGCACCCAGTAGGGATATGCTGCCCGTTATCTAAAAAAACTGAATCCGTGGTTGTCGCCTGTCAAGGTGCGTGCCCGGCCGCCCGGTTGTCGACCGGCTTCGAACAGGGTAAGGTCGGTATCGCGAGCCAGCATTACGGCGGCGGACAATCCTGCCCAGCCTGCACCGATGACGGCAATTTTTCGGGCGGTTTTGCAAAGTGTTCATGGTTTGAATCCGAATAACCAGGTTTTTAAGGCAATGCGTTTTTTTACGCGGGGAAGGAATGGCAATCTTATAGGTCAGGACATTTTGTACGCCGTCAAAGTCTATTTCGTTTAAAAGTGCGTAATAAACCGCCGCCATAACCAATCCTGCCTTTTGTGATTTTTATCTGCGGCTGGCAGGAGAGATACGGCTTCACGATAGGTTTCGCGGGCGCGTTTGATTTGGAACGCCATCAATTCGGCAAAATTGCCCGTCGGGCTGCATTGCAAAATCACGCTTGCGGGTACGTCAAACCGCTGCATTTTCCTCCATCGGCAGGTAAATCCTGCCGTTGCGCGCGTCTTCGCCGACATCGCGGATGATGTTGGTCAGTTGCAGCGCAAGCCCCATCTTGTCGGCGTATTCCAGTGTTTGATTGTCTGAAAACCCCAAAAATCCGCGCAATCAAGCAGCCAACTACGCCTGCGACGCGGTGGCAATACAGTTTCAATTCTTCAAAAACTGCCGTAACGGGCTTGAACCAAATCCATCTGCATCCCGTCGATTAAGGCTTCCAGTTCATATTTCGGCAGCTTGAAGGTTTCCTTAACCTGCTGCAAGGCCTGATTGACGGGGTGTTCCGGCATTATGCCGCCGAATACCTTGTTCAAATCGCCGCGCCACCAGTTCAATGTTGCCTGTGCAACATCGGGGTTGGAACATTCGTCAACCACATCGTCCAATTCGCGGCAAAAGGCATACAGAACCGTTACCGCATCCCGTTTTTCCTGCGGCGAAACGGAGCCCGACAAAAACTGGAGCGGCTTTCTTCTGCTTTCTGGCGGCAATAGTCGAGTCCCTACGGCGGATTCTCCAAAAACAAGTGTCAAAGGGTGGATTTTATCGGTATTTGGCAGGGTTGGGGCAATTTCAGACGGCATGATTTATTCCCTACCGAACCGCTCAACTATCGGCGCGAATTCTGTTAAAATACCGATTCATCCCAATAAATACCGCATCCGAAGGCACTACACATCATGGCTCTTTTGCAGATTTCCGAACCCGGCCTGTCCTCCGCACCGCACCAACACCGCCTCTCCGTAGGCATCGATTTGGGAACGACCAACAGCCTGGTCGCCACCGTCCGCAGCGGCAGTGCGGTCTGCCTGCCCGATACCGACGGGTGCGTTACCCTGCCTTCCGTCGTTCGTTATTTGGAAAACGGCGGCATTGGAGTCGGCAAAAACCGCCCTGTCCGCCCAAAAACCGACCCGCTGAACACCGTCAGCTCCGCCAAACGCCTTATCGGACGGACGCTTGCCGATCTGTATCAAAATACGCATTACCTGCCTTACCGTTTCGGCGACAATCAACGCGTTATCGAACTGCACACGCGTCAAGGTGCCAAAACGCCTATCGAAGTGTCGTCTGAAATCCTCAAAGCCCCTCAAATTGCGTGCTGAAGAAACCTTGGGCGGCGATTTGGTTGGCGTGGTGATTACCGTTCCCGCCTATTTCGACGATGCCCAACGCCAGGCCACCAAAGATGCCGCGCGTCTGGCGGGTTTGAACGTATTGCGCCTGCTCAACGAACCCACCGCCGCCGCAATCGCCTACGGCTGGACAACGCCTCGGAAGGCACGTTTGTCGTCTATGACTTGGGCGGCGGCACGATTCGACGTATCCGTATTGCAACTGACCAAAGGACTGTTTGAAGTCAAAGCCACCGAGGCAACAGCGCGTTGGGCGGCGACGATTTCGACCATCGTTTGTTCTGTTACCTGCTCGAACAAAACGGACTCTCCCAACTCAACGAACAAGACAGCCAACTCCTGCTCTCGCTCGTCCGCGCGGCCAAAGAACAATTAACCACGCAAACCGAAGCGCGCATTCAGGCGACGCTTTCGAGACGGCATGGCAATCGACACAAGCATCAGTCGCGCCGAGTTCCACAATCTGACGCAGCATTTGGTGATGAAAACGCTCGAGCCGGTCAAACAGGCGTTGAAAGACGCGGGCGTAACCAAGGCGGATGTCAAAGGCGTGATTATGGTTGGCGGTTCGACCCGTATGCTGCACGTCCAACAGGCGGTCGCCACCTTTTTCGGACAAACCTCGCTGAACAATCTCAATCCCGACGAAGTCGTCGCACTCAGCGCAGCCATACAGGCAAACGTCCTCGCCGGCAACAAAGCCGACGGCGAATGGCTGCTGCTGGACGTTACGCCCTTGTCGCTCGGTTTGGAAACCTATGGCGGGCTTGCCGAAAAAATCATCCCGCGCAATTCCACCATCCCCACCGCGCGCGCGCAGGACTTCACCACCTTCAAAGACGGTCAAACCGCGATGACGATACACGTCGTGCAAGGCGAACGCGAACTCGTTTCTGACTGCCGCAGCCTTGCCAAATTCACCCTGCGCGGCATTCCGCCTATGGCGGCGAGGTGCGGCGCGTATCCGCGTAACCTTCCAAATCGATGCGGACGGGCTGCTGTCCGTTTCCGCCCAAGAACAAAGCACCGGCGTACACGCGCAAATCGAGTCAAACCCTCCTACGGCTTGGATGACGGCGCGATTAGCCCGAATGCTTAAAGACAGTATGGACAACGCCGCCGAAGATATGGCGGCCCGCGCCCTGCCGAAGCCGTGGTCGAAGCCGAAAGCCTGACCGATGCCGTCAACGCCGCCCTCGAGGTTGGACAGCGATTTGCTGGATGCCGAAGAATTGCAACAGATTCGGCAAGGCATCGCCGATTTGCAAGGCCGTCTGAAAGACGGAAAAAAGCCGAAGACATCCGTGCCGCCGCCGCTAAACTCGGCAGCAGTACCGACAACTTCGCCGCCAAACGCATGAACCGCAACATCCAACGTGCGCTGACGGGGCAAAGTGTCGATAATATTTGACGGCAAATGGTTTCAGACGGCATAGAGATAACCTGATGCCGTCTGAAGGCTCGAAACACGAAAAACATCGATATGGAAAAGTCAGGCATTGACTATCTCGATGAAAACCGTCATCAAGGGCGTGTATAGTGAATTAAATTTAAACCGGTACAGCGTTGGCTCGCCTTAGCTCAAAGAGAACGATTCTCTAAGGTGCTGAAGCACCAAGTGAATCAGTTCCGTACTATTTGTACTGTCTGCGGCTCGCCGCCTTGTCCTGATTTTTGTTAATTCACTATATAAAATCGGCATTTTCGGACGTAAGCAATTTTGAAGGCAGAATGCGCCATTTGGAAAACAACGGCTATGCTAACGTTGCCGGATTGGAACGCATCCTCGCCGTCAAAACCGACAATTACAAAGAAAAAGAAAAAACCTGCTCCATGAAATTTTCAGCAAAAAGCAGGATAGGCGATACCGAATTGTTCGCCGTGGACGAAAAACCTTGTAAAACGTTTGTTTTTTATCGCTTCGCAGCGAAATCGTGTTTCCGAAAAACGAAACGGCGGAATCGGAATTTGAAAAAGCGTCCACGAACGCAGGTAGGAAGGAATGCCGGATCCGGCCGCAAACAACTGCTTGATTTGGTACGCGCGGACACCGGGAATACCCTTACGCGCTGCCCCGGCTTTTGGCGGGCGCGGCATCCTACAAGCCGAAAAAATCGAAAAATCCGCCTTTTTAAAGAAGCATATTCCCGCAAAAAGCGGCACGAGGGCTGACCGACGAAATTGCAGACGGCATCCATATTTACACCTGTTTTTCGCGGGCGGATTTGGAAAAGGCCTATTCCGAATATTTGGAACTTTTTCAAATCCGAATCGGATGCCGAAGGCAGAAAACCGCAGTAAGATGCAAACAGATACCGTACACGTTGAGGAGCAGTATGATGGGCGATTCCGTCATTTATTATGTAGAACAGGCAGACGAACCGGTAAACCGTGCCGGCGAACGCGCCCGTAAAACATTCAAATACTTTTGGCGTGAGCTTTTTTGGGAACGCCGCCGCATTATTCCCGCCCTGGATTTTGCCATGGTCAAAGTCCCTTTTTTCCAAGACGGCGAAGACGGCGAAATTTAGTGAACATATGTGGATCGACGATATTTATTTTTGACGGTCTTTTTATATTTACGGTGTGCTGAACAATGAACCCGGCGGGCTGACCAATGTCGAACAAGGCGAAAGCGTTTGCGTTTCGGTTGACGACATCAGCGACTGGATGTTCGTGTGCAACGGCATCCCCTACGGCGGTTTTACCGTACAGGCAATGCGCGGGCAGATGACGGAAGAGGAGCGTACCGAACACGATGCCGCATGGGGAATCGATTTCGGCGATCCCGGGCAGGTATTGCTGGTGTATGAAGAAAAAGAACATCCCGAAAATCTGGAAGAGCATCCGATGTGCCGGAACTGTATTGACGATTTTCGGCAACAGTTGTCCCAAAATCCGGATTTTCTGCATGAGCAGGACGAAGACGGCTATACGCCGCTTCATCATGAAGCCATCGCAGGAAATGCACTTATGGTTCAAGCTATGCTTGAATACGGCGCAAATCCTGCCTCAACAACATCGGAAGGCTATACTGCCCTCGATTTTGCCCGCCTGACGGGCTGGCAAAATGTTGCCGACCTGCTCGAACCGCGACATTAGGCAGACAGTTTTCCGAAAACGAACACAAACACTTTTTACAGAAAGACAATAAAAATGCCCAAAATCACTGTACTTCCACACACGACATTATGCCCCGAAGGCGCGGTTATCGAAGACGCGCCTGAAGGCAAAACCGTTCTCGACGTACTGCTCGACCACGACATCGAAGTCGATCACGCCTGCGAAAAATCCTGCGCCTGCACCACCTGCCATGTCATCATCCGCAAAGGTTTTCGACAGTTTGGAAGAGCCGACCGAATTGGAAGAAGACCTGCTCGACCAAGCATGGGGTTTGGAAGCCGATTCGCGCTTAAGCTGTCAGGCAGTCGTCTCAGATGAAGATTTGGTCGTGGAAATTCTAAATATACGATCAATCATGCCCGAGAGGACCATTGATGCAATGCCGTCTGAAACATCATGCGGTTCAGACGGCATCGGATATGCATAAGCCGGAGCAGAAGGGTAATCCCGTATTTGATACGGGTAAACCGGAGTTTAGTTTGGACGGCAGATAAACCGTTGTCAGGTAATTTTTCAGAGGTGTTTGTGTCTGATTTGCCGCATATTGCTCTATTTTGGCTTTCGTATTGATCATACTCAGGTTTCGACCGGGCTTTTTCAGATAGCTTTTTCAATATCGATTGCTGCTGCGTTTTATCTTCTGGATATTTTTGCTGCTGCGGTTTCGCTTCCTTTAATCCAAAAGAGCGACAGTTTTATCGGCAATATCCAGATAGTATTGTTCAAGTTGGGTGGGATTGGCAGTCCCATTTTTCAATTGTTACGGAAATCCGGTCATAACGGTTTGCCATGCGTTCGGCAATTTGGGTATAAATATGCCACCGCTTCATACGTATTGTTGTGGCATCGGAATCAGCCCGTGCACCGTCTAGGACAATAAGCCCTCTTTGGTTTTTGACAGCGGATGCAAAGTGTCAGCCGGGAAAGGGCATTTTTGTTCGTCAAGCATCTGATACAGTCTGCGGACCAATAGGATCAGACGGTCAAATTCCCCTATCTTGGAAAAGGAAATCAGGATTGTCCGGAGCGGTATAAACCAGTTTGAAAAAGTTTGGCGGTTAAGGCATTATTCATTCAGCTATCCTTGGCGGGTATGCATTTGGAACATATTCTATACGGTTGAAAAAGCCGGAAAATACAGGAGAATTAATATGAAATGGACAGACACACAACGTATCGCTGAAGACCTTTACGACCTTCACGGCGAAGATATCGACCCCAAAAAGCCTGCGCTTTACCCAATTGCGGGATTTGATTATGGCGCTTCCGAATTCGACGATGATCCGGCACGTTGCGGAGAGCGTATTCTTGAAGCCGTGCAGCAGGCATGGATAAACGAAGCAGGTTAGACCATTTACTGTTGCCGTCTGAAATCCGGACGGCCTCCTGAAACGGAATCGGACTACCAGCTTCCTTTTTTCATTTTATCCAGTTGGCGGCGGTCGCGCTTGGTCGGCCTGCCGTCGGGATAGGCGTGGCTGATACGGCTGAATTCGTCGAGCTGCCTGCGTTTTTCCCTCAAGTCTGCCGTTACCTGGTCTTCTTCATAAAGGCAACGCGCCTCCGATGCCGGACGGCGTTGATTGTTCAAACCTTTAACCTCAATCTTATAGGGTAGGGAATTGAGCGTCAGCTCGATAATATCACCGATGCCGACGGATTTGCTGTTTTTAACCTTTGAACCGTTTACCTGAACCCTGCCCAGTTCGATGTGTTTTTGTGCCAACGACCGAGTTTTTGAAAAAGCGTGCGGCCCACAGCCATTTGTCCAGTCGTATGACGGAAGCATCATTGTTATCTTTCATTATGATTTTTTTGAAGCAATTGAATTTGTTTTGAGTTTAGCATAAGATACGCAGTTTTATAACTAGTATACATACACTAATCCTTTGTTTCCCATTCTCCTGAATATAAAAAAATAGGGGGCGGGAAACGGTCTGCGGCAATAAATTAACTGCGTGATATGCGCAAATAGCGTATGATAACGGCAGAATCTGTTGATGAGAGCTTCATTCTATGAAACCTGTTTTTTTGGATTTTTGAACAACCTATAGCTGAACTGACCGGAAAAATCGACGAACTGCGTTTTGTTCAGGATGAATCCGCTGTCGATATTTCGGATGAAATACATCGTTTGCAGAAAAAGCGATGATTTAACCAAGTCTATTTTCAGCAAACTTACGCCTGCCCAAATTTCACAGGTTTCCGCCATCCGCAGCGTCCTTATACTTTGGATTACATTGAGGCACTGTTTACCGATTTTTGAAGAACTGCACGGAGATCGTCATTTTTGCCGATGACCATGCGATTGTGAGGCGGATTGGCACGGTTTAACGGACAGAGCGTTGTAGTGGTAGGCCATCAGAAAGGGCGCGATACTAAAGAAAAATCCGCCGCAACTTCGGTATGCCGCGCCCGAGGGCTACCGCAAAGCCCTGCGCCTGATGAAAACGGCTGAGAAATTCGGCTTGCCCGTCGCGACCTTTTTATCGATACGCCGGGCGCGTATCCCGGCATCGGCGCGGAAGAACGCGGCCAGTCCGAGGCTATCGGTAAAAATTTGTACGAACGACGCGCCTGCGCGTTCCGGTTTTGTGTACAGTCATCGGAGAAGGGGGCTCGGGTGGTGCGCTGGCGGTCGCCGTGGGCGATTACGTCAATATGCTGCAATATTCGACCTATTCCGTTATTTCCCCTGAGGGATGCGCTTCCATCTTATGGAAAAACTGCCGAAAAAAAGCGGCGGATGCGGCACAGGCCTTTGGGCATTACTGCCGACCGCCTGCAAAAAGCTGGACTTGGTCGATACCGTCATTAAAGAGCCTTTGGGTGGTGCGCATAGGGATTTCGGGCAGACTATGGGAATGTCAAAAACTGTTTTGGAAAAACAGTTGCATGATGCTCAAAGTATGCCGATTTCCGATTTGCTTTCCCGCCGTTTTCGACCGCATCATGGCTTACGGCAAATTTTTCTGAGCAATAGTTTAAATGGAACCAGCGGCAAGCAGTTTGTTTGAAACTGCTTGCTTTTTCTTTGTCGGAAAAATTGTGTTGACCTTGGATGTTTTTGAACAGCAATTGAGAAACTGTTTCCCTCAAAGGGTGGATGGGCAAAAAAATTGCGGTAGCATTAAGCGGCGGTTTGGATTCTGTGGTCTTGCTGCACTTGCTTGTTTGCGCCGGAAAAAAGGGCGGCTTTTATTCCTGAGGCTTTGCACATCCACCACGGTTTGAGTCCTCATGCCGACGCTTGGGCGGATTTCTGCCGGAATTATTGCGATACACTGGGCGTAAGGCTGGAAACGGTTAAGGTCTGTGTGGAAAAACGGTTTGGGCATTGAAGCGGCGGCAAGGCAGAAGCGTTATGCCGTATTTTCGGAGAAAGAATTTGACATTCTTGCTTTGGCACACCATCGGGACGACCAAATCGAAACCTTTATGCTCGCCGTGGCACGCGGCGGGGATTTACGTGCTTTGTCCTCCATGCCGTCTGTACGTCCTTTAGGTACGAGGAGCATAATCTGGCGGCCTTTGCTGCCTTTTTCACGCCAAAAATTGCAGGATTATGCGGGAAAGACAGGGGTTTGTCGAACATCGAGGATGAAAGCAATACCGATACAGGTTATTTTGCGGAACTGGTTCGGCATAGTGCTCTGCCTGAGTTGTCGGCAAGAATTCCTGATTTTGACCGTCATGTGTTGAACAATATCCGTGTTTTTGCAGGAAGATTTGGCTTTATTGGATGAAGTTGTCGTTCAGGACTACCGTTTTTGTCTGCGGGGCAGGAGGATTCGATACGGTGCGGTGGCTGACGTTTTTCTCCTCGTCGGAGAACCCATATTTTGCGGTATTTTTGAAGGAAAATGCGGTTCCCTTACCCAATCAGAATGCCCTTGCCGATATTGCCCGCGTTTTGGCAGAGGCAAAAACCGGACGTTGGAGCTTGCAAGGCTTCGAATTGCATCATTATGCAGGCAGGCTGTTTGTGTTCCAATTGGAAAAATGGATAAACTACTGTTTTTTTGAAAGACAGGCAGATAAGCGGAAATTTAAGGGAAATATTGACGGGGCAGGGATTTGTTTTAAAACGTCATCCGTTTGGGCTTCCTGAGCATCTTTTGGAGCAGGACGGGATTTTACGGCCGGTTTTGCCGTCGGACAGCATGACCATAGGCGGGATTCATAAAAACATGAAGAAAATTCTTCAGGAAAAACGGGTTTTACCCGCCTTACGCACGTTTTGGCCGGTTGTGGCCGATAGGGGAAAAACCGTCCTCTTGCGTTGGCAAATTGCTGTACTGATTTCCAATTGTCCGTTTCAGACGGCATTTTACCCGTACATCCGGATTTTCCCATTTTATTTTGATGGAATCGGAATCGCTGTTACTTAGTGGACGATTGGATACCGTCCGATTATATATTCTTGAAAAGGCTGTAAAGTGAAGAATATCAGTTCGCCAAATAATGAACACATCAGACACCTGCACCGCCTGTTGTCGCAAGGAAAGTTCAGACGGCAGTATGCCCAAAACCGTTTTGGAGGGCGTCCACCTGCTTCAGGTTTTCCTGCAATCCGGCAGAAAGCCGCTCGGGTATATATTCCCGAGGGCAAAATGCCGTCTGAAGAAGTCCGTAAATTGACGGCGGTTTTGCCGGAAGGCAGGGTTTTTCCGTTTCAGACGGCATATTGAAAAATCAGCAGCTTGACTTGTGCAGACGATATACTTGCACTGATTGATATCCCATTGAGCGGAACCTTGCCGGACAAAGGCGACTGTGTGGTTTTTGGACGGCGTGCAAGATCCGGGCAATGTCGGCACTCGTTTTACGGAGTGTGGCGGCGGCGGGAATCGGCACGGTCGTTTTGGGGCAAGGGTTCTGCGGATGTTTGGTCGCCCAAGGTATTACGTGCGGGTATGGGCGCGCATTTCCTGTTGGACATTTATTCGCAGGCGGATTTGGAAATATGGTTGGCGCACTATAAAGGCCGTGTGTTTGCCACCGCGTTGCGTGAGGAAAAGCAGGCGGTTCTGTATGGCGAAGATTTGTGCAAGCCGACAGCCTGGGTGTTTGGCAACGAAGGCGCAGGGGTCGGTAAAGTAGTTTTAGAGAGGGCGGACAAGTGTGTCAGGATTCCGATGCACGATGCAACCGAGTCTTTAAATGTCGCGATGGCGGCGACAGTTTGCCTGTTTGAACAGATGCGCCAACGGGCGGCGTATTGAGGAAAAGAAATGCCGTCTGAAAAAATTTATTACGGCGTATTGATTTTCTTATGTATCGCTTCTATGCTGCTATCGCCGTTTTTTTATGGCGGCGTTTTGAAGCCCAAGAAGGCGGCATTGCGGAAGGATGGGCAGTGGAAAGCCATCATATTGTCCAATGCCGTCATGGTGGCGGCTTTGTTTTGGATATGGTGGAAATGGTTTTGAAGGAGTCTTGATATGAAAACATCTAAAATTATTGCGGGGCTGATGCTGGCTGTGGCGGTTCAGACGGCATCTGCGGCAGTGTATGAATGCCGTCAAAACGGTAAGGTCAGTTACAGCCAAACTCGAGAAAACATTGTACCAACGCGGGCTTGGGGCGTGATCAGGTATACAGTTCGGTTAGGCCGGCAGTAAAAGACAGGGCGGAAAACACAGGGGCTGATGACAATTTGATATGAGGAAGGACGAACACGTCCAAAAATCCGAAAGAGAATACGCATAAGGATGCTTCGAATACCGGTGCAAAGACGCATTGATTGAAACCGAATCAACCATTACGGTGTTGAACAATAGAATTTGAACGATTAGGGAACTCTGATGAAACACATCCACATTATCGGTATTGGTGGCACGTTTATGGGCGGGTGGCCGCCATTGCCAAAAGAAGCGGGGTTTAAAGTCAGCGGTTGCGACGCGAAGATGTATCCGCCGATGAGCACCCAGCTCGAAGCCTTGGGCATAGACGTACACGAAGGCTTCGATGCCGCGCAGTTGGACGAATTTAAAGCCGACGTTTACGTTATCGGCAATGTCGCCAAGCGCGGGATGGATGTGGTTGAAGCGATTTTGAACCGCGGCCTGCCTTATATTTCCGGCCCGCAATGGCTGTCGGAAAAACGTGTTGCATCATCATTGGGTACTCGGCGTGGCGGGGACGCACGGCAAAACAACCACCGCCTCCATGCTCGCTTGGGTCTTGGAAATATGCCGGACTCGCGCCGGGCTTCCTTATCGGCGGCGTACCCTGAAAACTTCAGCGTTTCCGCCCGACTGCCGCAAACGCCGCGTCAAGACCCGAACAGCAAATCGCCGTTTTTCGTCATCGAAGCCGACGAATACGACACCGCCTTTTTCGACAAACGCTCCAAATTCGTGCATTACCGCCCGCGTACCGCCGTGTTGAACAATCTGGAATTCGACCACGCCGACATCTTTGCCGATTTGGGCGCGATACAGACCCAGTTCCACCACCTTGTGCGCACCGTGCCGTCTGAAGGCCTAATCGTCTGCAACGGACAGCAGCAAAGCTTGCAGGATACTTTGGATAAAGGCTGCTGGACGCCGGTGGAAAAATTCGGTACCGAACACGGCTGGCAGGTCGGCGAAGTCAATACCGACGGCTCGTTCGACGTATTGCTTGACGGCAAAAAGCCGGACACGTCGCATGGGGATTTGATGGGCGGACACAACCGCATGAACGCGCTCGCCGTCATCGCCGCCGCACGTCATGCCGGAGTCGACATTCAGACGGCCTGCGAAGCCTTGAACGCGTTTAAAAACGTCAAACGCCGTATGGAAATCAAAGGCACGGTAAACGGCATCACCGTTTACGACGACTTTCGCCCACCATCCGACCGCCATCGAAACCACCATGAAGGCCTGCGTCAGCGCGTCGGAAACGCCCTGCATCCTCGCCGTCCTCGAACCGCGTTCCAACACCATGAAACTCGGCACCATGAAAGCCGCCCTGCCCGAAAAGCCCTCAAAGGTGCTGACCAGTGTTCTGCTACGCCGGAGACGTGGACTGGGACGTTGCCGAAGCCCTCGCGCCGTTGGGCGGTAAGCTGCACGTCGGTAAAGATTTCGATGCCTTCGTTGCCGAAATCGTGAAACATACCGAAGCAGGCGACCATATTTTTGGTGATGAGCAATGGCGGTTTCGGCGGAATACACGGGAAGCTGCTGGAAGCTTTAAGATAGTCAGAAAGCAAAAATGCCGTCTGAAACCGTTCAGACGGCATTTTTACGCATGCAAGGCAGGGATAAAAACCGTTTGCCCCTGTATTTTTCAAACGCGCTACACTTGCGGGTACTAACCCGCAGCCGTCGTCATTACGCCGACGGTAAAAGCCGGCAGTGCCATTGCGACACTGTCAAACATGAGAGAACACACCATGACTGTTTCACCGGTTGCTTTACGCCGCCAAACTGAGCGCAAAGCCGCATCCTACTGCTCGTTATTGGAAAAATGTGATATAGAGGCACTTTTTCGAACTTCCTTTTTCTTGATTTGGTCTATCGCGCGGCAGAGATTCACAGAACGAATTTCAATCCGCGAGAAATCCAGCTTTCCCACTTTGTTGTCGATCAAAACCGGCGGCTGTCCCGAAGATTGCGCCTACTGTCCGCAATCGGCGCACCACAATACCAATCTGGGCAAAAGAGCAGATGATGGATGTGGATGAAATTGTCGAAAAAGCCAAAATCGCCAAATCGCGCGGTGCCAGCTGTTTCTGCATGGGCGCGGAGTGGCGCGGCCCCAAACCTAAAGACGTGGAAACGGTTTCCGCAATCATCAAAGCCGTCAAGGGATTGGGCATGGAAACCTGCGGTACCTTCGGTATGCTCGAAGACGGCATGGCGGAAGACTTTAAAGAGGCAGGCTTGGATTATTACAACCACAACCTTGATACCGATCCGGAACGCTATAACGACATCATCCATACCTGTAAACACGAAGACCGTATGGATACCTTTGGGCAAAGTCCGCAACGCCGGTTTGAAAATCTGCTGCGGCGGCATCGTCGGCATGAACGAAACCCGTGCCGAACGTGCAGGACTGATTGCCAGTTCTAGCTAACCTGACCCTGCAGCCCGAAAGCGTGCCGATTAACCAGCTGGTCAAAGTGGAAGGCACGCCGCTGGCTGATGCGGAAGATTTGGATTGGACTGAATTTGTCCGCACGATTGCCGTAGCGCGGATTACCATGCCGCAAAGTTATGTCCGCCTCTCGGCAGGGCGCAGCAATATGCCCGAAGCAATGCAGGGCGATGTGCTATCGGCAGGTGCGAACTCGATTTTTTTACGGCGACAAGCTGTTGACCACGGGCAATCCGGACGAAGACGGCGACAGAATCCTGATGGAAAAGCTCAACCTGTATCCCTTTGCAGTTTGAGCTGGAAGGCGAGGTCGCCGAAGTGGAAAAAAGCCTCTGGGATTAAAGTGGATTATTGACGATTGAAAAATGCCGTCTGAGACTTGAATGCCGTCTGAAACCTGAAAAAGGCTTTCAGACGGCATTTGTTCACAGCATTTCCAAAAGAATCCTGACGAGCTTCAGACGGCATTTGGAAAAGCCCGACCTGTATCCCTTGCAGTTCGAGCCGGAAGATTGAAAAATGGATTGAAACGATAGTAAAAGACAGGCACTATCGTGTTTAGTATCGCTGCCGCCGCATTGGATTGGCGGTCGGCTTTGGAAATGGAGCTTATGGGAATTTGACGGGTTATGCTGGAAAAAAATTATCGACTTTCTGATGCTTCTTGACGAACGCCTTCCCTTTGCCAAAAACAGATGGGCGGCATTATTGGGGTCGTTGCCGTTTACGCTCCTGCTGCTGATTACCGACGGTAAAACCATCCGTATGCTGTTGTCGGAAACATCTTGGGGTATATGGGCCGTATGCTTTGTATTGGCAATTATGTGGCTTGACTGTAGGATAGACTGCCGCTTGAGGTTTTTACCGTATATCTGTATCGCTAAAATTGCTGTTTCATTCTTTGTAGCGGGGCGGGCGGAGCGAAAAAGCCCCACGGATTAAAAGTCGATTATTGATGATTGCAAAAATGCCAGTCCGAAACTTTAAATGCCGTCTGAAACCCGGAAAGGTTCGGACGGCATTTGTTCGAGACGGCATTTTCTTTCGGACATTATTTTGAATATCTTTTTACCGGCGCGTGATGTTGCCATCGGGTGAAACATCCAGCCCGTTCCCGTTGGGGGAAATCGCTGTGGTTCAGATAAATAATCCGCTTAATAACGGTTTTTCAGGGTCGATTTTGGGAGTTTTGTCGCCGGCTTGGGTAATAGGGATGATGGTTCCGGAAATAAATTTGCCCTGTTTGTCCGTAATAATCTTGAAAATGGGCGCAATGCCGCTGATACCGGAGGTGTTGATTGCGCCGTAGGTGGCAGAGTTGCCGCCGCTGTAGGAGATGAAGCGGTCGTGATAAAGTTCGATGGCGCGTGTAACGTGCGGCCCCTGCCCGAATACGACATCCGCGCCGGAATCGACGGCAAGCCGCGCAAACTCGACGACGTTGCCCTGTTTTTCCCCATAGAAGATTTCGGTATCGAACGGCAGGGTGTTCCGCCTGTTTCCTTCCGCGCCGCCGTGGAACATCACAATAACGATGTCGGCTTTCTGTTTGGTTTTTCCGAATCAGTTTTCTAACTTTGGCGTAATCGTTCAGTTTGACGGCGGCAAGGTTGGGGAGCGAAGGAGACGAAGCCGTATCTCACGCCGTTTTTCTTCAGGATGGCGGTTTCAAACCTGTTTTCGATGCCCGAATATTTGATGTTCAATTCGTCAAGGTTGCCTGCCGTTGCCGTGATGCCTTGTGCACCAAAGTCGTTGCTATGGTTGTTGGCGAGGCTGAGGGTAGTCGAATCCCGCGTCGGCAAGGTATTGCCCGTATGCGGAGGGCGTTCGGAATGCATAGCATATTTTGGGATTTGCACATTTTTCGGCGTACCGCCTTCGTCAAACAGCGTGCCTTCAAGGTTGCCGACGGTAATATCCGCGTCTTGCAAGACGGATTCGACGTTTTTCAGGATATTGGTATCGGGCAGGGTAATCGACCGGATAATTGCTGCCGAGCATAATGTCGCCGACCCCGATGATGGAAACGGTATCGGCTGCCTTTCCGTCAGGCGTATCCTGTCCGTCTGCATCGCCGGTGTTTGAAACGGGCGCGGAGTTTGAACCGTCAATCGGCAGTACGGGGATTCCGTTCCGGCAGGATGCGCCGAGGGCTTGACCCCGGCGGTTTGCGGTGCGGAAGCAGCATAAGAGGCGACCGGTGGCGGCTCTTTCACATACTCGAGGGCGGTAAAGCCGCTGCCGATAACGAGGGGCCAAAATTGCGGAAAAATACCGCCATTGCCCAGATAAATTTGTCCATAATCAGACCTTTTGCTGTTCAGACGGCATTTGCCGCGCGTTTCGGAAGGGCTTATCTTTCGATTTGCGATACGTCGCGCACCGCGCCTTTGTCGGCGGAAGTCGCCATCGCGCCGTAGACTGCAAGGCCCGCGGAGACGTAGCGGTCGCGGTTTTCCGGTTTCCACGCTTTGCTGCCGCGTGCTTCCATTTCGGCACGGCGGGCAGCGAGTTCTTCATCGGAAATGGCAAGGCGGATGCTGCGGTTGGGGATGTCGATTTCGATGGTGTCGCCTTCATGTACCAAACCGATTGCGCCGCCTTCCGCCGCTTCGGGCGAGGCGTGTCCGATGGACAAACCTGATGTGCCGCCGGAGAAGCGTCCGTCCGTCAACAAGGCGCAGGCTTTGCCCAAGCCTTTAGATTTCAGGTAGGGAAGTCGGATACAGCATTTCCTGCATGCCCGGACCGCCTTTCGGGCCTTCGTAGCGGATGATGACGATGTCGCCGGCGACGATTTGGTTGCCCAAAATGCCTTCGACGGCGGCTTCTGGCTTTCGAACACGCGGGCGCGGCCGGTAAATTTGAGGATGCTCTCGTCCACACCTGCGGTTTTTACCACGCAGCCGCGTTCTGCGATGTTGCCGAACAAGACCGCCAAACCGCCGTCTTGCGAGTAGGCGTGTTCGACGTTGCGGATGCAGCCTTTTTCGCGGTCGAGGTCTAGGGGTTTTCCACATGCGGTTTTGCGAGAACGCTTGGGTGGTGCGCACACCGCCGGGCGCGGCTTTGAAGCGTTCGATGGCGTGGGTGTTTTCGGGATTGGTCACGTCCCATTTTTCAATCGCGTCTTTCAGCGTCGGCGCGTGGATGGTGTACACGTCGGTGTGCAGTTTGCCCGCTTTGTCCAATTCTTTCAGGATAGCGAAGATGCCGCCCGCGCGGTGCACGTCTTCCATGTAGTAATCGTGGTTGTTTGGTGCGGTTTTGCAGATGCAAGGCTACAACGCGGCTCAGGCGGTCGATGTCTGCCATTTTGAAATCCACGCCCGCTTCGTTGGCGACGGCGAGCAAATGCAAAATAGTGTTGGTGCTGCCACCCATGGCAATGTCCATGGTCATGGCGTTTTCAAACGCTTTTTGGTGGCGATGCTGCGCGGCAGCACGGTTTCGTCGTCTTGCTCGTAATAGCGTTTGGTGATTTCGACAATCATACGTCCTGCTTCGAGGAACAATTCTTTACGGCCTGCGTGGGTCGCCAAATACGAACCGTTGCCGGGTAGGGACAGACCGAGTGCTTCGGTCAGGCAGTTCATGGAGTTGGCAGTAAACATGCCGGAGCAGGAGCCGCAGGTCGGGCAGGCGTTTTTGTTCGACTTCCTCGACTTGCCGGTTGCTGACATTGTCGTCCGCCGATTCAATCATGGCATCAATCAAGTCCAAGCGGCGTTCGGGCTGGATGTTGGCCACGCCGATAACTTTACCTGCTTCCATCGGGCCGCCGGAAACGAAGATGGTCGGGATGTTCAGGCGCATGGCGGCAATCAGCATTCCCGGGGTGATTTTGTCGCAGTTGGAAATGCACACCAGCGCGTCGGCGCAGTGGGCGTTGACCATATATTCGATGGAGTCGGCAATCAAATCGCGGCTGGGCAGGGAGTACAGCATGCCGCTGTGTCCCATGGCGATGCCGTCGTCGATGGCGATGGTGTTGAATTCTTTGGCGATTGCGCCGGCTTTTTCGATTTCGCGGGCGACCAGTTGGCCCATGTTGTGCAGGTGGACATGGCCGGGCACGAATTGGGTGAAGGAGTTGGCAACGGCGATGATCGGCTTGCCGAAGTCGGTTTCCATCACGCCGGTGGCGCGCCATAATGCGCGCGCGCCTGCCTATGTGCGGCCGTGAGTGGAGGTTTTGGAGCGGTATTCTGGCATAGTGTGTTTCCTTGTTTTCATGCCGTCTGAAAAGTGAAGGGTTTCAGACGGCATTTTGTACTGTGTTAGAGAGCTGGAAAAAAAGAAGGTATTTTTATACCAAGTATCGGTATTATGTGGAAGTTGCGGAATGGTGGGATATTCTGTGCAACGGTATTTTTGAAGCGGCAATGTTTCGGAATGCCGTCTGAAAGGCAGAAAAAGGGCTTCAGACGGCATTGATGTCGGGTTCAGGACAGGGAGCAGGATGGCGGCTGCGGCAAGCGCGGCAACCGATAATGCGGCGGCAAGCGCGGCTTTGCCTGCAAAAGCGGATTGAGGTTTTGCCTTCGATGTATTTGAAGCCGGTTATCATCAGGGAGAACGAGGTTTTTTTCTTTTGAATACGCGGTATGCGGCGACGGCGGCGATATGAATGGCGGAAAAAAACGGCGAGCAGCTTGAAAAAAGTTGAGGTGGATTTTCCGCATAAGGCTGCCCGTATGTTCGGAAACCAAATGGTTGAGGTAGCCGTTGGTGCTGAAGGTGTTTTCATCGGCGGCAAAAAGCCCGGTGCCGACTTGGAAGGACACGGCGGCCAAAAGCGCGACGACCATCAGCGCGCCCAAGGGATTGTGTCCGGGTTGGACGTGTTCGGGAATGCCGTTTTTCAGATAGCCGCGTATACCTGCCCAACCTCGGACGAAACGGGAGAAACGGGCGGTATCGCTGCCCCAAATGCCCCAGCAGAGGCGGAAGACGAGCAGGAAAAGGACGAGCAGCCCGACGCACGTGTGCCATTGCAGCATATCGCCGCCGGCTTTCGCGCTATACCACATAAAGGGCAGGGACGCGGCAAGCAGCCAGTGGAAAAGGCGGGTGGGGAAGTCCCAGACTTTGGTTTTGTTTTTCATAATCGGTTTCCGGCGGTAAAATCAGTTTCTTCAAGCCTTATTTTTAACCGATTGGAGGGGCAATGTTTCCCGTTTTTCATCTTTCAGGCGAAAGCCGCCGCCGTATGCTTCAGACGGCATTGCGTTTTCCCCATGTTTTTCAAAGCCCGTGCGGAAGATTCGCATAAAGGCATTTTCGGCACGCTCGCCGTAGTCGGCGGCGCGGCAGGGATGAGCGGCGCGCCCGTATTGGCGGCATCGGCGGCGATGTATCTCGGCTGCGGCAAGGTGTGGGCGGGTTTCAATCAGGAAACGCTGCCTTTCGCCGTCATTGCCGGTTTTCCCGAAATTATGTTGGACACGGCAGACGGTTTGACCAAGCGTCAAGATATAAACGCCTGGGTTGTCGGTTGCGGATTGGGTACGGATAAGGCGGCGGTCGGAACGCTTGCAGGAATTTTGGCGGAACACACGGACAAGCCCGTCCTTTTTGGATGCGGACGCGCTGAACATATTATCAACCGATGCCGAAACCCGAAATCTGGCGCGCGGGTGTAAAAACCTGATTTTAACGCCTCACCCTGCCGAAGCGGCCCGCCTGCTTGGAACGACGGTTGCACAGGTTCAAGCGGATCGGGCGGCGGCAGTAAGGAAGATAGGGGAAATTTTCGATGCAACCGTGGTTTTTAAAAGGGGCACTAAAACATTGGTTGCCCTCACCCGATACGGAAATCTATGTCAACGAAAGCGGCAACGCGGGATTGGCAACGGCGGGAAGCGGAGATGTGTTGGGCGGTATGATCGGAAGTTTGCTTGCACAAGACGTGAAACCGTTTGAAGCGGCGTGTGCCGGCGTTTGGCTGCACGGTGCGGCGGCAGATGTCATAAAAAAGAATCGGCAGGCATTACGGCAGGGGCTGTTGGCGGGCGAAATCGCCCCGGCGGCAAGGTGGTTGCGCAACTGGATAGCTGAAAGTATGTAAGAAGATATAGTGGATTAACAAAAATCAGGACAAGGCGACGAAGCCGCAGACAGTACAAATAGTACGGAACCGATTCACTTGGTGCTTGAGCACCTTAGAGAATCGTTCTCTTTGAGCTAAGGCGAGGCAACGCCGTACTGGTTTTTGTTAATCCACTATATGAAAGATGCCGTCTGAAAGGCAAGGGCTTCAGACGGCATCTTCATTTCCCAAATACTGTCCGGTAAAGCGTGGTATAATGTGCAGTTATCTCTTACAGTTTTTTTGAAAAAAACATTAATTATGAAACAAATCCGCAACATCGCCATTATCGCCCACGTCGACCACGGCAAAACCACATTAGTTGACCAACTGCTGCGCCAATCCGGCACATTCCGCGCCAACCAGCAGGGTTGACGAGCGCGTGATGGACAGCAACGACCTTGAAAAAGAACGCGGCATCACCATCCTCGCCAAAAAAACACCGCCATCGATTACGCGGGCTACCACATCAATATCGTCGACACGCCGGGACACGCCGACTTCGGCGGCGAAGTGGAGCGCGTTTTGGGTATGGTGGACTGCGTCGTCTTGTTGGTGGACGCACAGGAAGGTCCGATGCCGCAAACCCGTTTCGTGACCAAAAAAGCCTTGGCTTTGGGGCTGAAACCGATTGTCGTCATCAATAAAATCGACAAGCCGTCCGCCCGCCCTGAGCTGGGTTATCGACCAAACTTTCGAACTCTTCGACAACTTGGGCGCGACCGACGAGCAGTTGGACTTCCCGATTGTCTACGCTTCCGGCCTGTCCGGTTTCGCCAAATTGGAAGAAACCGACGAGAGCAGCGATATGCGCCCGCTGTTCGACACCATCCTAAAATACACGCCCGCACCGAGCGGCAGCGCGGACGAGCCGCTGCAACTGCAAATTTCCCAACTCGACTACGACAACTACACCGGCCGCCTCGGCATCGGCCGTATCTTGAACGGACGCATCAAACCCGGTCAAACCGTTGCCGTGATGAACCACGAGCAGCAAATCGCCCAAGGCCGCATCAACCAGCTTTTGGGTTTCAAAGGTTTGGAACGCGTGCCGCTTGAAGAAGCCGAAGCCGGCGACATCGTGATTATTTCCGGTATCGAAGACATCGGCATCGGCGTAACCATCACCGACAAAGACAACCCCAAAGGTCTGCCGATGTTGAGCGTGGACGAACCGACGCTGACGATGGACTTTATGGTTAACACCAGCCCGCTGGCGGGTACCGAAGGCAAATTCGTAACCAGCCGCCAAATCCGCGACCGCCTGCAAAAAGAATTGCTGACCAACGTCGCCCTGCGCGTGGAAGATACCGCCGATGCCGACGTGTTCCGCGTATCCGGACGCGGCGAGCTGCACCTGACTATTTTGCTGGAAAAATATGCGCCGCGAAGGCTACGAACTCGCCGTCGGCAAAACCGCGCGTCGTGTACCGCGACATCGACGGTCAAAAATGCGAACCTTATGAAAAACCTGACCGTGGACGTACCGACGACAACCAAGGCGCGGTAATGGAAGAACTCGGCCGCCGCCGTGGCGAATTGACCAATATGGAAAGTGACGGCAACGGCCGCACCCGCCTCGAATACCATATTCCAGCGCGCGGCTTAATCGGTTTCAAGGCGAATTTATGACCCTGACGCGCGGTGTCGGGCTGATGAGCCACGTGTTCGACGATTACGCGCCCGTCAAACCCGATATGCCCGGCCGCCACAACGGCGTGCTGGTGTCCCAAGAGCAGGGCGAGGCGGTTGCTTACGCCTTGTGGAATCTGGAAGACCGCGGCCGTATGTTTGTATCGCCCAACGATAAAAATCTACGAAGGTATGATTATCGGCATCCACAGTCGCGACAACGATTTGGTGGTCAATCCGCTAAAGGTAAAAAAACTCGCAATATCCGCGCCAGCGGCATCCGATGAAGCGGTGCGCCTGACCACGCCGATCAAGCTGACGCTGGAAGGTGCGGTTGAGTTTATCGACGATGATGAGCTGGTAGAAATTACGCCGCAATCCATCCGTCTGCGTAAGCGTTACTTGAGCGAATTGGAACGCCGCCGTCATTTTAAAAAGCTGGATTGATGTTTAAATGATGAGTTAATGCCGTCTGAAAGTGTTTCAGACGGCATTTGTTTCTTTAGAACATCTATACTGGATTATGAAAAAAAGAAGTGATATGTTTGTGCTGAAATTGTATGTGTTACATGGTATTTACGTACAGAGAAACAGTTTTGGCTATATATGGCAGAGGCAGGCGAAAACAGGAGGTGTTTAGTTCGAATGCAGCAGCCTTGACGGTAAAAATCCTGACTTATGATAGCCGACATTTCATACGCTAGTTGTCTGATATCAAATAAAATACCAAAAACAAAAAGATTTAAATCCGTTGAAAAGTGTTTTTAAGGCTGGATAGAAAAAGCCCCATAAATATTTATGGAGCTCTTTTTCTTATTTAAAGAGTTTATAAAACTTTTTAAAGTATAACTGGCAGAGAGGAAGGGATTCGAACCCTCGATACGCTATTCACGTATACACGCTTTCCAGGCGTGCGACTTAAACCACTCATCCACCTCTCTAATGGCGGAATTTACCCCTTAACAGGATAAATTATTATTGGTGCCCAGGAGAAGACTCGAACTTCCACACCCGTGAGGATACTAGCACCTGAAGCTAGCGCGTCTACCAATTCCGCCACCTGGGCAATATAAATATCTAAATAAAGCAAAGCATGATTGGTGCCCAGGAGAAGACTCGAACTTCCACACCCGTGAGGATACTAGCACCTGAAGCTAGCGCGTCTACCAATTCCGCCACCTGGGCTTTGCTTTATTTACTGTTTTGCGGTACAGTATCCTGCCGCAAAGAAGTCGCTATTATATAGGTCATAAAAAGAATGTCAACGGTCAAAATGAACAAAAAAATATTAAATATTTAAATTTACGGGAAAAAGACCCGTTTTTTTGAGTCGGGAGAAACAGCATTATGAACATCCCTTGCCAAGTAGGGGAATGGATTGTCGAGCTGCTTGAACGTAAAGGCGTACCGTCCAAGATTGAAGCTTTGGCACGCGAATTGTCGATTAAGGAAGAAGAGTACGAATTTTTTTCGAACGCCGTCTGAAAGCAATGGCGCGGGACGGTCAGGTTTTAATCAACCGTCGCGGTGCGGTCTGCGCGGCGGACAAATTGGATTTGGTCAAATGCCGTGTTGAGGCACACAAAGACGGTTTCGGCTTCGCTGTACCGCTCACGCCCACCAAAGACGGCGATTTCGTTTTATACGAACGCCAAATGCGCGGCATCATGCACGGCGACATTGTTACCGTCCGCCCTGCCGGTGTCGACCGCAGAGGCCGCCGCGCAGGTACGGTTTTGGATATTGTAGAACGCGCGCAAAGCAAAGTGGTCGGCCGTTTCTATATGGATCGCGGCGTGGCGATTTTGGAAGCGGAAGACAAACGCCTGAACCAAAGCATTGTCTTGGAACCTGACAGTGTCGCGCATTTCAAACCCGAATCCGGTCAGGTCATCGTCGGTGAAATCGAGACTTATCCCGAGCAAAAACCGCCCAGCCGTGGCGAAAATCATTGAAGTATTGGGCGATTATGCCGACAGCGGAATGGAAATCGAAATCGCCGTGCGCAAGCATCATTTGCCGCACCAATTCAGCGAAGCGTGTGCCAAAGCTGCGAGAAAAATCCCTCGACCATGTTCGTAAAAAGTGATTTGAAAGGCCGCGTCGATTTGCGCGATTTGCCTTTTGGTAACGATAGACGGCGAAACGGCGCGCGATTTTTGACGATGCCGTGTTTGCCGGAGAAAAATCGGACGCAATTACCGTTTGGTCGTGGCGATTGCCGATGTCAGCCATTATGTCCGCCCCGATGACGCTATCGATACGGATGCGCAGGAACGCAGCACCAGTGTTTACTTCCCGCGCCGCGTGATTCCCATGTTGCCGGAAAACCTGTCCAACGGCATCTGCTCGCTCAATCCCGATGTCGAGCGTTTGTGCATGGTGTGCGATATGGTCATCACTTACGCGGGCAATATTAAAGAATACCGCTTCTACCCCGCCGTGATGCGCTCTCATGCCCGTCTGACTTACAATCAAGTCTGGGATTGGATTTCAGACAGCCTCGACCATCCGCACAAAGCCCAAATTGACACCCTCTACAAACTCTTCAAAATCCTTCAGAAAAACGCTTCGAACGCGGCGCGGTGGAGTTTGACAGCATCGAAACCCAAATGCTTTTTGACGACAACGGTAAAATTGAAAAAAATCGTCCCCGTTGTCCGTAATGAAGCCTCACAAGCTGATTGAAGAATGTATGTTGGCGGCGAATGTTTGCGCGGCGGATTTCCTGTTGAAAAAAACAAGCATACGGCTTTGTTCCGCAACCATTTGGGCCCCACGCCCGAAAAAAACTCACCACCCTGCGCGAGCAGCTCGGTCTGTTGGGGCTTCAACTTGGCGGTGGCGACAACCCGTCGCCGAAAGACTATGCCGCACTTGCCGAACAGTTCAAAGGCAGGCCCGATGCCGAATTGCTGCAAGTCATGATGTTGCGCTCCATGCAGCAGGCGGTGTACGAACCGCATTGCGAAGGGCATTTCGGTTTGGCTTATGGGACATACGCCCACTTCACCTCGCCCATCCGCCGCTATCCCGACCTGACCGTCCACCGCGCCATCAAAGCTGTGCTGAACCAGCAAACCCTACACGCCAAACAAGAGCTGGCAGGCTTTGGGCGTGCATACCTCGTTCTGTGAGCGCCGTGCCGACGACGCCAGCCGCGACGTGGAAAACTGGCTGAAAACCCTATTATATGCGCGATAAAGTCGGCGAAATATTCGAAGGCAAAAATCTCCGGCATGACCAACTTCGGCCTCTTCGTTACCTTTGGACGGCATCCACATTGACGGCTTGGTACACATCAGCGATTTGGGCGAAGACTATTTCAACTTCCGACCTGAAATCATGGCGATAGAAGGCGAACGCAGCGGAATCCGTTTCAACATGGGGGATAGGGTTACCGTTAAAGTTGCCCGTGCTGATTTGAATACCAGTAAAATTGATTTTATTTTTGATTGCAGGAGGAGTTGCGGGCAGGCGGCGGAAGATTAAATCATCTCAATATGCCAAGCCGGCAAAGGCGGTTGTGCAAAAGCAAACCGAAAAACTGTTGCAAAAGAAAAAGCAGCCCGAGACTGCAAAGGCAAAGGAAAGAGGTAAGTCTGTTGCCGCGCTGCCGAAGAAAAAGGGCAAAAATCGGTTTCAATTAAAATAAAAACGAAAGGTAAATAATACGGGTCGGAGCGGGCAGTAGAAGCGTTTAAGAAAAATCCCAAGCCATGCCTGCCATGACACAGTTGCCTATCTTTTCTATGGCCTATCCGTTTTATCGGATAGGCTATTTTCTCGGTAAATTTAAAAATGCCGTCTGAAACCTTAAAATCGGGTTTCAGACGGCATTTTAACAAAGACGGCTTGAATCAGCGATGGTAGTTCGGCGCTTCTTTGGTGATTTGCACGTCGTGAACGTGGGATTCGCTCATACCGGCAGAAGTGATTTCCACAAATTTTGCTTTCTCGTGCATTTCAGCAATATTGGCGCAACCCAAGTAACCCATGCTGGAGCGCAGACCGCCGGTCAGCTGGTGGATGATGTTCACAATCGGGCCTTTGTAAGGTACGCGGCCTTCGATGCCTTCAGGGACGTATTTGTCGGTGCTGTCGGTTTTGTCTTGGAAGTAGCGGTCGGCAGAACCTTGGCTCATCGCGCCCAAGGAACCCATACCGCGATAGGATTTGTACGAGCGGCCTTGATAGAGTTCGATTTCGCCCGGTGCTTCTTCCGTACCGGCAAACATACCGCCGAGCATGACGCTGTATGCGCCGGCAGCAAGTGCTGGCGATGTCGCCGGAGAAGCGGATGCCGCCGTCGGCAATCAGCGGAACGCCCGTGCCTTTCAGGGCTTCGGCAACATTGTGAATCGCAGTCAGCTGAGGCACGCCCACGCCTGCCACGATACGGGTCGTACAAATCGAACCCGGACCGATACCGACTTTAACGGCATCCGCACCTGCGGCGACCAAATCCAAAGCGGCTTGAGCAGTCGCGATGTTGCCGCCAATGACTTGGATGTGCGGATAGGTTTCTTTTTACCCAATGCACGCGATCGATAACGCCTTGGCTATGACCGTGGGCAGTATCGACCACAATCACGTCCACGCCTGCTTCTACCAATGCTTTGACGCGCTCTTCGGTATCGCCACCGGTACCCACCGCGGCACCGACGCGCAGACGACCTTCGGAGTCTTTGTTGGCGTTAGGGAATTCAGTTGTTTTTCAGAATGTCTTTAACGGTAATCAGACCTTTGAGTTCGTCTTGGTCGTTCAATACCAAAAACGCGCTCGACTTTGTGCGCATGCATGACTTCTCGGGCTTCGTCGATGCAGGTACCTTCGGGAACGCTAACCAAACGCTCGCGCGGTGTCATGATGGCAGAAACCGGCAGATCGACACGGTTTTCAAAACGCAGGTCGCGGTTGGTCACGATACCGACCACTTTGCCGTTTTCAACAACAGGCAGACCGGACATTTTGCGTTTGCGTTGTGCGCGCATTTCCAAAACTTCGCGGATCAATGCGGTCGGTGCAACGGTTACGGGGTCTTTGACCACGCCGCTTTCGTGGCGTTTTTACTTTGAAACCGCACGCGCCTGCAACTCCGGCGTCATGTTCTTATGGATAATGCCGATGCCGCCTTCTTGCGCCATAGAGATGGCTAAACGCGCTTCGGTAACGGTATCCATTGCCGCAGAAAGCAGGGGAGGTTGAGCGTGATGTCGCGGGTGAGTTTGGTTTGAAGTTTGACATCTCGAGGCAGCACGTTTGAGTGCGCTGGAACCAACAAAACGTCGTCGAAAGTATAGGCTTTTTCTACAATACGCATGATGCTCGGTCTTTCAGTTTGTGCAAGATGCACGGCATTATAACATGGTACTTGCGTCTTGGCAGCCGATATTGTTTTTACAATATTTATCCGTTTCGGAATAGTTGGAAAAACAGAAGGGCTAATGCCGTCTGAAAAGGGAAGAGGAATCATGTTAATTGTTCCAACAAAGCCTGTTTTCAACGCAGATTGGATTTTCGGATTTTTCAAATCGGGGCTGAAAAACGGTAAAACTGTCTTCGACGCGTTCATCCAGCGTGGAAATTTTGGCGTAGCGCAGGCTGACGTTGTGGGCGAAAAAGACTTCCGCCATATCGGCGAGCAGGAAGGGGCGGTTGACGGCGGTGATTTCGACGGAGTACCAGTTAGGGTAGTCTTCTTCGGGGGTAATGGTGATGCTTGGCGCGATCGGCATATAGCGGCTGCGGCGGCTGATGCGGTGGCTGTGGCTTTGGGTTTCGGCAACGGTATGTCCGTGGATAAAGCTGTTGAGTTCGGCTTCGAGCGCGCTTTGGATGTCGGGGTAGTCTTCGGGGGCGTGCTGCGAGGGAATTTGCACGATGAAGGTGTCGAGGATGTAGTCGTGTTCGGTGATAAAGGCGCGGGCGGCGAGGATGTCGAAACCGTGGCGGCTAAAGATGCGGCAGAGGCGGGCGAACAGGCGCGGGCCGTTAGGCATAAAGACCATCACTTGAAAGCTGTCGCTTTTTGGGCAGGATGCGACTGCGGACGATGGGGGTTTCAAAGTCGTGTACGAGGTTGGCGGCATGCCACAGGATTTCGCGGGATTGATGGCGGGCGAAGTAGGCGGAACCGAGCGCGTTCCAAAGCTTTTTCTGCTGTTTTTCGGGAACTGCGGTACGGGTGAGCAATTCGGCGGCTTCTTGTTGGCGGCGGCCGAAGAGGGCGTGCGGGTTGCCACCGTTGCCTGCGAGGTAGCGTCCGGCGGCGTGGAACAGGCTTTCCAACAGGCTGGCGCGCCATGCGTTCCACAGTTTGGGATTGGTGCCGCGTATGTCGGAAATGGTCAGAAGGTAGAGTGCGCTGAGGCGTTCGTGGGTTTGCACGCGTTTGCAGAAGGCATCGAGTACATCGGGGTCTTGGATGTCTTCTTTTTGGGCGACGGTGGACATAAGAAGATGGTTTTCGACCAGCCAGGCAAGCAGGTCGCTTTCTTCTTCGGTCAGGAAGTGGTCGGCGGCAAATTGGCGCGCGTCTGCGATGCCTTGTATGGCGTGGTCGCCGCCGCGTCCTTTGGCGATGTCGTGGAAGAAGGCGGCGAGATAAAGGATGTCTTGTTTTTCAAAGGACTGCATCAGCGCGGAGGCGTAGGGCAGCTCGTGGCTGTGCATGTCTAGGGCAAGGCGGCGGACGTTGCGGACGACGGCGAGGATGTGGTCGTCCACAGGATAGATATGGAACAAGTCATGTTGAAGCAGACCGACGATTTTTTCCCACGCGGGCAGATAGCGACCCAACACGCCGTAGAGGTTGAGAAAGCGCAGGGTTTGAGTCAGCCCGTTGCCGCTGCGGAAAAAGCCGACGAAACGGCGGCGGTTTTCGGGATTTTGGTAGAAGCTGCGGTTGATTTTTGCGCGTCGCACCCCACCAGGCGCGCAGGGTTTGCGGTTCGAGTGCAGTAATGTCGTTGCGCTGCTGCATGATTTCGACGATTTTGAAAATATGTTCGGGTCGTCTGAAAAATATCGGTGTGCCGCGCGGCGATTTGGTTGTTGACTTGGATGTAGTCGTCGTCAATCCGCAGGGTAACGCGCATCGGCGCGGAGGAAACGCGGCTTCGCAGCATAGGCGTGAGGATGCCGCTCAGTTGTTTGACAGTTTTAATCGCACGGTAAAACACGCGCATCAGTTCTTCGCTTTGACGGCGGAGGTTCAAGCCTTGATAACCCATACTTTCGGCGACTTGCGGCTGCAAATCGAACAGCAGGCGGTCTTCGGCGCGCTTGGCGTTTAAATGCAGATGGATGCGGATGTGGGCGAGGCGGCGGTAGCCGTGTGAAAGCATACCGGCTTCAGTGCGCGTCAGAATGCCTTGTTTGACCAGCGCAGGCAGGGTTGGTCGCCAAGCCTTGTGCTTTCGCTATCCAAAGCAGGGTGTGGATGTCGCGCAGACCGCCGGGACAGCTTTTGATGTTTGGTTCCAACACCGCCCCTGAGCCTTGCGATTTGGCATGTCGGTGTTCCATTTCCACCAATTTTGCCTCGATAAACGCCGCCACATTGCGCTGCGCGTTCATTTTTCCGCCAGTTCATCCGCCGTTTGGCGGTTGCCAAACAAAAACCTAGCCTCTAAAAACGCTGTGTCCCCCGTAATATCATTGCGCACGCTTTCACATAGTTCATCAACGCTGCCGCTTTTTACAGACGGCATCAGTTTGCAGTCCCACAGGGTTTGGACGAACCGGACAATCTGTTCCTGAATGCCGTCTGAAAGCGGGGGCAGGGAGAGACAACCGCCAAATCCACATCCGAACAGGGATACAGTTCGCCGCGCCCGAAGCCGCCCACCGCCATCAGGCATAACGCGCTGTTTTGAAAATGTTCTGCCCACAATGCCGCCAGCAAGGTTTCGACTGCCGCCGTGTATTCCCTGAAAAATACCGACACGCGGTTGGTTTTCAAATAATGCGCTTCGGTGGCATCGCGCTGCTGTTTGAAGGTTTCCAGTGCTGAAGACAGATTTGCAGGCATTTTTATTCTTTCGATTGGCGGGAAAAAGGGAGGCGGATGGTTCGGCGGTCAAATACCGCTTTCAGACGGCATTTGTCGGGTATCGGCGGAATTGGTCATCAGGTTCAACCGTTCCTGCGGCGGCAGCAGCAACTGATACGCCGCCACGCCCAAAAGCCGCCGCCATTTTTTTCGATATTCGATAGGGCGATGTTCCAGCGTTTGCGCTCGACTGCCGACACATAAGTCCTGTCCAAACCGCATTGCCGCGCCAATTCTTCTTGCGACCAGCCCTTGTTCACGCGGAAAAGCCGCATATTGTATGCCAATACCGCCCGCAAATCCTGTTCGTCAGGCAGTTCGGCAGGCAGAGTTAATTTGTTGCCCATCATTTGTTTCCAGATAAATGGTTAAAGTTAAGCATTTGCTGTTACGGATTTTTATTTCACATAAAGACCAAAAGGGGTGGCGGCAGCCACACCCAAACACACACACATCAAGAGGAAAGAGGTAAAAATCAAGACAGATTGGGAAACAGCAAACAAACAATCTAGATTTCATGTCGGTATTATCAAACAAAAACCGTTATCGAGTATTGATTCAAATCAATTTAGATTTTATTCGCAAACCGGCAAAGAAAAACGGCATACCCGTTTATACGGATATGCCGTCTGATGGTGCAGGGGACTGCTGTATTTGGCAGTGGTTTGTGTTTTTAGTCCTCTTGCGCCGCTGTTTGCAGGTAGTTCGGCAAACCAATTTTGCCGATTAGTTCCTGCTGGGTTTCGAGCCAGTCGATGTGTTCTTCGTTGGTGTCTTTTTTTGTTTTTCCAACAAATCACGGCTGACGTAATCCTGTTGCGCTTCAGCTGTGGCGATGGCGGCAAGCAGGGCTTCGTGTTTTTCCTGTTCTTTGGTCAAATCGCAGGCAATGATTTCTTCGGTAGATTCACCAATCAACAGTTTGCCCAGTTCTTGCAGGTTCGGCAGGCCTTCGAGGAACAGAATGCGCTCGATCAAATCGTCTGCAGCTTTCATTTCAACGATGGACTGTTTGAAGAAAATGTTCGCCCAGTTCTTCAAAGCCCCAGTTTTTTTCAAAAATACGGGCGTGAAGGAAATATTGGTTGATGGTTATCAGCAGCAAGCCTAAGTTTTTGTTCAGCTCGCGGATAACCAAACGGTCGCCTTTCATACGGACTCCTTTTTATTCCGAATACGGATTACAGTTGGCTTTGGTAGTAGTTGCCTTCGCCAATCAGCTCGATCAGGCGCAGCTGCTGTTCCAGCCAGTGTGCGTGGTCTTCTTCGGTGTCTTTCAGTTGGGCAACCATCAGGTCGCGCGTAACATAGTCTTGAGCCTCTTCGCACAGTTTGATGCCTTTTTTTCAACGCATCACGTACTTCATATTCGGTTTGCAGGTCGGCTTTTGAGGCAGGAAACCACGTCCGTGCCGATATTCAGTTCGGCGCGTGCCATTTTCGGCGTACCGCCCAGCATCAGGATGCGGCGGATGAAGTCTTCGGCGTGTGTGGTTTCTTCTTCCATCTCGTGATTGAGACGTTCAAAAAGTTTGGTGTAGCCCCATTCGGAGTAGAGGCGGGAGTGGATGAAGTATTGGTCGCGTGCTGCCAGCTCACCGGACAGCAATTCGTTCATGTAATCTAAAACTGCTTGATTGCCTTGCATAATATTTCTCTTTTTCTTAATTTGGGTTTCGTGTGGTTAAACAGTGGATGTAGCACTGTTCGGGATGCGTGCATTGTATGCAAAAAGCTGTCGGCATGACAAATTTTCTATTTAAAATACAAACAATTATCAAAAAGAAATAGGGCGTATTCCCCGATGCCTTCCAAATCAGTATGCTGTTTTTTTATCGGTTTTTGTGCTGTTAAAACTAAGAATCCATATCATCCATAAAGAACATTTACATTTGTTAACCATAGCGAAAAAGCAAATAGAGCACGGTTTTTTTATCAAAAAAATTATAATGAATCGTTCTCATTAACTGACAGATTCTTTTGAGATTATCGGATTTTGGGAATAAATTATGCCGTCTGAAGGGCTTTCAGACGGCATTGACAATTCAAATTGATGTTGTTTACATCAAACGGCGCGGCAGGCGCAGGGAATCGTTTTTACTTTGGCGCGGTGTTCCGAGTTTAATGATGTCCGCAACCGCCGTGGCTTTCGCGCAAAGGCTTCAGCAGCCTGTTCGTCGGCATGGTAACTGAACGTACCATCGCACCGATGGCGGCATTGGTAAAGCCCAGTTCGTATGCTTCTTTTCAAAAGATTTTGAACTGCTCGGGTGTAACGTAGCGCAAGACAGGCAAGTGGCCGTCTGAAGGCTGGAGATACTCGTCCGATGGTAATCATCTCGATATTGTGCGCCCGCATATCGCGCATAATTTCGCGCACGTCTTCGTCTGTTTCGCCCTAAAGCCGACCATAATGCCGGATTTGGTCGGGATATGCGGCATCATTTCTTTATAACGTTTTAATAAGTCTAAAGAATGTTGATAATTGGCACTCAGGACGGGCTTTTTATACAGGCTCGGATGGGTTTCCAAGTTGTGGTTCATCACGTCGGGCGGGGTTTCGGCAAGGATTTTCAGTGCGATGTCAAGCGGCCTCGGAAGTCGGGGACGAGGATTTCGATTTTTGGTGTTCGGACTGGTCTCGCGGATGGCTTTGATGCAGTCGGCGAAGTGTTGAGCGCCGCCGTCGCGCAGGTCGTCGCGGTCGACGGAGGTGATGACGACGTAACGCAGGTTCATGGCTTTAACGGATTCTGCGAGGTTTTTCGGTTCGTCAGGGTCGAGCATATTGGGGCGGCCGTGTCCCACGTCGCAGAACGGGCAGCGGCGCGTGCAGATGTCGCCCATAATCATGAAGGTCGCCGTGCCTTTGCTGAAGCATTCGCCGATGTTGGGGCAGGAGGCTTCCTCGCAAACGGTGTGCATTTTTTTGTTCGCGCAAAATGTCTTTGATTTCAAAGAATTTGCGCGATGGGAGATGGCGCGTATCCATTCGGGCTTTTTCAGTTTTTTTCCTGAAGGGGGACGACTTTGATGGGGATGCGGGCGGTTTTGTCCGCGCCTTTGAGTTTGATGCCGCGTTTGGGGTCGTCGGTTTTGATTTCACTCATTGTTATCTGCTTTCGGTGTGAGTTGTGTTTTAAGATGTGTGGTCAGCTTTGGCGGCGACTTCGTCCAGCGTGGGGCAGGGGTGGACGAGGTCGGCAATTTGCGTCATTTCCATACCGGCATAGCCGCAGGGGGTTGATATGGGTAAACGGCGAGAGGTCCATATTGACGTTGAGCGCAAGGCCGTGATAGACGGAACCTCCTTTGATACGCAGCCCCAGCGAGGCGATTTTGCGTTCTCCGACATAAACGCCGGGGCGTTTCGGATCAGCCGCCGCTTCAATGCCGTATTCCGCCAATGTGGCGATGATGCTGTTTTCAAGCGCGGAAACGATGTTGCGGACGCTGGTTTTGCGCCGTTTGAAATCAATCATCGTATAAACGACCAATTGCCCGGGTCCGTGATAGGTAATCTGCCCGCCCCGGTCAATCTGGATAACGGGGATGTCGTCTCGAATCAGCAGGTGCTCGGGTTTTCCCGCCAGTCCTTGCGTAAAGACGGGCGGGTGTTCGACAACCCAGAGTTCGTCTTCGGTGTCGGCATTACGTCCGGCATTAAAGGTTTTCATTGCCTCAAAGGTCGGCAGATATTCAACCAAACCTTTATGTATGATTCTCATCTCAAAGTACCACTTTGACCAGTTCGTGCGAAGTCAGCGCGCGGTAGATATTGTCAAGTTGTTCTTGGTTTTCAACCTTTACTTGTACGGTGGCACTCGGTATAGTTGCCTTTGCTGCTGGGGCGCGTGGTGATGTGGTGAGCCTGCGTGTCAGGGGCGTGAAGGCGGACGGTTTCTAAAACCGCTTGCTCGAACTCGGGATGAACCGCCCCATTACTTTTTAATGGGAAGGTGCAGGGAAATTCGATGAGGGATGTTTTGTTTTCTTGTTCGGTCATGATGTGCTGCCTTATCGTGTACGGTATGCCGTCTGAAGGCGGGTTTGCCTTTCAGACGGCATCAGATATGCGGTATTTTAGCCCAAACCGCGATAACAGGCTATCGGAACGGCACGGGCTTTATCTGCGATATAACCCATTCTGCTATAATAATGATGAAAATGGTTTCCGGACGGGTTGTTATGTATCAGAAAAAGCAGAGTATCAAACCCTGGGTTGGTGCGGGGGTGTTCCTTACGGTCTTGATATGGCTGGCTTTCGCACTTGGCGACACACTGGCTCCCTTTGCGGTTGCGGCAGTGTTGGCGTATGTGTTGGATCCTTTGGTTGAATGGTTTGCAGAAAAAAAGGTTTCAACCGTGCCGTTGCTTCAATGACTGTAATGATTTTTGCCTTGCTGCTGCTTGCCGCGCTGCTTTTGATTATTGTCCCTATGCTGGTCGGACAGTTCAACAGCATGGTATCCCGTTTGCCCCAACTTGCAGGTTTTATGCAAAAATACGCTGTTGCCGCTGTTGAAAGACACTGTGGGCAATTATGTGGAAATCGATCAGGCATCCGTTATCGCATGGCTTCAGGCGCATATGGGTGAGCTGAGCAACGCGCTTAAGGCGTGGTTTCCCGTTTTGATGAGGCAGAGCAGCAATATCGTCAGCAGTATTGGCAATCTGATGCTGCTGCCGTTGCTGCTTTACTATTTTCTGCTGGATTGGCAGCGGTGGTCATGCGGCATAAGTAAACTGGTTCCGAGGCGTTTTGCCGATACTTATACGCGTATTACAGGTCATTTGAACGAGGTATTGGGCGAATTCTTACGCGGTCAGCTCCTGGTGATGCTGATTATGGGCTTGGTTTACGGTTTGGGGCTGGTGCTGGTCGGGCTGGATTCGGGGTTTGCCATCGGTATAGTTGCCGGTATTTTTGGTATTTGTCCCTTATCTCGGTGCGTTTACGGGATTACTGCTTGCCACCGTTGCCGCCTTGCTCCAATTTGCTTCGTGGAACGGCATCTTGGCTGTCTGGGCGGTCTTTTGCCGTCAGCCAGTTTCTCGAAAGTTTTTTTCATTACGCCGAAAAATCGTGGGAGACCGTATCGGGCTGTCGCCGTTTTGGGTTATCTTTTTCCCTGATGGCATTCGGACAACTGATGGGCTTTGTCGGAATGTTGGCAGGATTACCTTTGGCTGCCGTAACATTGGTATTGCTGCGTGAGGGTGTGCAGAAATATTTTTGCCAGCAGTTTTTATCTGAACAGGTAAGGCATTGACGAAGTATAAAGTTTCCAAAGGGGATATTTTTGTTTTATCCGAAAATGCAGTATGGATACCTGCAGTCCGTGTCTGTTATCAAATAATGGGATGGGGATAAACATATTTTTGAGATTTTTGGATTTAGATAAAAATGCCGTCTGAACCTTTCCCGTAAGGTTCAGACGGCATTTTTTATATCTACTGATTGGGATATTTATTGGGAAGTTTTACCCTTGTCGAGGATTTTCATCCCAGCCGAAATCAGGCTACCAATGTCGGCAACATTGGCAGGCATAATCAGCGTATTGCTTTCTTTGGCAAGATTGTTGAACGCGGCGACGTATTGTTCCGGCAATCTTCAGATTGACAGCATCCGCGCCGCCCTCGGAGCTTTGACAGCGCGGCGGCATTTTGACGGATGGCTTCGGCGTTGGCTTCGGCAACAAGGCGCAAGGATTCCGCTTCGCCTTTGGCGCGGTTGATGCGGGCGATTTTTCTCGGCATTTGACGCATTGACCGCGGCTTGCGCCTCGCCTTCGGATTGTTGGATTTCGGCTTCGCGCTGACCACTGGCAAGGTTGATCTGTTCGATTTTACGGCCTTCGGATTCGGCGATACGGGCGCGTTTTTTTCGCGTTCGGCGGTAATTTGCGCCTGCATTGCAGCGGAGGATTTCTTGAGGCGGAACCAAGTCTTTGATTTCATAACGCAAAACCTTTCACACCCCATGCGCCCGGCCGCTTCGTCCAAAGCCGCAACAACAGTACTGTTGATTTCGTCGCGTTCTTCAAACGTTTTGTCCAACTCCATACGTCCGATAACGGAACGCAGCGTCGTTTGGGCAAGCTGGGTAATCGCCATAATGTAGTTGCTCGAACCGTATGAGGCGAGTTTTGGGATCGGTTACTTGAAAATAGATGATGCCGTCAACAGTCAGTGCGTATTGTCGCGCGTGATGCAGACCTGGCTGGGTACATCCAAAGGGAATTTCTTTCAGCGAATGACGGTAGGCGACGCGGTCGATAAAGGGAATCAAAATATTCAAACCGGCCGTCAGGGCGCGATGGAAACGCCTGAGCCTTTCGACAACGTGGACTTCCTGCTGTGGGATGACAACAAAGGATTTGAAGCCGAAAAACGGCAACGGCTACCAACAAGATAATGAAAAATTCCATAATTCCTCCGAGTGTTAAGGGTTTACGATGATAAGAAGGTTACCTTTCTTCCCGCCAAAGCCGCGCTGATAACCAGAAGATAAACCGTTCCCGTCAATAATTCGATGATTAAGATGGCAACAGCGGCAGTCATATATTTCCCCGCAAAGGGCTTCGTTTGACAAAATATGCGATATCAGCAGTATAGCCGAATTTGAAAGGATAGGGCAGATATGGACACTTGGCACGATGCACTGGGCAACGAAAAACGGCAACCGTATTTTCAAGAAATTTTAAATGCAGTCAGACAGGGACGTTTGTCGGAACAGATAAGGAGGAATGGAAAGCGTTTAAAAAAGCGGTGAATTTCACCGCTTAGCAAGATTGTGACGATTTACTCGGGTTTTTAGCTCGAATGATTAAAACTCAAATTTCAAGCCCATTTGACCTTGTTTATTTTTTTGTCACGATGTTTGCCTGATTGCGTAGCGAATGAAGCCCAAAGTTTAACCTTATCTTCCAGTTTAACATCGGCACCCATTTCAAACTCAAACGCTTTCTTATTATTATCAATCAATCGTTTTTTTCGCCGTCCATTGATACGCCAAAACCTTTGTTTTGGTAGAGGCTATTTATCGCCACAAAAGGCGCAACTTCGATATGATTCATAAATTTAGCGTCTAAATACGCTTTAATTCCAGCCCGACTTTGTAAATTATCTTGTCCGAGTGGTTTTATTTGCGTACCGTTTTGCTCGACATGCTGACCTTTTTACTGCCATATAGCGCGTTTGCAATTGAGGCTGAATATAAACGCGATATTGGTTACCGTTTGTCGCAGTTTTATCTAACACTAAGAAATTATAACCTGCTTCAATAGAGGCAGTGAGACCGCGGCTACCATATTCTTCGCGGAATTTATTGCCTGAAACACGGTTTTTAAACCAATTGTAGTTTAACCAGCTATCGACATAAGCGCCCGTGTGGTTTTCATTATTTTTGATACCAAGTGCCATATACACCAAGACTATAACCTTTTCACTTGACCGTTTGCCACGATATCGGTTTCATGATTAACTGCCGTTGATTGATATTTGGCATAGCCTGCCATTAATCCCGCTAACACATTGCCGTGAGGCGTTTGTTTGTGGTAGAGATTGCCACCCAATTGCACACCATTCCGCGTGCCTTGAAGCGTACTTTCTCCACCGATGAGTTGTTGGTCATGGGTTGAGCGAATTGTACGAAGCCAGACTGCTTGGCTTTTTACTAGGTTGCATAAACACATTGCCGAGACGGTCATGTAAACGCAGAGTAAACATGTTATTTGCTGCCTCTGAATTTGCCGCATAAACCACACTTTCTGTACGTGGTTTTACGTAAGTACACCACCCTGTTGTACATTTATGCAACACTAATTCCTCAACGCCTTTTTAAGTGGCGACGATAGAAAGTGGCATGGGCATCATTGTTTTTGAGGGATATTAATAAGTTGTTTGCCATGTGCTTTTTAAAGGAGCCATCGCCCACATCATAGATTTCAACTTCAAAATTTCCTCCCAGCCTTCTTGAAATGTAAAGGGTGTTTTTTTGGCTAGATTAGCATCATCCGTGCTTAAATCTGCATAAAGCCCAAATATTCCATTGCCACTGACTTTCTCCCGAACTTTTAATACCGTGTCTTTTTTTCTGCAAAAGTAAACTTTACCCTCATCTAGGGTTAATTTTTCTCAAAGTATTACTCCAATCATGTGTCCCTTTGACTTTCCATTCCGAATGAGATTTTAAGGTCAAGCGATTAATATAATCCATATAGTTGCTGAAAGCACCCGATAATTTACTGTTATTTTTTTAGCAATAATATCTACTGGAATCTTATCATGTTGAGACACAGCTCCAATATCACCGTCAATAAGATATTCTACCTGATTAGTCATTATGGTATTGTTCAGTTCAACCGTCCTAAGAGTATTCTCATCGTAAAAAGGAGTATATAAACCAAACCCAAATGCTGATCCAGTATCAATAAGAGAATCATTAATAAAGACTTTTGTTGGCTTATTTTGTCCATTTTTATCTAGACCTGCAGTAACGATACCAACAGCTACAATTTTATTCCCCCTATTATTGTAGAACGATTAATGGTTAATGTCGTATTATGCTCAAAGCAATCGTATAGCTGAGTATGCATCATCCTCTCTTTTCTCCATCTTCTTCTGATAGCTTTATTATAGAATCATTAATTGTTAGCTTACCTCCTACCGTATAATTTCTTGCATAATCATTATCATATTTGTCGTACATACTAATAGAAGAAAGAGAAGAACGCAGCTCTGCATTATTAATAGTAAAATCTATATTTTTTCTCTGCTTGAATTACTATCTTATCACCTATATAAGTCCCACCATTAATTTCGCCTTTTATTGGCGTAAATTAATCCAAGTCCTTTCGTTTCAACTTCATGCGCTTTATCGTTTTTTTAATAAACACTTTCGCATTTTGGATTATAACGATAGTCAATTAAAAAGGTTTTTTTAGCTTAGCGGAAACGTTATTTAAGTGCAGTTCATGAGATTCATGACCATTTGTTGCTGAAAAAAATGTTTTTTTGATTGTAGTCCCTACCTTCGCTTTGTTCCTCACTGCTCAAGTGATAGTTTTCAATTTTAACGATGGATTTATTATCACCGAAACTCACTTGGTTTGAACCATCAGCAAAGTTGATACGACCAGGTGCTGTTTTTCTGCCTTTAATTCCAGCGTCCCCCCATTTAAGCGGGCTAAATGCTCATTTGCGCCTAAATCTATATCAGACGCGCCATTAACAACCGCTGATTTTCCACTTTCTATCTTGAAAAGAGGATCATCTGTAATGTTATCTTGTCTTGATTTATGAATTGCCGCGTGCTCACCTTCAGTAATTTGAGGGATTTGCGATGCGCAAGAATAATTGTGGGATATTGCAAGAAAAGCCATTGCAATAGGTGAAAGTTTAGTTAAAATTTGCTTGCTTGCTTGCTTGCTTGCTTGCTTGCTTGCTTGCTGTCAAATTGTCTCATTTTTTTCTTCTTTTTGTCTAGTGTTAAAAAGGGACTTGATTTTAATACAGTTTTTGCTACGAGCAGGATTTTTTTCTACAAATCTTACCGCATTTTTTTATAACCTTTAACGTATTTTCACGTAACATAGGATCGATTTCTTTATGTACAAATACATTTTCTGCTTTTTCTATTTTCAGCCGAATAATAAGGTTTAATAAATATCCACAGATTTCGCTGGAGTTTTACTAATAGAGCTACAAGCCGTAATAAGATGCTCTTCTGCTGACACATTACGCACAGTCAGGGCGCGATGGAAACGTCCGAGCCTTTCGACAACGTGGACTTCCTGCTGGAGGAATAACGACAAAGGATTTGAAGCCGAAAACAACGACGGATATTAGTAATATAATGAAAAAAATTCCATGATTTCTCATGATGTTAAGGGTGTGTGATAATAAGAAGGTTACCTTCCTTGCGGACGATGAGGGCGCGCGTTCCCGGTTCAAACACATCCTGCCCCGTATTTTGAGCCTGCCAGTGCGTACCGCGATAAAAAAACTTCGTAACGGTTGCCGCCTGCGTGTCGGAGGATTTCGACATATTGTCCGGCATCCAAATCCTGATATGAATCCGTTTCAACTTTTTCCCCCGGCGGTTTTGGCGTGTACGAACCAAATACCCAGCGCGGAAAGTAGGGCGGCGGCCAAGACGGCGGCAGGCGTGCTGCCGGTCAGTCCGTAAGCAATGCCCGAACCCGCCAAAGCCGCGCTGACAACCAAAAGATAAACCGTTCCCGTCAATAATTCGATGATTAAGACGGCAACAGCAGCAACAAACCATACAGTCATACATTTCCCCACAAAGCGCGTCGTTTGACAAAATAACGCAATATCAGCAGTATAGCCGAATTTGAAAGGATAGGGCAGATATGGACACTTGGCGCGATGCACTCGGCGGCGAAAAACAGCAGCCGTATTTTTCAGGAAATTTTAAATGCGGTCAGGCAGGAACGTTTGTCGGGACAAATCATCTATCCGCCGGCGGCGGATGTGTTCAACGCATTCCGGCTGACAGCGTTCGATCGGGTCAAAGTCGTTATTCTCGGACAAGATCCGTATCACGGGGCAGGGCAGGCGCACGGTTTGGCATTTTTCCGTCCGGCAGGGGCGTCCGCATACCGCCGTCTTTACTCAATATCTACAAAGAATTGGAAACCGACATCGAAGGCTTTTTCCATTCCGCGCACGGCTGCCTGACAGCGTGGGCGGAGCAGGGCGTATTGCTTCTAAACACGGTTTTGACGGTACGTGCAGGACAGGCGCATTCGCACGCCCTTTTAGGCTGGGAACGCTTTACCGATACCGTCATCAGGCAGCTTGCGACACACCGCAAGCACCTTTGTCTTCATGTTGTGGGGCGGGTATGCACAACAAAAAGGGAGGCTGATAGACAGTCAAAATCATTTGATACTGACCGCACCGCATCCGTCCCCTTTGTCGGCATATCGCGGTTTTTTCGGCTGCCACCATTTTTCACAGGCAAACAGCTATTTGAGTCGGCACGGTATCGAACCGATAAACTGGAAGCTGTAATGCCGATATAGCCGTTGCCGCCGGCGTGTTAAAAATCGCGCCCAATCTATAATTTTCGTTTATCGGGCAAACCTTATGGCAATCAAAAAACCAGCTTTACGCATCGCTTTGGGCGGGCTGCGACGAATTGCGCGGCGGTATGGATGCCACCGCACCCAATCGGGCAAACTGCACGAAGCGATGAAATCCCTTCAAATATGAAACCTGTCGCAAGATGATTGCCGATTATTACTGGGTGGGCGAAGACAAAGCGGCGGTTATGGCGGAACAATTTGAAATTGATGTAAAAAAATGCTTTATCGGGCAGCCCGCACAAAATGAAGGAGACTACGAGCCTGCCGATGTGGAAGGGCCGGTTAAAGACCGTCTGAGCACGGCAAAAGAAGATTTGAAACGGCTTTGGGAAGCGGTGCAGATGATGGCGGAAAACGTACCGGCGCCGAAAAACTTTTCCCGAGTACAAAGCCTATTTTTGCGGCGCGGACGATAAAGCCAACCTGCAAACCGAATATCAGGGCAAACGCCTGGTGTTTTATCGGGCAGTTGCAATACCGGCACTGCCGGCATTTGGTTGAATCTGGAACTCGCAAAAAAACTGCCGGAATGCTTGGAATACGTCCTCGTCCATGAACTGACCCATTTGCTCGAACGCCGTCACAATGCCCGTTTTATGGAGCATATGGACGACTTTCTCCCAAACTGGCAAATCATTAAGCAACGGTTTAATGCCTTGAAGCTAGGGGTGTGATGCAAGAGCGTGTCCGACACATCCTGTATTTGTCGCAAAAACAGAAAAATCGCTTGTGTTTTAATAAAATGCCTTTTTATTGGAAACAGCAATGCCTAAATTTGGAAAATGACGTTGGATATTATCAGGTGTTGGATTCGGGTGATGGTGTCGGATTGTCGGGGGATAATTTCTTCGTGATTTTACCGAGAAGCAAGAAACAAACCGCGTTTGCACAATAATATAATTTAACATAATATATATTATGCGAACTAGCCGAAGAATCGTTTTTACGGTGGAAATAAGACGGATTGTTCGGATAAACGAAATGAGCGCAATGGGCTTTGAAATACGCCCTTTTTACGCGCTCCCTATCCCTTTCCCTGCATCGCATATATTCCAAACCTGCAATAATTTCAATCGGATCTATATCCATCACGTCGGCAATATCCAAGACGACGGCAAAAGGAAACCGCAACCGGTTGCGCCGATATTGGGACACCTCGGACGGCGTAACCGCCCATCTTTTGGAAAGCGCGTAATCGGAACGCACCCGCAACCGCCCTTTGACGGCATCCAGCCATTGGGATTGTGAAAGCATAATAAAATCAAAAGCCTTTGCGAAAACCTGTAATTTAATGATACAGATTTTTTTGCAAAGGCTCTCTATTTGAGCATGCGCTCACTATATGTCTATGCGGTCTGAATATGGTTTTGTTTCGGGGTTTTTGGACAATTCCCTTAGTTTGTAACTGCACATTCTTTTCAAGGCTGTTTGCTATGCTCTTTTTGTGTCTCAAGGTATTCGTACCATTGGGTATATCCCCAATATATCAGCCAGATTATCCCGATAATTTGCAGGATATCTATCAGTATTAGCCATTCCATTTTTAGTTTCCTATGGTAATGCGTCCGTCGTCGTCGATTTTGGCGCATCGAATTGACTCGTTTAAAAAGTATGTGTGCAAGTTCGCTGTCCCTAAGCGGTTCGCGGCCAAGCTGGATGAGCTTTTTTTGTTTATATTGATCGCAAGCTTCCTAATGCTTTCTTCCTGATTTTTCTTTAATTCGCAGTGTTTTCATAAGTTCAACTCCTTTTTCAAATATAAGTCAACGTGTTGCATGTATACAAGTATTTATGTATTGAATATACGCATACACGCGAATACAATCCGCAATGTTGTATACACGAATACAAATAACTTATACATGTTGTAAAAAGTGCAAATGGGTCTAAAAATGAACAAAAAGACGTGCAGAAGTGGTTTTTGACGGATGGAAAAAGCTGGATTGTGAATTGCTACGAAAAACGGTGTTTTTTTATAAAAAAACGTTGGGTTTGATTCTTTTCTGTTGGCCGTCGGTTCTGCTCAAGAATTCCCTAGATTCGGGTGAAATCGTGTCTGTATCCATCGAAACAGCAGAGTGCATTGATGGAAATATGGTAACTGCAGATCTTCTTTCTATCGGCTTAAGAAACTGATGGGTTTAATGCCCCCTATCTAACAGGGGGTCGAAAAATCGAAGGGCGACGGGAATCTAAACCATGGAATTTTCAAGAGACACAAATTCATGTATCCAACCTCAAGAGTACGAGCGTTATGAAAAGGTTGTTATGGATGCCAAGGGCAATTTGAAGGTTGTTCCCTTAAGGCGTGGTAAAGGCGATTCCGCATTTATAGACACAATCAGCTTCACGTTCCATGAAAGTTCTGTTGCCAATTTTTTGATAACAAGGGATTTTTCCCGATTAAAGGCGTATCCGATAGGGATGTATTGGTGCGTTTTTCCGACATTTTGGAATGGATATTCGGGTTCGGAATTTCGTCTCATCAACCTGTCGGCAAAGGTCGTTTTTATGAGTCGCGCTGGCAGATGGAAAGAGACGGCGTTTTGTACGGTCAGGTTTACATTGGCGGACAACAGGAAACCATACTTGTAGAGATGACGGGTAAAGGCTGTGCAGTTGCGGAAGAAGGCTGGGAAGAACGTTTGTATAGGTTTTTAACGGCGGATACGACTTATAACGCAAAAAAATAACCCGTTGCGACGTGGCAAAAGACTTTTTACGAGAATGAAATCTCGCCGGATTTGGCGTGGCAGTGGTACGAAGAAGGCAAGTTTGACAAGCGCGGCAAGCGTCCTTTGGTCGGAAAAGCTGGGAGATGACTGGCTGAATCCTACAGAAAAAAAGGCAAAAACCTTGACGATAGGGCTCTAAAAATTCGTCTGTATTTTTCCCGCATCTACGATAAGGCAAAAAGAACAGGGAGATACAAGCGGCGTTTTTGGTGTCGTTTCGAACAGCAGTATATGGGCAGAAACTGTTATTTGAGTTTCGATATTTTGTTATCGCCGGGTTCTTTTTGGGGCGGCGCGTTTGAGATTTGCGCGTCGTTGCAACAAAAAGGCGTGACGGAGCATAGGGTGTGTAAGTGCCAAAAAAAGATTGGAATTAAGCATAGAACGCTCGAAGCAGGTTGCAGCGCAACAGGTCGGGCGCGCCATAAATATGATGGTTTTTGGGTATGTCCGATTCTGAAATCGTTGATTGTCTGCGCCGAAAAGATGGTGCGCTGCCCCATCGTGTGAATCCCGCATCATTAATCATCAAAGAAAAAAACGCGCGTGCGAGTATATCCATGATTATGAGAAAGAAATTGAAATAATTAAATTTGATGAGTACGAAATGGTTTTTAGACAGTATAGCGGAATCAAGTGATTAAGTTTTTTTTGTCAGACAGTTCATAACTGATTTTTTTAAAGGAAAAAGCAAATGAAGATGATTGCAAGTGTAACCGGTATGAAACGAAGCAAAGGCATTACGGAAAAAGGGTCAACCTTATGATTCCACTAAGCTCTTTATTGAGATTCAGTTTCCTGAAAGCCAAGATATGTGCGGATACGCTACCCAAGAGTTCACATACGGCACTATATGAAAACTATGAAAAACTGCTTGCTTCAGGCGTAAAAAAACACCGTTCAAGGCAGAAATTGATTTTGATTTCGTCACCAATGGCAAAGCAGTAAAGCAGATTGTAACTAACGTTGTCCCTGTTTTTGATAAACCTAAAAACTCATGAAATATCACGTAAGCGCGTGGCTTCCTGCTGCTTCAACAGGCGGCTTGCCGACAATTCAGGAATTTCATTTTTGACGATGAATCGGAAGCCAAGGCATTTTATGATAAATGGGAAGACGATCCTGATAGGAGAGAGTTTTCAATAGCCTATAACGAGCAGTTCGGTTATCCCTACTCGTATTATGAGGGATGACGAAGGCAATCAATTTTATTGGGACGGTTCGCCTATGCATGATGATGAAGGCAATGATGTTTATCCCAATGGAAACCCTTTTTAACGAAGAAGGAGAAAGGCTAGATCCCGAAGGTCATGAACTTTTTATAACGGCTTTTATTACGAAAGCCATTATGACGCTTCTATCGATGCGGGCCTTTATGAAAAACGCTCTCGAATACGCCATAAGCGACGAAGAGAGAGAGGAAGTCATGATGCTTATGGAACGTTCCGAATCTTTTATTTTTTTGGCGAAGATGACGACGATGACGATGACGATGACGATGATGAATCGGAAGATTATGAAGACCTCTACTCCGATGTTCCATTTTAAGGCTGTACGGTTTGCCTTCGAAAACCGAAATTTTTTTAAAAAAAGGAAATTTTATGTTTAAAAAGCATCAAACCAAATGCCCGCAAAGCGGGAGTGCAGTTGTAGTACTGGCTACCCTCTCCGCTCCGACTTGGGCGGACGGCATCGAAAGGCGTTGCAACCGGCATCGTAACCGAAATCAATAAAGTTGTTCCGGTCGTTTCAAGCGTCGGCGTTGCCCTGCTCTCCGTCTATGTGTTGGTTAAAAGCATTCCGCCTCGTCTCCGGCTTTGTTGCTGGTCGTTAATAAGGTGTGATGATGGGATACAGAGTAGGTTTGCAGTGTTTTTCCAAAAAGAACAGGCAGAGGATTATTCTGTATCCCAAATCGTGCCCGTTATATCTCCCGATGGCAAACTGTACGCGCCCTATAAATCGGGCGGAAATTGGTATATGGAAGGCTATCGTATAGATTTGTCTTTCCCCAATGCTCACAAGAATCACAGTTTGCACAAGGGGCAATGCTTGCCTCTTCGTTCCTGATTTTATTTGTGCTCGTATGGGCATTTAAAACGGTAGGAAACCTGATTAAAGGAAGTTTTTGCAAATGATGGTTGATTTCCCTTTTCTTATTGGATTTTTGCAGTGATTTCATTGGTTTATTTTTCAAGTAGGAGGATGATATGAAATTTAAAAAGAATGGCGGTGGCGTTTTTTTGCTGTCCGCTTTTTATTTCAAATTCGTTCGCAGATTCTGAAGTTAATATTGATGATGGAACTTATGGAATTAAATATATATCAAGAGATAAAAAGACCTTTAACTATTTGAATGATAAGCCTATAGGAGAAGTAGTATTTATTAGGGATCGAAAAATGGGGAAATATTAAGTTCTGTTCACAAGATAGGATGTTTTTATACGCATTGCATTGTCTATAAAAAGAAAGTTTCTGATGGCGATAAACCTAAAAGAAAAATATGAAGGTTTTTCGATATTTCGGGTTCGGATTTAAAAGATCCCGATCAAAAAGGATGCAGATGAATTGGGTATGAAACTGGCAGATTATAAGAAGATGGTTAAAGAAGATAACGATTACGGGAGAATATGGCAGAAAAATCCAATTGAAAAAAAGGCAGAACAATTACAAAAAAAGAAAAAAATATGAAGCGGAAAAAAAGGAAGGCCAAAAAGAAAGGTTTTTTTAATGATGTTTCTGGGCATCGTTTTTAAATCTGCTAAGGAACTATGCAATGAATTTTATAAAGGTATGACATATGGACATACTTTTAAATGGCAGATATCAACATATTGAAGTAAAAAGGCGTTGATGCGGGTTTAGATGAACACAATAAAGAAATGGGAAAATGTAATGCTGTTTTTTCCTGATGGCATTGTAGCTCATAGTACTACTTATTCAGTCTTATATGTAGATATACCTGAAGCAGAAAAAGAAAGAACCAGGAAAAGAACATCCGAAGCCTGTAGAAAAAGCCCGATGCGTCCAATCCTAAGCCGTCTGAAAAATCCGAACGTTGGGACACTGGGGGCGGTGCTTCCCCGCCGTCGGAAATGCGCCGGGTGGCGGAAGCCTCGGAGCATCCGACGGCGGGGAAGCTACAGGCGCGGGGAACGGCGGTGATAACGGCTTAACGTCACAAGGAAGCGGCAAAGGCAAAGGGGACGGCGAAGACAGTGAAAAAAATGCCCGATGTCCCGAAGTATGGAGAGCCAGATTGGGGAAGCATTAAAAGTGATGGAAATTTTGGAATTTTTTTCACCTGCAAACGTGTTCTCAACGGGCGGGCATTGTATGAGCGATATAAGGCTGGATATGGGACAGTTCGGCAATCATACGCTTCAAATGGGCTTTCTGTGCGATTTTTTTGAAAAAAGCTGAGATATGTTTTTTTATAGCCATGGCTTATCTCTATTCCGCAGTCTTGGTTTTTAAAAACCGTAAACAGTTTGAAAGGTTAAAAATGCCAAGATTGATTGTCGCATTGTTCAGTGCATTGGCGCCGATGCTTAAAGACTTGTTTTTAAAAATTCTTACAGGTCTCGGCGCGTCTTTTTGTCTCATATGAGGCTTTGAGCCTTTCAACCGATGCCATATTGAAATATTTTTCAAAACGCCTATGGGAATATACCGCCCGATATTTTTAAATATGTTCGCACTGGCAGGCATTCCCGAAGCATTGAACATCATATTTGGAGGTTTCTCGTTCTCGTTCGGCATATGGTCTTCGTACCGTGTTTTAAAAAATTCCTAAAAATAAAAAGGCAAAAGTATGATTACATTAATAACAGGTGTTCCCGGATCGGGCAAAACTTTATCCGTCGTTTCGAACTTGGCGAAAAAAATAAATAACGAATGGAAAGATAGGAAGATTTTTGCAGAAGGTATCCAGGAATTAAAGATAGAAACAACGCCCATTCCCGAAGGTCATTCAATAAATGATATGCACGTTTGGCTTAAATATCCCGAAAATAACGGGTCAGTCGTCATCATAGACGAAGCGCAAAACGTTTTCCCACCCGCTCCCCCTGCCGTAAAAAAACACCGCCCCTTGTCGAATGGCTGCATATTCACAGGCATTTCGGCATTGATATTATCCTGATAACGCAGATGCCCCATAGAATAGATAAGCACGTCCGCGATTTGGTCGGTGCGCATTACCATATCCATAGAACACTGCTCGGCATTTTTATGCGGTATTTTTTTGGGACTATTGTGCGAATAATCCAAGGTCAGAGTTCCGCAATGCCCGCACCGAAGTCTATAGGTTCGATAAAAAGGCATACGGGCTTTACAAATCGGCGGAAATCCATACCAAGGTAAAAAACCCCGAAAAGCCGCGTTTTATATATTATCCCCATCGCATTGGTATTGTTCGCCCCTATCCTTTTATTTGGGCTATAAGCTATTATTGGGGCTGGGGCAGGAAGAAGGAAAAGCGGAGGGCGAAGGTCAAACGCAAAACAATCGTTTCGGAGGAACAATTGGAACAAGTCAGGGGCACGGCGCATAAGGCATCGGGCGAAGTCGGCAGGAATATAGGCAATCAGTTGGGCCCGGACAAGGAAAAATCAGAATTTGACGAAAGAGATGTTAGAACCCACAATAGACGGTCATCCCGAATCAAAACCGATTTATAACGGGGTCAGGCAGGTCAGACAAATGGAGTTTCCTGTTGCCTGTGTCAAATCGTCAAATTCCTGCAACTGCTATTCAAGTCAGGCAACCGTTTTAAAAAGAGATAGACAAAAAACCTGTATCGATTATGTCGATAACGGAATGCCCTTTTAATCCGTATAAAGACGAACAAAGAGAAATTCAGATAGATACCGCCGAACAGCAATCTTTAAAAAACAAGTCTTAGTGATGGATGCGGCAAAATAGAAAACCGCCCTTAATCGGGCGGTTTTGGCGGTCTATTGACTTAAAAAGCACAATCAAGGCTAGAATAACCCCTAGCATCAATCGTAACAGTCAATTGCAAATTGCCTACGAGAATAGAGATTTGCATTTTGATTTTTCCTGTAAGTTCCAAACTTGGCAGGAATGCAAAAATCCCTTGTTGTAAGCTTGGGGGATTTTTGTTTGTCCCCGCCGCTCTTTAAGTTTCGCGCCTCTCGCGCCTGAATCTATGTCATAAAGTTCCTTTCAATCAAATTAAAAAAATCTTTCGGTTTCAGCCCCGCCCCCTCAGGATGGCTTGAGCGGAGTGAAGGGGGTTAACTGCTAGAATGGCTGTTTTTTTGAAAGTGTCTCAGTCTGGTATCGCTTCGTTCGGGGGTTGTAGGTGCAGGAAAATAGGGCAGAAAAAGGAAAAGGGAAGCTTTGTAAAGATTGGGCGCGCTTTTGCCCAATCTTTACGAATACCCCTTTTCCTTTTTTCTGAACTGTTTTTCAATACCGGAAACCCACTAACGAAGCGATACCAGAGTGAGATACGCCTAAAAAATCAGACATTCGGGTCGCAACAGCAACCTTTGCCAAAAACCTGCTTGCAACGTTTCCGATTCTGTAACCTTGCTACAATAGGACAAAAACGTATCATTATGCGAACCAGCCGAAGAATCGTTTTTACGGTGGAAATAAGACGGATTGTTCGGATAAACGAAATGAGCGCAATGGGCTTTGAAATACGCCCTTTTTACGCGCTCCCTATCCCTTTCCCTGCATCGCATATATTCCAAACCTGCAATAATTTTCAATCGGATCTATATCCATCACGTCGGCAATATCCAAGACGACGGCAAAAGGAAACCGCAACCGGTTGCGCCGATATTGGGACACCTCGGACGGCGTAACCGCCCATCTTTTGGAAAAGCGCGTAATCGGAACGCACCCGCAACCGCCCTTTGACGGCATCCAGCCATTGGGATTGTGAAAGCATAATAAAATCAAAGCCTTTGCGAAAACCTGTAATTTAATGATACAGATTTTTGCAAAAGGCTCTCATTTGAGCATGCGCTCACTATATGTCTATGCGGTCTGAATATGGTTTTGTTTCGGGGTTTTTGGACAATTCCCTTAGTTTGTAACTGCACATTCTTTCAAGGCTGTTTGCTATGCTCTTTTGTGTCTCAAGGTATTCGTACCATTGGGTATATCCCCAATATATCAGCCAGATTATCCCGATAATTTGCAGGATATCTATCAGTATTAGCCATTCCATTTTTAGTTTCCTATGGTAATGCGTCCGTCGTCGTCGATTTTGGCGCATCGAATTGACTCGTTTAAAAAGTATGTGTGCAAGTTCGCTGTCCCTAAGCGGTTCGCGGCCAAGCTGGATGAGCTTTTTGTTTATATTGATCGCAAGCTTCCTAATGCTTTCTTCCTGATTTTCTTTAATTCGCAGTGTTTTCATAAGTTCAACTCCTTTTTTTCAAATATAAGTCAACGTGTTGCATGTATACAAGTATTTATGTATTGAATATACGCATACACGCGAATACAATCCGCAATGTTGTATACACGAATACAAATAACTTATACATGTTGTAAAAAGTGCAAATGGGTCTAAAAATGAACAAAAAGACGTGCAGAAGTGGTTTTTTTGACGGATGGAAAAAGCTGGATTGTGAATTGCTACGAAAAACGGTGTTTTTTTATAAAAAAACGTTGGGTTTGATTCTTTTCTGTTGGCCGTCGGTTCTGCTCAAGAATTCCTAGATTCAGGGTGAAATCGTGTCTGTATCCATCGAAACAGCAGAGTGCATTGATGGAAATATGGTAACTGCAGATCTTCTTTCTATCGGCTTAAGAAACTGATGGGTTTAATGCCCCCTATCTAACAGGGGGTCGAAAAATCGAAGGGCGACGGGAATCTAAACCATGGAATTTTTCAAGAGACACAAATTCATGTATCCAACCTCAAGAGTACGAGCGTTATGAAAAAGGTTGTTATGGATGCCAAGGGCAATTTGAAGGTTGTTCCCTTAAGGCGTGGTAAAGGCGATTCCGCATTTATAGACACAATCAGCTTCACGTTCCATGAAAGTTCTGTTGCCAATTTTTGATAACAAGGGATTTTTTTCCCGATTAAAGGCGTATCCGATAGGGATGTATTGGTGCGTTTTTTTCCGACATTTTTGGAATGGATATTCGGGTTCGGAATTTCGTCTCATCAACCTGTCGGCAAAGGTCGTTTTTATGAGTCGCGCTGGCAGATGGAAAGAGACGGCGTTTTTGTACGGTCAGGTTTACATTGGCGGACAACAGGAAACCATACTTGTAGAGATGACGGGTAAAGGCTGTGCAGTTGCGGAAGAAGGCTGGGAAGAACGTTTGTATAGGTTTTTAACGGCGGATACGACTTATAACGCAAAAATAACCCGTTGCGACGTGGCAAAAGACTTTTTACGAGAATGAAATCTCGCCGGATTTGGCGTGGCAGTGGTACGAAGAAGGCAAGTTTGACAAGCGCGGCAAGCGTCCTTTGGTCGGAAAGCTGGGAGATGACTGGCTGAATCCTACAGAAAAAAGGCAAAACCTTGACGATAGGCTCTAAAAAATTCGTCTGTATTTTCCCGCATCTACGATAAGGCAAAAAGAACAGGGAGATACAAGCGGCGTTTTTGGTGTCGTTTCGAACAGCAGTATATGGGCAGAAACTGTTATTTGAGTTTCGATATTTTGTTATCGCCGGGTTCTTTTTGGGGCGGCGCGTTTGAGATTTGCGCGTCGTTGCAACAAAAAAAGGCGTGACGGAGCATAGGTGTGTAAGTGCCAAAAAGATTGGAATTAAGCATAGAACGCTCGAAGCAGGTTGCAGCGCAACAGGTCGGGCGCGCCATAAATATGATGGTTTTTTTGGGTATGTCCGATTCTGAAAATCGTTGATTGTCTGCGCCGAAAAGATGGTGCGCTGCCCCATCGTGTGAATCCCGCATCATTAATCATCAAAGAAAAAAACGCGCGTGCGAGTATATCCATGATTATGAGAAAGAAATTGAAATAATTAAATTTGATGAGTACGAAATGGTTTTTAGACAGTATAGCGGAATCAAGTGATTAAGTTTTTTTGTCAGACAGTTCATAACTGATTTTTAAAGGAAAAAAAGCAAATGAAGATGATTGCAAGTGTAACCGGTATGAAACGAAGCAAAGGCATTACGGAAAAAGGGTCAACCTTATGATTCCACTAAGCTCTTTATTGAGATTCAGTTTCCTGAAAGCCAAGATATGTGCGGATACGCTACCCAAGAGTTCACATACGGCACATATGAAAAACTATGAAAAACTGCTTGCTTCAGGCGTAAAAAAACACCGTTCAAGGCAGAAATTGATTTTGATTTCGTCACCAATGGCAAAAGCAGTAAAGCAGATTGTAACTAACGTTGTCCCTGTTTTTTTGATAAACCTAAAAAACTCATGAAATATCACGTAAGCGCGTGGCTTCCTGCTGCTTCAACAGGCGGCTTGCCGACAATTCAGGAATTTCATTTTGACGATGAATCGGAAGCCAAGGCATTTTTATGATAAATGGGAAGACGATCCTGATAGGAGAGAGTTTTCAATAGCCTATAACGAGCAGTTCGGTTATCCCTACTCGTATTATAGAGGATGACGAAGGCAATCAATTTTATTGGGACGGTTCGCCTATGCATGATGATGAAGGCAATGATGTTTATCCCAATGGAAACCCTTTTTTTAACGAAGAAGGAGAAAGGCTAGATCCCGAAGGTCATGAACTTTTTTTATAACGGCTTTTTATTACGAAAGCCATTATGACGCTTCTATCGATGCGGGCCTTTATGAAAACGCTCTCGAATACGCCATAAGCGACGAAGAGAGAGAGGAAGTCATGATGCTTATGGAACGTTCCGAATCTTTTATTTTTGGCGAAGATGACGACGATGACGATGACGATGACGATGACGATGAATCGGAAGATTATGAAGACCTCTACTCCGATGTTCCATTTTAAGGCTGTACGGTTTGCCTTCGAAAACCGAAATTTTTAAAAAAAGGAAATTTTATGTTTAAAAAGCATCAAACCAAATGCCCGCAAAGCGGGTGCAGTTGTAGTACTGGCTACCCTCTCCGCTCCGACTTGGGCGGACGGCATCGAAGGCGTTGCAACCGGCATCGTAACCGAAATCAATAAAGTTGTTCCGGTCGTTTTCAAGCGTCGGCGTTGCCCTGCTCTCCGTCTATGTGTTGGTTAAAGCATTCCGCCTCGTCTCCGGCTTTGTTGCTGGTCGTTAATAAGGTGTGATGATGGGATACAGAGTAGGTTTGCAGTGTTTTTTTCCAAAAAAAGAACAGGCAGAGGATTATTCTGTATCCCAAATCGTGCCCGTTATATCTCCCGATGGCAAACTGTACGCGCCCTATAAATCGGGCGGAAAATTGGTATATGGAAGGCTATCGTATAGATTTGTCTTTCCCCCAATGCTCACAAGAATCACAGTTTGCACAAGGGGCAATGCTTGCCTCTTCGTTCCTGATTTTTATTTGTGCTCGTATGGGCATTTAAAACGGTAGGAAACCTGATTAAAGGAAGTTTTTGCAAATGATGGTTGATTTCCCTTTTCTTATTGGATTTTTTTGCAGTGATTTCATTGGTTTATTTTTTTCAAGTAGGAGGATGATATGAAATTTAAAAAGAATGGCGGTGGCGTTTTTTTGCTGTCCGCTTTTTTTATTTCAAATTCGTTCGCAGATTCTGAAGTTAATATTGATGATGGAACTTATGGAATTAAATATATATCAAGAGATAAAAAGACCTTTAACTATTTGAATGATAAGCCTATAGGAGAAGTAGTATTTATTAGGGATCGAAAAAAATGGGGAAATATTAAGTTCTGTTCACAAGATAGGATGTTTTTATACGCATTGCATTGTCTATAAAAAGAAAGTTTCTGATGGCGATAAACCTAAAGAAAAATATGAAGGTTTTCGATATTTCGGGTTCGGATTTAAAAGATCCCGATCAAAAGGATGCAGATGAATTGGGTATGAAACTGGCAGATTATAAGAAGATGGTTAAAGAAGATAACGATTACGGGAGAATATGGCAGAAAATCCAATTGAAAAAAAGGCAGAACAATTACAAAAAGAAAAAAATATGAAGCGGAAAAAAAGGAAGGCCAAAAAGAAAGGTTTTTAATGATGTTTCTGGGCATCGTTTTAAATCTGCTAAGGAACTATGCAATGAATTTTATAAAGGTATGACATATGGACATACTTTAAATGGCAGATATCAACATATTGAAGTAAAAAGGCGTTGATGCGGGTTTAGATGAACACAATAAAGAAATGGGAAAAATGTAATGCTGTTTTTTTCCTGATGGCATTGTAGCTCATAGTACTACTTATTCAGTCTTATATGTAGATATACCTGAAGCAGAAAAAGAAAGAACCAGGAAAAAGAACATCCGAAGCCTGTAGAAAAAGCCCGATGCGTCCAATCCTAAGCCGTCTGAAAATCCGAACGTTGGGACACTGGGGGCGGTGCTTCCCCGCCGTCGGAAATGCGCCGGGTGGCGGAAGCCTCGGAGCATCCGACGGCGGGGAAGCACAGGCGCGGGGGAACGGCGGTGATAACGGCTTAACGTCACAAGGAAGCGGCAAAGGCAAAGGGGACGGCGAAGACAGTGAAAAAAATGCCCGATGTCCCGAAGTATGGAGAGCCAGATTGGGGAAGCATTAAAAAGTGATGGAAATTTTGGAATTTTTTTCACCTGCAAACGTGTTCTCAACGGGCGGGCATTGTATGAGCGATATAAGGCTGGATATGGGACAGTTCGGCAATCATACGCTTCAAATGGGCTTTCTGTGCGATTTTTTTGAAAAAGCTGAGATATGTTTTTATAGCCATGGCTTATCTCTATTCCGCAGTCTTGGTTTTTTTAAAAACCGTAAACAGTTTGAAAGGTTAAAAATGCCAAGATTGATTGTCGCATTGTTCAGTGCATTGGCGCCGATGCTTAAAGACTTGTTTTTTTAAAAATTCTTACAGGTCTCGGCGCGTCTTTTTGTCTCATATGAGGCTTTGAGCCTTTCAACCGATGCCATATTGAAATATTTTTCAAAACGCCTATGGGAATATACCGCCCGATATTTTTAAATATGTTCGCACTGGCAGGCATTCCCGAAGCATTGAACATCATATTTGGAGGTTTCTCGTTCTCGTTCGGCATATGGTCTTCGTACCGTGTTTTAAAAATTCCTAAAAATAAAAGGCAAAAGTATGATTACATTAATAACAGGTGTTCCCGGATCGGGCAAAACTTTATCCGTCGTTTCGAACTTGGCGAAAAATAAATAACGAATGGAAAGATAGGAAGATTTTTTTGCAGAAGGTATCCAGGAATTAAAGATAGAAACAACGCCCATTCCCGAAGGTCATTCAATAAATGATATGCACGTTTGGCTTAAATATCCCGAAAATAACGGGTCAGTCGTCATCATAGACGAAGCGCAAAACGTTTTCCCACCCCGCTCCCCTGCCGTAAAAACACCGCCCCTTGTCGAATGGCTGCATATTCACAGGCATTTCGGCATTGATATTATCCTGATAACGCAGATGCCCCATAGAATAGATAAGCACGTCCGCGATTTGGTCGGTGCGCATTACCATATCCATAGAACACTGCTCGGCATTTTTATGCGGTATTTTTTTGGGACTATTGTGCGAATAATCCAAGGTCAGAGTTCCGCAATGCCCGCACCGAAGTCTATAGGTTCGATAAAAAGGCATACGGGCTTTACAAATCGGCGGAAATCCATACCAAGGTAAAAACCCCGAAAAAGCCGCGTTTTATATATTATCCCCATCGCATTGGTATTGTTCGCCCTATCCTTTTTATTTGGGCTATAAGCTATTATTGGGGCTGGGGCAGGAAGAAGGAAAAAGCGGAGGGCGAAGGTCAAACGCAAACAATCGTTTCGGAGGAACAATTGGAACAAGTCAGGGGCACGGCGCATAAGGCATCGGGCGAAGTCGGCAGGAATATAGGCAATCAGTTGGGCCCGGACAAGGAAAAATCAGAATTTGACGAAAGAGATGTTAGAACCCACAATAGACGGTCATCCCTGAATCAAAAACCGATTTATAACGGGGTCAGGCAGGTCAGACAAATGGAGTTTCCTGTTGCCTGTGTCAAATCGTCAAATTCCTGCAACTGCTATTCAAGTCAGGCAACCGTTTTAAAAAGAGATAGACAAAAACCTGTATCGATTATGTCGATAACGGAATGCCCTTTAATCCGTATAAAGACGAACAAAGAGAAATTCAGATAGATACCGCCGAACAGCAATCTTTAAAAAACAAGTCTTAGTGATGGATGCGGCAAAATAGAAAACCGCCCTTAATCGGGCGGTTTTTGGCGGTCTATTGACTTAAAAGCACAATCAAGGCTAGAATAACCCTAGCATCAATCGTAACAGTCAATTGCAAATTGCCTACGAGAATAGAGATTTGCATTTTGATTTTTTTCCCTGTAAGTTCCAAACTTGGCAGGAATGCAAAAATCCCCTTGTTGTAAGCTTGGGGATTTTTGTTTTGTCCCCGCCGCTCTTTAAGTTTCGCGCCTCGCGCCTGAATCTATGTCATAAAGTTCCTTTCAATCAAATTAAAAAAATCTTTCGGTTTTCAGCCCCCGCCCCTCAGGATGGCTTGAGCGGAGTGAAGGGGTTAACTGCTAGAATGGCTGTTTTTAAAGTGTCTCAGTCTGGTATCGCTTCGTTCGGGGGTTGTAGGTGCAGGAAAATAGGGCAGAAAAAGGGAAAAGGGGAGCTTTTGTAAAGATTGGGCGCGCTTTTTGCCCAATCTTTACGAATACCCCTTTTCCTTTTTTCTGAACTGTTTTTTTCAATACCGGAAACCCACTAACGAAGCGATACCAGAGTGAGATACGCCTAAAAAAATCAGACATTCGGGTCGCAACAGCAACCTTTGCCAAAAACCTGCTTGCAACGTTTCCGATTCTGTAACCTTGCTACAATAGGACAAAACGTATCATTATGCGAACTAGCCGAAGAATCGTTTTTACGGTGGAAATAAGACGGATTGTTCGGATAAACGAAATGAGCGCAATGGGCTTTGAAATACGCCCTTTTTACGCGCTCCCTATCCCTTTCCCTGCATCGCATATATTCCAAACCTGCAATAATTTCAATCGGATCTATATCCATCACGTCGGCAATATCCAAGACGACGGCAAAAGGAAACCGCAACCGGTTGCGCCGATATTGGGGACACCTCGGACGGCGTAACCGCCCATCTTTTTGAAAGCGCGTAATCGGAACGCACCCGCAACCGCCCTTTGACGGCATCCAGCCATTGGGATTGTGAAAGCATAATAGAAATCAAAGCCTTTGCGAAAAACCTGTAATTTAATGATACAGATTTTTTTGCAAAGGCTCTCTATTTGAGCATGCGCTCACTATATGTCTATGCGGTCTGAATATGGTTTTTGTTTCGGGGTTTTTGGACAATTCCCTTAGTTTGTAACTGCACATTCTTTTCAAGGCTGTTTGCTATGCTCTTTTTGTGTCTCAAGGTATTCGTACCATTGGGTATATCCCCAATATATCAGCCAGATTATCCCGATAATTTGCAGGATATCTATCAGTATTAGCCATTCCATTTTTTTAGTTTCCTATGGTAATGCGTCCGTCGTCGTCGATTTTGGCGCATCGAATTGACTCGTTTAGAAAGTATGTGTGCAAGTTCGCTGTCCCTAAGCGGTTCGCGGCCAAGCTGGATGAGCTTTTTGTTTATATTGATCGCAAGCTTCCTAATGCTTTCTTCCTGATTTTCTTTAATTCGCAGTGTTTTTCATAAGTTCAACTCCTTTTTCAAATATAAGTCAACGTGTTGCATGTATACAAGTATTTATGTATTGAATATACGCATACACGCGAATACAATCCGCAATGTTGTATACACGAATACAAATAACTTATACATGTTGTAAAAGTGCAAATGGGTCTAAAAATGAACAAAAGACGTGCAGAAGTGGTTTTTGACGGATGGAAAAGCTGGATTGTGAATTGCTACGAAAACGGTGTTTTTTTATAAAAAACGTTGGGTTTGATTCTTTTTCTGTTGGCCGTCGGTTCTGCTCAAGAATTCCTAGATTCGGGTGAAATCGTGTCTGTATCCATCGAAACAGCAGAGTGCATTGATGGAAATATGGTAACTGCAGATCTTCTTTCTATCGGCTTAAGAAACTGATGGGTTTTAATGCCCCCTATCTAACAGGGGGGTCGAAAAATCGAAGGGCGACGGGAATCTAAACCATGGAATTTTCAAGAGACACAAATTCATGTATCCAACCTCAAGAGTACGAGCGTTATGAAAAAGGTTGTTATGGATGCCAAGGGCAATTTGAAGGTTGTTCCCTTAAGGCGTGGTAAAGGCGATTCCGCATTTATAGACACAATCAGCTTCACGTTCCATGAAAGTTCTGTTGCCAATGATAACAAGGGATTTTTCCCGATTAAAGGCGTATCCGATAGGGATGTATTGGTGCGTTTTTCCGACATTTTGGAATGGATATTCGGGTTCGAATTTCGTCTCATCAACCTGTCGGCAAAGGTCGTTTTTATGAGTCGCGCTGGCAGATGGAAAGAGACGGCGTTTTTGTACGGTCAGGTTTACATTGGCGGACAACAGGAAACCATACTTGTAGAGATGACGGGTAAAGGCTGTGCAGTTGCGGAAGAAGGCTGGGAAGAACGTTTTGTATAGGGTTTTTTAACGGCGGATACGACTTATAACGCAAAAATAACCCGTTGCGACGTGGCAAAAGACTTTTACGAGAATGAAATCTCGCCGGATTTGGCGTGGCAGTGGTACGAAGAAGGCAAGTTTGACAAGCGCGGCAAGCGTCCTTTGGTCGGAAAAGCTGGGAGATGACTGGCTGAATCCTACAGAAAAAAGGCAAAAACCTTGACGATAGGGCTCTAAAAATTCGTCTGTATTTTCCCGCATCTACGATAAGGCAAAAAGAACAGGGAGATACAAGCGGCGTTTTTGGTGTCGTTTCGAACAGCAGTATATGGGCAGAAACTGTTATTTGAGTTTCGATATTTTGTTATCGCCGGGTTCTTTTTGGGGCGGCGTTTGAGATTTGCGCGTCGTTGCAACAAAAAGGCGTGACGGAGCATAGGTGTGTAAGTGCCAAAAAGATTGGAATTAAGCATAGAACGCTCGAAGCAGGTTGCAGCGCAACAGGTCGGGCGCGCCATAAATATGATGGTTTTTGGGTATGTCCGATTCTGAAATCGTTGATTGTCTGCGCCGAAAAAGATGGTGCGCTGCCCCATCGTGTGAATCCTGCATCATTAATCATCAAAGAAAAACGCGCGTGCGAGTATATCCATGATTATGAGAAAGAAATTGAAATAATTAAATTTGATGAGTACGAAATGGTTTTTAGACAGTATAGCGGAATCAAGTGATTAAGTGTCAGACAGTTCATAACTGATTTTTAAAGGAAAAAGCAAATGAAGATGATTGCAAGTGTAACCGGTATGAAACGAAGCAAAGGCATTACGGAAAAAGGGTCAACCTTATGATTCCACTAAGCTCTTTATTGAGATTCAGTTTCCTGAAAGCCAAGATATGTGCGGATACGCTACCCAAGAGTTCACATACGGCACATATGAAAAACTATGAAAAACTGCTTGCTTCAGGCGTAAAAACACCGTTCAAGGCAGAAATTGATTTTTGATTTCGTCACCAATGGCAAAGCAGTAAAGCAGATTGTAACTAACGTTGTCCCTGTTTTTGATAAACCTAAAAACTCATGAAATATCACGTAAGCGCGTGGCTTCCTGCTGCTTCAACAGGCGGCTTGCCGACAATTCAGGAATTTCATTTTGACGATGAATCGGAAGCCAAGGCATTTTATGATAAATGGGAAGACGATCCTGATAGGAGAGAGTTTTCAATAGCCTATAACGAGCAGTTCGGTTATCCCTACTCGTATTATGAGGATGACGAAGGCAATCAATTTTATTGGGACGGTTCGCCTATGCATGATGATGAAGGCAATGATGTTTATCCCAATGGAAACCCTTTTTAACGAAGAAGGAGAAAGGCTAGATCCCGAAGGTCATGAACTTTTTATAACGGCTTTTATTACGAAAGCCATTATGACGCTTCTATCGATGCGGGCCTTTATGAAAAACGCTCTCGAATACGCCATAAGCGACGAAGAGAGAGAGGAAGTCATGATGCTTATGGAACGTTCCGAATCTTTTTATTTTTTTGGCGAAGATGACGACGATGACGATGACGATGACGATGACGATGAATCGGAAGATTATGAAGACCTCTACTCCGATGTTCCATTTTAAGGCTGTACGGTTTGCCTTCGAAAACCGAAATTTTTAAAAAAGGAAATTTTATGTTTAAAAGCATCAAACCAAATGCCCGCAAAGCGGGTGCAGTTGTAGTACTGGCTACCCTCTCCGCTCCGACTTGGGCGGACGGCATCGAAGGCGTTGCAACCGGCATCGTAACCGAAATCAATAAAGTTGTTCCGGTCGTTTCAAGCGTCGGCGTTGCCCTGCTCTCCGTCTATGTGTTGGTTAAAGCATTCCGCCTCGTCTCCGGCTTTGTTGCTGGTCGTTAATAAGGTGTGATGATGGGATACAGAGTAGGTTTGCAGTGTTTTTCCAAAAAAAGAACAGGCAGAGGATTATTCTGTATCCCAAATCGTGCCCGTTATATCTCCCGATGGCAAAGCTGTACGCGCCCTATAAATCGGGCGGAAATTGGTATATGGAAGGCTATCGTATAGATTTGTCTTTTCCCCCCAATGCTCACAAGAATCACAGTTTGCACAGGGGCAATGCTTGCCTCTTCGTTCCTGATTTTATTTGTGCTCGTATGGGCATTTAAAACGGTAGGAAACCCTGATTAAAGGAAGTTTTGCAAATGATGGTTGATTTCCCTTTTTCTTATTGGATTTTTGCAGTGATTTCATTGGTTTATTTTTCAAGTAGGAGGATGATATGAAATTTAAAAAGAATGGCGGTGGCGTTTTTGCTGTCCGCTTTTTATTTCAAATTCGTTCGCAGATTCTGAAGTTAATATTGATGATGGAACTTATGGAATTAAATATATATCAAGAGATAAAAAGACCTTTAACTATTTGAATGATAAGCCTATAGGAGAAGTAGTATTTATTAGGGATCGAAAAAAATGGGGAAATATTAAGTTCTGTTCACAAGATAGGATGTTTTTATACGCATTGCATTGTCTATAAAAAGAAAGTTTCTGATGGCGATAAACCTAAAGAAAATATGAAGGTTTTTCGATATTTCGGGTTCGGATTTAAAAGATCCCGATCAAAAGGATGCAGATGAATTGGGTATGAAACTGGCAGATTATAAGAAGATGGTTAAAGAAGATAACGATTACGGGAGAATATGGCAGAAAATCCAATTGAAAAAGGCAGAACAATTACAAAAAGAAAAATATGAAGCGGAAAAAGGAAGGCCAAAAGAAAGGTTTTTAATGATGTTTCTGGGCATCGTTTTTAAATCTGCTAAGGAACTATGCAATGAATTTTATAAAGGTATGACATATGGACATACTTTAAATGGCAGATATCAACATATTGAAGTAAAAGGCGTTGATGCGGGTTTAGATGAACACAATAAAGAAATGGGAAAATGTAATGCTGTTTTTCCTGATGGCATTGTAGCTCATAGTACTACTTTATTCAGTCTTATATGTAGATATACCTGAAGCAGAAAAGAAAGAACCAGGAAAAAGAACATCCGAAGCCTGTAGAAAAGCCCGATGCGTCCAATCCTAAGCCGTCTGAAAATCCGAACGTTGGGACACTGGGGGCGGTGCTTCCCCGCCGTCGGAAATGCGCCGGGTGGCGGAAGCCTCGGAGCATCCGACGGCGGGGGAAGCACAGGCGCGGGGAACGGCGGTGATAACGGCTTAACGTCACAAGGAAGCGGCAAAGGCAAAGGGACGGCGAAGACAGTGAAAAATGCCCGATGTCCCGAAGTATGGAGAGCCAGATTGGGGAAGCATTAAAAGTGATGGAAATTTTGGAATTTTTCACCTGCAAACGTGTTCTCAACGGGCGGGCATTGTATGAGCGATATAAGGCTGGATATGGGACAGTTCGGCAATCATACGCTTCAAATGGGCTTTCTGTGCGATTTTTGAAAAAAAGCTGAGATATGTTTTTTTATAGCCATGGCTTATCTCTATTCCGCAGTCTTGGTTTTTAAAACCGTAAACAGTTTGAAAGGTTAAAAATGCCAAGATTGATTGTCGCATTGTTCAGTGCATTGGCGCCGATGCTTAAAGACTTGTTTTTTTAAAAATTCTTACAGGTCTCGGCGCGTCTTTTGTCTCATATGAGGCTTTTGAGCCTTTCAACCGATGCCATATTGAAATATTTTCAAAACGCCTATGGGAATATACCGCCCGATATTTTAAATATGTTCGCACTGGCAGGCATTCCCGAAGCATTGAACATCATATTTGAGGGTTTCTCGTTCTCGTTCGGCATATGGTCTTCGTACCGTGTTTTAAAAATTCCTAAAAATAAAAAGGCAAAAAGTATGATTACATTAATAACAGGTGTTCCCGGATCGGGCAAAACTTTATCCGTCGTTTCGAACTTGGCGATAAATAACGAATGGAAAGATAGGAAGATTTTTGCAGAAGGTATCCAGGAATTAAAGATAGAAACAACGCCCATTCCCGAAGGTCATTCAATAAATGATATGCACGTTTGGCTTAAATATCCCGAAAATAACGGGTCAGTCGTCATCATAGACGAAGCGCAAAACGTTTTCCCACCCTGCTCCCCTGCCGTAAAAACACCGCCCCTTGTCGAATGGCTGCATATTCACAGGCATTTCGGCATTGATATTATCCTGATAACGCAGATGCCCCATAGAATAGATAAGCACGTCCGCGATTTGGTCGGTGCGCATTACCATATCCATAGAACACTGCTCGGCATTTTTATGCGGTATTTTTGGGACTATTGTGCGAATAATCCAAGGTCAGAGTTCCGCAATGCCCGCACCGAAGTCTATAGGGTTCGATAAAAAGGCATACGGGCTTTACAAATCGGCGGAAATCCATACCAAGGTAAAAACCCCGAAAAGCCGCGTTTTATATATTATCCCCATCGCATTGGTATTGTTCGCCCTATCCTTTTTATTTGGGCTATAAGCTATTATTGGGGCTGGGGCAGGAAGAAGGAAAAAGCGGAGGGCGAAGGTCAAACGCAAACAATCGTTTCGGAGGAACAATTGAACAAGTCAGGGGCACGGCGCATAAGGCATCGGGCGAAGTCGGCAGGAATATAGGCAATCAGTTGGGCCCGGACAAGGAAAATCAGAATTTGACGAAAGAGATGTTAGAACCCACAATAGACGGTCATCCTGAATCAAAAACCGATTTATAACGGGGTCAGGCAGGTCAGACAAATGGAGTTTCCTGTTGCCTGTGTCAAATCGTCAAATTCCTGCAACTGCTATTCAAGTCAGGCAACCGTTTTTAAAAGAGATAGACAAAAACCTGTATCGATTATGTCGATAACGGAATGCCCTTTTAATCCGTATAAAGACGAACAAAGAGAAATTCAGATAGATACCGCCGAACAGCAATCTTTAAAAAACAAGTCTTAGTGATGGATGCGGCAAAATAGAAAACCGCCCTTAATCGGGCGGTTTTGGCGGTCTCATTGACTTAAAAGCACAATCAAGGCTAGAATAACCCTAGCATCAATCGTAACAGTCAATTGCAAATTGCCTACGAGAATAGAGATTTTGCATTTTGATTTTTCCTGTAAGTTCCAAACTTGGCAGGAATGCAAAAATCCCTTGTTGTAAGCTTGAGGGATTTTTGTTTGTCCCCGCTGCTCTAAGTTTCGCGCCTCTCGCGCCTGAATCTATGTCATAAAGTTCCTTTCAATCAAATTAAAAAAATCTTTCGGTTTCAGCCCCCGCCCCCTCAGGATGGCTTGAGCGGAGTGAAGGGGTTAACTGCTAGAATGGCTGTAAAGTGTCTCAGTCTGGTATCGCTTCGTTCGGGGGTTGTAGGTGCAGGAAAATAGGGCAGAAAAAGAGGGAAGCTTTCGTAAAGATTGGGCGCGCTTTTTGCCCAATCTTTACGAATACCCCCTTTTCCTTCTTTTTCTGAACTGTTTTTCAATACCGGAAACCCACTAACGAAGCGATACCAGAGTGAGATACGCCTAAAAATCAGACATTCGGGTCGCAACAGCAACCTTTGCCAAAACCTGCTTGCAACGTTTCCGATTCTGTAACCTTGCTACAATAGGACAAAACGTATCATTATGCGAACTAACAGAAGAACCGTTTTTTTACGGTGGAAAAAGCCGGATTGTTCGGATAAACGAAATGCGCGCAATGGGCTTTGAAATACGCCCTTTTTACGCGCTCCCTGTCCATTTCCCTGCATCTCGTATATTCCAAACCTGCAATAATTTCAATAGGATATCCATCACGTCGGCAATATCCAAGACAACGGCAAAGGAAACCTAAGCCGGTTGCGCCGGTATTGGGACACTTTCGGACGGCGTAACCGCCCATCTTTTGGAAAGCGCGTAATCGGAACGCACACGTAACCGCCCTTTGGCGGCATCCAGCCATTGGGATTATGAAAGCATAATAAAATCAAAGCCTTTGCAATAACCTGTAATTTAATGATACAGATTTTTGCAAAGGCTCTCTATTTGAGCATACGCTCCTTATCCTTTATCTTTGGTTTGGGCACATTTTGCCATATTCTTCATCAGCCTACATGCGCCCCAGTTCCCTTTGCAGGGCTTGGATGTTTTGTTGCCTGTCCAATACATTGCTTTGTAATGCATTTATTTCTTGGTGGTTGATGTTGCCGCCTTTTGCCAAACGTGCTTGCGATAACATTTTTTTGGGCTTCGGTTAGGGCTTTGCGTTCATTGCTTAATTCTGCTTCGAGAATAGAGCGTCTGCTGTTGTTTACAGGTGCTTGTTGAGGCGGCGGCGTATTAGGGTTTTGTCGGCTTGGATACTGTTCTGACCGGTGCTTTATGTTTGACGACAGGTTCACTGTTTGAAGGTACAGGCATATGGGACGGAATATAATGGTCGCTGCTGTAACTTCCGATTGGTGGTAAATCGGCTGGAGTGGCAGCTTTTAGATGGTTTTGTGGTGTAAATGGTCTCTCCGTCGGCTGTGCAGGTATAAATTTTGGCTGCATCTGCACTTAATGGCATCGAAATCAGTGAAAGGTTAATTAGGATTAAGGATAGTTTTGATTTCATAATGTATTTGATATCCGGATGATAATTTTTGATTTTTAAGGATTTCTTGGCGTTTTTATTTGGATGAACTTCTCTTTTTGGCTATTTTCTTTTGATTTTCCTTCGGGATGTTAGCGGTCCCTCATGTTCTTTTTCTTTTTTTCCAACAGTTTTTGTTTTTCTTTTTACTTTCTATGTGTATTTGGGTTTCTTGACTGAGTTTTTTATTTTCAGACGGTATTCGCCTCCCTGATGGCTGCTGATTTTTAGGTAAGTCTGCGCCGGTACATGATCCTGATGGATCTGATGTATATACGCTTTTGCCATTTGAACTGCAATGGTATATGGAGGCTTGCGCCGTCATACTGGAAAAAGGCTAGGAAACATGAAGGCGGCGAAGAGTCTAATTTTTCATGTTGGTAAAGTGAAAAGACGACGATAAAGCACGAATTATACCGTTCTTGGCAGACAAATATAAGCACCCTGCCCGCGCTTCCTTATCACTCGGCAAACTGTTTCTCGATTTCAGTTTCAATCTGTTCCAATTCTTCTTGACAAGTCAGCCAAGTTTCTTCGATTTGGGCAAGTTGTGTTTTTGACTTTTGCCAGATTGGATAAGGTGTTTTGCAATTTTTCTTTGTTTGCTTCAAGGTAAGCGTCTTCTTGTGCCAAAAATGTTTCACATGCCGTCTGAACGTCGGAAAGCTGCGCCATTTCTTTTTCGGCACGGTCGATTTTCTGCTGTATCGGCTTACTGCGCCGGGCTTTTTCTTGACGGATTTGTGCTTCGATACGCTTGGTGTCTTTGCGGTTTTGGCTTTGAGTGGAAGCGGCTGGCGCGACGGCGGCGTTTTCCTGTGCCAAACGCCATTGCCGGTAGTCGTTCAAATCGCCGTCAAAGTTTTTCAGACGGCCTTTATCTATCAAGAGGAAGCTGTCGGTCGTGGCTTCGAGCAGGCTGCGGTCGTGCGATACGACGATTAAGGCACCTGGGAAACTTTGCAGAGCGAGCGTCAAGGCGTGGCGCATATCCAAGTCCAAAATGGTTGGTCGGCTCGTCAAGCAGAGCAAATCGGCGCGGCAAATCAGGGCTTGTGCAAGATTCAGGCGCATACGCCAGCCGCCGGAAAAAGGATTTGACGGGGCGGCTGTGCTCTTTTGCGAAAAACCCAGTCCGTTCAACACTTTCGCTGCACGGGCCGGCGCGGTATAGGCATCGATTTCTTCCAATTTGGCATGATATTCCGCCTGCTTCATGCCGTCGTTTTGCGCTTCCGCCCACGCCAATGCCGTCTGAAGGGCCTGCAACTCGGCATCACCCCTGCAAAACGTAGTCCAACGCGGAGATGTCCAAGTCGGGCGTTTCTTGGGAAACGGAAGCGAGCCGCCAGTTTTTCGGAATCGAGATATCGCCGCCGTCTTGAGTGATTTCGCCCTTGATTAAGGCAAACAGGCTGGATTTGCCCGTTCCGTTTTTGCCGATCAAACCGACGCGCTGACCGGGATTGACAGTGGCTGAAGCCTTGTCGAGCAGGACTTTCAAACCGCGTTGCAGGGTGAGGTTTTTGATTTCGATCATAACGGAAACATCGTCGGGCGGAAAAAGCCCGTATTTTACCTGAAAGAAAGTTCCGATGCCGTCTGAAACAGGAAATTTACGGCTGAAGCCATGCCCAGGCTTTACGCCCTTCTGAGTGCAAAAAGGCCAATGTCCTGAATGCCGATTCGGTATTCATGCATTCCACGCCGATTCCGATTCGGGAAAAATCCGCGATGATTTTGGGATGGATAAACTTCTGTACCGCCCCAGTCCCGATAATCAATATTTCCGGATAGTCAACAGGTTTGATGTCGGACAACAGATTATCCGGAGTCAGATCGGACAAGGTTCGGCATTGCGACAGGCAGACTGAATCCTTATGTACAAGCACGGGTTTATGGAAACTTTGACCCGCCAATCGGATTTCGCCCGACCGGTGGCCATACTCTGCAAAATGTCCGTCTATCGGATTTTTCTTCAAAACAGCATATTTTTCGTCCTTTTTGCCGCTTCAGTCGTGTCGGAAAAAGGTGCAAAAATCAGACAAATTCATGTAGGATTAGCGGATTTCATCTGACCTCTCCTGCTGATTTCAGACGGCATTTGATTTAAAGTGCGGCACAATTATATCGGCAGCGGATATTTTCGTCTTTCAATATTTACATTTCAGTCGGCTTACAAGGAGACATCAATGAAGCCAGTAAACATCGGTCTTTTAGGTTTAGGTACGGTCGGCGGCGGTACGGCTGCCGTGTTACAGGGGACAATGCGGCGGAAATCAGCCGCCGTTTGGGACGAGAAGTGCGCGTCAGTGCCGTATGCGACTTGAGCGAAGAAAAAGCCCGCCAAATCTGCCCGTCCGCAGCCTTTGTCAAAGACCCGTTCGAACTGGTGGCGCGTGAAGACGTCGATGTCGTCGTCGAATTGTTCGGCGGTACCGGCATCGCCAAAGATGCGGTGTTGAAAGCCATTGAAAACGGCAAACACATCGTTACCGCCAACAAAAACTGCTCGCCGAATACGGCAACGAAATCTTCCCGCTGGCGGAAGAAAAATGTCATGGTGCAATTTGAAGCCGCAGTAGCGGGCGGTATCCCAATCATCAAAGCCCTGCGCGAAGGTTTAGCGGCAAACCGAATCAAATCCATCGCTGGCATTATTAACGGCACCAGCAACTTCATCCTCTCCGAAATGCGCGAAAAAGGCAGCGCGTTTGCCGACGTATTGAAAGAAGCGCAAGCATTGGGGCTACGCCGAAGCCGACCCGACCTTCGACATCGAAGGCAACGACGCAGGCCATAAAATCACCATCATGAGCGCGCTGGCATTCGGTACGCCGATGAACTTCTCCGCCTGCTACCTCGAAGGCATCAGCAAACTCGACAGCCGCGACATCAAATACGCTGAAGAACTCGGCTACCGCATCAAACTTCTGGGCATCACCCGCAAAAGCCGAAAAAGGTATCGAATTGCGTGTCCACCCCTACCCTGATTCCCGAAAGCCGCCTCTTGGCAAACGTCAACGGCGTGATGAACGCCGTGCGCGTCAATGCCGACATGGTTGGCGAAACCTTATATTACGGCGCGGGCGCCGGTGCATTGCCGACCGCTTCTGCCGTAGTCGCCGACATCATCGACATCGCCCGCCTGATCGAAGCCGATACAGGCCACCGCGTACCGCATCTGGCGTTCCAACCCGCGCAAGTCCAAGCGCAAACCATCCTGCCTATGGACGAAATCACCAGCAGCTACTACCTGCGTGTCCAAGCCAAAGACGAACCGGGCACGCTGGGGCAAATCGCCGCGCTGTTGGCACAAGAAAACGTGTCTATCGAAGCCTTAATCCAAAAAGGCGTGATTGACCAAACTACCGCCGAAATCGTGATTCTGACCCACAGCACGGTCGAGAAAAACATCAAGCGCGCATTGCCGCCATCGAAGCATTGCTGCGTAGAAAAACCGATTACCATGATCCGCATGGAAAGCCTGCATGACTGAGCCGAAAAACGAAATGTCCGCCGAAGAGCAGGCTGCGGCGCGTAAAAAGCGAAAGCCAAAAATCCGCACCATCCGCATTTGGGCGTGGGTTATTTTGGCGTTGCTCGCTTCAACCGCCCTGCTCTCCCAATGCGCGATGTCCAAACCGCAGGCAAAGCAGAAAAATTATTGAATCCTGCGTAAAAACATTCCGTTTGCCGAAAAAAATGGCAAAACGATTTGCGGGCCCGCGGTTTTAGATTCAAACAATACCCGCCTCGCCGTCGACTACTGCAAATGTATGTGGGAGCAGCCTTTGGACAGATTGAGCGAGAAACAGATCAGCTCCTTCGGCAAACTCGGCGCACAAGAGCAACTGAATTTGCTTGGTGGTGCCTATGCGCTTTGAAGCACGTGACAAGCAGTGTGTTACCGATTTGAAATCAGAATAATGTGGATCGATAAAAGCCGATTCTTTAAAGAATCGGCTTTTTCATAAAAACGGCTTACAGTGCGTCTTTCAAAGCTTTGCCGGCGCGGAATTTAGGCGTTTTGGCAGCAGCGATGGTCAAAGGTTCGCCGGTTTTGGGATTGCGGCCTTGACGTTCGGCACGTTCGCCGACGTAGAAAGTACCGAAACCGACCAAAGTAACTGTGTCGCCTTTTTTTCAGCGCGTTAGTTACTGCATTGGTAGTGGCATCTAAAGCTTTTTGCGCGGCAGCTTTGGAAATGCCGGCTTCTTGAGCAATCGTTTCGATCAATTCAGACTTGTTCACAATCAGTCCCTTTCTATCTAAAAATGATGAAATGCCCGAATATTCGGGAGTTTGTACTGCTTGAGTAACTTTCGCTTTATAGCAATTCTGAAAATGCCGTGTCAAGCATACGGAATCGTCCTATTTTACAGGCCTCAGGACAAAACCGCATTTTTACAACACATTTTCCCTCTGTCAGTGCTTGGTTGCCTTGCTTCGGGACTTCGCTTTTTGAAGCAGGTTCTTTCACTATTTTCTGCAACAGAAGGCCCAATCCAAGATTCGGGCTGGGTTTCCAAGCCTAAAGCCAATACTTCGTCTATCCATTTGACCGGATGGATGGTCAGGCCGGTTTTTCACGTTTTTCAGGATTTCTTCCAAGTCTTTGACGTTGTCTTTCGGAATCAAGACGTAGTTTTGATGCCGCCGCGCAAGGCAGCCAACAGTTTTCCTTCAATCCGCCGATTGGCAAGACTTCGCCGCGCAGGGTGATTTCGCCCGTCATCGCTACATCGGCGCGCACCGGAATTTTGGTAAAGGCGGACACCATCGCCAGGGTCATGGCAATGCCTGCGCTCGGACCGTCTTTCGGCGTCGCACCTTCGGGAACGTGAACATGGATGTCTTTTTCTCGTAAAAAATCAGGAGCCAAACCCACTGATTCTGCACGGGAACGGACAACAGACCATGCTGCGGATACAGATTCCTTCATCACATCGCCCAACTGGCCGGTACACTGGATCACGCCTTTACCCGGTAATGCCACGGCTTCGACAGTCAGCAATTCGCCGCCGACTTCTGTCCACGCCAAACCGGTAACCCTGTCCGATGCGGTTTTCACTTTCGGCAACGCCGTAATCGAAGCGGCGTACGCCCAAGTAGTCATGCAGGTTTTTTCTCATTGACTTTAACCGCTTTAGGCTTGGCTTTGCTGGTTTTCTTGGTTTCAGACGACCTCTTCTTATCTTCGCTCAAGGTAATCTGCATCACCACCTTACGGCAGATTTTTGGCAATCTCGCGATCGAGCGAACGCACACCGGCTTCACGGGTGTAATAACGGATAATATCGCGTACCGCGCTTTCCTCGACGAGCAATTCGCCTTCTTTCACGCCGTTGCGCTTCATTTGCTTAGGCACGAGATACTGCATGGCGATATTGATTTTCTCGTCTTCGGTATAGCCGGACAAACGGATGATTTCCATACGGTCGAGCAACGGAGTCGGAATATTCAGACTATTAGATGTAGCGATAAACATTACATCGCTCAAATCGTAATCCACTTCCGCATAATGATCGGCAAACTTGTTGTTTTGCTCAGGATCGAGCACCTCAAGCAACGCGCTGGCAGGATCGCCTCGGAAGTCGCTGCCCAATTTGTCGATTTCGTCGAGCAGGAACAGGGGATTCTTAACGCCTGCTTTAGCCATGTTTTGCAGGATTTTGCCGGGCATAGAGCCGATATAGGTGCGGCGGTGTCCACGGATTTCGCTTTTCGTCGCGCACGCCGCCTAAAGCCATGCGGACATATTTCCGGCCTGTTGCTTTGGCGATGGATTCGCCCAGGGAGGTTTTACCCACCCCAGGAGGGCCGACCAAACATAAAAATCGGACCTTTAAGCTTATCCATACGTTTTTGGACGGCGAGGTATTCCAAAATCCGCTCTTTGACTTTTTCCAAGCCGTAATGGTCAGCGTTCAACACCAAATCGGCTTTGGCGATGTCTTTGCTGACGCGGGATTTTTCTTCCACGGCAGCTCAAGCAAAGTATCGATGTAGTTGCGTACTACGGTCGATTCCGCAGACATCGGCGGCATCATTTTTGAGCTTTTTCAGTTCGGACAGACATTTCTCTTCAGCCTCTTTGGTCATGCCCGCTTCTTTGATTTTCGCTTCCAGCGCATCCAGTTCGCCGCGTTCGTCTTCTTCTCCCAATTCTTTTCTGAATCGCTTTCACTTGCTCATTCAAGTAATACTCGCGTTGGGATTTTTTTCCATCTGGCGTTTGACGCGGCCGCGGATGCGTTTTTCGACCCTGCATGATGTCCAGTTCGGATTCCAGACAGCTCAATAAGAACTCCATGCGGGCAACAACGTCGGCAGTTTCCAAGATTTTGCTGACGCTGCTCCAACTTTAATTGCAGATGGGCAGCCACGGTATCCGCCAAACGGCTGTTGTCGGAAAATGCCGTTGATACTGTTGACGATTTCGCCGGAATCTTCTTATTGAGTTTGGCGTATTGTTCAAATTGTGCCAACAGCGTACGGCGAACGGCTTCAAGCTCCGGATGGCTTTCCGAATCATTGTCTTTAACGGTTTCTATGTGGGAGACAAATAGCCCGCCCGTGTCTTCGATTGTTAAAACTTGTCCGCGGTACAGGCCTTCGACCAAAAACCTTTACCGTACCGTCAGGCAGCTTTAATACCTGTAAAACTTGTGCGACGGTACCGGTTTGGTACAGGTCGGCGGCAACAGGGTCTTCCACTGCGGCATCGGTTTGTGCAAGCAGGAAAACCGGCTCTTCATTGGAGACGGCGTTTTCCAGTGCGGCAATGGATTTCTCCCTGCCGACAAACAGCGGCAGAACCATATGCGGATAAACGACGACATCCCGTAAAGGAAGTGTTGCCAAGGCAGCATATTCCTCAAAAATTCTTTTTCTTTCTGCGTCATGAATACTCTCTTGTGTCTGACAGATTGTTGATTGTCGCGTAAATTGGGGTTGAAAGCATTATTTCAAGCATACGCGGTTTTATTTATAAAGTTTGATATTCGGATAAAATATACATATCAAGAATGCCGTCTGAAGTTTTTAATGTTTCAGACGGCATGCGGGCGGATCGGTATTTTTCGGCCCGCTCCCTATTTTTAAAACATTATGCAGGTATGGCATGTCTTATTTTTATTTTTTTCCGGACAGTGGGCTTGAATGGCGCAACGAAAGTTTGCAAAAGCCGCCAAAAGGCTGGCTTTTATGTCCGTGAAAGCAGTGCAGACGCTGTTTTGAAAGCCGCCTATCAGAATATGGCAACCGTTTGGCAGGGGGATTTCCACAATGCGGTGCAGGTGCTTTCTGGGATAAAGAAAAGTCCGCAGGCCTGTTGCTGCCGATCCAGATGCCGATATTGCCTCCCTATTCCACGCGCACCGTATGAAGCAGGCGCAGCAGAGCCGTATTCTGAATATGCTTTGCTGTTGAGGTAGGTCCCGGTTTCGTATTGCACAACAACCGTGCGCCCGATATATGCGCTGCCCTGTCGGATGTGTACGGCAAGCCTAACGTCAAGCCTTTTTCTCCCGCTCAACCTGCTGCTTGGATTTATAGGTGCGCACGAATGGCATAAAAAGGGAGTTGCCGTTTCAGATCGGCGGGCGGATACATGTCCCCTTCGGCGTATTCTCACCTTTGCGTGGCGAATATCTCGATTTGCTCGCACAAGCACCGTCAACGGGGTTTTCAGACGGCATTGGATATCGGAACGGGTTCTGGCGTTCTTGCCGCTATTTTGGCAAAACAGGGATATCTTCCGTCATCGGTACGGACACCAATCCAAGGGCCGTTGCCTGCGCCCGAGCCAATATCGTCCGGCTGGGTTTGGAAAAACAGGTTGAGATAAGGGAAACCGATATGTTCCCCGATATGCGTGCCGATTTGATTGTCTGTAACCCGCCGTGGCTTCCTGCCAAGCCTACTTCTGCCATCGAGTCTGCATTATATGACCCTGATTCTGCGATGTTGACCGCATTTTTAAGGGATGCGCCGGAACATTTGAACCCGGGCGGCGAAATCCGCCTGATTATTTCCGACCTTGCAGAGCATTTGCACCTGCGCCCGTCCGGTTTTTTGGAGAAGGCCTTTGCAGAGGCGGAGCTGCGTATTACCGATATTATGAAAACCAAGCCAAACCACAAGAAAGCCGCGAATCCGGACGATCCGCTTGCTTTTGCCCGAAACAGAGAAACCACTTTCCCTATACCGTTTGAAAAAGGCATGAAAAAGACCGCACATTTGTGCGGTCTTCCCTTCGGCATCCATAAAAGGGCTTTGCAGAACCGACACGGCGTTTGGACGGATTATCCTTGTGAAAAATACCCGTTTGAGCATATTGCCCAATGCCGTCTGACGAACTTTTGACAGTAGCCGCCGCTTGCCGGAAGGTTTCTTCCCGCCGAAGAATACGAATTTTTCCTTTGCCCTGGTAATGGCGGTGTAAAGCAGCTCCCTGCTCAAACCGGAAAGCGCATCATCCTCTTCGTTCGAAGGTGCGGCAGAGGGCGGCAGCAGCCAGACTTCCCGATATTCCGAACCTTGACTTTTATGGACGGTCATAGCGAAAGCGGGTTCAAAATCCGGAAGGCAGCTGACTGCAACCTTTTTAAACCCGTCCGTATCGGGAAAAATAGGCGGACAGGCTGCCCGGCCTTTGGGCATCATCCATAATCAGTCCGACGTCTCCGTTGAACAGCCCGAGTGCGTAGTCGTTTTGCCTGATCATAATCGGCTCTCCGGCGAAATAGGCCTGATGTTCGGGTATGTTCCTTTTACGGCGCACATGGCTGCAATAAGCTTCGTTGAAATCTTCCGCATCCCTGCCGCCAAGCCGCGAGGACGACGATATCCGAGATGCCCGCATAGGCGGATTCGATGTTGCCTTCGTCTACCGCCTGCCAATAGCCTTTGTGAGTCCGGTACAACCTTTCGACCTGAGCGTTCAGACGGCATTCCGAATGTTCCAGTTCGTCCGGAAACCGGTCAAACAATGCCCACGCCCCTCATCGCCCGATACGGCGGCAGCGGGCAAGGCAGCCGATGCCGCTGTTGTCGCCGAAGCGGTGGCTGAACGACAGATGGGCGGTGTTTTGCGCCAACACGGGCGGATTTACGCTGACGCTGAAACCGTGTTCCGGAAGGAGCCGGCCAGCCTTTGGTGCGTTTCTCCGTCCAAAACGGTTTTTGCGACAAAACGGACAGCACCGCCCCTGATTCCGACAGACGGGGAGCTGGTTTTCATCCCCCAGCAGAATCACGCGCGCGCCGGTTTTGACCGCTTTTAAAAGTTGCAATATCAATACCGTATCCAGCATAGAGGCTTCATCGATAACCAATACGTCAAACGGCAGCGGGTAAACAGGGTTGAACGCCGCCTGCATTTTAGGCGGGCGCAGTTTCAGCAGGCGGTGGACGGTTTGCCCTTCCAGTTTGAGCAATGGCGGCGGACGGCCTCCGGCGCGTCAAAAACCGTTGATTGCACGGTGCAGCGCACGCGCCATATGCGCGGCAGCTTTACCCGTAGGGGCGGCAAGCGCGATATGGGGAAGATTTTCGTCTTCACCGCAAATCAGTGCCAACAGTTTGGCAACCGTCGTCGTTTTGCTCCGTACCGGGGCCGCCGGTAATCACCATAAAAGACTGCAGCAATGCTAAGGCGGCGGCATCGCGCTGCCCTACGCTGCCTACGTGCCTTGAAACCATTTTTGCGAGGTTTTGCCGAACACCCTGCCGCGTCGGGGGCGGATCGTGTCGGCTGCCGCCAAGCGTTTTATCTCGACCGCCAAATCGTATTCCAACTGCCACATCCTGCCCAAAAACAGTTTTTCCCTTCCAAAAATCAGAGGGGAGGCAGATTCCCCGACTACGGGCTTGAGTGTCGAAAGGAAGGACGCCTCCCTTTTTCAAGCGGATAAACGAATGACCGTTCTGCAATGCTTGAAACAGCCGTTCGATATAGGAAGAAAGGGCTTCAGCACCGGAGTCGGTATAGCGTTCCAAAAACGGATTGCCGCCCCTTGCCGCCGCTTGGGCAAATTCATCTGTCTGCCGTTCCATCGTATTCCCTTATCCAAATGCCGTCTGAAAGCATGATTTTTCAGACGGCACGGTGTATTGCACTTTTCAGGTGTCTGCTCCCTGTTTCGGATGCAGGCTGCCGTCCTTCATGACCATCACGCGCCTCGAAGCGGCCGGCGAGTTCGTCGTCGTGTGTTACGACCACCAGCCCCTGTTCCCAATTCCGTTTTCAGTTCCAGCATCATATCCAAAACATTCCTTGCGTTTGCTCGGTCGAGATTGCCGGTCGGTTCGTCGGCAAGCAGGCATTTGGGTTGCGTAACCAAGGGCGCGTGCAATGGCGGCACGCTGGCGTTCGCCGCCCTGAAAGTTCGCCCGCGCGGTGCGCCGAACGATGCTTCAGTCCGACCTTCTCGAGCATCGACATTGCCGTTTCTGCCGCCTCTTCACGGCTTTTTGCCGATCAGAAGCGGCATCATCACGTTTTCCAGTGCCGAAAATTCAGGCAGAAGATGGTGGAACTGGTACACGAAACCAAGATAGTGGTTACGCAGGATGCCCAGTTGTCGCTGGCTTAATGTACGCAAATCCTCGCCCATCAGCAGCACCCTGCCTTCAGACGGCATATCCAGCCCGCCCAAAATATGCAGCAGCGTCGATTTGCCGCTGCCCGAAGAACTGATGATGCCGGTGCTTTCCCCGCGCGATTTCCAAATCCAAGCCGTGCAGCACCTGAACGTCCAAACCGCCGTCCCGATAGCGTTTGCCCACGCCTTCGCATTTCAAAAATCAACTCACTCATAACGCAAAGCCTCCGCCGGTTGGGTTTTTGACGCGCGCCAGCTCGGGTAGAGCGTGGCAACGAAAGACAGTCCCAAGGAAATGCAGGCAATCAGGGCAACGTCGCCCATATCGACATCGCTGGGCAGGTAGTCGATAAAAATAAAACCTGCGAATTGATGAGGTGGACACCGAGCAGGTTTTCAAAAACGCCACGACCCCTGCCGACGTTCCAACCCAAAAGCACGCCGCAGACCACACCCGCCAGCGTGCCGAAAAAGCCTGAAAACGCGCCCTGCACCATAAAAATCTTCATCACGCCGGCAGGGGAAAGACCCAAAGTCCGCAAAATTGCAATGTCCGCCTGCTTTTCCGTAACCGCCATCACCAAGGAAGAGACAAGGTTGAACGCCGCCACGGCTATAATCAGCGTCAGGATGATGAACATCATCCGTTTTTCCAACTCGACCGCCTCAAAATAGCTTCGGTTGCTGAACGTCCAATCGCGCACCCAAACCGCGTCCCTTTGCGCCTCCGGAATCAGTGTTGCCGTCAAGGCGGGAGCGTTTTTGCGGATCGGCGAGCTTCAGCCGCAGCCCCGCAACTTCCTTATCCAAACGGTACAGCACGCGCGCGTCTTGGATATGCGTCATTGCCAATGAGTTGTCCACTTCGTAAACGCCCGTCTTAACCAGACCGACCACGGTAAACTGTTTCAACCTCGGTACGACTCCGGCGGGCGTAACATTGCCCTCCGGGTGTAATGACGGTAACTTTATTGCCGACTTCGCCCCCAAAGCCTCTGCCAAACCGACACCGAGGATAATGTCAAACTGACCCGGAATCAAATCTTCGAATTTGCCTGAAGGCATCTTGTCGCCGTATTCGACGACTTTGCGCTCTTCAGACGGCAGGATCCCTCGTATCTGAACGCCCCTGATCTCGCCCGCATGGGCCAGCAATGCCCTGATTGGAAACATAGGGCGCGGCAGCCAAAAATACCTTTGCGGTTTTCGGTAAACCGAAGCAGATTGTGCCAATCCGTATCCGTGTTGTCGATATAGCCGATTTCGGCGTGCGGCGCGACATTCAGGAGCTGCCCGCGTATTTCTTTCTGAAAGCCGTTCATAACCGACAAGACAACAATCAACGCAGTTACGCCCAAGGCGATTCCGGCAATCGAAACCATCGTAATAAACGACATAAAGCCGTTGCGCTTTTTCGCCCTGAGATACCTCAAGCCTATCCAAGCCTCTAGAGAAAAACATAACGCTACCTTAAAATGTCATGAAACGTGCCGCCCCGGACGGCGGTTTGGGGGCGGCGGCAAAAGTTTATTGTACCGTAAAACCCCGGCAGCGTCCGAACGGCAGGCTGTGCAAATAAAGACGCAGTATGTGGCAAATTCGGAAAAACAGGGCGGAAAACTTGCACAACGTGCCGAACTGCCCCTATCCTTCTCTTTGAAACAAAACCTTTTCTTTAAGGAAAACAATGAATATCAGGAAAAATCTCCGCTTTGTGTGCTGTTGCCGTTTTTACTGTTTCGACAGCCTATGCCAAAGAAATCAAAATCGATGCCAACAACACGCCTTATTCCGAAGCCGACGCGCAAAAGCTGGCGGCAACGGCAGTCGGTATGGGCGTTAAGGAACCCGTCAGCCTGAACGGCGGCAGCGGCAGCATTACCGTTTCCGGCAGCAGCGCGACGCAGTGCGTGTTCAAAGTCGGCAACGGAGGCGTGTTGCAGATTCAAGGGCTCAACTGCAGTAAACTGCCCAGAAAAATGCCGTCTGAAGGCTTCAGACGGCATTTTTGCATTGGCGGCGTTATGCCCCGCCTTCTTTAATCAGGCGGCGTTCGTACACCGCCTGCGCCAGCGTTCCCGCATCGACATATTCCAATTCGCCGCCCAAGGGATGCCCCTGCGACAGCCTGCTGACTTTGTAAGGCAGGTTTTTGAAAAACTCGGACAGGACATACGCCGTCGCATTGCCTTCTGCGGTAAAGGCGGTTGCAATAATGATTTCTTCGACTTCCCCGCCGCCCAGCCGTTGCGCCAGCCTGTCCAATGCGATGGCGGATACGTCCATTCCCAGTGCCGTATTGATTTGCCCCATCAGGACGAAATACAGCCCGTCGTGGCAATTTGCCGCTTCCATATTCGACACATCGGCAGGCATATGCACCACCATCAGCCGCCGCCCGTCGCGTGTTTCATCGGCACAAATATCGCACAATCCGCCTTCGCAAAACGTGTTGCACATCGCGCAATGGTGAACCTGCTTCAATGCCGTCTGCAAGGCATCCACCAGCTCTTCAGCCTCTTTGCGCTTGTGCTGCAACAGATGGTACGCCATCCGCTGTGCCGATTTCGGCCCGACGTTAGGGCAATACTTTCAGCGCACCGATCAGCCTTTGGAAGGCATCTTGCTTTTTGGAATTCATCATACTCCGCCATATGGGGAAAAACGGTCGGAATATTCCGACCGTTATGTTGTCAACAAAAGTGTCAATCACTGACCGTCGCCGTTGTCGACCGATTGCGCTCCCTTTTGGTCTGTTTGATTTTGCCGCCGAAATAACGTATCAGCAGATCGAAGGTATTGGCAGACTGCTGTTGCGCCAAAGCCTGTTTCGCAGACGGAAGCTGTGCGGCGATATCCTTCGGAGGCGTGATTGCCTGCACCTCGACAATCACCGGAGCCGGCAGGGCCGGTCAGTCTGACATAGGCGGGTTTGCCGTTTGCCGGTTTTGCTTTCAGCAGTTCCGCATAAGCCTCGGGGAGGCATGGACTGCCTTGCCTGCTGCGCCCCCAATACGGATACTTCAGACCATTTTACATCGGCGGCCTTACCGCCGTTCAGCTGGGCGAGTACTTCTTTTGCCTTGTTTTCGGCAAGTTTGGCGGCTTCGGCGCGGATATAAGCCTGATGCACCGCGTCTTTGGCTTCGGCAAACGGCAGGGTTTTCTCTTCGCGGACTTCCTTGGCGCGGACGACCCACGCGGTTTCGCTGTTGATGGTCAGCACTTCGGAATTGTGTTTTTTTCTTCAATACGTCGTCGCTGAATACGGCATTGATCAGGTTTTTCGGGCATACCGGACATTTGCGCATCCTGCCTACTCAGCCAAGTTTCTTGGGTTTCGACTTTCAAACCGCTGTTTTTTTGGCGGCTTCGTCAAGCGAGGAAGGATGATTGAACGCATCATCGCTCAGTTTTTTTCTTTCGCCTTATTGAAGTCGGCAACCGCCTTTTTCATTTTCAATTCGTTTTCGACGGCGGCTTTTTCCCTGCTCGAAAGAAGGTTTGGCTTCATTTGCCGGCAAACGCGCCACGCGCTCTTCAAACGCATTTTTCACTTCTGTTTCGCTGACGGTCTGTTTATCTGCAAAGTCTTTTTAGATTCAATGCGACATATTCCAATTTGACCGCTTGAGGAAGCAGGTAGTCTTTTTGTTTGCATTATAAAATTTCTGTAAATCCGCATCGGCTGCTTTTACTTGTCCGATAAATTCGTCGGGGGTTAAAAAGTATGCGAACGGATGGTACGGTTGACCTGGGTCAGTTTGACCAGTTGCTCCGCCTGGGCATCGCTGACCAAGACACCGTTTTGAACAAGGTTTACCAAATTCTGCAATGCGAATTGGTCACGAATTTCCTCGACGAACTGGTCTTCCGACATATGGCGTTGCGAAAGGTACTGACTCAAAAAGGGGCATGGCTGAATTTGCCGCCTGCATCGTGAAAATTAGGATCGTCTACAATAATCTGTTTGATTTGTTCCTGGGAAACGGAAATACCCATCAGTTTTGCACCTTGTTTCAGATAGGCGCGTTGCAGCAGGGATTGGAATACGGCATCGCGTGACGGGCTGCCGCCGGCAGCCTGTTCATTTTGTATGGCGGCATTAATCGAATGATCGCTGATTTTTTCGTCCCCGACTTGGACGATGTAATCGGAACCTGGGTGTGAAACCGTGCTGACGCCGAAACCGACAAAAGTTAATGCAATCAGGCCTAATAAGACTTGGGCGGGTGTTCTGTATTTTTCGATGGAATGGAACATATTTTTCAGATCGGAATATGGAATGGGGTTGGGAAATATAGATTCCGTATTGTAACGGTTTTTATACACGTCTGCACGAAGGCTTAATTAACGTTTGAATATCTCTCGATAAGATTCATCGCTGAAACCGACATGAACCTTTCCGCCGTATTCCAGTACGGGACGTTTGATAAGGCTGGGCATTTCGGACATTATCCTGACCGCACCTTCCTTTTGAGGACAGGGCTTCCTCCCTGCATCAGTGCATCAAGTTTGCGCCATGTGGTCCCCCGTTTGTTGAGCAGTATCTCCAAAGGCACCTGCTCCAGCCACAGGCGGATTTCCGCTTCGAAGGCGCCTGTTTTTTTAAAAATCCCGAAATTCAAATTCCATACCATATTCGGCAAAGCCAGCTTTTGGCTTTTTGACCGTATCGCAATTTGGGATGCCGTGAAGGACTATCATTTGGAAACCTTTTGCCTGAAATAATAAAAACCGATATTTTACTATAAGTGTCTGAAAATTTGCCCGTCTGTTTCAGACGGCAAGGGGATTATGTTACAATCTGAAAAATTCAACAAATTTAATCTATTGTTCAATATAAGGTTTTACCCATAATGATTTCTACCAACGGCATTACCATGCAATTCGGCGCGAAGCCGCTGTTTGAAAAACGTATCCGTAAAATTCGGCGAAGGCAACCGCTACGGCCTGATCGGCGCAAACGGTTCGGGCAAATCCACCTTCATGAAAAATCCTCGGCGGCGATTTGGAACAGACCGCCGGTGAAGTCGCAATTGAAAAACGGCGTGCGTTTGGGTAAATTGCGTCAAGACCAGTTTGCCTACGAAGACATGCGCGTGCTGGACGTGGTGATGATGGGTCACACCGAAATGTGGGCGGCGATGACCGAGCGTGATGCGATTTACGCCAATCCCGAAGCCACCGAAGACGACTATCATGAAAGCCGCCGAACTGGAAGCCAGTTCGCCGAATACGACGGCTACACCGCCGAAGCGCGCGCCGCCGAGCTGTTGAGCGGCGTGGGCATTTCCGAAGATTTGCACAATGCGAAAATGGCGGAAGTCGCACCGGGCTTCAAGCTGCGCGTATTGCTGGCGCAAGCCCTGTTCTCCAAACCCGATGTGTTGTTGCTTGACGAGCCGACCAATAACTGGACATCAACACCATCCGCTGGTTGGAAGGCGTGTTGAACCAATACGACTCCACCATGATCATCATCTCGCATGACCGTCACTTTTTTTGAACGAAGTCTGCACCCACATGGCGGATTTGGACTACAACACCATCACCATCTATCCGGGCAACTACGACGACTATATGCTCGCTTCCGCCCAATCGCGTGAGCGCGCTCTGAAAGACAACGCCAAGGCAAAAGAGAAACTGCAAGAGCTGCAAGAGTTCGTCGCCCGCTTCTCTGCCAACAAATCCAAAGCCCGTCAGGCAACCAGCCGTCTGAAACAGGCCGACAAAAATCAAATCGGAGATGGTCGAAGTCAAACCTTCTACCCGTCAAAACCCGTATATCCGTTTTGAAGCCGATGAAAAAGCCAAGTTGCACCGTCAGGCAGTGGAAGTTGAAAAACTGGCCAAACGTTTTGAAACCCAGTTGTTTAAAAACCTGAACTTCATCCTTGAAGCAGGCCAACGCCTTGCCATCATCGGCCCGAACGGCGCAGGTAAATCTACCTTGCTCAAACTTTTGGCCGGCGCGTACAACACCGAATATTCAGACGGCCTGTTGCCGGACGAAGGCACCATTAAATGGGCGGAAAAAGCCAGTGTTGGCTACTATCCGCAAGACCATGAAAACGACTTCGACGTTGATATGGATTTGACTGAATGGATGCGTCAATGGGGCCAGGAAGGTGATGACGAACAAGTCATCCGCGGCACTTTGGGCCGCTTGCTCTTCGGCAGCAACGATGTCGTGAAAAAAGTGAAGGTTCTCTCCGGCGGTGAAAAAGGCCGTATGCTTTACGGCAAACTGTTGCTGTTGAAACCCAATGTCTTGGTCATGGACGAACCGACCAACCACATGGACATGGAAAGCATCGAATCCTTGAACATGGCGCTGGAAAAATACAACGGCACGCTGATTTTCGTATCGCACGACCGTCAGTTTGTATCTTCGCTGGCTACCCAAATCATTGAATTGGATGGCAAAGGCGGATATGAACACTACTTGGGCGATTACGAAAGTTACCTGGAGAAAAAAGGCGTAGTATAAGCGCACCCCTCCGGTTGAAACAATGCCGTCTGAAGCCTCTTCAGACGGCATTATTGATAACTTTAAAATAGGAAGCATATGCAGACTTACCTCGTCGGCGGCGCAGTCCGCGATTATCTTTTGGGCTTGCCCGTCAAAGACCGCGATTGGGTGGTCATCGGCGCAGACGCACAAAACCATGCTGGCGCAAGGCTTCCAGCCGGTCGGCAAAGATTTTCCCGTATTCCTCCATCCTAAAACCCACGAAGAATACGCCCTCGCCCGTACCGAGCGCAAAACCGCCAAGGGCTATGCCGGTTTCAGTTTCCACGCCGACAAAGACGTTACGCTGGAGCAGGGACTTGATGCGCCGCGACCTGACCATCAACGCGATGGCGCAGGATTCAGACGGCCTCATCATCGACCCTTTCGGCGGACAACAGGATTTAGCAGCAGGCATTTTGCGCCACGTTTCCCCGCCTTTGATGAAGACCCCGTCCGCATCCTGCGCACTGCCCGCTTTGCCGCGCGCTACGGATTTGAAATCGCCGAAGAAACCATGAAGCTGATGCGGAAAATGGTGGAAAACGGCGAAGCGGACGCTTTTAGTTGCCGAACGCGTCTGGCAGGGAATTGGCAAAAAGGCTTGATGGAGAAAAAAATCCCCACAGGATGATTGAAGTGTTGCGCAAATGCGGTGCGCTCAAAGTCTTGCTACCCGAAGTCGATGCCCTCTTCGGCGTGCCGCAACGCGCCGACTATCACCCCGAAATCGACAGCGGTATCCATACCCTGATGACGTTGCAACGCGCCGCCGATATGGGTCTGACGTTACCCGAACGCTACGCCGCCCTGCTGCACGATTTGGGCAAAAGCCAAAACGCCGTCCGACATCCTGCCGCGCCACCACGGACACGACATCAACGGCATAGAACCCGTGCGCGAAGTCAATCAGCGGCTGCGTGCGCCGAAACATTGCGCCGAGCTTGCCGAATTGGTTTGCCGTTGGCACATTATTTTCCACCAAGTCGGACAGCTTAAAAAGCCGAACCATTCTGAACGTATTGAAAAACCGACGCTTTCAGACGACCCGAACGCTTCGCCGCCGCCTTAAACGTCTGCATTGCCGACACGCAGGGTCGCCTGAACCGCGAACACACGCCCTACCCGCAACGCGCGCACTGGCTCGCCCTGCTCGAAGCCGCCAACCAAGTGGATTCGGGCAAAATCGCTGCTCGAATGCCGCGCGCAGGGAAAAGCGCACCTTATCGCCGAAGAAATCGATCGTGCGCGGCTGACAGAAATTACCCCATTGCAAAAAGCGTTTCGGACGGAGCAAGAAAAAGACGGAAAAACATTAAAACGCACAATATGGCTACTTTGAGAATTTTGAGGACGATACCCAATCCAAGCTTTGCAACAGCTGCTGCCATATCCGCTATAATTCACTCTTCAGCCATTCCGTTCTCCCAACATAAAATCATGACCCTACAAACCGATTTATTGTCTAAAATCAACAATGAAGATTATCAACGCCTCATTCTCAAACACAGCTCGGAATTTAGCGATGGCGAAATCCGCCTATTGAACGAAAATCCTTGAAAAATTTACCTTCGACGTCGTTCAAGCGCAGGCATTGGCGCAGGCGGTAATGCAGCAAGTCCGCTTCGACCCCAACGCCTACCACATCGACAGCGACGACGAAGACACCACAGGCATCTGCCCCCACTGCATCAACCCGCCCATGCCGCCCCTGCGCGATTACTCTCGTTTGGCGCGAAACGCGCGGATAAAAACGCTTTGACCGTTATCTTTTCAATGCCGTCTGAAACGCCGCCGACCGTTCAGACGGCATACCCGACTAAAGGGAAACACCTATGCTGCAAACCGACAACCCTAACCGCCGCCCAGCCCCAGCGCATCATTACCGCCCAAAGCATCTCCTCACAAGAAGAGTTGCTCGAACGCGCCCTGCGCCCTAAAAACGCTGGACGACTATATCGGGCAAGACAAAGCCAAAGAACAGCTTGCCATCTTCATCCAAGCCGCCAAAAACGCGGTGAAGCCCCTAGACCACACCCTGCTCTTCGGTCCGCCCGGACTGGGCAAAACCACATTGGCACACATCACCGCCAAAGAGCTGGGCGTCAACCTGCGACAAACCAGTGGCCCCGTCCTCGAACGCGCCGGCGACCTTGCCGCCCTTCTGACCAACCTCGAGCCGCACGACGTATTGTTCATCGACGAAATCCACCGCCTCAGCCCTGTTGTCGAAGAAATCCTCTACCCCGCGCTCGAAGACTACCAGCTCGACATCATGATAGGCGAAGGCCCTGCCGCACGTTCCGTCAAAATCGACCTTCCACCCTTCACGCTCGTCGGTGCAACCACTCGCGCAGGTATGCTAACCAACCCTCTGCGCGACCGTTTCGGCATCGTTGCCCGCTTGGAGTTTTATCAAAAATCAAGACCTTGCCACCATCGTCAGCCGTTCCGCACAATTACTGCAACTCGACATGGGCGAAGAAGGCGCGATGGAAGTTGCTGGCGCAGCCGCGGCACGCCCCGCATCGCCAACCGCTCGCTGCGCCGCGTCCGCGATTTTGCCGATGTGAAAAACAACGGCGTAATCGATGCCGCCGTCGCCGATGCCGCTTTAAGCATGCTGGATGTGGACGCGCAAGGTTTGGATGTTATGGACAGAAAAATTCCTAGAAGCCATCCCTGCACAAATTCAGCGGCGGTCCGGTTGGTCTTGACAACGTTGCTGCCGCCATCGGCGAATCTACGGACACCATCGAAGACGTTATCGAACCCTACCTTATCCAACAAGGCTTCCTGCAACGCACCCCGCGCGGCAGAATGGCCACCGAGCGCGCCTATCTTCATTTCGGACTGCCGGTCGAAATAACGCAATGCCGTCTGAAACAGAGCTAAGTTTCAGACGGCATTGCTATTTCAATCCATTTCAATCATTGCGCAAGATTCAATTTGTCGCTTTTGCCAATTCAACCCTCATAGCATCAATCACCGCCTTATAGTCCGGTTTGCCAAAAATTGCCGAACCTGCCACAAAAAGTATCTGCGCCCGCCGCCGCAACGGCGGCAATATTGTCGGTTTTGATGCCGCCGTCCACTTCGATGGCGATGTGCCGCCCGCTTTGTGCTTCGTACCGATCCAGCATCGCCCGCACTTGACGGATTTTTCAAGGGTGTGCGGGATGAAGCTTTGTCCGCCGAATCCGGGGTTGACCGACATCAGCAATACCATGTCCAGCCTGTCCAGTACGTTTTCCAACAGATACACGGGCGTTGCCGGATTCAACACCAACCCGGCCTGACAGCCCATATCACGAATCAGGCTCAAACTGCGGTCGATATGTCGGCTTGCCTCAGGGTGGAAAGTAATGATTGATGCCCCTGCTTTGGCAAACGATTGGATCAGGTCATCCACGGGTTCGACCATCAAATGCACATCAATCGGTACACACGCATACGGTTTTAATGCCGCGCAAACCATAGGGCCGAAGGTCAGATTCGGTACATAATGGTTTGTCCATCACGTCAAAAATGAATCAAATCCGCACCTGCCGAAATAACATTCGCAACCTCTTCCCCGAGGCGTGCAAAATCAGCCGACAAAAATACTGGGTGCGATACGGTAAGTAGTCATGTTTTTTTCCTTCACTATCCTTTTAGGGATTTATTCCGCCGTTATGGCTGCCTGAAAACACGCATCAGACGGCATTATTAACAAAAGTTAACTGCGATAATACCATCTTTCACACGTCAATCTAGTATATTTCCTAAAATTTCCAACAAGAGGAAAAAGCCGTGCCACTGCCTGATACCAGCCGTTTTGTCAAACCTGTTGCCTCTTTTTAGGGATAGCCTTGCTTTCCCTGCCAGATTTCCCATGCTGCACCGTCCTATATTTCTCTGAACGATTTTCAACCGAATTGCGATATACGTCGGCTCGGGCTCACTCCGGAACAGCACAATGAATTGCGTAAAATCCGTGCCGCCTTCAAGCTTGCAAATGACAAGGCACGCATAAAAGGAACGCAGTCGGAACTCAGCCGCCGCCAAGTCATTGTCGGAATCATCTCTTCGTATTCGTTTAATCGAGGAGACGCACGCGATTATGTCGAAAACCGCTATTTGTCCAGCATCGATTTTGCGGTGGACGAATTGGAAATCCAACACCGCTTCTTCCATATCCTGACACCGCAACAACAGCAGCTGTGGCTGTCCTCCTGTCTCAAATAATTCCTAAAAAAACTTACAGCACCCGTTGTTCCGGCAGCCTGCCCGCCCAGTCGCATGCAAACTGCCAGGCAGAACGTCCCGAACGGTTGCTCCTCATCTGCGCCCACTGCAATGCCGCAATCCTTGCGGTTTTCATCATACGGCACGCCAAAAATCTTTCCAGCCAATTTTGCACTGCCGCCAGATAATCGTTTTTGATCGAACGGATAAAAACTGAGCCACAATCCGAAACGGTCCGATAGGGATACTTTTTCTTCTACCGCTTCTTTCTGATGGATTTCCCCGCATCCCCGTCGTACCGGCATTCTCGTCCAAGTACTCCGGCATCAGATGCCGTCTGTTGGAGGTCGCATAAACTAAGACGTTGGCGCAACGCTGCGATAAACCGCCGTCTAACGCTGTTTTCAATGCCTTATATGTTTCATCACCGCTTTCAAACGACAAGTCATCGCAAAAATACGATAAACTTTTCCGGACGCTCTTTTAAAAGCGTCAACAGGTAAGGCAGGCTGACCAAATCGCTTTTATCGACCTCGATCAAGCGCAACCTCTTGTCCGCATATTCGTGCAGCAATGCTTTTGACGAGTGATGACTTGCCCGTTCCTCGTGCACCGCTCATCAATACGTTGTTTGCAGGTCTGCCGGCAATGAATTGTTCGGTATTGCGTACCAGCAAATCGGTCTGCCGGCTGACTCCCGCCAGCCTTGTCAAGGGGAAAACATGAGGATCGGGCAAGTGCTCCAAAACCCCTTTTTACCCGCACTCTGCCAACGGAATGCCAAGGCGTTCCAATCCGTGTGTTCGGGTTCTGGCGGAAAGTACGGCATCCAAAACGCCGTAAAACGGAATAGGCTTTGTCAAGAAATTCGTTTAATTCCATACCCTGCCTCATTTTTCAGCATATCTTTGTGCCATCAGGCGTTCGACCGTGTCGACGGTTGCCTGTGTGTTCGGATCGATTTCAATATTGACTTGGTCGCCGGTTTGCCTGCTGCCGAAAAAGCGTCCGCCCAAGGTTTCCGGAATCAGATGCACGCAAAAACGCGTCTTTTCCGACTTCTCCGACGGTCAGGCTGCAACCGTCCAAACCGACAAATCCTTTGGTCAGGATATAAGGACTGAGTGCGGTCGGGAGCTCGAACCAAACCGTACGGTTAAACCCGTCCTGTTCGATTTCGACAATACGCACGGTTGTCATGATATGCCCGCTCATAAGGTGTCCGCCGATTTCATCGCCGAAACGCGCCGCCCGCTCAATGTTGACGCAATCGCCTTCTTTCAGTAGTCCCAAATTGGTTTTTGCCAATGTCTCGCCATCAAATCAAAGCTGACGCGGTTTCCTTCGATTTCGGTAATGGTCAGGCAGCAGCCGTTATTAGCAAACCGATGCGCCGCACTGCAGGGTTTTCTGCCGCCTCTTGCGGAAGCTCGACAATATAAGTGTGAAATGCCGACGACGGACGGTGGACTTTTATCAGTTTGCCCAAGCCTTGAACAATGCCGGTAAACATATTCCGATTTTCCCTATATCAATTCGAAGGGCTGAAATTGTAACACTTCCCCAAACAAAAATGCCGTCTGAAAGCGTTTCAGACGGCATCGGTTTCTTATTTGCACTAAGCCATAGCGCATACCCAGTCAGGTAGTACAGTTTTTGCCTTTGCTTAATGCGGCCAGGCGTTGCTTACCATATTTTTTTCAAACAGTAACTCCACTCCGCTTTGCAGACGCAAAACCAAGCCCGTGGGCGTATCCAATTTTGATAAAGTCGATACCCCGCCCTATCAGCTTCTCGATTACAGAATGAAAATCAGATTTTTTTCCTGCCGGTTTAAAAACCACGTATTCAGGCTCAACCATCGTCCTCCCTGCAAACCCGATTCCGAATCGAAGTCTGCGCGTATCTGTACCAAACGGTCGTCGGAGAAATGCAGTTCGATGTTGCCGTAGAGCCAAATGTTCCAGCCTTTTTTTACCAGCAGCCCTTCGGGTACACACTCAGGGGCGGGAAACATCTGCAATATCATTTCCGCAGTCTGCCCGATTTCCAGATAATCAAACCGTCCGGCAGACAAGAAATCGTACATATCGATGGAAATTGGAAAAATGGTAACGCATGACAAAACCACATAAAATCGATTTATGCGATTATTTCATGTTTTTGTAAGAAGATAAATAAGAATTACTATTATTTACTGAGGACGCAAATCCGTATGCGTGTTCAAATCAATGAAATGCTCATTGACTTCAAATTTCACCGAACGCGCTCTTTGTTGCTGCAACCAGCTTCTAAGCGTCTTCATCCCTGAAAATAAATAAGGAATCGCGCTTTGAAGAATCTGCGGGCGGATGTACATGATGTTGTAGTGCATGGTTACCGGTGTTTCCACATAAAATGCATTACATAACGGCGTACGCTTTGATACGGTTTCAAACCTTGCCACCAAATCATCCGGAAGATACGGCATATCGCACGGCACGACCAGAAGCCAGTCGGCCGTTGCCAGCTGTAAATCGTTCGCGGCAGTACACAAAAGCCGAAAGCGGGCCGAAATGCTGCCACTGCCGTGCGTCCGGAAAAAAATATGCGGGCTCCTTCGAGCATACTCTTCCAAATTCCGGTTGGTGCTGATAGCAATATGGCTGACCTGGGGCATGATTTTTGTCAATGACATGGTCAATCAGTGCTTTGCCATCCAAAAGTACGAGCCCTTTGTCTTCTCCCCCATGCGGCTTGCCTGACCGCCTGCCAATATCAGTGCAAAAAGTTTTTTTACCGAGGGCGTCCTTTTGGAGAAATTGAAGGTTTTCATGATTACAGCTTGTTGTTCCCAATATTTTTTTAGAATAAATCTGATATAGACATTTAATAAATTCATATTGTTTGAATTTTATCATAACCTGATTTAACACTGGAAGCGATGACGATTAAGTTTTTTTCTTAACCAATTCTTTCTGAGCAGTTGTCTCTAATCCGAAAGAATGATATTGTTGACATAATTTTAAAATAATTTTCTCAAAGCATGATACTGTCATCCAGATTTTCAGACGGCATCAGCCTTTCCCTGCGCCTGAAACTTCTGACCGGTTTATGGGTCGGATTGGCGGCATTGTCCGTCGTGTTAACGTTGATGCTCTCTTTACGCTTGGAAAATGCCGCCTCCGTCATTGAAGAAGCCGGAAACTTGAGGATGCAGGGCATACCGTCTGGCCTACATGGCCGACGAAGGATCTCCCGCTCACAAATAGACAATCAGGTTGCCGAATTTGAAAAAAGCCTGAAGCGTATTTCGCAAAGCGATGCAATCCACCCGCTGATTCCTTCGGACACCCTCTTGCTTATGATTTGATACAATCCATGCTGATTATAGATTGGCAGGCACATTCTCCCCCGCTCCAGTCCTATCGGCGACCTACTCAGGTCGATCTCTACCGCTTTGCCGGAAACATCGAACTATTTTTTTGCAGGCATTGGAAAATGCCAACGAAAAACACATGGTGGCTCAGGCATTTTCAATGGGCAATTATGCTGATGACGCTGGTGTCGTCTGTACTGATGCTGTTTTGGCACCAGATTTGGGTTATCCGGCCGCTGCAGGCGTTAAGGGAAGGTGCGGAACGCATCGGACGGAGGTGTTTCGATATTCCCTGTTCCCGAAGGCGGTACGCCGGAATTCAAACAGGTCGGGCGTTGTTTCAATCAAATGGGCGGCAGGCTGAAAATTTTATATGATGATTTGGAAGGACAAGTTGCCGAGCAGACACGCAGTCTCGAAAAAAACAAAATCAAAAACCTGACCCTGCTATATCAAACTACGCGGGACCTGCACCAATCCTACATACCGCAACAGGCTGCAGAACATTTTCTAAACCGCATCCTGCCCGCCGTAGGAGCAGATTCTGGCAGAGTTTGTTTTGGACGGCGGATCCGATGTTTATGTCTCCATTCATCATGCGGATTGCGGCACAGCAGCTTCGGATTTGGGGAAGTACCATGAGGAAACCTTCCTCATCGAGTACCAGAACGAAACATTGGGCAGGCTGTTGCTCAGCTTTCCAAACGGCATTTCTCTTGATGAAGACGACCGCATCCTGCTTCAAACACTAGGGCAGGCAATGGGCGTATCGCTCGCCAGCGCGAAGCAGGAAGAAGAAAAACGCCTGCTTGCGGTATTACAGGAACGCAACCTGATTGCGCAAGGATTACATGACAGCATCGCACAAGCATTAACGTTCCTGAACCTGCAGGTACAGATGTTGGAAAGTGCCTTTGCTGAAGGAAAAAAAGAAGAAGCTGCGGAAAACATCAGCTTTATCAAAAACAGGCGTACAAGAATGTTATGAAGACGTCCGCGAACTGCTGCTCAACTTCCGTACCAAAATCAGTAATAAAGAATTTCCCGAAGCCGTTTCCGACCTATTCGCCCGCTTTACACAACAAACCGGGATAACGGTCGAAACCGTTTGGGAAAAACGGTTCGTTCCTGCCTCCTCAGGAAGAGCAGCTCCAAATGATTTTTTTATCCTGCAAGAAAGCCTTTCCAATATCCGAAAAACACGCCCGTGCCACACATGTCAAATTCAGACTGATTAAACAGGATGAAAGGTTTACAATGACCATTCAAGACAACGGACAGGGTTTTCGACACGGAAAAACATTGGAGAACCTTCGGGCAGCCATGTCGGACTGCATATCATGCAGGAGCGTGCCAAACGTATCCGCGCCGTATTGAAAATCTATTCCCAACCCCAACAAGGAACCACCGTCTCATTGACAGGTGTATCTGAAGAAAGCTTAAAATGACCATTAAAAATTATTCTGATAGACGACCATACCCTTTTCCGCAGCGGCATCAAGGCACTTTTTGTTGCGCCAACATGATTTTGAGGTCATTGGCGAAGCTTCCGACGGACTTTCCGGCATTAAAATGATCAGCCAGCTTCAACCCGATGTCGTCCTGCTTGACCTTGATATGCCCGGTATGAACGGACGCGAGGCACTCTCCCAAATCATCAGCATCAATCCGCAACAGGCAGTGATTATGCTGACTGTTTCGAAGACAGCGACGACCTTACCGAATGCATGCGTATCGGCGCGCGCGGCTATCTGTTGAAAAATATCAACGCCGATTTCTTGCTTGAAAGCATACGCAAAGCTGCCGACGGCGATAATGTATTCTCTCCCGAGATGACTGCCAAAACTCGTCCGCAGCCTGATTTCCCCAACCCGCACAAGGAACTCAGGCACTTTCCTCCCTTACCCCCCGAGAGATGGAAATCCTAGGTTACCTTGCAGCAGGACACAGTAATAAAATCATTGCACGCCACCTCAACCTTGCCGAATCCACCGTCAAAGTCCACGTTCAAAACCTGCTCCGCAAACTCAACCTCAGCAGCCGGGTTCAAGCCGCCGTTTATGCCATCCATCATAATGTCCCCCAGCCTGTATTGGAGTAAGACGGGTTCAGACGGCATCGAGCAAGGAATAAAAAGTAATGCGCCCTTTGACGGGTGCATTATATAAGGGACGGCATCCGGTGTGCCGTCCCTTTACATGCCATTACCGCCGTAACCCGGACGGAATGGCTTAGGCGGTTTATTTCCAAGAATATTTCACACCCACGGTGCGTACCAGTTGAAACCTTGCCAATAATCATCGTTGATGTAGGGCATAATCCTCATGCTGCTAAATATTTATCTGAAAAATTGACCGCACTTAAACGTAACATAGAGGGAAAAATGATTGCCGTATGTGGGATGCTCAAAGATAAAAGATGCAAATGGGGTATTTGCGCATTTAACGTCTATTATTGATGAATGGCGATGTTGTTTTAGTCTTTGGATCTTTCCACACCGTTGCCGAATTTTGGGCTGTGGTGGAATAAAATTTATCATTAAAACAAAGGGCTGATATTTAAAATCAGCCCTTTGTCTTTTAAAAGGGGATTATCTCCCAGATTAATGATTACCAATGATAGCCAACACCGACACCCGCTGAATAATCCTTACTGGTATTTTGCCGTACCGACAAATTTTACAACGGTTTTTCCCATTATCAGACATTCTTGAATAGCTAACTGCCACAGCTGAAAAGCCTGCAGAAAAAACCACTACCCGCAGCAAACATTGATTTTACCTGGAATAGTCGATTGTGGTAATGCAGCCGCAGCAGCGATTGTTACACTTAATCCATTTACGCGTTTATCAAGTTTATTAACACGATTTTCAAGATGATGAATGCGTTGGTCCATAATACGGATTTCTTGTGGTTTCATTCCAGTTGGACCTTTGAGGACCGATTGGACCTATATCGCCTTTATCACCTTTTGTCGCCTTTAGGACCTGTTGCTCCAGTATCACCTTTTATCGCCTTTAGGGCCTTGTGCACCAGCTGCACCATCTTGTCCAGCAGGGCCTTGAGGACCAGTATCTCCTTTATCGCCTTTGTCTCCTTTATCGCCAGGGGCACCAGCTGCACCATCTTGTCCAGCAGGACCTTGAGGACCAGTATCTCCTTTATCGCCTTTTGTCTCCTTTGATCGCCAGGGGCACTCAGCTGCACCATCTTGTCCAGCAGGACCTTGAGGACCAGTATCTCCTTTGTCTCCTTTGTCTCCTTTTGTCTCCTTTGTCTCCTTTGTCGCCTTTTATCGCCCTTTATCACCAGGGGCACCAGCTGCACCATCTTGTCCAGCAGGGCCTTGAGGACCAGTATCGCCTTTGTCGCCTTTGTCTCCTTTATCGCCCTTATCACCTTTATCGCCTTTAGGACCTGCAACTCCTGTATCACCCTGTTGTATTTTTCGTATTCGAGCCTACAAAAATAAAAGTCACCTTTAGAATCAGTACGTTTTTCTGCATATAAACCATCCCCCAAAATCCATACGTAAGCCATTAACTAAGAGATTTTCTGCAATATTTGTACCAATTGGTGTTGAGGCATTGCCTTTCGCCCCTCCTGTATAGAAAGAAGCTCGAGGAATAAAACTAAAGAGTTGTGAACCATTGATTGCATCGGTACTCTGCGCTGAAATTAAGCCTGGCGCAACGTGTTGGATTCGGCGAGTTTCTGTTTCATTACCTACGCTAAATACACCTACAACATTTGTGCCACCTGCAAAATTAGCAAAAATTTTTAACCGCACTTCCAGTCGTGTAATAGCCAATATCTTGAGACGTGTAGGTATTATCAGTACCCTTTGAATAATTTGAAGTAGATACTGTGGTTGCATTACTGCCTATTGCCACACTCTTTGCAATGCTTGCATTTGCTTGATAACCCAAAGCCAAAAGATCGTTCTTCTAAAGCTTGGCTTTCATTTCCAAGTGCTGCTGCATTGGCTTTCTTGGCTTTTAGATTTTTTTACCTATAGCAATTGCATTACTGACTTCTAATACATCATCTTCAGAATTGGCTCCTTCGCCAATAGAAATATTTTTCATTGCCTTTTGAGTTTATTACCTGATTTTTACCAAGTGCAATGTTGTTATTGCCTTCAACATCTTTTTCCGGCATCTTCACCGCCAGCAAAGTTGCTATTGCCAGTAACTTTCTGACCCGCAGATTTACCCATAGCAACATTGTTATCACCTGTAACTTCATTTCCAGCTTCATGGCCTGCCGCATAGTTACTATTACCTGTTACTTTTTTTACCTGCTTCGGCACCTGCTACAAAGTTACTATTACCCGTTACTTTATTACCACTGTAATAACCAAGGGCGGTATTGGCGTTTCCTGTTACTTCTTTTTCCTGATTCTTTACCTAAAACAACGTTGCTTTTCACCTTTGATCCAACTACCAGAATTGACGCCAGCCGCAAAAGTTATCTTGACCAGCAATCCATCTTCCCGCACTATATCCAAAAGCGATATTGTGCTCTGCACCATCTACAGTACCAGCATCTGCTGTACTAGATATATTGCCATTGGCGTCATAGGTATTGGTCCAATTATGACCAACATAATTCCCTGCATTTTCAGCAAAGGCAAGGTTGAAGTTACCAACCACGTTGCTACCAGCCGCCTTGCCAAAAGGCCATATTGTTCCATCCTTTAGATTGACCATATTTGTCATCAGCTGTTGTTGCGCTCGCATTTTTATAAAGCCATCAACATTTTTGCCCTGCACTTAGACCAAAAAGCATAGTTGTAATTCCCTTTTTACATTTTGACCTGCGTTTTGACCGATTGCGACATTATAACTACCCGTTGTATCATGCCCCGAATCTTGCCCAGCCATAAAGTTATTGTTACCAGATACGCGCCATCCTGCACTAGGTCCTAAAGCGTAGTTATAGGATCCTGTTGTGTTTTGACCTGCTTTGTAGCCTGAAAAGAAGTTATAACTTCCGCTAGTATTTGAACCAGCTCCTTGTATTAAAGAAATGTTATGACTACCACTTATATCTTGTCCTGCCTCTAAACCAGTAGCAAAGTTGTGATTTCCTGAAATAGTTCTCCTGCACTTTCTCCAAAAAGCAATGTTATGTGAACCTGAAACCTTAAATCCAGATAACTTACCAAAAGGCAAAAGTTACTTGTTCCAGTTAATTGATGACCAGCTTGTTCTCCATAAGTAAAGTTATAGTTTCCAGAGTTACCATCTCCTGCGTTAGAACCAAATGTAAAATTATATTTCCCATGAGTTCTTCTACCAGATAAGTCTCCACCAAAAAATAAAGTTATATTCAGAATTTCCACTGGAGTTGTAACCAGCTGTATCACCAAAAAGTAAAAATATATTTACCACCATAAGACTCTTGTCCAGCGTTTCTGCCGATAGCTATGCCATAATCCCAATAGTGATGATCACCTTCTCCAATAACTATTCGATGTGTACCGCCAACAACACCTGCATTACCTAACACAAGAGTATTATTAGCATTCCAGTTTGTTGCAGTGCCTGCAATAATCGTATTTGTGTCACCAATCTGTGTTATTGCCCCAAACGAATAAGTGGACCACAAAAGCCAAAGCAATTAGAGAATAAGAAAAAGAAGTTTTTGTATTCATAATAAAAATCGTATAAAAAGAAGAATTTCTTACGACAGAAGGAAATTGACTAGATCGAACAGATAGATCCTTATTTTTCTGTCACCAAACAACAGGAAAAGAGAAGTACTACATTGAATGTTAGTGAGGGATTGGGATTTTAATTTTCCGATGTGTAACATAGTTACACATCCCCTAGTAATACTACAGGGCGTTTACACGCCCTGATTATTCTTTTTGTTGCTCACTATTTCCAAGAATATTTCACACCCACGGTGCCTTGGTAGCCTTTTATGTCTGTTGCTATCGAAGGATTTTTCATAGCGAGCATCTGCATAAAGGTAAGTGTTTTCACTTAAGAAGAATTGAGAACCTAAAGCCTAATTCCCACCAAGTGCGGGCAAACTTCCCGGCTAATTTGTCCGACCCGATTAATGCGTTGCCCCTTGCTTTAAAAATCGTGCCAAATATTACCGGTGAAATAATAGGTGCGCGTGCGTTGCTTATCGTTCGGTTGGTTATGTGCCAAACGGAAACCGACACGGCCGCGCAAACCGTAACCTTTTTGCGAAACGGCACGAGTGCCGTCGTTAAAGTTGCCCAAGCGCAAGTATTGCGCAATCAGTTGCGCTTGCGGCCCCTAAAATCCAGCTATCTCCGTTGTTGGTTTTGTCTTTACCTAAGGCGTAAGGGCGGCCGGTTTTTCCACTGAAAGGGGCAGCTCCCCAGCCGTGATTTTTCGCACCTGTGCCATCAACGGATGAATAACGGTTATTTAACCAAGAAAGCTGCCCCACCAAATCAATGTGGGTGCCGTTTTCATGGTAACGCGTATCGGTTACACCAAGATTAAATGCGGTAGTTTTTACATGGGAAGTTAATTTATCTGCAATCACGATGCCGTTTTTTTCGCGCGGTATTCATCATAGAATTTTGCTATGGGAACGTAACGCACCGAAATACAGGCCGGTAAAACGACGAGTAAGTCTGCCCTCATCATCTTGTTTGGTTTTGACATCAAAGTCGTGCCCCACTTGGAAAACCGTACATATTGGTTTTGAAACCAAAACGTTCTTTTTCCATCGAGTTTAAGGTGTTTGCCGATTACGCGCCCCCAAGATTGTTTTTTTCCACATCTTGCCAATAACTGCCTTGCTTGTCCCAAGAAAGGGTTTGGTTTTCGCCACGGCGTTGGTGAAGTGTATCCAGCATCGCATAGCCTGATTCCAAGTTTTGACGCGGAACGAGCGTATAAGCCGGCGCACTTGGCGTGATGATGGTTTTTATCTTGATTTGGTGTGGTTAACGTCCAGAAGTATTCTGTTACACCATTGTCATCTTTATGAGAAACTAATTGTAACTCCCCTGCACCTGTGGTTTTTTTGCTGTACCGGTAAAGGTTGAACGTGTATTGTAAGCGTAAGGTTTGGTTGCATCCGTAGAATTTATTTCACCGTTTGCTGTTCCTTTGTCATCGCCTAAAAACTTTAATCACAGGGACACTACGTTTGTAGCGATCGGCAAGTTCGCCGATTGAGCCATCAATAACATTTTTCAGTACCATCTGTTTTAACGGCTTTAACAGTCTTATTACCAGAGGCATCACCTGTAATCGTTAATAAATCTGATTCTGAATGTGCACCGAGATAATCTCCTGGGGTATCCCATTTGGTGTTTACTTCAACACGCCATTATTACCAACATAATTTCCTTCAATGGTCAGGTTGTCTGCATAGGATTGATTGGCAAGCGTAATGATGCCTCCGTTGGTGAATGTTCCCTTTTCAAATACAGAAGTTGTACCCGTTAAAGAAAATGCCGGTATTAGATAGGGTTAGCCTACCACCTGATAGCGATGTAGTTCCTTCGGGTGTTTCTAATGATGTGCCTTTTTTTCAAGGTTAAATGTTGCCTTTGTCAGTTTTATCGTTCCAAGATCTTCTGATTTGAATTCCATTGCGCCATTTGTAATTTTTAGCACAGCATTGGTAATAGGGAGGGGAAGCGCATTGTAAATGATTTTTCAGTTCCATCTGGATTGATTAATGTACCAGATGCGCCAAAGATCTCTCCTTCAGGAATAGAAACAGTTCCATCAGAAATTGATGGTTTATTTGCGCTTTTATCACTGTGTTTATGAATTAATGTAATTTTATAGTCGGTACCAGCTCCAGTTGCATTTTTGAAGCATCCAGTACCCCACCATTGGCAAGATTCACATCATAAGCGGTCGCACGTTGGACAGCTTCATCGGCTTTCGGTGCTAATTCCCAAGTTGCGTTATGATCAACGACAACATCAAGTTTAGAGCTTAAGCCCGCCCTTGAATGCTGATGCGTCAGGCCGACCGCTTTTGCCTGATTATCCAGCGTAAAAGTAAGATCTGAGGCTTTGGTTTTGCTAATTTTGTTTCAGCCAACCAACCTTTGTTTTGCCGCCCTTGCTTCAGATTGATCACCTTTTAATAGGAATTTTTGCATTTTCAGCAACAAATTTCCCCATTGTTAAACCAGCTGGCGACGCGGCTTCCTGCAACAGATACCGCAAGGCTGTTCACATTCTTGGCATCAGCGACAATCAATGAGGCATTTTCAGAAGCAGTTGAAATTTTAGTATTATTTAACCGCACTTCTTGATCTTTGTTTGGTTCGTTACGGGAAACATTATCACTAAAAAAAGCCATACCGTACTTTAGTGGTATAGTCTTGCGTATCAAACACAACAGCCGAATTACCCGACTTGATTGTTCCTGTGCTGGTTTCACTATCCGCGATTAAACGGGATTTTTGTGCCGAATAAACGCACAGTAGCTGAATCTTTTGTTTCTGAAGTATCCAGCACCATATTGCCCTGTCGAGTTGATCACTGCACCTTTGTAATCATCAGATTTATCTGCGTTAGGTAATTCCGGTTTGCCGATTTTTTTAATGCCGCAGAGAAATTTGCCGTTGGCTTTAACCGTAATATTGCTGTCTTTTTTAAATTGGCTTCCGCACCATCACCTGCAATGTAGATACCTACCAAATAATCGCCAATTTTTGCGGTTGATTTATCTTCAACGTTGATAGTTAATGATTTTTCAGAATTTAAAATAGGGGTTGAATGAGCGGGTGATTTTCGATAGATCCTAACCCCTGAAAGTTGATGACCGAATGGAGCAGTTGCACCGCTAAAGGTTCGGGGAGCCTAGTTTGGTATCTGGGTATTATCTACTTTGATTGTTGCATCATCTTTTTAATGTTAAAACAGTCTTATTTGTACCATTACCCTGATAATCATACCCAACCGCAATGCCATAGGCTGCATTGGAGTCTGGAGACATATTAGGATCTCCCTCACTGGCTAAAAGTAACAGCAATATCGGTTTTTCCCTTGAATTTCTTCGCTGCGATCGCCACGAATAATAATGGCTTTAGGATAAGTGTGTATTGAAGGATTTGCAGGCGTAACCGTGATATTTACATTACCGGTAACAGTATTGGTAGGGTTCTGTAACTTCGTGACCAATAGGCGTTTCACCTGAAATCTGTTTATTTTCATTAATACTGGAATATTCAGCTGAAAAAGCTGTTGCAGAAAGAGAAGAAATCAAAATGCTCAAAAAGCGTTTTTGCGATAGGGAAATGGTTTCATAGAGGGCCCGTAATTTCAAAAACATAAAGATAAGTAAAAATTGATGTCAATCATTTTAATAATGATTAACCTTTAATAAGGATTAACTCTTTTTAAGAGTTTACCCCCGAATATGGCAAGCAAAAAGAATAATCGCCAACATAATAAAAATGCCGTCTGAAACAGGTTCAGACGGTATTGGCTCAGACGGCATTTGATGCTTGGAAGTCAGGCAACTTGGGTTTTGATGCTCGTTCCCTTGACGCTCTCGGATGCAACCCAAACGGTACACTGTCTCGCCCCTGCCCGCTCAGGAATGACTGAACCGCATCGGCATCTTCGGCAGCAACGATGACGACCATACCGATACCGCAGTTAAAGGTTCGGTACATTTCTTGGGTTTCCACATTGCCCGCCTTTTTGAAGCCATTGGAAGAGCTTGGGCAATTCCCACGATTCGGCATCGATTTGGGCAACCGTGTTTTTCAGGCAATACGCGCGGCACGTTTTCGGTAATGCCGCCGCCGGTAATGTGCGCCATACCTTTAATGGTAAATTTTTCCAAAGCGGCAAGAATCGGTTTCACATACAGACGTGTCGGCGCAATAATGGCCTCACGCAAGGTTTTGCCATTATCAAACTCGGCATCCAAATCAGGGATTGTCGCGTTCGATGATTTTACGGATAAAGGGAATAGCCGTTTGAATGTGCGCCGTTGGAAGCCAAACCCAATACTACATCGCCCGCACCGATACTGCGGCCGGTAATGACATTCTCTTTTTCCACCACGCCGACGGCAAAACCCGCCAAATCGTATTCACCAACGGGATACATACCCGGCATTTCGGCAGTTTCCCCGCCAATCAGGGGCGCAACCGGATTCTTCGCAACCTTGTGCAATGCCTTTGATGACATCGGTCGCGCGCGGAACATCCAATTTACCGCAGGCAAAATAATCCAAGAAAAACAATGGCTCAGCTCCTTGAACCAAAAATATCGTTGACACTCATTGCAACAAGGTCGATGCCCACCGTATCGTGTTTGTCCCAATCGAAGGCAAGTTTGAGCTTGGTACCCACGCCGTCCGTACCGCTGACCAATACGGGGTTTTTATATTTCTTGCCAATTTCGACCAACGCGCTGAAGCCGCCCAATCCCTCCCAATACTTCCGGGCGCATCGTGCGTTTGGCAAAAGGTTTTGATGTTTTCGACCAGTTGGTCGCCTGCGTCGATATCGACACCCGCATCGCGGTAACTCAATGAAGTACTCATCATTTTTCCTTGGTAAATGGTAATTGGACGGTAAAATAACGGGGCGTATTCTACCTTATTTCGCGTTTGCCGGTTTGGATTTTTAGACATATTGTAAACAATCCGCCATATGCCCGCGCGTGTCGGGTTTGGCGGAGCCATCCGCAGGATTAACAGGCAGAAATCCGCCTGCCCTTCCCTCAATTCCTTATATATTGCGTTCCATCAAAAGACGCATTACTTTTTCTTAACCATTTCTTTTTGGTGGACGGGCAGAAGAGTTTTTGATGCCATCATCAAAAATCAATATTTTCTTCTTTCCGGTTGAAACCCCGGCATCCGGGCCGGAAAAATTTGATTGCGGGACGGAAGCACCCGCTTCCGATTCGGTGCGGAACAAATGGCGGTGCTTTTATGTGCCGTTTATGTGTTGAAACACATAGGCAGATAAAAAAGCCGCCCGCTGAAAAAGCAGACGGCTTATATTTTGTGCCACCGAATTGTCCCAATAAGCATTAACAAAAATAATTTATATTTTTTTATTGGTGCGGACGGAGAGACTCGAACTCTCACACCTCTCGGCGCCAGAACCTAAATCTGGTGCGTCTACCAATTTCGCCACGTCCGCATAAGGGTGAGATTATACAGATTTTGTCCAATTGCGCAAGGCTTTGGGCGTAATAGTTGAGGCTTATGCTTTGCAGCGGTAAAATCCGCTATTCGTCCGCCTGGCATCGGAATCCGGCGGTTTTATTTTATTGACGGAATTTGAGTATGCCTGCTGCTTTGATTAAAGATTTTCTGCTGACCTGTGGTTTAAAGCTGCCGCCAGACGAGGTACGGACGGCGTATCTGACCGCAAAAGACGGTGATGGATATGGGGATGGCTTCGATAGACCGTTCGGTTTTTGTGGCGCAATCATGAAGGTTGGAAACTTGCCGATTATCTTCCGTGCGATGATGGTCGCGAAGACGGCCTGAAACGGCTTTTTATGGCTCTGGATTCGGTATTCTCGCGCTGTGAAGGCGTGCGCGCCGCAGCCATTTATGCCCTGATGCCGTCTGAAAACGCCGCCTTTCGGCTGGTTTGCCTGTCCCAACAGGGAGAAGGTTTGGAAAAACATATGGGAGCTGGATGAAAAATGTTGCGGATGTTTCGCTTGCCTCGCCGTTGCGCGCAAAGCGGTTGGATGAATATTGCTTCGGATGTAGGCCGCTGGTTGGCATTGGGCGAGCTGTCCGGCGAACGCAACCGGCATTCGGCGGCGCAGCTTTCCATTCCCTGTTTGCACGGAGAGCGGTGGCGTGCTGGGCGTGGTTCACGTCGAATTTGAAAAAGCCGGTTGTGCGGATGAGGCGGCGCAGGCGGAATGGGTGGCTCTTGCCTTGGCGTTGTCCGAACCTTTGAAGCAGCTTTTGGGCATCACTGCCGCAGAGGGAGCTGAAAATGTCTGAATTATTGAGCTATGTCGCTTCCTGCCGCCTACCGACCGAATGGGGGCGTATTTACGATGCACGGTTTTGAAGAAGCAAGCGGGCAAGAACACGTCGCGCTGACCGTCGGTGATTTTTCAGACGGCAGTCCGGTTCTAACGCGCATCCACTCCGAATGCCTGACGGGCGACGCGCTGTTTTCCAGAAAGTGCGACTGCGGGCCGCAACTGGAAGCGGCAATGAAAGCGGTTCAGGCGGAAGGGCGCGGCATCATCGTCTATCTGCGTCAGGAAGGACGCGGCATCGGGCTGATTAACAAAAATCCGCGCCTATCATCTGCAAGACCAAGGCATGGATACCGTTGAAGCTCAATTTGGCACTCGGGCTGCCCGTCGATGCCCGCGATTTCCGTTTGGCGCAATCTATCTACGAATATCTGGGCATCCGCTCAGTCAAACTGCTGACCAACAACCCCGAAAAAAATCCAAACCCTGAAAGATGCGGGGATTAACGTGGTCGAACGCATCCCCCTGCACGTCGGGGAAAAACCTTGAAAAACAAACACTACCTCCAAACCAAAGCAGACAAGCTGGGACATCTGATGCCGGAATAAGGCAAAGATGCAGGGAACGGGCATCCTGCGCCGCCTTTCGGGAAACAGGTTTCCCATACCTTGATAAAAGCTAATAAGTTTTTATAGTGGATTAACAAAAACCAGTACAGCGTTGCCTCGCCTTAGTCTCAAAGAGAACGATTCTCTAAGGTGCTGAAGCACCAAGTGAATCGGTTCCGTACTATTTGTACTGTCTGCGGCTTCGTCGCCTTGTCCTGATTTTTGTTAATCCACTATATAAAGTTACAGGGTGTGGATGCAAAACGCATTGCGGGTGCGGGTTTGAGGCATACGCGCAAACATCTTAATATAATAGATTGATATTTATGATTTTCTCCATCATCGTCCCTATTTACAATGTGGAAAAATACCTCCGCTGCTGCGTGGATTCCGTGCTTGCCGAAAATTTTTGCCGATTATGAAATGATTTTGGTCGATGACGGTTCGCCGGACGGCTGCGGGAAGATTTGCGACGAATATGCAGGCAAATATCCGCATATAAAAGTTATTCATAAAGAAAACGGCGGGCTGTCGGATGCCCGCAACGCCGGTATCCGGGCGGCAAAAAGGCGATTACCTGATCTTTTTGGACAGCGACGACTATTGGGCCGATACCAACCGTTCAAAAACGCGGGGGTATTCTCTTTGATTTACAACAACTTGCAGATAAAAAGATTGATTTGATCCTGCACCCTTCGTCCTTCAATTACCACGACATCTCCAAAGGGAGGACTTTTCGGATAATGATTTTGTCCGCCATTTTGAAATGCTGGTGGAGGGGCGGTACTATATCTCCAACGCGTGGACAAAGATTGTCAGGCGGGAAATAATCATCAAAAACAATCTGTTTTTTTCCCAAAAGGATACATTCACGAGGATTTCCCGTACAGTTTGCAATTGGCGCGTTTTATCAAGACTTTTTGCCTTTTTACGATAACCCTTTTTACCAGTACCGCGTTCTCGGCGGCTCTATCAGCCACAACATCAAATACAAAAATTTCAGCGATATGCTGACGCATCTCGACCGGGGTGTGGATTTTTAGTCGAAAACAAAAATTCCCCCATCTACGACGGTTTGCAAAAATTTGTCTTCGACAATATCGGCTATCTGAGGTCTATATTGGTAGGGCTTCATTTTTCCAAAAACATTATCGTCATCTACCGAGAATATTTTTCATTTAAAAGAAAAATGCAGAAAGATATTCGGCGCGAAGGCAATCCGTCCGGTTTTTATCGGGAAGACAGCATTCATCAAAAGCTTTTTATCAGAAATTTTTTTCGGTATAACCCTCCGGAAACCCCCATAATCAGAAGCGTGCGGGAAGAAACAGCCGCCCCGCCGGCGGGTTGCGGCAATGCCGTCTGAAGCCACGAATCCGGCTTCAGATGGCATCTGTTTACCAAAAAGCAAATAATTCGGTTTTAGCGAAAAACAGATTTGCTTTTTGGTAAATACCGATTACAATCCGTTGCATTCGGTTTCCGCAAAAGGAAAAAAACAATGACTGATACGGTCGGCTTGCGCCGCCGCAACCTGCGGCAATGGATAGAAAAACATTACGGCGGTTTGCAAACCCGTTTTGCCGAAGCCGTCTGCCTCAATACGGGCGAGCTCTCCGCCCTCTTAAAAAACAAATCCTTCGGCGAGAAAAAAAGCCAGAAAAATCGAACAGGGCGGCGAACATGCCCTGCCATGTGGCTGGATCAGGCAAACCCGCCGCCCAAACCGACCATCAAGAAAGGCGCACCATGTCCCATATCTCCACCATCCCCGAAATCCTAGCAGACATCAAAGCCGGCAAAATGGTCATCATTACCGATGCCGAAGACCGCGAAAACGAAGGCGACTTGCTGATGGCCGCCCAATTCGTTACCCCCGAAGCCATCAACTTCATGATCAAAAACGCACGCGGCTTGGTCTGCCTGCCGATGGACGGCGAAATGGTCGAAAAAACTCGGCCTGCCCATGATGACCCAGAAAAACGGCGCGCAATACGGCACCAACTTTACCGTCTCCATCGAAGCCGCCCACGGCATTACCACCGGCATTTCCGCCGCCGACCGTGCCCTGACTATTCAAACCGCCGTTTCACCGACCGCCAAACCTGAAGACATCGTCCAACCCGGTCATATCTTCCCACTTCGCGCCCAAAAAGGCGGCGTACTCGTCCGCGCCGGGCACACCGAAGCCGGCGTTGACCTGGCACAAATGAACGGCCTGATTCCCGCCGCCGTCATCTGCGAAATCATCAACGACGACGGCACCATGGCGCGTATGCCCGAACTGATGAAATTCGCCGAAGAACACAAGCTCAAAATCGGCACCATTGCCGACCTTATCGAATACCGCAGCCGTACTGAAAGCCTGCTCGAAGATATGGGCGACGCACCGGTACAAACCCCGTGGGGCGAGTTCCAACAACACGTTTACGTCGACAAACTCTCCGGCGAAACCCACCTCGCCCTCGTCAAAGGCACGCCCTCTGCCGACGAAGAAACCCTCGTCCGCGTCCACGAACCCTTCAGCGTCATGGACTTTATCCAAGCCAATCCGCGCCATTCCTGGTCATTGCCCAAAGCCCTTGAGCGTGTCCAACAGGCCGAAAGCGGCGTCGTCATCCTTCTGCACCGCACCGAAGACGGCGCATCCCTGCTCGACCGCACCCCTGCCCAAAGGCGCAAAACCAAGCCTACAAATGGGACAGCAAAAGCTACGGCATCGGCGCGCAAATCCTCGCCGGCCTCAATGTTAAAAAACTGCGCGTATTGGGTCAGCCTCGTCCTTTACCGGCTTGACCGGCTTCGGTTTGAAGTCGTCGGTTTTGAAGAAGCCGAAAAAAATAATATAGTAAATTCAATACTTTATATTTGCTTTATTTATTGCATTATTTCCGTGCAAACGAAAACCCGGTCTGTTGGGTTGGATTTTTGCTTTTTCGGATTTCGGGTAACTTCTAATTCGTCATTCCCGCGCAGGCGGGAATCCGATTCGTCGGGTTTTTGTCTATTTCGGATAAATTCCTGTGGCTTTTGGTTTTTGGATTCTTCTTTCGAGGAAATGACGGCATAAGTATTTTCCAAACCAAACAAAATGCCGTCTGAAAGGCTTTCAGACGGCATTTTAAGTTTGACCGGTTTTATTCATCGGTATTTATGAATTGAATTTCAACATCGCCAATCTATCCTTAATCTCTTTTTCCAATTCGGCAGATTCAGCGAAGAACTTGTCTAAATCCGCCGAAAAATCCTGCCATTTTCTGCTCGAATTCCTCAGCGGAAATATCCACATAATCAATCTTTTACCTTGAAATACTGCCCCGCCGACAGGCTGTAATTCTTGGCTTTGATTTCATCGTAGTCGACTCACCACGCTGAAATCTTCCACAGCCCTGTTTGTGCGTGAAAGTATTTCAGATTTTTGTTCTTCTTTGCGGGAAAGTACGGTTTTTGCCGTCTTTGATTTTTCACCCAAGCCAGATGCGTCGATTAATACTACTTCGTCTTTATTGGCTTTATCAATAAACAGGATAAGATCCGACAAAAAGCCGATACGCCTTTTTCGGTGTACCGGCTTTTGCCATACTGTTCTGCTTCAGACGGCATTGCTTTATTTTGCCTTTAATACTTCTTCGTCCAGCGATTTCAACCACGCCAGCTTTTCGCCGATTTTGATTTCCAGCCCGCGCGGGACGGGTTGGTAGAAATCCGGTTCGTCCAGCCGTCGGGCATATAGCTTTCGCCGGTGGCGTGGGCGTTCGGTTCGTCGTGGGCGTAGCGGTATTCGCGTCCGTAGCCCAATTCCTTCATCAGCTTGGTCGGGGCGTTGCGCAGGTGGACGGGCACTTCGTCGCTGGCGTTTTCTTTAACGAAACGGCGCATTTGGTTGTATGCCTTGTAGCCCGCGTTGGATTTCGCAGCGGCAGCAAGGTACAGCACGGCTTGCGCCAGCGCGAGTTCGCCTTCGGGCGAGCCTAAGCGTTCAAAGGTGGTGGCGGCATCGTTGGCGATTTGGAAGGCGCGCGGGTCGGCAAGCCCGATGTCTTCCCAAGCGATACGCACGATGCGGCGGGCGAGATAGCGCGGGTCGGTGCCGCCGTCGAGCATACGGCAGAACCAATACAGCGCGGCGTTCGGATGCGAACCGCGCACGGATTTGTGCAGGGCGGAGATTTGGTTGTAGAAACTCTCGCCGCCTTTGTCGAAACGGCGGATTTGCGCCCCGAGACTGTCGGCGAGAAATTCGGCGGTTAAGGTTTTCAGACGGCATGTATCGGCGGCGCGTAAAAAGTTGTTCCAACAGATTCAACAATCTGCGCGCATCACCGTCGGCGGTATTGACGAGCAGCTCCTGCGCATCAGCTTCAATCGTAAACTCTTGGTATTCGGGCAATGCCAACACTTTGACAATCAATTTCTTGAGGTCGTCTGAAGACAAGGATTGCAAAACATATACCTGCGCGCGGCTCAACAGCGCGGGATTGACTTCGAACGACGGATTTTTCCGTCGTTGCGCCGATAAAGGTCAGCAAACCGCTTTCAACATGCGGCAAAAACGCGTCCTGCTGCGCCTTGTTGAAGCGGTGGACTTCATCGACAAATAAAATCGTCGCGCGTCCCTGCTGCAAAGCGATTTCGGCTTTATCGATTGCCTCGCGGATGTCTCTTTACGCCGGAAAACACGGCGGAAACAGGCAGAAACTGGGCATTGAAACTCTGCGCCAAAATCCGCGCCAACGTCGTCTTGCCCACGCCCGGCGGCCCCCCATAGCAACATAGAATGCGGCTTCCGCCTTCCACCGCCACACGCAGCGGCTTGCCTTCGCCGATTAAAATGCTGCTGCCCGATAACATCATCAAGCGTATGCGGGCGCAGGAGTTCGGCAAGCGGTGCGTCGGGTTCTCGGACAAACAAATCGGTCATAAGGGCTCCGTCAACAGGGTTTTCAAACAATATGATTATACGGCAGGGGAAAGGCAGCGTGCCGCATACGGATTCCGCCCCTCCGTTTGAACTAAGCCGATCTTAGGCGTACAATTGGGTAATCTCAGGAAATTTATACGCTATGCCATGCACGGAGTCCGATCCTACACCGGCAGCATGATACGCAAATCACAGCTTCAATTAAAAAAATTAAGGAAACTTCGATGAAACAAAATAGAAAGTTCGCTTTATCTACCATTGCTTTCTTGATTCAATCGGGATTATGTTTTGATGCTAACGCTGCTGAACATGACCTTGGAGCAATAGGAAATGTAATAGAGTATGCAGCTTTGCAACCGGACCCGCAAAAGACCAGGTCCCGTTTTAACCATGCGGGGGAGTAAGATTACAGTAAACAAAACTATTTTGCCTTATTGGAAGAAAGGGGACCAGTATGAGAAATTGGAACTTATTACCACCGGGGAAGGGGCAGATGGAGACTTATTGGTCAACGGTTCTTACGGCATCCGTTCTTTTGCAGACTCAAAATTGGAATACAAACCCGAATTATCGGTAAGAAGCAATCATGACATTATTTTCAACAATGATTTTCAATCTGTTGACGTACAACCCTATTCCGGAAATATCCATTTGGATGCCAAAGGAAAAAAATTCAATTTAATTTGAATGTTGCCGATAAGGTAACAGATCCAACCACACATCAAGAAAAAGTTAGTGAACGATAACGCCTTAGTGCGGTATGTCAACACTATTACCCCCGATGAAAAAAATGACAAAGGCAGCATATCCTTTCATTCAAAAAAACAGGCAATTTGTTCAATATGAACGTTAACGTTCATAAAGACACACATCATTTCGGTATTCACAACCTCCGCAATACCGATGTTAATCTGACTGCCGAAGACGGCGATAATGTGGTTGCGATTAAAGGGAAGCTTGCCGACCCTATGCCGGCAGGAAAAAGTTGAGAGTACAAGTTTTTTTAAGGGGTATTGAAACGGCTTTTAAATCCAATACCGTATTAACGGGGAATAACAATAAAATATCCATCGCCACTGAGGGCGACGGCTTGGGATTGGGCGTAAACGGTCTCCAGTCCAACTCCCCTATTCCGGACACACGACAGGGCATTTTCATCAATAATCAATCAAGCGATCTTACCCAACCTTCCCTTGACGGCATCAGCACTGTCAAGCTCAAAGCGAACAAGGGAATAATGAAGTTAATTTAAATGTAAAACACCACGCCTCCGTAAAAGGCATTATCGCGTCGCATTCTGCAAAAGCAACGCTTGAAGCCGAGGGGGATAATATTGTCCGGGTTAAAAATCCGGACACCAATACGGCTTTAATCAATGCCTGGAAAGAAAAACCCCAATAATTCGCCAGAACTATACAGGGTGGGGGTTCAATCCACGATTGACAGCGATGTAGTTTTGAATGCGGCAAACAATATCATTGAGATAGGGGGTAATCCGATGAACCAAGAAGGGATTACCGCTCACGGAAATGCCACGATTACCCTCAAGGCGAAAGAAAACAATAAAATTACCGTGGAAAACGCCGCATACAGCAGCGACGGCATTTCGACTCTGATTAACAGAACGGGGGCAAGGCCCGGAACAAGGGATGACGGAAACAAAATCATACTGGAAGCCGGCGGCGATAATATTGTTACCATGAAATCCGGCGATGCGGATGCGGATTATGTAAACAACTCTGACATATTAAAGGGAACAGACTCTTATAAATACAAACGAGGTTCCAACGGCATCTTTGCCTATGACGACAAATCGCTGGTCAAACTGGTTGGCGAGAATAATATCGTTAAGAGTGAAATCAGTGAAAAGTCTAAGGCATTAAATGGGGGATTTGACCATAACAGCATTTATTCTTGGAATAAGGCAAAAGTCGAACTGTCTGCGAAGAACGATAATATCGTACAAGGCGGAACAAGCGGTTTGCGTTCAAGCGACTCCTCAATCGTCCTCGAGGGTAAAAATAATGCGATTTCAAGTCTGAAACATAACGTTTTCGCCTACAACAAGGCAAAGGTAGATTTGACTGCCGAAAATAAAAACACATTATCCGATGCGGAATTTGGCGTGTATGCCCACGGTGCAACAAGTACGGTCAATTTGTCTTCAAAAGATAAAAATGAGGTAAAAAGCACCCGAGTTGGGCTGTATTCTGAAGCGGGCGGTTTAATCAATGTAGATGGGAAGGATAATATCATTGAAGGCGACGCGGTTGCCTTGGTGGGTAAAGGTGGAAGTCAAAACATTCGGGCAAGCCGTACAAACCAGATTAGTTCAAAAAGCTTAGGAATCTATGCTGAAAAAGCTGCAAAAAATAGCCTTAACCGGCGCAAGCAATACAATTCATGCAAGCAATGCCGCCATTCATTCATTAGACAAAAAGCGAAGTAAGCATAGACGGGCGGATAACAATTCATTCCGCCGTAGCAAAATATCGCCCGAAGGGATAACAGCCTGATTAATTTAAGGTACAAAGGCAACAGCAGTATTGATGGAGCAACTGTATCGGATGGCGGCAGTGTTTCCATTACGCCGTTAGATAATTCAGATGATAATGTTATGCGTTTGACTGGCGATGTCTTGGCGGTAAATAACGGAAAAAGTGGAATTAGACTTCACACCAAACAGCCGTTTGGTGGGACGTTTGGATAATTTCAGCGGCTTAACCGATTCCAAAACATAAAGATTTATTTGAACAATATGTTACCAAGTTAGACAGCAAAAGTGCGGGCGAAATTAACCTTAATTTAGCCAAAGACGCATTATGGACGATGACAGGCCAAAGCTGGATGGATAAATTGAGCGGCGAAGGTACGGTTGATTTTGACAGTAACAGCAAAACGAGCGGACGCGCCTTACATATCGGCGAATTGGCGGGTGCCAATAAATTCTTGATGCATCTGAATAAAGACGGCATTCACAGCGATATGCTCTATGTGAAAAAAGGAACGTCTACTCCGCAAGAAGTCGTCGTCAAAAATCTGTCCGAAGTGCTCGACAGTATGAATTACGGCGAACGTTTGCGTTTCGCTACGGTAACAGACTCAAAAAATGAATTTGTGAACGGTAAGAAATATATTGACGATACGCACCTTGTGGAGGATGCCCTGACTGTCGAATACTCCGCACATAACGGCGATAAAAAAACAACGAGGATGCCTATAATAAATCCTTTAACGGCTCTGAAATGACGACGGAAAAAGCCGGAAATAATTATATCGATCAAACTTATGCCGGTGGTAACAGGCAAAATGTCTATTTGGTCAAACAGACTACCGGCAATCCGAGCCGAAATATCAAAAATATCAATGATATGTTCGACTCAACCGCACATTATGCGTTCACTTTGGACACTTATACCAAACGCGAAGGGGAGCGGGCTTTTTCAACGTTGGATAAAAAAGAAGGCGATTGGATAAGGCTGACGCATACCCGTTTGATTCAATCCAATGCGTTTAGGTTTCATAACAACGATTTTTGAAATCGGATATGACCGCTTCAGCCTCAACGAGCAGGAGAAAAACGTAAATGGGGCATAAGTTTCGACTACGGCCACGGCAGGACATCATTATGGAATACGTTTGGCAAAGGGCAAAAATCAGGAAATATGAATTGGCTCTGTACAATACTACCCAATACATAGATAAAGAAGGAGACGAAACAGGGTATATCGACAATGTATTAAAAATAGGAAAACTGCGTAACCGTGTGATTGCACGAAATCATATGGGGCAATTATGGGGCGAGGGAAAATATAGCAACACCCTATTCTCTATCAGCACCGAATACGGCCGCCGTAAATTTTTGGATGACGATAAATTGTGGCGGATTACACCGCAAAGTACAGTTGCAATATTCCTATTTGAGAGGTGCGGGCTACCGGCTCGACAATGGTATAAATGTCAACTTAAGCCACGTAAACAGCCTGATAGGCCGTTTGGGTTTGGATGTCGTGAGAAAAAATTTGACGAAGGCAAAAACTTTTTCTATATCAAAAGGCAATATCCTTCATGAATTTTTTTGGGCAGCCGTTCCTTTAAGGCATTTGAAGGCAACAGCAATTATGCTCAAAAATGGAATACGAGGGGACTTGGTATTCCGTCGGCTTGGGCTACAATGCGCGGACAGGCACGAATGTCTTTGCCGATGCAGAAAAAGAGTTTTCCGGCGGGAAAAAAAGGATCGTACAACATCCGCTTATCCATTTCCCATCAGTTTGACTGAATGATTGAAACCTTATCGCAACAATAGGTTAAATCCATTCAAGTCTCTAGGATAAACCACAATGAAATGCCGTCTGAACCGCTTTCAGACGGCATTTTTGCTAAAACAAAGCAAAAAATGACGGCGGCAGGATTTTATTTTCCCAATTGAAGTATAATGTTGCCGACTTCAACCGGATATTCAAACGGTTTGCTCCAACACTCGGAACGGCGCATAAAACGCGGCCCCTGCGCGTTATCCCGAACAGGGGCGGCTAATCAGATCCTATCGCCATAAAACGGCGGGGTTTCAACCGAAAAAGGAATTGAGATGAATAAAACCTTGTCTATTTTGCCGATGGCAATCTTACTCGGCGGCTGCGCTGTCGGCGGCGGCAACACATTCGGCGGCTTAGACGGCGGCACGGGTATGGGCGGCAGCATCGTCAAAATGGCGGTAGAAAGCCAATGCCGTGCGGAATTGAACAAACGCAGCGAATGGCGTTTGACCGCGCTGGCGATGAGTGCCGAAAAACAGGCGGAATGGGAAAACAAGATTTGCGGCTGCGCTACCGAAGAAGCACCCAACCAGCTGACCGGCAACGATGTGATGCAGATGCTGAACCAGTCCACGCGCAATCAGGCAATTACCACCGTTACTGCCAAAACGGTTTCCGCCTGCTTCAAACGCCTGTACCGCTAACCTTCTTCAGACGGCATGAGGGCAGATGCCGTCTGAAGCCGTTTTCCTGCAATTTCGACAGACGAGAAAAAATCATGAAATACATCAGCACGCGCGGCGAAAACCGCACACAAACCGTTCAGCGAAGTTTTATTGATGGGGCTTGCCCCCGACAGCGGTCTGATGCTGCCGGAACATTATCCGCAAATCGGGCGCGAAACCTTGGACAAATGGCGCGGTTTGGCTTATCCCGAATTGGCGTTTGAAATTATGCGCTTGTTCGTTACCGATATTCCGGAGGACGATTTGCGCGACATTCTGAACCGTACTTACACGGAAGCGGCGTTCGGTACTAAGAAATCACCCCCGTCCGCACGCTTTCAGACGGCATCAAAATCCAAGCCTTGTCCAACGGCCCGACGCTGGCGTTCAAAGATATGGCGATGCAGTTTTTGGGCAATGCGTTTGAATATGTTTTTAAACAAAGAAGGCAAAAACTCAATATCTTGGGCGCAACCAGCGGCGATACGGGTTCGGCTGCGGAATATGCCTTGCGCGGCAAAAAGGCGTGAACGTATTTATGTTGTCGCCCGACGGTAAGATGAGCGCGTTCCAACGCGCAGATGTACAGCCTGCAAGACGGGAATATCCACAATATCGCCGTGAAGGGGTATGTTTGACGACTGTCAGGATATTGTGAAGGCGGTGCAGAACGATGCCGCGTTCAAGGAAAAATACCACATCGGTACGGTCAATTCGATCAACTGGGGACGCATCGTCGCGCAAGTGGTTTATTACTTTGCGGGTTATTTCAAAGCGACGCAAAAGCAATGACGAGCAGGTCAGCTTCTGCGTGCCGAGCGGCAACTTCGGCAACGTTTGCGCGGGACACATCGCCAAACAGATGGGTTTGCCTATCCGCCGCCTGATTGTCGCGACCAATGAAAACGATGTGTTGGACGAGTTTTTCAAAACCGGCGCGTACCGCCCGCGCAACAGCGCGCATACTTATGTTACCTCCAGCCCGTCGATGGACATTTCCAAAGCGTCCAACTTCGAGCGTTTCGTGTTCGACCTGATGGATCGCGATCCTCAGGAAATCAATACGCTGTGGGCAGAAGTGGCTGCAGGCAAAAGGCTTTGACCTGCGATTTGCCTTTAGACAAAGTCGGCGGCAAATACGGCTTTACTTCCGGCAAGTCCACCCACGCCGACCGTCTCGCCACTATCAAAGCAGGTTTACGAGCAAGACCAAGAACTCATCGACCCGCACACCGCCGACGGCGTAAAGTCGCCCGCGAAGTGCGCGAAGAAGGTGAAACGGTGGTTTGTTTGGAAACCGCGTTGGCGGCGAAATTCGATGCGACCATACGCGAAGCCGTCGGCGATGTCGCCATTCCGCGTCCCGCCGCGCTGGAAGGTTTTGGAAAAATTGCCGCAGCGCGTACAAAGCCGTGCCGAACAGTGCGGATGCGGTAAAAGGCATCATCGAACAAACCCTTGCCTGATGTTCCGTATGGGCGGCATTCCGTCCGAACTTAAGATTGAAAGAAAATGACCTTACCTATGCAGGAAACCCGTTTTTCCATACTGCTGGACGAATTGGCGGCAAAACAGGAGGCAGCCATCGCTCCCCACCTGCTTGCCGACGGAACAAAGGTATGGGTACGCAAAGCAGGCAGGCACAATGCACGATGGCGTTACGCGCTGCTCGGTATGGTTGCCCGATATTTGAAACTGGGGGTGTTGAAGCCGGTTCCCAGCCTCGGCGGCGAGCCTGCCATTGCAACCGAGTCGAAACGCCTGTACGAATTGCGCGCGGCGGGGATAGCCGTTCCCGAATTGCTCGCCGTCCGGAAAAATGCCCTATGTTCGGCAATTTGGAAGGCATCCCGCTCGATGCGCAAATCCGCCAAGAAGCCGAAGCCGGAAAAGGCGGACGCTTGGCTTGCCGGTTTGGAAGCCATTGCACGCGTGCATAAAAACAGCAGTTCCTCAGTCAGGCGTTTGCGCGGAATATGATGTCGGACGGAAAAAAACATCAGCTTTTTGGATTTTGAAGACGATCCTTCCGAAGTCCTGACCATAGCGCAATGCCAAAGCCCGCGATTGGCTCTGCTACATCCATTCGACCGCGCTGATATTGAAAAACGCGCGGACTGCTGGAAGCGGCTGCGGAAAAAAATGGGGCGGCGTGTTGTCAGATCAGCCTGCCGAAATACAAAAAGCTGATTGCCGCCACCGTCAAACCAATCCTCCCGATACGCAGGCTGGAACACCCACGCTGGGGACGGGACGCGCTCAGGGCTGGCGGCCTCGATTTCCCTGATTTCCCTTGCCGATATGCCGCCGTAAGCCGCCGCCCGCCGCGTGATGCCGTCTGAAGCCCTTCAGACGGCATATAACCAACGCGCATCAAGCATTGTCGCAACCATCCGTTTTCGTTTTAGAATTTTGGCTTTTATCCCGAATCGGGCAGACATTTTTCACTCTGCCGCACATCCCGAACAAGCACTATCCATTTCTTTTACTGACAGGAAACCCAAATGGCAGCATTCAATACCCAAAAAGTATTGTCCGTACACCACTGGACAGACGCATATTTTACCTTTACCTGCACCCGCGACGAATCATTGCGCTTTGAAAACGGACAGTTCGTTATGGTCGGGCTGATGGTGGACGGCAAGCCGCTGATGCGCGCATACAGCGTCGCCTCCGCCAACTGGGAAGAACACCTCGAATTTTTCAGCATTAAAGTCCAAGACGGCCCTCTGACCAGCCGCCTGCAACACCTCAAAGTCGGCGACGACGTGTTAATCAGCAAAAACCGACCGGAACTCTGGTTGCCGGCGACCTGAATCCAGGCAAACACCTTTACCTGTTGAGCACCGGTACCGGCATCGCCCCTTTCTTGAGCATCACCAAAGACCCCGAAATTTACGAGCAATTTGAAAAAAATCATCCTCGTACACGGCGTGCGCTAAAAAAGATTTGGCGTACTACGACCGCTTTTACCAAAGAATTGCCCGAACACGAATACCTCGGCGACTTGGTTAAAGAAAAACTGATTTACTACCCGATTGTTTCGCGTGAAGAATTCGAACACCACGGCCGCCTAACCGACCTGATGGTAAGCGGCAAACTGTTTGAAGACATCGGCCTGCCCAAAAATCAATCCTCAAGACGACCGCGCCATGCTGTGCGGCAGCCCTGCGATGCTGAAAGACACCTGCAAAGTTTTGGACGATTTCGGACTGACCGTCTCTCCGAAAACAGGCGTACGCGGCGATTACCTGATTGAGCGCGCATTTGTGGATCAATAAGCTGCTTGAAAATGCCGTCTGAACGGCATCAGCAATCAAAAATCCCGAATCCTGCCAATCAGGATTCGGGGTTTTTATAGTGAATTAAATTTAAATCAGGACAAGATGGCGAGCCGCAGACAGTACAAATAGTACGGCAAGGCGAACCAACACTGTACCGGTTTAAATTTAATTCACTATATAGTGAGTAAAAATTAGAAATGCACATTTCCGTCATTCACGCGCAGGCGGGAATCCAGACCTATCCGTTAATTAGCATTTGAAAAATAAAGAAAAACCAAGCATATGGATTCCCGCTTGCAGGGGAATGGCGACGGTATTCTGCCGTAGCTAAAGCAGAAAAAAACATCCTTATTGTCATTTCATCATGATACGACAGTAAGTATATTAAAAATTAATTATCATTATATAATTGATATATAAGAAAAATTGTCCCAATAAGAAATGTTATGCAGAAAAATAAAATGAAAAGGATGGTTTTCATTGAAAAATGGTTGTTCTGCCATCGTCATACACTAGAGCCAGTATTTGGATAATCCATATTGACATAATTATTCCATTTATCGCATAAATCCACTTTCTAATTTTTCCACATTAATATAATCTCTTATTTAATAAAAATCAAAATAAAAATCAAATACCTAGCAATTCGATCTCAAATTTTTGAACGCCAACGTGTTTGAGCGGTAACAATACATACTTTAAGTTTGCAATCCTTCATCGTCTCATTTTTGTTTTCATCAACTATGCGTCTAAAAGCAACGCTGTCCGTCATTGTTCGGACGGCATTTTTTTCAGACGGCATGTCCACCTGCTTGTGAAGCCGCATGGCGTTGCCCAATACAACCAGCGAACTGAAGCTCATGCCCAGTGCGGCTATCCACGGTTGGACATAGCCCAAAACGGCAAGCGGTACGGCAATGATGTTGTAAGCACTCGCCCACGACAGGTTCTGACGGATAATCTGCCGCGTCCTTCCCGCCTGTACCAGCATATGCGGAACGGTATTCAAATCTTCGTTTAAAAGGACGATATCCGCGCCATCCCTTGCAATATCGGTTCCGCCCGCCACCGCTGCAGAAGTATCGGCCTGCGCCAAAACGGGCGCGTCGTTGATGCCGTCGCCTATCATCAGCACTTTTTCCCTTCTTTTTGTAAGGCTTTGACGTATTCCAGCTTGTCTTCCGGCATTGCCTGGGCGCGGTAGTGCGCGATACCCAGGGCGCGTGCGGTTTCTGCAACGGCGGTTTCGCGGTCTCCGCTGAGCAGGTGCAGGGTCAGGTGTTGCCGCTTCAACTTGCGGACAACTTCCTCCGCCCCTTCCTTCAACGGGTCTTGAAGATAAAACACAGCTTGGAAACCGAGCTGGTTGCCGAGATAGACCGCGCTGCCGCTTTCTGAAGCCTGTTCATCCTGCGGAGGTTCTCCGGCGATTTTGGCGACATAAGCCGCCCTGCCCAATGCCCACACCTGCGTTTCCCCGTCGACGGTCAGTTGCGCGCCTACGCCTTCACCGACGTGATTGAGGCGTTGTCCGACCCGTATGTCAGGAATCATGCCGTCTGAAACACGGTGGTTGAGGATGGCGCGGGCCAGGGATGTTCGGACTGTTGTTCCAACGCCTGCGCCACCGCGAGAACAAAGGCTTCGTCTGTGCCGCTCAACATCGAGATACGGCTGACGGTGGGATTTCCCCGGGTCAGCGTTCCTGTTTTATCGAAGATGATGTCGGTGGTTTGGGCAAGCGTTTCCAAGGTTTGCTTACCGCTGATTAAAATGCCTTCGCGCGCCAGCGCACCGGTAGAAGCTGCCAAGGCCGTCGGCGTGGCAAGCGATAAGGCGCACGGACAGGTAATGACAAGCAGGGCGACGGTAATCCAAAGCGCGGTATGCGCGTCGGCGTACAGCGTCCAGCCGATGAAGACGGGGACGGCAAGCAGCAGCTCCCGAAAAACGAATGTCGAGGCGTATTGTTCCGCCAACTCAGCGGTGCGCGGTTTTTGGGCCAGTGCGCGGTCGAGCAGGCGGACGATGTGGGACAGGCGCGTACTGCTGCCGGTCACGGTCGGTACGTATGATTATGGGGCTTTGCGTATTGAGTGTGCCGGCGGTTACTTTTTCAGACGGCATCTTGGCAACGGGCGAGGCTTTTCACCCGTCAGCATGGCTTCGTTGACCGCGCTGCTGCCTTCGACAACCGTACCGTCGACAGGGTACGGTCTCCCCAGTTTGACCATCACGATATCGCCCGCCTTCAATTTGACGACGGCTGCCTCGCAGGTTTCCTGCGTATCGGGGTAATCGGGCATATGATGGCAAAACGCAGGAATCAGCTTGACCAGCCTCTCGGCGGCATCGCCTGCCTGACGTCGGGCGATTTGTTCCATAAAACGTCCGCCCAGCAGGAAAAACAGCAGCATGGCGATGGATCTCGAAATACATCCCTGCCCCGCATTGGTCGCAAGGCTGTAAACGCCGGCGATAAAGGTCATGATGATGGCAACGGTAATCGGCGTATCCATGCCGACGCGGCGGTTTTTCAGTCGCGCAGCGTGCCGTGATAAAAACGGAACGGCGCAATAAAAGACAACCGGCAATACCATCAGGAAACCGCCCCAAATGGAGGATTTGCAGGAAATCGGGTTCGATGTCGCCGCCGTAAAGGTAGGTCGGCAGCGCGAACATCATCGTCTGCATCATCCCCAGCCCAGCAACGGCGAGGCGGACGATGTATTGTTTGCGTTCTTTTGGTTGGCGGCTTCGATTTTCTGCGCGTCATAGGGGTGCGGCGGTGTAGCCTGTCTGCCGGATTTTTCAACAGAATGTCGGAAAGGCGGATTTTGCCGTCCTCCCAGACAACGCGGCAGCGGTGCGTGCTGTAATTGAGGTCGATGCGGACGATGCCGTCTGTACGCAAAAGCTGCTGTTCGATCAGCCAGACGCAGGCGGCGCAAGTGATACCGCCGAGCATTAAAACCGCCTCGCGCGTGCCGCCGTGGGTTTCCACAAAGTCGGACTGGACTTCGGGCAGGTCGTACAGGCGGATTTGGTCGAGGATTTCTTGGGGCGGTAGCTCGGTTTTTTGCGCGTCGGCGGTGCGTTGTTTGTAATAACTGCCCAAGCCCGCGTCAATAATGCTTTGTGCGACCGCCTGACAACCGGCGCAGCAGGTTTTCTCGGTCTTCGTTTTCGTAACGGACGGTCAGATGCAGGTTTTTCGGGAACGTCCAGCCCGCAGTGGAAACAGGTTTTTCATGGCGTTTCGGTTTCGTCTGTGTTTGGTGCGGCGGCACAATACTCGGCAATGGCTTCGCGCAGTGCGTCTATACCGGTATTTTCAGCAACGGAAATGCGGACGGCAGCAATTTTTCCCGCAGCGTCGCGCCATATGCCCGTGTTTTGTTCTTCAGACGGCAGCAGGTCGGTTTTGTTGTACACCTGGATGCACGGAATATCGCCGGCATGGATTTCTTGCAGTACGTTTTCCACGTCTTCAATCTGCTGTCCGCTGTTCGGGGCGGCGGCATCGACGACGTCAGCAGCACATCGGCTTGCGCGGTTTCTTCCAGCGTGGCGGAAAAATGCCGAAATCAGTTTGTGCGGCAGATCGCTGACGAATCCGACGGTATCGGTCAGGATAATGCTGCATTCGGGACTGATGTACAGCCTCCGTGCCGTAGTGTCCAGTGTTGCAAACAGCTGGTCCTGTGCATATGCGCCCGCTTTGGTCAGACAATTGAACAACGTGGATTTTGCCTACATTGGTATAACCGACCAATGCGAAGGTTTTAATTCCGCCCGATTTACGCGGTTTACGGCGGAGTGCGCGTTGTTTTTAAGGTTGGCAAGCTGTTTTTCAAGGCATTGATCCGATGGGCGATCAATCGGCGGTCGGTTTCCAGTTTGGTTTCGCCCGGCCCTTTCATGCCGATACCGCCTCGCTGGCTTTGCAAATGTCCGTAACCGCGTATCAAGCGTCCCGCCAAATGGCTCAATTGCGCCAACTCGACTTGCAGCCTGCCTTCCTGAGTGCGGGCGCGACGGGCGAAAAATCGCCAGAATCAGCCCTACCCTGTCCAATACGCGGCATTGGAGGATTTTTTTCCAAATTGCGTTCCTGCGTGGGCGTAAGTTCGTGGTTGAATACGACCAAATCGATGCCGTCTGCGGCAACTGCTTCCGACAGCTCCGCCGCCTTGCCCGTGCCGACAAAACAGCGCGGTGTGCGGACGGTCGCGTTTGCTGGTCTCCACAATGACGGGATTGCCGCCTGCCGCTTTGACCAGCTCGACGGCTTCCGCCAATGCCGTCTGAAAACCGTTCAGACGGGCGGCACTGCTGCCCGTACCGTCTTTTGTCCAACATTACGCCCACCAGCATGACGCGTTCCGGTTGCGCTTGGGTACTGCCGTTGCGGCCTGTTCTGCCTGTCATGTATTCAATCCTGTAAATAAAGGGGTAACGCCGCGTTCCGGGCTGTCTTCCGGTGCAAGCGTGATGCGGCTGCCCGCCATTCCGCCAACGCTGAAGACGATGCCGCCCGCCTCGTGCCTTCCTATGGACAGGCGGCTGCCGAGCCGCTGCCGGTAGGTATAACGGGTACACGCGTCCAAACACCAGCGTCCGCGCCAGTGGATGAAATATTTTTCGCCTTTTCTAACCGCAAGCGTCTCGCCGCCATTTACCTCAAAATAAGGGGTAATCGGGTTTTCGGGTTTTTAAACTGCCATTTCGCCCGCCCACGCCGCCCGTTGCGGACATAGTCGAATACCGCCGTATAAAGCGTGCCGTATTCCAAAAGGCTTGAGCAGGAAAAGCGCGAATTGGTACGCGGTCAGCCTGCCGTTGGGGTCGTTGCCGGCGGTTAAAACCCTGACGGGGCGGATTTCGTTTTTACCCTGATACAGCTTGAAACTTTTCATCGCAATTTTTGCCTGCCGCCTCGGAAAAAAATCAATGCTGGCAGGATTGCCCGTCATTTCATATCCCGGCACGGGGGTCGGGACGTTCCCCGTAAAAAATAAGGCAGTGCGCCGCTGCCAACCGGATAGGCTGTATAAAGCAGCTCTTGTGCGGGCATGACTTCGTCGGTGTACACGACCGCACCGTTGTGGCAGGCGTTGCGGTAATAGTGCCGTCCCGCTTCAGGCTGATTTCTGCCTTGGGCGCAATGCCGCTCAAACCTGCCGTTGCCCTGATTGAATACGACGACGGTTTTGCCGTTTTCGCGCACAAATGCCGCTCCTGCTTCGTCGGTATGGCGGTCAAGCAGGAAAGGCGGTGGTAGATTGCGCTCATCAATCCGTCAACCTGGCGTTGCTGCGTGCGGATGTCGCTGTCGGACGATTCGGCGGCTTCCTCTTCCGTGCTGATGTTTTTCATGCACGCCGTTGTAGAGATAACCGGCAAGGCGTGTGCGTTCGGTCAGCTTTTGTGCGGTGTAGTGCGGATTATCGGGATGATGTTCGCCGTGTCCGTCTTCGGGATTGAGCGTGAGATAACGTGCGTGCCTACGGGCGGAGTTTTCCAAAAACCGGCGCGTGTGCCAGCTCGTGCAAAACCGATTTGTGCGCGGATGCGGTTGAGGTAGTGCAACGCGTCGCCGCCGTCCCTGATTTGCGGTGCAGACGGATAGACAAGTTCTCCCACAGGCAGGGACTGGTTTTGGGTATGGTAGAAAACGCCTGCTGCCGAGCCCAACAGAAGCAGCCAGATAACAAGGGATTTCATAATGCCGCCCTCCCGACGCGGCAACGGGGTGTTTGATAGTGGATTAAATTTAAACCAGTACAGCGTTGCCTCGCCTTGCCGTACTATCTGTACTGTCTGCGGCTTCGTCGCCTTGTCCTGATTTAAATTTAATCCACCATATCAAAACGACAAACTTGTCAATGCGGTTTCCGCTTGCTGATTGCCAAACCGGCAAACCTTTCCCCGTGCCGATGCCGAACCTGATGCCGTCTGAACCTTCAGACGGCATCGGTGCTTATTTGTCCACCCGGATGGGTGCAGGTTCGTATTGTGTCGATTCGTCGCCGTAATACAGCACGCCGAGTTTGATGGGGATGCGTCCCTGCGATTTGCGGTGGGCATTGGAATCGCGCAAGGAACAGGCGCAGCCGCAATATTCCCTGCTGGTAGAAGTTTTCACGTTTGCTGATTTCAATCATGCGCGCGCTGCCGCCGCCTTTGCGCCAGTTGGAAATCCCAATACACCACATCATCGTAAGGCGCGGCGGCGCGGCGGCCCTGCAGTCGTTGATTTGCGCCATTTTTTTCCAGCGTGAAAATGCCCAGCGAACTGGTAAAGACGGGAAAAACCGTGTTCATGCGCGTATTGCGCCGCCTTTTCGAAACGCATATCGAAACACATGGTGCAGCGGATGCCGCGCTCAGGTTCGAATTCCATACCTTTGGCTTTGGCAAAACCATTCTTTGCGGTCGTTTTCGTAATCGTCGTCTTTTGTCGATGAAGGGGATGCCGAACTTTTCCGCAAAGCGCACGTTTTTCCTCTTTTCGGAGCATATACTCTTTGTGCGGATGGATATTGGGATTGTAAAAATAAATGGTGTAGTCGATGCCGGAGGCAAGCATGGCTTCCATCACTTCGCTGCTGCACGGGCGCAGCAGGAATGCAGCAAGACTTTTTATGTCCGCCGGGCGGGACGAGTATGGGGCGGTCAATGTCGGTAACGGTAGGTTTGTTTTTGTGTTTCCATTAACTTAACAATATCTGTCGAATACGGTTGAAGCGGCTATTTTATCAGAGCCGCCGAATGTAAAAACAGGGTGTCAGGGCATCGGCCCGAGCTGCCTGAACGAACAGACGCTTTGCGAGGTAACGATAAAATGGTCGAGCAGAGACACATCAACCAGCGACATGGCCTGTGCCAGCCGCCTTGTGAACATGATGTCTTCCTGCGAAGGTTCGGGCGAGCCGCCCGGATGGTTGTGCGCGATAATCAGGCTGTCCGCATATTCGTCCAATGCCAGTTTGACGATTTCGCGGATGTAAATCGTGTTTTCCTGCAACCGTACCGCGCGACAGCTCTCTGACCGCAATCAGTTGGTTTTGGCGGTTCAACAGCAGTGCGACGCTGACTTCGACTTTTCCTCGCCCCAAATGAAAGCGCAGGTAATCGGCAACGGTATCGGGATCGGATAAGGTAATTTTCTTCCTGCAATTCTTCCGCCAATATCCGCCGTCCGATTTCCCTGACCACGGCAAACTGTGTGAAACTTGCCGTCCCCATCCCTTTGTATGCCGACAGTTTGCCGACCTCCGCACTCATCAGCCTCCCAAGCTGCCGAACTCCTGCAGCAAATAACGCGCCAAATCGACTGCGCTCATTCCGCGCGTGCCGACGCGTAAAAGGATTGCCAAAAAGCTCGGCATCACTCAAAGCCGCCGCCCCGCGTTCCAACAGCTTTTCCCTGGGCCTTTCGCCTTCCGGCCATTGCTTGATGCTCATATTTTTCCCTTTTTAAAAATAGTCTGAGATGCCGTCTGAAACAAATGTTCCCACACGCCAAATATCCGAAATGCCGTCTGAACCGGATTTCCGCTTCAGACGGCATCTGTATTTCAAAAACAGTCTTACGCCGTTTCTTCCAACTCGATGGACGCCGCAAGAAGCGACAGGCGCGCCATCACGCCGTACACATAGAGGCGGTTGTGGACATTATCGACATCGCAGTCTTTTTCAGAACGCGGCATACCCAGCGCATCCCATTGCTCGAATACGCGCTTGCAGGCTTCGGGGGCTTCTTGAGTTGTCGCCGTTGCCGGTGGGGATGCTGTTGGACAGAGGCACAAACACCATACCGCCGGCGTTGAGGTTTTCGTCCGCACCGCGCCCTTCGTGTACGCGGAAAAAGCCGCCGATGACGAAACGGTCCATCATATAGACGACGGGTTCGCACACCGCGCCGTTTAAGGTTTCATAGGTATAAATCCTTCTTGGACAATCACTCGCTGACTTCCAAGCCTTCTTTGACTTTCGCCATTTTGTTGCGGTTTTTACGATTCAAGCCGCGCACTTCGTCGGCAGATTTGACGCTCATCACGCCCATGCCGTAAGTGCCCGCATCGGCTTTAACGATGACGAAAGGCTGGTCGGTAATACCCAATTCGTCGTATTTGGCTTGAATTTTCGCCAGCACGCGTTCTACCGCTTCTGCCAACGCATCTTCACCTTCCCGCCCTTGGAAATCCAAACCGCTGATTTTTTCAAAATACGGGTTAATCTGCCACTCGTCGATGTCGATCAACTTGGCAAAGTCGGCAGCAACTTGGTTATACGCGCCGAAATGATCTGTTTTGCGGCGCGTCGTCCAACCGCCGTGCAACGGAGGCAATACAGGTTTTGGCTAATGTCTTTGAGAATGTCGGGAACACCTGCGGACAAATCGTTGTTCAACAAAAACCACGCAAGGCGAGAAGCCATCTGCGAGATGTACACGCTCGCGGGTGCGCAATAAAGGCTCAAGCAGGATTTTATTGCCCAATGCAGTTTCAAATTCGGCTGGTTCGGTTACCTCAGGATTCAGGCTGCCCAAGCGCACTTCATACCCTGCCGAGCGCAAAATCTCGCTGAGGGCGTAAACGTTTTGCAGGTAGAACATGTTGCGCGTGTGGTTTTCAGGAATAATCAACACGGATTTTGCCGTTTCGCAGGCACGCTGCACCGCATCTTGCGCGGCAACCGCCGCCAGCGGGATAAAGTTGGGATTCAAATTATTGAGCCGCCCGGAAACAAATTCATATCGATAGACGAAATTTTGTAACCGGCATTGCGGATGTCGACCGAACCATAAAACGGCGGGCGGTGCACATTCCACTGCGAACGGAACCATGCTTCGATTTTTGCATGGTTACACAGGATTTTTCGCTTCAAATGCCTGCAGTTGAGCCAAATGCTCGGACGATATAACCGGTAATTTCATCTTTCCTCTGCCTGACGTGGTTTTTAACAAGGTACAAATAATAATGCCTTTAAAAGAATCCCGACAAGTATTCTTTCATATCAAATCTTTCTTTGAATATAACTATTCTTTCAAATAGACAATATGTCTAATTTTTAGATACAAATTGTTTTCAATTTTTCTATTTCTTCAAAAAAATTAGACAAATTTTTGTTGCATGACATGTAAAAATCCGTCTAGAATTTTCATCCTATATTACTACCCACACAAAAGAACAACACCATGACAGCACAAACCCTCTACGACAAACTCTGGAACAGCCACGTCGTCCGCGAAGAAGAAGACGGCACTGTCCTGCTTTTTACATCGACCGCCACCTGGTGCACGAAGTAACCAGCCCGCAGGCATTTGAAGGCTTTGAAAATGGCGGGTCGCAAACTCTGGCGCATCGACAGCGTGGTTTCCACCGCCGACCACAACACCCCGACCGGCGATTGGGACAAAGGTATCCAAGACCCGATTTCCAAGCTGCAAGTCGATACTTTGGACAAAAAACATTAAAGAGTTTGGCGCACTCGCCTACTTTCCGTTTATGGATAAAGGCCAAGGCATCGTACACGTTATGGGCCCGGAACAAGGTGCTACCCTGCCCGGCATGACTGTTGTCTGCGGCGACTCGCACACTTCTACCCACGGCGCATTCGGCGCATTGGCACACGGCATCGGTACTTCCGAAGTCGAGCACACCATGGCGACCCAATGTATTACCGCGAAAAAAATCCAAATCCATGCTGATTGCCGTTGACGGCAAATTAAAAAGCGGGCGTTACCGCCAAAAGACGTGGCACTTTACATCATCGGGCAAATCGGCACGGCGGGCGGCACGGGTTACGCCGTCGAATTTGGCGGCGAAGCCATCCGCAGCCTTTCGATGGAAGGCCGCATGACCTTGTGCAACATGGCGATTGAAGCAGGTGCGCGCTCAGGCATGGTTGCCGTCGACCAAACCACCATCGACTATGTAAAAGACAAACCTTTCGCACCTAAAGGCGAAGCATGGGACAAAAGCCGTCGAGTACTGGCGTACGCTGGTGTCTGACGAGGTGCCGTATTCGATAAAGAATACCACTTCAAAGCCGAAGACATCGAGCCCTCAAGTAACTTGGGGCACGTCGCCCGAAATGGTTTTTGGACATCAGCGGCAAAGTGCCTAATCCTGCCGAAGAAACCGATCCCGTCAAACGCAGCGGCATGGAACGCGCCCTCGAATACATGGGCTTGGAAGCCGGTACACCATTAAACGAAATCCCTGTCGATATCGTCTTTATCGGTTCTTGCACCAACAGCCGTATCGAAGACTTGCGCGAAGCCGCCGCCATCGCCAAAGACCGCAAAAAGCCGCCAACGTACAGCGCGTGTTAATCGTCCCCGGCTCCGGTTTGGTCAAAGAACAAGCCGAAAAAGAAGGCTTGGACAAAATTTTCATCAAAGCCGGTTTTGAATGGCGCGAACCGGGCTGCTCTATGTGCCTCGCCATGAATGCCGACCGCCTGACCCCGGGACAACGTTGCGCCTCCACTTCCAACCGTAACTTTGAAGGCCGTCAAGGCAACGGCGGACGCACCCACCTCGTCAGCCCCGCTATGGCCGCCGCCGCCGCCGTTACCGGACACTTTACCGACATACGCACGATGGCGTAAGTATATTCAGACGGCCTTTTAAGAATTTGACGAGGCCGTCTGAAATATGTCCCGTAAGGCAGAAACACCTTTAATATTCAAACCAAGGAGTTTAAGCATGAACAAACTTTTCGTTACCGCCCTGTCCGCCCTTGCCTTGTCCGCCTGCGCCAGCACTCTGGCAGGGCGCGAAACAAGACACCGCCCGCAATCTTGACAAAACACAGGCCGCCGCCGAACGCGCCGCCGAACAAACAGGCAACGCCGTCGAAAAAGGCTGGGACAAAACCAAAGAAGCCGTCAAAAAGGCGGCAATGCCGTCGGACGCGGTATTTCCCATCTCGGCGAAAAAATCGAAAAACGCCACCGAATAACCGATTCTGCGATGCCGTCTGAAACCGTTTCAGACGGCATCGTCAGCACAAGACACAAACCCATGAAAGCCTTTTACCAAAATCACCGCCATCGTCGCCCTGCTCGACCGCAGCAACGTCGATACCGACGCCATCATCCCCAAACAATTTTTAAAATCCATCAAACGCAGCGGCTTCGGCCCCAATGCCTTTGATGAATGGCGTTACCTCGATCACGGCGAACCGGGCATGGACAACAGCAAACGCCCGTTGAACCCTGATTTCTCGCTGAACCAGCCGCGTTACCAAGGCGCGCAAATCCTGTTGACGCGTAAAAACTTCGGTTGCGGCTCCTCGCGCGAACACGCCCCTTGGGCATTGGACGACTACGGCTTCCGCGCCGTCATCGCCCCCAGCTTTGCCGATATCTTCTTCAACAACTGCTACAAAAACGGCCTTTTGCCTATCGTTTTGACAGAAGAACAGGTTGACCAGCTTTTCAAAGAAGTTGAAGCCAACGAAGGCTATCAGCTCTCCATCGACCTTGCCGGACAAACCCCTGACCACCCCTAGCGGCGAAACGTTCACATTCGACATTACCGAACATCGCAAACACTGCCTCTTAAACGGCTTGGACGAAATCGGCCTGACCCTGCAACACGCTGACGAAATTCACGCCTTTGAAGAAAAACGCCGCCAAAGCCAGCCTTGGCTGTTTAACGGTTGATATACAAAAGGCCGTCTGAAAAATTTAAGTGTTTCAGACGGCCTTTAATCTACAAAAATATACCATGATTACCGACACCATAAGCAATGTCTCCCGCTACGCTGCTTTGCATCCCGACTTTCGCCGAAGCCTTCCATCTGTTGCAGACCTTGGATTTTGACAAGCTGCCGGACGGCCAAGTGCCATGCGAGAATCCCAATATCCGTATTTTTATCGGCAGCGAGCCGATGAGGACGCAGAGAGAAGCCCAGCCTGAAGCGCACTTAAAACATATTGATATTCAAACGCCGATTGATGGTAACGAAATATATGGCTGGATAGACAGAGGCCGTCTGAAAAACGGTTTAGGCTACAACGAAAAGCGCGATATCGAGTTTTTCGACTGCGAGCCGGAAACCTGGCTGACCTTGGAGCCCGGCGAATTTGCGCTATTTTTCCCGAATGATGCGCATGCACCGTTAGTCGGCGACAGGGCGAACATACGCAAAGTTGTTTTTAAAATCTGTGTTGAAACCGAACGTCTATAATATTTCAGACGGCCTTATCCCCTTATTCAGGACACAATATGTCTTTTTTCAGCAGGTTGTTCCGCTCCAAACCTAAATTAATGACTTGGCAGGAATTTGTCGAATACTTTGCCCGTCGCATTCAAGAAGAATTGGATCTTGAGGCAAAAAAATCGACTGGGGTGAAACTATTGCGTCTTCGCCGATCATTGTCCATTTTTCCGAAGATGATGAAACGTCATCCAGCACATATTTAAGCAACCATTACACAAGTTATCTGCAAAATCCCGAGGCCTTGGAGGCTATTGTTGCTGCCAATTTAGCGGTTATCGATAAGATTCAAAGACACTGATGCCAGTGTTTCAGCACAACAAATTCTTCCGACGATTAAAAAAATACGATTTATCTGGAAAACGCCAGACTGATTACAAATACGGACGAAGCCGAACCTGCCGATTACTTTATATACAAACCGATTGCAGGGCGATATCATGTTGCTTTATATGGTGGATACGGGAAGAATCCATGCATACGCTCAATCGTGAGCATATGAAAGAGGCCGGTATTGAAGATGAAGACGCCTTGTATCGTACCGCCATGGATAATTTGCGCCAACGGATGAATGGACGTGTTCAAATTCATCATGCCGAAGGTTGGTCATTGACCCAAATCCATTTTAGACAACATCTATGATGCTTCCCTGATTTTTGCTTTTTGAACGAAGTACTTAAAGACGATCCTATGCTTCCTGCCAATCCCTGTTTTTACAGTCCTGCACGCAACGCCCTGCTCGTTTGCAGCCCGTCCGATGAAGAGGCTTTGCAGGCGATGGCGAATATTGCCCTGCAGGGCATTTGAAGACTCTGCCTACGCGATTTCTACCCAGCTTTACCAGTACCATAATGGTACAATCAGCGTTTTCAGAGCAAATTGATTTAAGGTCGTCTGAAAAACAGGCGACCTGCCCTTCACCCAAAAACCTTCCCATAAGGGAAACCCGAAATGACCAAACATATCGCTATCTTGCGCGGCGACGGCATCGGCCCTGAAAATCGTCGCCGAAACCGTCCGCGTACTCGACAAACTTATCGCCCAAGGTTTGGATGCCAGCTACGAATACGCACCTTTGGGCGGCGAAGCCTATGACGAATACGGCCATCCTTACCCAGAATTCACGCAAAACCTCTGCCGCAAAGCCGATGCCGTCCTGCTTGGTGCAGTCGGTTCTCCTCAATACGACAATCTCGACCGTCCATTGCGTCCTGAGCGCGGCTTGTTGGCGATTCGTAAGGATTTGAACCTGTTTGCCAATTTGCGTCCTGCCGTTTTATATCCCTGAATTAGCCAACGCCTCCACGCTGAAACCCGAAATCGTTGCTGGTTTGGATATTTTGATTGTGCGCGAACTCACCGGCGATATTTATTTCGGCGAACCGCGCGGCATCCGTGTTTTAGAAAAACGGCGAACGCGAAGGTTACAACACCATGAAATACAGCGAAAGCGAAATCCGCCGTATTGCTCACGTCGCCTTCCAATCCGCCCAAAAACGCAGCAAAAAGTCTGCTCCGTCGGCAAAGCCAACGTTTTTGAAACCACCGAACTGTGGCGCGAAATCTTTGAAGAAATCGGCAAACAATATCCCGATGTCGAGCTTTCCCATATGTACGTCGACAACGCCGCCATGCAGCTCGTGCGCGCGCCCAAACAGTTTGACGTGATTGCCACCGGCAACATCTTCGGCGACATCCTCTCCGACGAAGCCTCCATGCTGACCGGCTCCATCGGTATGCTGCCTTCTGCTTCTTTGGATGAAAACGGCAAAGGACTGTACGAACCGTCTCACGGCTCCGCTCCCGACATCGCCGGACAAAACAAAGCCAACCCGCTGGCCACCATCCTCTCGCTTGCCATGCTGCTGCGTTACAGCCTGAACGACGAAGCCCGCGCGCAACAAGTCGAAAGTGCCGTCCAAAAAGTGCTGCAACAAGGCTTTGCGCACCGGCGATATTTACGAAGAAGGCACGAAACTCGTTTCCTGCTCCGAAATGGGCGACGCGGTACTCACCGCCTTGTAAAAACAAAGCGCGGATAACACCGCGCTTTTTCATCCGCCCTTTTCCGCCCGCCCCTGTTCGTCAACTGCCTGCAAACCCACCGTTTACCGGCAGGAAATGCCATAAATCCCTCGCCTATGTTAGGGATAAACGCCTTTACCGGCCCACACAAAGGATTATCATCATGAAAAAAATCATCATCGCCGCGCTCGCAGCCGCCGCCATCGGCACTACCTCCGCCGCCACCTACAAAGTGGACGAATATCACGCCAACGCCCGCTTTCTCTATCGACCATTTCAATACCAGCACCAACGTCGGCGGTTTTTACGGTCTGACCGGTTCCGTTGAGTTCGACCAAGCAAAACGCGACGGTAAAATCGACATCACCATTCCCTGTTGCCAACCTGCAAAGCGGTTCGCAACACTTCACCGACCACCTGAAATCCGCCGACATCTTCGATGCCGCCCAATATCCGGACATCCGCTTCGTTTCCACCAAATTCAATTTCAACGGCAAAAACTGGTTTCCGCTGACGGCAACCTGACCATGCACGGCAAAAACCTCCCCGTCAAACTCAAAGCCGAAAAAAATTCAACTGCTACCAAAGCCCGATGTTGAAAACCGAAGTTTTGCGGCGGCGACTTCAGCACCACCATCGACCGCACCCAATGGGGCGTGGACTACCTCGTTAACGTTGGTATGACCAAAAGCGTCCGCATCGACATCCAAATCGAGGCAGCCAAACAATAAAACTTTTTGATAAGAATCACTAAAGATGCCGTCTGAAAGGTTTCAGACGGCATCTTTATTTCCATCATAATGAATTTACTATATCATATCGTACTAATCCTTATTAATTATATTGGATAAACTTTATGACTACTCCGTTTAAGCTAAATACGCATCGTCTTTTTAATCTCAACATCATCCTGCTATCCCTGCTTTCCGCATCATGCTACGCAGAAGGCATGACATCTGCCGAGTTGCCGCAAGTCAACGTTAACGCGCACAAAGACAAAAGCAGCCGCGACCTGCAGGCTAAGGACGTTTTTGGGCGACGGCGACGTGCTGACCGCCCATGATTTGAAAACCAAACGCGCCGTCTCACTCGGTCAGACTTTGGAAAAAGTCGGCGGCGTACAAAACGCCGGTTTCGGCCCCAATACTGGTCTGCCTCAAATCCGCAGCTTGAGCGGTTCGCGCGTCTATATCAGCGAAAACGGCATGGGTGTGTCCGATATGGCGGCAATCAGCGGCAACCCGCCGACCATGGTCAACCCGTTTTTAGCAGATAAAAATTACGGTTTTGAAATCCTCAGCGGCAGTCCTGTACGGCGGCAACGCCATCGGCGGCGCGGTTGATGTCGATACCGGCATCATCCCGCACAAACTGCCGGAACAAGACTTCGGCGGTAAAATCGAATTGAGCGGCGGCTACAACACCCCGCACAACGAAGCCTTCCGTTTCGACGGCAAGACCGGTAATTTCGCATGGCATCTTGATGCTTCCAACAGCCAAATTTCAGGCTACCGCATCCCCGGCTCAAGCAAGCCCGATTTGTGCTACGACCCGGCGAACCGCCTCAACTCGCGCCTAATGTGGTCTTGCCAGATTACGCCCGTTATTACTCAAGAATTGAACCCTGGCTATTACCGCTATGTCCACAAAAGGGCAGAGCATGGTTGGATGAGTTGGAGAAGAAATACGGCGAACACCTCGATGATTCAGAAATGTACAAGTTGAACAAACCTGCATGGGGCAATTCTGCAGATTGATTGACAATCCGCTTTTACGACGGTTCGAAAGAGTTCCGTAAAACCACCGTCCACGCCATGCGCGACGATACGCCCGTCCGCAAAGGCCGCCTGGGCAACAGCAGCTTGAAAAACCGCAGCGTTTCATTCGGCGGCAGCTATATCGGCGAGAGAGGCCACATCGGTGCCGCCGTCAGCCGCAGCCTGTACCGTTCCGGTATTCCCGGTTTCTCCTATTACAATATCGACGGCAACGGCAACCGCAAACTTGCTGCCGAACCCGCATCCGTCTATTCTCAGCAAACACGCTGGCTTGTTGACGCACTTTACCGTCCGCAATCCTCTTGGGTGGACAACGTCAGCTTCCTGACCTCATACACCGATACGCCGAATACCGAACTCTTGGGCTCGACCAAGGTTAACAGTCTCGACAGCCGTACCTCCAAAAACCGTATCGAGCTGAACCACCACTTCTCCTCTCTGTTTAACGGCAGCATAGGGCAGACTACAAACGCCGCCATACCGAATCTTCGGGCTTGAACGGCAAACGTACCGGCAACTATTCCTACCCGCCCGATACGAACAGTCGTGAATACGGCATATTTGTCTTGGAAAACCTCAAATACCGCAACTATGAAGCCTCGCTTGGTTGGCGTTATGGCAATGTCCGCCACGGCCTTGACTTGCGGCAGCTACAAAACAGCCCGTAATACTGGTTCCAAAAAAAGGATCTGAGCAACGGAGTAGCCTCAAATACAGCCTCAACAGCTTCCATGCGTCAACCGGTTGGAAACCCCTTTCGTTTTGGAAAAATAAATGCTCGCTACAGCCGCTCCCAACGCGCGCCGGAAATTAACGAACTCTATGCAAGCGGCAGCCATTATGCGCAACTTGCTTCGGAAAATCATTTTTCCGATTCCGTCTTACGTCCGAAACTGCCAGAACATGGGAATTCGGCAACGAATTCGCGTGGAACGGCGGCAAACTCCGCGCCAACTATTACCAAACCCGATTCAACGACTACATTTATCTGTCTGACTCTGCACATGACGGCGGCGACCGCCTGCCGACCAAATACTGGCGTGCGGCAGATACCCGCATCCGAGGTTTGGAAATCGAGCTGACCCAACTTTTCGACCTGAAACAATACGGACAACTCGAACTACGCCTGTTTGCCGACAGGGGTCCGCAATCATGCCGACGACAAAGACAGCAGAAATGCGGACTCAAACCGCCTGCGCAATGACGGCTACTATATGCCCAACCTGCCTGTTTCCCGCTACGGGCTGGGTGCAAGCTGGAACAAAGGAGCATGGCAAATCGGCAGCAGCCTGACCCGCTACGCCGCCGCCAAACACACCGGAAACATGGCTGCGGCATACAAAGAACCCTCACTCGGCTCCTACGCCCCTGCTCGATGCCTATGTCAGCCATACGCAAAAACACGACAGATACAGCACAGAATGGTTCTTGGACGGCCGAAACCTGACCAACCGTACCGCACGCGCGCAAAACTCCATACTCAAATACATTGCTGCCGCTGCCCGGACGTTCTATCCGCGCCGGTGTGAAAAATTTCGCTGTAAATTGAAATAACGCGTAAACCAAATGCCGTCTGAAATATTTTCAGACGGCATTTTTATATCGGCATGAAGAGATTTATCAACCGTAAGCTGATATGCCCGACCCAATCATTCCCTTACCGCCCTGATACTGTGAAGTATAGTGGATTAACAAAAATCAGGACAAGGCGACGAAGCCGCAGACAGTACAATAGTACGGAACTGATTCACCTGGTGCTTCAGCACCTTAGAGAATCGTTCTCTTTGAGCTAAGGCGAGGCAACGCCGTACTGGTTTTTTTGTTAATCCACTATACAACCCTGCCGTGCTATGTTTCGGGCTGCCAGCAGAGCTTTACTGGAAGGCATGTCCTAAAAACGGCGGTTCCCGTTTTCAGACGGCATACGATATAGACAATTTCATCCGAGTGGTATAGTGTTCGACTTCATGCGTTATCTTTCCGATACCGCATTTTTCAATATTAATTATCCGACTTACAAAGGTAAAAACATGACTGTCCGTATCGAACACGATTTATTGGGCGACCGCGAGATTCCCTGCCGAAGTATATTGGGGCATCCACACCCTGCGCGCCATTGAAAACTTTAAAAATTTCACACAAAAAAATTTCCGACGTACCGCAATTTGTCCGCAGCATGGTGATGGTGAAAAAGCAACCGCGCAGGCAAACGGCGAATTGGGTGCAGTAAAACCCGAAATCGCCGTCGCCATTGAAAAAGGCTTGCGACGAAGTGTTGCTCAAAGGCCGCTGTCTCGACCAATTCCCGTCCGACGTTTATCAGGGCGGCGCCGGCACTTCGGTCAACATGAATACCAACGAAGTCATTGCCAACCTCGCATTGGAAGTCTTGGGATACGAAAAAGGCCGCTACGACATCGTCAATCCGATGGACCATGTCAACGCCAGCCAATCCACCAACGACGCTTACCCTACCGGCTTCCGCCTTGCCGTGTATTACAGCATCGGCGAATTGCTCGACAAACTGGCCATCCTGAAAAACGCTTTTGCCGCCAAAGCCGAAGAATTTAAAGACGTTTTGAAAATGGGCCGCACCCAGCTTCAAGATGCCGTGCCGATGACTGCCGGACAAGAGTTTCAATCTTTCCAAGTGTTGTTGGAAGAGGAAATCCTCAACCTCGACCGCACCCGCTCCCCTGCTGCTTGAAGTCAACCTCGGCGCCACCGCCATCGGTACAGGCGTAAATACGCCCAAAGGCTATGCGGCTTTGGCTGTTGAGAAACTCTCCGAAGTCAGCGGCCTGCCTTGCAAACTGACTGAAAACCTAATCGAAGCGACCTCCGACTGCGGCGCATATGTGATGGTACACGGCGCATTGAAACGCACAGCCGTCAAACTGTCCAAAATCTGTAACGACTTGCGCCTGCTCTCTTCCGGCCCGCGCGCCGGCTTGAAAGAAATCAACCTGCCTGAATTGCAGGCCGGTTCTTCCATTATGCCTGCCAAAGTCAATCCCGTGATTCCCGAAGTCGTCAACCAAGTCTGCTTCAAAGTCATCGGCAACGACACCACCATCACTTTTGCCGCCGAAGCAGGTCAGTTGCAACTGAACGTTATGGAGCCGGTCATCGCCCAATGTATGTTTTGAAACCATTTCCTCTTGGGCAATGCCGCAGTCAACCTATCCGACAAATGCGTCAAAGGCATTACGGTCAACCGCGAAATTTGCGAACGTTACGTTTTTCAACTCCATCGGTTTGGTGACTTATCTGAATCCGTACATTGGCCACCACAATGGCGACTTGGTCGGCAAAATCTGCGCCCAGACCGGCAAAGGCGTGCGCGAAGTCGTACTCGAGCGCGGCCTGTTAAGCGAAGAAGAAATCAACCGCATCCTCTCCCCGAGAACCTGATGAATCCTCATCTGTAAACATTACGGACAAATGCCGTCTGAAAGGAAGCGCCCTTTCAGACGGCATTTTTATCACCCGACTGGTCAAAACCGATATTTTAAAACCCAACAGCCATTCGTTTTGGCGGTAGCGGTAATACACCGCGTTGCTGTGTGCGATTGTTCGCCTGAAACGCAGTTCGGGATATACGCCTTTGATATTCCATTGCGGAAAACCCGCCGCAGCCATCATGATGTATTGCTTGTCGCTCCGCCGTTTGTTATCGCTGACGAAACTTGCCTCGTCATAAAGGCTGCGGCGGTAGAGCAGGACGGCGTTTAAATAAGTACCGCCCTGAAAAAGCCTATACGCGCCTAGCCGAGCCGTATATTCTTTGCTGGAAGAGGATTTTTCGGGATAGGCTTTGCGTGCGGCATCGAAATTTACAAGCAGGCCGCTTTTCGGCGTGATAGAAAATTCCGCCCCGCGCCGAGTTCGTATTGTTTGAAATCGGCAAAATAAGTTTTACTTTGTCCGCCGTATCCGGTCTTTTTACTCCGGCATGTGAGTTAATACGCCAGTGCGGGGAGAGTGTGCGCGACCAGTCGGCATCCGCACCCCATGCTCGGTAGTGGGTGTGGCGGTTGCGGAAATCGTATTCGAAATAAGGCAGTAGGGGAAAAGGAGGAGCGTGCGTCGGCATAGGCGTATCCCGCGTACAGCGAACCGTTGCGATAGCCGTAATCCGGCATGGCCGCCGAATCTTTATCTTTTTCCGTGTAGCGGTTGCTGTACAGTACACCGCGCACCTGTACGCCGTGATGCCCTTTTAAGCGGGACGGTTTTTTTCCGGCGGTCGCGCTATAGGATGAGAAGGTCGAATCCGTTGGCACAGGCAGGGTACGCTCCATCAGGCACATGCCCGCAATTTCCCACACGCATTGGTTGATGCCGTTGCCTTGATTTACATTGCTGTTGTAGCCGTAGCCGAGGGCTGATTTGGCCGTGCCAGCGGCGGCGTTTGCCCAGTTCGGACAGGTAGTTTTTCCACGATGGGGCGGGTTTCTGCGGGAATGTCCGTTTTCAGGACTTTCTCAAACGCGGCGGCGGACTCTTTGTTTTGGTTGTCTTCGGCATAAAACCGCCCCGCTTCGAGCAGCAGGCGCGGGTTGTCGGGTTCGGCTTCCAATGCCGTCTGAAAAACTGTTCCCCGCCGCGCGGAAATCCCTTCGTCCCGTTTTTGCAGCGCATCGGCCAATGAATCAGCGCGGGCTTGTGCTGCAGGCAGTTTGGCGTAGCGGGCGGCGAACTGCCGCACCTTATGCCACTGCCGCGTATTGAGGGCGTGGTAAATCGCACTTTCCAGTTCTTCCGCCGTATCGCTGACTTGGTAGACTGTACCGTCTATCATAATGTAGCCGTCGTTTTCCCCACTTCCCCGCGTGCCTGTTCCGTGTCCAGCCAGCCGCTTTCGCGGTATTGCTGCGTTTGGCGGCTGCTTTCGTCCAGCAGGCGGCGGCGTTCGTCCGCGGGGTTGTTGGCGTGGGCGGTGATGGGCAGAAGCAGGCAGAGGGCGAGGCAGGAAGACTTGTTCATCGATGCGGCTTTTCGGAAATGATTTTTCAGGTAGCCTGAGGTATTTGGTTTGCGGTTGGGACAGGCTACCTGAAAAAACAATAATCCCAATTGCCAACAGGGTTGTCTAACCGTTTGGCGGGCTAACATTAAAGAGGCAGGATACGGCTGACAACCGCATCCCGCCGTTTTCCCTAATCGCTAAATCAAGGGTTATTTGCTGGCGGGATGCCCACGGCCGCCAAAGGCAACGTCATCGCCTACGCCGGCCGTACCGCGAGTGGTCATATCCGGCCATCGCCGCTGCGCCGCTGCCGTAGAAGCGGCCGGTCATGCCCTGCGTCTGGTCGGCAAAGATACCATCTTTGTTAGTAATCCTGGCGTTATTGAAATCAATACGGTCATCACCATGGCTGATACTGCCTTCCATCGTTCCGTAGGTGCCGTACCGAAACGGGCGGTAACGCTGCCAGTGTAGAAGTCGTTGCGGCCGGGCGTATGTTTGTTGATACCGACCACGTTGTAGGTCATGCTACCCAAACCGGCAGTATTGCCAGTCGGATTGTCGCCCACATACCAAACGGTGCGTTTACCATCCGCCATATTCAGGTCGGTGCTGATTTTTCTGCGGGTTACTGGCACGCGGCGCCCATTCGCCGAAGAAGACGTTGCCGTTGCTGCCGCCCATACCCGGCACCTGGCGATCACCAGGCCGCCGAACTTGGGCGCACCGGGAATGATCGGGTTGGCTATCTGGCGCACACTGTACACTTCGGTGTTGTTGTGGCGGTTTTTCATACCACACCTGACCCAACGTTGGGTTGTAGAACCAGCCGATAACTGGTTTCACATCACCTAAGTACAGATATTGCAGATTGCGCGTACCATCAACATTGGCATAGGGATCGTTGCCGTTAATCGGTGCCTGATATTTCGCACGGATATTTTTGACCGGACCATCATCCAGATTGATGGATTTCGACCAACTTCCACCGTTATTGATACTGAATGCCAAACTGGCCTTACCGGCACCGAAAGGTTGCTTGTCAGAGGTGCCGGGGCGAACTGTCGTCGGTCACCACTGGATCTTGGCTTCCCCTTTGGCTGGAACCACCAGCCGGAGCAGCCGCAGCCACACCAAAAACGCCGCACAGCAAGACGGCCAACAGGGTTTTATTACGTATAAACATAATCGTTTCCTTAATTAAGAGTTAAACAAAAGCCACTGTTTTTATTACCGCCGAACCGGCGGAAAAACGGTAAAACCAGTGCCTCGGATAAACGAGGCCGGTTGGGTTTTGCGTCCGAAGTGTTCAATTGTTTGTTGTTATATCCAATCCGTTTTCAGGTAGCCTTCCCGCCATACCCGCAGGCTACCTGAAAACCCCACCCGCCCTGCGGCTAGAACTTGGCAGTCAGCCCTAGGTAACCGTCCGGCCCGGCCCGGGGGCGGCAACGTTGGACATCGGGTCGAGATAGTAGCGGTTGGTCAGGTTGGTGATGCCGAGGTTGACGTTGAGGTTTTTGTGCAGCTGGTAACGGCCGTATACGTCCTAAGTCAGCGAAGACCGCCAATGGTGGGGCTTGCCGGTGGTATCGAAGATGATGCCCAAATCCTTTTTGCAGCAGTTGGTCGTATTGCTTTGGTGTTGACCCGGCTGTGGTAGATGCCGCGCAGGCCGAGCTCCAGTTTCTCGCCCAACAGGCGCACCCCGGCATCCAGGTTTATTGAATATTTCGGCTGCAAGGCCTGATAGCCGCGCGTACTGCCGTAGCCGCCTTCGATGCAGATCGGCACGCCTTTGGCGCCATAAGGGTCGTAATCGAAAGTGGTATCGCGGTCACACATCTGCTGTTTCAGGCGGTAGGTGGCACCGAGCGCGGCAAAGAAGCGGCCGGTGTCGATGCGGCTCTGCCATTCCAGCCCGGCGGTGTCCTTTGCGGTCGTATTGCACGGTGCGGAAAATAATCTGTGGTTTCGATCACATTTTGGATACGGTTGCGGTAGTAGGTCAGGCGCATATCGCCGGCACGCAGCCGGCTCCAATACGGGAGCAAAAATTGAAGCTGTAGCCGATTTCCCAGCTGCGACTACGTTCCGGCTTGAAGCGGAAATTTGGGGCCTTCGGCATACCGACACAGGTCACGTCGTTATAAAAACTGCCCACCCTCATCACGCTGGGGAAGCGGCTCATCTGCGCATAGCGTACGGACAGGCGGCTGTTGTCGGTCAGATCGTAGCTGACGGCGATGGTCGGCGCCCAGGCATGGGCACGGATCGATTGGGCTGCGCCCAATACTGTTCCTCGGTATGGTGCCGACCGATGATTTTGGAACCGGTATTGGTATCATCACTGTACTCGGATAGCCGACTTCAAAATTGGCTGCTTTTTCCCGCATGGTTATGAGCAAGGCAAGAGGTCGCATCACTTCTGATACAGTCGAAAGTATTCCCCATGCCTGCCCAATATCGATAATGCGTCCCGTGCAGCCCCTGCGGATTGGTCACTTTTTCTGATAATTGCTGACGAAATCATGCGAAAAATGCTAGCAATGCGCCGTTGTCCAGCTTGCCGTTGACAAACGGCACATAAACGGGCGCACCCGATAGAGCGGTTGGTTCTGTACCTCGTTAACCTTGCCGAACCGTCCGTCAGCAGAATAGGCACGGCCATCGTTGCCGATATACACATAACCATCGGTACGATACGAGCCGTCATAGTATTTCAGCAAATGGTAACGGGCACCGTGCGCCTGTGCTGCCTGTTCTGCCGCGGCAATGGCGGGCAGCATCGCCTGACTGATACGCCCTGCCGAAGCTGTTCGGCCACCACATTCCAGTCACGCCGCTCCTGATCGCCTGCCAGTTCGAAATACGGCAGATAGGCACCATCGGCATAATACTGGTTTCCATCGCCTGCCTGATAGCGCGGGTCACGGCGGGCACGCCCTTCCGCCAAGGCGGTATCGAAGCCCCGAGGTTGTTGTAGCGGATGCCGGCGGAGATTTTTCAGACGGTTGGTGGCCTGCCAGTCGAATACCAAATGAGTGCCCCATCTCGCGCCGATCGTCGCCGCGCGGGTCGGCCAGCTTGGCCATGCTGGTGACCATGCCGGCCAGATTGAACAGGTCTTTTGAATTGACGATTTACACTTCCTCCGCCAGTTTCTCTTTCTGATAATCGGCGGCCAAGGTCATGCTCAGGCGGTCGCTGAGGCGGAAGCGGTTGCTGATATCGAAACCGGTGCGGCTAACGCGGGTTTTCTGCTCGGCGCCGGAAATCACGCGGAATCGGCTCGTTGTCATTCGGGGTCATGGCCAACACCTGTTCTTTTGGTCTTGCCGTTGACGCCGAAATCATTCATCAGGGTCGTTGCAGCTGCTGTAGTTGTCGACGTGCTCGGGCGGTATCCGGCCGCGTTGGGTACACCAATACCAAACGTCGTAGAAGGGATCGGGGTAGGCGGAAGACAAATCCATGCCGCCGCTCTGGTGGCGGGTGCCGTTGGTTTTGATGCGCCGCAGGTTGGCCTGCAGGTCGACCCAGCGGCTGCCTTCCGGCTTCCAGGCCCAGCCGAGTTTGTAGGTATCGGTGCGGATGGTGGAATCGATGCTCTGCGCCTGTGGCGACAGTTCTTTGGGGCGGCTGCTGGGATTATGCTCTTCCATATTCATCACATAGGTGGTGTGGAAGGGGTTGATTTCGCCGAAGCGCACGTCGGTGCGCATATATTGCCAGCCGAGCCGATGGCTGCCGGGCAGGTGCCAGTTGTTTTTCAGCAGCAGGGGTTTTTGGTTTCGGTGTTGCTGTTGAGCACTTCCACCCGGGGTGGTAGATGCGCGCCATATTGGGGATGAAGGTGGCGGAATTTTTGCAGTCGAAGTCGCTGCCGCCTTTATCGTAGCATTTTTGCAGATCGTGCACCGGATTGTGCAGGTAGCCTTCCGCCCCTTGGTGCCGGGCAGTAGTTGCTTTGTTGCGGTAGCTGTAGGCGGCAAGGCCGTCTGAAAGTTCGGTTTTGAAGGCGGCGGCGGCCATATAACTGCGGTCACCGCCGAAGTGCCAGTTGTCGCGGCCGCTTTTGTGTGCGGGCGGGGTAAAGTTGTCACCACCAACGCCTGCGGGCTTTGCTCGCCGGTGAGCGGGTCGACACCGCCGCCCGCGCCGTCGGCGGTGGCACCGAGCGGCAGGGTACGGTAGTCTTCCCAGCCCAGCCATTGGTTGAGGTTGTTGGCTGGGCGGCGGCTGTTGCTGGCAAACTCGGTTTTCAGCTGGAAGCCGAATTTCTGCCCTTCCGGCACGATGTCGCCGGCTTCGATGGTGCGGATGGTTACCGCGCCGCCGACGCCGGATTTCACGCCGCGTGTGAGCGCCGGGCTTTTTCCACGGCGATGCTGCGGAACAGGGGCGGGGTCGAGGTAGTTGCGGTCGCCCACGCCGTAGTTGTTCATCCATACGTCGATGGTTTGTTCGGTGCCGTCTATGGTAACCGGGATGCGGCCCCTGCCGGTGATGCCGCGGATGTTGGGCGTAATCGCGCCGCCGGCGGTGCGGTGTTCATGTTGTACACGCCGTTTAAGCCTTTGAGTACGTCGCCGGCGGATTGGACGCGGTAGCGTTCGAGGTATTCTTTACCGACGTAGGCGTTGGAGACGTTTTTGTAATACACGTCCGTCCGCGCCTTTTTGGTCGGCACTGCGTTTTGCCATGGACGACTATGGTATTCAGTTCTTTCTGCTGTTCGGTATTGTTCGGGGTGTCTGCAAAGCCAATGCGCCAAATGCACCTGCAAGGCTTAGGATAACGGTCTTAGGTTTGGGGAGAATCCGGACATCATGTATTCCTTATTGAGAATATAAAAATGAATTTTATTAAGATACACTCATATAAGGATTATTTGAAATTTTTAATTATTATTAATATTTAAATTATCATTAATAATAATTATTATTGATTAAGTTTTAAATCTGCCCATAGTAACAAAAATGCCGTCTGAAGCAGCATTTCCTGTTTCAGACGGCATTTAATTATATCAATCAGCCGGATTATATGCCGAACAGTGCCTTGACTTCCCCCCAATAAAACAGGCAGGCGATAGAACACAGTGCCAACACGATTCCCACCGTATTGATTTTCGTGTTGATCCCTAAAAACAGTGCGCCCGAAAAGCGTACCCAAAACAATCACACCGATATTCATACCGGCAAAAACCAAGGTTGGATTATCCTTCATCATTTGGTGCGCGGTGATGTAGGTTACGATATTCATGAAGTTCAAACCGCCCAAGAGTATGCCGCCGACCACACTCTCAATACGCCATTTGACTGATTTGGACAATAGGTAGGCAAATATCAAAATACCGGATAAAGCAAAATGCAATCAGAAGGTTGCCTGAAAATGCCGTTCCGCTTTTGGCAAGCTGCTTAAACAAGATATCGATAGTGCCGTACCCCGCCCATACGCCCAGCAGCAATACCACCTGCCGCCATGCAGCCCGGATGTTTTGCCGCCTTCGTGCTTCCATAGCAGGCAAAACAGTGCGGTAAATGCGAGGCACAGTCCGATTAGTCTGCTCTTCGCTGAGTTTTTCACCAAACAGGGCTGTGCCGCAACACCGGTAAAAACAGCGACAGGCGCCTGTGCCGCGTCGGATTTGACGATACCTGGTGGCTCGACGGATTTCATAACGACGAATACAGACGGCAACAACACGCCCAAAGCGGCAAACAGCCACCATGTCGGCAAAAATGCGCCGATATTGCCGACATCCGGCTTCAATACCAGCAGGGTCAGTATGACCGCGACCACATAATTGACGGCGACCGCCTGCGCGATGTCGATTTTTTTCTTCCTTGCCATTTTCAGCAAAATGGAAACCGACACGCTGAACACGATGCTGATTAACAGGTAAGCCATACTCATATCCATTTTCGGTGCAACCGCCCTGCCGCCGTTGAAGCGGATAAAGCCGGCGATGATGCGGTAGAAATACCAGACGTTCGTTGCAATAATAATCAGCACGCCGATACCCAAAAGGGCAGTCAGCGCGCCCAAAATATAAAGCCAAAATGTGCGCCAAAAGGTTTTAATCAGGTATTCGGTATGTGCGGCATAGACAATGCTGTCCAAACTGTTCCGTTTCCATATAGGCGAGAATCACGCCGACTATGGGCATATAGGCGAAATTCACGCCGACTATGGGCATGAACTGCATGATTGCACCGCAAACCGAACAGGATGTAGGCGGCGAGGACATAGTTGCGCCCGCTTCCGCTGCCGGACGGTTCGTAAGCATGGCGCGAACGTGAAGCCCTGCCGTTCAAACTCTTGTCTGAATGCCTGTTCGCGGCGCATCTGTTCGCGGTAAAACCGTTCCCTGCGCGCCTGTTCGCGGCGGAATGCCTCTTCCTGCCGCCCGCGTTCCTCATGCCGTCTGAAGGACGCGTCGTATTGCATCCGTTTCGACAGGTCGGAAAGCGTATCGTAAGCCCGTTGGATTTCTTTGAACTTTTCTTCCGCCTGTGATTGCCCGGATTGCGGTCGGGATGGTATTTCATCGCCAGCTTGCGGTAGGCGCGTTTGATTTCGTCCGCCCCGCCTGCGGCGACACGCCCAATACGGCATACAAATCTTTGTCCATATTGCTCCTTATACTTCCCGGTCAAACCGCTGCCTGTATTGTTTTCGGTCTCAAAATATTTAAACTCATCGGGGCGGATACCGATAATGAACCCGCGTTTCCCACCGTTGATATAGATGGTTTCCAAATCCATCACCGACTGTTCGACGTAAATATCCAACTTTGTCCGGATGCCGAACGGCGTTGTGCCGCCGACCAGATAGCCGGTCCACTTATTCGCCTGCGCGGGCGTGGCGGGTTCGATGTGTTTCGCACTCCAAATGCCGCGCCAGATTGCGCGTGGAAATCTGCTTGTCGCCGTGCATCAAAACAATCAGCCCCTCGCCTGTTTTCATCTTGCAAAAACAATGGTTTTAATGACCAAGTGTTCGTCTTTTGCCGAACAGTCGGGCAAACTGCGCCGTGCCGCCGTGTTCCTCATAGGCATAGGTAAAAGGTTCAAATTGATGCTGTTTTCACGCAAAAACGCGTACGGCAGGTGTTATCGGATAAGTGTGTTTACTCATTTTTCGTCATGCAAAAACATGGAAATCGGTCAAGCGCAATGTTACCATATATCCCCTTTATCGAAGGAAACCGATATGGATATCCGATATTTCGGCACAACGCCCCGCTATTCCGAAGCCGTCGGCGCAAACGGCTTGATTTTTCCTCTCCGGCATGGTTCCCGAAAAACGGTGAAACGGCTGCCGAACAGACTGCCGACGTGCTTGCCCAAATCGACCGCTGGCTGGCGGAATGCGGCTCGGACAAGGAGCACGTTTTTGAATGCGGTCATCTATCTGCGCGATATGGACGACTATGCGGAAATAAACGGCGTGTGGGACGCTTGCCGCCACTGGCAGAACGCCCGCCCGTGCCTGCGTGGAAGCGCGGCTCGCCCGTCCGGAGTGGCGCGTCGAAATCAAAAATAACCGCCGTGAAGAAAGACGCGGCAACCAAATAAACAGATTTCCTTATATTTCAGAGTAGGCAAATGATGAAAAACCTTACTGCCCTTTTTCGGCGTGGCGCGCGTCAGCGGCGAAGACCGCCAAACCTTCCTGCACGGACAGCTTTCCAACGACATCAATAATCTTCAGGCCGGGCAGGCGTGTTATGCGACTTACTAACACGCCCAAAGGCCGCGTCATCGCCACTATGATTGTCGTCAACCGAGGCGGCGATTTGCTGCTGATTATGGCGCAAGACCTGCTTGAAGCAACGGTCAAAACGCCTGCGGATGTTTGTGTTGCGTGCCAAAGTCGTTTTTGAAATCCTTGAAGATTACGCCGTCGGCGCGGAATTGGAAGCATCCGCCGAACTGCTTGCCGCGCAAGAACCCAGTCTTGCCTTTTACCGCCGAATGCGTTTCAGACGACATCTGTTCCGTCGTCCTACCCCATCGAGGTATTTTCACATCGCCCCGAAACCGCCCTGCCCCTTATGACGCTGCCGCCGAAAACGCGGCGGCTGCACGAAATCCGCAGCGGTTATCCGTGGATATGCGCGGCTACTAAAGAAACCGCCGTCGCCCAAATGCTCAACCAGCACATCATCGGCGGCGTACACTTCAAAAAGCTGCTATCCGGGACAGGAAATCATCGCGCGCGCCCAATATCGCGGTCAGGTCAAACGCGGCTTGGCGGTATTGTCGGGAAATTCGGCAGCCGAAGCGGGCATCCCTGCTGGACGGCAGACGGCGAAGAGGCTGGCATCGTGCTCGACAGCGTTAAAGATTCGAAAACTTTACCGCCCTTGCCGTGATTAAATTCCTCCGCCGCACAAAAAGAACTGACCGTCCCAAACGGCAGTATCTTCAAAGCGGTTCATCTCTTCTTAAAACCGAAAATGCAGAATATCCCCTCTAATGCCGTCTGAACCTTTTTCAGACGGCATTTTAAAACCGCCCCTGTTTTCGTGTTACAATGCCGCATCCCTAATTTTTCAAACCACCGCCATGTCCAAAACCAAACAAGAACTGGAAAAACAACAAGCTCAGCAAACGCTCTGCGCCACGCCGTCGGCGACGCGATTAACGATTTCAACATGATCGAGCCGGGCGACAAAATTATGGTCTCGCTCTCCGGCGGCAAAGACAGCTACGCCCTGTTAGACATCCTGCGCCAGCTCCAAGCCAGCGCGCCGATTGATTTTGAACTGGTCGCCGTCAATCTCGACCAAAAGCAGCCGGGCTTCCCCGAAGAAGTATTGCCGACCTATCTCGAAAGCATCGGCATGCCGTACAAAATCGTCGAAGAAGACACCTACTCCACCGTCAAACGCGTATTAGACGAAGGCAAAACGACTTGTTCGCTGTGCAGCCGCCTGCGCCGCGGCATCCTCTACCGCACTGCAAAAGAATTGGGCTGCACCAAAATCGCCTTGGGACACCACCGCGACGACATCCTCGCCACCATGTTCCTGAATATGTTTTACGGCGGCAAACTCAAAGCCATGCCGCCCAAGCTGGTGAGCGACAACGGCGAACACATCGTCATCCGCCCCTTGGCTTATGTGAAAGAAAAGACTCTAATCAAATACGCCGAATTAAAGCAATTCCCCATCATCCCTGTGCAACCTCTGGTGGCTCGCAGCCCAACCTGCAACGCCAAGTCATCGGCGATATGTTGCGTGATTGGGACAAACGCTTCCCGGCCGTATCGAATCGATGTTCTCCGCCCCTGCAAAACGTCGTCCCTTCCCACCTTGCCGATACCGAACTCTTTGACTTTGTCGGATTGGAACGCGGTCAAAGCCTGAAACACGGCGGCGATTTAGCGTTTGACAGCGAAAAATGCCCGAACGTTTTTCAGACGGCAGCGAAGAAGATAGAGAGCGAAATCAAAAATCGAGCCGCAAAAAGCTGAACGCAAAGTCATCAACATTCTCGGCGAATAAGCCGAAAAACCTGCGGCGCATAAACCACTTCAGTCAAAAATGCCGTCTGAAGCCCGTTTGGCGTTTCAGACGGCATTTTAAAAATCTCGAAGCAGACGGCTCCCAAACATTTGTTTCTCAGTGTCCGTTTTCAGAATGTCCTCCTGCGGGCATATTTTTGCTCGATCAGTTCGGCTATCCTCTCGCCGTCAAACTGCGTTTTGAACACCACCTTGATTTCTTTGGAAATCTCGGCAAACAGCTTTTCGGCATGTTTGATTTTTCCGCTCTCGCTTTTTCGCAAATCTTCCGCCCCATCAGTCCCTTTGGCTTTCAATCACAAAGTTCAGAATCTCGCCGCTTTTTGGTTTTCACGATATAGGCAAAAATCGGTGAATACGTGCTCGCCGCCGGCAACAGGGATTTTGATGGAGTTTCTCGCATTTTGCAACATGTTACGCCTTCAATTTGGTTGTTGGCGACATTTTCATGTTCTATATTCGAATCGTAGAAAATCTCGCCGAAGAGATAGCTGGCGGCAGGCCGGTGCTCCGTATCTTCAAAATCTCGCCCAAATCTGTCTTTTTCACCGCGCGCGGTTTGCCGTCTTTATTGGTAAATTTGGTCGGATGGATTTTGCTGCCGACAAGCTGGTAATCCAGTTCGAATTTATGGAAGGAATGAGTGAAGCAAAACCGGTTGAAGCTGTTTTTGATTTGGGCGATGGTTTGCATATTCAAAAATCGCCAATGTTCAGTTCGTCGCGGACGCGGTAAAACGCCCGATGCAAAGTCTGCATCTGGATTTTTGCCGTTTGTGCCAGTTTTTCCAGAAACTCTCGGTAAGTCATTGTGTTGAAACGGATAAAAATTTTCATCTTCAATACTGTCTATGCGGCGGAAAGCATAAGCCCGTTGTTGATATAAGCTTCGCTTTACCGCCTGCGTATGCCTGCCTGCGGGAATTTGGCGGCGTTTTCACGCAAATAGGCGGTAACAAATCGACAAATTCGGCTTCGTCTTTGATTTTGTACTGTAAAACCGCTTTATGCGGTGAATCAGCCCCACAAAGCTTTTGAGTTCTTCATATTTTGCCTTCGCGCATGATGATGGTGTCTTTGCCTTCGTCTTTGGCGTTGCTGACTTTTGCCTTTATCCAAACCTTTGGGAAAGCTTTCGGGATAGGCGGCTTTAATTTGTCATAGCTGTTCGGTAAAGTTTTCATTGTCGTCAATGATGCCGTCTGGAAAACAGTTTGTATAACAATACCAGCGGTTTGATATCGGGGTATTTTGCAATATTTTTGTTTCAGCTCCTCAGTAAACTTTTTGAGATTTCTTCCTGAAAAAGAATTATCGTTGATTTCGCCGACAAGCTGCTTCACTAAAGTCTTTTTCGCTGCTATCGACAAAATAATTCAGTTTGTACGATACATCGCGCACCCGCGCCATCAGCTCGTTTACCGGCAGGCGCAGGCCGCGTCCAACTTCTTGCAGCTTGAAGTCGTGCCGCTGGAACGCAGTTTGCAAATCTGGAAAACGTTGGGATTGTCCCAGCCTTCGCGCAGACGTCCATTTGGATAAAGCGGCGCGGTTGTCCAAAGACAGTAGCTTTTCCTTTATCGTGCAGAATCTCATTGATTTCTGCTCGATTCTATCGTCGCCGTCTGTATTGTCTTTGAAAAATAGCCGCCGTGGCAGGCGGATACATCGTCCAACGTCTTTTGCAGGTAATCACGATAAAACGGGCCGCTTTCCGTTTCCAGGCGGTGCCGCTTCCGCGCGAATCCAGCTTTCAAATTTATCTTTCAGGCTGCCTGAAAGCTCGTTGCCGCTGCGGTAGCCCGCACATCGTCAATAAAAACAGCGTCAGCGGCTTGATTTTGGGCCGTGGCGCGCGTTCTGCCAAAAGTGCGCGTTCCAGCTTGAAATGCCCGGTAACCGCCCGCTGCATCATCGCATCCTGCACCGTTTGCGAATAGGAATAGGGTTGATGACGGCACCCGTTTTCAACTCCAAGCCGTTTCGCTTAACACCAGCGTGGTTTTCTCATGTTTTCAACGGTCAAACTCGAAATGACCGGATGGATTTGCGCCAAATCTTCGCCTTTTTGCTAGTTTGAATGTCTGCTTTTTGTCCTTTTCGTTTAATTCACTTTCGCTTCTTTACCGTCAAACGACACCAGTTTTACCGCTGCATCCATGCCGCCCTGCATTTCTTCCCGAAACACGCGCACGCCTTTGACCAGCCCATCGTTAAACGCGTCTACTGCCGTCAAAACGGTAAAGCAAGTTGTAATATTCATCGTTAAATGTTGCAGCTCGTAGCGCAAAACAGGCTTGCGGTTTTAAGCGTTTGATATTGCCCCACGTTTTCGCGCTATCTCGGGTCGGGGAATTTATGCGGTTCGTCCACAATCACAAACGGGCGCACGGCAGCCAATGCATCAACGGGATTGTCAAACAAATCTTTCAATGCCTTGTCGCCCGTATCGGTCATGGACGACGAATTAACCATGCCCGCGTTAATCAGCAGCACATGAATTTCTATTTTCCGCTTTGACAAATTGCTCAATCGTTATGGGCGCATTGACTCTTTTTGCCCTTATTCTTTTTCGCGCTTTCCACCACATAGGGTTTCTCAGGCGCACACCTTCATAATCGCCGCTGAAAATCTCGTTCAAAATGTCTCACAAAGCCTTGCTTTGCACTGCCGCGTTCCCGCCTTAATGGACAAAGTCGGCACGACCACGATAAATTTGAACACACCCAGCCAACGGTGCAGCTCGAACATGGTTTGTGTGTAGGTATAGGTTTTGCCGTGCCTGTTTCATGGAAATATCAAGGATATTTTGGTCGTCCGAACGGTCGGGGAATCGGCCCGTCTATGCCGTTTTGGCTTTGCACTTTCAGGATATTGTCTGCGTATTGTTTTGCAGCAAACAAAGTTCGGATTTTCGTCTGCCGCCCGATATTTGGGCGTCGCCCCGTCAAACACGTCCAAAACTGCCGAAACCGCCCGCATTTGGTGCGGCTGGTTTTTCTCGCAATTAAACCGCTCATGAGATCGTTTCTCCATGAAGTCATTGTTGTATCGTCCTTCCCCGCAAGAAATCAAGCCGAAAAAGCAGCCTGCACTTTCGGATTCCGGCTACACCCTGATAACCACATCTCAACTCAATCTCTTTTTATTGGTATAACCGCGTACCGCCTGGTCAAGTTCGTGCTGCATTGCGCTTTCCATATTGCTGCCGAATACAATCACGCGGTTGGGATTGAAAAGCCGCATCGTCGTCCAGCTTGCGGATAAACGCCAACAAATCGGCGGAAGTAAAACCGGCATTTATCAGATACAGCCGTTTTTCGCACAGATACGCCGTGTAAGCCCTAACCGCACAGGCTCAACCGGCGTGGTCAGTGCCGCCCCGTCATACAGCGTCCAGGTAGTCAGAAGCGTTTGCAGCTGTTCTTCGCTTAATTCATCGTTAAGCGGCAAATCCGGTTGTTCGGGCAAAAATCCTTGTCCGGATGCTGCCTGAAATTGTCTGCCGTTTGAAAGATTTTGAAGCCAGAATCGCCCGTGTAATCGGGATGCTCGGCGCGGATTTTGGCGGCGGCCTTTTCTATGCGGGCTTTTGGTGATGTCGAAGATGGTCGGGTAGCCTGCTTTACGGGCTTCGGATTTTTCACCGGTTTTTCAGGCAGCTGCACGCAGATATAGCGGCGGTTACCGTTTTTGTTCTTCGGCGTTAAGCTGCATCACGGCGTGTGCGTGTCGTGCCGCTGCCTGCGAAGAAGTCTAGGATTAGGTCGTCTGGATTTGTGGTTAATCGCAATGTTTGTACAATCAAACGAATTGGCTTCGGTGTATCAAAATAACTATCGCTATCAAATAATTTACGCAATTCTTGGCTTGCTTCTGATTGTGTCCAACTTCATTAAATTTCCAAATTGAAATGGCTTTCGTACCATCTTGAACTTCGCTTAAAAAGCGTTTGATACGAGGAACATTTCCACCGTCTTCACCAAACCAAATGCGATTATCGGCAACCATTTCGGTAAATTTAGTTTGCGAAAACACGCCAGCTTCTACCGCTGGGTGGATTGTATTGTGTACCGTTTGGCGTTGTAATTGTATAAATTCCGCTTTGTTGCATATCTTTACGCAATAAATTATCAGAAGTCCAAGCACCGCGTGGATCATTATCATAATTTTTATACCGTGCATTCATTTCTTCTGTTCGCGGTAATAATTTGATTTCCAATTCAGTAATATTTTTGCGTAACAAATTAAATAATCGTGATTTTTCTGAAAAATATTTTGCATCATTTTTGGGGGCTGAATTTCTTTTCCCAAATAATCTGTTCTACAAAAATTCCTTCCCAAACACTTCATCACACAACAACTTCAACTGCGCCGCTTCGTTATCGTCGATCGAGATAAAAATCACGCCGTCGTCCTTTAACAGTTCGCGGGCGATATACAGGCGCGGATACATAAAGGTCAGCCACGCGCTGTGCGAGTTTGAGCCTTTGTCGGTGAAATCTAAAATCCGCGCGGCTTCGTCTTCGTCAATATTGGCTAAGCAGGCAAGTTCGGCTGGTGTGAATTTGCGGTCGTCCTGATAGATAGCCGTCCGAGCCAGTGTTGTAGGGCGGGTCGATGTAAATCATCTTCACGCTGTTTGTGTAGGCGTTTTTAAGTGTTTCAACACTTCTAGATTGTCGCCACGAATCAGCAGGTTTTGGCTGCCCTGCATTTTTCAGGCTTGGCGTTGTGTGTCTTATCTTCACTTATCAGGGTTTCGGGCGGCAGGTTGCGAAGCAGGCGGGCATATGATTTGCCCAGCCAGTTCATTTCGTAAAAATTCACGTCCGATGTCGGTCTGCGGCGCGATTTCGGCTTGTAATCTGTCGATAAGGAAATTGCCGTCTGCGTCAAAACAGGCGGGAAACAGTTTTTGAGCTGTTCGAGTTGGGTAGAGTTGGCGGTAATGCCGTCTGAAGTGTAGATTGCCTGGTGTTCGCCCCCGCTGTCATAGATTAGATCAGGCTTGGATTGGATTGATTGGATTGATTGATTGGATTGGATTGAGATTGGATTGGATTGGATTGGATTGGTTGGATTGGCAGCATTTTAAAATCCTCGGTTTGAATTTGTCAACATCAACTGTCTGTTTTAAAATATTTTTCACTTCAGACGGCGTTTTTGGGAAACGGGCGACGACGTCTGAACGCCTGTCCGTGTGTTACCGCCGACAACAACGCGGCGGATTTTCGACGGGCTGTACGGGTACGTTTTGATAAAAGCCGCGCGTGGTGGTTTTGACGCGGGGCGATTTTGAAACGAGATGTCCATTCCGCTTTCGACCCTGCCGAAAAACGGTATAGCCGTATTGTCCGTTTTTGTAGTTGAGTGAATCATTGTCCGCCAGATTGATAAAGAATTGGGCGGTGGCGGAATCGGGGCTGCCGTCCGCGCCGTGGCGATGGTACCGGCGGTGTTTTTCAAGCCGTTACCGGATTCGTTGCAACGGCCTTATCGGTTGCCTTTTTGTACCAAGTCCTCAGTAAATCCGCCGCCCTGATAACAAAACCGTCGATAACGCGATGAAAACGGTGTCGTCGTAAAGCCTTTTCGGGCATACGCACGAAATTGGCAACGGTTTTGGGGCTTTGGACTCGTCCAAAACCAAACGGATATTACCCATGTCGGTTTCCATCAAAACATGGGTTGCCGCCATAGACGGCAGGGAAACCGCTAAAAAGCAGCGCGGTTAAAACGGTTTTGAATTTGGGTTTCATCCATCCTCCTCAGACCTTCAGACGGCATTTTCACTTTCATATGCCGTCTGGAAGTGCGTGAACACTATTCCAATGCGTGCTTTGAGCTTTTGTTCGATTAAATCCGCGTCAAACGATTTGGCAATCAATTCAAAACGGGAATCACGCCGCCATGAAACCTGGTTTGCACCCCTACTGTCCGTCCACCCGGTTGAGCCACACCCACGTTCCCAATACTTGGAACACGCCTTTTGGCACGGACGAGTCCTTCTGGTCATTTTGGGCAAATCGGTGAAGAAGTGTCGCTCGCCGTCGAAATCGCGTCCTGCGGGAAAAGTGAAACCTTGCGACTGGAAGCCCGTGGTGTTGTCCGGCAGGGCTTTGAGGCAGTAGCGTGATTTTTCGACGACGGAATATCGAGCCACCGGATGTCGAGCGTGCGTTTTTGGACTTCGACCACTTTGGCCTTGGGCGGGAACAGTTTTGCCGCTTTGTCGTGAAATTCGGCCAGCTGTTCGGGTGTGCATAAATCGGTTTTGCTGGCGACCAATACGTCGCAGATGCCGATTTTGGTCTTTTATACAATGCCTGTTGCGCGTAATCGGGGTTGACGAACTGGCGCGGATCGACGACGGTAAAGACCGCGCCGATTTCCAGAAGGCTGTCCAGCGGTTTGGTTTTCAATTCGTCGATGACGCTGGCGGCGTGCGCCAGTCCGCTTGCCCTCAATCATCAGGCGGTCGGGCTGGCATCGCGCAGCATTTTCTGCACGGTTACGCCCATTTGCGGGCCGGCGGTGCAACACAAACAGCCGCCGGCGATTTCGCCACAGGGATGCCGTTGTCGCTCAATACCGCGCCGTCAATGCCGATTTCGCCAAACTCGTTGACGATGACGACCCATTTTTCATTAGTCTTTTTGCGCCATCAGGCTTTTGAGCGCGGTGGTTTGCCTGTTCCCAGAAAAACCTGAAATCAGGTGGACTTTGGTTTTCATTTTTCTATGTGATGTCCCACTTTAAAAATTTGAAGATAGGGTGTTTTAAAATGATTAGCAATGTTAAAAGTGATGGCAGCTGTTATCATGTTCTTCATCAATCGACAACTGTTCCAGCAAATTCGATATATCGGCTGACATCGGCGGTATGGCGTTCAAAACCGTCTCAAACGACAGACAGGTTCATTTCAAAGTAGCTATGGGCAATCCCATGTGCGCATACCCTCATCCCTATCCAATTCAAATATTTGGTTTCCTCGGCAAATTCCGGATACGATTTAAGGATATGGGTTGCGTTTTTCACCGATAAGGAACAAATTAAAAACGACTGCCTGCACAGTCTTTTAGTGTCGGCAGAAAATTGCTCACATAATCCATTTTGTCGGTATATAGCCGGATATATTGCGCTGCCTGCAATATCTGTTTCAAATAGACTGACAATTCTTTCTGCATTTTCACAATGCGACAGCCTCAGTCAACACCTTTATCTCTAAAGTGGGCCGATATGTCATCGGGTGTCAGCAAATCGACCTTTATGCCCAAGAGTTTCTGCATTCCTCTGCAGCCCGCCCAAATCCAATAATGTTGTCCCTGTTTTTGCATCCACCAACAAATCAATGTCGCTGTTTTTCCGTATCATCTCCGCGAGAAAACCGAACCGAATACCCTTGGATTGCAAATCAATGGATATTTCCCGAAAACTGCCAATATTTCTCTTTCTTTCTGCTTTTGCAACAAAAGAGACGGTTTCATTATCTGCTCCTTCCAAAAGGCTATTATCAATCACGCAAACCACCGATTACTGCTGACATTTTTACAGATTCCGGTTAAAACAACGTGTTCTTCTTTCAGCGCGAAGCCGCTTTCGGCAACGCCTGCGCGCAATGCCGCCCACTCGTGGCTGAGGGTTTGCTCGTCCGCCGTGCCGCATCGGTGCAGACTAAAATAAACGCGCTGTGGTGCGCTTCGGCTTCTTCGTGGTCGTGGCAATGGTCGTTGCACTCGTGCTGCGCGTGGCTGCACATATAGCCGTTGACCGCCGCCACTTTGTGCAAAACGCCCTGCTCCGCCCAAAAATCAAGGGCGCGGTAGGCGGTCGGCGGCGCAACCGCGCCTTCGCTCTGCTGCCGCATCTGCGACAAGACGTTGTAGGCTTTTAATCACGCCGCTTTGCTGCAAGACAATATCCAATACCTGCTCGCGCAAAGCGGTTACCTGCAAAGCCCTCTCTGCGTGCCTGTTCGATAATTTTCGTTTGGAAATTTGTTTTACAAATTCCCTGTTTATGCCGTCTGAACGACCAATACGGCAGGAGGCGGTTTTATATTTGTATTCAATTACTATTTGGAAATCTTTTTCCAACACTGCCCGACAGCCCGCATCCGCAAGCCTGTATGTTTCTTCAAAATCACCTGCAGTAGCCACGGATCGGGAACATGGTCGTAAAGCCGCTTTCGGGCATCAGGTCGGTCAGCTTGAATATCCGGCTGCCTCGCCGAAGGTTTTTCCAATTCGGACAAATTCCTGCCGTCCATCGCGATAATGTAGTCAAACGCCGCCGCATCGCTTTTAGCGGATTTTGCGGCTGGTAAAGCCTGAAGCATCGATACCGTGTTTTTCAATATCTTTGCCGTCTCGCGGTGCATATCCTCGCCGTCGTGCCAGCCTGATGTCCCCGCGCTGTCCGTTTCAAGGAATGCCCGCTTCGGCGGCACGGCGGCGCAAATGTATTCCGCCATCGGCGAACGGCAGATGTTGCCGAGGCAGACAAAAAGGATTTTCGGTTTTTCTCATCCGCGCCCTGTTCCAATGCGATGCCGTCTGAAAGCGGAAACCCTTTCAGACGGCATCGGCAGGTCAATCGTATTGTGTACTGAAAACGGATTGTGCCCTTCCCGTTTCAACGCTTCCGCATAGCTCGATGTTTTCCTGTTCGCCCAAGCGATTGTGCAACAGGTAAACGTGTTCCACGCGGCATTCTGCCATCATCCATTTTGCTGAACAACGGCGATATTGTCGGTAAAGCGAAAGCTGCCACGAAAACACCTGCGGCACGACTTCAAACGCGCCGTCGGTCGCATTAAATCCGAATAGAATCTGTCCGCCCGCCTTTGCTGCAGCGACCACGCCGACGCGCGGACTCTGCATACGGACGGCGCGTATCGCGTTTGCCGCAAACACATCCATCGCCATACGTTGGCGCGTGTGGCTGCCGTCTGAAAGCGCGCGTACCGGAGAATCCGGGGAAAGCGGGTTGGCAAACAACGTAACGCCTTCCGATGCAAGATTTTTCTGCCATACCTGCATTAAGGGCAGGCCTGCCTGAAGAAGGTTCTGACCCAATGCCGTCTCGAACCTTGCCGCTGCCGAAACCCAGCGCGTAAACGACGTGGACGGACTGTCCTTCGGGCAACAGCAAAGGGCGCGGGCGAAACGGCGTAGCGTTGCGCCGCCGCTTCGGTATTTTGTTTTGGCACGCCACCACTCATCCGGCGCGACCGCACTAAATCGGACGAATGTACAAGATAAGGCAGCCATTGTGTCTCTTTGCGTCAACGCGCGCAGGTGCGGATAGTTTTGCAGGCAGGCAAACAAGGCCTCGGTCGGCAGCTTTCATCTCGATTGCCCGTTCTTTTTGCAGCCGGACACCAGCACGACCGGCAGGGCGAACCACTGCACTTCGCCTTCTTTCTCGCAATCGAGTACCGCGTTCACACTGGAAAGCAGCGGCATGAGTTCCGGCATCGGGCGACATCGTCAGCGCAGGGAAAGGTTGATATAGTGGTTTTGCTCAAGCATCTGATTTCGGTTTGAAGTTGGCGGACGAGAGTTTGCGCGAAGCCTGGGAAGAATTATGCGCCAACTGGTAGGCATTGGGCAGCAAGTGGTTTTTAATCGATTTTTGGGGGATACGGGCGCGTATCGGGCAAGGTAAATGTCTGGTTCATATGTGTCGTGTACCGTTTTTCGCAGTGTGTGTCTTTCCTGTCTGAAAATATATCGACGGATTGCCGCTGGCCTGCCCGTCAATCCGCCGAAACGAGAAAAATGCCTGTCTGCCAAGTCTGCCAATATTTCTTCCACATACACTTCGGCAGGCGGATGGAATGTCAAACCGTCGGGCGTGGTGCTGACGATGTTCAAGTTTTTCGGCAACCGCATCTATCACCGCCTGTTTGCTCGTCGGCCGCGATAATTGCCGCATAATGTACAAATGCCCGTATCCGAATGAGGGCGTGCTTTCGTTGTAACGGTTGGCAGGCCGGACAAACGCTTCCGCGCCGTGTTCCACAAAGGCGGCGACATAATCTGTAAAACGCGCCGGCACATAGGTTTTATGGTCTTCAAAAATGGTTTTGCCCGTATTGTCTGATGAAACAGAAAAACGCCCTGAGAATGGTTTGCAATAAAAAGCTGGGAATTGATTTTCATACGGTCAAATTCCAGACCGGGAAATCGGCGGGCGAGGTTTTCCGCAACATCTTCCGTTTTAAACGCCTCTCCGGTTTTTCATCACATCGCGTATGCCCGAAAGCAGGGGTATCGTTTTCATCAAAGTTGATCGTTTCCCCTCTTGCCGGGCGGAAATTCAAACTTTCTATCACTTCGACTGCAACCGACTCATCACGCCTGATATTGTCCCCGACTTCCTCACGGCATAAAAGCGAACGGCGGAATTGGCGGTCGGATAAAAATATCGCTATAAAACTCTTTGGCAATATAATCACCCCTGCCAATGCCAAAATCCGCTCCCGCGTATGCTCCGCCATCCAAGAAACAAAAAGACACGTGCAAACTCGGTATCTCCGATATACGCCAGCCGGTGGCGGTTTGCCCATTCAATGAAGCCGTTGACGTAAATCGGGTCGTTAAACGCCTCCATATATTCGTGTGCGATGTAATAAAAATTATGATTCAATATTTTTGCATCGCCGGAAGTTTGCTGCCGCCGCCCAAGCCCTTGTCATTTTCTAAAAATTTCCGCCAGCGCCTTGAGCGCGTCCAAGCCTTTCCGCGTTCGCGCTTCCAAGGGTTCTTCAGCCATCCCCTGCCGGCAAAGTACATAATTTCGCGCAACTGCTCCTGCCGCTTCCAGCCGGGGTAAACATTGTACGAAATATAGGCAATGCCGTGTTCGGTCATGTTGTTGCGGCAAATCGAAAAAGATTTTGTCTTTAACTGCGTCAGGCACCCACGACCAAATACCGTGGACGATGATATAGTCGAACTTTCCGAATGACTCATCGACGGTCAAAATATCTTTTCTTCCAGGCGCACATTTTTTCAAGCCCATTTTTCGATGATGGCGTTGCCCTGCGCGACCCGCCTGCCGGACAAGTCGATACCGGTAAATTCCGCATCCGGGTAATAAAAGTGCCTGCGTGATGATGTTGCCGCCCATTGAACAGCCCAGCTCCAAGACCTTGGCTTTTGCCGCTGCCGCAGGCTTCAGACCCATCATGCGGGCGCGTGCCTCCAAATTATTGATGGCAGTTTGAGGGAACGCGCTGGATTCGTACATCAAATCATCATATGAATTTTTTTGATGTCCGATATTTCCGAAGGTTCCTCAATATGGGAGGCAGGACTGCCGACAACCGTCTGCTGCGCTTTCTTCGCTATAACGGGGTGCGCGGAAGCGGCTTTTTCTTCTTGCTCGACATATTTTTGTTCACTCTAAAGACAATATGCCCGCAAGTTTAACCAATTCGCCTGCCTACTTCAACCGCACGGAAAATTATCGGGCTTCCGAACAAGTATGCCGTCTGAAGGTATGCGCATACGTCCGGACGCATCCCTCCGCCGTCTTGCCGAAATCAGGGATAAAGGCGCAACACTATGGTATATTGACCGTTTTATGCCAGCATCCCGACCGCCATGGATTTTGCCGTACCTGCCGTTTTAATCATCGACTTGGAAATTAACCCCAAAACCGATACTGTCTTCAAAATCGGTGCATACCGGCCCGACCTTGACCTCGGGTTTGAAACGAAGCTTCCGCAATGAAGAAGGTTTCAGGAAGGCATTGGCGGAAATGCAGCCTCTTGCGGAAGGTGCGGAATGGCTGATGGGGCACAACCTCCTCGAACACGACCTGCCGTATTTGAAAAGCCGCGCCCGACCAGGCATGGCTTTCATTGCCCGTTATCGATACGCTGAAGCTGTCGCCGCTCGCCTTTCCGCAAAACCCGTACCACCGTCTGATTAAAAACTACAAAATCATCTCTTCCGAACTCAACTCCCCTGTTGGCGGACTGCCGCGCCTGTTGGCAGCTTTTTCAGGACCAGTGTGCCGCATTCGGCAAAATCAAAAACCGAAAGGCCCGATGAATTTACCCTGTGGGCGGCATTGTCCGATATGCGTCTGCCGTATCGTTCTTCAGACGGCATCTCCTCACCGAACGTACCGAACACCCGGATACCAACCGATTGATACGCATTATTTGGATGATGATGCGGGACAACGAAGGGAAAGGGCGTTTGAAAAGTCTGCCGCACGCGTTTTTTAGAGTTGATGAAAACCGACATCCACAATCGCGACATCTATCCTTCGCTTGCCTATGCCCTGTCGTGGCTGAACGTCTCCGGCGGCAACTCCGTGCTTGCCCCGTGGGTGCGGATCCGTTTTCCGAAACGGCGCGGCTGATTGCCGAACTGCGTGATCACGACTGCGGCGACAGCAACTGCAACTACTGCGCCGATATGCTCAATCCCGAAGCCCAGTTGCAGCGTTATTTCAAACTGTCCGAATTCCGCCATTTCAAAGGTTTCGAAGGCGGTCAGCGCGCCATTGTGCAGTCGGGGATGAAAGGTCTGCACATCGCTGGCGGTCCTGCCCACGGGCGGCGGAAAATCCCTGTGTTATCAAGTTCCCGCACTCAATCGCTATTACCGTAACGGCGGTCTGACCGTCGTCATTTCGCCCCTGCAGTCGCTGATGAAAGACCAGCTGGACGGAATGCTCAGAAAAACATTACCTGCGCCGCCATGCTCAACGGCCTGGTCGAAGTGGTCGAACGCGCCGAAATATTGGACAAAACCGCATTGGGCGACATCGGCATCCTGCTGGTTGCCCCCGAACAATTCCGCAACGACAGTTTTATTTCCGCCATTTCCCAACGTCAAATCAACGGCTGGGTATTCGATGAGGCGCACTGCCTGTCCAAATGGGGGCACGATTTCCGACCAGATTACCTGTATGCGGTCAAATTCATCGCCGAACACGGCAGGAAAAACGGCGGCACCGCACCGGTAAGCTGCTTTACCGCCACCGCCAAACCCGACGTACTTGCCGACATTACCGATAATTTCCGCGAGCAGGCCGGCATAGAATTCAGGCAATTTATCGGCGACAACGCGCGCGACAACCTGTCTTACAAAGTTTTCGAAGCTTCAGACGGCATCAAAAACAAAAATCGACGAACTGCTCCACCGGGAACTCGACCATCAAAGGGCGGCGCAGTCGTTTTCGTCGGCAGGCGCAAAAGTGCGGAAGGCTATAACGAATACCTCCAAAAACAAGGCTGGGCGTGCGAATACTTCCACGCAGGCCTGGAAACCAATGCCAAAGCAGACATACAGAACCGCTTTATCGAGGGCGGCTTGCGCGTCATCGTCGCCACCAACGCCTTCGGCATGGGCGTGGACAAACCTGATGTACGGCTGGTCATTCATGCCGAAATCACCGGTTCGCTGGAAAACTACCTTCAAGAAGCCGGGCGTGCCGGACGGGACCGAGAAGAGGCAAAATGCATCCTGCTTTATGAAAAAAGCGATGTGGATACCCAATTTAGCATCAGCAAAATGTCGCAAATAGAATTGCGCGACCTCAAAAACGGTATGGCGCAAAAATCGGCATGCTCAACGCGGCTGCACAGGCAGGGACGGCTGCGGCGAAGTCGTCGCCACCGGTGGTGAGATTCTGAAAGACAGCGAAGAATATAGAGCTTCGACAGGGACGACCGCCAGTCGGACACCAAAATCAAAACCGCCATTTCTTGGCTGGAACGTGCCGAACTGCTCGACCGCAAAGAAAACCGCACCAGAATCTTCCCCTCCCGCTCGGGCAAACTGACTCTGGAACAGGCTTCGAGCTGATTCAAAGGCCGGTTCGCCCGACGGCTCAAAAGAAATCTACCTGACCATTGCCGAAATCGTATTCAACGCACCGGATGACAAGCCGCTCAGTACCGACGACCTAATACAGGCGACCGCATGCAGCTTGGAAGAATTGCGCGGACACCCTGCACAGCCTCGAAGAAATGGGCATATTGATCAACGATACGCGCATGACCGTCATCCTGCGTACCGACAATGTCAAACCGTCGTCGGGGCTTTTTGGAAAAATAACCCGATGGGAAGAAAAACTCTGGCAGATATTGAAAACGGAAATTCCCTGATGCCGACCAAGGAATATGGCAAAAATCTCGCCGTCAATGCCGTCTGCTACGAAATGCACGATTCGGGACTGGAAAGCACGCCCGCCGAAATCAAGCAGCTCATCCTGTCTTTTGCGGACGACAAATCCGCACTCGAATCCAATAAAAACGGCAGCTTTGAAATCCGCGACTTAGGCAACGGCTGCCTGAAAAAATCCGCTTCAAAAACAATGAAAGCTGGGAAAAATATTCAGAAACCGCCCTTTTTGCGCCGCAACATCTGCGCCTGCGTCCTCTCCTTTCCTCGTCGGCAAGACAGAGGGCATCCGGCGGAAAGATGTCGTCGTGGAAACCGGAATCGGCGAAATGGTGCAGCAGCTTGCCGACGATATGCAATTGTCGGTACAGATTCCGGCAAACCGCCGCGAAACCCTGCTCAAACAGGCGCTGCTGTTCATGCACAAACTGGGCATCATCAAACTGAACCACGGCATTACCATCCTGCGCCACGCGATGACCATCGTCCCCAACCGGAGCGCGCTGAACCAAACGGCAATACCTCAAATCTGACTATCGCCCCTTTGGAAACGTTTTTACGGGGAAAAACGTTTCCAAATCCACGTCATGCGCGAATATGCGGAACGCGCGCTCAAAAACATCACCGAAGCCTTAAACCTGGTCGCCGACTATTTTTAAAACGGATGAAAAATCATTTAAGGACAAAATGGTTCTCAGGAAGGCTGAAAGAATTGGAAGAACCCGTCTCCCCGGATACCCTCCATGCCGTCACGGACGGTCTGAACAGCGTGCAAAAAGCCGTCGTTACCGATCAGAGCGGCAGGAACCGCCTGGTGCTTGCCGGACCCGGTTCCGGCAAACGCGCATCATCGTCCACCGCGTCGCCTATCTTCTGCGCGTTCAGCACGTTCCGGCATCCTCCATCATCGTCCTGACCTTTACCCGACTTGCCGCACTGAAGTCAAACGCCGCCTGCACGGACTGGTCGGCAACCTTGCCCGGGCCGTTACCGTCCTGACTTACGACGGTATGGCAATGCGGCTTTTAGGGCGTACGTTTCGACAGCAAAGGCTTCGATGGCAAAAAGCAGAGAACAGGAGGAACGGAAAAACCGAAGAACAGTTTGAAAAAATGGTGCGAAGAAGCCACCGCCATGCTTTTCAGACGGCATCGGCGGCAGCGACGGGGACGAAGCGCGCGAACGCATCATGTCGGGATTCCGCTATCATCCTCGTAGACGAGTACCAAGACATCAGCGAACGGCATTACAGTCTGGTTTCCGCACTGGCAGGCAGGAAACGCGACGATGAAGACAGCCGACCATTCTTGCAGTCGGCGACGACGACCAAAAATATCTTTGCCTACAACGGCAGCAGCAACGAATACATCCGCCGTTTTCAGGAAGAATACGGCGTGGATTCGCCCGATTTCCTGACTTTCAACTACCGCAGCACGCAAAACATCATCACCGCCGCCAACTGCGTGATAAGCGGAATGCCCGACCGCCTGAAAAACCTGCACCCTATTGCCGTCAATCCCGAAAGGCGGCAAGACCCCGACGGCGGCGGCTGGGCGAAAACCGACCCCGAACGCCAAGGCCGCGTCCGCGTCATCCGCCTGCACCCCGAGTTCCACCGGAGAAAACGCTTCAACATCCAATCCCAAGCCGTCATTGAGGAAATACAGCGTTTGCGGAATTTGGCGGACATCTCTTGGAACAGCATCGCCGTCCTTGCCCGCAACAACGACACACTCAACCCCATGCAGGCATGGTGCGAACAAAACGGCATTCCCTACTTCCTGAAAAACGAACAAAGCCTGTCTTTATGCAAAACACGCGAATTTGTCCGTCTGGTGCACGGCATCGAAACGGCGGGGGACGGTATGCTTTCTTCGGCGGATTTCTGTCGGTTGATAGAGAAGGAAATCGGGCGCAGCGGCAAGAAATGGGAAAAACTGGTTCGCACAGCTTAAAACCGACTTCCTCAACGAATTCCCCATTGCCCGGCCGTCTGAAAACACTGACGCGCAACAACATCCTGCGGCATTTCTGAAAAACTGGCTGTACGAATATGTCGGCAACGAAAAAATCAGCCGTTCAGACGGCATATTCTTGGGAACGGCGCATTCATCCAAAGGTTTGGAATTCGACCACGTCTTTATCCTGGACGACGGCTGGGAAGAGCGCGGCGATGAAAACCGCCGCCTCTATTATGTCGCCATGACCCGTGCCAAAAAGACGCTGACGCTGATCCACCACACGCCACACCACGCATGGATAAACACATTGCCCGAAGACGTAGAGTACATAGGCCGCACCTTTGCCGAACTGCCTGAATTGAATGTCGAATATAGGATGCTTTCCAACTATGGAGGAGCGTTGGATATCGGCTTCATCGCCCGAGAAAACGAAAATCCTTCATACGGGGAAATCGGCGAACGCATCGAAGCTGCCAAAATGTTGAAAACCGGCGACAGCCTGGACATCATTGAAGACGGCGGCGGCACTACCTTTTCTGCGCCAACAATATACCGGTTGCCAAAACCGCCAAGAATTTTAAAGAAAAAATCCCAAACATGCCCGTGCCGCCGTTGCCGCTGTCGGTGTCTTCTATTTGGAAGATGTCGGCAAAAATATCTCGAACAATATCGGGAAGACATTCCGGTATGGGCAGTCGTCATCCCCGTACTGATGATTCCTCAGAAACCGTAAACCTTAATAAAAATGCCGTCTGAAGGCGCGGAGCGTGCTTCAGACGGCATCGGGGAGGAGCAAAGGCTTCAGACGGCATTTTTGCCGCTTTATTTCAACGCGGCATCATAGCCGCCGTCTTCAACGGCTTCAATCAACGCACCTGCATCGGTTTGCGCAGGGTCGTAACCGACGGTCGCACTTTTTGTTTTCAAGACTGACTTCGACGCTTGCCACGCCTTTGACGCTTTCCAGTATCCGGGTAACGCTTTTGACGCAGCCGCCGCAGCTCATGCCGCCGATGTCGAGAATAAGGGTTTCCATGGTTTTTCCTTTCATTGGTACTGCATTCTGACGGGCGTTATTGTAAATCGGGGCGTGAACTTGGGCAAACGCGGAAACGGTGCGACGGTTTGAAAAATACGGACGCTTGCGCATAATGGCGGCAATTTCCATCAGGACAACAACAATGAACGCTTCGCAAAAACCCTGGTTGAGCATCATTGCCTTGGCAATCGGCGCATTTATTTTTCAACACGACGGAATTTATCCCCATCGCGCTTTTGAGCGACATCGGACGAAGCTTCGGCATGGCGGCGACCGAAACGGGTGTGATGATTACGGTTTATGCGTGGATTGTCGCGCTGACTTCGCTGCCACTGATGCTGCTAACGCGCTATATGGAAAGGCGTGGTCTGTTGTTGATTTTGTTTGCACTGTTTACCGTCAGCCACATCCTGTCGTTTGCCTCGTGGCGGTTTGAAATCCTGCTTGCCAGCCGCGTGGGGATTGCGCTGACCCATGCGGTATTCTGGTCCATTACGGCTTCGCTGGCGGTACGCATCGCCCCCGCCGGAAAAGGAAATCAGGCTTGGGGCCTGCTCAGTACGGGAACGGTAATGGCGATGGTGGCGGGGATTCCGCTCGGGCGTATGGTCGGACAATATTTGGGCTGGCAGGCGAGTTTTTCTGCTGATTGGTTTGTGTGCGGCGGCGGTGATGGCAGTGCTGCAAAAAGCCTACCGCGCCTGCCGAGCGTGAATGCCGGTTCTTTGCCAGCCTGCCCTGCTTTTAAAAACGGAAAAAAACTGATGCTGCTGTATGCGATGACGGTACTGGTCATCACGGCGCACTTACCGCATACAGCTACATCGAGCCGTTCGTCATCCAAATCGGCGGCTTCTCCGCGCGGCAGGTTACCATGGTTCTGGGTCTGTACGGTCTGGCGGGCTTTGCCGCGTCTTACCTGTTCGGCAAATGGTTTACCAAACATCCACGCTCATTTTTTTGGCGGGCGCGGTATCAGTCATCGCTTTGTCCTCAGGACTTTTTGCTGCCTTTGGCGCATTTGCCTGCCGCCATTTACGCGCTGGTGTTCGTATGGGGGACGGCGATTGTGGTCGTCAGCTTGGGGATGGTTTCCAAAGTTTTGGATTTCGCCTCCGATGCCGCAGACCTTGCCAACTCGATTTATTCGGGACTTTACAACGTCGGTATCGGCGGCGGCGCGCTGTTGGGACATTGGGTAACGCAATATGCCGGCATTTCCCGTATCGGCATCGCCGGTATACTTGCGGCGGCGGCCGGGCTGTGGGTATGCCTGAACCTGAACCGCCATATCCGAACCTGACCGCGCGATGCCGTCTGAAGCCCCTCCGCCCTTCAGACGGCATTTTGATTGAAGAAATATCCGCCCCTGCTTAAAAATAACGGGCTTTGCTGTGTTTTAACGCCTATTTTTGTTCCCAGGATGGTTTATGCCGCTGCTGTCTGTCGAATTCGCACTGTTCTTTCTCGCCTTCCTGCCGATTTACTGGGGCTGGGCGAAATACCCGTCCGTCCAAAAACCTGCTGCTTTTGGCTGCCGGTATGGGCTGGCTCTACCATATCGGGCCCCTGTATTTGCGGCAATCGTCGTCCTTATTCCTCCTGCGTGTACCTTTTGGGCGAACTGCTCCGTTCCGATCGCGAAAATACGCGCCGTTTCTGGCTGGGGTGCGGCATTGCCGTCTCGCTGACCGTCTTGGGATTTTTCAAATATTTCGATTTTTTTCCGCCCGCTGATTGCACAATATGCCGGACAAGGCGGCGCAATCGACATCCTGATGCCGCTGGGGCTTTCGTATTACACCTTCCAGTCGATCGCCTATCTGGTTTACTGCTTCCGCGCCCGCACGCCGCGCGTTTCGGGTGGCACGAGCTGCTGCTGCACCTAAGTTTTTCCCCACCGTTACCTCCGGTCCGATTATCCGCGCCGCCGCATTCAAAAGCGCGGACGGCGAGCAGGCAGGCGCATTGGCGCAAATCCGCACCCGCCATCCGCGTTCGCCCGTCCGCCCCGCACTCGCCGTTTCCCTGATTTTGCTGGGTATTGCCAAAAAAATGGTGGCTGGCGGGGATGCTGGCGGAAAACTGGGTGTCGCCCGTAGTTTGAAAACCCCGCCCAATTCGACGGCTGGGGCGTATTGGCGGGCGTGTACGGCTATACCTTCCAACTCTTTTTAGACTTTTTCCGGATATTCCGATTTGGTTATCGGTATGGCGATGCTGCTGGGCTTCCGGCTGCCCAAAAACTTCTCCGCACCGCTTCGTGCTTTAAACATCCGCGCATTTTGGGACAAATGGCACATCAGCCTTTCCACCTGGATACGCGACTACATCTACATCCCCTGGGCGGCAGCAAAAAGGCTTTTGCGGACACAGTTCAACCTGATGGCGGCAATGGTACTCTCAGGCATCTGGCACGGCTACGGCTGGAATTTCCTCATTTGGGGCGCGCTGCACGGCACGGCACTGGTGCTGCTCAACACGGGCGACCGCTATTTCGGACGCAACGCACTATGCCGTCTGAAATACCTCGCACCGCTCTCATGGCTCATCACCTTCCATTTTGTCTGCCTGACCTTTGTCGTCTTCAATACCGCAAACCCCGACGATGCAGGCGCGGTTTTCAGTGCCCTCTTTGCCAATGCCACCGGCTGGAATGCGCCGCAACAGGCGGATATGCTGCTGCTTGCCTCGTTTGCATCCGTCATGCTGCTCTACCCTTACCTGCAACGCGCTTTCGACGGCGTGGTCAAAGGTTTGGAAAAAAATCCCGATGTGGCTGTGGTTTATCCCGATTTCCATCATCCTGCTGCTGATTATCGTCCTCGCCCCTCAGGGATACCCGGTTTTATTTATGCCAATTTTTAAGGGTTTGAACATGAAAAACTTTCTTTCCCTTTTCGCCTCCATATTGATGTCTGCCCTGATTGCCGTGTGGTTCAGCCAAAAACCCCATCAACGCCTACTGGCAGCAGACCTACCACCGCAACAGTCCGCTCGAACCGCTTGCCGCCTACGGATGGTGGCAAACCGGTGCGGCGTTGCAAGAAAAACGCCTACGTCTTTTCAGACGGCATCAAAGCCTTCCTGTCCGGCGAAACGCCGTCGACGGCTCAAGGCGGCGGTTCGACAGATATGCCGTCTGAAGCCGCCGCATCCGAAGCCGTCCCTCAAACCGGCGAAATCCAAGAATGGAAACAGGACACCGACACCGCCGCCGTCCGCAGTGGCGACAAAGTCTTTTTCGCCGGCGACTCGCTGATGCAGGGCGTTGCACCCTTCGTGCAAAAAAAGCCTGAAACAGCAATACGGCATCGAATCCGTCAACCTCAGCAAACAAAGCACGGGGCTTTCCTACCCCTCATTCTTCGACTGGCCGAAAACGATTGAAGAAACCCTGCAAAAACATCCCGAAATCAGCGTACTCGCCGTCTTCCTCGGCCCGAACGACCCGTGGGATTTTCCCTGTCGGCAAACGCTACCTCAAATTCGCTTCCGACGAATGGGCGCAAGAATACCTGAAACGCGTCGACCGCATCCTGAAGCCGCACACACGCACCACGTCCAAGTCGTCTGGCTCGGCATCCCCTACATGAAAAAAAGCCAAGCTTGACGGGCAGATGCGCTACCTCGACAAACTGCTTTCGGAACATTTGAAGGTAAAATCATCCTGATTCCCACCGCACACACCCTGAGCGGCGGGGAAGACAGCTACACCGACTCCGTCAACGTCAACGGCAAATCCGTCCGCTACCGCAGCAAGGATGGCATACACTTTACCGCCGAAGGACAAAAACTGCTGGCGGAAAAAATAATGGAAAAACTCACTTTTACACCAGGCAGACAACCATGAACCTCAGACACTTCATCACATTTTCCGCCCTGTTCGCCGCAACCCAGGCAAACGCCCCTGCCCGTTGCCTCCGTCAGCCTCGACACCGTTACCGTTTCCCCGTCCGCGCCCTACACCGGCGAAGACGGTCTCTTGACCGATTACAGCAACGCCGCCGCCTCGCCTTGGATGAAAAAACTCCAATCCGTCGCACAAGGCAGCGGCGAGACCTTCCGCATCCTGCAAATCGGCGACTCGCATACCGCCGGCGACTTCTTTACCGACACCCTGCGCAAACGCCTGCAAAAACATGGGGCGACGGCGGCATAGGCTGGGTTTACCCCGCCAACGTCAAAGGGCAGCGCATGGCGGCCGTCCGTTACAGCGGCAACTGGCAAAGCCTCACCAGCAGGAACAATACCGGAGACTTCCCGCTCGGCGGCATCCTTGCCCGGACGGGCGACAACGGCAGCATGACCCTGACCGCATCCGACGGCCAGACCGGCAAACAGCGCATTTCCCTGTTTGCCAAACCCCTGCTCGCCGAACAAACCCTGACCGTCAACGGCAACACCGTCTCCGCCAACGGCGGCGGCTGGCAGGTACTGGATACGGGTGCGGCACTGCCCCTGACCATACAGACCGAAATGCCGTGGGACATCGGCTTCATCAACATCGAAAATCCCTGCCGGCGGCATTACCGTTTCCGCCATGGGCATCAACGGCGCACAATTGACCCAGTGGTCGAAATGGCGTGCCGACCGTATGAACGACCTTGCCCAAAACCGGTGCCGATTTGGTTATCCTTGCCTACGGTACCAACGAAGCCTTCGGCGACAACATCGATATTGCCGACACCGAACAGAAATGGCTGGATACCGTCCGCCAAATCCACGACAGCCTGCCCGCCGCCGGCATCCCTCATCATCGGTGCACCCGAATCCCTGAAAAACACGCTCGGCGTATGCGGCACACGCCCCGTCCGCCTGACCGAAGTCCAACAGATGCAGCGGCGCGTCGCCCGGCAGGGACAAACCATGTTCTGGTCTTGGCAAAACGCCATGGGCGGCATATGCAGCATGAAAAACTGGCTCAACCACGGATGGGCCGCCAAAGACGGCGTACACTTTTCCGCCAAAGGCTACCAACGGTCGGCGGAAATGCTCGCCGACAACTTGAAGAACTTGTCCGTTCCGCCACGATAAGGCAATAATCGAACAGGGGGTCGGGCGGTATTTCACTAACAGGGAATGCCGTCTGAAACAGATACCTTCATATTGCTTCAGACGGCATATCCAAATTCCAATTGCGAGAATCCCATGTACCGCCACATCCTCCACCGCCTATTGCTCTTAATCCCCACGCTGTTGGGGATTTTGGCGATTACTTTTGCCGTTATCCAATTCGTGCCGGGCGGGCCGGTGGAGCAGATGGTGCAGCAGTTGACGCATGGTGCGGTCAGCGGCGAGACGGCGAACGCGGCGGCAGGCGGTATGATGAAAAAAACGGCAAACCGCATCAGCCCGGAAGATTTGGCGGCGTTAAATGCGCTGTACGGTTTCGATAAGCCGCCGCTGACGCGGTTTGCGGATATGGTGTGGCGGTTTGCCCGTTTTGATTTGGGCGAGAGTTTTTCCATCATGAAACCGTGTTCGAGTTGGTCAAACAGAAAAATGCCGGTGTCGATGAGTTTGGGTTTGTGGACGTTTTTCCTGACTTATCTGATTTGTATCCCGTTGGGTATTGCCAAGGCGGTGCGCGACGGCAGCCGTTTTGATGCGGTAACGGGGATGGTGGTGCTGGTCGGTTATACCATACCGCCGTTTGTGTTGGGTTTGATGCTGCTGGTGTTGTTCGGCGGCGGCAGCTTTTTGCGTGGTTTCCGCAGGGTGGTTTGGTCGGCGACGATTTCGACACATTGTCGTGGGCGGGTAAAAATCAAAAGATTATCTGTGGCACTGGGCGCTGCCGATTACGGCTTCGGTAGCAGGCAATCTGGCGGTGATGACCATCCTGACGAAAAACGTGTTTCTTGAAGAAATCCGCCGCCAATATGTCTATACCGCCCGCGCCAAGGGTTTGCCGGAAAAAGCAGATTTTGTGGAAACACGTTTTCCGCAACGCGATGATTCCGCTGATTACCGGCTTTCCCTGCCGCCTTTATCGGCGCGTTTTTTTCACCGGCAGCCTGCTGATTGAAACCTTATTCTCGCTCGACGGGCTGGGAGCTGCTTTCCTACGAGGCGGTGATGAAGCGCGATTATCCAGTGGTGATGGGGACGCTGTATGTGTTCACGCTGATGGGTTTGCTGGCGAAATTAGTGTCGGATATTTCTTATTCGTGGGTCGATCCGCGCATTCATTTCGGCGGACAGAAATAGGCCGTCTGAAAAATATGTTTCCGAATCATGACTAAAAAATCTTTCCAAACCATGAAAACACACACCTCAAACCCCACTTGGCAGGGCATTCAAGCAACACAAACGCGGCTGGTTCGCGTTGCGGGTTTTAGCCGTTTTGTTCGCCGTTGCGCTGCTTGCGCCTTTGTGGAGCAACGACAAGCCCTTGTGGATACATTATCAGGGCGAGATATTATTTTCCGCTGGTAAACGAATACAACGAAACCGTGTTCGGCGGCGATTTTGATACGCCTGCGGACTATTTGGATCCGCTTATCCGCCGCAATATTACTTCAGACGGCAATTACGCCGTTTATCTGCCCAATCCCTACGATGCCGATACGCTCAATGATTTTGACACGCAACCCGATCCGGCAATGCCGTCTGAAAAGGCACTTGCTCGGCACGGACGACCGAGGTCGTGATGTCTTGGCGCGTTTGATTTACGGATTCCGCGATTCCCTGCTGTTTGCCCTTGCATTGACCTTTTGTAACGACCGTAATCGGCGTGATTACCGGTGCGGTTCAGGGTTATTTTCGGCGGCAAGACCGACCTCTTGATGCAGCGTTTTATCGAAATCTGGGGTGGGATGCCGGAACTTTATCTGCTGATTATCCTGTCTTCGTTTTTTTAATCCCAATTTGCTGATTTTGCTGGTGTTGCTGTCGTTGTTCGGCTGGATGGGGCTGTCGGACTATGTCCGCGCCGAATTTTTGAAAAACCGGCAGGCGGATTACGTTTTGGCGGCGCGTTCGATGGGCGTGGGCAACCGCGCGATTATGTGGCGGCATATCCTGCCCAACAGCCTCACGCCTGTATTGGCGTTCCTGCCTTTCCGCATCTCCGGCGCGGTGCTTGCGCTGACCAGCTTGGATTTCCTCGGTTTGGGCGTTCCCGCGTCGCAGGCAAGCTTGGGCGAACTTCTGTCTCAGGGCAAGGACAACTTAGATGCTTGGTGGATGAGGGCTTGTCTACTGTCGGCATGCTGACTATCATGCTGCTTTTGCTGGTAACGATAGGCGAAGGCTTGCGGCAGGGCGTTTGACGTGCGCGCAAGGGAATAGTATAAGCACGGAGCCTTTGCGGGCGTACATCAATGCGCGACCCGCGCCTTCAGGAGTTTCAGACGACCTCTATAATATTTTTACTCACTTCATTTTTAAAGAATTTCAATGAATCAAACAAACAACACCAACTTCTACGAAATGCTGACCACTGCCTGCCGTAAAAACGGCAACGGCACGGCAGTGTTCAACGACAAAGAAAAACCACCTACCGAGCGCTCAAGCAGGAAGTCGATGCCATAGCGGCATATCTGCAAAATATGGGCGTCAAATTCGGGGGACAAAGTGGCTCTGGCGGTGTCCAATTCGCCGGAATTTATCAGCGCCTATTTTGCCGTTTCCGCCATCGGCGCGGTTGCCGTACCGATGAGTACGTTTTTTTGAAAAAAACAACGAATACGCGTATATTTTGAACGACTGCAAAGCGCGGTTTATGTTTGCTTCGGCAGGTTTGCAGAAAGAATTGAAGGGGCTGAAAAAACAGACTCCCATCGAAAAAATCATTTGGATAGATGAGGCGAAAGCAGCAGACGAAAAGCCGATGTGCGTTTTTGAAGAAGCGCGCCGTTTTTCGGGTTCGCCCGATTTGAGCCGCCAACCAAAAATCAATGATTTGGCTCATATTATTTACACTTCCGGCACGACAGGCCACCCCAAAGGCGCATTAATCAGCTATGGCAACCTGTTTTCCAACCTTGAAGGCATCGAGCGCATCTTTAAGATTACCAAACGCGACCGCTTCGTCGTGTTCCTGCCGATGTTCCACAGCTTTTACGCTGACGGCTATGGTGTTGCTGCCGATTTATATGGCGTGTTCGATTATTTTGGTGAAATCCGTTTTCCCGTTCTCCAACGTTTTGAAACAGGTTTTACTCAAACGCGCGACCGTGTTTTTGGGGTGTGCCCGCGATTTACACCGCCATGAGCAAAGCGAAAAATCCCTTTGGTATTTCAGATGGTTCAACCGCGTCCGTCTGTTTATCAGCGGCGGCGCACGCTGGCGGAACAAACCATCCTTGATTTTTAAAAGCGAAGTTCCCGCAGTGCCAAGCTTTTGGAAGGCTACGGTTTGAGCGAATGCTCGCCCGTCGTCGCCGTAAACACACCCGAAAGGCAGAAAGCCCGCAGCGTCGGCATCGCCTTGCCCGGATTGGAAGTCAAAGCCGTCAACGAGGGAATTGGTCGAAGTGCCGACGGGCGAAGTGGGCGAACTCATCGTCAAGGGCGGTTCGGTCATGCAGGGGCTACCTGAATATGTGTGATGCCACGGACGAAGCCATCGTCAACGGCTGGTTGAAAACAGGCGATTTTTGTCACGATAGACGAAGACGGTTTCATCTTTATCGTCGACCGCAAAAAAGACCTGATTATTTCCAAAGGGCAAAACGTTTATCCACGCGAAATCGAAGAGGCGATTTACAAACTCGATGCCGTCGAAGCCGCTGCCGTCATCGGCGTAAAAGACCAATACGCTGATGAAGAAATCATTGCCTTTATCCAGCTCAAAGAAGGGGTCGAACTGGATGAAGCCACCGTCCGCAACCATGTACGCGCACAATTGGCAAATTTCAAAGTTCCCAAACAGATTTACTTCAAAGACGAGCTGCCGCGCAACGCTCACAGGCAAGGTTCTGAAACGGGTATTGAAAGAACAGTTCGAGCAAGGGAAATGAAAAATACCGCCTAAAGGCAGAGGCATACGGATACCGCTCCGTTTTTATATCGGAGACAACATCTTACCTGCTCCTTATTCTGGCAAATACCGCTTCCATCATTTTGGCAAACCTCCTTTTCAGACGGCATCCGATATGACCCGCCCCATCCTTGAGAGTTGAAAACCTAAACGCCTTTTTCCCCGGCAAGCAAGTCCTGCACGATGTCAGCCTGACCGTGCAGACCGGCAGGAAAACTGGCATTGGTCGGTGAGAGCGGCAGTGGTAAAAACCGTGTTGGCGCAGGGCATTATGCGGCTGAATCCGCTGGTGTCGTTTGAAGGTCATTTGAAATTTTACGGCAACGATTTGCTGACCCAATCCGAACGCTCCCTGCAAAAGCTGCGCGGGCGGGAAATCGGCATGGTGTTTCAAGAACCGATGACCGCGCTCAACCCAGTGATGCGCGTCGGCGCGCAGATTGCCGAAGTGCTGACCCTGCATCTGGGTTTTAGACAAAAACAGGCATGGGCGAGGGCGGTCGAACTTTTGGCGGAAACCGGCATCCGCGAGCCGGAGCAAAAAGCCTTTGCCTATCCCTTCCAGCTTTCCGGCGGACAGCGGCAGCGGGCGATGATCGCGATGGCGGTAGCTGCCGAACCCAAACTCCTGATTGCCGACGAACCGACCACCGCCTTGGATGTCGCCGTGCAGGCTCAGATTCTCGATTTGTTGGCGCGCTTGCAACAGGCGCACAACATGACCATGCTCTACATCACCCACGACCTGAACCTTGTCCGCCGCTTTGCAGACGACGTCGCCGTGATGCGCGGCGGACGCATTGTCGAAACGGGCGCGGCGGCGGAAGTGTTCGCCCGTCCGCAACACGAATACACGCAAAATGCTGTTGAACGCCGAGTGCCGCGCGTAAGGTCGTGCCTTTGGCGGACAAAGCCCCGCCACCGTCTTGCAGGCGGAGCAGCTTTCCGTTGCCGTTAAAGAAACGGCGGGTTGGTTCAAAAAAACGCAACAAAAACCCTGCTGGAGCCGGTTTCCTTCGATTTGAAAGCGGGCGAAACGCTGGGCATTATCGGCGAAAGCGGCTGTGGTAAAACCACGCTGGCAAAAAGCCGTCATGCACCTTATCGACGCGAAAGGCCGTCTGAAAAAATCAACGGCGAAGCCTGGACACGCGAATCGAGGCGCGATATACAAATGGTGTTCCAAGACCCTTTCGGCGCATTCAACCCGCGCATGGACGTCTTTAACATCGTTTCCGAAGCCCTGCGCGTCCACGAACCCGATTTGTCCCGCGCAGAAATGCGGCAGCGCGTGCAAGACGTATTGCGGCAGGTAGGACTGCCCGAAAACGCACTCGAACGCTATCCGCACGCTTTTTCCGGCGGACAACGCCAGCGGCTCGCCATCGCCCGCGCCATCATCGTCCGCCCGAAAATCCTCGTTTTGGACGAACCGACCAGCGCGCTCGACGTACAATGGCAGCAACAGATTCTGGAGTTGCTCGCCGATTTGCAGAAAAACACGGTCTCAGCCTCATCATCATCAGCCACGACCTCGCCGTTATCCGCGCCCCTGTCGCACCGCGTGATGGTGTTGAAAGACGGCAAAATCGTCGAAGAGGGCGGCTGCGAAACCGTATTTGCCAATCCTTCCAGCGATTACACACGCCATCTGATGAAGTTCCGGCATATATTAGATTAGCAAACCCCTCTTATAGGGTATCTACTGAAAATCAATACAGTATAATTACAAATATGAAGAAAATTACCCAGCAAAACCTGCATCCGCTCCTTTCCGAAAGTCTGAACGATACCGATTTCGTCCTTATCCTGAATGCGTTAATCAAATTCATCCGCCGCGGCGGCAAAAAAACAGGCTGCGGGAACACTGATTTAATCATTACCACGCTCAAACAAGACGAAGCACTCTGCCGCCATTTCAGCCGACGCTTCTATACATGGCTTTCCCAAGTCCACATCTACCCGCCCTTATCAAACTCGGTATTTTCTCGCGCCACAGCTTTTCCCGGGAAATGGGTATACGCATATACGAACGCTTCAGCCCATCCTACAAAGACTTTGCCAACCTGCGTGAAGTATTCCTCTACCTTTTCCACTCCGAAAACGACGACAAATGGCTGCAAACCCTCCATATCCGCCAGTGGCTGGGCCTATACGAGCTTATCCGCGCCAATGCCGAACCCGCACTGTTGCAAACAGCATGCCGACAACTTGCCGATGCCCGGCTGCGCGCCATTGAAATGCTTGCCATTTGATTGCCTCCGAAGCCATCGAACCCGACCTCATCCGCATTGCACCTCGCCTGCTTGAGGCAGACTCTCCTTTGTCGCCCTCAACGCGAAACTGCCAAGCTGGTCGAACACTACCGAAAAAGAGCACAATCCTTACGATACCGCACATCTTGAAGTTATGTTCGACCAATGCGGAACCCAAATCGACTACTTGCGCCGTCGAGGTACAGGTGCAGGTTCGGGATCATCCGTAAAGGTTGCCCACCTACTCGAACGACTCCAACAGACCCTATGCCGTCTGAAACTCCTGACCGATATTCAAACCGATATCAGCCAAACCACAGCCGGCTTACCATTGCCCTGATGAACTCTCATCTATGCCGCAGTCGAACAATACAGCACCCGCCACCTGCGCCGCAGCAGCATCAGGATGCTCGCCCGCAGTATTACTGAAAATAAAAGCAACCACGGCGAACACTACATTACCCGCAACCGCAAAGAATATTTCAAAATGTTCTACTCCGCAGCGGGCGGCGGCGTCATCATCTCCTAATGGCACTGCACAAAATCCATATCGGCACACTTGGTTTCAGCCCCTTTGCCACAGCCTTCCTATCCGGGCTGAACTACGGCATAGGCTTCATGCTCATCCACATACTGCATTGCACTGTTGCAACGAAACAGCCCGCCATGACCGCCGCCAGCTTCGCCGAACAGGTCGATCTCAACGAAGGAGGCAAAGCAGCGGACAATAAACTCGCCAAACTCCTAATCGACGTATGCCGCTCGCAAAGTGTCGCCGTTTTCGGCAATGTCTCCGTCGCCATCCTTTTGGCATGTACCATATCAATCGGCTATACCCATCTGTACCGACAACCCATACTCGATGCCCATACCACCGCCTACCAATTCAAATCAATCGATATTTTTTTACCCAACCCACCCTCTGGTATGCCGCCATCGCAGGGTATGGCTCTTTTGTTCCGGAATCATCGCAGGTTTTTCGATAACCGTGCCGACTACCTCAACCTTCGCCAGCGTCTTCCCCTTTAACCCGCTGCTGCGCAAAAATCATGCGCCCCAAACCCCGCCGGGCCCTTGCTTCCTACACACAAACACTACGGCTCCTTGGCAGGCAACTTTATCTTCAGGATGCTGCTGGGTATGACGGGTTACATCGGCCAACTTATCGGCCTCCCCCTAGACATCCGCCACGTCGCATTCTCATCCGCCAACCTCGGCTATGCCGCCGTCAGCGGCAATATCGGTATTATCAGCTTCACCCTTGGCATTCTAAACATTCTTGCCATCGGTCTGGTCAACCTCTGCGTGAGTTTCAGCCTTGCACTATTTGTCGCCCTCAGGGCACGAGGCACAAAAATCAGCAGCATCCGCAACCTAATCAAAAGTTTCTGGAATCAGATTAAAACCAATCCCTATATACTTTTCCTTCCACCATCGACAGAACAAGAACGAAAAATCTCCAACCTCAAACAAACCCTAATTAGGAAATGCCGTCTTAAAACAAGTTTTACCCTAAACCGCATATTCACGGGCAGATGATTGATAAAAATCCCGTCCGAATATAATCGGACGGGATTAAATATCGAACTGTAAAAGATGCCTGCTAACCATCTGACGGTAACAGTATTATAAAAACTAAAACAGAAACCGAATCAGATAATCTCAAGCCCTTTTCTACCATTGGGAAGCCGATACCTGCACCAACATTATAATCACCGGCAGTAGAGACAGAACCACTTATCTTCAAGATAACCCCTATTATTGTCACTTACCTTTGAGATAACCGATGGCAAATGCATTCTGACCCCTATAATTACCTACAGCAAGGCTGAGCATACTGTTACTGCTACCATTTGCCTGCGGAAGATTTTGCAATCGCAGTCGCACCTGCAACACCTCCACGCAGTTTTTTATCTGGCCGACTTCCACTCATCACGAATAGAATCCACATAAGCCTTGTTTGCCGCATCAGTTGCATGGCGTGGAGACTGAACATTTGTAATACGACGTTCATGACCAGCCGAACCGACAGAAACCGTGTAATCCTCGAAGCACAGACCCATTACCCAAAAGCAACCGAACCTGTTCCACTAGCAAACGCATGGTTGCCGATTACAGTGGAATCATTACCCTTCGCTTCCGAACCGTAGCCCTAAAGCAGTTGAATCAATACCTACTGCCCGCGCACTATCCCGATTACCTGTATTATCAGCAGCAAAAGAAACCTTGCCATCCTTACCAATCAAACCCAGAAGATTCGATTTTCTGAAGCGCACCAGCCGCTTCGTCTCTGGCGTGACTTCTGCTTTACCTTAGGGCTGTTACAGCAGCATCCTTCGCTGCCTCTGCACCGATCTTGGCGGTTTCCGCCGCATCTTTGGCTGCTACTGCACCAGCTTTGGCGTCTACTGCACCAGCTTTGGCGGTTTCCGCCGCATTCTTGGCATTTTCTGCCTCTGTTACGAATTGGCGGCATTCATTGCGGATGCCGCTGCCTCGTTTCTGGCTGCTTCTGCACCAGCTTGGGCTGTTACTGCCGCATCTTTTGGCTCTTACCGCATCTGCTGCGGATGTCGCTGCCTCGTTTTTGGCTGCTTCTGCACCAGCTTTAGCATTCCCTGCCTCTGTCGCAGAATTGGCGGCATTCGTGGCGGATGTCTCAGCCCGCTGCTTTGGCTTCTTCTGCCTCAGTTTTGGCTGTTTCTGCACCGGCTTTAGCTGCTACTGCCGCATCTTTGGCTTCTTCTGCCGCAGTTTTAGCTGCTATTGCACCGCTTTGGCTTCTTCTGCACCAACTGGCTGCTACTGCCACTTCTCTCGCTGCCTCTGCACCAGCTTGGGCATCTCTCGCCTCTGTCGCAGAATTGGCGGCATTCGTTTCGGATGCCGCTGCCGCTTCTTTCGCTTCTACTGCCGCATTCTTGCGTTTTACTGCCTCTGTTGCGGATGTCGCTGCCGCTTCTTTCGCTGCAACTGCATCATCCCTGGCTGTTTCTGCCTTACCTTGGGCTGCTTCTGCACCGGCACTGGCGGTTTCTGCCGCATTTTGGCGGCTTCCGCACCGGTTTTTGGCTGTTGCCGCATCTGCTGCAGATGTCGCTGCCTCAGTTTTTAGCTGCTACTGCTGCAGTTTTTGCTGCTTCTGCACCGGTCTTCGCTGTTACTGCTGCATCTTTCGCTGCTTCTGCTTTACCTTTGTAGCTGTCACTGCCGCGTCTTTGGCGGTTTCGCTGCAGTTTTGCGCTTGCCGCATCTGCCGCGGATGCCACTGCCTCGTTTTTGGCTGCTACGCCCCATCTCTAGCACTTCCGCATCTGCTGCGGATATCATTGCCGCATCTTTCGCTGCTACTGCCGCACTCTTGGCATTTTTCTGCCTCTGTTGCGGAATTAGTGGCATTCGTTGCGGATGTCGCAGCCGCATCTTTAGCTGCTTCTGCCGCAGTTTTCGCTGCTTCGGCATCAGTCTTAGCTGCCTCTGCCTTACCCGCAGCTGCTTCGGCACCAGTTTTCGCTTCTCTTGCCTCTGTTGCGAATGCCGCTGCCTCGTTTTTGGCTGCCTCTGCACCAGCTTTGGCTGTTGCCGCATCTGTTGCCGAATTGGCGGCATTCGTTTCGGATACCGCTGCCGCTTCTTTCGCTGCGACTGCTTCATCCCTGGCTGTTTCTGCTTTGCCTTGAGCTGCTACCGCACCGGCTTTGGCGGTTTCTGCCGCATTTTTAGCTTCTACTGCACCAGCTGGGCTGCTACTGCATCGGCTTTGGCTCTTACTGCCTCTGCTGCAGATGCCGCTGCCTCGTTTTTGCTGCTTCCGCACCAGCTTTCGCATTTCCTGCCTCTGTTGCGGATGTCGCTGCCCGCTGTTGCCGAATTGGCGGCATTCGTTGCGGATGCCGCTGCCGCTGCTGGCTTCTTCTGCCGCAGTTTTGGCGGCTTCCGCACCAGTTTTGTGCCGTTGCCGCATCTTCTGCGGATGTCGCTGCCGCTTCTTTCGCTGCGACTGCTTCATCCCCTAGCTGTTTCTGCCTTACGCCCTAGGGCTGCTACCGCACCGGCTTTGGCGGTTACTGCCGCATCTTTCGCTGCTTCTGCATCAGTCTTCGCTATTACTGCCGCATCTTTGGCATCTCTTGCCTCTGTCGCAGAATTGGCGGCATTCATTGCGGATGTCGCTGCCGCTGTTGCCGGAGTGGCGGCATTCGTGGCGGATGTCGCAGCTGCTGCTTTGGCTCTTCTGCCGCATTTTTAGCTTCTACTGCACCAGCTTTGGCATCTCTTGCCTCTGTTGCGGATATCTCAGCCGCTGCTTGGGCTGCTTCTGCACCGGCTTTAGCTTCTTCTGCTTTACCTTGTGCTGCTTCTGCACCGGCTTGGGCTGCTACTGCCGCAGTTTTGGCTGTTTCTGCACCGGCTTTCGGCTGCTACTGCCGCATTTTTAGCTTCTACTGCACCAGCTTTTGCTGCTTCTGCACCAGCTTTGGCATTTTCCTGCCGCTGTTGCAAAATGTCGCTGCCTCGTTTTTGGCTGCCTCTGCACCAGCTTGGGCGGTTTCTGCCGCATTTTCAGCTTCTACTGCACCAGCTTGAGCTGCTACTGCACCGGCTTTTAGCGGTTTCCGCCGCAGTTTTGGCGGTTTCCGCACCGGTTTTTGGCTGTTGCCGCATCTGCTGCGGATGCCGCTGCCGCTGTTGCCGAGTGGTGGCATTCGTTGCGGATACCGCTGCCGCTTCTTTGGCTGCTTCTGCCACATTTTTAGCTTCTACTGCACCAGCTTTGGCTTCTTCTGCACCAGCTTTGGCATTTCCTGCCGCTGTTGCAAATGTCGCTGCCTCGTTTTTGGCTGCCTCTGCATCCAGCTGGGCGGTTTCTGCCGCATTTTTAGCTTCTACTGCACCAGCTTGAGCTGCTACTGCACCGGCTTTGGCGGTTTCCGCCGCAGTTTTGGCGGTTTCCGCACCGGTTTTGGCTGTTGCCGCATCTGTTGCGGAATTGGCGGCATTCGTGGCGGATGTCGCTGCCGCTACTTTGGCTTCTTCTGCCGCATTTTTAGCTTCTACTGCACCAGCTTTGGCTTCTTCTGCACCAGCTTTGGCTCTTACCGCATCTGCTGCGGATGTCGTTGCCTCGTTTTGGCTGCCTCTGCACCAGCGGGCTGCTACTGCCACTTCTCTCGCTGCCTCTGCACCAGCTTTGGCATCTCTTGCATCTATCGCAGAATTGGCGGCATTCGTTTCGGATGCCGCAGCCGCTGCTGGCTTCTTCTGCCGCATTTTTAGCTTCTACTGCACCAGCTTTGGCTTCTTCTGCCGCAGTTTTGGCGGTTTTCCGCACCGGTTTTGGCTGTTGCCGCATCTGCTGCAGATGCCGCTGCCGCTGTTGCCGAGTGGTGGCATTCGTTGCGGATACCGCTGCCGCTTCTTTGGCTGCTTCTGCCATTTTTAGCTTCTACTGCACCAGCTTTGGCGGTTTCTGCCGCATCTTTGGCTGCTACTGCCGCATTCTTGGCATCTATTGCCTCTGTTGCGGGAATTGGCGGCATTCGTTGCGGATGTCTCAGCCGCTGCTTTGGCTGCTTCTGCTTTACCCGCAGCTGTTTCTGCTCGTACAACAGATTGATTAATCTGGTCAAGTTTGGCAGTTACAGTTTGTGCTGCGGTTTTAGCATCTGCAATTGCTTGCTCAGAATCAGCATTTAGTTTGTAAGTTACTGCAGCATTTTCATATGCAACATCTAACCCATCGCCAGCTTTGAAATCAAGCACATTATTAGCATTATTAGTTGTTGATGTGCCTTTGTTGCTCATAGTTTTAATATCCGAGCCATTTACTTGGAACTTATATTCCGTTTTAGCAATTTCATCGGCAGCTTTGATTACATGGTAGAGTTGTGAACCAGTGATAGCATCACTAGAATTTTCAGAGATCTCGCCTGCTCCACATTTTGGATCTGGCGTCTAATAGTCGCTATTACCAAAAACTTACAGTGCCATTATTGGTTGCGGCAACGCCTGTAGATAAGGTTGTATCACCAATTTGAAGGCCACTTACTGTATGTTTATCCGACGTATGAAGATTCGCCAATAGCAATATCGCCAGATTTATTAGCAACTCGCACTTTTGACCCAAGGCAATACCAGAATTTGCGCCAGAGGCAACATTAGCACGATCACCAATGCTAATCCCTGTAACAGCCTCTGTTTTAGCACTATTACCTAAAGTAACAGAATAACTTGCAGTGCAGCTTTCGCCTGCACCATTACCAATTACAATAGCTTGAGTTGCACCACTTTCTGATTTTGCTTTGATTATCTGTTTTTATTATCTCCCAAGCCGCCAATCACAATAGATCTTGAGGCATTTGCTGTTGCCTCTGGACCGATTGCTACAGTTCTATCGCCTCCTGCAGTTCGCATATGCACCAATGGCGACAGCCCTTTCCCCTCGTTGCGCTTGCATTTTGACCGATAACAACAGAGTTTTCTCTTGTCGCCGTAACACTTGTACCAATAGCAACGGTATTTTCGCCGCTTACCCTTTTGTTTCGTTACCTAAAGCAATTGAACTTACACCGCTCGCTTTCGTACCCTGACCTAAAGCAATAGAATTTCTGCGTTCAACTGTTGCACCATTACCAATAGCACTGCATTCACTGCGCCATTGCCAACACCTCTATCTATTGCAGTAATATTGGTGCTGTTACCAATCGCAATTGCGCCGCTTGCAGCTGTAATTTTGCTATTATTACCAATCGCAATAGCATTATCGGCCCCTACATTATAAGATTCATTCCTAAGAATCGTACTTCCTCTGCCAAATGCGATTGCACCGGCAGACCCTTCAACCTGAGCGTGTTTGCCAATTGCAATACCGGCAACTGCCTCATTTTGCTGAGATCCCCAATAGTTGTTACATTCGCTCCGGTACCAATGGCAATCGAATCCTTTGACAAAAGCATTGGCATAAACACCTGACGCGATGGAACGAGCACCTACCGCTCCACTCGCTGGTTTTTATTATCATTTACCGAGCCCTCCGGGAGTTCTTCCTTCATAATTTAGACGCAAATTAACAGGGAGTAGTACCATCCCTCACCCATTTTTCTGAAAGAAGGCTTCATTCCTTTTCTGCGTTCTCCCCATTCACATTGATATATGAATTATCTGCCGCCGCCGCAAAACCCTACTGATGCCAAACACAAGGAAAGCATGGTCAATCTGGACACTTGTTCGGAAAAATATAGATTTATTCTGCAGAGTTGACGAAGATGCCTTACCCTCAGCTTTTTGCCAATTCCTGATGCAACTTCATATCTGCCAGTCGCCTTATTGTAAACCACCTTGAAAATCTTATTCATTATGAGTAATCCCCGTTTAATATGGTTAAATTTATTCTATCCCTGTGTTTTTGACGGCACAGCCTGCCAATATACTGTAATTTGTCAGGATAGGCATATGAGATCGACATTTTATATAGAACGGATCTGGCAAGCTAATAGAATTACTTAAATTAACCAGATATTTATTTTCTTAATACATTTCCTACACACCTTCTATAATAACCAAATCTTCTCACAGAAAAAAAGGTTTTTGCCAATCTGCCCATCAATTGCCGATACTATCAACCATAAAGATAATGTATTGATAACATTATATGATTCATAAATCTCCATAGACATTTCATATCGTTTTATATTTTCTTAAAACGATATCTGAAAAAGAAATATTAGAGCCTCCTATTTCCCAAGCTGAATTGGCAATATCCTGACTGCCGTTACATACATCCGACTGTGGTTGTATTGCCAAACCGTATAAAAATTGTTTAAACCTAAATAATATTCAAATACGCCTGGGCTTAACCTCCAAGCTGAACAAGATTGCCTTTTTCATGATCTGCAAGCTCTTCCTGAGGTTTGATGCCATAAGCCTTCAGATCTGCAACTGTCCGCACCAATGCCGTTTTTCTCCAATTATGGCTTGAATATCCGCACTCGGCGTCAGCGTAACGGGTACCAGCATTTTTCCTCCGGTCGCCCAACCGTGCTGTTTCATATAATTGGCAATAGAGGCTGCTACATCGCCAACATTGCCCCATATGTCCCGATGTCCGTCTCCGTCATAATCTACCGCCCATTTTCGGTAGCTCGAAGGCATAAATTGCGGCATACCCATTGCACCCGCATAACTGCCCCTAAAAGCAAAAACATCACTGCCTTCTTCTTTTGCCAACCGCAAAAGCTCAACCAGTCTTTTTGGAAGAACTCGGCACGGCGGGGATAATCAAAGCCTGGGTTGCCAATGCATCGGCAACCCGGAAGCTGCCCATATTCTTACCGTAATTTGTTTCAATCCCTATAATCGCCACGATAAGTTCAGCGGGTACGCCATATTCATCCGCCACTCTTTTTAATTACCGCCTGATTTTCAGAATAAAACTTCGGGCTCCGTTAAATTTTTGCAGCTCCCGAATTGCCAACCTTAAATTCATACCACGGTCTGGACGTAGAAGGTTTGTACATGATATTGATAATGTTTGCCTTATAAACCGCATTATTAAAAATTCCCTAATTCCACTCGGGAAAAATCTCCCTTTTCAACCTCATAATCCACAAAACGGCGAACATTGGCATTGGCGGCAAATCGCTGCTGGATACTGATTCTGCCACAACATCAAATTGCGGACGTTCATTTTGCGGACGTTCATTTCCTTCTTTCTCAATTGTCTTAACCGTCGTACAGGCAGACAAAGTCGCCAAACAAATTGCCAACGGAAGTATTTTTTTATCGTTTTTCATGGGAAACTCCAAACAGATACAGAAAAATAAAAACAGTTACGGCAACATAACATCATTAACCGACACACCGACGATACCGATATGCGGAAGCAACAAAAAACTGCACACTTTCCTCATTGGAAATTTAAAAAGTAGAAGAAATGCCGTCTGAAACCTTACCGATAATCGGAACATGGTTTCAGACGGCATTCTGATAATTTCAATTACTCAGCTGCAGCAACGACGGCAACGGTAATTTTAGCAACGGCATCAGTATGCAAAGCCACTTCCACTTCGTACTCGCCAACAGCTTTCAGAGGACCGTTCGGCAGGCGTACATTCGCTTTGGCAGCTTCGATACCGGTCGCAACGATTGCAGCCGCAATGTCGGCATTGGTAACGGAACCAAACAGACGACCGTCCACACCTGCTTTTTGGGCAACGGTAATGGTTTTGGCCATCCAATTTTTCCCTGACGGGCTTGGGCATCTGCCAAAATTTCCAGCCTGTTTGGCTTCCAGTTCTGCGCGGCGTGCTTCAAACTCTTTCATGTTTTGCTTCAGTAGCACGTTTTGCCTTACCAGCGGGAATCAAGAAGTTGCGGGCATAACCGTTTTTTTACGGTAACGATGTCGCTCAAATTACCCAAACCGCCGATTTTTCTAACAGAATAATTTGCATGATTTAAACTCCAAAAATTATTTGTGTTGATCGGTATAAGGCAGGAGTGCCAAGAAACGTAGCGTTTTACGGCAACAGCCAATTGGCGTTGGTAGAATGCCTTTTGTTCCTGTAATGCGGGCAGGAATGATTTTTACCGTTTTCAGAGATAAAGTCTTTCAGCAAATCAACTTGTTTGTAATCGACTCTTTGGATCAGCCGTAAAACGGCAGAATTTTCTACGTTTGAATGATTGACGAGCCATTGTCGTTTTAACCTTTATATTCTTTAATATTTTTGTATTCTGAGCATCGGCATTAGGGAACGTTTGCTTTTTGAGCTAAAAACCTTCGACGTGAACATATACACCCTGCCGATACTGCCACTCTTCCGCCTGCCTGCCTAAAATCCGTGCCGGAATTTCCAATTGGACAAGACATTGCTGCCCATTTTCTTTCTGCCATGATTCATGCTTTAAAATAATATCTAAGACAGAGATTCCGGCAGGCGTATATCGAATAGGGAAAACCTTTTCAATCAACGCGGCAAGCGAAAACAAGATTATTGAATCAATTATTGGGCAGCCGCTTCTTCAGACGCACCGCTCAACAGGTTCTTAGCCTTTTTCACCACCCAACATAGGGGATGCTTCGGTAACGGCGTGTTTGGTTTTGATGGTCAGATGACGCAATACCGCATCATTGAAACGGAACGCGGTTTCCAACTCCTCAACAACTTCGGGAGTAGTTTCAATGTTCATCAAAACATAATGTGCTTTATGGATTTTTATTAATCAGGGTAAGCCAGTTGGCGGCGACCCCAATCTTCCAGACGGTGAATCTTACCGTTTGCCTCCGAGTAATCATGGTTTTGTAACGTTCAACCATAGCGGGCACTTGCTCGCTTTTGATCAGGATGAACGATAAACACGATCTCGTAATGACGCATGTTATCTCCTTATGGATGGTAAAAACAGCCTTCTGCCATGCGAAAGCAGAAGGCAAGGTTCAAAGAGCAGGCATTATATTGGGGTTTGCCGACGGAATCAAGGATTTGGTACGAAAAACTTGCATTCCGCCGAAAATTTCGGTTTCAGACGGCATTCAAATGTTTTGGCTGCCCAGCCAACGTTCCGCGTCCAAAGCCGCCTGACAGCCGGAAGCCGCGCTGGTAATTGCCTGACGGTAGGTATGGTCTTTTACGTCGCCCGCCGCCCATACGCCTTCGATATTGGTTGCACCGACATTGTCCGCCAGTACCGCCTTTTGTTTTCAGGTAGCCGGCTTTCGTCCATTTCCAACTGCCCTTTTGAAAAATATCGGTATTCGGCTTGTGCCCGATGGCGATAAAGATGCCGCTGACGGCAATTTGTTGCTCAGAACCATCGTTGTTTTTAATCAATGCGCCATTTACGCCCCGATCGTCGCCCAAGACTTCTTTGCAGATTGCTTTCCAGCTTGAGGATGATTTTTGCCCTCTTCCACGCGTTTCATCAGTTTGTTCTATCATGATTTTTCGGCACGGAACTCGCTGCGGCGGTGAATCAGGGTAACGGTTTTTCGCGATATTGGCAAGGTAGAGTGCCTCCTCAACCGCCGTATTGCCGCCGCCGACTACGGCAACATCTTGGTTTTTGTAGAAGAAACCGTCGCAGGTGGCACAAGCGGAAACGCCTTTCCTGCAAACGCTTCTTCACTCGGCAAACCCAGGTATTTTGGCGGACGCGCCGGTGGCGACAATCAAGGCATCGCTAAGTGTACTCGCCCATATCGCCTTTGAGTGCGAACGGGCGTTTTTGCAGATCGACGGCGTTGATTTGGTCAGAAAATAATTTCCGTTCCGAAACGTTCGGCGTGGGCGAGAAACCGCGCCATTAATTCCGGCCCTTGACGCCGTCGGCATCGGCAGGCCAGTTGTCCACTTCGGTGGTGGTCATCAGTTGCCCGCCTTGCGCGATACCCTGTAATAATGACGGGGTTTAAATTGGCGCGCGCGGCATAGACGGCGGCGGTGTATCCGGCGGGACCCGGAACCCAAAATAATCAGTTTGCGGTGTTGGGACATTGTTTTTCCTTTGCTGTGTCAAGTTTTTCGGGATTCTACTCGAATTATCGGCGCGTTTGAGAAATTTTTGACCATATCGGCGTTCAGACGGCATCCCGCAGCCTTGACTGCCGTCTGAATATCAAAGCAGGAATCACGCTTATGCAACAAAAAGTCCGTTTCAAATCGAAGGCATGACCTGTCAGGCCTCAGCTTCGCGTATTGAAAAGTGTTGAACAAAAAGATTTTGTCGAATCGGCGGGAGTGAACTTCGCCAGCGAGGAGGCACAGGTTACGTTTGACGACAGCAAAACGTCGGTAGCCGACATTGCCAAAAATCATTGAGAAAACCGGTTACGGCGCGAAGGAAAAACGGAAGATACATTGCCTGCAACCTGAAGCAGAACACCATATCGGCTGGCGGTTGTGGCTGCTGTTCGCCATCAATGTCCCTGTTCCTTATCGGTATGGTAGGGGATGATGCTAAAAGGGCTGAATTGGACACGGCACGATTGGATGTTGTCGCCCTTGTTGCAGTTTGCATTGGCAAGCGTGGTACAGCTTTTGGCTGGCCATCCTGTTTTACAAAAGCGCGTGGGCGAGCATTAAAGGCGGACTGGCGAATATGGACGTGCTCGTTACCATCGGCACGGTCTCGATTTATCTGTATTCCGTCTATATGCTGTTTTTCAGTCCGCATGCGGCACACGGCATGGCGCATGTGTATTTTTGAAGTAGGCGTGATGGTGATTGGTTTTGTGTCGCTGGGTAAAGTTTTTTTGGAACACCGCACTAAAAATCCAGCCTGAACAGCTTGAGCCTGTTGCTCAAACTCACGCCGACCCAAGTCAACGTGCAACGCGATGGCAAATGGGAACAACTGCCCATCGACCAAGTGCAAATCGGCGACCTTATCCGCGCCAACCACGGCGAACGCATTGCCGCCGACGGCATTATCGAAAGCGGCAGCGGTTGGGCGGACGAGAGCCACCTCACCGGCGAATCCAACCCCGAAGAGAAAAAGGCGGGCGGCAAAGTGTTGGCGGGCGCGCTGATGACCGAAGGCAGCGTGGTGTACCGCGCCACTCAGCTCGGCAGCCAAACCCTGCTCGGCGACATGATGAACGCGCTCTCTGAAGCGCAAGGCAGCAAAGCACCGATTGCGCGCGTGGCCGATAAAGCGGCGGCAGTGTTCGTGCCTGCCGTTGTGGGCATCGCGCTTTTGACTTTTATCGCTACTTGGCTGATTAAGAGCGATTGGACGCTCGCATTGATGCACGCCGTCGCCGTTTTGGTGATTGCCTGCCCGTGTGCACTCGGTTTGGCAACCCCGCCGCGATTATGGTCGGCATGGGCAAAGCAGTTAAACACGGCATTTGGTTTAAAGACGCGGCGGCAATGGAAGAAGCCGCCCACGTTGATGCCGTCGTGCTGGACAAAACCGGCACGCTGACCGAAGGCAGGCCGCAGGTTGCCGCCGTTTATTGCGTTCCCGACAGCGGCTTTGACGAAGACGCTTTGTACCGCATCGCCGCTGCCGTCGAACAAAAACGCCGCTCATCCGCTTGCCCGAGCCATCGTTTCCGCCGCCCAAGCGCGCGGCTTGGAGATTCCCACAGCAAAAGACGCGCAAACCGTTGTCGGCGCAGGCATTACCGCCGAAGTGGAAGGCGTGGGTTTGGTGAGAGCGGGCAAAGCCGAATTTGCTGAATTGACCTTGCCGAAGTTTTCAGACGGCGTTTGGGACATTGCAAGCATTGTTGCAGTTTCAGTTGACAACAAACCTATCGGCGCATTCGCACTTGCCGACGCGTTGAAAGCCGATACCGCCGAAGCCATAGGCCGTCTGAAAAAACACGGCATCGACGTTTACATCATGAGTGGAGACAACCAAGGCACGGTCGAATATGTTGCCAAACAACTGGGTATCGCACACGCCTTCGGTAATATGAGTCCGCGCGACAAAGCCGCCGAAGTGCAGAAACTCAAAGCCGTCGGCAAAACCGTGGCGATGGTCGGCGACGGCATCAACGACGCGCCCGCGCTCGCCGCCGCCAACGTCAGTTTCGCCATGAAAGGCGGTGCGGACGTTGCCGAACACACCGCGTCCGCCACGCTGATGCAGCATTCGGTCAACCAACTCGCCGATGCCCTGCTGGTGTCGCAGGCGACTTTGAAAAACATCAAGCAAAAACCTGTTTTTCGCCTTTTTCTACAATATCTTGGGCATTCCGCTCGCTGCACTTGGCTTTTTAAACCCCGTCATCGCAGGCGCGGCAATGGCGGCAAGCTCGGTTTCGGTATTGGGCAATGCCCTGCGCCTGAAACGGGTAAAAATCAATTAGCAGCATGTAACCGCCCTGCAGCCTCGTCCGAACGGATAAGGCTGCCGCCGCCGATATGCCGTCTGAAGCCGTTTTTCAAATGATTGATATGAATACAGAAAACCGTTCTCCGGAACAATTCGACATCCCGCTCTTCCTCAAAAACCTGCCCAAGCTGCCGGGCGTGTACCGTTTCTTTTTGACGAAGGCGGCAAGGTCTTATACGTCGGCAAAGCGGTCAACCTCAAGCGGCGCGTGTCCGGTTATTTCCAAAAAACAACCATTCCCCGCGCATTGCATTGATGGTGAAACAGGTTCGCCACATTGAAACCACCATCACCCGCTCCGAAGCCGAAGCCCCTGATTCTCGAAAAACAACTTCATCAAAGCCCTGTCGCCGAAAATACAATATCCTTTTTCGCGACGACAAAAAGCTATCCTTATCTGATGCTCAGCGGCCATCAATATCCGCAAATGGCGTATTACCGCGGCACGCTGAAAAAGCCCAACCAATACTTCGGTCCGTATCCGAACAGCAACGCCGTGCGCGACAGCATTCAAGTGTTGCAAAAGTCTTTATGCTGCGTACCTGCGAAGACAGCGTATTCGAGCATCGCGACCGCCCTTGCCTCGCTTTTACCAAATCAAACGCTGCACCGCGCCCTGCGTCGGACACATCAGCGAAGAAGACTACCAAGACAGCGTGCGTGAAGCCGCCACTTTCCTCAACGGCAAAACCGACGAACTGACCCGCACCTTGCAACACAAGATGCAGACCGCCGCCGCGAATCTGCAATTTGAAGAAGCCGCCCGTTATCGCGATCAAATCTCAAGCACTCGGCATTATGCGGAGCAATCAGTTTATCGACAGCAAAAACCCGAACAACCCCAACGATATCGATTTGCTCGCGCTGGCGGTTTCAGACGGCATCGTCTGCGTACACTGGGTCAGCATACGCGGTGGGCGGCACGTCGGCGACAAAAGCTTTTTCCCCGACACCAAAAACGATCCCGAACCAAACGGACAAGACTACGCCGAGGCCTTCGTTGCCCAACACCATCTGGGCAAAAAGCAAACCTGACATCATCATCAGCAACTTCGTGCCCGACGCATTGAAAGAAGCCTTAGAGGGCGAACACGGCAAACAAATGCAGTTCGTGACCAAAACCATAGGCGAACGCAAAGTCTGGTTGAAAATGGCGGAGCAAAACGCACAAATGGCGATTGCACAACGCCGCCTGCAACAAAGCAGCCAGCAACACCGCATTGATGAACTGACCAAAATCCTCGGCATGGATTCAGACGGCCTCAACCGCCTCGAATGTTTCGACATCAGCCACACCCAAGGCGAAGCCACCATCGCCTCCTGCGTCGTGTACGATGAGCAAAACATCCAGCCTTCGCAATACCGCCGCTACAACATCACGACCGCCAAAGCAGGGCGACGACTACGCTGCCATGCGCGAAGTGTTGACGCGCCGTTACGGCAAAATGCAGGAAGCCGAAGCCAACGGCGAGACCGTCAAATGGCCGAATGTGGTGTTAATTGACGGCGGCAAAGGGCAAAATCGGCGTAGCCGTATCGGTATGGGAAGAACTCGGGCTGCACATTCCTTTGGTCGGTATCGCCAGAGGCCCTGAGCGCAGCCGGTATGGAAGAACTCATACTGCCTTTTACCGGCGAAGTCTTCCGCCTGCCACCCAACAGCCCGGCCTTTGCATTTATTGGTAAACCGTACGCGATGAATCTCACCGCTTTGCCATCACAGGGCCACCGCAAAAAACGCGACAGCACGCGTTACCTCGTCCCTCGGCGACATTCCCGGCGTAGGCAGCAAACGCCGCCAAGCCCCGCTTACCCGCTTCGGCGGTCTGCGCGGCGTCGTTGCCGCCAGCAAAGAAGATTTGGAACAAGTCGAAGGCATCAGCAAAGCACTGGCGGAAATCATTTTACGAGCATCTGCATTAGCAGTGCTGTCAAAGACAAAAATCCGTCTGTAAAAAATATGATATAGTAAAAATCAGGGTTACCACCCTAAAGCTAACTTGGATAACAAACTAACAATGATTCGACAAAACGGAAAACGATCTGATGATGAACAATCCCGACTTACTCTATCATCAGCCTTGGAACGCCTTTCTCAGAAAACAATTTGACTTTACCGAAGTCCGCCGACTGCTGACAGAAGCGGCCTCGGCAGGTCATCCCGCCGCCGCATTTCGAGTTGGCAAAACACCTGATGGATGCGGACAGCCCTACCAAGACCGCGAACACAGGATGGAAATGCTCCGCATCGCCGCCGAACAGGGGCATCCCTACGCGCGTTACAATCTGGCATATATCCAAGAATTGGAAGGCGCGCCCTGAAAACCCTGATATCGCTTCAGGGGCCTCCGGCAGAAGCAGGAGTGCCCGAAGCGCAAGTCCGCCTGATGTACCTGCTGTACGCGTCCCGGCATTTTGAAGAAGCACTCGAATGGGCAAAAACGACCGCAAAAACAACAATCCCCCACGGGCAATACCTGCTCGCCCATTACTGCCGGTACGGCACACCGCCGGATTTTGAAACGGCGCACCTGCTCTACCGCAAAGCGGCGGCACAGGCTTGGCGGCGGCACACTGGCAGCTCGGACTGCAATACCGTTTCGGACAAGGGACGCAAACCGACACGGCACAGGGCCGTCAATCATTTTGCGCGCCGCCGCACAACAAGGATACATTCCCGCCTACACCCCACTTGCTTGAGCCTCATCCTACCTACGGCTCCCGATGAAGCCGTTCACTGGTTTTCAACAGGCCGCACAGGAAAATGACCATAAAGCGCATGCCGCACTTTAGCCGACATCTACCTACAAGACAAGCATCTGGAAAGAAACCACGAACTTGTCCTCGCATCATGCCGAAGCAGCCGCAGCCGAACGCCATCCCGAAGGTTTGCGGATACTGGGCGACATCTACCGCTACGGGCTGGGCATGGCTTCCGATAAAGAAAAAGCCCTACATTATTATCGGCAGGCAGCCGAAGCAGGCAGCCTTTCCGCCTATCAGAAACTCATATCCGACAGCGCGTTAAACCATCCCGATCAATACGGCGGCATCAAAGATTCCGCCATCAGGCGGCAACAGGCAGAGCAGCTTTATCAAAAAGCCCAAGCCCTGCATTACGGATTACAATGCACACCCGAATACGCAGCCGCGCTCAAACTCTACACAGAAGCCGCAGAACTCGGACACAGCAAAGCCCAAACCAATCTGAGCAGCATGTATTACTCGGACAGGGTATGGCTGCCGACTACAATGAAGCCCGCAAATGGTTTGAAAAAGCTGCCGCGCAAAAAGACAGACATGGCACTTTATAACCTCGCCTGCATCCATTACAGCGGACACGGCGTCGAGCAGGACAACGAAAAAGCCTGCCGCTACCTGCAAGAAGCCATAAACAGCGGACACGAACAAAAAGCTTTCTGCAAGAACTGTTGCAACAGTGGCAAAATGCCGTCTGAACACCGGTACATTTACCCCGCAAAAACGAAACAGGTATAATCGCCCCTTTCCCGCCGTCCGAACAGACAGCTTTCACTCAGACGGCATCCTGATTGCACAACCGCACGAAAGCATTATGACAGACACCGCCGAAAAACCAAACACAAAACAACTGGCAAGTCGAACATCCCCGCAGCATCCGCAGTTTCGTCCTCCGCCAGCCACATGACCGCCGCGCAGCAACGCGCCATCGATACCTTATGGGACAGCTTCGGCATTGACTACCAAGCAACACCGGCCGATCTTGATGCCCGTTTCGGAAGCAACCGACCCAAAATCCTCGAAATAGGCTTCGGTATGGGGACGGCAACCGCAGAAATCGCCCGCAGGCTGCCCGAAACCGACTTTCTCGCCATCGACGTACACGGCCCCGGCGTGGGTAATCTGCTCAAACTTATAGACGAAAACCATTTGGAAAAATATCCGCGTGATGCGGCACGATGCCGTAGAAGTTGTCGAAAATATGCTGCAAGACGGCTCGCTCGACGGCATCCACATATTCTTCCCCGACCCGTGGCACAAAAACGCCACCACAAACGCCGTCTGATACAAACCCCTTCATCGCCAAACTGCTGCCCAAACTCAAAACCGGCGGCTATATCCACCTGGCGACAGACTGGGAAGAATATGCACAGCAGATGCTTGAAGTCCTCAGCAGCTTCGACAGCCTGCAAAAATACGGCGGCAGACTACGCCCCACCCGGACTACCGCCCCTGAAACCAAATTCGAAGCGCGCGGCAAACGCCTCGGACACGGCGTTTGGGACTTGGTATTCAAACGGATCGGATAACAAACTGCCGGATGAAAAATGCCGTCTGAAGCATGTTTGCTTACAAACGGCATTTTTCAAGATAAAGCAGCGAGTGATGTTTCGATATAAAGTTCAAAAGCAATGGTGCGAATAGCAAAACGCGTGTACCGCACGCATCCTTGTAGGTTTTAACCCTGCACATCGGTTTTAAAGTTTGTCCCGCTCGCAGATAGTGGCACGCGGTTGGCGGAGATGCAGGCTACGGCTTACTAGTTATTCATCGTTACCAAAAGAAGACTTAGATGTACATTCAGGCATAGTTAACAAAACAACTAAACCTCTATTTACTGGAAAATAAAATGACTTATTTAAAAATAATAATAACTAGTATAGTTTTATACATTTTATTATTACAAATTAATCTCAAAAATGTTAGAAAAAGGATTGATTTCTTAGTAGAAAATATAGATAAATATTACCAGCAATATGGGTCTTACCCAAATAATTTTGATTTTATATCAACTAAAACTGATTTTACTACTGAATCATATTGTGATTTTTTTGGGATAAAAATATTGCAGGATATGGTAATTGTTACTTCGTAAAGAATGATAGAGACTATACTATTTTTAGTCATGGGTTTCTCATCGAAAAATACTATTTTCATCTCACAATAAAATAAAAGAATTCAATTCAAATAAATAGAATAAATACAACAAGCAAGCCGTAGCCCGCGTAAAATTTTTTAGTTTTCCGTAGATCGGATTCTTGAATCCGACTTTACTTCAATCGTATTCAATAGAAAGTCCGCATTGCCGCCACCCCAATTAGTGCGGATAAATACCTGTCTGACATAACGGTGAAACGTAGAAAACCGCCAATCGGAAATTTGTCCTACATAGCCATGTTTGACCGGATTGAAATGCAGATAATCAAAATGGCAGGCAAAATCGGCCTCATCGCGGATAGTATGTTCCCAAAAGCGTTTTTGCCAAAGCCTGAGATTGCCGCCGATTAAATATTGGCTGTGCCGCTTGATCTGCCGCCAGCGTTCCGAATAAGCAGAATCATTGTCCGGCAGCCGCCATATGGTATGCAGATGATCGGGCATCAACACCCATGCCAAAATTTCAAACGGATACCGCTCGCTACCGCTATTACCGCCTGCCGCAAAGCCAAACGCACTGCATCATCGGTCAAAAATCTTCTGCCGTTTATTGGTTACAACCGTAAAAAAGTAAAGTACCACCATTGCGGTAAAAACGACGAGTATTTCATAGTATTATGCTCGGAATGATTTTTGTGGGTCAGATTCTCGATCCGATATTTTTGGGCATTGCTGCAATGGATTGCAACGACGGGAATGTTAAAGGTTTTGTCGGATACAAGTATCCGACCTACAGTTGATAAAAAAATTTAATTTACTAAAATTTTTTAGTATCGGTATAATTCGCCTATAATTAATACATGAAGAAATATACCAGCTTATGAAAAAATGAAATTGAAAAAAATTAATGATGAACTCGCTGAGTTGCAACTAAAAATAGCAAGACGCAAGTGAACAGACGGTTAGCTGCTCATGAGAAAAATTTTTGAAATCCCAAGGATTGGAGTTGGCTGATATACAAAAAGAGTAACTGAACTTGAAGCATATCGTGATACAGCAATCAAAGCTGATTTACTCAATGGAATGAAAAGGAAAAAGATGCTGCTCGGAAATATAATTTAAGTGAAGGACGTATTTCTCAAATTAAAAATAGCGATAGGAGACGACAATGAAAGATAATTGGTGTGAACCTTATAAATTCAAAGGCCAGCTAATTTATAGGTGGTGCCGCCCTGTAATGCCCGTATAAAGCAAAGGTGGAGGAATGGATAACATATTACTTAGGGTTTGCTCATGAAGCAGCACAGAATGCACTGGAACGCGTAAATGAGATGCAACAAGAGAGATCAAGTAAACTGAAATTAGTTAAATAAACTAAATGCCGCTTGAAAGTTTCAAGCGGCATTTTAGTTATTACTCACCCCCAAAACAACCCTTCCTTAATCCCCCGAATCCTATCCCTTAACACAGCCGCTTCTTCAAACTGTAAATCCCTAGCCGCCTGCTGCATGGCTTTTTCCAGTTTGGCGATTTCTTTTAATTGCGTCTTCTTCGTTGTGAATTTCGCCGACTTTGACCTTGTTTTTGCCTTGTCTACGGCCTTTTCCGCTGTCTTCTTCGTGGTACACGCCGTCGATGATGTCTTTTGACCTGTTTTTAATCTGCTGTGGCACGATGCCGTGTTCTTCGTTGAACTTGATCTGTTTTTCGCGGCGGCGTTCGGTTTCGTCGATGGCGGCTTTCATGGAATCGGTGATTTTGTCGGCGTACAGGATGGCGACACCGTTCACGTTGCGGGCGGCGCGGCCTATGGTTTTGAATCAGGCTGCGGTGGGAGCGCAGGAAGCCTTCTTTGTCGGCATCGAGGATGGCGACGAGGGAGACTCTCGGGGATGTCGAGGCCTTCGCGCAAGAGGTTGATGCCGACGAGTACGTCAAACAGGCCGAGCCGCAAACTCTAATGATTTCAACGCGCTCCACGGTATCGATGTCGCTATGCAGGTAGCGCACTTTGATGCCGAGTTCGCTGTAATAGTCGGTGAGTTGTTCCGCCATGCGTTTGGTGAGGGTGGTAACGAGAACGCGCTCGCCTTTTTTGGATGCGGTCGTTGATTTTCGCTCATTAAATCGTCGACTTGGGTGGCGACGGGGCGGATGATGATTTGAGGGTCGACCAGCCCTGTGGGGCGGACGACTTGTTCGACGATTTGTCCGGCGTGTTCTTCTTCGTATTTGGCGGGGGTGGCGGAAACGAAGACGGTTTGCGGCATGACTTTTTCAAATTCATGGAATTTGAGCGGTCGGTTGTCGCGGGCAGAAGGCAGGCGGAAGCCATAGTCGACGAGGTTTTTTGTTTGCGCGATGCGTCGCCTCTGTACATGCCGCCGATTTGGGTAACGGTAACGTGGCTTTCGTCGATGAACATGATGGCGTTGTCGGGCAGATAGTCCATCAGCGTGGGCGGCGGTTCGCCTTCTTTTTGCCGGAGAAGTGGCGGGAGTAGTTTTCGATGCCTTTGCAGAAGCCCATTTCGTAGAGCATTTCGAGGTCGAAGCGGGTGCGCTGTTCGATGCGTTGTTGTTCGACGGGGCGGTTTTCTTTGGTAAAGAAATCAATGCGTTCGCGCAATTCTTCTTTGATGGACTCTGCAGGCACGCAATACGGTGTCGCGCGGGGTAACGTAGTGGCTGGACGGAAAGACAGTGTAGCGGCCGACGCGTTGGTGCAGGCTGCCTGAAAGCGGGTCAGAACATATCGAGGCGGTCGATTTCGTCGTCGAACAGGCTGATGCGCAAGGCGTTTTTTCGGAGCTTTCGGCGGGGTACACGTCAATCACGTCGCCGCGCACGCGGAAGCTGCCGCGTTTGAAGTCCAAATCGCCGCGTTCGTACTGCATGGAAAACGAGCGTGGCGATGATGTCGCGTTGGGCTATGGTGTCGCCTTCTTTGACGGACAACACCATTTGTTGATACTCGGTCGGGTCGCCGATACCGTAAATGGCGGACACGGTGGCGACGATAATTACGTCGTTGCGCGTCATCAGGTTTTTGGTGGCGGAAAGCGCATCTGCTCGATGTGTTCGTTGATCGCGCTGTCTTTTTCGATGAACAGGTCGCGGCTGGGCACATAGGCTTCAGGGTTGGTAATAGTCGTAGTAGGGAGACGAAATATTCCACCGCGTTTTCGGGGAAAAACTCGCGCATTTCGGCGTAGAGCTGGGCGGCAAGGGTTTTGTTGTGCGCCATGATGATGGCGGGTCGGCCGCTTTGCGCGATGACGTTCGCCATGGTGTAGGTTTTGCCCGAACCGGTTACGCCGAGCAGGGTTTTGATAGGCAAGGCCGTCTGAAAGCCCTTCGAGCAGGCCGGCAATGGCGGTGGGGTCTGGTCGCCTGCGGGCGGGAAGGGTTGGTGGAGCTTGAAGGGGAATCGGGGTATCGGATAACTTCCATAATCTTGCCTGTGATGCGTTTGCGGACAAAGCGTGTAGTAGGGATGGGTCGGAAACGTCTTTCAGACGGCAGTGGAATAAAAGACATTCCCGACCGTATGCCGTCTGAAACTCAACCGCAATCCCTAGGTGAATGCCGTTTTTGGAAAAATCGCATTTTTCCAAATCTTCGGGCGCGATAAAGAAATTGCCGACACCCATATCGCCCCACATGATGTCTATTCCTTCGTTCTCATCATATTGGCTTTCCAATTGGAACAGCAGTTCATAGCCTTCAAAACTGCCGCCGCGCGTGGTCGTATTGGGCAAAGCAGGGATAACCGCCAATACAGTAGTCCCGCTCTGATTGGAGGCTTCCCGATAGTTCTCGTAAAGCCGCCAATCGTTGTTGCCCGTATCCGTAACCCTTTCAAGAATCAGCTTGCGCATTTCCGGAAAAAGTCTGATCGAAACGGTAATCGTCGAAAGACAGATATTGCGTCTCCTGTTCGGAAAAAAACCATGCGGAATTCTTCCTCTGCACCAAACGGCAGACCGACTCCGAAAATCCCCAAAAATCGGAATATGCCGGAACATCCGAACGCAAACCTTCCCTGCCGCACTTCGCGATGATACAAAACACGGAATCCCTTTTTGGGCGCGCAAGTCGTCGAAATCCATGCCCGACAAATCGTCGTAACCGTCGACAAAGAACTGGACGATGCCTTCGGTCGGATAGTCCGGCAAATGCGGCATTTGGGCAAAGTTGATTTGCGCCAACAGGGAAAGCGGTTGTCCTTGGGCATTTTGGGGATATTCCATACCCTCCGGCAGATAAGGTCTGCCACCAACCTTGCTGTCCCACAGTTCTACTGTCTCTTTCTTCAAAGAAAAAACGCACGACGGGTTTTGCTGTGGCTGCAATTTCTCTGCAAACGGTTCAAATTCCGGTAAAAATCGCTCATAACCTGTCCTTTTCAAACATAATATGCCGTCTGAAACCCTTTCAGACGGCATCGTCAAAACCTACTTCTTATCTTTTTATCTTTTCTTATCCTTATTTTGAAACCGGCTTTTTCGCCGCCAGCCCCAAAGACTTCTGCCACTGTTCGGGCGACTTGACCAAATCCAAAAGCCTTACGCAACTGCTCGTCTTTCGCAGGGTTCGGAATCCGCCTGAAGACAAATCCTCATCCTTTTTCTTTTTGCCTTTTTCTTTTTGCAGCGGGCTTATCTGCATTTTTCTTCAAAGCGGCACGGCAAAGGTTTCACTATTCACATCCTCGCCGCCCAAAGGATTGCCGATGTGTCCGATCAAATCCGCCTCGCGGCTTTCAAAAGTGCGTTCCTTATCCTTCACCTCGACATCCGGAACAATCCCCTGCGCCTGAATGGAACGGTCGTTCGGCGTGTAATACAGGGGCGGTCGTCAACTGACCCGCGCTGCCGTTGGACAAGGGAATCAAAGTCTGAACCGAACCTTTTGCCGAAGCTCTGCGTACCGACGATAACCGCACGTTTATGATCCTGCAATGCACCTGCGACAATCTCCGATGCAGAAGCCGAACCGGAATTGACCAACACCGTCATCGGTATGGTTTTCAACTCGGCAGGAATGCCCGCCAAAGGATCGCCGCTCACTACCGTACACATAATCCTCGGGAACAGCTTTCAGTACCATGCCGTCTTTGCCGTCGCGTCCCTGGGTGCTGACGACGACCGCTTCAGACGGCAGAAACGCTAGCCGACACGCCGACCGCGCCGGTCAAAAGTCCGCCGGGGTCGTCGCGCAAATCCAACACCAGCCCCTTGAGCGGTTTTCCTTTATTTTTCCTTGACCAGCTCTTTGGCTGCCGAGTTCACGCCTTCAACCGTCCGCTCTTGGAACTGCGACACGCGGATATAGCCGTAATCCGGTTCAAGCAAATGATGGCGGACGCTTTTCACTTTAATGATGGCACGCGTCAGGTTGACGACTATCGGCTTGTCGGCATTTTTGCGCGACAGCGTCAAAGTAATCTTCGTACCCGGCTTGCCCCTCATTTTTAACCGCTTCGCTGACCGTCATTCCGCGCGTCGAAACATTATCGATTTTCACGATAAAGTCGCCGCTTTTCACCCCCGCCCGTTCCGCAGGCGTATCCTCAATCGGTGCGATAACTTTGACAAATCCGTCTTCTTGACCGATTTCCATGCCTAGGCCGCCAAACTCCCCGCTGGTAGACTCCTTCATTTTCCGCATAACCTTTTTATCCATATATTCGGAATGCGGATCCAAATCGGCAACCATACCCTTCATCGCACCTTCGAAAAGATCGGCATCGGGTTTATCCTGATAGTAGTTTGCCTTAATCTGACCATAAACCTCCGCCATTGTGCGGATGGATTAGTACCAGCAAGACTTCGTTATCCCGCTTGTCCTTCTCAGCGGCAAAACCCTGCACCGCCAAACTGGCGGCTACGCCGCTGATTGCGCCCAGGGGTATAAAGTGCGATTTTCTTAAAAACAGGTTTCGACATTCTTCTTTAACTTTCTCTCTGATTTCCCAAAAAGCGGAAACGCAACTATTAAAAACGGCAGGATTTGCGGGAACGTAATGCGTTGCACCGGACAGTTCGCACAAAACCCGCCGTTTCATATTGTCTCGATCAACGTATCCAGCTCGAAGGGTTTCAATACCCTGCCCTTCATAACGTATTTGCAGGGTAAAGCCCTTCTTCTCCGTCCGGCAACGATCCGCTCGTACCGATTTTACTTCCCGCCGCGACCGCATAACCCTTGCCGACGGAAATTTCGCTCAAGCCGGAATAGATGCTGATATAGTTCTCGCCGTGATCGACCACAACCACTTTACCGTAGCCGTCCAATTCATCCGCATAACTCACCGTTCCAGCCGCGATACTTTTCAACAGGTGCCGGGCAGTAGAATAAAATACGCCTTTCCAAACATCGCCACCGTTGCGGGTTTTTCCCGAATAGCCCCGTCGGCACACCGGCAACCGGTTTTTCAACCGTCCCTGCATACGGCCGAAACCGTTGGCACTGCCGATACCCATGACTGCAGGTGCTTGGATGTTCTTATCTTTCGGCAGTCAGGTTAGACATTGCCGCACGCCGCGCTTCAGCTTTCTGCTGTACCGCTTCTTTTTCTTTTCTGGCCTTTTCGGCTGCCGCCAACCTGGCTTCAGCCAATTTTCTTTTTAGCTTCGGCGTCTTGAATACGGTTAGCAGCTTTTTCTTTTCCAAGTTGCTCAAAAGATTATTCAGCTGCTGCTCGTTTTCTTTTTTTGCTCCACCATTTTTGAGCATCTTTTGGCGATTTTTGGCGTTTTTGCCTGCGGCTCTCAGTCTGTTCCGCAGCATCGGTTACACCCTGTTTTTCAGGGTGATTGGACGTTTGCCTGAATTTTTCTTCAAAACGGGCAAGCTCATTGTTGATTTTTCTGCTCTTGTACCGCCAAAAGCCTTCTGCTGTTTTTCCAAACTCTGACGACTTCCCTGATTGGAAGCATTTATACACGCGTATAACGCAAAAAGCGGTTTTTCTGACCCGGTTCGGCGTTTTTCAGGAACAGGGCAACCGCATTCGGCTGGCTGTTTTATAGTTCCCCGATACGAAACGGGAAATCTGCGCTTTCGTACCGGCAACTTCCGTTTTCAAAACGGTTCAGCTCGGTATTGAGTTTTTGAACTTGTCCCAAGCCTCGCGCTGTTTGCGGTTGACGGAAGCAAGGTTGCCGCGCGCCTGACGGATACGCTCTTGGCGGATACGCTCTTCCTGAAGCTGTTTGAGGGAATTGCTGACATGAAGCAGCATTCCTTCGCTTTGTTTGAGCAGGGCTTTTTGTTTTCGACATCATTGGTGGCAGCGGCAACGGCGGCCTTCAATTCAGTCGGAATCGGTTTTAGCATTTTTCTCTTCCGTGTGTTTTTTTGTCCTGTTTCACTGCTTTGCCGTCCTTGTCGGTACGGTCTTTTTATTTGCAGAAACAGTGTCTTTTGTCCGACTTGCCGCCCTTACGCGGATTGTCCTGTCCTTTTGCCTCTTTTTGCCTTGTTTGCTTTTCAGGCTGTGTTTTTGCGTCTTTGGATTCGGACACGGGCTTGCCATGTGCCTTTTTGTGTTCCGCCTTCGATTCCTTATCCCTCTGCGTCCTTTGCGCGCAGACTGTTTGATGTTGCCTCCTTCTCCTGCTTCTTTGCGGTTTTTGGCGGTTTTTTTGGACTCTTTGCCCTCTTTTTGCCTCCTCTTTGCCGCCTGTTTTTATCTTTCACTGCGGCATTTTTGCCTTTTCTTTTTGCCTTCCGCCGCTTCGGGCTGTTCTTTTTGTTCTTCGCCCGTTTTTTTCATTTCCCGGCGGAACAGTTTGCTGTGCCGCGTCGTGGGCGGCAACGGCGGGGGCGGAAAAAGACAAGCATCAGGCAAGTAGAAGAGGTTTGTATTGCATGGTTCGACTTTCAGGAAAAGTTGGATAACGCTGAAGGCTGCACGAAAGCAGCCGGATGCTCGGATTATACTCGTCAGTTATGCCGTCTGAAAATGCCGTTTGCCCAATATTGCACCTTCTTTGCAAGGGATACTGCAATCGGCACAAACAGCCTTATATTGTTGTGGCATATTTTCAATGCTGCAACGGATATTGTGTCCGACACACAGGGTGGCACATTAAGCCGCGTACCGTATGTTGCCCGACTCGGGAGCGTGCGTCCTCCAAACAAAAGCAAAGCCCTGCCGCCTTCACGGAAAACAAGGATTCAACCGATAAGGAAATTTTTGATGAACAGACTGCTACTGCTGTCTGCCGCTCGTCCTGCTGACTGCCTGCGGCAGCGGCGAAACCGATAAAATCGGACGAGCAAGCACCGTTTTCAATATGCTGGGAAAAACGACCGTATCGAGGTGGAAGGATCTCGACGATCCTGACGTTCAAGGGGTTGCCTGTTATATTTCGTATGCAAAAAAAGGCGGTTTGAAGGAAATGGTCAATTTGGAAGAGGACGCGTCCGACGCATCGGTTTCGTGTGTTCAGACGGCATCTTCGATTTCTTTTGACGAAACCACCGTGCGCAAACCGAAAAGAAGTTTTCAAGCGCGGTACGAGCTTCGCGTTCAAGAGTCGGCAGATTATCCGTTATTATGATCCGAACGTAAAACTTTCGCTTATTTGGTTTACAGCGATAAAATCGTCCGGTTGCTCGCCGAAAAATTCCTAAGTGTGGTTTCCCTGTTTCGGCAGTAACCTGCAAACCAATATACCTCAAGCGGGCACTTCCGGCAAAATGCTTGCCGGCGCCTGTACGATTTCCAAACCGATGAAAAATCCTGACAAACGCTGATATGAACCTGTCCAACCACTTTCTCGTCGCCATGCCCGATATGGAAGACGCGTTTTTTGCACAATCGGTCGTCTATATCTGCAAACACGATGAAGACGGCGCACTCGGCATCGCCATCAACAAACCCTCTCCGATTACGATGGACATGATTTTTCCGCCACCGGCAAAACATCCCTTTCCGAATGCAGCACGACAGCGTGATGATGGGCGGGCCGCGCAAGTCGATCGCGGTTGCCGTCGCATACCCCGGTCGGCAACCGGCAAAGCAGTATCGGCGTTTCGGACAATATCGCGCTGACCTCTTCCCGAGACGTGCTTGAAAATATTTCACGCGAAGGCGCGGTTGACAAAATATTAATCAGTATCGGCTATTCAAGCTGGGGAAAAGGCCAGCTCGAACGCGAACTTGCCGACAATGCGTGGCTGACCGTTCCCGCCGACGAACATATCCTGTTCGATATCCCATACGAACAACGCTATGCTGCCGCATTTGCCAAACCTCGGTATCGATCCGATCGCCTTGATTTCCGGAGTCGGCTATGCATAAAGCACCCCAAGCGTGCAGCATTGGTTCGACTTTGGGGAAGCGCGTATCGGCGTGGCACAAGGAGACGCGGAATTAGGGCTATCCCATCCTTTGAGCACCGTTACCGGCAGCAGCAACGATGAAAAGTTCGCGGCAATCGCCAAACTGGTTCAAGAGTGGCAGCCGCGTTATTTTGTCGTCGGTCTGCCTGTCCATACCGACGGCACGGAACACGAAATGACGCATCTGTCCCGCAAGTTTGGACGCAGGCTGCACGGCAGATTCGGGCTTCCCGTCTGACTGGGTGGACGAACGCCTCTCGTCCGGTCTATGGGAAGGCCTGCTTTCAGCAGCAGCAGGTCTTCGGCAAAAAACGCAAATCGGTGCTCGACCAAGTGGCGGCGCAAGCCATCCTGCATGGTTTTTTCGAGGGCGGCCCGGCGGAATTTTTCAACGGGCGTGAGGGTTAAGCGGCACGGTTAACACCCTACCGTGAAAGAGGCGCGCACCAAGCCGTCCAGCTCAATACCAAATTATCCCCGCACCGATTGCGCCCACACCGGAGGGCGTTCCGGTAAACACCAAATCCCCTTTCTCCAACCTGTAATCCCGCCGCCAGTTTGTGTAAAATTTCCCGAATCGGGTAAATCATCAAACCAGTCTCCCCGCGCTGTTTTTCAATACGCCGTTTTGTTTTAATGAAAACAACACCTTCTCGGATTGCCGATTCTGTCTGCCGCCGCAAAATCCGACACGCATGCAGAATGCCTCAAAATCCTTTTGCCTTCAACCAAGGCAGCCCTTTTTCCTTCAGACGGCATTGATATCCCTTGCCGTAAGGTCCAACCTCACACCATATCGCTGCGACACATCCCAAAATATCTTCACCCTCGCCCATGCCGTCTGAATCCTTACCGACCAGCAACACTGAGCTCACACCAAAAATGTACATCCCTACCGAACTCGGGCAGCAAGATTGTACCGCCGCTATTCAAAAATGCTGCCTGACGGCTTCATAAACACCACAGGTTCGGAAGGTACTTTTCGTTTTTATCTTCGATATGTGCAGCATAGTTCCTGCCGATACAGAAAAATATTGCCGACCTCAACTGCTTCTCCTTCTAAAAATACTGAAGCCACTTCACTTCCTCCCCAAATAAAAATGCCGTCTGAAATTATTTTCAGACGGCATTTGACTAAGCTTACCCATTTAATGAAGCTGTTACACGCGCAACAATTTCTCCGATCGGAACCGATTGCGCTTCGTTATCGCGGCGTTCGGCGGTATTCGACATTGCCTTCTTTCAAGCGCACGGTCGCCGATGACGATGCGGTGCGGAATGTCCAACAGCTCGAATCGTTCAGCAATACGCCTGCGCGTTCGTCGCGGTCGTCCAGCAGCACATCCGCGCCCGCCGCCAGCAGTTCGGCGTAGATTTTGTCGGCGGCTTCGCGCACGGCGTCTGATTTTTTGTAGTTCATCGGCACGATAACGACTTCAAACGGCGCCATCGCTTTGGTCCAGATGATGCCTTTTTCGTCGTTGTTCTGCTCGATGGCGGCGGCAACGACGCGGGTGATGCCGATGCCAGCAGGCCCATTTCCACGATTTGCGATTTGCCGTTATTGTCGAGGAAGCTGACGTTCATAGCTTGGGTGTATTTGTCGCGCAACTGGAAAACGTGTCCGACTTCGATGCTGCGCGCCGGTTTCAGACGGCCTTTGTCCGTCGGGGCTTTCGTCGCCTTCGACGACGTTGCGCAAATCAACAAACTCAGGGCTCGGCAGCATCGCGGCCGAAGTTGAAAGCCGGTGTGGTGGTAATCGTCTTCGTTCGCGCCGATAACCCAGTCCGCGCCTTTTTCAGTGGTGAAATCGGCATAGACTTTTGGCTCTGTGAAGCCGACGGGGCCGAGCGAGCCACCGTTTGCGCCGAACTGCGCACGGATGGCGGCAGGGTCTGCCATGGTCAGCGGCGATTTCACGCCTGCGAGTGTTTTTCGGCTTTGATGTCGTTGAACTCATGATCGCCGCGCAACAGCAATAAGACGATTTCGCCTTCGTTTTCGCCTTCGACCACGATGGATTTCAGTGTTTGTTCAATCGGAATGCTGAGGAAATCAACCAATGAATCAATGGTTTTTGACATTCGGCGTGGTACTTTGGTCAGCTCTGCCTGAGCAGCCGCGCGTTCGCCTTTTGAGCGGCAAGGTCAGTGCCAGTTCGATATTGGCGGCGTAATCGGAAGTGTCGCTGCACGCAATCCATCTTCGCCGCTTTCCGCCAACACCTGAAACTCGTGAGAGCCGGTACTGCCGATGCTGCCGGTATCTGCGGCAACAGAGGCGAAATTCCAAGCCCAGACGGGTGAAGATACGGCAGTAAGCGTCGTACATGGCATCATAGGGTCGTCTGAAGCGAGGCGTAGTCGGCATGGAAGGAATAAGCGTCTTTCATGACGAACTCGCGCGCGCCATCACGCCGAAGCGCGGACGCACCCTCATCGCGGAATTTGGTTTGGATGGGTAAAAGTTTTTCGGCAGTTGTTTGTAGCTGTTGATCTCTTTGCGCACGATGTCGGCGATGACTCTTCACAGGTCGGGCCCATGCAGAAATCGCGGTCGCGGCGGTCTTTCAGGCGCAGCAGTTCTTTACCGTAAAATCTCAGCGGCCGGATTCCTGCCACAGCTCGGCAGGCTGCACCACCGGCATCAGCAACTCCACGCTGCCCACGCGCGCCATTTCTTCGCGCACGACGTTTTCACTTTGCGCAACACGCGCAGCCCTATCGGCATCCAAGTATAAAAGGCCGGACGCATTGGCCTCTATCAGACCGGCGCGAATCATGAGCTTGTGGCTGCAAGCGCGGCTTCAGCAGGGCGCTTTTCAGGGTAGAAATGAAAAATTGGCTGGCTTTCATGAAAAGTATTTTTCCAAACAGGCAATTTGATAAAGCAGGGATTGTAACGCGAGTAGAATTTTGCATCAACTGCTTGAAAATTCTGGTTTTACTATTCGCAATGATAAATACCAAACCAACCTCCCAACCTGCAAAAATGCGCCAATAAACATCAAATTATAATAACTTATTGATTTTAATATATTAAATTATGCCTAATTTTTAATCACAATAACCGTACATTTGTTGTGTAAGACTTTTTAAGACTACCCTCGGCTTATCAACACGGTTATCCACAAAGCTTGTGTATAGATTTTTCCATCCCAAAATAAATTACCCTTAGGTAGATCTGATTCCATTTCACTCAGTTTTCGAAAAATTAAATCAAAAACAGATAAAATATTTTGCAGAAATCAAACAAGCTTTATTTAGTACCCCTGTTTTATAGGGAAAACCCGTCTACGAAGCACTGGTTATTTGCCAGCAGACCCGATTACTGATAGGATTTCATGTGGAACAGACCAAACGTCTCAAGTTTTCCCTTGTTTCCAAAAGATTTTTAATTTTTGAAAACATTAAACTTAAATTTATTTTGTTTTAGTTTAGTTTGAAAATTTTCGTTTTTGCTTATATCATCAAACGAAAATCAAAGGGAACTACACACCCGCCCCTACCGATTAAAACACTCAACACAAAGGATAGATACTATGTCCACCCAATTACATGATGTTGACCCTATCGAAACCCAAGAATGGTTGGATGCGTTAAGCTCCGTTCTCGAATACGAAGGAGGCGAACGCGCACAATACCTGTTGGAACATCTGGTTAAATGCTAGCCGCGACAAAGGCGTTCGTATGCCTCACGGCACAACCACGCCGTATTTGAATACGGTTTCCGTTGAAAACGAAAAAGGTATTCCGGGCGATCAAAACATCGAACATCGCATCCGCGCATTCGTGCGCTGGAACGCCGCCGCCATCGTATTGCGCGCCGGTAAAAAAGATTTGGAACTGGGTGGGCACATCGCATCTTTCCAATCCGCAGCAACCATGTGCGAAGTCGGCTTCAACCACTTCTGGAAAGCCAGGCGAAGGCGAAGAAGGCGATTTGGTATTCTTCCAGGCCACGTTGCGCCGGGTATCTACGCACGTGCATTCTGTCGAAGGTCAGCCCTGACCGAAGACCAACTGAATACGTCTCCGTCAGGAAGTCGACGGCTCACGGCCTTCTACCCTCACCCGCACCTCCTGCCCGACTTCTGGCAGTTCCCGACCGTGTCCATGGGTCTCGGGTCCGATTATGGCGATTTACCAAGCGTCTTTCCTGAAATACTTGGAATCCCGTGGTCTCGCAAAAACCAAAGGCCGTAAAGTATGGTGTTTCTGCGGTGACGGCGAAATGGACGAGCCCGAAAGCCAAGGCGCGATTGCCCTGGCAGCACGCGAAGGTTTGGACAACCTGGTATTCGTCATCAACTGTAACCTGCAACGTTTGGACGGCCCAGTACGCGGTAACGGCAGAAATCATTCAAGAGCTGGAAGGCAACTTGCTCAGCGCCGGTTGGAATGTTGTGAAAGTCATCTGGAGTCGCTGTTGGGACCGCCTCTTGGCAAGAGCACAAAGATGGCATCCTGCGTAAACGCATGGAAGAATGCCTGGACGGTGACTACCAAACTTATAAATCAAAAGACGGCGCATACGTTCGCGAACACTTCTTCAATACTCCTGAACTGAAAGCATTGGTCGCCAGATATGACCGATGATGAAATTTGGGCATTGAACCGCGGCGGTCATGACCCTCAAAAAGTGTACAACGCTTACGACCGCGCAGTGAACCACGCTGACGGCAAACCTACTGTCATTTTGGCTAAAACCATTAAAGGTTACGGCATGGGCGCATCCGGCGAAGGCCAAAACGTTGCCCACCAAGCCATGGACAAAGCGTCTCTCTAAACAATTCCGTGACCGCTTTGACATTCCTGTTACCGACGAGCAAATCGACAGCGGCGACCTGCCTTACCTGACTTTTGCTCCCGACAGCGAAGAATACAAATACCTGCATGCACGCCGTGAAGCTTTGGGTGGCTACCTGCCTCAACGCAAACCTACCCAAGAAGTTCTGGAAGTGCCTGAACTGTCAGCATTTGAGACTCAACTGAAATCCAGCGGTGACCGTGAATTCTCAACCACTATGGCTTTCGTCCGCATCCTGTCTACTTTGCTGAAAGACAAAAAAATCGGCAAACGCGTGGTGCCTATCGTTCCTGATGAAAGCCGTACGTTCGGTATGGAAGGTATGTTCCGCCAATACGGTATTTGGAACCCTAAAGGCCAACAATACACTCCTCAAGATAAAGACCAACTGATGTTCTATAAAGAATCTGTTGACGGTCAAATCTTGCAAGAAGGTATTAACGAACCAGGTGCCATGGCTGACTGGATTGCTGCTGCGACCAGCTACGCAAACAACGACTTTGCCATGATTCCTTTCTACATCTACTACTCTATGTTCGGTTTCCAACGCGTTGGCGACTTGGCATGGGCAGCAGGCGATATGCATGCACGCGGTTTCCTGTTGGGTGGTACTGCCGGCCGTACAACACTGAATGGCGAAGGTTTGCAACACGAAGACGGCCACAGCCACATTCAAGCAGACTTGATTCCAAACTGTGTAACTTACGATCCGACATTCCAATATGAAGTAGCCGTTATCGTACACGATGGCTTGCGCCGCATGTATGTTAACCACGAAGACGTGTTCTACTACATCACCCTGATGAATGAAAACTACACCCATCCGGACATGCCTGAAGGCGTAGAACAAGACATCCTGAAAGGTATGTACTTGCTGAAAGCCGGCGGCAAAGGCGACAAAAAAGTCCAATTGATGGGTTCCGGTACCATCCTGCAAGAAGTGATTGCCGGTGCCGAATTGCTTAAAGCTGACTTCGGCGTAGAAGCAGACATCTGGTCTTGCCCATCTTTCAACCTGTTGCATCGCGATGCTATCGAAGCGGAACGCTTCAACCGCCTGAATCCATTGGAAACTGCAAAAGTACCGTTTGTTACTTCTCAACTGCAAGGTCATGACGGTCCGGTTATTGCCGCTACCGACTACATCCGCAGCTATGCTGACCGTATCCGCGCCTACATCCCTAACGACTACCATGTCTTGGGTACCGATGGCTTCGGTCGCTCCGACAGCCGTGCCAACCTGCGCAGCTTCTTCGAAGTTGACCGCTACAACGTTGCCGTTGCTGCATTGAGCGCTCTGGCCGAACAAGGCAAAGTCAGCAAAGAAACCGTTCAACAAGCCATTGAAAAATATGGCATCAAAGCCGATGCGGCTCCTAGCTGGAAACGCTAATTGATGTTTCAGACGGCCTGTTTGCTTCATGCCAACATTAGGCCGTCTGAAAACTAAATGCTTGAATGGTTTGAACAGACAAACTGTACCGATGCCGTATGAAACAGTTTTCAGACGGCATCAAACTGAAAATATTAAAGGAACTCAAATGAGTATCGTAGAAATCAAAGTCCCTGATATCGGCGGTCATGAAAACGTCGACATCATCGCCGTAGAAGTCAAAGCGGGCGACACCATCGCCGTTGACGACACCCTGATTACGTTGGAAACCGACAAAGCCACTATGGACGTACCTGCTGATGCAGCCGGCGTCGTGAAAGAAGTTAAAGTTAAAGTGGGCGATAAAATCTCTGAAGGTGGCGTTATTTTGACCGTTGAAACTGGTGCTGCCGCTGCTGATACTGCTCCAGCCCCTGCAGCAGAAGCTCCTGCTGCTCCAGTTGCTGCGCCTGCAGCCGCTCCTGCCGGTGGTGCTACCGTGCAAGTTGTTGTACCTGATATCGGTGGCCACTCTGACGTAGACGTTATTGCCGTTGAAAGTTAAAGTCGGCGACACTGTTGCCGTTGACGACACCCTGATTACTTTTGGAAACCGACAAAAGCCACCATGGACGTACCATGTACCGAAGCCGGTGTGGTTAAAGCCGTATTTGTAAAAGTTGGCGACAAAGTATCCGAAGGCTCCGCCATTATCGAAGTAGAAACTGCCGGCTCTGCCACAGCAGCCCCTGCTCCTGCCGCTCAAGCTGCCGCACCTGCACCAGCTGCCGCTCCGGATCCTGCTGCTGCACCAGCCGCTGCGCCTGCACGGCTGCACCCTGCAGCTGCCAAAATTGACGAAGCTGCATTTCGCCAAAGCTCATGCCGGTCCTTCAGCACGTAAACCGCGCGTGAATTGGGCGTAGATTTGGGTCAAGTCAAAGGTACCGGTCTGAAAGGCCGTATCATGGGCGAAGACGTTAAAGCCTTTCGTTAAATCCGTTATGCAAAGTGGTGCAGGCAAACCTGCCGCTGCTTCTTTGGGCGGTGGTCTGGACTTGTTGCCATGGCCTAAAGTGGACTTCTCTAAATTCGGCAGCGTCGAAGTTAAAGAACTGTCACGCATTAAGAAAATCTCCGGTCAAAACCTGTCTCGCAACTGGGTTGTGATTCCTCACGTTACCGTACACGAAGAAGCGGATATGACCGAACTGGAAGAATTCCGCAAACAGCTGAACAAAGAATGGGAACGCGAAGGCGTGAAACTGTCCCCATTGGCGTTCATTATCAAAGCCTCTGTTGCTGCGCTGAAAGCCTTCCCTGAATTCAACGCCTCTCTGGATGGCGACAACTTGGTGCTGAAAAACTACTTCAACATCGGTTTTGCAGCCGACACGCCAAACGGCTTGGTTGTTCCAGTCATCAAAGACGTGGATCAAAAAGGCTTGAAACAAATCAGCCAAGAGCTGACTGAATTGTCTAAAAAAAGCCCGCGAGGTAGCTCAAACCACAAGAAATGCAAGGCGCATGCTTTTACCATTTCCAGCTTAGGGCGGTATCGGCGGCACAGGCTTCACGCCGATCGTGAATGCTCCTGAAGTTGCCATCTTGGGCGTGTGCAAATCCCAAATCAAACCGGTTTGGAACGGCAAAGAATTCGCTCCTCGCCTGATGTGTCCGTTGAGCCTGTCCTTCGACCACCGTGTCATCGACGGTGCCGCCGGTATGCGCTTCACCGTATTCCTGGCTAACCTGTTGAAAGACTTCCGCCGCATTACCTTATAAAATAAAACATCCTTCTCAAGCAGTCTGATAATGTTTGGATTGCTTGAGATTGATGAGTGATGGTGTTAAATTCAACCTTTAAAATTAATAACTTATGGAAATTTCTTATATAGAGGCATTAATTGCCAACAAGATGAGCAAAATAATGGACAGTTAAAAACCTAAAGGTAATAAAGCTGAAGTTGTAATTCAGTTAGATGGCGAGTTCAAATATGATGGTAAAAGCTACACATGGTCCAAGTGTGAAGAATGCAGTTTACGCCCATCAAATTGAAACAGGTCTATATGACGGATGTTATATATCTACGACAACAGACAAGGCAATTGCCAAGAAATTTGCAACAAGCTCCGGCATAGAAAATGGCTATATATATGTTTTAAATAGAGATTTGTTTAGTCAATATTCTATTTTTGAATATGAGGTTGAATATCCAGAAAACCCAGATGAGAAGGAAGTAACAATCAGAGCTGAAAGATTGTGGCTGTATTCCTGAAGAAGTGATTATTGCTAAAGAGTTGATAGAAATTAACTAAGTTGAAAGGTCAATATAATGGCTTTAGTTGAATTGAAAGTGCCCGACATTGGCGGTCACGAAAAATGTAGATATTATCGCGGTTGAAGTGAACGTAGGGCGACACCATCGCCGTTGACGATACCCTGATTACTTTGGAAACCGATAAAGCGACTGATGGACGTACCTGCCGAAGTTGCAGGCGTAGTCAAAGAAGTTAAAGTTAAAGTCGGCGATAAAATCTCTGAAGGCGGTTTTGATTGTTGTCGTTGAGGCCGAAGGTGCAGCTGCTGCTCCTAAAGCCGAAGCACCTGCCGCTCCTGCACAAGAAACACCTATAAAGCAGCCGCTCCTGCTCCTCAAGCTGCTCAATTCGCAGTTCTGCCGATGCCGGAATACGACATGAGTCGTGTATTGGGTGGCGGCCCGGCAGTTATTCTGCTGCATTTTGCCGCTGCGGCGAAAGGCTTGAGCAATACGTAACTTC